>Ga0308160_10000005_pt1 | contig 1092896 bp, 845 predicted proteins | sample PhyFR1_FD_201036 | JGI IMG/M metagenome (GOLD analysis project Ga0308160, IMG submission 201036) | Phyllosphere microbial communities from UC Gill Tract Community Farm, Albany, California, United States - DLSLF.R1 | ecosystem: Host-associated > Plants > Phyllosphere > Unclassified | place... | reverse complement strand
ATTTTGGTACGAACAATTATACGGTTTACGAAGGCAACAGGCTTAAAACGATCAGCGGTTTTACCAATAGCAGTTATGATTATGATGCGAACGGCAACCTGAAGAGTGACAGTCAAAAGAATATTACCTTAGGTTACAACTTCCTCAACCTGCCACAAACAGTAAGCGGGAGCCAGAACCTGAATTATACCTACAGTGCTGCAGGAGAAAAGCTGAAAAAACAGAGTGGTGGTACCACAACCGATTATGTTGGGGGCATCCAGTACACCAATGGAAATATAGATTTTATCCAGACCGAAGAGGGGATTGCGCGCAATAGCGCAGGAAGTTACAGTTACGAATATAATCTTACCGACCATTTAGGTAATGTAAGGGTTACTTTTTATAAAAATCCAACCACAGGCTTGCTAGAGGTATTGCAACGTGATGACTACTATGCTTTTGGATTAAGAAAAGAGGGTGTTCCAAATTCAAACCTCAATAAGTATCTTTACAATGGCAAAGAGCTACAAGAAGAGTTAGGGCAGTATGATTATGGTGCAAGGTTCTATGACCCTGTAACAGGACGTTTTAATGCAATAGATCCAGTTTCAGAAAAATTCGATTTACTTTCTCCTTACAATTACGTTGCGAATAATCCAATAATGCTTAATGACCCAACAGGTAAAGATTGGACTATTACAATTAATGTTGATAAAGACGGTGTTACTCATTACAATATTTTGTTTACTGGTGCCGTTGTTGATAATACGTCAAAACATAATGGTCAGGCCGACAAGTTAGCAAAAGCTATTAAGTCACAGTTTGAGAGTTTGTTTAATCAAAAAGTTGATAGAGATGAGAATGGCGGTACTGGTTTTGTAGTTACCGCTAAAGCAGAAATTAATGTATATGATGATGCCCTGTCTGTTGGATATAAGGAGACTTTGTTTAATATTAAAGACAGAACCGATGAAGATTTTAAATCTGAGGGAAGTAATACACCTGCTATAGCATTAAATGGAAAAGTAATATCAATTAACGAAGCATATGTTGATAAAATGACTAACGGTGAAAACAAAAAAACTCTAGCTCATGAAATAGGACATACCGGGGGACTAAAACACCCAGCAATGGATTACGGAATCCATTGGGGTAAAAAAACTGGATTTGAGAACAGATATTTGCCGGGACCAACAGCTAGACTTCAAGGTACAAGCAATTTTATGAATCAAGGACCGATTTCGAAACCAACCGGTCCTACGAAAGATCAAATGTATCGTATATATCAATTGTATAGAAGCGGGAAACTAAATAATTCTAATAATAAACCATATCGTGAATAAACTAAATTCTGTTTTTCCAGTTTTTTTTCTCTTAATAGCTTTCTTGTGCCTAGGAGCATGCAATAAAGAGGAAATGGTATCAAAAACATTTTTGATAAATAGACATGTTGAAGTTATTCTTAAAGATGATATTTGCACGGGTGTGAAAATACTTAAAACATTTTCGAATGATAAAAAATGCAACACTTCTGAAGTACATGCTACATTATATATTTGCAAATTAATTGATTCGAAAGATACTTTGTATGTGCTCGACTTGTGTGAAAAAGCACCTGATTTTGCTGTCGATAGAGATTTTAAGGATAATGTTTGTATTAATAAGGAAGATATCAAACATTATAAAGCTATTACTGCGGTTAAATTATCTGTGCCTAAAAATTTTAAAATACCTAATAAATCAAAATATATATATGCTAAACCCTCACAATTAAATGACTAATATTTAAAAGTATGGGAGCTAGTTTGAGTGAATTGGATATTTCCCCGGAAACAGCTCTTTCAGCCGCAGAAATATTCCAAATATATGATGCTGCCAGTAGGGGACGGTCTAAAGGTATAGATAATGAAGATTTTAAGATAGGTAAAAGAGATAGTAGTGGGAAATTAAATAGTTCAAATTCCCAACCATATCATGAATAGAACGTTGTCATTTTTTTTTACATATTTCTTGTTTTTTTTTATAGTATCGTGCAACAAGCCTCATTTTATAGAAAAAGAGTTCTTTGTTAAAGAATTCCAAGAGATCACTTTTGACGATGGATTATGTACAGCAGTTGACATTATTGAAACGTATCCTTTAAATAAAAAATGTGTATTAGGTGCTAGATCAGCTAGTTTATATGTTGTAAAACGAATAGATATTGGTGATACTTTGTATGTATTTGATGTATGTCAGCCGGCGCCAAAATTTGCGGTTGATCATACTTTTAAGGATGGTTATTGTATTATGAAGGAAAATGTGCGCCACTATAGCGACAACAAAGTTTTAAAAGTATGTGTTCCTGATACATTTAATATAGCTAGCGGTTCAAAATATATTTATGCAACAGTAACTATGTTAATTGACTAATTTAAATATAACCCTATGCTGGCGCACGTATGTATCGTGAGAGAACCGGATAGAATTGTGGCAAAGCCCAACAGAAATGTTGGGCTTTGCTCTTTAATAAGTTCGGTCGAATGAGGTTATTTGACAAAATTTTGATACCAGTTTTTTCAATTTCACCTTCATATTTGCGCACTAACTTGGAAGGTTTTTTCAAAATAAAGCATTTAACAAGCTTGATAAATGAAGTCGTGCAATAAAGTCATCACTCCAAAACATACGTTCGTCACTCGATATCGCACGTTCGTCAAAAAGATTTCTCTTTTTTGCTGATAGGTGATAGCTTGAGCATTAATTATAGATTAACTCAAGCCAAACCATGAAGATTAAATTTTTATCACTAGCATTAGTATTTATGAGCTGCTCTTCTGCAGTTTTTTCCCAACAAGTACTTGGAGATTTCACTAATACAGAAAACTTTGAATGGCCCAAAGTTATTTGGCAGCGGGATATCGCTGAAGGTTGGGATGAAGGACTTATTAAAACTTCACCATCTACTAGCGGTGTTGCCAGGAGTGGCTTTGGGATCCATATGCACGAAAGTCGTCAGTTTAGTTTTTGGTCAACGAATCTTCAGCCGCTTTTAACTATTGAAGGCGGTTCCGGCAATACTTATATCAAAGGAAAGTTAGGTCTTGGAACCTATAATCCCCAGGCATTACTTGATATGGGGCAAACATTGGATGGTGGAAACCTGGGTATGGTATTTGGCCGGATGGCAGAGGGTAACAATGAAGGTAGTGGTACTTTTCTTGGTGTTAGGGGCTATGGCACTCAGAATGCGGCATACTCAGGTAAGGGATTTTCCATTGAACATAATTTCTACGGGGTAACCAACAGCTCCATCAATTTTTATCGTGGATCGAGTCAATTTGGCGGTTTTATTACCTTTTCTACTAATAATAATACCGAACAGCTTAGGATAGATGGCTCAGGTAATGTGGGTATTGGTACAATATCTCCTAGAGAAAGGCTTTCTGTTAACGGAAACATCCGTGCCAAAGAAATTAAGGTGGAAGCCACCAATTGGCCCGATTATGTCTTTGAAAAAAAATATATCCTCCCGAGCCTTGGCGAAACCAAAAATTACATCGCCCAACATGGGCATCTTCCTGATATGCCTTCTGCTGAGCTTGTAGCCAAAGAAGGACAGCATCTTGGTGAAATACAGATGAAATTATTAAAGAAAGTGGAAGAGCTTACCCTACACCTTATCCGTTTGGAGGAATCGAATGTGAGACAGAAAAAACGTATCGACGCACAAGACAAAGTAATCAGGAGTTTAACCAAATCAACTAAGAAATAATCATTTTAAATATTAATATACGCTCAAATGAAAATCAACATCAAAAAACTAGTAAATACATTGGTAATTGTACTCGTGTTTTATTCTGCTACAGCATATGGTCAAACTTCGGCTAATTTAAACCAGTTCGGATTGGCTTATAGTTCTGGCGATGCATTCAGCTTTATGGGAAATACTGTTTCTCATTATGGTTTAGGATGGTATAATGAGTCTCCGACTCCGGCGCCGTTTGCCTATTTTTCCGGATATGCCGGCTTGCGATTTTTTACTGAAGGACAATCCAGAATGTTTTTAGACAAGAACGGCAACCTTGGTATCGGCATATCCTCACCACAGTCGAAACTACAGGTTAACGGCGGGGCGGTTGTTGTAGGTACAAATTCCGTTATCACAAATGCTGATGGCCACATCAGTATCGGGAATATAACAGAAGACTCAAACCCTACGCAGGCAAATTGGGTGCCGAATACCACTTTTCTGCTTAATGCGAGTGATTATAGCAGCATAGGTTTTCATGATTCTGGTACCAGAGTGGATTTTATCCGGGCTGGGAACGGAACCATCCAGCTAGGCTATGATGGTGGCTGGGGAAACGCCAATATTGGTTTGCCATCAGGTATTTGGAACGCCCTGGGTAATGTAGGGATTGGGACGCTTAGCCCACGGGAAAAACTTTCGGTGAATGGAAACATCAGAGCACGGGAAGTAAAAGTAGAAGCTACTAATTGGCCAGATTTTGTTTTCAGGGAAGAATACCAACTTCAATCTTTAAGGGATATTGAAAAGTATATCAAAGCAAACAATCATCTTCCCGAAATACCTTCTGCAACTGAAATAGAAAAAGACGGCGTTCAGCTGGGCGAAATGAACAGGTTGCTTTTAAAGAAAATCGAAGAACTTACCCTTCATGTAATTAACCTGGATAAAAAAATGACTGCCTTAGAAGAGGAAAACAAAAACCTAAAGAAAAAATAGAAATGAGAAATAAAATAACTAAAATTTCGATTACGTTGATTTTATGCTTGGCTTTTACAGCGGCAGGGGCACAGAACTGGAATAAGTCAATATATATTGGCGGCGATGGTGTATCTGAATTAGGGAAATATATCGATTTTCATGAAAGTGATGGTGGTACCGAGGATTTTTCTCTAAGATTTTCAATTTTTGGAAATAGATTGATCTCTTCGGGTACATTTAGCATACCTGGGCTTGGTATCAATACCAATTCGTTTAACAATAACGAACTCCATATTTATGGCAGCTCACCCTCGGCTACAAATCTCATTCTATCGGCCAATTATGAGAACAGCTACCGATGGAAGTTCAAAACTACCGATAGGGGTAGTGCAATTGATCTCGATATTGTGGGAACCAACCAGGCAGATCAAGAAGAACAGTTGATTAAGTTATCCCCATCATTTTCCGGCCGTCCTGAATTGAGTTTTATGAACGATTGGCTGGTGGTTAACAATGGTAATATTGGGATGGGTACGCTTACCCCGAACGAAAGATTATCAGTTAATGGAAATATCAGGGCGAGAGAAATAAAAGTTGAGGCTACCAATTGGCCAGACTATGTTTTTGGAGATGAGTATACCATCATGCCACTTGATTCGCTCGAAGCTTATATAAAATTAGAAAAACATCTTCCTGAAATGCCAAGTGCAGCAATAGTGGAAAGTCAAGGCATTTCATTAGGCGAAATAAATAAAATGTTGTTAAAAAAGGTAGAAGAACTTACACTTCATTTAATCGAAAAAGATCACCAGATCAATAATCAACAAAAGAAGATGGATACCATGGACAAGGATTTACAAGAAATAAAATTATTGGTGAAAGATAAACTAAATGAAAAAAAGTAAAGAATTTTAAAGTTAACCTGTTTATTATCAAAAGGAAATGCTCTTTGAGAATATGCAAGACTTGTGGGGATATTTACCCACCGAATCACTAACCCGTACTTTCTTAAATTCCCGGATAATCTTTTATCCGGGAATTTCATATTTGTTAGCCAATGTCTTGTTGCCCCGCACCGCTTCATCATACGGCACATGGTAAAAAAAGCACCATTGCTGAGCAACTGTATCAGATTATTGGCTAAGGTTTATATTTTCAAAAATGCCCACTGCTGGTTACGTCCACCACTGTAAGACCATTGAACAGCTGTGCCACCGTTGTTGAGTGAAGATCCATTAATATTCAAAGCCTTTCCGCTATTTACATTAACGATCCTATAATATCCATTAGTGGTAATCTGAATTGACCATTTTTGATTTGTACCGCCACTGTAATCCCATAAAGCTGCCTGGCCACCATCAGCAGTGCTCCAGCCATTAATTTCTAAACACTTTCCGGTGGCATGCATTGGTGTTAGCCTGTAATATCCACCTCCTGCATCTTCCACTTTGAACTGCTGGTTTGCCCCCGCTACATAAGCCCATTGCTGAGCAGGCGTTTGATTGGCAGTACCCCATCCTCCAATTTCCAATGCCTTAAAACTGTATCTGTTTACAATCTGGTAAACCTGTCCCACCTGGATGGTTGAAGTCGTGTTATTTTGCGCGCCCTGTAACACTGCCGCAAGGCCTTGCTGATCTGCAACTCCGTTTGTTTGCCTGTCAATGATTCTGAATGCATTGTTTCCAGTTGACCCATCATCGAAATAAAATGGAAGTAAGCCATTTAAGAGTGCCTGGTGGGTAACATGATTGATATAGTACGCCCTGCTGGCCAGATGCAGTGTCAATGCATCTCCAGAAAGCGTTGTCGACCGCCGGATTGCTCCATATTCTCCCAATATTACCGGAATACCCTTATCAATATATTTGGTCTTCATCAGTGAAAAATCTGCTCCTGCATTTGATTCCTCGCCAAATGTGGCATTCCGTGAAGCATCAGTAGTAGAATGATAGCCATTTCCCCAATAATAAAACATATTGCCCCAACTTACATCCTGCGTAAGACCGGCAAAATTAAAGGGCGTATAATGGTGTACTTCAACCATCAGGCGATTGGCTGCAGGATCGGTGGGTAGGGTGTTCATTAAATTATTGGTGTATTCAATGCTGGTTGTAGGTCCCTGGATAACCAACACTCTGTAACTATTTCGGCCACCAGTTGATCTGACTGCATTTACAAAGGTTTGGTGGTAGGAAAGTAGAACACCCATTCCGGTAGCATCTGATACCGCAGGTTCATTAGCACTGGCAAACATAACATGTTCGTCAAAATCACGCATCTGCGTCGCAATCTGTTCCCAAAAGGCTTTTTGTAATGCATTAACCTGGGCCTGTTGGGCTGTGGTGCAGTTGTTCTCCAGCCAACCTCCGTCCCAATGGATATTTAAGATTACATACAGGCCATCGTTAACACAGTATTGCACCACTTGCTTTACCCTGTTTAGCCATGATTGCTGAAGTTCTGCTGTAGCACTGTTGGCCATGTATTGGTTCCATGAGCAAGGGATCCGAACGGCAGTAAAACCGCTTCTCTTCACCTGATCGATAAGCGCCTGGCTAACCATAGGATTGCCCCAGTTTGTTTCACCGCCAATTGCCTCAAGTGTGTTGCCTATATTCCAGCCCAGTTTGAATTTTGCCGAGAGCTGCATCGCCGTGCTGTTTACTCCCGATTGGTCGGGTGGAAGAGGCGATAGGTTATAACTTGGATAACTGGTTGCGGTTAAGGCCCTGGCAGTTGTTTTAGTAATTGTATCCGATTCTGGAAGGGCAACTTCCGGCTTTTGGCATCTTGTTACTAAAAGGAACAGGAAGATGCCCATAAAATATTTTAAGGTTCTCATATTTTTGCAGATGATTTGGTTAGTAAACTGTATCAGATTAATATTCGATCCAATAACAGCTAATAATAGGTTAAGCGACTAGCTTTTTTACCGAGTTAATACAGGAAAGCAGTTTGTTACCATCGGTTGATATTGTGTTTTTTCGGTTTCCGATTGTGTGTACACTGACGGGCCACGCACTTCTCGACATTAGCCAGAGCCGCAGTCTTGTTTGTTCTAACAGCCTTGTTAGGTTGATGATTTTCATGCTCATAATTGTTTTTTTGGTTAGATATGATTCTTATTAGTAGGCTGAAGCTGATAAATTGCAACGGAGGCAATATTAATTCGAACCAGCAATCACGCTGATTATAAAAATAAGGCCGGTGCATAGGTTTATAAGATCTGCATGCCAACCATTAAAAGTAACTATAGGTAATCTGTACACGGGGTATATATGTTACTAAATAGGTAACAAATGTTGCCTGTTAATTTTAGTATTTTACAGGCAAGGGTTGCTTACAATTATCCATTAAAACATAAATGGTTCTTAGGGGATTTGTGTTACTTTAGTTAACATAATCATTTCAGGATAAAGCCTAAAAATTGATCAAATGTTACATAAGAGACAGATGTTTTTATGAGGTAGAATTATCTTGTTTTTTAGTTATTTGCCTGTTTTTCAGTTCTTAAAGGTGTTTTGTTTAGCTTTCTAATCAGAATGCTACCGATAGCCATGTAACAAAAATATCCTTCTTTGTATCATTTGAGGCATTCGTGGGTTTGACTTGAAACTATATTTGAATATTCAAAGCCAATAATTAATGGCAAACAATTAGGGTCAGCGTTAGGGAAGAATAAAACTTATTTCTCGCTGTTCCTGGAGGTGTCGTTAATTAAGGGCGAAACAAACCAAAATAAACCAAATATGAACCAAAAAATTTCTATTCGGAAATTACCGGCTTTTTTGCTGGTGGTAATTTTCTTAGTGCTCCTGCACTTAAAAGGTTATGCCCAGGAGAGGCAGATTACAGGAAAGATCGTGGGGAACGACAATCCCGCACCATTGCGCGGAGCCACCGTGCTGCTCAAGGCTAAGAACACAGCTGTATCAACAAATGAACAAGGACAGTATTCTATAAGGGCGAATACTGGAGATGTACTCGTTTTCAAAATGATCGGTTTTCAATCACAGGAAATAATGATCGGTGATGGTAGTGTCATCAATGTTATCTTAAGGATCGAATCTACTAAACTGGATGAAGTTGTTGTTATTGGCTATGGTGATAAGGCGAGGGGTGATCTTACGGGATCTATATCTTCGATTTCTGGCAAAGAACTCCTTAGAACACAGCCAACAACTGTTGATCAGGCACTGCAGGGAAAAGTTCCTGGTGTTGTGGTTCAACAGATTTCAGGCCAGCCAGGTGGAGGTGTTTCTGTGCAGATCCGCGGACTATCGGGCTTTAGTAATAATCCTCCTTTATATGTAGTAGATGGTCTTCAGATCTTGCCTTCAACCGGAGATAAGGGTACAAATCCATTATCCAGTATCAATCCATCCGAAATCGCTTCAATAGATATTTTGAAGGATGCTTCAGCTACCGCTATTTATGGTGCACAGGCAACCAACGGTGTGGTAATCATCACCACTAAGCGAGGGGTTTCTGGTCCACCGGTAGTGAGCTACGATGGTTATGCAGGTGCCCAGGCGCTGCCCAAATACTATGAAGTAATGAACCTTAGGGAATATGCAACCTTTATGAATGACAAGGCCGCAATCATCGGTTATGACCTCAGACCGCAGTTTGCAAATCCGGCATATCTGGGCGTGGGAACTGATTGGCAAAAAGCCTTATTCAGGACCGCACTCATGCAAAACCATAATGTGGCCCTTACCGGAGGTGATGCCAGAACGAAATATTATCTTTCAGGAACTTATTTTTCTCAGGATGGAATTGCTTTGGGATCTGATTTCAGAAGGATCTCCAGCCGATTGAACCTGGATAACAAAACAACTGATTGGTTAAAAATGGGGGTGAGCCTGCAATTGGCCAATGTAAAAGAAAATGTAACTACATCTGGGTCAGGTGTAATAAGACAGGCGTTAAACCAAACGCCGGATGTAAACGTAATAAATCCAGATGGTACCTGGGGTGGCAATGATCCCAATATTTATGGCGCTACCGGATTCAATCCATTTGCTTTGGCGAAAATCGTAAAAGACCTTAAGAACCGCTACGAATTATTCGGAAATGCTTATGCAGAAATTCAGTTTGCCAAAGGACTTACCCTGCGCAATGAGATCTCAGGGAATTTTACAACGGCTACCGAAGATCAGTTTGATCCTATTTATACGATGGGCGCTTACTCCAAAACCTCTAATTCGGCTTCTTATTTTAGCGGAAAAAATACATTTTATTCCCTTACCAATTACCTAACCTATTCGCATTCTTTTGCCAACAAATATAACTTGAATGCAATGGTTGGGCACGAGTCTAAACTTTGGGATTATGAAAATGTATCGGCAAAGAGAACAAATTTTCCCAGCAATAATGTACAGGCCATAAATGGGGGTGATGCCACAACAGCAACCAACTCTGGCGATAAAGGACAAACAGCTGGTGAGTCCTATTTTGGCCGTATTGATTTTAAATACGATGATAAGTATAATATTACGCTTAACGTCCGCAATGATGGGTCATCCAAATTTGCTGCTGATAACAGATGGGTGACCACTTATTCTGGTGCATTCGCCTGGAAAATAAAACAGGAAAAATTTCTTAAAGATGTAAAAGCGATCGATGATCTGAAACTTAGGATCGGATATGGTTTGCAGAATAACCAAAATATTCGTGATTATGCCTACGGCTCAACTTTAACGACTGTAGCAACATCATTATCGGGTAATTCGCAGTTGATCGCTACCAGTGGTAATCCCGATGTAAAATGGGAAACAACAAAAGGATATAATACCGGTTTGGATGTAAGTATACTGAACAGAAGGGTCGACTTTTCGATAGATGCATATTATAAAAGAACGGATAACTTATTGTTAAGCCTTACCTTACCATTATATTCAGGTATGGTTGATGCTACAGGCTATGCCCCGGGATCGATCCAGTCTCCTTATATCAATATCGGTTCTGTGAGTAATAAAGGAATTGAATTTTCTGTAACCACCCATAATATTAAATCTAAAAACTTCAACTGGAGAAGTAATCTGACATTTTCCCGTAACAACAATAAAATCCTCACCTTAAATACAGATGCTGCCGCACTATATGGTTATGCAGGTAACACGGCAATTACCAAATCAACGGTGGGCCGATCGATTGGAGAATATTATGGTTATGAAGCCCTGGGTACCTATAAAAATGCAGAAGATTTTAAAAAGTATCCTGCCTTGCCTCAAAAAGGAGGTCTTCCAATACCAATTACCAATGGTTCGGGAGGCGTATGGGTAGGTGATGTTATATTTAAGGATCAAAATAACGATGGCGTGATCGATGAAAGCGACCAGGTTTATCTAGGCTCGCCAATTCCGAAATTCCAGTTTGGAATAAACAACAGCTTTAATTATAAAAACTTCGACCTAAATATTTTTATGGCCGGCAATTATGGCAATAAACTATATAACCAGGTAAGGGTAGATGCCGAAAACCCGAATCAGAATTTTGGATACTTTAGAAATGTGGGAGATTTTGCCCGCATAGGGTTAATTAATCCTGCCGGTTCTGCTGCTGATATCAACAACGTATATATTACCAATCCCGAAACCAGTATCACCAGAATCAGTCAGTCCAGCGGTAACGACAACCAACGTTTTTCGAGCAAATATATCGAAGATGGTTCTTTTATAAGATGCAAAAGCATTACACTGGGCTATAATTTTAAAGAGAGCCTTTTATCTAAAATCCACCTGAAAAACTTGCGCTTGTATGCCCAGGTAACCAACGTATTTACAATTACAAAATATAAAGGTTACGATCCTGAGATAGGTTCATGGAATCCCTTAGCAGCAGGTGTAGATAATGGATATTATGCGCAGCCACGTGTGTTTACTATTGGTGCCAACATCTCTATTTTAAACAACTAAGACCAAAAATTATGAAACATATTAAACTATACATACTCACTTTATTAGCCGCTACCACAATAATAAGCGGCTGTAAAAAAGATTTTCTGGATAGAGCGCCCTTGTCGCAAATAACAACAGATAATTTTTATAAGAGCGCTGCAGATTTAAGACTTGCCACAGCTGCCATTTACGCGCAGCCATGGAACGATTGGAACAGTTTTCCTTTGCTCGGTATCGGCGATGTTCTGAGCGGCAATATGCTGCAACCTTATAATGCAGACCTTGCCCAATTGACTTCCTTTGCGGTAACCAGCAACAATTCACAGATTGGTACATCTTGGCGCTGCTTTTATAAAATAGTAGCACATTGTAACACCAATATTAAGGCCATCAATACAAAATTAGCGGATAGTGTACCCCTGAAAAGTAAAAATGGTGCCCTTGGCGAACTGAAGTTTTTACGTGCTACTGCATATTTTCATTTGGCACAATTATGGGGGGCAGTGCCCATCATTGAGGATAATGATAAATTAATTCAAAATCCGCTGTTGCCACGTCACCGGCTGAGCGATGTATACAAATTTATCATCAGCGACTTAAGGTTTGCCGCAGGCGCATTGCCACCCCGCGATCAGGCAGGAAGGGTAACTACCTGGTCTGCCCAGGGCATGCTGGCCAAAGTATATTTAACAAAAGCCGGTATCAGCGGAAGCAGAAGCCAGTCAGATTTAGACAGTGCTGCATTTTTCGCTAAAAATGTGATCAATACCAGTGGATTAACCCTTTTTCCAAGTTATTACAACATGTTTAGAACACAGTTTAATGACAACCAGGAATCTCTCTTTGCCTTTCAGTGGGCACCTGGTGTAGGTTATGGAAATGGTAATGCGATCCAGACCCAGTTTGCGCCTAGCGGAAGCATAGTTCCTCCTGGTGGAGGATGGGGCGGTGCCATTGGACCAACCGTTGATCTTGATACCTTATATACACCTCAGGATTCTATACGGCGCAAAGCGACTTTCATGCTTACAGGCGATCACTATCCCGAACTGAATGCTGCTGGGGGAGGATATACCGCAACCTCATGCAGTGTTAAAAAACATGTTGTTGGTACTGCTATCGACAATAACGCACCAACGATGGACATCTGGTCTTCTAGCGAACATAATGCGATTTTACGTTTGGCCGATGTTTATCTGGTATATGTCGAGGCCTTACTGGGTACCAGTAGTTCAACTTCTGATGCAGAAGCATTAAGGGTTTTCAACATGGTAAGGAAAAGGGCTGGTGTTGATCCGGTAACAACAATCACCACAGAAACACTTAGAAATGAAAGAAGGATTGAGCTGGCATATGAGGGACAGTACTGGTTTGATCTGGTTCGCCTTTCATATTATAATCCACAAGGGGCTGTTAACATATTGAACAATCAGATTCAGAAGAAAACAAGGGTTCAGTTTGCTTATGATCCGGCTACAGGGAAGAAGACCAGAAATAACAATGGGATAGTGATTACAGCACCAACCATTGCAACCTTTACTTTGCCTATACCGGCCACAGAGATAACTGCCGATCCGAAATTATTGGATCCACCAGTGGCATATTATTAATTAGGACTAATTTATTTTTAATCAAAAAAGATATGAAAAATCTGTTAAACAGGGCCAATAGCCATTTGTTACTTATTTTAGTTGCAATAATATTTTTTGCAGTTCAAGGCTGTAAAAAAGATGCATCCTCGTCATCATCATCAGGTCCGCCGGTTATTACAGGTGTACGTAATTATGTACCCAGTCCGGGCGATTCGCTCTTAACCAGGGTAGGAACCGGAAAATGGGTTGTAATTACAGGGAGTAACCTAAAAGGAGCACTCCAGATTTATTTTAACGGAGTAAAGGGCTCATTTAACGATGCCTGGTTTTCTGATACAAGTGCAATCGTATTAATGCCGGCAGTAATTCCTTTTCCTTTGGTAGAGCCTTCGCAGCTTAATACCATACGTTTTGTAACTACAAAGGGCGAAACTACCTTTTCATTTCCGATTGTTGCCCCTGCACCCACGATTTCCGAAATATCAAATGAAAGTGCCAATCCTGGCGATAGCGTTACGATAAAAGGATTAAATTTCTTTTTTATTCAACGGGTAAGCTATGCTGGGGTAGAGGTAACGGGCTTTAAGGGGGCAAATGATGGTACCGCTATAAGTATGGCAGTTCCTGCAAGTGTTTCAACGCCTGGGCCTGTTATTGTGACCACAAAATCGGGTACAGCCACCACCTTTTACAACGTTCATGATTTTACAACAGGTGTATTAAATAACTATGATGGTATAAATACCTTCAGTTGGGGTTCTGATGTTTCGAACAGTGCTGTTAATTTCCCTGGGAATAATGGTAATTATGGAATATTAAAAGCTACAAATATCCCTGCTGGCAATGGAAGCTGGTGGGAAGGCGGACGTTCAATCAATACCAACGCAGTTCAATGGGTTCCTAAAGCCAATTTGCAAGATACCCTGAACAAATATTCATTAAAATTTGAAATAGCGGTTAAGAAACCATGGACCGATGGTTCCATTCAAATTGTTAAAGACTATACATTTGATTATTCTGCTTTTTATCGCCCTTGGAAAAATGCAAACGGGTCTAACGCTTCATTTAAAACAAATGGCTGGCAAACAGTCACTGTTCCATTATCGAACTTTTTAAAGAACGGATTGCCCGCTCAAAGCTTGACCGAGCTACTTGGCTCAGCCGGAAATGGAGCAATCAACATCACTTTTACCAATGATGGTAAAACCGTCGTCACTGATTTTGAAGCCGCTGTTGATAATATCAGGGTGGTAAAAATAAGATAAGCAATACTCCGGCCCGTAATTTTACGGGCCGGTATGCTTTAATTATAGCAACGAAGATTTTCTATAATCTTAAGAAGAAAATAAAAAAAACTTATGAGCCGCTTCGGAAATGTAAAAATAAAAGGATGCCTATATATCTTGGTATTGCTCGCCTTTAGCCTGCTTACCGCATATTGTAAAAAGAAAGAAGAAGTTGAACCCCAGCTCAACATTTCTACATCAGATGTTGCTTTTCTGCCTGATGGAGGCATCTCCAATATAACGGTTACCAGCAATGGTAAATGGAATGCTAAAAACCCTGCCGATGTTTGGTTACAGGTTAGTCAGACTGCTGGAAATGAAGGAAATACCGAATTAAAGTTAACCGCAATGCCTAATCTTACAGGTGTTTCCCGTGCTGCGGTATTGGTGGTTAACTCAGATAACGGACAGGCCCGAAGGGTTACGATATCGCAAACCAGTACGCTATATCCTTCCTATAATACATCGCCCAAAGCCCCCGACCAAACAGGTATGGGCAGCACAGCGGTACAACTGGCGGCGAAAATGAATTTGGGCCTGAATATTGGGAATACAATGGAAGCTCAGGGCGGCGAAACGGGTTGGGGCAACCCCCAGATTACCGAATCGTATGTGAAATTTGTAAAACAGACAGGTTTTAATGCGATACGCATTCCTTGCGCCTGGAACTGGAAACATTTGAGCGACGAGCAAAAGGCTACCATCGATCCTGCATGGCTTAACCGTGTCAAAGAAGTAGTTAAATATTGTGTAGACAATGATATGTATGTGCTGCTGAATATCCACTGGGATGGGGGCTGGCTGGATCAGAATATCAACCAGGCAAAGAAAGATCTGGTTAATGCGAAACAAAAGGCATTATGGGAGCAGATTGCTACAACCATGAGAGATTTTGATGAGCATTTGATGTTTGCCAGTGCAAATGAACCTCCTGCCGAAAATGCAGAACAGATGGCAATATTAAACAGTTACCACCAAACATTTATAAATACTGTTCGCGCTACAGGTGGCAGGAACAGCTATCGGGTGCTGGTTGTTCAGGGGCCAGGTACTGATTTCGAAAAAACGGATAATCTGATGAATACCCTTCCAACAGACCAGGTACCTAACCGCATGATGGTTGAAGTGCATAACTATACCCCATCTCAATTTACAATATTGCTTGATGGTGATGCCAGCTGGGGTAAAATGTTCTACTACTGGGGAACGGGTCATCATTCGGTTACCGATCCGAGCCGAAATGCAACCTGGGGTGAAGAAAGTGAAGTATCAAGATTATATGCATTGATGAAAGCCAAGTTTGTCGATAAAGGAATTCCGGTAATACTGGGTGAATATGCAGCTTTCAGGAGAACAAATCCCAATTACCTGCCTTCGGATATGGCAAAACACAATGAGTCGATAGATTATTGGACAACTTATTCAACCCAACAGGCCATTAAATCTGGCCTTAAGCCATTCTTTTGGGAACAAGGCAGCGTTTTAGACCGTAGAAATAATAAAGTTCTCGATCAGGGGATCGTAAATGCCCTTATAGCTGGATCTAAGTAAAAGCAGCTGTAGTTATACATTAAGAAGTAATAAATCTACGGTTCTTCATAGGCCGTAGATTTTGGTAAATATAAATCTCCCGGCCAGGTGGAAGCTTAGCTATTGATGGATGGAAACCTCCATCTCCGAGAGAGAATGATTATACAGACAAATAATGAGCGTACGAATACAAGCCTGGTTTATATTTTTTATATTGCTCCTTTTTATCGAGGTAAAAGGTTATACCCAGATTGTTCTGCCAAAAATTTTTGGCGATAATATGGTTTTACAAAGAGGTATTAAAATTCCGGTTTGGGGAAACGCTACGCCCGGCGCACATATCATAGCTGAGCTCGGGCGATTCCGTGCTGTCGCGATAGCAGATCCTAAGGGAAAATGGATGGTCCGTTTTCCGGTGCATAAAGCAGGCGGCCCCTATGCACTTAAAATTTCAGAACAGGGAAAACCGGACTCAGAAACCAAGCTTAATGGAATCCTTATTGGCGATGTATGGCTGGCTTCCGGGCAATCGAATATGGAGTGGCAGGTAAAGCAATCTTTGAATGCAGATAATGAAATTGCAAATGCCAATTACCCCGAAATACGCCTGCTTCAGGTAGCGCACGATAAGAAATTAACACCACAGTACAATATCCCAGGAGGAACGTGGGAAGTTTGTAATCCTGTAAACGTGCCGCAGTTTTCGGCTGTTGCCTATTATTTTGCCCGAAAAATACATCATGATCAGCATGTTCCCATTGGCATTATCCAAAGCACCTGGGGAGGTACGCCTATAGAATCGTGGACAAGCCAGGCGCAATTGCTGACTTCACCTGTTACCAAAACAAATATAACTGCCAACGATACTTTAAGTGAACAAAGTTTTGTAAATGATAGCCTTAATCTGATCCGTTTCTGGGATATCGTATATCGCCCCCAAAATAATACAAATAAAATAATACCAGCCATAGGATATGACGATTCGGGCTGGCCGACAGTAGAAATGCCCCGGCTGATCAAAGATTTTGGCATCGGGCCTTATGAAGGGATGGTATGGCTGTGTAAAAAGATAACCTTGCCCGAATCCTTTTCCGGAAAAGACTTAACCCTGCATCTCGGGCACCCGGAGATGAACTATTCGATGTATTTCAATGGCGAGGAAATCTGTAAAACCATATGGAACAGTGATCCGAAACAATCCTATACCATTCCTGCCAAATTAATTAGAAAAGGCGAAAATACGATTAGCCTAAGGATAGCAATGTTATGGGGTGGCGGTGGCTTAAATCCTCCATCAGAGGGAATTAATATCACTGATGGTGCTGTTAAAGTTTCCTTAGCTGGAAAATGGCGGTATCAAAAAGACCTTGAACCAGGCTTGCCCAAAATAAAAAACTATCAAAATTATCCCTCATTGCTGTTCAATGCAATGATCAACCCGGTTATTCCTTTTGGAATCAAAGGATTTCTCTGGTACCAGGGAGAAGCCAATGAGGCTGAGGCCTATAACTACCGAAAGTTATTTCCCATGCTGATTGACGACTGGCGAAAACGTTGGAAACAGGGCAATCTGCCATTTCTGTATGTTCAACTCCCAAATTTCAAAAAAAGAAAGCCGCTTCCTTCCGAAAGTGAATGGGCCGAATTAAGGGAAGCCCAAACGTTAACATTATCGCAAGCCAATACTGGTATGGCCTGTATTATCGATGTCGGTGAAGCAGATAATATCCACCCAATAAATAAACAGGAGGTCGGTCGACGCCTGGCGTTAAATGCTAATAAGCTGGTGTATAAACAAAATGTCACAGCCTCGGGCCCTTTGTATAAAAGTTACCGAAAAGAAGCAAATCGCATTTACATCAGTTTTGCTAATGTTTCAGCTGGCCTCCGAATCAAAGATGCCAAAGAAATAACAGGCTTTTCGATAGCGGGTAATGATCAACGGTTTTACTGGGCTAAAGCCACCATAAAGGGAAAATATGTGGTGGTTTATGCCGATCAGGTGCGAGATCCTCAAGCGGTACGTTATGCCTGGGCTGATAATCCGGAATGTAATCTGATAAATTTCGAAGGTCTGCCTGCCATCCCTTTCAGAACAGATAATTGGAAAGGAATTACACAAAAATAATAAATAACAGGTTAACCATACTTTTTACCGCATAAAATATATGAATAAATTTATAATCACAATTTTTTTGCTGCAGTTTAGCATTTGTGCAACAGCGCAGTACCAGGTAGCTCAGCACCCGAAGACGCCGGGCTTCTATACGAATCCAATTTTTGCAGGGGATTATCCCGACCCGAGTATATTACGCGATGGGGATAATTATTACATGGTCCATTCATCCTTCGAATATTACCCCGGGTTATTAATCTGGCATTCAAAAGATCTGATCAACTGGAAACCGGTAGCCCATGCTTTACACAAAAAAGTAGGTTCTGTGTATGCACCCGATCTGGTGAAGTATAAAAATAAGTTTTATATCTATTTCCCTGCAAATGGCACCAATTATGTGGTAACCGCAGATTCGATCGCTGGTAAATGGAGTGAACCGGTTGACCTAAAAATCGGCAACATCGACCCCGGACATATTACAGATGAGCAGGGTAAAAGGTATTTATTCTTCAGCGACGGAGGATTTGTGCCGTTATCTGACGATGGCCTTTCCACCACAGGAAACCAAAAGAGTTCATACAAAGGTTGGCCCATTCCTAGAAACTGGTCTATTGAGTGTTTTTGCCTGGAAGGCCCTAAATTGATAAAAAGGGGTGAATATTACTATATTACTGTGGCCGAAGGCGGAACAGCAGGCCCGATAACTGGCCACATGGTCGTATCCGCACGGTCAAAATCACTGTCAGGCCCATGGGAAAATTCTCCCTATAATCCGATTGTAAGAACAACAGAAAAATCTGAAAAATGGAGATCAAAAGGGCATGCTACCATTATTGATGACGTGAAAGGAAACTGGTGGATGGTGTTCCACGCTTATGAAAAAGACTATTACAACAAAGGCCGCCAAACGATGCTTCTGCCTATAGAATGGACAAAAGACGGCTGGTATAAAGTACCCACAGGTATAAACGACAGTAAACCGATCAAAAAGCCAGATTTGGCCCCTTCGAAAACCAATTTTAACCTGAACGACAATTTTGCGGGTAGTAAATTAAAATCTCAATGGCAATTCTTTGAAGAGCTGGATACCAACCGATTTAAATTGGCTAATAACAGCTTGTCGGTTAAAGCAAAGGGAAGTGCTATAGGCAATAGTTCTCCCTTATTATGCATACCTGAAGACCATTCCTACACCGTTGATGTTGAAGTATTAATTGAAGGAAAAGCAACTGCTGGCTTGGCTCTTTTTTACAACAGCACTGCATCTTCCGGGATACTGGCCAACAATAAAGATGTCGTTGCCGATTTGCGCGGCTGGAGGGCCCCGGCTGAAAAAAATGTAGTGAACAACCATGTGTTCCTGCGCCTCAAAAATATAGAAAATACGGTAGATATGTATTACAGTAAAGATGGTGTGAAATGGAACAAAATTGAAAATTCTTTTGAGGTTTCGGGCATGCACCACAATGTACTTAGCGGATTTTTGAGCTTAAGAATCGGCCTTTGCTCGATAGGAGAAGGGAAGGTAACTTTTAAAAGGTTTAAATATACTCCGATAAAATAGATATTGATTTCATTAAAAGCTAAAATTAGAAAACATAATATTAACCTAATTAAAATGAAATATACGCTTACCTTGGTTTTTGCATTTGTTTTTAGTGTTATAAATGCACAAACACCTTCAAAAAAATATCATCAATGGGCATCTACACCGCCTCTTGGTTGGAACAGTTGGGATTGTTTTGGAACAACCGTTACCGAACAGCAAATAAAAGAACAGGCAGATGCGATGGCAAAATACCTTTTGCCAAGCGGATACAACTACCTCACAGTGGATATTCAATGGTATGAGCCTGAATCAAAAGGACATGCTTACGACCCGAAGGCGCTACTTACCATGGACAAATATGGCCGCTTAACGCCAGGTTTGAAAAAGTTTCCTTCGGCTGCAGATGGTAAAGGTTTCAAACATCTTGCAGACTATGTGCACGCCAAAGGACTGAAATTCGGCATTCATATTATGCGCGGAATTCCCCGTCAGGCTGTTGAAAAAAATACACCGGTACTCGGCACAAACGTAAAAGCGCAGGATATTACCGTTAAAAGTTCTACCTGTCCATGGAATCCTGATATGTACGGCGTTAATGCCAATAGCTCTGAAGGTCAGGCTTACTATAATTCTATTGTGCAGATGTATGCCGACTGGGGAGTGGATTTTATCAAGTGCGACGATATCTCACGTCCTTATGATGATGTACAAAAGGCAGAAATTGAGGCACTTCGCAAAGCAATAGATAAAACCGGGCGGCACATTCTGTTAAGTTTATCTCCGGGAGCAACACCCGTTAAAATGGGCGGTCATGTGATGAACCATGCCAATATGTGGCGTATCACTGACGATTTTTGGGATAAATGGGGATTGTTGCAAGCGATGTTTGAGCGAATGGACGTGTGGACACCTTTTCGTGGGCCCGGACATTTCCCAGATGCCGATATGCTGCCCATTGGAATTGTTGAGTTCAAACGTCCAACTAATTTCACTAAAAACGAACAATATACGCTTATGAGCCTTTGGGCTATTGGTCGTTCGCCACTTATTTTTGGTGGAAATATGACCAGGCTTGACGATTTTACGAAGGAAATGCTCACCAATCCCGAAATGCTCAAAGTAAATCAACACAGCATAAATAACCGTCAGGTGTCGCGCGAAAAGAACCTGATCGTGTGGACAGCCGATGTGCCTGATAGCAAAGATAAGTATGTGGCCCTTTTCAACGCGCAAAGCAAAGAAGAGAATCTTGATTTCAATAATGCCGATTATGTAAGCCCAATAATTGCCGGCAAAGGAAGTTCGCAAAAGATAGAAGTATCGGTAAAAGATGGTAAAAAACTTGTGCTCTTTGTAAAAGATGGCGGAAATGGTTTTGATAGGGATCATATCGTCTGGGCCGACCCTGTACTTCACGGTTCCAAAGGCGATTTAAAGCTGACCAACCTCAAATGGCTGAGTGCAACTTCCGGCTGGGGAGATGCAAATGTCAATCGCACCTTCGATAATAACCCGATTATCATAAATAATGAAACACGAGAGGGAATTGGTGCTCATGCGGCGTCTGTAATCATTTATGAATTGCCAGAAGGATATGATTCCTTTACAGCAACCGGTTACGTAACACAGGAAATAGGCTCAGTAAATTTTGGCGTTTTGGTTGATAAAGGAACATTAGATCTGCCTGATAAGGCCAATGTAAAAGTAAATTTTGAAGCGATTAATATAAAAGGTAAAGTAAAAGTGCGCGATTTGTGGAATCATAAAGATCTCGGAACTTTTGATGGGAGCTTTGAGCGTGAATTGCCACAACATGGGGCTGGATTGTATCGGATAACTCCTTTACGATAAGATACTAGTGCTAAGTTATTATGAATTATCATTTTAACTTACGCGGAATACGCTGATTTATATGTTCAGCGATGATCACCGAAATCAGCGGGAAAATAGAACCGCCATTTACTATTATAATATTTAATCATACAAACTAATACAACACAACAAAGTGAGGAGCTTCAATTTATACAGAAAACAATATTTTGCTAAACAAATGGTATTCGCATTTATACTATTGACAAGCTTTTTTTCAGCATATGCACAAAATGGCATCGAAAGAAAACAGTTATTTGATGATGACTGGAAATTCTTTTTAGGTGATACGCCAGAAGCTAAAGCAAATGATTTCAATGATTCGGGTTGGCGTACACTTGATTTACCGCACGATTGGAGTATCGAAGGAAAAACTCATCCTAAAAATGCTACAGGTGGAGGTGGTGGGTTTTTTCCGTCAGGGATTGGCTGGTATCGAAAAACCTTTCAGGTGCCTGATAGCTGGAAGGTAAAAAAAACAGCTATTTATTTTGAAGGTATTTATATGAATTCCGAAGTTTTTATCAACGGAAAATCGCTGGGTGTATATCCTTATGGTTACACTTCGTTCAGTTATGACCTTACACCTTACCTGAATTTCGGAAAAGAGAATGTTATTGCTGTACGTGTTGATAATTCACAACAGATGAACAGTCGCTGGTACAGTGGCTCGGGAATCTATCGCCATGTTTGGATGATGGTTACTGATCCTGTACATGTTGCACATTGGGGTGTTGCTGTTTCAACTCCTGACGTATCTTCAAAAAAAGCAACTGTGCTGGTAAAAACCAAGGTTAAAAATGAAACAGCATCCGCACAGCGTGTTGTTGTACAAACCCTTATTTGGAATAAAAATTCTAAAAATACGGGTAATGGCCAGATGAAGGTCGAGCTTCCTGCCAATAGCGAAAAGGAAATCACTCAAACGATACAAGTGTCAAGCCCGGTGCTTTGGACACCAGAAACACCGCATCTATACGAGGCACGGGTTCAGGTAGTAAAAGACAAAAAAGTGCTGGACGATACAAAAACCGATTTTGGTATCCGTTCCCTAAAATTTACTGTCGAAAATGGGTTTCAATTGAATGGAAAAACAGTGAAAATAAACGGCGGTTGCGTGCATCATGATAATGGATGCTTAGGTGCTGCTGCTTTTGACCGTGCCGAAGAGCGTAAAGTTGAACTGCTCAAAGCCGGTGGGTTCAATGCGGTGAGAACTTCCCACAATCCACCTTCTGAAGCATTTCTTGACGCCTGCGATAGATTAGGTCTTCTCGTAATGGACGAATCTTTCGACTGTTGGAAAATTGGAAAAAACAGTAACGATTATGCAAAATATTTCAACCAGTGGTGGAAAAAAGATTTGCAGGCAATGATTTTAAGGGATCGAAACCATCCATCTATCGTGATGTGGAGCATCGGTAACGAAATTGTAGAACGGGGAAAACCCGAAGCTGTTGAAACCGCTAAAATGCTTTTGCAGGAAGTAAAAAAAATAGACACTACAAGGCCAGTAACTTCTGCAGTTGTGAATTTCGGCAAATGGGAAAACCTGGATTCTTTGATAAACGTACACGATGTTGCCGGTTATAATTACAACCTGAGTACTGCGCCAGACGATCATAAAAGAGTGCCTTCCCGTATCATTGTTCAAACTGAATCCTATCCTAAAGATGCTTTTGCCAATTGGAAACTGGTGCAGGAAAACAATTATGTAATCGGTGATTTTGTTTGGACAGCGATGGACTATCTGGGCGAGTCAGGCATCGGCCGTTGGTATTATTCTGGAGATACACCTGGTGAACACTGGGAAAATAATTTTTTTCCATGGCATGGCGCTTATTGTGGTGATATCGATTTGACCGGATGGAGAAAACCCATTTCTCATTACCGGAGTATGTTGTACAATAATAATGAAAAACTCTATATGGCCGTTCGTGAACCTGCTCCCGAACCTTTAGAAATTAAAGAAACCTGGTGGTCAGTTTACCCAACTTGGGAAAGCTGGACATGGCCAGGTTTTGAAGGAAAAACAGTTCAGGTTGAAGTGTATTCCAAATACCCGAAAGTGAGGCTTTACCTTAATAACAAACTGATAGGCGAACAGGCAACTAGCATCGAACAACAGTTTAAAACTACTTTTTCGGTGCCTTACACTGCGGGTTTGCTTAAAGCTGTAGGTGTAGAAGATAATAAAGAAACGGGATCAGCCATCCTCAAAACTGCCGGCGGGGCTGCAAAAATAAAACTAACAGCTGACCGGAAAGAGATCTTGGCCAACGGGCAGGATTTATCGTACATCACGATTGAAGTAACCGATAAAGAGGGAACAATTCAACCTAATGCGACCAATCGTTTGCATTTCAAAATCGAAGGTCCGGGCGTAATTGCAGGAGTGGATAATGCTGATCTGAAAGATTTTGAACAATACGTAGGCAATACACGTAAAGCTTGGAAAGGTAAAGCTTTAGTGGTGATAAAGAGCAAACATGAAGCTGGCGATATCAAACTAACGGTTACTTCGCCTGATTTACCAGCGGAAACTTTAACCATCAAAACAGAAATTAAGGATTTAAACCACAAGAACTAAGTTCCCATGTTAAAAAAAACTATACCACTGATTATATTAACACTGCTTATTTCGGTAATAAGTGTAAAATCGCAGGAAATCAATCGTTTTTTTCCAGAAAAAGACCTGATCACCACAGGAATATATTATTATCCGGAACACTGGAAAGAAAGCCAATGGGAGCGTGATATCAAAAAGATTTCGGATATGGGTTACGAGTTTGTCCACCTTGCAGAATTTGCCTGGTTTAAAATGGAACCTGAAGAAGGAAAATTTGATTTTACCTGGCTTGATAAGGTGGTGGGTTTATGCGTAAAATATAAGCTTAAGGTGGTCATGTGCACACCATCTGCAACTACACCAGCGTGGATGCGGGCCAATTATCCCGAAACCTTTATTATGGACGGGCATTATATCCGTGCCGAACATGGCACAAGGGGACTGGCTTCAATCGTTAATGCCAAATACCGGTTGTTTGTCGAAAAAATTGTAACCGAAATGGGCAGACGTTATGGTCAGCATAAAAATGTAACAGGATGGCAACTTGATAATGAGCCCGATGCCAAGCCCGATTATAGCGTGTCTTCGCAAGAGGCTTTCAGACAATGGCTAAAAAGCAGGTACAAAACCATTGATGCTTTAAATGATGCCTGGGGTACAGCTTTCTGGAGCCAGTGGTATAATAATTTCGACCAGGTTATGATCCATAACACCAATCTGGTCGGCTGGTGGGGTAACAATCCGCATGCCCTGCTCGATTTTAAGCGCTACTGTGCGGATGCACAGGCCGAATTTCTTGATTTTCAGGCTGGCACCTTACGCGGCCTCATATCGAAGCAGCAATATATCACCACTAACTATACCGCGGTCTCTACCGGTTCTGATCCGGGGCGGACAAAGAAACTCGATTTTGCAGCCTATACTGCTTATCCTAATGGTGGCAGCGACAACATTGGCGAACTGGGATTTAGGATGGGAGATAGTAGGGTCATCCTTTTTGCATCAGAATATTTTAAGCGTGTAGGAGGCGTATCGGGCGTGATGGAAATTCAGCCTGGTCCTGTAAACTGGGGAAGCTACAACCCGCTGCTTTTGCCAGGAACGGTGCGTATGTGGCTGTACCATACCTTTGCCGCAGGTGGGAAACTTGCCTGTTCCTATCGGTTCAGGCAGATTTTGTACAGCGCCGAACAATACCATTCTGGTGTTATACAAACAGATGGGGTAACCCCTTCGCAAGGGGGCGAAGAGTACATCCAGTTCATGAAAGAAATAAAAGAACTGAGAAAGCTGTACAGGCCAGGGGCTAAGGTGCCCGAAAAACTGATGGAACGCTCAACGGCCATTCTTTGGAACCTGGAAAATTACTGGACCATCGACAGGCAGAAACAGACCAACCAGTGGGACACATGGAACTATCCCGTTAAGTTTCTGGAAATGGCAAAATCTTTGGGAGCCCCTGTTGATATAGTACCGGAAACGGCTGATCTGTCGAAATATAAGGTGGTAATTGTTCCTGCTTACGAAATGGCCGACTCGGCTTTGGTAAAGAAATGGAACGATTATGTAACCCGTGGCGGACATTTGATTATTACCTGCCGTACAGCAACCAAAAACCGCATGGGGCATTTCTGGGAGGGTAAACTGGCAGCGCCAATTTCGAGCCTTATCGGCGCACAGATTACGGCAACCGATATGCTTTCTGCTTATGCAAAAGGGGACATTCAGATGGGCTCAGAACACTACAAATGGAATAAATGGGGCGATCTGTTGCAGCCCGATCAAAATACCGAAGTTCTTGCACGCTATGAAAACCAGTTTTATAAAGGGAAGGCAGCTGTTGTAAAACACAAAATCGGTAAAGGATCGGTAACCTACATAGGTGTGGCCACAGACGATTCGAAGCTGGAAAAGGATCTGTTACGCGACACTTACAGCAGAGCGGGGGCAACTACCGAAAATTATCCGCCAGGTGTTTATGTTTATTGGAGGGATGGGTTTTATATGGCCGTAAATTATTCTTCTACTGATTATATCATAAATATTCCTGCAAATTCGAAGATTATTGTTGGAGAAAAAACATTGAAACCCGCTGGTGTATTGGTTTGGAGCGAATAAATGCCTTTTGGGCGAATGGATAAAATATTTTCATCCAAATAGTTGTTTTTTGATCCAGAGACCTGTTTGCTAGTTTAGATTTTTTAAAGATTATCAGGATTTAAACGTAGTTTAGCTAATACTTAAATCCTTATCAATTATAACCATTTAAAGCTACTTTAATCATTGAGGGGTTCTCAGGGATGATTTCTGTATTATAATAAAATATATGTTTCGGTTTTTAGCTTTAATCAGCGCACTCATACTGTGTAATTCTCTTTTTGCGCAAGAAAACGTATATCAGTTTTCTCATCTCGATATTGCCAATGGCTTATCAGATAATCAAGTAAATGCCATATATAAAGATAACAAGGGGTTTATGTGGTTCGGCACCCTGTCTGGCCTAAACCGCTATGATGGACACGAATTCAAAATATTTAAGCACAGTTCAAAGGATAGTACCAGTATCCCGGAGGGTTATATCTTAGATCTATTTGAGGGGCCGGAGAAACAGTTATGGATTACCTCTGGAGGTGGTTTTAGTATTTACAGTCCCTCAACCGAAAAGTTTGAACGGTTCCAGGATAAACACCTTAAAAAATATAAACTTCCTGGTGGGTACCTGAAGGGGATAAAAACCAATAATAGCGGCAAGCTCTATTTCCTGATCGAAAACCTGGGTATTTTTTCCTATGATCCAAAAACTAATGCAACCACCAGGTATGGCCATCAGAAGGGAGTATCCAATTCGCTATATGCTGATCAGATAAGCGATTTTATTGATGACGAAAAAGGCAATTTATGGGTTATTTATACGAGTGGTGTTCTTGATAAGTTCAATTTAAAGAATCGCAGGGTGACAAACAGGTATTTTGTCATCAACAAAAGGTTTGGTGAGCAGGTAAATTCCTTCAATCTCAACCGCGATTCGGAAGGCAATATTTTTATTTATAGCAGGGGTAACCCTTTCGGTTTATATTACCTTAATGTGGTAAGTGATCAGTTTAGTTATTTTGGGAAAAAGCAGGATCATTCTGGATTAAGCTCAAATAACGTAAGCAAGGTAATTGAGGGCGACGATGGAAATATCTGGATAGGGACCGATCATGGCGGAATCAATATCCTGGACAAACATACCCACCGGTTAACCTATATTTTAAGTAAAGAAGGTGACCTGAAGGGCTTAAGTGACAATAGTGTAGGGGCTTTATATAAAGATAACAATGGAATAGTGTGGGTCGGGACCTACAAAAAAGGAATCTCTTATTATCATAAAAGTGTTTATAAATTCCCCTTAAATCAGTATCTAACTGCGAAAAATGCGCTAAGCGAGGATGTTAATTCATTTGCGGAGGACAACAAAGGTAATTTGTGGATCGGAACAAACGGAGCAGGCCTGCTGTACTTGAACAGAAGTACAGGCGAAATAAAAAGGTACCGTAATAATGCTGCCAGCAATAATTCATTAAGTAGTGATATTGTGATCAGCCTTACCATCGATCATTCAGGTGTTTTATGGATCGGTACCTATTTAGGTGGGCTTGATTCTTTTGACGGGAAGAAGTTTACGAATTTTAAGCACACCGCTGATCCCTCAAGTATTTCGGATAACCGGATTTATGCTTTGCTGGAAGATTCTTCCAGCAGGCTCTGGGTGGGAACCTTAAACGGCGGGCTGAATTTACTTGACCGCAGTACCGGAAAATTTAAACACTTTAATCCTTCGGTTAAAAATACATTAAATGCTTATGTGGTTACCTGTTTGTATGAAGATAAAAACAAAAACATCTTAATAGGCACCACAGCAGGACTGAATATCCTGGATGCAAAAACCGCTAAGTTTAGCTATTTAAAAAACAACAGCAGGGATACTAATTCCCTGATACAGGGTGTCGTAAATTCAATCGCCAATGATAGCAGGGGGTGGATTTGGATAGGCACAAGAGAAGGGATAAGCATATACAATCCTGCAAGCAGAAAGTTCACTAATTTAAGCGAAGAGATTGGCCTGCCTGAAAATACAGTGCTTTCACTTATCGAAGATGAGGATCACAATATCTGGTACAGTTCCCTTAAAGGGCTTTACAAAATTTCTGTAATTGCTCAGGGGAAAATCTATAAATTCAGGTACAGTAAGTACAACAAGTCAGACGGGTTGCAGAATACACAGTTTAACATCAATGCAGTACTGAAAACTAAAGCCGGCGAACTGATTTTTGGGGGGCCGAACGGCTTCAATATTTTCAGGGCAGGGCAGATTAAAAACTGCCAGTTTCCCTCAGCGTTGGTCATGACGGACTTAGAGGTATTTTACCATAAGGTAAACGTTGGTGAAAGTATAAACGGGCATATTATTTTGCCCGAAACCATAACAGAACTTAAGAATTTAAGCCTTAGCTATAAGGAGAATATTTTTTCAGTCCAGTTTGCACTGCTCAATTATTTTAATCCCCAAAAGGTAATCTATAAATACAGTCTGGAAGGATTCGATAAACGTTGGCTTACGGTACCTTCAGAAAGCCGTAAAGCTACTTTTACAAACCTTGATCCCGGCAAATATATACTCCATGTAAGGGCTTTTAATGAAAATGACGCTGTACTCTTGGCCGAATCGCAATTGAAAATTACCATTTTACCTCCCTTTTGGCGCACAACATGGGCGTATATCCTGTATGTTTTGGCCATTGGTTGCCTGTTGCTATTTATTAGGAGAAGGGGGATCAATAAATTAAGGCGGGAGTTTGCTTTGGTACAGGAAAGGATCCAGGCCCGGCAATTACGCGAGCAAGACCGTAAAGAGGCTGAAAGGTTACGGGAACTTGACCTGTTAAAAATTAAATTTTTAACCAACTTAAGCCATGAGTTCAGGACACCTATTTCCCTGATCCTGGCCCCTGTGGATAAACTTTTGATCGAATCCAAGGAGAATGGGCGGTATGGTCAGCTGGCCATGATCAAGAGAAATGCACGGCGGTTATTAAACCTGGTGAACCAACTGCTCGATTTCCGTAAAATGGAAGAGCAGGAGCTAAGGTTAAATAATAGCGATGGCGAAATTGTTTCCTTCATTAAAGATGCAACAGATTCTTTTTATGATCTGGCAGAACGGAAGCAGATCAAACTTACTTTTAAAAGCACCATAGAAAATTTATATGTATCATATGATCAGGATAAGATAGAGCGGATATTGTTCAATTTACTTTCGAACGCATTTAAATTTACACCTACAGGGGGAGCAGTAGGTGTTGAGCTACAAATACTGGATGGTAAACCGGCAGATGGCAGGGTTTCATTGGAGTTAAAAGTGATGGACTCGGGGATTGGTATTCCAAAGGATAAACAGGAAAAAATATTCGAACGGTTTTTCCAAAATGATACTTCTTCTTCCATTCTTAACCAGGGTTCAGGGATAGGCCTTTCCATAACCAAAGAATTTGTCAAAATGCACGGTGGCGAAATAGTAGTAAAAAGTGAGCCTGGTTTGGGAAGTTGTTTTACATTATCCTTAAATCTTGTACCCGTTGCCATTTCTGGGCAGGAGCAAAAACAGCTTGAGGATGATGATGTGCCAGATGCCGCACCAGATAAAAAAGATGGAGAAAAAGAATCTGCCGACAAGCGCCTCCGCGTAAAAAATGCCCCTCTCATTCTGTTGGTTGAGGATAATGAGGATTTTAGGTTTTACCTTAAAGATAACCTGAGGGTTTTTTATAAAATCGAAGAGGCATCAAATGGTAAGGAAGGCTGGCAAAAGGCGCTTGCACTACATCCAGATCTGATCGTTTCCGATATCAGTATGCCTGAAATGAATGGCAATGAGCTTTGCGGGAAATTAAAATCAGACGAAAGGACAAAGCATATACCGATTATTCTTTTAACGGCTTTAACCGGTGAAGAGGAACAGCTAAAAGGGTTAGAAATAGGAGCGAACGATTACATGACCAAACCCTTCAATTTTGAGATTTTACATTCCAAAATCAAGAACCTGCTCACGCTGAATCAAACCTTTAAAAAAACTTATTCCAGACAGGTGAGTATGGCATCGCCGGAAATGGAAATAGAATCTGATGATGTGAAATTCCTGAACACCGCATTGCTTTACATTGAAGACAATCTCCATAAGCCTCAATTATCAGTGGAAGATCTGAGCAAGCATATGATGATCAGTAGGGTATCGTTATACAGAAAGTGTTTACGGGTTACCGGTAAAACCCCTGTTGATTTTATCAGGTCTGTTAAGCTCGAGAAAGCCGCTGTTTTATTGGAGAAAAGTAGTAAAACCATTTCTGAAATCTGTTATATGGTCGGTTTTAGCACCCCTAACTATTTTGCAAAGGCATTTAGGGAAAAATACCAGTTACTTCCTTCAGAATATAGAGCGAAAACAAAGGATTCGGATTAAAAACAGCTCCTTGTGCCTTTTGGGTAGGATAATTGATTGATGGGTGTTGAATTAAATAAAGATGCAGCTGTGTTGTGGGCACAAGCAAAAATAATTTGACTACGACCTGTCTCGATTTTTTCCTATCGTGTAGACACATCTTTTGTTAACTCTATGTTTGTTTTTTTGGTGCATTTCATCAAGGCAGTCGTCATGCTGAATTTATTTTACAAGTAGAAATAGTGTTTTCAATTGTCTTGTAGCTACTTCGTGGTCAGCATCTTTCCAGCTACAAAAAGGCATTTATCCTATCGGTTGGTGTCTCACCGACCGAAATAAAAGATATCCTTGTTAGGAAATGAATGGCCTGTGGTTCTTGGGGGCGCTCAGTCCCGCCATTCGCTATAGCCCCGATGGAAAAATCGGGGGCTGCCGCTGCTGTCGGGTTTAGGCACAAAGGGAGGTGCATCCTGCAAGCCAAAAAAAAGAGACATTGTTTGAGCTGATTAGTCCCGGTTGTAGCGTTACCAAAACATCATTATCCTATCGGTTGGTGTCTCACCGACCGAAATAAAAGTATTCTTAATTTAACCACGACTTGTCCCGGTTTTGGGAGATAGAAAGGATGTACACAGATATAAAATCTATGCTCATCTGTGTGTATCTGTGGTTAAAACCCTTAATCTAACGACATTGCTTTTTCGACTTGAGTAATATTATTCTCGGTACGCACTAAATGACCTAATAATAATCGTTGTTTTGACGTTTATTATTTATATTTGTGAAAGACCAAATATAAAACGCATGAAAAGAATAGCATCGGTATTGCTTTTACTCTGTTCAATATTCACAATTGATCAAACTTACGCACAGCAGAATTTTAAGAATTGGGCGAAGACTCCTCCAATGGGCTGGAATAGCTGGGACTGTTACGGCTCTTCAGTTACAGAAGCCGAAGTAAAAGCCAATACAGATTACATGGCTTCCAAATTGAAATCTTTCGGATGGGAATATATCGTTGTAGATATCCGCTGGTTTGTGGAAAATGATAAAGCAGGGGGATATAACCAAACGGATCCAAAATATGTAATTGATAAATTTGGCCGTTATCTGCCTGCTTTGAACCGATTTCCCTCAGCGGCAGACGGACAGGGCTTTAAAAACCTGGCGAAATATATACATGCTAAGGGATTAAAATTTGGTATTCATATTATGCGCGGCATCCCTACGCTTGCCGTTAAAGAAAAGATGCCAATTAAGGGTACAAAATACACTGCCGATCAGATCTATAGCACTGCCTTGCAATGCAAATGGCTTACTGATAATTATACGGTAGATGCTACAAAACCCGGTGCACAGGAATATTATGATTCAATAATGGAACTTTACGCCAGTTGGGGTGTCGACTTTATTAAAATAGATGACCTCTCCCGTCCTTATCATCAGGGAGAAATAGCGCTCATCAGAAAAGCAATCGATAAAACCGGTCGCCCGATTGTGCTGAGCACTTCACCAGGCGAAACGCCGATAGAAAAAGCAGAACACGTTCAACAACATGCAAATATGTGGAGGATGGTGGATGATGTATGGGATACCTGGCCACATATTACGCACCTGATTAATGTTGCCCAACCATGGGCGCCTTATATTAAGCCCGGAACCTGGCCTGATTGCGATATGATTCCTTTGGGTAGAATTTCCATTCGAGGAGAAAGAGGCGGCGACCGTGCGAGCAGATTGACCAAGGATGAACAGCAAGTGCTGATGACCTTTTTCACCATATTCCGCTCGCCCTTGATGTTTGGTGGTGATATGCCGAGTTTGGATCCCTTTACCACTTCGCTGCTTACCAATAAAGCTGTGCTTAAGATGCATAGAGAAAGTACGGATGTGAAATTTCTTTTTAACGATCGCAAGAAAGTTGCGGTAACATCAACGAATGCTAAAACCGGACAACATTATCTCGCCCTGTTCAATCTTTCTGATGAACCAGATCTAAAGGAAATTTCTGTAAAATGCTCAGATTTAGGGATAACTAAAATAGCTAAAGTTACAGATAGCTGGACCGGAAAAGTTGTTCAGAATGATGGAAAACAAATAACCGTAAATCTTAAACCTCATAGCTGTGTTTTGTATGAAATTAAGTAAGCTATCTATAGTGCTGGTGTTTCTGCTGTTTAGCAGAAACTCATTTGCAACAGAATCAACGCAACATGCTGCAGCTGATTCTGTTTACCTGTTTTCATACGTCAATGATGGATTACGGTTTGCATGGAGCGATGACCGAAATAATTGGACACCTGTTGGAACAGGACAGGTTTATCTTCGCTCAGACTTTGGCCGCTGGGGATCAGATAAGAAAATGTTTGCTCCATATGTGATTCAGGGGCGCGGGGGAGTTTGGCAATGTGTTTGGAGCTTAAATGATCGGGTAAAGCAATTTGCCCATGCCCAAACAAGAAATTTGATTGACTGGGGGCCGCAAGGTTATCCCCTTTTTGAAAAAGGTAAGAATATCCTTCGCCCTGTGATTAGTTACCATAAAGATCTCGACATTTATCAGATTGTATACACGGATAGTGAAGGTGCCTATTTTCAGACAGAAACAAAAGACTTTAAAACCTATAGTCCGGCAAAGGAAGTACCCCTCTCTGCCTATAAAAGCAATACCATCACCACTACCATTCAAAACAATCCGGTGAGTGGGCAGTTACACCGTGTTAAATGGGCGGTGGTTGAAGCGTTGAATAAAACTGCAGAACTCAGGAATTTCAAGGCGCGGCAAGATGCGGAGACAACCAAAGAAGATCCGGTACGTTTTGCAAACTTAACAAAGCCGGAGCTGCATATTTCGGCTGAGCCTGAAAAAGCTAAAGCCATCAGTAAGCTGTTAACAGGGATATTTTTCGAAGATATCAACTATGCAGCAGATGGTGGACTTTATGGTGAACTGATTCAAAATCGTGACTTCGAATATCAGCCATCAGATAAAGAAAATCATGATACAAAATGGAACAGCAATCATTCCTGGACATTCAAAGGCAAAGAAGGGGACTTTGCAATTCGAACAGAACAGCCACTACATCCGAATAACCCACATTACGCGGCACTAAATTTAACGGTCGGTGGTAGTTCATTATCGAACTCTGGTTATGACGGAATTGCACTAAAAAAGGGAGAAAATTACCTGTTTTCCAGTTTTGTCCGGGTTGCAGAAGGAAAGAAGTCGTTTGAAGTAAGGCTCGTTAGTGAAAAATATGGCTTGCTTTCAAAGGGATTGATCAGTTGCAGTTCAAAATCCTGGAAGGAAATAAAAATAACGCTCAAATCATCGGTTTCAGCCTCTGATGTTAGCTTGCAGTTGTGGCCATTACAAAATGGCCGTATAGATTTCGACATGATTTCACTATTTCCCCAAAACACCTTCAAAAATCGCCGAAATGGCCTTAGAAAAGACCTAGCAGATACAATTGCAGCGATAAAACCGCGTTTTGTGCGTTTTCCTGGTGGATGTGTGGCCCACGGAGATGGGATCCATAACATTTACAGATGGAAAAATACAATTGGAGCCTTACAGGCCCGGGTTCCTGACCGCAATTTGTGGGGCTATCACCAGAGTATGGGCTTGGGATACTTTGAGTACCTTCAGTTTTGTGAAGATATTGGCGCAGCGCCAGTCCCTGTTATTGCCGCTGGGGTGCCTTGCCAAAACTCAGGAGCCAATGGGGGAGGGCAACAGGGTGGAATCCCGATGGCAGATATGCCTGCCTATATTCAGGATATTATTGATTTAGTTGAATACTGTAATGGATCCACAAATACAAAATGGGGGAAGGAACGTGCAGCAGCAGGGCATCCGAAACCATTTAATTTAAAATATATCGGTATCGGCAATGAAGACCAGATAACAGACGTCTTTCGTGAGCATTTCGCCATGATCTATAAAGCACTTAAAAAAGCGCATCCTGAAATAACCATTATTGGAACTTCAGGGCCATTTTTTGAAGGCACAGATTATGAGGAAGGTTGGGCTTTTGCCAACGAAATGAAGGTTGATATGATAGACGAACATTATTATCGTCCACCAGGCTGGTTCATAAACAATCAGGATTTTTATGACAAATATGACCGTAGTAAATCAAAGGTTTATCTGGGAGAGTATGCAGCAAGCCTCCCAGGGGGAAATAGGACAAACCTGGAAACTGCTTTATCTGAAGCGCTGTATCTCACTTCCCTGGAGCGCAATGGAGATGTAGTATCTATGGCTTCTTATGCGCCATTGTTGGCAAAGGAAAAACATACACAGTGGAATCCTGATCTGATCTACTTTAATAATACAGAGATTAAACCAACCATTGGATATTACGTGCAACAGCTTTACGGTCAAAACGTAGGAGATGAATTCATTCCTGCACAGGTTGATTTTTCAGTGAAGAGAGAAGATGTAATTAAGCGGGTGGCATACTCAATTACCCGTGACCAAAAATCAGGAAAATTATTTATCAAAATTGTAAATATGCTTCCAGTCGCAGTTAAGACTAGTATTGATCTGTCCAAGTTAAGTTCAGTAAACAAACAGGTAATTAAAAAAGAACTATCGGGTCTTCCGGGCGATTACAAAATCCAACCTATAAAAACAGCTATGGATTTTTCGAATCTTAAATCTTTCGAACTAAAACCTTATTCCTTTACCGTATTTGAACTATAAAACCAAGTAAAAGCACTCGTCATCTGATCGCTATCGGATGACGAGAAGGCTTTTTCAGTCTACAGCCCGTTCCGACCTTTTAGGAAAGCAATCTTACTATCGCTACTAGCGGGAAAGACGAACGTATTATAGCGAGCGCCTTAAACCCCTATCCGCCTATCGGCACCTTTCCCCTGAAAGGGAAGGGCTAAAAAACAAATTACCGCACCCTGCAGTATGCTCCATGCGATCTGCTCCCTGCTATCCGGCATAGCAGATTTTCGCAGGAAAAAGCACGGAAATCTGTGCACTTCCTATCATTGACCCACGGTCCAAGGCAGGATCAAGCGGGTGGGATGGGATAAGCCAAGGTAAGAGCCTCGATACTGCCGCGATTAAGCTTTCCGTAGGTTTTTACAAGAATTGCGTAGCAATCTTTTATACCTATGAAAAACAATATTATCACATAAAAAACGGTGTGAGCCTTGATTTATGTCTTGGTATTTGTTGTTTTCACAGGTAGTCATGCTTTCGCTGCGCTCAGGTTTGGTTACCTTTTTATCAGGAAACCTGCGAAGCAAGCTTGAAGGCCTATAAAAACATATACACAACTGAAAAAAGATAAGAGCCCATCGGCGGCGGTGAGCCGAGGCAAGACCGAGCCTAAGGCAAAGATGGCGACCGCTTTAAGGTTCCCGCCTGCGCGGCAATGACGACAGTGTTATTAGCTTATGTATCTGTTTGTGCTTACAATAAAAAGCGCTCCCCAATCAGTGCTTACCAATTTTACGGATCGGAAAAATCGGATACAAATATTTCCAATTCAAAGGCTATTATTTAGCAAAAAAGGGTTTTTAGCTGCCGATATAAAGCTTTTGCAACATTTTTAGCGGAAATTGAAAGATCTGATCTATTCTAAAACGTATCCCTGGCTTAACTTCGATGTTAATAACCAATTATCCAGAAGAAGCTTATTCAGGCCTCTTATTTAATATGAGAAATGCAAAGAAAGGGAGTAAGGTGGTATCCACACAAAAGGCTAAAATTTTCCGGTAATGGTACAGGTGCATCGTGTTATGGTGTATGCCATTGATAAGTTATGAACCAGTCAGTAGCCCAATTTAAAATAATGCGAAACCAACACACTTAATTAACCAAATATTATACAGATAAGCATGAATTTATATTCTTATTTTTTCATTGCCTGTGCATCGGCCTTTTGTTTGACGGGCAGGCCGGCTATTGCACAGGAGACCAAAGTCGAGCCAATAATTATTAAGGCAGAACGCAATACCCTGCTCAGGAGCTTTATTGATCTTGATAGTGCTAAACGGGTTACACATGCCATCAGCGTAGGTAGTCCGTTGCAAGTGCATTATACCTACGACGCGGACAATGGTCAATTGGTACTATTGTGGAAAGGAGGATTTCTGGATGCGACACCGATGTGGCACGATAGGGGCGATGGTTCTTCGCGGCCGCTCGGAAAGGCAATCCAGATCGGGGATGGCACACCACAAATTCAGCGGTTAGCAACACTACAAAGTGAGTTTAAAAAAGACACAGTTGGCTCGGGCTTCAAACCGAAGGGTTATACACTTGATGCATCAGGTTTGCCAGTGTTTAAATACCGCACCTACGGATTGAGTGTTAAGGATGCGACCAGGGTAATTGATGGTGCACAGGGCATTCGACGTGAAATTGAGTCAGGAGGCAATGCCAATGACTTATACCTGTGTCTTGCCAAAGCAAACGTCATCGAACAGAAAGATGGTAAATATGTCATTGCAGATAAAGCTTATTCCATTACGGTAGAGGGTGAAACAGCATTGAAACCTGTCATTAGAACCATACAGGGAACTCAGGAACTTCTGGTTCCATTCCAAGGTAAGATCATATACTCCATTCTTTTTAACCAATAGCCAGATGAATATTTATTTCAATTATTATAAAAACGGTATTTCGTGCCTGTTGGCAATGATATTTATATTGACGTCAATAAGCTGCTTTGCTCAGGCAGAATCGCCAAAGGAAGAAGATTATTTTAAGATCATGAAAGTACCCGCTCCCGAAGGAGCAATTCTCGAAGTGGGCGGACTCTGTACATTGCCTAACGGCGATCTGGGTGTTACGACCAGGAGAGGGGATGTTTTTATTGTGAAAAATCCGTCTTCACTGAAACCAACATTTCAAAAGTTTGCTTCGGGCCTTCATGAAGTACTGGGACTTGCCTATAAAAATGGATCATTTTATTGTGTTCAGCGAGGTGAACTTACTAAAATGACAGATACAGACAGCGATGGAGTGGCCGACGATTTTGAAACCATATACGCTTGGCCATTGTCAGGAAATTACCATGAGTATAGTTTTGGCCCAAAGCTAGCTGCCGATGGATCTTTTTTTGTAACCCTGAATCTTGGATTTCCTCCAACCTGGTGGAACCCGACAAGTATGGTACCATGGAGGGGCTGGGCACTCCATATTTTTGAAGATGGAAGAGTAGAGCCTTGGGCTGCAGGTATGCGCTCGCCTTGCGGAATTAGTATGATTGATGATCAGCTTTTTTATACTGATAATCAAGGTGATTGGGTTGGCTCTGGAAGTATCATGCAAGTAAAAAAAGGCGCATTTATGGGGCATCCAGCCAGCTTGGTGTGGGCTAATCTGCCACAATCTCCAATAAAATTGACCACAGAACAGTTCTTTGCTAAGAATGAGACAAAGATGATTTACGATAGCAAGGGGAACAGTGTAAAGCCAGAGAACGATGTGAATGCAAAGGTGGTAACCGAGATGGATATGAAGAAGAACTTTCCTGAACTGCAAATACCCGCGGTGTGGTTGCCTCACGGAATTCTGGGTATTTCAAATTCTGAGATCGTAAAAATTCCTCAAGGCTCCTTTGGCCCGTTTGCTGGCCAGCTTCTGGTGGGAGATCAGGGACAGAGTATGGTTAGCCGTGTGTTTATGGAAAAGATAAACGGAGAATATCAGGGGGCCGCATGGCCTTTCAGGAGTGGATTTCAGTCGGGTATTGTGCGTCTGGCTTGGGGGAAGGATGGATCATTGTTCGCCGGCGAGACCAACAGGGGATGGGGTTCGGCCGGCGAGGCCACAGAAGGGATCCAGCGACTGGTTTGGAACAACAAAATCCCTTTTGAAATGCGCAACATCAAAGCCATGCCTGATGGGTTTGAAATAGCGTTCACCAAACCTGTTGATAAGAAATACGCCTTAGATCTTGCTTCTTATTCAGTGGAAAGCTTTATTTATAAATACCATAGTGTGTATGGAAGTCCGCCAGTAAATAGCCAAAAATGTAATGTAAAGGGCGTTCGCGTTTCAGCTGACGGCCTCACTGCCCGAATTATTGTAGCTGGCCTGCGCAAAGGATATATTCACAACATTACTTTGGATGGTATCCGATCACAAGAGAACTACTATAGTCTGGTACATCCAACAGCATATTATACTTTAAATAATATTCCGGAAGGCAAAGCGCTTAGCCTTGCAGAAGTAAGTACCAAAAATTCGGCCTCAACTAAAACGCTGCCTTTGGCACAAAGCAAAAAGTCTTCATCAGGTGGAAAAACATCAGTAGTGAAAATTCCAACTTATGAGCAGGTGAAAGGGCTGCTAACTAAAAATACTTGTCTGGCCTGTCACAACTCGGATAAACGACAAGTAGGCCCTTCTTTTAAGGAGATTTCCACCAAAAAGTATACGGTCGAGGAACTAACAAGCCTGATTTATACACCTAAACCAGAGCATTGGCCGGGTTACTCCACGCCGATGCCGCCAATGACCAATGTTCCAAAAGATGAGGTAAAAAAAATTGCGACCTGGATCAAATCATTAAATAAATAAAATATCAATAGCTAAAGAAAATCAATCAATAATATGAAACGATCAATATTAATTGTTGGGATACTCATAATAAATGCACTGCTCGTTCAGGCACAGCAACCTGCTAAGCCAGAAGATACGGAAGTATGGACCCCGGTACCCGCAAAGGTAAGTCCGGCTAAAGTGCCTGGAGGAGCGCCTTCGGATGCCATAGTTCTTTTTGACGGGAAAGATCTGGATCAGTGGGTAAACTCCGGCGATGCTGCTTCAGCAAAAAAATGGACGTTATCTGATGGGATCATGACAGTAGATAAATCTGTGGGTGATCTCCAGACAAAAGAGAAGTTTATGGATTTTCAGCTTCACATTGAATACAGGATCCCAGAAAATATAAGCGGAAGTGGCCAGGGCCGAGGTAACAGCGGTATTTTTCTGGCTGCTCTTCCCTGGGGTGCTGGCGGATACGAATTGCAGGTGCTGGACAATTACGACAATAAAACCTATGTAAACGGGCAGGCTGGTAGTCTCTACAAACAATCGCCACCATTGGTAAATGCCTGTTTAAAACCAGGAGAGTGGCAAACCTATGATGTCGCCTGGACAGCTCCCCGTTTTAACGAAGACGGTTCTGTAAAGTCACCGGCTGTAGCGACAATTTTTCACAATGGTATTCTCGTGCAGAATGCAACCATACTCAAAGGGGACACCCCTTATATTGGCCAGCCAACCTACAGAAAACATAGCACTTCACCAATTAAATTACAGAGTCATGGAGATAAAAGTGAACCGATCAGCTATCGCAATATCTGGTTAAGGAAATTGTAGCAAGTACCCCTTTGTTGATCGATTTTTTAATAGAAACCAATTATATCCCTATATGAGAACAGTAAATTATCTTTTCGGCATCGTAGTCATTCCTACGTTTACGAGGTGCCAAAAACAAGAACCCGGAAATCCGGTTGGGAAACAATCTCTGGCAAAAGCAGTGAATGCTGGTTATCCAGGCATATGTCAATCTGGCTAAAGAAATCGGTTTCAACGCTATTCGGATTCCTTGCTCCTGGGATCTATATGGCCAACAGCAATACAGCAGCGCTTCAGCATGAAGTGAAAAGAAATCAGGTTTTTGACCTAAGTTGAAATAAATTTTCGAAAGACTGGTAGTAAAATAGGCCTTCGGCAATTTGAAGGTCGTGAAAAAATAAATTATAATCTAACCAAAATGAACAATATTATAAATATGAAAAATAGAAGTTACGGGATGTTTTTAGGTTTCCTGATCGTTATCGCCTTATTCTCCTCGTCCTGTAAGAAGTCGGAGGTTGCAGCAGAGCTGGAAGTTTCTTTATTGGATATTAAGGCGCAGGCAGATGGCGAGCGTACAGAAGTAACGATTACCAGCAACGACGCATGGACAGCAGTTATCAATGATGCAGTACCTTGGATAGAGATAGGTAATACAGCGGGCGGAGCAGGTGCTACACAGTTACAGCTAAAATTTTCTGGTAATGGTACAGGTGCATCGCGTTATGGTGTGGTTACCATTAAATCCGGTAATGGCCAGGCCAGGAGAATTAAGATTACACAAGTAGGTAATTTATATCCAACATATAATTTATCGCCAAAAGCACCCGATGCAACCGGTATGAGCAGTACGGCTGTACAACTGGCGGCAAAAATGCATTTGGGAATAAATTTTGGCAATACCATGGAATCCCCAAAAGAAGGTGAGTGGCAGAATAGTAAACTGACTGAATCGTATGTGAAATTTGTAAAGCAAATGGGATTCAATACGGTACGGATTCCTTGTAACTGGAACTGGAGTCATTTAAGTGATCCCGGTAAAGCAGAAATTGACAAGGCATGGCTTAACCGGGTGAAAGAAGTAGTTGGATGGTGTGTAGCTAATGATATGTATGTGATGCTGAATACGCACGGAGATAATGGCTGGCTCGAAAATAATGTCAATGCGGCCAAGCAAGAGGAAATTAATGCAAGACTCAAGGCACTTTGGGAGCAGATTGCTACAACCATGCGTGATTTTGACGAACATCTTATTTTTGCCGGCACGAACGAACCTGCGGTTGAAAATGCTGAGCAGATGGCCATACTCAATGGTTATCACGAAACATTCATCAAGGCGGTTCGTTCTACGGGTGGCAGGAACAGTTACCGGGTACTGGTTGTGCAGGGCCCCAGCACTGACCCTACTAAAACTTTTACTTTGATGAATACGATGCCAAAAGACGAAATCCCTAATAAGTTGATGGTCGAGGTGCATGACTACACGCCTTCTACATTTACGATTCTAACAGATGGAGATGCAACTTGGGGCAAAATGGTTTACTACTGGGGAAAAGGGAATCATTCTACTATTGAGCCAGAACGCAACGCTACCTATGGAGAAGAGGACGTGATCGATACAGAATTCAAAAATATTAAACAGAAGTTTGTTGATAAAGGTATCCCTGTGCTGCTGGGTGAATATGCGGCCTGGAGAAGGAATGTGATTAACAACCCGAATTATCTTCCTAAGGATCTGGCCATGCACAACAAGTCTGTTAATGACTGGACATATTATCTAACCAAACAGGCTAAAGCAAATGGTATTCTGCCATTCTATTGGGAGATAGGTTTTATGTTAGACAGAGCTAATAATGTGGTAAAGGACCAACCAATGTTAGATGCCCTTATTGCAGGAGGTAAGTAAATAGTAAGAGATACTATAACTAAATAGAAATACAGCTTTATAGAGGTTCATGTATAGCATTGAATTTAAAAAGAGGTTGTATCATAAAGGGGATTTTAGCCCAGACGCTGTCATGTTGAGCCTGTCGAAACACCTTAAAGCGTATTTAAACAGGTCCTTCGACAAGCTCTCCATAGGAGTCCTTTGGACAGGATGACAAATCTATATTTATGATATACCTCTTACTACGTATAGGAATCTCATTAAAACCATGAATTTAAACTTAAAATTAATTGCAATTATATATACACACACAAATTAGATCAACAATGAATATCAAGAAAGAAAGTATTGCAGGTAACAGCTCTTTTTGCTGCAGCGGGGGTACAGGCTCAAAACCTGATTATAAAAATCATTTATGCATCCTATCAATTATAAATTAAAAATGAATACAGCAAGTAAAAGCATTTTTACGCTTGTCTCCGCTATTATGTTCAACTTAATAAGCATAAGTACGCTTTCCGCACAAACTGTTTGGTTAGATCAATTGGATCTCAGCCCAACTACACAGGGCTGGGGCATACCTAAAAAAAACAGGTCGGTTGATGGCAACATCATGACCATCGCAGGTAAAACCTTTGAGCGTGGCTTTGGTACACATGCGGAAAGTTCTCTTTTTATTCGGATTGATGGTAGGGCAAATTCGTTTACCGCGCAGGTTGGCATTGATGAGGAGGTGAAAGGGCGTCCGTCCTCCGTAGAGTTTGTTGTATACGGAGATGGAGCGAAGCTTTGGTCGAGCGGTATAATGCATGAAGGTGATATTGCCCGGCTATGTAGTGTGAAACTTTCGGGTGTGAAAAAACTTGAGCTGCGGGTAACAGACGCAGGAAACGGTGACAGCGATCATGCCGACTGGGTAGATGCAAAATTTGAGGCGGTCGGCGTATCAACTTTTGCTACTTTTTATCCTATCCCAAGTGAGCCCTATATTCTTACCCCTAAGCCATCGGCAAAACCGAAGATTAATAGCGCAAGCGTTTTCGGTGTCCGCCCAGGCTCTCCGTTTCAGTTCAGGATACCTGCCACCGGAGACCGGCCAATGACCTTTGTGGTTACCAGCTTGCCTCAGGGACTAAAGCTGGACCCAAAAACAGGACTCATCACCGGTAAGCTTGTAAAAGCCGGCACTTACGGTGTTCAGTTGAAGGCAAAGAATGCGAAAGGCATAGCCGAAAAAAGCTTACGCATTATCTGTGGAGATAAAATTGCACTTACCCCGCCAATGGGTTGGAATAGCTGGAATTGTTTCGCTGGAGAAGTTTCTGGTGAGAAAGTTAAGCGCGCTGCGGAGGTAATGGTGAAAACCGGACTTATAAATTACGGATGGGATTATGTAAATATTGACGGGTACTGGCAAAATAACCGCGATTCGAAAGATCCCGACCTGCAAGGTAAGCTGCGGGACAAGGCTGGTAATATAGTTCCTAATAAAAGGTTTGGAGATATGAAAGCCCTGACAGCCTATGTGCATGGTCTCGGTTTGAAGATCGGTATCTATTCCAGTCCTGGTCCCTGGACCTGTGATGGCGGTGCCGGTAGTTATGGCTATGAAAAGCAAGATGCCGAAACTTATGCCAAATGGGGTTTCGATTATCTGAAATACGATTGGTGCAGCTATGGAGGAGTGCTAAATGGAATCCCTGATAACGACCCGAACAAAGTAGTCTCCATATCTTATAATGGAGGTTATCAATTGTCAACCGCCGTCAAACCATACAAAATAATGGGAGATTATATCCGTCAGCAACCCCGCGACATTGTTTTCAGCTTGTGTCAGTACGGAATGTCGGATGTTTGGAAATGGGGCGATTCGGTAGGCGGAAACAGCTGGCGTACAACAAATGATATAACAGACAACTGGTCTAACGTTAAAGGCATTGCATTAGCTCAGGATCAGTCTGCAGCCTGGGCTAAACCCGGTAACTGGAACGATGCTGACATGCTGGTTGTAGGATATGTAGGCTGGGGTAACCTTCACCCAAGCTTGCTTAGACCAGATGAGCAGTATCTTCACGTCAGTCTTTGGAGCCTTTTCTCTTCTCCGCTGCTAATTGGTTGCGATATGGAAAAGCTAGATGCCTTTACCCTGAATTTATTGACAAACGACGAAGTGATTGCTGTTAATCAGGATGCGCTTGGCAAACAGGCTACCTGTATTCAGACTATCGGAGATCTGCGCATTTATGCAAAAGAATTGGAGGATGGCAGCCGTGCAGTAGGCTTTTGCAATTTCGGTCTGGAGAAAGTGGATATCGCTTACAAGGATCTGAATAAGCTTGGTATTTCAGGAAAGCAAAAGGTGCGTGATCTTTGGCGTCAGAAAGATATTACAACAATCCGTGCAGACAAAGAGGTGCTTTCGGTGAAGGTTCCGGCGCATGGAGTGACGTTGTACAAATTTACACCGGTTAAATAGCTATATAGGCTTTTGTCTGAGCAAATTTAATGCATTATAAAAGATAAATACATCAAACTTAAATTTTCAATCTGCTCATTTTGTACATATTTACTGCCTTTAGATTAGCAATTGCACAACTGATCCCGAGCTGGCGCATGCGACAAGCATGTGCCAGCTAAAGCAACGCCTGTTAACGGCCCTATTTATTTTATCACACCGATTCATGAAAGCAATTTTTAATTCACTACCGCTAATTCTTCTTTTATTTTTCTTTAAATCTAATGCACAACAAATCATGCATCAGGATGCTGTCCAGACGGTGAAATTACAGGGCAATGCCGGAGGAAAACGTTTCGATGGAATTGGTGTGGTAAATGGGGGAGGCGCTACATCAGTACTGCTGAAGGATTATCCCGAACCCCAACGCAGTCAGATTCTCGACTTCCTTTATAAGCCAAAATTTGGAGCTTCCGTAAGCGCACTGCTTGTTGAGATTCCCGGCGATGGTAATTCAACGCAGGGGTCTATGCCGAGCCATATGCACACGCGTAACGATCTTGATTACGCCCGGGGCTACACCTGGTGGATCTTACAGGAAGCCAAAAAACGCAATCCTGATCTTAGCCTCGATGCTACCGCGTGGAGCGCTCCCGGATGGGTTGGGAATGGGGATTTTTGGTCGCAGGATGCAGCCGACTATTACGTTAAATGGCTTCAGGGACTTCGTAAAGTTTATGGCCTTGAATTAGATGCCATTGGCTGCCGCAATGAAAAGGGATCTGACTACAATTTTGCGAAGACACTCCGTTCTACCCTTAATGCCAATGGCTTTGAAAAAATTAAGCTTCATGGGTTTGATCTCTGGTGGAAAGACAAACTAGACTTCGTTAAGGACTTGTCTAAAGATGAGCAGCTTCGCAACTCCGTAGATATTATCAGCGCTCACACATTTTATGAAGGAGATACCGCTTCCCAACAAGTTCAGGAAATGGCTCGGAAACTTGATAAACCTATCTGGAACACCGAGGATCATGTTTATAAGAAAGGCTTCGATTGCCTGATCAGTATTGTGGAGTGTTTCAACCGGAACTTTATTCAAAGCGGTGCTACCAAGATCATGAATTGGTATGATATTGCAGGTGTTTACCCTATCGAACCATATTCGGAAGATCCTGCTGCTGTACTGGCGCGGTCGCCATGGAGCGGGCACTACCAGGTACGCGAGGCTTTGTGGGGTTATGCACATTATGGGCAATTCTCGAAAGTTGGATGGCAATACCTGAATGGGGGTAGTGTTAACCTTAAAGGTGGTGGAACTTTAGTAACCTTAAAGTCGCCTGAAAAGGACTACAGCATCATTATCGAAACGAAAAACGCGAAAGCTCCACAACAAATCCGTTTTCAGATCAGCGAGGGGCTGTCTCTAAAACAGCTTTGCGTATGGCGTAGTAACGAGAAAGAGCATTTTGTACAGCAAGCTGATATAAAACCAACAAAGGGCGCATTTACACTTACCTTAGCGCCCAATTCAGTTTACTCTCTCTCCACCACTAGAGGGCAACAGAAAGGAAACTTTGCTAATATTCCCGATGCAAAGCCTTTCCCCTTTCCATATTATGAAACATTTGAGCAATATACCTCGCCTAAAGCATGGGGGTATTTACCACGTTATACTGCTGATATTGTCGATGCGTTTGAAATCACTGAACGCCCGGATAAAAAAGGCAAGTGCCTGCGCCAGGTTGTTCCCGAGGGAACCAACTCCTGGGCACCAGATTGGCGGCCTTACAGTATTTTAGGTGATGCGCAGTGGAAGGACTATGAAGTAAGCGCTGATGTTTATTTAAATACAGGCGATAATGCTGGGGTTATGGGCAGGGTAAACCACGTTGGTACCGGGTATGGATTTGTTCCAAAAGGCTATTACCTAAAGCTTGAAGATAATGGCAAATGCAGCATAATTGTATCCAGGGGAAAAGAAGATAAAAAGGAACTTACCGGAGATGCTGAACAACAAGCAATTATCAAAAAACAAAACGATGAAAGCGCAGGTGGAGAAAAGGTGCTTGGTGAAATACAACTTTCAAATATCAGTCATAGCCAATGGCATAACCTGAAACTCCAATTCGAAGGATCTGTTATCAGCGCATTCGTTGATGAAAAGCAGGTACTACAAGTGACAGATAGTTTGTACACCCAAGGAATGGCAGGACTGATTGCGGGTGACGGAAAAAAGCTCAGTACACCTTTTTACGATAATTTATTGATCAAGGGCAAAAATGCGCGTGTGCCGAAACCTTCTCTTGCAGCACCAGGACAACTGCCGATCTATATCGTTAAATAATGCTGTCGGCGAACAATCCCTTTGGGGCAAGAAGTTACTTCGTTTCCCCGTCTTGGCAAGCTTATGGACCGGTTTTGTGTGTCTGCTGAGCTTGTTCGCTATGGCCTGATGAAATCCAGGTTTAATGACAAAGAGATTCCTGTGATACGATAATTAATTAATTGAAAATAAACCCCTTAACGGGTATTCGTTAAATAAATAAAAAACATGTTTAGAAAAAAAGTATTGTTAAGTACAGCTGTTGTTATGGCTTTTCTGGGAGGCAGAGAATTCGCAAAAGCGCAGACGAATGCAGGTAAACCGAAAATGGTTAAAGAAAACCTGGCAGAAAAATTCGCAAATGTTTCGCCGAAACTTAGCTCCAATAATGCCAATCCTTTATTAGATTTTATGTTTACGGCCGATCCAACAGCTGTAGAATACAATGGAAGAATTTATGTATATGCCACTAATGATCATCAACAGTATGAGCATGTAGGAAAAGATGGGAAAAATTCATACGAGCGGATCCGTACACTGGTGATGATGTCTTCCGATGATATGGTTAACTGGACCTACCATGGTCTCATCAATACTGCCGAGCTGGCACCATGGAGTCAGAATTCCTGGGCGCCTTCCATTACATCCAGAAAGGAAGCAGATGGCAAGACGCACTTCTACCTGTATTACTCCAATAGCGGTATTGGCACGGCCATGCTTACTTCCACCTCTCCGGTTGGCCCATGGAAAGACCCATTGGGAAAGAACATAATCGACCGTTCTGTTCCCGGTGTGGATGTTGATGCGCCATTTGATCCCGGAGTTGTGATTGATGACCAGGGTACAGGCTGGCTTACTTTTGGAGGCGGATCGCCTAAAACGAAATATATGCCAGATAATGCCAGAATCGTTAAACTAGGAAAAGATATGATCAGTTTGGCCAGCGATGTTGCCAAAATACCAGCCCCTTATTTTTTTGAGGCCAGCGACCTTAATTTTATCAATGGAACCTGGGTTTATACCTATAATACAAATTGGGAAGAACGCACTGAATGGCCTTATAGCAATATTGATAAACCAACCAAATGCAACATGTCTTATATGACGAGTAAAACGCCCTTAAGTCCGGACAGTTGGAAGTATCGCGATAATTACTTTAAGAATACTGGCGAGATTAACGTGGGGCCTTTTACAAACAACCACACTCACCTGTTCAAGTTTAAAGGGAAATATTATATTGCTTACCATGCCATGTATTTACAGGATTATTTTGGTACCAAGGGTGGTTTTCGTAATGTAGGCATCGAACCTATACAGGTGGATGAAAAGAATGTGAATATCCCCATGGTCAACGCAACTTTTAAAGGTCCATCACAACTTAACCCATTAAATCCATTCGTGCTTCAGCAAGCGGAAACCACAGCAGGCACTTCGGGGCAAGTTCAGTTCGAAGCTGTTGGTAACCCCGGCAATATGGTTGCCAAAGGAAAAGCAGATCAACAATGTATCATGGTGCGGGGAGCCGATTTTAGCAAACAGATTCCTGCCAAATTCGAAGCCAGGGTGAAAGGAAAAGGTAAAATTGATGTTTATGTAAATAATCTTAAAGGTACCCCTCTTGTTTCCCTTATATGTGATGAGCAGGAATGGACTACACTTTCAAAGAAAATAGACCTGAAAACAGATAAAGAAGTTGCGAATATCTATTTTGTGTTTAATGGAGATGGCTTTTTGTTCGATGAATGGAAATTCATTCGTTAATTCCGGTTGCAGGCTTATTAATGCTAATTACAATTAAAATCGGTTAAGAATGAAAAAACCAAATGAAAATATGAAAAATGCGATTTACAGGTTATGCATAATAGCCTTAATGATCACCCTTATAGTACCGTGTTTATACGCACAAAAAGCCATAAATCCCATTATTTATGCCGATGTACCGGATATTTCGATAGTACGTGTAGGCAATAGCTATTACATGAGCAGTACAACGATGCACATGAGCCCCGGTGTGCCCATTATGAAATCGACAGATCTTGTCAACTGGAAAATTATCAATTATGCCTATGATACTTTGGCAAATGTTGACGCAACAAATCTCACAAATGGCAAAAACATGTATGGGCAGGGTTCGTGGGCAAGTTCTATTCGTTTCCATAATGGTACCTATTATGTAAGCACATTTGCATCAACCACAGGTGAAACCTATATTTTTAAAACAAAAGATATAGAAAAGGGAAATTGGGAACGAATTTCTTTTAAGCCATCTTATCATGACAATTCCTTGTTTTTTGATGATGATGGCAAGGTATATTTAATTCATGGCGCAGAAAAACTAAAAATTGTTGAATTAAGTGAGGACTTAAAAGGAGTTAAACCAGGTGTTGCAGAGCGGGTGCTCATCGATAATGCCAGCACACCAACGGGCAAAGAAGTAGGCCTTAGCGCTGAAGGATCTCAATTGTTTAAAGTAAAAGGCAAATATTATTTATTTAATATTTGCGCACCACGCGGTGGAATGCGAACTGTACTTATACACAGGGCAGATCATATCAACGGCCCCTGGGAAGGAAAAGTTGGCTTACAGGATAGAGGAATTGCTCAAGGCGGACTGATCAATACGCCCGATGGACGTTGGTTCTCTTATCTTTTTCGCGATTTTGCTGCGGTTGGCCGCGTTCCTTATCTCGTTCCTGTCAAATGGGAAGATGGCTGGCCCGTATTAGCAGAAAACGGTAAAGTTCCGGACCAGCTAGACCTGCCGGCCAGTAAAGGTTTAATCCCAGGTATTGTGGCTTCTGATGAGTTCGCCCGTAAAAAAGGTGAGCCTGCTTTGCCGCTGGCTTGGCAATGGAACCATAACCCTGATAATAGCTTGTGGTCTGTAACAGAAAGAAAAGGATTCCTGCGCCTCAAAACAGGAAGAATCGACACTGATTTTCTTCAGGCCAGGAATACACTTACACAACGCACTATTGGTCCAACCAGCTCAGCTTCTGTTGCCCTGGATGTTTCCAAAATGAAAGACGGCGATTTTGCCGGATGCTCAGCTTTCCAAAAAGAGTATGGATCAGTGGGCGTTAAAATTGATGCGGGTCAAAAATCGATCGTAATGATCACTACCGATCATGATAAGCCTGTCGAAGTAAAGCGGATTCCATTGAATCAAGACCAAATTTACTTCAGAATCGATTGCGATTTTACCGGAAAGAACGATGAAGCCAATAACCTCTATACGCTTAACGGGAAAGATGGAGCGAATTTCTTTTACAGTCTTGATGGAAAAGTTTGGAAAGCAATAGGGCGGCCTTTGAAGATGAAATACGACATTCCACATTTCATGGGTTATCGTTTTGCTTTGTTTAATTATGCTACAAAAAATATAGGGGGCGCGGCCGACTTTGACTTTTTTCGCATAACGGATTCGATTTCCACAGAAAAATAGGTTTATCCAATATTAAAAACAATCCTTTGTGATAAATTAAGCATTTTGCAGCTGTAAAAGCAAGTTATATCAAATCACCTGCGCTGCATCATACAGAAGGCACCAAAAGCCGGGTACGCAGAAATTGATATAACTACGCCGTAACAGATCTTTAAATAATGATGAGAAATAGATGTTATGCAATTTTTGTTGCAGTTTTATTAAGTCTAAACGTTCAGGCACAGGTAAACTATTTTGTTTCTCCTGCCGGAAATGATGCCAATCGGGGAACACAGGTTAAACCATTTGCTACGATTACCAGAGCACTGGCTGAAACACGTAAAACAAAGGGGAGTGTGGTGGTCAATCTGCTTAAAGGCAATTATTATCTCGATAAATCCATTGTTTTTACAGCTGAAGACTCCCGGAATGGAGAAAAAACACTTACGGTAAAAAGTTTTAAAAACGAGAAAGTAACGATCAGCGGGAGTGTTCCGCTGGTTTTGCAATGGGAAGTGTATAAAAATGGTATCTGGAAAGCCAAAGTAACTAAGCGCCTCATTTTCGATGAGTTATTTGTAAACGGGCAATTGCAGAAAATGGCCCGATATCCGAATTACGATTCTACTGCTCAATATTTCGGTGGAACAGCAGCAGATGTACTTTCAAAGGAGCGGGTAGCAAAATGGCGCTCACCCGAAGGAGGCTATGTGCATGCACTACATAGCTCTCTATGGGGCGATTTTCATTATCTCATTACAGGGAAAAATGATAAGGGCGACCTCACACTCGAAGGTGGCTGGCAGAATAACCGCCGTATGCCCATGCATGATAAATACCGTTTTGTTGAAAACATTTTCGACGAGTTGGATACAGTTGGCGAATGGTATTACGACAAGAAACTGCAAACGCTGTATTTCTATCCTCCCAAAAACTTAAATATAAAAACGGCAAGGTTCGAAACCCCGCAGGTTGCACATTTATTTGAATTTAAGGGATCCGCGCAGCAACCAGTTAAGAATATCAATATTGAGGGGCTAACCTTTACCCAAACACTGCGAACCTTCATGCAGAATAAAGAGCCATTATTGCGCAGCGACTGGACTATTTACCGTGGTGCTGCTGTAGTTTGTAATGGTGCCGTAAACTGTTCGCTTAAAAACTGTACGCTCACTAACCTTGGCGGTAATGCCGTATTCTTCAATAACTTCAACCGGAACTGTGAGGTATCGGGATGTCAGATTTCCGACATTGGAGCAAGTGCTATCTGTTTTGTGGGCGATCCAAGTGCTGTGCGCTCTCCAAGTTTCGAGTATCACCAATATGTAGCACTTGCAAGCCTTGACCGTACACCTGGCCCGCTGACCAATAATTATCCGGCAGAATGCCGAGTGTACAATAACCTGATGTTTAACCTTGGTCGGGTAGAAAAACAATCGGCAGGGGTGGAATTGTCGATGTGCCAGAGTATCACAGTAAGCCAGAATACCATTTATGATGTGCCCCGGGCTGGTATAAATGTGAGTGAAGGTACTTGGGGAGGTCATGTTATTGAATATAACGATGTTTTTAATACCGTAAAGGAAAGCGGCGATCATGGTTCGTTTAATTCATGGGGGCGCGACCGCTACTGGCATCCGGATAAGAAGGTACTCGATTCTATAGTTTTGAACAATTTTGACCTCACCATGCTCGATGTAATTAAACCGATCACCATCCGCAATAACCGTATGCGCTGCGATCATGGTTGGGACATAGACCTTGATGATGGTTCGAGTAATTATATTATTAAAAATAACCTTTGCCTAAATGGCGGAATAAAGCTTCGTGAAGGTGTAAACCGTGTGGTAGAAAACAACATTATGATCAATAATACCTTCCATCCTCATGTCTGGTTTAAAAACAGTAATGACATTTTTCGTCACAATATCGTTTTGTCAGCTTATCAACCCATTGATGTAAAGGTTTGGGGCAAAGAAATAGAATACAATATTTTTCCTGATCTGGTTTCGCTGAAAGCCGCACAGGATAGGGGTACAGATAAAAATTCAGTATACGGTCAGCTACTTTTTGTAGATCCCGACAAAGGAGATTTTCGTGTAAGGGAGGGTTCTGTTGCATTTTCTGTAGGATTCAGGAATTTTGCCATGGATAGTTTTGGTGTCGTTTCACCAAGACTGAAAGCATTGGCCAAAAAGGTAACTATACCATCCATACTTAGCTCCAATCAGTCAGGCAGCGATAAAATTACTGACTTTATGGGGGCTAAGGTGAAAGGTCTGACCACTTTGGGCGAACGTTCTGCAACCGGAATGGGCGATACCCATGGCGTATTGGTACTGGAAGTGCCTGCCAGATCAGCCGCTTTTAAATTCCTGCAGGCAAACGATGTAATCTTATCATTCAATTCCAAAAAAATAAGTACAGTAAGTGATCTGTTTCAGGCGCAAAAGACTACTACTGGGACGAATACGGAGGTAGTTGTTTTCCGGAATCAGAATGCACTCAAAATACAGGTGGGGCTGGTGAAGGAGAAATGATTTTGTTAATCTTTGTCTGTTGATTATGAGTTGCTTAATGATTGAAAGGATAATAATAGAACAATAAATAGGCTGCACTGCCTATGCCAACCCACTAGCTTGAATGAAAACGGCGAAGCCCTCATGAATGCAGCTGAAAACTATAATACAAATGAATAAATTTTCAGCCGGTGTTTTTTGTTTTTTCATGGGCTTTTATGTTTTCAACGGCATTCAAGCTAGCTACGCTAGTCTTTTTGACAGCAAAAAGAAAGAGCCAATCGGCGGCGGCGAGCCGAGGCAAGGTTGAGTCAAGGGGCAATAACCAAATATATACGTCATTCATATTGATTTTTATACAATAAATTATCCCTCAGGGTGACGGCAGCGAGTTGAAAATGTCTACATAAGATATTTAAAGGCATGTTATTAATCGAGTTCAGGTTATTAGTGATTTAGGCACCTTTATGCAATCTGCTTACCTACAATTTTCGTGTTTATTAAAAAATATCAAAATATAAGCGTAGCTTGGGTATGTCAATATTAAACAGCCGTTTTGTAACCAAATTTTATTTCAAATTAATTATTTGAAGGTAATAATGCTGCTGTATTGAGTAGAATATATGTTTCGGATTTTAATTTTAATAAGCACATTCCTACTGTGTAATTCTCTTTTTGCTCAAGAAGGTTTATACCAATTTTCTCATCTGGATATTGCTAACGGCTTATCTGATAATCAAGTAAAAGCCATATATAAAGATCATAGAGGATTTATGTGGTTTGGAACCCAAGCCGGCCTCAACCGCTATGATGGGCATGAATTCAGGGTATTTAAACATAATATAAAGGATAGCACCAGTATTCCCGATGATTATGTTCTCAAAATATTTGAAGGGCCAGAGAGACAGTTATGGATTAAATCTGGCAGCGGTTTCAGTATTTATAATCCTTTGACAGAAAAATTTGAGCCATTTCAGGATAAACACCTTAAAAAATATAAAATTCCGGGCGGATACCTTAAAGATATACAATCCAATAATAAGGGAAAGTACTATTTTCATCTTGAAAATCAAGGTATTTTTTGTTATGATGCGAAAAGTAATACAACCACCAGGTATACTCATAAAAATGGAATAGTAAACTCCTTGTACGCTAACGAAATAAGCTATTTTTTGGATGACCAAAAAGGTAATTTGTGGGTTATTTATACCAACGGCGTTCTTGATAAGTTTAACCTAGCAGCGCAGCGGGTAACAAATAGATATTTTGCGATAAACAAACGTTTTGGAGATCAGTTAAGCGATTTCCACCTCAGCCACGATTCTGGAGGCAATATTTTTATTTATAGTACGAGTAACCCATTCGGCTTGTATTATCTTAATGAAAAAAGTAACACTTTCCGTTATTTCGGAAAGAAGCCGGATCATTCGGGCCTCAGTTCGAATAATGTAAGTTCCATTATAGAGGGCGATGATGGAAATATCTGGATCGGGACCGATCATGGTGGAATCAATATCTTAAATAAGCCAACCAACAAAATAAGTTATATTTTAAGTAAAGAAGATGACCCCAGGGGGTTAACACAGAACAGCATTGTTGACTTATACAAAGATAATAACGGAATAATCTGGATTGGCACCTTTAAAAAAGGAATCTGTTACTATCATAAAAGCATCTTTAAGTTTCCGCGGAATCAGTATTTAACGGGGAAAAATGCGGTATATAAAGACGTTAATTCATTTGCGGAAGACAGTAAGGGAAATTTGTGGATTGGAACAAACGGTACTGGTTTGCTGTATTTAAACAGAAGCACAGGTGAAATTACAACCTATCGTAATAATCCTGCCAACAATAACTCCTTAAGTAGCGATATTGTTGTAAGCCTTTACATCGATCATTCAGGCCTTTTGTGGATTGGAACTTATTTAGGCGGGCTTAATTCTTTTGACGGAACTAAATTTACCCATTATAAGCATACTACAGATCCATCCAGTCTTTCAGATAATCGGATTTATGCCCTGTTAGAAGATTCATCCAACAGGCTTTGGGTTGGTACTTTGAGTAGTGGATTGGACTTGTTTGACCGGAATGCCAAAACCTTCAGGCACTTTAATTCGACAGTTAAGAACACATTAAATTCTAATATCATTAATTGTTTATATGAAGATAAACTTAAAAGGATCTGGATTGGTACTACCCGTGGGGTTAGTATATTGGATCCCAAAACCCTTAAATTTACCCACTTAATTAATAACAGTAAGGATACGAACAGCCTGATACCTGGTAATGTACATTCCATTATCGAGGATGGCAGAGGATGGATGTGGATAGGTACCCGTGATGGTATAAGTATATATAATCCTGCAACAAAAAACTTTAATAATTTAAGCGAGGAAGTCGGGCTGCCCGAAAGTGCTGTTTTGGAGTTGCTTGAAGATGAAAATCACCATATTTGGTATAGTTCGCAAAAAGGCCTTTACAAGATCTCCGTGGTTGCTGAAGGAGGAAATTATAGATTTATATACAGTAAATACAATGAGGCCGACGGATTGCAAGGCCCCGCATTTAATATGAATGCTGTATACAAAACAAAAGCCGGTGAACTGATTTTTGGAGGGGCAAACGGCTTCAACATTTTTAGGGCGGGCCAAATTACTAAGGAGCAGTATCCTTCAACACTGGTAATAACGGGCTTAGAAATGTTTAACCATAACATACAGGTTGGAGAAAGTATTAACGGCCATATTATTTTGCCAAAAACAATAACAGAACTCGAAAATTTAAGCTTTACCTATGAAGAAAACATCTTTTCACTCGAATTTGCATTGCTCAATTATATTAATCACAGCAAAATAACTTATAAATACAATTTAGAAGGATTCGATAAACATTGGCTTACAGTTCCTTCAGAAATGCGTAAGGCCACTTTTACAAATCTTGATCCCGGAAATTACACCTTTCATGTAAAAGCTTTTAACGGAAATGATCCTATACCCCTGGCGGAGTCGCACTTGAAAATTACCATTTTGCCTCCTTTCTGGCGAACCACATGGGCATATATACTGTATGTTTTAGCAATTGGCTTTTCACTGCTATTTATTCGGAACAGAGGGATCAAAAAGCTAAGGAAAGAATTTGCTTTAGAGCAGGAAAGAATCCAGTCCAGGCAATTACAGGAACAGGAAAGAATTCAAGCGTTGCAATTAAGGCAGCAGGACCGTAAAGAAGCTGAAAGATTGCGTGAGTTGGATTTATTGAAAATTAAATTTTTAACAAATCTGAGCCATGAATTCAGAACGCCTATTTCATTGATTCTTGCTCCTGTTGATAAACTTTTAACGGAGACCAAAGAGACTGGACGTTACGGTCAGCTGGCCATGATCAAAAGGAATGGAAAACGTTTACTAAACCTGGTAAACCAGCTGCTCGATTTCCGTAAAATGGAAGAGCAGGAATTGCAATTACATAAGAGCGATGGCGAAATAGTATCCTTTATTAAAGATGCAACAGACTCATTTTATGATCTGGCAGAGCGCAAGCAGATCAAGTTTGCTTTTAAAAGTGCTATTGAAAATCTATATGTATCGTTTGATCACGATAAGATTGAGCGGATATTGTTCAATTTACTTTCAAACGCATTTAAATTTACACCATCAGCAGGAACCATAAGTGTTGAATTACAAAAGCTGCCGCATCAGGGAGAAGATGGCTGGGTTTCATTGGAGATAAAAGTGATAGATTCAGGAATCGGGATACCAACAGATAGGCAGGGAATGATCTTCGAACGGTTTTTTCAAAATGAAACATCCTCATCCATCCTTAACCAGGGATCAGGAATTGGCTTGTCTATCACCAAAGAGTTTGTGAAAATGCACGGAGGTGAAATATTGGTAGAAAGTGAACCGGGTTTAGAAACTTGTTTTACCGTACACCTAAGGCTCGCTTCCAGTTCAATTTCGGTGCAGGAGCAAAATGATGTTATACCGCTTACAAATAGTAATGAACATGTTTATGATAGCTCCATAACCACTGAAAAACAATTATGTTCCGATGAAAAAAAGGATGAAAGTGAGTGTTCTGAAATAGATACCCGTTTAACAAATGTGCCGCTTGTTTTGTTAATTGAAGATAATGAGGATTTTAGGTTTTACCTTAAAGATAACTTAAGATCTTTTTATAAGATAGTAGAGGCCTCGAATGGTAAGGAAGGCTGGCAAAAGGCCCTCGCATTGCATCCTCATCTTATTGTTTCAGATATAAACATGCCTGAAATGAATGGCACTGAATTATGTAAAAAACTGAAAGGGGATGACAGGACCAAACATATCCCGATCATCTTATTAACAGCTTTAACTGCTGAAGAAGAGCAGCTTAAAGGCTTAGAAACCGGAGCGAACGATTACATGACCAAGCCCTTTAACTTTGAAATCTTACATTCAAAAATAAAGAATCTGCTCACGCTTCATCAAACATTTAAGAAAACTTATTCCAGACAGATCAGTATTCAGGCGCCGGAAATAGAAATCGAATCTACCGATGTTAAATTCCTTAACGAAGTATTGCCTTATATTGATGCAAATCTTGATAAACCTGAGTTGTCTGTTGAGGATTTAAGTAAGCATATGAGGATGAGCAGGGTATCTTTGTATAGAAAGTGTTTGCAGGTAATGGGTAAGACACCTGTTGATTTTATCCGATCTGTTAAGCTGGAGAGAGCGGCCGTATTATTAGAGAAAAGCGATAAAACAGTTTCGGAGATCTGTTATATGGTAGGTTTTAGTGCCCCTAATTATTTTGCTAAGTCGTTTAAAGCAAAATATAATGTATCGCCCTCCGAATATATGGCAGAAAAAAGGAAGGCCAATAAAGATCAAGGACCTTTAAATTAAAAAACAGAACAAATCTTTTTTATCGTCCGAGTTGACGCGAACAAGTTATATTAACGAATCTAATATTTTTGTCACGCTGAGGGGGTAATTTGTTTTATAAAAATCAATATTAATGACATGAGGGGTTTTTATCCTATTGTAAGCAGTGAGGAATCGTCATTGCTAGAAGGCTTTTTCAGCCGACGAAGCAATCTTACAACGATCGCTACTAGCTTGCGCATTAAGATTGCTTCGTTCCTCGCAATGACGAGCTTTCCATGGATTCTGTCAATGATAGCCTGTCGAAGGACCTGTTTAAATACGCTTTAAAGTATTTCGACGACTTGTCCCGATTTTCATCGGGAGGCTCTCCGTAGGAGTTCTTTGAACAACATGACAGCATCTGAGTTGAAATCGCCTTTATGACACACCCTCTTCCATTCAATAGTGGCTACAGCTCTGCTGCTCTACATCCCGTCTGATCGCATTGCAAAAACTAACTTTACATGTCTGAAGGCATTTGTTTCACTCCATTCATTGTCATAGTTTAAACCGTAAGGCCAAAAATGCCCGCCTCCTGTATGTATTACGCCACTAGTGCCATCGAAAATTTTGACAAGTGCAACTGTGTTTGCGCCCAGGAAATCGCCGGTACTGGTATTTGATGTCCATCCGCTGCTTAGACCCACGCCATAGGTGTGGGCAATTTCGTGCATTGCCGTACGCACATTCTGGTAACTGGTATTTGCACCAAAACGTATATTTCCGTTTGTACTGCCATCGGCTGTTGGCACACCTGTGTTATATTGTACGGTAAGTGTGCGGGCGGGCCAATTGGCGCCTGCGTTATATCTTGCACAGGCGTCATTCATAGCGTTGGTAATTCGGGTGACCACGTCAGCCGGTACCCCTGTACTGTTAAGCACCCAATTCAGTTGACCGCCCGCATTAACCGTTAACAAAGACCATTGCTGGTTTTCTCCGCCATTGTAAGCCCATTGCGCAACATTGGCACCATCAACGATTGACTGGTTGGCGACTTCAAGGTCCTTACCACTATTTCGGTTAATAATCCGGTAATACCCGTTGCCCAACGAGGTAAATTGCCATTGCTGGTTTGTAGCGCCCGAATAGGTAGATATATTCACATTATCCCCATCAGCTGTTCCCGCCTGGTCTACCTGAAGTCCTTTGGCGCTATGCACACCAATAATCGAATAGTAATCACCAGGAAGCAGGGCCAGGGTCCATTTTTGATTTGTTCCGCCTGTACCGCCATATTGGGAGACATTCGAGCCGTCAGCAGTCTTAAAACCACCAACATCGAGTACTTTTCCACTTTTTCGGTTCACGATATAAAAGGTGCCATTGGTTATAGACAGTGGGGTTTCGTTTGGCGGTATTGCACTCAATTTTGCCTTCACCGAAAGTTGATCCGAGTTGTCTGGATCCGGGAGATCGTTTTTTCTGCAGCTGCCAAAAAATAAAACAAATCCGAGCATCAATATGCCGGCTGAGGGTAAAGTAAAAGATTTTGTTTTCATAAAATTAGGTAAGAATGAATGAACAGGCATATGAACATGTTCGTTTGGTTATTTTAAAGAGGACATATGCTACTCGTTTTAAGTGAGCCCCTCTTTTTATGGTTAATAAAACTATTTAATCGCCTTGTTTTAAAAAGGTTATGCCTTTTAAAACGGTCTGCTTTATAAGGCTTTTGGTTTATCCCGTAATCACGTGCCCATTGCTTACTGCTGTTGCCTAAACAGCGGTAACGATTAGAATAATTGTAAAGATACTTCTGGTAGTTTGCCAGATTTTTTATACTTGGTTGAAACAAATTAACTATAAAAAATGGGCTTGTAGTGAGGGGTAATCTGATATAAATTAGGGGGTAAACTCCTCGTTTCCCTGCTTTATAACAAGATGTTAAGCTAAATAGGAAAAAGCAATCTTTTATAAGCGTCTTTTTTACGTTTATTTTGCTTGGATTTTGGAGAATCTGCCTGTTCGCTATCTCTTCGATTATGCGCTATAAATCCAAAAAAACACATCATGCAAAAAAGAATTGTATAGGTGATAAAACATACGCCTTTGGCTGTACCGGGACGCTGGCTGCACCAGGACGAGACCTGCTACTTTGACGGTCTGTCCGTCTTTTGCCTGGGCAAGGTACTGGGTTGGGAATAACCGAATATATCATTCCGGTTAATTTACAGTTAGTTACCTTAAGTCTGTGCGTATAACAATTTGACAATTTGAGACAAATCGACAAAAAGTTGAACAGATAATAATGGCGCTATTCCTTTACTTTGATTTCAATTAACCAAATAACAAACCTTACTGCAAATTTCTTCCACAAGCAACACTATGCTTTTGCAGTTTTAATGCTTTTTATGAGATACAAAATATTTGTTTCAGACGATTGATAATCAGTAATTTATCTAAACCAATAAACCAGGGAAATTATGACTAAAATGATGCTATGCTCAAATAAATACTTATCAGTTTCAGGTACATTCCGCGTATCAGAATAAAACAAATCCGTATTGATTCTGTAAGAAAATGCTGAAAAATAGGCCGATTTTTAGTAGCAATAGCGCTGCACACAGTTGAACATTAGATCACAGTATGGTGCCAATCAGATGTTATCAATGTGCTAAAATTATTGCTATTGACAATAAAACGATTTACTGATTAAGCTGACCTAAAACCATTAATTAAAATAAGAGGGTTACGCACATCCTACACAATCTTGTGGGTCTGCAGCTTGATAAATAATGTTTTCTACAAAAGGTAACGGCTCCTTTCGATCCGTGGTCGGAATTACAAGTTGTAATGCCGAAGGACATTGCTATGTCCATTCCTGGGAAATATTGTTACATGTTGTCAGTTTAACGGTACTACGATCCAGCTATTTCGAAAATTTACGGAATACCACAACCATTATTGGTTAGCGTTCAGCGTGGGAAAGAAATAATAAAATTCAGTGTAACCCGGCTAAATCCGGATAAAAGCAATATGTATATGAAAATTAAAAACAAGGTTAAAACCAGGCGTTGGCAGATCTGTTGGATGCTGTTCGGGTTGATTGCGCTTTCCTTAACACATTGTAAACATGATGAGTTGACGCAAGAAGTTGGTTACGATCCATCTAAGCCCGTAACCGTCAGCGATTTTTACCCTAAAGCCGGAAGTGTAGGAAACAATCTGGTAATATATGGCGAAAATTTCGGGAACGATCTTTCCAAAATAAAAGTGATGATCGGGGGAAAGCCAGCCAAAGTTGTTGGTGTAAAAAATAATGCCATTTATTGTATCATTCCCGAAAAGGCTTATGCTGGGGATATAAAAGTAAGTGTTCTTGGCGGTAACAATGAGGAATTGGCCTATGGAGCCTCAAAAGAACCACTTTCTTATACCAGAAAACTGCTCGTTTCTACCTTTTTGGGTAAATACTATCAGGTACCAAGTAATTTTGAGGAAAAGGAAGGCCCTTTTAACGATTGTGGTGGATTTAAAGGGATACTGTGGCTCACTTTCGATCCTAAAAACTATAACCACCTCTATTTCTCTGCCGATGTAAACAGTTGCCGTCTGATTGATTTTGAGAAGCAATATGTGAGTTACTTCAGAACGGATCTCGACAGGGTATCGATTTTAAACTGGAGGATGGATGGAAATCAGGACATGATTGTTTCCCACAACCATTCCAGCGATACCAAAAATGGCAATTACCTGTTCACCCGTGAATCTAATTTTGTTCAGAAAAAAGCAATCGAGGTTTATGCCAGGGGTGTAAACGGTACAATAGTTCATCCACAAAACGGAGAGTTGTACTACTCACGGTACAGAGCTGGTGATATCCGCAGGTATGACTTTAATACCAAAGAAGATAAATTGGTGTTCTCCAATCCTTACAGTGCAGTGGCTGTTTACATGGTGATGCACCCCTCAGGAGACTATGCCTATCTGGTCGAATTTGAAAAACATTTTATCATGCGGACCGATTACGATCGTGACAAGAAAACCTTCAAAACGCCATATACCATCTGTGGCGCAGCGGGTACGGCAGGCTATGCTGATGGAATTGGCACTAATGCGCGTTTGAACAGCCCTGTACAGGGGGTATTTGTTAAAAATCCAGAATATGAAGCGGCAGGAGGCGACCAGTACGATTTCTATTTCTGCGATAAGGCCAACCATGCAGTTCGCATTTTAACACCACAAGGAAGGGTAAGTACATTCGCCGGACGTGGGAACAACGGTACAAGCGGTTATGCAGATGGCGATTTACGTACCGAAGCCCGTTTCAATAACCCGCAAGCCATTGCCTATGATGATATGAAAAAATGTTTTTATATCGGTGATACCGGCAATTGGCTTATCCGCAAAATAGCTAAAGAAGAATAATTGATGAAGACCAAATATATAATGATGAGATTTATTTTACTAACGTGCATGGTGCTGATTGGTGTCTCCCTTAATGTTTTCGCACAGGAGGTAACAGTAAAGGGAACAGTAACCGACATTGGCAAACAACCCATTCCAGGGGTAAGTATATCTGTTGCCAACCTGCCCGGACTGGGGGCAATTACAGACGGTGACGGGAAATTCAGTATCAAAATGCCTCCTTACCAAACCTTGGTATTTACTTATGTGGGTTACGAAAAACAGGAGGTACTGGTAAAAGAGCAGCGTGTTGTAAATGTTAGCCTGAAAGAATCAGATGCCAGTGTATTGAACGAGGTGGTAATTACCGGTACAGGCGCAGAAAAAAAGATATCCATCACTGGGGCCATTACAACTGTAAATGTAGACCGGCTCAAATCTAATCCCTCTACATCGATGGCAGACGCGCTGGCAGGCGTGGTACCAGGTATCCAGGCCATGCAAACCTCAGGGCGCCCGGGCAGCATTTCAGAATTTTGGGTGCGCAGTATTTCTACTTTCGGAGCCAGCAATGCAGCGCTGGTATTGATTGATGGTTTTGAACGTGACATGAACGAAATCAATGTGGAAGATGTGGAATCCTTTTCTGTATTAAAAGACGCTTCAGCAACGGCTATTTATGGAAGCAGAGGTGCAAACGGTGTAATTTTAATCAAAACCAAACGGGGCAAGGAAGGCAAAGTAAATATCAATGCAAAAGTAGAAGGCTTTTATAATACACTTACCAAACTCCCTGAATTTGTGGACGGCTATGCGTATGCGTCGATGGCCAATGAGGCAAAAATTGTTAGAAATCAGGAGCCTCTCTTTTCGAGGCCAGAACTCGAAATACTGCGCCTGGGCTTAGATCCCGACCTGTTTCCCAATGTAAACTGGATGGATGTGGTGTTGCGTGATGCAGCAAAAAGCCAGCGCAGTATGATCAATTTAAGCGGAGGAGGAAAAACTGCGCGTTATTATTTATCAGGAAGCTACCAGAATCAGCAGGGAATGTATAAGGTAGATGATGCGTTGAAAGACTACAATACCAACGCCAGTTTTAACAAGTATACTTATCGTTTAAGCGTTGATATGGATATCACCAAATCTACGTTGCTCACAGTAGGTGTTTCGGGTTCGTTACGGAAACAAAATGATCCCGGAGTAGGCAGTGATGCAATATGGACGGCGCTGATGGGATACAATGCAATTACCTCTCCACTTGTATATTCAGATGGGAAGATCCCAGCAAGTGATGATGGTGATACCAATCCAGACAATGATATGGACCGCTTTAATCCCTGGGTACAGGGCACCATGACCGGTTACAATGAAAGTTGGAGCAATAACATCCAAACCACATTAAATCTGAACCAGGGTCTGGATTTCATAACCAAAGGCCTCCGCTTCGTTGGCCGCTTTGGTTATGATACATATAACAATAACTATATCAAACGCTACAAGTTCCCTGAACTGTGGAGCGCCAACCGTTACCGCGATACCGAAGGCAATTTGGTATTTAAACGCATAAAGGAAGAACAGAAAATGACACAAACTTCTGGCTCCGACGGTGATAAACGTGAGTTTTTCGAATGGGAAACACATTATAACAATAACATAGGCGACCATAATTTCGGGGCCATGGTTAAGTATAGTCAGGCATCGAAGGTGTTTACCCAGAATATCGGTTCGGATTTAAAAAACGGAATTGCACGACGGAATCAGGGATTGGCCGGACGAGCCAACTACAACTGGAAATCGCGCTATTATGTTGATTTCAATTTCGGTTACACGGGTTCCGAAAATTTCCACAAAGACTACAGATTCGGATTTTTCCCTGCCATCTCCGGAGCGTGGAATATCGGAGAGGAACCTATCGTGAAAAAATTGGGATGGTTAGATATGTTTAAAGTGCGTTATTCATATGGAAAAACAGGGAACGACAACCTAGGCGATATCAGGTTTCCTTATCTCTATACTTTAGAGCAGATGGCTGCAGGAGGATACAATTTCGGTGATTTTGATTCTTCAAATCCATGGACTGGTATCCGTTATTCTTCAGTAGCCTCTCCCAATGTTACCTGGGAAATTGCCACCAAGCAAGATCTGGGAATCGATTATTCGCTCTTCCATGATAAATTTAGCGGATCAGTAGATTATTTCCGCGAACGCCGTGATGGAATTTACATGAGCCGGAATTTTCTGCCCGGGTATGTAGGTTTGGAGAATAATCCTTCTGCCAATGTGGGCGAGGTAAAAGCAGCCGGATTTGATGGCAGTTTTACTTATAAACAAAAGGTAAGCAATGTAGATCTCACCTTACGCGGCAATGTTACTTATAGCAAAAATGAAATACTGGAAAGAGATGAAGAAAATACGATTTACACTTACAAGCTTCAGGAAGGCCATCGGGTAGACCAAGCCAGGGGGCTGATGGATTTAGGCCTGTTTAAAGATTATGATGATATCCGCAATAGCCCGAAACAATCTTTTGGTGAGGTAATGCCTGGCGATATTAAATACAAGGATATCAACGGCGATGGTATTATCGATGACAATGATATTGTAGCTATTGGGGCAACAACCAGACCAAATCTTACCTACGGATTTGGGCTCTCGGCGAGCTGGAAAGGTCTTGATATCAATGTGCATTTTCAGGGTGTAGGAAAGTCTACCTATTTTATTAACGGATCGTCGGTTTATATGTTCAGCTTAGGTCAGAATTGGGGAAATATCCTGAGTGATGTAGCCAGTAGCAATCGTTGGAAATTAGGTGAAAATGAAGATCCCAATGCAGATTATCCCCGGTTAACCTACGGTCCAAATGCCAATAACTATCGGGCATCTACCTTTTGGCTGAGAGATGGTTCTTACCTGCGGTTAAAAACATTGGATATTGGCTATTCGCTGCCTAAAACCTTGGTAAACAAGGCTCACCTCAATAATGTGCGTTTCTTTTTTATCGGCACCAATCTGCTCACATTTACCAAATTTAAACTGTGGGATCCGGAATTAGGGAGTTCAACAGGAAAAGTTTATCCGCTTAGCAGAACAATGTCTGTAGGGGTATCAGTTAATTTATAAGGAAAGAAGAATATGAAAAAAATAGTTATCGTTTTAGCTTTTGCCGGTATTATTTTAATTGCAGGCGGATGTAAAAAATATCTCGACTCTGATTACCTCTTCGATGAGCGGTTAACCACAGAAGAGGTTTTTACCAATACCGATTATGCAAACAGATGGTTGGCGCAGGCCTACTCTTTTCTGGGCAGTAATTTTATGCAGGATGTAAGCAGCAAGAAATATGTGCCCTTCAATTTTGCGGATGATATGTATTATGGTGATGAAAGCGACGGATACAAAAGATGGAAAAACGGACAATACACTGAAAATGGATTGAATGGCGAAAGCAAAGAAATTTGGAATGTAGCCTATAAAGGCATCCGTCAGGCTTCTATATTTATTAATAATATCGATATCAATAAGCAGTTTACCGCAAAAGAAATTGCAAACCTTAAGGGGCAGGCGCGGTTTTTAAGAGCCTACTTTTATTGGGTACTGTTACGTACCTATGGCCCGGTGCCAATTGTACCCAATGAGGGGATTGATTACACCAAAGAGTATGATGAAATTGCACAGCCAAGGAATACCTACGAAGAATGTGCTGTTTACCTCTCGAACGAACTGGTAGAAGCCGCGAAAGGACTTTCACTGCAGCAAGGGATACAACAGATAGCAAGGCCAACCCGTGGTGCAGCTTTAGCGCTCCGTGCCCGGATACTTTTGTATGCCGCAAGTCCGCTGGCCAACGGAAAAGCACCTGCTGATGTAGCTGCGGCACTGGTTACCAAAGATGGGAAACCCTTACTCTCCGGAACCTACGATGAATCCAAATGGGCCAGGGCTGCTGCCGCTGCCAAGGATGTAATGGATATGGGCCAATACCGTTTGTATGTTGCTTATAAAAAAACAACCGGCGATGCTGCTTATCCGGCAACGGTTACGCCTCCATTTGATAGTAATTTTTCTAATAGTGCCTGGCCTTCGGGCTGGAGCGATATCGATCCTTACGAGTCGTACCGCGCTTTGTTTAACGGAACAGTTCCTGCCTATCAAAATCCTGAACTGATTTTTACTCATGGCCAAAACCAGGGCGGAGAAGGCATAAATGTTTTGGTACTGCATCAGTTGCCGCGCCTGGAGGGCAAGGGCTACAATTCGCATGGCATGACCCAAAAGCAGGTTGACGCCTACGCCATGAATGATGGTAGCGATATACCAGGAATGAACGGCATGTATGCCGACAGACAGGGTTATGAAGGCCGATATAATACCCAACCCCGCACAACAGGTTTTGTAACGCAGACGGAACTGACCAAATACCCAGAATTAGGACCTTTGGGCGTTGGCGTAAATAAACAGTTCGTTCAGCGCGAACCCCGCTTTTATGCTTCAGTATCGTATAACGGTTCTACATGGAATCTCCTCAATGCAGAAAGCGTAAGAGATGAAAAAAGTAATGTTCAGATATTCTACTACCGTGGCGATCCTAATGGTTATAAAAACACGACCTACTGGCCACGTACGGGGGTGGGTATTAAAAAATATGTACACCCAGACGATATCAGCAATGTAGCTGTTACCGCTTATGATCAAAGCCGTATGAAGCAAAAAGTTGACCCGGCTATCCGTTATGCGGAAGTATTACTGATTTATGCAGAAGCCTTAAATGAGCTGAACGGATCTTACAATATTCCATCATGGGACGGAAGTAAAACACAGGTAATTTCAAGGAACATTTCTGAAATGAAAAGAGGAATCCAGCCGATCCGCATCCGTGCTGGATTAGCCGATTATCCGGGAGATGTTTATGCCGACCCAAATAGATTTCGTATAAAATTGAAAAGAGAACGCCAGGTAGAGTTATTTGCCGAAGGGCACCGCTATTTCGATCTGCGCCGTTGGACCGATGCGCAATCGGAGGAGTCGGCCCCGGTTTATGGCTACAATGCCTATGCCACTAAAGCGCAGGCAGACCTTTTCCATAACGTGGTTGAAACGCCATCGTTACCTTCGATTTTTACGCTCAAAATGTGGTTTTGGCCAATTCATTTTGACGAATTGAAACGCAACAAATACCTGACACAAAATCCGGGCTGGACAAATCCTGAATAACAATCATAATCTGCAAAAAATGAAGAAGTATATATATATTCTATTTTTATTGATAACAACAGCGATAGGCTTTGTTTCATGTAATGATGAATGGAAGGAAGAACAATTCGTTCAAACGGCATCATTTAAATCAAATCCGACTGCCCAGGGGGTAAGTTGGAGTTATTTACGTTATAATGCCAACGGAAAGGTGAGGTTTAACCTTCCGATTATCATCAGTGGTTCTACACCAAATCTAAAAAACCGCACTATACATCTCGGTTTAGACCCTGATACGCTGGCAAAATTAAATCAGGAGCAGTATGGGCACAGGCAGGAGCTATATTTTAAACAATTGGATAAAAAGTATTATACTATGCCCCAAACCATAGATGTACCGGCCGGGGTAAGCACGGTTACTGTACCCATCGATTTTACTCTGGGGGATCTGGATCAATCTGATAAATGGGTATTACCGTTACAGATCTTAAACGATCCTTCTTTTGATTATCAGGCCAATCCACAAAAATATTATCGTAGAGCTATGCTGCGGATCACGCCATTTAATGATTATTCTGGAGAATATGGTGGCACTTTGTATAAAATATTTCTCGATGGTGATACTGAGCCCTTAACCCTAAATACCCACCGAACTTTTGTAGTGGATGATAAAACTATTTTTCTGTATGCCGGAATTAGGGATATTGATTACCTGGACCGCAAAAACTATAAGGTATTTATTAAGTTTACCGATCAGAATATCGATATCCAGAAGAAAAAATTAGAAATCTGGAGCGATAATACCGTAAACAATAAATTTAAAGTTGGCACAACCCAATCTTATTATACCAGAGATGAAGCCTGGGACCCAAAACTTCCATACCTGAAACATATTTATACCACGCTTTATTTATCATACGAGTTTGAGGATTACACCACAGTGCCCGGACAAAGGCTGAAATATAAAGTAGATGGTACATTATCCATGCAGCGCGACCTGAATACGTTGATCCCCGATCAGGATCAGCAGATTCAATGGTAGTTGGTAATTTATAGAAGTCAAGTTTTTAAAACTTGACTTCTATATAACACACTAAACCCAGCCAGCACACGTGTGCTCCGTGTGAAATATAAGAAACCATGTATTAAGAATTAGGTCGTAGCCTTTAGTTACGGCCTTTTTTAGTTAAGAGACCAATGCTTTTCTATATCATTTAATCATAGTTTTATTGCCATATGCCTCAATAATAGCATTGAATGAACTGAAAAGGCAATTTGAAAATGCAACCAGCGAGGGGCAAGAAATTTAAGTAAGTCCTTCGACAGGCTCAGGATGACAGCTATATAATGGAATCGTCATCCACTTCGCATTGCTTCGGTCGAGAGGACGGATTGATCGCGGTTGAAATTACGCGTAATATTCCTCTGCTCCCTGCTATTCGGCCTAGGATATGATGGTAGGAGAAAACGTTAAAGCTTTTGCAAGCCCTTTCACCTACCACTACCCTGAGGCAGCACGCCCTACCCGATTTTTCATCGGGGGCTTGTGCTGGCGATCAAAAAAGCTTTGACGAATTTATCCGACATCAGATCCAAGCCTTGATTTTTTGTTACTTTTTCATCAAGGAAAAAGTAAGACCCCTTCGGTGGCTAACCGAGGCAAGCCCGAGCCATGGACAAAGATCTCTTCACTGCGGTCGAAATGACGATCTTTATATTTAAGTCTGTTAGTGATAGAATAATTGAGTTTTAATGGTATTATTAAATATACGCATTTCCAAGCGGAAAATAATTCAGCTTTCAATGGCATCATTAATTATTCATTAATCCAAAACTGTTAAAAGTACCTGTTTGCGAACGATCTCCTTTTACCACAATACCAGCCCTGTATCCCATTCCCCAAGGAACATATTTGGCTGCTAAAAAATCTGTGCGATAAAAACTAAGCCATTCTGCTCCTTGTTTTTTATGGAAAAATTCTATTTGTTTCCCATCATTGCTGATCTGCATTTTTAATTGCACTGGGCCAGCTAAATTTTCTTTTGATGTTTTAAGAATCTTATACGCGCCTTCAAAATTATCAAAAACAGCAAAGCCATCTTTCGAGACTGTGATGCCTATTCCACCGAGTTCACCAGGCCACTTGCTTTTAAAAATGGCACCGCCCAGGCAAATGCCTGTTTTTGCTGCATCGGGCTTTATTTCGGCACTGATGCTAAAATTTACAGTCTTAATGTACTGGCCCAGAAAGGTGCCAAGTGCATGGTTTTCATCAGATGCGGCTAATTTTAACCCTTTGTCAAAAAACATCGCTGGCCTTGGTGATTTGGAAGGCCATTGCCAGGCAAGATCAAGTTTTTGATCATTTTCAAAATTGTCAACAAAATTAAGGTCAGCCTTTGGCCGGTTGGGGAGGGTTGCATTATGTAATACAGGCCAGCCATCAGCACCAACAATTAATTCTTCTATAATGCCCTCTCTGCCTACAAAAACATCATAACTTTTGTTAAATGCGTGGTATAGCATAAAAAGCCTGTCGTTTGCGGTTTTTACCACTGTGCCATGGCCGGGGCAATTCCACTTGTTGTTACTTACCATTATCGGGTTGTTGCTGTATTTCTCCCACACACCGCTGTTCAGGTCTTTCGTTCTGGCAATTCCTGTTTTGTAGTTGCATTTTGCATCACAGCAGCCACCAACAGAATACAGGCTGTAAACATATTCTCCCAAAGTAAAAAAACAGGCACCTTCAACCAGTCCGGTTTCCCATGGCTGGCTATTGGTGAATACTTTGCTCTTTTGCCCGAGTAATTTTGTCCGGCTATCGTTAATTTCCTGTTTCCAGATCCAGCTTTCTTTGCCACAGCCATTCCCGTCGTTTTTCCAGAAAGCATAAATTTTGCCATTGTGCTGTAATTCAAACGCATCTATTGCGCCACAATCATCTTCAATAATAACAGGGCCATTGTCGGTAAATTTACCGCTTTCAATTTTATCTGCATCAATCCAGGCTGTGCCGCATTGCAAACCCGGGTTACCTTTTGTTTCCCTGTTGTGGGCTGTATAATAGGCATAAATCCGGTGCTGTTTTTGATCATAAACCAGTTCCGATGCCCAAAAGTTATTTTCGCCCCATTGGTTTTTCATATCCTTAAATCCGTCCGGAAAAACATGCTTGATCAACTTCCAGTTTTTAAGGTCGGTTGATTTATATATGGTAAAATAAGGAGCCCATTCGTTTGTAGTAGAGGTAGCGTAATACACTTTTCCAACCCTGATGATAGAAGGATCCGGATTATCACCCGGTAGGGCAGGATTTAGCAAGAGGTGCGCAGCGTTATCAGTGTTTGAATTTTCGGTCTGTGTTTTTTTTAATCCGCAGGAAACCAGGCAAAAGCTAATCAGCAAATAAACCAGGTAAGTGCCAATAGTTTGTGTTGTTAAGTTATAGGGTCTTTTTACAGCTATATTATTCGTTTTTTCTGCTGGTTGAACACCATTTGCATATTTTTTAAAAAATGTAGATAATCGAAAAGTGATCATGTATTTCAAGGTATAAATTGTCTTTTTGATATTTGGTTATTTTTCCGAAAATAAACAATTATACACAGGGAGAAAGGGAAGTCAAAGTTGGAACATCATGCACAAACGAATGTTTTATTACGAAGCCTTGTGGTGCAATCTATTCTTTTTTAATCCGTTTATAGCTATTTGTTTTTCTTAATGTATTGATTTTTAATTTGTTAATTTGTTTTTTGCCTGTTTGTCTGTATTTTTTATAAACGGGATTTTAATCTGGCGATTCTTCTTTCCTTTCGGTTTTTGATCAGGTAAAATGAGACAAATCAACAATAAATTGAACATATTTTACAAGGTCCATTGGCTTACTTTGGCATGATAACCAATTATAAACCCGTAAATCAAATCATATTGTAAATGCTATAACTACCACAAGCGGATACCAATGAAGCGCTATCTACTTATGTGGTTTTTGTTCTTTAGGCGTCTGCAAAAGTAATTGTAAACGTAAATCTTTAAACACATAAAATAACTATAAATTAAATTCAATGAAAAACTACAGGTTAATTTACATGCTAATATTGGGCATTTTTGTTGTAAACCTAACTTATGCTCAAAATATGCTCAGCAAAAGCGAAAAAAGGGAAGGGTTTAAATTGCTGTGGAACGGCAGGGATGCAAGCGGTTGGCGTGCGATATTTAAAGCACAGTTCCCTGCCAAAGGCTGGGAGATGAAAGATGGAATTTTAACGGTATTGGCATCCAATGGAAAGGAGCAAGGTTCGGGCGGCGATATTGTAACTAGAGATGAGTATTCGGCTTTTATATTAAAATTCGATTTCAAACTTACTGCAGGTGCTAACAGTGGTATAAAATATTTTGTAACTGAAGAAGAAAAAACCAATCTGTCTGGCATCGGTCTTGAGTTTCAGGTACTGGATGATGAAAAACATCCAGATGCGAAACTGGGCAAAAACGGTAACCGAAAGCTTGCCTCTTTATATGATCTTATTCCATCAAACAAACCAGCTTCGGTAATTAAAACAATTGGCGAATGGAATAGTGGTGAGATTCGTGTTTATCCGAACAACCACGTAGAACATTGGTTAAACGGCGTAAAAGTAGTGGAATATGAGCGCGGATCAGACGATTTTAGAAAACTGGTGGCTGGAAGCAAATACAAAACATGGAAAAACTTTGGAGAAGCTAAAAAAGGACATATCCTGATCCAGGATCACGGCAACAATGTTTCGTACAGAAACATTAAAATCAAAATACTTAAATAATGAGCATGATGGAAGAATCGAGAAGAGACTTTATAAAAAAGGCAGCAATTGCTGCAGCAGGAACTTATGTAGGTACTTTCGGGATGTCGGCCAAAAGTTACGCGAATATTATTGGTGCGAATGATCGGGTTAGGGTTGGCGTGGTTGGTTTTTCCGATCGTTTTAAAGATACCCTGTTTCCATGCTTTTTGAACCATAATAAGGAACTTAATTTTGATATTGTTGCCCTTTCCGACCTATGGAATTACCGCCGAGATTTAGGTGCTGAACACATTAAAAGCAAAATTGGCCATGGCATTACTGCCTGTAAAAACAACGACGAACTTTATGCATTGAAAGATCTTGATGCCGTAATCATCAGTACGCCAGATTTTGCACATGCATTGCACGCCATAGAAGCTGTTAAAAACAAAAAAGATGTGTATTGCGAAAAACCTTTTGCCGAAACCATGGATGATGCCAATGCCGCATTGAAAGCTGTAAGGTCTTCGAAACAGATTCTGCAGATTGGTTCGCAACGCCGAAGTGGACAAAATTATCAGGCTGCTGCCGATTTTATCAAAGCGGGTAAATTTGGAGATCTTACCATGGTAGAATTGAGCTGGAATGTAAATCAGCCCGGCCGCTGGCGCCGCCCCGATTTGGTAGCGAAACTGAAAGAGCAGGATACCGATTGGAAACGCTTTTCGTTAAACCGGCCATACGAAGCCTTTGATCCCAGAATATACCTCGAATACCGCCTTTTCTGGCCATATTCTTCTGGTATGCCCGGACAATGGATGAGCCACCAGATTGATACGGTGCATTGGTTTACCGGATTGTCTCACCCGCGCAGTGTTACCGCAAACGGTGGGATTTACCAATGGAAAGATGGTCGGCGCAATTGGGATACCACTACTGCTGTTTTTGATTACGGCCCGCTTGACGATACAACTAAAGGTTTCCAGGTGGTATTTACTTCCAGGATGCATAACGGTGATGAAAGGCCGGCAGAAATCTATTATTCAAATGGGGGAGAATTAAATCTCATTACCAATACCATATCGCCTCATGGAGGTTTAACGGCAAGAGCTGCGGCGGCGATGAAAATGAAGCCGAACCTATTGCCCGAAATTAAACTTGCTGCACCTTCTGCGGCGGCGGCATCAGCCAATACGGGTGCAGATGTGTTAAGTTCTAACCATATGCGCAACTGGTTGGAGTGCATCCGAAGCAGAAAAGAGCCTAATGCGCCAGTTGAGGCAGGTTATCAGCATTCCATCGCCAATATCATGACGAATGCCGCGGTACGTACCGGTGGAAAAGCAAGCTTTGATGCCACTCGTCAGCAGGTTATGGTAGATGGAAAAGTATTCAAATATTAACCGCTTTCAATCGATAAGAGATGGCCGGATTAAATCTGGTCATCTTTGATTTTGCTTAAATTTCTTCACCCGTCGTGTCCTTACTGAGCGAATTCATATATTCCTGGGGCGTCACTTTAAAATACCTTAAGAAATTTTTATTAAACAGGCTCTGAGAGCTGTAACCCACCATCTTAGCAATTTCAAAAAAGCTGAATTCGTTCTGAGCAATCAATTTGGTGGCTTTTTTAAGGCGGGTAACATCAATCAGTTCCTTCGGTGATAGCGCAGAAATCGCTTTTATCTTCCGGTACAGGGTAGGGCGGCTCATGTGCATGTGCTCGGCAAGCTGATCGATATCAAGGTAGGGATCCTGAATGTTTTTACGCACATATTCGTCCAGTCTTTTCAGAAATGCTTCTTCAATTTTTGAGTTTGCCACTACGCGCACATCTTCGAAAGGCGCACTTGCAAAATGGGCTTTAATTTTTAAGCGGTTCTGGAGCAGGTTGGCCACCTGAACACGTAACAGCTGCGGCGAAAATGGCTTTTTGATATAAAGATCTGCGCCCACTTCCAGCCCTTCAATGTGCGCCTTATACGTGTTTTTAGAAGTCAATAATATAATGGGGATGTGGCAATATTCTACGTTTGATTTGATCAGCCTGCAAAGTTCAAAACCATCAATCCCGGGCATCATAATATCGGAAATAATAAGATCTACGATTTCATGATCCAAAATTTCCTGCGCAACCTCTCCGCTAATTGCCAAATGCAATTTATAAGTGTTTCCGAATACCTGCGTTAAAAACTCAAGAATATCTTCATTATCATCAATAATTAAAATGCTGTCAGTCATGTTTATTTTATCTTTTTCCAACTACTCAATTTAAATTCAAATTTTTGATGTATAGGCAAAATTAGTTCAAAAACCACTTTATCAGCATCACCTTCTAACAACGTGAGCGAGCCGTTATGCAGTTCGGCCAACGATTTTGCCAGCGAAAGCCCAATGCCTGTACCAGGTTTATCTTTACCATATAACCTGAAAAACGGTTCGAAAATCTGCGCACGGTATTGCTGGGGAATGCCTTTCCCATCATTGGCGAAAGTAATGTTAAAACGGCCTGCTGTTTCACCAGAAGTATAGAGCCGAACAATTACTTTGCTTGTTCCATATTTAATCGCATTCGAGATTAAATTGTTAAAAATCTTTATCAGCGCCTCTCTATCGGCAAATGCAATGATGTGCGTTTTGGGCAGTTCAAGATCAAGTGAGATATTGCTTTTTTGAGCCTCCTGCTCAAAAGCATTCACCTGTTCTTTTAACAGGTTATTGATATCGGTATTTACAAAATTTAAGCCGAACTGGTGCATTTCTGTCTTACGGAAATCAAGCAGTTGATTGGTCAGTTTGGCCAGGCGGTTCGCATTTTTTTCGACCATGAGCAAACTGCTTTTTATGGGCTGCTCCTTCGCCTCTTCCAGCATCATTTCAACAGGACCTAAAATCAAGGTTAGCGGTGTTTGTATCTCGTGCGCAATATTGGTGAAAAATTCTATTTTGGCCTGGTAAATCTCCTTTTCCTTTTCGTGTTCGAATAACTGTAATTTATTGAGGTTTTTGCGCTCAATATAACGGTGATAATAGCGTATAGCCAGAAAAAGCCCGGTTGCGATCATCAACAGGTAACAAATGTATGCCGTAATACTTTTCCAAAATGGTGGAAGGATTTTAATAAAAAGGCGGCGCTCTTTTCCAGTCCAGCTCTCTACATTACTTTTTGCCCTTACCAGAAAAGTGTAACTGCCTGGAGACAAATCTGTAAAATAAGCTTTTCTATTGTTATTCAGGTAGGTGGTGGCCTGATCTACACCTTTCATTACATACTCATACCTGGTCACTTCGGGCGAGGAGTAGTTGAGTGCCGCAAATTCGATGCTGAAATTGTTCTGGTTATGGGCAAGTACAATCGTATCGGTATAAGAAATTGATTTGCTAAGCGGACTATTTTCAATATTTGGAAGGACTTCCTTATTGTTGATCTGGAAACCCGTGATAAAAGTAGGCGGTGGGGTATCTTTTTGCTCAAAATCTTTTGGGTTAAAAGAAATCATTCCCCTTACCGATCCGAAATACATTCTGCCATTTGGATCTTTATAAGCAGAACTGAAGTTAAACTGATCGGTAATTAGACCATTTGATTTGGTGTAGATTTTAAACTTTTCGGTCTGCATATCAAAACAGATCAGGCCTTTAAGAGAGCTTATCCACAAATGTTTTGAGCTGTCTTCGAGCACACGGAACAGAATATTGGTAGGCAGACCATTTTCGGTAGTGAATTTTTTCAAAACTTTCCTGTCCGGACTAAGCCTGATCAGTCCACCGCCTTCGGTAGTAAACCACATGGCATGGTTGCTATCTTCAATAATGCCACATACCGGAAATTCGTGAACGCTCTTATTGTTAAGCTTGTCGCCAAAGGTGATATTGCCATGTTTACCGGTTTTAGGGTGGTAATAAAACGCTCCCCTCGATACACTACCAGTCCAAATATTACCAAACCTATCTTCCCAAATGTCGTAAACATAAGAATTTACTGGGATTTGTGTAATCCGTTTAAATGTTCTTTTCTTTTGATTAAAAACAAATAGGCCCGACCCCATATTGTATCCGGTACCCACATAAATTGTACTGTCTTTAGCAAGGTGGATAGAAAGCACAAAATCGCTGGTCTCTTCGTTTTCTTCGCCAATGGTTTTAAAACGGTCTATGACTTTTCCCTTGTTAATATCCATAATTTCCATCCCGTGTAAAAATGGGCCCACCAGCAGTTGATTGCCCAAAGCAAGTAAACCATGAATGTTGGGGTAGGATAAATTGCCTGCTTTACCATTGGCGGTGTAATTGGTAAATATTCCGGTTTTTGGATTGAATTTGTTCACGCCGGCATCTTCAGTACCAATCCACAAATTGCCTTTGTTATCGGGACAGATTTCCCTTACTGCATTTCCTGAAATGGAATTGGTGCCCAATAACGGATAATATTTTTTAAACCGTGCATTGTTTTTCGAGAAATAACTCAGTCCACCAAAATAAGTACCTGCCCACATGCCACCCTCGTTATCTTTGCAAACCGTATAAACGGCATTATCTGGAATAGAATAAGGGTCGCCGGGCCGTTTGCGCAAGTTGATGTTGGCATGGGTTGCTAAATTGTAGATATAAATGCCCGATTCGGTGGCAATCCAATATTCGTGGTTTTCACCCGCAGTAATATCACGTACATAAATATCGGTATTATCACTGTTTTTAAGAATCAATGATTTAATCGCACCAGTTTTGGTATTATAGCTTTTTAAGCCCTTTTTAAAGCATCCTACCAATATGTTATTGTTCCCCGTTGGAAATACTTTACTGATTGACCGCAGGTTTACAGGTACATTTTGGCCGATTATTTTTACACTGGTTTTAGAACCATCCTGAGGATTGTAGGTTACCAGTTCTCCATCATCATTACCTATTACAATGTTCCTGTGCTCATCAATGGCTATGCAGGCTGCACTTATTTTAAGGTCTATTACCCTGTCATCTTTCTGCACGTATTTAAAAAGTACCCTGTTTGCTAAAAAGAAAAGGTTGTTTTGATGATCTACTAAAATGGAATTGATGTATTTTTTCAAGCCAGGTGCGAGTGGGGTAAATACCTCTTTAACGGGGTCATATTTAAAAATACCACGGCCTGTACCCACCCATAATATGCCATTTTTATCTTCTGCAAGGCTAACAATAATGTTGTTGCCGATGTTTCCGAATCTGCTTTTTTCGTTTTTAAAAGTTTTAAAAGTATAACCGTCAAAACGGTTTAAACCACCTCTGGTTCCCACCCAGATCATGCCTTTTTGATCCTGTATAACCGTATTTACCGAATTATGCGCCAACCCATCATCTGCCTGGTATTGCTTAAAATAATAAGATTGTGCCTCGCAGGTAGAAACTGCAAAAAACGTACTCCATAGCAAGAAAAATAATACAAACCGCATATTCAAGTTAATATCAAATATATATAAATCGGATTGTTGTGTAATCTATGTTTGAGCACCTTATGATCAGGCTTTAAATAGTAGTTTTGTTGTGGTCTGATTATCAGTTGTTTGGGTGGTTTTTGGAAAATGATTTGAGACATATCGACAAAAAGATGAACAAATTTTACGGGCATCATTCCTTTACTTTGATTTGAAATTAACCAAATTAATAACCCCGCTGCAAATTTCTTCTATCGGCGTACCATGCCTTTGCAGTTTTATTATTTTTTATGAGAAATAAATTATTGATTCATTTGGCAACCGCATTTGTGGTTTTAACAGGTTCTTGCCAGAAAGGACCATCAACCGATAGAAACGACGCCCTAAACAGCGTTGAAAAACTGGCTGCATTAAATGTAATTGCTGCTGCACCGCCTTTAGGCACCTTAATTGACGGGGCAACATATCGGATCCGTGGAATGTCATCGTTACCCGATGGGCCTGTGGTTGAAGTTACAGGTAACTCAACGGCAGAAAATGCGGCCATTCAGCAATGGTCATGGTTTCCTAACAATGGGCAGAAATGGAAACTGGTAAAAACAGATGCCACTTATTGCAAACTGATCAATATCACCAGCAATAAATGTTTAAAATCGCCATCAGCAACATCTGGCGCTATTCTGCAACAAGGTACTGACGATGGTAGTGATGCGCAACAATGGGCTATCACTTATACTGGTAGTAATAATGTATATACCCTTACCAACAAAGCCACAGGGATGAAAATGGCCGTTGATCCCGAAAGCAGTACACCCGGGGCTAAAATAAGGCAAAAAACTACACTAACAGGCACACAAGGGATGTTTAATTTTCATGATACGAATTTCCAGAACCCGCTGATCAATGCGAGCAGGGCCGACCCTTATGTTGCTCAAAAAGATGGCTATTATTATTTTATGTATACACGGGGCAATAATATCGGGCTTAGAAAAACCAGATCGATGTCGTTGTTATCTACAGCAGTAGAAACTGTGGTTTGGACACCTCCGGCCGGTGCTGCTTATTCTTCTAACATCTGGGCGCCCGAATTACATTTCCTTTCTGGTAAATGGTATCTCTATTTTGCGGCAAATGATGGGGGGGACGTTAGCCACCGTATGTTTGTGCTGGAAAACGCCAATGCCGACCCTACCACTGGTGCATGGACATTTAAAGGGAAAATAAGCGATCCGAGCGATCAATGGGCTATTGATGGTTCGGTATTAACCATTGGTACAACAAACTATTTTATTTGGTCGGGATGGGAAAATGTGGCCACCAAGTACAAACAGTATATCTACATCGCGCAAATGGCTAACCCATGGACCATTAGTAGTGATAGGGTAAAAATATCATCACCAACCAACAATTGGGAAAAATACGAACCAAGCGGCTCATTGGGCGCAGGGGTTAACGAGGGACCGATCATGCTTAGAAAAGATGCCAACAATCCGGTTTTTATTATTTATTCTGCCAGTAGATACAGCAGCGATAATTATTGTTTGGCACAGATACAGTTAAAAGATGGTGGCGACCCCATGCTACCTGCCGATTGGATCAATAAAAAGCAGGTGTTTGTTAAAAGTGATGCCAATGGGGTTTATGGACCTGGCCATAACGGATTTTTTACCAGTAGTTATACCGATCCAAACGGGGTGTTGCACAGCGAAAATTGGTTTATTTACCATGCCCGAAGTGTTGCCAATACCACCAATGGATCCAGAACGCCACGGATGCAGAAGTTGACCTGGAATGCAGATGGCTCGCCAAATTTTGGAACTGCTGTTGCAAATGGAGTTAGTATTCCGGTTCCTGTTGGAGAATAATGTATCGGGCTAAATGGGGTGTAAGTTTCCCAAAATATAACCATAAAGATCAATTTGAGATAAAACGACAAAGGAATGAACAGTTTTTACGGCTAGCATTTTTTTACTTTGATACAGGAAACCAAATATAAAACATTGGCGGCTTTGCAAATTTCACGTTGCCGTTTAATGTCGATTTAACCTTAAGGTTTCCGCATATAATAACCTAACCAAATATGAAATATAAAGTTCTACCCAAAAGAATTATAGCCGTAACTTTTTTACAGGTCGTGATATTGGCCATTGCAACAACGGCAAATGCCAATTATAAAGGTGGTGTAACTACAATACTGAATAAAAAACTTTGGTTTACAGACATTGGCCAGGCTGATATTAGTATAACTGGTAAAGTGATAGACGAAAAAACAAAATCGCCGATACCAGGTGTTTCTGTTAAGGTGAAAAATGGTACAGCGGCAGCTGTAACCGACGAAAATGGTGTTTATAAGATCAATGTAGCCAATGAGCAAACCGTTCTTTTGTTTTCTTATATCGGTTATGATGTACAGGAAGTAGCTGTAGGCAGTCTTAAAAGCATTAATGTTGTTTTAAAATCTTCACAAGCTAACCTTGATGAGGTGGTGGTGGTGGGGTATGGTACACAGAAAAAGGCTGATGTGACGGGATCGGTAGTGAGGGCAAATCTCGATGATTTTAGGAATGCACCTACCACTAACGTGGCAAACCTTTTACAGGGAACGGTTCCGGGTTTAAATGTGGGGCAGGTTAACCGCGCTGGTGCAACACCAGGTATTAGCATCAGGGGACAAAATACGTTGGGTGGCAACCAAAATGTACTGATTATTTTGGATGGGGTACAATACAATGGTTCCTTAACTTCTATTAATCCTGATGATATTGCCACGATAGATGTACTAAAAGATGCAAGTGCTACGGCAGTATATGGCGCACAGGCGGCAAATGGTGTTATCCTCATTACCAGTAGAAAAGGTGCTATTGGTAGAACCAGAATTTCTTTTTCTTCTCAATATGCTACCCAAAAACCAAATATCGATTTAAAACCAATGGCCAGGGATGAATATTTGGATCATATTAAATATTTATACTATGACCAAGCCTTTCTTGCTCCTGGCTTTACACAACCAAATCCGGCATTCGATCTGGTAAGCAAAGTTGATGCATCGATGAAAGATGCGCAGGGAAACCTGCTGCCCAATGATTTTAGCTGGTATGATGAAGCCACCAAAACGGGAACAATTGTAGATAACCAGCTTAGTGTTTCGGGCGGAACCGATAAGATCAATTACCTTTTATCAGGCAGTTTAACCAGAAATTCGGGTTTTATCAATAACGATGTTTTCAAAAGAAAAACCATCAGGGCAAATATCGAAACCAAAGCAACAGATTGGCTTACCATTGGCCTGCAATCGTTCGGGACTTTTGTAAATGAGGATGGGGTAGAGCCAAATTTCGTAGATATCAATTTAATGTCGCCCTTAATCCTTCCCTGGGATAATAACGGAAACCTGAAAATCAATCCTTTTAATACGAATGTAACCAATCCGCTGTTAAATTATCAAGCTGATGATTACGACCGCCACAATTATTTCTTTGCCAATGTTTACGGTAATATACAACTGCCTGTTAAAGGTTTGAGCTATAAAATTAGTTTCGGTAACAATTACCGTCTCGATTTTAAAAACATTTCAAATATGTACGACGCTAATCTTACCGGGCAGGCTTCAAAAGAAAATACCACTTATTACGATTATACCTTTGATAACCTTTTAACTTATAACAAAATTATTGATAAGCATAGCTTTACCGGAACTTTGCTTTATGGTGCCATTGAACGCGATAATAGCTATACCAGGGCTTACTCAACAGGTTTTTCAAGGTTGACCCTCGGTTACGATAATCTACAGCAGGGCACTAACCGGTTTGCGATATCCAATGCCTGGAAAGAATCCCTTAATTATCAGATGTTCCGTTTAAACTATAATTATGAAAGTAAGTACCTGTTTACCGGTACGCTTAGGAGAGATGGGTTTTCTGGCTTTGCAGAAAATAACAAATACGGAATTTTCCCATCTGTATCGGCCGGCTGGGATATTTCAAAAGAACAATTTTTTAAAGTAAACTGGGTTGATAACCTAAAATTGAGGGTGGGCTATGGGGTAGCTGGTAATCAAACATCCAGGTATTCATCATTGGCAAGTGTAGGGGTAAGCGCTGCTTACGTTTATGGCGATGGCAGTTCTACCGAGCTAGGCCAGCAGGTAAATTCCTTGCCCAATCCAGATTTAAGATGGGAACGTACAACAGGCGCAAACCTGGGTTTGGAGTTTACCCTTTTCAAAAATAGGCTATCAGGTGTAATTGAATATTACGATACCAAAACAACCGATCTTTTATATTCGGTTAATATCCCAGTGGTTACGGGTTTCAGTAATATCCTCACCAATATTGGGCAACTGAACAACAAAGGACTTGAACTTTCTTTAAACTCGAAAAATATCAATAGTGGCGAATTCAAATGGACTTCTGCCTTAAATTTTGCCAGAAACGTGAACAAGGTGGTTAAACTTTTGGGTGATCTTAATGGCGATGGAGTTGAAGATGATCTTCCGCAAAGTGGCCTTTTCATTGGACAGTCTACTGCCGTAATTTACGACTATCAGGTAAATGGAATTTGGCAGGTTGGAGAGCAGATCCCAACAGGCTATTCTCCAGGAACCTACCGCATTGTGGATCAAAATCGCGACGGGATTATAAATGCCAGTGATAGGACTGTTTTAGGATCATCAGCCCCGGCATACAGGATCAGTTTGCTGAATAACTTTCAGTATAAGAATTTTACTTTGAGTATATTCTTGAATGCAGTGCAGGGCGGCGATAAATCTTATCTCGCTGGCAATACCCCAAGGCTCATCAGAGATGATAACTCCATCAGGAACAATTACCTCAGTGGAATAGACTTTTGGTCGCCTGATCATCCCGATGGTAAATATCCCCGTTCTATCGTTTCGGCAACCTTAAATCCGCCACTTTTTCAAAACCGAAGTTTTGTGCGCTTACAGGATGTATCGCTCTCCTATAAATTTAGCGGAAAACTTATTGAGCGTATGAAACTACAAAACCTAAATGTATTTGTAAGTGGAAGAAACCTGGCTACATGGACCAAGTGGGACGGTTGGGACCCAGAAACCAATCAAGGATTAACCAACGACGGAAGGCCTGTATTTAAAGGATATTCTGTAGGTCTTAATGTTACATTTTAAACTAAAAGCGATGAAAAAGATAACCTTTACCATTATAGCTGCAACTACGATCCTGTTTTTCTCCTGCAAGAAATCTTCTTTGGATGAAGAACCGCTCGATTTCTTAACCACAAATAATGCCTATATTACCGTTAAAGATTTCGAGGCTTCAATAAATAATCTATATAGCCGCGTAAGGAGCGAGTTTTATAACAGCGGAGAGCAAAGGCCATTTGATTATGTATTTGGTTGCGATCTGGTTTTTGATGGTCAGCCTGCTACCACAAGACACACCAATATGGTTGCAGCCTATTCGCCATTGAGTACCGAAATCCCCTTAATTCACTGGACTTCCCTGTACAAAATTGTTGCAGAAGCCAATACCATCATTGATAGGCTTCCAGGCTCATCATTGTCTACAGCCGATAAAATATTGATGGAGGCAAGGGCTAAATTTTTTAGGGCCATGGCTTATAGAACGCTAGCCTATTTATACGGTGGCGTGCCATTAAATTTGACAGAGGCAGTATCGTCGAAAACGGATTATATTAGGTCTTCAAAAGCAGCCGTGCTGGAGCAGGCCATCAGTGATCTGAAATTTGCATCAGTAAATCTTCCCGGCATTAATCTGGTTTTGGATGGGCAGATTAACAATCTGGTAGCGTACCATCTTTTATCAGAAGTATACCTGGCTGCAGGGCAGTTTCAGAATGCGGCAGATGCTGCGTCTACTGTAATCAGTAATCCCAATGTTGGCCTCATGACCACCAGATTTGGAGTTAAAGCATCAGATGCCACAAAAAATGTGTATTGGGATCTTTTTCAGAGAGGGAACCAAAATAGAAAAAATGGTACCAATAAAGAAAGTCTTTGGGTAATCCAGTTTGAAACCGATGTTCCGGGCGGTGGTGCCGTTTCTACAGGTATCAGCGGTTCTTATCAAATGGAAAGACATTTTGCACCACAATTTCTAAACTTTAGGCTCTCTGGTAGCAGTGTGCAGCCATTTCTGTATCCAATTAGCGATTATACTGGTGGCAGGGGAATCGGTTGGGCCATACCGACCAAATATTTTTCGGATGTAATCTGGCAAAGCGATTTTAATAACGACCTTAGGAATGCACCCTTTAATTTTGTGCGCGAATTTAAAGTAACCAATCCCGCACACCCACGTTTTGGTCAAACCATATCTACCATTAATCCACCTGCGGGTATAACTGTACCAAGAAGAGATTTTTATGCCTTTCAGTCAAAAGTAACCACCCCAGGCGATCATCCTGATGGCATGTTCCAGGATAAATCACAGCTGTTGCTTAAGGCAAGTGCTGGGGGGACTTATGCCGATCAGTATATGTTCCGATTGGCAGAAACTTATCTTTTAAGAGCCGAAGCTTATTTGGGCTTAAACCAGCTGGATAAAGCAGCTGCAGATATCAATGTGGTACGCAGCAGATCAAATGCATCGGCTGTATTGCCTGCTAATGTAAATATGGATTACATTTTGGACGAGCGTATGCGCGAGCTGGGCTCCGAAGAAAAAAGACGGATAACCTTGATGAGGTTGGGGCTGGTTTACGATCGCGTAAAAAAATGTAATCCTTATTACAGCGATGTTTTAACCACCTATAACCTGTGGCCAATTCCTGCCTCCGAAATTGAACGAAATAATGGTGCAAAATTGGAGCAAAACCCGGGTTATTAGCCGCAGGATAATTACTACAGGTAAAAGCTGTCTTTAAAGATGACAGTATGGAAAAAATGATCGGAAAAATAGTTAAAAAATAGAAGTCCTTACTGATCTTTTAGGCTATAGTATCGTGTAATAGCCATTAGCATACAGCCTAAGTTGAGAAATTTTTCCTGTAATCAAAAAGACTTTAAACCAAATTATAAATTTATATGTGTAGAAAATTAATTGCCTTATTTGTCCTTTTAACTTCATTCCATTTCCTATTTGCGCAGAACAATCTGCTAAAAGATTTTCCTCAAGGATTTGGTCCGAAAGAAGTAGGGAAACGATTAGCTTACCGCTTTCTTGATAAAAAACATATGCTCCATGCGGGGAAATGGATCAGCTATCCCGAAACTTTCAATTGGACCGGAGCACTTAAATATGCTAAATTAACAAAAGACAAAGCGCTCTTGTCGCACCTAGAAGAAAGGTTTGAGAAACTAACTTCTCAGGAAAAGCAATTATTGCCAATTATGAACCATGTTGATTTGAATATGTTTGGCAGCCTTCCTTTGGAATTGTATCAGATTACCAAAGATAAAAAGTATTTTGAGTTAGGCATGCCGTATGCAGATACCCAATGGACGGTTCCGCAAAAAGCAAGTTTACAGCAAAAGGAATGGGCTGATAAAGGTTTTTCATGGCAAACCCGTTTGTGGATTGACGACATGTATATGATCACGATCGTTCAGGCCCAGGCTTACAAAGCTACAGGTGATAAAAAATATATCGATCGTGCCGCTAAAGAAATGGTGCTTTATCTGGATGAATTACAGCGGCCTAACGGTCTTTTCTATCATGCACCTGATGTGCCGTTTTATTGGGGGCGCGGCAATGGTTGGATGGCTGCAGGCATGACGGAGCTTTTGCGGTTGTTACCTAAAGATAATAAAGACCGTCCACGTATACTTAAAGGCTATGAAACAATGATGAAAAGCCTGAAAGATTACCAAAGACCAAGCGGAATGTGGAACCAGCTGATTGATGAGCCAGACTGTTGGGCCGAAACATCAGGATCGGCGATGTTTACTTATGCGCTCATCAGTGGGGTGAAACATGGCTGGTTAGATAAACAGGAATATGCTCCTGTGGCGCGGAAAGCCTGGCTGGCATTGGTGCCGTACATCAACGAAAAAGGTGATGTGGCAGAAGTTTGCGTTGGAACAAATAAGAAGAACGATAAACAGTATTATTACGACCGTCCACGGAATGTTGGCGACTCGCACGGACAATCTCCATACCTATGGTGCGTTTTTGCACTGTTGGAAAAGTAAACTACGGTAGCAATGTAAATAATTTTGATAGGTTATAATCAGGCAATCATCTGTATAACAAAAAAATGATCTTTCGTGTGCCGTATTTGGTATAACGCCGGCTGATCTCATACTAACGGTGAGTGCACACGGTGATAATCCTGGGGCATTGTCCCCAGGTTATCTTTAAAATTAAGCAGTAGTCCCAGCTCATGATCAAAATTGAAGCTTAGCGCACTCATGGCGAAATATTGAATGACGATACAGCCATTAAAGCCCAGGAAGAAGTAAGATTGGTATTTTCGTGGAGAATTTCACCTATGCGTTATGTGGTTAAAAAAGCCCTAAATACCAAAAAATAAAACATCGTTTTGGTAATGTTTGAAATTAATAACACTTAGAATAATTTCAATTTAACAACTTTCTGAATTCCAGAGGCGAAATATCAGTTTTAGCTTTAAATAATTTGCTAAAAGACTGAGAATGCTCAAACCCCAATTCATAAGCAATTTCACTCACTGAAAGTTCAGTTGTTGAGAGTTTTTCTTTGGCTTTTTCAATTAACTTTTCGTGTATGTGCTGTTGCGTGGTTTGTCCGGTTAAAGTTTTTAAAAGACTCCGCATATAGTGTTGCGACATATTGAATTTTTCTGAAAGAAGCTGAACACTCGGCAAACCTTGTTCTTTGAGATTATTTCCTTCGAAGTAATCTTTGAGCAGAATTTCCAGTCGTTCTAAAAATTGATGATGCACTTTGTGACGCGTAATAAACTGTCGCTGATAAAATCTTTCAGCATAATTCAAAAGTGTTTCCAGCTGAGAAATAATAATGTTCTGACTGAATCTATCAATATTGGTTTGATATTCCTGCTTGATATTATCAGTGATTTGCTGGATTTTTATTTCTTCATCTTCGGATAAAAATAATGCTTCATTGACAGAATAATCAAAGAATTCATATTTCTTGATTGCGCTTGCCAATGGCGTATTCCAAAGAAAATCCGGATGAATCATCATCATCCATCCGGACGGATTTTTGCCATTCTCTTCTCGTATGACGCTTAGAATCTGATGTGGGGCCATACAGAACATCACGCCTTCATCAAAATCGTAATCCTGCTGCCCATATCTATATTTATGATCCATATCTCTTTTGACAGAAATCATATAAAAATCAAACATCAGACGCTGCTTTCCGCTTTCCAAAGCCGGCGCCATATCTTCAAAATTAATCACACTGATGAGCGGATGTTTTGGCTTTGGTAAGCCACGTAAAGTATGAAATTGAGAGATGGTTTTTATTCTTAATGGCGAATCAGACATCAGTTAATATTTAATCAAATTTAATGAATATAAAGGTACAGACGATTTTATCTTAGAAATAAACGTCATTTTGCAAATCTTCCATCAAAGTCGGATGTTGAGGATTCCAATTTAATGTCGCCTTAGTTGCTTCACTTGAAGTTAGATTGCTAAGCTTTGCAAAGTGTGCAAACCAACCGAAATGTTCTGCTGCTTCATCGTTTGTTAGGGACACAAGTGGAATCTGCAATTTTTCTGCAATAAAAGTTGCAATGTCTTTAAACGGAATTCCCTGCTCTGCAACTGCATGATATCTTGTTCCGCTTATAAAAGGTTTTTCCAAAGCTAATCGGTACAATTTTGCTGCATCTAGTCTGTGGACAGCAGGCCAGAAGTTACTGCCATCATTAATAATCGCAGCCTTTCTTTTTTCTTTTGCAATATTAATCGAGGTCGGAACAAAACCAATTACATCTCCTTTGCCATGAACAGATGGAGAGAGTCTTACTACGGCAACTTTCACGCCTTTTGCAGCTACGGCATCGGCTGCATTTTCTGTTGCAATTCTGGGATGCGGATTGTTTGCGGAGAGGTCTTTTTCAGTTGTGATTCCGTCTTTTGAAAAAAGTGCAGTTCCTGAAGTGATGAGAAAAGATTTGTCTGTTCCCAATAAAGCTTCGCCTATTGTTTCAATTACTTTTCCATCGAGATTACACATTTCCTCGAATCTGGTAAAATCGTGGACAAATCCTAAATGAATCACTGCATCTGAAGCGATAGCTCCTGATTTCAAACTTTCAAAATCGTTTAGATCTCCGCGATGTGCTTCTGCGCCGGCTGCAATCAATTTGTTTACTGATTCTTGCGAACGAGCCAATCCTAAAACCTGGTGTCCATTGGCTAATAATTCCTGTACTACGGCAGTTCCTACGAAACCTGTAGCGCCTGTAACAAATACTTTCATTTTGATATAATTTAATGAAACAAAGTTCAGATTTCGTTTCTGTACTCTTGTAGCCGAAAAGTACTTTCTTGTAGCCGAAAATTTAATTGGATGACTTCCTGAATTCCAAATGGATCAACTGTAAATTTTTCATGCAATGACATACTGTTGTCATCATGCCATTGCACTTTTGCTAATATTAATTTAAAAACAAAAAGAAAGATGAGTAAATCAAATTTAGTATCAATGAGAATCATAACAGCTGACATAAGACGATTAGTTCAGTTTTTCGAGGATGCAACAGGAACAACGGCCGAATGGGCAACAGATGATTTTGCGGAGGTTAAATCGGAGTCTTTTACTTTGGCAATTGGAAGTACACGAACATTGGCTTTCTTCGGAGAAGGCGTTGCGCAACCTGGATATAACAAAAGTATTATCATTGAGTTCCTTGTTGAGAATGTAGATGACGATTACGAAAGGATTAAAGATTTAACTAGCGACATTGTTCAGAAACCGACAACAATGCCTTGGGGTAATCGTTCTTTACTATTTCGTGACCCAGACGGTAATTTGATTAATTTTTTTACTCCCATAAGTGACAAAGCGAAAAAGAAATTCGCATAAAAAATAACCCATCCGCTACAAGCAGTTCAATCTTCATTACCATTAACGCATTGCCAGGGCTTCATGGTTTGTTCATGTTTGGCTTCTAATTTTACAATATACATATTGGTTATTATTTGGTTAGTAAATAAGCCGCAACAGACGTTGCGGCTTATTCTGTTTATTCCCATGAGGCCAGTTAAGCTGTTCTAATGTTCAATAAGGCAATATTGCCTTATGTACAACGCTGGTATAGGTTTTATTTTTCGTTATATTGTTGAATTTTTATTGAACCAAAGGGGATTTCTCACAGAAAGGTAATTTACCTGTGGACTGTTCGGGAAAAGAAATAAAAGGTATAATATTGCATTTCCGGACCGTTTGTAAGAGCAGATCTACTCGAATAATGCCGGTTATTTTTTCGATATATATATGAACATAATTAATTTGATAAAGCTGAATCTCGCTGTGCTCTGCTGCGTAGCATTACTATTTCCTACTACGGCCGCTGCGCAGAATAAGGAGCAAAAAAGAATAAAGGCTTCAACCCAGGTACTTTCGGGTTTCGGGAAAATGAAAGAATCTATTCCCTCAAGACTGCTTGAGCTTACCCAGGGCATTGTTATTGTCCCAAAGCTGATCAATGCAGGTTTTGTGATCGGAGGAAAACGTGGAAGGGGCATTGCTATGGTGAAAAGGGCAGACGGCTCCTGGAGCAATCCTGTATTTGTAACCATTACCGGCGGAAGTGTTGGTCTTCAGGCAGGTGTACAGTCGACTGATCTTGTGCTTGTTTTTACCCATGCCAATAGTCTGACTGCGATCAAGAAAAGCAGCTTTACCCTTGGTGGTGATCTTTCTATTGCAGCAGGCCCCCTGGGGCGCAGTTCTGCTGTGAATACAGATTACAAACTCGATGCCGAGGTGTATTCCTATTCCCGTAGTAAGGGGCTTTTTGCAGGGCTCTCCGTAAATGGCGCATCGCTGGAGATTGATGCTGCTGCAAATGCTGTGGTATATGGCAAAGATATGGATGTTGCGGAAATCTTTGCTTCCGGTGGGGATCCTGATGATGAAATAGGAGAACTTAAAGCTGCGCTTACGAAAATGAAATAATTGAATTATTATGCTTATGATCATGAAGAAAATCATTTTTGTTTTATTGCTTGCAATCGCTGGTTTTTCAGGTTATGCACAAACCTATCAGGGTATCACAAGTAAGAATAAGACTTATCTGGAAACACTGAAAGGAGTGAGTTATACATATAAGCAAGGGGTTGTTACCTTGAAGAATAATGGAAAGTATGATTTGGGTACCATAAGTATAGTCGTTTCATCTAAGGTGGACAGTACTTTGTTCGGGATTGCCTTGTTTGAAGAGGGGCTTGAGAAAGGGGCTACTGTTAAGGCTGATGTTTATTTTACTGCAGGCCTGGGCAGTGGTGTTCATGAGGTTTCGTTAAAAGATATTGATCAGAAGAATCTGGTGCTGTCTTTTGATAAGGCGACCAGAGCTGTGAGGTGATTGCTGTATGGGAAAAATATGGGAGGGTGGAAGTCAGGTGGTATTTTTATCTTGATTTTTAAACAGATCATATGATATAGTTACGGACAAATTCAAACAGGTAAAGGATTGATCGCTTCGGTTGAAGCTGATGTAGGAAAATTTTATGATGGTGGAAACGATGCAGCTTACTTGAAATTTCTACCTCCCGGAATGGCTGAGGCTACTGGAGCACCTTTATCTGGTACATCTCTGTTGCCGGAGTATGGTGCGGTCCTTTCATCAGATCTGGAGAAAGCGACTGCCGGGAAACCATTGTTTTCTTCCCTGTCCATTGATCGGAGCAGGCTGGTGAGATCAAAGCAGCGTTTAACGATTACATGGATCACTTCGCCTTCTATCTGAAGCTTTCCCTCAACCATAAGTAATCTTGACTGGATGATTTCTTTTCGGAATTTTTCGAATAGGTTTTCAAATACGACCAGGTTGGTAAATCCTGTTTCATCCTCAATGGTAATAAAACATACGCCTTTGGCTGTTCCTGGCCGCTGACGGACCAGGACGAGACCTGCTACTTTGACGGTCTGGCCGTCTTTTGCCTGGGCAAGGTCTTTAGTTGGCAAAACGCGGAGGAGGCTTAGCTGCCCGCGCACAAAACTGACAGGATGTGCTTTTAGTGATAGGGATGTTGAGGCATAATCCTGGATCACATGCTCGCCTTTGCTCATCAGGGGCAGGGTGGCCTGTATTTCCAGGCTGCTTTCTGAAGGCTGATTTTCAAAGAGTGCAACCGGCCGGTCGGCCATGGCGGATACTTCCCAAAGGGCCTGTCTTCTGTCTAGACCAATGGAGCGGAAGGCGTCGGCATCGGCAAGCCGTTCCAGTGCAGATAAGCTGAGCCCGGCATCCATTAGTTCGTGGATATGACCGTATGTTTTTTTTCTGCCATTGGTCAGGAATTCGATATCTTCAGCATTCATGCCTTTGATCTGCCTAAAACCTAGGCGAAGTGCATGATGTTTTCCAGATCTTTCTTCCAACTGGTTGTCCCAGTCGGAATAATTGATGTCAATGGGCCTGATTTCCACACCATGTTTTTTGGCATCGATGACGATCTGGGCGGGCTGGTAAAAGCCCATGGGCATACTGTTAAGCAGGGCTGTGGCAAAGACATCGGGATAATAACATTTGAGCCAGCAGGAAACATAGACCAACAGGGCAAAACTGGCTGCATGGCTTTCTGGGAAACCATAGCTTCCAAATCCTTCAAGCTGTTTGAATACGCGTTTGGCAAATTCCTCGGTATAACCTTTGCTGGTCATGCCGGTGATGAGTTTTTCTTCAAATTTGGTCACCATGCCCTTGGCCTTAAACGTGGCCATGCTCCTGCGCAGTTCATCGGCTTCTGCCGGGGTAAAGCCCGCGGCAACAATGGCGATCTTCATGGCCTGTTCCTGAAAGAGGGGAACGCCTAATGTTCGGTGAAGAATATCTTTTAACTCTTCGGAAGGATATTCTACGTTTTCTTCTCCGTTACGTCGTCTTAAGTAAGGATGGACCATATCACCCTGGATGGGGCCTGGACGGACAATGGCTACTTCGATCACCAGGTCATAAAAGCATTTGGGTCTTAACCGTGGGAGCATAGACATCTGTGCACGGCTTTCGATCTGGAAAACGCCCAGTGTATCCGCATGGCTGATCATTTCATAAACCTTGGGATCTTCATTTTCGTTGATCTTGGCCATGGTCAGATCAAGGTTATAATGCGCTTTGGCCAGATCGAATCCTTTTCTGATGCAGGTAAGCATGCCAAGGGCAAGTACATCGATTTTGAGAAAGCCCAGTGTGTCGATATCATCTTTGTTCCATTCGATATTGGTACGCTCTTCCATACGGGCATTGAGGATAGGGCAGAGGTCGGTCAGTTTGCCCCTGGTGATGACAAAACCTCCTGTATGCTGACCCAACTGTCTTGGAAAGCCCATCATCTGGGCGGTAAGGCTAAGCACTTTTCGAAGCAGTGGATCATTCGGGTTGAGGCCCTGTTCGGTAAGTTTTCCGCCCTCGAACCATTCATCGGTAAATTCCCAGATGGAGGAAGAAAGCCGGTTAATGGTATCTACCGATAGCCCCATCACTTTACCCACATCGCGGATCGCGCCTTTCTGGCGCTGCTGGGTAACGGTGGCTACAATGGCTGCGCGGTCGCGTCCGTATTTACTATAGATGTATTGGATTACTTCTTCCCTGCGTTCATGTTCAAAGTCCACATCAATGTCGGGCGGTTCGTTGCGGGCGGAAGAGATAAAGCGTTCAAATAATAGATCGAATTTGGTGGGGTCAACCGAGGTAATGCCCAAACAGTAACAGATGGTGGAATTGGCAGCAGAGCCGCGCCCCTGGCAAAGAATATGCTTGCTTCTTGCAAAACGCACAATATCATAAACGGTGAGAAAATAGGAAGCATAGTTCATTTCCTCCACAAATTTCATTTCATGGCTGATGTTATCGGTCACTTTTTTAGGAAGGTGTTCACCAAAGATTTCGTGGGCACCTTTCATGGTCAGGTATTCCAGTTCCTCTTGCGGCGTCCTGCCTTCCGAGGTAATTTCTTCGGGGTAGATGTATTTCAGGCTATCCAAACTGAAGGTACAGGCTTGGGAGATTTTTACCGCATTTTCCAGCGCATCGGGATATTGGCGGAAAAGCCTTTTCATTTCTTCTTCGGGCTTTAAGTGCCGCTCGGCATTCTGGAAAAGCAGGTAGCCTGCATTATGGACGGTGCATTTTTCCCTTACGCAGGTCAGCACATCCTGCAGTTCACGTCTTTCGGGCCTGTGGTAATAAACATCATTGGTTGCCACCATTGGAATATAGGTTTTTTTGGAGGTTTCTGAAAGGCGGAACATTCTCTTCTGGTCTTCTCCCTGATAGCTCCTGTTAATGCCTAGGTACAAGTTTTTCCCGAGTGCTTCTTTGTAGCGCTGGAGGTCTTCATAAAAATCCGCCTGAAAATCAAAGCCCTCAGAGAGGCTATCTGGCGCAATTACAATGAAAATTATTCCTTTTGCATATTCGAATACATCTTTTTTATAAAGTTCGCAACTTCCTTTTTCGGTGCGAAGGTTGCCAAGGCTGAGTAGTGCAGACAGCCCTCCATAACTTTCTGTGTCTGTAGGGTAGGCAAGCAGGGATGCACCGTCCATGAGGTTTAACCTGCAGGCGGGTATGAGCTTGAGACCAAGTTTTCTGGCAGCGGCGTGTGCCCGCACGATCCCTGCAAGGGTATTGTGGTCGGTAATGGCAATTTTTTTATAACCCATCCTGGCTGCTTCTTCCACGATTTCTTCAGGGTGCGAAGCGCCGCGGAGGAAGCTAAAGTTGCTGGTAACCTGGAGTTCGGTATATTCCATCGCTTTCTTTTTAAGGTTTAGGCAAAAAATCCATGGATAAACCAGGCCGAGTTTTCTGCTGCATAGTAGCCAGCGCGGAAGAGCCAGTAACGGTTCCCTTTTTCATCTTCCACGGTATAATAATCGCGGTGTTCCCCTTCTTCCAGCCACCAGGCACGTTCGACTCTTTCCGGCCCGTCTGCTTTTTTGATGCTGTGGCGCACGCCCTGGTAGATAAAGAGCATGGGCGGATAATCGGGGATAGGTGCGGTAACCTCGATGCGTTCCGGTCTTGGAAGCAGCTGTATGGGGCGGTTCAAAGGGTTATGGAAAGTGATTTCGCTTTCTTCGCTGAGATCTTTAGCCTGCTTAACTGCTCTTTCCGGCCAGTAGTCTGCCCTTGGCAGATAACGGTGGATAGCGTTTTTACCTACTTTTCCAGCCACGCGGTCCAGTAATTCTGCTAACGGCTGGCTGTCAAGGCCGGCCAGACCTGCCCAGATTTTTTCCTGTGGACGTTCCATTTTTTCGGTTTTCTCAGCACTCAGCGTGAAAAGCTCAATGCCCATGCCAGGTGCAATTCCAGAAATGTTGAGCGCAAAGAGTTTCATCAGGTGTATGGGATCATCACTTGGACGGTTGGTGCCAATAGCAGTTGATATTGTTTTTCCATCTATCCGGTAACCTTTCAGTTCTGCTTTTCTCAGACCCAGGCCTTCTTTTTTAAGTCTTAAAGAAAGTTTACCAAGCAGTCTTTCGATGGCGATTTCAATAGCCTTGGCTGTGCGGATAGGTTCCATACAGGCCAATCTTTCTTCGAATTCCTGAATGGTCGTAATTGGGATGAAGGCTTCAGGTTCATCGCCCATGGCCTGTGCTATTTTGATGAGCAGGTTCTCGCCAAACCTTCTGCGCAGGGTACTGCGTGGCATCTGGATAAAGCGTTCGATTCGGTTTAAGCCCAGTTTGTGCAGCTTTTCAGTGATTTCACCAGGGATCCTGAGCGCTGCCGGTGAAAGGGGAAGTAAAGCAAAGTGTTGCTGGTATGGTGCTACGATCTCAGCTCCTTTACCATACCGGGATAATGCCCAGGAAGTACCAATGGTGTCGGCGATTGCCGCTTTTATGGTATAACCTGATGATTGGAGTCTGCTGGTGATGTGTTTAAGGTAGGCTTCTTCTCCGCCCCATAAATGACTGCATCCCGTGATGTCGAGCAGGATGCCATCAGGATCGGTAGAAGAGAGCGGGGTATAACGGATGGCCCATCTGGCAAGGCCTTCGAGCAGTTTTTCTTTTCTTCCCGGTTTTTCATCAAAAACTTCGAGCTCATGGACAATGGCACGCGCATCTGCAAGTGGCATTCCGTTATGAATGCCCTGGGCGTTTGCTTCCTTGTTTGCAGCGATAACCATCATACGGCCGTGACTGGCTCCAGCACATACCATTGCCCGTTCTTTCCATTCAGGGCGGCGGATAGTCTTCCAGTCCGTTAGCAGAAACGGAAACCATATGCTCAAGTAACGCTTTGTCATCTTTATCCTGCCTGCAGTTCATGGATAGGTAAAACCCTGATATTTTCTTTTTGTGGCTGCTCGAATATGCTGCCAGACCAGCATACTTCAAAGGTGCCACCCTCGCCGTTACGCACTTTTAGCAGTTCTGCTTTCCAGCTGGGCTGGCCAACGCCCGGCATGCCTTCGGGCAATATGCTGGGTAATGGACTGATCTTCCAGCGGGCTAAACAGGTGGTATTGGAAAGAATCCTGGAGTTTTCCCTTAAGAACAGGGCGGTGACCTTGCTTTTTTCGATCACCAGCTGAAATCTTCTGGAAGTGGCAAAATTCAAGTCCGGGATTTCTGAGACCACAGCAGCGAGCCCTTCGCACTTAAGTGCTTCTTCGGTTACCCATAAGAGTTCTTTTTCGTTTTGCAGGTCAATAAAGATGATCGATGCAGCATTCAGCGAAAATCTTTTGGCCGCTGGCGGGAAGAATTTTCTGGAGGCACTGATCCAGATACAGGGACTGCCGTCTTTCATTAGTGTGGAGAGTATCCCGCTGATAAAGCCACTGCTGGCCGCGGTCTGTTCGCGGCTTTCCGATATGAATTCATGGATGCCCTGCAGGGGAAAGCTGTGGCCTGGAAAAGCAGAAGCAAAAAGCTCAAGACCTGAGATATCCTGTTGACTTTTGGATACGGTCTTGTAACCCTGCATGGAAAGGATCTGCTCCCTTAAGCCCTCAATGACCTGTTTTTTTATTGCCTGTTCCATGATCAACCTCCTTTTTTAGAATTACATGGACAAATATAATGCTAAAAATATTAGTATTTTAAAATTATTTTGCACATTTGTGTTGGATATGGAACAGCTGAGTTTTTTTAGGGAATCAGGCCAGACACCCGGGCTGCCAAAAGAGGTGCTGGAGTATATGCCGGGATTTATTGATATTGAAGAGGCAGACGTTTTGCTTTTATCTTTTATTTCAACTACACCCTGGGCGCAGAGGATAGTGAAGATGTACGATAAAGAAGTAATTACGCCCAGGCTTTCTGCATGGTACGGGGATTCTGAGGGAACTGATTACAATGTTCTTGGGAAATCCACACCTTTGCCATGGACAGTTGAACTTTTAAAACTGAAAGCTTTGGTCGAAGCAACGGCAGGGATCAGCTTTAATAGTGTGCTGCTTAATTATTACCGCGATGGACAGGATTCGGTTGCCTGGCATAGTGACAACGAAACGGTTATGGGTTCACACCCCGTTATCGCATCTGTGTCTTTCGGGCAGGTGAGGGGTTTTGATATCCGCCGGAAAACTGATCATGCTGAAAAATATACCGTCAGGCTTGAACATGGTTCGCTGTTATTGATGAAAGGAGATCTACAGACCATGTGGGACCATAGGATTGCAAAATCAACCAGACCGATGGGACCAAGGGTTAATCTGACTTTTAGAAAGATCATTGGGGCTTAAAATTCACATATAATTTCATGATCTCAGCTCACTATATTTCTATTGCTGAGAAGGCAAAATGTCAATTCCCGGTTTCAAAATTGGCCACACTTTTCTAGCTTCCTTTTGTGCTGGTTTTTCCGCCAGGATTTGATGGACAGCATTGTTGCAGCCATTAACCTAATCAGCAGTTCCTCTTAAACGTTGCCTATGGCTTTTGCCCCATCTGATCATTTCCAGGATGATGCTGCCAAAAGACAGGCAGTACTCAGTTGTAGTATATTCAATGCTTACCGGAGTATCGTCTATCACCGTTCTTTTGATCAACTGGTTTGCCGTCATTTCTTTTAATTCCTTACTTAGCATCCGTGTGGTAATTCCTGGAATGCTCCTTTCAATATCCCGGAATCTTTTATTGCCATTACAGATCGAATTGATGATCGGCAGTTTCCATTTGCCTCCGAGCACATAAAGCGTATCTTGTAAAGCCTGTACCTCTTCCTTTTGATTGCGTGGATCGGACAGTACTTCTGTCTCAATCTGATTTCTGTTTTCTTTTTCCATTACTGGTATACTCTGTTATACTGGTTACAAAAGTATATCAATATTGCTATATTTTTGTCGCTAGAAAATTATTTTTTTATTATGAACAATTTAACAGGAAAAAAAGCGCTGATAACCGGTGGAAACAGTGGCATCGGTTATGCTACAGCTAAAGAATTAAAAGCAATGGGTGCAGCGGTAATCATTACTGGAAGAAGAAAAGATGCCGTTGAAAAGGCCGCTTCAGACCTCAATGTGATAGGTTTGGTAGCCGATCAGAGCCAGATCACTGCTATAGAAAGATTGGCCAGCGAAGTAGAAACAATCTTTGATAAAATTGACATCTTGTTTATTAACGCGGGCGTAGTAGAGCAGAGCAGTATTGAGGATGCTACTGAAAAAGTTTTTGACAATATTTTTGATATCAATTTTAAAGGCGCTTATTTTACTTTGAGTAAATTTATCCCATTGCTGAATGATGGCGGTTCTGTGGTATTCCTTTCTTCAAACACTGCGCACATGGACGGGGCGAGCAGTTCAATCTACTCTTCAAGCAAAGCAGCACTAAACTCGGTAATGCGTATTGCAGCGGTAGAACTTGCACCGCGCCAGATCCGCGTGAACAGTGTGAGTCCTGGCCCTATCGCTACAGAAATTATGAACAAAATGGGACTCAGCGAAGAACAGTTAGCAGACATTAACCAATGGATGATCGGCCGCATTCCGCTCGGCAAAATCGGAAAATCTGAGGATGTGGCCAAAATGGTTACCTTCTTCTGCGGTGATGCTGCCTCTTATATTACCGGTGCGGAAATCGTAATGGACGGGGGTATGAGCCTGAAAGCTTAAAGGTGAAGAATGCTTTTACCTTTAGGTGCGCAGTGGCTGGGCAAGACTTTCTATGCTTTCATCACCACAATCGAGTCTCCATCGGGAAGTAAATTGCTAGTTAAATCCTTTACTTCCATATTATTATATTTTAATGTTCAGGATAATTTGAATATTGCTTTTTTTAAAAGCATCACAGCCTCGAAGAGTTCTTGGCTGTTCAGTGATGCAAACCCCAATCTGATGCTTGGCTGCCAATTGGTTTTATCATGATAATAATCTTTGCCAGAACTGATGGTGAGCCCCATTTCAGATGCATTTTCGGCAACCCGCACGGGGTCAATTCCTTTCATGAAGGTAATCCAGACAGCAAAACCTCCATCAGGGACCCTAAAGGTCATATAGCCCTTTAAATGTTCGTTCAGAAGGTTGCATAAGATATCCCTTCTCTGCTTGTAAAGCCGGTTTGCTTTTTTGAGGTGCCGGCTAATATCGCCACTAGCTAACAGGTTGGCCATTGCCTCTTCCATCAATTGTTCTCCCTGCCTGTCGATGAGCTTCCTTAAAAGCGAAGCCTCCTGCAAAAGGTTTTTTGGAGCAACCATAAACCCTATTCTTATTCCTGGGGCGATGGTTTTACAGAAAGAACCGATATAAATCACGCTTCCACAATCGTCTGCACTTGCTAAAGGCATTATCGGACTGCTTGCGTAATGGAAGTCGAAATCATAATCATCTTCGATAACAGCAAATTTATATTTTCTGGCGAGCTCCAGTAACCTCATACGGCGCTCTGGACTTAAGGTTACCGTTGTGGGAGTATGGTGGTGTGGAATTACATAAACTATTCTCACCTTTTTTTCCTTTTTGCAGATATCCTCAATGCTGTTTATATCAATACCATGGTTATCTACTGGGGCCAGGGCTAGTTTTGCCCCGGCCTCCAGGAAAATTTCATTGGCACCCGAGTAGCCTGGGTCTCCTACAATAACTACATCGCCTGCCGAGAGCAGGATCTGCGCGGTCAAAAAGATCGCCATCTGTGCACCCCTGGTGATCAGGATGTCTTCTGGTGCGGCCCTTAGCCCTCTTGTTTCGTAAAGGAATGAAGCCAGTTCTCTGCGTAGGTTCTCTGATCCCTGTTCGGGCCCATACATCAGGAATCTATCAGTAAAATGGTAAGATGCAATCCGGCGGAACTCTCGGGCCAATAGTTCCAGTGGAGCGATCCTGGTATCGGGAAAACCATCATTAAAGATCAGGTTTCCCTGTTTTGCGGGAAGGAAGGGGCTTATGTTCGTTATTTTTCTTTTAACAGGGAAAAGGGTTTCCTCGTTTACCCCTGATGGGCCTGTTCCTTTGGATACAGGCCTGGGCGCGATATCAGGAAGTACCGCTGAAACGAACATCCCTCTATTCTTTAAAATATCAGTATAACTCTGTGCATAAAGTTCCTGATAGGCGGCGATAACGGTTTTACGGTGAATTTCAAGTGTTTTTGCCAATATCCTCGTAGGGGGAAGAGCCCCGCCAGGTTTTAGGATGCCACGGCGCATTAAGTCGATGAGTCCGTTAGCCACCTGTAGGTATATTGGAAACTGGACTGAGCGGTCAATTTTCAGGTACTGTAAAACCAGTTTTATCATGGACTACTTAGTTTGCAATAAATGGACTACTAATATAGTCCATTCGCTCCGTATTTTTATGCTAAACAATGAAACAGATGAAAAAATTAAATCTTACCGACTTTGTATCCTTAGCCCTCCGGCTGGCGATCTCGGCTGGTTATATCTGGGAAGTGGCCGATAGGCTCGGCTTTCTTGGGAAACATGGCAGTCCGCATGTGGGCTGGGGCGATTGGGATCATTTTATGAAGTACGCAGGGGAGGTGATGTCGATGCTCCCGCATCATCTTGTACCGGTACTTGCGGTAATTGCCACCATTTTGGAAGGATTATTCGGACTGCTCTTACTGGTGGGGCTGTTTACTCGGGCTGCTGCGATGGGGAGCGGACTGTTGAGCTTATGCTTTGCGCTTTGTATGGCCCTCTCATTTGGCATTGAATCTCCGATAGGCTATTCTGTTTTTACGCTGAGCGCGGCGAGTTTCCTTCTTGCTCTTCAGCCCAACTGTTTTTGGAGCCTGGACGGATCCTCTTTATTCCGCCACGTTCCTAAACAGTCGGGCACAGCCGGGGTAGATTAAAAAGTAAAAAAACGCCGGGCATTCCAAAACGGTCAGTAGTGATTAAGATGCAAAATGCGCTTTACCTATGTTTAACAATATAAAAATCAAAATGATGAACACTAAAAACTCTATCGGCCCAAAAGTTATATGGGTAGCTGTCGCCTTTGCAATAGTTTATGTTGTATGGGGCTCAACGTATTTTTTTATCCAAATGGCAATCAAGGGCATCCCGCCAATGATGATGGGGGCAATCCGCTTTTCACTGGCAGGCATACTGCTACTGGCCTGGTGTGCTTTTAAAGGAGACCGCTTGTGGGTAAGGAAAGACATTATCACCTCTGGAATCACAGGGCTTTTATTATTGTTTGTGTCCACAGGTATTGTGATATGGGGCGAGCAGAGCCTTCCAAGTGCGCTGGTAGCAATTATGGTTTCGGCAAATCCGATCTGGTTTGCAGTTCTGGACAGGGCGAACCGGAAAAATATTTTTGGAAACAAGATGACTATAATAGGCATCATCATCGGTTTTTCGGGCGTCATCGTATTGTTTAGCGAGGCACTGACCAGATCAATTTCGGGTGCTATGGGCAACAACAGTCTCATTGCGCTAATCATGCTGTTTGCTGCACCGGTAGTTTGGGCCCTGGGTTCGTTGTACTCAAAAAAGAGCGCGCGGACCCTTACCTCACGCGTGGGTACCGCCTGGCAGATGCTTATTGCAGGTCTTGCGTTTGTTCTTGCAAGTGCGTTGCGTTCGGAATATCATGCATTTCATTTTGCCATGGTGCCGCTCTCATCTTGGCTTGCTCTCGGTTATCTGGTGATTTTCGGGTCAATCGCTGCGTTTAGCGCTTATGTATGGCTGCTCTCTGTGAGGCCAGCCACCCAAGTGAGCACCCATTCTTATGTAAACCCGGTGATCGCCGTACTATTGGGTTTTCTTTTTGCCGGTGAGCATATTTCAATTGTTCAGGTATTAGGCCTGCTTGTGATACTGGCAAGTGTGCTTTTGATCAATCTTAAAAATTATTCCTTTGGGAAGCGGCCCTATTCAGTTCTTGGAAAAAAAACAGAAGGGATATCCGGACCGAAGCGCAGAAGTATGAATATTGAAAGGTTCAAACCGATTGTAATGGTGTACAAATAAGTTTAATAACTCACCGTATCAACGGCCAACATCAATTAGGCCGACGCTAATCTGCTCAGGCTAGGTGCTAACCACAAAAATAATATGACCAACAATACGAACTTATGCACTGCCTGCGGAACGCAGTATTCCCCGGACAGGCGGTTGCCAGAATTTTGTCCCATCTGTGAGGACGACAGGCAGTATATTCCACCCACGGGGCAAGGTTGGATTGGCATGGATAGACTCAAAGAAAAATATACTGTCAATATTACCAGCCTTAATGAGTCTCTTTACTGCCTAAAGGTCCAGCCTGATTTTGCCCTTGCCAACCGAGCGCTCTTGGTCAATACACCCGAGGGAAACCTTCTCTGGGATTGTATTTCTCTATTGGATGAGCGGACAACCGGGTTTATCAATGCTATGGGCGGGCTAAAGGCTATTGTAATTTCTCACCCACATTATTATACTTCGATGAACGAATGGGCGCGGGAATTCGGTTGCCCAATTTACATCCATTCGGAAGACCGCCGGTGGCCGGTTTACCCGACCGGAAATATCCGGTTTTGGGAGGGACACGAATTTTCTTTATGGGATGGGATCAGGATCGTCCATACCGGTGGACACTTTCCGGGAAGCTGCATACTTCATGTCCCCGGCATGAGCAAAGGTGGTAGTGTTTTGTGCGGTGATAGCCTTTATGTATCCCGGAGTAGAAAGCATCTCGCCGTGATGTATAGCTATCCCAATCAGATCCTTCTTGGCAGGGATGAATTCCATGTCTTCTTTGAAAGGACGGCAGACCTTGAGTTCGACACTGTGTATGGGGCTTTTGATAATCAGGAGATAAAGGGGAATGCCATGCAGATCTTCCGTAATTCGATGCGGAATTACCAAAGATGCTACGGACTGGAGGGTAAATAATGTAAAAAGAATTGTTTTGCACAAAAAAAGCGGCAAAGTAATTTGTCGCTTTCCAGGGTTAATTGCTGTTCAGAAAATTTGATCAGTAGCAGACGGTTTTCAATCTTTGCAAAGCCATCGGAAATGTATGCTCCCTTTGATGGTAAGAAATCATCTTGAATACTGATATTTATCAGTTTCATTCAACTGGATTTATTTGGGACTTTGGTGGACAGTTTTATGGGCTTGTTTTAAGCAAGCTTATTTAGAAATGGCTACAGGTATGCCCATTCAATGATTTGTTTAATGGTCTTCTTTATTTCGGCCTGTGCTTCCTCTTTCCTGATATCAACTCCACAGATCAGGCCATTATTCGTATGAGCAATCATGGTAATGTAATATATCCCCCCTACTAAAAGGGCTGCAACCGGCCTGATGTTTTTGTCTTTGCCTTTAAAGTATTCGTCAGTAAGTTCACTAAAAAACAGCTCTCCCAGAGATTCACGTCTCTCATTCAACTCCTCTAATACTTTTGAACTTTCGCACACCCCCCAACTGATGATTTTCCGCATTTCTTCATTTGCAATTAATGAATCGAGTTGATCTTCCAATAAATGATACAACATTCCTTTGCCCTGGTCGCCTCTGTTTTGCTCGATTATTTCTTTTGACTGATCGATATTTGCAGTATAAAAATCGCTATTGTTCAGGTATTCCTTTACCAGGCCTTCCATACTACCGAAATAATCATAAACCAATTTTCGATCTACTTCGGCTTTTAATGCTACTTTACTAACGTTTAAGCCGGTAAAACCGTCGTTTTTTAAGATTTTACCAACAGCGGCCAGAAGTTTTTGTTTTGTCCATTCTTTATTTCTGATGGGGCCGCTCGTAGGTTTTCTTGTCATTCGGGAATTTTGGGTTACAACAATTTCTTGATCTGGAGATTATCCAAATATATATAATGCAATGCTAATTGTTCTATCTTTTTCAACCGAACACATTTAAACGGCACTATTTGCTGCATTGCTTTTTACCAATTTGTTGATTTATCCCGTTTCAGTAAATAAAGTAAATAAATAACGCCACTATATATTTTTGGCCTTTACCTCTTGCAGCACATTCTTTATTACGGTTTTGATCTTTGGAAGAAGACCGCTGTCGCTGCGTTTTTCTGAAAGTAGGGTGCTGATGAGGCGGGTGATTTCCTGGATCGAAAATGGTTTTTCCAATATTGCATCACAACCATAATCAGACAGTGAAAATAGTATTTTAGTATAGGCAGAAATGATGATGATTGGGACGTACTCAAATCCATCGATAGCGCGGATGGCACTACAAAGCTCACCTCCATTCCATTCGGGCAGCATGTAGTCTAAAATGACCAGATCCGGACGGTAATGCTCAATTAATTTAACCGCTTTCTCCGGATCGTGGCAGCCTTGACATTGATAACCGTACAATTTAAGGACTTCTTGGAGCGTTTCCAGTAACATCAGGTCGTCCTCTACAATAAATATTTTTTTTGCTTCCATAGTCTTCTCCTTGTTAACATCAGCTATTTTGAAATCGTTCAATCTCCGTCTGGATAGGTGCTGATACCCTAAAACGTTCATTATTTTTTACCTATTGTAATGGTTTGATTTCCAGGTCATCAAGTTGCGCAATCCGGAAGATTTCTTTCGAAATAATCGCTACGTTTTCTTTTAGTTGCTCCAGGTTGCAGGATATTGTTCCCAAAGGTACCGGAAGACCTGCAATTTCTTGGATAAGTTCCATCTGGATCATACAAGCACCTAAAGATTCCTTTTTTCCTTTGAGCATGTTAAAGGTTTCAAGTGCAGCGTTCCGGTCTGTTCCAATCGTAAATTTTCCATAGGTAATTTTGGTGCCCTTTAAATGAAGCACCACTATTATTGCTAATGCAGATTCCATTTCATATAGGTTTTATTTTCTATGATCAGTATACTTGGGATTAAAAAAAAAGCCGCTTGGTGCGGCATTTTCAAATTTATTAGCGAATCTCGATCTGTCTTGAAACTGCCTTTGCTTCCTCTTTTTTTGGAAGTGTGAGCTTAAGTACCCCGTCGATATAACTTGCCTGGATACGGTCCACATCGGCACTTTCAGGAAGTGTGAATGCCCTGGTGAAAGCCGAGTAGCTGAATTCACGTCTGTTGTAAGCTTTTTCCGATGTATTGTTTTCGCTATACTGCGCGGTAGAAATAGTGAGCATATCCCGCTCTACCGAAACTTTAAAATCTTCTTTTTTCAGGCCCGGAGCGGCAAGCTCGATATCATATTCTTCCCCGGACTCTAAAATGTTTACAGCTGGAAGGTTGTTGATTCGGCGGTCTGAAAAAAAAGTGTCGCCCAGTACGGATTCGAAAATGTCATTAAAGCCTGGCAATAATGTACTGTTTTTCTTTTCTGGATTGAATTTAACCAATGTCATAGTGTGTTCTCCTTTTAAAAAAAAATGGACTATTAATCAATTAATTTTCTCTAAAACCTTTTAAACGGTTTTGAAATATCAACTTCAAGTGCTGTGCCAATGGTAATTTTAAGAATATTCAAATGTTTTTTAGAAACCCTGGCTGAAAAATTTTCATAAATTCTGAACTTTTTTCAGCTATGAACTGTAAAATTTTCAGTTTACTGGTCGGGTGCTTATCATTAGCTGTTAATTTTATTTTCCTGAACTTTAGCGCAGTAACGATTAAACCTTTTCGATAATTTGATTGTTAATAAAGGAAAATTTACGGAACAGACTATCAGTATTTTGACATCGATACCCTGCAGTTTAAAGGTCTCGAAGACAATGAAGTTCATCGAGGGGTTATAGGTGGAGTGATAAAGAAAACGATGTATTCGGAGATCTGGCTGGAAATCCAGAAGATTAAAAAGGCGTTTATTTGCCTTTTCGACCTTATTTTTCAAATGAAGATTTTCTGTTTGTTCATCAGTTATTTTGTGGGTTTATGTTTGAAGAATTTCAACCTTATATTGACTAGACGCATTCCCGGAGGCTGATAATTTTTCGGGGTTTCGCTGATGAGTAATACTGAAAACGTGAAATAAATGCACTTAAAGAACAGTTGATATGCATACAGTTTACCAGCTTCCTGGCCGTCCTTATCCGCTTGGATCTACCTGGGATGGCAAAGGAACTAACTTTGCGCTTTTTGCTGCGCATGCACAAAAAGTAGAACTCTGCTTGTACGATGAACACGGTACAGAAATTGGGCGGGTTGAGATTGGCGAACGTGATCACCATGTTTTTCACTGCTATATTCCCGATATTGGCCCCGGGCAGTTATATGGTTATCGGGTGCATGGAGATTATGAACCCATTAATGGCCATAGGTTTAACCCCAATAAATTACTGATTGATCCTTATGCAAAAGCAATATCTGGTGATGTGGAATGGTGTTCTGCAGTTTTTGGTTATGATCTGGAAGGAGAAAAAGGCGATCTGAGTTTCTCGGAAACCGATAGTGCGCCCTACATGCCCAAGTCGGTAGTTGTTGATATGACCTATGATTGGGAGGATGATAAACCTTTGCAGATCCCCTATAACCAAAGTGTTATCTACGAACTTCATGTAAAGGGCTTTTCTAAGTTAAACCCTTTAATTCCCAAATCTCAACGTGGTACTTATGCAGGGCTGGCACATCCGGCAAGCGTCCAATACCTCAAATCGCTTGGCATTACTGCCGTTGAGCTGATGCCGGTACACCAATTTGTTTCAGATGGCCATCTTATTGAAAGGGGATTGAATAATTATTGGGGGTATAATACCATAGGTTTTTTCGCGCCCGAATCCAGGTATTCTTCTTCTGGTACCAGTGGAAATCAGGTCAGGGAGTTTAGGGATATGGTAAAAGCCCTGCATGCCGCCGGAATAGAGGTGATTTTAGATGTGGTTTATAACCATACTGCCGAGGGCAACGAAAAAGGCCCTACACTCTCCTTTAAGGGAATAGATAATTTAACCTATTATAGGCTCGAAGAAAACAACAAACGATATTATACAGATTATACGGGAACGGGGAATACCTTAAACTCGAGAATGCCTACCGTACTCAGGTTTATTATGGATAGTCTGAGGTTTTGGATACAGGAGATGCATGTAGATGGATTCAGGTTCGATCTGGCTTCAACTTTGGCAAGGGGGCTGCACGATGTTGACCGGTTGGGTGCTTTTTTTGATATTATCCACCAGGATCCGATCATTTCTACGGTAAAACTGATTGCTGAACCCTGGGATTTGGGAGAAGGTGGCTACCAGGTAGGTAAGTTTCCTCCTGGCTGGGCAGAATGGAATGGCAAATACCGTGATCTGATGCGCCGTTTCTGGAAAGGCGACCATGGAACACTCGGGCAGTTTGCAAAAAGGTTTTTGGGTAGTCCTGATATCTATATGCAGGATTATAGAAGGCCAACAGCGAGCATCAATTTCATTACTGCACACGATGGGTTTACCCTTCACGATCTGGTAAGCTATAATGAGCGGCATAATATGGCAAATGGTGATGATAATACCGATGGCGAAGCCGAGAACCATTCGTGGAACTGCGGTGCGGAAGGACAAACGGATGATAACAACATAAACGTGCTCCGTGCAAGACAAAAACGTAATTTTTTAGCCACACTGCTGCTTTCACAAGGTATCCCGATGATCACCTCGGGTGATGAATTAGGAAAGACCCAAAAAGGCAACAATAATGCTTATTGCCAGGACAATGAAATTTCGTGGATCGATTGGCAGCACAAAGATGAAGGACTTTTGAAGTTTACCCAAGACCTGATCAAACTCCGCCTAAAACATCCAAGCCTGCGTAGAAAGGAATGGATAGTAGGTGATAGGATAGATTCGGACGGTCTTTTGGATATTGCCTGGTTTTCGCCAAGCGGTAAAATTATGGAAACAGCTGATTGGCAATCGGATAGCTCTGGGAGTATCGGAATTTTTCTTCATGGGGAGGGGATACAGGGAAAAGCAGAAAATGGAGCGGATATTCTTGATGTCCATTTTTTTCTCATCTTCAATGCCCATCATGAAGGGGTAACCTTTAAACTGCCTGAAGAGAAATATGCGCCTAAATGGTCTGTTGAGATCTCTACTGATGAAGGTATAGATCCGAAAGCGCAATTTGAGGCAGATAGCAGTATAGCGGTTGGAGGAAGAACATTAATGGTACTTAAGGCAGGATAGCTGGCCTAAGGTTAATAGCCCTAAAGACCATTCTTGGTTGCTAAAAAAACTATTGCTAAACGCTGTACTTTAAAAGGGAAATCATTGGGTTGTTTCAGGGTAATTTGCCATCGATGAAAAATGGGTTAATAAAAAAAGCCTTTCGTTTCTGAAAGGCTAAATTGATTAATCTAAATCGTCCCGTTGATTTAATTTAATGGCGTAAATTTAACTTGATGAGCGCCTGATCTAAAATGGTTTTATACTGGAAATGAGGGAGACAAATACCTGTTTTCGTCTGTTAGTTTGGTCTTTTCATTGTCTGTTAATACCTTTTTCAATTTCCAAGTACCCCGTAGTACGCTCCAGTTCTATGATATTTTAGCTTAAGGTAACCGTATCAAGAAAGGGATATTTTGGCGCAGCGTACCCTGGAATTGACATACGCTTTAAATTTTCGGAAACTATGATAAACCGATAAAGGTTTACACCTATGGGCATGAATCCGATCATTCGTCAAAAAACAGAAATAGGGTTGGTTTTTTTGCTTTTCTGGTAGGCCGGGCCTTATAACTATGTTATATAAAAAACTTTAGAGACCTGAGGGTTGTTTTTTGGTTATGAAAGACCTTGCCAAAAGATTTTTATCAAATCCGATCTTATTGCCCAAAGATATCACCTCCAGTAATAGTTCCCTTCAGGTTATCTGCCTGTTAAATCCAGGCGTTTTCCGTTTTAAGGGAAAGACATGGCTACTGGTAAGGGTAGCAGAAAACAAGGCGCAGAAAGAGGGCTTTGTGTTTTTTCCCGTTATGAACGAACTGGGCAAGCTGGAAATTATCGAAGTTGCCATTAATGATCCTGATCTGATTTCTACAGATGCCAGGGTTATGAATTACCGGGGACTGGATTATCTTACCACCGTATCCCATCTCAGATTGCTCAGTAGTGATGATGGTGTCCATTTTTCAGAAAGCGACGAATTTCCCGGACTTTTTGGAATGGGTGAGCTGGAGCGTTTTGGGATAGAAGACTGCAGGGTTACTGAAATTGAAGGGGTGTATTACCTAACCTATACCGCTGTATCTGCCTCTGGCGTGGGAGTGGGACTTCGCACCACTAAGGATTGGGAAAACTTTTCCCTGCCAACAATGATCCTGCCTCCACACAATAAGGACTGCGCACTGTTCGAGAAAAAAATTGACGGAAAATTTTTTGCCCTTCACCGTCCAAGTTCGAAAGAAATTGGAGGTAATTTTATTTGGCTATGCGATTCGGTTGACGCTAACCGGTGGGGAAACCATAAATGCATTATAAAGACCAGGGAAGGCATGTGGGACAGTGCCCGCGTAGGCGGTGGAGCTTCACCCATATGGACCGAAAAAGGGTGGCTGGCGATATACCACGGGGCAGATGAGACCCACCGTTACTGCCTGGGTGCCTTTCTGCTCGACCACCTGAACCCTTCAATTGTTTTGGGAAGATCGATTGATCCGATTATGGTTCCAAGCGAGCCATATGAGTTAAGCGGGTTTTTCGGAGAGGTAGTCTTTACCAACGGACATGTAGTTGAGGGAGATAAGCTCACCATTTATTACGGAGCCGCAGACGAATTTGTATGCGGCGCTGAATTTTCTATCGCAGAGATTTTGGCGGTAACGGTTTCAGTTTCATGATTGATGGAAACACAATTAACCTCCATCAACTATACCACGCACCTGTGCAAGATTTATCAAGATGTCTTTAAAAATCAGCATATCAATTATTGCAAAATCTATAATGGTGTTAAGCCAATTTATGCATACTGGTTTACCCGGGCAACGAAATGGTCGATATTAAAGGGCTTTGCTATAAATTCTGCGCCACATCCCGAACCCATAATTTCGTTCTTGGTCGTGTTGGCAGACATCATGATGATATTAATGACTGAGGTACGCTCATCCATGCGCAATTGCCTGCAGATGTCGAGTCCATTACCGTCTGGCAGCATGATATCAAGAATCGCTATATCAGGCAATCTCTGCGAGATCATATGGTTGAACGCCGCAACGGTAGGGCAGCCATTTACTTCGTAGCCTTCTTCTGACAGGATATAACTGACCACTTCACTGATATCCGCATCGTCCTCCAGGACATAAACTAATTTTTTGCTCATTTGTGTTTGTCTTTGTTATATTAGATTTAATGTTTGTATTACAGACTAGGGACCGCAAATTTAAATGCAGCACCTTTATCGGGTTCGCTTTCCACCCATATCCGCCCTCCATGGCGTTCAACAATCTCCTTGGTAATGTAAAGGCCCAGTCCAAGTCCGGATATATTCCGGTCCTTTTCTCTTACCCTGTAAAACTGGCTGAATATATGGACCTGTTCGGCCGCAGGAATTCCTGCGCCATAATCTATTACGGAAATAATTATTTCATGGTTATGGTTTACAGCCGTTATATTAATATCGCGGGAATTGGGTGCATACTTTACAGCATTGCCGATCAGGTTTGTGATTACCTGTTCCATTCTCATTTTATCCCCCTGTAATATAAGGTCTCCTTCGCGGAAATAAATATAATTATGTCCGGGAACGGTCTGCTCAAATGTTTCACAGATATCACCGATCAGTGCACCAAGGTCCAGCCGTTCAAAATTGAACTGTAATTTGCCAGCCTGGACTTTGGAAATGTCGAACAGGTCGTTGATCAGGATATTGAGTTTGTCTACCTGCTTGATCGCCTTGTTTAAAAAAACTTTGTTCAGGCCATCCGAAGCTGTTTTTTGAAGCACCTGGAGAAAGCCGCTCATAGAGGTAAGTGGTGTTTTGAGTTCATGGGAAGCCAATGCTATAAATTCATCTTTTTTAAGGCTAAGGGTTTTAACCTCTTCAAAAAGTTTAGAGTTATCGAGTGCTATGGCAGCCTGAGAAGCGACCCCAACCACCAGGTCTTCATGATCCTGCAAAAATATACCGGGTTCTGGGTGACCAAAGAAAAGCCCGCCGATTACCGTTCCTGTGGAGGAAATAACAGGAACGGCCAGATAACTGACCACAGGGAGGTGTCCATCGGGCATCCCAAAATGGGGAGCCATTTTGCCATAACGTTTATCTTTTTTGATGTTGTCTACACGCACTACTCCCTCACCGCTAAAGGTGGTGTGGAATACTGCTGTATTACGGGGCATACCAAATTTTTCAAACGCCTCACGGGGAGCGCCCGAGAGCGTATAGAGCATATAAGATTCACCTTCCGCATTGGTTTTATTGTAAAAGAAAGCGCCAAATGCCGCCCCGGTAAGTTCTGTTGTCGCATCGGTCACTTTTTGCAAAATGACATTAACATCCAGTTGTTCACTGATGCTCTTACCAATTGAATTCAGGATCATGAGCTTTTGGGAGTTGCTTTTTAAGGCATTTTCTGCTTCTCTCTGGGCAGTGATATCCCTGGCCACTTTTGAAGCGCCAATGATTATCCCATCGCTGTTCTTTATCGGGGATACTGTTAAGGAGACCTGGATTTCCTTGTTTTCCTTGCTTATCCTTATGGTTTGAAAGTGATCTATTTTTACACCTTTTTTGATACTGCCTATGATCCGTTCTTCCTCATCAAGGCGGTCTGGCGGGATCAATAGCGAGATGTGGCGGCCAACGGCTTCGTTTTCGCTATAGCCGAAAATATTTTCAGCCCCTTTGTTCCATGTGGTGATTATGCCGGCAAGGGTTTTACTTACGATGGCATCATCGGAACTCTCCACTATGGCGGCCAATGCGGCCTGCTTCTCATCGGCAAGTCTTTGGGCAGTAATGTTACGTGCAATCTTACTTACCCCAATAATGCGGCCCTGCTTATTCCTTATGGGCGACACGGTAAGCGATATGGGTATTTCAGTTCCGTCCTTGGTTAGGCGTACTGTCTTGTAATGTTCGATTTTCTGACCTGCCCTTATATTATTGATAATGTAATCTTCTTCATGTATCCGGTCCTGAGGGATGAGGATGGTAATATGCTTCCCGATTACCTCTGGTGCAGCATAACCAAAAATTCCTTGTGCTCCCTTGTTCCAACTGGTGATGAAACCATCCAGCGTTTTAGAGACGATTGCATCTTCGGATCCTTCAATAATGGCCGCTAGTGTAGCTTGCTGTTCTTCAGCAGTATACTCATCTGAAATGTCGCGGATCATTTGGGAAATGCCTATCAATTTTTGCTCAGCATCAGTAATTGGAGAGATGGTAATGGAAACATGCAGGTCTTTCCCTGTTATCGATCGGCATACAGTACGGAAACCCTTGACCTTTTCACCGCCCCGTACAGTATCCACTAAGCGCTTATACTCTTCAAAAACGGCTTTTTCCATTATTCCGGAAACTGTTTTTCCGATCTGCTCCCTCGTAAAACCAAACAGTCGCGCTGCAGCCGGGTTTATATCTGTAATTTTAAAATCAATGTCATGGCAGATTACTGCGTCTTCCAAGCTTTCAAAAATCGACTTAAAGGTAAACAGTTGATTTAGGGAAGTTAAGTCCATACTGGGCGGCAATTATTTAATTAAAGAAGGTACATTCACATTAATACCCGATCTATGTCAACAACCCTGAGCGATAATAGTTTTAAGAATAAAAAAATGCATCCCTTTTTGGGCGGTATATTTTAGCCTTTTAATTGAATCCATCGACTTTGAGCTTATGTTATGCAAAAATAAAAATTTGTTTGATTTGGACTAAATGTGATTTTCGCATAATTATACGAGTTTATTATTAAAATCGACTTTGCTTTAAGGTGTAGAGTTTTGATTCAATATCAATAAATCTTCAGCTATACGGAGGCTGACGACCACAGGGCTTAACTTAATGATATAAGGCGTGAAACAGATATAAGACCATAGGTAACCGGTAGTAACATTTACAGCGGTTGTCATTTTTCTGTTGATGCCTTAAGCTAATATATTATGGCAGAAAATGAAAAAACTTCTGATAACCACCAAAAGCGAGGAAGAACCCGACTAGAGCGAACGTCTTTTGATAACTTTTGTTGGGTTTCTCGTAATCACGATTTTTTCATCCAGGATGGCTTGTGCGACTGTTTTACCCATTGCTTCAAAATCAGTTGAGATAACAGTAATCCCATCTTCAAGCACTTCTTTCACCAGTGTATCATTATAAGAGATGAGACCTATATCCTTTCCCAACTTAAATTTCTTTTTTCGGGCGAGCTTAATTAACATCACATCATCGGTGTCGTACCTGCTAAAGGTTACATAAGCATTACCTTTTTGAAAAGTGTTTTCATCAATTTCAGATTGTATCAGGTATGGGTACTCAGTTTCAGTACAATAATGTAAAAAACCTTCAATTACCAGCTTTGCATGGACGGCTTCGGGATGGGCAACCAATATCAGCCGATCGTATTTTTTTAAGTCAGCCTGTAGCTTATGAAGGCTATTATAAATGTCATAACCGTAATCCTGGTATATACTACTGTAATTGCCTGATAAACCTGGCTCGTTTAAATCAATAATTATTCTTTTCTTGTCGGGAATCAGGTTCAGGAGCGGGGCTACATTTTCTTTTAAAAAAGTTGCAACGACGTAATGTGTATATGATCCCAGGTTTTCTTTGATCAATTTTTCGAATACCTGATAATTATGATGGTGAAAGTAGATGTCGATATCGGCGCGGTTTTCCAGTTGATTAAAAAGCGTTCTATAAAACTGTTCACGCAGAATATTCATTTTATCAAGTAGCAAAAACACGCGGAAGGAATGATGAATGGACTTTTTGCGTACATAATATCCTTTCCTATATACCGATTCTACGATACCTTTTTCAACAAGCTCATTTAGGCCTTTGAGTAAAGTTTCCTTACTCATTTTTAATTGCAACTGCAGCTGCTTAAGAGAAGGCAGCTGATCTCCAATACGTAGCTGATCAATTTCAATCAGTGACATAATGTGATCGGCAAGCTGTTGGTATTTCATTTTGCCTTGATTGCCTTTCTGCAGTGTGTTTTCGGAGGTCATGGGTATATTTTTAGGCAAATGTAATTAATACACCATACAAACCAAACCAGTCCACCTAACAATTATTCAATAATTACCCCATTTTGGGTGTAAAGAGCTTTTTTTATTTTTTTTATCTTTTGTAAAGAAATAAAATATACTATATTTGTTTACTTACCAGTCCAGACCAGACTAATGTTATGAGCGTTTGGTTTATATGCGTAGGAATTATTGTTATACCGCTCTAATTGCTATTCTCGGAAGCTGGATGGGGTTTTAAATGCTTTAGCAAGTCATTTAAAAATATACTGCAGATATGTAAATGTCTGTCGTAGCAATGCAACCAAATATAATAATGAATATGAAACCAAACTTACTCTTAACTGTGCTATTGGTTCTGGGTATTCCGCTTTCCATTCTGGCCCAAGCGGTAAAAACCATTACCGGAACTGTTACAGAAGAAACCGGGAAACCCTTGCCGGGTGCGAAAGTAGTCATCCAGGGGAAAACGGCTTCCCGCGTAACAGATGATCAGGGCCGCTTTAGCTTTTCTAATGCAAAGGAAAGTGAACTATTGGTGGTCTCCATGGTTGGCTACATCAGCAAAACTGTGGTTATCACCAGTCAAAACCAGTATAAAATTCAGCTGGTGCCTAACAACACTGCTTTAGATGATGTGGTAATTGTGGGTTATGGCCAGGTAAAACGAAAGGACCTTACTGGTTCGGTCGGTTCTGTAGTGATGAAAGATATGGAAAAAGCACCGGTGGTTTCTTTTGAAGATGCTTTGGCAGGAAGGGTGGCAGGAGTACAGGTCGGTTCTGGTGATGGACAGCCAGGCAGCATTAGCAACATCACCATTCGCGGTGGAAATTCCATTACCCAGTCCAACTCACCACTTTACGTAATTGATGGCTTTCCTTTGGAAAATCCCGACAACAATACCATTAATCCGGATGATATTGAATCAATAGATATATTGAAAGACGCATCTTCTACCGCAATTTATGGAGCGAGAGGAGCCAATGGGGTAATCATAATCAAGACCAAGGAAGGTAAGGTAGGCGCGCCGGTAGTTAATTATAACAATTGGCTGGGCTATCAGTATCCGTCAAAGCAGATAGAAGTGATGAGCCCTTATGAATTTGTGAAATACCAGCTGGACCTGAATAAGACTTCGGCTACCGCTTTGTACCTTAAAGACGGCAAAACTTTAGATGCGTACCGCAATGAGCGCGGGATAAACTGGCAGGATAATGTATTGCAGAATGCATTTATGCAAAATCATAGCTTCTCTATGAGGGGCGGCACTGCGGCTACAAAATATTCGGTAAGCAGTTCTTATTTAGATCAGAACGGAATTGTGATTAATGGTGGATATAAGAGATACCAGGGGCGGTTTCAGATCGATCAGCGTGTAGGGAAAAACATGAGAATTGGCATTAATACCAATTATACATATGGAATCAAAAAAGGTCAGATCGCAAATCTAACCAGTGATAACCTAAACAGCAGCTCGGCCGGAAATGCCAGCTCATATTTGATGTACAGTACCTGGGGATACAGGCCTGTTACGGGCAATGCGGATGATGAAAATTTCCTTGATCAGCCATTTGACGACGATGTGGCGGGTAATACAGATTTAAGGATAAATCCAGTGGTAAACTCCAACAACTTGTACCAATACGCTTTTAACAAATCACTTACTGCCAATGCTTTTGCGGAGTATGCTTTCCTGAAGTATTTTAAGTTCAAAGTGAGTGGCGGGATGACTGATACCCGTTTGGTTTTTGAGCGTTTTAACAATTCTAATACGGCAGCTGGAAATCCACGGACCGTTTATGGGCAAAGCTATGGCATTAATGGTTCCCTCGAAAATCAAAATATCCGCAGTTTACTGAACGAGAACCTGCTCACATTTAACAAGACATTTAACAAGAAACACCGTTTAGATGCAGTGGCTGGATTTACCATGCAGCGAAATAGTATGGAAGGGGATGGATTTGTATCTATTTTATTGCCAAATGAGTCATTGGGTGTCAGGGGGCTTGACCAAGGGACTGTCCTGGTAAAAACAACCTCAGGTAGTTATTCAACGCTGCTGTCCTTCCTCGGCCGTGTGAACTATACGTTCAACTCCCGCTACCTGTTCACGGCTTCTATCCGTAGTGATGGATCTTCAAAATTTGCCCGGGATAACAGGGTGGGTTATTTCCCTTCCGGGGCCTTTGCCTGGAATATTGGGGAAGAAAATTTCCTGAAATCAGTTAAAGCCATTTCTTCTGCAAAACTAAGGGCTTCTTATGGAATTACCGGAAACAACCGGGTATCAGACTTTGCGTACCTGAGTATTTTGGATCAGGAAGTAGGCGCCAACACTGGAAATACCAGAAGTGGCTATTATTTTAACGGACAATACATTAAAGGAACTGTACCTGTTGGGCTGGGAAATGAGAACCTTAAATGGGAGCGAACCGGAAACCTTGACCTTGGAATAGACTTAAGTTTCTTTAAGCAACGCATCAGTTTAACTACCGATTATTATTATAAAAGAACCACAGACTTATTGTTGAATGCTTCATTGCCTACTTCAACCGGGTACCTTACCGCATTTAAAAATATTGGTGTTGTGGTAAACAAGGGCTTGGAGTTTACCTTAAATACAGTAAACGTGAGTACAAAGAAATTCAGCTGGACATCCAATTTTAACATTGCCTTTAATACCAATAAGATCGAAGAGTTGAATGGTGATCAGCCCAGTTTGATTACACGTGTTTCGAACTGGAACGCCAATTTCAATAACTCTTTGCCCTATATAGCCTTACCAGGACGCCCTGTGGCCTTGTTTTACGGCTATGTTTTTGATGGTGTGTATCCTTTAAGTGATTTCAATGTACTATCTAACGGTAGCTATGAGCTGAAACCTGATGTACCGAATAATGGGAGCGCCCGCTCGCTCATTAAGCCGGGCTTCATTAAATACAAAGACATTAACGGAGATGGGGTGGTAGATGCAAATGATCAGACGATTGTTGGTAATCCTAATCCGAAACACATTGGAGGCTTTTCCAATAACTTCACTTATGGACCATTTGACCTCAATGTTTTCTTACAATGGTCTTACGGAAATGACATTTTAAATGCGAACCGGATTGTATTTGAAGGCGCAGAAGCCAGACCAAGTCTGAATATGTTTAAAACCTACGAGAACAGGTGGTCTCTGGAAAATCAGAACAGCGATTTGCCTGTAGCCGGTGGTTATGGTCCTAATGTGTTCTCCGACAGGAATATAGAAGATGGTTCCTTCCTACGGTTAAAGACAGTCTCGTTGGGCTACAACCTTTCTTCTACAATAACGAAAAAGCTGAAAATACAATCAGCCCGCTTTAATGTTTCGGCACAAAACCTAATAACCTGGACCAACTATTCCGGTTTGGACCCTGAAGTTTCAGTGCGCCATTCTGCGCTTACACCGGGTTTCGACTGGAGCCCATATCCAAGAGCGCGCACCATCACCTTTGGTATGAACCTAACTTTTTAACGATAAATGTTTTTACAAATGAAAACAACTTTATTATATATCGCGATGATGCTGGCACTGGTTGTTAGCTCATGTTCAAAGATCCTGGATACAACCCCACAGGATTTTGTATCGCCAGTAAATTATTACAATACAGAAAGTGAACTGCAATCTGCACTGGCCGGAGTGTACGACCGTTTGGGCGATAACCGGGTTTATTCACAAGGAATGTCTTGCTACATGGTTTTTAGTGACGAATTTTTTATGAAAAACCAGACATCGGGAATGAATGCCAATATTGTGGATGCCTCGACCCTGGAATTAAACAGACATTGGGAAACGCTTTACACGGGGATTGAGCGAGCGAACATGTTACTTGAAAACATAGATAAGGCCGTTAAAGTGACTGCTGAAAAACGCAACGAAATAAAAGGACAGGCGCTATTTTTAAGGGCATACTATTATTTTCTGCTGGCAGATGAGTTTGGAGGTGTGCCTTTAAAGCTTCAATCCAGCAAATCACCTGAAGAACCGCCTCTTCCTGGCACGCCGTTAAAGGACCTTTACGAACGGATCGTTACTGATATGAAACAGGCAGAAGGCCTGGTGAAATCCGTTTCTGATTATGGCTATAATACACGTATTACAAAAACTACTGTACAGGGTATACTCGCGAGGGTATATTTAACCATGGCAGGCGCCCCGTTAAATGATGTTGCAAAATATGCTGATGCCAGAACTTATGCAGAAAAAGTAATGCTGTCAGGATTGCACAGCCTTAATCCCGATTTTAAACAAATCTATATCAACCACGTTCAGGAGATTTTCGATACAAAGGAAAGTATGTGGGAAGTAGAATTTAAAGGCGTAAACCAGGGCGAAATACAAGAGGGCGGCATGATTGGCAGCTATAACGGCATTACCTGTGGAAATATTGAAATGGGATATGGTTATGATTATGTTCATGCTACGGCGAAGCTTTACAATGCTTATGCGAATGGCGACCTAAGAAGGGACTGGACAGTTGCTCCTTACCGGTATGTGACAAGCGGACAAACGGCTGTGCGGACCAATTGGGCAGCAGATCAGGTATACGACCGTAGCAATGGGAAATGGAGGCGCGAGTATGAACTTCTTTTACCAAGAAATCAAAACTATACCGGTACAAACTGGCCGCTGTTAAGGTATGCCGATGTATTGCTGATGTTTGCAGAAGCTGATAATTATACCAACAATGGGCCCTCTGTAAATGCGTATAAAGCGATAAATATGGTGAGGCGAAGGGGATATGGAAAAGATGTGCTTGTTCCTGATGTAGCTGCCGATGCTGCTGCTAATTTGTCACAGCAGGACTTCCTTGATCTGATCAGAAATGAACGCTTGCGTGAGCTTGCTTTCGAGGGCATCCGGAAGCACGATCTTGTTCGATGGGGTATTTATCCATCCGTTATGCAAACACAGGCAAGAGAATACCAAACCAACATGCCAACTGCTTTAAAAGACGCGGCTGTTGCACAGGCACAGCGCGTTACAGATCGTGCTGTTTTATTCCCGATCCCGAACAGCGAACTGGCCGTTAACCCTAATATCAAACAAAATACAGGATGGTAACTACAAAATTATATAAGATGAATAAGCTATTAATTGCCTCTGTTATATTATTTTCCCTGGCTTCCTGCCAGAAGACCTATGAGCTGGCTCCGCAGGATGATTTTTCTGTTGAGCTGGAGAAAAACAGTTATAAAGTTGGAGAGCCCGTTAGGTTTATAATTAATGGTAAACCGGAGAACATTGTATTTTGGTCGGGAGAAACCGGGCGAAAATATGAATACCGGAAAAGAACGGTCGTGGAAGGAAATTCGGTTTCCCTCAATTTTAAAACTTATGCCCAGTTCGGCTTAATGCCCATCGATCAATCGGTGATAAAACTGTACGTATCTACCAATTTCAGCGGAATATATGATGCTACAAATGTAAAGGCTGCCACCTGGGAAGATATTACAGATAAAGCTGTTTTATCTGCCGGCCTGGATCAAACCCCCTCCGGAAATATCAGCCTGAACACTTTTGCCGGGCGGAACAAAAATATGGCGCTGGCTTTGGTTTATAAGACCACTGTTATAAAACCAGAAGCACAGCAAAACCGTTGGGTGGTCCGTTCTTTCGATCTAAAAAGCACCAATCAGCAGGGCGAAGAAGCGGTACTGGCCACTATGGCTACCGCCGGCTGGACTGCTTTTAATTTTAGTGGTCCTGCAACCAATTGGAGTATTAGTTCAGCACAGTTGCTTACGGTGAGGAACAGTACCGATCTTGACGATGACTGGGTAGTAACCAAACAGTTTAACCCTAATAGTATTTTGCCAGACGTAGGGGATCCTATTAAGAATATTTCCCAGAAACTAACAGATTATACCAGGGTTTATACTAAAGCTGGTGTATATAAAGTGTCGTTTGTGGCAACCAACGCCAATGTAGAACGATCACTTACAGTTGTAAAAGAAATAGATTTAACCATTACCCAATGAGATTAAACCCTGTAGTCGTGCTGCTGCTTGCTTTTGCAAACAGCAGCTATGCCCAGCTGGCTTCCAAAGCCCAATTAACAAATGATGTACTTCGCCTGAACTGGGAAGATACCGGTAAGGGATATCAAATTAAACAGCTGTCGGTAAAAGGACAAAACGGATGGCATTCCCTGTTGGGCACATTGGGGCAATATACGCTGGTTTACAGTGCAGGTCAACCCAGGATGGATTCGGAGGCTAAAGACAAGAACGGGAAAGAAATTCAGTTTCCAGAGCCTGAATATCGCTATATCATTCCTACCTGGAAGGCGAATACCTCTGCGGTTTCCTTAAATAAGGAAGGACGTGCCATTTTATTTTATCCGGAGCAGTATAAGCAGGTTGGCCATACACTCATTTTTCAGCAAAAAACAGATGTCTCTGCTGTAGAGGCAATCTGGAAACTAGATCCTGTTTATAAAAATGATCTATGTGTTTCCATTCGTTTAACAGCCGATAGGGATGGATATTATTCCATAGCAACTCCGGCATTGAGTACAAACGACAAAAAAAGTTTTGAATGGGGCTGCATCCCCGGTGTGTTTCAAGGCAATACCATCAACAATGACTTTACAGATGCCTATGCTTATGGCCACGGAATTCCAGATAGACCGGTGGTGGTAAGAGAAAGAACAGCGGCTGCACTTACAGCTATGCTCACGAATAGAGATGGAATTACACTCGCCGTAACGGCCGAGCCGGGAACAGCCAGGCACCCATGGGAATATGATAAATCTACCCAGTCGAACTGGCTGCTTGGCCTGTCACTGATCAACAGGCAGGAACAACTGAGCCCAACCTTATATCATCCGGTACTTGGGCAGAACAAGTCGTATTTAAAAAAGGGGGAAAGTATCTCCTTTGATTTCAGGTACACCATCAATACTTCAAACTGGTATCAGGCATATCAGCATGTTGTAAATGATGTTTACCGTTTTGATGAGCTATTGCATTTAAAGCAAACTAAGCTTTCCTTATCTGATCGTATGGAACAGCTTTTAGACTATGTGAAAAAGGACAGTACTTCACGGTGGCGGACTTTCGATTATCACGGCCAGGCGATCGGTGCCCAGGAATATTTGGGTGGAGTGTATGGCTCGGAGAAAGATGCCGTAAAAAATGCCGATTATGGGGCCATGTGGATGTTGGCGAACATAACACAAGACCCGATTCTGGTTCAGAAACGTCTTAAAGATGCATTGAACTTTAAATTGGCGCAGCAAAATACTGCTGGAGGATTTTTTCATGGAGCTGCAGCCGGTCAATATTACCTCTATAAATCAAAACGGTTTACCGAAGAGTGGGGGCCTTATACTGAGCCAATTGCAACCACTTATTATATGTTGCTAGATATGGGGAATGTGTCTTTATTTGAGCCAGATAACCAGCAGCTTAAATCGGGTATACGCATGGCGGCCGACTGGCTTTTAACTAAAATGAAGCCAGAAGGTTGTTGGGAAGTGGCTTATCACAACGATACGCAAAAGCCTATGTTTGAAGATCTGAAAGATTACAGGCCTACTTTTTACGGACTGTTGGTTGCATACCAGACGCTTCGGGACAGGAAATACCTGGAGGCGGCTGTAAAAGCTGCAGACTGGTATATCAAAAATGCTGTAGATAAAGGATACTTTTTAGGTGTTTGCGGAGATGCAAGGTTCGCACCTGATTTTGCAACCGGACAAAGTGCCCAGGCTTTGCTCGATCTGTTTGAAATTACAAAGGAGGTACGATTTAAACAGGCTGCCATTAAAACGGCACAATTCTATACAACCTCCATCTATTCTCATCCGATTCCGAATAAAGAAAGCAAAAAAGTTGGACCGAGACAATTGGAAGACTGGCAAATAAGCCAGGTGGGACTAAGCTTTGAACATGGAGGGATTTTAGGTTCTGCCAATAACAGTGGCCCGATCATGCTCGCAAGCCATGCCGGCATGTTTGTAAGGTTATTTCAACTGACAAAAGATTCGCTGTACCTTAAAATGGCAAGGACTGCAGCTTTAAGTAAAGATGCTTTTGTAGACCCAGCCACAGGAGTTGCTTCCTATTATTGGAGCGCCATGAACAAGGGAGCCGGGCCTTTCCCTCATCACGCCTGGTGGCAGGTGGGCTGGATCACAGATTACCTGATGGCAGAACTTTCCTTGCGTTCGCAGGGGCGGATTGATTTTCCTTCGGGCTTTCTTACGCCTAAGGTTGGCCCTCATAAAACGTTTGGATTCAGGCAGGGAAAAATATTTGATCAGCAGGGAGACCTGATATTGATGGAGAAACTGGTTTCATTGAACAATCCCAATATGGATTATGTATGCGCCCTGAATAAACAGGATAAGGTGTTTTACCTGTTTGTATTGAATAACGATGACGAAATTCAGAAAAGTACCCTTCAGTTTAACATGTCCCGTTTTATTCCAGGACACAGCCTGGATTTGAAAACCGCCAAATGTTTTTCTGCGTCAGGTTCAAAAATTCCTTTTTCTACAGGAGATCCCATAAAAATAGCACCTTATGGCCTCCAGGTTTATGCATTTACATATAAATAAATTAAGACATGTACCAGAAAACCAGGCTATGTTTATTATTAACAGCATTCTTGTTTTTAACAACAGGAACTGTGATTGCTCAGCAGGAAAAAAGCCTACTGCTGGGAACTGATTTTCAGTTTAAAGGCAAATGGTTTAATGAAGTCAATAAAGACGGCATCAGTGGTAGCATTTTAAGATTTTTAGAAGGAGAACAGGACAGTACATCTGATGCATTAACCGTGATGAATATCGGAAAAGCAGGTCGTTATGCCATCTGGATAAGGACCCCCGATTTTGATACACGTCCCCGTACCCGGTTATTCCAACTTTCGGTTGGAAATGCCAGGTTAAAAAAAGCAGGTGGACATGGAAAATCAGGATATGCCTGGGAGCGTCTGGGAAGTGCTGACCTAAAGGAGGCTGACGTGCTGTTGCGCCTCCATAATTTTAATTTTGGCCGCTGCGATGCTATTCTTTTTACGCAGGACAGCACCATCAATCCAAATGATATAGACAAGAAAACCCTTTTATCTTGGAAAAAGCTTCCTGTTACGCAGGAAATACTTACAGCGGAAAAGAAAAACACGAGCCCCGCACTTCAACTGGGCAAGACGGATAAGGTAATTGCAGGAATTGAAAACGAGGCTGTACGTGTGCAGTTTGTGCGAACGGGAGCTGACCATAAGGCTATTGCTTGTAAAACAGAAATAAAAAAAGATGGGGCCTGGCAACAGGTAAGTACTGCAAACATTGAAGACCATAGGGTTTTCCTAATTAGTACTAATGCTACTGCCATCCAGTTTAATAAATATTATCCAACTTGGGACAGCCAAAAACCAAAAGCATATTTTGTTTTTAATGGGAATAAATATGCAGTTTACCAGCCTGGAGCTGATCTCAATCCTTTTGAGGCGGGTAACCTCAGCGAGGCGATTCCCATAACTGCAGAAGCTGTAGATAAACAAACCGTAAAAGTTCAATATGTGACCAGGAATGGTTCGGCCATAACTGGTTTGTGGACATTACATCCGGGGCAGCAACATATTGATCTGCGGCTGATCTGCAAGGTTGCCCAGCCAGGGTATTACAGTGTGGGGATCGAAGCGTTTCAGCCTGTTTCCGATCAGGAGCTGGAAAGCGTGCTGATGGCACCCATGTTTCAGTATAAGCGGCTTTCTGACGGTCCGCAAATGATGATTACCGCTATGATGCAGCAACCCTTGGCTATTGTTTCTTCGAAAACAGGGCAAGATATTGTTTCAAGTTATGTGGCAACAAGTCCAGAATTGTTTAAAAAGGATTGGGGTTCTGTAGACTATGCGCCTGCGGGTTTTACACTGAAGAACCACAATAACCAGATACAGCCGGTTATGTTTTCTCCGGTTCTTGGAATGAATGATTCTAAATACCGTGCTGGGGAATTGATTGACAGACGATTTATTCTTGGTGTAAAGTCGGGCAATTGGGATTCGGCCATGGATTATGTATCGAGGGAAGTGTTTGAGGTAAAGGACTACCGGAAACAAGAACAAGCTTCGCTTACCGATGCGGTATTCAATATGATTGAGCTGGTAAAAAACGACAATGCTGCGGGATGGTCAACTAAGCTAAAGGGCTTTTTTGATATTGAAGGCGACCCTAAAACAGCACCTACAGTTGTAAATGCCACGCCATTGGCCAACATTGCACTTTCTGTATTGCAGAATGATGAAGAATTTTACATCAGCCGGTCCTTGCCAACAATAGAATTTACGCTTTCCAGAAGCGGGTACCGATGGGCAACCGATATTGTTCCGACAGCGTATAATGCTACACGAAAAACGCTGGAATTCAATCCGTTTACTTCTCAGTTCACCACATCCTATTACGTAGGATTGGATCGCTTATTGGGAGGATTGAATCCCTGGCTGAAAAATATAGCACTACCTGGAGATAGCCTTAGGGTAGCAAAAGGCTATTCAACAGATTTCCATTCATGGAACCAGGCGCTTTGGGCATACCAGCTCACGGGACAGGCAAAATGGCTGCAACAGGCAAAAAAAGATGCAGACCTTTTTATTCAGCAAAAAATATATAACAATACCGATAAAGTATTGAGCCATGTACCTTTTTACAATGCCAGTTTTTATGCGCCCTGGTGGGACCTGCTGGACCTCTATGAAACGACAAAAGATAAAAAGTATCTGAAAGCCGCAGAATATGGTGCCCATTTCACCATTGCGGGAATACGTAGCTATCCGAAAGTGGAAGATAGCCTGCAAACAATTCACAAGAATAATCATTATGATGGCGTTACACACATCTGGTGGAAAGGCAACCAGCCTTATCGCTTAGGCTTTCCCCGGAAAAATGGCGATGTACAGGAAAAGAAAGTACCCGAATGGCTGGTATCGCCGGTAGGTTTGGGCCTGGAGCAGCCTAGTACCTATTTTACCAGGGTAAAAGATCAGACGGTCCGTCCGGTATTTATGAGTAGCTGGGCACCCCATTTGTTGCGCTTGTTCCAATACGAGAACAAATCCATCTACGAAACCTATGCCCGCAATGCAGTAATCGGTCGTTATACAAACTATCCTGGGTATTACGGTACGGGTTTTACAGATATACCGATGTCGGTTGATTTTCCTTATAAAGGACCAGATGTGAGTTCCATTTATTATCACCATATCCCACCACACATCGCTCTTAGCCTCGATTACCTGATCTCAGAAAGCATCCAGCGTTCGAATGGAAATGTAGTGTTTCCTTATAGTAAACAGGAAGGGTTTGTCTGGTTTAACAATCGGGTATACGGCGGCGGGAAAGGAAAGATCTTTGGAGATCAGGAAGCCACCCTTTGGATACATAAGGGCCTGGTAAATATTCAGCATCCAGGAATCAATTATGTTACTGCAATTTCGGATAAGAACTTCTGGATCCTGCTTTCCTCAGAAGCTGAATCTGAGCAAAAAGTAGCTGTGCAATGGACTGATGCTACAGCTGCGCTAAAGGATGGGAAAGCCCTGGTTTATGCACAAAGCGATCAGTCAGTTCCCCGGGATTTTAAAGCGGCTAAGATTGATATTGTTGTCCCTGCAAAAGGATTCAGGGCAATTGCTATTCCGTTAAAGGCCAATCCCGTTGCAAAGAAATATCAGCCGGTAAAAGATGGTATGAAGGTGATTGATTTGGGGGCTCCCTGGGGGCGTGTATTCTTATTCCGTATCCGCTCTCCATTTGGTTGGGATACCTGTTATGGATTTGCAGAAACGGCTCCTTTAAATGGATGTTCCGTAACCGTTAATTGTAACAATCAAACACAGGAAATAAAGCAATATCCTTACGAATGGAGTTTTAACAAACTGGCGATGGATGAGGATGCAAAACTTGAACTCATTTTTAGGAGTAATGATGGGAAAACAAAATCAAAAAAGATTGTACTCAATGGTAACGAATAAAAAAGGTGTGAAAACTGCATTGCTTGGTTGTTTATTAATGTCTGTTACTGCATTTTCTCAAACCAGGCCTGATCGTGATCAGATTGCGGCCTCCCAGGCAGGGGCTTCTCCGCTTTATTTTGATGTTTCTGCAGCTAATATTCCTGTAATTGAAGCAGGTGATTTTAACAATGAACTGGAATGCAATGTTAGGGCAGGCTTTCCGGGCTTCTTTGAAAAAGTAAATGCGCATAAAAAGGTGGTGCTTGCTTTTATTGGAGGAAGCATCACCCAGGCAAATTTTGGATATCGCCTTCAAACGGCCCGGTACCTGGAGCAAACCTATCCTCAGGCCAGCTTTCAATGGATCAACGCAGGTGTATCTGGCACAGGAACAGAGCTTGGCGCTTTCAGGATCCAGGAACAGGTACTCAGCCATCGGCCCGATCTTATTTTTATAGAATTTGCGGTTAACGGCGCTTATACCGCTGGGATGGAGGGCATGATCCGTCAAACGATCAGGAAGAACCCTAATTCAGCTATTTGTTTGCTGTATACCATTTTAACCGGGCAAACTGCCTTTTATCAAAAAAACGACTTGCCACCAAATATTAAGGGATTGGAACAGATTGCCGAGCATTATGAGCTACCTTCTGTGAATTTAGGTGTGGAGGCAGCAAGCCTGGAAGCAGCGGGAAAGCTGATCTGGAAAGCGAACTCAGTTGATCAGCAGAAAATTTTGTTTTCTGAGGATGGAATCCATCCCACTACCGCAGGGGGAAATCTCTACGCTGCAGCCATAGCCCGAGCCTTCAAAAAAATTGAGGCAGCAAAGCCTTTAAAAAAGAAGGCGCTGCCAAAGCCATTAATTACTGCCGTATGGGAGGAGGCAACAATGGTAGATCCATCAACTTTTCCGGTTACTGATAAGGGTTGGAGGGTGTTACCAACAGATACTGATCCAAACCTTAAAAAATTCAGTCCCTGGTTTTCCAATGTACTTTCTGCAAATAAACCAGGGGCCACATTTAGTTTTCGTTTTAAGGGAGATATGCTGGGCGTATTTGATATTGGCGGACCAGCGGTTGGGCAACTGGAGTGGATCATAGATGGAAAACCAGTTAAACTAAGCAGGGAAAAAGAAGGAAATTTTATTTATTACCAGGCAAAAGATACAACTACGGCGGATGTATTGAACAGGTTCAACAGCTATTGCAATAACCGTTATCGCGGACAATTTGATGTAATTAAAGTACCGCAGGGGGACCATTTGGTAAAGGTAACCGTGTCGGGCCAGAAAGCCAATAAACTCATGATACTGCCCGAAGACAAAAGAGTGGATATCATTCAACATCCTGAAAAATATGATCAGACAGTGATCTATTTAGGCCGGATTTTATTAAGGGGGACATTATTGAAATGAAACAGATATTTAAATTAAAACAGCATATTAAATTTATTTGCTTTTCAATTGCGTGCTGTTTATGTATGCAGTCGAATGCGCAAATTATAAAAGATGATCAGGGCTTTAAAATTATCTCAAAAGACAAAACTTACCTGTTTAAGCCCGATTTTGTTGTTATTTGGAACAAAAAGGATCCCGAGCTTGCATTAAAACCTTCGGGCTTAAAAAAAGTATCTTACAATATCCCCACCTGGAAAACCAGTGACAGTAGTCTGGCCGATTATCACCAACAAGTTATTAATTCCAGTATTGCCGGAGATGGATTTGACGATAAAATATTAAGAAGTGCGAAGCAAGATAGAACGGCAAATATCTATCACGCCGGAAAAACACATTTTCTTAGTGCCATTAAAACAATCAGTTCTGGAGATTCCATTCGTTTTATCTTTCCCGAACATGCCTTGTTTACGCTAAAAGCCTGGCTGATTAAAAGTAGCTTGCCTTATCCTAAAATAGCGTTTTTGTTTACCCCTAAAAAGAGTGGTTTTTATAGTGTTGGGTATATCGGGGCGCCGTCTTTTAAAAGTGATCATGTTAATGAACTATGGCAGCCCCTGATCTGGACCGAGAAACGGGTTCCCCAGCAACCCTATCTTACGCCGTCGTTTATGGCAACAATCCCTACTACACTGGTGAATGACGGGTATAATTCAATAGGCGTATTGGCTGCTTCTAAATATTTGCCTTTTCAACCTTTACCGCTTTTAACCAACAGCCAGTTCGGAATTGCACTTTTAAATAACAAATCAGCATTACAGCCCCAGGTTTTCGCTCCTATGCCAGGTGGTTTCAATTCTCAGATGAGCGCCGGGCATTCTTTTGAGTTTTCGATGAATCTTGTTGTTGAACCCTTGACCATCACTAAAACATATGAGCAAATGGCAACAACTGTGTTCGGATTTAAGGATTACCGAACCAATGCCACCGTTTCTATGAATACAACCCTCGATAACCTGATTGATTATTCAAAAACTCGTTATGCCTGGTTTATCGATAGCCTGAAAGGCTTTGCCTATGCTACGGATGTACCTGGCGCAGTAAAAAACGTTTCAAGCCTGAGCCCGCTTGAATTGGCTATAGTGAGAGATGATCAGGAAATGTTTGATAAAAGGGCATATCCTTTAATGGAGTTTATGTTGTCGCGCGAAAAGTTCCTGTTTGCGATTGACAGTAACCAGAAAATTCAGTCTCCATCGAGAAAGTTGAGAGGCCCTATTGCGCCATTGTCCGAATTACAGGTGTTGTCTGACGTTTTTGGCGGGAACAACTCTTTTTATACTACGATGGCAAAAAAAGAGTTCGGAACGGCGCGTGTCAGGAATCTTGATGAAGAGCAGAAAGGCCGCAACTGGGTCAATGCCATGTTTATGTTTAAACTGACATCCGATTCGGCTTATTTAACTTTAAGCAAGACCCTGGCCGATAAATACCTGAAAGAAAGAGTAAATACAAGATTAAACGAATTTGGTGATCCCCTGTTTAGTTCCAACTTTTTCTGGCCAACCTTTACCAATAACTGGTCTGCCCTTTTGGAGTTATATGAACTTACTGCTGATCGCCGGTATCTGGAAGCCGCACAGGATGGGGCCAGGCATTACACCTTGTTTACCTGGATGGCACCCGCTATACCGAATGATGTGGTTACTGTAAATAAAGGAGGGAAAGCACCGATGTATTGGTACCTCAAATCAAAAGGACATCATCAAATGTATTATCCTGAAGAAAAAGTGCCTGCATGGAGGCTTTCTGAGATGGGACTTACACCAGAATCATCGGGAACTTCAACGGGGCACAGGGCGATTTTCATGTCTACCTATGCACCCTGGTTGTTAAGGATAGGCTATCATACAAAAGATCCATTTTTAATGAATGTGGCTAAAGCTTCGATTGTTGGCCGTTCCGAAAGTTTTCCGGGATATCATATCAATACGGAGAGAACTACAGCCTATGAAAAGGCCGATTTTCCACTCCACGAGCATAAAGACCAGAGTGTAAACTCCTTCCATTACAATCATATCCTGCCAATGGCTTCTATGTTTGTTGATTACCTGGTTTCGGATGCTTATGTGAAGAGTAGCGGCAGGATAGACTTTCCAAGCGATTATATAGAAGGATATGCCTATTTGCAGAACAAGTTTTACGGCGCTAAGAAAGGCCGGTTCTTTCAGTTCGAAAATGTGCAACTCTGGATGCCTTCCCGCCTGTTGAACACCGCTAATATTGCTTTAAACTATGTGAGTGCAAAAAAAGGAGATACACTTCTGCTTGCTTTTATGAACCAATCCGGAGCGGATATCAGCACCCGTGTTTCTGTAGATGCTTCAAGGGTAGATTTTTCAAACAGTACCGGAGTGCAGACTTTATATCCCTCAGTACAGGTTTTGGATTTAAAAGACGGTACTTTCCAGATCAATGTCCCTGCCGGCGGCATGACTGCCCTGGCTATCACTGGCGTAAAAATCAGCAGTGGTTTTCAGGACCAGATCCTGAATGTGAAAAAAGACCAGAGAAGTGATTACATCAATATCCCCGAAGGAGAGGCAAAGGCATTATTGTTTAAGCTTGGTGCTTATGCCCAAAAACTTTTTGTATTTCTTCAGGAAGACGATACAAAATGGAAGAAGGCTCGATTGGTCTACAAGATCAATGGAAGCAAGGAAAAGATTATAGATAAAAATGAATACCCATTTGAATTTACAGTGCCTGTTGATCAAGATAAAACGGTTCGTTTTCACCTGGAATTAACAGATGTCAATGGAAAATTGATGAGATCCAAAGAAACGGAATTAGGCAAATAATATTGATTCGGATATTCGACGGCGGTGCACCAGGATAATGATGCCAAAGGTAGAACCGCTGAGGGCTTTAGCCACAGGCTTTAAAGGATGTGGTCAGGCACTAGCGAAGGCTGGAATTTGCATTTGAATAAGTTTTTAATATAGAAGGATTTCCCTCGTCGCCATTCAGAACAGACGATTGGAAAAGTATAACAGAAGGAAAGAAATAATACAGAATATTTTATGATAACAAATCAAGGAGGCGAAAAGAGGCAACTGCGATCTAACGAACTTGCAGCAGATCTTGCCATTATAGGCGGCGGCGTATCAGGAACCTGTGCCGCAATTACCGCTGCAAGGCAAGGGTTAAAGGTTGTGCTGGTACAGGACAGGCCTGTGCTTGGCGGAAATGCGAGCAGTGAGGTAAGGTTATGGATGCTGGGCGCTACATCACACATGGGAAACAATAACCGCTGGGCCAGAGAAGGTGGGGTTGTGGATGAGCTGATGGTTGAAAATACGTACAGGAATCCCGAAGGAAATCCGTTGATTTTTGATACGGTTTTGCTTGATAAAGTTATTTTAGAGCCAAATATTACCTTATTGCTGAATACCGGAGTATATGATGTAGAGAAATCAGCCGCAGATCAACTGAGCGCCATAAAAGCCTTTTGCAGTCAGAATTCAACCGAATATATCATACACGCACCACTTTTTTGCGATGCATCAGGAGATGGCATTGTGGCCTTTTTGGCGGGTGCGGCGTTTAGGATGGGGGCAGAGGCCAAAGAAGAATTTGGAGAACAGTTTGCGCCTACAAAAGAATATGGCGAACTGCTTGGCCACAGCCTGTATTTTTATAGTAAGGATACCGGTAAACCCGTAAAATTTGTTGCTCCTTCTTATGCGCTGGATGATATTACAAAAATCCCCAGGTTTAAAAATTTTAATGCCAGAGAGCACGGATGCAAACTTTGGTGGCTGGAGTATGGAGGAAGACTGGATACGGTACATGATACCGAAAAAATAAAATGGGAACTCTGGAAAGTAGCCTACGGTGCATGGAACTATGTAAAAAACTCTGGCAATTTTCCCGAAGCCGAAAACCTTGCGCTAGAATGGGTAGGTACCATACCAGGCAAAAGGGAAAGCCGTCGTTTCGAAGGCGAATACATCATCAAACAGCAGGATATCGTTAACCAGCAATTGCATGATGACGCTGTCGCATTTGGTGGCTGGAGCATAGATCTGCATCCGGCAGATGGGGTATTCAGCGAGAAACCCGGTTGCAATCAATGGCATAGCAAAGGCATTTATCAGATTCCCTACCGTGCCTTGTACAGCCGCAACATCAAGAATCTTTTTCTGGCAGGAAGGATTATCAGTGCCACGCATGTTGCCTTTGGCTCTACAAGGGTTATGGCTACTGCCGCCCATGCTGCGCAGGCGGTTGCCATGGCAGCGAAGATCTGTAAAGACAAAAATCTGTTGCCAGCGGAGATCTATCATAAAGGATTTATACCAGAACTGCAGACTGAGCTGCTGCGCAGTGGGCATCACATTCCAGAGCTTGTACTCCATGATGCGCTTGATCTTGTACAAAGTGCGCAGGTTACCGCGTCCTCAGAACTGTTGCTGACAGGTCTTCCTGAAAGTGAACTATTTAAGCCACTTGAGTTTTCTGTTGCGCAGATGATCCCTTTAAAAGCAGGTGCAATCGGGGCTTTTGTTGTACATGCAGAAGGAGATGTGGCAACGGAGCTGGAAGTGGAACTTAGGATCAGCAGTAAAAAGAGCAACCATACGCCAGATTTGACCATAGATAAAGTTTCACTGCCAATAAATGTTGGACGCAATTGCCTGCAGATCAGCTTTGATGCGGAAATGCCCGATGAAAGCTATGCATTTCTTACTTTTATGAAAAATCCTAATGTTAAACTGCAGTTCTCAGCTAAGCGGATTACGGGACTATTATCCGTGTTTAACGCCATTAATAAAGACGTATCCAATTATGGAAAACAAAGTCCGCCAGCGGATATCGGGGTAGATGAGTTTGAATTCTGGTGCCCCAAGCGCCGGCCCGAAGGGCACAATATTGCATTTAACTACGAATCTGGCATCAATGCTTTTGGTGCTGCAAATGTTACCAATGGCATAGATAGGCCGGTCTTTGCGCCAAACGCATGGGTGGCCGATTGGAAAGACAAGAATCCGGCACTAACTATCAACTGGAAAGAAATCAAGACTGTTAAACGGATCGAGTTGATGTTTGATACTGATTTTGATCATCCGATGGAATCTGTTTTGATGGGGCACCCGGAAAATGTGATGCCATTTTGCGTAAGGAATTATGTAATTAAAGACGATAAAGGGGCCGTTGTTTTTACTAAAACCGGTAATTATCAAACCAGGAACATCATTGAGCTAACTGAGCCTTTAAATACCAGGAGCCTAACGATATATTTGGAACATCCTTCAGGTGAGGTACCTGCGGCTTTGTTCTCCGTGCGTTGTTATCAATAATATTAAATAGCAGATAAATTAAATGGGAAAATTAGATTTTGTGGTAATGGCGGTTTTTGCCTTACTTATATTCGGTATCGGACTTACATTCACCCGTGTGGGGAGTAAAAGCGGACAGGCTTTTTTCGAAGCCGGGGGAGAAACACCCTGGTGGATTAATGGCTTATCCTTATTTATCAGCTATTTTTCGGCCGGAACCTTTGTGGTTTGGGGGTCTATCGCTTATAAACATGGGCTGGTTGCCAATGCAATACAGTTAACAATGGCCATCAGTGGCTTAATTGTCACCTTTTTTATTGCCGGAAGATGGAAAAAAACAGGGGTTGCAACTGCAGCCGAATACATCGGCAAACGTTTCGGTGCGGCCGAAAAACAGTTTTATACCTATATGACCTTACTGCTGAGCCTGTTTACTACTGCAGCCGTATTGTATCCGGTTGGTAAAATGGTGCATGTAGCTACTCCGTACTCCCTAGAAACCTGCATTATTGTGATCGGGTTGATCATTGTGGTATATACCGCTGCTGGCGGTTTATGGGCGGTTTTAGTAACCGACGTGGTTCAGTTTGTAATACTTACAGCTGCGGTACTGATTGTGATTCCTATTGCTTTTTCCCAGATCGGCGGCCCCGCAAACCTCGTGGCAAAAGCGCCGCCACATTTTTTTGAACCTTTTAACCAGGACTATACCTTTGGGTTTATGCTGGCTTTTATTGTATATCAGACCTTTTATATCGGTGGAAACTGGTCATACGTGCAACGTTATACCAGTGTGTCTAACCAGAAAAACTCAAAAAAGGTAGCCGGTATATTTACCATATTGTATTTTGTAAGCCCTTTTATCTGGATGATCCCGCCGATGATCTACCGGGTGATCAATCCAAATCTTCAGGGACTGGAAAGTGAAGATGCATACATGATGTTGATCCAAAAAGTAATGCCGGCAGGTTTGATAGGGCTTGTGCTGGCTGGAATGGTTTCTGCCACATCCAGTAAGGCCAATACAACGATCAATATGGCCTCGACTGTTTTTGCACAGGATATTTATAAAAACCTGCTCAGACCGAAAGCTTCAGAAAAAGAAGTGATCTGGATGGCCCGTTTCTTTACCCTGGTTTTTGGCGTATTAACAATCGTTGTTGCCATTTGGATTCCAAGTGCCGGGGGAATTGTTGAAGTGGTTTTAAGTACTGCGTCTATTGCAGGGGGAGCATTATTTGCACCGATCATCTGGACGCTTTTTTCTAAACGTCAAACCGGATTTTCAGTCGTTACCGCCACCGTAGCATCATTGCTGATCAACCTGTTCTTTAAGGTGATTATGCCCGGTATATGGGGTTTAAAGCTCGACCGTACCATGGAAACCTGCATGGGGATGGGCATTCCAATAGCGGTTCTTTTGTTTTTTGAAATATATTATACTGCTAAGGGGCATATTTCCATTAAGGTAGAAGAAATGGAGCAGGAAAAAGAGCTTACCGCGGTCCGGATTGTAGATCCGGCCCTCCATATTGAGGCTGCAAAACAAAATAAGTTCGGAATAGGTGTTATTGCACTTTCAATGGGTATTGTGGGGATAGGCATTGGGATACTTGGATATATCGCAAAGGATTTTTCAATCACCGTTATGGCTGTTGGCGGCCTAATCCTGATATCGGCGGGGTTAATATGGCGGGTAGCCAGTAAAAAGTTGATTGTTTAATGTAAACAGTATAGCAGTTTTTGGAGTGGTGCTTTTTACGATCAGGAGTAGAACCCTATAAATAAATGAAAGCCCATCCAAAGGCGAAGTAAAAACAAAAATTTATAAATATGATACAAATCTTTTTAAAGTACAAAGGCAGCAGATTATTCATTTTTTTGCTTGTTTTTAGTCTCAATGCTTTCAGTCAAACCAATAACAATACATTACACTTATTTGTAATTGGAAATAGTTTTTCGCAAAATGCGACCGCTTTTCTACCTCAAATGGCCGAAGAAATGGGTAAAAATTTAATTATTGGCAAGGCAGAACTTGGCGGTCATTCTTTGGAGCAACATTGGAGTTATGTAGAAAAATTTGAAAAGGATTCAACCGATGTTAATGGAAAGCCATATGGAGGCAAATCATTGAAAATGTTGTTGTCGCAAGGTACCTGGGATGTAGTGACCATTCAACAATATTCATACCTTTCCGGCGATTCATCAAGCTACAACCCATACGCGAAAAAACTGGTAGACTATATTAAAAAGCTTCAACCAAATGCAGAAATCGTGATTCACCAAACCTGGGCTTACCGTGCTGACGCAAAGAAATTTGGGAAAGTTGAGCCAGGGCAATTGGCTAAAAACCAGTTGGAAATGTGGCAAAAATCTCGTGAAGCATACCACAAACTAGCGAAACAGTTTAATGCCAGGCTTTTACCTGTTGGTGATGCGTTTGAAGAAGTGGCAACCAATAAAAAATATGGCTATAAAAAGGATACAACTTTCGATTTTGAACATCCTGTTGCATCCAATTTACCTGATCAAACGCATTCTATCAATGTGGGCTATTTCTGGAACAAACAAGAATTGACCTTTGATCCAAACCATGCGAATGATGCGGGGAAATATTTAGGCGGTTTGATTTGGTACGGGATACTTTTTAAAGATTCCCCGAAAAAAATAGGATTTAAACCCGCATCTGTTTCAGATGATTTTAAAAGTTATCTGCTTGAGGTTGCGAATAAGGTTATAAAGGCTTCCAAAAATTGATTTTTATTTCTCAACACTCCTTGTAGAATATCCTGCCTGATTTAATAAATGAATGGAATTTCCCCGACCATTTGGCCAGGGAAATGCAATTTAATAAGATACAAGTGTTGTAATGCTTGATGCAGAAAGGTTAATGCCAAAGCTTCCGCCCGAAACCGCGAAGCTGTTTGAGCCAAGATTTGTGGTGCTTGTTGTAAAATAACGGTTGAATCCATTAACTGAAATTCCGGTATAGCTAAAAGGCTGATAAGTAACAGCTGTATTTTGGTTTATGATAACAAGTACTAATTTGGTTCCACTTTTGTATGCCGTAACATAGACACCAGTACTTGGATTTGAAGTACAACTGATTTTGGTATATCCCGGGCGGACATATCTGGCGTAATGTGCCATGATATAACCTAATTTTTGAATATTGCCGCTTTCGCTGATCGGTCCGTAACTTCTTCTGATGTACCACCATACATATGCACTCCATCCTGCATTCATGCAGTCATGGATCTCTTTTGCTGCTGTCATTGCATTTGGCCAATCTTCCCCACTTATGCTCGAATTGGTATAATGTTCTGTCATCCACACTGGTTTGCCAATATTCCCCAGGTTATAAGGCGTTTTGCCATAAATGTGGCCGCATACAAAACTGGTTTTTGATTTTGCAGTTGCATTACTGAGATAGGTATTAATATAAGTCTGGTTCATTTGAAATGGTTCAGGTGCCATAATCGGTGCGCCGCAATTGCTGCCCTGTGCAGCAACAAAGTCGGCTACTTCCGGAGCGGTAAGTTCCATAGATTCGTAGTTGACCTGATAATCCGGCTCATTCGTGGGACTAATGGCGGCGAGGCCGTCAACTGCACTATTAAATGCACTTAAATGTGCGGCATAGGCAGAATAAGAAGCTGTTTTGATTTTGCCACCTACTACGCTTCCATTGGTCTTCATCGATGCAGGTGCTGACCATGCTGAGGCGATGGCCGAGCCTCCATATGACTTACATGCATCGATAGTTGCTTTTTCAGCAGCAAACTCTGCGGAGGAATTTGGAACACGTACGCGGACGATGCTTAAACCGATGCCGTTTGTTGGTGAAAATGCCGTACTTCTTTGGGTACTTGTCAAGTCCCCTGTCCATGCAACAATATTGGCTCCACCGAACCCTTTTATAGACTGTTGTACGGTCGAGGCATTAATTTCGGCAGTACCCTGTACGGCGAGCGCTGCCATGCTTCCGTTAACGGAGTCCGATCTAAGCGCTGTGATGTTTTTTTGCGGAATTAACAGTTCTGCTTTGTTGATTTCATTTTTTGAACAGCCGGCAAATAATAGTGCTGCTGTGAGCACACATGAAATTTTGTTTCTCATAAGTAGATTTGGTTAGTGATTTAATTAATCAATTTTAAATAAATCAAGTGTTAGCGGATACTTCATATGGTTTTTTTTCTGACACATATGTTGAAAGATTGAGGTGTTGTTGTTCTCCACATCAAGCGGATTAGCGTCGCTACATTTAACTAGAAGGATTTAGTTGTCAGATTTGAACAGAAAATTTAAATTTGAATAGATGAGCAAAAGAGTGTTTGATGAGTCCTTTAAGAAAGCGGCTATAGATTTATCCAATAGCCGAGGGGCTATAAAAGGAGTTGAAGGATGGCCAAATAGAACGCGATATATTAAAATACCCAATAATGTAGATATTTAATTTATGTCTTGTCCATATGTCGTCAAATAACCAATACCAATCTGGCAGTGCTACGCGTTTACGCAGGCTCATTGCCCTGCTTACCGTTTTGCAAACCAAGCGAATTGTAACCGCAACTGATCTTGCCACCCGGTTTAATGTTAGCACAAGAACTGTTTATAGAGACATCAAGCTGTTGGAAGAGGCCGGTGTTCCGGTTTTTACAGAAGAGGGAAAAGGGTTTTCGTTGGTAGAGGGCTATAAAGTACCCCCATTGTTGTTTACAGAAAGCGAAGCAGCTGCTGTTATCACCGCTGAAAAACTCGTTGCCGGTAATAACGATGATTCACTGGTTAGAAATTACCGCAATGCTACAGACAAGGTAAAAGCTGTACTGCGTTATGCGGAAAAAGAGAAAATGAACCTACTCTCTGAACGTGTAAAAGTGTATGTTGATAACGATGAGAAGCCATCGAGCAGTCATCTGGCGGAGTTGCAACAGGCACTAACCGATTATAAGCTCATTAAAATCGAATACTGCGCTTTAAAAGAAAACAAAATTACGGAGCGTGTGGTCGAGCCTTTTGCTTTGTTTTATGCGGCAAACAAGTGGTTGCTACTTGCCTTTTGCCGGTTGCGCAAGGATTATCGTTTTTTTAGGATTGACCGGTTCCAGTCCTTTTATATCCTTAACGAAAGATTTGAGCCACATAAAATGACGATCTCTCAATACCTCAACAGACTGGCAGAAGATAGCATACATCCCTAGCGCTGCAGCTTTTTTGTTTCCTGAACCGTCGGGTTATTTCAGCCGCTTAATTTGTCTAAGTGCGTACCGGTTAATAAAAAATCCGAAGTTGAAAACACCTATGACAGAAAGTTGTCACAGTAGCTTGTAGTTTTGATGTATTACGAAATTTAACCTATAGCATTATGAATATCATATCTGGAGGAACAGGGCAGATCGGATCTGCCTTAGCTAATGCCTTGCTCAAAAGCGGTGAGGCGGTAACCATTATTTCCCGAAGCTCAAAGTCTGCAGCTGATTGGCAAGCTAAAGGAGCAAAATTTGCAGTTGCAGATATTTATGACACCGAAGGTCTGCACGGGATCTTTCAAACTGGAAAAAACATTTTTGTATTGAATCCGCCTGCTGACCCGTTGACAGACACTGACCTTCAGGAAAGGAAAACGGTCGCTTCCCTAGTGGAGGCCTTAAAAGGAACACAGGCAGAAAAGATAGTTGTTGCTTCGACACTAGGGGCACAGCCTGGTAGCAGGATTGGTGATCTCAATACATTATATGAACTGGAGCAAGGGATCGGGGCTCTTGGATACCCTTATCAGATCATCCGATCCGCTTATTACATGAGCAACTGGGCGCCATCGTTGCCGATCATAAAAGAAACCGGCGAACTTATATCGTTCTTTCCAAAAGCGCTTAAGATACCGATGGTTGCGCCTCAGGACATCGGGGAATTGGCGGCAAAGTTTATGACAACCAAGAACGGACCGGAGTTGAATGCCATAGTTGGCCCGGAACTTTATTCGCCACAGGATGTAGCGGACGGGTTTTCTGATGCACTGGGCAAGAAGGTAAGCGTAAAGGTGATTCCGAAGCAGCAATGGACAAATGCTTTTAAATCAGTGGGATTTTCTGACGAGGCCGCTGCATCTTACGCGGCTATGACCGAAATAGCAGCTAATCATATCGAGATGCCGAAGAACGCTGTTAAGGGAAAAATTACACTACAGCAATATATTGATGACCTGGTAAAAGGATAAGGCAGAAACTGACTGCTCTGGCTAGGCCATAATATTTGATCACCTACCAATGAGGCGGACAGTAATTTGTTATTAATACCTCAACAGGTAAATAATTTAACTATGAATTGGATTTTATTAGCAATAGCCGGCCTATGTGAAGTCGCTTTTGCATCATGTCTCGGTAAGGCAAGGGAAGCGACCGGAAGCGCTGTTTATCTATGGTACCTTGGCTTTTTTATAACCATGTCTCTCAGTATGCTTTTATTAATGAAAGTTACTCAGACTATGCCTATTGGAATTGCCTATGCTGTTTGGACAGGTATTGGCGCTGTAGGAACAGTAGTGGTTGGCATCCTTGTGTTTAAAGATCCAGCTACTTTTTGGCGCCTCTTTTTCCTGAGTACGTTGGTGATATCGCTGATTGCCCTTAAACTGGTAGCGGAATAGTTTTATAACTTTAATTTAGGTCAGGGCCGTGCATGTAAACTTGTTTTTGTTGAAGCATGGCCCGATCTAATTCAGTATAACTGCTTTTATTTTATGGGTTACCGGCTTGAGCAAGATTATGTTTATGCATAAGGCTTATTTTTGAATGCAGTATAGTGTCGGAATTTCAAAAGCTTGATCTTTATTGGTTATATAGCTTTTATAATCAATTTATTGTAATATTTTTTGATCTGAAATGACGAGCTTTTTCCATGTGCGAAATCAGGCCCAACTATTGAAAAGGATCGTTGAATATTTTAAATATAGAACCCTATTTAAAGGTCGGGTTAGAAATAATTGAACAATTAAAGAGAATTATTTTTAATCCGATATCACACCACAAACATTTGCTGATATCGTTTTTCTGTCGCCATCGCATTTAACGACGCTCTTTAAGCAGCAGACCGGCAGCAGCTATCCAATGTATTTACTATGGATGAGGCTACGCAGGACCATTTACCTTAGGCTTTAGACAAGACTTCGGAATTCGACCGAGGCAATTCTTCCATCAGCCTAATGTGTTTATCATACAAAGACCTCGCTTTTGCTGGTATAATACGCTACAAGGGGTCTTAAATTTCGGATACAAATTGATTTCTGTACAAAACTGAACCATTTCTGTACAAAACTGAACCCTTCAGGTAGGCAGTTTAGCTAGTTTTGGACTCACCAAATACAATAGCTACAAATTATTATGAGATCGATAGGCGAACATTTTCGCATACTGTTGGAAATTCTCCAATACCACAAACAGCATGCAATTAATCCACTGCCCCGTCAGGAGAAATCAACAATTCAAATCACAGATAGATAACTAATGAAACAAAAAATACTGTATTTATTCCTTTTAACGTTTCTAACTATCCCCGCAATCGCCCAAAAGAGGCTTAGCGTTAGCTCGCCCGATGGGCGGTTGCAAGTGGGTGTTCTCCTTGCTGATTCTATTGGCTATCAGCTGCTTCACGACGGCAAATTGGTGCTCAGTGCTAACGCCATTGCTATGAAACTGGGTAACGGAAATGCCTTTGGGATCAAATCCCAATTGAAGCAGGCCAAAACGATGCTTGTTAAAGAAAAAATTGACGCGCACTTTTACAAAAGAAACCAGATAAATGATGAATATTCGGAATTAACACTTGATTTTAAACAAGATTTCAAACTGATTTTCCGGGTTTATAATGAGGGAATGGCCTATCGTTTCGTATCCAATGGTAAAAAGGAATTCATCGTAAATGAAGAACTGGCATCGTTCCGATTTCCTAAAGATTACAAAGCCTACATTCCATATGTAAAAACAAAGGAGAAGGCGCTTGAAGGACAATATTTCAACTCGTTTGAGAACACTTATGACTACACTCTTCTGAGTGAAATGAATAGTAATAAACTGGCTTTCTCACCACTGGTGGTAGAACTTGATGGCGGGAAGAAGGTATGTTTAGCCGAGGCAGATCTACAAAGCTATCCTGGTATGTATCTTTATAATCCTGGCGGCAACACAACGCTGGAAGCAAATTTTGCACCTTATCCGAAGTCTACAAAACAGGGTGGCCATAACCAGCTGCAACAGATGGTAACCTCCCGTCAGCCTTTTCTGGCTAAAAGCAAGGCCCAAACAAAATTTCCCTGGCGTATCGCCCTCGTAACCACAACTGATAAAGCATTGGCCGACAATGATATGGTTTATAAACTGGCTGAACCCAGCAGGTTAAAAGATATTTCATGGATAAAACCCGGAAAAGTGGCCTGGGAATGGTGGAACAATTGGGGCATCAGCAGAGTAGACTTTGTTACAGGCGTAAATAATCAAACCTATAAAGCCTATATCGATTTTGCATCCAAAAACGGAATTGAATATGTTATTCTAGACGAAGGCTGGGCGGTAAACCTGAAAGCCAGTTTATTCGAGGTTGTACCCGAAATTAACCTGAAGGAGCTTGTTGCCTATGGGAAATCTAAAAATGTAGACCTGATTCTTTGGGCTGGATACTACGCTTTTGAGCGAGACCTGGAAAAGGTGTGTAAACATTATTCGCAACTGGGAATAAAAGGTTTTAAGATCGATTTTATGGATCGTGATGACCAGGATATGGTCGATTTTCATTATCGGGCGGCAGAGATAGCTGCTAAATATAAACTGCTTGTTGATTTTCACGGAACCTATAAACCAACAGGCCTGAACCGCACTTTCCCGAATGTAATCAACTACGAAGCGGTGAACGGCCTTGAGCAAATGAAATGGACGGGGCCTGAAATGGATATGGTCACCTATGATGTTACCATGCCCTTTATCAGGATGGTTGCAGGGCCTGTTGATTATACCCAGGGTGCCATGCGTAATGCAACCAAACGAAGCCACAGGGGAATAAATGATGAACCGATGAGCCAGGGAACCCGCTGTAGGCAACTGGCCGAATATGTGGTATTCGAATCGCCTTTGAATATGCTTTGTGATAGCCCCGATAATTATGAAAGGGAGCAGGAATGCACTGACTTCATCAGCGCAATCCCCACAGTATGGGATAATACCATCGTGCTTAATGGTGAGATTGGAAAGTATATTACCACCGCACGCAAAAAGGGCGATACCTGGTATTTGGGATCGTTAACCAACTGGGATGCCCGTAAGCTGGAACTTGATCTCAGCTTCCTTGGTACAGGAGATTATGTTGCAGAGATTTATCGTGATGGCGTAAACGCCGATAAAATCGCATCCGATTACAGAAAAGAGCAGATCACTATACCTGCCAATCGCAAACTATCCATTACCATGGCCGAGGGTGGTGGCTTCGCTATGAAAATCGTTAAAAAGTAAACCAATAATTTTATGAAGCTAAGCAAAACCATTTTTTCTTTGCTAATACTGCCGTGCTGCTTGCTGTCGAACGTTTTTGCACAGGATATTTTGGTCAATGTATATGGAAGAAAAACGCAATCTCTTAATGGGAAATGGGATGCCATTATAGATCAATATGATCAGGGGAGAAAGAACAAGATTTACCTGAACAAAAAACCTCTAGGTAAAACAGATTTTTATGAATATTCCTTTGATGGCGGCTTAAAACTAAATGTGCCCTCTGATTGGAACAGCCAGTTGCCGGAACTAAAGTACTATGAAGGCACCGTTTGGTATGCAAAACATTTTGATGTGCCCAAAGAGCAGAATGGACGCTTGTTTATTTATTTCGCAGCGGTAAGCTATCGCTGTAAGGTATACCTCAATGGAAAAGAAATTGCTGAGCATGAAGGTGGTTTTACACCTTTTCAGGTTGAGGTTACGGACTTGGTGAAGAAGACAGATAACTTTTTAACCCTGGAAGTAAATAACAGCCGGACAACCGATGCCATACCAGCAAAATCGTTCGATTGGTGGAATTATGGAGGCATTACACGTGATGTAATGCTGGTATCAACACCCAAAGTTTATATCCATGATTATTTTATTCAGCTGGATAAACAGCGCAATAATCAAATCAATGCCGTAGTTAAAATTGCTGGTAGCCAGGCAAATGTAGCGGTAACAGTCGAAATTCCTGAGTTGAAAATCAAACAAGAGCTGGTTACAGATCAGCAGGGAATCGCCAGGGCTACAATCAACAATATAAAACAGCTGCAGCGCTGGTCGCCAGAGTCGCCCAAGCTTTATAACGTACGCGTATTTACTGCCGAAGATGTGGTAAATGAAATGATCGGTTTTAGAAACCTCGCTGTAAAGGGAACCGAGATTTTCCTCAATGATAAACCGGTTTTTTTAAAATCCATCAGCTTTCACGAAGAGATTCCACAGCGCAAAGGTCGCGCTTTTTCTGAGGCCGATGCCGTGATGCTTTTGTCTGAAGCGAAGGCATTGGGTTGTAACATGATCCGTTTGGCACATTATCCTCAAAATGAATATACGGTACGTGCGGCCGAAAAAATGGGCTTTTTATTGTGGGAAGAGACACCTATCTGGCAGGGAATTGATTTTGAAAATCAGGAAACCAGAAAAAAGGCCGGAACCATGATAAAGGAAATGGTGATGCGGGATAAAAACCGGTGTGCGCTCTCATTTTGGGGTATGGCAAATGAAACACAGCCCTCAAAAGCCAGAAATGAATTCTTAAAATACCTGATTAAATGTGCGAAGGAGATTGATAGCACCCGATTAATCACGGCTGCATTCGATTTAGTGAAATTTGATCGCAACAGGCAATGTTTTGTTATGGACGACCCTTTTATTAAGGAATTAGATGTGGTAGCCATTAATAAATACATGGGCTGGTATCATCCCTGGCCGGTTACACCTGATAAGGTCATTTGGGATGTAGCCAGAAACCAGCCTTTAATCATCTCCGAATTTGGCGCAGAAGCCTTGTACGGAAAAACCGGAGATGCTGACATAGCGAGTTCATGGAGTGAAGATTATCAGGCCCAGCTGTATAAAGACAACCTGGAGATGTTTAAACACATTCCAAACCTGCGGGGAATTTCTCCCTGGGTATTGTTCGATTTTCGATCACCTTTCCGTTTCCATCCTACTTATCAGGATGGCTGGAATAGAAAGGGCCTTGTTTCAGACCAGGGATTCCGCAAAAAAGCCTGGTATATCATAGCAGACTATTACAAAAACATTAAGTAAACATTTATATGAGGGATATTTTTTAAGTCTTCAGAACTACCTAAAGCAGAAAAATATGCGCCCGAGTAAGTAACCCTTATTTCGCTAAAATTATTATAACAAATGCCCTTTAGCATCTCCTTTGTACAAAAGCAAACCATTTCCGTACAAAAATGAACCCTTTGGAATAGGCTTTAGCGGTAGTTTTGTATTAACCAGATATCACAACCAAATAATATGAGCATTCAACAGATCATTGATTTTCGGGCAGTTTTCATTTCCGCCAAGTCTGAGCTAAACATCAAAGTTGACAGCAAATCATCAGGCCCATGATAGACTTCCAATCTCTTTAAGCTTATGCCTACCGGGAGCAGAAAAAATAATAATTCGAATACTAACCATATATAATTCTACATGATAAAAAAAATACGAATCAGGCTCCAGGGCCACATTATAATGCTTGTGCTGCTTTTATTGATGATAAACATCGGTTATGCGCAGGACCTGAAAAAAATAACCGGTAAAGTGACCGATGAGAAGGGCGAGGTGCTCGTTGGGGTTTCCGTAAGGGTTAAAGGAAGCAATACCGGTACTTCGACTGATAAAGACGGAAATTATACCTTGCAGGCGGCTCCCGCTGCAGTACTGGTATTTTCTTATGTTGGTTTTAGCAACCAGGAAGCAAGTGTAAATGCCTCTGGGACAGTTAATGTAAAAATGGCTGGCGATAAACAGCTGGATGAGGTAGTAGTTGTGGGCTATGGTACCGCCAAGAAAAAAGACCTGACCGGAGGGTTGGCTGTAGTAGGAAAAGAGCAGATCAATATGGTTTCTACGCCGAACCTCATGGATCGTTTGGTTGGTCAGGTAGCAGGTTTTAATATCACAACAGGAAATGCTGCTCCAGGTCAGGACCAGGCTTTACTGATCCGTGGCGAAAACTCATTATCAGCCAATAACTCACCGCTAATTGTTTTAGATGGTATACCTTACAGTGGCTCTTTGGTAGACCTTGATCCCAATAATATCGAAAACCTGACCATTTTAAAAGATGCATCGGCGGTGGCCATTTACGGTGCCCGTGGGTCTAATGGTGTCATCCTGATCCAGACTAAAAGAGGGATGTTGGGTAAAGCGCAGGTTGCCTACCGCGGACAATTGGGCTTTGCTGAGCCAATGCAACGGATTGATGTAATGGGACCAAACGAATTTATCCGCTTGAAACAGGATGTCGGTCGTTTAAAATCAGGGTATACAGGCGATCAGCTCGATCCTATTGCTGGAAACATCATGAGTGTAACCGAGCGTGAAAACTATAAAAATGGCATTACACATAACTGGCAAGATTATATCTTTAAAAGAGGAATAACGATGGACCATCAGTTAAGTATCTCTGGTGGCACACAAAACACCAAGTATATGGCGGCAGCTTCTTCGCTCAGTCAGGAAGGTGTGGTTTACAATTCGAAGCTTTCGAGACTAAATGTTACCGCCAATATCGACCAGACTTTTAATAATTGGTTAACTGTTGGCCTTGGTACCCAGTTTTCGCAAAGAAATGATGGAGGCGTTACCCCGAATATTGAACATGCCATCAAAATGAGCCCATATGGTAAATACATAGATGCTGCGGGTTATTATGTTCCCGAGCCGATGGAGTCTTCGCTCATTGTTAACCCCATGCGTAATGTGAATGCAGACCAAGATAGAATAAACCGTAGCTTTTTTCTCAGTGGTTATGCTGATATTAAATTACCATTGAAAGGACTTTCTGCACGCTCGAATTTCGGTTACAACTATAGAAGCAGCTTTACAGGCACTTACTATGGAAGAGACACCTTTGACGGTCGCGAGCAGGCCGGTTTAGTTGGTGGCAGGGCATCTATCAATAATGGGCATTATAACGATTATACCTGGGAAAACGTACTGAAGTACGAACGTACCCTCGGCGATCACCGTTTTGATGCAACAGGTTTATTTAGTATGCAACAAACCAAAAGCGTTGGTTCATCACAGAGTGGCGAGGGCTTTGTTACCGATAACACCAGTTATTACATGATGAGTACTGCGGCACGCAACCTCACCATGTCATCAAATTTATCAGAAACAGCACTTTTATCTTATATGGGGCGCATCAATTATAGCTATAAAGGGAAATATATGGTAACCTTTACCGGCCGTTCGGATGGTGCTTCCGTATTTGGTGAAAACAATAAATACGCTTTTTTCCCATCAGCTGCCCTGGCATGGAATATTGGTGAGGAAAGTTTTATTAAAGATAAGTTAAACTGGGTCGATTTACTCAAACTAAGGGTTTCCTATGGTGCTAATGGCAACCAGGCCATCACGGCTTACCGAACATTAGATCGCCTTTACTCGAGCGTAAAATACATCTGGGGTGATGGTGGAACGGCTGTAAATACCGCCTACCTTGCCGGTGATGGCGTTGGTAATCCCAATCTGAAATGGGAAACAACTTATACCACAAACGTTGGTCTGGATTTTCAGTTGTTTAAAAACCGTTTAAGCGGTACAATTGATGCCTACCTGTCGAGAACCAAAGACTTACTGATGACACGTACCGTTCCAATCATGAACGGTTACAGTAGAATCTGGGACAATATCGGCCAAACCCAAAATAAAGGATTTGAGATTACTTTAAACTCGCTCAATATTGATGCAAAAAACTTTAAGTGGAATTCTACAGCTGTTTTCTCCTTAGACCGCGATAAGATTGTAGAACTCAGGGGCGATGGATTGGACGACGTAAATAACAGTTGGTTTATTGGTAAACCGCTACGGGTTTTTTACGATTATAACATGGTTGGCATTTGGCAAAAAGGCGAAAACTATACCGTTCAGCAAGGTGCAACAGCCGGCGCTGCCAAGTTAGAAGATGTGGATGGTAATGGCCTTATCGATTCTAAAGACCGCAAAGTCATTGGCTCTAAGATGCCAAGGTATACCGCCTCAATAAGCAACCGCTTAAGCTACAAAAACTTTTACCTCTCGGCGCTGGTAACTGGGGTATTTGGCGTTTGGCGCGATGATAATATGGCCAATATCGGTTCGTGGACTTTCGGAATAACCAATTATGTACACAATGCCAATTACTGGACGCCAGAAAATCGGGAAGCAACTATTGTTTCGCCGGGATATACCAACAACTTCGGGCATGGCTACTATAAAAAAGTTTCTTATGTACAGGTTAAAAATATCACCCTCGGGTATAGAATAGCGCAACAGCTAGCCAAAAAGCTGAGTGTAAATGGTATTGATGTTAACGTGAGTGTTAACAACATCAATACAATTTCGAACATCAGGCAGGTGCTCAATTATGATAATACCTGGATGGCATCATATCCGACTGCCCGGTCTTATATGTTCGGTTTAAACGTAAATTTTTAACGCTTTTATCACATGAAAAAAAATATAAAAACAGGATTGGCACTCATCATATTGTTTTCGGCAATGGGGTGTAAAAAATTTCTGGTAGAAGATTTGAAAACAGAGTTGGCACCAACCAATACTTATACCAGTACCTATGGTTTTGAAGTAGGAAGTGCCGGATTATACGCCCTTACCCGCTCAGAATATAACACTTTTGGTGAAGGTGGAGCTTATATCCACAATGGAGCATGCCCTTACGAGGCTTTACAGGCTGCAACAGATATTGCTGATGTAATCAACAGCGATGCGTCACTGCTGCCTTTTGCCAATCTTACATTGAACTCATCAGAAAGGTTTGTTGGCACGTACTGGAACTGGGCATACAGCATTATCTCGTCGGCCAATTTAATGCTTATGTATTCGGAAAAAAATACCAACTGGGATTCACCTTCCGATAAGGAACGTTTTCAGGCAGAGGCCAGATTTTTTCGCGCATATGCTTATCGCACCTTGGTATATTTATATGGAGATGTACCCTATGTAGAAACCATTTTATACGATTTTAAACTCAATTTTACCCGTACACCAAAAGCAGAGGTTTTGGGGCATATCATTGATGATTTGACTTTTGCCAGCCAGCACTTACCTGTAAATCCAGATCAGGTAAAGGACGGGAAGCTTACCAAATGGGCTGCCTACCATCTACTGAGCGAAATGCACCTGCTGAACAAAGCCTATGTACCTGCTGAGCAAGCTGCACTAGCGGTAATCAACAGTGGCTATTATGGTTTAATGAAAACACGATTTGGCGTAAATAAAGATAAGGCTGGAGATATTTTCAGTGATCTGTTCCTGGAGAATAACCAGAACAGGTTAAAAAACGCAAACCGGGAAAGTATCTGGGTTTTGCAGTTCGAATTTAATACTGTAGGTGGTGGTACCAATTCAGACGATTGGAGCCGCAGGGCCTGGAGCCCAAATTATTCTACCATGACGGGTTTCGTTTTAGCAGATACCCTGGGTGGAAGGGGACTTGCACAGCTCACCCCGATGAAGTGGTGGGTTGGAACCGCAGGCACAAATGCGACAGGGAATGTTCCGGGGATTTTTGAAGCAACAGATATCCGTAATTCCAACTATAACATCAAACGCAACTGGTACTATAATAACCCTGGCGAAACCTCACTATATGGCAAAAAAGCAAATATTACGGAACAAACCTGGTTTTCTACCAAAAGTTTATTTCCGGCAATTACTAAGTTTTTTTACGGACGGGCAGAAAACCTTGGCCTAACCGGAAGTTACAAAGACCGGGTGAAATTTAGACTGGCAGAAACCTATCTGCTGCTTGCAGAAGCTTATTTAGGACAAGGAAATCCGTCGAAAGCCGCCGACGCAGTAAATGAGGTGCGTAAACGTGCCGGTGCCTCGGTAATAGGTGCAGGCCAGATGTCCATGGATTTTCTCCTCGATGAACGCATCAGGGAACTGGTGGGAGAGGAAAGCCGCCGTTTTACATTAGTACGTACCAATAAACTGGTAGATCGGGTAAAACTTTATAATACGGCAATTAAAGATAAGGTAATGGACTTTCATGCCTTATGGCCAATTCCACAATCGATTATTGATGCAAACCGCGATGCAGTGTTTCCTCAAAATCCGGGATATGGAAAATAACTGCATCCGGAAATCTTTAAAGCAATAGAACAAGGCGAAATGAATACTTATGCTATTATATCAGATGAAAAAAAATAGATTTTTATATAAAATATGGCTTTTACTGTTTCTGACGATCGGTTTTGCGGCCTGCAAAAAGGGAGTCAGCGATATTGAAAAAGTTGAAGAGCAATTGAACCTACAGGTATCTTCAGCGAGTATTGCGTTGGATGAAAATAACCTCAGCAAAGGCATTGTCACCTTCTCGTGGAATCCGGCGAGGCCGCAATCAGATGATCACTTAGTTTCTTATATCACCAAACTGGATCTGGTTGGAAACAACTTTGGTTCGGCCACTGCCATAATGAATTACGAAGATGATGGAACATTTAGCAGAAGTTTCACTTCTGAACAATTACAAAACTGGGCAAATCAAAAATGGGGCATTCCTACCAACAAGTCCTTTACCCTGGAGTTTAGGGTTATTGCACAATGGGAGGGTGGTGCTACTTTTGAATCGCCTGAAGTAAGAACAGTACAGGTTAACGTAACGCCTATCCGTACAGTTGTTTTTGATGCTGATAAAATATTTTTGGGCGGAAGCGCTGTTCCGGGATTAAGCAAGGTTGAAATGCCTAAAACTTTAGAGAATTTAAATCAGTATGCCTACCTGATCGACTTACAGCCTGGCGAGCTACAAATCCCTGTTGAATATAATGGCGCAACAAATTATATCGCCTCTGCTGATGCGGCTACGACGGTAAAAGACGGGACCGCTATTGGCATAAAAATGCGTGAAACCGCCTTTTCATGGAAAATTGAGACTGCAGGGAAATACCGAGTTGTAGTGAATATGCAAAAAGCAACCGCAACCATTTATTCTCCGGCGCAGGCATTGGCACCAAAAGTTGTAACCTGGAACGGAGATGGCGGAATTGCCCAAACAACCACCATTGCCGAGTTATGGATGCACGGAGCTGTTAATAGTTTTGGAACCCCCATAAAAATGGACTGTAAGGTGAGTCTGGCCGATCCGCAGATTTTGGTATACACCGGAGGCAGGGTGGGTAAAACCAAGTTTATTGTTTACGGAGGTAATGATAACAATAAAAACCTGGCCTACGCATTTAGTTGTCCGCTTACCGCCACAGGCACTGCACAAGAACTTACCCTCCTGCAGGGCACTGTTGCACCATTATCTGGCGGCTTCACCAGTGCACAGCGCAATTCTTATTATACTATTCCATCCGGTACAAATGTGATTGTATTCGATTTGCGTAACATGACCATACTAGCAGAAAAACGATGATACAGTTAGTGATGGGACTTCATAATAATAAAAGATGAAAAAAATGAATTATAAAATACTGATTTCACAAGCATTATTAGCCCTGATGGGTGTTATGGGCTTTGCCTGTAAAAAAAATGACGATAAAGAAACAGCTAAGGCTGAAGGTACTTTGGTTAAACCTAAGTACAACAGGAGTGCGGTATTTCGCAACCCGCTTAATGGTTGGGTGATGTATGGCTCTGGTTCTGGTAACGAATCTTATTGGGATACCGAATATTATGTTCCCGATTTAGGAAAAAGAGTAAAGGCGATCGATTATGCTTCAGCCTGTTATATCCGGACCAGCTGGGCAACGTTTAACCCGTCTAATGGCGTTTATGCATGGCGAAATCCAGGTTCAGCACTTTATAAAATGATTAAAGGTGCAGAGAGCAGGGGTTTGCCAATTGCTTTCAGGATTGTTGTAGATGGCCGCGACCAGGGTTTAAATACCCCGCAGTTTGTATTCGATGCCGGAGCGAAATATTACCTGGAAGACAGTAAATTTCCCAGCCGCCGTACGCCTTATCCTCAGGATCCAGTTTTCCAGCAATATTATGCCAAATTTATTGAAGAACTGGCCAAAGATTTCAACGATCCGGTTCGCACTTCTTTTATCGATGCCTATGGCTTGGGTAAATGGGGCGAGGCACACAATGTAATCTATGAAGATCCCAATACTTCAACTGGCGCAAATACCGAAGCGCTTAAGGAACAGGTTTTTGACTGGGTAACCAACCTTTATACTAAGAATTTCGATAAAGTACCGATGGTAATCAACTATCACCGCTTAATTGGCCATCCGGCAAGTTGGGGCGCAGCCAATGCAAACAGCGATAAACTTTTAGTAAAATCAATTAACAAAGGTTATATTTTAAGACAGGATGCTTTCGGCATGAGCGATTACTACCAAAGCTGGGAAAAAAACTTTGCCAAAACATGGAGTTTTAAATGTCCGGTTATTATGGAAGGCGGCTGGATTACGACAGGCACTCACCGCTACTGGACCGATCCGAATGGTAAATACAGGGAAGATCATCCTGAAGATGTGCGCCAGGGCGAATTTGATGCCTCGGCAGACGCAGCAGTGAACATGATGGATTTCCGTGTCGGAGAACTTGAAAGCTGGTTTACAAAGGCATTTAACTTAACACAACGTTTTGTTTCTGAAGGCGGCTACCGTTTATATCCGGATCAGGTGTACCTGCCAGAAAAATTAGCCAGTGGAAGCGAAACCACCATTACACACCGTTGGAGAAACATGGGTTGGGGTTACTTTCCAAACAATATTAAGCAATGGAACTTCAAATATAAAGTGGCTTTTGCACTCCTTGATGGTAATAACAATGTGAAGAAAGTTTTTGTTGATACCAAAGCCGAACCATCAACCTGGTTAAAAAATAACCCTGCCACTTACGAATTTAAGCTAAGCGCAGGCGTACCTGCAGGAAATTATACCTGGGCAGTAGCCATTGTTGATACTACAAAAGAAAATCAACCGGGGATAAAAATTGCTGTAAATGGCGATTTAACTTCCACAGGGTGGCTCAAGCTGATGGATGTAGCTGTTCAATAAGAAGGTCTTTTCGAAGCGTTTGTTTGCTTTAGGGTAAACGAGCGCTTCGATCTTAGAAATTATTGAACACCATCATTTAATGATTTCCCTTCCACGCGTGTAACATCGTCAATATAAAAGAGAATAGAAATCGAAATAAATTTATAGATAAAAATTTTAGTGGTAATTTCAAAATCCAATACTTTACCTGCTTCTGCTTTAACCTTATGGATATCCGGAAAATCATTTGTTTGCTGTTTTGTTTCAGTGCATTTCTACTAAAAAGTGCATTTGCGATTGATATTTCCAGGTATCGTTTTCATGTAATGCCCGAAACATTCTATTACGGAGGCATTCAGAGCATCACTAAGGACAGCTTGGGGCGAATCTGGTATACCGGCCCCGATGCTGTTTTTATGTATGATGGGAACAGCTTTTATCAGTTAAACGAACTGGCTTCATTGAGTAATCCGAAGGTAAAGTGGGCTTATGGCTCGGTTGTAACCGATAAAAAGGGCGGATTGTTTTTGGCAACCAACCACGGCCTGTTGAGGTTTAATTACGAGCGGTTTAATTTTGATTTAATTCTTCCAGGGAAAATCCGCTCAATCTGTCTGCATGACGATGGGAATGTTTACATGCTCTCGGGCGATAGCCTGCTAAAGTATAACCAACAAAACAAGTCGGTAAAAAAAATTAAACTGCCTACGAGCAAATATTTCAATAGCGTAATTAGCCTGAAGGGTAATATTTATCTCTCACAGGAAAATTTACTGTATAGGTTTGATAACAAAACCTCGCGCTTTACTGTTTTTGCCGATTTAGGCAAAACCTCCAACGTAGTTAACGATGCAGTGGCCTATCAGGGCGATTATTATTTCCTTACACAATATGGTGGTATATTCATTACCGATGCGAAGGGAGCAATTAAAAAAAATATTCCAATAGTGGCCGGAGGGAACCAGGCAACTATGGCTAAAAAGATTTTCATCGATCAGGTCGGAATGATGTGGGTGGCTACGCAGTCGGGACTTTTGCTTTACGATCCGCGGACAGAAACAAGCAAACTGCTCAAAATGAACCTGAACGATGCTTTTTCCCTGCCAAATAATTCGATCTGGACCATTTATGGCGATCCAGATCAGGGTGCCTGGATTGGAACTTATGGTGGCAAAATCGCTTATTGTTCACTCTATGATGCATATGTGCGCTATTTTACACCGAGCGCAGGAGGGCTTAACCATCCAATAGTAAGTGGTTTTCAGGAAGACGACCTGGGCAATGTTTGGATTGCAACCGAGGGCGGCGGGCTTAACTATTGGAATAGAAAAGAAGATACTTTCCGCCATTTCACCAAAGGCGAAGCCAACTCCATCAATTCCAATATGGTAAAGCGCTTAAAATTTGATTCTGAGCGAAAACACCTGTTTGTATCTTCTTTTAATGGTGGTATTTCTGCCTATGAAATGGCGACCGGGCGCTTTAGCAACCTCAACATACCCTCGCCAGAAAGTAAACAGCCCTTAACCGTGTATGATTTTGTACGTGATGCCGAAGGCACCTGGTGGATGACTGACCCTGATAAAACCTTCTTTCACCGGAAGAAAAACCAGCCAGCGTCAGCAACTGAAATCGTGAAACTCATTGGTTTTAACGGTCAACCTTTGGATATAGAAATTGAGGCCATTTCGCTTGATCAGCAACAGCATTTACGGATCGTTAGCCATCAGGGCTTGTACATTGCAGATCCCAAAACCCTAAAGGTGCTTCGGCATTATGTCATCAAAAATGGTCCGTATGCGGTTAATCACCTTTGTAGTTATTATGAAGCATCAAATGGCGATCTTTGGCTTGGCACTTCCGGAAGAGGAGTCAACATTTTAAAGAAAGATGGCCGATACCTTAATTTCAATGGTGCAAATGGCTTTCCTCCAAAGATCGTTTTCGGTATTCTTGAAGATGATGCTTCTGGAAATATTTGGTTCAGTACCAATGATGGACTGTATTTTTTCGATCAAAAAAATCAAAAATTTGAAAAAGCGAGGTTTTATAAGGCAAACAGCTGCGGCTCGTTTTACCTAAGATCGGCCTATAAAACCAAAAATGGAGAGATGTTATTTGGAGGTACAAATGGCTTTTTACTCTTCGATCCGCAATACCTGAATAAAAACCTACAAAAGCCAAAGGTGTTTTTTACTGGCCTGCTCATCAACAACCAACAGGTGAGCAACATTTCCAAAGATTCGCCATTGGTGAAAGATATTTCTACTTTGAGCAACCAGGAGAACGGAAGGATTTCACTCTCCAGTAATCAGTCAAACATCGAAATCCGGTTTTCCTCAAACAGCTATTTATCGGCCGATAAAAATCAATTTTCTTATCGCATGGTTGGCCTTAGCGATAAATGGCTCAAGATCAATACCAGTCAGCATGCTGTACAGTTTTTTAATTTGCCTAGTGGCGATTATACTTTTGAAATAAAGGCCTCCAATAACGATGGCTTATGGGGCAGCGAGGTTTCGAAACTTTATTTTCATGTAAATCCACCGTTTTTCCTGTCATGGTGGGCTTATTCCATTTATACATTAATTGTACTGGGGCTCCTGTTTTTCATTATGCGTTACTTTACCAATAAGAAAGTTTTTAAGGAACGGCTGGCTTTAGAAGCGATGAAAGAACAGAATATGCGGGATTTAAACCAGGCGAGGACAGATTTTTTTACCAACATTTCACATGATCTGAAGACACCCCTTACCCTGGTACTCGAACCGCTGAAGCAGTTAAAAGAAACCGTACAAAAAAATGATCACGCAACTGGTTATATGCAGTTAATTGAGAAAAATGTTGCCCGTATCCAACGTACAATCAGCCAATTGTTACGCTTCAGGGAAATCGAAAGCCAGAAGGTGACGCTAAACCCTCAGGTTGGAGATTTTATCAGCTTCGTACACGACGTTTTTGGTCTTTTTGAACTTTATGCGAACAAAAAGGAGATTGAAACCAACATAACGGCACATGAAGATCATTTATATGTTGCCTTTGATTACGATATTATCGAAAAGATTTTGACGAATCTTTTCTCCAATGCCTTAAAATATACCTCTAACAAGGGTTACGTTGGCGTACGGATTTACCAGTCTACAGCGGAAGAAAAACTGCGTTTGGATGTTATGCCAGATCATCAGGACCGGGAATACATTTCTGTTGAGGTATTGAACACCAGTATCGGGTTTTCAGAAGCACAGATCGCTACCTTGTTTACTTCTTTTAATCGTTTGTCGTCTTACCGGCCAACTTTCGAAGAAAGTTCAGGGCTTGGCCTTGCTATTGTAAAGGAGCTTGTGGATGCCATTGAGGGGAAAATCTGGATGGTGAATAAAACCAATAAAGTTTCTTTTACCATGATGCTCCCCCTAAAAAAAGAAGCCGGCTCCGGAGATATGCAATCGAGCGTGTATGATTATACCATCTCAGAGATAGACGATATCCTATTAGAAGCTGAAGAGCCTGATCATACATTAAAAAATGCCAGAAAAGCCACCAGCATCTTGTTGATTGATGACGATCCTAATCTTCGGAATTATCTGGAACGTCGACTGTCTGAAAAATACAACGTATACATGGCCAGCGATGGAATGGAGGGTATTATTAAGGCCGAAAAAATCTATCCACAACTGATCATTACCGATCTGGTGATGCCTAATACCAATGGATTTGAGGTTTGCAGCCATTTGCGACAGAATTTTAAAACCAGCCATATCCCGATCGTAATGATATCTGGTATGGGCGATGTACACCAGAACAAAACCAAAGCGCTTGAACATGGAGCCACGGTTTTTATCGATAAACCTTTTGAAGTGGAATACCTCATTCAGCAGATTGATACCATTTTGAAAAACCAGCAAGAAATGCGCGAGATGTACAGCAAGCGCCTGGTGGTCGACCCATCTAATGTTACCATTACCTCAATGGATGAGGAACTGCTGATTAAGGCCATGAAATTTATTGAGCAGAATATGGCCAATCCCAATTATTCAGTCGACGATTTTGTATCGGATATGAACACCGGAAGGACTATTCTTTATCAAAAGATCAATGACATTGTTGGTATGTCTATCAAAGAATTTATTTTAAATATCAGATTGAAAAGAAGTGCCTATTTGCTCGAACATGCAGATTTAACCGTGGCAGAAGTTGCTTATCAAACCGGGTTTAACAACGCAAAATATTTTAGTGTTTGTTTTAAAAAACAATTCGAAGCCAGTCCGTCTGAATATAAAAAGCGTTTTAGCGCTGAAAGCAATACAGTGTAACCATGATAGGTGATGGGCATATAAGCTGCCTTGTTGGACATATCAAAAAGATTTAATATCACACATAAAGGGAGTAATTGCGTGATTTCAGCATCCCATTTTAACCAAATAAAATACCATGAACCATTTAAAGTTTTTTCTTTTCATTTTTCTCACAACATGCCTTTTAAGTACGCTGCAAGGACAGCAAGCGCTTGCGCAGAACGAACTTAAGGGCATGCACCCACAACAACAGATTGATTTTGTTAAAAGGCAGCTCAAAGCCAAAAAAGAGCCATATACCTCAGCTTATAAAGCGCTGATCAGCAAAGCAGATTCTGCCTTGCTGGTAGAACAGCATGCAGTAGCAGATTTCAGTATTCCCGGATTTTACCAGGACAAGGATGGCCACCGGAAAACCTCACTGGCACTTCAGGTAGATGGTTTTTCGGCTTATAGTTGCGCCTTGGCCTATCAACTGAGCGGGAAGGCTAAATATGCCGATAAAGCAATTTATTTTCTCAATGCGTGGGCATCTATTAACAAAAAATATTCACAATTAGATGGTTCGCTGGTAATGTCGTACTCTGGTACTACCATGATGATCAGTGCAGACCTGCTTAAAGATTATAAGAAATGGAAGCCGCAAGATGTTGCGCAATTTAAATTGTGGACTAAAAACGTTTTCCGGGAAGCGGCCAATAGCATTCGTTTCCGCAACAACAACTCTGGCGATTGGTCCCGGCTGGCTTCCATACTGGCTGATACCTACCTCGATGATCAGGAAGATTTACAAAAAAATATTGCGCTGATTAAAAATGACCTTTTCGATAAGCTTGCGCCCGATGGTCACATGGTTGAAGAAGTAAAAAGACAGGGCAAAGGAATCTGGTATACCTATTTTTCGCTGGCTCCGCTAACTGCTTCGAGTTGGGTGATCTATAACCAAACCGGTGAAAATCTTTTTGCCGCAACAAAAAACGGGGCATCATTTAAGAAATCGCTTGATTATTTGCACTACTATAACCAGCATCCTGAAGAATGGAAATTTTTCAAAAATCCTGCTACGGGAGCGGTTTATACAGAAACGGGCTTCTGGCCGGCCAATTTACTGGAGGCCATGAACGGCATTTATTCCGATGCAGAATACGAGAAATACCTGGCACCATATCGCCCGATCATGTATCCGAAACACGATTATGCCTGGACGTTTCCAACACTGATGCCTTTACGTTTAAACGGATACCAATAAATAAATCCCGATGAAAAAACATTTATTAAAACCCTTTTTAATGGCCTGTACGTTCTTCGTGGGCTTATCTGCAGTAGCACAACAGCAAAAACAGCCTTTGCCACCAGCACTCACCGCCGATGGTTTCAAACTGGTATGGGCCGAAGAATTTAATGGCAATGGTGCGCCCGATCCGGCAAACTGGACCTATGAGCTTGGATTTGAACGCAATGAAGAATTTCAATGGTATCAACCAGAAAATGCCAGATGTGAAAACGGAAAATTAATCCTCGAAGCAAAAAGAGAAAAAAAGGCAAACCCCAATTTTAAGGAAGGAAGCAACGATTGGAAGAAAAACCGCAAAGAAGCCGATTATACTTCCGCCAGTATCAAAACACAAGGACTGCACAGCTGGCTTTACGGTAGGTTTGTGATGCGCGGTAAAATTGATATCCGCGATGGCATTTGGCCAGCCTGGTGGACGTTGGGAATAAAAGGATCGTGGCCTGCAACCGGTGAAATTGATATGATGGAATATTACCGGAAAAAACTGCTCGCCAATATTGCCTTTATGGGAGCCGATCGAAAAGATGCCTGGTTTAGCACCGAGAAAAACATAGATTCCCTGGGCGGCCAGGCCTGGGCAGATCAATTTCATATTTGGCGAATGGATTGGGACGAGAACAGCATTGCACTTTATGTAGATAACCAGCTCTTAAACAAGGTACCTTTAAATAAGCTGGTGAACCAGAATGGTACCAATATTAATCCTTTCAAACAACCACATTATATGTTGCTCGATTTGGCAATAGGTGGAAAACAAGGTGGCGATCCTTCAAAAACATCCTTTCCGGCCAGGTTCGAAGTAGATTATGTGAGGGTTTATCAAAATAATAAATTAAAAAAATAAAATATGAAACACATGAATTTTAGACACCTGCTTTTAATATTAATACTTACCGGCTGCTGCGGATATAACGCTTTTTCTGCACCAACGCATGCAAAAAGAGATTCGGTTCTGCAAAAAACAAACATTTTTAAAATGATGCAGCGGGTAGCAGACTGGCAATTGGAAACCTGGAAAAATAAAGGTTTTAACCATCGAAAAGCCGATTGGACAAACGGAGCCTGTTACACTGGTATTTTCGCTTTTGGCAACCTTAAAGGTAATGATCATTATCTTAAAACGTTGGTAGATATTGGCGATGAACTGCGTTGGAATACCGGACATTTACGTTTTCATGCAGACGACTATTGTGTGGGGCAAACTTATGCTCAGCTTTATAGTAAATTTAAAAAGAAAAAGATGATTGCTCCGTTTATTTTGCAGGCAGACAGCATTGTAAATCAACCACATAATGAACCTTTAAACTGGAAAAATAAAATCCAAAACAGAGAGTGGGCCTGGTGCGATGCTCTTTTTATGGGGCCTCCTGCTTTAGCTTATCTGAGCACTGCTACCAAAGATGAAAAGTATTTAAATACAGCGGTAAAACTCTGGTGGAAGACCACCGAATTCCTCTACGACCCAACAGAGAAGCTGTTTTTCAGAGATGAAAGTTTCTTTAACAAAAGAGAAAAAAACGGTCAGAAAATATTTTGGTCGAGGGGTAATGGATGGGTTTTGGCAGGTTTGGTAAGGGTGCTGGAAAATACGCCGAAAAACCATCCCGACAGGACTAAATTGGTACAACTCTACCAAGATATGGTGGCTAAGGTTGCCAGCTTACAGCAGCCAGATGGTAGCTGGCATGCATCATTATTGGATCCTGCGAGTTTCCCCATTAAGGAGATGAGCGGTACTGGTTTCTTTAGCTATGCAATTGCCTGGGGCTTAAACCATGGGCTTCTGGAAAAGAAGCAATATCTTCCTGTGGTAGAAAAATCATGGAAAGCTCTGGTATCTGCTGTTCATGATGATGGCATGCTGGGTTATGTGCAACCTATTGGCGCAAGTCCGGATGCCGTAAATGCAAATAGTACCGAGGTTTACGGTGTGGGTGCGTTTTTGTTGGCAGGAACTCAATTGTATCAATATTTAAAATCGCAGGAGAAGGCTCATTAAAATTAACAAAAATGAAGATTAACATCAAAATACAGCGCGCTCCTTTAGCTAAATCAACAGCTTTTTTTCTGCTGTTGATCTGCCTGGTTACCGATCTTTTTGCTCAAAACCGGCAGGATACCCTACGCTTATTTATCATAGGAAATAGCTTTTCGCAAAACGCTTCGGCCTTTTTGCCGCAAATAGCTAAAGAGAGGGGAAAGACCCTCATTATCGGGCGTGCCGAACTCGGTGGGCACTCACTCGAACAACATTGGGGTTATGTAGAAAAAGCAGAAGCCAATGTTGATGACCCCAAGGGCAAACCTTATAATGGTAAATCATTAAAAATGTTACTGGGGCAAGGGAATTGGGATATTGTTACTATACAGCAATATTCTTTTCTCTCGGGCGATTCCTCGAGCTATTATCCTTATGCCAACAAACTCGTTGCTTATGTAAAAAAACTGCAGCCTCAGGCCCGTATCGTCATCCATCAAACCTGGGCTTACCGTTCTGATGCAAAGAAGTTTGGGCGTATAAGTGAAGGCATAACCGCGAAGAATCAGGAAGAAATGTGGCAAAAATCCCGTGCAGCTTATCATCTCCTTGCAAAAAGGATCAATGCACGTATTTTACCAGTTGGCGATGCTTTCGAAATGGTGGCTACCGGTAAAAAATATGCTTTCAAACCGGATCTTTCATTTGATTATGATCATCCAGTTGCGCCAAATTTGCCAGATCAAACTAATTCGCTAAATATCGGGTACTTCTGGAACAAGGATCAATTAAGTTTCGATCCTAATCACGCCAATGATGCAGGGAAATATTTAGGAGGATTAATCTGGTATAGCATATTGTTTAATGATGATTTAAAAAATATCACTTTCAAGCCCCAGCGGGTCTCTGATGACTTTGCAGCTTACCTGAAAAAAGTGGCAAGCAAAGTAGTGAGGAAAACGCAGGATGGGCAATGAGATACGGTGTTCATTGATTAAAAATGATTTCCCCGTTTTTTGCCCTCAGCATCAGTCTGAGGGCAAATTTAATCAAAATAATGCGCCAACTGTACAAAACCAAACCATTTCCGTACAAAAATGAACCCTCTGTAAGGGATAAGTACTATAGATTTGTGTTAACCAAATAATAAACCCAACTAAGTATGATAACCCATTTCTCAACCATCCCCGCTGTTGCCAATGAGGAAAACACAGCGTCTAAACTACAAGCCAGTAAAATAGAATGGCAAACGTATTTAACTAATATTTCACGGCATAAGGTTTAAACCAAAACGGCAAATCAAATAATGCTATTGTAATGCTTTCATATCTCTTTTTCTAAAATTCAGCTGATAAAAACCTGAGCCCTTTTTGGGGTCATGAGGGACGCTTATACAGTATCCTGAAGGTGAATTATGTGTGATAAAACGCATGGCCATTTTAATTCAACATTGATTTTGCCTGAAGCATAAGTTTAAAAAATGAGGCTGCAACTTTAAAATCAGATAAAGAAGGCTCATCCTTTTCGAAAAAATAATTCTAACCATATATCAAATAGATGATAAAAAAAATAAACCTCAGGCCCAAAAGCTGGTTTTGCGTGGTTATTGCAGTTTGGTGTCAGGCACATACGCTTTCTGCCGAGCCCATAAAAATAACCACCAGCGCTACTACATCTCACAAACTACTGTTTCAGGAAATAACCGGAACAGTTAAGGATGAGAAAAATCAACCGATTCCGGGTGCTACAATTAAAATAAAAGGAACTACCATCGGCGTTCAAACCGATCTGGATGGGAAATATAAAATCAACGTTAACCGAGGTCAGGTCCTTGTTTTTTCTACCATTGGTTTTGAAAGCAAGGAAGTAACTATAGGTACCTCCAGTGTAATTAGTATAACCTTAACATCTTCAAGTAGTTCACTTAATGAAGTGGTGGTAAATGGTTATTCTACACAAAGAAGATCGGCCGTTACCGCCGCCATCAGTACCGTTTCAGGTGCCGATTTATTAAAAGCGCCGGTAACCAATGTCAATAACGCTTTGGCGGGGCGGGTACCTGGTTTAGTAGTACAGCAAACCTCCGGCCGGCCAGGCATTAATGGCGCAGCTTTATATATCCGCGGACAGGTTTCTCCTTCAGCTACCGCACTTATTATTGTGGATGGTGTTGAACGGACTTCTTTCGGCGATATCGATCCAAATGAGATCGAAAGTATTAACATCTTAAAAGATGCGTCATCTACGGCTTTATATGGTTTAAAAGGCGCTAACGGCGTATTTGTAATCACCACAAAAAGAGGGGTAGAGGGGCCGGCAAGGGTAACACTTTCAGGTAACGTGGGCATTGTTAGTGCCACATCCCGTCCGGAGATTTTGGGCGCCTACGAAAGCGCGATGTTGCTAACAGAAGGTCAGCTTAATGTTGGTGAGCCACGAACCTTTACCGATGAAGATTTAGCCATATTTAAGGCCGGAAACGGTAATCCGTTGCTTTATCCAAATGTGATGTGGTACGATGAACTGGTTAAAGATCATTGGATGCAGAATCAGCAGAACCTGACAATATCAGGTGGTAGTGAAAAAGTAAAATATTTTACCTCTTTTAGTCACCTGCGAGAAGATGGAAATTTTAAGGAATTTAAAACACCATTAGATTATTCTACCTCGCCGAGCTATAGCCGGTACAACTTCAGGGCGAGGGTTGGCATAGATCTTACCAAGACTACAAATTTTGAAGTTAACCTTGCAGGCAGGAACGAGCACCGTTACAGTCCGGCGGGCATGAGCGAATACAACGACCCTGCTGGTGTGGTGAGTAATGGTATTGAAGGGCTTGTAGGCCGGGCCTTGAAAATGCCATCGTGGGCAGCCCCATTTTTTAAAGAATACACCAACTCCGACGATCCCAAAGTGATTGCGTTGGATGGAAACTATAACCACATCGTAAATTATGGGCTGGGAGGTGTAAATGCTTTCAATCCTTACGCTTTGTTAACTTATGGAGGGTATGCTTTTACGGATAACAATATTGCCGAATCGATTTTTACGGTACGCCAAAAACTTGATTTTGTAACAAAAGGCCTGAGTTTAAAAGCACAGTTCGGTTACGATGCCACACAATTATCAGGAAAGTTGCAAAGAGGCAGTACTGGATACCTCGAGCTAAACCGGTCAACTTTAGCGCTTACACCAGTTGGCGGGACTTACAATGATTTTTTTGGCGCACCAGCTTATTCAAGAAGTGGGTTCACCAAAACGAACTTACAACTGTTTTTAACTTATGGCAGATCATTTGGCAAGCATAATCTGAGTGCTAATTTAATCGGTCAGCGCGAGTTACAGGGCTCAGCGGCGGCTGCTGCCCCATATGCCAATCAAGGCATTATTTCGGAGGCAACCTATAACTATGGCAATAAATACTTTTTAACAGCCAGTGCTACTTACAACGGCTCGGAAAACTATGCCAAAGGCTATCGCTATGGCTTCTTTCCGGCTGCAACTGTAGGCTATAATTTGGCCAATGAAGATTGGATGAAAAAATTTACCTGGATCAGTATGCTCAAAATACGCGGTTCGATTGGAAGGGTAGGAATTCCCAGTCCGGGTACAAGCCGGTTCTATTACCAGAATAGGTTTGGGGCAGGGGCAAACGTCGTATTTGGAAACCCAAACAGCAACTTCAGTGCGCCAACCTATACACAATTGCAATATGGTAATCCATTTATCACCTTTGAGATTTCGTTAAAAAGAAATATAGGGCTTGATCTCTCTTTATTTAAAGATAAACTGAATATCACGGCAGATCTTTTTGATGATGAGCGTTCGGATATTTTAACTACCCGATCGGCAACCAGTTTCGCCACTTATGGAGCCACTGTTCCAAGCACGAATTATGGCATCAATTATAACCATGGATATGAACTTTCAGTAACTTATCGGGATAAGATCAACGAATTTAACTATTCCTTCACCGGAAACCTGAGTTATGCACGTAACCAGCGCAGGGTACTAGATGAGGCTCCCGGCCTTGCAGAAAACCTGCGGGTATCTGGCAGGCCTATCGGTACTTATTTCGGATACCATGTGCTTGGCTTTTATGCAGACCAAAAGGATATTGACAGCAGTCCGCTAAACAAAATAACGGCATATCCGTCTATACCCGGCGATTTTAAATATCAGGATGTAAACGAAGATGGAATAATAAACAACCAGGATGTAGTGGCCATTGGGCATCCAAACATTCCTGAATACAATGCCAGCTTAAATATGCAGTTCGGCTATAAGGGATTTCAGTTATCGGCATTGTTTAATGCGGTAACCAATGTGAGTTCTAACGTGGTGTTCCAAAGCGGTGGCCTTAACCAGTATTATGCACCGATGTTGGAAAGATGGACGCCTGGCAATACCAACGCCAGCTGGCCGGTAATCCGTCCGGGCCTGAATGCAAACCCCAACGAAAGTTTAAACGATTTTACCTTGCAGGATGCTTCCTACATCAAACTGCGAAATGTGCAGCTCAGTTACAGTTTGCCTAAAAAATGGATAACCAGACTTCGGTTAAGTAGCCTTACTGTATTTGTTAGCGGGCAGAATTTAAAAACATGGACTAATTTCTATGGTATAGATCCTGAGAATAGCTTGTCGGGAAATGCTTATGCTTCTTCCGTTGCCACCATTCCAACCACCAAGGTCTTCAATTTTGGTCTTAATTTATCACTCTAATTAAAGGTATAACATGAAAAAAATCATATATCTCTCGCTTTTGGTTGTTTTGTCAATTGGTTTCTCCTGTAAAAAGGATTTTCTACAACGTGATGTGGGCATCCAGAGCGACCTCGAAGAGGTTTTTAAAGACCCCTTGCTAGCTTCCCGTTTCGGCGATTTTACTTATACGTTTTCCATTTCAGATTATGGCCGCCTGAGCGGTTATAAGGGCATGACCTCACAATTTACAGATGAATCTATTGTTAATAACGGTCAGATTGAGGTAGCAGCGATGAATAGCGGCCAGTTTTTAGACCCTGGGGCTTCAGATGTAACAGGTATTTATGCCCAAATGTACAGAGGAATCCGGAATGCAAACCTGATGCTGGCCAACATGGATAAAACCCCATGGACAGATCTTTACAATCCTAGTTATATTAAAGGCGAGCAACTTTATCTCCGGGCGTATTTTTATTTTGAGCTTTTAAGACGCTTTGGCGGGGTGGTTATATTAAAGCAGCCTCAGGATTTTACTGAAGCTTCAACAGACCTTCCGCGTGCGAGTTATGCGGAAACATTGACACTGATTTTGAGCGACCTGGAGCAGGCGATCACACTATTGCCATTAACCAATGCCGATTGGCCAAATCCTGCTGCACAATCTAACAGGGCTACAGGTGCTGCAGTGATGGCGCTTAAAGCAAGAGCCTTGTTATTCGATGCCAGCCCGTTAAATAATCCCAACAATGATTTAGCTAAGTGGAAGAAGGCCGCAGAGGCATCAAAAGCAATTATAGACCTGAATAAATTTTCACTCGAGGCCAACTATGCCAACGTACTCACTGTGGCAAACTCTAATGAATACATCCGGATCTGGCCCCGCGGAGGCCGTGGATTTATTGGTACCTACCTCAGCGATTTTTTGATTCCTACAAGTTATGGAGGAGCACAATCTAATCTTTCGCCAGTTCAGAATCATGTGGATCTGTATGAAATGGCGAACGGCAAACCGATTACCGATGTCACATCGGGCTACAATCCGCAAAATCCTTATCTCAATCGAGATCCACGGTTTTATGTCAACATCCTTTATAATAATGTTACCTGGCAGGGGCGCGCGGTACAAACCTGGCAGTCAGAGCCCAATGCGCAGGGTATTATCACCTATGGAACTGATATCAGCACCGCTACTTCCATCACCAAAACCAGCTATTACCTCAAAAGGTTATGGCCTGAAGCTTCGCGTTCGGGCTCTACAGCATCGGCGCTTCTGAATTATGTTTTCTACAGGTATGCCGAAGTACTGATTAATTATGCTGAGGCTTTAAATGAAGAAGCCGGTCCAACTGCCGAAGTGTATAACGCGGTGAACGCCATTCGTTTGCGGGCTAAAATGCCGGCTTTGCCAGCTGGCCTAAGCCAAGCTGAAATGCGCGAGCGCATCAGAAATGAACGTGCCATAGAATTTGCTTTTGAAGACATGCGCTGGTGGGATATACTCCGCTGGAAAAAAGGACCGGAAATCGTGGCGCAGCCAATGAAAGCCATGAAGGTGATTAAAAATGCCAATGGATCATTCAGCTATAGCGTAACAGAATTGCCGGCATTTAAAAAGGTATTCAACAATAACATGTATTTATACCCGATCCCGAGAGCAGAAATGAATAAAACCAGTGGCGCTTTAAAACAGAATCCAGGCTGGTAGCTATTCAGTAATATATAATTTAAAAGATAAGAAATGACAAGATATACTAAATGTTCAGGCATAATTTTGGGCATCATATGCTATCTGTTTACCTGTACAGCTTTAGCACAAAATACAAATCAGAAAGTGTCTATCACAGAGGAAAACGATAAACAGACAGATTCAACTGATAAATTGATTGAAATTCCCTTTGGCACACGCAGTCGGGAAGAATTGAATTTTGCCCAGAGTTCGCTTCGCTATAACCAGCTCACAAAAGTGCCTATCAGCAACCTTTCTGGTTTACTCGCCGGAAGATTGAGTGGCTTTTTGTTCAGATGGACAGGTAATCAACCTGGTGGCGGCAATGTATCCTATCAGATCCGTGGAAGGTCATCTTATGCGCAAGGCTCAACACCGGCTTTTTTGGTAGACGGAATTGAACGTGACTTCGAAGATATGGATATCAGCGAAATTGAAAGCGTAACCGTATTAAAAGATGCTGCTGCTCTAAACTGGTACGGACTAAATGGAGGCAATGGTGCAATTCTGGTGACAACCAAAAGAGGAAAAGTTGGAGAAAACCTGATCTCTTTCGACGCCCAGGGTGGTTTTCAGTCGGCCAGCAACCTGATCAAACCCTTAAATGCCTACGATTTTGCCACCTTGTATAATCGTGGCTTAACCAATATCGGGCAAACACCAGCCTATAGCGAAGCAGCCCTCGAAGGGTACAAAAACCATACAGATCCCTATCTGTATCCTGATAACAATTATTTAGATCGTTTTCTAAACAAACGGGCCGCTACCCAAAGGTATGCACTTACCTTTAGTGGCGGGAGCAACAAGGTGCGTTATTTTAGCTCCGTTAGTTACTTTAACCAGCAAGGGCTTTTTAAAGAAACAGAAACGCCCAATTACGATTCTAATTATGGTTATAAACGTTATAACTTCAGGATCAATCTGGATTACGATGTGACCAAAACGCTTACGCTAACCTTATTGGCAGGGGTTAGAAGTGAAGTACGGAACGATGTTGGAGATGGTACTGCAACTGTATTTAACAACTTGTATAATTTGCCGCCAAATGCGTTTCCTATTTTAAATGCGGATGGATCTTACGGTGGAACTTCACTCTTTCAAAATAATCCCCTCGGCCAGTTACAGGGCACAGGATTTTCGCGTACCACCACAAATATTTTACTGGCCAGTATCATGGCCGATCAAAAATTGGATTTTATAACGAAAGGCCTTTCTGCCAACTTATTCTTTTCTTACGATGGTTATGGTAATTATGGCGACGGACTATCTGAAAATTATGCCGTTTTCAATCAGACAGTAACACCTGTACAAACCTATCGTACACCTGCGGTAATTGCTTACAGAACTGCGGCATTCCAAACCAATACCAAAAATAATGAGCTCTGGTTTGGCTTCGATTATAACAGGACCATCGGCACAGATCATCAAATAAAAGCAAATGTACGTGGCCAGCAATATGTAAGTGCAGCGGTAGATCGGCTAGACTACCGTTCCCGTATGCTTGTTGGGCGAGCAGATTACAGTTTCAAACAGCGCTATATGCTGGGATTCACCGCAAGTTATTCCGGGTCAGAAAACTACGCTCCGGGAAGACGTTTCGGGTTTTTTCCGGCAGTATCGGCCGGATGGCTTATCTCCAAAGAAGATTTTCTTAAAGATGCCTCAGCAATCAGCTACCTTAAATTAAGAGGGTCTTATGGCCGTTCGGGTAATATCGGGCCAACTTATGATGCCAGCGGGAATATCGTCAGATTGCCTTACCGTACGCTGTTTACCAGAGATGCAGGGCCATTCCTCGGTTCTACTTTTTCTACTTCAACAACAGCAAGATTGGTAAGCCCTGCCGGTAACCCATTAACCACCTGGGAAAAGGTTGACCGATTAAACCTGGGTACAGATGTAGATTTTTTTAAAGGAGCACTTTCGTTCTCTTTTGATTATTTTGATGAAAAACGCACAGACATTTTAGGCCCGGCAAATTTGCCAGGTATCGTTGGGATAGCCATTGCACAGGTAAACTCTGGCAAGGTGAGCAGTAAAGGATTTGATGCCAGCGGTGCTTTTAATAAAAGAATCGGCGAGGTGTTAATCAGTACCAACGCCAATTTTACCTATGCTAAAAACGTGATTTTGGAAAGGACTGAAAATGTATTGCCCAATCAATCTACAATAGGGCGCTACGTAAATGGTGGAAATTATTACCTAGCCGAAGGTATTTTTCAAAGTCAGGCCGAAATTAATGCAAGCCCAAAGCAAACCTTATCGAGCCTGGTAGTGCCTGGCGATCTTAAATATAAAGACGTTAACAACGACAATCTCATAGATGCAAATGATGCTGTATCAAGCGACTATACCGATATTCCGAAAATATATTACGGCTTTGGTTTTAACATCAGGTATAAACAGTTTGATCTCGGCGCACAGTTTCAAGGCGTAGAAGGGCGAACAATTGATCTTTCTGATATTATGTATGCCGGTCCTAACGGATTGAATCAGTTGAGCTTAGATAGCTGGACACCTGCCACTGCGGCTACGGCAAAATACCCACGCGTTGGAATCTCAGATAATGGGAATAATACCGCAAACTCCACCTTTTGGTTGTATTCAGGTGATTTTTTGAAGCTTAGATCCGCAGAAATCGGTTATAGCACTTCAAATAAACTCAATCAACGCTTACGTTTTAAAGGTGCCAGGATATTTGTAAGTGGCAACAATATTTTTACCATTTCCAAACTCAATGCGCTGGATATTGATCCCGAAACACCCAATGCAGGTCGTTTTTCCTCTTATCCCTACGTAAAAACCTTTGCCGTGGGCATAAATGTCAAATTTTAATTCAAAATGAAGATGAAAAAGAAACTATATGGTATGTACATCCTTCTGGCAGTTTTGCTAATGGGCCTTGGCGCTTGTAAGGATGAATTTTTTGAACCCTCGTACAGTGAAGGCCCCGTAAGTGAAGAAGCAATCTGGAATACCGACAGGCGTGTGCGGGAGTATTTGAACAACGGATACAATTATATGCTGGCCAGATACAATGTTGACGGTTCGGGCGCATTAATGGCCAGCGGAAGTGACGAAGCCGTAAATTCAAATTTAAACAGCAACGTGAACGTTTTCAATAATGGTAACTGGAGCAGTTTAAGGACCTTCGACGAACAATACACCAATCTTTATACCGGACTATGGGTGGTAAATACATTTCTGGAGCGGTCGCCCACGGCGGTTATCTTTCCGGCAAGCGATCTGCCCGGACTAAGGGGAGAGGCATTTTTTCTAAGGGCTTTATTTCATTATGAATTATTTAAACGGTATGGCGGCATCGTGCTCGCCACCAGATCCTTTTCGCCGATAGAAGATTTGAACCTTCCACGAAATACTGTTGATGATGTGGTAAAACAAATTGTTAAAGATTGCGACTCGGCGATCAGCCAGATTCCGGCAGCTTCTACCAAAGATTGGGATGCGGCCAATTACGGCCGTGCTACAAAGGCTGCGGGAATGGCACTAAAAGCCAAAACGCTGTTGGTTTATGCAAGTCCGCTTTACAATCCAAATAACGACCTGCAGCGTTGGCAAAATGCCGCAAAAAGTGCAAAAGATTTAATGGATTTAAACAAACACAGCTTGTTGAGCACGGCGTTATTTCCGAGCTTATGGGACTATACCACCACCGCTACTTCTTACAACAACGAGGTAATTTTCGCCACCCCAGCAAGCAATACCAATACAATAGAGTCAAATAACGCACCCATTAGCTTCACCGGTGGATTGGGAAGAACAAACCCTACACAGAATCTGGTCGACGCCTTTGAAATGACCAATGGTAAAGCCATAACAGATCCTGCATCAGGTTATGATCCGCAAAATCCGTACGCCAACAGAGACCCTCGTTTAAACCAGTTTATTGTGTATAATGGAGCAAATTTTAAAACCGGAAGTTTAACCCGTGCGGTGGAAACTTATGAGGGAGGCCGTGATAATGTTCCTTCTAATGTAAACAGTACAAAGTCAGGGTATTACCTGCGTAAATTTCTAAGTGGAAACGCTACTTACAACATCACAGGTACCACAAGCGTAAGAAGACCCTGGGTATTGTTTAGGTATGCAGAAATATTACTGATCTATGCAGAAGCTTTAAATGAATTTGGAGGTCCGAATGCAGAAGTTTATAATGCCATAAACGCCGTGCGCACCCGTGCCGGGATGCCCGCGCTATCTGGGTTAACACAAGCTCAAATGCGCGATCGGATTAAAAATGAGCGCCGTGTAGAATTATGTTTCGAAGAGCAGCGGTTTTTTGATGTGAGGCGATGGAAAGATGGGGAAAGTAATTTTAACGGACCCGTTAAAGGTATAAAAATTACCAAGGTGGGTGCTACTTTAGCTTATAGCCCTTTTGTAATTGAAAACAGGACCTTCACCAGTAAAAACTATTGGTATCCTTTTCAGCAGTCTGAAATCAATAAAGCAAATAAACTGATTCAAAATCCAGGGTATTAAGCATGATAAATAAATTAAAATGTGCTGTCCATCAGGGTAGATTTGTAATAACCGGTTTGGTAAGAAAAACGCTGATTTTTTTGCTTGCGCTAATCCTGTTTTCAGGTAGTTTATATGCACAGAAAACGGATAAGTTTATGGGGGAGATCGTCAATTATGACGAAAGCACTGTTCCTGCCTATACCTTACCCGAAATACTGCTCACCGCAAAGGGAGAAAGGGTGAAAAACACCTCGATTTGGGAGAAAAAACGAAGACCTGAGCTTTTATCCCTTTTTGAGGAACATGTTTATGGAAAAACACCAGGTAGTTTTGATAGTTTGAAATTTATGGTAACCAATGAAAAAGCTGATGCCATGCAGGGAAAGGCCCATTTAAAAGAGATAAAGATTACCGCATGGAATAAAGGGAATTCGGTATCCTTTCCTGTGATACTCTTTATTCCAAACAAGCGGAAGAAACCAGCTCCTGTATTTTTACTGATCAACAACAGGAGCAGCAGAAATACGGATCCAACAAGAGTAGAAAAGAGTACCTTTTGGCCTGCAGAGCTGTTGATCGACAGCGGTTATGCTATTGCTGCTTTTCATCATGGAGATGTAGCCCCTGACCGTAAGGATAGCTATCAGAATGGTGTATTGGTGCATTTGTTTCCGGCAGAACTCGAAAAAGATAATGGAATGAAAGCAATCGGCGTGTGGGCCTGGGCAGCAAGCAGGGTAATGGATTACTTCAAAACCGATAAAGAAATCGATTTTAACAAAGTTGCACTCGTTGGGCATTCGCGGGGTGGTAAAACAGCTTTATGGGCCGCCGCCCAGGATCAACGTTTCGCAATGGTGTTTAGCAGTTGCTCAGGCAGTGCGGGCGCATCGCTTGCAAGGCGTAAATATGGCGAAACCATAAGCCTGATCAATAAACAGTTTGGTTATTGGTTTAACAATAATTACAAGAAATATAGCAATGATGTAAACAGCCTGCCGGTTGATCAGCATATGCTTATTGGTCTCATTGCTCCACGACCTGTGTATACCACTAATGCTACCGAAGATCGATGGGCAGACCCTTATGGCTCGTTTTTGTCATTAGTGAATGCCAAGCCTGTTTACAATCTCTATGGTAAAAAAGTTGTCTTTCCTAAAGATATGCCCGCAGTAAATAGTCCCATAATTAATTCGGCTATGGGTTACCATTTCAGGGAAGGAAAACATGACCTTAACGTTTACGATTGGACAAATTTTATCCGCTTTGCCAAACTCCATTTTTAGTTATGCTATTGGATAGATGCTGAGGCAAGTCGTTATTTTGCAATGTGTTGTGCTGGTATAACCAGAAAAGATTAGATTGGTTAGTTTTAGTTGACGGAGGAATGCTGCAAAGCTCCTCCGTTTTTTGTTTTCTCGTGATATGCAATGATTTGTCAATATTTTTTGAAGGCGAATCTCAGTTTTAATACCCTTCAGGGCAAACTTTTCCTTCTTGTACAAAATTGAACCATTTCCGTACAAAAACGAACCCATCAGCACCCTCTTGCCATGTATTTTTATCACAACCAAATTATATTCTTATGAGCCAATATCTTAAGTGCCATTAACCCAGAGCAAGGTGAAATGGAGGCTAAGTGTAATTAAATGAGTCCAGATTGGATGCATTAAAGATTTCTTTTGCCTTTCCTAACCAGCGTAACATCGTACGCTGATCACCGATTTTTCAAGCCCCATTATTGTGATTCGAAATAGCGATCTATCGACAATCCTGCTTCGATTTATAATGTCTTTTTACGTCGATCCCTTATTAGGTAGCAACTGGTGCGCATGTAATTTTAGCGAAAGACAAAAATTGCGCTAAGCTTTCAGAAGCATTGTTGCATTCAAATTTAAAGAATTTTTAAATCCAATAATTTAATGTTTATTACTATGAAAAAACCAAAATTAGAGAAGACCGGAAAGGTCGCTTTGCTGGCATTGTTATGCTTGCAAATGCTTTCTTGTACTAAAAACAAAGACGAAGATCTTTTAGAAACCTTTAACAACGGCGCACAAAAAATGGCTGTTGTTGGTGCCGCCAATAATGTACTGATCAGGCCCGTATATAACAGTACAGCTGTATTGCGCAATCCGTTAAATGGCTGGGTAATGTATGGGAAGCGAGATGCTGTTGATACTTATTGGGATAGTCAATTTTACGTGCCAGAATTGGGCAGAAATGTAAAGGCTATTGATTATGCATCCGCCTGCTACATCCGTACAAGCTGGAGATCGCTTAATCCCAGCCCAGGTGTTTATGCCTGGAGAGACTTGAACTCGCAGATCGGTAAATTAATTAATGGGGTTAAAACCAGGGGATTACCCATTGCGTTCCGGATTGTTGTAGATGGGCGTGATCAGGGAGAAAATACGCCTGCTTTTGTGTTCAACGCAGGAGCTGGATATTGGTTGTCAAACCCTGCCGCGCCTACACAGAAAACCCCTTACCCTCAGGATCCAATATTCAGGCAGTATTATACCACCTTCATAGAAGAACTGGCAAAAGATTTCAATGACCCTGTTCGTACCTCTTTTATCGATGCCTATGGTTTGGGCAAATGGGGAGAAGCGCACAATGTAGTGTATGCAGAACCGGGTACTTTAACTGCTGCACAAACAGAAACGGCTAAAGAAGAGGTTTTAGACTGGATTATGGCATTATACAACAGGACATTTACCAAAGTGCCGCTGGTGATCAATTACCATAGATTAATTGGTCATCCTACGAGTTGGGGGGCAGCAAACGCCAATAGTGACAGGTTACTGGTGAAAGCGATCAATCAAGGGTATAGCCTAAGGCATGATGCCTTTGGAATGACCGACTACTACCAAAGCTGGGAGAAAAACTTTGCTGCAACCTGGAAACATAGACGTCCGATTATTATGGAGGGAGGATGGATCGTGAGTGGTACCCATCGTTACTGGATCGACTCAAGCGGACAATATCGCGAAGGGCATCCTGAGGATGTAAGGCTGGGTGAATTTAACAGATCGGCCGAAGCTGCGGTAAACATGATGGATTTTAGGGTTGGGGAAACAACCTCCTGGTTTCAGACCAGCTTTCCGCTGGTACAACGTTTTAATGCAGAAGGAGGCTACCGGTTATATCCTGATGAGTTATCGTTGCCAAATGCAATTGCCAATGGTGCCACGGCTACTTTGAGCCATCGCTGGAAAAACATGGGCTGGGGGTATTGCCCTAACAATATTCCTCAGTGGAACTATAAGTATAAAGTTGCCTTTGCTATTCTGGATACTGCCGGTGTGGTAAAAAAACTTTTTATCGACGAAAACGGAGACCCTTCTAAATGGCTGAAAGATAATCCTATCACTTATAATTTCACCACAACGGCAATCAATTTGCCTCCTGGTACCTATAAATGGGGGGTAGCCATCGTTGATAAAACAAATTTAAATAAACCAGGTATTGCACTTGCAGTAACTGGTACCTTTAAAAATGGATGGCTGGAACTCGGTAATCTGCAGGTACAAGCAGAGGCGCCCATTGGTCAAACGGTAAAATTAAAAGGCCCCAACAATATGTTTGTATCCAGCGAAAATGGGGAAGCACCCATGAGATGTAATCGTGCGAGTGCTTCTGGCTGGGAAACCTTTACCGTTATTGACGCAGGTGGAGGAAAAGTCGCCCTGCGAAGCATGAACAAATATGTATCATCCGAAAATGGGGCTACAACCGGGATAACCTGCAACCGGACAACGATCAGCGATTGGGAAAAGTTTGATTGGGTGGTTAACGCCAACGGCAAAATCTCACTTAAGGGGAATAACGGTAAGTATATTTCTTCTGAAGGTGGGCAATCGGTAATGAAATGTAACAGGGAAACTATCGCAGGCTGGGAAGCTTTCGCTTTGGAGTAGGCGTAAAATCACTATTATGAGGATTCTCATTCTAGTCTTAGCATCTCGCTAAGATCAGGTGAAACCGTCGTCATTGCGAGAAGGCTTTTTCAGCCGACGAAGCAATCTTTATAGCGTTGATCGTTGTCATGAAAGATTGCTTCGTCGTTCCTCCTCGCAATGACGTGTTCTAGTCTCAGCGTCTCGTTAAGAACAGGTGAGGATTAAAACCCGTGTTTATCTGTACGCATCTGCGGTTAAAAAGGCTTAACTTAATGACATTGTTGTTCCGTCGAGTAGCACTTTTTTACTGTTATTTTAAGATTGTTGTATTGTATTATAAATATTACAACGTCACAATCTCTTTCCTGTCTGATATTTTGTTTATTTGCGTCATTTATTTGCCGATACGCTCTACTTCTTTAATAAACTGGCTACCTACAGCCAACCGATCATCTACATTTTAACCAATATTACGCTCATGAGATTATTCAATCTATTGAAGGGCTCTTTACTGATCTTTTTAGTTTTTGGCCTGTCCTTGTTTTGCCTTGCTCAGACTACCTATAATTTTGATGCAGGGGCAACAATAACAACGCCTTCGGGTTCTCCCTGGGCCACACAAGCTGTTATTACTATTGCTGGCGTTAATTATAAACTTACCTCTGGAGGAAACGGAGGTTTTAGCATTAGTGCAACAGGCGGAAGCGGCAATTCTACTTCTTTGTGGAAAACTGGCGCCGGAGGAGATACCTTCAGATTGGAGCGCGCAGATGGACAGCCTTTTAATTTTTATTCGATGTATGTTAGGCACGAGGGCTATAACAGTTACAACGGTCAGTTCGGTATCGTTATACCGCCATGGTATATCGTTACCTATAATAAAGTTTCGGGAGCACCAGAAACGGATCAGGACAATTCTCCTATAGTTGGAGGATCGAACGCAATTACCACTACAACCAATACCTTCACCAAAACATTGGCCGTAAACAGTGTTGATATCTATTTCAAGGCAAATAACGGTTATTGGATCGATGATATAAGGGTTGGAATAGCTACCGGAACAGAAGTGGCCCCAACCGTTAGTACTACAGCGGCTACCACTATTCAGACGAATTCGGCTGTATTAGGCGGGAATGTAACAGCCGATGGAGGTGCAGCTGTAACCGAAAGGGGTATTGTATGGTCAACCAGTGGTGTTCCAACAACTTCGAACAACAAGGTGCAAAACGGAAGTGGTACGGGTAGTTTCAGTGCTACCATTTCTTCCCTTCCGGCAGGTACCCTTATCAATTATAGGGCTTACGCAATTAATTCAGAAGGTACCAGTTACGGTGCGAACAGCCCATTTACCACTTTGGTACAGCCTACTATAACTTCAGCGGCTTACAATGTTGCGACTGGAGTATTGGCCGTTACCGGTACAGGCTTACAGGCTAAAGCAGGTGCTGCCAATGATGTCGATATTTCTACCTTAACCCTTACCGCTGAGGGCGGTAGTACTTATACGCTCACAAGTCCCGATGTGGAAATTACCAGCGCAACAGCCTTTAGCGTGACTTTGAACGCCACCGACAGAGCGGCGTTGGCTATGATTATAAATAAGAATGGTACAACCTCTACAGGAGGTACTGTTTATAACCTGACAGCCGCAAACGGCTGGATGGCCAACGTAAGTTTAAATGCAGATGCAACCAATGCGGTTACGGTGAGTGGGGTAGCTATACCGACCATTACTTCGGCTACCTACAATGGAACAACAGGAGTGATGGTGGTGAATGGAACCGGCTTTCTTATCAGAAGTGGTGCGCTCAACGATATTGATGTCACTAGGCTGACCGTTAAAGGTCAGGGCGGCGCTACCTATACCTTAACTTCGGCCGGCGTTGAAGTCACTTCTGGACAGTTGTTTTCTGTTGCATTGAATGCTGCCGATAAAGCTGCACTTATTCCTGTTTTAAACAAGAATGGTCTTTCGGCACAGGATGGCAATATCTATAACCTGGCTGCTGCGGATGACTGGAACAGGGGCGCGGATCCGGCATTAACTACAGCAGATCAAACTGGAAATAGTATTCAGGCCACACTTCCAATTTCGCTTTTTCCGGTAACACTGCCAAACCCGGTATATGGGGCGGCTTACAGCCAGAACGTTACTGCTTCAGGCGGTACAGGGGTTTATACCTTTACGTTAAGTGCAGGCAGTCTGCCAGCGGGCATGTCCCTGAGCCCGGCGGGCATTCTTTCAGGAACTCCTTCACAGGCCGGAATTTTTAACTTTACTGTCCAGGCTACCGATGGCAATTCGGTAACTGGCACACGCGCATATAACATATCGATTGCATCGCCCACGGTCGTAGTCAATCCGGTTACTTTGCCCGATCCGGTTCTTACGGTCGCTTATAGTCAGCAACTGTCTTCTACCGGTGGGATAGCGCCATACACCTATCTTGTTGGTACCGGTGCATTGCCTGCGGGCCTGTCGCTCAGCAGTACAGGTCTTATTTCGGGAACGCCAATAGCCTCGGGTACTTTTAATTTTTCTATATTCTCCAGCGATATTTCTCCTTTTAATGGGGTAAGGGCCTATTCAGTTACTGTTGCACCGGCTGTGATCACCATCAGCCCTGCCACACTTCCTGATGCGGTTGTTGGATCGGCCTATAGCCAATCTCTGTCATCTACCGGGGGAGTATTACCTTATACTTATTCGATTACTGCCGGTGTGCTGCCTACAGGTATCACGCTGAGCGCTGCTGGAGTACTGTCGGGCAGTGCCACAGCAGCTGGAAGCTATTCCTTTACCGTAAAAAGTACAGATGCATCTTTGGGCAGTAAATCTCAGGCTTATAGCATTAATGTTGCTCAGGCCGATATTATAATAAGCCCTGCTACATTGCCTGATCCTACTTTGGGTGCCGCATATAGCCAAACCTTCTTATCTGTGGGCGGAACAGCACCTTATACTTATTCGATTACTGCCGGCGCGCTGCCTACAGGTATCACGCTGAGTGCTGCTGGAGTATTGTCGGGAACGGCCACTGCACCAGGAAGCTATACTTTTACGGTAAAAAGTACTGATGCGTTTTCGAGCAATAAATCAGTATCATACACCATAGTGATATCGGCGCTAACAATTTCTGCCCCTGCCAACTTTCCTGTGGGCTTAAGCACTACTTATGGAACGGCATCCGCTATAACTAGTGTAACTGTATCCGGTACCGGATTATTGGCAGGAATTACGGCTACTCCATCATCAACCACCAATTTTGAGGTGAGTGCCGATGGTACAACTTTCGGTCCTTCTGCCATAATCGGTAGTTCTGGTACGGTGTCTGGGACTGTATATGTAAGACTAAAAGCAACTGCATCCGCTGGTACAAATTTAGGAAATGTGATATTAACAAGTGCAGGTGCAAATAGTACTACGATAAACATACCCTCGAGTACAGTTTTAAAGGCAACATTAACTTACACTTCAAATGCGATATCAAAAGTTTATGGGGCAAGTGTTCCGGTTTTAACAGGAACAGTAACCGGCTTTGTGAATTCGGAAATGATAACAACCGCAACAACCGGCACTATTAATTGGTCAAGCTCTGCTACAGTAAGTAGTGCTGTTGGTTCATATAATATTAATGGTGGAGGACTAACGGCAGCAAATTATAATTTTGTACAGGCTGCAGCTAATGCCTCAGCTTTAACCGTTACACCAAAACCATTAACTGTATCAGCAACCGGGAATAATAAACTGTACGACGGGACTACAACTGCAACGGTAACCCTGAGCGATGATCGTGTAGCAGGCGATGTATTTACCGAAAGTTACACAGGAGCTTCATTTGCATCGGCTGCTGTAGGAACAAATAAACCGATAACGGTTACGGGCATTACCATTTCTGGTGGTGCATCGGGCAATTATACATTAGGCAATGCAACCGCATCAACAACAGCAAATATTACGGTTAGAACGATTACAATAAACCCAACTGTAAATTCAAAAACTTACGGAAACGTAGACCCTACACTAAACTTTACCGCTACACCAGCTTTAGCTACCGGTGATAGCTTTAGCGGATCACTTACCCGTGCAGCGGGAGAGAATATTGGTACTTATGCCATTACCCAGGGTACGCTTTCGGCTGGAAGCAATTATGCAATAACTTTTACCGCAGGTACAAATTTTACAATCAATAAAAGAGCAATTACGGTTACTGCTACTGGACAATCGAAAGGATACGGTAATGTTGATCCCTTCCTAACCTATACGCTTGGCGGATCTGGCCTGGCCTTCGCCGATACCTTTAGCGGCAGTTTATCACGTGCACCAGGAGAAAATGTTGGCAGCTATGCCATCACCCAGGGCACCTTAGCACTAAGCACTAATTATGCGATCACCTTTACTCCTGGAATAAATTTTACAATCAATCCAAGGGCGGTAACGGTTACAGCTACTGCACAATCGAAAGAATACGGTGGTGTTGATCCTTTCCTTACCTTTACGGTTGGCGGATCAGGCCTGGCCTTTGCCGATACCTTTAGCGGAAGCTTAAGCAGACTGCCGGGTGAAAATGCCGGTGATTATACCATTATTCAGGGTACCCTTGCATTGAGCAGCAACTATGCTTTAAGCTATGTTGGTGCAGATTTTACCATTGGCAAGAAAACCATTACGGTAACAGCTGCCGCTAAGAACAAAATCTATGGTGATGTCAATCCGGCGTTAACTTACACTTTCGCCCCAGCATTAGTTACGGGCGACAGCTTTAGCGGGTCACTTAGCCGTTCGGCAGGCGAAAACGTGGGTACCTATCCGATCGATCAGGGTAGCCTGGCTTTAAATGCAAATTATAACTTGAATTATACAGGAGCTGATTTTGTGATCGCCAAGAAGATCATTACAGTAACCGCATCCGCCAAAAGCAAAACCTATGGTGATGCCGATCCAGCATTGACCTATACTTTCAGCCCGGCGCTGGTAGGTACTGATACTTTTACGGGAGCATTGAGCAGATTGCCTGGTGAAAATATCGGAACCTATGCCATTAACCAGGGTACACTTACATTGAACAGCAATTATACCTTAAATTATGTGGGCGCAAATCTCACTATTGGCAAAAAAACAATAACGGTAACAGCAGTAGCGAAGAGTAAAATCCAGGGCGCTGCCGATCCGGTACTGACCTATACTTTTGCCCCGGCTTTGGTAACAGGCGATAGCTTTACGGGATCCTTGAGCAGGGCAGCTGGTGAAACCACTGGTACATATGCCATTACCCAGGGTACACTGGCATTGAACGGAAACTATATGCTGACCTATATCGGGGCCAATCTGACCATTGAAGCGAAAACCGTAATAACAGTAACCGCGGTAGCGAAAAGCAAAATCTATGGTGATGCAGATCCGGCATTAACCTATACTTTTGCTCCGGCATTGCAAACAGGTGATAGTTTTACGGGATCCTTAAGCAGAGCGGTTGGTGAGAATGTTGGTACCTATGCAATTGGCCAGGGTACACTTGCCCTTGACGGGAAGTATACCATAACTTACGTTGGTGCTGATCTGACCATTGGCAAAAAAACAATAACGGTAACAGCAGCAGCGAAAAACAAAACCTATGGTGATGCAGATCCGGCGTTGACCTATACTTTCGCTCCTGCACTGCTAACAGGTGATAGTTTTACTGGATCCTTAAGCAGGGCGGTTGGTGAGAATATTGGTACTTATGCCATCAATCAAGGTACACTTGCATTAAGCAATAACTATAGCATAGCATTTAGTAGTGCCGATTTAACTATCGCTAAGAAAACCATTACGGTAACCGCTGCTGCTAAGAATAAAAGCTATGGTGATGCCGATCCGGCGTTGACCTATACTTTTGCCCCGGCATTAGTAGCAGGCGACAGCTTTAGCGGATCACTTAGCCGTGTGGCAGGCGAAAATGTGGGCAGCTATCCGATCAATCAGGGCAGCCTGGCTTTAAATGCAAATTATACCCTGAACTATACAGGAGCAAATTTGGTAATTGCTAAGAAAACCATTACGGTAACCGCTGCCGCTAAGAATAAAAGCTATGGTGATGTTGATCCGGCCTTGACCTATACTTTCGCCCCGGCATTGGGAACAGGCGACAGCTTTAGCGGATCACTTAGCCGTGTGGCAGGCGAAAATGTAGGCATCTATCCGATCAACCAGGGCAGCCTTGCTTTAAATGCAAATTATATCTTGACTTATACGGGAGCCGATCTGACCATCGGAAAGAAAACCATTACGGTAACTGCCGCTGCCAAGAGCAAAACTTACGGAGATGCCGATCCGGCGCTGACCTATACTTTTGCCCCGACATTAGGAACTGGCGACAGCTTTAGTGGATCACTTAGCCGTGCGGCTGGCGAAAATGTAGGCGTATATGCTATTGTCAGTACTTTGAGTGCGGGTGCTAATTACAGTATAGACTTTAAAACAGCTGATCTGACGATTAATAAAGCGGTGCTAATCGTAACTGCGGACGCAAAACAGATGTGCCAGGGAGCCGATCTGCCGGTATTTACTTTGAGCTACAACGGTTTTAAATTTTCTGACAATGCAAACAGTCTAGCCACAAAGCCATCAGTAAACAGCACCGGAAGCAGGTCTTCTGCGGCTGGAGATTATGTGCTTTCGCCGGTTGGCGGCGTATCTGCCAATTATACTTTTAATTATATCAACGGTGTGTTCAAGATCAATCCCCTTCCGCTCATCGCTATCAATAGCGATAAGGGAACCAGTATCAGCAGGGGAGAGACGGCTATTCTTACCGCAACAGGAGCTGCAAGTTATGTATGGGCAACTGCAAGCGGCATCTTAAGTGGTCAAAATACTGCCAGTCTTACTGTTAGACCAAAAGAAACCACGACTTATACCGTTACCGCTACAAACAGCAGCGGATGCAGCCAGAGCCAGGCTATTACCCTGACTGTGGCCGAGAATCTTTCAAAAATCAAGGCGAACAACATTCTTACCCCAAACAATGATGGCTTTAACGATAAGTGGGTAATCGAGAATATCGACTACTATCCGAACAATGAGGTTAAGGTATTTGATAAGGCCGGAAGGATCATTTATAGTAAAAAGGCATACGATAACAGCTGGGATGGAACAGTCAACGGAACGGCACTTTCAGAGGGTACCTATTATTATATTGTTGATTTCGGTACAGATAAGATGAGGGTAAAGGGTTTTATCACACTGGTAAGGGAAAATTAGTTAAATTAAAGAGAAGATCAAATGAAGACTTTATATAAATTATTGATGTTACTGGCCGTTTGGATACCTGCAGCCAGTGTTCATGCACAGCTGAATCCGCTTTCCTCACAATATTATACCAACCGTTATGTGATCAATCCCGCATTTGCAGGTGCAAACAATGGCCTGCGCATAAACGGGGCCTACCGTAAACTTTGGGATAACGTTCCGGGCGCTCCCGTAACACAGAATCTCACCGCAGATTATGGTTTCGGTAAAGTTGGTGTAGGATTGAACATGAGCAATGAAAGTGCAGGGCTACAGCGGCAGACCCGCATAGTAGGTAGTTATGCCTACCACCTGCCTTTAAACGCAAACAACCAGCAGCTTCATTTTGGCCTGTCGGTAGGTTTCATGAACCAGCGTCTTGAAAACGCAGATATTTACGGCAATCCGAACGACCCGATGGTTGGGCTTTACAATGACCGGAAAACCTATCTTGATGGGGATTTCGGTATTGCCTATACTTCAGATAAACTGAGCATCGAGGGATCGCTGCCCAACCTGAAAAGCTTTTTCAAAAAAGATGTGATCAAGCTGGCCGATGTGGCCACTTTTTATACAGCCGTAAGTTATAAGATTACGCTAAGCGAAGGAATGGAGGGGATAGCGCTTGAACCAAAAGTAGCCTATCGCGGGGTGAAAGGCTTCGATAATATCTTTGATCTGAGTGCACAGGCCTGGATTGCAAACAAACAGGTGTTTCTGATGGGGGTATACCATAGCAGTGAAAATGCCACCTTCGGCATTGGTGTAGACTTTAAAAGAAAATACCTGATCAGTGGGATGTACACCACACAGACCTCGGCTTTAAGTGCCTATACCAACGGCAGTTTTGAGTTGAATCTCAGGTTGAGCGTACTGTAGCATTTTGGCGGAAGGAAAAACTTGGGTACTTGAAGGCATGAAGGAAATGGTCGTATCTTCTTGAAGCGTTAGCATAAACCTTTCTATTTTTACATGGAATAATGAGCATCTTTAAAGATCAGCTACACAATTTTGAAGTAATAAATATGGCCATTATTTAACTTTTAGAATATAGCCCAGGCCATATACGTTTTCTATGCTAACATGGTCAGAGGCCTTAAAGAGCCGCCTTAGCCTTGAAATAAAAACTTCAAGGCTTTTTCCATTAAAGTAATCGTCGTTTCCCCATAACGCCAATAAAATATCTTTCTTTTTAACTACCTGATTAATATTGCCAGCCAAATGGTCTAATACTTCCGATTCCCTAACGGTTAAGGAAACTTCTTTGCTGTCGGGCATCCGCAGAAACAGCTGATCCTTTTGGTACCTGATATCACCTATGTTGATAAATCCTGAACTGGATGGGGACTTTACGTTTGGAGTGCTGGAAAACTTATTAATGATATTTCCTATTCTAAGTACCAGTTCCTCAATTTCGAATGGCTTTGAAATGTAATCTATTGCACCAATTTTGAGGCCGCGAAGACGGTCCTGTTTTTCGTTATGTGCCGTTAAAAAGAAAAAAGGTTGATTGGAGTTGATCATCACCATCTCTGTGGCCAGGTCAAAGCCGTTCATATCTGGTAGCTGTACATCCACAATAACCAATTTGTTATCAAGCTGGTTTGCGCTATAATACGCCAACGCTTCTAAAGCAGTTTTAAACCATAGCACACTGAACCCCCTCAATTTCAGGTATTCTGAAATTACATTGCCCAGGTCTATTTCATCTTCAATTATTACGATATCATAACTCATAAAATTCTTTGATTAATGATTTGTACTAATTAGGATCTGCTCCGCAGGGATATGAATCAAAAATTCGGTCCCTTTTCCCACTGCTGTTCTTACAGTGATTTCCCAGTCATGAATATCAATACATTGTTTAACGTAATATAAGCCCAGCCCCAGGCCCGAAACGGTAGTGTCCTTGCCCGTACGGAAGAACTTATCGAATATTTTTTCTTTCATTGCGTCTTCAATTCCTTTTCCGTTATCTTTTATATGGATGGTATATCCGCCATTATGCTCAGTAATAAAGAGCACAGTCCTTTTTATATCGCTATGGTTGTGCTTAAAGGAGTTGTCGAGGATGTTTTGTAACATGGTGGTAAACACAAAAGGATCAACCATGATCATTATTTCCGAACCATGAGGATCAAAAGTAAGGCTATTTGGTTCTTGAACTTTTATTTTATAATCGTTAACCAAAGTAAGAATTGCATAATTAAGATCTGTTTCCTCCAGGTTAATGTTGCTGTTTATTTCGGAAATTTCCAGCATCTGGTTAATGTGGGAGTGAAGCCGCCGTGCCTGTCTCTCTACAATATTTACGAGTGCATTTACGCGTACCCTGTCATTAAGCACCTCATCTTCGTGCAGGCTTTTGCTTGCCACTAAAATAGTTGTAATGGGGGTGTTAAATTCATGTTTAATACTGTTTAGGAAATCAGATTTAACATCTGTTTCTTTTTTCTGCCGCATCCAGCTGATATAGGTGTAATAATTAATGCCTACAATAATAATAATGCAAAGCGCAACCAATAAAAATGTTGGTAGCATTTGATAGGCAACTTTTAAGGTGCGGCCCGGAGGATCGACAAAAAGATTAAAGGTAACTCTATAATCGTACACCAGTTTGCCACTAACAGAGAGGTTAGTTACCCTATTCTGAACGCTCGGATTAGTCAGTGTACCATCAATGATAACGCCAAACGGTGTTTTTTGGCCTGCTTTGAACAACGTATCGGTACTGGTGTCAAATACGGTGATGTCGCCTATATTGGTGTCGAAGTTAATCTCAATTGACTGGAAAGTGAGCAGATACTGCAGATTTGAATCTAAGCCATTCCTTTTAACGATCGAGCGGAAAACACTGTCCATAGTACTTTCTTTTCGCAGGTCTTTTAATAGTGTATTACTAATGCTTTGCGAGCGTTTAACAAATTCTTTCTTGTTGCTTAAGTATGCTTGTTTGAGCGCGGGCATATTTCTCGAGAGGATCGAATCGATAATCTTTCCGCCGCCCTTATAAACTTTGTCTTCGGATATACTGCGCCCATATTCATCGTTAATCAGTGTTTTTTCTTTTAAACTATAATCCCTGTCTCTCAGAACGTAAGAATTATAGGTTAACCTGAGCTGTACCAGAAGCAATATCAGAAAGCTGATCAATACGACTGCCTTATATATACGATCTTTCATTTTATCCTTTAAAAATAGCCGTAATATTTCATAAATAGCATAACGTTAAGCTTTTGTTAGGTTTCTGTTACGTTTTCGTTCGACAAATTCTTTCAATGTCGGCTGTAGCTTTGAATAATGGAAAGCAGATCGCAATAAAACCCATATTAACGTTGATCGACTGAGGTTATTAAGCGTCTGTAATCCAGTAAGTCTTTCAAATAAATAACACAAATCACATAACCAAAAAAAGAGAAATGACCTTTAAAAGGATTTTATCATTATTGCTTATCGTTTCGGGAACGATAGCCATTTATCCGGCAATGGCCCAGCAAAAATCGGCCAATAAACCACTGCCCGAACTTCAACAGGATTTTGTTGACCTTGGGTTGGGCATGTTTATCCACTATGGGATGCCAACTTTTATGGATCAAGACTGGTCTGATCCTGATGCCGACCTTTCATTGTTCCAATCGCCAAAGTTGGATGCAGACCAATGGGCAAAAGCTGCAAAATCTGCTAACATGACCTATGGTTGCCTTACCACTAAACACCATAGTGGTTTCCCGATCTGGAATACCAAAACGACAGCATATAACGTAATGAATACGCCTTTAAAACGCGATGTAGTTAAGGAATATGCAGATGCTTTCCGCAAAAACGGATTAAAGGTAATGTTGTACTATTCCATATTGGATACCCACCATGGCATCCGTCCAAACCAGATTACATCAGCCAACGTTAAAATGATCAAAGATCAGATTACCGAACTGCTCACCAATTATGGCGAGATCACAGCGCTGATTATTGATGGATGGGACGCGCCATGGTCGAGGATTTCTTATGATCAGGTACCTTTTGAGGATATCTATTACCTGATTAAATCATTACAGCCAAACTGTTTGGTGATGGATTTAAATGCGGCAAAATATCCCACACAGGCGCTATTTTATACCGATATCAAATCTTACGAACAGGGCGCAGGGCAGTTTATTTCTAAAGAAAACAACAAACTTCCGGCACTTGCCTGTCTTCCGTTGCAGGCCAACTGGTTCTGGAAAACCTCTTTCCCTACCACTCCGGTAAAAAACGTACCTGAACTGGTGAACAAATTCATCATTCCTTACAACGGTGCCTATTGCAATTTTATCCTCAATGTAGCGCCAGGTAAAAACGGTTTAATAGATGATAACGCTTTGGCAGCACTTAAAGAAATGGGCCAGATTTATAAAAAATCTACAGATCTTCCACGTATTCCTGCGCACGCTGCACCGATTATTTCGAGCAACATCGCCAAGCACGTCAAAAGTAACAGCAGCTGGAGTGATGATATGAATATAATGGATTTTGCCAATGATGATGATTTTGGTTCGAGCTGGTCGTCCAATCACACCGTAAAATCGCCATGGTATGAGCTGAATTTCGAAAAAGCTGTTCCTTGTAATATGGTGGTACTAACCGCGGGCAATAACAGAAAAGCTACCTACAGCTTACAGTACTATGCAAATGGTAAATGGAACGCTTTAGCTGCAAAAAATGAGGGAGAGAAAAAGGTGAGTATTTTTAGATTCGAGCGCATCTGGTGCGAAAAAATAAAGGTAACCATCACAGACTTCGATAGCCCGCCCGCTATTGCTGAACTAGGGGTGTTTAACGAAAGAAAATAAGATGTGTTAGCTGGATCATTTTTGGCCCGGCTAATTTATTAAACTATCCAGAAAGTATATAAATGATAGCTTGTCGAATGCCCTATTTATAAAATTACAGGCATTTCGACAAGCTTAATGTGACAGGTTTATAAATACTTTACGATTTAATAAAGGCTAAAATATCCTTGTTAATTGTTTCTGCCTCTGTTGTAGGCATACCATGAGGAAAACCTGGGTAAGAGATCAGTTTTCCGTTTGGCAACAATTTTGCCGCTCTTGGTGCCTGGTTAAAAGGAACAATCTGGTCGTCTTCTCCATGCAACACCAATACCGGAATTTCCACACTTTTTAGATCTTCAGTAAAATCTGATTCCGAAAATGCTTTAATCCCCTCATAATGTGCCAATACAGACCCCATCATGCCCTGGCGCCACCAGTTGTGTTTTATTCCTTCCTGAACGGTTTTACCATCACGGTTCCAGCCGTAAAATGCTACCGGGAAATCGTAAAAATATTGGGCTCTGGTAAAACCTGTACCCTGACGGATTTCATCAAATATCGCCAATGGAACGCCTTCCGGATTGCTTTCGTTTTGGATCATAATCGGCGTTACTGCACTGATTAAAACTGCTTTTGCTACGCGGCCTTTTCCATGTTTCGCCACGTAACGGATTACTTCACCACCACCGGTTGAGTGGCCAATGTGGATAGCATCTTTCAGGTCGAGTGCTGCTGTTAGTTCTGCAATATCGGCTACATACGTGTCCATATCATTGCCATTGGCACTTTGACCTGAGCGGCCATGCCCACGGCGGTCATGCGCAATCACCCGATATCCCTGTTTCAGGAAAAACATCATTTGTGTATCCCAATCATCTCCAGATAATGGCCATCCATGATGAAAAACGATTGGTTGTCCCGTTCCCCAATCTTTGTAATAAATTTCAGTTCCATCTTTTACTTTAATTGTACTCATAGCTTTTTATGATTAATTTTAATTGTTTAAAGCAGTTTTTGCGAATTACCCAAAATTAATAATTGATGTTAAGGTAATCGTTAAACTGTATGTTAAGTTTCGTGCTCACTTATTACAATTTGTGATCCATTTTATAAGTATTTGATTTTTAGGTGTTTGTTTTTTGTTTGTTGGTTTTTAATTTGCGCTATTTCGTTAATTTACGTTAGTTGTTTGGAGAAATAAATATTGCTGAATGATTTTTGATTGTGCTTTGGTGGTAAGATAATCGTATTGATTAAAACAACATCTGGAGCAGTAGTTTCTTGTCTTATCGCATTACCCATTTATTGTTTGCTTAGCGGATTTCAGCAATTATTCCAGGTAAAATTACGTTATATCGTTATTTTTTTTGCTGAAATAACAATTCTTTAAGGCTCAAATAACTGGTTGTTTGTTGATTATATTTGTGGTTTATTCTTTGTTAGAAAAAGCCATGCATTATACCCTTCTTCAGTTCATTATTTTACTTTCGGCAGCTTTCCTGTTGATCATGCTGGCGCAAAAGGTAAAAATTTCCTATCCTATATTTTTAGTGATTGCCGGTCTAGGCATCAGCTATATTCCGGGTATCCCGCCAATGTCTATAGATCCTGAAGTCATATTTCTGATTTTTCTTCCTCCGCTGCTTTATGAGGCTGCCTGGTATACCTCATGGAATGATTTCTGGCGCTGGCGCAGGCCGATCAGTTTGCTTGCTTTTGGCCTGGTTATCATCACATCGGTAGCCGTTGCATTTTTAACCTCTTCCATGATTCCCGGTTTTACACTCGCCATGGGCTTTTTACTTGGGGGCATTGTTTCGCCACCTGATGCCATTGCGGCAACATCGGTATTGAAGAATATTAAAGTGCCAAAACGGATTAACACCATTTTGGAGGGCGAAAGTTTGGTTAACGATGCCTCAAGTTTAATTGTGCTCCGTTTTGCCTTAGCTGCGGTAATTACAGGTCAGTTTTCGCTTTCTAATGCAGCGGGTGACTTTTTCTTAAGTACGGTTATGGGCATTGTAATCGGATTGGCCGTGGCTCACGTATTATATCTTATCCATCGGTTTTTACCTACTACACCCAGCATCGATGCTGCCATTACTTTAATTTCGCCTTATTTTATGTATCTGGCTGCTGAGCAGTTCCATTTTTCGGGAGTGATGGCTGTGGTAAGCGGTGGTTTGTTTTTATCGTACCGGTCGCACGAAATTTTTGTAGATGGGCAAAGTCGCTTGCAGGCCATCAATGTATGGGCAACCTTAACCATGATCCTAAATGCCCTGGTATTTATTTTGATCGGACTGGAATTACCGATCATAATGGCTGGCTTAGAAGGTTATTCAATTTGGGAAGCTTTTAGTTATGGACTGATCATTAGTGCACTTGTAATTGTACTCCGCATCGCCTGGATTTATCCCGTAGCTTTTATACCAAGGTGGCTATCTGCCAAAGTAAGAAGGAGTGAAGCCCACCCAGGCTGGAAAGGCCCGTTAATTATCGGCTGGGCTGGAATGAGAGGAGTAGTTTCTTTGGCCGCGGCACTCTCATTGCCCATTACTACTGCTGCCCACATTAATTTTCCACACCGTAACCTGATTATCTTCATTACGTTTGTGGTTATTTTGGTTACCCTGGTTTTTCAAGGCCTTACTTTACCCTATATTATCAAGGCGATCAACATTTACGAAATTGATCCACTGGTGCCTGATGAGCAACAAGAGGCCAGCATTAAACAGCGACTGTTAAAGGTATCATTAAACCGCTTAAGGGAAAACTATGCAGCGGAAATCGAAGGAATAGGATTGGTAAATGGTTTGAAAAATGAACTGGAGAACAGCTTAAACCATACCTCCAGAAGACTCGCATCGATGGAGTGCGAAGCAATTGAAAATGCTGAGATGGAAGTTTATAACCACATCTTAAAAGATATTTACCATATCCAGCGGCAAGAACTTCACAAAATCCGCAGGGAAAAGCAATTTAGTGATGAGATGATCAGGAAGCAGGAAATGCAGATCGATTTATCAGATACCAAAATTCCGCATAAGAAATTGCAGTAAAATAATGGCTAAATGGTTTATATAGCAATGGCGAGGCGCTGCGAAACAAAATCTTTTAACATCGTTCAAAGACCTCTCCTCCAAAGGAGTTCCTATGGAACATTGCAGTCGAGATGACGATACCTCGCGACTCCGCTACGATGACAGATTCCAAGATAAGGGTCGTCATTCCCGCGTAGGCGGGAACCACGCAGTGCTCAGCGAAGCTAATCTTGAAGCTTATTGCATTACGATTATTCATAAGTTTTCTTCTCTTCAACGGCATTCATGAGCACTACGTGGTTCCTAATCAAGTTGTTCCAAAGAACTCCCTTGGAGGGAATGACGACCCCGCAGAATATATTAATTCATTAAAATCCACTGCTATTGATATTAGTCTTATACAATAAATTACTTTTCAAGATAACAAATCACAGCGCTTAATCGACTCCGGACTCACTACCAACTGCGTACTAAAACCTACTTAACAAATTCAAATTTTATCCCTAGTTTTTTAATTTTTGAGTTTAATGTTGTAGAAGGGACATTAAGGATTTCCGCCGCGCCGCCCGGGCCAAATATTTTGCCTTTACAGAGCTGCAAAATGTTCATAATATGCTCCCGCTCCATTTCTTCCATGGTTTTGATTTTGAAATGATCATCGCCAGAAAAACCTGTAACGGATGTCGAATTGGGAAGGTCAACTTTAGTAATCATTTCCCCTTCAGTTAACAGCATACTTCTTTCTATCAGGTGCTCCAATTCCCTTACATTTCCTGGCCAGTGGTAGTCCTGCATTTCATTCAATGCATCCGTAGATATTGAAGTAACTGATGACGATCCTTTTTTGCCATATTTGTCAATAAAATAAGCAGCCAGAGCAGGTATATCTTCTTTTCGGTCTCTCAGCGCAGGTAATTCTATCGGGAAAACATTCAAGCGGTAATATAAATCAAGGCGGAAACGGCCTTCTGCCACTTCTTTCTCCAGGTTTCTGTTGGTGGCCGTAATAATCCTAACGTTTATCTTTTTGGTGTAATTTCCACCCAAACGTTCAATTTCTTTTTCTTGGAGCACCCTTAATAGTTTTACCTGAGCTTCTAAGGGAAGTTCGCCTATTTCGTCCAGAAAAATCGAACCTCCATCGGCCTGTTCAAACTTGCCGATGCGTTTTTCGTTTGCGCCTGTAAAGCTTCCTTTTTCATGTCCGAAAAGTTCCGATTCCATCAACGTTAAGGGTAAGGCTGCACAGTTTACGGTAATTAAAGGTTTGTTTTTTCGGGGAGATAATTTATGGATGGTCTGTGCAATTTTTTCTTTTCCGGTACCGCTTTCGCCCAAAATAAGCACCGAAGTATCATCGGGTGCCACCAGTTCTAATTTCTTAAATGCAGCGTGCAGTAAAGCACTGTTACCAATAATGCCATTAAAATCCTTTTGGATTATTATAGCTTGTTCTTTTTTGATAATTGGCTTTTCAACTACAGGTAAGCCCATATCTGGAGTTTGAGCTATACTATCCTTACTTAAAATAATTTTAGCTATAATGAGCTCCAGGCTTTTCTTAAATTGGCCAATAATACCTGAATGGACTTTTGTGTAGAGATCTGAAAGCTGGTTAAAAAAAACGAACTGAAATACATCCCCGTCTCTTTCGACTTCGGTAATCAGGGCCGATTCAAGCTTGTAATGGTCTGAAAGCGCTTGTACAGATAGACTTTCCATTCTCAGTTTCCGAAAATCATATCCGTTAAAGATGGGTTTCCCATTATGGGCAAGCGCGGTGCTGTTCCATGTTTTAAAATCACGATCTGAAATATTGGTTTCTTTCAGTAAAGCGTCGGTATTGAGGATATTGAATGTTCCATCGGAAGCGCGGCTGATGTAAACATCTTTTGTTGTTGTGCGTGGCTTTGATCTGGTAATCCAGAGAAAATCAAAAGGTACAACGGGGTGCATCGCGGCACTGATCTGTTTCAAACGCTGCGAAACCGGTTCCTGCTTTTGAGCAATGTGCTCAATCTGTTTGTGTAGCGGTGGCTCTGTATGATGGTTATATTTCAGGTTTTGTTCATGTCTGTATCGGGCAATATCCAACATTACCATCAGGTCTTTTTCGCGGAAAGGTTTAACCAAAAAGCCATAGGGCAGGGTTGCTTTTGCGGCTTCTAAAATCCCCTGATTGGTGTTTGCGGAAATATAAATAAAAGGGATTCCCATTCCGGTAAGCTGGCCAGCCAGATCAATTCCCGTTTTGTCGCCCTGCAAAAAAATATCCAACAGTATCCAGTCGGGTTCTTTGGCTGCGATCAGCTCAAGCGCCTTTACCACCGATGGTGCTATCCCACACACTTTATAGCCAGCTTTTTCGAGCATAATCCTAAGATCGTTGGCTACAATAAATTCATCTTCTACAATTAAGATTTTCTGTTTCATTTTCTATATCGGGCGAGCGTTAGATATAAATCAACGGCCAACAAAGGTCTCTTTTTGATTAATACAGTCTGTTCAAGACAAGAAAAATACCAATCTTTAAGTTTTTGTTTATCAGTGTTTTATTGTGTTAGTTGGTTTTTGGAATTCATGATATATCGTTGATTTACTAAATGTCATTAACGTTTTATATCCAGCTTCTTAATTTTAGAACTCAAAGTAGTGGCCGGAATGCCCAATAATTCTGCCGCACCACCGCTGCCTGCAACCTTGCCTTTGCAGAGCTCCAAAACCCTGATGATATGGTCTCTTTCATTGTCGATAATCGTTTTTATTCCATTTTGCGAAAGCGGTTCTTCAATTTTAATTCCAAGTTCCAAATGATCGGGATTAAGTTTTCCATTCGATGAAAGCAGTACGCTCCTCAGCATCACATGTTCCAGTTCTCTGATATTACCTGGCCAATCATATAACATTAGCCGGTCCATAAAATCAACGGGAATTTCAGTAATGTTTTTACCTACTGCTTTTGCATGTTTCTGAACAAAATATTCTGCCAGTAGTGGGATGTCGGTCTTTCGTCGACAAAGCGGAGGAACATGTATCGGAAAAACATTAAGACGATAGAAAAGATCAAGCCTGAACCTGCCTTTTGCGATCTCTTTCTCTAAATTGAGGTTAGTAGCGGCAATTATTCTTAAATCGACTTTAATAGGTTGTTTGCCACCAATCCGTTCAATTTCTTTCTCTTGCAGTGCCCGAAGTAGTTTTGCCTGCAGATCGAAGGGCATTTCTCCGATCTCATCGAGAAAGATGGTGCCACCGTTGGCCTCTTCAAATTTTCCGATTCTGGTGTTTACAGCACCTGTAAACGAACCTTTTTCATGGCCAAATAGAATGGATTCAATTAAATCTGCTGGTAGTGCAGCGCAATTTACGGCCACAATTGGCTTTGCGCTTCTATGCGATAAGCGGTGAAGGCTTTTGGCAACTTCTTCTTTTCCTGTTCCGCTCTCTCCGGTTATCAATACAGATGTATCAGTTGGTGAAACAATTTTTATCTTGTCTAAAACACTGAGCAAAGCAGTACTTTTGCCAATAATATTTTCAAAATTCTTTTTCGCTACAGGATAGTTGCCGCTTTCCTGATGTAAAACCGTTTCCGTTCCCGCTTTTTCAAGCTCGATAATATGGACCAACTTTTTCTCTAAAGTGCCTGACAAAAAGTTAAGCAGCTCCATATGTGCGGGTTGGTAAATGTTTTCAGTTCTACTGTAAAACGAAAAGCTGATCTGATCACCATTTTCCAGGTAGAATGTTTTTACCAGATTGGAATAAAGATGATAAGTGGTGGCAATTAAATTTTTCATTGGAGCAGCCTTTTTTACCCCCTCAAAATCATCGCCAATGTAAATGGCGTCGGCTGTTGTTTCGGGTACCAGTTGATTGATGGTGTCGTATTCTGCTCTGCTTAAACCCGCGTATTTTAAAAATTCATTTGCTGTAAATAAGTCGTACTGGTCAAAGTTTTTTCTGGTGATCCCAATTTCGCTATATCGTTTTCCATCTTTTGCGATACCAGAAAGTGCAATGAAATCAAAAGGAATATATGGCTGAAAGGCAGCTGCAATGGCTAAAATTTTCTTTTGCCAGGTTAACGATTTCATCGAAATATCTACAATGAAATCCTGCATAAAGCGCTCACTGCTCATCTTCATGTTATTGCTGTTTTCCTTGCGGTACCTCGCAATATCAATGCTCAATAAAATATCCCGATCGCGGTAAGGTTTAACAATAAATCCGTACGGGCAGGTAGACTTTGCAGCTTCCAGTACTTTCTCATTCGAATTTGCAGAGACATAAATGAACGGGATCTGGCTTTTCATCAAATCGTACGCCAGATCAATGCCGGTTAACCTGCCCTTTAAATAGATATCTAAAAGAACCAGGTCTACCTGATGTTTTTCCAGTAGGGCCTGAGCATTTTTAACAGAATCAGCAATGCCGACAACCTGATAGCCGGCACGTTGCAAAATCATCTGCAGATCGTGCGCAACGATAAATTCATCTTCAACAATTAGAATTTTTTCTGTCCTCATCTTCAATTAATCTTTCAACAGGAATAAATCTTCACTTCTATTTATAAAAATCAAACTTAACGAAACACCATCTTTGCTTTCCATCGTAAAAAGACCATCAATTTGGGCACTCAATCCCTTCATTAAAATAATGCCTAGTGTGTTGCACTGTTCATAATCGAAATCGGCGGGTAATCCGATGCCGTTATCCTTAATAAATAGCTTGTAATGATCTTCCTGGCATTCTTTTAGGCTAATGATCACTTTTCCACTATCGACATTAGGAAAAGCATATTTAAAAATATTGGTAATTGCCTCGTTAATAATCAGGCCGAGCGGAACAGCTTTCGAAATGTCCAGTTCGAGATTCAAAATATCCAATTCAAAGCTGATCCTTTTATCATCGTTCAGGCTTTCCTTTAAATATTCAACCAATTCTACAATATAAGGCTGAATGTTAATGGTAGCCAGATTTTCTGTTTGGTAAAGCTTTTGGTGAATCAATGCAATACTTTTCAGCCGGTGCTGACTTTCTTTTATGGCTTCAATTGCCGATAAATCTTCAAGGTAATAGCTCTGGCTGTTTAGTAAACTCATTGTTAATTGCAGGTTGTTTTTAACCCGGTGATGCACTTCCTTAATCAACCCCTCTTTTTCTTCGATTAACTTGTTTTTTTGTTGAATATTTACTTCAAGTTCAGCGTAGGCAAGATCTATATCTGCTTTTTTCTTTACCAAAGTATCATGAAGTTTCTTTTTCAACCGAAACCTGCCATAAATTAAAACAAGTACGATAGTTAAAAAAGCCAGCCCGGCGATAGTGGCATTTTTGATCCATTGAATGCGGCTAAGTTCCTGACTTTGCAATTGTGATTTCTTCCTGAGGATTTCATTTTCATTCTCTTTCTGAGAGGCCTGGAATTCAATCTTCAAACGCTCAATGGCATTTAAATTCTCCTGGCTAAGCATCGAATCTCTAAGCTTATGAAAGGTTTGCAGGTGAGTAATAGCCTCGGCCGGACGATCTGTAGATACATCTATTTTGTAAAGGATTTCATTTAAGCGGATCTGCCTTGGTAAGGTCATGCTGATCTGGTTTTCCCTTGCTTTTTCTGCAAACTGTAACGCAAGTCCGTATTTGTTCTGGGCAAAGTAGAATTCGCTTACAGAGAAGAAAACTGAAGTTTGGAAAGGGTTGGAGTATGTTTGTAATGTGTTATTTTCTAGTAGTTTATCGAAATAATTTTTAGCCATATCGTACTTTTTTAACGCAGCATAACATTCGCCAAATGCTAGGAACATAAAATATTCATGTCCACTTGATGGATTGTTAACCTCGCTCCACGTTTTTTCGAGTATGGCCAGTGCTTTTTTTGCTTCACCCAGTTTGATCATTTGGCTCGTAATGGAATAAGCGGTAACAAAGCGGAAAGGATCTTTTTTATTGTTAATATCAAGGGTTTTACGATACCAGGCAATGCTCTCCTTAGCTTTACCCATGGCCTCATAGGCAGAGCCTACCCGGTTTAAATAAGTTCCGAGCACTTCTTCGTGGTTGTTTTGTGCCGTTTTTACACTCAGTAATGCGTAATTCAGTGCCTTACTGAGTTCTCCTTTTCTTTCATAAACTGCCGAAAGCAGATCATAGGCCATTGGCAGATCAGGAAGTTTGAATTTTTTATCCAAGGCAATAACCTCAAAAAGCTCTTTTATCGATAAATCAAATTTTTCTTCCTCCAAATGGAAGTCGGCCATTGTTTTTAGGAGCGTTGCCTCTCTGTATTTTTCCTGGAAAGAGGTGCCGATTTCTTTATACAAAGCATGTGCAGTAGCTGCCCGGTTGTAAAATGTTTTGTTTTTATAATCAGAAACCGTATCGGGAACACTAATGTAATAAGAATACCATGCGCTGGCTTCGAAGCGCTTGTTGCCGGCTTTTTGTGCAATAGCGATTGCCTTTTCATAGGTGAGTGCCTGCTGCACTCTTAAATGTTTTTTGTTCAGAAACCGGGCGTAAGCCATAAGGGTACGGAATTCCCAGTTTGGGGATTTAAATTGATCGTTTAAAATACGGGCTTTTTGCAGATAAGGCATTGCCCTCGCTAAATTTATGCTTTGGTCTTCCTGTTGATTGATGAAATGACCGGCAATTTTTAGCAGGTATTGGATGCGGTTTGTATCGGGTTTTGAATCAGCCAAAAGTGTCTGTAGCTTTTGAAGGGAATCTGTAGGGTTTAGACTGCCTACCTGATTTCTGGCTGCAGTATTACTGCTCTTAATAAGTATTAAACTGAAAATCGCAAATAGGATGATGAGCACGATCATTTTATTGACGTGCTTTACTTCCGCAACTTTTTTAAACAGTTTGTTTAATTCTATCATTAGATGTTACTTATTCAGGATGTGTTCCCGTTTAATCTTAAATTTTTTAATTTTTGAGTTAAGGGTAGTAGCAGGGATATTTAATATTTCTGCAGCTCCACCAATACCTGATATTTTTCCCTTGCAACGTTTTAAAACCGATAAGATATGGTCGCGCTCGTTTTCGTGGATGCTTTTGATTTTTTGCTCATCTGTATTGTTAATCGCCTCATTTCGATCTGTTTTGGGTAGATGAATTTCTTTCAGTATGTTGCCAGACGTTAATAATATGCTCCGTTCAATCAAATGCTCGAGCTCCCTCACATTTCCCGGCCAGGGGTAGAGCATGAGTTTGTTCAGCGCACTTTTCGAAATGGCGTTTACCTGCCTTCCTGTTTTTTTTGAAATGCGTTCAATGAAGAATGCCGTAAGATGGGGAATATCATCCAATCTATCCCTCAACGGGGGTATTGGAATTGGAAATACGTTTAGCCTGTAATATAGGTCGCTCCTGAAACTTCCTTTTTCTACCTCCGTTAGCAGATTCCTGTTCGTGGCAGCAATAATTCTTACATTTGTTTTAATTACATCCCTGCCGCCAATCCGTTCAATTTCTTTTTCCTGTAATGCACGGAGCAGCTTTACCTGAAGTTCTAATGAAAGTTCGCCAATCTCATCCAAAAAAAGCGTCCCATTGTGTGCCAGTTCAAACTTGCCGATGCGCCGCTCGGTTGCACCTGTAAAGCTGCCTTTTTCATGACCGAAAAGTTCACTTTCGGCCAAGCTAGCGGGGATTGCGGCACAATTGATTTTAACCATCAATTCATTGCTGCGAAGTGAGGAATTGTGTAATGCCCTTGCAATGAGTTCTTTTCCTGTCCCTGTTTCCCCGGTAATAAGTACAGTACTATCGGTAGCAGCCACAGCCTCAACCAGGTGGAAAATGTCTTTTAACGACTTGCTTTGCCCGATGATTTCTGTATGGTTGTATTTGTATTGGATCTCCTCTAGCAGATAGCTTTTTTCATCCTCTAATTTTTGTTTGTATGCATTGATTTCTAAAAGCTGTTGCTCTATTTTTTCGTTTGCGCGGATGTTCGATATCGCTATTGAAATCTGCAGTGAAATGCCCTGCAGCAGATCGAAATAGATATTCGATAACGAATTCAGGTTCTTAGTGTAGAGGTAAAAGAAACCGATACATGCTGATCGGTCTACCATTTTCAGACCAATCATTTCTTTGATGCCTTTATTGTGCCAAAATGATAACCAGGCAGGTGCGTCATCCCACTTTAAAACTTCTTCAACGTTAAAAACGATTGGTTTTTCTGAAGAAATCATCGCCCTGCACATACCATCATCGAGCGTGTACTTCTTCGATGATTCTGGTGCTATACCGGCTGTTTTAAGAAAATCCTCTTTTTGATTATAGATAAAGGCACTATGGGTCTCCTGATCGTCGTTAATCAAACAGATTACAAAGTCATCAAAATCAAATAATTTTTTAAGCTTTAGGTCTATAACATCGAAGAGATCAAGTTTATTCCTGATGGAAGCAATGGAGTTGCTTAACGATAACAAAACTGCATTTTCCCTTTCTTTCTGTTCGATTTTTTTAACCAAGCGTGCATTTTCGATTTCAACTACTGTCGCTCCATTAATATTTAGGGTGGCATGTTCTTGATTTTGAATTTCAGATAAATTGCCCTTGCTTTCCATGTCGCTAAAGTAGCGTTTATAAATTTAATTGATGAATTTTGATTCGTTAAATTGGTAACGAAATTTCGTTATTAATTTATTTTTACTGCTGATTTTTAGTTAGTTATGTTGTGTTTTTGTGTTGGTATTTTTTTATTTTTTCGTTATTATTCAGGTGTTCAATTAATTTATCCCCGCAGACTTAGCAGATTTTCGCAGAGGTAAATGTTTGGTTGATTGAATGTTGAAATAAATCATTAATCGCAATTCAATAGAAATTTCGTCTTTCCCGCGCAGGCGGGAATCTTAATACTTGAAGCATTTGTTAGGCATTACGATTCCCAATCAAGTTGGGAATGACGATCCGATGAAGGGAATCACAAGTCCCAAATTGTGCGCTCAGTGCCTTCCTCCGTTCTCTGTGGTTAAAACACACATGTTTTTCCCGCTGCGTCCTTTGTGGTAAAAAACAATATTGAAATTCGTAAATCAACGATATATGGTTAATCATATTTCGTGTGTTTTTCTGTAAGATTCTGATTTGTAGCTATTTGATTGGTGGTATGTTTCTTGGGACAGTGAGGGAAACAAAAATATTTAATTATGAAACCATCACCAGACTTATTATCTCCGGAAAATCATGCATTAGTATTAATCGATTTTGAGGGACAGATGGCTTTTGCAACAAAAAGCATCTCTATTACCGAACTTCGTACCAATGTTGCCATTGTTTGTGGCGCATCTAAAATCTTTAACGTACCAACTATTGTAACCACAGTTGCCGAAGAGTCATTTGCCGGCCCTGTTTTTCCAGAAATTGAAGAATTTTATCCCCAGGCTACCTCAAATTATATCGATAGGACTTCGATGAATACCTGGGAAGATGAACCGGCTTACAAAGCAATCACGGCAACCGGGAAAAAGAAACTTGTATTGGCCGGTCTTTGGACAGGTGTTTGTATCGTTGGTCCGGCTTTATCAGCCTTATCAGAAGGTTTTGATGTTTTCGTGATCACTGATGCCTGTGGTGATGTAAGCAATGAGGCACACGAACGGGCCATTCAGCGGATGGTGCATGCAGGTGTAAAACCGGTAACTTCTGTGCAGTATATCCTCGAATTGCAAAGAGATTGGGCTAGAACTGGAACCTACGAGCCTGTAACCACACTAATGAAAAAATACGGTGCAGGTTATGGCCTTGGTATCCAGTATGCACACAAAATGGTAAAACACTAATCCTCATTTACATAAAATGAGAACTGATTATCCCCATTTGGCATTCGTTGTTGCAATCTGTTTTTGCTTATCAACAACAGTGGCTTTCGCCCAAGGCATTAAGCTAATGCGCTACGATGAGGATTATAGCAATTTGAAAGATTCGGCCAGGAACCGCTACAATACGTTAAAGTTCCTGCCGCTTTCTGCAGATAAAAAAGTTTACCTCAGTTTTGGTGGCGAAATCAGGGCGGAATATGGAGGGAAAATCAATGAAGACTGGATCAAAGATCAGGGTTTCAATTATTCTTTTTTACAAAGGTACTCGCTTTATGCTGATTTAAATGTTGGAGAAAGACTACGGGTTTTTGCCCAGTTAAACAGTGCGCTCGAAAATGGCAGTAAATATGGTCCCTCTCCGGTTGATGAAGATCAGCTTGTGGTACAAAATCTGTTTGCAGAATATAGGATACTTAAAGATTCACCGAATAAATTAGCCCTCAGGTTGGGCAGGCAGGAAATTAATTACGGCTCCGGACGGTTAATTTCTGTAAGAGAGGGGACAACCGTACGGCAGTATTTTACCGGAGCAAAACTGATGTATGCAACACCGCGGTTTTCGCTGGATGCATTTGTTTTAGCAGCTGATGAAGTGAATTTCGGGGTATTCGATAATCGCCCCAGCCATCAGGCCAACCTTTGGGGTGCTTATTCGAATCTCAATATCCAACAAGGGGGAAACTTTGATTTCTATTATTTAGGCATCAGGCGCGACAATGCAGAATTTGAGGAAGGCGTTGAAAAAGAAATCAGGCATACCCTGGCTACCCGGTATTGGAAAAGTGGCGGTGGTTTTGTCTATAATGTAGAAGCTGCCTATCAGTTTGGCAAGTTTGGAAGTGGCAATATCGATGCCTGGACAATGGCTATTGAATTGGGTTATACTTTTGAAGAAACCAAGCTTAAGCCCTCTGTAAACCTACGGAATGATTATATCTCAGGCGACAGGAAAGCTAGCGATGGAAAACTCCAAACCTTTAATCCCTTGTATCCCAAAGGAGGCTATTTTGGATTTAACCCACTCATCGGACCTTCGAACCTAATTGATCTGCATCCTTATTTAACCCTTAGCCCAACCGATAAATTAAGCATCCAGGCTGATATTGTTTTTAACTGGAGGTATTCTACAAACGATGGGATCTATCGCCCCAGCGGGAATTTTAATACCGCAGGTTCACTTTCTAACCACCGCTTTATCGGTACCACTTATCTGCTCAGTGCAGATTATAAATTCAATAACAACCTTTCATTCAGTTGTGGGGGGCAATATTTCAGGGTAGGTGATTTTATAAAAGATATCGTACCACTCTGGGAGAATTCAAAGTTTTTTAATGCTCAGGTATCATACAAATTTTAAACAATAAGAAAATGAAAAATAACTTCACTAAACAATCAATAGCTGCTATCCAAAACTTCAGGCTGGCCATTATCATATTTGCTGTATTTGTTACAGGAACAACATTCGCACAAACAACCACTGCAATCGGAACGGCCAAAGTTTGGGGTACGGTTGATGGGATTGCAATCGAAGGAGTAGTTCAGGGGCCATCGGCGCAGGTTAGCGATTTACAGATTGCCTGTGTTTTTGAGTACACCGAAGGAGATATTTTTAACTCACCACCTGCACTTCCACCAGCATTAAATGGTTTGGTACACTTAGATCAGGATATGAAAGGTTTGATCACCGAAATCCGCAAAAGCGGGAAATTTTTGGGTCATGCCAACGAAACCATTTTAATTTCTCCGCCAAAGGGTACCATAGGTGGCAAACGCCTGCTTTTAATCGGTCTTGGCGATCGGAATAAATTCACCCCAGAACTAATGACGGGTGTAGGCAGTATCGCCATGAGAGAAGCGCTTAAACTTGGTGTAAACAACTTTTCTTTTGCAAGTGATTTAAAAGATGCAGGGATCGACTCGCCGACGGCATTGGTTGCCGGAAACGTTGTAAAAGGCATTTTCGAGGCTTACAGAACCCAAACCTGGTTAAAAGAAAAGAATATGGCAACCTTTAAACCGGTAGCAAAAGTGATTCTTTTGGCGGGGCCGGCATTTTTTACAACGGCTGGAGAAGGTATTCAGGAAGCAATTGCTGCCATTAAAAATTAAGATCTCAAATCTAAAAAAGACACCATGACTGCAGATATCATTTTATTCAATGGTAAGATTCATACCATTGCCAAGCAAAAGGAAGAAATAACAGCCGTTGCCATTAAAGATGGCAAGTTTATCGCCGTTGGTCGTGATAGCGACATCATGAATTTTTCGGGTGCTGCAACAAGGCTGATTGATCTGGGCAAAAAACGGGTTGTTCCAGGGATTAACGACTCCCATATCCATTTAATTCGTGGTGGGTTAAATTTCAATCTGGAATTACGCTGGGATGGTGTTCCATCACTGGCTGATGCCTTACGGATGCTGAAAGAGCAGGTAGATATTACCCCATCACCACAATGGGTGCGCGTAGTAGGGGGCTGGTCTGAGTTTCAGTTTGCTGAAAGGAGAATGCCAACGCTGGAAGAAATAAATGCCATTGCGCCCGAAACGCCTGTGTTTATTTTGCATTTATACGACCGCGCTTTTATGAACCGTGCTGCGCTTAAAGCCGTTGGATATACAAAAGATACGCCTGCTCCTCCGGGTGGAGAAATCCAGAGAGATGCCAATGGTGAACCTACGGGACTGATTATCGCCAGCCCAAACGCGATGATTTTATATGCTACGCTGGCAAAAGGTCCGAAACTTTCTTATGAACATCAGGTAAATTCTACCCGTCATTTTATGACCGAACTGAATCGTTTCGGGATTACCAGTGTAATTGATGCCGGTGGAGGTTTTCAGAATTTCCCCGACGATTATAAAGTGGTAAACGAATTGAATGAGCAAAAGCAACTTACCGTTCGCATTGCCTACAACTTGTTTACCCAACGACCAAAGCAGGAATTTGATGATTTTGACAACTGGACCAATACCGTAAAACTTTATCAGGGAGATGATATGTACCGCCACAACGGGGCAGGTGAGATGCTGGTTTTCTCTGCAGCAGATTTCGAAGATTTTCTTCAGCCAAGGCCAGACCTCTCCGATAATATGGAGCCTGAACTGGAACGTGTGGTGCGTTTGCTGGTCGAAAAAAAATGGCCTTTTAGGCTTCATGCCACTTATAATGAAAGTATCGGTCGTTTTCTAAATGTTTTCGAAAAGGTAAATAGAGAGATTCCTTTCGCGGGCTTGCCCTGGATTTTCGACCATGCCGAAACCATCGACGAACGGAACATTGAACGTGTAAAAGCATTGGGCGGCGGCATAGCGATCCAGAGCAGAATGGCTTATCAGGGCGAATATTTTACTGAACGTTATGGTGCAAAAGCTGCCTTGCAAACACCACCGGTTAAAAAAATGCTCGAAATGGGAGTTCCTGTTGGTGGTGGTTCTGATGCCACCCGTGTAAGCAGTTACAACCCATGGGTTTCCATGTTTTGGTTAACTGCCGGTAAAACAGTTGGTGGTTTAAAAATCTACAGTGAAGAAACCGTTTTATCAAGAGAAACCGCTTTAGAACTATATACCAGGGGCAGTGCCTGGTTTTCGAACGAGCAGCAAAAAAAGGGTGATATCGAAGTAGGCATGCTTGCAGATTTAGCCGTTTTAAATCACGATTACTTCGAGGTTGCCGATGAGCAGATCAAAAGTATCGAATCTGATTTAACCCTAGTTGATGGCAAAATTGTGTATGCCAAAGGCGATTTCTCTTCTTTTTCACCACCAAAAATTCCGATTCTGCCAGATTGGTCGCCAACCAAAAACTATAATGGATATTATTCTCCATTGGCACATAAAACAGATCAACAGGGAAAAACAAAAGGGGCAAACGGAGCCGGTTCGGTTTTAGCAATGGTGCACTCCTGCGTGGGTAGCTGTAATGTCCATAACCATAATCACGATGCAGTGAGGACCAGCAACCTCCCTGTAAACAATTACACCGCATTTTGGGGCGCGCTGGGCTGCTCATGCTTTGCTTTTTAAACCATGGAAAACATCATTAAATACCTGCTTTATTCTGATTTGGGATCGGACTTTAATAACTGGGCCGTACTTATTTTTAGGCTGCTGCTTATGCTCGAGCTTTTCAGGGTTCATGGCATGAAAAAGTTCCGTGTTCAAAATGGAGAAAAGGAGCATGTACCCAATCCGCTGGGGCTGCCAGATAAACTGAATGCCTTGGTTGCCACTTTTTCTGATACCGTTGTGCCATTTCTCGTTGCCATAGGTGTCGGAACCAGGCTTTTCCTATTGCCATCTATAGGCGTAACGGCCATCGGCTATTTCGTAGTACACCGTAAAGATTCGATTGAAGTGCGTGATGTGCCTTACATGTACACATTGGCCATGCTTTTTTTATGGTTAATCGGACCCGGAACCATTTCAATAGATCATTATTTATTCAACACATTTTTTAATTAATATAAACATCAAATCACAAATCATGGAAGCTAAAATTGGAATCAGCGCAGAAAATCTTGCCGAGGTTGCACATTCATTAAGCAAAATTCTTGCAGATGAATACGTTTTATATACCAAAACAAGAAAAGCGCACTGGAACGTAGAAGGACCAGATTTTTACAACAAACACAAATTTTTCGAAGAGCAATACACCCAACTGGAAGATATTGTTGATGAAGTTGCAGAACGTATCCGCAAGCTTGGTCATTATGCGCCCGCATCGCTTAAACAGTTTCTGGAATTGACTCATTTAACTGAAGACGATCGTGGTAAAAACGATGCACCAACCTACATCAAAATGTTATTGGCAGATCACGAAAGTATTCTGATCCATTTAAGAGAAAACATTGATAATTATGCCGGTGCGCTCAAAGACGCAGGAACAAGCGATTACATTACAGGTTTAATGGAAACACACGAAACCATGGCCTGGATGTTAAGGGCGCACTTATCATAAATCAAAAACAAAATGGAAGAAAAACAGAACAATATCTGGTTTGTAACCCTTGCATTAACCATTATAGCGGGCTATTGCGATAGTATAACCTTTGTTGCTGCCGATAAGATTTTCTCGGCACACGTTACAGGAAACTTTATCGTATTCGCTTATCAGATGATAAAAGGCTCTGATGGCGATGCATGGATCAAGCTGTTAACTTTTCCAATATTTATGCTCTCTGTTATGGCTGGCGGCTGGATATCGGCGAGATTTTCGAACAGGCATTTTCTGCTTTTATGTGAGGGACTTATTCTTTTGCTTGGCGGTGCAATAGCGTATTCTTTAGGTTATATAGACAATGGTGAAGTTACATGGCCAATGTACCTGGTTACCATGATCGTGGTTTTTGCCATGGGGCTGCAGAATGCCTTTGGAAAACTTTACGCCAAGGAAACCTATGGACCAACCACGATGATGACGGGTAATGTAACCCAGTTTGCGCTCGATATCAGGTCGTTTTGTAATTCGGGTTTCAAAAATGCCGACTTCCTTTCAGGAATAAATAAAGGTTTAATCACTTTGGGTGGCTTTTTAATCGGTTGTATCCTCGGTGCCTGGATCGGACAGCTGTTTGGTTTAGTGGGGATCGTGCTGCCTGGTGTTGCCATGTTAATCTGCTATTACAGCACAAAGCAGGGTAAAAATGATGCTAAACTTTAAAGATGCCAACCAAAAATAGAACAACTAATTTTTGCAGACCGGAATTCAGGTTCCTGTTAATCACTTTCATGCTGATCAGTCCTGTCCTTGCAAAAGGGCAGGGCATCAGGACCCTCAAGGAAGTTGAAAAAGCGGAAATTAAACTCCGCAGGCTTGGCCAAACAGAAAGTAAAGTCGATTTATGGATCGATCTGGGTACCTATTACCTCAATTTACCAGGCGAATTAAAGGCCGACCTTGCCCGGGCGATGCAACTCCGCGAGCAGGCTTTTGCTTTAGCCAGTAAGATCGAATATCCAAAAGGAATTGCCCGAAGTATGGTACTCAAAGGAAATATCATTCGCGAATCTGGAGACAGGATTTTAGGTGCAAAAATTTATGAACAGGCCATTGCCTACGCCTCGAAGATGAATCTGAAAGATCAATTGGCAGCCGCTTATTCCGCTATGGGTACTCTTTTTGGCAATGAAGGAACGGATCTCGAAAAGAAAATTGCTTACAACGAAAAATCCCTGGCCCTTTACCGCCGGGCGGGGGATAAATTAGAAGAAGCCAATTCGCTCAAAAATCTGGGCGATTATTACAACATAAAAGGGCAGCCTGCTCATGCCATAAAACTAATAGATACCTCGCTTGCTGTTTACAAGGCTGTTGGTTTTAAAGAGTTGCAAGGTGTTTACAATAACATGTGTATTACCAATATCAGCCTCGGTAATTTTTCAGAAGCGCTAAAATACGGTTTGCTCGCAGAGAAAACTGCCGACCAGTTGGCTGATACAAGTTTGCAAAGAAGTTCTATAAACAACCATTTAGGTTTAACTTATTATTACCTGAGGAACGACCAGAAAGCGCTTGATTATTGGCTAAAGGCCAAAAATATTGCTGAGCGTTACAAAGATCCGGGTTATATGCAAACCATTATTGCCAATGTAGCCACCATTTATGTTCGCATGAAAAGGTTCGAAGAAGGAATAGCTGAGTTGAAAGAGCTGATTAAAAAATATCCGCCAACTGACACCCAGATGAAACTGCGCATACCTTATATTTTGTTCAACACCTACTACGATATTGGACAATATGACAAGGCCGAACCATTTTTCAAAACTTTAATTAAATTCCACCACGACCTTCCCAAAGATGATCCGAACCAGATTTACCTGTACCGCAGTATCATCCGGAAACTGATCCGTGAGAAGCAATTTCAAGCTGCAGACGGTTATTTAAAAGAACATGAAAAGCAAAGTTTAGCGCAGAAAAATTTATTGGCGCTTTCGCAGTTGCACAGGCTTTGGTTTGATGTGGATTCTGCACTGAACAAACCCTGGTCGGCTGTGGCACACTATAAAACCTATAAAAGGTTAACGGATTCCATCTGGAACAACGAAAAGAACAAACAGATTTCGGGATTGGAAATCGAATATCAGACCGAGAAAAAAGATAAGGATATTGCCTTGCTGCATCAAAAAAATCAGTTGCAGCAGGTCAGGATCGGGAATGAGGAGCGGGTGAGGTATTTTTTTATCGCAGGGCTTATTATCGCGGCGCTGTTTGCAGGTCTCATTTATAACCGTTATCGTTTAAAAAAGCGTAGCAATCTTATCCTGCAACAAAAGCAGGATGAAATCAATTCACAGAACGAATTGCTCAGGAAAATACTCGGCGAAAAAGAATGGCTCCTTCGCGAAATCCACCACCGGGTAAAAAACAACCTTCAGATTGTAATCAGCCTGCTTAATACCCAATCGGCTTACCTCGATAATGAAGATGCTTTAGTGGCCATTAGAAATAGCCAGAACCGGATGCATGCCATGTCGCTCATTCACCAAAAGCTTTATCAGTCTGATAATCTGGCCGAAATCGATATGAAATGGTACATCAAAGAATTGGTAGAATATATGATCGAATGTTTTGGCATTGATAAAAAAATCCAGTTCACTTTAGAAACAGAGGCAATTAAATTAGATGTGGCACAGGCGGTTCCGCTTGGTTTGATCCTGAACGAGGCCATTAGTAACGTGATTAAATACGCCTTTCCGGATGATAAAAAAGGTAAAGTCCACATTTCTTTCTTGCTCACGGGAGAGGAGCGCTGCGAACTGAAAATTGCAGATACGGGGATTGGCTTGCCAGCCGGCTTCGATCCCGATCATACCGAATCACTTGGAATGAGCTTAATGACCGGCCTTACTGAACAGCTTAACGGAGAAATAAAAATGTGGAATGATGATGGCCTTGTGCTTGATGTCATCTTCAAACGCCACAACGAATTAATTACAGAAAGCGCTACACTATTAATAAACAAAAATTAAACGATATGAATAATAACATTTTAGGTTTGCACCACATCACAGCGATTGCAGGCAATGCACAGCAGAACTTCGATTTTTATACCAAAACACTAGGTTTAAGGTTGGTGAAAAAGACCGTGAACTTTGATGATCCTGGAACTTACCATCTTTATTACGGTGATGAAAGTGGATCAGCAGGAACCATTCTTACCTTTTTTCCATGGGAAGGAATTGGGCAGGGCACAGAAGGCGTAGGAATGGCAACAGAAATCGGCTATTCTATACCCGGGGGCAGTCACCAGTTCTGGTTGGAAAGATTCGGTGCTGCAAACGTTAAAACAAAAGAGATTACCGAGCGTTTCGGCGAACAGGTACTGGCTTTTAAAGACCCAGACGGTTTATCGCTGAGTTTGATTGTACCTAAAATTACAGATGCCAGAACGCCCTGGGAAACTGCTGATATCAAAAAGGATACCGCAACCAAAGGTTTCCATAGTACCACTTTAACCCTGCAAAGTATCGATGGAACCGCAAAGGTATTAACCGATTTGTTTGGTTACCGTTTACTCGGACAGGAAGAAAACCGATATCGTTTTATTACCGATATGGTAGAAAATGCAGCCATTGTAGATCTGTTGGAAGTGCCAGCTGGTCAAAGGGGCAGAAATACTGCCGGTACAAACCATCATGTTGCATTCCGTGTTAAAAATGAAGACATTCAGATGGAATTGAGGGAACAGATTTTGAGTAAGAATTTGCAGATCACTCCTAAAATCGATCGTGATTATTTCTACTCTTTATATTTCCGCGAACCAGGGGGTGTACTTTTCGAAATTGCGACCGAAAATCCAGGATTTACCGTTGATGAGCCTTTGAATGAATTGGGAACACATTTGAAATTGCCGCATCAGCATGAGCATTTACGCGAAGATTTAGATAAATTACTTCCAAAATTAATTTAAAAAAGATGGCACAGGTAAAATTAAACATTCAGGAAGGGGAACCAAGTTCGTTCGATATTTATGATGAAGACGGAAAAGTTGGCGAAATGATTTTCGATATCAAAGATTTAGCCTTAACGGTTTACCATACCGAAGTTGAGCCTGCAAAAGAAGGAAAAGGTTATGCTAAAATGTTGCTCGATGCAATGGTGGCCTATGTCCGCGAAAACCGACTAATGGTTATCCCAATGTGCCCTTATGTTCACATCCAGTTCAAACGGCACGAAGATCTTTATCGCGATATCTGGAATAAAATAAAAGAAGAATAAAAATGAAAGAAATTATAAAAGCTGGAAAAAGCCTTGATCAGGCAGAAAAAGTGCTGATCATGATCCACGGACGTGGAGGAACTGCCCAGGATATATTATCAATGGCAGAATACCTGGAGGTTTCAAAATTTGCATTGATCGCCCCGCAGGCTGAAAATAATACCTGGTACCCACAATCATTTTTGGCGCCACGGGAAGCTAACGAGCCTTCACTCTCCAATGCGCTAAAAACAATAAACGATATTGTAATCGATCTGGGAAAAGAAGGGTTTACAAAAGAGCAGATCTACTTTTTGGGTTTTTCTCAGGGCGCCTGTTTAACCCTTGATTTTGTTGCAAGCAATGCTGCCCGTTATGGTGGTGTGGTGGCTTTCACAGGTGGCCTGATCGGCGAACAGGTGGATCACCGCAATTATCATGGCGACTTCGACGGTACGCCTGTTTTTATCGGCAGCAGTGATCCCGATATGCATGTTCCGGTATCGAGGGTTAAAGAATCAACTGTTTTACTCGAAGGTATGGGCGCAAAGGTTACCGAGATTATTTACCAAAACATGGGGCATACCATCAGCCACTCAGAAATAGCACAGGTAAATAAGCTGATTTTTAACGGTTAACGAGCAAATGGAAAAGGAAACAGCAAGAATAGAGGCTTTTAGCGATGGTGTTTTCGCTATATCGGTGACGCTCCTTGTGCTCGAGCTTCATGTGCCCGAGATAAAAGAAGGCGACACTTCCATTCATTTGCTGGAGCAATTAAAGCTGCAGTGGCCAGGCTATATCGCTTTTGTCATTTCCTTTTTTAGCATTTTTATTATCTGGGTTAACCACCATAAAGTTTTTAAACAGATTTACAAACGAAACACGGGACTGATGTTTGCCAACGGACTCATTCTGTTCCTGGTTTCGCTTGTTTCTTTTCCCAGCGCATTACTGGCCAGGTTTTTTCTAACAGATTCCAAGCAGCTTTCGGTTACCATTTACACCGGACTGTTCGTTTTGATTAATCTGGCTTTCAACCTGCTTTGGCAACAGGCTACCTCGGATAAAAAACTGTTGCGTCCCGGAATAAGTGATGCTGCCATTATGCAGCTCAGAAACAACTATCTGTATGGATTCCCTACTTACTTAATAGCATTTGTCCTTTCGTTCTTTTATCCCGATCCCGCTTTGCTGATCTGTGTTTTACTTTGGGTATTCTGGGCAGCATCATCAAAGAAAATTAACTTTATCCAAACATAGTGGTTGTAATTGCAAAGGATTTAAATTTATAAAATATGTCGAAATATAAAATTGCGGTACTTGATGATTACCAGGATGTAGCGAAATCATTTGCCGATTGGACAGTACTTGCCAAACATGCCGATATTAAGGTATTTACCGATCATCTTCATGGAGAGGATGAAATTGTAGCACGCTTAATGCCTTTTGATATCATTTGTGTCATGCGCGAGCGCACTCCATTAAGCGCTGCTTTACTCATGCAGCTGCCCAACCTGAAGCTGATCGTTTCTACAGGTGCCAGAAATCGATCCATTGATGTTGCTGCTGCTGAAAAATTACAAATTGAAGTGCGCAATACCGGTTATTTAGGTCACGGCGCTTTAGAGCTTACCTGGGCACTCTTAATGGCCATTGCGAAACACATTCCACAAGAAAATGCCAATCTGCGTGCTGGTGGCTGGCAGCATATGGTGGGTAACGATTTAAAAGGGAAAACCCTTGGCATATTAGGACTTGGGAATTTGGGTGCCCAGGTTGCCGCCGTGGCCAAGGTTTTTGATATGGATACCATTGCCTGGAGTGAAAACTTAACACCCGAAAAAGCGATAGCTGGCGGTGCGAGGTATGTAGACAAAAAAACTTTATTCCAGGAGTCTGATTATCTAACCGTTCACATGGTGCTGAGTGATAGAAGTAAAGGCATTGTGGGTGCCGAAGACCTGTCACTTATGAAACCTACTGCTTACCTGATCAATACTTCAAGGGGACCATTGGTTGATGAAGATGCACTGATCAAAAGCCTGGAAGAAAACAAGATCGCCGGTGCGGCTTTGGATGTTTTTGATAAAGAGCCGCTTGATGAAGGCCATCCTTTCAGAAAGCTGAAGAACGTACTGGCGACGCCGCATATCGGCTTCGTTACCCATGATACTTATAACCTTTTTTTTAATGATATGATTAAGGTTTTGCTGGACTGGATCCCTCAACATCCAAAAAAATAGATTTCCATAGAGTCAGGTGTTACCATCTGACACGGATGAGTTAAGTGCCTAGGTCGTCAGTCTGTCCAAAGGACTCCTGTGGAGAGGGTAGTCTAAGATTTTTTGAGATTATGAAACGCAAATAAGCCCTTCGACTACGCTGCTGTGGATGGACTCCAATAGAGTGGTCCGTCTTTCCCGCGCAGGCGGGAATCTTAAAGCGCTTGTATTACGATTATTCATAAGTTTTTCCTTTTTTTATAGGCATTCATGAGCACTCCGTAGTTACCAATCAAGTTGTTCCAAAGTAACTCCCTTGGAGGGAATGACGCCCCCCGTAATCTAACATTTGCAAAAAAAATCAGTTATTTAATTGACTTTTATACAATAAATTAACCCTCAGGGTGACATCTTCTTGAGATTTATTTCCTAACCACAAAAAATAACCAGATCATAAATTAACGAAATAAGGTAAGCTTAAAATGTATGATATTTTGTTAATTATTTAGTAATCAATTGATTGTTTGTTGGCTTTTGTTTTGAAACATAAGAGATGACCACTAAAAGTAGTGGCATGATCAATTATTTTAAAACACAACAAATTATGACGAAGTACAATCAACTCATTGCGGCCACTTTGCTCGTTTCAGCAATTGGTTTAGGCTCGTGTAAGGAGCAGCCGAAAGAAAGCAAAGAAGAAAAACAAACAACAGCAGCTACCGAAGGAAGAAAAGAATACTATGAGGTTGCGCCAAATGTAAAACTGCACGTAACTGATTTAGGCAATGGTCCGGCAGTAGTACTGATCCATGGTTACCCATTAAGCGATGCATCCTGGGAGTATCAGTATCATGCCTTGGTTAAGGCCGGTTATCGGGCAATTGGGATTACTTTAAGAGGCTTTGGCCAGTCTGATAAGCCATTTGGTAAATATGACTATGATCAGTTTGCCGATGATATCAAAAGTGTTTTAGACCAGATGGATGTAAAAGAAGCTGTAATCGGCGGACACTCCATGGGTGGGGCGATCGCCTTACATTATGTGGCAAAATACAATGGTGCACATGTTAAAAAACTTGGACTGTTCTCTGCAGCAGCCCCCCGCCACACTAAAACCGCCGATTATCCTTACCCATTGTTTACCAAAGATGATATCAGCCAATGGGTAGCACTTAACAATTCAGACCGTCCGGCATTATTAGCAGCTGTAGGGGCTAAATTTGCGCTAACGCCAAGCTCACTGTCGCCAGGCATTGGCCAGTGGTTATATTCCATTGAACTTCAATCATCAGCGTATGCAATGGAGCAGGCACTTATTTCGCTGAGAGATGAAGATTTGAGGGCTGATCTGGCAAAAATCAAAGTCCCAACTTTAATCATGCACGCAAAAGACGATCACATTGTCGCCTATGCCTTAGCACAACAAATGAATAAAGGAATCGTGGGGTCTAAACTCGTAACCTTTGATAAAAGCGGCCATGCCTCTTTTCTCGAAGAAAAAGATAAGTTCAATGAAGAACTGATTAAATTCATTAAAGAATAACCAATTGGTGGGTATCTGGCACATAACGATGCGGATATCCACTATTAATACCTTTGGTTTAGCGTCTGGGTAAAAATAACCAAATATAATACTGCCTTTCGGTAATCTTCATCCCATCATCTTCTCACTTATTCTCTCTACTATATTTCGTTTCCAAAATCGCCTTTTAGCGAAATATCGTGAGTCATTTATGGTCATGATGTTGATTGCGGTGCATTAACGCCATATTCTTGCCTTTGGCATATTCTTTGAATTCGCGGGTTTGAACATTAACAAAAAAATCCCTATCGGATCAATCCTCAAGCGCTCAGTGATGATAAATAATCATCCGGATGTTGTTCGTTTTGCGATTGCGTTAAAGTTCATTCATCCAATTCGCGGATAAATATTTTGGGAAAGGTCAATTATAAAAAATGAGAAAGCAGGAATCAGATTATCGCTCCGTGGCCAATGTTTATGGCAATGATGTTCAGCCTCATGCCAATTCTTATTTTGCAGAGCGGGCAGAAATTGTAGGAGTGCAAGAAAAGGACTTTAGTTTAAAGGAACTATTTCAAGGTATATTTTCTAAACTGAATCCATTATTTTCTATTGATTGCGTCGCATTGATTCTTTATAACGATGAAATGGACCACATTACAAGGGCATATCTCACAGAGGCTATTTCAGGCAAAATATCCTGTACAGAAATTATTTCCGATCCGACCAGCCTTTCGCTGGTTACAAAAGAAATTTCGGAATTTGATTTTCCTGTGCTTAAGTCGAGGCAAGACTGGATAGCTGATTTTGGCGAGAACCACTGCTTAGCTAACCATCCTACAGAATATCATTTTCATTGTTATATACCTTTAGCGCACAACGGCCGCATATTGGGTACTTTCGAACTTCATAATCAAAACCGCGAATTAAGCGCAGAAGGATTGACTTTTTGCTGTAACATTGCCGATTTCATAGCAGGATTGCTAGCTACAATTGAAGAAAAAAATGTAAATGACCTTGGTTTTGCAAGGCCAGGCACCTCTCAAATTATGAACCGGTCTGAAACATCAGCCTTTGCTGAGGAAAAAATTAAACAGTTAGAAAAGGAAATTGAAAAACTAAGTGCGCAGCTTGCTGAATATCTGATTTTTGAACCAAAAGAATCACCTGAAATCCTCGCACATCCTGAAATTATTGGCTGTAGCCCTGAAATGAAAGATGTTTACAGACTGCTCAACCGGATTTCTGCTACGGAAACTACAGTTTTAATTTTGGGCGAAACCGGAACGGGGAAAGAGCTGATCGCCAAAGCCGTTCACGATGGGTCTTCAAGAAGCAAAAAAACAATGGTTAAGGTCAACTGTGCCGCCATTCCACCTAATTTAATCGAATCTGAACTTTTTGGTCATGAGAAAGGAAGCTTTACGGGTGCTACAGAAAGACGGATCGGGAGGTTTGAACAAGCGCATAAGGGTACAATCTTTCTGGATGAAATTGGGGAGTTACCACTCGATTTACAAGTTAAATTGCTTCGTGTTTTACAGGAAAAAGAAATAGAACGTGTTGGGGGCAAAACAACTATTGTGACTGATGTGCGCATCATCTCGGCCACCAACAGAAATCTTTTAGAAGAAGTGGAGGCGGGGCGGTTTAGGCGTGATTTATATTACAGGTTAAATGTTTTTCCGGTTTCATTGCCTCCGCTTCGAAATCGGAAATCGGATATACCTGTGTTGGCTACTTTTTTCCTGGCGAAATTCGCAAAAAAGTCGAATCGAAATCTTCATGGATTTTCAAAAAAGGCAATTTCCACGATGATGGCTTACAGCTGGCCTGGGAATGTAAGAGAATTGGAGCACCTCATCGAAAGGCAGGTGGTAATGGCAGAGGGTAATGTGATTAAGGATATCGAAATTCCGGAGAATAACAAACAATCCATAACTTCAGCCAGGTCTGTTAAAACCATATTTGAAAATGAACGCGAGCATATATTCACTGTATTAGCGTTATGTAACGGACGGATTTCCGGTCAACATGGCGCGGCAAAATTATTAGGTGTTCCCGCAACCACGTTAAATTCGAAAATCAAAAAGCTTGGCCTGGCCAAAAAACACATTTATTGATCATCTTGAAGCAATAGTGTTCGTGCTTATTCTTTTGAGCATTGCTTACTGAAATGGCGATATCTCCTGAAATTTCCAAAGATATCGCCATTTTTCCTGGCATAACGATTGACCTAAATATCCAATTCGAAAGATGAACGGGAGGCCTTGTCTGCCTGATCCAACAGGTCAGAGTCGTGTTCGGCAGCCCTTTCATCACTAATGATTGTACTTTGATTTAGCGCATCTTCCTCGCTGGTTAATGCATCTTCCTTATCGTCAGAAAGTTCTTCTTTATTTGGGTCTATTATCATGGCTTTTTTATTTAAAGATAACCATTTAAATTAGCTTAAGCCGCTCTTTTTTGCTTTTTTATACATCGAATAGCTTATCTTTTGTTTATCAATATTTTTTAAAATAAATATGCCCGAATTTTATCATAAATTCACTTTATTTCGTCAATTTTTATTATTGGATTGTTTTTAAGGTTTTGTTTTACAGTGTGTTGTGTGTTGGTTTGTTTTTTGGTAAATTAACACGTCATTTAAAAAGAACAAATAATTATGGATAACGATTATTTAAAACATATCGGAGAAATGACTTCACTTTCAGAAGTTGTAAATGCCTTGGTTAAACAGGGTTATATTGTCGACTTCAATTTAAAAAGTAGCCAGTTAAGCAGCGGAGAAAACCCAATTCAGGCGTCTCCCGAGCAATTTTTGATCGATAAACATTATCGTTTTGAAGGAGAGTCCGACCCCGATGATGAGGCGATTGTTTATGCCATTTCCTCTATTGATGGTAAAATAAAAGGAATCTTTGTGAACGGTTACGGAACTTCATCTGAAAGCGCTGGTGATGACGTGATTAAACAATTAAAAACCCGAACTGATTAGGAACTACCCATGAACAAACTAAAATTATATGGTAAACCAGATTCTCCTGAGATTTACCCCATCAGAGATTTTTTAAAACGAAGTGTTATCGATTTCGAATGGTTCGACATTACGCATGATGATTTGGGCTGGGGCCAGGGAATTACCTCATTTAATAATCCGGATAAGCAACCTGTAATAGAGTTCCCTGATGGCAAAGTGATTGTAAATCCAAGCTTAGAACAAATTGCCTGTAACCTGGGCTGGATTACCGAGCCCAAATATGCGGAATATGATCTTTCGATCTACGGTGCTGGTCCTGCGGGACTAAGTGCTGCGGTTTATGCTGCATCAGAAGGGCTGAAAACTATCCTGATTGAACGTGAAGCCATTGGTGGACAGGCTGGTACCAGTTCGCTGATCGAAAATTATCTGGGTTTTCCTGAAGGAATATCCGGGGCAAACCTTGCTGAAAGGGCCAGGCAGCAAGCGCTAAAATTCGGTGTCGAGATTTTGCTTTTAAAGGAGGGGATCAAAGGCTCGTTTTATGATAATAGAATCCATGTAGATTTTGCTACCGGCGAAAAGCTGGTCGCTAAAACAAATATTTGTGCAACAGGAGTGGAGTATGCCAGATTGAATCTCCCTGATGAGGACCGGTTTTTTCATAAAGGAGTTTATTATGGTGCTGGTGCAAGTGAGGCTTTTTTCTGTCAGGATAAAGACCTTTATATTGTTGGCGGCGGAAACTCTGCCGGACAGGCTGCTACCTATTTTTCTGGCTTTGCCAAACGCGTTTTTATGGTGATCCGAAAAGGTAATCTTGCTGATACCCTATCTGAATACCTGATTCAGCGGATAGCATCGATTAAGAATATTCATGTCCTGTATTATGCTGAAGTAGCGGCACTGGAAGGTGATGATTATTTACAGCGCATCAAAATTGTAAACAGTCAGGATGGAACAGAGGCATGGCACGATACCTCAAAATTATTCATCTGTATAGGTGGGAAACCCAATACCGAATGGGCTGTTGAAACTGCAATCTGCAGGGATAGAAATGGATATCTTTATACAGGTAACGATCTGCTTAGTTTGGATCAATATAAGATGTGTTGGGAACTGGAACGGCCGCCTTATCATTTAGAAACCAGTGTTCCGGGCTCTTTTGCTGCTGGTGATGTGAGGTTTAATTCGGTAAAGCGGGTTGCATCGGCTGTAGGCGAAGGTGCCATGGCAGTAACTCAGGTTCATCAATATTTATCAAAATTGTAATTATGGAAAACAACAGCATCTGCAGCCACATTGAGGCTGTAAAAGAATTAAAAACTGCAAAAGAACGTGTTTGTGAAACCTGTATAAAACAAGGTACAGATTGGGTGCATCTTCGTACCTGCCAAACTTGTGGCATTACCTTATGCTGTGATTCATCGCCAATGCAACACATGTCGCATCATTGCCGGGCAGAAAAACATCCTGTTATCATCTCATCAGAACCGGGAGAACGGTGGATGTACTGCTTTCTGGATAACGAAATGGCTGAATACTGATTTAAACATGATAAAAAAAAAGGCTTTTGGTTAAAGCGTATGGAATTAATGGTAACCTGGCCAGATATAAATAATTAAGAAAAGAAATGCTTTCCGAGGTGACATGGTACATTCGTCCCACTGTTTTCCGGTAAAACTATTTGACCTCATTAATGTTTCTGACAATTACCCCGGGCATCTTTTCGAAAATGTCCTGCATATATTTGCGATGGTTTGCTCCGGCCATTACAACAACCCGCTTAACCCCTTTCTCTTTTGAACGGCTCAGTACATTGTTGCACATCCCTTCATTTCTCATTAGCCACCAATGTATCTTGGAAAGCATTTCTAACTTATTGATTAAGTGTTAAGATTCAGTTTCATTTTTCATTTCTGCGTAAATTAGTCAACGGAGCCACCTTGAGCCGAATAAAATAATATCGGTGAACAGCAGATCGTAGTCAATCAGAATATAAGCTGTTTTTTGATAACGCTGGTGCGGAATTTACCGTGACCGCTGTAGGTGAGGGTATCGCCAATTTCATTCCGTTCCATGGCTTTAAAATCAATATGACCATAAAGGCTGTCCCCGATGTTATAACTGGATTTGTCCAGGCTAAGTTTTTGATAAACTACCCAATGTAATGGCTCATCCACTTTTCCCTGATAGACCATATCAGAATAGCGGTAGCCTTCGGTATAAAAGCGGTTGTTGTGGTATTTGATTCTGAATCCAGATCCGCCCAAAAGTCCGTTAAGGCCAATGTGGATATGCAGGGTGTCTGTGTCCATAAAGAAGGCTTCGCAGTTATTGTCCTTGGTACCTGGTGAATCTTGCCTGCGCGGGCGTTCCCTGACAAAAAAAGCTACTTCGCTGCTGCGCTTTAGTGTGCTGTCATGCCCGGGATAAGGCATTATCTCCGGCTGTAAGCCCATTTGAGCAAAGGTTTTATCCTTGGAAAGCGAATGATTAACGGTTACCTCGTCCCATTGTTCGGCAATTTTGTTATTGCAATTGACAAGAATGATGGTGATAAAGAAGAGTGAGCAAGATAACCTGGAAATGTTCATACGCATTTTTAAAACTGGATGCGGTTTGGAACCCGATTCCATAAATATCGACTCGATTCCAGATTTCTGGTTTTTACAGGCTTGGCTTTTTTGATATCGAAAATGCTGATTGATTTTTCTGCAAAATGATGTTTTATTTTAAACCTATGAGACAATATCATCTAATATGCCAGTGGCTTGACTTGGTTTTCAGTCCATTTTCAGTTCCCCGATGGTTTCTAGGCCGTAGTCTTTGCGGAGCTCCTTTATGAATTTACCAATAAGTTAAACGTTTAACACTTTCATCTCAGATAGCCTTTATCGTAGTTTGATCTTTACCTGGAGAGACAACGGTTATTTTTTCTACTTGTAGATATGATCCAAAGGCAGCCAGTCCAGGTTAGTAATGCCGTAGAAATACCCAGCTCTGGATCAGCTAGTTTAAAAGAAGAAAAAATAGCAATAATGGAGATCGCTGTAGCTAGAATATATGGGAATGCCTTTTTCATAATAGGAGTAATCTTCGAATAATAAGTTACCTAAGTCTAGGCAAAAACTAATCCAATGACACTGTAAACACTACTGATGACACTATTATTTCTTTTAACTGACATTTCTACTAAAAAAGTCAGGTTTATATAATTTGACTTTGCGCAAAAGCAACTTTAAGATTCAGATCTAAATAATTTATTATGTTAATTCCTTGAATATAGGACAATGAAGATAAAATATTTACTAGGAATCAGTAAGCTTTTTTCAGAACAGCCAGGGTTTTCTGGATTCTTCTTTGCACCAAGTTAGCCTATCTGTGAATAAAGTGAAGAACCACTCTTAATCAATATCTAGCCAGAGCGCCATGTGTCTATCTTTGCATCAGAATCAAAAGAATCCCTGAATATTTGAGGTATTGCCTCAGGTGTTTTAAGGCAGTGGTAAGTTGGTTCTCCACTGTGCGTTTTGAAATATTCAGTTTCATGGCGATCTCAATGATACTCAGGTTTTCCTTTCTGCTCAGCAGGTAAATCTCCCGGCACCTTTTTGGCAGTTCGTTGAGCATTAACATAATCCTTTCATCGAATTCTTCTTGCCCAATTTTTTCTTCTCCTTTATTGGTGGTTGAAAGATTACCTGGCGCAAAAGCATGTTCATTCTGGCTGTAGTCCTCGATATAATTTATGGGCACTGCTTTTAGCTCCTGTTTTTTTCTGATCCCACGGTAACTGGCACTGGTGAGTACATAGTTCTTAAATGACCCTATATTCAACTCATGCCTTCTCTTCCAGATGTTAAGGAATATATCATGGGTAATCTCAAGCGCGGCTTCCTCGTCTTTGACATACCGGTAACACACTGCATACACTTTCGACCAATAGCGATCAAACAGGGCGTTGAATGCTTTTTCATCATCTAAAAGTATAAGCTGCAATAATTCGGGGTCCGTATGATCGCTGGTTGGCATAAGTTTGTTTCAAATAAAGCTATGATTTAAAATCGAAATAAAAAATCGCTGCACGCTATGGATATTCAACTCTGAACAGCTTGTTTTATTAAACTTTAATTTTTTATTTTTTTTTATGTGTGTGGCAATCAAAATCCGTGTCTATATATTAAAGGACCAAATTTAAACCCTACGTGCCCGGTATGACAGAAGACCAATATCTTTCCCTTTGTGAGAAATACCTGAACGGAACAATTACGCCCGAAGAAGAAACTACGCTTTTGGCTTATCAAGATGCTCAAGGGCTCTCAGGCCTTTCCATTGCAGCAGGAGAAGAGGAGCGATTAGGTAAAATCTTAAGGACAAGGCTTCATCACAGTATCAGCGCGCAGTCACCGGCAAAAACCTTCTTTGGCATCAGAGGCCTGAGCTGGCAGGCTGCAGCAGCATTAGCAGCATCGCTCTTACTGGTAATTTATTTGGGGAGGGGTGTTTTCAAAACAGAAAAATCTAAACAAGGTACCGTACTTGTCAAAAAGAAGGAAAGCAGTGACAAAGATATATTGCCGGGTTCTGCTAATGCAGTACTAACACTGTCGAACGGTGAAAGCATCAAACTTGATGGCTCCGCAGACGGTGTGATCAGCAGGCATGGAAATACTGCGATCTCCAAATCAGGCAATGGACTCATCGTTTCTTCCAATGGCGTAAACCAAAAAAATGACGTTCTGAACAAGATTACCATTCCGCGGGGCGGTAAATATGATATCACCCTTCCCGATGGTACCAGGGTATGGCTGAATTCTTCCTCATCGTTAAGCTTTCCCACAGTATTTGCTGGTGGGGAGCGTAAGGTTCTTCTTACCGGGGAAGCCTATTTTGAAGTAGCAAAGAACAGAGAAATGCCTTTCAAGGTTGATGTGAATGGAAAACAGGTAGTAGAGGTTTTAGGTACACATTTCAATATTACTGCTTTTAGCGGTGAGGGGGATATTATGACCACCCTGCTAGAAGGGTCTGTAAAAATTAATTACAAAAAGTCATCAATCCTGATCAAACCTGGACAAATGGCTGTTAATGACCTGCAGAATAACTTAAAGGTTGTACCTGCGGACCTGGAAGAGGTAATGGCCTGGAAAAATGATATGTTTATTTTCAATAATGAAAACATCAGCTCGATCATGAAAAAGATATCACGGTGGTATGATGTAGATGTTGAATATAAAGGTGATATATCGGGAGTTAATTTTGATGGAAATTATTCGCGCTCAAAAGGTCTTAAAAGCCTTCTTAGAAATATTGAATTAACAGATAAAGTTCGGTTTGTAACTGAAGAAAGGAGGATCATCGTTATAGTCAGATAAATACTTTAGCAGATCCAAAAACCGGAAGTGCTTGAGACCACTCCCGGAATTGATTAGTGTAAAACTAATTTGGATCGCAACAATCATTCAAACAACAACTATTTAATCCTAACCAAATGTATAAAATTTTTACTGCACTTCAGTGCGGGGATATCTCTTGCTATACGCAAAAAATCCTTCGAGTTATGAGACTTACAATCATTTTGATAATGGTCGCCTTTTTACACGCCAGTGCCGGGAGTTTTGCCCAGCAGGTGAGCATAAATGTTAAAGACGCCCCGCTACGGGAAGTTCTGAACCAATTGACCAAGCAGACCGGATACAATTTTATCTGTGATGCAAATGTGATCAGTGGTTCTGCCCCGGTTACTGTAAGATTCAAAAAAACACCGCTTCAACAGGTTTTGGAAGCCTGTTTTTCCAGCCAGGCCGTAGAAATGGTATTTGGCGATAATTCAACTATTGTAATTAAGAAAAAGATCCAGGTTATGAAACTCCCACTACAGGTTATTTTGGTAAGTGGCATGATTACCGATGCGAAGGGAGTAGGTTTGCCAGGTGTTAGCGTACTGGTAAAGGGGACCAAGACCGGGGTGGTTTCTGATAATGGCGGGGCATATTCCATTAAAGTGGCTGATCAGAAATCCGTCTTGGTGTTTTCCTTTATCGGGATGGTAAGCCAGGAAATAAGCGTAGGTAGCAGAACAATAATTAATGTGACCATGGCCGATACGCCGCAATCACTCGGTGATGTAGTTGTGGTAGGTTACGGAACGCAGTCGCGCACTACTGTTACCTCATCAATTACAAAAGTAGAAGGTAAGAATATAGGAAACCAACCGGTCAGTACTCCGGGTGAAGCTTTGGCAGGACTTGCTGCCGGTGTGCAGGTACAATCTGATCAGGGTGGTAAACCAGGTGCGGCCCCAACCATCAGGGTACGTGGGGTAAGTTCACTTAGCTCATCGAATGATCCGCTTTATGTTGTAGATGGTTATCCACTGGAGACCGCTGCAAACTTTAACCTGATCAATCCCAGTGATATAGAATCGGTGGAAGTGCTAAAAGATGCCGCTTCGGCTGCTATTTATGGTTCAAGGGCGGCAAATGGAGTTGTTATTGTTACAACCAAAAGAGGAAAGGCAGGGAAAACGGTGTTTTCGGTTTCAGCCTATTCGGGTATACAAGAAGTAAACAAGTATATTGATGTTTTAGGCAAAGAGCAGTATGTGCAACAGGTAAAAGCCTTGAGCCGGATTAAAAATTTGCAGTATCCGGCAATTTTGGATGGTGACATCTCAGCACTCCCTGATGTAGATTGGCAAAAAGAAATCTTCAGAACTGCGCCAATACGCAGCTTCGAATTTAATGCATCCGGTGGTAGCGAAAAAGTTCGTTTTAGTGCTTCTGCAGGGGTGTTTAAACAAAAGGGTGTTTTAATTGGTACTGAGTATACAAGATACAATACCCGTTTAAATCTTGATGCAGACATTGTTAAAAACGTAAAGTTTGGTTTTTCAGTTTCTCCGTCATTTTCAGAGCAGTACAGACAGCCATCTTCAGGTCAGGCCAGTGGTGCGGGAGCAAATCCAAATGATTTTATTATTGGTGTACCGGGACTGCTTGCAGATCTGAATTTGCCCAGCCCGCTTAACCAGGCCTTAACTTTTCAACCAATTGTGCCGGTATATCGGGCCAATGGTGATTTTGCGCAACCCTACGACAGGGAATTAAACTATAATCTTTCTCCAACAGCTGTATTCTCAGCATCCAATTTCTATAATCCGGTGGGCATTCTTAGCCTATCCGTTAACCGGTCGAGAGCTTTTAGGACTTTAAGCAATGCTTTTTTAGAATATACACCGATTACGGGTTTAAAAGTTAAAACATACATTGGTGCAACTTTGGAAAACGAACAGGTTCATGGTTATATTCCGGGTACAATGGCATACAGTTCTGCACCTACAGCATCAGGAGCGAATCCCCAGTTGGCCGGTATTTTTGCCTCAGATAATGTAAGAAATAGTTTCGATTGGGTTTGGGAAAACACGGCAACTTATGATAAACAGATCGGGAAGCATCATTTTAACCTATTGGGATTGTTTTCCGCTCAGAAATATGAATCGCAAATCAATTATACCGCGGGTTTGCCGGGTACTTTTATCACTACTTCTGTTCAGAGTCCCTTAGCTTCACCAAATACGGTTGGTACCGAGCTTTTTGATGCTAATACCTTTGTTTCATACGCAGGCAGGTTTACTTACGATTACAATAAGAAATACCTGTTCACCGCTGCGGTACGCCAGGATGGTTCATCCCGTTTTGGTTCAAATAATAAGTTTGCCGTTTTTCCATCTTTCTCAATGGGCTGGAGGCTTGCCGAAGAACCTTTTTTGAAGGAATCTTTACTGAAAATAGGTATCAACGAGTTTAAATTAAGGGGTGGTTATGGCCGTACGGGCAATGCCAATATCGGTAGTTTTACTTACATAAATTCAATCGCCTTAAACCGTAACTATGCCTCGGGTAATTCCAGGATTTTTGGTACACAGCAAACTGGCTTTGCCAATCCTGATTTAACCTGGGAGAAAAATGACCAGACCAGTATTGGAACTGACATTGGCCTATTGCAGAATAAAATCGTTTTAACTTTCGATTATTTTGTCCGTAACTCTAACGGAATGTTGCTTAACAAAGCCTTGCCCTTGGCTATTGGTTATACATCATCACTGCAATCGAGTGTTTACAACTCAACTTACCAGGCCAACCTGGGTAAGCTTCAAAATAAAGGTTTTGAGTTCACGGCCAATACCAACTTTAAGCTTGGGCCGGTAACCTGGACTGCCAACGCCAATTTTTCTACTTACAAAACAAAAGTACTGGATCTAGGTGGGCCTAGCGCATTGCCTGCGGTAAGGGCTATCAATGGCTGGAACAATGTGTACCAGGTTAAAGTTGGTGATCCTTTGGGTATTATGTATGGCTATGAGATTGTTGGTGTGTTCAAAAATGCCGCCGATCTGGCCAATAATGCAAAAGCTACCTCGGGTAATAACATCGGAGATCCAATTATCAAAGATCAGAATGGAGATGGAAAGGTTGATGCCAGTGATGTAACTGAATTAGGGCATGGATTACCGGATTTTACCTTTGGATTGACCAATAGTTTCCAATATAAAAACTTCGATCTGAGTATTTTAGTTCAGGGGGTGCAAGGGGTGAATATTATTAATGGTAACAACAGGCAAACCATTACGGGTAATCACAACCAGAACTCATTGGCTAAATATTTTAATAATTATTATGATCCTGCATTTCCTGACAGGGACGTGCTTTATGCCAGTCCTATAGCTACAGGAGCATTGCCAGGACCTGCATTAACCAATTTAGCTGTCGAAAACGGTTCATACTTACGTGTTAGGAACATTACCCTGGGTTACAGGCTTAGTGAAAATTTATTGCGTAAGCTATCTATCCAGTCTGCAAGGTTGTATGTAACTGCTCAAAATCCATTTCTGATAACTAAATATACTGGTTACAACCCCGAGGCGAACATTATGGGAGGAGATCCTACAACACCTGGCGTAGATCAGGGTACATACCCTACTGCACGTACATTTATTTTAGGTATCAATTTTGGCTTTTAACCGCACTAATAAAAATGATCATGAAAATTAATAAAATCATCATATGCAGTATATCCGTACTTACCTTAAGTATGGCCATTACTTCCTGCAAAAAATCCTTTGTAGAATTAACACCTAAAGGAATTGTTCCTGTAAATACTTTTTACACCACCGAGATTGATATAAAATCGGCCCTTACAGGGGCTTACAGTAGTTTGCGCCCTATTTATAATGAACAATATGGTTTTGGCGAACTTCCTTCAGATAATGCCCAGACTTATGGAGAGAGTGAAGTGCTTTACGGTGAACAGGATAAGCTAACCTGGACTGCAAATTCTACCAATTTACAAAATGCATGGGGCAGGTTCTATGCAACCATCGCTTATGCCAATATTGTTCTTGACCATGTTGCTACACCACCGATGACTACCGCTAATCGTAATGCCTATATCGGGCAGGCAAAGTTTCTTCGTGCTTTAATGTATTTTAATTTAGTAAGAATGTTTGGTGGAGTTCCGTTGGTATTGAATGAGATCACTTCAGAGCAACAGGCCTATACCTACAATAGGGCAGCTCCCGATGTTGTTTATGCCCAAATAGAAAAAGACTTAACGGAAGCTGCTGCGTTACTGCCCGCGAATTATACCGGTACTGATATTGGCCGCGCTACAAGCATTGCCGCCAATGGACTGCTGGGTAAAGTTTATATGTTCCAAAGTAAATTTGCCCAAGCTGAAAGCCTTTTGGCAACAGTGGCTGCAAGTGCAGGTACTTTATTGCCTTACGATCAGATTTTCGGATTGGGAAAAGATAACAACAGAGATATCCTTTTCTCCGTTCAATATCTTGGCGGCGGTTTTGGCGAGGGAAATACTTTTGCAAGAAGCTTCGTGCCGCAACCATCGGGCACAACAATTACTGCTGTAACCGGTAACAGTAACAACAGCGGGACAAAAGATTTATATGATAGTTTTGAAGCAGGGGACAACCGCTTAAATACGGCAATTGGCGTATATAGTGCAGGGACTTTGGTGTATTATTATGCTAAAAAGTTTATATACCAGAGCGTTGGCGCCAATAGTGAAGGAGATAATGACTGGCCGGTTTTACGCTACAGCGATATCGTTTTATTATATGCCGAAGCCTTAAACGAAAATGGTAAAACGCCTCAGGCACTTACGCAACTAAACTTGGTCCGTACACGCGCTAATCTAACTGCTAAATCTGGACTATCCCAGGCTGATGCAAGAACAGCAATTCAGCATGAAAGAAGGGTAGAGCTTTGCTTTGAAGGGGAGAGATGGTTCGATTTGATCAGATGGGGGATAATGGTCAATGTAATGCAAGCCCATAAAACCAATTATGTATCGGCAAACGGCTTAATTGGAAATGTAGTGCCAACATTAGCATTATATCCTATACCCACTAGAGAAATTCAGCTCAATCCAAATTTAAGACAGAACCCTGGTTATTGAGCTTAGTCAGTAAATCAATTCATTGTAGATTGAGGCTGATATTTATATTACAAGGCTGCAATGGATCATTGCAGCCTTGTTGTTTTGTGTTTTTCTTTGGCTTTTCGCACATAAACGTCCCCTGCATGACCGCTATTGGTAGCTGATCAATGCCTTCTATAGGTCACCTAGTTAATCAGATAGTGTATTACACTCGCCGGAAAACTGATCACGCTGAAAAATATACCATCAGGCTTGAACATGGTTCGCTGCTCCTGATGAAAGGAGATCTACAGACCATGTGGGACCATAGGATTGCAAAATCAACCAGACTGATGGGGCCAAAGGTCAATTTGACTTTTAGAAAAATCATTGAGACTTAAAATTCATATGTAATTGCATGATTATCTCTATATCGCCATACACAATGAACAACCAAACCAAAACACCCTGATCTCCTAATAGCGAAATATAAATGAGCGCTGCCCCGAACCTTTTGTGGAATAAATTGTTGAACCATAAAAAGCACTATGGAAACCACAGGAGACCGTGAACAGCCGAAAAAAGAAACGGGAGAGCAAAAGGTTCTCCTGGATCCTGCCATCACCGCAGAGACCGACGAACTGGACCCCAGATTCCAGCAGGATCAGACAATTAATGACAAGCCGGCAGAAGAAGGCAATAATTTACCTAATCAATAACAGAACATGGAACAGTTTAGAATAGAAGTAGCAGTAGAGAACGAGGGTAGGTTTTACGACATCCGCGCTTTGGGAGATGCCCGGTATGAAATATCAGAAAACGGCCAGGTAATCGGCACTATTCAATTGGATGAGCGAGATCATGCCCGCTGCGAAAGCCAGGGCTGTGAACTGGATCTTCCGGCATTGCATGCAGTCCGCGAAGGCATACAGGCTCATGAAGGCTGGGATGAGGCTATAGGGCACGCCTAGCAAAGCCTGACCGTTAATGTAAAATGGCTGTGCAACTCTGGGTTAGCTCTCCAAGTTGCCTCGCCTAATAATTTCTTGTTAATGAGTTTCATATTTTCAGCCAAGCTGATCTAGTGTGCAGTTCAGTACAGATTTATGAATAAGATTTCATAAATCCTTTCCGGTCAAAATGACTTCTGATTTTTCCATTCTGTAATCTCCTATATATTTCCCATTAGGACAGTTTAGCTAACAGGTAATTAAAATTATTACAGCTTTGCCACAAGGTCCTGTTGCCGATGACGTAGAAGTGTTTTTTTGCTCTGGTGAGTGCCACGTTAAGCATGTTGGGTTTAGCTGACGCCCACCTTCTCGCGCCTTCGCTTTTAGGGTCGCTACCGAGTACGAGGAAGACAGTGTCGGTTTCTTTGCCCTGAAAGGTGTGTATGGTTCCGCACTTTACTTTGGGGTACTTTTTGTTGAGTTCCATACGGCATTTATCGGCTACGGATTTGAATGGGGAGATGACGAAGATATTGTCTGTATCTTGGATGATGGCTAGTTTTTCTTTTAACAGTTCGATTTCTTCCCTGATGACCTGTTTATTTTCAATGGTTTTTCCCGCAATATGGAACCAGGTGGATGGGCCGAGTGCTGTGCTGTTTTTATCATCATGAGTTGCTTTGACCATTTGATCTGAGTAAGCGATATGATTAGCGATGGAGAACATGGGGTCAGCGCATCTGCGATGCGTGCGAAGTGGGAATCCTGTCCAGATTTTCTGTTCGTCGCTTTGTTTCATCTCTGTGCCATAAAGGCTGATGCGATCGGCGAGCTGCTGGGCGGAAGATAGCCGCGGGAACCAGATAGGTTCATTTTTATAGGGGCGGTTGAGTATTTCAATGAGCTTTGCCGGACTGGTTACTACAGGTTCGATCTGTAGTGGATCTCCAATGATGATCGATCTTTTTGATCTGTTTATGATTCCTGCTGCCGATTGTACAGTTGCCTGTCCGGCCTCGTCCAAAAGGAGCCAGCCTATGCTGTCCTCTTCGAGGTTTTTAAACAGGCGGCCGACTGAGGCAAGCGATGTGGATACAACAGGAACCAGAAAGAAAAAGGTTTTCCATACACTAGAAGCAATTGTTTTGGAAACAGCGGCTTTGCCATCAAGCATTTCAAGTAGTATGTTGATGTTGTTGCGAAACTGTTTGGCATTGCTAAGTACAGCATACTCATGGATCTTTAGGCTTGTTAAGAATATATTGGATCTTAGGGTATTGAGTTTCTCTGATGACCATGGATTACTTTTATGAAAAGCAGATCTGTCTTCGGTATAGGCTTTGTACAGGTTTTCATCAGGTAGGTTATTAGATGCAATTCCGTAGTCCTGTTGAAGTGTCTCTTTTTTTGTTGTATATGCTTTAATCCTGCTTTCAATTAAAGCCAGTTCTTTCTTAATATCTTTTTGCCCTGCTTCATTTTTATCCAGGTTGGTTCTTAATTGCTGCTCTTCTTTCCCAGTTTCCGAAATGCTTCTACTAACTTTATTGAGATCGTTTAGATACTGTTGTAAAGGCAGGTTCCATTGTTTAAAGGACTTGGTGTTGAAAAGCTTTTGAAAGAAGAAAAAGGAAGGCTTGCTTAGCTGGTGAAGGGCGATAAGTTCTTTGGTCTCTTTTAGCGCTGCCTTTAACCTGTTCAAGACTTCTTTTAGGTCCTTGATCTGGTTTTCGAAGGTTATGGCTTTTTGCTTTAGATCATTGAGATTGCGATGTAGATTCGTTTCTTCCTTTATGTCAGCTAACTGTTTTGGTAGCGCGGCATGGAATGCGCTGGCTGATTTGCGGAAGGCCTCGAATTCCTGGATCAACCCTGTAAGTTCTGTTTTGGTCTGTTCAAATTTTCCACGGTAGCCAAGGGTGTGATCGATCTCTTCTGGATTATTGTATAAAGAACCCAGGTAATGGCTGAATCTTTTCTCTTCTTTGGAATTGAACCAGAAGTTTGATTTGAAAAGGCCTCTGTTCTCTGAATTCCCCAGTGCTACGGCCAGGAGTCCCCAGCTTTCCTTTTCGATCATGGACTTTGTATGGGCGATGAAATATCCAGCCTCTGTAAAGCTGGGATCTATCTTGTTCCTTTGGGGAAGTTCTTTGGATATATTCTCCACGGCTGCATTGTTGTTGCTGGCCACAACGACTCCTGTGTCCTCAAATAGTGAGGTTTTGATAGGGAAATGGGTAAGGAAATCTGATTCGCGCTGGATGCGTTCACCGGGCATAAACATCAGGATATTGTTTGCCTTGATGAGTTTTTGCGCGCGCTGTACAATAACATCTGCTATTATATCACTAAGCAATGTTGTCTTACCTGTACCTGGAGGACCGTTAATGCCCATGATCCCACCGTCTTTTAAATCTTCAAGAGCGATGTTCATCGCACCTAATTGGGCAGCGTATGCGCCAAATTGCGGATTAGAAGGCCATCTTCCCATCGGCATCTTATTGGGATCTATTGTTTTAAAGAATGCACCGGCCTCTTTTAGAAGATCGGTTCTTTGCCTGGGATTGAGCTCCGGGATCAGGTAGTTGCGCAGTCCTTTGTTCCATTTTTTTGGATGGTTGATAAGCTGGTTTAGGTCATCCAGATAAAAGCTGTTTAGGAAACTGGTGTCCGCATTTTTGATCTTTTTCGATATGCTAATGCGCTGGCAATAAATGGTTGCTTCACATTCGAGGTCTTGGATGTTTAAACTGTTCAGTACACTGACCTCTCTTTTCAGCTCCTTCCAGCCGATAAAATGCTGTTGTACAGGTTTATCTGGTTCGTCAGAAAATGGCTTTATGGTATGTCTCTCTGTAAAAGCTTCCTGTACTTTTTCCAGCTTTTCTACTACTGTTTCCATTTCTTGACCATTCTGGAGGCATTTTAATCCATGAAGGTAAGAAGCCTGTAGATATGCGCCCTCCTCGCTCAAGGTTCCCTCTTCTTCTATTACGAGTACAGCCATGCAGGTATCACCGGTAATTTTTTCCATCCAGTCCGGTTTTTCATCGCTTTCGCCAGTAAACTTTTCGATCAGTCCGGTAACATGCAGTTTTTTCTGCTTTCCAAAATATAGGATATACCTGCGTTTGGCATCTTCCAGAGATTCCTGGGGAATTGTCCATGGTAGGGGCGAACCGGCTTCCAGATAATTTAGCTGATCTGGCATGTCTGGGAGATTGAAAATTTCAATGTCCCTCCAGAACTGGAGAATGTTTTTCTGTTTTTCCAAGAGCATAATCTTTATGTGCTTAAAATAACCAAATTTTCAGACAATTAAATTTTAATACCACTTGACGCACCTCGCATATGCGTTATTTGTCAAAAAAGCCACTAAATACCAAACACCAAAAGCCTGCAAATCGTTGATTTGCAGGCTTTTGGTGTTTTTTTTTGATGAATTTTGTTACTGATTCCAGTGGAGCCGAAGGGAGTCGAACCCTTGTCCAGTTGTGAGATAAATTATACCTTCTACATGCTTATTTTTCAATTGATTTTCGGGAAATAAACGGGCTGAAAACCGACCTTATTTAAATCCTTAGATACTTTATCTCACTTTAAGTCGTATCTCCTTAAAGCCAGCTTTGTTGTTTCGATGCCCCAGATTCTAACCCAACAATGCAGCAGTTAGAGGGACAAAAGCTAATTAGTTCTAAACTAAGCAGCTAAGGCGTAAGTATTTTCGCCAACTAAAATGTGAACGTTCACTTTAAGTGCTCTCCGTACAACGCACTGCATGCTAACATAACCTTCGCCACCCTGTCAAATCCAAGAACGGCCCCAGTTCAGTTTACAGTTTTAATTAATCAATTTGTAAACCGGATACAAATATACAAATAAAATGCCAAATAATAGCTTTAAACTGTTATTTGGCATTTAAAACCGTGAACTGAAAACTGTGAATTGAAAACTGTAAACTATACCGTTCTTCCCGGATATTGTTGCAACGCTACTTCCAAACAGTCCATAGCTGCATTTAAATCAGAGATATTTAATACATATGCCATTCGTACTTCGTTTTTACCAGAACCGGGAGTAGAATAGAAGCCAGTTGCAGGTGCCATCATTACCGTTTGGTTATTATGGGCAAAATCTTCTAAAATCCATTGACAGAATTTGTCAGCATCATCAATCGGGAATTTTGCAACCACGTAAAATGCACCGCCCGGGTTAGGACAGAAAACACCTTCGATATTATTTAACCGATTAACCAAAGTATCACGACGTAAAGTATATTCGGTATTTACTTTTTCAAAATAGCTATCCGGCGTATCTACAGCCGCTGCACCAGCAATTTGTTCAACCATACCCGGACTTAATCTTGCTTGTGCAAATTTTAATCCTGATGCAATAACTTCTTTGTTTTTGGTAATTAAACAACCTAAACGTGCACCACAAGCGCTGTAACGTTTAGAAACTGTATCCATAATCACCACATTTTCATCCAAACCATCTAAATGCATTGGAGAAATAAACTCTCTTCCATCATAGCAGAATTCGCGATAAGCTTCGTCAGAGAATAAAAATAAATCGTATTTAATACAAAGTGTTTTTAATGCCTCTAATTCTGCTCTTGAATATAAATAACCAGTTGGGTTATTTGGGTTACAAATGATGATTGCCTTCGTTTTTTCTGTAATCAGTTTTTCGAATTCGGCAATCGGAGGCAAAGCAAAACCATTTTCAATGTAAGAAAGGATAGGTTTTACCACTACGTTGCTCATGCAGGCAAAGCCATTGTAATTGGCATAGAAAGGCTCTGGGATGATAATTTCATCGCCCTCGTTTACGCAGGTTTGCATGGCAATGGTGATGGCCTCAGAACCACCAACTGTTACCAGTATATTTTCGGGTGTAATATTGTAACCCAGTTTATTGTAGTATTCGGTAAGTTTTAAGCGGTATGCAAGTGTACCTTCTGATGGAGTATAGGCCCAAACATTAAAATCAATGTTTTTGATGGCGTTTAACATTCCTTCAGGTGTTTCGATATCTGGTTGACCAATATTTAAATGGAAAACTTTTTTACCATCTTTTTTAGCTTGATCTGCAAATGGAGTTAACTTTCTGATTGGCGATGCAGGCATCTGCACACCTTTTTGTGAAATTTTTGGCATGGCACAAAAATAAAAAAGTCCCGATGAAAATCGGGACTTTTTAAATATTATCGTTTAAATAATTATTTCGAAGCTGCGGCAACCGTTTCACCTTTAATGTAAAGCACTTTAATTGGTGTTTTAGCATTTGAAGTAATGGTTACGGCTTTTGAAAAAGTTGATGGGCCAGCAGCTGCGTTAAACGTTACCGAAATTACACCCGTTTCACCTTTTTTCAATGGGGTAGAAGTGTATTTAGGTACTGTACATCCACAACTTGCTTCAGCTTTGGTAATAATTAATGGCTCTTCGCCAATATTGGTGTATTTGAAATCGTAAGTTACTGGTTTGTTTAAAACGATTTTACCGAAATCGTGAGTTTCCGATTCAAATTTAAACTCTGCAGGTTTAGTTTGTGCATTTACAGCAATACCTAAACCTAAAACAAAAGCGAATAATACTAAGATCTTTTTCATGTTATGTGGTTGTAATTTATTTTTTTAATTCTAAAACAAATTTAATGTTTTCATATTAAAACAAAAACTATTCCAAATATATTTTACAAATCCATATATAATTTTACAATCTAGGATAAAGGCAAACTTTTAATTTTGTATATATTTGCCGCAACCAATCTTTGATTACTATGCCGAATGAAAAATTGATGACCAACACTATTGATGCTTCCGAACTCAGTTTTAACGATTTTAAATCTATCGTTATAAACGACTATAAAATAGCCTTTGAAAGTAGGCAGGCCAGTGTTTTAGGCCGTAGAGAAGTATTAACAGGGAAGGCTAAATTTGGTATTTTTGGAGATGGAAAAGAGGTACCCCAGGTGGCTATGGCGAAAGCTTTTAAAAACGGCGACTGGCGCTCGGGCTATTACCGCGATCAAACTTTTGCTTTTGCAACAGGGATTTCTACCATTAAAGAATTTTTTGCACAACTTTATGCCAATCCAACTGACGGGGCTGATCCGTTTTCAGGCGGAAGGCAAATGAACTGCCATTTTGCAACAAAATCAGTTAACGAAGATGGAAGCTGGAACGATTTAACGCAGATTAAAAACTGTTCGTCAGATATTTCTCCTACCGGTGGCCAAATGGCCCGTTTGGTAGGCTTAGCTTATGCTTCTAAATTATTTAGGCAGAATAAGGAACTGGATTATTTGAAACACTTTTCGGTTAACGGAAATGAAGTTGCTTTTGGCACCATTGGTAATGCCTCGACTTCTGAAGGCGTGTTTTTTGAAGCCATTAATGCCGCAGGTGTATTACAGATACCCATGGCCATCTCAATTTGGGATGACGCTTATGGCATTTCAGTTCCGGCAAAATATCAAACCACAAAAGAAGATATTTCTGAAGTTTTAAAAGGCTTTCAGCGCGAGCCTGATCAACCAGGATATGAAATTTATAAAGTAAAGGGCTGGGATTATCCAGCTTTATGCGAGGTGTATGAAAAAGCAATAAATGTATGTAGAGACGAACATGTACCTGTTTTAATTCACGTTACAGAACTTACTCAACCTCAGGGGCACTCTACCTCTGGTTCGCACGAAAGATATAAATCAAAAGATCGTTTAGCTTGGGAAACCGAACACGATTGCATCCTGAAAATGCGTGCCTGGATGCTCGATTCGGCAGTAGCAACCGAAGAGGAAATTGTAGCGGTTGAAAAAGAAGCAAAGGTTTTTGTACGCAATGCACAAAAAGAAGCTTGGAATGAGTTTTTGGATAGCATTAAACCCGAACAAAAACAAGTGGTCGATTTAATTGGTGGTGTAGCTAAACATCAACCGGAACTGGCTAAAATCGCTGCAAATCTGGCTTCAACTGCCGATGCACAACGCAGGGAGGTTTTCACTGCTGTGCGAAAAGCCATCCGTTTATCGGCTAATTTTAATTCTTCCGAACGCGATGAACTGCTGGCATGGTATAAACAGCAGGCCAAGTTTAATCACGATCGTTATAACTCTAAACTGCATACTGATGGCAAAGAAAGTCCGGATATGATTGCAGTGGTTAACGCAGCATATGATGAACAATCAAAAATGGTCGACGGTAGGGAAGTGCTTAATGCCTGTTTTAACGAAAACTTTGCCCGCGATCCGCGCTTAGTGGCTTTCGGAGAAGATTTAGGGAATATAGGTGATGTAAATCAAGGCTTTGCAGGTTTACAGGCCAAATATGGTGAGTTGAGGATTACCGATACTGGAATTAGGGAAATGACCATTATGGGGCAAGGTATTGGTTTGGCCATGAGGGGTTTAAAACCGATTGCCGAAATACAGTATCTTGATTATTTAATTTTTGCATTAAACGTACTCAGCGACGATTTAGCATCACTGTCATACCGAACCAAAGGGATTCAAAAAGCACCTGTTATTGTGCGTACCCGTGGCCATCGATTAGAAGGAATCTGGCATTCAGGTTCACCAATCAGCATGATTTTAGGTGCTTTAAGGGGGATGCATTTATGCGTACCAAGAAATATGACTCAAGCTGCAGGCATGTACAACACCCTTTTCAGGGCTGATGAGCCTGCTGTAGTAATTGAGTGCTTAAATGGTTACCGACTTAAAGAAAAACTACCAACTAATGTTGGCGATTTTACGGTTCCATTAGGTAAAGCAGAGGTTTTAGAAGAAGGAACGGATATCACCGTAGTATCTTACGGGTCTTCATTAAGAATTGTTCAGGAAGCCGCAGAAGAATTGAGCTTATTGGGCATTTCTGTAGAAATTATTGATCCACAAACATTATTACCTTTCGATACCACTCAGGTATGTGTAAACTCCCTGGCCAAAACCAATAAATTACTGGTTGTAGATGAAGATGTTCCTGGAGGTGCATCTGCATATATCCTGCAAAAAGTACTCGAAGAACAAAAAGGTTATTTCCATTTAGATGGTCAGCCGAAAACATTATCGGCTAAAGCACACCGCCCTCCATTTGGATCTGATGGTGATTATTTCAGTAAACCATCGGTTGATGATGTAATTGAAACCATTTACCAGATGATGCACGATGCAAATCCAACTAAATACCCCGCATTTTTTTAATAAAGCAATCGCCGGGACATAAGATTTAACTGTCTGGATAATTTAAAGGTTTACAAATCAGTTTCTTATTTTGTTTATGCTTAGATGATTGGGGTTTTTGATGAAAGGGTAAAAAACTGGTTACCTACTGATCAGTTTTTTACCTACTTTTATAAACCAAACTCTATTTTGTTATTTCAGTATGTTTTATCTCATCCCAGACATGAAACGCTGTCATTTTCAAGATTTTTCGTGTTTATTTTCAGATCAAAACAAATCACTAGTTTGATCTGAAAATGAAGCGCTATCTTGTAAATGCTCAGTTCGTTAGTAAAGTGTGTTTTTCTAAAAAAGGCATGCTGTTTCTCTTTTTCTCATTTTTATGCATAACTGGTTTCAGCCAGGTGAGTGCGCCGCAGAAAAAGCTGGATAGCCTTTTAAGTTTAAATCAAAAGAATTTAAAAACAGATTCCACCAAAATCAAAATATTGACGGAAGTTTACCGCCAATACATGAGGATGAAAAATGTAGATAAAGCGGAAGAATATGTGGATAAAACCATTCAGCTTTCGCAAGAGAAAAATCTAAAAAAATTCTCTGCAATGGCTTACTACCGTAGAGGTTTAATGTATCACGGTAGGTCTAATTATCAAAAGGCAGAAGAAAATTATAATCATGCAGCTGCTGAGTTCTCTTCAGTGGGTAATTTAGATATGGTTGCCGGAACTTACCTCAATTTAGGTGCTTTGTATGGCAGCATTCCTGATTATGTAAAATCTTTAGAAGTTAACCAAAAGGCAATAGCTATTTACGAAAAAATGGGCAACGAAACCGACATGGCAAGTTGTTATACCAATATTTCTACTATTTACCAAAGTTTGGGTAATCAGAGTCAGGCCTTGGTTTATATGAACATGGCGCTAAAAGTATTTGCTAAAGGAGGCGAAAATACAAGAGGCGTAGCCGTTGTTTACGGCCTGATTGGCACCAATTATTTCGAGGCTTCAGATCGTGAATTAAAGGAGATGGATGTATTGCCTAACCAGAAAATAAAACTGGCCTTAGCGTATTATAACAAATCGTTGCGGGTATCAGAAGCCATTGGAGACATAGGTTTAATAGCCACTGTTAAACGAGATCTTGCCGATTTATACAGTTCAATAGGACAAAAGGATGCGGCGTTAAAATCCTATCAAAAATCAGTTGAGCTAAATAAGTCGGGAGAAGATAAAGAAGCCTATGCCTCAAGTTTATATGCCTTGGGAAACTTTTACCAAAAAGAGAATGATTTTGAAAACGCCACCCTATTACTCAATAACAGTTTAAAAATTGCCGAAGAAAACAGATTATTGGATATAGAAAAACAATCTAGTTTAGGGTTGAGTACGGTATATGAAAAACTAAAAGACTATAACAAATCGTTAACCTATTACAGGCAATATATTGCCGTTAGAGATAAGATTTTTGATCAGGAAAAGGAAAAAGAAATTACCCGAAGGCAGATGCAGCTCGATTTTGGTATTAAGGAACGCGATTATTTATTGAAGCAAAAACTTACAGAAGGCGAGTTAAAAAGACGGCAACAAGAACTTGAGCTAAAAAGGCAACAGTTAGTGTTGAGTGATAAAGAAAAAGCATTGGATCTCCTAACTTTTCAAAAGGCAAAAGCTGATCTCGATATTCAGCGTTTGGCTCAGGATAGTAAATTTGCTAGTGCTAAATTTGAGGCGAAGTTAGCAGCCGGGATAAAGGATAAGCAGATTAGTAAACAGGTACAACAGATTAAATTTGATGAACGTGTAAAATTATTCCTCACCATAGCCACCACACTGATTCTGATTATTGCCGTGGTTATATTTTTTAATCAGCGGAAAACAACCAGATTAAATAAGATTATCAATACTCAGAAACGGGAGTTGGAGCAGTTAAGTAAGGTTAAAGACCGTATTTTTAGTGTGGTAAGTCACGATATGCGTACCCCTGTAAATTCATTAATTTCCTTTATGCAGTTGTTAGAGGGGGGGAACATAGAACAGGAAAAATTAAACAGATATGCTGCATCACTAAAAAACAACCTCACCTATACCTCCACAATGATGGAGAATCTCCTTAATTGGGCCGCCAGCCAGATGCAGGGGTTTAACCCGTATTTAGAATCGTTGGATATTCATGAGCTGATTAATGAAGTTATACTTTCTTTGCGGGATAACGCCAACGAAAAAAACTTAACTATTCAGAATTTAGTGCCAGCCAAAACATTTTGCAAAGCAGATTCAAATATGTTCATGCTGGTTATTCGAAATATCATCAGTAATGCCATTAAATTTACGCCGGATGGAGGTACAATCACAACTAGTGCCGTTCACAACGGAAACGTGCTGGAGATTAAAATTTCAGATACAGGGATCGGTTTAACACCTGTACAGGTCGAGCATTTTAATAAGCCAGGCTATTTAGGCGCAGGTGTAAGTACATTAGGAACTAATAAAGAAAAAGGTACAGGTTTAGGATTATTGCTCTGCAGAACCTTTATTAGCTTGATGGATGGTAAAATTAGCGCCGATATTAATCCTACAGGAGGAAGTTATTTTAAAATAATCCTGAAGAAATAACTTATTTTAAAAATCTCGACAGAATTTTCTTGTCAATTGATCTCTCCAATAATTCCTGCCTGTTAGAAGCACTTATCGGAACCAGAAAGTTATGATCTAAATGAACCTCATGATTGGTTAAGGTTACAATGTGGTTTATATTAATGATGTACTGTTTGTGTACCCTTGAAAAAATTTTTGAAGGCAGTTGCTTTTCTAGATTTTTTAAGCTTACTAAAATAACATGTTTATCGATACTGGTAAACAGCTTTGAAAAATCGCCCATACTTTCAATATAAATTACATCATTATATTTCAGTTTCGTTATGCCTTTGGTCTCTCTAAAAAAGAAATAATCGTCGGCTTTTTTATCGTCGTTGTTTAAGTTTTCGACAGGAAGTTTATTTACCTGTTTCCTTAATTCAATATACTCGATCGCTTTGTTAGTGGCTTTTAATATACGTTCGAACGTTGCGGGCTTAACAATAAAATCCAATGCATCCAGATTAAAGCTTTCTGCCGCGTACTCACTAAATGAAGTGATAAAGATAAATAGCGGTTGTTTTTTCAGGCTTTTTAATAAATCCATACCAGAAAGCTCTGGCATATCAATATCAGAATAAACAATATCTACAGAAGTGGTTGATAAAATTTGCGAAGCTTCTATACCGTTACTACAGACAGCGATAATATTTAATGATGGGATTTTTTTTAGATGCATTTCTATGGCATCTCTTTCAATTTCATTATCATCAACAATTAAACAGCTGTACGTCATTTAGGAATAGGTTATATAATTTAGTTAGAGAACACGTATTTTTACTTAATGTTTGTAATTTACGTTAAAATGTGGATTATAATACAATGAGGTATCATTTTGTGGATAAACGTAATATTAACTTTTATTTCTGGTGTTTCTTTTCGCCAGTGTATAATTTCTCGCCAGCTTTTACGGCCAATTGCAAGTCGTTTTCTTCTGGAGGAACTGGGCAACGGTACCCGTCACTGTAGGCGCAGTAAGGATTGTAGGCTTTATTAAAATCAATTTCGATGTGATTATCTACGATTTCTTTTGCATCCAGATCAATGTACCTGCCACCGCCATAAGTTTCCTTATTATTGGTTTCATCAGTAAAGGGCAGAAAGAGGTGATCTTTATAAACCGGGTTGGTTGATAAAGAAACACTTTTATATAAAGTCATTTGGATTTTTTTGCCATTAAGAACAAAGTTTACATGTGCATATTTATAGTAATCGCTGCTAGAGCCATTAAAAGTAGGCATTTTGAAAACTTTTTCATTCTTCAGTATTTCTACATCGGCCAAGATTTTATAAGCACTGTCTGCCTCATAAAAATGAAGGTTTAGTAAGTCGTTTTTCTTAAGTGGTGAGCGTTCATCTTTAATGAAATCCTGTTTATAGGTTTCACGATGTTTTGCAATCTGATCAGCATAACTTTGTGCAAAGCTATTCATGCTGACCAATAGAAATAAGAAGGTGATGATTCTCATTAACAAAAAATTATATAATACTTGCTTTGTTTCTTAGAAACTGATCAGCTAAAACCAATGCAGCCATGGCCTCAACAATTACTACTGCCCTGGGTACTACACAAGGATCATGTCGGCCTTTACCTTTAATCTCCGAAGCTTCACCAGCAGCATTGATGGTTTGTTGGTTATGCATAATGGTTGCAACAGGCTTAAAAGCTACTTTGAAGGTAATATCCATCCCGTTAGAAATGCCACCCAAAATACCACCGGCATAATTGGTTGTGGTTTTGAAAACTTTCGAATCGGCAGCTTTTGGCTGAGGAATATCATTATGTTGCGATCCTCTTAATTCACTTCCGGCAAAACCAGAACCATATTCGAAACCATGAACAGCATTAATACTGAGCATAGCTTTACCTAAATCGGCATGTAATTTATCAAAAACAGGCTCGCCTAAACCCGCAGGGCAGCCTTTTACTACACAGCCTATTTTTCCACCAACGGTATCACCATCTTTACGAATGGCATCGATAAACTCAATCATTTCATGTGCAGTTGCAGGATCAGCGCAACGCACAATATTTTCTTCTCTAATTTGCAATAAAGTTGATAAATCATTGCTTTCTAAATTAGGCGCTTCTATTGTACCTACTGAAGTTACGTGTGCGAAAATTTCAATGCCCTGTTGCTTTAAAAGCAGCTTTGCAATTGCACCGGCTGCTACGCGGGCAGCAGTTTCACGGGCAGAAGAGCGACCTCCGCCACGGTGATCGCGGATGCCATATTTTGCATCATAAACATAATCGGCATGGCTAGGACGGTAAACATCAACATTATGACCGTAATCTTTTGATCGTTGATCCTCGTTCGGAATTAAAAGTGCAATTGGCGTACCTGTACTTTTTCCTTCAAATACACCCGATAAAATCTGAACGGTATCGCTTTCTTTTCTTTGAGTGGTGATTTTGGATTGACCAGGTTTACGTTTGTCAAGTTCTGATTGGATAAAATCCATATCAATATCCAATTGCGCCGGACAACCATCAATAATTACCCCAATGGCTACGCCATGAGATTCGCCAAAGGTTGTGATGCGAAATAGTTGTCCGAATGAGTTGCCTGCCATTATTTTTGATTGAATTATAGATTGATTAAATTATTGAATGGATTTTACATCCAATCTTTATACTTGGTTCTTTATACTTGGTTCTTAATACTTTCTTCTCGCTACTTGATACTAACATCAAATCCCGCTTTTTTCAAATCTTCCCAATAATATGGATAAGATTTTTCGACTACCTGCATTTCTTCAATTTCAACTTCGTTGATCAATAATGCAAGTGGCGCAAAAGCCATCGCCATACGGTGGTCCTCGTAGGTTGCGAAGGTAACTTTATCCGGAAAATGAAGGTTGTCTGTATTTAAGGTATAAATCAAATTATCTTCTGTAAAAGTAACGCCTATTTTAGCCAATTCGTTCTGAAGCGCTGCAATACGGTCTGTTTCTTTAATTTTTAAGGTTTCTAAGCCTGTAAAAGACATATTTTTGCCCAGTGCGGCTGCAATAACTACAATAGTTTGTGCTAAATCCGGACAGGTTTTTAAATCCAAAACTTCTTTAGTATCTAAAGAAAGGCCTAAGTTGCTAATGGCGATTCCTTTATCAGTTTTGCTGGTAGCAATGCCAAAAATCTTCATGATATTTTTGATCTGGCTATCACCCTGCAAACTTTTCTCTTTTAATGCAGGTAAGCTAATTTCTGCTTCATCAGCTAAAGCTGCAATGCTATACCAATATGATGCTGCACTCCAGTCGGGCTCCACAACCAAAGTACCAGGTTTAAATACCTGTGGTTTGATGGAAATTGAATTTCCGTTCCAAGAATGTGAAATGCCAACTTCAGCCAACATATCTAAAGTCATATCTACATATGGTTTTGAAGTAAGCTCGCCTTCAATTTCTAAAGTTAAACCTTGAGGTAGGATAGGGGCAATCATCAGCAAGGCCGAAATATATTGACTGCTGATATCGCCTTTAATTTTAACTTCAGCAGTTTTTTGATTTAAAGGGCCAACAATATTTAAAGGAGGGAAACCTTCAGCTTCTGCATAAGAAATATCAGCGCCGATGGTTTTTAAAGCCTCTGCCAAGATACCAATGGGGCGCTGTTTCATCCGTTCGGTTCCGGTAAGTAAGAAATTACCGTTTTTAGCCGAAAGATAAGCCGATAAGAAACGCATAGCGGTTCCTGCAGGGCCAACGTCAACCAGTTCGGAGTTTGCAGTTTTCAGTTTGGAGTCTGCTCCCAACTCACTAGTCTCAACTCCCAACTTGTTTAGGATGCCATTTAAGGTCACCGTATCGGCAGCATTGGAAAGGTTTTCAACTTTAACCAGTTTTTTGCTTAAAGCGCTAATAATTAAAGCCCTGTTGCATTCGCTTTTCGAGCCCGTTAATTGGATTTCCGTATTAATATTCTTGGTTCCTTTAAAAGAAACTAAGGCGTTTTTCGACATTTTATTCTGTTTTTATTCTTAAATGTAAGTGTCAGATGGAAACATCCGAAACTTACATTATATTTGTTTTTTGAGTTAGTCGAAAACTATCGTAAGTCCTTCGACAGGCTCAGGATGACATCATTACTAGGGGCTACATTAAACTTTAAGTCTTTTCAGCGTTAAGTTTGATTAAGCGTTACGGTTTTACCCTCCACCTTAAACCTTTAAACCCTCTACCTTAATTATGCTTTAACCTCAGTATGTTGCTCAGCAGCAATACCTTGTTCAGCTTTGCCAGCGTTCATAATTTCAGTTTGCTTACGGATTGATTCACCGTGCATCAATTCTAAGAATTTCTCAGTAAAGTTTAAGTCTAATTTTAAAGCTTTTGCAAAAGCATGACCTTTTTTAATGATGGCATCCCAACGGTTAACCTGTAAAATAGTTACTTGGTTATCGCGTTTAAACTCACCAATTTTCTCTACAATAGCCATACGCTCGCCTAATTTCTGTAATAAGATATCGTCAATTTTATCGATTGATTTACGTAGGTCGGCTAATTTATCAGCGAAAGCTTCATTTGGTGCTTCTGGTTCACGTACAGTTAAACGGTCAACCAATTCAGCTAAAGCAGCTGGAGTAACTTGTTGTTTAGCATCTGTCCAGGCAACTGAAGGATCTACGTGAGATTCGATCATTAAACCTTGCATATCTAAATCCAATGCTTTTTGAGAAATGTAAGGGATTAGCTCACGGTTACCGCAAATATGGCTTGGATCGTTGATGATCGGTAATTCAGGGCAAAGTGTTTTTAATTGGATAGCAAGTTCCCACATTGGTTCGTTACGGAAAGAACTTTTCTCGAATGATGAGAAACCGCGGTGAATAGCACCGATTTTAGTAATTCCGGCGCCATTGATACGCTCAATTGCACCGATCCATAACTGTAAATCTGGGTTAACTGGATTTTTGATCAATACCGGAACATCATGGCCTTTTAAAGCATCAGCAATTTCCTGAACAGTGAAGGGGTTTACAGTAGAACGTGCACCAATCCAAAGGATATCTACACCAGCTGCTAAAGCCTCTTCAACGTGTTTTGCATTTGCAACCTCTACAGCCGTTGGTAAACCAGTTTCTGCTTTAGCACGTTTTAACCACTCTAAACCGATACTTCCGATGCCTTCAAATTCTCCCGGACGGGTACGTGGTTTCCAGATACCGGCTCTCAATACCGATACTTTACCGGTAGCAGCCAATAGGTGCGCTGTAGTTAATAATTGTTCTTCAGTTTCTGCGCTACAAGGACCAGAAATGATTAATGGTTCGTTGTTTACGTTTAACCAGGTGTTTAATGGTTGGATGTTTAAATTAAGTTTCATGATGATGGGGGTGTTTAAAGTCCGGAGTTCTTTTTGGAAGTCCTGAGTTATATTTTTATTGTTTAATGTTATATTGCTTTGTTATGGTTAATTGTTCAGTTAACCAGTTTTAACAGTTTGTACGATTAACCAGTCTATACTTTATCGTTCTTCTGGTACTCTCCCAGGATATTAAAGTTCGATGTATATTTTAACGCCTTTCTAATTGCCTTATCATATTTTTCTGTACTTGGCCATTCTAAGTCGACGTAAAAGTAATACTCGTTTCTTTTACCTAAAACCGGCATAGATTGTATTTTTGTTAAGCTTACATCCTGTTCGGCGAAAATATTTAACACAGTTGCCAATGAGCCTGCTTTGTGTCCAACCTGAAAACAGATTGATGCTTTGTTTATTTTCTTTCCTTCGTCTGTTTTATCCTTTTTAAGGATCAGAAAACGGGTGTAATTTTTCTTGTTCGATTCTACACGGCGTTCTAAAATGTTTAAGCCGTAAAGTTCTGCAGCTAAACTGTTTGCAATGGCCATGGTATCCGTTAATTGCTCTTCCTGGATACGTTTTGCACAAGCAGCAGTATCGTTGCTCTCCACGATTTTAATGTGTGGATAATCGTAAAAGAAATCGATACACTGGCGGATGGCGATAGGATGTGAAGTAACCACTTTAATATCTTCAAACTTTACGCCTGGTAGCGCCATTAAGTGCAATTGGATAGGTAAGTAGACCTCGCCTACAACCGAGAAACCAAAATCCCTGATCAGTGTGTAGTTTGGTAATAAACTGCCTGCAATAGAGTTTTCGATAGCCATTACTACGAAATCGGCATCGTTTTTTTCTAGCTTGTCGCAGGTTTCTTTAAAAGAATTACACTCAACAGTTTCAATGTCCTTACCAAAGAATTTGTAGGCGGCCTCCTCGTGGAAAGATGCTTTAATACCCTGAATTGCTACTCGTTTTGTCGTTTCCATTTTTGCGTTAAAACAAAAAAGTCCCGGCTGTTTGCCGGGACTTTTTTATACATTTTAATATTGTTATATATCTTTTTGCATATTAGCCCCGGCTCTTACTAAAATAGTAAAAGTAACCAAAGTAATATGTGTTTGTAGTTTGCATTTCTTTTTTTTGTTGAGCCAAATGTAGCAACAAAATTTAATTTGTCAATAGGAAATTGAAAATATTTTTAATAAAATTTAATTTTGTTAAAAATGGACTGATTTCTTGATAGGTCTTTTTGTTTCTGGAAATGGCTTAAAAACGGATTTTTATATGGTTAGGATTAGAAATATTGATTAGGAATGGTCAGTCGTGCGAGATCGTCATTCCCAACTTGATTGGGAATCTTAATGCAAAAGTGTTAAGATTCCTGCCTGCGCGGGAATGACGACTGTACTAATTGAGTACTATCAATAAAAGCGTAACAAAGTATATGCAGGCAATGAAACACTTGTTCGCATTCAGAATGACAGATCTAATCTAGGGTCCAATGACGATACTCGAATACTCAAACATCATCTGTGTTTATCTGTGCACATCTGTGGTTAAAAAACAATAGAAAAGGTATATCAAAAAAGGTCTGTGGAGACACAGACCTTTAGATTATTTTTATCCCGTAGAACTTAACTCTCCCCGGTCGTTAAGCCCTTTTACTTTGTCCTGTTGTAAGACTTCGTATCTTTTCTTTTCCTCCTCACGCAATTCCTGTTGCATAATTTTAGCAATTTTGGTGCTTCCATCATGGCTCCATCCAGGCGGGTTAAAAATGTATTTCACTTTATCTATAAAAGTTGGTGCTTTTTTAACATCAGCACTCAATGCAATAAACTCATGGAAAATAATGTTAACCGCACCAGTATCTTCAGGCTGAGTAGTTAAACCGTATTTAACCACATCTTCTGGTAACTCCTCTTGAAAAGTGCCGAACCATCTATCCCAAAGAATTAAAACCATACCCATATTTTTGTCTAGGTAACGTACATTGCTGGCATGGTGCACGCGGTGGTGTGATGGCGTTACGAAAATATATCCGTACCATTTTGGAAGCTTAATGTTGTACTGGGTGTGTACCAGGTTGCCGTAAATTTGGGTTACCAGGTAAGCAAAAAGAATATCAACAGCCGTGAACCCCATAAATGCTAAGGGCAGATAAAAGAAAACACGGTACAGTGGTTCGAAAACGGTTGAACGGAAACCAGTGGTTAAGTTAAAATGTTCAGATGAGTGATGCGTAACGTGCATTGCCCAGAAAAAGCGTACGTAATGACCAACAGTATGCAAAAACCAATACAGGAAATCCTGCGCTAAAATCAAAACAAACCAATAAAGCCAAATATTAGGGATTTGGAACAAACGGAATTGATAACAGTACTGCAGTAGAAAAAAAGTGCCTGTTTTTGTTGCTAAATTAATCACGATAGCAGCCGTCATCAGGTAGATATTGGTCCACGTATCGCGTTTGGTATATAATTTTCTGTCGTGCGCATAGCTGAAATACATTTCAACCAAGGTTAAAACGATTACGAAACCAAATAGGCCAACAACAGAAATATCACTTCCGGTAAAATTCATTTTATAAACTGTTATAATAATCTAAACTGCTCAAAATATCGGCGGTACTTACACGGCAGTTAAACGTGCATTTGCCTGTTGTTTCTAAAAGTGAAAAGAGAATGTTTCCATCTTCATTCTTTTTATCACTTTGCATCAGTTCTAAAAGTGTGTCGAAACTTTCTTTTTTAATGTGGTATTTAGGGTATAAGGATAAAATATATCCACTGATATCCTTTAATTCCTCCTGAGTTAACGTACTGTTTTTGATCGATAGTGCAGCCTCACAAACAAAACCGATGGCAATGGCTTCACCATGTGTTAATGGGTTTTCGTCATTTGCCAAAGAGTAACCCTCTACAGCATGTCCAATGGTATGCCCGAAGTTTAAAATCTTACGCAGGTTTTTTTCATGCGGATCGATGGTTACTACTTCATTTTTAATTTCTACAGATCTGTAAATATCTTGTGCCGAAGGGCTTAAGTAATTGCTTTCTTTTAATTTTTCGTAATATGGCTTATCATAAATCAGGCCATGTTTAATCATTTCGGCAAAGCCCGATAAAAGTTCGCGTTGTGGTAATGTTTTTAAGAATGCAGTTTCGATAAAAACCATTTGTGGTAAGGTAAAGGTGCCTACCATGTTTTTTACATTGTCGATATCGATCCCTGTTTTACCACCTACCGAAGCATCAACCTGCGATAAAAGGGTAGTAGGTACATTGATAAAATCGATTCCTCTTTTATAGGTTGAGGCAATAAACCCGCCCATATCGGTAATTACACCACCACCTAAATTGATCATTAAACTTTTGCGGTCTGCTTCAAAGTCCAAAAGCGTCTTCCAGATTCCGATACAAAAATCGATGTTTTTGTTTTCTTCACCTGCCGAAGTTTCAATCAGGTCAAATTCGGCATAATCATCTAAAAGTGATTGAAATAGGGGCAAGCAGATTTCGCTGGTATGTTCATCAGCAAGTACAAAAACTTTGCTGTATTTGTTACTTTCCAAAAGTGTTTTTAGCGCCGTTAAATTACTTTCGAAATATAGGCTGTGACCTGCGCTGGTTAGTGGTTCCATTAAATAACTTCTATTTTGTTTTCTCCAAAAGTAATAATATCGCCAACCCTAACCTTATAACGTTTACGGAATTCGACCTCACCGTTAGTTTTTACTAAGCCATCCTCAACAACGGTTTGGGCATCACCGCCACTCCCAACCAATCCGCTTGCTTTTAACAGTTGGATTAATGGAATAAATTCGCCCTCTAATTTGAATTGTATCATTTTGTGCAAAAATACGATTATTTAGAGGTTTTTAGTTTTAACAACCAATGCTTTTTATAATTTTGCACCAATCTGACTTATTAATAGATAAAAATGGATTTATCCCCCAACAAACAACCAAATTTCGACAATACGGAAATTGCTTTCCGTCAAAAATCTAACAATGAACTAAAAAAAGCATATTGGCTTTTTAAAATGATTGGGAGTAATTTCCTTACCAAAGTTGGTCCTGCCATTACCAATTTCTTTTTAAATATTGGTTTACCAATCCAGGGTGCAATAAAAGCCACAATATTTCAACAATTTTGTGGTGGCGAAACCATTGCAGAGTGTGATAAAGCTATTGAACAGTTACATAAAGGTGGTGTAGGTACCATTTTAGACTATTCGGTAGAGGGGGAAGAGGAAGAACAGGTTTTTGATGAAACCTGTGCAGAGATTATCCGTACGATTGTTCGCGCGGATGGTGATGCCAAAATTCCGATCACGGTTTTCAAAATAACGGGTATTGGCCGTTTTGCCTTATTGCAGAAGCTTGATGCTAAAGAAACCTTAAATGATGCAGAAAAGGCAGAATACGAAAAAGTAAAACTGCGTTGCGAAATGATCTGTAAAACGGCTTTCGATAAAGGTGTGCCGATTATGATCGATGCAGAAGAAACCTGGATCCAGAATACTATTGATGAACTGGCTTTGGATATGATGCGTAAATTTAACCGCGAGCGTATTATTGTTTACAATACCTACCAAATGTACCGCCATGATAAACTGGCCGATATGAAAGCCGACCATTTAATTGCAAAAGCTGATGGTTTTATTCTGGGTGTGAAAATGGTTCGCGGTGCCTATATGGAAAAAGAGCGTAAACGTGCAGTAGAAATGGGTTACCCTTCTCCAATTCAACCGGATAAGGCAGCATCAGACCGTGATTACAACGAATCTTTACGGTATTGTGTAGATCATATTGACGAAATTGCCATCGTTGCGGGAACGCATAATGAAGATAGCAGCCGTTTATTGACTTACCTTTTAGAAGAAAAGAACATTACGCACAATCACCCTCATGTATATTTTGCCCAGTTGCTAGGGATGAGTGATAATTTGAGCTTTAACCTTGCCGATTCGAATTATAATGTAGCAAAGTATGTTCCTTACGGGCCTATTAAAGCGGTAATGCCTTATCTGTTCAGAAGAGCACAAGAAAATACATCAGTTGCCGGGCAAACAGGCCGTGAACTGGGTTTGATTGAAAGAGAATTAAAAAGAAGAAAACTGTAGTTTAGCCTTCGGTTAATCTTAAAATCGTCATTTCGAGCGGAGTGCAACGCAGTCGAGATGACGATTTTTCTTTTAGTCACGATGACAATTATTTTTTTGGAAATGAGCATGCGGTAGTCCTTTGGAACATGCAGCCTCGCTTTGCGCTGTATCTTTTTGGCTGCCCTTCGACTTCGCTACCATTGACGTTATTTCTTAAACAACTATTCATCAATGCTTTATTAGTTGTCTCATTTCCATCCAGCTAGGCCATAGCACGGTTTCCCCGTTCTACTTAAATCCGGCCTAACAAATTTTTCGGGCTCCACCGACCCAGCCAACCCACTAGCATTGAAAGAAAAGTTTTCAGCCGGTGTTTTTTGTTTTTTCATAGGCCTTTATGTTTTCAACGGCATTCAAGCTAGCTGCGCTGGTCTTTTTGACAGCAAAAAGAAAGAGCCCCATCGGCGGCGGCGAGCCGAGGCAAGGATGAGCCTCTGGGCGAAAAAAGATATGCGTCATTCATATTGATTTTTATACAATAAATTACCCATCAGGGTGACAGCCAAAAATGATGCCGCTTCATCCGATAGCTATCGGATCGAGTTTAGGCCGAGTGGTTGTTTTTAATCACGCCAAGTTATTTCTTCACTACAAAAGATTGTTTCCCGGTCAGGAGATCGTAGAACAATATAAAATCGCTTACTAAACTATAACCCGGGTATTGAAAGGTAGCGGGTTTGTTTTTTTCGAAGAAAAAGTGACCAACCCACGCGAAACCATATCCCAGCACGGGTATGGCCAGAAAGAAATGCCAGTTGTGGAAAAGAAATCCTGTAAAAAAAGCAAGGCAAACCAATCCTGTACCAATAAAATGTAAAATACGCGATGTAGTATTGGTATGTTCTGATAAGTAAAAAGGGTAGAACTCTTTTAGCGACTTAAACTTTTTTTCTGACATACACTAATTTACAAAATTCCGTTCGCTTTTAAAAAAGATTCCAGTTGAGCAGGTTTTTCGGTCATTAATAAAGTATTTAAACCTACTTTTTTTGCGCCTTCAATATGCTGTGGACTATCATCAATAAATAAAGTTTCGGCGGGGTTTAAATTATTGTCTTTTAATACCTGTTCGAAAATATTGGTGTTGGGTTTGCGCAGTTTCATGTGCTGAGAAAAATAGGCTTTCTCAAAATAAGCATCGTAATTATTGATTTCGAAAGTGGTTTTCAGGTAGTCGATAATCCAATCGTAATGGATTTCGTTATTGTTGCTCAGTAAAAATGTACGGTATTTTTCTTTCACCCGAAGTAATAAATCGTGGTTTTCCTGAATGGTACCGATCAATAAGCTGTTCCAGGCATCATCAATCTGTTTATCGGTTAAGTCTGGTTTGCCAGCTGCCTTTCTAATTCCTGCCCTAAATTCGGCAGGAGAAATTGCTCCGGTTTCAAAGTCGTCAAATAATTGATTGTGTGCTTTATGGGCAAAGAAATTTTCAATATCGGTAATGCCCAACTTTTGAAAAGATGCTTGCGCAATTCTGAAATCGATATCAAATATTACGTTTCCGTAATCGAAAATAATGTTTTTAATGTTTTGCATGGAAATCCTTTAACATTTGCTGCAAAGATATTATTGCTGATTTAATGAAGGGTATTAATCGGCATTTTTTTACAATAAAAAACCTGAAGTACTTAATTGGAGCGTAATACTTCGTAGATACGTCATTCCCAACTTGATTGGGAATCTTAATGCTTTGGTGGTATTTTCTACTTGCATTAAGATTCCCGCCTGCGCGGGAATGACGACAACACCGACTATTTAGGTTCTACTGTGATCGATTGAATAATCGGCCTGTTCTTTTTATCGCCGGTTTTTAGTTCTTTAAACACAAAATAAATAGAATGGAATTTTCCATCAGAGAGCATATTGATTGGGATACTTTTTCTAAAAGTAGATTTTCCGATCATAATGCCTTTGCTATCATCTAACCTGATCTCGATTTCACCATCTGATCCGGGATCAAGATTTAAAAATGAAAAACCAAATCCTGAAATGCCAGTTAAATCAACATTTTTAATGGCTATCCAACCATTTTCTTTAGTCAGTATAAGTTTTTCACCACCATAGATATCTTTTCGTTCAAAACCGCCAAAATCTTTGATATCATCCGCATCAATTACATTACTTTTCAGGTTGATCACCTTTGTTGTGGTTAACGGTTTTTTAAATGTCGTACCTCCTGCATCTGTATAAGTTGCCTTTAAAGTTAAAACTGATTTCTTCTTATCAGTAGTGGCTGGAGGAATGATTTTGCCTGCAGTTGGAAGTGATGCTTTAACTGCTTCTTTATTGCCTAAAGTCATAATCCACTCCGTAATTTTTTTAACTTCAGCTTCTTTCATCGCAGTGTGCGCAGGCATGGGTACTTCACCCCAAACACCTTGACTGCCGCCAATTACCTTCGAAGCCAGATAATCAACCGCTTTGCTATCGTTTTTATATTTTGCTGCGATTTTATTAAACGCAGGACCGATGGAAACGGCCGATTCTTTATGGCAGGTGCTACAATCAGATTTTAACATTAGCGTTTTACCCACAAAGGTTTGTGCCGCTTGTTGGTGGCCCAATTCTGCTCCAGCTAAATCTGTTCCTTCTGTATAAGTATTTGAAATGTATATGCGATTATTATTCACTTTAGCACCTTTATCGCTTACTAAAACTTTATAATCAACTGGTTTATTCGGAAAATAAAAGCTTTTGTTTCCAGCTAGGTCAATAGCTACAGTTGGATGCTCGTTCCCGGCAAAAACCGGTACAACCTGGCTTTTTGCAGAAGCTTTACTTTTATCAATTACAGTAACACTTACCGGATATTCGCCCGCTTTAGTAAAGGTATATTGTAAACTTGGCGTGGTAGTCGTTTTGGTAATTCCTTTTCCCAGGTTCCAGATGTAAGTTAAAGCATCTCCGTCTGGATCTTTAGCCTTAACAGTTGCGGTTAATTTGTAAGGAAGTAATCCACTTGTTTTAGCAATATTTAAACTTTCAACTGATGGAGGTCGGTTACCTTTTAAATAATCAATCCTCGTAATTGCTGCATCAGGGTTTTTTGTAAACCAGCCTTTACCATACTCAAGGATGTATAATTTCCCATCAGGCCCCAATTCCATATCAATAGGTGCAGCTAAAGAAACATTAGACATAAAAGGTTCCATGCTCAGGTAATCACCCTGTGCATTCATCGTAACGGCTTTAACCCATCCACGTACCCATTCGTAAATAATCAGTTTCCCGTTATAGTAAGCGGGGTAGGGTGAGTTTGCAGTTGCATAATAAACTGGTCCGGCCATTGCGGTACGCCCGCCTGAGCCTACCTGTGGAAATTCTTTCGATTCGCCATAGGGATACCAGATATAGGCAGGTTGCGCAGGTGGAAGTTGTTCTAAACCTGTATTGTTTGGCGAATTGTTAATCGGCTTTTCAGGATCAAAAGCATTACCGTTAGCTCCATTGGTATAATCATAAGCTTTATATGGGTAGTTATTGCCTATAAATAAGGGCCAGCCAAAGTTACCAGCCTTTCTTGCCTGGTTTACTTCATCATATCCTCTGGGGCCTCTTAAAGCGTCGTCATTGGAAGCATCAGGACCAACTTCTCCCCAATATAAAAAATTAGTTTTTTGATCTACTGAAATCCGATAAGGATTTCTATCACCCATTACATAAATTTCGGGTTTAGATTTTGGATCATTTTTCGGGAAAAGGTTACCCTCCGGGATGCTGTAAGTACCATCTTCATTTACCTTGATCCTTAAAATTTTACCTCTCAAATCGTTTGTGTTTCCAGCCGATCTTCTGGCATCGTATTGTTCAAAACCTTTTCTATTATCAAGCGGCGCATAACCTTTATTTACATATTTCTGTTTTGGGGCATCAAAAGGAGTAGAATTATCACCAGTAGATACATAAAGTAAATTGTCTGAACCAAAAGCAATAGATCCTCCGGTATGGCAGCAGATTTCGCGCTGAGAATAGAATTCTAAAACGATCTTTTCTGACTCTTTTACAATCTGATCGTTTACCAACTTAAACCTTGATAATCGGTTTACAGATTTATCAAAAGGGCTATAAAAAAGATAAACATAATTGTTAACGGCAAATTTTGGGTCGGCAGCCATGCCCAATAAACCTTCTTCTGCATTAACATTAGGGGTGTTGGTTTTAAAATAAACATCAAGTTTACCAGCTTCTTTGATTTTTTTGGTCTGGTTTTTATAAATCAATACTTCGCCTCTGCGCTGTGCTACCAGAATATCCAGGTTAGGGAGGATGGTCATTTCGGTAGGCTCTGTAAATTCTCCTTGAGCAAGGGTCACTTTTACAAAACGGTCCTGATCTGGTGTGTCTATTTTATACTTTGGGAAAAATTCGAAAGCCCTGCTTTCGTAAATGTTTTTGTTTAGTGTTGTCGCCGATATTAATACAAATGCAATGGCAGATAACAGTAGCGTAAAAGTTGTTTTCATTTATTTGATTAAGGTATTTTGAATAAATATAGGATATAGTTTTATAGCCTGAAGTATTGTATCAAAATTTATGCGAATAATGTCAAAATAGAATTAGTTATTTATAAGGCAGTTAAATTATATATTGAATAGATTCAAAAAGAAATTATAAAACGTTTTTGGTCAAAATACATACATCAACAAATTTATTAAGGTTATCTATTTTTTTGTTAAGAATCTCTACTGTTTAATAGGTATTGTGCTGGTAATGTTAGCTTTATATAGTACGCACGCTAACAATACTACGATGACTGGAGTAATAACAGCTTACAATAAAGAAAGAGGTTTCGGTTTAATCTCTCAATATTTGGTTTTAGAAAGCATCTATTTTGATATAGTAGATTGCAAAGCTAAAGGTTTGTATGTTGGAAGTACAGTCGAGTTTGATACTGCTATTACGAAAAGAGGAGTAGTTGCTAAAAACATAATGGGTATAGCTAAACTTAAAGCGAGGCCCAAAATTTTAATATAAAGATTTCGATTTTAAAATTCTGCTTAATCTCTTCTAAGAGTGTCCCGTTTAGGCTATTTAAAATCAGTTATGATAAAATAATTGATTTCATACGCATGGCAAAGGGAACCATAGTCGCATTTCATAAGGATAGGCCTATCTGTTTTTTAGAAGATGATCGGCTTAAAAAGCGGGTCCTGGTTCTGAGGCTCAAGGGACTTAAAATTGGCGATCGGGTCAGTTATCAGCTTATCTCATCATCAACCGGACTCGTCGGAATAAGTGTAAAAAAGCTATAAAAATTAAAAATCATACAACTTTAAGTTGTTTTTTGAATTATTTTGTGTCAGCCTATTGTCATTCTGATTTTAATCTGTAACTTACAGAATGGGCGATAAAGTAAATTTGATTCTTGGAATAGTTTTCCTTTTAGGTGGTTTTAGTGTTTTCTTTGTGATTTTTAGCGGAAAAAAGGGTTAGTTCAATTTTCAAATACTTTTTTCAAGAGAAATTTTTCTCTTCGAATGGTTTATTTTGATGATGCGGCAAAATTCGGTATCCGGATAAAAAAAGAATTCATTTTCTGGTATTCACAATAGCCTTATAAGATTTAGGCTTGTTTGGAATGTGCAATAAAAAAATGTAAGATAAGCGCTTATTTAATAGGAGCAGTTTTATAAAATATCTTCCATTAAAGGCTTGTATTACCTTATATTATGCCAATCGTGATATCGATGCTGGTAAAATTGCTTTTTTTTGTTGGTTTTTTGATCCAAATTCGCTTAGTCAATACTTAGTGTAACGGAATAAAATAGCGAAGTTGCTGATTCAGTCTGCGACTTTTTTTTGTTTATATGTGCTTTGTTTGTCTGAATATTAAAATCATCATTAATTGTCGCTTGATCTATAGATTTGGTATAGAAATCTATTTAATTGCTAAAACTTTTTGAGTTTTTGTATGTTTATTGTATTAAATCTAAATTAAATGCAAGGAACAGTAAAATTTTACAATGAATCTAAAGGTTTTGGCTTCATTATAACAGAAGACGGAGAAGAAGTTTTTGTTCATGTAACAGGCTTGGTTGATAAAATAAGCCAGAATGATCGGGTAGAGTTCGAAATAGCACAAGGGAAAAAAGGCCCCAATGCGGTTGATGTAAAACTGATTTAATGGTGCAATGAGATTAGGTACTGTAAAGTTTTATAACCCTAAAGAAGGTGTTGGCAGTATTACTCCGTCAAATGGTGGGCGCGAAGTGAGTGTTTTTGCCCGCGGCGTAATCGATCCGATAAAGCCAAATAATATTGTTCAGTTTGAAATCGAATTTACACAAAGTGGTATCGAGGCCATTAAGGTGATGGTGCTATCTGCATAGGTAGGCCTTACAGTAGGTTCTTTTTACATTATATTACCGGTCTATTTATTATTTGGCACAGTTTTTTGGGTTAACTATATATTGGTTAATGCAAAAGGTCGAAATGGTGACAAAAGAAATGGGAACAATAGATTATTATAATGAAACTGAAGGCTTTGGGAAAATCAGGAACGATATTGGAGAAGAAGTTCTGTTTTATCAAAGCGGCCCAATAAATGGATTTAATCTAAAAAAGGGTTTAAAGGTTTCTTTCGAATTGCATCAAACATTATCAATTGCAATAAATGTGTTAATTATTGGGCCGAAGGATTAATGATTGTTTAATGCTTTGATTCTTATAGCCTGGATTACAGATAGAATTTAATCGTTATAATAGATTATTTTAGCAACTTGTAACCAAATCTGATAACTTTGGTCTTACTGTTGTTTATCCTTAAGTTTATGATACAGCTAGAGCCAATTACCGGTTTTTTTAAAAGAGAACGTGCGTTGCAGGCAATATACCCCATGCGTATGTTGATTGTACGTGAGGGGAAAGGCTTTTTGTGCATGAATTCTGGCGATTACACCTTATTAAACGGCAGGATATTTTTTATTCCGGAGGAGGGCCTGGTTAGGCTCGAAGGAGAAATTACCTCAGGTTATTGGCTCAGTTTTAGCAGTTTATTATATGCCGAATTTTTACTTCAGCACTTGGATCCACAGGCTAAGAATCTCTTCTTAAATTTGTCTTTAAGGGATCTCGATCCGCACAAATCAATTAAAACTTATAGTCTGCTCGATCAGCTGAAAAAAGAAATCAATACTAAAAAAGATATGCCCTTTTTAGCGCAATACTTATCATTATTTCTGGGTTTTACGGCTGGTTTAGACGGCTATCTCGCTGCTTTAACTTTAGATGAATTACAGCAGGTATTGCGGTTTAGGGCCATTTTGGAGCAATTTTATAAGCAAGAAAGGTCCATTCAGTTTTATGCGGAAGGTATGGGGATGAGCCCTGGCAAATTGAATAAATTTTTAGACCGTGTACTAGGGAAAAGCTTAACAGTGCTCATCAAAGATCGGATAATGCGTGAAGCGGAAGAATTGTTGCTTCATAGTGATTATACGGTTGATGAAATAGCCGAACTATTGGGTTTTGAACAAACCACTAATTTTAGCACGAGTTTTAGGCGGCATAAAGGCATATCGGTACTTCAATTTAGCCGCCTAACTTAAATTGAATGAAAAATTGGTGCGTCTGCCAAAGAAATGTTCGTCAGTTCGATTTCATCTCTTCTAGAAAACAGGTTTTCCAGACCTCACTACATTAATTGCTTTCACGCCTAACGCGTAAAGTTTTGCTTACTGTATCTATTTTATCAGCCGCACCAATTTTGCCTCGGCTAAATTATAAAATCTTAGCTTAAAGAAAAAAAATATTCCTAATAATGTTACGAAGTTGTATTTTAGTATTTACAAGCAAGCGTCTGCGATAATCTCGGGCAGGTAAAATAAAAAAGTCTAGTAAGTTTAGCAGCTAAAGAACATGAATATTTCTATTGGCAGTTTTACGAAGACGGCCTAAAAGAAGCTGTAACCAAAGGCGACTGGAAGTTGATCCGTTTTAAAGACAAAGGAACTGGCGAAAAGCTGGAACTGTATAATTTAAAAAGCGATATCGGTGAAAAGAATGATATTGCGGCAAAAAATCCTGAAACTGTTAAAGCGCTTTATGCTTTAATGAAGCAGGCCAAAACACCCTCAGAAAATCCATGTTTTGATTGGTCGGAAGCTGAAAAATAAATGAAGATGATTAAGCCAATTCTAATTTTGAGCTGCACTTTGCTTTTTGCCTGTAAAAATGATACGGTAAAGCGCAATATTCAGGTGAAAGTGAAATATAAGCCTGCAGCTTGTTGTTCATCTAACCTGCCATCAAGGTTTGGTATAAAAGCGACTGGTAATGTTCGCCCATTCGGCAATAAGCGGACTAAAAAATCATTATAAAATTAATTTCAAGGTTAGTGTCTCACCAACCTTTTTTTTTGAATTTGATATTGTAGCATAGCGAGGAGATAATTTTTTTATTAATATTAGAAAATGAACGCGCAGTTCTTTTGGCGGATTGCAGCCCCGCTTTACGCTTTATACCGATGAAGAATCGGTATGTTCGCTCCAATCGGGTTTAGGAACAAGGGTTTGTGCGCATCCTGCAACATAAAAATGAAATACTGTTTTGGCCCATTAGCCCCGGTTGAAGCGTTACCCTGCAGCAACGAGGTATCCCGAAGCTTCGGGAAAGCGTAAAAACGTAAAACGGGAAGAAACTGAGTGTTTTGCACGGGCATTGCGCTCCAAATCCAAATCAGCATTTCTTCTCCTCGGCCTATGACGTATGCAGACAGTGCTGCTATGTTGCAGATTTATCTTTAATCCTCAAATAGATAACCGCTATAAGCCAATCCTTTAGCTACACTTTTAAAATTGTCGCCAGAGTTTAATGGAATGTGCTGGAATTTGGTTTTAAACAAGTTTTGCACGGCCGAAACCATCGATGTTCCTCCGGTTAGAAACAAGCAGTCAATGTCTTCTGGCTTGATTTTGTATGTTTCCATAAACTGATCCAGATAAGCATCGATTTTGTTGATGTCTTTTTCGATAATCGAATTATACTGATCGAGCGAAATATTTTCATCAATCTCGATCTCCATGTTGTTATAGGCAAAGGTAGAAACAGGCTGGTCGGAAAGCTCGATTTTCGTTTTCTCAATCGATCTGAACAAGGAATAACCCAGGTTATTTTCGATCAAGGTGATCAGGTTCTTAAATTTTGGGTCGTTGCCTGAGTAATAATAATATTCCTCAATCTCTTTCTGGATTTTTAAACCGTTAAAAAAGTTCATTTTATCCCAGGTGCAGATATTGGCAAAAAGCGATTTCGGCACATTTAAAATTTTGCCGGGTGTAGCCTCATACATCGTGTTTTTTCCAAAGTAAGGAGTGCCTTTATCCCACATAAAAGCAGAATCGAGACTATCGCCACCAATGTATATACCGCCAGAGGCAATCATATCTTTTTTACGGTCTTTGCTGCCAACCTTATCCGGATCAAGGATCAGGTAGGTGAAATCTGTTGTACCACCACCTAAATCGGCTACTAAAACGCGTTCTTTCTTCTTAATTGTTTTTTCGTAGGCAAAGGCCGCCCCGATAGGTTCGAATTGAAAACGAACATCGGTAAAACCCGCGCTTTCAGCAGCTTTTTTTAACCTCGTCTGCGCCAGGGTATCTTTCATCGTATTATCATCATCAAAGAAAACCGGCCGGCCGATAATGGCTTTTTGACAGTCGTAGCCCGTAATCAGATCGGCTTTTTCTTTGAGGTCTTTAAGAATGAGCGTAACCAGATCGGAAGCTGTATATCGTTTATTGTGAATACGGGTTTCGGTAAAAGTAGTTCTCGAAAGGATCTGTTTAATGGATTTGATAAAGCGGCCTTTCATACCATCGCTCAGGTAAGCATCTATTGCCTTTTCGCCAACAATATGACTTTCACCATCAACAATACTCTTTACTTCTGTAAAATAGATTAATGAGGGGATAGAAATCGTATCTACAATTTCTTTCTTTTCTTCATCATAAATAGAAAGTGCCGAATTGGTTGTTCCAAAATCGATTCCGTATAAAAACTTACTCATGGCTTGATATGCTGTGTTTGGCGACTAAAATGGGGTTGCGAAAGTATTAAAAAAAGAGCTATTGAACTAAACTTTTTTAAAATAACTCACTTGTACCCAAATGGGCATTTACAATGCGGGTAATTTGCTGGCCAAGTTCTTTTGCATTGCCAATCCCTACACTTTTAAGTGCTGCCAGTTGATCGGTAGTTCTGGGCATTTTTTCTGCAATGGAAAGTAGTGCTAAGTCTGAAAGTACCGCATAATCTTGGGTACCCCGTTGCAGCGCGATTGTTTTGCGCCATTCGACCAGATTTTTATAAACCTGTGGATTGGAAACCTCTTTTGGCTTGATGCTCGATTTAACTGGTTTTTTCTCTGGCTGTTTATTGCCTGCCGCATGTAAAGTATTGATATAATCTTTGATAGAAAATGGATTCCACGAAATTTTAAATAAAGCCAGTTTTATCTGGAGCGCATCTTTACAGTCGTTTAATAGCGTAAGGAGTTTGTCAGAGTGGGTATCATTATAAAAGTTGATGGCCACAATTCTTGCCATTAAGGTAATGAGCTGTTCCAGTTTTGGAACGAAATAATCAGATGCCTTCTGCAAACGTTCCATAAAAGCACTTTCATTTGCCGGATTTTCATCGGTGCTTATTTTAGAAAATTCTTTTGCGATAAAATTCCTGGCCACTTTAAAGATTTCGTGCTGAAGGATCTGGCTACCTTGTTCGTAAATTGATAAAAAGGCATTTTTCTCGTCTTTGTCGATCAGTTTGGAACGCCCGAGTTTCTCCCAGTCTTTGGCAACCAGAGAGAAATCCAGCAATTCATGGATTAATCCCCAAGCGTATCGCTGCGTATAACGTGCCAGCAGCTCTGGTGTAGGTTTATCCTGGTGACTTGCTTTTGTGAAACTGATTACCTTGGCATCGGTAATGATGTTTTCGGCAACCACAGGTGATTTTAGAATAAGCCCTTCTAAACTTCTGCAGCGACTAAGTGCTACATAAGCCTGTCCGTGGGTAAATGCGGTGCTTACATCAACTATCGCCTGATCGAAGGTTAATCCCTGGCTTTTATGTACAGTGATGGCCCATGCAAGCTTAAACGGGTATTGCGAGAATGATCCGGTACTGGTTTCGTCGATTTTATTTTCTTCGTCGCTCAGGCTATATTTAACATTTTGCCAGATTTCTTTTTCTACTTCGATTTCCCTGCCACCGTTGGTAAAGGTTACTTTTATCGAATCTTGACTAATAGCAGTTATTTTTGCCGCTTTCCCATTGTAAAACTGCTTTTTGCCCGAAGAATCGTTTTTAATAAAGATAACCTGCGCCCCCAGTTTTAACTGGAGTTTTTCATCGGTAGGGTAGGCATCTTTAGGGAAATCGCCACTTACCTCCGCATTAAATTCGAAAATTTCTCCTGGTAATTTTTCTAGACAGCCCTGGTTAATTTCGTTAACCAGCTGGTTGTGCGTGGTTAAAGTAATGTAATCATCTTTCCATTCCTGATCTAAAGATGGATCGTAGCGCTCATTCAGTTTCGCTAGTAAGCCAGCATCAAGACTGTTTTCGCGCATGCCGTTCAAAATATCCAGAAATATGGGGTCTGATTGGCGGTAAACTTTATCTAAGGTAAACGTAAGCATTGGCGTAGACCTGAAAATCAGGCTGTCGAAAAAGTAGGGGCTGGAATAGTAACTGCCCAGGATATGCCAGGCATCATGAAAAATAGGAGAGAGCTGGTAAAGATCGCCGATCATTAACACCTGAACGCCACCAAAGGGACGGTTAGAGCCTTTAACGCGTTTTAAGGTACGGTCGATAAAATCAATTAAATCAACCCTTACCATACTAATCTCATCAATAATCAATAAATCAAGGCAGCGCAATAACCTTGTTTTTTCGTCTGAGTATTTAAAGTTCGTTTCCGCATTTTCATCAACAACGGGTACTAAAGGACCAAAGGGAATCTGAAAAAAGGAGTGAAGCGTTACGCCACCAGCGTTTATTGCGGCAACAGCGGTAGGTGCAACAATGGCAAAATTCTTTTTGGTGGTATCTCTAATCTTGCGTAGCAGCGTAGTTTTGCCCGTTCCAGCTTTACCGGTTAAAAAAACAGGCTGGTTGGTAGTGGCTAAAAAATCTAAAAGAAGTTGGTTGTCCGGATCGGGCGTATTCATATCAATTACAAAATTAACCTATTCGAAATGGATTTGAGGATAGATTAATGGGCGTTTTATCCACAATTTTTAATTAGAAAAGGCGATCCGTAATATGAAAAGTAAAATTAAGCACTTGAAAATGAGTTTGTATTCTTTCTTTTTATGAAAAAATGCCGAAAACATTTTCGAAAATTCAATTCAAATTTGTAACATTGCACTCGCAAAAAAGGATAACCTTTTTTCCGGGCCTATAGCTCAGCTGGTTAGAGTAGAAGACTCATAATCTTTTGGTCCCTGGTTCGAGCCCAGGTGGGCCCACTGCTTTAAACCCCTTTAAGTAACACTTAGAGGGGTTTTTTGTTTTTCTGATGCTGTTACCTCTTGTACTAGCATACACCGAGTCTAGGATGAAAGATATCAAAAGCTAGAAATACCTTTCCCAATAGATATACCTTGAAAAAATAGTTGTCAATTTTTCGGTTGTAAGCCAAGCATTATTGCAATAATTTTGAAGAATAAAAAGAACAGTAATGGAACTTACTCAAGACGTGATGTACAATGCAATTTTAGAGAAAGATACTTCTTTCGAAGGAATATTTTTCACTGCGGTGAAGACGACAGGGATTTTCTGTAGGCCATCCTGTACTGCACGAAAGCCAAAGTTAGAGAATGTCGAGTTTTTAAAAACATCTAAAGACTGCATGCTTAAAGGTTACAGACCTTGTAAAGTTTGCCGTCCTCTGGAAAATTTATACGAAACGCCTATAGAGATCAAACAGCTGCTGGATGAATTACACGCAGATCCTACCCTCAAATTCAAGGATTGGGATCTGAAACAAAGGGGGATTGAACCGTTTTCCTTACGAAGATGGTTCCTGAAAAATCATGGCGTTACTTTCCAGGCTTACCAACGAATGTTCAGAATCAATTCAGCATTTAAAAAAATACAAGGCGGTGAGACCGTAACCCATACTGCATTTGATACAGGCTATGAATCGTTAAGTGGTTTCGGTGATTCGTTTAAGAATATATTCGGTATTTCCCCAAAAAATAGCAAATCACAACGCATTATTGACCTTACCCGATTTGAAACACCACTGGGTACAATGTATGCCTGCTCAGTTGAAGAAGGTATTTGTCTGTTGGAATTTACAGACAGGAAAATGTTAGAAACAGAGTTTAAAACATTATCTAAAACACTAAATGCTATTATTGTACAGGGGCAAAATGTTCATTTCAAAGTGCTTGAGCAACAGCTAATCGAGTATTTTAACGGAGAACGGCAAACATTTTCTGTACCTCTATTTACCCCAGGGACTGATTTCCAGAATGTAGTTTGGAAAGCCTTACAGCAAATCCCTTTTGGTTCCACAATAACATATAAAGATCAGGCCATAGATCTCAACAGACCTGAATCAGTTCGAGCCATAGCAAATGCTAATGGAATGAACCGGATTTCCATCCTGGTTCCTTGCCATAGAGTTGTTGGCACTGATGGTAGCTTAACAGGATATGGTGGTGGGGTATGGAGGAAACAATGGTTGCTCAACATGGAAAAAAATAATCTCTGATTGCCGGACATCGGCTAGTAACTATAATTTAATTTATAAAATGTCTTTGAACAAAAATCATTCGAAGTGGCTTGTGCTGCTTGTAATTTTAACTGCGCCCTTATTGTACGTCATTGATATCTTCATCATCAATATGGCAATTCCTACTATTAAATCATACCTTAATGCCACGCAAGGGGAGGTGCAACTGATTATTGCCGGTTATCTATTGGGCAGTGCGTGTTTCCTGATAACCGGAGGCCGGGCAGGCGATTACCTGGGCAGGAAAAAAGTTTTTTACTGGGGGATGTTTTTCTTTACATTAACTTCCTGCATTTGTGGTTTGGCGCAGTCAGCCTTACAATTAAATATCGCCCGTTTTTTCCAGGGTATTAGTTCTGCATTTATGGTTACGCAGTCTATCGCATTGATACAGGTGTTATTTCCTGGTCATCAGGAGAGGGCAAAAGCCATTGGTTGGTACGGTATCACCCTTAGTATTGCAGCTATCATTGGACAAATAATAGGTGGATACTTGGCTGAAACTCAATTTGTAATTGAGGGTTGGCGATTGATTTTTTTTATCAATGTACCAGTAGGTATACTTGCGATGTGGGCGATAAAAGTATATCTTCCTGAAACCAAGAGGGAGACAGGTGTAAAATTTGATTATTCGGGCGCGATTTACTTAATGATTGGTTTGGGATGCCTTATTTATGCAATAACAGAAGGGAGAGAAGGGGGGTGGCCTTTATGGAGCAAGGTTTTATTAATTATTGGAGGCATCATACTTGTTTTGTTTTTTCAGGATCAAAAGAAGAAACTGCTCAGAAATAGGAACCCTTTAGTTGATGTTAATCTTTTTAATCATCGGGAATTTAATATAGGCTTATTAGCTGTATTATTTCACTTTATGTTACACACGGCTTATTTGTTGATGATTGCAGTTTATTTACAAAACGGACTAGGTATTTCGGCGCTAGCCTGCGGGATGTACTTTGTGCCACATGCTATACTTTTTATGTTATCTGCTGTCATTGCTTCAAAACTGATGGTTATATACGGTAAATATGTTTTGTTGATTGGGTTATTGATCATTTTTGCTTCCTTTCTTTTACAAATATTGTTTTTCAGTACGAGCAGCGATCCATTTGTGAATATTTCGCTTATAGGAATGTATGGACTGGGAAATGGTTTGGTTTTGCCGTTTTTATTAAATATCGCACTCGACAACGTTCCCACCAAATTTGCAGGCACCTCTTCCGGCATTTTCTCTACTTTCCAGCAAGTAGCATCAGCCTTGGGCATCAGCATTATAGGAGGTATATTTTATAACTCTATCTTATTTGATTCACCCAGATATTATAAAACTGCATTAGACAATGGCCTTATTTCGGGCATTATTTGCCTGCTCGTAGTAGCATTCATGTTGGTGTTACTTCCAAAAACAAAAGGAGCTGAAGTATTAAACGATTATGAACAGCTTTAAAAATTAAAATAAATCTAAAGCAGCAGTGTTAAAGATAGCATAATCAAAATTGCATTAAATTTATGATTCGCAGGGCAGGTAAATTATAATGCAAGGCTAGACTTGGTCAGACAGCTGTTATTGTGTTGTAGGTTAATGGTATCTTGAAAAATCCTTATGTTTTGATTAACAGATTCTTCAATTGACTTAATATAATTGCATGTTTAACCTTTAACGCATCCCTGCTTTTGACAGACTTTAAACGCCATTTTAATAATTTTTTTAAAGAAATCTAAAATTTTGGATCGAAGTTAAAATAAATCGGATTTGATAAATCAACCATATTTTCACTTAAAGCCATAGATTTTGGCACTTGTGGATAGGGTGTATTCATGCCCTCAACAGTTACCCGATAATAGCTTCTCCCTTTTGTTTCTGGTGTATCTTCAAATTGAACCATTGGTATTTCGCCTTTAGCATGGTAAGTATTCAATTTCTTTCCATTTTTAATGATGGTAATAGTGTAATCTACATCAGGCAAAGTATTACCAATTAACTGAACCAAAAATTTTACAGGTTTACCTTTCGAAATGGCATTGTCGCCCATCATCATCTCAAATTTCCCATCTTCATTTGCATCTGCATAAAATTCTACTCTTGGTGCAAAAGGATTTGAACTCACAGAAACCTTTCCTTTGGTTAGTGCATCAACAATTGCCGTTAAACTTTTTTCTTTTGCAAAAACCCAGGTTGTTGGCGTACCAACATAATTATATTCGGCCTGATAAGTATTTGCACTTGGTTTTTCAGCTCCTGTAGGTATTCCGTGATGTGCATCACTTCCTCCTCTTCCCGTCATCATCCTTCCTGATGAAAGCATATCATCCCAGATCATAATTGCATTTGCATTTTTTGACCAAACTGATGAATTCCAAACTTCAATCGATTGAACCAGATCATAAGAAAAACCAAAATTGTCTTTTCCGCTTGGATGGTTTGCCGATAAGTGAATATTAAGAGATTTCTTCACTTTACCAATATTAACATCACGTTCGTCTCGAACATCAAATAAGCGTTTATGATGATATGGTTTATCAGAAAATACATTTCCATGCCCTCTGGTTGTAGTCCATTCTGCACCATATAACAATAGAAGCGAGTCTGATTTAAATTCTGGATCTGCCCAGGTATGGTGTTCCACATCACCGTCTACATGGTTATCGTGATCTGTAATGCACACATAATCCATTTTAACAGATTTAGAAAAATTAATGATTTTTGCTATCGAATTATTCGATGATTCTGTACTATGCCGTGAGTGCACATGTAAGTCGCCTTTTAGCCAAACACCATTTTTATTTATGATTGCCGGAGGATTAATAGTTTCCTGTGCCTGGAGATAGCCTGTATTGAGCATTAAAATGAGGCAAAATGAAAAACGAAAATATTTTAATTGAATAGTCATAACCTGATTTAAAATAGAATTAAAAAGCACCTGCAATGCAGGTGCCTGTTTATTTATTTGCCCTGTAATTAAGATTAAGCTTTTACTAAAAATGCTTCAGGCATTTCTGCTGCCTTGAGCATAAAGTTATGCAGCTCGTAGTTTTTAACGAAAGGCTTCAAATTTTCCGAACCCGGGCCAAACATAGTTAGTTCCACGTAGTCACCGGTATGGTTCATTCCGGCCCATTGTACATCGGTATATTTGCCCAAAATTTTACCATACTCGTAAAATGGCAGGTTCGATTCGTTGTAAAGCTGACCAGGAACAATATCCTTGAAATGCACTAATAAGGATTTTACATCTTCAGATTTCATTTCGAAACCTTGGTTTTCTTTTATCAGATCAATTATTTTCTGTTCGCTGAACGATTGATTTAACTGCGCCAACAACCAGGTGTTGCTATGCTTGAAATTCTGTAAACTATCAAATTTTTTATCAGCTTCATCAGCATAAAATAAACCAGGATTTGAATTCCCGTGATCAGTAGTGATGATAACCAGCGTTTCTCCATCCTTTTCTGCAAATTCAATAACCTTACCAACCGCTTCATCAAAAGCAAGCTGGTCAAATATTAATCCACTTACATCATTAGAATGTGCGGCCCAATCTACTTTTCCACCTTCTATCTGCAAAGCAAACCCGTCTTTATTATCTTTCATCAAATCGATAGCCTTCATCGTCATTTCTGCTAATGATGGGGTAGATTTGATTAGGTTTTTATCGTGCTTTCTGTCTACTTCATAAGGCAATCCATCTTCGGCAAATAAACCTAAAACGGGCTTATAATTATTCAAAGCCAGCATTTCATCTCTATTTTCAGCTACTTTATAACCCTGGGTTAAATATTTAGGAATCAGGTTTCCTCCGGCACGTTTTTCTCCAAAATACTTATGTCCACCACCCATCATCACATCAAACTTTAAGCCCAGGTAGAGCTCTGCAATAATATCCTGCCCCCCGCGGTTATCTATGTTTATACAAAAACCAGCAGGTGTTGCATGTGTTATGGGAACAGTGGTTACACAACCTACCTTTTTACCTTTTTCTTTAAATTTCTGAAGGATAGGTTGTGGTTTTTCGCCTTTCATTCCTACATTAAGCGAACCGTTTCGAACACGCATACCACCACCCCAAGATGAACTTGCAGCCGCAGAATCGGTAACCATAGCGCTTGCGGAAGCCGTATCCATTAATGCCCTAACAGCCTTGTTATCGCGGTACAGGCCTAACCATTTACTACTAACCCCCAATATTCGGTTCGAATATAAATCAGCCATATTCAGCGTTCCTATACTCATGCCATCACTTACCATCATAATGATGTTTTTAGCTTTCTTTGAACCGCCAATAGGTTTAGCGATAACATCACTTACACCTGTAAATGGAATAGTTAAACCTGCCAACAATCCACCTTTTAACAATGACCTTCTATTCATATTCTATTTACTTTTAAATAAGGGATTAGCTCTGTAATATTTGCCACCAGCAAAGCTGACAGCGTAATCGGAATTAAAGTGCGTACTTTTTAAATAATAATCTGTTGTGATAACCTGTGCGCCAGAATTGCAAGCCGCATTAAAATCACCCTTATCGTTTTTACGGGCCTGTTGCGTGTCGTTATCGGCCCGTGTTCTAATGATGTAACCTTTTTTTACCATTTCAGAAATCTGTTTGTCTTTCGGGTTATTCCTAATCATAAAAGCAGCCTCAGGTGTGCCGGGATCTGAATTTGTAAACATTACACGACCTTTTAGTGATGGATGATTTAGAATATAAGTTTCTCTTTTTTTGCCGGTAGCATCCAGTACAAAAATAAATTTGCCTTTCGCCTGGCTCAATTTTGGCCAATTCTGATGAAGTACTGCATCTTCAAGCGAACTGTATTGACCTCTTACTCCATCAGGAAGAATGATATGTTCTTTACCTAAATTCTCTAAAATCACTTTATCCAATTCATCAAAAACCTTTGGCGTAAATAATTCTGGTGAGGTAAATCCAGGTTTTTTTATCGAATCGTCTTTAGCCTCAAGCGTAATAAAAACCGGGGTATGATCTGTATGCGCTTCTGACCAGGTACGCAACACTTTTAAAGCTTCGACAAAAGTTGGTGTAGAACTTCTAAAATCGAGTTCGGGGATGTGTAAAACCTTAAAACCAGGTTTTTTCATTTCTCCGGAAGCATCAAAAGCAGGTTGATCTTTCGCCCAATCTAAACCTTTTGGATGCGCATAACGACCACCAGCAGAATCAGCATAAACATCAATCTCCAGGTTTCTTAATCCCATATTTAATTGTTCGGGCATAGAAATGTGCTCATAATCAATCTTACTCGCAGATACCGAATCCGTTTTCTTAAACATCGGAAATAATGCCGGATCGATGGCTTGCTTATAACTGTTGTGCGAACCAATTACCTGGATCTGATTGATGGTTGGATCTTCTTTAACCGTAATAAACGCTATTGCTGGCAATACCAACAATAGGCTAATGCAACTGATGATTCTCATACACCTTTTTGATTGTTAATACCCAGGGTTTTGTTTCAGGTTTGTATTAAGCTTTAACTCGTTTGCTGGAATAGGATAAATTCTTCTGGTTATATCCTTATTCATGAAAAGTACATCGTTTGGTAACGGATATTCAGTTTCAAATTGTCCGAAGCGGATTAAGTCATTTCTTCTCCAGGCTTCCCAGCTAAATTCACGGGCTCTTTCATCTAATAAATTCGTTAATGTTGCAGAACTTGCCAATTCTGCACCTGCACGGCTTCTTATTTTATTTAAAAGCACCAATGGAGTTTGTAACTCGCCATTAACAGTAGTAGCAGTTGCTCCTCTTAATATCGCTTCTGCTTTCATGAGCATTACATCTGCCAAACGGAGTAGGGGCATATCGTTGCCATTTAAACGTGTCGCCTGAATTGCATTTACATCAGGCCAGTACTTCACCGATCGAACACCTTTAGCCTGATCTGCAACGGTATTACCTAAGTCCATTGGCTTACCTGGTTTCAAGATTAAATCTGGCGTAATTTCTATTTGTGTAGTTGTTCCTGCAACAAAAACAGGTTTGGTTAAATCAGGCTTACGATTAGCATCTGGCGCATATTGTTTGCCAATTAACCAGAAACTGTTACGGATATCATTGTTTAAATTAAAACGATTATAATATTCGGGAGTAGTGCTCATGGCAATACTGAAACCTACGTTAATTCCATAAGCTGCCGCTAAAGCAGGATAGAAACCAAATCTTGTAATCTGGTTACCCGGAATCTGCTGGTCGTAAGGAATAGCGAATATAGTTTCATTAATCAAAGGACCGTTGTTTACATCAAAAATATCTGAATATTTGTTATCCAAAGCGTAGTTGGTGTTTTTTAGGATATTATCAGCCATAATTACAGCATCTGCATATCTCGGTTTGCCAGTATAGACTTCAGCATTAAGGTACATTTTTTCTAATAAAGCATAAGCCATTGCCTGGGTTGGTCGGCCATAAACCAATACACGGTTGTTATTATCTTTTATTGGTAATTGCGGAATAACGGCTAAAAGTTCTTTCTCAATAAATTCAAATACTTTATCCCTGGTTTGGTTTCCAGGCAGCGTACTTACGGGGAAAGTATCGATAATAGGTACATTACCATATAAATCCATCATAAAGTAATAGTATAAGGCCCTCATTGCTTTTACTTCTGCTAAACTGCTGCTTTTTACGGTAGCAGAAACTGAAGATTCACTAGTCAGGTTGATTAAGCGGTTGCAGTTATTGATTCCGCCAAATCCCCACTGCCAGATATCTCTCACATTCGGGTGATCAATTGTCCAGGTATGGTAATGGAGCTGTCGGTATTGACCGCCATCATCAAAGTTTCCATCACGTGCCGGAATAATTGCGGCGTCTGTAGAAAGCTCTTGCATTCTCCAATATGGAACGCCATACTGGGATGAAAGATTTGAATACATGGTGCCATAAAGTGCCGCGTAATCTGCATTGGTAAAAGGAAAATTATCTTTTACATATTGCGATTCAACATCGACATCGAGCTTACTGCACGATTCTAATACCATCAGGCAAGCAAGGATATTAAATAGGATTATAATCTTTTTCATCTTTATTTTTTTAGAATGATGCACTTGCACCGAAACTGAAGGTTCTTGTTTTTGGATAATAATTATTGTTGTCAATTCCTGGCGTTAATCCACCGATGTTGATTTCTGGGTCTAAACCACTGTATTTAGTGATTACAAACAGGTTATTTGCCGTAACATATAATCTAATGGCTTTGATGGCTGGTGTTTTAGGTTTAAGCGTATAGCCAAGGGTAGCGTTATCCAAACGCAAGTACGAGCCACTTTCAAGGAAACGGTCTGAAATCAGATATGCATTAATATCATTGAACGATTCGCCCAGAGTAAAGGTCGGGATGTTTTGGAGTTTTGCATCGGCGGGATTATTTAAAGATGCCTTTGTAGCATTCAAAATCTTATTACCCAAAACGCCTCTAATTAAAAAGTTAAAATCCCAGTTTTTATAGCTGAAACTATTTACCCATCCGTAAATTAATTTAGGCTGGGCGTTGCCAGCAATTTTCGCATCAGTGGTTAAAGGCTGTGTGGCAATAGTTTGACCAGCAGCATTGATGTATGTACTTACTCCTGCAGCATTTTTACCTGCATAATTCCAAAGGTTAAAAGTACCTAATGCATAACCTGGCTGAACTAACTGACTGAAATTGCCCGACTGGCCTTTGCCACCAAGCTGAGCTGTTTGAATGGCTGCGATTTTATAGAAATCATCAGATAAGGTTTCTACTAGATTTTTATTGTGCGCAACATTTGGCGAGGTTGTCCATCTAAAGCTATCTGTTTGGAAAACTGTAGCATTTAATGAAAATTCTACTCCTGTATTTTTGATTTTACCAACGTTGGCTGTAATGGTTGGTAAGAAAAACTGTGTTGTAGATACTTCGTAGCGGTCGTAAATCAAATCTGACGTTTGTTTTACGTAAAAATCTAACGAACCTGTAATCCTACCTTTAAATAAACCAAAATCTAAACCTATATTGGTTGTTGCTGTACTTTCCCATTTTAAATCTGGATTCGGGTTTCTAACCGGACCAATCGCATTACTGATAGAACCGTTGTTTAAAAATTTATTACTTCCAGAAAGTGTTCCATAAATTAATAAAGAGGAGAAGGCGTCGAAACCTAAACTGTTACCAGATACGCCATAACCAGCACGAAGTTTTAGATCACTAATCACCGGAACCGACTGCATAAAATCTTCGCCAATAATTCTCCAGCCTGCAGAAACCGCTGGGAATAAACCCCAGCGATTATTTTTTCCGAATGCGGAAGAGCCATCATCTCTTAAAGATGCCTGAAATAAATATTTCTCATTATAGTTGTACTGAACCCTGCCATAATATGAAATTAATCTTAAAGTAGATATTGGCGCATTATTAAAGGCGATTTGAGAGAGCAAACTTGGATTAGACAAAAACAGGTTGTTATAGCCTAAATTATCATTTGAAAAATTTTGTGTAGTTACGCCAAAACCGTCATTTGTTCTATCTTCTTGCCATGAATAGCCGGCAAGCAATTTTAAACTGTGTTTTCCAAAAGTTTTATCATAGTTAAAGTAGCCCTCTAAAACCTGGCTTTTGTTTAAGACATCAATTTTTTGCGCTTGTCCGTTTACGCCTCTGGCTAATCCCGATTGACTGTTTAAATAAGTACTGTAGTTATTTTGGTCTCTTTGAGATGAAACGCTGGCTGTAAACTTTAATCCATCAATGATATTTACCTGAGCCATACCATTAATCAACGTTTTATTGTTCAGGTTATCGATAACGTTATTATCAACAATTGATAATGGATTTCTTGTTCCACTTCCGGTGCGGTTGTAGTTCTCTTTATAGCTGCCATCAGTATTAAAAGGATTTACTGTTGGCAAATAGAAAAGCATATTGGGAAGTGCCTGTGATTGATATACATCAGAACTTTTTGAGTTACTGTTAGTTATGGTTAAACCCAGTTTAAGCCTGTCATTAAAAAACTTCTCGTTAAGGAAAGCACGAACAATCGTTCTTTTTAGCGATGTATTTTTAAGAATCCCTTTATTATCGAGGTAATTCACACTTGCACCATAATCTGATGTTTGACCAGCGCCACCGTAAGAAAGATTATGATTTTGAGAATAACCTGTTCTTTCCAAGAGTGATTGCCAGTTTGTGTCCGAACCATCATCATCTACAGCGTTTAAAGTTTGCTTATTATCTGCAAGGTATTGTCTCAACTCAGGAGCTGAAAGCATATCATATTTTTTAGAAACTTGCTCTACGGCAGCATAACCGCTATAATTTAAGCGAGATTGGCCGCTTTTAGAACGTTTAGTGGTTACAATGATTACGCCGTTTGCGGCTCTTGACCCATAAATCGCAGTTGAAGATGCATCTTTTAAAATGTCGATATTTTCTATATCGGCCGGAGCCAATAAATCAATTGAAGCGCCAGGAACACCGTCGATAACGTAAAACGGCTCTTGTGCTGCACCTTCTCGTAAAGTAGATGGGCCACGTAAAATAGTAGATGGTTTAGCATTCGGATCGCCACTTTTAGTAACATTCAGACCTGCAACTTTACCTTGTAAAAGTTGCGCCGGATTAACCAAAACACCCTGATTAAATTCTTCTGATTTTACAGAAGTTACCGCACCCGTTAAATCTTTTTTGTTAGCGGTACCATAGCCAATAACCACAACATCTTTCAGGTTTTGATTATCCGAAACAAGGATTACATTTATTTTAACCTGGTTATTAACCGGAAATTCTTTGGTTAAACTTCCAAGTAAAGAAAATGTTAGTATATCAGATGGTTTTGCCTGAATGGTATAAATGCCATTTGTATCTGTTGATGTTCCTAAATTACCGCCTTTTATTTTAACTGTTACGCCTGGTAATGGCTGATTGGTTTCATCAACAACTTTACCTGTTATTGTTTTACTGCTCTGAGCATGGACGTTTAATGAAATGAAAAGCAGCATTGCAACAAGACATTGCCATCTGCCAATTAAAGACAAGTAGGTCTTTTTGTAGTTTTGTTTCATGAATGATTGGTTATGATTGTTTGGATCATTCACAGAAACAAACGATTGTTCTTGCCCTGTGAATTTCCCACAAAGATGCCTTAACCCGATTAGGGATTTTGTCAATTAGAATTAAGAAATTATTAAGAATTGTAAGGATAATTGAAAATAATGTTAAGGATTTTCAATTGATTGGTTCAGAATTAACGATTAATTTAACACGATGACGTAAAGATGAAGCGGGCCACATGTTATTGATTGAAAAATGGTGATTTTTTTTCTGAATTATATTGTTTTTTGCGCTGTATTTGTGTTTTTTTTAAGGCATAAAAAATATTCTTCCAGCCTTTTCAGTTCAAAAAAAAGAGGAAGACTTTTCAGCTCCCTCTTTTTTATCTGATCTATACTTTTTTATTTGATCTGTATTTGGTTTATTTATAAAGGTAATTCATTGCAATTACATCATTTGCATTAAATGTACGGTCGCCCCCGTTAGAGCAAGCCAGCATAAATGATTCTGCATCAGCTTTTGATGGTGTGCCTGGGATCTGTATTGCACCAACTCCTGCTGCTCCTTCATTAGAACGTCTTCCTCCACAGCTATATGCTCTGTTCATATAGTCTGTATGACGGAATCCGATACAATGCCCAACTTCATGTTGCAAAACGGAGGCTACATATAATAAATTGGGATTAGTTCCGTAGGCATTAACATTCGTATTCATTTTAACCTGATTAAACGGTTCGCCGCTTGAAGTAGGAAAACCAGATGAGCCTAAAGTGATGTAACCACCACTTGGTCCTTCGTTAAATCCAAATACATCAATGTTACCTGTAGTACCTGTACTTGCCCTTTGAAAAGTCATGCGCAGGCCCAATGAGTTGTATCTTGAAATCATTAGGTCAACAGCATCACTGTACACCTGTGGCAAATTTGTAACAGAAATTGTAATCACGCGTGGCAGTGCTTTAACAAGATTGGTTGTGCGGTACTGCTCGGTTTCAGCAATATTTAAATTAGGACTTAAAGACTTTTCATTTAAGTTGGCATCTGTTAACAGAATGTCGCCTTCTACCAGGTAACCGTTATCAACTTTACGTGCATTTTCGACGCTAAATCCTAAGCTTTTTATTTGTTGTAAAGTACTTGCTGATATTTCGGCTTTGTTGTCAGTTTCTTCAGAAGTTTTGTTTTTCTTACAAGAAGATATGCAGAAAAATAAAGCGCATACCATGGTTAGTGATAAAAATTTTGTGTTTTTCATGTTTAAGTTAGTTTAGGTTAATCGTGTTGATCAGACGGATCTAATATATAAACAAATTATATGTAATCAAATAGTTACAATTTTTTTCTGACTATTTATGTTTTACTACTACAAAGCGGGTTGCTTTAAACCTTAAATGACTTCGCTTAATATCCAATACCATTTGTACCATCACTTATTTAAAAACCAACACCCACCTGTAAACCCGTGGAAAGTGATGCTGGTAAATTGTTGCCGTAAGGCTATAATTGTACGGATTTAACTATTTGTATCCGTTTTACCTTTTTGGTGTTTTTTTCTGTAAAACGACGGGTTTTCTCCGGTCTGTTTCTTAAAGATTCTATTAAAGTGGCTCTGGTCTGAAAATCCGGTAAGATAGGCAATCTCGGTTAATGAGTATGTTGTTGTTTCTATCAACATCATAGCCTTTTCAATCCTCATCTTCCGTATATAATCTCCAAAAGACAGATCGTCAAAATACTTGGAAAACTCACGGGATAAATAGGCTGGATTAATTTCCAATTCATCTGAAGCCTGCTGGAGACTCAAAGACATATTCGTATCCATCTGATCCTGTATCATTTCCCGTAATTCATTTGCCCAGGCTGGTGCTTTCTTTCCTTTATTTTCCCGAAGGTACCTGGTGTATATGTCGAGCAGCATTTGTTCAACTGGTCCGGCCTGTGTATGTTTTTTGTGGTAAAGGTGTTTTGCCCAACTATAGAGGCCATCATAAATCTGCATACCTAAAGCCAGTAAATCCTGATCATTTGAACTGCGGTAAGCTAAACCCGAAAATACAGCTTCTAGCCCTGCTGCCTGTGGTGCGAAGTCATGACGATCAGTATCTGCACCGCGAACGATAGCCGCAATGCGGTCGAGAGCGGTATCCTTTAACTGGTGTTTTTTGATGAAATAATCAAAAGTGCATTGATCATTGTAATGCGTATATTCTACATCTGGCATGTCGAATGGTATCGCCCCTAATTCCCTGGCTTTAATCATCACCTGATCTGAGGGGACATAAATAATTTCTGCATCGGAATCGATAAAACGCCTGATTAGCCAAGGGCAGGCAATCCGGTCAATTTTTGGATGTTCACGGGTAATCCATTTTGTCATTTTAATGGGGGAGTAGTATGCAAAGTTAACTATCGTACCTGATTTTGATAATAATAATTCGGTGAAGTGAAATTTTTATTTATTACATCAAAAAAATAGTTAGTTCATCTAGAATAAACAGTTAAGTTTTCAACTGATCATATAGCGTGGTACAGGATAAGTTAGGCCGTAAAGCCCCTTCAACATTGTCGTATATCACCACTGGCAAACTCGAATTTACATGCCATCTTTGTATAGTCAGGAATTAATAATAAAAAAAGACAAGTTAATGGAGCAGCTACCATTCCAAAAACGGGCGAAACCGAAAAGCCTTAAGAGTAGGAAATTAAAAATGATTTTATGTCGAACAACACCGTTTCATTGCACAGAGTTTTAAAAGCATCGCCAGAAAAAGTATATCGTGCATTCACCGAACCTTTGGCAATCGCTTCATGGTTACCTCCATATGGCTACCTTTGTACTGTTCACGAAATGACAGTAGCCTTAGGAGGTTCTTTTAAAATGTCATTTCATAATTTTTCTACCTCAAATGGTCATTCATTCGGCGGAAAATATCTTGAATTAACACCGAACGAGTTTTTAAAGTATACTGATCAGTTTGATGATCCAAACCTGCCTGGTGAAATGATTACTTCAGTTTGGTTGAAAAAGACCTTAGTGGGCACCGAAATTAAAATTACTCAGGAAGGAATTCCCTCAGCTATCCCTGTAGAGATGTGCTACCTGGGTTGGCAGGAATCGCTTGAAAAGTTAGCTAAGCTGGTCGAACCAGAAATACCAGATGCTTAATTAAAGGAATTATATTTTTGAAATACATAACTCCAGCTAATCTCACGGCTTAAACCCCTCTAAAGTAATTTGGAGGGGTTTTTTCGTGCGTTTACCTGATATTAAGCGATTTTGCCAAATGATTAAGTCTATTTGTAGAAGCGCGGTGATATTGGATGAATAAATATATATTTAAGTTGATATTATCCCTAACCAATAATGAACCAGCTATTTAATTTTTCCTGCAACAGATTAGTGGCGCATATTAATTGGGCAATAACACTACATTTTCAACATTATATAGCAGGTATTTTTGGTGCCGATACAAGAGGTATTTCCTGTTTTATAAATGATATGTAACACAGTCGGCTGCCATTGTCCGTGATAACGAGTAGACTGCTAAAATCATATCAAATAAACACACATTAATCACAACTAAACATCCTTAAAATATGGATAACAATATAGTTGGCCGCAGAGATTTTATTAAAAAGACAGGTTTGTTAACAGCGGGCCTTGCTGCATTATGTTTTCCGGTTTGGGCGAAGAGTGTTTTTGCGCAGGATTATCCCTTACATAATATTCCGGAGGATAAAGATATCGATCCCCTTTGGGCACGTTCGCTTTTTAACCGTGGCGAGGCAAGCACCTATCTGAAAAGTCGAAATGAACTAAAATACATTGGTATGCCTGCAGGCGGTTTACATGCTGGTACCGTTTACGTGGGCGGAGATGGACGGCTTTGGCTCTGGCAGATTTACAATGAAACCTTTGAAGGGCCTCAGGAAGGAATAGACCCTAAGGTGGTTAACTGGAACGATGGAACATCGCTGCGTAAAATACGTAACAGGGATGGTTCAGCATATATAGAACCCACCATTGCCGATAATAAACGCGTGCTCGAACAGGGTTTCGCCGTTAAAACGGTTATCGATGGAAAAAATGTAATAAAAGAACTGAATGAAAACGATTGGGATGAAATTAGTTTTACAGCATCGTATCCGGTAGCCAATATCAGCTATAGTAGTAAAGGATTTCCGCTTGAGGTAAACCTAAAGGTATATTCTCCTTTTATCCCTCTTGATGCAGAGCGATCGGCTTTGCCGGCTACAATTTTGCGTTTAGACGTTATAAACAAAGGCAAAAGTCCACTAAAAGTTTCGGTTTTGGGGTGGATGGAAAATGGAGCAAATAAGCTTACCGGTAAAGTAAATACCGGACAACGAAAGAATCAGGTTATTAAACTTGAAAAATCTACTGGCATATTTTCATCTTTTGAATCGATCAACGAAGAAGTAAAGGCCGCAGGTGATAGTGGCACCATGTGCTTTATGTTGCACAACAGCGTAGGGAAAGCTCAAACATCATTTAGTCCCTGGCCAATAAAAGACAAGGACTTTGATCAAACTTTAACAGATGCCACAATGATAGAAGCTCCTGAAAAACTTGTGGGAAGCGTTGGCCTTTCGGCAGATTTATTGCCAGGGAAGTCGCTAAAAGCAGATTATTCGATTAGCTGGCATTTTAATAATCCTAATCTAAAACTTAAAAAACTGGTGAAAGATGCCGAAGGTGGCTATCATTATGGAGCCAGGTTTAAAGATGTCAATGCAGTTTCGACATTTATAGATGCGAATTTTGATGAGCTATCTACTTCAACAGAATTATGGAGTAACACCTGGAACAACTCGACCTTGCCACATTGGTTTTTGGAAAGAACTTTTGTAAACATAGGCACATTGGCTACTGCAAATACCTACCGTTTTGCCGATGGCAGGTTCTGGGGCTGGGAAGGTGTAGGCGCCTGTGCGGGTACCTGTACGCACGTTTGGCAATACGCCCAGGCCGTAGCACGGATTTTTCCTGAACTGGAGAAAGGTTTGCGGGAGAAGGTCGATCTGGGCATCGGGTTTAAAGAAGATACCGGCGCAATTATTTTTCGCGCAGAAAATGAAAGCAGGCCTGCAATTGATGGTCAGGCAGGTACAGTACTCAGGTTCTACCGCGAGCATCAAATGAGTAAAGATGGTGCTTTTCTAGAGGTCAACTGGCCAAAGATTAAAAAGGCAGTACAGTTTATGCTCGATCAGGATAAGAATGGTGATGGCATGACCGATACCCCAATGGAGAATACTCTGGACGCAGTTTGGGAAGGTGAAATTGCTTGGATAGTAGGGCTTTGTGTCGCTGCGGCAAGGGCTGCACAGGCCATGGCAGAAGAAGTAAAGGATGCAGCATTCGCCAAAACCTGCGAAAACTATGTAAATAACGGCCGCAGGAATATGGAAAAAGAACTGTTTAATGGCGAGTATTTTATCCATCGTCCGGATGCTGTTCAGGGCCGTAAAAAACTGGGTTCTTATAATACCTGCCATATCGATCAGGTTTACGGACAAAGCTGGGCATTTCAGGTAGGTTTGCCGCGCGTACTTGATCAAGGGAAAGCCCTGTCTGCACTCAAAGCTTTATGGAAATATAATTTCACCATGGATGTTGGCCCTTACATCAAGACACACACTGGTGGCCGCCCATATGCACTTCCTGGCGAGGGGGGTATGGTAATGAATACCAATCCTCATAACGAGCCTAAGCCCTTTGGCGACAATGTAAGTTGGCAGCTTGGCTATTTTCATGAATGTATGAGCGGTTTTGAACACCAGGTAGCCGCACATTTTATGGCAGAGGGCATGGTACAGGAAAGCCTTATTTTAACCCGCGTTATTCACGACAGGCACCATGCCGCAAAACGGAACCCATTCAACGAAATAGAATGTAGTGACCATTATGCCAGGGCGATGGCGAGTTACGGAACTTTTATTACAGCCTGTGGTTTTGAGTATCATGGCCCAAAGGGATATATTGCTTTTGCACCAAAATGGAACAAAGAAAATTTTAAAACAGCTTTTACTTCCGCACTTGGTTGGGGAACTTATAGTCAGCAAAAGTCCGGACTTAAACAGATCCACCATTTTGAATTGAAATATGGTACGCTGGCTTTGAACAAAATCTCACTTGAAAAACTTGGTGGAGGTAAACCAAGAACAGTTTCGGCTGAATTAGATGGAAAACAAATCCCTTTAACTTTTAAACAGGAAAATAACCTGATAGAAATCATGATAAAAGAAACACTGAACATTCAAAAGAACCAGATTTTAACCATCAGTATCGCTTAATTAAATATATGAAGCAATTCCATTTTATAATGAAATCAGCTGCCATATTGTTGGTGGCTGCTGAACTATTTCTGGCAGGTTGTACCGCGCCGACAAAGGAAAAAGAGAATTTAAAAGTTAGTTCCAGCAATTGGGAACAGGAGTTTAATGCTAAATTACCAATGCTAGGGCATAGAAATTGGATTTTGATTGTAGATAAAGCTTTTCCAGAGCAAAATGCTGCTGGAATAGAATATATTTATGCAAATGAAGACCTGAATGCTGTTTTAAAAAAGGTACTTGCCCAGATTAATCTATCCGGTCATGTGAAACCGATTGTTTACCGGGATAAAGAACTTGGGTTTATTAGTGAACAGCAGGCCAAAGGGGTTACGCAATTTAAAACTGGTATTGTAAATACACTGGGCAACCTACCTGTACAAACGATGCTCCATGATTCTGTTTTTAAGAAACTAGATAGTGAATCGAAATTGTTCAAAGTGCTGGTCATCAAAACAAATGAAGTAATTCCTTATACTTCTGTGTTTTTGCAACTCGATTGTGCTTACTGGACTAAATCAAAGGAAGATACGCTGAGAAATAGAATGAAACATGATATGAAGTAAAAGAAACGCGGGTGAATTATTTATAGTAGCCGCCTATTTCAGATCAATTAGACAGCGGCCTGCATTAGCGGCCGCTTGTATGTCTTATTTCCATTTTAATATATTGAACTTATGCCCATCGGGGTCGGCAAAAGCGCAACCGTACATGCCTTGAAATTCCTCTGGTGGCGAGAATACAGAACCGCCGGCATCTTTTACTTTTACGGCCCATTCGTCTACTTCTTCCTTTGTTTCGGCCGAAATGGTAAATATAACTTCATTGCCCTTGCTCAAATCGGCTAACTCGCCTTTCATGCCCTTTTTTAAACTATCTTCCTTAAAAAAGTGTATCACAAAATTATCCTCGCCAAATAAAAAGCTGGCCAGCTCATCGCTCTCGAGTCCTGCATTTTTTTCAAAACCTAGTTTGGTGTAAAAGGCTCTGCTTTTCTCTACATTTTTAACGCCTAAATTGGCCCAGATTTTTGTTTTCATAATTATAGTATTTAGATATTGATTCTTAATTATAGTGCCTCGTAATTCAATAGCACGGTGCCACTTTTAAAGCTTCGGGTATTGCTTAATTTCAAATTTAATTGTCTTTGTATACCACTAAAAATAGAAGTTCCCTTGCCAATGGCTACGGGATCAATCATTATTTGATAAGTGTCAATTAAACCTGCTTCGGCTAGTTGTGTGCTCAGATTGCCACTGCCTAAAATGGTAATATCTTTTGGCGATGTTTTCTTCAGCTCGGCTATTTGATCCACTATATCTCCACTCATTATCCGTGTATTTTGCCAGTTGGTGTGCTGTATGGTATTGCTACATACAATCTTTTCGGCCTGGTTCATGCCTTTAGCTACCTCGGGCATTGCATCAATAGCATTTTGCGATGGCCACCACGATGCCATCATTTCATAAGTTATCCGGCCGAAGAGCAGGATGTTGTCATGCTCCAGATTTTTTGCGCTGAACTCACCCTCTTCCTGACCGTGTTGATGCCGGTCGATACCGTTGTTGGCATCTTTATAGTAGCCATCCAGACTGATAAAATTAAATACACTTAATTTGCCCATTGTTTTTGTTGTTTTATCTGTTACAAATCTCTGTAGATTATCGACATCATTTAGGTGGCGTAAATGACAACTTAAGGGCGTGAAAGTGCCAAATAAAATACTTAATTTAGTTAGCATTAAAATAACGATTTAAATATGTTAAAAGTTTGCCTTTATATTTTCGACGAGGCTGTCCCTTCATCGGTTACCGGAGTAGTAGATTTATTGAGTGGTGCCAACCGATATATGGAGCGTGCTGGTGAAAAGCCTGTTTTTGCGCTAAGTTTGGTTGCAGAGAAAGATCACGAAATTCCCTTTCACTTTAATAACATCAATATTGAGCAGTTAAATTATGAGGATATTCAGCAAGCTGATCTGATAATTATTCCATCATTTAGTGTAGGTAACGAGGGCGTGTTGGGCCGAAACCAAGCGGCTGTTAAATGGATCAAAGAAATGTACGTCAGTCGGACAGAAGTGGCCAGTTTATGCGTAGGCAGCTACTTTTTGGCCGAAGCAGGTTTGCTTGATGGTAAGGAAGTAACCTCACACTGGGCTGTAGCAGCCGATATGCAGAAACGTTACCCTAAAATAAGAATGAAAAGCGATTTGGTAACCACCGATCAGGACGGGGTTTATACCAGTGGCGGAGCATTCTCTTCTCTTAAATTGATCCTCTACCTGATCGAGAAATTTTGCGGTCGCGAAGCTGCGCTGTGGATCAGTAAAATGTTTGCCATTGAAATGGATAGAACCAGCCAGGCGCATTTTAAGGTATTTACCGGCCAGCATCAGCATGATGATAAAGACATTTTGAAAGCCCAGCAGTATATTGAAGAAAACTATAAGAAGGAAATCGCGATGGACGAGGTATCCGGCCTGGTTAACATGAGTAAGCGTAATTTTATCCGTCGGTTTAAGGCTGCTACCCATAATACACCCTTCGAATATCTGCAAAGGGTACGAATAGAATCAGCAAAAAAAGCCATCGAAATGAACCATAAAGATCTGCCATTTATTATGGAAGATACAGGCTATAACGATTTGAAAGCATTCAGGAAAATCTTTAAGCGCATTACGGGGCTATCGCCTATGGAGTACAAACGGAAATATGCCAGGGCTTAAATCATCATTTAGCGAGATATGCAGGGGAGAAAAATAAAAACAATAAAACCATAATCAACAATAAGAGTCCATTAACCCAATAACGGTTTTTCCAGGGCTTTAAATCAACAACCTGTTTGTTCTGGGCTACATAGGCAGTTTCCAATGGGTATAATCTTCCTATAATGAGCATAATGGCGGTGGTAACAACAAAAAGAATAGCCAGTACATGCAGGAAGTGGATGCCGGTATCAAATACCATTTGTGTAAGTATATAGGCTACAAAGCAAAATCCCAGGCCTATTTTAGCGGCAATTGGCGGAACTTTTTTGGTTGCAAAGCCAACAAACATAATGGTAAAGATGGGGATACTGAACGCCGCATTTATCTTTTGCATGAAGGTGTAAAAGCTGTCATTGGAAAATATAAATAAGGGCGCAATGAACATGGCCAATAAGGAGGCAAACATTTCAAATCTTTTCGAGGTTTTTAACATTTTGGCCTCGGTAACCACAATTCCTTTCTTTTCTTTGGCTGGTTTGTAAATGTTGAGGATAAACAATGTACTGGCGCTGTTCAATCCTGGCGAAAATGAGGTAATGGCAGCGCCAAAAATAACGGCAGCAATAAAACCGCTGAGTATAGGTGGCGATACATCGCTTACCACTCTCGAAAAAACTTCAGTGGTATTTTGCATGTTGCTGTACATATGAACAGCAATAATTCCTGGCAGCATAAATAATAAGGGCCCAAGAAGTTTGCCCGCACAGGCCAGTGCAATTCCCTTCTGGCTGGTTTTAAGATCAGAAGAAGCCAATGCCTGTTGCACAATTACCTGTTCCGTACCCCAATAAAAGAGGTTCATTAAAATCATACCGGTAAAAATGGTCGAAAACGGAATGGCATCACCTGTTTTTCCTATTGAATTAAAGTGTTCGGTTTTTGAGGTAAGAATAGTATGCATACCCTGTTGCAGATCTCCATTTCCAACGTGTCTCACCCCAAAATAAGCAAGTAACAATGCACCGGTAAACATACAGGCACCCAATACAAGATCAGAAATAACGATTGCCTTTAAACCGCCCAATATAGAATATAAACTGCCCACAAGTCCGATGCACCAAACCAAAATCCAGATGCTGCTGCCATAACTGATGTTCCAGATATCAGAAAAATGAAACAGGCCATTTAGCGCAACTGCACCACTATACAATACAATAGGCAAGAGGTTAACGAGGTAGCTGATCAGAAAAAGGAAGGAGACGAGTTTTTTGGTTTGCGGATCGTACCGGCTTTCCAGAAAATCAGGGGTGGTAGACATGGCGCCCTTCAAATAAACCGGGATCACAAATTCTGAAACCAATAACATGGCAAATACAGAACTTACGCCCCAGGCCATTACCGTCATATTGTTGATGTATACCGATTCGCTGCTGCCAACAAATTCGGCGGCACTGATGTTGGTGAAAAATAATGCACTTCCCACAGCAGTAAAACTTAAGGTGCGATTCGCCAGAAAAAGCCCGGCTGAAGTCGTGATTTTATGCTTTCGGGTTTTGATCCAGGAAATCAATGCAACCAGAAAGGTTACCACTATAAAAGTAACGAGCGCCGTAGTATTCATGTGCTTTAGCTTATAAAGAATTTCTTCTAATGAGTACTGTTGGAATAATTTCCTGGATTTTTTCTTTTTTCAGCACCGCCTGTGCAACTTTTTTGCCCATTAACGAAAAATCGGCCGAATAAGTGGTAATGCCTCCACCTATAAGTTCTTTTACAACCTCATCATTATGCGAAAGGATTCCGATATCTTTTCCTACCTGAAGTTGCTTTGCTTCGCAGTCCTTCAGGATTTTCCAGATTTCGGAATTGTTCAGTGTAAAGTAAACCTTGCCTTTTTCTACACTTCCAGGCTCATATTCATTTATTATCCGGGTATTTACAGCGAAATCTTTCGTAAACTTTTTAAAGGCCCTGATAATTTCGACAGGATCTAACGAACCGGGAACATGAAAGAAAATCATTTCGTCGAACTTTTTTATGGTATCGGCAAGTTCGGCCAAAACGTGGTAGGTAGATTGCTCAAATTCCTGCGTTACATAATTAAATTCACCTTTTAAGGCTTCGTAGCGGTCGAACATGATGAGTTTATTGTTGGGCAGGCTATCTAACAGGTGCTTGGTTTTAGGGTGTGGAATTGGTGAAATTACATAAACACCGTACTTTCCTTTGATCATATCCAGCATGGTTTCGAAGATGGTGATATTGCCATGATGAAAAAAAACATCGATATGCACATTTGGGCCGAGCTCATTCCTGAAATTACGGTAAAACTGTTCCTGGAAAGAATCGATCAGGTACATCAGCAGCGCTACCTTTAAGGTTTGTTCGGTATCGTCGTTAGCTACAAAATACCCTAAACGCTTTTTCGATTCCACTATGCCACGGCTAATTAACTCGCGATAACCTTTCATTACCGTTTCGCGGGCAAAACCAAGCTCTTTAATCAACACATTGATAGAAGGAAGCGCTTCTCCTTTAGAAATAATCCTTTCATCAATAGCATTAATAAAGCCCTGAACAAACTGCTCATGTTTTGAATAGGAGGGTATTTCTTCTAGTTCCCGTATTTTTTCGAAAATAGTTATCATAAAGTAGATTGGGCTACACTAGTCTATAGGTTTTGAATTCTTGTTCGCCTTTCGATTACAAGGTAATAAAATTCAGTTAATCAACAATCGAAAAAAAATATTCCGTATTTCATTTTTCGCGTAGTGATCTGTAAAGATAGTTTATGTAACAATAAAGGCACAAAATCATCTTTTTTTTGTTGGGGCAGCCAGGTGCTGAACAGGTTTTTTTACAAAAGCAGAAAATAAGTTTTGCAATTCTAATAAAAGATCGTTTATATTTGAGTTATAATAGAACAGAATAGACTAGATTAACTAGGCCATCTTTTTTATTTCCAACCAAAATAAACCAAATATGAACTTAAAACTTACTTTTCAAAAGTTAGGCTATCCCGATCTGCTCTGGAAAAAGCTTATTTTATTACTGCTCTTTTTTGCTGTTTGTGTCCCCTCGTTTGCTCAGCAAATGGTTTCGGGCAGGGTAACAGACAATGGACTGGGGTTGCCAGGGGCTTCGGTTAGGGTAAAAGGAACCCAGCAAGGCACAAAAACAGATACCGATGGACGATTTAAATTAAGCGTTCCGGCTAATGCTATTTTAATATTTAGCTATGTAGGTTATACCGATCAGGAAATTACTGTAGGTGATAAAACCAACATTGAAGTTCAGCTGACAGAAACATCAGGTTCTGGCTTAAATGACGTAGTGGTGGTAGGTTATGGTACCAAGAAGCGGGCAAATTTAACAGGTGCCGTTGCCACAATAAGTGGCGCTGAACTAGCAAAATCGCCTTCAGCTAATCTTACCAATTCTATTGCCGGCCAGGTTCCGGGGCTGATTGTAAATACCAGAAGTGGTGAGCCAGGCAATGATAATGCCGATGTGTTTGTTCGCGGTAAAAGTACATTAGGGAGCACGGGCGCCCTGGTCGTAATTGATGGGATTCCAGACAGATCGGGCGGCTTCGCCAGGTTAAACCCAGCAGATATCGAATCTTTTACGGTGATCAAAGATGCAAGTGCTGCAATTTATGGTGCACGATCGGCAAATGGTGTTATCCTCATTACCACAAAAAGAGGTAAATCTGGTCGGCCAGTATTTTCGATTGGAACCAACTGGGCTACAACACAGCCTACGCGTGTACCAGAAATGCTCAACGCTTACCAATATGCACAGGCTACCAATGAATACGATGCTTTAGTTGGTCAGCAATTAACTTGGAAAGCAGAGGATATTGAAAAATTCCGTAGCGGATCTGACCCGCTCGCGTATCCAAGCAGCAACTGGTGGGATGCGGTAATGAAAAAACGTGCATTACAACAAAACCACATTCTTTCGCTTAGCGGCGGAACAGATAAAGTGAGTTATTTCTTTTCAGGTCAGCACCAGAAACAAGATGGTATTTATAAACGTGATGCCGCTTATTATACACAAGACCAGGCGAGAGCAAATATAGATGTGAATGTGACCGATAATTTTAAAATGGGTGTGGATGTGAGTTATCGCAACGAATTTCGCAATGCAGCCAAACGTGGTTATGATGCAGGCGGAATTTTTAGAGAGTTGTGGCTAGCCTATCCTTACCTTACTCCAATATACGACAATGATCTTGTTGGTGTGGGTATTGGAGGCGGTCCGGATAACAGTATGGTTTACATTACTTCTGGAGAGGCCGGATACCAAAAATTCACCACTGATTATTTGCAAACTAAGGCATCTTTTAGCTGGAAGCTGGATAAGGTGACCAAGGGTCTTTTTGTAGATGGATATTATGCGTTTGACAAAACCATATCGAAAACAAAATCGTTTACCAAAACACCACCTCCGGCATACCGTTATAATCCTGCAACAAAGGGATACACCCAGGTGGTTTCTTCGATTACGCCATCGCTATTTGAGCAACGCGGCGATATTAACCAAGGTTTATTAAACTTAAAACTAGGCTATTCAAAAACAATCAGCGATCATACTTTTGATGCTTTTGTCGCTTTCGAAAGCTTTAAAGGCAATACTGATATTATTAATGCCAACAGGTCAAATTTCCTCAGCAATAGTCTAGATCAGCTTTTTGCAGGAAGCCTTATTGGTCAACAGAACAATTCGAGCGCTGCAAAGGCCGCACGTGTGAATTACATCAGCCGGTTTTCTTACAATTATAAAGGCAAGTACCTGTTAGATTATACGATGCGTTATGATGGTTCTCAGAATTTTCCGCAGGGAAAACGTTATGGGTTTTTTCCGGGAGTATCAGGAGGATGGCGTATTTCGCAGGAAGATTTCTTCAAATCGGATGTGATCAACGAGCTGAAATTGAGAGCGTCGTGGGGTAAGACTGGTAACGATGCCGTTTCTGCCTTTAACTATTTGCAAACCTATTTGCTTGGTAGCGGCTATGGTTATTCTTTGGGTTCTGGCGCTTCGCAGGTTTCTTCGCTGGTATTGGGCCCAACCCCAAATCCGAACATTACCTGGGAGCTGGCCAATACTACCGATATTGGTTTAGAAACACAGTTTTTTAAAGGAAAGTTAGGTGTTAATATCGATGTATTCAGATCGCTGCGCTCTAATATTCTAATCACCAGAAGTGAATCTGTTCCAGGATACACAGGTTTAACGCTGCCGAGTGAAAACCTGGGGAAAGTATTAAACCGTGGAATAGAAATGGAGGTTTTATACCACAACACTATTGGCGATTCTTTTAAATACAACGTTAGGGGCAATATCACTTTCGCAAGGAACAAGGTCATCTTTATGGATGAAGCCGCGAATATTCCGGATTATCAACGCAAAACCAATATTCCGATTGATTCGTGGTTCCTGTACCAGAGTGATGGTATTTATCAAAATCAACAGGAAATTAACAATACGCCGCATCCGGCAGGTACGGGGGTAGGTGATATCAGATATAAGGATATAAACAACGATGGTGCAATTAATGATTTGGATAAAGTGAGAACACCACTTACCCGTACACCGGAGATTATGTTTGGTACTTCTGTTGGCGCCAGCTGGAAAAACATAGATTTTACGGTTTTCTTTCAGGGACAGGCAAGAGCTAAATCTTACCTGGCGCCAGCGGGTTTAAATATGGTTCAGGAATTTTTTGAAGAAAGATGGCAAAACCCAGGTGATAATAAATATCCAAGAAATTTTAGCGGCCCAACAGGCAGAACATTCGGCGTAAATACCCTTGAATCGGATCTGTGGTTGCGGAATGCCGCTTTTGTAAGATTAAAGAACATAGAGCTGGGTTATACCTTTTCAAAAACATGGATTGAAAAGATCAAAATGCAAAATGTAAGACTTTATATCAGCGGAACAAACCTATTTTCTATCGATCGCTTCGGGCCATCGTTCGATCCGGAAACCCCAAGTAATTCAGGGCAGTATTATCCACAACAGCGTGTGATCAATGTTGGCGCAAACATTACCTTCTAAAAAAGTATATCATGAAATTGAACATCAATAATTTAAAAATAAACAGCACAGTTTTACTCATCTGTACACTGCTGCTAATCGGAGGATGTAAAAAGGCGCTCGAGCTGCAGCCCTTAAACGCTTACTCAGAAAAGGATGTGTGGACCGATCCAAAACTGGTTCAGGTTTTTGTAAACAGTATTTACGATCAGACGGTGCTGGCTTACCAGGATGGTGGGCTAGGCTGGGGCGCGCAAACCGATGAGCTTTATGGGAACTTTAACTGGACAAATGAAAACCTGTATGTACGGGGTGAGGCCACGCCTGATAATCAAAGTTCAGGATCGCTGAACCATTGGAACAAAATGTATGCTTCTATCCGCTACAGCAATATATTCTTCACAAATATTGATCAGGTAACAGCAGGAGGCGATGCGGTTAAAACGATGAAAGGTGAGGTACACTTTTTACGCGCTTTGGCTTATTTCGAACTGCTAAAAAGGTTTGGTGGCGTACCGCTTATTGTTAAGGTTTACGATGTGAACGACAAAAGCTTTAACGAGAAAAGAGCCACATGGACCGAAACTAAGGATTTTATACTTGCCGAGATAACCGAAGCTTTAAAAACCCTGCCAACAGTTTATACAAGTGCCAATGATAAAGGCCGCGCTACTGCAGGCGCAGCTCTGGCCTTAAAATCGAGACTTTTACTGTATGCTGCGAGCCCTTATTTTAACAAAAGCAATGATAAAAAGTTGTGGGAAGATGCAAAACTGGCAGCCAAGGCTGTAATAGATTTTGCTACGCCTAAATATGCTTTATACGGCAATGCAGCTAACGGTACTTATAACAAAACTTACCTCGATTTTTTTAATTCAGAAATTATCTTTTCGAGGGTATACAGCGGCTTGGTAAGAGCAGATCGTTATAATACCGTGAGCAGAGATTTAAGCCCAAATGGTTATAATGGTTATAGTGCTTATAATGTTATTCAACAAATGGTTGATGATTTTGAAATGGCCGATGGTACAAAATTTAGCTGGAGCAATCCTGTACAGGCAAAAGATCCGTATCTGAACAGAGAACCAAGGTTTTATGCGACAATTTTGGCTAATAATCAGTCGTTTAAAGGGCGTTTAACCAGCTTTTTTGAAGGTGGTGACGACTCTCCCCAAAGTCCTTATTCTCCGTGGAATGCTTCGAAAACCAGATACTGTGTGAAAAAAATGGTAAATGAGGCTTTCGATTGGAATGCTCAGGACTACGATGCTACCCAGTGGGTGGTTTTCAGGTTATCGGAAATCTATTTGAATTATGCCGAAGCCTGTGCTGCACTTGGCGAAGACGGAGAGGCCCTGAATTACCTGAATAAAATAAGAACTGAAAAAGCGGGTATGCCAGCCGTAAGTGGGGCTGGAGCGGTATTAATGGATAAGATAAGACATGAACGCAGAATAGAACTTTGCTTTGAAGGACATCGTTATTTTGATATCAGGAGATGGGGAATAGCAGAAACAGGTTCAGAAGATGCAAAAGGCGTAACTATTACTAAACAAGCTAATGGTACTTTTACCTATGCATTAATGACCGTTCAGGAGCGTACCTGGGTACCAAGTTTTTATTTCTACCCAATCCCGAGAAGCGAAATACAAAAGAACCCTGCCATTGTGCAAAACCCAAATTATTAATTAAATGCTATTTTTAATGAAGTGTGGACAAAACGTTCATGCTTCATTTTTCCCTTTTTGATATGAAATCTTTCCCAATAAAATGTATACTGTTCATCTTAATTTTGCTGCATTGTTTTGATGTAAACGCTCAGGATTTACGCTGGCACCTGCAAAAGAACGGGGGCATCGAATGGACCGTTAAAAAAAACACCAAACATACCGATCAGATAGAAATGAGCGGGAAACAAATTTCCGCCATAATTACCTATGGCGTAAACGATAAAAATAACCTGGTCTTAAAAAGAAAACTCGTATTTCCGATGCTGCGGATTATTCCAAACGATACCCGTGGAAGCCTGATTAAAGATTTTGATCAGGTAATACCTCCGGTTATGATCGACGGAGCAGCCTTGAACGAACAGCCTATGGCTTTTTCTATCAATGGTTCGGTAAAGGTCAGGTCTGAAATGAGAAATGTGAACATATTACGCGAGCTACTCCCGTCAACCGATAAACCAGCATTTATTGAACACACGATATTTAAAAATAATGGATTGAAACCAGTCGAAATTGTTGTTCCTGAGTTTGATCAAACAGATAGTACCGCACGCAGTAAAGGCGTTTATGGTACTTACCTGCTCAATACAAAAATATTTGGGACGGGTAAGTTTATTTTAAAAGCAGGAGAAGAGCAAACCTATGCAATTGTTTATTCGGCACGGAAAACAGCCGACCAGCCTTATGCTTTTTCTTCAGTATACGAATCGATAAAACGAAGGGATTTTGTAAGCGAGGTTACCCGGCAACTGGTACTGAAAACACCAAATGATACCCTGAACCAAATGTTTGCTTTTGCTAAAATCAGGGCTTCTGAAAGTATTTTTGATACGAAAAATGGTTTAATGCATGGTCCGGGTGGTGGATCTTATTACGCTGCGATCTGGGCAAATGATCAGGCAGAATATATGGACCCGTTTTTCCCTTTTTTGGGCAATGCTGCAGGGAATGAAAGTGCTAAAAACAGTTTCCGCCTGTTCGCCAAATACATTAATCCCGGATACAAGCCGATTCCTAGTTCGATTATAGCAGAAGGAACTGATAAATGGAATGGAGCGGGCGATCGCGGTGATATGGCTATGATTGCTTATGGTGCATCGAGGTTTGCACTGGCTTATGCAGATACAGCCGAGGCCCGACAATTGTGGCCACTGATAACATGGTGCCTGGAATTTTCAAGAAGGAAAAAAAGTGCAGATGGGGTAATTGCTTCCGATTCGGATGAGCTGGAAGGAAGGTTTCCGGCTGGTAAAATTAACCTATCAACCAATACGCTGGTTTACGGCGCATTGATCAGTGCTGCAGATCTATCAGCAAGTCTTGGCGATAAAACAACTTCAACAAAATTGCGTAAAGAAGCATCAGTACTAAAAATAGCCATAGAGAAATATTTTGGGGCAAAGGTGCAGGGATTCGATACTTACCGTTACTACGATGGAAACGATAAGCTTAGATCATGGATAGGAATGCCATTGGTAATGGGAATTTACGATAGAAAAGAGCAGACTGCCAAGGCGCTTTTGTCTGATTACCTGTGGACAAAGGACGGGATGTTGAGCGAATCGGGATCAAAAGTATTCTGGGACCGTTCGCTTTTGTACGCTGTGCGTGGCTTGTTCAATGCAGGTATGACCGATACCACGATGAAATACCTGAAATACTATACTGCCAAACGTTTACTGGGCGAACATGTGCCTTATGCAGTTGAGGCCTGGCCAGAAGGAGATCAGCGCCATCTTTCGGCTGAGAGTGGATTATATTGTCGTGCCATAACCGAAGGATTGTTTGGGATACAACCTACTGGTTTTAAATCATTCCGGTTGTGCCCTTGTCTTCCTACAGGTTGGAAACAAATGTCGCTTAAACACATAAGGGCATTTAATAGCGATTTCGGTATTACGGTTTTTAAGATTGGAGGAAAGATCAAAATTTTGGTAGAACAGGAAAGTGGCAAAAAACAAGAAATCAACTGGGACGGAAAACAGGCTGTAGAAATTAACTTATATTAAACACATGAAAAGAATCCTTTTTGTAAACATTTTTATTTGCCTAGGCTGCGGCGTTTATGCCCAGGGCGGAGTAACTTTCAAATCAACCGATGCCGCTTTGCAAACCGCATTTGTTAGGGCCAAAGAAATGGCATTAAGTTATAAAGGTAAGCCCTCCGATCCGGTTGGCCCCTGGTACGAATCTGCTTTGCCACCAAGATCGGCATTTTGTATGCGCGATGTAGCCCATCAGAGCATTGGTGGCGAGATATTGGGCTTGAATAAAGAAAATAAAAATATGTTCAGGCTATTTGTTAACAATATATCCGAATCTAAAGACTGGTGTTCTTATTGGGAAATTAACCATTTAGGTAAACCCGCTAAAGAAGATTATCGCAATGATACAGCGTTTTGGTATAACCTGAATGCGAATTTTGATGTGCTTAATGCCAGTTGGAAGTTATATTTATGGACAGGCGACCTTGAATACATCAACGGTGCGGGTTTTAAAAACTTTCACGAAAAATCGGTAACCGAATATATTAACCGTTGGGTGCTGCAGGCCGATTCTTTGCTGAAAAGGCCAACACATCCAAATGCTCCAGTGCCTTTTAATAACAACGATTCATTTCATCGGTGCCGTGGTTTACCTTCTTATTCGGAAGGAGTGCCCAATATTAAAATGGGGGTCGATCTTGTTGGTGCAATTTACAGAGGACTAATGTCGTATGCGGCCATGCTCGACCTAAAAGGGCAGCACGATAAAGCAAAACAGTTTAAAGAAAAGGCTGAAGCTTATCAGAAAAGTATCGATGCTTTGTGGTGGAACGACAGCGCTTCGCAATACCATACTTTTTATTCGAACGACCATAAATTTGGTATGGATGAAGGGGAAACTTTTTTACTTTGGTTCGATGCCTTAAAAGCTGGCGAACGCAAAGAAAAAACCATTCAACATCTATTATCGAAAAACTGGAACGTAGAAAACCTGTCGTATTTTCCTTTAATTATGTACCAGAACGGGCAGTCAGAAAAAGCCTACGGTTATTTGTTGCACTTAACCGATCCTGCAACAGCCAGGAGGGAGTACCCTGAAGTTTCTTTCGGTGTTATTAAAGGTTTTACAGAAGGATTAATGGGAATAGAAGCCGATGCCCGGTTTAATCAGATCACAACTTTGTACCGTGGTAAAAAAACAACAAGTTCCGAATTAAAAGATTTACCAGTATTAATGACTTCCGTTACGGTAAAACATGAGGGTAATATTGCTACAACGCTAAGCAACAACGGCCAAAACAAAATTCTTTGGCAGCCTAAATTTTTAGATAATAAGGGAAAAACCATTGTAAAGAAAGCGGTTTGGGTAAAACCAGGAGCATCACTTAAATTAAAAAGGATTTAACTCCATTCAGCGATTTTCACCATAAGTTTAATTTATTTTTTTATGGCGTAGGGGTAAATACAAACGTTGTTGTCATACTTTCAAAACACAATAAATATTCAATTATTTAAAAACAAAAAAGTATGAAAATGAACAGGTTCTATTTATTATTTGCTGTTATGGTTATTACAGCAGGAGTGGCAAAAGCACAAGATGCTGACGTTGTATTTGGTGTAAAAGCCGGTGTAAACTATGGAACATTGCCAACAAGTTTAAATGCCATAACAGATAAAAAAGGAAAGGTAGGTTATAATTTTGGGGTATTTGCAAGGGTTGGGAAATCGCTATATTTTCAACCAGAATTGAACTATGTTAGCTTTAAGAGTTCATATGTTTATGCAGCTAACACTTATACACCCAAATTTAACCAACTTAATTTACCACTTATGGTTGGATATAAGCTTATCGATACCAAAGCCTTAAATTTCAGGATTTCTGCAGGTCCTGATGTTAATTATACCCTTAACGAAGCAAAAGGACCAGTTGGCTTTGATTATAAAAAGCTTAATTTCGGTGGAGTGATCAATGCCGGCGTAGATATTGGCAACATCAGTATTGATGCCAGATACAGCAGGGGCCTTACAAAAATCAATAAAGGCCTGAATGAGAAAAGCGGTTTGTTCAATCTATCTGTAGGATTTAAATTGTTTTAAGACTTCTAAGCTTCTTTATTCATCTGGTTCATCAGTTTAAATATTGGAAGAACACAAATCCATTTTTCGCTAAAGAAAAATGGATTTTTTTTTAACTTCTTAAATAACATTTCTTTAGTTAAAAGAAACTAAATTAGTTTTATTACTTTTGTTGCCAAACGAACTATTTAAGTCTTGTGTCATGTAATATCATTTGCATATAAATGTTGAATGACCTTTCCCACCCGGGGAGGGAGTAATTACTATTTATTTTTTACTTTACTTATTACAATATGGCTATTTCACAAAAATATGGTCGTACTTATCACTATCCTTTTTCGCCGGGAACAACCAGCGATGACAGGATACAGCACGATTATTGGGGATATTTACAAAAAATTCCGACACTTATACACACCGAAAAACTCGATGGCGAGAATAATTGCCTGTCTAAATACGGCGTGTTTGCCCGCTCGCATGCGGCTCCAACAACATCACCATGGACGGAAAGTCTTAGGCGTTTTTGGCAACTTGCGAAACATGATTTAGGAGACTTAGAAATCTTCGTAGAAAATTTATATGCTATTCATTCTATTGAATACCGTAAGCTCGAACATCATTTTTATGTATTCGGTATCCGCGAATTCGACCATTGGTTAAGTTGGGAAGAAACGCAGTTTTATGCAAATATGTTAGATCTGCCAACCGTCCCCATAATTAAAATAGAACAAAAACCAGAAAGTCAACAGCAATTCGAAAAGGAAATACTCGAGTTGGTGAAGGCACCAGGTAAATTTGATACCTATGATGTTTACGATAAAACACAGGTTACTATGGAAGGAATCGTCAGCAGGAATGCTGATGGGTACGCTGTTGATGATTTTGCCCAAAATGTGTTCAAATACGTACGCAAGGGGCATGTTAAAACTGACGAGCATTGGACCAGAAGCTGGAAACGTGCATCACTGATAAATGAAGGAGGTAAGCATGTGGACCTTAAGTGAAAACAAACAGTGGGCGGATCTTGAAATTCGCTTTGACTGGGTAAAGCGTATGGCAGGTGTTCAACAAGACGCTCGCTATCATGCAGAAGGTAATGTGGCCATACATACGCAAATGGTATTAACCGCTTTACAAAATGAACCTGCTTTTAAAGATTTATCTGAACAGGATCAGGAAATTTTATGGACGGCTGCTTTATTGCACGATGTTGAAAAATACAGCACTACTGTTTTTGAAACAGATGGAAGCATTACCTCGAAAGGACATGCGCGTAAAGGAGCACAATTTGCAAGGCGATTTCTATATCAGGTTGAACCTACGCCTTTTGCCATCCGTGAACAAATTGTAGGCTTGGTGAGGCATCATGGTTTGCCAATTTGGTTATTCGAAAAAACTGATCCTGTGAAAGTTTTAGTTAAAGCAAGCATGGAAGTTAATCTGCAGTGGTTATGTTTATTGGCAAAAGCAGATATGCTTGGCCGTATTTGTGATGATCAGGAAGAGATGTTATATCGTATAGCTTGTTTCGAAGAATTTTGCAAGGAAAACGAATGCTGGGGAAATCCGTATAGGTTTAAATCAGCTGCTGCGCAAATGTATTTTATGCAACATGAAGATGCTTATTTAGACTACATCCCATTTGATGAGCCAACAACAGAAGTTGTTTTGATGAGCGGTTTGCCTGGTGCTGGAAAAGACACCTATATTAAAGCAAATTACGCAGATTGGCCGATAATCTCTTTAGACGGTATCCGTAAGGAAAAGGGGATATCTCCAACGGATAAAGCAGGTAATGGGAGGGTAATACAAGAAGCAAAAGAGCAAGCCAGGGTTTATTTGCGTAAACAGCAGGCATTTGTTTGGAATGCTACCAATACGACGAATCAGATGCGCATGCAATTAATTGATCTCTTTGGTATTTACAAGGCAAAAGTAAGTATTGTCTATATCGAAGTGCCTTACCAACATTTGCATCTTCAGAATAAGAATAGATCTGCTATTGTACCTGCGGGAATAGTTAATAAATTGGCGAACAAACTCGAAGTACCCGCACAGTGGGAGGCACACCAGGTCGTTTATGTGATTCGATAAAAATGTTTTTTTAAGGTCGTAATTAAGCGAGCTATGGTAGAAATCATTGGAAAACATCCTTGTTATCAACACAGCCCTTCAGCGCATTCTGAAGGGCTTTTTTGTACTCCTAGTCAATGTTGTTAAGTGAAGGAGAAAATAAAAAAGCATTGTCATCCTAAAGAACAATTTATTTCATAAAAATCAATACAATTGGCACGGAAATTTTTAGTGATTTTGACTGCGAGGAATCGAAAGATTAAGATAAATCGTCATCTCGACCGTAGTGGAGAGATCTTTTAACATAGTTCAAAGATTTCTCCATTTCACTGTGTTCCAGTCGAAATGACGCCCAATTTTAGAAATTTGTCATTGATAGCCTGTCGAAAGGCAAATGGTTTTTGTTTTAGACTAGTAAAGGCCTTCGATATAAACTAAATTCTTTAAAAACTAAAAATGTGTAACTTGAATCCGTAAAACATATATCAAATGAAATATAACCGACGCAATTTTATAGGCGGTAGCATGGCACTCACATCAGCTTTATTTTTAAAACCAATGGAAACATTTAGTGCACCTTCTTTAGGGCCTGAAAAATGGACAAATGGTTTCGCCCTAAAAATCATGGCACCCTATTGGGGCTTTAATGGCTCGGTAACCGATTTTTGCAAAAAGGCAAAAGAATCAGGCTATGATGGAATAGAAATCTTATGGTCGCCAGAAATTGCAGAAGAGTTATTTAGCGCGTTAAAAAAATATCAATTAGAAGTTGGTTTTCTTTGCCGTGGGGATGAAGCCCTTCCAGCACCGCACTTTGCAACTTTTAAAAAAGTACTTAAAGAAGCCATTGAACATCGGTATCAAAAACCGTTGTATATAAATGTTCACTCGGGAAAAGATTTTTTTCAATACCAAGACAACAAAAAATTCATTGATTTTACTGTTCAGTATGCCAAAGAAACAGGAGTTCCAATTTACCATGAAACCCATCGATCGCGAATGCTTTATTCAGCCCCGGCATCATTACAATATTTAGAGAAAAACCCTGATTTAAGGCTAACCCTCGATATTTCTCATTGGTGTAACGTGAGCGAAAGTTTACTCGAAGATCAACCAGAAACTGTGGCACTTGCCATTTCACGTACCGATCATGTTCACTCCAGGGTTGGCCATGCAGAAGGGCCACAGGTAAGCGATCCTAGAGCGCCGGAATGGAAGCAAGCAGTTGAAGCACATTTTGCCTGGTGGGATAAAGTTGTTGCCATTAAAAAACAACAAGGTAAAATCCTCACTATGTTAACTGAATTTGGCCCGCCCAGTTATATGCCAACCATTCCGTTTACCAATCTTCCAGTTGCCGATCAATGGGAAATAAATGTATTTATGATGCAGGTTTGGAGAAAGAGGTATTTGTAGGTTATCCAAAAAAAAGGAAGTTCCTCTTAAGCTAGGATATTAATTGCCTTAATTTAAAGTTAGTTAATTCATATTGTATTCATAACAACCTTTTTACTATTTGTTTAATTATATTAAACAAATGTTTAGTAATTATGTATCTATTATAACAATTGATTAATAAAGGTTTTTATGAGGACAGTTTTTTTTAAAATGATGGTGTTATCTATACTATCATTATCAGCAATGGCCCAGCGGAAAGCGCCGCACGTATTAATTATTGGCCTCGATGGCTTTAGTGCCGAAGGATTTAAAACAGCAAAACACCCAAATCTGGACAAGCTATTTGTCGATGGTGTACTCTCATTAACCACAAGGCCTGTAATGCCATCGGTTACCTTACCAAATTGGACAAGCCATATGACGGGTTCGGGCCCGGAGGAGCATGGGATTACAGCTAACGATTGGACATTGCAGAAACACACTCTACAACCAATAGAAACAGATGCAGACGGCTATTACCCATCTATATTTAAAGTATTGAAAGAAGCTGTTCCTAGTGTTAAAACGGCTTATTACTACAATTGGAAAGAACTGATTAACCCGATTAATCAGAAATACCTGGATGAAGTATCCTTTGAAGAAAAAGATGGGTACAAAGAAAACTACCAGAAAGCTTTCGATTTTATGGTAAAAAACAAGCAAAACCCTACGCTTACCTTTTTGTACAGCGTACACACTGATCATGCAGGACATGGTTTTGGTTGGATGACTCCGCAATATATTACCGCTATTGAGGAGGCTGATGTTGCAATAGGTGCTTTACTTGAGAAATTAAAAACTGCTGGCATTTATAAAGACACTCATTTCTTATTGATTACAGATCATGGAGGTGTAAATAAAGGTCATGGTGGTGTATCGATGGCCGAAATGCAGGTGCCTTGGGCAATTACTGGCCCGCAGATTAAAAAGCGTGGATTAATAACATCTTTTAATAGTAACAAAAACACCAGTTTGGTATTAGCGAAAATTTTCGAACTCACTAAATTGCCAGATGCCTGGACAGGAACAGTGCCAAAAAATGTATTTAAGTAAAGTTTATACAATTAGCACAATGCGATCAATTATCGGGTAATGGATAAACGCCATTACCCGATTTTTTAGGATGCAGTGTAGATGGTAACATCTGCCATCACGAATATCTCAACGATTTTAGCCTAGATGCTGTCATGTTGAGCCCGTCGAAACACCTTAAAGCGCATTTAAACCGGTCCTTCGACGAGCTCTCCGCAGGAGTCCGTTGGACAGGATGACGAATCTATATTTATAATACAGATCTTCTTGTTAATTGTTAGTTAATTAGGTCTTTAATTTTTAGGGGTTCGGCAATACCTGGCCGTTCACCTGAAAATCATTAACACCAACAAGCATACTTCCGCTGGTTGCAGTTGCGCCATAAGCGTATAACCTGAAGGTAACAGGGTTATTTACATTGTTAAGTGCCGATACATCAAAGGTTATTGCGGTAGGAGTGGTGGTGCCACTAATCGTAACAGGACTAGAAATGTTCGCCGCAAAATTATCAAGGCTAGAGCGTAGTACGAATACATTAGGATGTGTTGTACTACCGCGGAGAACAGTAAACTTAATATCGGTAAAATTAAAATAGTAACCATTTTCTGGTTCTAAATAAAATGCATAGTATTTGGTTGCATCGAAGGCCGATGGTATACCTGCAGATGGTGCATTTGCCCAGCCACTTAACAAATAACGTCCTCCGGGACTAGGTGTACTACCAGACATACCAGCGGCGGTGAGTGTTGAGCGCGAAAAATCTGACCATGGCGTACCTACTAAGTTATCGCCAGGGTTTGGTGCGGGGCTGGTACTATTGGTATATACAATATTTTGAGACGCCTGATATTTTATATTAGGATGTTGATAAACATAAGTGGTATTGTTGTAGACTGTTGCATTGGTAATATTTGATGCAATTGTATATGGGCCGTCCAAATAGGCAGGGTTAGCATCAGGAACGCTGTTTCCCCAAATTAGGCCTGGTGTGGTAGTTGGCTGACTGAGGTTAATGATCCTGATGTTATCGTGATAGGCAATACGGGTTACATTCGCTGGGGCTACATATAAGCCCCATTTAATATAACCGTGTTGGCCGGCAGTATTATTGTCGTTATAAGTAAGGTAATTTGTTTTATTGTCGACTAAAACATAATCGCTTTGGCCTGGTAATTTCATATAGGTCTTCATGTATCCAACGGCAGTACTGGCCCATTTTACATCAACCCTAAACTGGATCCATTGGTTTACGTACGGTCGTACATCAGCTAAAATATTAACAGTAGGCATGTTATTAGCGGTAGCAAATCGCAGGAGCATGGCATTCCGCTGTGTTCTGATCTGAAGTGGCACTTCAGACAAGCCCGATAGTTTTAACTGAAAAATATTGGTTTCATTAATCGGATCTCCTGTATTCCAAGGCGTCCAATCTTTCAATAATACACTCACTTCATAGCGGCGCTCATCTCCCGGATAATAATGGGTAACGGGAAGCTGATCGGCATCACTTTCACTTCTATAATTGCCATCAGAATAATAGCCCGGGTCGCCTTGTATTATTTTATGTGCAATGGCATAATCTCCTGTTTCACCGGGCGAAACCATGTATGCCGCATCAGATGCAGTAGCATTGGTGGGATTTATACCTGTAATGCCAGAGTTGGTGGTACCGTTTTCATAAGTAAGGTTTAAAATGGTATCGCCGTAATTCAGTCCTGATTGCAATATGTTCCCCATTTTAGGAATGCTCAGTGTTTTACCATCGCTTTGGCTGGTCAGGCCATTTGGAACTTTACTGCACGAACTGGCCAAAAACAATACAGCCATGGCCATATATTTTTGTAGGTAAACAGGCTTTTTTTTCATGTGGTTCTTTTTTGGTTAGTTGAAGTTGATTGTTTTTTTATTTCATGCTATTGTTTATGGTTATACTATCATTCATTCACTTCTCTCATTCTATCATTTGCAATTATTATTTTTGCGTGTCCCCAAGCTGCGCAAGGGGCCGGGCTATTCGCTACAAGTCCTCGCTTCGTCATTCTTCCTCGCTGTGGGCTTTTCGTTACTATCCCTCACGCTAGCGAATTGCCAACGCAAGCAGCTTAACTCCCAGCAGATTATACTGATAAAAAGTGCCTATTAAACAGATTTAGGCCTATACTTACTAAAAGGATCTACTAAAATCTACGGGGAAATCTATTGGCTTTCTCCTTATTTCGTTAATGCTGTTTTTATTTCGCTTTTTTTGCCATCTATGGTAATTGTAAGGTTTAGGCTACCTTTTCCATAATCATTACCTTTGTTTTCCTTTATGGTAATTTCCGGGGCCTTATCTCCATCAAAAGGATAAAGGACCGAAACAAATTGTTGTGTATTGGCATCTTTTTTTGCCTTTTCAAAAACAAAAGCCGGGCGGGGCATTTTCTGGTTATAGACATAGGAAACTTTACCTTCCTCTTCTTTAAGCGTAACTTTATCTACATTTAACGATTGGAACAATACGTTATTCCCATCATTGTAAGTAGTATACACCATATTCTTAACTGGGTCAAAAACAGGTTTACTATCCTCTTTTAGTTGGAAATGGACCCCCAGGTTTCCGGTAGCTTTACCAATGGCCTTATCAATAATCAAAAAATACTTTTGGTTAATAAACAGTACACTGCGCTGGTGGTTCAAATCGGCATAACTTGGGTTGGTATAGGTTAGTACATCTAGGTTCTTGCTGGTTTCCCATTTATCCTGATGCGCTTTGGTAATTACCATGTTCTGGTTATCTAAAGTTAGCGTACTGTGTACCCTGGTTTGGCGGTACCAGTTCCGTTTTTTGGTAACTTCTGCATCCCCACTGTATAAATAACATCCAGCATCAGGAGTGAAATTTCTGCCTTTAACCCATAGTTCGAAGGTTCCGTTATCGGGCTGGGCATGAAATTCTCCCGGAGGACTGGCTTTTAGGATCATCACAGTCGATTTATCGTTCCACCCATTTCTGAAAGTGTAAAAGCCGGCAGTTGTTAGCCCATGCGATAAATAGTTGGGTAAAGCACCAGCTGCGCCATCAGTAGCAAAATATTTTATCTCCTCATTATCTGGGAAAGCCTTAGACCAGGTTGCGAATGCTTTCATTCTTGAGGCTTTTTCAACTGGCCACGAATCGCCGAACATGGGGTTGTTATAATCAGGGAACGACATATTGGCCGTAGCTACAACCATATTTTCTACTGTTTTGATATAACTTTCTGGAAATTCTTTTTCTGCACCCGCCAGTTTAGCCGAGTTGTAGGCTTTAAGGAAAATATCAATACTGGCTACATGGTAAGTTGGCGAAAGTTCCCATTGCATGCCATCAGGGTATACCTGTTTTTTAATTTCGCGGTTAAGCACCTCGATACCACTTTTGCGCCAATTTGCTGCCTCCTTAAGCTCAGGAAAAATGCTGCCGGCTCCTAAAACACGCTGTGCTTCGAACAATAAATGATTGCCTTCTTTGCTATAGTTTTTTGGGATGTAATCGGTTTGCTGGTTAAAAAGATTTAAAAACTCCAATAAAAAGGCCGGCGTAAAGTTCGGCGAGCCTACAAATAAATTAAAGGTACCCGGCAAGCTTTGGATACGTTCCGATACTTCTAACGGACGCCAGGCAAAATTGTCGTTTTCTTTCGATTTACCTAAAGGGTTTTTCTTGGCCCAATCTCTAAACTGAAAAATCCATTCTTTAGCATACGTTTCATCGCCACTGCTGCGGTATGCCATACCCATGGGCTGCCACCAGGTAACACGGTGCAGTTGCCAACGCACTTCATTGTCTTTTACGGGCCAAAAATCCCAGTTAATATCAGTGCCATAATCATAGTAACCATAACCTTTTTGTGGCTGAAATTTGTGTTCCAGGGCATTGTCGGCCTTTACCTGGTTGGCTTTACCAATATCTTTCCCCCTAAAGCGCGCTTCATCGCCAACATTAAAATCAGGGTGTTTTACCGTTTTCCGGTTACGGTAATAGATTAACAGCGCTTTGGCTGCACCGTCATATTCGCCGGCATTAAAGAGTTTGTTTACTTTTTCTAAACCCGGATAAGCAAGATTAATTTCGTTGAAGCTTTCTTTAGTAATGGCCACTTCCTGGGCGTTTGTATTTAAAGAGGCAGAAGCCAATACAAATAAGCTTATGATATATTTTAGTTTCATGGGTTTTAAAATTAAGATTTCAGTAAATCTTTTAAATCTATATTTTTAATGGCTACATAACGTTTTAAGGCCTCCAGATAATAATAGTCGGCATAATCTAACGGTGTATCAATCTCCGAATTATATAAAAATGCACCTACGCTATGTTTCAACAAAAAATATCGGTTTTCGCCGGGTTTGGCTAAATAGGCATCGGAAGAAAGCGATTTTAAAATATCTTCCGCATAATCAACATATTTTTTTCCATCTTTTACCTGTGTACTTAAATCCAATAAAGCCGATGCAATTACTGCCGCTGCAGAGGCGTCTCTAGGTGCCCGTTCTGCAGTATCCATCGCATTATGTACGTCAAAATCCCAAACCGGAACTTTATCTTTCGGCATACGTGGATGGTTCATGATAAATTTAGCTATGTTTTCTGCCCGTGTTAAAAAAACAGGGTTTTTAGTATTGGCATAACACATGGTAAAGCCATATAGTCCCCAGGCCTGGCCACGTGCCCAGGCCGATTCGTCGGTAACACCCTGGTGAGTTCTTTTGGCCAATACCTTACCCGTTGCAGGATCATAATCAACCACATGGTACGAGCTGAAATCTTTTCTGAAATGATTTTTCATGGTTGTAGTGGCATGAGTGCTGGCTGCATTAATGTAACCTGGTTTTTTAAATTCTTTACCAGCCCAGTACAAATATTCAAGGTTCATCATATTATCTATAATTACCGGATAGTGCCACCACGGAAAATCCCACGATCTGATTACACCTACTTTTGGGTTGAAACGGTTGTACAAGTGTTGTGCGCCATCGGCCAATACAGGTAAATAGTTTTTATCTCCGGTAATGCGATAAGCATTTCCATAAGAACAATAAAGCATAAAACCTAAATCGTGCGAATTGGTAATGTTGCGGACGGTATCAAGTGCGAGTGTGAATTTTTTAGCTTCTTCGGCCAGGTTTTTATCGCCTGTAAGTTCATAACCATACCACAAACTGCCAGGAAAAAATCCCGTTGTCCAATCGGTTACACCTGCTGTTCTTACTGTACCGTTAGGGTTAATAGAACGTGGGTTTTGCCCTGGTCTATAGGTAGCTGCCGCTTTATTTAATTGAAATGCAATTACATCACTTACTTTCTTTAACCAGTTTTGCGGCGGGTTGTGTTGTATTGGCCTGGCATAACAGTTATGTATAAATGTGGCTGTTAGCAATACTAAGCAAAAAGCTTTTTTCATCATGTTGTGGTTTGATTCTTTTAATTGTTTTGTAAAGTGAAGTTATGGGGGTTGAAACAAAAACACTTTTGATTATTATCAGAAATATTTTGATTTTGGTTAAAAGCACATTTTAATAGACTATTGTCTGGAGTGTTGTTCGTTTAGCTTTTTACCACAGATGGACACAGATAAGTACAGATATTAATATTGTATGTGTGTTTATCCTTTTTATCTGTGGTTAAGCTTTCATTTGTGGTTAATGCCTAACAAGCATTGCGGTTTTGATTCTTTTAGGGCAAAAATGGATAACCTTAGCAGTTTATTTCCTTTTTTAATCAATATTAAAAGGTTTTAAACTGAAATCTAACGCGCAGAGGCTTATCGAATTCTATTTTTAGCCTATATTAGATTCGAATAATAAATAATATTGAAAAACATGTCCAAAGAAATGCAAATGAGATTTAAACTGGGTTCGGTATATGGTTACTTTAAATAATTTCAACATGGAACAGTCGTATGCTATCGGAATTGATGTTGGTGGGTCTTCACTAAAATGTGGAGTAGTAAACCAAAATGGTGAAATTTTATATTCCATTATTGTATCGCTAAAAAATGCAAAAACACAGGGCGCAATTATTGCACTTATTGTGGAAGCGATCAATACCTGTGCTAAAAAATTTAAAAATCCTATTCTGGGGGTAGGTATAGGTTTTCCGGGGATTATTTATAACAACAAGATTATTGCCGGTGCTGATAATTTACCTGGGTTTAAACAATTGGCTCTAGGCGAAATCCTACAAGAAGTGACACGTTATAATATTGTAATGGATAACGATGCCAATTTAATGGGGTTAGGAGAGATGACTTACGGTGCGGCCAAAGATTGTAGCGATGTGGTTTTTCTTACTGTAGGCACGGGAATAGGCGGTGCTGTGATGATTGATAATAAGCTTTACGGTGGATTTAGAAATAGAGGTACAGAGTTAGGACATATTGTGGTACAGCACAAGGGGGTTGCCTGTGCCTGCGGAGGCCGCGGTTGTTTAGAAGCTTATGCATCAGTATCGGCCCTGCTTAACCATTATCAGTCTATCCATCCTAATCCACCAGAAGAGATTGATGGTAAATATATGGTAGAAAAATATTTGGCTAGAGAAGAATATGCCGTTGAAGCTATGGAATCGCATTTCGATTATCTGGCTACAGGCATTATTAGCTTTGTAAATGTATTTAGTCCGCAAAAAATTGTAATTGGCGGAGGCATAAGCGAGTCTGGTGCCTTCTATGTTCGTGAGATAGAAAGAAGAATAAAAACTTTAGCAGTGCCTATTGCACCTGGTAATGAATTGGTAGTTGCAGCTAAGTTGGGCAATAAAGCAGGTTTACTGGGTTGTGCAGCAAATGTTTTTCAAAAGTTTAAGGCTTTTGATTACGCAGTGAAATAGTCCGTCAGAAAAAGAATCGTACAAATCTAAATCTGCATTGTTCAGCAGGAAACAAAATTATTGAGTTTAAACAGAAAGGATATTCTAAAATTAGAATATCCTTTTTTTTGTCAAATAATGTAGGATACCGCTTACAGGAAAATATAAATCGGTCAAAATTTTTAAGCATTCATCCTGTTTGTTTTGTCTTTATTTTGCTCAAAATAACCAGATAAAAGGTCAAAATAAGACGTTTAAGGCATGTTTAGCCAAATTTGATAGTATTTTAGCCAAATTTGAAACTCTTTTTATATCCCTAATGCTAAATTCGTTACTTAAGAATGAATGGGAATCGACCTGCGGAAAAGAATCTCCACCTATAATTTCCTAACAAGCTTACAGACTAACAAAACCTGAAAAGGTTTAAGAATAACCGAATAAAAATAAATGGGGGTTAACCTACCCAATTACTGATAAGAAGAGACTAACCGAACATTATAAATCAACTAACAAAATGACTAAAAATAATTCTGAAACGATAGCCGAAAAAGATTCTTTTTCGATCAGCAACATGCAGCGAAGGCAGTTTTTGCAATTGGCAGGTGCATCTACGGCTTTAACAATGGGATTAATCAGTTGTAAAAAAGAAGAGGTACCTGCCACTACGCCTAATATTAATACCGATAATACCATAGATTTTAAAGACGACACCGGGCTATTAAACTATATATATGCATTGGAGCAGATTGAAGCTGCCTTTTATGTTAAAGCAACAGCAAGTTTACCAGCTAGTTTTACACCTACACAGGTTTTGTTCTTTAACGATATTAAACTGCACGAAATTGCCCACCGCGAATTTTTTAAGAGGTTTTTAGGGGTTGCGGCAATTGGCGTGCTTGAAATCGATTTTTCGGGTATCGATTTTACCGATCCCACTGCAATTCTAAATGCCGCCAAAACATTCGAAGATTTGGGCGTAGCTGCTTATAACGATGCAATTGTTAGATGCAGAAACGATTATAACCTGATTCTTTTAAGCCAGGTAGCTACAGTGGAGGCACGCCATGCGGCTTATGTACGCAGTCAGGTAAGTGCATTGAGTTTTGCTGACCTTACCGAACTTTCTCCATTGGGTGCCGATGCCACTAATGCACTTGATGTTATACTCGCACCAGGCAAAGTTTTAGAACAGGCCTCAAAATATATCAAAACCAAACTTAATATCATTAATCTTTAAACCGCATGAATATGAATATTTTAAATATCATTGAGGAAATAGAAAAAGTAGATGGAGCGGTTTACGGGCAATTGGGCCCAAGACGTAATGCCTTGCAGCACTTATTGAATATTGGTAAGAAAGTTTCGTTAGCAGCAATACCTTTAACATTAAGTACGATGTTCCAAAAAGGGTATAGCCAAACTACACCAAATACAGCAGCAATCGATTCGCTTAATCTAGTTTTGGCTTTAGGTTATATGCAGTTTCAATTTTATAATAATGCATTAACGGCTACCCCAACTTTAATTCCAACTACCGATAAGCCCATTATCGCCACCTTACGCGATCAGGAGCAGGCACACATTAATCTATTAACCAAAGCCATTACCGATCTGGGTGGTACACCCAGGGCCTTAATGCCATATGCCAATTTCGACTATACCCGGGTTAATGCCAATGTAACCACCAATTATGGTACATTTTTAAGAACCGCAGTAGTGCTGGAAGACTTAAGCGAACGTGCTTATAAAGGCCAATTGACTACATTAATGGGAACTACAGTGTTAGCTACCGCTGTACGCATACATACAATAGAAGCCCGTCATTCGGCCCAATTGCGCCAGATGGTGAATAAATTACAGCTTGCAACGCTGAAATATATGCGTCCATGGGTAAGTATCAGGAGAAACGATGCCGATGGTTCTGATGTAACTCCGATTACAGGGAACGATTCGATGATCGCGGCATTAAATCCTGTTTATGATATTGATCCCGGTTTGTTGAACAGAGAAACAAAAACGATACAAGCAGGTATAGAATTAATTGGCATCGGAGGAAATATCAATTTAACCGCCGGACCGGCAGCAGAGTCTTTTGATGAATACCTTTCGACTTCAACTGTTAAAACAGCAGCCAACCTGTTTATTAAGACCGGATTTCAACTAACCTAATAACAACTTAATTCACCGATAAGGGAGAAATCATATGAAACGAATTATAATCTTATTTTTACTAATCAGCACCTGTAAAACGCTTTTTGCGCAGGATATAATTACTGTATCAGGTTTAGTAAGAGACGAAACAAACCAGCCGATGCCTGGGGCAACAATTTATGAAAAAGGAACCAAAAATACTGTAGTATCTGGTACCAATGGCAGATACCAGATTAAGGTTAAAAGCGATGCCACCCTGGTATTTACCTTTCTGGGTACCAAAAGTGTAGAAATAAAAGTAAATAAGAGAACTACCATCGACGCAAAATTGCAGGACGATGCCAATAACTTGAACGAAGTTGTGGTTGTAGGCTATGGTCAAGAGGTAAAACGTGGCGATTTAACAGGTTCCATATCATCAATTAGCGGTACAGAGCTTACAAAGGTACCCGTACAAAATGTTGCACAAGCCTTACAGGGCCGTATTGCAGGTATGCAGGTTACAATGGGCAGTGGCGATCCGGGCGAAGTACCATCGATTAAAATCAGGGGAGGTACCTCTATTACCCAAAGTAATGAACCACTATATGTAGTTGATGGGGTGCCACAAACCGAAGGACTTGCATTCTTAGATCCAACCGATGTAGAATCTATCGATGTATTAAAAGATGCATCGGCAACAGCAATTTATGGTGCACGTGGTGCTAACGGGGTGGTTTTGGTAACCACCAAAAAGATAAAAAACGGTAAAACCACTATAAACTATGATGGATATTTTGGTGCTAAATCTATCAGCCGTTTTCTGCCAGTACTAAATACCTATGATTACGTTAAGTATGTTTATGAAAATGCGTTGCCAAATGCTGGCAGGCAGGCAACCTTCTTAAATACTTATGGCCCGTTCGATTCTCTACAGGTTAAATATCTTGATAGGCCAGGAATTGATTGGCAAGAGCGTGTTATGGGCGAAACAGCAATTAGCCAATATCATAAGATTGGTATTAATGGGGGCACGGGCGAAATGAGATACAATGTTTTTTATTCTAAGAACAAAAACGAGGGTATAGTATTAAACAGCGGTGCAGAAAAAGATATTGCCAAATTAAGCGTAACCAATAACATTGGTAAAAAGGCAGTGGTTACCGGAATTGTTAATTATTCCAATCAGTTTATTTATGGCACAGGCGGTACACAGACCGGTGGTAATGCCCGTTTGAGTTTTTTACAAACGTTGTTACAATACAGGCCAATTAACAGTAAAAACGGAAATGATTTAGATCTCTTGGACGATGCTGTAGATGCATTGGATAACCAGGGCAGTCCTGCATTTCAAAGCCCGGTGCTTGCATTAAACACGCGTAAAGTAGAGCAATCAATAAAAAGCTTAAATGCAAGTGTAACTGTTAAATATAATTTTGTTAAAAACTTAAGCTACAATGGTTTGGTTAGTTTTACAAACCAAACCAACAAGATAAAAACTTTTATAGATGCCAATAATATCCAGGCCATACGTACCGGAGGGGCATTTGGCGGTATAAGTGATGCTTTAAGCAAACGTTTAAACTATAACAACGTAATCACCTATGCCAATGTTTTTGCAAAAGATCATAAAATGGACCTATCGGTAGGGCAGGAATACATCTATAATTACGGGGAAAATTTTGCTGCCACCACCAATGGTGTTCCGGTTTTTAACAATGGTTTTGATAATTTAGGTGCAGGTACTATTGCTACATTCCCATCTTCATATACAGAAGATGATAAATTGTTTTCTCTTTTTGCCAAGGCAAATTATTCTTATAAAGGAAAGTATTTTGTAAGTGGCTCTATCAGGAGAGATGGTTCTTCAAAATTTGGTAAGGAAAACGTTTTTGGATATTTTCCTTCAGCAGCACTCTCGTGGAAAATTTCAGAGGAAGCTTTCATCAAAAACATCAAAGAGATTTCCGATTTAAAACTTCGCTTAAGCTATGGTAGCTCGGGTAATAACCGTATTGCCAATTATGCTGCGCTAGCTACATTTGTTACTGGTAATTATCCGCTTATTAATCAGGTTTATTCTTCGGCGTACCGTACCAACCTTGAAAATCCTTTTTTAAAATGGGAAACAGTGGTACAGCGCAATGTCGGCTTAGACATCGGCTTGTTTAAACAAAGGGTGATGTTAACCGCCGAACTATATGATAACCGATCAAAAGATTTACTTTATAACACCAGGATTCCTGCAAGTTCGGGCTTTAGCAATCAGCTACAAAATGTAGGCGAAACCTCTAGCAAAGGGGTAGAACTTACGCTAAGTACGATTAACATTAAAAACAGCAATTTTTTATGGAATACAAATTTCAATATTGCGTTTAACAGAACAAAAGTACTTAAGCTAAGCAGTGGTGAAAGTTCTTTGCTGGCCAGCAGTTATAACTCGGCATTTAACGATTATATATTGCAGGTAGGACAGCCGGTAGGCATCATGTATGGTTACATTAGCGATGGCTTATACCAGGTGAGCGATTTTAACTATAACCCAACCAACAATGCTTATACATTAAAACCAGGAGTGGTTAACAATGGTAACGTAGCCCAACCCGGTTATGCCAAATACAAAGATATCAGTGGCCCCGGCGGTACACCAGATGGTCTGATCAATGATTTCGACCGAACGGCTATTGGCAATGCCAACCCTAAATTTACAGGAGGTATCAATAATACTTTTAGTTACAAAGGGGTTGATTTAAGTGTGTTTTTAGATTTCACTTATGGCAACGATATTTATAATGCCAACGTGCAAAATAACCTGGGTATTTCAGGCGATTTTAACAGCAACCTGGCCTTTCAGGCAAACAGGTGGACAAATGTGAGTGCTACGGGTCAATTAACAACCAGCCCGATAGAACTTGCTGCATTAAATCCAGGCAAAAATACCATTGCATCCATTGGTGGTACCACTACGGGGAGGTTAACGCGTTTTGCAATTGAAGATGGATCCTTTTTAAGGTTAAATAATATCAGTTTAGGTTACACCTTCCCGAAAAAATGGTTAAGTGCGGTAAAAATAAGCAATGCACGTATTTATTTTACAGCTTATAATTTACATGTATTTACCAAATACTCTGGCTACGATCCAGAAGTAAGTGTAATTAATAACCCTTTAACACCAGGAGTCGATTTTAGTGCTTACCCAAGAGGGAAGTCTTTTATTGCCGGTTTAAATTTATCGTTATAAAAAATTCAATATGAAAGCTAAGTTTATATATATGAAAAACGCAACTTTTGTTGGCTTAATCATACTAGCAACACTTGTTTCTTGTAAAAAAACAGTCGAAACCGACCCTTATTCTTCATTTACAACCGATAACTTTTTCAAATCATTGCCAGAGGCCTATGCGGCAACCTTGGGTGTTTACGAAACCTTAAAAAGCCCAAATACCTACGCCTGGTATGTTCCCTTGGTATATGATGCCGATACCGATGTGGAATTTTTAAGCGCAGGAACCACCACAAACGATTTTAGAGAGGTTTCGCACTATTATTACCTGGCGGGTAATTCATATTTTTACAATACGTGGGCGACCTTGTATAATGGTATAGACCGGGCCAATTTAGTTATTGAGCGGATACCGCAAATGACACAATATACCAATGGTACTGCTGCAGAAAAAAACGATTTAAACCGTATGCTTGGGGAGGCTAAATTTCTCCGCGGATTTTTTTATTCAGAACTGGTACGCTTATGGGGAGATGTGCCTTTTAAAACCAAAAGTTCAGCCCCGGGAGATGATCTGAGTTTGCCACTAACCGATAGACTTACAATTTACGAACAGGTAATTAAAGATATGCAAGAAGCCATTACAGTTTTGCCGGCAACCATTGCTACCAACGAAAGAATAAATAAGTTTGGTGCAAAGGCCATGTTGGCCCGTGTGGCCCTGTTTGCAGGTGGATATTCGTTAAGACCGGATGGAACCATGCAAAGGGCAACTGATTATACCAAATACTATCAACTGGCGCAAACACAGGTAAATGATGTGCTGGCCTCAGGTTTATATAAATTGAACGACAGCTATACTCAGGTTTTCAAAAACCAATCTCAGCAAGTATTCGAGCCAAAAGAAAGTTTGTTCGAAATGTCTTTTTACACGCCTACGGTTACCAGTACCAATAATTCTAGTTGGGGTTTTTTTAATGCACCTCCTACCAATGCTGGGGTTTATGGCAGTACATTAAACCGTGTTTTTGTACCTTCTTCGTTTTATAGCAGCTTTGCAGATGGAGATTTAAGACGCGATTTTTCTGTTGCGAGATATATTTTAGATGCCAACGGAAATAAACTTCCGTTGATAAACGGTAGAGACGATGAGCGGTGGGGTCCGGGGAAATGGAGCAGGGAATATCAAAATAATTCGACATTAGAAAAAACTTATACCAATATTAATTATGTAGCTATGCGCTATGCGGATGTTTTGTTGATGAAGGCTGAAATTGAAAATGAACTGAACAATGGACCAACTGCAGAAGCTTATGATGCCATAAATAATGTAAGAAGAAGGGCTTATGGTACCAATACTTCAGGAAGCAGAATTGCCATTACGCTCGGTGCTGGTGGAACAGGATACTCACTCAGTACTACCGCGCTAAGTAATACTACCATTACCATTAGTGGTGGCGGAGGTACAGATGCTTACGCGGTACCAACTGTAGTTGGAGATAAAGTTACTGCAATAACGGTGCTTAACCAGGGCGGAGGTTATACATCAGCACCAACCATTACCATTACCGATGTTAAAGGCAAGGGAACAGGTGCTACCGCTACGGCAACGCTATTGCCAAAGAAAAACAATGTCGACGTAGATTTGCCTACCGGATTAAGTAAAGATGCTTTTTTATTAAGAATACAGAACGAAAGGGCCTGGGAATTATGTTTCGAGGGAATGCGCCGTGCCGATCTGATCAGATGGAATTTATTGGGTGATAAAATTAAAGCCACGCAGGACGCCGTTAAAGCTATTCGTACACAATATGCTTACGAAGCAGCTACAAATTTCAAAAAAGGCAAGCACGAACTATATCCTTTCCCTTCAAACGAGATGGATGTAAACAAAAAAATAACCAGACAAAATCCCGGATTTTAATTTTTACAACGTTATCAGAAATAATCCAAGTAATGAAATATAACATCCTTTGCCTGTTATTTTGTTTAGCTGCTGTGGCCAATGCACAAATCAGCAGTAAACCCAATATACTAATCATCATGACCGATCAGCAAACGGCCGATGCCATGAGTAATGCAGGAAATAAAGATCTTCATACCCCGGCAATGGATAAATTGGCTGCAAATGGTGTCCGTTTCACCAGGGCTTATTGCGCACAACCACTATGCACACCTTCACGTGCGGCTATTTTTAGTGGTAAAATGCCTTTCGAAACAGGTTTTATAGGTAATGCGGTAGAAAAAGATGGCCAATGGCCAGATAGTTTGCTCATGATGGGCAAAATTTTGCAAAATGGAGGTTACAAAACAGGTTATGTAGGTAAATGGCATTTGCCGGTACCCACAACAAAAATCAGTCAACACGGCTTTGAATATATAGAGAATACCAATTTTTTAGATTATAATGATGGCGCTACTCCCTCTTACTGCGCCCGTTTTATTAAAGAAAATAAAGACAAGCCATTTTTATTAGTGGCTTCTTTTTTAAATCCACATGATATTTGCGAATGGGCAAGGGGTGAAGCTTTAAAAATGGATGTGCTGGAAGATGCTCCCCCTGTTGATCAATGTCCACAATTACCGGCCAATTGGCAAATTCCAGCCAATGAGCCTAAAATAGTTCGTGAGCAACAAAAAACGGTAGGTTTACGTACTTACCCCTCAGTATACTATACGCCAGAGAGATGGCGTCAATATCGATGGGCCTATAACCGCTTGGTAGAAAAAGTAGATAAGTACATCGAAATGGTGATGGGCTCCCTAAAAAAATACGGGGTGGAGAAAAATACCATTATCATTTTCACGGCCGACCATGGCGATGGTTATGCCGGTCACAGCTGGAATCAAAAACAGATTTTATACGAGGAATCGGCTAAAATACCTTTCATTATTGCGAAAATGGATGGTGCTATGAAAAGCCGAACAGACGATATGCTGGTGTGTAACGGTACCGATGTAATTCCTACTATTTGTGGCTTAACTGGTGTACAAAAACCCGGTTATTTAAAAGGCATTGATCTTAGTAAACGATTAACAAACCCTTCGAAGAATTTACGGGATACTTTGGTAATAGAAACAGATTTTGCCGATAACGAAGAACTTCTGGGCATTAGCGGCAGAGCGGTAATTACTAAAGGTTTTAAATACATTGTTTATAATAAAGGAGAAATTAAAGAACAGCTATTCGATTTAATTAACGACCCCGGAGAAATAACCAATTTAGCTGTTAATACCCAATACAAAAAGAAACTGATGAACATGCGTACCTATCTAAAAAAATGGTGCAAAAGCAATGGCGATAAATTTACGGCTGGCTTGTAGATTTGATGGTAAACTTTGCAGTATGCGGTCGGTCTGCGTGAGGGATAGCAGTGAAAAGCCCACAGTGAGGAAGAATGACGAAGCGAGGACTTGTAGCGAATAGCCCGACCCACAGGGACACGCCCAAATAAAAAAGAATACAATATTAAACTCAGCACCATAAAGATGAAAAAAATAATCATCCTAATCTTATCACTACTCTCACAAAATATTTTAGCCCAGCAACAGTCTGCGATTATAAAACTAAGCGCTGAGAAGTTGCACGCCCGTGTTCGCGAATGGCCTTATCCGGTAAACGGAATTACCGTGCCCACTAATGCACCCGCTTTATTGTGGCCGAGCACGAATGGTAAAAGTAGCGTTACGCCTATGGAGAGCGGGAGTGAAGTGCCCGAAGATCCAAACATTGGCAATGTACGCTATAAAGTGATGTTAGCCACCGATAAAGATTTTAAAAGTAATTTAATTGCCAGCGCTGAACAGCGTTGGGCAGTTTATCCGTTGCATCAGGCCTTAAAACCCGGGAAATGGTTCTGGAAATATGGTTATGCTTTAAAAGGAGATAATACTTGGAACTGGTCGCCGGTTTATAATTTTGTGGTTGATGCCAAATATGCCAATCAAAAGGTAGCGCCACCAATAAGCGAGGTTTTAAAACGTAACGAAGGTCAGCATCCATTGTTATGGGGGATGCACCGCATTGGCGAAGATTTTTATAAAAACAACCTCCAAAACCCCGAAGCGGAAAAGTTTATCATTTTTGCCGCAAAGTTGATGGATGCGCCGCTGCCTGTCGAAAAGCCGATGCGGGTAATTGATACTACAGGCAAAAGTACAATAGAGAAAAAAATACTTGAAACCCGAATGTATCACGGTTTTGGTGATATGGTGGGTAAGCCTATCAGTAATCTGTGCATCGCTTATCAATTAAGTAAAGACAAACGTTTTATTCTGGATGCCAAACGCAGGGCTTTGAACATCATCAATATGGATCCCAGTGCTCCTTCCACTGGTAGCGATTTTAACAATGGCGTGGTGTTAGAGGCTTTGGGCTGGTTTTACGATGCTGGCTATGATTTTTTATCTCTGCAAGAAAAGGAAATGTTCAAAAAGGCGATTACCGTACGTGCAAAACTGGTGTACGACCATCTGCCCAATCGTTTCGAACTTCATGTAAGTGATAACCATGTATGGCAGATTACCATGGCCAATCTCGCAATTGCTACCGTAGCGGTAATAAACGATGTACCCGAAGCCAAAGAATGGTTAACTTATCTGTACGAAGTTTGGACGGCAAGGTTTCCGGTTTTGGGCACTACAGATGGTGGTTGGCATGAGGCTAATGGCTATTTTATGGTAAACTTTAGGTCTATTATTTACCTGTCGCAAATGTTTGGCGATTTTAGCGGGGTAAATTATTTTAACCTGCCATGGATGCAAAACCTGCCATATTATATGCTGTATACAAATCCGGTGGATGCTGGTAATACAGCTACTGGCGATATGTGGGAGAAATACCCAACCGGGGGCAGGGGTCAGGCCTGGTTTACCGATGCGCTAACTTTTAGGATGGATAACCCTTATTTAAACTGGTATGTTGAAGAAGCTAAAAAACGCAATCCAAAATATTTTACAGGTACTGATGAATACCTTTTATATCGATTGTTGAATTATAAGCCCGATCGGAAATTGAAAGCAACATCGCCAGCAAATTTACCCAAAAGCAGAAAGTTTGCTGATGTGGGGGTAGTAGCCATGTATGAGGATTTGGCAAATGCAGATAAAAGTTTAAGCAGCTTTTTGTTAAGCAATCCATTTGGTTCTTCGGGCCACGGTCACGCCTCGCAAAACGCCTTTACCATTAATTATAAAGGCAAAATTATTTTCGGCGGTGCGGGATATTACAGCAATTTCAGTGATAAACATAATCTCTTAAACTACCGTTCGACAAAATCGTACAACACCATTTTGGCCGATAGCCTGAACCAAAAACTGGGCGAAGAAGGTTATGGCTGGATAGCCCGTTCTATTTCAGGCCAGCACATTCAGTATGCTTTAGGCGATGCCAGCAATGCTTACGGCGATATTAAAAGCGAATTTTGGTTAAACCGGTTTGAGCAGATCAACTTAAAACCTAGCAAAGCCAATGGTTATGGCGAAAGTGGGGTGACCTTGTACCGCAGGCACATGTTACAGTTAGATGGTGGTTATGTTGTACTTTATGATGAACTCGAAGCTAATAAACCCGTAAAATGGACAACGCAGTTCCACACACCGTATGATGTTATCAAAGCGGATAAAAGCGACAATGCCAACCGCCAAAACTTTACCGTAACAAACAACGTGGGTAACGTAATGGCCAGTATATTTGCCAATAGTGCCTTAAAAATTGACGTGCACGATAAATTTTACGAAAAGCCAATAAATTGGAACAAACTAACTGATGCAGATGGAAAACTGATTGAATATACTAACCAGTGGCATGCGGGCATCACTTCTTTACCGGCCCAAAAATTCAGGTACTTAACTATTATACAAATTAAAGACGGTAAGACAGAAATAATTAAAACCATCAGGTCTGTTAATGGCCTGTGTCATTTGCAAGTTGGTAACTGGGATATACAGGCTCAACTGGATGGAAGTAAAACTGCTGCACTGCAGGTTTTTGATAAACAATTAGAAGCCATGTTTAATTACGGGAATCTGCCTGTTGTATATCGCAGTAAAACTTATCATACTCAAATTAAGAACAGCAGTTTATTATTGGAAATGCAGGGTGCTAAAATGAACAAACAAGAGGTTGTTGATGAACTGCCAGATGTGGTTAAGTTTGATTCCGAACCAAAGTAACAACCCGACATGAATTTATAAAAGAACAGCTACATCAGCTAAGTTACACGATGTAGCTGTTTACTTAAGCTAAACTTTATATTAATTTTTTTGTCACATACTTTTAACTAAGCAACGTAACGCTTTTAGTTGTTTTTTGGTTTTATTTGGGTTGATTTTTAATTGATTATAACTGGTATTGTGTCCATATATTAAACTTGTTTTTTGCGGGTTTAACTTTTTACTACTAAATTTTTGTTAAGAAATTATTAACTTGAGGAGCTTAATCTAATCCCGATAAAAGACGAGGTATGACGTTGCAGAAAGATATTTTAGAAAATGGGAATTTCACTAAAAGATTATCGCTTTTAAGCAGTTTTTTGCTCACCGTGATTTTTACTTTTTGCATTTTCTCTGAAGCTGGTGCACAAATAAACGGTCGGCATTTTAGAAATATTTCTGTGGATAAGGGTTTGTCACAAAGCACTGTATTTGCTATTAAACAGGATACTTTAGGTTTCATATGGATAGGAACACAAGATGGGCTTAACCGCTACGACAGCAAAGGATTTAAGGTTTACCGGCCAATAAAATCAGATCCTAAAAGCATACAGTCTTATTATACCCGTACACTTTTTATAGATCATACAGGCACTTTGTGGACAGGTGGCAACCAAGGGGTAAGCCGCTATAATTATGCGACCGATAGCTTTATCAATTATAAACTGCCCCGTAGTTTGGGGGAGTGGTATGTTTCGTCCATTACCGAAGATCCACAGCATAATATTTGGGCTACATCGGTTGTTGGTGGTATTTTTAAACTGGCAGCAGGCGAATCTCAATTTAAGCAGGTTAATTACGATGCTTTTAACACAGGTATCAAAAGAGTGGTTTATATTGGTAGTTGGAAACAAGATCTTTTAATCGGAACAGAAGTCGGGCTTTTTAAATTGACTGGTCCAAACCATAAACTGATAAAAATTGATTTAGGAAGCGATAAGCCGCCTATTAATGATGTGTATATCGATGGAGATGTTTTTTGGGTAGCTACCGAAGGGAAAGGACTTATTCAATATAATTTCGAAACTGAAAGGAAAAATATTTTCCTTCATTCGCCAGGCACTAAAAGTATAGCCGATAACAATATCAGGTGCATCGGGAAAGATACGGATGGTAATTTATGGTTGGGTACTTTTAGAGGTTTGTCTATTTTCGATCCCAATACCAATACCTTCGAAAATTATTTTCACCAAATTTCTCAACCCTATACCATTAGCCAAAATTCGGTGCGCTGTTTTTTTAAAGATAAGCAGAACGGTATTTGGCTCGGTACCTATTACGGTGGTATTAACTATTATCATAAAAACGATATTAAATTTAACCTGCTGAGTCAAAATACAGGTAGGTTATCTTTAAATGATGAAGTGGTAAGTGCCATTAAAGAAGATTCGAAGGGTAATTTTTGGATCGGAACCAATGATAATGGATTGAATTATTGGAACAGAGCAACCAATACCATCAGTTATTTCTCCAATAATGAAAATAATGCAAGCAGTATAAGTGCAAACAATATAAAAGCTATTGCTTTTGATAATGATCAGAACCTTTTGGTTGGCATGCACAACGGTGGATTAAATATCTTAAATCCGAATACAGGTAATGTAAAAAGGTACCGCCATAATGAAAGCGATCCGAATAGTATAGCAGGCGATCTGGTTTATAGCATATTGAAAGATTATAAAAACAGGATCTGGGTCGGAACACGCTCTGGCTTAGATCTGTTTAATCCGCAAAGTCAGTCTTTTACACATATTCATTTAGATAGGGCAGGTAAAAGACCCAGCTCAGATGACATAACCTACCTTTTTGAAGATAGTAAACACCAGATTTGGATTGGTACCACCAATGGAATTACCCTTTTTGATCCCGATAATATGCTATTTGGTAATGACGATCTTAACCGTCAGTTACGTGATGATGTAATTAGCTGCATTACAGAGGATAAAAAAGGTCGGATTTGGATCGGTTCGAGAGAAGGACTGATTTTATATAACGAAAACCAGCAATCGTTTATCACCTATAAAAACCGGAAAGATTTTGTAAAGGGAACAATTTATGGCTTGCAGCCCGACAATGAGGGTGATATTTGGGTTTCTACCAATAAAGGCCTCATCCGTTACAATCCTGAGACAAAAACTTCGCAGGTTTTTGATGAAACCGATGGACTACAGAACAACCAGTTTAACGACTATGCTTTTTGTAAAGCGAGTGATGGGATGCTACTTTTCGGGGGGATTAAAGGGCTTTCCTATTTCTACCCATCGAATATTAAACAACAGTCTTTACCATTAAAACTAACTTTTACCGGTTTGGAGGTTTTTAATAACAATGTAACCAGTGGCGATGAAACCAAAATACTCGAGCACCACATCGATCAAAGTACACAACTCAAATTTGCTGCCGAGTATAAACAATTTACCATCCATTTCAATACCTTCAATTATATCTCGGCCAACAGAACTAAATACCTGTACAAATTAGATGGTTTTGACAAAGACTGGCAACATACCGAAGATTTAAAAATAACTTATAATAACCTTAGGGCAGGCAGTTATACTTTTTTAATTAAAGCGGTAGGGCCAAATGGCGAAGCCAGTGCAGTAAGAACATTGAAAATTATAATATCGCCGCCTTGGTATAATGCTACCTGGTTTTATTTTTTGATGTTTGTTGCACTTTTAGTTGGTAGTTATATTGCTTATAGGATCATTTCCGAAAGAATTAAAGCATTACATCAGCTTAAGCTAGAACGGGTTGATAAAGAAAAAGTACGTTATATTAACCAGGTAAAAATGGATTTCTTTACCAATGTATCACACGAGTTAAGAACCCCCCTTACACTGATTTTAGCGCCGTTAGAAGAGCTAATTAAAAAACCTTCAGCGGATAAATTGATTACCAAACGGCACGAAATGATGTTGATTAACGCGAAACGTTTGTACAACCTTGTTGATCAATTATTTGAATTTAGAAAAACAGAAACAGGTATCAGAAAGCTAAAAGTTAGGAAAAGTGATATCGTAAGTTTTATCCATGAGGTTTACGAATCGTTTAAACCGCTATCTGACAAAAACCAGGTACAATATACCTATCATTCAAGCGAGGCAAAATTATCTTTCTATTTCGATAATGATGCCATGGAGAAAATATTGTTCAACCTATTATCAAATGCATTTAAATACACCGGTGCACACAATAAAATTAGTGTTGATTTATCTACCCTGAACAATTTTGCCATTATCACCGTAACCGATACCGGAGTTGGTATTTCAGAAGATGATATTGCAAAGGTTTTTGATCGCTTTTATCAAGTGAATAACCAGGAAATGAATTTAGGCTCGGGCGTGGGTTTAGCCTTTACCAAAAGACTGATAGAACTTCATCACGGATCAATTAAAGCAGAAAGTGAACTTGGAAAAGGCAGTAAATTTGTAGTTTCCATCCCAATGGCAGATGCTGTTTACAAGGAGGATGTACAAACCGAAAGTATGCGTTATGAGCTTTCCATAGTGCCTCAAGAGGAGGCGATAGCCGAAAATAACCTGATGTATACCGATCAATCTTTGATAACTGAATCCAATTTAAATGATGGGCAAAGAAGTAAACTGCTTTTGGTTGATGATAACAAAGAAATTTTAGACTACCTGCAAGATTATTTTAAAGAAACTTATGAAATTACGATTGCTTTTGATGGTAAAATGGCATTGGATATTTTAGTAAAAGAGCAATTTGATTTGGTTGTAAGTGATGTGATGATGCCAGAACTGGATGGACTTCATTTTTGTAAAAGACTAAAACAGAATATTAATACTTCACATATTCCGGTTATTCTATTAACGGCTAAAACAGAAGTAAACCAGCAGATTAAAGGTTTAGAAATGGGCGCCGACGATTACATTACCAAACCATTTTCGATAGATATGCTTGGCGCTAAAATTGCCAGCATGTTAAAATCGCGTAAACGATTAAAAGAATATTATGGTGGAAGTAAAGAGATCATTCCTCAAAATCTAGCATTTAATACATTAGATGAAGAATTCTTGAAAGAAGCGATAGCAATTGTAGAAAAGCACCTTTCAGATTCTGATTTTTCAGTGGATAAATTCAGCCGGGAAATTGGCATGAGCAGATCAAACCTTTATCTAAAATTTAAGGCAATTACCGGAGAATCTGCAACCGATTTTATTAAAAGAATCAGGTTTAGTAAAGCTGTTGAGCTAATGCAGAATAAACGATACACCATTGCACAGATTACCTATATGTGTGGATTCAATTCGCCTTCTTATTTTTCTACAGCATTTAAACAGTACTATGGTTGTATGCCTAGTGAATACTTAGGCAGAGAAGATGAAATGGAGCGCTAATTGATACATCCTTCCAAAATGGCAAAAGGATGTTCTGCCGCTCATAGGACTGTTCTTTTTTTGTTTTTAAATAATAAGGCAGCTATACCAATAAAAACAATGCTGCAAATGCTAAAAATATCCTTTTTTCATAAAAATGTATTGTGGGGCTATCTCAAAAAAAAGGGAGGCGAAAAGCCACCCCTTAATATCATAAGTTTATGTTTTTAAACAGTTTATATCGCCTGTATCTTTAAAACCACGCTGGTTCTGTAAGCATTGGCTTCTGGATTAAAGCCTATCTTCATTAAAAAGTCGCCAGAGTAAATTTTAGTACTGTCAATTGGCGATTTAGCACCAGGGTATAGATTAATTTCTTCTATTTTATATCTTTTAACGGGGTCTAATCCTTTAAGTTTAATTGGTAATATCACACCATTAGTAAAAAGGGTGGCCACATGATAGTTAAAAACAATAGCCTGATCTTTTGCTTCGTTTACATAAGCAATTGAAGCTATTTTATTTTCATAAGGATCCTGCAAGCGGTACTGCTGGCCATGCCAGATAATATCTTTAAAGTTATTATAGGTTTTAACGGCATTCTGACTAAAAAGTAAATCATTTTTACTGAGCTCATTTACACGTACATCATAACCGAGTTTTCCCATCATGGCCACATCTGTTTTAAATTTAATGGGCTGTTTACCCATGTCGGTAATGTGGTTATCTACAGCAATTGAAGGGAAATAATACGAATATTCCCACTGAATAAAGATGCGGTCGTATGGATTGGTATTATCGCTGGGCCAAAATTCGGTGAAATGTTGTAGTGCTGCATAATCAACCCTCGAGCCCCCTCCGGCACACAGCATCATTGGCGTTTTAGGGTATTTTTTTCTAATCCTATCCAATACGCTGTTTAATCCCCTGATATATTCAAGATAAAAATGATCCTGGTTTTTTAAAGTAGGAGAGTTGGCATTGTATATTAAGGAGTTACAATCCCATTTAATGAAGGCAACTTCTGGCACTTCCTTAAAAAGGTCATCTACTGTTTTATATATAAAATCCTGAACCTTAGGGTTGGTTAAATCCAATACCAACTGGTTGCGCATGTAATATTCTTTTCTTTCAGGCTGTCTAATAATCCAATCGGGATGATTCTCATAAAGTTCGCTTTTAGGGTTAACCATTTCGGGCTCTATCCAGATACCAAATTTTACACCGCTTGCTGTAGCTTCTTTACCTAATGAACTGATTCCATTTTTTAGCTTTTGCTTGTTATACTGCCAATCGCCCAAACCAGAAGTAGATCCATTGCGTGGGTATTTGTTGCCGAACCAACCATCGTCCAATAAAAAAACATCAACCCCTAATTTTTTGGTATCTTTTGTTAATTCGTTTAATTTCTCGTCATTAAAATCGAAATAAGTGGTTTCCCAATTGTTTAAGATGGTAGATCTTTCGCCCTTTCCATCTAATATTTGATAATTTCTGGCCCAATCATGCAAATTTCTGCTGGCTAAACCTTTTCCTGCCGATGAATAAGTATAAATAAAGCGGGGGGTAACGAAATTTTCGCCAGCCTTTAAAGTATAGTTCGACGAAAAATTATTAATCCCGGCAGTTATCCTGAGGTAATATTCATCAAAAGTTTCAAAATCCAACTTAAAGTTTCCTGTCCATGCTAATGATCCGGCAATTACTTCGCCCATATCCTCAGTGGCAGGCTGATCTATCGATACCATAAACGAAGAAGAATGAAGCAGGTTCGTTCTGGTTCCTAGTTTCGAATCGATGGTTTTTATGCCATGCAACAATTGCTGTTCTTCCGATCGCATTTCGCGTGTAGCACCACTATATTGGTTTTTAAGGAAGAATTTTTTTCCACTTAGGGTAAGATTTGCCGAAGCATATTTGTTTAATACCACTGTGCCTTTTTCTCTATGTACAATTTCGGTCCATTGCTCAATTACATTTTCATTAAAATAGGCCAGGTATTTTAAAGTAACCTGAAAGTTGTATTTTAAATCTTTAAGAATAATACTGGTTAATTTTCTGTTCTGATCCAGCTGTTCGGTTTTTACATCCGAAAATGTTAATACAGTAGATTTGTTCCCATCAGCATGGGTTACGGTTAATGCCGGTTCTAATAAATTAAGCGAGCCGGAAGCAATGTAAGCCTCACGTTTATTTAAAAGGTCATCAGAGCCGGGTTTGTATTTATCTAATGCTTGTATGCCTGGGTATTCGCTTGAATTGTCTAGTTTTTTGCCAAGGTAAGTCGACAATAAAGTGTTATCATGATCTGTTTCTAAAATCAGTACATTGTTTTTTGTAGCAATTTCTATCGTTTTTTGCGCTAGGCTGTTTAAGCCGATTGCCATTGAGAGTAAAAAAAAAGTAGTTTTTCTTTTCATTATTTTATTCAGGAAATTTTGAGTAGTGTATGGTGTTTGTATCTTTTATATTTGGTTTTGTAAAATCGAGGCTAGTTTTTAGAATAAGCAAATCAACTTGTAAGCGCTAAAATGCATTAACACTTATAAATACCATAATTGCTATCATTCAGGCTATTAATGCAAACTCAAAATACTGTTGCTTATCAACTACTAATAAGTGCAAATTAGAATTTTCTGGAGTTAATGAATGTGCTATTTATATCAGATTATAATCTTTTTTTAACAAGAAATAACCTGGCCGCGGGAGATTATAGTGCTAAATTCAATCATTTCTAAATCTAATTGTAAAATAAACAAGGCATTATTATTGTTAAGGGGAGATCAGCGTTGTTTTTAAAAAATTAGCGTAATTTTATAATCATAAAAAAATAGTACAGTTTTCAGCTTTAAACATTTTCAAGAAATGCATTTCCATCGTCATATTAAATTACCGCAACCCCGAATACACTCATGAACTATAAAAAATTGCAGGAAGATGTAGAAAAGCACGTTGGCGATTACTTCCATACTCATAACGATCCCCGCTTGGTTTATCATAACCTGGAACATACACAAGAAGTGGTAAATGCTGCACAGCAAATTGCCAATCATTATCAACTTAATGAACAGGATTTTTTCTCTGTAACCGTTGCGGCCTATTTTCACGATACGGGATATTTTGAAGATGCACTAAACCACGAAGCAAAAGGAGCAGAACTTGCTGATAATTTTTTAGCGAAACATCAGGTCGATCAAGAAATCCGTGACCATGTTAAAAGTGCAATATTGGCCACTAAAATTCCTCAGAACCCTAAAAATGAAATTGATAAAATCATTTGCGATGCAGATCTCTTCCATTTAGGTTTGCCCGATTTCCGCGCAAAAGGGAAATTGATGCACAAGGAAAATGAACTGATCTATAAAAAAGATATCAGTAAATCAGATTGGCGTAAAAAGGATATCCAGTTTATGGAATCACATCATTACCATACTGATTATGCCAACCTGTTGTTGAGCGATCAGAAACAAAAGAATATCAGCAAACTGAAAAGTAAATTAACATCGCAGGAAGAAATTAGTACCGAATTGGCAGAACCCGTAAACTTTGCCCCTGTCGTTGTGAAAGAGAAGGATAAAAAGAAAAAGGATAAAGACGATCGGCCCGATAAAGGAATCGAAACAATGTTTAGGATTACCTCAGCCAATAACCAGCGCTTAAGTGATATGGCCGATAATAAAGCACATATCCTGATCACCGTAAATTCGATCATGCTTTCCTTGATCGTGAGTTTGTTGCTTAGGCGATTGGAAGACCATGGCAACTTGATTATCCCCACATTTATTTTGTTAATAGTGAGTTTAACCTGTGTGGTGGTTTCTATTTTATCAACCCGCCCGTCTATCCCCAAGGGAGAGTTTACGCAGGAAGATATGGATAAGAAAAAAGTAAACTTATTGTTTTTTGGTAACTTTTATAAAATGAGCTTACCCAGTTATACCGATGGTATGATTAAAGTGATGAATGATAAAGACTTTTTATATGGCACCTTAATTACCGACGTATACTCGCAAGGCGTAGTTTTGGGCAGAAAGTATAAACTGATCCGCCTGGCTTACAATATTTTCATGTTTGGTTTAATTGCAGCAGTATTTGCATTTGTAATTGCTTACGCAGCTTACGGTAAACTTTAATGGAACAGATAGTAGAAACCTCTTTTTTTAACAGAGATTTAAGCTGGTTAAAGTTTAACGAGCGTATTTTAATGGAAGCCGAGCGAAGTACCGTTCCACTTTTAGAACGCATTAAGTTTTTGTCGATATTCTCTTCTAACCTCGACGAGTTTTATCGTGTAAGGATGCCCGTGTTACTCGCTTTAGAGAAATTGAGCAATAAGGAAGATAATGATATCCAGATTGACGATAATTTGCTCAATACAGCCAATTTGCTTATTTCAGAACAGCAGCAACGTTACGGTAAGGTGCTTAAATCAGACCTTATTCCCTTGCTTAAAGAGAATAAGATAAACTTAATTTATGGACAACCATTCCCAGCAGAAATTCAGAAAAATATAACCCGATATTTTTTGAGTCAGGTAATGGCCTTTTTGCAGCCTGTTTACATTAATGCTGATACCAACTTCTTTCCCTCAAATAATGAACTGTACTTTCTGATTACATTAAAAAAGAAAGAAGATGCAGAAGTTGTTATTTTAAATATTCCTTCCAACCAGTTGCCCCGTTTTTATAAGGTAGAATCAGGTGATGAAACCTTTATTGTGTTTCTGGATGATATCGTACGTTTTCATTTAGACCGTATTTTTCCTGAAGGAGAAATTACAGGTTGTTATAGTTTCAAGATTACAAGGGATGCCGAAATTGACCTGAAAGATGAATATTCGGGCAGTTTATCCGAACAATTGGAGAAGCAGTTGCTCAAGCGCGATTCGGGTTTGGCAACACGTTTTCTTCACCAACCGGGTATACCGGCCAACGTTTTCGAATTGCTCAAAAAGCTTTTCAATTTAAAAAAAGCCAATAGGATGGAAGGCGGACAGTACCATAACCTGAAAGATTTTATGGGTTTTCCGGTTAATTCGCCAAAATTATCTAACCAAAACTGGCCAAAAATCTGCAATACCGACCTCATAGATGGATCTTTAACCGAGGCCATTTATAAAAACGATATTATAGTGCATACACCTTACCAGAGTTACGATAGTGTATTGCGTTTTTTTAACGAAGCGGCTATTGATGCTGAGGTTCGGGAAATCTATGTTACGCTTTATCGTGTAGCCAGCGATTCGAAAATTGTTAACGCTTTAATCAGCGCTGCAAAAAACGGTAAAAAAGTAACCGTTTTGGTAGAGCTTAAAGCCCGTTTTGATGAGGCCAACAACATCAAATGGGCCAAGAAAATGAAGGAGGTTGGCGTTGATATTATTTACAGTGTAACCGCTTTAAAAGTTCATGCTAAAGTAGCCTTGGTAAAACGCCAGACAGGTGACCGCATGCGTTATTCTGGTTTGTTTTCTACCGGAAACTTTAACGAAAGTACAGCCGCTTTTTATACCGATCATATTTTAATGACGGCCAATAAAGAAATGCTGCGCGAGGTAGAGCTGCTTTTTATCTTTCTGGCCAAAAGGGTTAAACCTACTTCTGCCGATCTGATTAAATTTAATCATTTATTGGTAGCACAGTTTAATTTGCAGCAAGTTTTTCTTGATTTGATAGACCGCGAAATTGAACATGCCAAACAAGGTAAACCATCGGGTATTACCATTAAAATGAATAATCTCGAAGAAAAAGTATTGATCAACAAACTTTACGAGGCTTCGCAGGCAGGGGTAAAGATCGAACTGATTGTACGGAGCATTTGTCGCTTAATTCCAGGCGTAACAGGAATGAGCGAAAATACTAAGGTTACCCGTATTGTAGATCGTTATTTAGAGCACGGACGTGTTTTTATTTTTCATAATCTAGGCAAAAACGATGTATACCTAGGCTCTGCCGATTGGATGAACCGTAATATCTATCGAAGAATTGAAGTTTGCTTTCCGATTCATAACGAGCAGATTAAGCAAGAAATGATAGATATTATCGAAATTCAAAAACAAGATAACGTACAGGCGGTTTGTATAGATGAAAACATGAACAATATTCCTGTTAAAGGTAGTGGGGCTCCTGTCGAGTCTCAATACGAAATTTATCAATTATTAAAAAAAGATTAAATACAGTTTAGTACGGTCGTCATTCCCAACTTGATTGGGGATCTTAAGCCTATTGCATTAAGATTCCCGCCTGCGCGGGAATGACGGACGATAAATAAAATTAGTTATTAAAGATTAAATTTTATCCTATGAAATACAATAAAACTTTCCTCGCCTCTAGCTTGCTAATTTCAGTTGCCTTTTTGGGCATTTCGTGCGTAAATGGTAATCGCGATGATAAAAAAGGTGATTCTACGGAAACCGTTTCCAATGGTGGAGCAGAAAAATCAAACCTTCCTTACGATTTAGCCAATCCTGTAAAATATAACATGCCGCAAAATTTATTCGAAATTTCCGGAATTGTATTTCATAATGGTGATCCTAAAGAAGTATTTGCAATTCAGGATGAAGATGGAGATTTGTTTCATCTGGGTTTAACCGATAAAGAATCGAAATTTACCAAATTTGGTGGCAAAGGCGATTATGAAGATTTGGCTATCTTAAATAACACTGTAATTGTGTTAAAAAGTAATGGCGAACTGCATAGCTTTCCCATTAGCGAGATCAATAAACCTGAAGTTGTAGATGTGGTTAAAACCAAAGACCTGGTTCCCAAAGCCGAATATGAAGGCTTGGCCGCTGACGAAAAAACAGGCCTGGTGTATGTATTAACTAAAGAAATTAAGAAAAATAAAAGCGACCAGACGGATATTTATGCCTTTAAATATGCTGATGGTAAATTTACCGAAAGTGGAACTTTTGCCTTGTCTTATAAAGAAATAGCTGACCTATCAGGCGAAGCCAAAATTAAGTTCCGTCCTTCTGCTTTGGCTAAAAACCCATCAACTAACGAGTGGTATGTGCTTTCATCAATGAATAAACTATTGGTTGTTACCGATGCAAACTTTAAAATTAAAGCAACATACCCGCTAAAAGGAGATTTCTTCAATCAACCAGAAGGTATTGCATTTGATCGCGATCAGAACCTTTACGTCTCTAACGAAGGTGGTGCTTTATCGGCCGGAAACATTTTAATGTTTAAATTGAAAAAGTAAACCCTGTTTTCATTTGGCGACCGTCATCCTGAACTTGTTTCAGGATCTTTCCTGCTATATAGATGCTGAAATAAATTCAGCATAACGGTGCAATGGGAAAAATCCTCAAGAAATAAAATAAATTTTAAAATAACTATCTTTATACAAACGCTGAGTCTATGATTAAAAGATTTACCCTTTTTACCATCTTATTTTTAATCAACTTCATTGCCCTTGCGCAGGACGATGTTAAATATCGTGTAATTCTTTTTGGCGATGCCGGCGAAATGAACCCTGCACAGATGCAGGATTTAAAAAATGCTGCCAAACAAATACTTCCCAAAAAAACAACGGTGGTATATTTGGGTGATAATATTTATCCAACAGGGATGGGCCTGCCAGGTAGCGTAGAAGAAGAAGAAACCAAGAAAATCCTCCGTTCACAGTTCGAGCCTATGCGTAAAATGGGTGCTGCGGTTTATTTTGTTCCCGGCAACCACGATTGGGATAAATCTGGTCCCAAAGGTTTGGCCAAAATCAAAGCGCAAGATGATTTCCTTAAAGCACAGAACGATCCATTATTGAGGCTAATACCAGAAAACGGATGCCCTGATCCTGTCGCCATTAAATTAACTGATAAATTAACCATCATTGCTTACGATAGCGAATGGTGGGTTTTTCCATACAATAAATCAAACCCTAATGGCGAGTGCGAATGCCGTACCAAAGATGAGGTTTTAGTGAAAATGGAACAGTTGCTTGAAGAGAACAAAGACAAGGTTATTCTTTTAGCTTCACACCATCCATTTCAGAGTTACGGCCCACATGGCGGTTATTTCAATTTGAGGAACCACATTTTTCCGCTCACATCGCTGGATAAAAATCTATATATCCCATTGCCTGTTTTGGGCTCAATTTATCCGATGTTGCGTTCTACTTTATTAAGCCCTGAAGATTTAAATCACCCTGCTTATAAGGATATGATTAAATCAGTAACCGGTGTATTTGGCGATTACCCAAATGTAACCTATGTAGCAGGGCATGAGCATGGTTTACAGTTAATTAAAGGCAAACAATTGCAGGTTATCAGCGGCTCGGGTTCAAAGGTGTCGCCAAATAAAGAGGGTAAAACTTCTTTGTTTCACGAAATGCAGCAGGGCTACGTGGTAGCCGATCAGTTGAAAAACAACGATATGCGCTACGAATATTACATTTATTCGGATACGAGCGTTAAAAGAGTTTACAGTTACATTAAAAAGTTCGAAACCGTCCCTCAAATAATAAGGAATAGAGATAAACCGATTACCGCAGATAGTATTTTTGTACGTATTAAGCCCGAATATGATAGCGTTGGGCGTTTTCACCGTACTATTTTTGGCGAAAATTACCGTAAAGAATATGCTGCAAGAATAAAAGTTCCTGTGTTACGGGTTTCTCAAATGATGGGTGGTTTAAAAGCGACTCAGCGCGGTGGAGGCAATCAATCGCGTTCTTTACGATTAGAAGATAAAAACGGTAAAGAATATGTATTGCGTAGTGTGGAGAAATACCCTGAAGTACTTTTGCCTGCCGCGTTGCGCGAAACTTTTGCTAAAGATGTTATAAAGGATAACATGTCGGCGCAGCATCCTTTTTCGGCACTGGTAGTTCCCGAACTTGCTAAGGCTGGCGGTATCCCGCATAGCAACCCAATTATTGGCTGGGTTTCTCCCGATGACAACTTAGGTGAATTTGAATCGGCATTTGCCAATACTTTGTGTTTGTTCGAAGAAAGAGAACCCACAGGAGAATCAGACAGTTCTCCGAAAATGGATAAAAAACTAACTGAAGATAACGACAACAGATTGGACGGGCCTGCCTGGGTAAAAGCCAGGGCGTTTGATGTCTTACTAGGCGATTGGGACAGGCATGAAGACCAATGGCGTTGGAAAGAAACTAAAACTAAAGATGGTTCGCTTTATTCGCCGGTACCAAGAGATCGCGATCAGGTATTTTTCAGATCTGACGGCCTTTTGCAGCGTTACACACAATCTTCGTCATTATTGCCCATGATGCAGGGTTATGAACGAGGCATAAAAAATATCAATTGGTTTTTATGGGAGGGAAGAGAAATTAGCAGCCGTTGGACTGCCGACATTGATGAAGAGGAGTTTGATAAAATTGTGAAAGATTTCTGCGCAAACTATAACGATGCCGTTTTCGAGAAAGCACTAAAAAAACTCCCTGAACCAAGTTATTCATTACATCACGATGTCTTTTTGGCACAGATGCGTAACCGGATTGCCACTTTGCCAAAGCTAATGAACCAGTATTATCATTTCTTTAATCGCATTGTAGATATCGAAGTAAGCAATAAAAATGAGCTGATTCAGATTACCGATGCTGAAAACGATGGGTTGCGCGTAAAAATCAATAAAATTTCTAAGGAGGGTAATATCAAAGACAAACTTTTCGATCGGAAATTCGATCCCAAAGTAACCAAAGAAATCAGGGTGTATATGCACAATGGTAACGACAGCTTGATTCTGAATAATAAAAATTCGAATATTAAATTGAGGATTATCGGTGGCAAGGGCACTAAAGTTTACGATTTTGCAAACAGCAACGGATCTGTAAAGTTATACGGCAGAACCGATAAAGCAACTTATAATGGAGAGGATGCCAATAAAATCAGGAAAATTATTTCTAATGATACCTCGAACTTCAGTTACATACCAAAAGATATGTACCGCCGGAGTTCGTGGCTGTTAAATGCAGGTTACAATCAAGATGATGGCCTTTTATTAGGTTTGATCTACAAACAAACTAATCCTGGTTTCAGAAAACAGCCTTATGGCAATTCGCAGACTATTTCTTTTTTACATTCATTCTCCACAAAAGCTTTTAGGTTTAACTATAAAGGCGAATGGTTAAAAGCTTTAGGTAAAGGCGATTTTGTTTTAAAAGCCGATGCTTTCGCACCAAATAATACACAGAATTTCTTTGGCATGGGCAACGAAACACCTTTCAATGATGGAGACAACATTAGGTACTACCGTGCACGTTTCAACCTTTATCAGGTTGATGCTTCAATCAGGTGGCGCCGTCCGAAATCTACCTTTAGCGTTGGCCCGTCATATCAATATTATAAATATAATCAGGAAGATAACGATGGCCGTTTTATCGAAAATCCATCACGCTTACATTCATCTGATTCAATAACGGTACGAAACGAAAAGATGTTTGCAGGTGCATTTGTAAATTTCACTAACAATACCCGCGATAATGATTTGTTACCAACCTTGGGCAGTTATGTTGATTTTAAACTTTTGGGTTATAAAGGCGTTAACAGATATTCAAATTCTTACGGCCAGTTTACGGCCAGTATAGCTTTGTACAAAAACCTTGATGGCAGAAAAAACTTCATTTTGGCAGATCGTTTTGGTGGAGGGGTAACCATTGGTAAACCAGCTTTTTATCAGGCCTTATATCTGGGCGGGCAAGGGAATCTTTTGGGTTACCGCCAGTTTAGGTTTGCCGGCGAACATACTTTTTATAACAACTTAGAGCTTAGGGCCAAACTTGGCGATCTGGTTAGTTATGTTTTACCCGGACAAGTTGGCCTGCTGGGTTTTTATGATGTAGGGCGGGTGTGGAAACGTGACGAAACTTCTACATTATGGCACCACGGTGTAGGAGGGGGCGTTTACTTCGCTCCGGCATCACTTACAGTTGTGCGTTTTGTGATGGGACACTCGTCTGATGGCTGGTATCCATACGTATCGCTTAATTTTAGGTACTAAATTTGTGTAACATATTAATAGATGTAATATCCAAGTATTACGTTCAGCAGACGAACATTGCTTTAACGAGTATGTATCTTTGCAATGAATTAATAATTAAATAGATAACTATAAAATTTACACTATAGCAAAACTTATACAATGAATACCAATGTAATACAACTACATAAAAACGAATGTATACATTGCCAGGTAGAATCATCTCTGTCTTTCCGTCCACTTGTGGAATATTTAAAAGGCAGATTGAAAACAGAAAAATCGGTAAAATCTGAATTTTACAGGTTTTTACTTCAAAAAATTGAAAAAGACGATGTGCTGCTTGGCAACATCAGTGCCGAAGATTTATCTCAATATAAAGATACCTTAGAATTAATTTTTACTATTCTAACCCCTTTAATGGATAATGAAGATGATCTGTTTTGGGCTTTAAGTACCCCAATTCCAGATCAGATTTTCTTTAGCACCAATGCATTCTATAAATTTTTTAAGGATCATGATCCTAAAAATAAGGTAACGAAAGACAACGAGCCTATTGAAAAAAAACAACTTAAGTTTATCTACAATGTTATTTTAGGCCGTTTTTATAACTTTACTTCAGTACTGAAAAATGAGATCATTTATGCTCATATTAATCAGGAAACAAAACTGACACAATACTACAATATCCAAACCGATACGAAGTTTGTAGATATTATGCATAAGGGCGATTTACCTGAACTTAATTTTGAAGAACTGGGCAAGCATTTTCAAGACGAAACCGAACTGGAATACCTGGTAAAGCACCTGCCTTTACAAGATTTTCACTTTGAAGGATTCAGCATCATCTCAATAACAGATGTGACTTTGCAACATGCCATAGATGGTATCCGCGATGCGCTTGTTAATCACAATTATCAAACCGAAGCCTATACACATGTAATCCATGCCTTAAAAACCCTTAGTGGAAACGGAAAACTCGAATTCGGTTTAATGCCTTTTTTAACTGTTAACAATAAGTTGGTTTTCGATAATCAGGAGTTTTCACAAAGTATGCTGATTAATTCGGCAAAATCATCCAATCTGGAAGAAGAAGTTTTCTATTCGTTGGTTGATAAGTATAAAGAAAACCCAAGGGCTATTTTTGTAAGTTCAATTAACGACGATCAGATCGATAAAGATCCTTTTTTGAGGGTTTTAAAAGCTGCCGGTGTTTGCTCTTATTCAGTACTGCCTGTTTACTACAATACACAGTTGGCTGGTGTTTTAGAAGTTTATTCGAGCGAGGAAGTGTTGGTTGACGATAAACTTTTATCGAGGTTACGCCCGGCGATGCCTTTAATCGGTCAGCTTTTCCAATACAGTATCGAAGAATTTGATGCTAAAATGGATGAAGTGTTGATGGATAAGTTTACTGCCTTGCAACCATCGGTACAATGGAAGTTTAACGAAGCTGTTTGGCATTTTCTTCAGCAGAATAACAGTTACCATAAATTAAAGGAAATCGAAACGATCACCTTTAAACATATGTATCCGCTGTTTGGCGCGATTGATATCCGTAATTCTACCATAGAGCGGAATAAAGCTTTAAAAGATGATATGGAAGTACAGTTAAACAGTTTAATTGATACTTTAAAGGCTATCCGCAAACATGTTTCTTTAGAACTTACCGATAAACTATTGTTCAATTGTAAAGATTGGATTAAACGCATCGGAGATTTTGCTTCATCAAACGAAGAGAACAAACTGAACGAGTTTTTAGAAATAGAAGTTTACCCTTTCTTATCAATTATAAAAGGAAACTACCCGATAACAGCTGAGTTTGTAGATCGTTATTTTGAAGTAATTGTTCCAGAAACTGGTGCTGCGTTTGCAAATCGCAGGCAGCTGGAAATTTCGATGCAGCTGATCAATACCGAAGTGAGTCAGTACCTGGAGAAATCGCAGGCTAATTTACAGGCTTCATATCCTTGTTATTTTGCCAAATTCAGAACTGATGGAGTGGAATACGATATTTACATCGGACAGGAAATTGCACCAGATCGCCCATTTGATTTGTTGTACCTCAAAAATATCCGTCTTTGGCAGTTAACTTCAATGGTTGATATTGCACGTTTATCGAAAGGATTAATTGGTGAAATGCCCCGTGCATTAGAAACCACACAGCTGATCTTTATCCACTCAAATGCAATTGATATTAGCTTTAGGAACGATGAACGCCGTTTTGATGTAGAAGGTGCTTACAACATCCGTTACGAAGTAGTTAAAAAACGTATTGATAAAGTATTGGTTAAAGGTACAACCGAACGTTTAACACAGCCCCATAAAATCGCGATGGTTTATTTCAACCCTGAAGAAGCCAAAGAATATATGGAGTACATTAAATATATGCAGGTTCAAGGCTATTTAAACGACGATTTAGAGCAGCTTGAACTAGATGAACTTCAAGGTGTTTCAGGGTTAAAAGCTTTAAGGGTAGGCGTAAAATATCTGGAAAGTAAAGTAGCAGGTAAAACAGATGCTGCTAAAAAACTTAAACCTAAAGAGATCAAATCCATCGAGAAGGAAATTGCGAAAGTGCTACAGCATTAAGAATCCGTAAGAGATCGATAGCTATCGGATCGAGGACGGATTTGCTGCTGAAGGTTTAGCATATTATTAATTTTGTGCATTCCATCGCCCATCTTACATTTTTCATACAACAAAGGCTTTCTGATCAGATCAGAAAGCCTTATTTCATTTGTGTGTTTTTATTATTTGATTGCAGCAATTTCTTTTTCAATTGCAAAAGTTTCTACAGAGCTGATGTTCGTTTTTAAAGCAGCAAATCTATCGATGGTTAATTTTTGTGATTTACCCATAACCAAAGTATGTTGATCAGTTGAACCACTTAATTTTAAATCTGCATTATCGGCAATTACAGTGTACAAACCCTCTGAGCTGGTATTGATTTCGGCATGTGCATTTCCTTTTAAAAAGATCTGAAGATATTTAGTTTTTAGTTTTCCTTCAGTTTTAACAATTGCATTTTCTGATGCTTCTATTCTGTAAAAATCATTTACATAAACCGTTAGTTTTGCTTTTTCAGTACTGGTTGAAGTGATTTTTAAATTATCACCATCCTGCATCACTTTTGCTGTTCCTGTGTTATCATCAGTATAAGAAATGCCTGGGTTACTTCGCTGGATAATGGTTACTTCTACATTTCCTTTTACAGAAATTCTTTTAAAAGCTGATATTTTTAAAATTGCATCTGGCTCTTTTTCTGTTGCAGAAACGCTTGTAGTAAACAGAGCTGATGATAGAACGATTGCTGTTAATGAAGTGGCGATTAGGGTTTTGATTGAGGTTTTCATAATATTTTTATTTAATAATTAAATGTTAATTAATTGTTATTTAAATGTTTAAGTCTTTTTGTTGTAGTTTTGATGATAAGACGCAATGAAATGAAAAACGTTGCAGGCCATGTTGCGTTTTTATACAATCGATAGTTAATACTCGACGAACAGGCATTAATTCAAGACGAAAACTTGAAACTTTTACCAAGCATTTGTAAAATATTTTAAGATCTTTTATTGATCTGGTCTTTTTCTTTATATTTAATGAGAATTTTAGTCTGTTTATTTATGAAGAAAAAGGTTGTGCTTGTTCAGGATAATAAAGATATCCTTGATATAATGGACCATGTATTGGAAGAGGAGGGATTTGATGTTACGGCATCATTGACAACCGAACCTATAGATAAAATAGATGAAATTGAACCTGATGTAGTGATTGTAGATGATCACATTAAGGGAAAAAAGAGAGGATCACAGGTGATTAAAGAACTTAAATCTGACCCTGAAACAGAAGATGTATCGGCTGTGTTAACTTCCACATCAAATAATTTACCTCAACAGGCAGAAGAATGCAAAGCTGATGATTACATCGAAAAACCGTTTGATCTCGATCATATGGTTGAAGTGGTAAAGAAAAATAGTTAGACTTTTACAATCGAACAGTCGTCATTTCGACTGGAGTGCAACGGAATGGAAAAATCTATTAAAATTATTTTATAACAACTATCAGATTTTTCGGCTACGCTATTAGTGACTGATTCTATTAGGATAGTCGTCATTCCCGTGAAAACGGGAATCTTAAAGCTTCAAATATTGCTCACCAACCTTTCTTGTTGCATTAAGATTGCCAGTCAAGTTGGCAATGACGGTCAATGCTATGAATATTGCAAAGATGTGCCCACACAGTAGGCGCAGGCGGGATCTTAAAGCTTATTGTATCAAGATTCCGAATCAGCTTGTGAATGACGATTTATCGAAATGAATTTATTTATTCGGTTACATTAGGCTTAAATGTATCTGTTTTAACCGTTGCTTTTAATTCATGTAATATCGTATACAGCCCAAAATTAGTCCGGTTAACATAAATAAAATGTTTTACGCCGCGGGCCTGTTTAAATTCTGGCATTTTAGAAATTTTTTCGCCATAGACATACAGTTGCTCAAAAAAATCAGGTTTACTAAAATCGAAAAATTTACTGGTATAGGGTTTGGCGAATAGACTGATCATCTCCCTATACGATTTATGGTAAAACTCAATCTGCTCAGGAGAATCGTCAGCATGGATCATATCCAGTTTTCTAAATGCATCTATCGTTTTATTTTTATCATGAATTACATCAGTAGAAATTAAGGCGAAAAACGGATAATAGAAATCATCAGGCATTTCTTTTATACATCCAAAATCAATTACGCCAAGGTTTTCATCCGGCGTAATCATAAAATTTCCAGGGTGTGGATCCGCATGCACAGCCCTTAGCTCATGCTGTTGGAAATTATAGAAATCCCACAGCGCCTGTCCGATTTTATTACGTAATTCCTGAGAAGGATTCGTTTGTAAAAATTCTTTTAAATGCAAACCATCAATCCAGTCCATAGTAATGATCCGCTTCCCTGATAATTCAGGATAGTACTTTGGAAATACAACATGATCGAGGTTTTTACAGGCTTCTGAAAATTCGATAGAACGTTTAACTTCCAGTTCGTAATCTGTTTCTTCGAGCAAACGTTCTTCAACTTCTTTAATATAGATATTCAATTCCCTTTCCGACATGCCCAATAAACGGAAAGCGAAAGGTTTTACCAGTTTCAGGTCAGAAGAAATACTGTCTCCAACACCAGGGTACTGAATTTTAATGGCGAGTTTTTTACCATTAAGCATCGCTTGGTGCACTTGTCCAATAGAAGCTGCATTGCTGGAGCTTAAGTTAAAACTATCGAAAATATTTTCAGGTGTTTTGCCGAAATTTTTGGTGAAAGTTCTAACAATTAACGGACCTGAAAGGGGGGGAGCGTTGTATTGAGATTGGGTAAATTTATCGACGTAAGATTTCGGCAGGATATTCTTATCCATACTTAACATCTGTGCGATTTTTAAGGCACTGCCCTTTAATTCGCTCAGCGATTTATATATGTCGGTTGCATTGTCCTCGTTAAGCTGTTCTCGGTCCATTTCAGGGTTAAACAGTTTTTTCGAATAATGTTTAATGTAATTGCCCCCGATCTGAATACCTGTTTTAACAAATTTTGCCGAACGTTCTACCTTTGTAGTTGGAATACTTTTTTGTGTCTTCATCTGGTATTTAAAACCTCATCTTTTCTGCAAACTTCCCATTCCTGGTTAAAAACTTCCCGTATTCCAATAAATTATCAATTGGTGAATGCTGAAAAAGATCGAAAGTTACGTTAATTCCTTTTTCGATGGCCTCATCGCTTTTTTCGAAACCTTCACTATCATCGTTGATCCAAAAATTAACAATAAAAGCAAACTGGATCCATAAGGCATCTTTGTACCTTTTACTTAGAAAGCGGCGCTCGGCAAGCTCACCACTATCTAAACCTTCTTCAATAATTTCCTGTGCAAAGTTTTCGAAAATAGGTTTTACATCAGGAGTAGAAAATTTACCGCGGTGATTCTTTAAGCTGTAAATTGCAAAACTGCGTTCGTTCTTAAGGTTTTCGAGGTAACTGTAAAAGAAAGAAAGCATTTTTTCTCTTGCTGTATACTGGGGCCAAACTTCCTGCTCTTTAATTTTGTTAATGGTTTCGAAAGTAAGTTCGAACCAGATTGTTTTTTCAATGCTTTCAAAAGAAGAGAAAAACTGATAAAAATCGGCCTCAGTAATTTTAAGCTTTTTCACAAAAACATAAACCGATTTTGGTTTTTCATTGTTTGTTAAAACATAATCTAAATATGCTTTTCTAATTTGCTGAGCAGTTGCCATATACCTGTTTTTTACAAGTATAACGTTTAATTTATTGGCTTGTTTTTACAGTTGGTTTTTTGTTGATCATGAAATTGTAATAATAGCTTTCAAAATATTTGAAAGTTGGTTTTATGGCTAATTATTTTAGTTTTTTGTGAATTTTAATGTTGATAATTTTCTATTAAAAAACTAAAATAATTAGTATTTTTGTTTCTGAGTATTCCTTATAACTAAATAAAGCAAGATGATCCAGGTAAACGATTTTTTATATGGCAAAATGGAACTGCCAATGGTATTTTCTGATCTGTTAAATACTGATGCTTTAAAAAGGTTAGGCGGAGTTCATCAAAGCGGTGCTATATTTTTGGTCAATCCAGATATCTGCCATTCACGGTTAGAGCATGCCATAGGAGTTACCATGTTGATCAGGATGCTTGGTGGTTCAGAACTGGAACAAATTGCGGGCTTGCTACACGATATTTCACATACCGCTTTTTCTCATGTGGGCGATTATGTTTTCGACAATACAGACGAAGACTATCATGAAAAGGTTTTCGCTGAAGTTTTATGCAGATCGGAAGTGCCTGATGTGCTGTTAAATTATGGATACAATGTTAACCAGATTCTGTATGGTACGTTTGATATTTTAGAACAGCCATTGCCAGCACTCTGTGCCGATCGTTTGGACTACACTTTGCGTGACGGTATTCATGGTGGGGTAATTTCCCGTCAGCGTGCCCGCGAATTTTTGACTTCCATTGTGTTGAAGGATGGGAAAATAGCGGTGAATGCAGAAACTGAGGTTGCTTGGATTAATGAAGCTTTTGAAAAACTGAACAATGAAGTGTTTAAACTACCGCTTCACCTTTACGCCAACGGCAAAATGGCCGAATTAATTAAGAAATTTCTAAATAAAGGGATCTTGGTTGAAAGTGATATGTTTAAAACAGATACTATGTTGCTAAACAAAATCAGAACTTCATATGAAGGATATGAAGCCATTAAGTCAATTAAACAGTTAAAAGGTTTCGCTGAATTTATGCGCCATGGAGCGGTGCCGAAGATAAAAACAAGAACTTTGAATGCTTTGTTGGTGTAACAGTAGGCCGTTGATGTTAAGGGGATGGCGGCAAGCATTAGTATCGTTAGTTCCGTCTTCCTGTCCCGAATATTTGGGAGCAGAATCTTCTTGCACACATAAAGAGCTAATGAACAATGAACAAATGAACCAATAAAACTATTCGTATATTGTGAAAAATATAAAAATATGTCTGCAATAGAAATTATTTTAATAGGAGTGGTTATTCTGTTTATTTTTGGTGGCAAAAAATTACCTGAATTGATGAGGGGAATAGGGAGGAGTGTGAAAGAATTTAAGGATGCCAAAGATGAACCTCCGATAAAATAATCGCAACAAACAAAACTTTCTGTTAATGGCGCTGTTTTAATTAAAATAAACGCCAACATGGAAAATCAAAAACAAGATCTGACTAAATCAAAATCCGATTTTACAGCAGAAAATGCAAAACATCCTGAAAAGGGATTAAATGATTGGAACGACCGCTTAGATGAAAACCTCGAGCCTGAAGAGCATAACGATAGTATTGCAGATGAGAAAGCTAAAAACTTCTCCGCAAAATACGGTAGCGGCGATCAGTCCGATCAGGGTAGTAACTGAATATTTATCATATAGCCACTTTAATAAGTGGCTTTTTTTATTAATTCTTCTGATAAGAATTATACATTTATGTAAAACTTTTTTACACTACTGCGTTGGTTTATTATACGAAAGGTGGTTTTTTCGCTTAAAACTGTTAAAATTCTAGCAATTGTTTTTTCTTGTGATTTGATTAATAGTATATTGCATATCTAATCAAACAAACATGTATAACGTTTTCAAATTAAACTGATAGGTAATGAGCAGGCATTGGTTATTGGTTTTGCTTATCTTGCTTTTTGCAACATCTTTATCTTTTGCTCAAAACACATCAAATAAGGGAAAAGATTTTTATGTTCCTTATGCAGGGCATATTGATGGTAATAACTCCAGGTTAACCTTGTTTTTGTCTGCAGATCAGGCTACCGAATATAAAGTTTATATAGGGGGCGTTTTGGTGTCTCCGGTTGGTGCCACTATTCCGGCCAATACCTGTTTGCCATTTGTAATCAATCCAAATTCCTATGCAGTGTTAATGGGGAGCTCTAATTTAATAGAGCCAAATAAAGCCATTAACGTAGTTACCACTAAAGCAATATCATTGTATAGTATCATTTCTAATAATGCCCGTACGGGTGGTACTTTAGTATTGCCAACAAACACACTTGGACAAGAATATTATGCCTTTAGCTACGAAAACCATGGAAATCAACAGGGTTTTTCACAATTTACGATAGTAGGAACAGTTGATAATACAGATGTGGAGATTACGCCTAAACAAAACGAAAGGTATGGAGGAAGAACCGCCAATACGACTTTTACCATTAAGTTAAATAAAGGCGATGTTTATCAATATCAATCAGTTGGTGATTTAACAGGGAGCCATATTAAAGCCTTAAATTGTAATCCTGTAGCTGTATTTACAGGTAATACTTGGGCGGCATTTTGTAATGAAGGTAATAGCCGCAATCCGAGTGGTGGCGATAACCTGTATCAACAGGTTTTTCCGGTTTCTGCTTGGGGGAAAAATTTTGTAACCGCACCTTTTTATAATACGCTTCATGGTAATACCGATATTATGAGGATAATTGTAGCCGACGATAATACGATATTAACCGTTAATGGGAGTACCACAAACGCCAATGGAACCCCGCTTTCTAATCCATATAATAAGGGAGCGGTAGTCACCTTTTTTTCTACTTCAGCCAATGTAATTTCTGGTTCTAAACCAATTGCTGTTGCGCAATACCAAACTTCGCAAACTTGCAATCTAAACAATGGAACAGGTACCAATCAAGCGCAATTTCCAGGCGATCCTGAAATAACGGTGCTTAACCCCGTAGAGCAAACATTAAATAATATAACGGTCTTTTCAGATTTGGGGTCAGTAGGGGTTCCTACGCAGATCACCAGATACTATCTCAATGTAATTATTAAAACAGCAGATATAGCTTCGTTTAGGCTGGATGGCAATCCTGTGAATAATTTTACAGCTATTGATAACACTTTTAGTTATGCTGTAATTGACGTAACCAATACGCAGCCCCAGCATAGGTTATCTGCAGCAGGTGGTTTTTCAGCAATTTCGTATGGCTATGGGACGGTAGAGTCTTATGCATACTTAGCTGGAGCAAATATTCAGAACTTTACTTTTCAGCCTACCAGTACGGTTACGGGACAACCCATTAGCAGCGGTTGTTTAGGAGAACCCATTAGTTTAACTATAAATTTACCCTACCAGGCTATTAAATTAGACTGGGAGATTCAGGGAGCGGCAAACTTCACTGATGATAGCCCAGTGGCAATAAATACCTTTACCAGGCCAAATGACAATAATACGTATTATACCTACAAGTATCCTAATGACCTGAATTATCCAAATCCTGGCGATTATCAGTTTAAAGTGATTGCAACTAAGCCCAACGCCGACAATTGTGGCAACACAGAAGAATTGATTATAGATTTTTCGGTTGACAATCAACCTACAGCGGCATTCGAATTACCAGCTACTGGTTGTCAATCCAATGGTGTTCAATTTACCGATAAAAGTACATCCAATTCAAATTCGAGGAGCATTACAGAGTGGTTATGGGATTTTGGTGACGGAAAAACATCTCCTGAGCAGAGTCCTGTTCATGTTTACGATCGCCCAGGTGCTTATAATGTGGTTTTAACGGCCATAACAGATTCTAAATGTTCGGAAACATCTTCAGCATTTCCAATTGTGATTAATCCTCAGCCCATATCCGATTTTGATGTTAAAGGTTTGTGTGCAGGCAGACCGATTATTTTGACAGAAAAATCAACGATTGAAAGCTCCGGAACTATTGTGAAGTGGACCTGGGATTTTGGCGATGGAAGTACGACTTCTACTGAACAGCACCCCATTCATCAATATAGTGCTACTGGATCTTATACCATTACACTAACGACGGAAAGTGATAAAGGATGTGTAAGTTTAGTGAAAAGTAAAATTGTAACCGTAATCGATCCACAATCTGCTGATTTCGAACTTCCTGATTTTTGTTTAGCCGATGGCGTGGCCAGATTTAAGAATACCTCCAAAAATGCAGATGGAAGTACAACAGGTTTAACTTTTGTATGGAAATATACCGATCAAAACAATAATGTAATAGCCACTACGACGGGTGTCGATGGCGCTTTTACGCCTGCTGCCACGGGTAATTATAATGTGCTCTTGACGGTGAAAAATCAGGATGGTTGTGAGTCATTCGCATCAAAGCCATTTACGGTTAATGGTGATGTTAAAGCAGTAGATTTCGAAATTATTAACGACCATAGCTGTGTGAGCGAGGATATCATGATTAAAAATATGTCTACTGTATTTACAGGCAACATTACAAAAATTGAGATTTATAGAGATTTTGGTAAAGAAACTTCCATTTATAAAACAATCCCTTATCCGGATAATAACGAAATTTTTGTTCTTAAGTATGATAGTTTTGGTGGCACTACCGACCGAACCTTTAATATTAGGCTTGTGGCTTATTCCGGAGAAAATTGTTCTAAATTTTTGGATAAAACACTCACCTTAAAACCAGTTCCACAATTGGTGTTTGATGAGATGGCTCCGGTTTGTGAAGCCGATGGCACGGTTTTAATTACGCAGGCCAAACAGAAAGCTGAAGAAGAAGTGACCGGAGGTAATGGCAAATATTCTGGAAATGGCATAAAGGAAGATGGTACTTTTAATCCTAAAATTGCCGGACTTGGGCCGCATATCATCACTTATACGTTTACAGGAAATAATGGTTGCCCTAGCTCCATTACCAATACAATTGAGATATATAGGTCTCCTGTTGCTAATGCGGGCACATTGGTTTATATTCTGGCAGGTGGACAGATCGAGATCCCTGCCACTGCTGAAGGTACTAATTTGAAATATAATTGGTCGCCTGCAACAGGTTTGAATAAAACGGATGTATTAAATCCAATTGCATCACCAGATAACGATACTGAGTATACGCTTACAGCAACCACACAACCTGACGGATGTGCCACAACATCCACGGTAATGGTTAAAGTTTTGCAAGCATTAAATCCACCTAATACCTTTACGCCAAATGGCGATAATGTAAACGATACCTGGAATATTAAATATTTAGAATCTTACCCAAACGCTACTGTCGAAATTTTTAACAGAAATGGAAATAGGGTATTTTTTAGCACTGGGTACAAAATTCCTTTTGATGGGAATTACCAAAATGAACCGCTTCCGGTAGGTGTTTATTATTATATCATTAACCCGCGTAACGGACGAAAAACAATAACAGGGCCGCTCACTATAATCAGATAAATTGAAGAAGTTCATTATCATATTCGCACTTTTTACAACATTTAAGGTTTTTGCACAACAAAAGCCGCAGTATACCCAATATATTTTTAATCAATATCTGTTAAATCCGGCGCTCTCAGGAATTGAAAATTACCTCGATTTTAAAGCCGGTTACCGTAAACAATGGTCGGGGATTACCGATGCGCCTCAAACTTCATTTGTATCGGCACATTGGGCGCTTGGCGATAATCAATTGTGGAGTAATGCGCTCACTTCTTTCCCTGAGCAAACAGGTAATCCGATGGACCGTAATTATATGCAAAACTACATGTCGTCGCCCTCGCATCATGGAATGGGGGTAACAGCCGTGTTGGATAAAACTGGCCCGATAAAAAGATTGGATGCCAATGTGACTTATGCCTACCATCTGCAATTGAGCAATAATTTCAATTTATCGGCAGGCGTTGCCGCGGGTATTTCGAGTATTTCTTTAGATGTAAATGCACTTACTTTTGACATGCCGATAGATCCGATTATGAACAGGGCATTGATTAACCAGGTGAAACCCGATTTAAGCATCGGTTTATGGTTATATGGCGCCAGGTTGTTTGCCGGTTTATCGGTACAGCAGATTTTACCACAAAAATTAAGCTTCACCGGAGATAATAGTTATAATTTAGGTAAAGAAGCTCCTCATTATTTTGCTACAGCAGGATATAAATTTTTCTTAGATGATGAAATTGCCGCTGTGCCATCGGTAATGGTAAAATATGTATCACCAGCACCGGTTTCTGTTGATATAAACCTTAAACTGGCCTTTAAAGACAAAATATGGTTAGGCGGGAGTTATCGTAAAGATGATTCGTTCGCTGCAATGGCGGGTTTCAATGTTGGGAAAATGGTTAATTTAACTTATTCGTACGATTTTACCACTTCACAACTAAATCAGGTGAGTAATGGCAGTCATGAAATTGTATTGGGCCTATTGCTGAATAATATTTATAAGGTGCCATCATATATTAAAATGTGGTAAGCATTCCAAATCACAACAAATATGCAGCTTATATTTGGAGCGCAAAACCTGCATAGAACAGCAAGTTTCCTCCCGTCTTTCGCTTTTACGCTTCGCTTCCTCGTACCTCGTTGCTGCAGGGTAATGCTTCAGCCGGGGCTAAATGGCCAAGGCAGTTTTTCATTTTTGAGGCTGCAGGGTGCACAAACTTTGTGTTTAAACCTGACAGCAGCGGTAGCTCCCGATTTTTCATCGGGACTATAGCGAATGGCAGGACTACAGACGGCCAAGCACACAGGACTGTTCATTTCCCAGTCACAATAAATACACTAGTTATATTTGGAGCGCAACACTTTCTTTGGCAATTTAAATTCTATACTTTAGAAAAGTAACTGTAAACTTTGAATTGTAAACTCGATAACTGCCAACTGGCTAAAGTTCCTTTCTTAACCTTGCTACAGGAATATTCATTTGCTCACGATATTTGGCAACGGTTCTTCTGGCAATGTTATAACCTCTTTCTTTTAAAATTTCGGTTAATTTTTCATCAGCCAAAGGTTTGCGTTTATCTTCATTTCCGATACAGTCTTCCAGTATTTTTTTAACCTCTTTGTTCGAAACTTCTTCACCGTTTTCTGTTTGGATAGCCTCTGAGAAGAACGATTTTAATAAGAAAGTACCAAATTCAGTCTGCACATATTTAGAGTTTGCTACCCTTGATACGGTTGAAATATCCATATCAATTTTATCGGCAATATCTTTTAAGATCATTGGGCGCATTTTACGCTCATCGGCGGTTAAAAAATATTCATATTGATAGTGCATAATGGCATTCATGGTTTTTAACAAAGTTTGTTGTCTTTGTTTAATCGCATCGATAAACCATCGGGCGGAATCTAATTTTTGCTTCACAAACTGCACGGCCTCTTTCAGCTTTTTATCTTTTGATGAAGCCTTGTCGTAATGCTCAAACATCTCCTGGTAAGATCTACTTACCTTTAGTTCAGGTGCATTTTTCGAATTTAGTGTCAAAATCAATACGCCATCATTATTACTGATATGGAAATCAGGAATAATCTGCATTTGTTTGGTGGTAACCTGATTGGCATCACCTGGTTTTGGGTTTAAACGCAAAATTTCGTTTACAACCTCTTTAAGTTCTTCACTATCTAAACCTAAACTTTTTTCTAATTTATCGTAATGTTTACGTGTAAACTCATCCAGATAGTTTTCTACAACATTCATTGCTTTTACTATAATTGGATTGTTCGGGTCTTTCCTTTTTAACTGGATCAGTAAACATTCTTTCAGATCTCTTGCACCTATGCCTGGAGGGTCGAAACTTTGAATCAGTTTTAACATTTCCAGTACATCCTCTTCCTCAACCATAACATTTTGAGAAAAAGCAAGGTCATCAATCATGGAGCCCAGCGGACGGCGTAGATAACCATCATCATCTAAACTACCGATAATCTGTTTGCCAATAATAAAATCCTGATCGGATAATGGAATAAGGTCTAATTGCTCCTGTAAACTTTCAAAAAAAGTACTTTCAATGGCAATTGGAGTTTCTTTTTTCTCCTCATCGTCATCTCCATTATTGTAGTTGGTGCTATAATCGTTGGTAGAATCGTCCTGTAAATAATCATCTACATTAAATTCATCCATGCTGGTATCTTCTGATGATTGTTCGTAATCTTCAGGCCCGTCATTCAGATCATCATATTCGCTCTTTGGCTCATCCTGAGTCATTAAACTTGGATCTTCAAGCGCCGGGTTTTCTTCGAGTTCTTCTTTTACGCGGGTATCTAAAGCAACGGTTGGCACCTGCAACAGTTTAATAAACTGTATTTGTTGCGGTGATAACTTTTGTAATAATTTTTGTTGTAAGTGTTGCTTAAGCATAGTAAATATAAAAGGGTGGGGCAAAAATAAACAATAGATTTCAGATATTCTGCTGAATTGACTTAAATGCTATCGATATGTTTGGTTTTAAAATTATTCCATAAACATTTGTATTGAGTTTAATGTTTGCTACTTTAGTAATAAAAAACTAAAACTTAATGAAATATGGGCATTATTAAAGAATTTAAAGAATTTGCAGTTAAGGGAAATGTACTCGATTTAGCTGTGGGTGTAATCATTGGTGCTGCATTTGGTAAAATTGTTAGCTCTTTGGTTGAAGATATAATAACTCCAGCGGTTTTGGGTCCGGCACTAAAAGCAGCAGGACTGGAAGACTTAAGCAAACTTACCATTGCAGGTACCGCGATAAAATATGGAAATTTCCTTTCGCAGGTAATCACCTTTATTATTGTTGCATTCGTTCTTTTCCTTATTATTAAAGGTGCCAATAATTTAAAAAAGAAAGAAGAAGCTGCGCCTTCGGCTCCTCCCGTACCTACGAAAGAAGAAGTGCTTTTAACCGAAATCAGAGATTTGTTAAAAGCAAAAGCATAATATCAATAGCCGTCACGATGTAAAATTGGGACGGCTTTTTTTTTAATAACTTCTTTTTACACTTGGATCGGTTATAATGATATAATCGCCAAGATTTTTAAATTTTTCCCAATTGGGATTGGCAAAGCTTTCATCAGAAAATGACGAAATGTTCAGGATTTTTAATTTTGGATTTGATTGTGCAAGTTTTGCTAATGTTCCCAGTTTTTCATCGCTATGGAAACGGCCATTAAGCTGAAAAACCTTAAAGCCTCTGTTTGCCTTAAGAAACTTATTTATAGACCATGCCATGGTCGCATCCCATAAATTTTGCGTTTGGTAAATCTTCATCGAGCCCATGCTGTGGCCACCTAAAGTTTCTGTAAATTTTTCATAATACCTACCCTGGGCCGTATCAATAGGTAAGGGTGGTAAAAAATTAAATGATGTTTTTGGGAAATTTTCTAAAACTTTAAGCCCTCCCATGGTAACGGCATTGCTGTAACGCGTAGCGGCATTTGCAGCAATAACTTTTAGCTTATTTTGTTTGGCGTACTCCATTAAAGGTTTGTAATCTTTGTAATTGCCCCAGGCCCTGCCTTCTTTAACAAAGTTCTTTTCTGAAATTAACCCTGCCAAGTATTCGTCTACCTCAGGTTGTACATCGGTATGGAACATTTCTAAAGACAGTGCCGTTTTTAATGGAAATTTTGAATGAAGTCTTTTAAAAAGCGCTGCTTCCAGGTAATGCCCTATAGAATCATTATGATCTTCGCCAAAGAATAAAACATCTGCCTGGTCCATATCGGTAACAATGTCGTTTATTGATATGGATTTCTGTTTTTTTACATCATAAATCTTATAATGGTTACTTATTTCTTGTGCATACAAGCTGGTAGAAATAGCAAAAACAAACATTAATAGTGAAAATTTCATACCATCAAAATAACAAAATAATTTTCACCGATAAAATAAGGGCACTTACCGTCTTTTACCGAGTTCTTGCACCTTGTGTATATTATGATGTATTGTTTATCAATACTTTTGGATTATTAAATATGAACACACATGGATAATCTTAATAAAAACGATAACAACCACATTAAAAACTCAGGACGAGTTTGGAGTGGTTTCATCATAGTCATCATCGGATTTGCATTTCTATTGAACAACATTGGACTAAATATTCCGAGATGGATATTCAGCTGGTCTAATTTTTTAATTGCACTTGGTGTATTTATCGGCGTTCGTCGTAACTTTAAAGGAATAGCCTGGCTAATTTTGATTTTGATCGGCGCTTACAATACCTTAAGTAATATACCTGGGTTAGATCTTGATTTATCTAAATACGCTTTAGGTATTGGTTTGGTTATAGTAGGTGGGTTTTTAATCTTCAGACCAAAGGATGCTTTTGTGTTTAAGAAAAAACCTAAAGATAAGCATAAAGCCGATTTCGATTTTGATACAGCTGCCGATCAGAAGACCACAAATAATAATGATGTTATTGATGTAATGGCCGTTTTTGGGGGAAGTAACCAAACGGTCTACTCTAAAAACTTTCAGGGCGGCGATATTACGGCTGTATTTGGAGGAGCAGATATTGTAATGACTCAGGCTGATTTCCCTGAAACGGTGTCGCTTGATGTAACGGCAGTTTTTGGAGGAATCAAATTAATTGTACCACAAAACTGGGCAATAAAATCGAACGTAACGGCATTATTTGGTAGCGTTGAAGATAAAAGATCGCATGTAATGCCGGTTGCAGAGATGAAAAAAACATTGATTTTAGATGGGACGGCTTTATTTGGAGGGATCGAAATTAAAAGTTTCTAAACATTTATTATAAAACATCGCCTATGAAATGGTTTGCAGTAAATTGTATCTATCAGGTAATTTGTGGTGAGGGAAAACATACGCCCCAGTTTAATGAACAAACGCGTTTAATCCAGGCAGAGGGGATTGCGCAGGCATTAGATAAAGCCAAATTAAATGCTATACATTTTAACCCATCTTTTAATAATTGTAATGGTGATAAAGTAGTATGGAAGTTTTTAGGTGTAGGTGGGATATCGGCAGTGGAAGAACTTGCTGATGGTGTAGAAGTAAGTTCCAGGATTGTTGAGCCAAAATCGGTTGCGCAATACCTGGAAAAGCTAGCGCACCGCAATAAATCATTAACTAATCAAAACCATTTTGACAACTAGACCATTATCCGTTCCGCAAATACAGAAAATATCGCTTACGATAGCAATAGTGTGGACTGTTTTGTGTGGTGCAGGATTACATTATGTAGTTAATTTTTCCTGGTGGATATCAATAACCGATAGCTTAACCAATAATTTTTTATTGGCTTTGGCCTGCATTGGCATCAGTAACATGCTTGGGTATTACCAGCCAAAAAATGAGCGGATACTGTATGTACTGATCATCACGCTTGCGCTTACTTTTGTGATTATTTTCGCTTCAAAATATGTGGTGCTCTATATTTTTTCTGATTATAAGGAATATAAAGATTTTTACAATTTCTCTTTTGCCTTTAGGGGTTTAATTTCTTTTATGTGTTTAGCCTGGTGTGCTTTGGCTAATATTTTATGGTATAGATTAGAAGAACAATCAGAAACACACGAGAGGCTATCGGCAGCTAAAAGTTTAGCCAAAGAGGCCGAGTTAAATAAGTTAAGACACCAATTACAGCCGCATTTTCTTTTCAATAGCTTAAACTCGGTATTTGCACTTACCATGGTTAATCCGAAAGAGGCAGGCGTAATGATTATGAAATTAGCTTCTTTTCTTCGCGGAACCCTAAAACGTGATGACGAATTATGGGTTTCGGTCGAAGAAGAAATGGAGTATATTCAATTGTATCTTGATATTGAGAAGGTGAGGTTTAGCCACAGGTTAAATATCGAAGTTAATGTGGCTGAAGATACTTTAAACCTTTGTTTGCCAGGTACACTATTGCAGCCCATTGTAGAGAATGCTATTAAATTCGGACTTTATAACACTTCCGCAGGCATTACCATCAAGATAGATGTTACCGTTGAGTATAATATTTTGCAGATCCGGGTACAAAATCCTTTTGATCCAGAAATGAAGGCTGCCGGAGGAACAGGATTTGGTTTAAGTGCCATTAAACGCAGGTTATATCTGTTATTTGCGAATACCCATCTGTTGCAAACCGATATTGAGGCAAATAATTTATATATTACCACCCTAAAAATTCCACAAAAAAATGATCAGAACAATACTAATTGACGATGAGCCTTTAGCAAGAGATATTGTAAAATATTACCTTTCAGATCATGCAGAAATAGAGATTGTAGCCGAATGTGGTGATGGGTTCGAAGGTTTAAAAGCCATTACCCTGCATAAGCCTGATTTAATTTTTCTGGATATCCAAATGCCTAAAATAAGCGGTTTCGAAATGCTCGAGCTCGTTGAAGATAAACCTGCAGTAATTTTTACTACAGCTTTTGATGAATATGCCATTAAAGCTTTTGAGGTTAATGCAGTAGATTATTTGCTTAAACCCATCGATAAATCGCGCTTTGATGCGGCCATTAAAAAACTGCCGAACAAATTAAATCAAACCGAAAATACGGAGGCTGTTTTGGATGCAGCGGCTTTAAGTCCGGCACAAAACAATAGGGTAGTGGTTAAAAAAGATGGTGTAATTAAAATTATTCCTGTTGCCGATATCAACTATTTAGAGGCTGATGATGATTATGTGAAATTAAGTACTGTTGACGGTGCTTTCTATAAGAACAAAACGATGGCTTATTTCGAACAAACGCTCGATGTGAGCCAGTTTATCCGTATCCATAGGTCATACATCATTAACCTGGCCCAAGTGACCAAAATAGAGTTAAAAGAGAAAGACAGCTATGTAGTGCTGTTAAAGTCTGATATTTGGCTACCGGTGAGTAAAACAGGTTATGTGAAATTGAAGGCCGCGTTGGGCTTGTAATTTACCCTTCGAATGAATCTATCGGCTGGTGTCTCACCGACCGAAATGATATTACTGAGTTTTTTGTTGGTTGATGAGATGGCAACCGATAGGGAAAATGAAGATCTTTTTTGGAAAGCAATTGAGTGCTAAAATTATTGTTAGCCCTGCTTTCGGTTACAATCTTTTTGCCCTTCGACTACGCTCTCTGTAGGAGTCCTTTGGACAGGGTGACAAAAAGAATTTCCACTCCAATCGGGTTTGTTCTACGGCTGTCGTTGCTGCTATTTGGGGCATTTCCCTTCTACCGTTTCATGTCGATACTAATTTAGGTGCCTTTCTCTGCCATTGGGCAATGTAGTTAAGTTAAGCGTACGTTTGTCAGTCTGAGCCTGTCGAAGACCCTTACTAGTTGAAAACAAAAGACATTTGTCCTTCGACAGGCTACCATAGACAGAATCCATTAGCACGGTCGTCATTCCCGCGCAGGCGGGAATCTTAAAGCCCTTGCATTACGATTATTCATAAGTTTCCCTTGTTTCAAAGGCATTCATGAGCACTCCGTGGTTCCCAATCGAGTTGTTCCAAAGGAACTCCCTTGGAGGGAATGACGATGTAACGCAGCCTGCCGTTTGCAAGAAAGATCTGTCTTTAATATTGATTTTATGAAATAATTATCGCTCAGGATGACATTGCATCGGATAGATTATGGGTGGAAAAAAATATTTATATTTCGTTCTGTAGGGCGTTTGGTGGAACAATAAAACATACAAACAGCTATTTATAAATACCCACAGGGCATCTTTTTCAAAAGAATTATTACATTTGCACTTAAATAGAAAAAATAATAATTAATCACTCTTGCATTTGTAGAGAAATCGCTTTATATTTGCACCTCTTAATTTTACAATAGATAATATACAGTCATGAAAAGAACATACCAACCTTCGCAAAGAAAGAGAAGAAACAAACACGGCTTCCGCGAAAGAATGGCAACAGCTAACGGCAGACGAGTATTAGCATCACGTCGTGCTAAAGGAAGAAAAAGATTAACAGTTTCTGACGAACGCAAGCATAAAGCATAATTTTTGATTGCTTTTCCGTTAATTCGGGATCGGCAGATCAAAATCTGCAGTTATCAATCAAAAATATATGTACACATTCAGGAAAGAAGAACGGTTATGCAGCAGGAAACATTTAGACCTGTTGTTTAAAAACGGTTCTTCTTTTTTATTATACCCCTTCCGGATTTCTTATCTTTTTGTCGATCAGCCGGCTGATGTGCAAGCACAAGTGGTAATCAACGTTCCTAAAAAAAGATATAAACGGGCAGTAGATCGCAATCTGCTCAAGCGCCGCATACGCGAAGCTTATCGCCTAAATAAACAAGATAAATTATACTTGCCTTTACCTACCGACAGGGGATTGCTTTTGATTTCTATTCAGTTTGTGGGTAAAGAAAAATATGATTTTGCCTTTATCGAGAAAAAACTGATTGCTACTTTTAAACGCTTTCAAAATTTAATCCAGCCAAATGAAATTCATCAATAAAATTTTCGGATGGTTTTTTTTAGGTTTAATCAAGGTGTATCAATATGCCATTTCGCCAATGCTGGGCGCAAATTGCAGGTTTACGCCAACTTGCTCGCAGTATGGGATAGAAGCCATTAAAAAGCACGGACCATTTAAAGGCGGTTGGATGGCACTGAAACGCATTGGTCGTTGTCATCCATGGGGCAAACATGGTCACGATCCTGTTCCTTAGAAGGGTTTATTAGTTCAGTTGTTCATTAGTCATTCGTTCATACCACATTGGTCGTTTCGAGGCAAGGGATATGAGCGAGTGGAAGCAATCTTTAAGGTTGTAAGCTGTTTAAATGGACCAAAGATTCGATCAAAGATCCTTCGACTACGCTCAGGATGACAAAGCATGAGAAGTTATTGACTCAAACTGGTTAATTGTTAAATCGGTTAATCGACTCCCAACGCCAAACGCTCCACTCCAAACTTATCTTCTCTTCGATTTTACTTATCTTTGCGCAATGGCTAAAATACTTCAAATAGAAACGGCTACTGCAATTTGTTCTGTAGCGCTATCTATCAACGGCGAAACGATTTCATTTAAAGAAGAAAAAGGACAAAACCTGCATGCAGCTAATTTAACCCTGTTTATTGATGAGGTGCTTAAAACGGCAGGTGTAAGCTATCAGGAATTGGATGCTGTTGCCGTAAGTAAAGGCCCAGGGTCTTACACAGGGCTTCGCATTGGTGTTTCTACGGCAAAAGGACTCTGTTATGCCCTAGATAAGCCATTAATCGCTATTGAAACACTGAAGATGATGGCGGCAGGTTTCTTAATGGAAAATCCTGATTATTTTGGTTTAATCTGTCCAATGATCGATGCCCGCAGAATGGAAGTGTATACCTCAATTTTCGATCGTTCGTTAAACGTCATCACGCCAACTGAAGCAAAAATTATTGATGAAGCAAGTTTCACTGATTATCTCGCAAAGCAAACTGTTACTTTTTTAGGCGATGGAGCAGCCAAGTGTGCTGAAGTTTTAACACACCAAAATGCAAAGTTTGATGAGGCTAATTTCAATGTTGCAACATACATGTCGCGGTTAGCTAATAAAGCTTTCAGCGACAGTAAATTTGAAGATGTAGCCTATTTTGAACCTTTTTACCTGAAAGATTTTGTCGTTACGCAATCTAAAAAACAACAAGCACAGGGCTAAGTCGGTTATCTTCTTTTAAAGATCGAAAACAAACTTTTAAAGAAACTTCCGCCTTCATTATCATTTATGCCAGGTATTACATCGGCAAACTGAGGATGGTTAACCACATTGCCAAATTTAATGCCCACACCCATATAAAAAGAAGCGCCATTTGGACCGCTACCTACCGTAGCATCATTTTTAATCATGCCCATGGTTTGGAAACTGGTAGCCACTAAATTGTCGGTGCCCATAAATAATTCGAAATTCGGAGTTTGGTATTTTGCCTGCAGTCCAACCATAAAAACACCATTTAAGTTATACAACGGGGTAACACTGCCAGAAAAATCGTTGGCAATGAAAGTATTTACAAAAGCAATATCTCCGCCTTTGTAAAACAGGTTTTTCGAAACAGCCAGGCCTGGTTTGTAAAATCCATACCGTTTAGATAGGTAAACATCCAGTTTGGCATTGGTAGGTGCTAAAAACTTTTTGCTCTGCTCCGAAAGTAGAAAAATGTCCTTTATTTCCTGGTTGGTATTAGATTGATCCTCTAGATTTTCAATTATTTTAGATTGATCTATCGTAGTGCGCTGTGTGTTGCTCCGCCACCAGATAAAACCTAAATCTTTAATATTGGCCATTAAAAACAAGCCTTTTTTAGTGGTGTAATTCGTTCCAAAACTTAATGATACGCCAGGATTTTTAAAGTTGGGAAAGAAGTTTTTCTTGTTTACCTCGTCAAAATCAGAAAAATTGCTCGAGTAGGTACCATTCAGTCCGATCAATAATGCAGAAGCAGCTGGATCTATATATAAATAAGAATCAGCTATATCGAGTTTGTTGTATAAAATCCCGCTCAATAAACTGGCCTTTAGCCCAAAAGCAAGCCTCTTGTCCCAGTTTTCCCTGTAGGTAAAGCTAAACTGATGGTAACTTTGCTCATACCCTTTAGAATCGAATATTCCGGTATATTGCTGTCCTTTGTTAAATCGTTCAAAAGAATCAAAAATGGCAAGACTTTCATTTGTGTAATCGATATGTGCATCAGACCTGATCTGCCACGAAAAACCCATCTCCTTTTGATACTTATAAGATTTGAAAAGCCTGAATGCAGCTACATAAATATTGCTGTTTTCGAAAAAATGGTTCACTTCTCCGGTACCAATCGGTAAACTTCTGGTATCAAAAATACCTTCCTGTGTTAATTTTCTTATGGCAAACTTAGCGTTTCCTTTGTTAATGGCATTTGTTCCAAAATAGGGCAGGAAGAAATTGGAAGAAAATCTTCGCGATGAATCTAGGGTGAAAGACTTTTGAGATGGGTTTTCGAAGGCATCAAACATTGTTTTGGTGCCAAAAAGTGCATATTGTTGCGCATTTGCAACCCCGAAGCTGGCTAATGCCAGTAACGCAAGTAAAAGTTTCTTCATGTAAAATAGTTTTTCTGGGCTTGTTTCCTTATTAACGGTTACTTAACGAATCTGGTATTTCTGGCTTTAAATATTTGTTTAAAAGCAAGTTAGTGATAAACTTGTTTTTGTCTGCACTCATTTGGTAATAAAAAGTGTCGAAACTTTTCAAACCGCTATCGGCCCTCAAATGTTTGTAAAATGGAAGCTGAATATTGTTCCTGAAAATAGCTGCCGAATTTTTGGTGTTGATGTAATAACTCACATTCGAAGTAGTTGAAATCTGGTTTACTGCATCTAAATATTGTGGGGTCTGTATTAAGAGCCTGTTATTTTTATAATCATTTAAAAATGATTGAACTGTACTCGCATTATTAGCCACAACCAAGTTATTATCTACAATGGTATAATATGGCCTGCCGAATTTTTTAAATGGTTCGCCAAAGTAACTATACAGGATATCAGATGATTTAAAGAGCTTAATGTCTTCATTGTAATCTGCACTTACATCAAGCAACAATTGTTTTACTTTTTCCCCATCTGATAATGAAATTGCACCTAGTTTTTCGCTGGTGCTTAACTGAAAAAGAATAAATTGATTTTTCGTATAAGTGGTAAAAATCGGATTTAAATCTGTTCTGTATTCATCTTTTACCTCTTTTATTACCGCATTGGTTTTGGGAAGTATTTTCGTTTGTTCCTGCCAACCATTCAACTTTTTGAGCCATTTGCCGTAATCATCATAAGCATAAAGTGCATAGTTTGCTGTATTATCTGGCAGGATATTCTGGATAGATGTATTTTGTGCAGCGGTGTTTTCGAATAGTTTAAGGTAGTTATATTGATCTTTTAACTCTGTATTTCCACTGAAAAGGATTTTTTCTCTGCTAAAATTATAATTAAGTACGGCAAAACTGTTCTGTTTATTAAAAATTGAAATTTCTCCATTAATGTTACCTGCAATAATACTTTTGAGCAATAGGGGTGCTTGGTTAAAATTGATATAAACATGGGTGAGCACATTTTTAATTTGACGGTTATTCTCCTTAATATATTCGGTAAAGGGATTTTCTGTTAAACGTACATTGGCATCATTGATCAGTTTGAGCGATGTTGAAGCTGTTAATACCTGGTCATGAACGCCTAAATAAACCGATAAGCTGTCATTGAGCTTCACCGTGTACAGGTCTTTAGCATTTTCGCTGATCGCTTTTTTTAATTTTAACTGTTCGTAGAATTTTTTGATGTCATTATCACGTTGTATCTGTACAGTGATTAAGAAGTTCAGGGTTTTATTCGAGTCGGGCAGTACACTAATATAAACTTGCTGATCTTTCAGGTATCTGTTTAGCAGATTATCGTCGATGATACTTGTTTTTAACTGTTTTAACAGGTTCATTTTATCCTTCCCTAAAACCTGCTGGATAAGCTGTTGCCCTTCAATGATGTCGTAAAAACCTTTGTCGTTCTGAAAAGAAAATACTAAAGCGGCATTATTGGTTGCCGATTGCAACGCCAGGTCTTTCGCATCATTATCAATTCCCAATTTCGAAAAATAGACGTAGGCCATAAAGGCTACACCTAAAAATAATGCACTTGTTAGAATTACGATTTTTTTCATCTGCTGTGCAACAAATTTAATTTATTACATTGATTAGTGAGAAGTTCTTTGTCAATTTATTAATTTAGCGATTGCTACTAGCAAATAACTATGAATAAACGAATAATCCTTACTGCTTCTTTTTTTGGTGCTGTTGCTGTTTTGCTGGGTGCATTTGGTGCTCATGGCCTAAAGGCCCTAATTGATGGACCATCATTAGAAATTTGGCAAAAAGGTGTTGATTATCAGTTCTATCATACATTTGCACTATTGTACCTTTCTACCTTTGCTCGTTACAGAAACAAGCTCATTAATATCGCTTATTTCTGTTTCACGTTTGGAATTATCCTTTTTTCAGGGTCGTTATATTTATTGGCTACCCGAAGCATATCGCATTTAGGATTTACTGAATTTATTGGTCCAATAACGCCAATTGGTGGGCTTTTATTTGTATTGGGGTGGATAATGCTCTTTTTTGCAGCATTTAAAGATAAATAATGAACACTTTCGAAAATGATATTTTTGCAGAAAGAGAAACACTTTTTGTTGAAGTTATTTTGCCATTATCTTTGGCGAAAAACTATACCTATCGGTTACCTTTCGATTTAAACGATCAGGTTGCCGTCGGAAAACGTGTGGTTGTTCAGTTTGGAAAGCATAAAATTTATACTGCTTTAATTAGCGGCATCAGTACCGTACCCCCAACGGTTTATGAGGCAAAATATATTATCGATATAGTAGATACTGAACCTGTAATTACACCCATGCAGCTTAAATTCTGGACATGGATGACCAATTATTACATGTGCAATGAAGGTGATGTAATGGCGGCTGCTTTGCCGGCAAGTTTAAAGCTGGCCAGCGAAACGATCTTGATTCTTCGCGAAGATTACAATGAAGATACCGAACTTACCGATAAGGAAGAAATCATTATCAATGCCCTGAAACAGCAGCAGAAACTTACTGTTAATGATGTTTCCAAGCTTCTTGGACAGAAAACCGTATATCCGATCATCAATCATTTGCTCGATAAAGAATTGATTCTGGTAGCTGAAGAGGTGGTGCAAAAATATAAACCTTTGCTCAAATCGTTCATCATATTAAATGATTTTTATAGCGATGAAGAAAATCTGAAACAGCTTTTCAATGTTTTGGATAGGGCACCTAAACAATTAGACGCTTTACTGGCTTACCTAAAATTACAAAAATCAAATCTACCGATCTCTAAAGAACAGCTTTTAGAGGAAAGTAATTGTGGACCAGCAGCATTAAAAGCTTTAACCGACAAAGATATTTTTGTGGTGATGAAAAGGCCGGTTAGTCGCCTGGCCGCTCACGATGAAGAATTCAGTGTGAATTTCGAACTGAACGAAGGACAGCAGAAAGCATTGGGCCATATTAATCAATATTTTGAAGAGAAGGAGGTGGTTTTGCTGCATGGTGTTACCGCATCTGGAAAAACACAGGTTTATATCAAGCTGATTGAAAAGATTATTCAAGATACAGATGGTCAGGTATTGTTCCTGTTGCCCGAAATTGCCTTAACGACACAGATTGTAGAACGGATTAAGCGTTATTTTGGAAATTCGATCGGGGTGTACCATTCTAAATTCAATAATAGCGAAAGGGTAGAAATTTGGAATAAAGTGCGGACAGGCGCCTACAAGGTAATTCTTGGTGCTCGCTCAGCCGTTTTTCTTCCTTTTCAACACCTTAAATTAATTGTTGTTGATGAGGAACACGAACCATCTTACAAACAATACGATCCTGCACCACGCTACCAGGCAAGAGATGCGGCCATTTATTTAGGTTATCTGCATCAGGCCAAAGTAGTTTTAGGCTCAGCTACACCATCACTTGAGAGTTATTATAATGCCTTACAAGGTAAATATGGACTTGTAGAGATGAAAGAACGTTTCGGTGGTGTTCAGCTTCCAAACCAGCAAGTGGTAAGTATTTCGGAAGAAACGAAGAAAAAAACCATGAGCTCGTATTTTTCGAGTGTCTTGATCAAAGATATCGATCTGGCGCTTTCTAAAAAGGAACAGATCGTGTTATTTCAGAACAGAAGAGGGTATGCTACTATCCTGATCTGTGCTACCTGTGGTTATACTCCAAAATGTGTAAACTGCGATGTAAGTTTAACCTATCATAAAAGCAGTGGTAAATTACATTGCCATTATTGTGGCTATCAACAAAGTAGCGTAAATATCTGTCCGGCCTGTGGTTCGGTGCATGTAGAGCAAAAAGGATTTGGTACTGAGCGTATTGAAGAAGAACTCAGGTTGCTTTACCCTGAAGTTACCATTGCCCGGTTGGACATGGATAGTACAAGGACAAAAAATGGGCTCCAACAGATCTTAAACGATTTTCAAGAAAAGAAAACCGATATTTTAATTGGCACACAAATGGTAGCTAAAGGGTTGGACTTCGATAACCTGAACCTTATTGGGGTAATTAATGCTGATACGCTTTTAGGTTACCCTGATTTCCGTGCCTACGAAAGGAGCTTTCAGCTGCTGGCACAGGTTGCAGGTAGGGCAGGTAGAAGGGCTGATCAAGGGAATGTCTGTATTCAGACTTATGATGCCGAAAACCGCATCATTAAGCAAGTGGTAAACAACGATTATGAAGGCATGTACAACGACGAAATCGTAGAACGGGAGAAATTCTTGTACCCGCCTTTTTCCAGAATGATATTCTTGTATGTAAAACATAAAGATTCTCATGTACTAGATCATGCGGCATTCACGCTTGCAAATATCCTTAAAGGAAAATTTGGCAAACGGGTTTTAGGTCCAGAGCAACCTCTGGTAAGTCGTGTTCGCAATCTTTATATCAAACAGATCATTATCAAGGCTGATAAGCATACTGCCATTCAAAAAGTTAAAGATGCATTGAGAGAAACCCTGACTCAATTTAACGCTACCAAAGAATTTAAAGGCATTTTTACTCAAATAGATGTGGATCCGTATTAGAAATGAGTGAATGACTGAATTTTGAATGATTGGATGGGTTTGTTCAATCTCTCATTCAATAATTCGCTCATTCAATCCTTCTCAGATGTGGATAATGTATCATTCTCTAACTCAGGTAATCATTATTTAATAACCCAATAATTGAAACAATCTCTCATTTAATCATTGTATCCCCCGTTAAAAAAAGCTAATTTTGAAGCTCATGGCGTATAAATTTGTTGATAATTACCGGGAACGTGGAGCGAGAAAAAAACTGGTTGAGTTGTTAAAATCTCGCGGAATTGAAGATGAAAATGTGTTAACAGCCATAGGTAAAGTTCCACGTCATTTCTTTTTTGATGAAACTTTTTGGAACCAAGCCTACAAAGACATTGCTTTTCCAATAGGTGATGGGCAAACTATATCCCAGCCCTATACAGTTGCTTACCAAAGCGAGCTTTTGCACATTAAAAAAGGCGATAAGGTACTCGAGATCGGAACGGGTTCAGGCTATCAAACCTGTATTTTAATGGAACTGGGCGCAAATGTTTTTACCATCGAAAGACAAGAAAATATCTACAATAGAACCATTCAGGTTTTACCCGGAATGGGCTACCGGCCTACTTTTTACTGTGGTGATGGCTCGAAAGGAATTGCTGCCCACGCACCATACGACAAAATAATCGTTACCGCTGGTGCTCCTTTGGTTCCGGAGATATTATTAAAGCAATTAAAAATAGGTGGCATTCTGGTCATTCCGGTAGGAGATGAGAAAACCCAAAAAATGGTTACTGTTATCCGCGTAAGCGAAACCGACTACGAAAAAATTGTGTTGGATACCTTTAGATTTGTGCCTTTAGTGGGCGACCAAGCGTGGTAATTGAGTTGTGAGTTGTGAATTTGGAGATCGGAGTTTTGAGTAAATTACAACTTATGGTAAATACCTCCAAACTCTAAACCCTCAACTCCAAACTAACCTATCTCTTCATCGCTCTATCCAGCTCACGTTTGGTATCTCTATCCTTAATGCTGTCGCGTTTGTCGAATTCTTTTTTACCTTGAGCCAGTGCAATTTCTATTTTAGCGAAACCTCTTTCATTGATGAAAATGCGCAATGGAACGATGGTATAACCTTTTTCTTCGCCTTTAAGCTTTAATTTTCTAATTTCTTTCTTCTGCAGTAATAAGGCACGGTCGCGTTTAATATCGTGATGATAGAAAGAGCTGTGTGTATATTCCGAAACATGAAGGTTGCGTACATAAAGGTTACCCCCAATAAACATGCAAAACGCATCTGTCATGTTGGCTTTACCTTGTCTGATTGCTTTTATTTCAGTTCCTAAAAGCGCAATCCCTGCTACGTATTTATCTAAAAGATTGTAGTCGAAATATGCCCTTTTATTTTTTATGTTGATGTCGTTTTTCAAAATTTTAATAAAGTAAAAGTTGTTGTAATATTCAGCAATGGTATAAAATACACATACCGGGTTGCAAATATCCTAAAAATTGATGTGATAATTTAGTTTTAATTTATTTCGTGTTTAATGCGATCGTAATGCTGTATTTATTTCAGCATCTTTCACGCAAAAGATGGCTCTCTAATTGTTATAATAAATCAGGGCGGCGACTTTAGGCAATTCATTATTTTGGAAATGTGCGGATGGGGCATTTGGCATCTTTAGGCCCGCTTTTTGCTCCAACAAAAGCAGAAAAAGCTTTTGGTTTCCGCGTCAATCAGGTTTATTTAAGGTGGGTCTGTGCAAGAAACTCAGGCCCTTCATCCCACCGACAAATAAGGACGGCCCTGCTTTACAACAGCCCTTTGTTCTCTAAACCCGACAGGAGCGAACATTCCGGTCTTTCATCGGAATAAAGCGGATGGCGGGACTGTAGCTGCCATGAAAAACTGGCTTTCATTTTCTAATTATAATGCTTGGATCAGAGAGATTCAAGTTTCTTGGCAATGTGCATATTTAAACTTGACTTCTCTTGGATAAAAAATGTTCATCTGTTTGTAAAAGCTAAGGATATATTATTATGTTCGCATTTATTCGTTTAAGTTTGGACTTTAAATCTCAAAAATGAAATTCAGGAACCTACTTTTAATCTTATTGTTAACCGTTACTTTTCAGGTAGAAGCACAGCAGCCTACTTTACTGCCACAATTCACCTTTTACAAACTGGATGGAAAACCATTTTCAAATAATGATATTAAACAGGGAAAAAAGAACCTTTTTATCTTATTTGATTGTACCTGTGAGCATTGCCAGCGGGAGAGTAAAAACCTGAACACCAATTACGCCAAGTTTAAAGACGTTAATATTTACATGATTACCATGGATGAGGGCTATATCATTCCACAGTTTTTCAATTCTTACGCCAAGGGTTTAAACACCAAGCCTAATGTACTGGTATTGCAGGATAAAAAACGCATGTTTATCCCAACCTTTTTGCCAAAACAATACCCATCAATGTACTTATATTCTTCAAACGGTAAATTGCTCATGTACCAATCGGGAGATGGTGGTGTAAAAAAGCTAATGACGGTAGTAGGTAAATAATCTTATTTTAACCACAGATAAACACGGATTTTGATATCTGTGTTCATGCTTTTGATCTGTGGTTAATTATATTATAACAATGAGTAAGTTATAAGCTAAAGGACAAGTCTAAAAAATTTACCGGATAATCAAAACTGGAATATTTACCTTATGCCTTACAGAATCAACTGTGGTGCCGAAAATAAGGTCTTTCAAGCCTTTATGACCATGTGCACCCATTACCAATAGCTCCATCTCATTTTTGTTGCTGATATCGGCTATGGCTTTACCGGTACTTCCAAAACCGATAAAAGGCGTAGAATCATATCCAAGATCTTCCAGGTTAGCCCTGTATTTCTCCAGGTTAGCAGCATCACTCTGCGTTTCATGGTCCATTACTTCATTACCAAGATAGCGGGCTGCAGCAGTTTCTACAATATGGATAAGGTAATAGTGTGCCTCTTTACCACCCTGAATTAAAGCATGCCTGATGGTGTTTCGATCGTTTTTAGAGAAATCTACAGCAATTCCAATCCGCTTATAACTGATTTTGTCTATTTTTCCAATATCCAAAGCATTTCCATGTGGTACAAGCTGTTTTGAAGCATTCCTTTTCTCTTCTAATAATGGGTGGAAGAAAACATAAAGCAGGAGTAAAACGATCAGGATTAATGCCGGTATTACAATCACATAAATCCACCAATTGTTGGCCTCTTTTGCCCAGCCACTTATTTCTTCAATTACCAGTTTTACATTCAATGCGATAATAGCTAAAGCACTTGCCCATGCCAATACCTTAACCCAGGGTTTAATTGCAAAATCTTTCATCAGTTTTTTATCTGATGTAAAATGAATTAATGGAATAATGGCAAAACCCAATTGCAAACTTAATACTACCTGACTCAATACAAGCAAGCCACCAAGCGCATTTTCGCCATAATGTAATATAGTGAAAAATGCAGGAATAATAGCCAAAAGACGTGTAATCATGCGTCGTAACCAAGGCTGAATCCTTAAGTTAATGTGGCCTTCCATAATAATCTGTCCTGCTAAAGTTCCGGTAACAGTAGAGCTTTGTCCGGCGGCGATTAGCGCTATAGCAAATAGGGTTGGGGCAACATTGCCAAAAATGTTCGAAAGTAGTTTATGTGCATCTTGAATTTCGGCCACTTCGTGCAATCCATTTTTATAAAAGGCGGCTGCAGCAAGAATCAGTATGGCGGCGTTAACAAAAAAAGCAAGGTTTAATGCAACCGTTGTATCAATGAGGTTAAATTTTAAGGCTTCCTTAATTCCTTTATTACTACGCTCAATTTTCCTTGTTTGTACTAAAGATGAATGTAAATACAGGTTATGCGGCATTACTGTGGCACCAATAATCCCAATGGCAATATAAAGCGCATCGCCATTTAGTATGGAGGGTTCAAAACCTTTGGCTACCTCTTTAAGTGAGGGTTCTACAATAAACATTTCAACCAGAAAGGAAATTCCGACAATAAAAACCATCGAAACGATAAAGCCTTCCATGGCGCGCATGCCTTTATTAAGTAAAAAGAGTAGTAAAATGGTATCGAAAATAGTAATTGAAATCCCCCAGATTAATGGCAATCCAAAAAGGAGCTGTAAACCAATGGCCATCCCGATAACTTCAGCTAAATCGCAGGCTATAATTGCGGTTTGTGCTAAGCCAAATAATGGAATATTGGCCCAGCGCGGATAAGCTTGTTTAGAGGCTTGTGCTAGATCCAGCCCTCTTACTATCCCCAAACGGGCACTTAACGATTGTAAGAGTAATGCAATGAGGTTCGACATCAGTAAAACCCAAATTAATTGGTAACCGAATTTACTGCCACCTGCTAAATCGGTTGCCCAGTTGCCAGGATCCATGTAGCCAACACTAATTAAATAAGCAGGACCAATGAAAGCTAAAATTCTTCTCCAGCCTTTTCTTTTATCTGTATTTACACTTTGATGTACTTCACTTAACGATTCAGTTTTTGCCATTACTGCTGATTAAAATATGTTTTGCAACTTCTCTACTAATATTAATTTGTTTACCGGATAACAGGATTTCTACTGAACCATCGAAATCGGTCACATCGCTGATCTGGATTTTTTTACCTAAGGTTAAGCCTAGTTTCTCTAAATGTTTTAAAAATGCCGAGCTATGCTGGGTAACACCGGTAATGGTGCCATGATCACCTATTTTTAGTTCAATTAATTTAATAAACTGGGTTTTGGCAAATCTTCCGTTTTTATCGGGAATGGGGTCGCCATGAGGATCGGCTTTCGGAAAGCCTAAAAACTCGTCTAATCTTTCAATCAGTTCAATTGATTTAATATGTTCCAACTCTTCAGCCACATCATGTACCTCATCCCACTTAAAGTTTAATTTATCAACCAAAAAAACTTCCCATAAGCGATGTTTTCGTACAATATCTATCGCTGTATTTTTTCCTGTTTCGGTTAAAGTAACGCCTTGGTATTTAATATAATCAACTAAGCCCTTCTCAGCTAATTTCTTAATCATGTCGGTTACAGATGCCGGTTTGGTTTGCATTTGCTCTGCAATGGCATTGGTTTGAACGTTTGTTGTTTTCTCTGCCAGGTGGTAAATAGTCTTTAGATAGTTCTCTTCCGTGTAACTTTGCATTTATGTTTATCTAATTTTATTTTTAGGTAAATCTAAAAATTTTTATTTAAAATATATATGATAAATTATGTTAAAATTTAGAATATAATTTGGTTATGTTTGTATTCTCAAATACCTTTAACACCATATGGCATCTGAATTAGATAAAATTGACTTTAAAATTTTAAGAATTCTTCAAGAGAACGGAAGAATTACCAACTTGCTTTTATCCCAAGAAATTGGTTTATCACCTGCACCAACTTTAGAACGTGTACGCAAGCTTGAAATGGCAGGATATATTAAAAGTTATCATGCTTTGGTAGATGAAGAAAAACTTGGTTTAGGTATAAAAACCTTTATTCAGATTCAACTCGATTTTCATAAAAATAACACCATTCAGATCTTTTTGGATGAAGTAAATCAAATCAAAGAAATCACGGAGTGTCACCATGTTACTGGTCAGGCCGATTTTTTGTTAAAGGTTTATGTGAAAGACATTAAAGCGTACGAACGTTTAATCATGGATAAAATCAGTAAGATTTCTGTGGTTAAAACTTTTCAAACGATGATGATCATGTCGACCACGAAAAAAGAACCGATTGTGCCTTTGGAGTATTAACACTTAGTAATTATGTTAGCCTAAATGCTAAGGCGTCCTAAGGTGACTAAGGTGGTCCACTAATTTTTTTACCACCTAAGCCACCTGAGATCATCTAAGTTGGGAGTTCATGCTTTTATGTTTAAGGGTTTATATCGTACATAAATTCATTAACAAAACTCTTTTTTCCGTTATGAACTATATTGGTCGAATTGAAATTGATCAATAATCCTTTTGGTATTTTTAGTAATTTCATATAGGTTAAAATCTGTGCTTCATGAATGGGTAATATACGCTCAACTGCTTTTAGTTCTAATACCAGGCAGTTTTCAATCACCAAATGTACCTTGAGCTCTGTGTTTAGTAGCACATCTTTATAAGGAAGTATAATAGGATGTTCAGCAGTAAAATTTATGTTTTGTAGCTGTAGTTCTCTCATTAAGCACTTCTGGTAAACACTTTCGAGAAGGCCAGGGCCGAGAATTCTATTTACTTCTATACAAGCACCTGTAACCTTGTATTCTAATTGGTCGAGAAAAGTTTTATTGATCACCATAAATCCATTAATTAGTTAATAATGTTTTTAGGATGATTTTTAAGTAATTCGTTAGTTGGTAGAATTACAAGAGCAATTTATCAATAATTCCCGAAATTTCCTCTGCATTTTGATAAACCATAAAGTGTGTTCCGTTTTTAATCATAAAATCTGGCTGAGCAATTTTCGAATACAAAATTTTATCATTGGTACCGTGGATATGGTAGATGTTTTTAGGTTTGATTTTATTTTCCCAGCTTAAAATACTCCCGATTGCCCATTTCAAAAAATAAGGATCGGTATCTTTTATAATTTTGCTCAACAAAGTTTTCTCACTACTAGAGCGCGTACCGAAATAATAATTTTGAGTGAGCTTGTTCGAAGATTTTAAAAACTTAGCTGGGATAAATTTCAGTAGACCTAGCTTGCCTGCGAAGCGATATAATGCTGGCAGATGAGTGCTTAACATGGTGCTCGAAATGATAATCGTTGTTGCAGGTTTTAGTAATTTGGCCATTTCCACTGCAATCATCCCTCCAAAAGAAACGCCAACCAAAACAAATGGTTGGCTTAAGTCAATCACCTTACTTAACCGTTCGGCGTAAGAAGCTAATGATTCGTTTTTATTCGGACTAATCCAATCTATATGGATCATCTTGATGTTTCCATTAAGCTTTAGCTTAGAAAAAATCCTTTTATCGGCACCTAAACCGCTAATAAAATAGGTATTCATTAGGCTGGTAAGTTCCAGTCGATCGGTCTTAAGTTGTTCTGTACTAAAAGCTGATTTGCTTTAGAGAAATGTTTCGATCCAAAAAAGCCATTGTAAGCCGAAAATGGTGATGGATGGGCAGCCGTAAGTACATAATGTTTTTTCTGATCAATTAAAGCCGCTTTTTGTTGCGCATATTTACCCCACAACAGAAATACGATATGTTCGCGTTTTTGCGATAAAGCCTTAATAACTTCATCAGTGAAAATTTCCCAGCCGCGGTTTTGATGCGAGCCTGCTTCCGAAGCACGAACGGTTAAAGTTGCATTTAACAACAATACACCTTGTTCTGCCCAATGTGTTAAGTGCCCATGGTTTGGTGCTTTAAAACCTTCAATATCAGTTTCCAGCTCTTTGTAGATGTTTTTTAACGAGGGTGGAACGGCTACACCGCGTTGTACTGAAAATGACAGGCCATGCGCCTGGCCAGCACCGTGATAGGGGTCTTGACCTAAAATCACGACCTTTACCTGGTCAAATGGTGTGGTATTTAACGCGTTGAAAATATCGGTACCTTTTGGGTAAACCGTAGCTCCTTTGTTTTTCTCCTCCTGTAAAAAAGACTTAAGGCTTTTCATGTAGTCTTTTTCAAATTCTTCCTCTAAAACGGCTAACCAACCTGGTTCTAATACTGCAGACATGTTTTTTATGTAAGATGTGTAATGTAAAGTGTTTTTTTAGTCAATGGTTTGATAACTTATAGTCAATAGCTTGGGCATTCATTTGGATGGCAGGTTATTAATCATCAACTATCAGACTATGAACCAAAATCTGCTTAAAAAGTTTAAGATTTCTTCTTATATATCGCCAGTAAATCACCCTCGAGTGTTGTTTTTGGTCCCTCTATAATCCTTCCCAGTTCTTTTCCTTTTTTATCAAGAACAATAAAAGTTGGTACCCTTACAATATCCAGGCCATCTAGAATGCCGTTTTCAGCCTTTTTATTTCCATCTACTGCAATAATTTCTACGTTTTTCCCTTTAAAGTGCAGGGCATCTAAAATTTTAAAGAAGTTTGGTACGTTTGCTTTGCTATCGCCGCACCAGGTGCCCAAAACAATTTTTATTTTTTCGTTTTTAACCAGTTTTTTCAGTTCGATCATGGTTGCCGCATCCGGTACATATGCCGCATAAAGTGGATCATACATTTCTTTAAACTCAGGAAAAGCGGTAATTCCTTCACGCGTACAGGCGTTAATCAGAATATCTTTATTGTGGACTTGATCGTGTATTTTTTTATTAACTTCCTGTGCAGAAACATTCATTGCAAGTACGATTAGGGTGATGGATAATAGGATTTTCATATTTAAGAGACGGTTTTTGTGAGCTTTTAAATTTTTAATGAAATTATTGTTTTAAAATCTAATTTCTGCCATTTAAACACGATATTTGCAAAAAAAAATAATTAGAATAAAATTTATGCCAAATATTATCAGATTAATTGCGGGGTTTGCTTTACTGGGTGGCGCAGTAGCTTTATTTATTTTCGGCTTTTGGCCTTGGGGCATTGTTGCCATTTTATTGGGAATAATTGTGCTTGTAACTTATTTCTTTAACGAGAACATGCTTTTAGCACAATGGTTTCTTAGAAAAGATAACATGCCTAAAGCAAAAATGTTTTTAGATCGGATTACCAATTACGAAACGCAGTTGATCAAAGTTCAACATGGTTATTATAATTTATTGATTGGGTTAATTGAAAGCAGAACAGCACCGATGCAAAGTGAGAAGTATTTCAAAAAATCGCTTGCATTGGGTATGCAAATGGATCATAACATTGCTTTAGCAAAATTAAGTTTAGCGGGTATTGCAATGGCTAAACGTAACAAACGCGAAGCAACCATGTATCTTGCAGAAGCTAAAAAAGCAGATAAAAATAAATTACTGGCCGATCAGATTAAGCAAATGAAAGATCAGATGGGCATGATGGATAAGCAACAGCAAGTTCGTTACAGATAAAATTTTAAAGCCATTTCTTAACCGGAATGGCTTTTTTGTTTCAGCTGTCCCGTCCTAAAATAAGTGTCAACCTATTTTAGGACTAGTCAAGCTCAATTTCGTTTATTGAAAATTGCAGCGTATAAATTGCTATTTTTATGGATAATCTAACTTTTAAATATTCATGAAAAAAATATCTTATTTATCCATGCTGGCCTTCTTAGCCATTCTAGGCGCTTGCAATAACAAAAAAGATGCTGAAGAAAGCAATGAAAGCTTCTCATCGGCAAATCCTTTTTTTAAAGCAAGCGAACTTGCCTTTCAGGCGCCCGCCTTCGACAAAATTAAAAACGGCGATTTTAAACCTGCATTGGAAGAAGGAATGAAGCAACAGATAAACGAAATCCAGAAAATTGCTGATCAGACTGATGCACCTAGCTTTGAAAATACCATTCTGGCCATCGAAAAAAGCGGACAACTGCTGAACCGGACAAGTATGGTTTTTAACCTGCTTACAGGCGCCAATACCAATCCCGAATTGCAAAAGGTTAAAGAAGAGGAGGCTCCTAAATTAACTGCAAATACCGATGCCATTTATTTAAATACCAAACTTTTTAACCGGGTAGAAACCCTTTACAAACAGAAGGATCAGCTGAAACTGGATGCCGAATCGTTGCGCTTACTAGAGTCTTATTACCAAAAATTTGAATTGGCAGGAGCAAAGCTATCTGATGCTGACAAAGACAAGCTTAAAGAGCTGAATAAAGAAGAGGCTACTTTGGGTGCAAAGTTTACCGCACAGTTACAGGCAGCGGGTAAAGGTTTAAAAAATACTACTCAACAGCCCGAATTGCAATCAATGACCGATCGTGTCAAGCGGGAAGAACTTTTTAACAGATCATGGAACAGGGCTGAAAAAGGCGATGCAAATGATACCCGTAAAATAATTTCAAGAATTGCGCAGATCCGTTCTGCTCAGGCTGCATTGCTTGGCTTTAAAAATTATGCGGCTTGGAAATTACAAAATCAGATGGCTAAAACACCCGAAGCAGTTGAAGATTTTTTTAGTAAAGTTATTCCAGCTGCTACCGCTAAAGCAAAAAGTGAAGCGGCAGATATACAAGCTGTAATCGATCAGCAAAAAGGTGGCTTTAAATTAGCCCCCTGGGATTGGGACTACTATGCCGAACAAGTCCGCAAAGCAAAATACGATTTAGATGAAAACGAGGTTAAACCCTATTTTGAGTTAAATAAAGTACTCATTAACGGTGTTTTTTATGCTGCAACACAACTTTACGGCATTACTTTTAAAGAACGTAAAGATTTACCTGTTTACCAGGAAGATGTTCGTGTTTTTGATGTGATAGACAAAGACGGGAAACAGCTAGGTCTGTTTTATTGTGATTACTTTAAGCGTGATAATAAAGATGGTGGTGCCTGGATGGATAACCTTGTTCCCCAATCTAAGCTATTCGGCACGATACCGGTTATTTATAATGTCTGCAATTTTACCAAACCCGAAGCTGGAAAACCAGCATTAATTAGTTTTGATGATGTTACAACCATGTTTCATGAATTTGGGCACGGTTTACATGGTCTGTTTGCCAACCAGCAATATCCCAGTCTTTCTGGTACAAGTGTAGCTCGCGATTATGTAGAATTTCCTTCCCAGTTTAATGAACATTGGGCTTCCGATCCAAAAATACTGAAGAATTATGCCCTTCACTATCAAACCGGAGCACAGATGCCACAAGCTTTGTTAGATAAAATTAAAAAGGCTAGTTCGTTTAACCAAGGGTATATTTTTACTGAAGCATTGGCAGCAGCTGATCTGGATATGCAGTGGCATACGATTTCTCCGGGTTCACCATTGCAGGATGTCGACAAATTTGAAGCCGAGGCTTTAAAGAAAACCAATCTAAATTTATCGTATGTGCCGCCACGTTACCGCTCCAGCTATTTTCTGCATATCTGGAGTAATGGCTACGCTGCAGGTTATTACGCTTATAGCTGGACTTCCATGCTTGAAAATGATGCCTTTTCGTGGTTTCAGGAAAATGGAGGATTAACCAGGGCAAATGGTCAGCGTTTTAGGGATATGATTCTGTCCAAAGGAAATACCGAAGATCTTGGCAAAATGTTTTTTAATTTCAGGGGACATAATCCTGATATTAAACCAATGCTTAAAAAACGCGGATTGTTGTAAAACAAAATTATAGTACAAAGGACAGTTAACAATTGACCTTTGTACTATAAGCAATAACGGGTTAAGGATGGCGGTACTGTAGTTATGGTACTATTTCCATTAAATTCCATCTCTGCCGATGAATCTTTCTTTACCCAAAAGAAACTGAATAGCCTTTTTTACATTGCGGTTTACCGATTCTTCTGTTTTGAGGTTGGCAATATAACGTATAATTTCCTTCTGTAAATGGGGGGCAAGGTTATCAAATATCTCTTTAGCCGCTATATTTTTTGCTAAAGCTTCAATCAATTTTGGGTGAATGGTTATTAAACGCACCTCAGTATCCAATTCGATTTCGAAAGTTGCGGTATCTCCAACATCTTTGCCTGCCGCTTTTCGCATAGGCGTATTCAGATACAAACGCCAATCACCTGCATATTTTACCAAAGTTTGTTTAAACTCATGTCCATCAATTTTCATTGTAATTGGAAGCTGACCTTTGTCTTTCCCAGCTTGATGGAAAACATAGTTTAATGCTTCTTCCGGTATAAATACAAAAGGATTGATACCAATAATCTTGATTTCAGCAGCAAAGGGTTTCGGTTTTTTGATATCCATTAGTTAAAGATATTGGCTTTGATTAAAACTCCATAATTTTTGGTCAATAAATCATACGCTATGCGCCATTAGTCAACCGCTCTTCGTAAAAAAAAATAAAACCAAACGCTATTTTTCATTGTAGTTTATATAAAATCTAATACTATGGCAACATCACAAGAAGGCAGTACCAACAATACTCAGGAAGAAAATAACATTAAAGATTTAGGCGGCAAAGAAGCTATAGAAAAACTTAGGAGTTTAGCCGAAAAGGCCGAAAGCTGTTTTTTCTGCACCAATATTAAGACTGGTGTACCCTTATCGGTAAGGCCAATGGCCATTCAGCAGGTCGATGATGAGGGGAATATATGGTTTATGAGCCTTAGAGACAGTCATAAAAATGATGAGATTTCAACTGATCCCTTTACTCATTTGTTGTTTCAGGCCGGAGCGCACTCGGGTTTCGTAAATATTTATGGAATTTCAGAAATCAGCAGGGATCAGGCTAAAATCGATGAGCTTTGGAGCCCGTTTATCAAAACATGGTTTCAGGGAGGGAAAGACGATCCTGATATCACCTTAATCAAGGTTATCCCTTCGGAGGGATACTATTGGGATACCAAACACGGCACTGCCGTTGCATTTTTAAAGATGGCAGCGTCGGTAATTACAGGAAAAACAATGGATGATTCGGTAGAAGGAACTTTGGAGGTTGATTAAATTTTTCGTCATGCAGGGTGACGATCGTATTTTATTTATCTCCTAAATAATCAAATCCTTCAAACTCTTCTCTTTGAGCTCTTTTGCTTAAGATATCTTCCTCTTCGGCCTGTACTCTTGAGAAGAATAAGGCTTCGGCCTGGATTCTTTTTATTAACTGACGTACCAGCGTTAAATCAAAAGCATCTTTGCTTAATTTAATGCAGTATTCTCTTTCGTTGATTTCTAAACTTGACGTATTCATATTGCAATGATTTTAATTATCGATTGCTGTAAATATAGAAAAGGCTTGCTAAATAATTGTTAGCAAGCCTTTTAAGTTTATGTTATGTTTTTGTTAAAATCAAATCCAGAATTCCCTTTTTCGGGGCTCAGATTGATTATTTATGAGATAAGAATAAGCCGTCGTCTGTTTTGGCAACCTTTAAAATTCCTTTTCCTGTTAAAGCTTTTAAGGTTGTATCCCATTTTTTGTTACTCCAATCGGCCAGTTTCCCTTTTACTTCAGTTAACAGGTATTGTTCGCCTTCTGAAACCAATGAATATAATTCTGTTTCTTCAGGTGTCATTTCTATTTTCTTTTTCTCCGGGCGCATCTGCGGGAAGAATAAAACTTCCTGGATGGTACTTTGGTTGGTCATTAACATCACCAAACGATCAATACCAATGCCTAAACCTGAAGTAGGCGGCATACCATATTCTAATGCACGTACGAAATCATCATCCATGGCCATGGCCTCGTCATCACCGCGGGCAGCTAACTTTAACTGATCTTCTAAACGCTCTTTTTGGTCAATAGGATCATTTAATTCTGAGTAAGCATTTGCAATCTCTTTACCATTAACAAATAGCTCAAAACGCTCTACCAAACCTTCTGTCGTACGGTGCTTTTTAGCAAGCGGTGTCATTTCGATCGGGTAGTCGGTAATGTAGGTTGGCTGAATTAAATTCGCTTCAACTTTAGCACCGAAAATTTCATCAATTAATTTACCGCGGCCCATTGTATCATCAATTTCGATACCTAAATCTTTACAGGTTTGTGCAATTTCTTCTTCACTCATTGTCGAAACATCAATTCCGGTATATTTTTGGATCGACTCGTACATGGTTAGTTTTTCGTACGGTCCTTCAAAATTAATTTCGTTGGCACCAACTTTAACTACACTTGCACCAGTTGTTGCAATAGCTACTTTTTCTAAACATTCTTCAACCATTGCCATCATCCAGATATAATCTTTATAGGCAACGTAAATTTCCATCGAAGTAAATTCGGGGTTATGCGTACGGTCCATCCCTTCGTTACGGAACATTTTACCGAATTCATATACACCATCAAAACCGGCAACGATTAATCTTTTTAAATATAACTCATTTGCAATACGCAAATAAAGCGGCATATCTAAAGTATTGTGGTGTGTGGCAAAAGGACGCGCAGCAGCACCACCATGAATAGGCTGGAGGATAGGCGTTTCTACTTCCATCCAACCCTGGTTATCAAAATAATTGCGCATGGTGTTAATCACCTTGCTACGTTTAATGAAGATCTGTTTAAAATCAGGGTTTACTGTTAAATCTACATAACGCATGCGGTAACGCAATTCCGGATTGGTAAATCCATCATAAACATTACCTTCATCATCGCGCTTAACGATTGGTAGCGGACGTAGTGACTTAGAAAGCACCTTAAATTCAGTAACATGTACAGAAATTTCTCCTGTTTGCGTAGTGAATACATATCCTTTAACCCCAATGAAATCGCCAATATCTAAAAGTTTTTTAAATACTGTGTTATATAAGGTTTTATCATCACCAGGACAAAGTTCGTCGCGCTTTAAGTAGATCTGAATTCTGCCGGTAGAATCCTGTAACTCCGTAAAAGAGGCAGCACCCATAATATTGCGGCTCATAATTCTACCTGCTAATACTACGGTCTTGTATGCTGTCTTATCTACTTCATAATTAGCTAATATATCTGCAGCATATGCATTTACTTCATAAGCTTCTGCAGGATAAGGCTCAATGCCTAACGCGCGTAATTGTTTTAGCGACTCACGTCGTAATACTTCTTGTTCTGATAATCCTATACTCATTTCAGGTATTTTTTGCAAAAGTAATGCTTTTGCATTTTTGTTATTGTTAAATTTTGGTGCTTTAATGAAAAAGAAAAAATTAGCTGATTAAATTTTGAATTAATATTGGAAAAAATTCAATTTTCAGTACCAATTAGCTATCCACTTAAAACAGATGGTTGCAAAGATAAGAAAGCTATTGTAATTACTAAATGCTTTATTAGATATAACATCGCATTTTAGCATGTTAAAAGCCAATGAGATAAAAAATGGATGAACAGAAACTTATCAGCAGTATTTATTCCATGTCGATTAATGGATCCCAGAATACCTTTTTAAGATTTTGAACTTTCAGGTTTTTAATTTCCAGGCCTTCGTTTTCGAGGAGTTCTTGTCTTTTGGCTGTAGATGATGGATCGCCGCTGAGCAAGCCATTGCTACTGATTACCCTATAATAAGGTACAGGAGACTGTGCTGATCCGCAAGCACCAATGGCTCTGGCAACCATTCTCGATAGATTAGGCGTGCCAATGGCTTTTGCAATTGCTCCGTATGACGTTACCCTTCCTCTGGGTATTTCTCTGGTTAAATCCCAAACCTGTTCAAAAAATAAATCGTGTTTCATCGTTCTGGCAAATGATACATAAAGCTATTAAATATATCTGTTTCATAATTCGTGATTGGGAATTTATTTTATTAAGGACTTCCTATAATTTCACTGGTCAAATTAGCAACTCCATGATCAGACCCCTTCAGGAATTTTTAAGCATTTCTTCGATTAAATTTTTTAGCAATATGAATTTAGTGTTTTACAGATGTTATATTTGTTTGGATGTGAATAGCCATTTAAAAAACGATGCCCGATATAAAACAAATACCACCTTCTAGTTTTGAGTTTTTAAGGTTGTTAAAAAATAACAACGAACGTGAGTGGTTTAATGACCATAAAATAGCCTACCAGAAAGAACATGCATATATAGAATCTTTTGCCCAGGATTTATTAGATCTCATGAATACCCATGATGTAATTGAAACACCATCGGGAAAGAAAAGTTTATACCGGATTTATCGGGATACCCGTTTTTCAAATGATAAAACACCTTATAAAACACATTGGAGCGGAAGTTTTAAACGGGCAGGTAAACAAAGAAGGGGCGGCTACTATTTTCATATCGAACCAGGCAATAGTTTTGTTGCTGGTGGCTTTTTCGGCCCTTCTCCTCAAGATTTGAAATTGATAAGGGAAAATATAGCTTTTGATGCCGAGCCCTTGAGAGCAATATTAAGTGATAAAACTTTTATTGCTTCCTTCGAGACTTTGAAAGGCGAGCAATTAAAGACTGCTCCAAAGGGTTTTGATGGAGATCATCAGGATATCGATCTGTTACGTTATAAGCAATTTTTGTTAGTTCATCGATTTACCGATGAGGAAGTTTTAAGTAAAGAATACCTAGGATATTGTAATCAGGAATTTAAAAATATGCGTCCTTTTTTTGATTACATGAGCGAAATATTAACAACCGATGCAAATGGAATGGATCTGTAGCTGATTTTTACGATTGCCGTAAAAAATAAAGGGTCATCATAGTAATTTTGTACTGATGACCCTTTATTTAATTATGATTCAGCTTCTATACCTTCCTCATACATTTCGTTAATGGCTTCGGCATATTTCTTTTCTACAATACGACGTTTAACTTTCATGGTAGGGGTAATTTCTCCTTCATCTATATTGAAAGGATTACGCTTAATCTTAAAGTTTTTAATGCGTTCAAATTTGGCCAGCTCGTTTGATATTTTTTTGATATCCTGTTCCATCCAATCTATAATTTCCTGATCGCGGATAAAAGGATCAGCTTCTTCAAAAAATGATGGTTTGAGTTTGAAGGTTTCTTCTAAAGTTTCCCTGTTCGGGATAATAATAGCTGTAATAAACTCACGTTTATCTCCGATTAAAAAAAGCTGATCAATTTTTGGGCTTTTCAGGTAAATGTTTTCTACCGGGGTAGGGTAAACATTTTTGCCGTAAGCATTTACGATCATGTTTTTTAAACGGTCAGTGATCTGCAGGTTGCCTTTATAAAAGCGGCCAATATCTCCGGTATGGAACCACATGTCTTTATCTATCGCTTCGGCAGTTTCTGCTGGCTTGTTAAAGTAACCTTTCATTACGCAATGACCGCGTACAATTACTTCACCTTCGGCGCATTCAAATTCTTCGTTGAAAGTATTGTGCGTTTGGATACTGAGCATTTCTTTAGTTTCGACATCTTGTATACCCACTTCAATTCCTGGAATTACGCGGCCAACAGTGCCATAAACCTGCCTGTGGTATTCGGTAACCGACATCACAGGCGAAGTTTCTGTTAAGCCAAATCCTTCTAATATTTTAATGCCCAGATCGCCAAAAAATTCACCCACATTTTTAGGCAGGGCGGCACCGCCCGAAATCATAAACTTTAAACGTCCGCCGGTTTTCTCTTTAATTTTACTGAAAACCAATTTCTCTGCTATTCCTTTTTTGGCTGATAAAATGAAGCCCGGGTTTTTGCCAGCCTCTTTTGCTAGACGGTATTTATTACCCGTTTCTAAAGCCCAGGTAAATATTTTTGCTTTTGTGCCCCCACCAGCTGTTCCTCCTTTTATGGCTTTATCGTGTATGCGTTCTAAAAGGCGCGGAACGCAGCTCATCACGGTAGGACGAACTTCGCCCATGTTTTTAGCCAATAGTTCTAAACTTTGGGCAAATGCAATTTTACAACCTTGCGCGCAGCAAACATGGTAAGTTGCTGTACGCTCAAATACGTGCGACAGCGGTAGAAAAGAAAGAAAAGTTTCCGTTTGATCGATCACAGGGATCTGTTGCAAGCAGACCTCCACATTCTTAACAAAGTTATAATGGGTAAGCATTACACCTTTTGGAGTTCCTGTTGTTCCCGAGGTGTAAATTAAAGAGGAAACATCATCAGGTAAAACCAAACTTCTGCATTGGTCAATGTCAGCCCTTTCGGCAGCCGTAACCTGATGTTTAAGCGCCAGAATATCAGAAAAGGCAATAACTTCTACATGTACATCCTCTGGAATAACAACTTTTTCAAAATCTTTAAAGGCAGGAATAATATATTTTAACTGTTTGCAATTGGCTGCTACCTTTAATACTTTACGGTATAGAAAGTTATTCCCAATAAGAATAGCTTTTATGCCAGAATCGTTAATGATATAAGCTACTTCCTGTTCAGAAAGTGTAGGGTAAATGGATACGTTAATTACACCAATCTGCTGTATGCCCTGATCATAATATACGTATTCAGGAGAATTCTCGATCATTAAGCCTAATCGGTCGCCTTTTTTTATTCCTTTCTCTAAAAAGAAAGCAGAAACAGCGTCGGCTCTTTTTAAAGTATCTTCATAAGAAATTTCAGTCCATTCTGCACCTTGTTTATGAATCAAAAAGGTTTCTTGAGGTTTATGGATGTTTTTTACAACATTCCGCAACAAGGTAGGAACAGTTGAAAATTCGTTTATTAATGGCATGCTCGTATTTGTTCGCTAATTATAATTAACAATTATAAGGCTTTTTGGTTTAAAAATACAAAAGGGCCCCGAAATTTTCGGGGCCCCTTAAATATATGTTTTATAAGATTTTAAACAGAGAAGCTTTCGCCACAGCCACAGCTACGGCTGGCATTTGGGTTTATAAAGTTAAAACCTTTTCCATTTAAACCGTCAGTGAAGTCGAGTTCAGTTCCAGCCAAATAAAGGAATGATTTCATATCCAAAGCAATTTTGATTCCTCTGTCCTCAAAAAACTGATCGCCTTTTTGTTCTTCGTTATCAAAATCTAAATTGTATGATAAGCCCGAACAGCCACCGCCTTTTACTGAAACGCGTAAAAAGTAATCAGAACCCATTTCCGAATCCTGCATTAAGTGGGTGATTTTTTCTTTTGCTTTATCTGTTATTGTGATCATAGTATCGAGTATTTAGTATCTAGTATCAAGATTGAATTATTATAGTCTTGATACTAGATACTTATGTCTTGTTACTTATTAATGGTGCGATTTTTCTAACACAATTGCTTCTAAACCATTTTTAACGCGATAATCGTTAATGGCCGATTTAATTGCATCTTCTGCCAAAACCGAGCAGTGAATTTTTACTGGAGGTAAAGCCAATTCTTCAACAATATCCATGTTATCGATAGATAAAGCCTCATCAATTGTTTTTCCTTTTAACCATTCGGTAGCTAAAGAAGAAGAAGCAATAGCTGAACCACAACCAAATGTTTTAAATTTAGCATCAGTGATTACGTTATCTTCTCCAACTTCAATCTGTAAACGCATTACGTCGCCGCACTCAGGTGCACCAACTAATCCTGTTCCTACAAATTTGCTGTCTTTATTTAAAGTACCTACGTTACGTGGGTTATTGTAATGGTCAATTACTTTTTCTGAATATGCCATGATTTTATTTTTTTTATCTCCTTCCGGAGCAAATTTTTAATTAATTTTCAGTTTGGCGATTTGCGTAAAGCGTTTGGCGATTAACCTTCTACCTTAAGCCTTTCAGCCCTCTACCTTTCTTAGTGTTCCGCCCACTCAATTTTACTCAGGTCAATTCCTTCTTTAAACATTTCCCAAAGTGGAGAAAGTTCTCTCAAGTGATTAACCGCTTTTTGAGTCACTTCAATAGCTTGATCGATTTCTGCTTCAGTTGTAAACCTTCCTAAACCGTAACGGATAGAAGAGTGAGCTAAATCATCAGATAAACCCAAGCTTTTTAAAACGTATGATGGTTCTAAAGATGCTGAAGTACAAGCCGATCCTGAAGATACTGCTAAATCACTCATCGCCATCATTAAACCTTCACCCTCAACATATTTGAAAGAGATATTGGCTACGTGTGGCAAACGGTGTTGTGTATTACCATTAACATAACTCTCTTCCATTTTGTTCAAAGTAGTTTCTAGCTTATCACGTAAAGCAGCTAAACGAACTGATTCGCTTTCCATTTCTAAACGGCAAAGTTCGCAGGCTTTACCTAAACCAACAATACCTGGAACGTTTAATGTGCCAGAACGCATTCCGCGCTCGTGGCCACCACCGTCCATTTGTGCGGTAACTTTAACTCTTGGGTTTTTACGGCGAACGTAAAGTACACCAACACCTTTCGGACCGTACATTTTATGTGCCGAGAAAGCCATTAAGTCAATGCCATCAGCATTTACATCAACCGGAATTTTGCCAACTGCCTGCGTAGCATCAGTCATGAATAAAGCACCATGTTTGTGTGCAATTGCTGCAATTTCTTTAACCGGTTGGATTACGCCAATTTCGTTGTTGCCATACATAATCGAAACTAAAATCGTTTCAGGAGTCATAGCAGCTTCTAATTCAGCTAAATCAATTAAACCGTCTTCTTTAACACCTAAATAAGTTACACGTGCTCCGTTTTTCTCTAAGTGTTTGCAGGTATCTAAAACCGCTTTATGTTCAGTAACCGCAGTAATAATGTGGTTACCTTTTTCTTTGTACATTTCAAATACACCTTTGATAGCCAGGTTATCGGCCTCGGTTGCACCTGATGTAAAAATAATTTCTTTTTCAGTACAGCCGATTAGTTTGGCTACCTGCTCACGGGCATAATCTACACCCTCTTCAGCCACCCAGCCAAACGCGTGATTACGACTTGCGGCATTTCCAAATTTCTCTGTAAAGTAAGGTAGCATTGCTTCCAACACCCTAGGGTCTAACGGGGTGGTTGCATTATTATCTAAATATATCGGCTGTTTCATCTCTATTCTGTTAATTATATCACAAAGATACGAAAAAACTTATTTAACAATTATAAATAATAGCTATGACCTTATAGAGAAAAGCCGCATTTTTACATTCACATAACCTTATAATCTATGAATAAGATAGAACACATCGGCATCGCGGTAAAAGACCTTAACAGTTCCATAGATATTTATCAGAAACTATTGAATACCGATTGCTATAAAACTGAGCAAGTTGCATCCGAGTTTGTAAATACGGCTTTCTTCAAAACTGGCGAAAATAAGATAGAACTGCTTCAGGCTACTGCTCCGGATAGTGCAATTGCTAAATTTATCGAAAAAAAAGGAGAGGGGATTCATCATGTCGCTTTTCTGGTTGATGATATACTGGCAGAAATGGAACGCCTGCATAAAGAAGGTTTTGTGCTGCTCAGCGATTCACCAAAAAAGGGTGCAGACAATAAAATGGTGTGTTTTGTACATCCAAAAGATACCAATGGTGTACTGATCGAGATCTGTCAGGAAATTAAATGGGTATAGAAATGTAAGATGGGTAATTTATGAGATCCGTCATCCTCGCGCATGCGGGGATCTTAAAGCGGTTAATAACTTCATTATAATTTTGAAAACGAAAAGTCCGTATTCCATAGCCTCTTCAGTCCTGCTAACCGCTATAGTCCCGATGAAGAATCGGGAGCTGTCGCTATTATCAGGTTTATTTAAATTGGCCTGTGGTTCTTCGGTTAGTGCAAATTGCCTAACTCTAGTGTTAATAAACTCGATCTTAAAATCCTGTAATCCTAAAAATCCTATTCCATGTCATTAATTAGTATCATCAACAAAGATTTCGATATACCAGATCACCTTTCTGAGAATCAGTTGCGCGATGCATTGGTTGATGCTTTTGCTTATTTAATTGATAACGACTTTCCAAAACTGATCCAGATCTTATATAAGGCAGATGTAGATCAGTATAAATTAAAGGAACTGCTGGAAACGGTTGAAGGCTCGAATTCTGCAGAAGTAATTGCTGATGCCTATATTGCCCGCCAAATGGCTAAAATAGAAACCTGGAAAAAATACAGTCAGAAGAAGGATTAGGAGTAAAGGCTTATCCTTGCGAAGGGTTAAAACGGTTGTACATATCCATATCAAAAAACGAAATGGAATTGATCTTATCCGCTTTTAGTACGAGGTCGGTTTTTAACTCATCTGTATTTGCAACCGAGCCATCTTCAATATAACTGGCATAAACCGTTAAATACTGGGTGGTAAAAACCAGTTCTTTATCGTCAGCCTTGCGGTAGCCGCTAAAGGCAGGGGTAATGCGGATATAACTGGTGGTAAAGGGTTTGGGCAGCTCTTTAACCCAGCCAATGTAAAATTTGCCGCTATCCATGGTAAACTGCAAAAGGTGGGCATCAAAAAAAGAAGAACTCAGTAAAAGCTCAAATTCATTTCCTGAAGTAGCTATCGCTCTTTTAATAGCCTTAAGCCTGTTAATGAAAAGATTTGCGATTTCTGTTGCGCCTACAGCAACAAATAACGACATGCTCGTGGTTCCGAAATAAGGAGTATGGATAGGGAGTAGTTTACTTAACTGTTCAACGGTTTCAGGAAAAATGGCAATGAATAATCCTCTTAATAAGAAGCATACGCCTAAAAGCAGGATGCCTGCAAAAGCAGAATTTAACAATACACGTTGGTTTTCTAGCCGATATTGTACGTATCTAAGGTATCTGAACCTAATAAGAATATAGTAGCCGCCTACAAGAGGGAATAAGAGCAGGTTAAAAGGCATCTATATCGGCTATTTCTTGTTTTTATCTTTTTCTATCTTTTTGAAAATACTCGATTCCATTAAAGCACCCACCATTTGTCTGATCCTTGGTTGCGCAAAGAAATCGGGGCTTTTAATGTAGAGCTTTCCGCTACTGCTAGAATGGATGATTCCATCAAACTCGCTATCTTTTCTCATATATCAAATTTACATATATTTTTTAAATATCTGAAAAACAATATTCAGTCCAAAAATTTTAGGTTTGTTGCTTCGTATGTGGATAGAGCAATCGTTTTACAATAAACATTGTTTAAATCAGTTTTACTAAAACAGATGCCTGGAAATCTTATAATTAAAATTTTAATTTAGGCTTGTAAATCAAAAATAAAATTAAGATATTTGCATCCTCTAAAATAGAGGTAGAAAGACTAATAGGAAATGTCATAAGCGTTGTTGCCAGCAAATTGCAAAAATGTTCTTGATGCTTTCACACAAATAACTTAAAATAATATTCAAATGAAAAAAGATTTGCACCCAACAAGCTACAGACCAGTTGTTTTTAAAGACATGTCTAACGAATATGCTTTCTTAACAAAATCTTGCGTAGATACTAAAGAAACAATTAAATGGGAAGATGGTAATGAGTATCCTCTTTATAAATTAGAGATTTCTCACACTTCACACCCTTTTTATACTGGTAAAATGAAATTGGTTGATACAGCAGGACGTATCGATAAATTCAAAAACCGTTACGCTAAGAAATAATTTTAGCAACAAAAAGCATTTTTTGAAGTCCCTTTGCCAAAAGCATCGGGACTTTTTTTATTTTTGTTGCTTATGACAATCAATCTTTTTGATGATGCTTCTTGGATGTCCCTACGTCCGCTTACGTTTACCAGGCCTGTGGCCGATTTACGCATAGGGATTTTAACCATTGCCGAGAAATGGGCTAAATATTTAAAAGCCGATTTTGGCTTTCATACCCAAGATTACCTTTCTGTAAAGTTTGTGCCAAAACCCAATGCCGATTTATTTATAAACGGTTCTGTTTGCCCGGATGAAGCTTTGCTAAACGCTATAGACAAACTTAAAGCAGGTGAAGTGCTTTACAAAAGAGATGTTATAGTCGCATATATCGCAGATCAGCACGACCTAGAATCGGTTAAATCGCTAAAGCCGATAGAATACACAGCTGATTTTATACAGATTGTTTATCCTGAGCATATTTTTGGTAATAATCCCGGCGAGATCAGAAAAGATTTTAAATTATTAACCGAAGGACGTAGTTCGGCAAAGTTAAGCATTACTAATCAGCTACTCGGAGATGATATTTTTTTAGAGGAGGGGGCAAAAGCCGAATGCAGCGTATTTAATAGTGCTTACGGACCGATTTATATCGGTAAGAACGCCGAGGTTTGGGAAGGTTCTTTAATAAGGGGATCCTTTGCGCTTTGTGATAACTCGTCTATAAAAATGGGGGCCAAAATATATTCAGGCACTACCATAGGTCCGAATAGCCGTGCAGGAGGTGAAATTAACAATTCGGTAATTTGGGGCAATTCCGCTAAAGGCCATGAGGGGTATTTGGGCAATTCGGTAATGGGCGAGTGGTGCAATATAGGTGCCGATACCAATAATTCGAATTTAAAAAATAATTATGCCGAAGTAAAACTTTACGATTACGAAAGCAAAAAAATGCGTAATACTAACCTGCAGTTTTGCGGTTTAATTATGGCCGATCATGCTAAAGCTGGCATAAATACTATGTTTAACACGGGTAGTGTTGTTGGTATTGGAGCCAATGTTTTTGGCGCAGGCTTTCCTCCAAATCATATTCCTGATTTTAGTTGGGGAGGCGCCAGCGGTTTCGATACCTATAAACTGAATAAAATGTTCGAAACAACCGAAAAGGTATTTGCCCGAAAAAATATAGCTTTTGATGAGATAGAAAAAGATATCATTACTAAAGTATTTGAATTAACTGAATCGTATAGACGATTTTAATATAAAACCCGATCTGGAAAGATCAACCAAGCATTAAATAATACAAAATGAGAAAAAAGATTGTTGCCGGTAACTGGAAAATGAACTTAGATTATAACGAAGGTGTTTCGTTGTTCAGCGAAATCGTAAATATGGTTAAAGATGAGCGCAAAGGCGATCAGTTGGCTATTATTTGCTCACCGTTTATTCACTTAAACAGCTTGGCAAAATTGGGGGGGGACGATGTTAAAATTGGCGCTCAAAATATTAGCGATAAAGAAAACGGAGCATATACAGGCGAAACTTCAGCTAAAATGGTGAAATCTGTTGGTGCAGAATACGTTATTTTAGGTCACTCAGAACGCAGACAATATTTTGCTGAAAGCGATGCTTTATTAGCTGAAAAAACTAAAGTTGCCTTGGCGAATGGCTTAACACCAATTTTCTGTATTGGCGAAACTTTAGATGAGCGTAACAACGGTAGTTATTATGAAGTATTAAAAAAACAGTTGGTAGAAGGTATTTTTAGTTTAACTGAAGAAGACTTCAAAAAACTGATTATTGCTTACGAGCCTGTTTGGGCTATTGGTACAGGTTTAACTGCTTCTCCAGAGCAAGCGCAAGATATTCATGCTTTTATCCGTAGTGAAATTCAAGCTAACTATGGTTTTAATGTGGCTGATGATACAACCATTTTATATGGTGGTAGCTGTAACCCGGGCAACGCTGCAAGTTTATTTTCTCAGAACGATATTGATGGTGGCCTAATTGGCGGTGCATCGTTAAAGTCACGCGATTTTACAGATATTATTAAAGCATTAAATAGCTAAATGCAATACACAAAAGCAATATTTACATTCAAAGGTATCGAAGATTATCAACAGGATCTGCTCATTAGCGATCTTGCCGATCTAGGCTTCGATACTTTCGAAGATAGTGAGGGTGGTTTTACGGCTTTCGTAATTAAAGATAACTTTAAAGAGCAGGAATTAAAAGATCTCTTGGCAAATTATAGCGAAGAATTTGCAACCGATTATACTTTAGAAGATGTTGCCGACGAAAACTGGAATGCCGAATGGGAGAAAAATTTTAGTCCGCTGATTATTGATGATGTATGTTATGTAAGGGCAACCTTTCATGAACCTCAGCCATCATATCCATATGAGATCGTAATCGATCCTAAAATGGCTTTCGGTACTGGTCATCATCAAACGACCACAATGGTAATGCAGTATATTTTAGCGGCTGATTTAAAGGATAAAAATATCCTGGATATGGGCTGTGGTACCGGGATTTTAGCAATTCTTGCTGCAAAACTGGGTGCTAAAAGCCTAATGGCCATCGATTACGATGATATCTGTTACGAAAGTACCATAGAAAATGCTGCACTTAACCACGTAGATAATCTAAAGGCGCTTTGTGGTAGTAAAGAGGTGATTCCTAGCGAGGCATATGATGTTATTTTTGCCAATATCAATAGAAATATACTGTTGGATCAGATTCACCGGTACGCCGAGGTATTGAAAGCCGGAGGCAAAATTTTCTTCAGTGGATTTTATTTAGATCCTGATTTAGGAATGATTACCGCTGAATGTGCTAAATACGGCATCAAATACGTCGATCATAAACAAAATGGCGATTGGGTTGCGGCTCAGTTTGAAAAGAAGGTAGAAGGGTAAAAGGTGGAAGGTTTAAGGTTTAAGGTGGGGGGTAAAAGGGTGTTTCTTCTCCAACCTTCTGTCTCAAATCTCATATCTCCTGTCTCACGTCTAAAATAAAAAATATGCACATACATTTTATTGCGATTGGTGGAAGTGCAATGCACAATCTGGCCATCGCCTTACATAAAAAAGGGTATCAAATTTCGGGATCTGATGATGTGATTTTCGAGCCTGCAAAATCCCGTTTAGATAAATACGGACTGTTGCCTGCTGAAATGGGTTGGGATGAGAACCGCATTTCAAACGATCTGGATGCGGTTATTTTAGGCATGCATGCCCGTATCGATAATCCGGAGTTATTGAAAGCGCAAGAATTAGGTGTTAAAATCTATTCTTATCCTGAATATATTTACGAGCAAAGCAAAAGTAAATTACGCGTAGTAATTGGCGGCAGCCATGGTAAAACAACCATTACCAGTATGATTTTACATGTGCTAAATTACTATAAACGCGATTTCGATTATTTGGTAGGTGCACAGCTGGCTGGCTTCGAAACCATGGTAAAGGTTACCGAAGAAGCACCCATAATGATTATTGAAGGAGATGAGTATTTAGCTTCACCAATTGATAGAAGACCTAAATTTCATCTTTACAAGGCAAATGTGGCTGTAATTAGTGGTATTGCATGGGATCACATCAACGTTTTTCCAACCTATGCCGATTATACTTCGCAGTTTGATAAATTTATCGATACGATTGAAGATAACGGAACTTTAATTTATTGTGAAGCAGATACTGATTTAAATGAAATTGTAACGCAATCAAAAGCCAACGTTACAAAAATTGCTTATGCTATTCCAGCGCATGAAATCAGAAATGGAATAACGTACTTACTCCCAGAAGAAACGGCTTTAAAGATTTTTGGTGATCACAACCTGATGAACCTGAATGCAGCTAAATTGGTGTGCAAGCAATTGGAAATCAATACGAAAGAATTTGACGCCGCCATTTCTTCATTTACTGGTGCAGCTAAACGTTTAGAAGTGATCTCAGCTGATGAATCGACTAATGTTTACAAAGATTTTGCACATTCGCCGTCAAAGTTAAAAGCTACTATCGATGCTGTTAAAGCGCAGTTTACCAACCGAAAATTAGTAGCCTGTATCGAACTGCATACTTTCAGTAGTCTGAATAAAGATTTTTTAAAAGAATATACAGGAGCAATGGATAAAGCCGATGAGGCAATTGTTTTTATCGATATTAAATCTTTTGAACAAAAACGGATGGAGCCTTTTTCTGAAGACAATGTTCAGCAAGCCTTTGCTAATCCAAAACTGAAATTTTTTAATGATGCAACCAAGTTAAAAGCTTATTTATTGAGCTTGAATTATAAAAACACTAACCTACTCATGATGAGTTCTGGTAATTACGCAGGTTTCGATCTGCCTGAGTTGGCAGCTTCTTTAGAGAGATAGATATTAGACGTGAGATATTAGATACGAGACGGATTCAGATTCTCATATCTCACATCTAATACCTCAGATCTAAAAAAAAAATATGAAAAACATCGGAGATAACATTAAGCAAAGCAGGTTGGCCTTAGGTTTAAGTCAGGCGGATGCCGCTAAAAAACTTAATATTTCTACTCCGGCCTTTTGTAAAATAGAGACAGGCCAAACCGATCTCAATATTTCCCGTTTACTCCAGATTTCCAGAACATTTAAGGTTCCGGTAATGCAGCTGATATCTGGGCAATCTATAATATCAGATTCATCAGAAGAAGAAATCGTTGCACTTAAAAAAGAACTGATCGAAAAGGAAGAAGAAATTAATAAGCTCCGTAAAAAGGTTATCGATCTGTATGATAAGCTCGGAATATAAAAATCGGTTTATCTGTTCTTTTGCCGACAATTTATCATTGTAAGATAATAAATAAGAATAAAATTCATTTTTAATTAAATTATTATGAATTTTATTCTGAATATTTATATTTTTATAGAATGGTAATCGAAAGCAATTTTAGTTTAGATCACATCGATCTGGCTATACTCAGACTTATGCAGGATAACGCGCGGATCTCGAATGTAGATCTAGCAAAGGCATTGGATCTGGTTCCTTCAGCTGTGTTGGAACGGGTAAAGAAGTTGGAAAAGAAAAATGTAATTACTCAATATAATGCCCGGATAAACCCTGTGGCACTCGATTTAAAATTACTCGCCTTTATTTCAATGAAATCATCTCAAAGTTTGGGCTGTAGCGATACAGCAAACGAACTGGCAAAAATACCTGATGTACAAGAAGTACACGTTATTGCAGGAGATGATTGCTTTCTGATTAAGGTGAGGACAGCAGATTCGGCCTCATTAATGGCTTTACTGCGGGATGAATTTAGTAAGATTCCGAATATTTTATCGGTTAAAACCACGATTGTACTGGAGACTGTGAAAGAACAACAAAAATTGGTAATCCCTAAAAAATAAAAACATGGCAAATTTAAATAAAACAGCATCGCCGGTAATGGTTTATCTGGCTTTTGCTATCGTATATATCGTTTGGGGTTCTACCTATTTTTTTATTCAAAAGGCCTTGGCGGGTTTTCCGCCTTTTATTTTAGGTGCATTCCGTTTTTCTATTGCGGGAGCGCTGATGTTGACCTGGTGCAAGATTAAGGGAGAAGATATTTTTAACCTAAAAACCATTAAAATTGCTACTGTAAGCGGGATTTTAATGTTGGGTTTGGGTAACGGAATCGTAATTTGGGTAGAGCAGTTTATTCCGAGCGGTTTAGTAGCCATTATGGTCGCTTCGGCAGCAATATGGTTCGTGATTCTGGATAAATCGCATTGGAAAGAAAACCTTAGTAATAAATATATTATATCGGGTTTGGTAATCGGCTTTTTGGGCGTAGTGCTCTTATTCGGCGATCAGATTGTACAGGCGCTTGATAAACCTCAAAGTAACTTGCAGATTATAGGTATGGTATTACTTGTTTTTGGGCCAATAGCCTGGGCTGGAGGATCGCTTTATTCGAAATATCATCCCACTACCGGCAGTTCGGTTTCTGTTAACACTGGCTGGCAGATGTTGATGGCCAGTTTGGCTTTTTTACCTGGAGGTTTTTTGAAATCAGAATTTAAATTGCTCGATTGGGGAAACATACCGCTTGATGCATGGTTATCGATCGGTTACCTTATTCTGTTTGGTTCAATTGCCGCGTTTAGTGCTTATGTGTGGTTATTAAAGGTGCGCCCGGCTACCCAAGTGAGCACCTATGCTTATGTAAACCCGGTAGTGGCTGTTTTACTGAGTTTAACTTTTACCAACGAAGTGATAGGCCTTACCCAGATTATTGGTTTAGTGATTATTTTAGGTAGTGTGCTTTTGATTAACTTACCAAAATATAAAAGTGCGTAGATTATTATAGTGGAATCGTCATTTCGACTGTAGTGCAACGGAATGGAGAAATCTTTAAGTGCTTCTTCAAAGATTTCTCCATTTCGCTACCGATGAAACCTGTGAATCAAGCAAGCATACCATTAGTAAATAAAAACAGATGCTTAATCGGTAAGCTACAGTCGAAATGACGATATTATCGGTTAAAATATCTTACGCATGGTAAGGTGCTTTTTACCAAAGGTAGCACCGGTGGCTTTATGGATAGCAATCATCTGTTCGTTAAAATCACCTACCCAACTCAATTCAAGCTCTTTGTACTGGTTTTTAGGAAGTACGTATTCGCCTAAGCGGATAAAAAGTACCGATTCCAAGCCATGTTTTTGGAACTTAGGTTTGGTACCCATTACAATTGCCCTCATGCGGGTAACGCCCACCCAGCGGCGGTAAGCAAACTTTAATTTTTCAATTAAACCAAGTTTTCCATCAAAACCTTTGATCATCTGGTTTGCATCTGGAATCAATACTACAAAAGAGGCTGGTTCGCCATTAAAGTAGGCAAACTGGATCAAATGTTCATCCATGATCGGCTCCATACTTTTAAAGCTTTCCTCGAGCGTTTCTTTTTTAATAGGCACAAAGTTTTCGAAATCCTGCCAGCCATCATTGTAGATTTCCATTAAATCATTAATGTATTTGCTCGAATTGGCCTTGCTGAAATATTCGAAAGTATAACCTGGTTTATTTCTTACCCAGTTGGCAATTTTTGTAAAACGTTCCGGGAAGGGGATAGTTAGGTTAATATGGTTGGTTAATTGTTCGTATTCGGTAACAAAGCCGTATTTCTCGAAAAATTTCTGATAGTATGGAAAGTTATAGTTCATGCCGAAAGAAGGAGGGGTAAAACCCTCAACTAACAGGCCCCAGAAGCTATCGTTTTCGCCAAAATTAATCGGGCCGTCCATGGCTTTCATTCCATTTTCGGCTAACCAGGTTTTTGCTGTGTCGAATAAAAGAAAGGCAGCTTTTTCATCATCAATACATTCAAAAAAACCCATGCCACCGGTTGGTTGGTCGTAGTGGTAGGCTTTTTTCTCATTAATAAAAGCAGCTACACGGCCAATCAGTTTTCCTGCATCATCTTTTAAAACCCAGCGTGTACATTTTCCATGTGCAAAAAAGGTGTTTTTCTCTGGGTTAAAAACATTCTCAACCTCACTATCCAGTGGACAGATCCAGTTTTTGTCGTTTTTATATAGGATTTTGGGTGTGTTTAGAAAGTCTTTTTTTAGTGATGAATTGCTTACTGGTATAATTTGCATGGGCAGATTTTAAAATTAAAAAGCATCCTACCAAGCGGGCGGATGCTTTTTCAAATATATGTTATTTTAAATATTAATAGTCGTCGTCGTCATCGTCGAAATTATCGAAGTTGTCAAGATCATCTAATGGCAGATCAAAATCATCATCGTCATCATCTTGAGGCTTCTTTTTCGTTGTTTGAATATCGTCATCTTCAAGATCATCATCTTCGTCTACCTGTTTCTTGGTAGCCGGCTTAGTTGGGAGTTTCTTTGGCGCTTTCATAACACAAAAATAAAAATTGCTTTTATAGTTTAAAAATACAAAAAAACTTTTTTTAATAACAATCTGGAAGCAAAGAAATTAATTTATTTATTCCACATTTTTTCCAACGGTATTTTCCTCTTTTACGATGTCTTTTAACTGAGGAAGCTGGTTTAAGTTATTTAAACCAAAATAATCCATAAATAATGTGCTTGTACTGTATAGGATAGGCCGACCGGGCGTTTCTGCTTTTCCGTCGATGCTGATCAGCTCTTTTTCCAGCAGGCGTTGCACCGAATAATCTGAATTTACACCCCTGATCTGTTCGATTTCCAATTTGGTTATTGGTTGGCGGTAGGCAATAATGGCAAGTGTTTCCATCGCGGCCTGACTTAATTTTTTCTTCGAGCGGTGTAACTGAAGTTGATTAACCGTTTCATGGTAATCTTTTTTGGTGAGAAACTGGTAACCATTGTTTAAGAATACCAATTCAATCGCAAAATCATTATGGCCATATTTTTCCTTAATCTGCTCTATGCTTTCGAATACCTGTGTTTCGGTAAATTCTTCGTTAAAAACGGCATTTAGGGCAAGTATAATTTCTTGTGTACCTATGCTTTGGCTGGAAGAAAATACGAGGGCTTCGATGTGCCTGGTGATGTTGTGATTGGGCATATACAAAAATAGAATTTTTGGGCATAAAAAAAGCGGTCTCGCTTTTAAAAACAAGACCGCTTTCAACACACAAATGAAACCTGAATTAAGATATAGTTTTAGGTTAGGTTATTAAATATCTATATCAATTCTATAAGAACGTCTTTGATAAACACTATCGTTTATTTCTAACACAAGTTTAAGGCTAAAGAAGGTTCGATCAAGATTCTATTTAGTGAGTGGTATTAATAATTGAGTAAACGGTAAATTTTCTATTTTAACGGTATAGAAATCGATACTGTTGTACCGTTTGTGGTATTCTGTCTAACGTTTAAGTGTATAGGTTTTGCTCCAATCTGACCTAAAAGGTGCAATCTTTCTTTGGTTAACTGCATTCCTTTACTAATGTGTGTTTCCTTTTTATCCTTTAAAGAGTTGTCAATTCCGATCCCATCATCAATAATCTCGATGTTAAGATAGAATTCATCTTTCAGTTTAATGTTGATCAGGATTTCGCCACCTGTTTCTTTTGGCATAATGCCATGCCATATTGCATTTTCTACGTAAGGCTGTAACAACATCGATGGGATAAAGGTTTCTTCTTTATCAATTTCTTCATCAATATTAAAAATGTATTTTAATTTATCGCCGAAACGGTTCTTCTCTAATTTCAAATAAAGATTTAAGTATTCCAGCTCTTCCTCTAAAGAGATGTAGCTTTTGGTACAGATCTCCAGGTTCTTTCTGATCAATCTGGCAAAGCCCGTTAAAACCTTATTTGCTGAAGCCGTATTTTGCGTATTGATATAATGCTGGATCGAATTCATCACGTTGAAAACAAAATGTGGATTCATCATCGCCTGTAAGGCTTGTTGCTCGAGCATCAGCACTTTGTTTTTTAGCAACAATTGCTCTTGCTCTTTATCTTTTTGCTTACGGGTAATGTAAACAGCTACTTTATAAAAAATATAGGCGACCAGCAGTATCAAAATAGATAAGAACCATAAGCTTTGCCAAAAATGCTTTTTAATGGTAAAAGCGATTTTTGCCGATTCACCCCAATTACCATTTTGGCTTTTGGCACTTACCTCAAATATGTAATCGCCTGCTTGTAGTGAAGAAAAATCTAACCGCCTTGTGCGGGTTTCTACCCAAGCTGAATTCTCATTTAAACGGTAACGATAAGTGATATCACTCGTGGTAAAATCGACTGCACTAAAGGTAAATAGAATGGTATTGTTACCTGTTTCGAAAGTAAAATTACCTTGATCAACCGGCAAACGCTCATTATCCTTAATAATAGAAGTAACGTAAACCTTAGGAAGATTCTTAACTCTGTTTTTATTGTTGTACTTAAATAGGATCAGGCCTTTGTTTGTTGCAAAATAGGCTGTAGTATCATCAATAAACAAGCTGTTGATGTCATCACTCAAAAGATCCTTACCATAGTCGAAATTGGTCACGGTGAATTGATTGGGATAATCGGCTATTTTGTTTACACCTTTGTTTGTTAACACCCATATTTCGTTGTTTTTTACAAATATTTTGGTGCAGATATTATTGGTTAGGCCATCTTTTTGGGTAATCTGTCGGGTAATCTGCCTGTTCTTGTAGAAAATTAAACCGTAACCATCTGTTGCCAAAATCAAAGTGCCGTCTGCAAGCTGCTGAATATCATTTATCCTTTTGGTAAGCAGGGGATGATTTTCGTAATGTTTAATTAATTTCCCTTTCGAAAATTGAGACAGCCCGTTAATATTCGAAAACCACAAATTCCCTTCGCTGTCGTAAAAAACGTGATAAGACCTGTCTTTAAAAAAATCTTCTTTTTCGCGGTATTTCGCAGCGTTAAACTCAAATTTGTTTCTTCTGTCTGATAAAAAAACAACACCCGATGAAAGGGCCAGAGCCAGGTGGTCGTTATTCTTGCCGATGCTAAAATGTTTGATCACAAACATGGAATTGTTCGATTCCTTTAAATAACTTACTTCATTCCTGCTGTTATAGACGTTTTTGAAAACACCCATTCCATAATCAGATGCAAAATATATCGATTGATCTTTTGGGTCGTAAGTAACCTGTTTAATTGTTTTGTATTTCTTGAAATCGTCTAAACCAATTTCATCAACCTGGTAATTATTGATGGTTAATACGTCGATTACAGCATCATCGGTACCCAGCCAGAGGCGGTTTTTTCCATCTTTGGTAATGCTTTTAATTACGTTGCTACTCAGGCCCGATTCGGCATCAATGATTGATAAACGGTTATTTGCATTAGGAAGCATATAAATACCCTGATTGGTGGCAAACCACATGTTTTGGTTACTGTCTTTAATGACTTGATTGACAGATATATCCTGTAGATATTGAACAGTTTTCCCGCTTTTATCTAAAGCAAAGGCACCATTGGCATTCGATAGCCAAACTTCTTTACTGGCAATGTCGTAATAAAAATAACCCGACATGTTCTTGATCAGATTCTGAGGAATGGATATGAGATCGTTGACAGTTCCGTGTCTATATTGTTTTAAGCCGCCAGCATCTAGGTAAAATAAAGACCTGTGCGTAGAATTAACAGCAGTCATGTAGGAGATGGGCTGCACTTTTGAACTGATCATGGAAAAAGTTTTTCCATTAAATTTCTGTACACTTAAATCGCTATATGCAAATATGTTACCTTGCTCATCTTCGTGTATAAAGGCATTGATAAATTTGTCATTTGGATTAGGCGAAATGTATTTTTTGATCGTTTTTCCGTCCCAGCAAACAATCAGGTTGGCATTGGTTCCGAGCCAAATCCGCCCCAGTTTATCTACTAAAAAGGAAACAATTACCGTATTAAAGTTTAGTTTTTTAAGCAGTTCGTCATTATCCTGGTTGTAAAACTTTCCTTCTTTTAAGTAGCTGAGCTGACCGTTTAAGGCAAAAAACCACAGCCGGCCCTCTTTATCCTCTTTCATCTGGAGGATCTGGGTATCGGGCAGCCCATCTTCGATCGTAAAATTCTGAAAATTTGTACCATCAAAACGGCTCAATCCATTATCCGTTGCAATCCAGATAAAGCCTTTTTTATCCTGTAAAATGTAATAACAGTTGTTACTGGCCAGCCCATTTTTAGTATTATAATGGGGGAGGTAAGTGGTTTGAGCAAGCAGGGTTTTTGGAGCGCTAAATAATATGATAAGCCCGAATAAAAAAGCAATAAAAGAGCGGCTGAAGCTTAACTTCAGGATTGCTTTTTCAGCAAATAAAAACACTTTTTTGCCTAGTTTAATGATCACTGTTCGCCTTTGTAAATAATTTTATTTTTTCAAAAAAATCGCTTGCTCTTCTTCGCGAAATATTAATACTTTCTCCATTTTTTAAGAAAACCTGAAGTCCGTTTTTAGAATTATACTCTTTTAAATGGTTAAGATTGATAATGCTCGACTTATGGATCCGTACAAATTGGTCGCCCGGTAAAAGCTCCTCAAATTCCCGTAAAACTTTCGAGACCGTTATTTTATCATGGTTATTTAAGTGTACAATAGAGTAATTGCTATCGGCTTCGATATAAATGATATCATCGATATCGATCATTTTAAAACCTTGGCCATAGGGAAGGGTAAGCTTCCTGATTTCAGATCTTGAACTTAAACTGGAAGCCAGATTATTGATTCTTTCATCATTCTCATTCTGACCTTTAAAGCGCTTAATATGCTGAAAAACCTTATCTACAGCTATTTTAAGTTCATCAATATCAATTGGCTTTAATAAATAGTCGAGTGCATTAGCCTTGATTGCTTTTAGTGCATATTGATCGTAAGCGGTAGTAAATATAACTGCTGCGTTATGTTTTTGAGCATCAGGAATTAATTCGAAACCATTCCCTCCGGGCATAGCTATATCCAGAAAGATTAAATCAATAGGATGGTGTGCCAGAATATCTTTCGCCTCCACTACAGATCTTGCAATACCGGTAATTTCTACCTGTGGACAGTTCTGTTGCAGTAAAAAAAACAATGATGACCGGGCAAACTCCTCATCATCAACAATAATGGCTTTTAATGTTGTCATAACTATAGGTTGGTGAATGTATTAAAATGCGCTTATAAAAAAAAATGCAAATCAAAAAAACCAGTGTTCTGATTGTCACGTATGTATCATCAAACGAATTCAAAACCACTAAACATAGATTACTATGAAACACAATGAACTAGAAACAAAAAATGAACTTCAGGAAAAAAGTTTATTTGACAAAACTGTAGGCAGAAGATCTTTTCTTCAGTATGCAGGTGCAGGTGCTGCTGGCATCGCCTTGGTTGCAGCCGGTTGTAAAAAAGATCGTGGTTACGACAATCCTGTTATGGGAGGCGCGACCTTAGATTTTAAAGATGATTTCGGTGTATTAAATTATGCATATGCTTTAGAGCAATTAGAAGCTGCATTTTACATAAAAGTTGCTTCAGCTCCTCCTGCAAGCTTCACAGCTGCCCAGAAAGCATATTTTCAGGATATTCAGTTCCATGAGATTGCACACAGGGAGTTTTTTAAAGCCGCTTTAAGTACAGCAGCAATTGGAAGTTTGGAGGTAGATTTTTCATCAATTGATTTTACCAGTTCTGCCAGTGTTTTAGGGGCGGCGATGGCTTTCGAAGATTTGGGCGTGGCAGCATACAATGGTGCCGGACCAAGAATTAAAAATGGTACTTATTTATTGTTAGCAGGTAAGATTGTTTCGGTTGAGGCTCGTCACGCAGCTTATGTTCGTGATTTAATCTCAAACGGGTCGTTTGCTGATCTTAATAGCCTTGCTCCATTGGGTGCCAATAACGCAGCTGGTTTAGATGCAGCTTTAACTCCAGATAAGGTGTTAGCCATTGCTGGAAAGTATATTAAAACCAAAATTAATGTTATCAATCTTTAATTTTTAAAATCAGAAAATCATGAATATCGTAAATATATTAGAAGAAATTGAAAAAGTTGACGGTGAAATCTATGAGAGATTAAATCCGAGAAGAGCCGCAATGAAAAGCTTTTTCAACATGGGCAAAAAAATCTCTTTGGCTGCTATGCCACTAGCCCTAGGCTCAATGTTTCAAAAAGCATATGGACAAACGGCTTTACCTGCTGTGGTTGTTGATGTATTGAACTTTGCTTTATCGCTAGAGTATTTGGAATACCATTTTTATAATCACTGCATTGTAGGCAAAACTCCAGGATCGGCAGTAACTGATGTTACTTTTAATTTTCCAAATGCAGCCAGTCAAGCAGCCATTACTACCATTCGTGATCATGAAAAAGCACACGTTGATTTATTGGTAGGTGCTTTGGGAAGTTCTGCCCGTGCGCCAATTGCGTATGCGGATACCGATTTTAGAGCAGGTGGAACGTTTTCTACTGTATATTCTGATTATGGTACTTTTTTAGCAGTAGCACAAGGTTTTGAGGATACCGGAGTTAGAGCATACAAAGGTCAGGCAGGAAACTTATTAGTAAGTCCGGGCGTATTGCAAACCGCTTTACAGATCCACTCGGTGGAGGCACGTCATGCTTCACACATCCGTCAAATGCGTACAGCAGCTGGTACAGCAATATATAAGCCATGGGTTAGTCTTGGTGCTTCAGGTCAGGCAAATGATTCTGGAGTTCCTCAGGTAGATGCAGTATATGCCGGCGAAGATTTAACCGTACAAGCTGGTGCAAATATTGTAGGTTTAGGTGGAAATGCAGGCATAACCAAAGCTGTAGCGGTAGAAAGTTTTGATGAGCCTTTGGATAAAGCCAGCGTAATCACAATTGCTAACTTATTCTTGAAAGACGGCAAAAAGCTATCATAGCAAAAGCTTTTACATTATTAATTAGGTAATGTTTTGTTTAAGGTAGGGAGGTAGAACTTGGTTTTACTTCCCTTTTTTGATTAGGATTTAATCGGATGTAAGGATTTTAGGATCCAAATTTCAGTGTGATGTGATTTGGAAAGCAAAGTTTCTGTTTTTCAATTAACGTTAGCCCCGCTTTACGCTAAATCTTTTTAACCGCCCTTCGACTACGCTACCATTGACGTTATTTCATAAAAAACTGTTAATCAATACTTTAGTTGCTGTCTCATTTCATCCAGCTAGGCCATAGCACGGTATCTCCGTTCTACTTAAATCCGGCCTAACAAATTTTTCGGGCTCCACCGACCCAGCCAACCCACTAGCTTTGAAAGAAAAATTTTCAGTCGGTGTTTTGTTTTTTCATGGGCTTTTATGTTTTCAACGGCATTCAAGCTAGCTACGCTGGTCTTTTTGACAGCAAAAAGAAAGAGCCCCATCGGCGGCGGCGAGCCGAGGCAAGGATGAGCCTCTGGGCAAAAAAAGTTATGCGTCATTCATATTGATTTTTATACAATAAATTACCCCTCAGGATGACAGCTAAAAAGTATACCGCTGCAATCGGGTTTACTTACCCAAATAATACGGAATAAACTTAAACATTCATTAATTCTATCACGCAGTAATTCAATCACTCATTAGTAAGTAATCACCTGCTCTTCCAAATGCTCAGGTAAATCCCTGTAGTTATATTTCTGCCCGCGTAACTGAGGTTCGAAACCTGCAGCTTTAATAGATTGCTGAATACCACTCGCAGTGAAACGGTGTGGTGCACCAGCAGCCGATACTACATTTTCTTCAATCATAATCGATCCAAAATCATTTGCACCTGCATGTAAGCAAAGCTGTGCGGTTGCTTTACCAACGGTTAACCAACTGGCCTGAATGTTTTTAATATTGGGCAGCATAATGCGGCTCAGGGCAATCATGCGGATATATTCATCAGCTGTTACATTATTGCTGATACCGCGGAGTCTTTTTAATAAAGTACCGTCATCCTGGAAAGGCCATGGAATAAAAGCCAGGAATCCGTTTGCATCAGCAGGTTTTTCGCTCTGTACCTGGCGGATCCATACCAAATGCTCAAAACGCTCTTCAATGGTTTCTACGTGACCAAACATCATTGTTGCTGATGTGGTAATATCTAATTGATGGCATGCACGCATTACATCAAGCCATTCCTGTCCACCGCATTTTCCTTTTGAAATTAAACGCCTTACGCGGTCATTTAAAATTTCAGCACCTGCACCAGGAAGCGAATCCATTCCTGCTTCTTTTAATGCTTTTAACACTTCAGTATGCGTCATTCCTTCCAGCTTTGCAACGTGTGCAATTTCCGGCGGGCCCAAAGCATGTAATTTTAAATCAGGATATAATTCTTTTAGTTTTTTGAAAAGATCCGCATAAAAGGCTAAACCTAAATCCGGGTGGTGACCGCCCTGTAATAATAACTGATCTCCACCTAAACGGAAAGTTTCTTCAATTTTCACCTTATAAGTTTCGATATCAGTAATATAACTTTCATCATGACCAGGCCTGCGGAAGAAATTACAGAATTTACAGTTGGCAATACAAACGTTGGTCGTATTTACATTACGGTCGATCTGCCAGGTTACTTTGCCACTGGGTACCTGAATTTTCCTTAATTCATTCGCTACAAACATCAACGATGCCGTATCGGCATGATGATATAAATGTACTCCTTCTTCAAGGCTCAAAAAATCGAAATGTAATGCCCGTTGCAGTAAATCGGCTGTATTCATACCACAAAGATAAGGAAAAGGGAGGGAAGGTTGAGGGGCTAAGGTTTAAGGTTTGTCAAAAAAAATCATGGTAGGCGTTAGGCGATTGGCGAATAGCTGGAAATTGCCATCATCCATTTTCCGTCTTACATCATGGACCATCCATTTTCCACCGTAATTGTCCACAATTTGCCATTTTACATTCTCCATCATTTTCCATCGTCCAATTTCCCTTAAAACAATATCTTTACGGTTCTAAAAATTAATATGGTAGATTTTAATCGTTTTACACTTGCCAATGGTTTAAAAGTTTTGGTGCATGAAGATGCGACAACGCCAATGGCAGTTTTAAATATTTTATATGATGTTGGTGCCCGTGACGAGGATCCTGAAAAAACCGGTTTTGCGCATTTATTTGAGCATTTAATGTTCGGCGGATCGGTAAATATTCCAAATTATGATGAGCCTTTGCAGCGTGTAGGTGGTGAGAACAACGCTTTTACGAGCAATGATATTACCAATTACTACATCACGCTGCCTGCAGAAAATATAGAAACGGCATTTTGGTTGGAAAGCGACCGTATGCTAAGCCTGGCTTTTTCTGAAAAGAGTTTAGATACGCAAAGAAATGTGGTGAGTGAGGAGTTTAAGCAACGTTATCTTAACCAGCCGTATGGCGATGTTTGGTTAAAGTTGCGTCCGCTGGCTTATAAAAAGCACTCTTACCGCTGGGCAACTATCGGAAAAGAGCTTTCGCATATCGAAAACGCCACTATGGACGATGTAAAGGCATTTTTCAAAAAACACTATACACCACAAAATGCAATTTTGGTTGTGGGTGGAAATGTGAAAACTGAAGATGTAAAAAAACTGGCTGAAAAATGGTTCGAACCGATCCCTGCGGGAGAGAAGTACAACCGTGATTTAGTTCAGGAAGAACCGCAGACAGAAGCGAGACAAGAAACTGTGAAGGCAAATGTGCCTTTAAATGCGATTTATATGGCTTTTAAAATGCCAGGGCGCTTAAATCGGGATTACTATGCCTTTGATTTATTATCTGATATTTTATCACGTGGGCAGTCTTCGCGCTTGTATAATAGCTTATTGAAAGAACAGAAACTTTTTAGCGATATCAATGCCTACATTTCGAGCAGTTTAGATCCGGGTTTGTTTATTGTTGAAGGCAAATTGGTGGAAGGAATAACAACCGAAACTGCAAAAAAAGCAATCTGGGCTGAACTGGATAAATTAAAAGCCGAACTGGTTTCTGATGCTGAATTAACAAAAGTAAAGAACAAAGTAGAATCGGTGCTTGTTTTTTCCGAAATGAGTTTATTGGATAAAGCAATGAACCTGGCTTATTATGAGCTTTTAGGTGATGCCGCTTTACTAAACCAGGAAACTGAAGAATTTTTAAAGGTTAAAGCAGAAGATATAAAACGGATCTCTAACGAAACTTTCCAACCAAATTCATCATCAACTTTATATTATTTAACTGAAGAAAATGCTTAACAGACAACAGGCGCCTGATTTTAAGCAGGTATCGACAATAAATTTTATCCATCCAGAAAAAAAAGCATTGGATAACGGTGTGCCCGTTTTTACAATCTATTCTGGAGAACAGGATCTGGTGCGTATCGAATTTATTTTTGAAAACGTAAACTGGAAGCTTGAAAAACCATTACAGGCCATTGCGGTAAGCGCATTGATCAATAATGGAACAAATAAATTATCGGCGAAAGAAATAGCCGAACAAATTGATTTTTACGGTGCATTTTTTCAAACAGAATATGTTCAGGATCAATCTTCGGTTACACTATACACTTTAAATAAACATTTACGCTCGGTACTGCCGATTGTGAAGGATGTTTTATCGGAAAGCCAGTTTCCACAGCATGAACTTGACATTTACATTCAAAACCAGAAGCAAAAGCTACAGGTAAACCTGAAGAAAAACGATGTTCTTTCGAGAAAAGAATTTGCACATGCTTTATTTGGTGATACAGCTTATGGGGTAAACATACAAGCAGGACATTACGATGCATTGAAGCGCGAAGATCTGGTTGATTACTTTAAGGCCGCATATGCACCAAATAATTGTACCATTATTGTTTCAGGTAAGTTTGACGATGTTAGCTTTAACCTGCTGAACGATACTTTTGGACAAGGTTGGGAAAAAAGTAATGCGGTAAAGAACAGTTTCAATTTCACGACAACAGAAAAGCAGTTTGTTTATACGGAAAAACCAGAAGCTTTACAGTCTGCGATCAGAATTGGTCAGTTGGCCATTAACCGTAAACATGAAGATTTTTCTGGTCTTCAGATTTTAAATACCGTTTTAGGTGGATATTTTGGCTCGCGTTTAATGAATAACATCCGAGAAGATAAAGGTTACACTTACGGTATTGGTTCTGGGATTTCTTCGCTACAACAGGCCGGTTATCTTTTTATTGCTACTGAAGTTGGCGCCGATGTTTGTTCGGCTGCATTAACTGAGATTTACAAAGAAATAGCGCTATTGAAAAATGAACTGGTAGGGGAAGAAGAGCTGGATCTGGTTCGGAACTATATGCTGGGTTCGATGTTGGGCAGTTTGGAAAATGTATTCTCACACGCCGATAAATTCAAGAACATTTATTTCGCAGGATTGGATTACGATTACTATACCAAATATATAGAGAAGGTTAAAACCATTACTGCCGAAGAATTACTTGCCTTGGCGAATAAATACCTAACAACCGATCATTTTACCGAGGTGGTGATAGGGAAGAAATAAATTTTGTCAGATCAATTAAAAAGAGTCTATGTCAGAATCTGTCACGTTGAGCCTGTCGAAACGCCTAAAACATATTAAAAGCGCCCTTCGACAGGCTACCATTGACGTTATTTTGCAAATGATTATTAATCAAAATTTTAACAAATTTCGCATTTCCATCCAGCTAGGCCATAGTACGGTATCCCCGTTCTACTTAAATCCGGCCTAACAAATTTTTCGGGCTGCACTGCCCAAGCCTACCTGCTGGCTTCGAAAGAAAAATTTTCAGCCGGCAGTTTTTGTTTCTTTTTGATGCTAAAAAGAAAGAGCCCTTCGGCGGCGGCGAGCCGAGGCAAGAATGAGCCTCTGGGCGAGAAAAGGATATGCGTCATTCATATTGATTTTTATTCAATAAATTATCCCTCAGGATGACAATTCTACAATAATGATATGACCTCTTTTTACTACCTGTACTGGCATAAATATGTCGTTTGAACGCTGGCCTTTACTTTAAAAGAGGAGTTTGCAGGCACTTCAAAATTACTACCAGCTTTAATGCTTTGCCAATCTGTAGTACCTGGTAAAAGCGCTGTTAGTTCACCCTCTATAACATGCATAATTTCTTTCTGAGCTGTTCCAAATGTATATTCTCCCGGGTTTATAACGCCGACAGTCGATTTTCCTTCAGCGGTTTCATAGCCTAACGATTTAACGTTGCCATCAAAATATTGGTTTTCAGTAATCATATGCTAATTTATAAAGTTTTTGCTAAAACAGCTTTTTGTTTATCAGCCTGGTAAATCTTTTTATAAAAATCTACATACTCACCATATTTTTCTGGTGGATACTTTTTATTGTTCATGGTTTGCGTACGGCTATAAACAATCATATTGTCTTTTACACTGAATTTCGCGGTATATGATCCAAATTCTGAGTTAATCGCAATATCTTTTGGAATAAATTCTACATTATATCCTTTTGGTAAGATATAACTGATTTCATCATCGTCATTATAACTGAACGGCACAGAAAAGTATGTTTTTCTATCCTCTACTTTAAGCGGAACGCTTTCCCGGCGGTTAATCTGGTTCACTACCAGGAATAATTTGTCGCCACCCTTAGTTAATATTGGATTGGTTTTAAAATTTATTTCTTCTGTAAGCACAGGTAACGTTTTATCTGGCTGTACATACTTATAACTGATCAGTTCTGCTACCGGAATAGGACTATCTTCGATTATTGTTTTTCGGAGATCAACTGGTTCCATTAAAGTCATTGGAAAATTTTCTTCAAACTGCGCGTTGCCATAAGTAGATTTTATTTCGGAGTTGGCTGTACCATCTTCTGCTAATGTAATTTTGGTTTTTCTGATCTGATAATTTTCTTTGGCATTGTAAACAGGAGTATGCACTATTTTTCCCCCGTCTTCGGTAACCATTAATACATTCCGGTCAGAATTGCTATAGCCGATAAATCCCATTGGTTCATATTGGCTGGTGCATTCTAAAAAGGTGGTATCTTTTGCTAATGGAACACACAAAATCATGTGGTTTGCCTGTCCCATACTGGAGTAATTGGGGTTTAAACTGGGCATGTCATTTCCAATAACAATTAAATTTGACGCAATTCCTGCTTCGTTTAGTAAAGCCTTCATATAATTGGAAAGTGCTTTACAATCGCCGTAATTCACCTGTGCAACCTTTTCGGCCAAAATAGGCCTAAAACCACCAATTCCCAATTGAACACTTACGTAACGGGTATTTTGTTGCAAATGGTTATACAGAATCCGGATCTTTTCTTTTGGCGTTTTGGCATCCTTGATTAAATTCTGTACCATTAGTTTGGTGGCGTCCGGAAGTTTATTTCCACCTTGATTTAAAGTATACAACCACGATCCGAAATTTTTCCAGTTATCGAAATTTCCTGTCGAACCATCGTATTCAAACTGATTAGGGGAGGCCTTAACCCAGGCAGAAATGTTATCAATGCCTGTACTTAAAGGTTCTTCAGCAACTGCTGCAACATTGGTACTTTTCCATTTGTACTGTACTTTTTCTCCATTAATAACCGAGTCGGTCTGTAAATTACGACTGGTAATGTACCTCATTTTATAGTTTTTTCCTTTTTGTATGGTATAGGCAGATTTCTCTACCGATACGCCAAAACCTTTCAGGTCGTGCCACGAAGGAAAAGAAAGTATTCCGTTATAATCCTGACTGTAGCTGTATTCTACGGTGTACGGATAAGTTATACTTACAAATTTCAGGAACTTAAGCCTGTTGTCTTCAAAGATGGAAAAATCCGAAATCAAGCTTTGGTCTTTAATATCAGAACTTTTATAGTCTTTTACTTTTTTTCCTGCTGCATCGTAAAGGCTAGCCCTAATGTTGTATATGTTGCTAAATTTATCGTAAACTTCAGCCATTTCACCATATTCTTCACCGGCCTTGTTCAAAATGGTTATCACCACTTTATAATCCATTTTTGCTTCACCCAAGCCCCTAACATCAAAAAAAGATTCTTCGTTCCTAATTACCACAACAGCATCCTTTTTAAGGTTTTCGGGAATCTTCGCTACATCGTAATCGGTCTGTGCTAATGCAGTGTTAATGCTTACCAGTGCAAGCGCCAAACTTAAATAGTATTTCATTATACTTTCTTTTTAAATACGATCTGTTCGGCCTGTTTTTCTACAACCGTTTTAAATAATTCTTTTAAATCGAAATATTCTTCTGGTGTATAAAGTGATTTGTTTACGCTTATAATACTTCTTACCATTAAGGTTTTACCTTCTGCAACGTAATTGATGGTAAATGTCCCATTCTCTTCCGGAAGTTTATAAATCCCGCCTTTTGGTAGCTTATCCACCTCGTAATCTTCAGGGAAGTTGATTGTAATCCGGTAACTTTCTTTAAATGGATAGGCAAAATCGACCGGGAATTTTCGTTGTTCCAGTTTGAATAAATTTTCTTTGGTTCTTTCGAAAAGAAGGGGCGTAAAATACACCAGGTTTCCGGCTTCTTCCACATTATCTTCAATTACCACATCCATGCTTTCTGTCAACAACTCATCAAGATTGTCGAGGTTATCGATTTTGTAATTAGAAACTTCAAGCCCTGTTCTATCTTTTTTGAAGTTTTTAACAAATTCGGTTTCGTTATTCGTTTTTCTATATTTATTGCGCAGGTTTAATGCACTGTATCCTTTTGAGTATTGATTAATTTTGCCGGTTAGCTTATTTTCTTTATCAAGCGTCATGTTATAAACAAAGATCTTTTCGCTCGATACAATAGGTTCGGTAGAAAGCCATTTTCCATTTAAATTTTTTAAATCCATGTAAAAGCCCTGGTGATTTAGATTGTCATAATCTAGCATACCTGCAGGAAGATCTTTATCGGTAGCATCAAGAAAATATAAACTATTTCCGATCTGTGTAACACCAATGACATTATTGAACGCCGATTCTACCGGGTATCCAGGATGTTCACCATTTTCTCTTGTGCTAATTAAAACCGGGTAGGCCTCAATTTTCGCTTCTTTCAATAAGCTTAATAAGGAAAGGTTGATCTCAGCAGATGAACCGGTTTTCTTTTCGAAAATACTTTTTGGATTGGTTTCTTTAGCATACTCCGAGTATTCTTTATTCCATTTTAAGTTGTTTTTAACATAGTTGAAAATGAGTTTCACTGCTGCAAGCGTATCTTTTTCGCCTTTTAGAATGCCTGGAAGTACAGATTTTGCATAACTATTTTTATTAATAAAACCGCCAAATTTTTCATCTTGAGCCAGCCCATTAATAATTTTTGACCACGAACCGTTAAAGTCTTGATACATTTCGCCTGGGAATTGGGTTGCCCTAAGTTCAAATTCGATTTTAGGTGTATAATCATCCATTGTGGTTACATAAGGCTCCTCTTTCAATGCAGGTACATTAGCAGCACAATACTTATCGTAAACAGCAGTAGAAGTTAAGCCTGATACGTAGCTCGCATTTACATTTTGATGGAGCGGGTGGTCGACCTGATAATATCCACTTAGGTTGTTCTTATACGTTAGGTATTCAGGTATTTTTACATTATATTCTGACCAAAGCGTTGGAATATTTGATTGGAATTTCCAGCCCCGGAGTGTGAAAATAAAGTCTGATTTGATTCTGTACTTAAATTCGATAATAGAACCTTCTTTAACATTGGGCAACGCAAATTTTTTGATTACATAGTTTTTGTTAAACTCCTCGGTAAACTTGGCATCCTTATTCAGTTTACTGGTAACCATTTTGCCATCAACCATATTGTAAGTTGCGGCGTCCATAAAATTGAGATCTTCTTTAGCAGAATTACTGCTTTTATACAGTTCCACTTTATAATTAGCTAGATCGTAACCGTTTTTGTTTAAGATTTTGTATCGGATATGTCGTTCAAAAACATAAATGAAGCTACCAGATGAAGGCCCGATTTCAAAATAACAGTCACCAACATCAAACAGTTTAATTGCAGAGGCAGACGAGTCCTGGCCAGAGGCTTTCACTTCAAATTCTGTTGGGGCAATTTTACCAAACTTAAATTCTCTTTTTATGGGTTGAGTGGTTTGGGCATAAGCGGTGCTAACTCCAATGCATAGCATTAAAGTCAGAAATTTGAGAGCATTTTTCTGCATTTATAAAAATAGTTTTTTGGTTACTGCAATATTAAAAAGATTCTTCGAATTATTCTTCAATAATTGGGGCTTAACCAGTAATTTCCTGTTTATATGTTTTTAAGTATTCATTCCGGACAAGTTTTGCCGTTTTATGGTCTTTAGTATGGCTCCATCCCGGAGGCATAAAGATGTATAGAAACTTGTTTTTTATACCTGGTGCACGCCAAACATCTTTAGCCAGAAGAACAATTTCGCCGAAATAAGCATCTAAAAAACTGTTTTTTTTCATTTCCCGGGTAATACCATATTCAATTTTTATTGTTTTGTCTTCTTCCTGATAGGTTTTAAAAACATGGTCCCAGATGGGTAGCAGGTTGCAGAAATTGGTATCCATATACAAGGCATTCTTAGCATGGTGTACACGATGGTGAGAAGGCGTAAGGATGATTTTATTTAAAAAACCGAACCGGCCATCTTTAGAAATGTTTTCTCCAATGTGGATAAAAGACCCCCAAAAACCATCGATAAACATGATAAAAAAAAGCAGGGCAGGGCTTACCCCTAAAAGAATGCATGTTGTAGTTCGAATCAGGTCTGCATAAGGTGCTTCAAGAAAAAAATGCGCAAAATTTACCGATAAGTTCATGGTTTCGGGTGCGTGATGGGTGGAGTGCAAACACCAGAAAAGCCTTACTTTATGTGCTAAAAAATGATAAATAAAATGGCCGAATTCCCAGATTATATAGCCATATATTAGCCAGTACCAGGTAATCTCGGTTTTAAAAATGGCGTATTTGCCAAATAAACCGATACAGATAGACACCATTCCGAAAGAAATAATGCGGCCAATGAAAGAATTAATCACCAGGGAAAAGAAAGAAATCCGGTAATCAACCACTTTAAAACGACGGTAAAATGCCATCCTGATGATTTCAAAAACCAATAAAAAAGGAATTAAAGGACCCATTAGCGCACTAATGCCATTCCAGCTCATGAACTGGCTATAGTCATTGGTTTGCAGTAGTTTTAACAGTGCTGGTAAGCCGAAAAAGCTAACGAGCCATTCCTTTACACCTTCTAAAAAATCTATCATCTTATTATATTTGGTTTATTGAAATTATATAAAACTAAAATTTTATTCAAATAATTTCGCTGAACAGCTAGGTCATTGTTACCATGTATTCACTAAACATTGGATTTTGCTTGGTGGCGAATAGCGATTGTCAGGCAAGCTCAATATTTAAGCATTTTTATTATTATACTTTTATATTCCCTCAATTTTCGTATCTTTGCCTGGCAAATAATAAATCCTAATTTATTTGCTATGCAACTCGATTCCACAAAGTTTATTGCCACAGGTTTAACGTATGACGACGTACTTCTAGTACCTGCATATTCCGAAATTCTGCCCCGTGAAGTAAATACAGCCACTTTTTTAACAAAAAAAATTAAACTTAATGTTCCATTGATTTCTGCAGCGATGGATACTGTAACAGAAGCCGAACTAGCCATTGCCATTGCGCAAAATGGCGGTATTGGTATGTTACACAAAAACATGACCATAGAAAGACAAGCAGAAGAAGTACGTAAGGTTAAACGTTCAGAAAGCGGTATGATCCAGGATCCGGTTACCTTATTGGAAACAGCTGTTGTAGCCGATGCTTTCAAGATTATGAAAGAGCATAAAATTGGTGGTATTCCTGTTGTAAGCAGCGATAATAAATTGGTGGGTATTATTACAAATAGGGATTTACGTTTCCAAAAGGATATGAAAAGACCGATTTCTGAGGTAATGACTAAAGAAAATTTAATCACTGCGCCAGAAGGTACTACGTTGGTTCAGGCAGAGGAAATTCTTCAGAACCATAAAATCGAGAAACTTCCTGTAGTGAGCAAAGACGGTTACTTAAGCGGTTTAATTACTTTTAAAGATATTTCGAAGGTTAAAAATTATCCTGCTGCCTGTAAAGATGAACGCGGTCGTTTACGTGTAGGTGCCGCGGTTGGTGTAACAGCTGATACTATACAACGTGTTGATGCCTTAGTTCATGCCGGTGTTGATGTAATTACCATTGATACTGCTCATGGTCACTCTAAAGGAGTAGTTGATAAATTAAAAGAAGTTAAAGCTAAATATCCTGATTTACAGGTTATCGTTGGAAATATTGCTACCGGTGCTGCTGCAAAATTCTTAGCCGATGCCGGTGCTGATGCCGTTAAGGTTGGTATTGGTCCTGGTTCTATCTGTACAACAAGAATTATTGCTGGCGTTGGTGTTCCCCAATTATATGCGGTTTACGAATGTGCCAAAGCTTTAAAAGGCACAGGTGTTCCTGTTATTGCCGATGGTGGTATTAAACACACCGGTGATATTGCCAAAGCAATTGCTTCTGGAGCAAGCACCGTAATGGCAGGTTCTTTATTTGCAGGAGTTGAAGAATCACCAGGCGAAACCATTATTTACGAAGGACGTAAATTTAAATCTTACCGTGGAATGGGCTCAATTGAAGCAATGGAACAGGGTTCTAAAGACCGTTATTTCCAGGATGTAGAAGATGATATTAAAAAGTTAGTTCCAGAAGGTATTGTAGGCCGTGTGCCATTTAAAGGTACCTTAGCAGAAGTAATGTATCAGTATATTGGTGGTTTACGTGCAAGTATGGGCTATTGCGGTGCCGCAAATATCGAGGCATTACAAGAAGCACAATTTGTGCAGATTACTGCGGCAGGTATGCGCGAAAGCCATCCACACGATATTACGATTACTAAGGAAGCACCAAATTATACCAGATAAGGTATGATCCTTTCGAATAATCGTCATTGCGAGGAACGAAGCAATCTCATTTGTCAATATTTTTATCGAATTCAGCGGGGCATCGTTTACGATAGCCCCGTTTTGTTTTTAGACCTTATAGGTTTTTAAAGCCTATGAGGTCTGGAGAATGATAATAAACAGAAAAATCACAAAATAAAATTTGGCAGCTAAAATTTTTTAATATATTTGTCGACTAAATCTATAGGATTTATATAATAATTATGAAAACAGATCAAAAAACACGCTCGTATTGTTGTTGTAGCCATTTAAAACAGTAATCGCATACTTTCGAACGAGTCATTAATCAACAACATTTAAACAAACTATATAACTAATCATGAACAAAAGTTTACTAATTCTCTTTTCATTTTTACTTTCGGCAAGTTTTGCCTTTGCCCAAAGCCCAGTAACCGGCGTAATTAAAACAACAAATGGCAGTACAATACCACATGCTACTATAAAGGTGAGAGGAACAAACCAAGCCGTAGTGGCAGATGATAATGGTGTTTTTAGCATAAATGTAAAACAAGAGACTCCATTTTACCTTCAAGTGAGCTCAGTTGGCTATAAACCACAGGATTTTCAGATTTTAAAACTTCAGGAAACACCAATAGAATTGGTTCTGGTAGAAAATGCATTATTGGATGAGATTGTTGTAACGTCGAGAAGACGTTCGGAGGTTTTACAGGACGTGCCTATTCCAATTACTGTAATCGGTGGCCAGGCAGCAGAAAATGCAGGTGCTTTTAATGTTAACCGTTTAAAAGAGTTAGTGCCATCTGTACAATTATATGCTTCGAATGCAAGAAATACAACACTTAATATTAGAGGTCTGGGTTCAACATTCGGTTTAACTAACGATGGTATCGATCCGGGTGTAGGTTTTTACGTAGATGGTGTTTATCATGCGCGTCCGGCTGCTACCTCGACCGATTTCCTGGATATCGAACAAATAGAAGTAATCCGTGGTCCTCAAGGTACGTTATTTGGAAAAAATACTACCGCAGGTGCATTTAACATCACCACTACAAAACCAACCCAAACACCAAGTGCCAAAGTTGAACTAAGCGTTGGAAACTATAACTTTATCCAGGCAAAAACGTCAGTTTCGGGAGGAGTAGCAAAAAATCTTGCTGCGAAAATATCAATCTCCGGTACCCAACGAGATGGTACAATATGGAACACCAGAGAAGAACGTAAATATAGCGGACAAAATAACCTTGGTTTTAAAGGCCAGTTGTATTTTACTCCTTCAGATAGGCTACAGATATTATTGAGTAGCGATGTAAGTGTTCAACACCCTGCAGGTTATCCATTGGTAATTGCTGGTGTTGCGCAGACAGAAAGAAGCGCTTACCGTCAGTATGCCAAAATTGTTTCAGATTTAGGCTATCAGCAACCTAAAATTGATCCTTTTTCCAGGGAAATAAATACCAATACTCCATGGAGACATAATCAATCAATCGGTGGTATATCCTTAAATGTGGATTACAAGATTGGTGGAGGAACATTAACTTCTACCACTGCATGGAGATTCTGGAACTGGGATCCTACAAACGACAGGGATTTCTCTGAACTGTCTGCATTGACCAAATCTCAAGGTAACTCCCGTCATGATCAATATTCACAGGAAATTAGATATGCCGGTAGTATCACTGATAAATTAAGTGGTGTAATTGGCGTGTTTGCTCTTGCTCAGAACTTAAAAGGTTTGGCCCAAACGGAAGAGGTAGGTAAAGATCAATGGAGATTTGTGCAAACCGGCAATACGGGTAATCAGGCATTATATTCAACCCCTGGTTTATTAGATGGCTTTGGGATTAAAACCAATTCGACCATCAAATCGTTAAGTGCAGCTATTTTTGCTCAGGTAGACTGGGAGTTTTTAGAGCACTTTCACGTATTACCTGGTTTAAGATACACCTACGATAAAAAAGATGTGGATTATGACAGGGTAACTTATGGCGGATTGCAGACCACAGATGCCGCTTTACTTGCACTAAAAGCCGCTGTGTATAGTAATCAGCAGTTTACTACCAAAGTAGATAACAATAACCTATCGGGTAACTTAACGGTTTCATACCGCCCTAACACGAAGTTAAACGTTTATGGAACTTTCTCTACCGCTTATAAACCTGTTGGTGTTAACGTAGGTGGCTTGCCAACTACTTCAACCGGACAAGCAGACTTGTCGGTTGCTGTTGTTAAGCCAGAATATGTTCAGCATTCCGAATTAGGTTTAAAAACAAAACCGGTTAAAGGTGCCATATTGAATGTTACCGCTTTTAATACCGACATTAAAGATTACCAAACCAATGTACAATCTCCACAGCTGGGGGTAAATAGGGGGTATCTTGCTAATGCAGAAAAAGTTAAAGTAAAAGGTTTAGAAATTGATGGAACCTATCAATTGGAAAGATTCTTAACTTTAAATGCTGCGGTAGCTTATCTTGATGGTAAATATGTGAAATTCACTAATGCACCACTTCCTTTAGAAGAAACCGGCCATACCGAATTAGTGAATGGTGTAGCTACCCAAGTGGCATTTAAAGATGCTTCGGGAGGCAGATTGCCGGGTATTTCCAAATGGAATATTTCTGGAGGCTCTGAATTTAGTACCCCTGGTAATTTAGCAACCAGGGCTGGTAGGTATTTTATCGCAGGCGATGCCAGTTACCGTTCAGAATATTCGTCAAACCCTACACCATCTAGCATTTTAAATGTTAAAGGCTATGCTTTATTTAATGCAAGGTTAGGATTTAAATCAGATAAGTTCTCTTTGTTTGTTTGGAGCAGAAATATCGCAAACAAAAACTATTATGAACAATTGCAGGCTGCAGCTGGTAACTCAGGCTTATACGCAGGCGTACTTGGCGATCCAAGAACTTATGGCGCAACAATCCGTTATGCTTTTTAAGGGTATTTAAATACCATAATTTTTCTCTCTTATATTTGGTTAAAAGGAGTGGCGTAGTGCCGCTCCTTTTTTGTGCTGAAAAATACTTAAGTGTCCTCAAGTGGTCAATATTATTTAGAAAAGCAAAGACAGAATTCCATTTTAGAGTCAGTCCTGCTATCCCTCCAAGTCCTCGCTCGCTACGGGCTTTCCGTTTTATCAGGTTTATTTAACAACGACGGTGGTTCTTGGAAAGAAAATTATACGTATCAAACCTCGCAGGTTTTTAAAACCTGCGAGGTTTGATTAAAATAAGTCCTGTAACAGCTTTGTGCAGAATTAAAATTTACAGAAAGCCGATAAAATATTAACTTCGGTAAATTTTAACTAAATGAATAAGCTTAAATCAGTTTGTGTGTATTGTGGCTCAAACTTTAATGGCGATGTAGCGCTGCGTAACGCAATAAAGCAATTGGCAGAAACACTTGTAAAACAGCAGATCAGATTGGTTTATGGTGGCGGAAGTGTAGGCGTGATGGGAGTATTAGCCAATGATGTACTCGAGTTAGGCGGTTTAGTTACAGGCGTAATTCCACAGTTTTTAATGGATAAAGAAGTTGGTCATAAAGGGGTAACCGAAATGATCGTAACCGAAAATATGCACCAAAGAAAACAGCGAATGGCCGATTTAAGTGATGGTTTTGTTATTTTGCCAGGTGGTTTCGGCACCCTTGAAGAGTTTTTTGAAGTGTTAACCTGGTTGCAGCTTGGCCTGCACACAAAGCCAATCGGCGTATTAAATGTAAATGGTTTTTACGATCCCTTATTTGCTCAAATGGATATGATGGTGCAAAGTAAATTTTTGAAACCGGCCAATCGCGATTTAGTTTTTAATGAAGCAAATGCCGAAACTTTAATCGATAAAATGGATGATTTTTCTGCCATTCCCGACGAGGTTTGGTTTAGAGATCGGAACCTGAGTTAATTATAGCAAGATGCTTATGGTAAATAGTCAATGGTTCATAGTTAGGGCGCTTATATCATCAGGCCATTAACCATCTACTATAAACTATTAACCCAAAAATGCCTCTTAACCAGAATTAAAAAAATAATTATCAATTTGCCAGCGGTATAACGCTTGGCGCTAAAAATATACCAAAATGCAAATCATTACCTCCCACGCAGAATTTGAACAATACCTTGGCAAGGAATTAGGCGTTTCTTCATGGCACACCATTACACAAGAACAGATTAATAAATTTGCCGATGCCACATTAGACCATCAATGGATTCATGTTGATGAAGAAAGAGCCCAAAATGAAGGCCCTTTTAAGGCAACCATAGCGCATGGCTATTTAACGCTTTCGTTAATCCCTTACCTATGGAAAGAAATTGTTGATATTCAAAAATTAAAAATGGAGATCAATTATGGTATCGAAAGTTTAAGATTTGCGCAGGCAGTTGCCGTTAACAGCAAAGTACGGCTAAAAGCAAAACTGGCTTCTATTATTAATCTCCGGGGCGTAACCAAAGTAAATATGGCTATCGAAATGGAAATTGAAGATCAAAAGAAACCTGCCTTTAGTGGTGAGGTTGTTTTCTTATATCATTTTGTGAATTAATAGCCTACAATGTAGCGCATTGTTTATCTTTAACGTTAAATAAGGAAAATCAAATGCCTCATGATCGTAAACTGGAAATCTTTAAGTTTTATTTTAATTAGTCTGTTTATCCTATCCAGCCAAATGAATAAAGCTCAAAATTTGGCAGCCGATTCGTTTTTGCCGATGCAGATTGGCAATTTATGGTATATGAATGCTCAATCTTATACCGAAATCAAGGATACTGTTCGCATCAATAAAAAGCTTTTTTACAAGTTTTATTCATTGGTAGGAGGCGATGCAGTGAGTACAGTTTATTTAAGGATCGACGAGCAGAATAAATTGATTGAGGGCTATCCCGATAGTCCTTTGAAAACTTATACCAGAGCTGATTTCAATGCAAAAATAGGCGACAAGTTTTTCACCACAGGAGAAAAGGACGAAAATGATAATGAAGTCACTGTTATCCAAAAATCAGATACCGAAATGACTTTTTCATTTGATCCGGTTTATCATCCAAATTTAAAAGGATACCCATCGCAGGTAAAATACATAAGAGGTAAAGGCTGGGCCGAAAAGTTTAAAAAGCTGAAGATTGATGGCGTAGTTTATCAAAATTAGCCTTTACGTTTATATACTTTTTCATATTGTTCAATCCATTCTGCAGGTGTAACCTTTCTGATGAGCCCGGCAATTAATGCGTATGGAATATCATCAGGCTTTTTAAAACGGACGCAACCTTTGCCCATATCGAGTTTATATTTAGCATGTTTAGGATATTCTGCCTGAAACCATTCCAGTAAATCAGTAAAAGCATACAATCCTAAGTGGTGCATAACAATAAAATTCTTTTGCGAACCAATGTTGATAAAAGGTAAAGCCTGTTCTGGTGTACAGTGGTAACCTGCAGGATAAAGCCTGAGTGGAATAACATATCCCAGCATACCATAGGTAATCTGTTCTTCGAAACCAGCTGGCAGATTCTCTAAAATAGTATCTCTCAATTTCGAAACAGGCGCTTTCCTTTCTTCAGGGAGGCTGTTTAAATATTCTTCTGGCGTTTTAACAGATGGTTGCATATCAATCTTTATCAAATTTCTTTTTAAACCTACTTACAATTGATGGATTATCGAGTTCTTCTAAACTGCTCAATTCCAGCTCCAGTGCTTTTGTACTGATCTGGATTTCGATCAACGAGATAATGAGCGAGATCATGAAAAATATCAAACTCAGGGCAAAAAGAATTTCAGCAACGGTATTCCATTCCAAATAAATAAAAAACATACAAAAAAGGCAGCTGGCAAAGCTAAGTACGCCAAAAGCCTGCATATTCTTGATCAGTCTTAAGCGGTAACGCAGGTTTTCGATCTGTTTATGCAGCGCTGCATTTTTATCGCCATCCTCATATTTCGATTTTAAACTTCTCACTAAACTTGCCAGGGCCAGAAAACGGTTGGTATAAGCCAGCATAATTAAGCTGATGGCAGGAAACAATAGCGCAGGAATATTGATGGTTAGTTCCATTTTTCGGATTTACCCAAAAATATCATTTTAAACGGATAATTAACCACAGAGGGAACAGAGTTTTTACACAGAGGTAAACTGAGAAAATACTTTAGTTGTAGGTAATTTAATCACAAATAAAGCATTAGAACTCTGTGTTCTCTGTGATTTCTCTTGTTTTCTCAGTGGTTTAAAATTCGCTGTATACCAGAAACCGTTTTGGTCAATACTATTTTTCTAAAATTAAATTTAAATTGCCACCATGAATATCGAATTCAATAAAAATGAGGATGTAAATAAACAGTTGGTATACGAACTGAAAACCAGACTCAAAAAAATATATTTAGGTGGCGGTGAAAAAAATGCGGCCAAACAAAAAGAAAAGGGAAAGCTATTGGCCCGCGAGCGGATTGCTTATTTAATTGATAAAGATACCAGCTTCTTAGAAGTTGGTGCTTTTACGGCAGATGGTATGTATGCAGAGCAAGGTGGCTGTCCTTCGGCAGGAGTGGTGTGCGGTATTGGCTATGTAAGCGGAAGACAATGTATGATTGTGGCCAACGATGCCACAGTAAAAGCTGGTGCCTGGTTCCCAATGACCGCGAAAAAGAACCTCCGCGCACAGGAAATTGCTATGGAGAACCGCCTGCCAGTGATATACCTGGTTGATAGCGCCGGTGTATATCTCCCGATGCAGGATGAGATTTTTCCTGATAAAGAACATTTTGGAAGGATGTTTCGTAACAATGCCATCATGTCGTCTGAAGGAATAGTACAGATTTCTGCCATCATGGGAGCCTGTGTTGCCGGTGGTGCCTATTTGCCCATTATGAGCGATGAAGCGATGATTGTTGATAAAACCGGATCAGTGTTTTTAGCGGGGTCTTACCTGGTTAAATCGGCCATAGGCGAAGAGGTTGACAATGAAACTTTGGGTGGAGCCACTACTCATTGCGAAATATCGGGTGTTACCGATTATAAACATCCTAATGATCAGGCCTGCTTAGATAGCATCAGGAAAATCATGAGTATGTTGGGGGCACCTCAAAATGCAGGTTTTGATAGGATTAAACCAGCAAAACCAAAAGAAAATGAAGAAGAGCTGTATGGCATTTTACCCGAAAATAGAGATAAACCTTATGAAATAATGGATATCATTAACCGTTTGGTTGATCAATCCGAATTTGAAGAGTATAAAAAAGGCTACGGGCAAAGCATTGTTTGTGGTTTAGGCCGTATTGATGGCTGGGCAGTAGGTATTGTGGCCAATCAGCGTAAAGTGGTGAAGTCGAAAAAAGGAGAGATGCAGTTTGGCGGTGTAATTTATTCTGATAGTGCTGATAAAGCTACCCGTTTTATTATGAACTGTAACCAGAAGAAAATCCCATTGGTGTTTTTGCAGGATGTTACTGGCTTTATGGTAGGCAGCCGATCAGAACATGGTGGTATTATTAAAGATGGCGCTAAAATGGTTAATGCTGTTGCCAATTCTGTGGTGCCAAAATTTACCATTGTGTTGGGTAATTCTTACGGTGCAGGCAACTATGCTATGTGCGGCAAGGCTTACGACCCTAGATTGATTTATGCCTGGCCAACGGCTAAAATTGCGGTAATGGGCGGTTCGCAGGCTGCAAAAACTTTACTTCAGATTCAGGAAGCCTCTTTAAAAGCAAAAGGAGAGGTAATTACGCCAGAAAAAGAGGCAGAGTTGTTAAAAGAAATCACCGACAGATACGATAGCCAAACCACGCCATATTATGCCGCATCAAGGCTTTGGGTAGATGGGATTATCGACCCGTTAGAAACCAGAAAAGTTATTTCGATGGGAATTGAGGCCGCCAACCAATCGCCGATTACTAAGAAGTTTAATGTAGGTGTGATACAGACTTAGTTATAATGTGCTGTCGGATGTTACCATCTGACAGGTTACATTATATTATTTTTTACCACCTGAGGCACCTTAGTGCACCTGAGTTTTGAGCACAAATAACCATCTATAAGGAACTAAGTTTCTAAGGCGGTCAACTCATTTAGAACATATTGTGCCTTTGTTTCTTGGTGGTTAAAAAATAGATGGGAAGTTGAGTACTCTGTACCGGTAAAAACAATTAATATTATATTTTGATGTGCTGTCAGATGTTACCATCTGACAGTTAATATTACATAATTTCTTACCACCTAAGCCATCTTAGCACACCCGAGTTTTGAACATAAATTGCCTTTGTTTCTTGATGGTGAAAAAAATAGATGGGAAGTTGAGTGCCCTGTACCGGTAAAAACAATTAATATTATATTTAGGGCATGAAAAATCTTTATCTTTTTCTTGTCTTTACACTGTTGCAGATCAATCTCTTTGCCCAAAATTCGGATAAAATTCATCAAAATGCGATTGTAATCGATACACATGGCGATATTTTATTCAATCAGATCAAATCGGGCATCGATATTGGGAAACTTCAACCTAAAGGGAATTTCGATTTAGTGAGGGCCAAACAAGGTGGGTTGGATGTTCAGTTTTTTTCTATCTGGTGTGATGAAACGGGTGGCTATGCTGTAGCTAATCAGGAAATAGATTCGCTTTATAGTTTGATCAAACGATATCCCGATAAAATTAAATTGGTAACAAATGCTAAAGATCTCGAACAAGCGGTTAAACAACAAAAATTGGCTGCAATGATAGGGGTAGAAGGTGGGCATATGATCGAAAACCGTTTGGATTATATCGATAGTTTGACAAAGCGCGGAATGACTTACCTTACTTTAACCTGGAACAACAGTACCCCATGGGCGAGTTCGGCAGCCGAAGAAACTTCGGGTAAAGTGAAACCCGAAAACGCGGGTTTAAGCGATTTTGGAAAACAGGTTGTAAAACGATTGAATCAACTCGGTGTAATGGTCGATTTATCACACGTGGGTGAAAAAACATTTTATGATGCCATTGCTGCATCTGCTAAACCCGTAATTGTTTCCCATAGCTGTGCTTATGCTTTAAATCCAGTTCCGCGAAATTTAAAAGATGATCAGATTAAAGCTGTTGGTAAAAATGGTGGTGTAGTTTGCATTAATTTCTATAGTGGTTTTTTAGATTCTACCTTCAATACCAAACAAAAAGAATTCTTTGCGAAATATGATAGCGAGCTTAAAACATTGACTGCTAAATATGGTAGAAGCAATGCCATTGATACCTTGATTTTCAATCATCTGGCTGATGCCGATGCCACACGTTCGCCGATTGCACTTTTGGTTAAACATATTAGTCACGTGGTGAAATTAATTGGCATAGACCATGTGGGATTGGGAGCCGATTTTGATGGCGCTGAATCTTTTCCATTAGGTATGAATAGCGTAGCAGATTATCCTAAAATTACAGATGGGCTGATTAAAAATGGATACTCGGAAAACGATATCAAGAAAATTTTAGGAGGTAATGTAATTCGGTTGATCCGAGAGAATAAAGGAGGATAATTTTTTGTGCTGTCAGATGTTGCCATCTTACTTTAACGTATACCTGAATTGGAGTTTATTGTGCTGTTAGATGTTACCATCTGACAGGTGAAAAAACATCACGCAATGATAATCAGTGTCAGATGGAAACATCTGACATTACGAATCTACCACGAGTGAGGTACCTCAATGCACCTGAGCTTTAAATGCCAAACGCCATGCGCTTTCCATTCAGCTATGATGTTAATAAGTAAACTATGTTGACAATGTGCACTTGCCAACAAATATTTAAAGCGTTAAATTTGCGCTACGATTAATGAATTTCAAACACACAATATAATGTCACAAGAAAACGAACACGTTCAGTGTTTAATTATAGGTTCAGGTCCTGCAGGTTATACTGCTGCAATTTATGCTGCCAGAGCTGATTTAAAACCAATTATGTATACTGGTATGCAAGCCGGTGGGCAGCTTACGCAAACAACAGATGTAGAAAATTTTCCAGGTTATCCGCAAGGAATTATGGGGCCAGAAATGATGGAAGATTTCCGCAAACAGGCAGAGCGTTTTGGTACCGATATCCGTTTTGGTTATGTAAGTTCGGTTGATTTTTCTTCAACGCCGCATAAAGTAGTGGTTGATGAAATTAAAACCATCACAGCTGATACGGTAATTATTGCTACCGGGGCTACAGCAAAATGGCTGGGTTTACCAAGTGAGCAACAATACAATGGTTTTGGAGTTTCGGCCTGTGCCGTGTGCGATGGTTTCTTCTTTAAAGGACAAGATGTTGCCATTGTAGGTGCTGGCGATACTGCTGCCGAAGAAGCAACATATTTAGCTAAATTATGTAAAACCGTTCATTTATTGGTTCGTAGAGACGAATTCAGAGCTTCTAAAGCAATGGTAAGCCGGGTACTGGCTACACCGAATATTGTGGTACATTACAATACCGAAACGCAGGAGATTTTAGGTAACGGTAAAAATGTAACTGCGGTTAAAGTTTTAAATAACAAAACTGGTGTTGAGTCTGACATCGCTGTAGAAGGTTTCTTCGTAGCTATCGGTCACAAACCGAATACCGATATTTTTAAAGGCCAGTTGGATATGGATGAAACGGGTTATTTAGCTACCAAACCAGGTTCTACTTTAACCAATATCGAAGGTGTTTTTGCCTGTGGCGATGTGCAGGATATGTATTACAGACAGGCGGTAACTGCTGCAGGTTCTGGATGTATGGCCGCGCTTGATGCCGAAAGGTACTTGGCCGCTAAGGAGCATCCTGTAGAAGCGTAAGATATTTTAATATAATTTTAAAAAGAGAAATCAGCAACGGTTTCTCTTTTTTGTTAAGTCGTCTTCTCGACTGAAACGTAGTGGAATGGAGAGATCTATCAACGCTGATCTTGTTTCACTAGGCTTACAATTTCTCTTTTTTTTGGAAAGCAATTGCAGTGGTTCTTTTATTGTTAGTCCTGCTTTACATTTCAAGTCCGCTCCCGATGAAAAATCGGGATTGCGTGCTTTCCATTACAATCAGGTTTAAATACTTAGGTTTCTACTACTATTGAGGATTGAATAATGCGGTGCCTACATCATAATTGTTATACACTTTGCAACCCCAAATAGTTCCACCGGCTGTGCCATTTAAACCCGATCAAAGCGGGATGCCGATATTTCCATCGGCAGAAGCGGGAGCGGGGCTATCATAACCCAAACGCTTCTGCACCTGATTTCCAAAAAAAAACTAAAGTTTCCATTATAATAGTTTATTAGAAACATCGGAAAAACGTTTTAATAAATATTGCTTAGATTTATCTGCGTTATGCGGTGCAGTCAAACGGTTGATCTAAATTGTAACAAGAATGTGAGATTCGGAATCTGCCCATAATCTCTATCTTGGTTCAAACAATCAAATAAATCTGTAAAAACAAAAACACAACATGAACAAAGCATTATCGATTTTTATTGGAGTATTAATCAGCACGAGTGCATTTGCGCAGAGTGATCCTAATCTGGGTATTATACCTGCACCTGTAGCCATTACCAGGGCAAACGGAAATTTCATTTTAGATAAAACCACGGTTTTAGTAAATCAAAGCATCGACGGCGCAAAGATGGCTGATTTATTAAACGCTTTTATCGTTACCAAGGCAGGTTTTGCCTTACGTGAAACTAAAATTACCCAACCTAACCAGAAAGCAATTGTTTTAACATCTGTTGGAGCAGATCAATTGCCAGCTGAAGGTTACACGATTAAAGTTACCCCTAAACAAATTATTTTAACAGGAAAAGGCGCGGGCCTTTTTTATGCGGTTCAATCTGTTATGCAGATGATGCCAGATAAAGTGGCTGATAAAATTACCATCCCTGCAGTTGATATTAACGATTATCCTCGTTTTGCCTACCGCGGAACCATGTTGGATGTAAGCCGTCATTTCTTCCCGATCTCTTTTATAAAAAAATACATCGATCAGTTGGCTTATTACAAAATCAATACTTTCCACTGGCATTTAACCGACGATCAGGGCTGGAGACTGGAGATTAAAAAGTACCCTAAACTAATTGAAATCGGTTCTTCACGTAACGGAACGATTATTGGTAATTATCCTGGTAATGGCAATTATCTTACGCCCGTTAAAGGTTATTATACCCAGGAAGAAGCTAAAGAAATTGTGAGATATGCGGCTGCGAAATACATTACGGTAATTCCGGAAATCGAATTGCCGGGCCATGCTTCTGCTGCAATTGCTGCTTATCCTGAATTAAGCTGTTTCCCTGATCGCGATACTTTTATCAGCGATAAAACACCATGGGCAGGTAACAGAAAAGGTAAACAGGTACAACAAACCTGGGGTGTTTTTGACGATATTTTTGTGCCTTCGCAAAATACCTTTACTTTTCTTGAAAATATTTTAGACGAGGTTATCGCTATTTTCCCTTCTAAATACATCCATATTGGAGGCGATGAAGCGCCTAAAACCTATTGGAAAGAATCTACCTTCTGCCAGAACCTGATGAAAGAGAAAGGTTTGAAAGATGAGCATGAATTACAGAGCTATTTCATCCAAACGATAGAAAAACATGTAAACGGAAAGGGACGCTCGATCATTGGTTGGGATGAGATTTTAGAAGGTGGCTTGGCGCCTAATGCAACAGTAATGAGCTGGAGAGGCGAAGATGGCGGAATAGCTGCGGCACAACAAAAACACGATGTAATTATGACACCAGGTTCTATGGGCTTGTATATCGACCATAAACAATCTAACTCTCCTGATGAGCCGGTAACCATTGGCGGATTTGCCCCTTATCAAAAAATTTATGCTTACGATCCGATTCCGAAAGTGTTAACTGCCGACGAAAGAAAATATATTAAAGGTGTGCAGGCTAATATGTGGTCTGAGTATATTAAAACCACAGCAAAAGCAGAAAATCATGCTTTCCCACGCTTATTGGCTTTATCTGAAATTGCATGGTCGCCGGTTGAGCGTAAAGATTTAAAGAATTTTTCTGAACAACGTTTGCCAGCTCATTTGGCCCGTTTAGATAAAATGAATGTTAATTTCTGGGTACCTACACCAATTGGTCAGAGCGATAAACCTTTAACAGGTGGAGAATTTACAATTGATTTAAAAGCACCTGTAACCGGAGCTAAAATTTATTATTCGATTGATTTATCCCGTCCATCGGAAAATGCATTCTTGTACACTGCGCCAATTAAAATTACAGTACTACAAGGCGAAAAAAGAGTATTAAAAACCATTGTAATTGCACCGAGCGGCAGAAGAAGCGTAGTTGCCGAAACCGTTTTAAATAACGGAGCGCCTGAAGTTAAAGCAGAAGCAAAGAAATAAAAACTATTGCTTTGCTAGGCTAAAATACTTAATTTGGGGCAACCAAAACGTCCTAAATAGAATGAAATTACAGAAATATACATTACAGCATCTCTTGTTAATAGCAGGGATGCTGTTTTGTTTTGCATGCACAGAAGAAAAACCTAAAGAAATTAAGACAGAAACTGAAAAAGTGCAGAAAAACCCTTTCCGTTTTTATAAAGATATAGAAGTGAGACCCGGATTAAATTTTGAAATTGTAAGCTGGGGAAAAGGGGTTGACTCTATTGGGGGATATCAGATTCTCATGTCTGATTCTGTGCGTAATAATTACAGGTCGGCTGCCGTAGATCGTAAAGGTATTGTGATTGATGCCTGGAATATGGATTTAGACAATGATGGAAATCCTGAATTGTATATTCAGCTCTTAAGCAAAAAAACTATTTCGGATTTAAATGTTTTTGAATACACACGTGGCGATTTCAATAAAATAAGTTTCCCTTCTTTAAGTACCAGTCAAAAGAAAGGTTATAACGGTAACGATAATTTTTTTATTAAAAACGGCGATCTGTTCCGTTCTTTTCCGGTAAAAGACAGTGCAGATAGTACTAAAACGATTACCAAGACCTATCAATATAAATTAAGTGGAAATGGTTTTTCTACAAGTGAGGTAAAGTAAGGTTTAGGGTTTAAGGCTGATGGTTTAGGATAAAAAGGCGTGACCATGAAGGATTGTCATCTTGAGAGGTTAGTTTTTGATAAAAACATTGGAGTGGATGACATCTACATACCGTAACGTCATTCCCAACTTGATTGGGAATCGTAATGCAATGGGCTTTAAGATTAACTTCGCTGAGCACTTCGTGGTTCCCGCCTGCGCGGGAATGACGACCACCACGCTAATTCGTCATCCTGAACTTGTTTCAGGATCTATCACGCAATTTAAAAACAATGAACAACGAAAAATTTTCTATCATCGATCGGATTAGGAGCTTTAAATATGCTTTTAACGGACTAAAACTATTCTTCGTTAACGATCATAATGGAAGAGTTCATTTGTTTGCAGCAATCGTTGCCATTGGTTTATCCTTTTACCTGAAAATTTCCGGTTCAGAATGGATTGCCATTTTAGCTGTTATTTCGACTGTTTTTGTTGCCGAAATTTTAAATTCCGCTCTCGAAAAACTGGCCGATGTGGTTTCTCCAGACTATCATCCCAAAATTAAAGTGGTAAAAGATTTGGCTGCTGCTGCGGTTTTGGTGGCTGCATTTCTGTCTGTAGTGGTTGGTGCCATTATTTTTATTCCAAAACTATTTTTGTAATTCGGCCATTGCAGTCCTCGATTCTTCAATCTTATCCCGGATAATGTCGTCCCATCGGGCCTGCATTTTATGGTTGCTGCCATGCTCGGTTTCTTCATCATAGTTACGTTGCATGGTGTCGAAATAATTGCTGATCTGATTGGCGAGTTCAGATATTTGGGCTTTATAATTGTTTACAGCATAGTTCCGGTTTTTTAATACCCTTTCGGCCTCCAATAGTAAAATATAATGAATATCTGCGTGCCCTTGTTCGTGGTGTAAAAGACTTGCCCTAATTTCAGGATCTTTAATTTTATCCCACTTAACCCACGATCTCGTTTTATCAATGCTCACATCATTTTTAAGCTTAATGGCAACGCGATTCCGGTAAACGGTACTGGAGTAACTGTATTTCCATGTCATTGCAGTCAGCGCAAAAAATGGCGAGCGCATATCGGCTTTTCCTTTAAAATGCGTTTCCCAATTCAATTGAATAGGCTCGGAAAAATCTTGTTTAAAAGCAAAAGTACACGGCAGTGCCAGCAAAAATAAAAGGGATATAATATGTCTTTTCACCTTGTGTAATTTTAGTTTCAACGCTGGTGAAGCTATCATGATTTAGTTATTTCGTTGTTAAATGGTAAATCATGATGGTTTCATGTGTTGGTTTTTACAGTGAAAAAACCGTGCCTAAAATTATTCAGGGGTAGAAATCTGTCCGCTAATGCGCTCAAATTTCTCGATCAATAAAGCTATACGTTCTTTTTCCCTGCTCATCACAGCCTTTCTTAATACTGTTGAGCAAAATAACATCCATATTGCAGTTAAGCCCACAGCTAAAACTTTTTGAACAGTGTTAAAGTGTGCAAGAATTTCTACAAAATAAAATATGATGCCCAATGAAAGTGCAATCATATAAAACCAATATAAGGAGTTGTAAAGTTTATAACGGTTTAATTGATAGGTTTTTAGGTTGTGTAAGTATTCGTGCGGGTGAGCGGTAAAATCGGTTTTAGAAATTAACCTGTAATCGCGGTACAGAATTAAGGTATATACGCCAATGGCGATAATGGTGATGCTGATTCCTACGTGTGTAGTCCACGATTCGAAGTGAAAAAATATCCATAATGCAGCAATGGCAATAAAGGATGCCAGCATCCCCAAAATGTTCAAAGCAGATTTTAGCTTTAATCCATTTACTTCTTTCTTCGCTTGTTGCAGCATTTCATCAGCAGAAACCTTAACTTCTACCTCGTGCTTTTGCCACAACTCCTGTATTTGATCAAACGCTTGCATACTGGCTATATAGTTCTGTTAATTTTTGTTTAATGCGGTGAATTTTTACCCTCAAATTGCCTTCGCTTATTCCGGATATGTCGGCAATTTCGTGGTATGGTAATTCATCAAGTACCATTGTAATAATTAAACGGTCATTCTCTTCGAGCTTGGATATACATTTATAAAGTAGGGCAACCTGTTCATTTTTCTCTGAAAATTCCTCTATTTTATTTTCTATAATGTTATCTGTTAATTCGTCTTTCGCCTGTCTTTTTTCTGATCTCAAATAAGTTAAACAAGTATTCACGGCAATTCTATAAATCCACGTAGAAATTAAAGATTTGTTTCTGAACTTATCCAGATTTTGCCAAACCTTTAAAAAAGTTTCCTGTAGAAGATCGTTTGCAGCGTCGGTATCGCCAGTATAACCATAACATAAATGGAATATCTTTTTGGAATTTGAATCGAAGATCTCTTTAAATAACTTGTCTTTTTGTTCCATTTAGGGGTTTATAGTTGCGTTTTAGATAAGGATGTACATTTTTTGTTACACCAGAAATCAAAAATAATATATTTTTTGATGCTATTGACTTAAAAGTTTTTAACTACAGATGCAGACAGATAAGCACGGATTTTCGTATCTGTGTGCATCCTTTCTATCTGCGGTTAAATTATTTCTGCTTTGCCGAATGGCTTAACTCAACGACGTTGATATATTTTTTTATGCCAGCTGTTCTCAAAATTTGTTACACGCCGTAAATATCGTAGTTTTACCAAATTAAGAGTACCACAAACTTTTTATATTCATGAAAAAAAACAAACTCACGCTTTTCATTTTCTTAGCGCTGATTGCGGGTATTGCATTGGGCTATATTTTAAATGTCAATTCAATCGATGTCTATAACCAGAAAATACTCACCGCCGATGCGAAAGTTAAAAGTATAGAGGTAAGCATTGCCAAAACTACCGATACCACCAGTATTGGCTATACACAACTTAAGGCCGAAAGAAAAGTAAACGCTAAAATAAAAAAAGAAAACGAAGACATTAGGGAGAAAAAATTAGAATACTTTACGTTGTTGAGCGATATCTTTCTTCGCCTGATTAAAATGATTGTTGCGCCATTGGTATTTACAACCTTAGTAGTTGGTGTAGCCAAAGTAGGCGATATTAAGGCCGTGGGTAGAATTGGTGGTAAAACATTGGGCTGGTTTTTGGCCATGTCGTTAATGTCGCTGGTACTGGGTATGATTTTAGTAAACTTATTCGAACCCGGAAGACATATGAAATTATCATTGCCCGATCAATTGGTAAATACGGGTATCCAGAAAGCATCGATGAGTGTGAAAGATTTTATCGCGCACGTTTTTCCAAAAAGCATTGCCGAATCGATGTCAACCAACGAAATTTTGCAGATTGTTGTATTCTCTTTATTCTTTGGCGTTGCCACAGCAGCTATTGGCGATTTAGGTCAGATTGTGATTAAAGCATTCGATGCCATTGCGCATGTAATCTTAAAAATGACAGGCTATGTAATGAATTTTGCACCATTGGCTGTTTTTGGAGCCATGACCGCGATCGTGGCCAAACAAGGTTTGAATGTACTGAATACCTATGCCATATTTATAGGCGAATTCTATCTGGGATTAGCGATACTCTGGGCAGTATTAATTTTCTTAGGATTTTTGGTGCTGAAGAAACGTATTTTCCGTTTGGTAAACGATATGAAAGAGCCTGCACTTTTGGCTTTTAGTACTGCGAGTAGCGAAGCAGCTTATCCAAAAACAATGATGCTTTTAGAGCGTTTTGGCTGTAAAGATAAAATTGTAAGTTTTGTACTGCCATTGGGTTATTCATTCAATTTGGATGGATCAATGATGTACATGACCTTTGCTTCCTTATTTATTGCACAGGCGTATGGCATCCATTTGGGTTTCGAGCAGCAAATTTCTATGCTTTTAATCCTCATGTTAACCAGTAAAGGAATTGCTGGTGTACCAAGGGCATCATTAGTGGTAATTGCTGGCACCATCGCGAGCTTTAATATTCCGGAAGCAGGATTAGCTTTGTTAATTGGTATTGATCCTTTATTGGATATGGGCCGTTCTGCAACTAATGTTGTTGGAAATAGCATTGCAACAGCAGTGGTAAGTAAGTGGGAAGGGGAGCTTAAGGAGTCGTAAGTTCAAAGTCGGTAGTCTTGAGTCTTATTAATCACTCAATAATTCATTCATTCATTCATTCAATCATTCAATAATTCTCTCATTCAACAATTAAATATTCACTCAATAATTCAACATCAAGTGTCAAGTAGAGGAAAAAAAATATTCTTAGCCATTACCATTATCGTTCCGATGATCATTTATTGTTACATCTATTATAAACCGATTATACAGAATGCGCCTTTTCGTAAGGATGATTTTGTGTCAATGCAGTATAGTTATGGTTTAAAAGATACTTTGGAAAACACATACGATTCAAAGACCGGTGTTTATCAGTACATAAATAATAAAGACTCAGTAGTTACCAAAAAATTCTTTTTAAAGAGCAATGATGTGTTATACATGCATAGAAAGGCAAACGAAATCGGCCTTTGGAATTTTCCAGATACCATTGGTAAAAAAAGTGATAAATCCAGACTGGTACCGCGTTATGATATCACTTTCAATTATAAAAAGAAGTCAAAACACGTAACCATTTATGGCGACTTTGATGGCAATCCAAAATTACTGGATGCAGCTGTTCAAATGAGAAAAATCATTCAGGAAACGTTATTACAAGCCGAAAAAAGAAGCGGGAAGTAGATCGATAGTCCGAAGTCCAGAATCTCGAGTCGATTAAATTAAATTGGCGTTTGAGACAGTTAACCGATTAAACCATTGACCAATGCACTAATGGCCAATGAACCAAAAGAGACTTTAATAAAGCGTTAAATGTTAGCGTTTTGTTAAAGTCTTTTTCCTTTTAGGATGTTTTCGTATATTTACGATATATTCGTAATAATGGAAAAATTAACATTGCAGGAAGAGGAAGCCATGCTGGCTGTTTGGCAGATCGGTAAGGGCTTTATTAAAGATTTTATGGATGTACTTCCTGATCCGAAACCACCGTATACTACACTGGCATCTACCATCAAGAATTTAGAGCGCAAGGGGTATTTGATGAGCGAACGTTTTGCCAATGCCAACCGCTATAGTGCAAAAGTTAAGGAAATAGAATATAAAAAGCGCTTTATGAGTGGTTTTGTAAATAATTATTTCCAAAGCTCTTATAAAGAACTGGTAGCTTTTTTTGCAAAGGATAAAAAAATAAGTGCGGAGGAACTTAAAGAGATTATAAATTTAATTGAGAACCCTGAAAAGTAAATGCCATGCCACATTTCTTTATCATTTTATTGAAAATTAATCTGGTGCTGATCTTGTTTTCGGCAACTTATTATCTGGTGTTGCGGAGACTAACTTTCTACTCCATTAACAGGATGTTTCTGCTGTTTGGAATTGTCTTTTCTTCTGCCTATCCATTTATAAATCTCACTGAGTTTTTTGCCGGGCAGAAAGCTGTATCTGCATTTGTGCCACAATTTAACCAGCAGGTAAGTGAATTTGTAAAACAAGATGCCGTTTCGGTATTTTGGCAAGGACTTACGGTGCTTTTTTATACCGGTGTTTTATTGATGGCCTTAAGATTACTCGTGCAGTTTATTTCGCTTTATAGAATGCATAAAAATTCTTCACCCGATCATTTAGATGATTATAAGGTGAGGATTTTAAACGATGAGGTTAGTCCATTTAGTTTTTGGCAGACCATTTATATCAATCCGCGCCTGCATAAAAAGCAAGATTTAAACAATATCCTCGAACATGAACGTGTGCATGTAGAAGAATGGCATACTTTAGATATTATTCTGGCGGAGATCTGTGTGGTTTTCTACTGGTTTAATCCAGGGGTTTGGTTGATGAAAAAGGCAGTAAGGGAAAACATTGAGTTTATTACCGATGCAAAGATTTTAAAAAAAGGGATCGATAAAAAAGCTTATCAATATAGCTTGCTAGATGTGGGGACGTTACAGCCATCGGTTGCTATTGCGAATAATTTTAATCTATCCGACCTTAAAAAGCGGATTAAAATGATGAATGCGAAACGTTCATCAAAAGTAAATTTAACCAGGTATTTATTTGTGTTACCGGTATTGCTTTGCGTTACTTTAGCGTTTACCATCGATAACAAAGGGGTAAAGAAAAGTTTAGCACCCCTAACCAAAATGGTGAATGATGTTTTGCCCGAAAAGGTTGCTGAGGTAGCTGTACAACCCAAAACAGTTTTAAAAGCTAAATTCAAAAAGAGAATAATCATTGATACACTGAAAGCACCCGATACCACCACTAAAATGACTTTTATTTTTAAAAGCATTGTAGACGGTGCAGATTCTTCGCGAAAATCAATAGAAGAGACTTTAAAAAGTTTAGGTAAGCAAGTGAAGATTATGAGGTTTAAAACGGATGGAACTTTTAAAGGCAAAAAATTTGTACAACATTTTAGCTTTACTGATACCTCAAATTCAGACCATAAAATGGTTGATATAAAAATTATAGCTAAAAAAGATGCCGATTTCGAGTCTTTACCAATGCCAAGAAAAAACGGTGTTGCGATGTTTTATTTTTTAAAATCAACGGCCAAAACCTCAGATGTAAAGGATGGAAACCAACCTGTAACAGGCAATGGAACTATCGTTAACGAAACCACAACCTATTTTTTAAACGGTAATAGAATCTCAAAAGAGGAGCTTGATAAATTGAATGTAAATAAGATTTCTGATCTCAAAGTTGACCGAAATAATCAGGCTATCCAGATTAGTATGAAGCCCTAGTTGATTTCATCTGGTTCGTCATTTCGAGCGCAGCCGAGAAATCTTTTAAACTTGTTGTTTGGACAAAGTATAGATTGTGTTGCTATTGAAAAAAAATGCGTTTATCCTCTAAATCTGCGGGAAAACGAACACCCGATCGCTTGTTTTTCCCGCAGATCAAAAAGAATTTGCAGATTTAAGCTCGAAGACCCGTTCATCTGATTGTATTCAAGAGCTCATGAACATCAGCATGTCATTCCCGCGCAGGAGAGAATCATAATGCAATAAGCTTTAAGATTCCCAATCAAGTTGGGAATGACGCACCGCCTAAATCTAGGCTTACCACAAAAAGAATCGCTATTGATAACGACCGAATTGCCTGCTTAAAAATTAAAAGTAGCTTTCAGCATGGCCACCCTTCCTGGTATATAATAAGTTCCGGTGGTAAGTGAATTTGCTGAGAGGTAAATCGCATCAAACCTTTTGATATTGGCCAGATTGGTTATGCCAAATTCTAAATCTGTTTTCATTTTTAAGAGTTTGTATTTGATGTTCATATCTGCAAAAAGATATTTCAGATTCGGCTGGGTAGATTGATGCGTAAATAAATGTTCTGCCGATAAATTTAAGTATACATTTCTCAGGGTTGCAATGGCTAGTGTAGATTGCTGCCTAAGCTGCTGGAAATTCGTTTTTATCGCATTAGCAACTTTGGCTTTATTATCGGTAACAGCAAAATTTGCAAGGTAGGACCAATTGATAAAATTGGTAAGTTTTGCTTCTAGACCTACTTTATAAGAAACCGTTTGAGCGTTAAAGGCAAATAGTTCATTATTCTGCAATTGATCGTATTCACTCTGCGAAAAACTTACTCCAGCACTTACCGTACTTCTCAGGTCGAACAGATATTTACTCGCATTTGCACTGAATGAGAGGGTACGGATGTGGTTGTTTAGCGACAAAACAATCCTTTGCTGAATGTTGTTGCTCAAACTGAACGAAGAAATGGTGTTCAGTTTAGCATCACTGTAGTTAGCCGTTAAATTAATAAACAACATCTGCATCGCTTTTCTAAAGTTAAATCCAGTTCCAATATTATGGGTTTTCGATTCCGAAATCGGTGCATTGTTCGCGAAAAGTGAGCGGTAATTTTTTAATACTGTACCACGATAAACATCATCAATTCCTCCCAAATCATTTCGGAAGGCATAATTTGCCGTTACATAATTCTCAGGACTGGTTTGGTATTTAAAATTAAATGAAGGGTTTAGGAATAATTTGTGGAGGCTTTTATCTAACTGGTTTACCTCATCGCTATAATTAATTTGGTTATAGCTCAAGGGTAAAGTCAGTCCTGTTTTTAATTTATCGTTTGTAAATTCATAGGTCGCATCTGCATAGAGTTTGGTTTTAAGCCAGTCCAGATCGTTTACCGCATTACCCGAAGCCAGTTCTGTCTGCTGGTTATTTTGTGTACGGTAAAGTTCAGAGTTGAGCTGTTGTCGCTGTACATTAAAACCCGCCTTATAGGTTTGTACGAAATTGTTTTTTACAAAAGCAAAGGATGCATAATTATTAGTGTACCAGGTTGGTATTTTAATGTACTGGTTTAAGCCGAGGTAACTATTTCCGTTGTTTAAGATATCGGCATTAAGGCCCGGTGTAATGTTTAGCGTTTCAGGTTGTGTTGTGCGGTTTAAATAGGAGTAGAGGTTGATTACATCTTCCGACTTCAGTTTTTTTCGGTAATTAAATTCATTAGAAATATCAAGTGTTTCCTGCCGAAGTACCTGATTGGCCGCAACATTATTGATTACAAAGCCAGAAGAGGTTTTATAAGGTGCGTAATCCAATACAAAGTTGTTGTTCAGGTAATATTTTTCTGCATTCCCATTTAAGTTGAATTGGGCTCTTAATTTTTGCGGATTGATCGCATTGTTCTGTGATTCTGAATAACTGATGGTTTGGTCTGAAAGGTAAGTTTCTGAAAGTTTGCTGTATTGTTGATCACGCTGATCATATAAGTACGAAAGATTTGCCCTCAATTGCAGGTCCTGATTAAACTTATATAAGTTGTTTAGATTGATCAGTCCAGCTTTATTAAAAAGATACCGGCTTTGCGGTAGAGAGGGTACACCAGCTGCTCCTGTAGATAGCAATCCGCTTGGCTTATCGTTGTCGAGGCGTTTTAAATAATCCGATAAATTATGCGAGGTGAGGTCAATACCCGGATCATTGCCAATGTTATTGCCTTTAATATTGTTGATGAACTTCAGCTTTTTATTAAATAACATGGCTGTTAGGTTTTCGTCAAAGCGGTTAGGCATTCCGGCACCAACCGTGGCATCGCCCATTACCTTAAGTTTAGCATCGTCTTTAATCACCAGGTTAAGTGCAACATCATCACTCATGTTGTTTTTGCGCATCATTTTAATCGGTTGATCATTCTGGATCACCTGTACCTTATCAACAGCGCTCTGTGGGATGCTTTTAGTGCCAATGTTATACTTGTCGTCCAAAAGATTGTCACCATCCACATACAGGTTAGAAATGGCTTTTCCGTTATAGCTGATCTTTCCATTTTCGGCAACCTCGATACCAGGCATTTTTTTGAGTACATCGCCGATACTTCTATCCTGTTTATCGGAAAAATCAGATGGCCTGTAATTTAAGGTATCGCCATTTGCCTTTAAAGATGGTCGGTTTTTTACGGTAACTGTTTCTAATGCGGTTTCGCTGTTCTGCAGAACCAGATCATAACTTTTGTTTACGTCGACCACAACCGTGCTCAGTTTTTTATAACCAATGTTCGAGGCTTCTATTTTATAGCCTGTAATCTGATCATTTTTTATTGGAATACTAAACTCGCCGTTACGGTTCGTCCTGGTGAAATTGATTATGTTCCCCTCAGGATCTTTTAAACTAACATTAACAGACTCAATCGCTTTTCCATTGCTATCCTTAACCATTCCTTTGACCGGTTTTTGTGCCAGCACCGAAAAAGCAGCAAACAGTAGCATCAGCATTATAATGCATTTTCTCATTTTTTCTCCGGAATTTCGATTGGGTTGTTGATTTCAGGTTTTGTTATGCCTGCGCCTCCAGCCGGACGGGGAGCGGTATTGGTCTTAAATGAACCTTGCATGCCACTTGCGGCCATTTGTGCCTGCATAAAGCCTTGAGGGTCTTTATCTCTTGCTGCTTTAAGTTTATCTAATTCTTTTCTGGTCGTTTTGATGGCATCTGCAGGTAATTTAATCTCCGATCCAAGGTAAGAGGTACTCACATCTATTCCCACCATTTTTACTACACCTGTGCCATTGGGCGTTACAATTTTGCCATCCTCACCTGAGTTTGTTTGGTTGACATCGTCTTTTACGTTTTCAAGGCCAGCGAATGTAAATTTTACTTCTTTTTTCTCATCATAAGCTTCTACAATTAAGCCTGGTAATCCATTTAATTTCCATGGACCACTCTGAAAAGGTATTTCTGTGGCAAACCAGGCAATCCATTTTCTGCCTTTAAAGGTTGTGGTTGCTTTCTGGCAAGCAATGCCCGAGAAACTCATGGTATCTTTTAAAATCTTCCAATCAATTTGTGGAGCAGTTTCTTCAATAAGGTAATTGTTAAACAGACGCTCTTTGGTAATCATTTTATGTTCATTGGCAAAAAAGAAATAATCTTCCTGTGTTAGTGGAACTTTCATTTCACTTTTCACCTCTATTTTGATATTGGAGTTGCCTGTTTGGTTTTTCATCTGCTCCTGAATCTGCTTCTGGGTATTTAAGGCTTGGTTCAGCTTATCGTAACTGGTATAAACAGAAGCATTTTTTCCGGTTACGAGTAACATATTTTCAGTACGGGGCTTATCCCTTTGGGTAGTATCCGCAATGTGCGTAAGCGTATATCTTACTCTGGCCAGGGCCTTATCAGGGCTTTGGGCTTTTACTGAAAAGCTTAGTACTGTTGCTAGACAGATAATTAAGGTTGGTTTCATGAGATCTGGTTTTAAGTTGTCTATTTAATTTTCGTAAAACTACGAATAATTCGTAGTTGTGAAAATGCTTTAACATTTTTTAACGAAAAGAAGATGAGAGATGTAAAATGGATGATGGGTAATGGGATGATACGTATTTAGTCGCGAAGACTCATAAACACATAAATTCTTCTCGATATGTCATCCTGTCCAAAGGACTCCTGTGGAGAGCGGAGTCGAAGGACCCGCCGCGGAGCTTGTGAATAGCATACATGCAAACGTTTTTTACGATTTGGAAATGAACGGCTTGTGGCTTTAAATCTATCGGTTGGTGTCTAACCGACCGACATTGCATATTCAAAATTAGGAAATGGAGGGCTAGTGGTTCTTGGCGGTTTGCAGTCCTGCTTTACGCTTTACTCCGTTGCACTTCGTGTCCGCTCCAATCAGGTTTAGGAACAATGGTTTATGCACCCTGCAACCATAAAAATGAAATACAGTCTTAGCGCTCTAGCCCCGGTTGAAGCGTTACCCTGCAGCAACGAGGTACGAGGAAGCGAAGCGTATAAGTGTAAAACGGGAAGAAACTTAATATTTTGCACTGACCTTGCGCTCCAATCGTAAGTGTTTGCTTCAATAGAAAGCAAAGCTGGCTTAGTCCAAGAATTATTAAGCCATGATTTTCGAAAAATGCAATTAAAATAATGGTCAAATTGATATTGAAATCCTTAAATCCTCCAAATCCTGATACCGTATGATTTTAGTTAAAAATATTTTCGATATGTATTTGTGTGTTAATTGAATTTGTTCTATATTTGCACCTCGTTAAATAAAAATTAAAAAACTAATATTTAAACAATGTACGCAATAGTAAATATAGCAGGGCAGCAATTTAAAGTTGCTAAAGACCAGCACCTTTTTGTACACAGATTACAAGGAGATGAAGGCGCTAGTATTGAATTTGATAATGTATTGTTGGTTGACAACGGTGGTGCAATTACTGTAGGTGCTCCTGCAGTTAAAGGTGCTAAAGTTTCAGCTAAGATCGTATCTCATTTAAAAGGTGATAAAGTAATTATTTTCCACAAAAAACGTAGAAAAGGTTACAAAAAGAAAAATGGTCACCGCCAGTTTTTCACTAAGATTCAGATCTCTGACATCACTCTATAATTAATTGTTAACCCAATAATTCGCTTTTTAGCGAGTTACAAAATATAAAATCATGGCACACAAAAAAGGAGCCGGTAGTTCGAAAAACGGACGTGAATCGCATAGTAAGCGTTTAGGTATTAAAATTTTCGGTGGGCAATTAGCTATCGCTGGAAACATTTTAGTACGTCAACGTGGAACAAAACACCACCCTGATAAAGGTGTTGGTATTGGTAGAGACCACACTTTATTTGCTTTAGTTGATGGTACTGTAATTTTCAGAAAGAAACAAGATAACAAATCTTATGTTTCTATCCTTCCTATCACTGAAGCTGAAATCGAAGCAGCAGTAGCTAAAGCACCAGTTGCTAAAAAAGCGGTTGCGAAAAAAGAAGTTGTAGCTGAAGAGGCTGTTGAAGCAGCACCAGTTGCTAAAAAAGCACCTGCTAAAAAAGCAGCTAAAAAAGACGAAACTACTGAAGAAGCTGCACCTGCAGAATAATTAGTAACAATTTATAAAGGAAAGTCCCGATGCAAATCGGGACTTTTTTGTTTTTATATGGTTCCACTGGTTCATTAGTCATTCGTTCATTGGCCAAACCGGTTAATTGGACGAAGCAATCTTAACGCGATCACTTTATTATAGTTTTTCACCATATAAGGAATGTAAGAACATATGGGGCATTGAGCTTATATGTAACTTATGTGTCTCTTATAGGGTTCAGTTTTTTGCCGCTATATCATAAAGGCACTAAACTTTGTGTTCTTTGTGACTTGGTGGTTAATCTTTTCTCTCCTGTCATTAATATTGATTTTTTTACAATAAAATACCTTTTAGGGTGACACATTGAGCAGACCGGTTAATCGACGCCAAACCCGAAACGCCCTACGCTAAACTCAACTAATTGTTAAAGCCTGTTAAATAACAAAATTTAACAATTCATCGCGATACATTCGTATATCATATTTAATTATTTGCGATGAATTTTAAAATACTCAGCTTATCTGTTTTTTCTATTATGTTAGTTGGCTTTTCGGTTAAAGCACAAGATGTGGAAGAGAATATCCGTATGGTGAAACCATTTAAGGCCGATGGCGTATCGAACGAGTGGAACGAACCGCTTAACCAATATAACGATGCCACCAAACTGGCCTTTGCGCTGGCCAACGACGACAAAAACCTGTACATCATTATCGAATCGTTAGATCCACAAACTACTTTTAGTGTACTCAGAGGAGGAATTACATTAAATATCAATACTGAAGGCAAGAAAAAAGACGGAATGAAATTAACTTTTCCTTTAATGGATAGGCCTCCAATGCCGAAAGAAGGAGAGGAGCACCGTGAACATATTCCTTTATCGCCAGATGAGGCCACACAAGATCCCCTAGCGATGAATAAAAGCATTCGAGTTTCTGGCTTTAAAAATATTGCTGATGGTGAACTGCCGGCGATGAATCAGGACGGTATTGAAACCGGAATGAGCATTCATCCCAATAGAGATCTTATTTACGAATTAAGCATTCCGTTAGCACAATTACAGGTAGGATTAGACCTTAAAAAGCCATTGGTGTACAATGTCAAAATTAATGAACCGAATAAATCTGTTTTTAAAAGAGAAGCTAGACCTGAAGGTGCAAGCGGTGGTAAAGGCAGATCTGGTGGTAGAGGTGGAATGGGCGGCGGGGGTATGAGCGGTGGTGGCCGTAGCGGTATGGGTGGTGGAAGAATGGGCGGTGGAGGTCAACGACCACCAGAAGGCGGAGAATCTGCAGCCAAATCTTCTGATTTTTGGATCAAGTATAAGTTGGTAAAGGCCTAAGTAAAATATATGAAGTACGTCATCTCGACTGAAGCGCAGCGAAATGGAGAGATCTTTAGATATAGATTTCTCGGCTTCGTTGCTCTTCGCTCGAAATGACGAATACCTTAATACTCCCTGGCCATTAACTGATCTGTAAGCGTTAAAAGATTCGCTTTGCGCTCATCGCTTACATTAATCTGCGCAAATACAGCTAAAGCTTTGTTGAGGTAATTGTTCATGCTTTCTTTAGCGATATCCTGAATATCCAAAGTATCGTATACCTGGCGCACAGTATCTACTTTTTCCTGCACATTAAATTCTTTGTAGCCTGTCCAGGTATCTAATGATGCCCTGGTTTCTCCATCGGCAAGTTCGAAAGCTTTTAACAGCAGGAAGGTTTTTTTGTTGGCTATAATATCGCCACCTACCTGTTTTCCGAATTTTTCAGGATCAGCATAAACATCTAAAATATCATCCTGTAACTGAAAAGCAATGCCGATATTTTCGCCAAACTGATAAATTAAGTCTGCATCTTTTTCTGAAGCTCCCGCTATAATGGCTCCAAGTTTTAAGGCACCACCCAAAAGCACAGCTGTTTTTAACCTGATCATGTTGATGTACTCTTCAATACTCACATCATCACGGCCTTCAAATTCCATATCCAATTGCTGGCCTTCGCAAACACCCTGAGCGGTTGCATTAAAGGCATTCAACACTGGACCTAGAAAGGCTGGATTCACCTTCGCAAGGTTTTTATTTGCTTCCACCATCATTACATCACCACTTAAAATGGCAATATTGGTGCTCCATTTTTCATGTACGGTGGCTTTCCCTCTACGGAGTGGTGCATTGTCCATAATGTCGTCATGAACAAGCGTAAAATTATGAAAGATCTCAATGGCCATAGCGGCGTGGATAGATTTGTTTGCATCTCCACCAAATAACTCTGTCGCCATTAAAACCAATAGTGGTCTTACTCGTTTCCCACCCAGATTAATGATATAAGTAATCGGATCGTAAAGCTGTTTAGGATGATCCGGAAACTTTAAATTTTGTATTGCAGTATCTAAAATTTGTTGTAATTGTTCTGTAGTATGCATTGTAATTATTGCGTAAACACTGTGTTTAAGGCACAATTTTAAATTTTTAATCTGGAATTAAGGTGAAGTCGATTTGACGTTTAGAAAGATCTACTTTTTTCACCCTGATCATCACTTCATCTCCCAGCTGGTATTTTTTCTTTTTGCGTTGGCCTACAATACAGTAGTTTTTCTCGTCGAGCACATAAAAATCGTCTGATATATCCCTTAAACGGATCATGCCTTCACATTTGTTCTCTTCAATCTCTACATACATGCCCCATTCGGTAACACCCGAAATAATGCCTTTATATTCCGTACCGATATTGTTTTCTAAGTATTCGGCCTGTTTGTATTTAATAGAAGCACGTTCAGCATCTGCAGCTCTTTTCTCCATTGCCGAAGAATGTACAGAGGCCACTTCGTAAAATTCCATGTCTGCCGATTTTCCGCCATCTAAATAAGTTTGTAAAAGCCTGTGCGCCATTACATCCGGATAACGGCGGATAGGGGAAGTAAAGTGCGTGTAATATTCAAAAGCCAAGCCATAATGACTGGTTTTTTTGGTTGAATAAATTGCTTTTGCCATTGATCTGATGGCCAGTGAAGTTAGAATATTCTGTTCTTTTTTGCCTTCTACATCTGCCATTAAATTGTTTAGTGATTTGGCAATTTCTTTATCCGATTTGGTATTGATTTTATAACCGAAACGTGAAGCAAAGGTTGCGAAAGTATTCAGGGTTTCCATATTTGGCGAATCGTGCACACGATAAACAAAGGTCAGTTTGTCTTTTCCTTTAGTTTTCTTGGCTATAAACTCGGCAACTTTACGGTTGGCCAAAAGCATGTAATCTTCAATCAGTTTATGCGCATCTTTACGCTCTTTTACATAAACACCAATTGGTTTGCCAGCTTCATCCAGTTTGAATTTAACTTCTGTACTTTCGAAACTGATGGCCCCGTTTTTGAATTTACGATCGCGAAGGATATAAGCCAATTCGTTCATTTTCAGGATTTCTGCTGCATAATCACCTTCTTTGTTTTCGATTACTTCCTGAGCCTCTTCGTAACTAAATCTTCTGTCAGAATGGATTACTGTTCTGCCATACCATTCTGATTGAATATTGGCCTGCTCATCCAGTTCGAAAACAGCTGCAAAACATAATTTGTCTTCATGTGGACGTAATGAACATACCCCATTACTCAAACGCTCTGGCAGCATCGGGATCACACGGTCTACCAAATAAACAGAAGTCGCACGGCTATAAGCTTCTTTATCAAGATCGGTTCCCTGGATTACATAATGTGAAACATCGGCAATATGCACACCAATTTCATGGTTTCCGTTAGGAAGTTTTTGATAAGAGATGGCATCATCGAAATCTTTCGCATCTGCCGGATCTATGGTAAAGGTTAATACCTTTCTAAAATCTTTTCTTTTGGCAATTTCTGCTGCAGGAATTTCTTCAGGAATAGCATTGGCTTCGCGCTCTACCTGTGGTGGAAATTCTAAAGGAAAACCATACTGTGCTAAAATAGCATTCATTTCGGTATTGTTCTCACCCTGGTTACCCAGTACATGTTTAACAATCCCGATTGGATTTTTTGCGCTTTCAGGCCAATCTGATAGGGTTACCAATACACGCTGACCATTTTTGGCTTCGTGGGTATCGGCCAGAGGCACAAAAATATCGTGCATCATTTTTTTATCATCAGCAATTACAAATGCAAAACGATCTGATATCTTGATTACACCTGTAAAATCTGACTTTGCCCTTTTAATGATTTCGACAACTTCACCGTCATTTTTACGACCGCTTTTCTTTGCAAAAACATAAGCCTTTACGGTATCACCATGCAATGCATTTTTAAGTTTCCGCGGAGCTACAAAAACATCTTTCTCAAATTCATCTTCCGGAACAATATAAGCTGAACCATCGGCAGTCATATCAACCGTTCCGATAATAAAGTTCTGCAGTTCTTTAAGTTTAAATTTACCTTTTTCTGGTTCTAAGAAAATGCCAGTACTTTTCCCTTCTTTTAAGATCTCGAGAATGGTTTCTCTTGATTCTTGATCGTTCAAATTTAATTTGGCCGAAACCTGCTTGTAATTAAGCAGCTGATTATTGTTTTTTTCAAAAACATCACTAACCAATTGATTCAGAACTAATTTTATATTTGCCGATTTTTTCTTTGCCATATGCTAAACTGAATTTACCGAAGATACAGAAAAGATGCGCAGGATGGAAAATATAGGGGATAATATGTAAAATGGATGATGATTTTAGTTCATTGGTTCATCGGCCATTGGTTATTCGTAAAGCAAATTGCCAACTAGTTTTACGGTTCATAGTTAATGGACAGGGTAGGTTATGAAATGGCTATTTAACTATCGGCTATGAGCCAAGAACCAAATAAAAAATATTTTGCAGGTTAAACCTTCTTTCAGGATCCCTTTCTATTCTACGGACTACGGACTACGGACTACGGACTACGGACTACGGACTACGGACTACGGACTAACCTGATCTCCATATATGTGATTTTCTTCCGCTCTGCGGTATAGCTCAAATGGATGTTGCCGCTTTTATCCTGAATAATGGCCGGATAGCTGTATTCGCCTTTGCTATGATTTTCGAGTGTGTAGATATCCTGCCAGTTTTCACCATCGGTTGATATGGCCAGTTTTAATACTGATCTGCCTTCCCACCAGTTTTTACCTGCTGTTAACGGATTGTAAACCAGTAATTGCCGACCATCTTTCAGGGTTACGGCATCGCTACCAGAATTTGGATTAGGCAATTGGGTAGCCTTAAGTTTTGACCAGGTTTCGCCATTATTTTCCGACCAGCTTTCTACAATCACATTTTGCCTGCTTCTGCATAATAACTGTAACCTGCCGTTTGGATAGGTTAAAATAGATGGTTGGATTACACCAAAAGTATCACAGTTGATATTGATCTTTTTCCAGTTTTTACATTCCGCATCTGATTTTTCAATGTGGATGGCCCATGTTTTTTCATCTAAACTTTCTGTACTTGAGGGATATAGAATTGTTCCATTTGGTAATTGGATAGGTTTGTTTTTGATGGGCCCTAAGAAATCTTTAGGCAATTTCTGGGCTTTAGACCATGTTTTTCCATTGTTAACAGATGTTTTATATTCTGCCCACCAGGTTCTTGGATTTGGACCAACCTTATAGTGTAAAAATAAAGTGCCGTTTTTTGTTTTAAAAAGCACAGGATTCCAGCAGGCAAATCTTGTGGTATCGTTTATTATCCCGTTTGCAATTTCGATCGGTAAACTCCATTGTGTGCCGGTTTTTATTGATGACCAGATTACTACGTCTTTACTACCTTCGTGTTTACCGCCAAACCAGGCAGCCATTATTTTTCCTTTACCAAAATCAACCAGGGTTGAGGCATGGCAGGCCTCGAATGGCGCCTTTTCAAAAATAGTAGTCGACTGAATGATCTTTACTTTTTGTGCATAAATGTTTAAAGAAAGAAAAAACAGTGTAAAAGCAATTGAAAGATTTCTAAGCATTTTTTATTATTGGTGTCCTGGAATGGCCTCGATCAGTTTTTGGGTATAAGCTGCCTTTGGTGCATAAAATATCTGCTCTGGAAAACCCTCTTCTTCAATTTTTCCTTTATTCATTACTAAAATGCGGTCTGAAATGTGCTTTACAACCGCCAGATCATGAGAAATAAAGATATAAGTGAGTCCGAATTCGCGTTGGAGATCTTTGATGAGATTTAAAACCTGCGCCTGCACGGAAACATCTAAAGCAGATACCGATTCGTCGCAGATGATAAATTTAGGTTGTAAAGCTAAAGCCCTAGCGATCACTACACGCTGCCTTTGTCCGCCACTAAATTCATGCGGATATCGGTTAAAATGTTCTTCTTTTAAACCTACTTTATCAAGCAATTCCAGTACTTTTTGTTTACGCTCGCTATCGTTACGGTATAATTTATGCACTTGCAGTGGCTCTAAAATCGATTGACCGATACTTAATTTCGGATTTAATGAAGCGTAAGGATCCTGAAAAATAATCTGAACATCTTTCCTTAACTTCCGTAAGGCTGTTTTGTTGATGTGTGTAATGTTTTCTCCATTAAAAATGATTTCACCAGAAGTAGGCTGTATCAACCGTAAAATGGTACGGCCGAGCGTGGTTTTACCACAACCCGATTCGCCAACCAGACCTAAGGTTTCACCAGGAAAAACCTCAAAATTCAACTGGTCAACAGCTTTAACATAATCTGTCGTTTTGCCAAAAAGACCATTGTGGATGGGGTACCAGGTACATAGGTCTTTAATCTGAAGTAAAGGTTTCTGGATATAAAGTTCCGCTCTCCGTATGGCTATTTCTGCTGTTGTTAGCTGGTTTGAAGCCTGTAAATGTGCTGAAGCATCATCAATTTTTCCGGTAAGGAAATCTGCCACCACCGGTAATTTTTTTAATTGTAGACTAGGAGAGGGGCGACAGGCAAGCAAACCTTTGGTGTATGGATGCTGGGGATTTTCGAAAATAGATTTTGCAGGGCCTTGCTCTACGATTTCGCCTTTGTACATCACAGCAACTTCATCGGCAATTTCATTTACCACGCCTAAATCGTGCGAGATAAAGATCATCGCCATATTCCGTTCCTGTTTCAGTTTTAACAGGAGCTGTAAAATTGTTTTCTGAACGGTTACATCTAATGCCGTTGTGGGTTCGTCGGCTATTAGTAATTTCGGATCGCAGCTTAAGGCCATGGCAATCATTACCCTTTGCTTTTGCCCTCCTGATATTTGGTGTGGGTAACTATCAAATATTTTTTCTGGTCGGGGTAATTGCACTTCATTAAATAATGCAATGGTATGTTTTCTGGCTTCCGCTTTATCTACTTCCCGATGCAACATTATGGCTTCTGCCACTTGGTATCCGCAGGTAAAAACGGGGTTGAGCGAAGTCATTGGTTCCTGAAAAATCATTGAGATCTGATTTCCCCTGATCTGGCGGATTTCGTTCGAGCTGAGATTGAGCAGGCTAATGTCTTCAAAATCTATTTCTCCGGTAATTTTTGCCGCACGTTCATCATGTAAGCGCATAATGGAGAAAGATGTAACTGATTTTCCAGAACCAGATTCGCCAACAATACCTAAAACGGTTCCTTTTTTCACATTAAAACTGATCTGTTTTACAGCTTTAAACCAAGTTTTCTCGTCCTGGTTATAAAAATCGATATTTAGGTTTTCTACGTTTAGCATTAAATTTTTGATATAATAAGCTCATTTGAACCTGTTTCCAGACTATTGTTATCATCTAAATGGTAATGACAGCCAATTGGGGTTTCATCTTGTGCTAAAGAAAGCAACTGTTTTGCAAGGGAAATGAGTCCTGCTTTATTCGCATGAATTTGGATTTGATTTTCAATAATATCTGTTTTAAGAATGAACCGATCAACCCAGCTAGATTGCAACCCTACCTCATCTTGATATTTTTGGATTTCCAATTTTACTTCGACCATGATTTAGGTTACAATTGTAATGTTTTCTGCCGGAATTATATCCATACCTTTAAATTTTAACAACACCTGGGCGGTAGTAATTACATCTTTCTGGCAATAGGTAACAATCCGATCAAGATTTTTTTCTTCATAATAAACCTGTCTTACCTGCGCGCCGTTGATATCATCTTTAGGTGTTGGGATATCTAAAATAGCAGCCAGCAGGTTTAAGGAAGTAAAATGTTTGTAATCGCCGAATTTCCAAAGCTCCATTGTATCGATATGGTTTATCTCCCAGGGTTTTTTACCCGAAAGCTGCAATTGAACTGGAATTTCTATGCCATTAACCAATAATCTGCGACAGATATACGGGAAATCAAACTCTTTTCCATTGTGTGCACAAAACATTAAGGAGGGCATTTGTTTACTCAATAACGCAGAAAATTGTAGCAGCATTTCTTTTTCATCATGGCCAAAAATAGATTTGATGCGCAAAGAGCAGGATTTGTCCTGTACACTGAAAATGCCCATGCTAATGCAGATAATCTTACCAAATTCGGCCATAATACCGGCTTTTTCGTAAAATTCTTCAGCAGTTTGATCTGAACTTCTTTGATAATGTGTTTTCTGCTCCCAAAGTTCCTGGAAATGTGGAGGTACATCCTGAAAAGATGGATATTGAGGTACAGTTTCGATATCGATAACCATTACCTGATTGAGATCTAACGCCTTTAACATAAATAGATAGTTTTCAGTTAACAATTTACAATTTTCAATTCAAAATCTTCTATGCAAACAATTAAACATTACAACTTAATTTTATAAGTTTGGATTATGGCGAAAAGTAAATTTGAGCAATCTTTAGCAGATGGCGCTCACCAACAGCTTCAAAGTTTAATAGGCACCTGGAATGGGATAACCAAAACCTGGTTCGAAAAGGATGTGCTTGCAGATGAATCTCCAGCTGAAGCAAAAATTACTTCAATTTTGGGTAAGCGTTTTATTTCTATTGATTACCAGGGAAGTTTGGAAGGAAAAGCTTTTGAAGGCAAAATGATTGTCGGTTTCGATATTCCTTACCAAAGATTTACGACAAGTTGGATTGATAGTTTTCATATGGGTACGCAGATTATGCTTTCGAGTGGTGAGGCTACAACAAACGGTTTTTCTGTTTTCGGCGAATATGGCAATCCGGAATATGGCGAGCAGCTTTGGGGCTGGAGAACAGCGCTTGAAATAATTAACGAAAATGAAATCGTATTAACGGCTTATAATATTTCGCCGGAAGGGGAAGAAGCTAAAGCGACTGAAACGGTTTATAGAAGAAAATAAACTTAGAACAGTCGTCATTCCCAACTTGATTGGGAATGACGTACCAAAAGAACTAAAATAAGCTAGGCGAAGCCTGATTGGCCATTACCGGGATTTTTAAATCAGTTCCAACGGCTTTATTCAGCTTCTCTGTAAAATAGGCAGAAAATAACGGAGAACTTAACTCAACATTTTGATGGACAAAGAAATACAAGTTTTGCAAACCCTGTTCTTTCCAGCTTACAATTCTTTCAATCCAATCGTCTAAGCGTTTTTTATCTATGTCATCATCGTTTGCGCCAACAAAACGCACAAAGGCGGTGGGCGAAGTTAAACGCATATGCAGCATATCTCTTCTGCCTGCAGTATCAACAATAATATTGGCTACACCATTTTCCTGAAATAATTGTGCAAATTCGTTGGCAATGGCCGGATTTGAAAACCATTCTTCATTTCTTACTTCAACACCCAAAGGAATTACTTTTGGAAATTCGCTGATTACAATTTTTAGCCTTTCAAAATCTTTAGGTTTAAAGTTATCGTGCAATTGAAGAAAAGCCATTCCTAATTTATCTTCGAAATTACTGATGGCATCGCAATACTGTTCTACAGGTTCTTTAACGTTGATCAATCTTTTAAAGTGACTGATGGTATTGGTCAGTTTTGGAAAAAACTTAAAATCTGCAGGTGTTTTTTGTGTCCAGGTGATTACCTGTTCACGGCTTGGCATACCATAAAATGTGGCATTAAGCTCAATAGAATTAAATTGAGTAGAATAGTAAGTCAATTCATCCTTAGTCCCTTTTGGATAAAACCCCTTTAAATCGGCCTTATTCCATTTGGCGCAACCTACGTATGCCTGGAAAGATTGTTTAGGTTTATTTGCTGCTAAAATTCCTGTTGTTTCAGGAGCATCAGCAGGAAGGGTATAATCTATAATGGTTGGATCTTCTACTTGGCCGAATTTCATGTTGGTCTTTTTTATTTCAAATCAAATATATTGAAATGTCCAGCTAATAATCTGTCTTTTTTAATTTCTTTAAAAGATATAATGTAAAAATGTAAAGATAATATGGGAAAGTAGAGTAAGTGATATCAAATAGAGCAATTCGTTAATTAGACTGCTATAGGCAATGATATCTATACTTAATCTGTTTTCAAAGTGTTTTATCAACAGATCACCCATATAATAAAAAAGATTAATAGAAAAAATGTAGGCGAAAAATAGCCAGCTTTTTATAAGCTTACGAAATCTAATTAAGTAAAATAGTGGTAGGATTATATTTAAACAGACAACTATTAATTGTTTTAAATTTGGAACGGAAATTACAGAGTGCCAACCGGGAATAATTGAAGTGAAAAAATCACTTGAATACATTAATACTACGAATGCCAAGCAGGATATTAAGATAATTAGAATGATTTTTATAAATATTTTCATCGACCCAAAATTCCCAAATTATTCGTAGATGTAGTAATCCCTGAGTTGTTTTATCGCTAAGTTAATAAAGAAAATTGTAAAGAATTTATCATATGCTGTCGTCACCCTGATCTGATAGCTATCGGATTTATTTCAGGGCCTATCTTGAATAAATGATGGTTAAATAAATTACCAATCGTAGGATGTAAAATTAGTCTTCAGTTTCAGTTGGATAAAGTTCAAAAATAATAGTGAAAGAATCTTTAAACTCAATTAAAAGATCTCTCCTCCGAAGGAGTTCCTTTGGGACACTCCGGTCGAGATGACAATGCCTCAAAGCTTGTAGCCACTAATCCAATGTTTTGCTTTCAGCAGGATTCACTTTAGTTTAAACAAAAGAAATAAGTTTTCTCCAATGGTTAAAAACGTAAAAAGCGCCAAGTATAAACCTGGCGCTCTTTGCGAAAAACTTTGTGTTCTTTGCGGTTAAACTTAGTAACCTAGAATCTTCAATACCTGCTTGCTATTTTGTTCTTCTCCAAAAACTTCGAAATTGAAACTTTCATCACGGTTTCTGCGGATCAAAACATGTTTCGGGCTTGGCAATAAACAGTGGTGAATACCACCATAACCGCTCAATACCTCTTGGTAAGCACCGGTGTGGAAGAAACCTAAATACTGCACCTTACGCGTTTTCGGCATAAACACACTGTTCATATGCGCTTCCTGGTTATAATAATCCTGCCCATCGCAGGTAATACCACCTAAGTTAACTCGCTCATATTCAGCATCCCAGTTGTTAATTGGTAATAAAATGTATTTTTGATTTAATGCCCAAACATCAGGTAAATTGGTAATAAAAGAACCATCCAGCATTAACCAACGCTCACGGTCATTCTGTTGTTTACGGCCCAATACTTTATATAAAATACCAGAAGCCTCAGCAACTGTATATTTGCCAAATTCGGTAATAATATCTGGTTCCATTACGTCGTGGATGGCGCAGATTTCTTTAATCCTTTTTACAATTTCGTTAACCATGTATTCGTAATCGAAATCGAAAACCAACGAATCTTTAAATGGCATGCCACCACCAATATCGAGGGTATCTAAATCAGGATTGATTTTTTTGAATTTACAATACAACGTTACGTATTTCTCTAACTCGTTCCAATAATATGGCGAATCGGTAATACCCGAGTTAATGAAAAAGTGTAATAATTTAACCCTGAAATTAGGGTTGTGAACGATTTTATTGTTGTAGAAATCAATAATGTCTTCCATACGCACCCCTAAACGCGAAGTATAGAACTGCGAATCTGGCTGCTCCTCAGCTGCAATACGGATACCTAAGTTACAAGGGGTATCAATATCAACCTCATCATCAAAAAGATTAAACTCTTCTTTGTTGTCTAAAACCGGGATAATATTGGTATAACCATCATGCAACATATCAATGATATATTGTTTGTACTGGTAGGTTTTAAAGCCATTGCAGATAATGGTGGTATCTTTCGTTAGCACGCCTTTTTTCTCCAGCGCATCAACCATCGGCATATCAAAAGCCGAAGAAGTTTCCAGGTGGATGTTGTTTTTTAAAGCTTCTTCTACAATATGCTTAAAATGCGAGCTTTTTGTACAGTAGCAATATTTATAATCGCCACGATAATTGTTCTTTAAAATAGCGGTTTGGAAAAGGATCTTCGCCTGCTGAATCTTCTTGCTTACCATTGGTAAGTACGTGAAACGTAGGGGAGTACCGTAAGTTTCGATCATTTCCATCAGGTTTAAATCCTGAAAATATAATTCATCATCTATAACATCGAAACCCTCTTGAGGGAAACCAACACTTAGATCAAGAAATTCTGAGTAACTCTGCATTTACTTTTAAATAATTTTTGCAAAAATGTAATTTTAAATCGAGAATTAAACGGTATTGAAAATATTTTTACTGTAAGGAAACGCTTAGCCTAACTACAAAAAATGCCGACAAATTGTTTTGAATAGAAAGTGAGTGATTCTATTTTGGTAATGATCTGGAAGACAGGGGTTAATAATACTTTTAAGTTTTAAGATTTGGAAAGCAGGTTCCCGTTGTTATAGGTTGGGCTTGGCCCTGCTCTCCACTTTACTCGTTGCACTCGTGTTCGTTCCGATCAGGTTTAGTTGGCAAGGACGGTGCTGCTATTTGGGGATTGATAGCTAATGCATCTGTCAGATGGATTTTCCGCGTGCTCCGAGCCTCCGTGGCAAAAATACAATGGTTCGTGGAGACACGAACCACGGCGAGGAGAATAATATTTAACAGATATTTTGGAAAGCAAGTTCCTATCGTTATAGGTTTGGGTTATTCCTGCTCTCCACTTTACTCGTTGCACTCGTGTTCGTTCCGATCAGGTTTAAGTTGGCAAGGACCGTGCTGTTATTTGGGGATTGATAGCTAATGCATCTGTCAGATGGATTTTCCGCGTGCTCCGAGCCTCGGTGGCAAAAATACAATGGTTCGTGGAGACACGAACCACGGCGAGGAGAATAATATTTAACAGATATTTTGGAAAGCAGGGTTCCCGCTGTTATAGGTTGGGCTTGGCCCTGCTCTCCACTTTACTCGTTGCACTCGTGTTCGTTCCGATCAGGTTTAGTTGGCAGGGACGGTGCTGCTATTTAAGGTTTAATAGCGAGAAGTCTAATCGATCATCAAACAACTTGTTACCCTTTGCGGAGGTATTTGGTTAAAATTACAATAGTTTGTCCTTCAACTTTACCTTCAACTTGTTCGATGTTATCATGAACTAGTCTGATATTTTTAACAACAGTACCCAATTTAGCGCTCAAAGTTGAGCCTTTAACATCTAAAGTTTTCACCAAAACCACGGTATCGCCTTCAAATAAACGCGTGCCATTGCTATCCTGATGAAATTCTACAGTTCCATCTTGCTCGTGGTCGCCGGTTTTTTTAGCCCAGTCCAAAGTTTCATCTTCAAGGTATAAAATATCCAGACTATCTGCTGCCCAGCCTTCATTTCTTAATCTGCTCAACATTCTCCAGGCAACCACCTGTACCGGGGCAAATTCCGACCACATGGTTTCTGTTAATATTTTCCAATGGTTTGGTGCAAGCTGTTCCGTTTTTTCAATCTGATCTAAGCAGGTTTTACAAACAAAAATACTGTTATCGCTATTGGCATTGCTGGTTGGCGGCACTTCGTATACCGATAAATTGGTTTCAGCGGTGCATAATTCGCATTTATTGCCCGAACGGGCCTGTAATTCTTGTGCTAAAGACATCTTGATAGTGGATTTTTGGCGAAAGTAATAAAACTAATCGGAATAGATGATTGTAAAAGGGAAGAAGTAAATGTAGATTGTCATTTCGTCGGCATTAGAGAGCGCCAGTTTGCTGATTATTTGGAAAGCAGGTTCAAGTTTTTATAGGTTGGGGTTAGTCCTGCTCTTCACTTTACTTCGTCGCACTCGTGTTCATTCCGATAAGGTTTACATAGCTAGGGGTGGTGGTGCTATTGAGGGGTTAATAGCGAGTGTGCTTACGCGATAGATTTTCCGTGTGCTCCGAGCTTCCGTGGCAAAAAAAAGTGGTTCGTGGAGACACGGAACCACGGCAAGGGTAGATAACCACATGGTTGGCGGCTTACCGAACAATAGTTTTTATCAATCTTTTATAATTTCTTTGTTTTTCTCCAGATCGTTTTTAAACTTTTCTGTCCATTCTTTTAAACTCAAAGCCGTTTCCTCTTTTTCGTTATCAAATATTATCCAAGCATTTGCATCTGTTGAAAGCTTAACCAATGTGGAGATGTCATCTTCGGTGATGTAGGATTGTCCATATTTCCTTTCTCCTTGTATTACCGCGTGCCATAAAGCATATTCTAAATTCTGCATCCAATCTGCAGAATAGCAATTTTCTGAGATTTCACTCATGAATGCAGCCAATCGTAGTTCTTTTTCTGTTAAATCTGATTCCATTAAAATAGAATGCAATATGTTATTGCTTAACCGGCAAATGTATCTCAGCCAGCATGCATCTTGCGCTGCCGCCACCATTTTTTTCGATCGTGTAAAGTGGTGCGTAAATGATTCTGCTGTATTGTTCTAATGCAGCAATCTGTTCAGCAGTTAAGGATAAAAAAGCTTGTTCCGACATCACCAATAAACTTTCGTTTTCTGCATTGGTAACCTGTAACATGTTACCAGCAAATTTATTCATCTGTTCCAGACTGATTTCGATAATTTCTTTTCCACTAGCTTTTAAACTGATGGTTACATTTAATTTCTTTTCAGGATCGCGAATCGAATCCAGACAGATTACAGCAAAACGGTCGCCAATGCACATCATTACGTTGGTATGGTAAATCGGGAAATTCGATCCGTCTACCGCTTGAAAGGCCACTGGTTCATATCCGGTAAGCATGCAGAAATTGTTCAGCACTTCTTCATCGGTGCGCACACTTAAGCAAGCATAAGCAATTTTATTGGTACGGTCTAATACCATGCTTCCGGTACCTTCTAAAAACGCATGTTGCTGTTCGTAAAAGCTTAAATCGCTGACATGGTTAACTTCGAAGTTTTCTTTCAGCCCATCCAGAATTTCTTTTCTGCGCTCTAACCGGCGATTTTCAGAAAACATCGGATAAAGGTATACTGAGCCATCTTCGTGAAAAGAGACCCAATTGTTTGGGAAAATAGAATCAGGTGTTTCAGGTTGTAAAGTATCCTCTACAACCGTTACATCAACATTATTTTTTCTTAATAAATCAACAAAGGCATCAAACTCTTTTAAGGCTTCTGTTTGTACATTGGTTTCAGTAGATGCAATTTGAAACTTGTTATTTCCGGCCGTTTGCTCATTGAATTTAAAATCAACTGGGCGGATCATGAGGATATGGTTGGTCGTTTGGTTCATTAGTTCAGTAGTTCAATAGTCATTTGTTTATAGTCAAGGTTAATCGGTTAGCTGGCGCTAAACGCCAAGCTCCAAACCAGGTATTGTGTTAATTGGTTCATTCGTTCACTGGTTCAATATAAAGTTATCGCTATTTATTATCTGCACCACAACAAATGAACCAATGGCTAATGAACTATTGAACCAAATTATCCCTAAGTATCGGTAAACTCATACAATGGAAACCACCACGGGCACGTGATAATTCTGCCGACGGCATTAAAATCAAAGTATCGGTTATGGTTTCGGCATTTACTTTGCCACTTTCTAAATCCTGGATCAAATCTTTCACATCCACCACATTAAAACCGGCAGCTTTAAAGGCTTCAACGGTTTTATCGTTTCTATCGTAGCCTAAAACAACGCCTTCTTTAATGGCTAAAAGGTTACAAGAATCGGTCCATTGCTCACGTGAATCGTAAGGGAACTGATTATTTCCACTGTAGATGATTTGGGTAGGTTCAGTGCTTTTTAAATCGTTCTGGCTAATGTCATTTAATAAAGCTTCTACATGTTCAAAATGTTTCGGCTCTTGTGGATTGGCTTTTGTAAACTGAATAGCAGTGGTAGCTTCCAATTTTTCGGGTTCTTTTAAAAAGTTGATCGGCTCGTAAGGATTATATTTCGGCGAATGGGCAATCGAATTCAAAATTACCCAGGTATTACGTTTAACCTGTGTAAAAACAGTGTCCAGGTGCATATAATCGCGTTTGCTCGGTATTTTTACAACCGTAACTTTTTCTACCACATCCTGATCGAACAATAATTTAATCGCTTCGTTGGCACCATGTTCAGAAGTTCTTTCGCTGCAACCGATCAATACATGGTTTGGGCTTACCATCATCACGTCGCCACCTTCTAAAGTGGTACTGAAAGCAGGTTCATCGCCTGGGCGTAAAAAGTGCATGGTCACATCCGGAATTTCGAGGATATTATTGCGGTAGGCCTCAAACAAAGGATGATTGAAGAAAATATAACGCATTAAAAGTGTTTCGCGCACACGGGCTTTTTTTGCCGGTTTGTTTAACAGGATATGGTTGTTAATTGTTGTGCCCACATCCCTGGTAAAAATTAAATTGGGGATGGGTGCAAAAATCATCGTATCGTTGGCCAATGTTCCGGAGATAAAAATCTCTGCTAATTGTTTTGGATCGGTATCCGTTAATTCCAATTGAACCTTATAAGTACAACCTTCAATCGCACAAACAGCAGCAACCAGTTTTTTACGGATGGATTCGTTCTCCAACATTTCACTTAACAGGTTCTGAATCTCGATTACCGATTGAGAATTGTGAAAATCGGGGTGATCGGGTTTATAAAAATTACGGTTGGATGCTTCTGAATCTATTTCGGCCAGTTTTCCCTTAATCTTATCAGGATCAAGGAAATACATCAACAATTTAATATAATAATCGTATTCGCCTTTACGGATGGTATCTAAATGTACAATATCTTCGAAAAGCCAATCTTGTGCCTTAGAGGGTACTACTTTGCCTAATCCACTATCAGGACTATGTATTAATAATTTACGCAATCTGCCGATTTCGGTGTTTACGCTCACTTTAAAATTGGGGTTCTGCTCGCTCATAAAAAAGTTAGTTATTGCAAATCTATTAGAAAAATTCAGATATGAGAATTGAGATGATAGATTTGAGATAGACTAATATGTAGATAGGTTTATTTATTGCACAGAACCAACTAAATAAACCTTATTGAAGCGACAGCTCCCGATTCCTTCAATCGGGACTATAGCGGAAAGAAGGACTATCGGAACCAATTGGCACTACTTAGCTTTCCAAACCCTTTAAAAGCACGAAAACCTTCCACTTTAAACCTTTCACCTTCCACCTTTTTTACATATTTTTGGCGCATGAATTTTATTATTGCCGAAACACAGAAAGCCATTTTTGAACTTTATAAGGAAGAAGTAGCCGAAAGTGTAATCAACATACAAGAAACACGTAAAGAATTTGAAGGACAGGCAACAATCGTTGTTTTTCCGATTACCAAAATTTCGAAGAAATCGCCAGAACAAACTGCCACTGAGATTGGTGAATATTTGGTTGCCAACGTAACCGATATTACTAAATTTAATGTGGTTAAAGGCTTTTTGAACTTAAGCATTGCTGAAAGTTATTTCTTAAAACAATTTAACGAAGAAATTTTATCGCCTGATTTTGGCGTGTATGCACCAAACGGTAAAAAGGTAATGGTAGAATATTCGTCGCCAAATACCAATAAACCGCTTCACCTGGGGCACGTGCGTAATAACCTGTTGGGTTACTCGGTTTCTGAGCTGCTTAAAGCTTACGGTTACGATGTGGTGAAAGTAAACCTGGTTAACGACCGTGGTATCCACATCTGTAAATCGATGCTGGCCTGGCAAAAGTGGGGTAATGGCGAAACACCCGAAAGTACTGGCTTAAAGGGCGATCATTTGGTTGGAAAATACTACGTAATTTTTGATAAAGAGTATAAAAAAGAAATTGATGCTTTAAAAGCTGAAGGACAAACAGAAGAAGAAGCCAAGAAAAATGCGCCATTGATTAAGGAAGCACAACAAATGCTTTTGAAATGGGAGCAAGGGGATGAGGAAGTAGTTTCGCTTTGGAAAACCATGAACGAGTGGGTTTACGCTGGTTTTAACGTAACGTATAAAAACCTCGGCGTAGATTTTGATAAATTCTATTACGAAAGCAATACTTACCTGTTAGGAAAAGGTACGGTTGATGAAGGTTTGGCCAAAGGTGTTTTCTTTAAAAAGGAAGATGGTTCGGTATGGATCGATTTAACTGCCGATGGTTTAGACCAGAAATTGGTTTTACGTGCTGATGGAACTTCGGTTTACATTACACAGGATTTAGGTACTGCCGAAATGAAACACGATGATTTCAATATGGATGAGTCGATTTATGTGGTAGGAAATGAGCAGGATTACCATTTCAAAGTGTTATTCTTGATTTTAGAGAAACTGGGCAAAAGCTGGGCAAAAGGTTTATACCATTTATCGTACGGAATGGTCGATCTGCCAAACGGTAAGATGAAAAGCCGCGAGGGAACTGTTGTAGATGCCGACGAGTTGATTGAGAGCATGGTAACTACCGCTCGCGAAAAAACAGAAGAATTGGGTAAAACCAACGATTTTAGTGAAGCAGATAAAGAAGAACTGTATAAAAATATAGGTTTAGGCGCTTTAAAATATTTCCTTCTAAAAGTAGAACCTAAGAAACGTTTGTTGTTCAATCCTGCTGAAAGTATCGATTTTCAAGGGAATACGGGTCCATTTATCCAATACACACACGCGCGGATTAAATCGCTGTTGAGTAAATCTGAGTATAAGTTTGGCGTTGGGAGTTTGGAGTTTGGCGGGATTAGTGACGTGGAATTAGAAATGATTCTGCAATTAGCAAAATACCCTGCAGAGATTGCTATTGCCGCTAAGGCCTACAGCCCGGCGAGTTTGGCCAACTATTTATACGAACTGGCTAAGCTGTTCAACAAGTTTTACCACGAGGTACCGCCAATTGTAAAAACAGAAGAAGGTGAAGTTAAGCAGTTCCGTTTAAATCTGAGTAAAAAAACGGCCGATATCATTCATTCCGGAATGTTGATTTTGGGCATTACTTCGCCGGAGCGGATGTAGATACTGTTGGCTGAGGCCAGCGGTAATGAATTCGGAAGAATTGATTTAAAAATTTAATTAGTGGTTAACGAACTGATTTTACTTTGCCTGGTGGCTTTTGCTGCTGGTTTTATAGATGCTATTGTAGGTGGCGGCGGTTTATTACAAACTCCCGCCATTTTACTTATTTTGCCCCATTATCCTGTAGCCACGCTTTTAGGTACTACCAAAATCCCATCAATGGCGGGTACAACGCTGGCTGCTTTCAAATATTCGAAACAGGTTCGTTTTAATTACAAAGTGCTTGCTGCCTGTGTGCTTACTGCGTTTTTAGCGGCATTGTTGGGCGCGTTTTTGGTAAGCAGGATAGATAATTCTGTCATCAAGCCTGTAATCCTCATTGTGCTTATTTTAGTTGCACTTTACACCTACTTTAATAAACAATTTGGCATCCACCAGGAGAAAGACCATTCACTTAAGGAACAGGTTTTAATGGCTGCTTTGTTTGGGGTATTAATCGGTTTTTATGACGGTTTGATCGGACCAGGCACAGGATCTTTTCTGATTTTGGTTTTTATTGCTGTACTGGGTTTCGATTTTATTGGAGCCAGTGCCCATGCCAAAATCGTGAACATGGCGACTAATCTGGCAGCAATTATCTATTTCAGTTCTACAGGGCATATCCTGTTCCAATATGCCATCCCAATGGCACTGTTTAACCTAACCGGTGCTTTCTTCGGTACAAAACTGGCCTTGCTTAAAGGCAATAAATTTGTCCGTGTATTTTTTCTGATCGTTGTTTTCGGAACAATTCTACGCTTTGCTTATGATATTCTGAAAGCGTATGTCTTATAAATGTTTTTAGCTATTTATTCTACTCTACTTCTTTGCTATAGCCTTGTCAATCTCAGATTTCATTTTTTCAACCTCTGTTTTGGTTAACTTTCCTGATGAAAATGACATCCTGCCTGAAGTTATTTTGTTTAATAAACCAGCTACAAATAATGGCTCGCCATTGATCACCAATGCAATGTTGGTTGTCCTATCGAAATTAGGAGAAAAGTTAGCCAACGCCGAGGTTCCAAAAGCATCCAATGATGAAGACAATTCATATCTCACCTTTGCTAAGTTGTCAACCCTGTTTACTTCGGTAGACTTTACATGCCCGATGGCGATTAGCGATGTTTTATCTAGATAAAAAAAGACTTTTTGATTTTTATCATAGACTTTAACCCCATTATCTGCGGTTAAATAATAACCGTCAGCTAATTTTAAAGAAGTAGTCTGCGCTTGTAGCGGATTTAAAAATCCACCAATACATACGGCAATTATAAAGGAACAGATAAGTTTCATTTGCAATGAATAAGTTAAAGTTATCAATTATTTAGTTTGGCCTCTTACCGCCAGTATTTTACGGTACTTATCGATTCTTCTTTTGTTCTGCTGTTGTAACAATGTGGGGTAAAGGTTCATCAGTATATTCACGATCAGCATGACCAGGGCAAATAAATAGTAGCCTTGCCCTACTTTTACCAGAACAAAACCCAACACAAAAACAAATCCGATGAGGTGGCTGATTTCGGCAATTGTCATTTCATTGCGCAGGTCGGGTAATTCTGATATTATTATCTTTTTTTTAAGAGACAGTTTGGGATTGAAATATTTAAACAGTGAATGAATAATGATCCATTTGAATGTCCCTATTCCGATATACCTATTCAGGTCTTCATTTGTAATGAAATTAAGCTTTGTGAGGTATTGTTTATAAAATGGTGTCTTGATTAACCCTGCATTCACAACCATGCCAACTATCCATGATATAACAGAAATGGCAAAGCTAAAAGTGATATATTTTATCATTGTTTTTTAACGTGGAGCGAAAATATTTAAAATATAAAAGTAGGAGATTAATTGATATTTTAAGTTGCAAAAAAAACAGTTATGAAGGTGGTTCCCTTTTGTGGGTTTTGAAAATAAAAAGGATATTGAGGAACATTACCAAAAAAATAGTTCCTGCCTTTGTTAGGTGAAAGTTTCTTGGTAGCATCTTAATTTATCTGAATATTAAAGATAAAATTTTTTAATTATGCTTTTTGATTAATGTGTGGCTTTTATAGGGGACTGCTAATGGGAATCAGTACAAAGTTTCACAGAAGAGATGGTTATGTATGATAATCCCGCACAATTGATCTATGAAATATTTCACGTGATTTTCAAGTGCTTAACCTAGAGCGTTTGAAAATATGCCTAATCTGTCTATTTTTGCTTTATTACCGTACTGGCTATTTCAAAGACCGATTTTAAGCCCGAAAAGCATTGGTCAAAGTAATAACGACCGTTTGGTCAGGACCTTGAAGGAGTTGCAGCAAGTTCATTTAAGATCGTTGTCCGGCAGGGGATTTTCCGATGACGACCTAGTGGTCTATATCAGTTATAACCCTAAATATAAAATATGTTTTGCTTCATCTGTTAACTTCCCGTCTCCGCATCTTCGCGGATGTCTTTAGGATCATCATTTTCGAGGGTAGCCGTAAGGTCTGTAGCCTCAGAACCTTCATTTTGACCAACCGGACCATCCGAAGGTAGCGATGTGCTTTGGTTTATACCGGTGGCTGTTTCGTCTTTTTCAGGTAAACCCATGTTCTTGCCGTTTTCATCTTCGCCTGGGTTGATCTGTTTGTTCTCCTGTGTCATAAGATTTGCGATTAAGGTTTGAGATCACGGGGTTTTTCATTCAGGTATTTTTCCGCACTTTCCTGCCATTGCTGTCCCTCATCGTCGGCGCTGCTGTTCTGCAATGGCTCAGATGCTAAGAATTCAACGAGGGCTTTTGCAGTGGGGCCTGCAGAAAGTGGATTTTGCCCTGTGATAAACAATCCGTCTGTTTCTACGTGGGAAAGGAAGGGCAGTAAGGCTGTTTTAACTTCGGCTCCAAGTTCTTTTAAACGTGTTTGGAGCTCATAGGGGATATTTCCGCTACGGCCTACCAATGTTTCTTCTGCATTGCTGAAAGCGGAGAGAACCTTTCCTTTTAGTAGGCCCGGTCTTTGTCTTTCCGCGCTGATGAGTGCTGCTGGACCGTGGCAAACTGCTGCAACCGGTTTTCCTGCATCGAAGAAATCCAGTATCAGAAGGCCGCTGTTATTATCTACCGCCAAATCCCATATCGGTCCATGTCCACCAGGATAAAATACGGCATCGAAGTCAGTATGCCTGATCTGATCCAGAACAGTGGTCTGGCTAAAGTCAGCCTTTGCCTGCTCATCATCCTGAAATCTGCGGTTGGAGCCGGTAAGGTGTTCGGTCAATTCGCTCATCGGGTCAACCGGCGGCCTGCCGCCTTTGGGGCTTGCCAAAGTAACTGTATAACCTGCGTCAATGAATTCGTAATAGGGATCAGTGAATTCACCCAGCCACACGCCGGTTTTGCTTTCTGTATTTTCCATCGAACTGTGGGAGGTCAATACCATTAGAATCTTTTTCATATCTTTTTATTTTTTATTTGATATCATCTGGACCAATTTCATTGCCTTCCTCGTCAATTTGTTGGTGTTCGTTCCAATTGGTGTTTTCGCTCGTGCTGTTTTCGTTACCGGATGATTGCTCCCGGGCCGCATCATCATGCCCTTCTTGTTCGTGCGCATTTTTTTCTTTAGGGTCTATCATAATATTTCTTTTATGTTTAGATAACAAAGTTGGCACTACAATGGTTCGAAAAAATGTGTAAATGTAAGTAAGCGCATCCCGGAACAGAAAAACAGTTAATCAACCGGCCGGGTCTGCGTAACAAGATTCGGCTTTTCAACACAAATTGTTTGTTTATGGTGTTATATGGGTCCGGTGGGGTTGCCCAGGTCAGCTTGTGTGGCCATTTGACGCTTAAATTACCTCATATTGTTTTCACGATAGGAACGTTTGGTGGTAAGAGATTGTAGGTAGCACTGTAACTACTTAAATCCATAGTAGCAGTACTGACAAATCTGACGGCATTAGGGGAGGTTATTTACCTTTGATATCAAGACGGAATAAGCTGCAAAAATATGTTTTGAATTTGGATTCAACCAAATTAATACATAGCTAACCTAAACGCAAAGTTTTCTTAATGTTGCCGTAACCTTGATTGTCTAATTTTGCGTTAGCATGAAGGACATATATGTAAGCAAGAGTGACGAAGATTTAATGTCTTTGTTAGTTAATGACGATAGCCTTGCTCTTGAAACTTTGTTCAATAGGTATTATCCGGCCTTATGTAAGTTCACATCCATCTACATACGTGATTTTAGTAAGGCCGAAGAACTTATTGCAGATTTGTTTATGAAATTGTGGGACAAGCGGAGTGACCTGCGGATTAAATCGATCAAAAAGTATCTTTTTGCTTCAGCCAAAAATCTTTCGTTTAATGAAATACAACGCGTAAAATTAAACACGTTAAGTTTAAACGATCACGAGGATAGTTTGAATTACCCCGATATTTATTTAAATCCACATGATTTGCTGGCCAGCCGCGAATCGTACACCGAAATTATCGGCTTAATTAATTTGCTGCCCGAACGTCAGCGCGAGGTGCTGCTCATGAGCAGGATCGACCTGCTGGGGAAAAATATGATTTCAGAGATATTGGGCATCTCTGTCAGAACCGTAGAAACATTGCTGTACCAGGCGGTAAAAAGCTTCAGGCAGCTGGCAACCGATCGGTCGGCCATTTAAATGCCGGTTTTAATTCGATATAAATCATCTGGCTTGTTAACATTTTATTAATCATAACTTAACTTTTTTAGCTACGTATCTTCTCCGTTTATCCTGTCTTACCCATAGAACAACAGGAATAATGGACCAACATTACTATAGATTAATAGAAGATTACAGCAAGAAAACGATCCGAAGCGAAGACCTCACCGATTTACTGGTCTGGGTGGAAAGCAGTCAGCAGAACCAGCAGCTTTTCAGGGAAACGCTACAGGCTTTCGAAACAGCAGATCAGTTTTTGAACAAGCCTGCAGATCAGCAGAAAAGCTGGGCATCCGTTCAGCAGCACCTGGCAAAAAATACAGCTGTGCAAACCGCAGTAATCAAAAAAATCAACTACCGGAGGTACATCAGCGTTGCGGCTGCAATCGTCATTTTAATGTTGCCGGTCATTTACTTTAACGTTAACCGTGCAAAACCAGTTGTTGCTATTACTTACCAGGAGATTTATAATCCGAAAGGGCAGAAAAGACTGATAACCATGCCCGATGGATCGAATATTTACCTGAATGGCGATAGTAAAATCCGCTATGCCCAAAACTTTAATGCAAGCAAAAGAATAGTTTATCTCGAGGGCGAGGCTTTTTTCGATGTGCAGCACCGCAATAAACAGCCATTTGTGGTTTACACCGGGAAAGTAAGCACAACTGTTTTGGGTACTTCATTCAACATTAATGCTTACCAGTCTGCCAAAGCAATCAGCATAACCGTTCAAAGCGGTAAAGTGGGGGTTATTGTAAAAAATAACGGCAAAGCAGAACCGGTTAAATTTCTTTTGCCAAACGAGCAGCTAAACATCACAAAAGAAAGTGGAGCGGCCACCAAAGCTGTTGTAAACGCTACTGATTTTGACAGCTGGCGGGAATACAAACTGTTTTTTTACGGTAAGCCGTTAAGTGAGATCGCCGAAACAGTTGCCAGGGAATATGATGTTGAGGTCGTAATTAAAAGCGAAACCTTAAAAGCAATGAAACTTACCGCAAAATTTAATAAAGGTACTGTAAATCAGGTTATGGAAGTAATTGCCAGACTGTCTGGTGCAAAATATAAAATCTATGATAACAAGGTAATTATTTATGAACAATAAATTATGAAAGTAGATATGGTATAAGGTTACAAAAATAAAATGGTCCGAAATGCTCGACACATTCCAGACCCGGAAAAACTGTTTAAACTCATTTGAAAAAGTAAAACTTAGTAAAGATATGAAAATTAATACCGGGTGGATGAAAAACATCCATCAGTATCACTCAAAACTGACCATATTGATGACATTCATTGTTCTTGGTATGCTCTCGATCAGCAATAACGTAAATGCACAATCGGATAAGAAGATCTTATTCGAAGCAGACGGAATAACATTAAAAAAAGCTTTTGAAAATGTAGAAAAGCTTAGCGGAAATACGATTGCTTACAATAATACCCTGTTAAACGATCAGAAAAAGGTTTACGTTGCACGTGGTTCACGTCCTGTAAACGAGGTAATGGACCTGCTGTTAAAAGGATTGCCTTTTAATTATAAGATCAATGCGAATGGCAGTATTGTTATTACCCCAAAAAATATGGTTTCAGGGAAATTAACAGGTATGGTGGTTGATGAAAACAACGATCCGGTACCAGCTGCAACGATTAAAGTAGTAGAATTAAATCTGTTGGGCCAAACCAATAATAATGGCGAGTTTAACCTGAATGTGGCTGCTGGTACCTATACCATCGAGGCGAGGTTTATTTCTTATGAAGTAGCACGTAAACAACAGGTAAAAGTAACCAATGGCGCTACAACCAAGGTTAATTTTCAGTTAAAAGCGGCTGATCATTCACTAAACGAAGTAGTGGTAACGGCTTTAGGTATTAAAAGACAGGAAAAAGCGCTGGGTTATGCAGTAACCAAAATCGATAGTACACAGTTAACCGATGCGGTATCGACCAATTGGACAGATGCACTTTCGGGCAAGGTTGCGGGTTTGAACCTGATCAGATCGAACAGCGGTCCGGCAGGTTCAAATAAAATTATTTTGAGGGGTGAGAATAACCTTACCGGAGATAATGAGGCTTTGATTGTATTAGATGGAGTAGTCATTAACAACAGCGGAGGCAGAAGAACTGCAAACAGTTCGGACGGCGTGTACGGTACTGGTAGCGATAATATGCCTGCCGATTACGGGAGTTCGATCAACGATATCAACCCGGAAGACATTGAAAGTGTAACCGTGTTAAAAGGCCCTGGAGCTGCCGCCTTGTATGGGCAACGCGGTGCAAACGGAGCAGTTATCATTACCACTAAATCGGGCAACTCGAAACGTAAAAAAGTAGGCATCAAATTTACTTCTAACGGATCTTTTGAAGAAGTAAACCGCTTGCCTGATTTACAATATGAATATGGCCAGGGTTTAGACGGGGCTCCTTATTACTCCTACGGTGCAACTGCCGATGGAGCAAGTACAAGCGGAACCAGCTCGGCTTACGGACCGCGTTTCGATGGTCAGATGTTCTTCCAATACGATCCGGTTACACAAACTACAGGTAAAACCAGAACACCATGGGTACCATATAAAAACGAAATCAGAGACTTTTTTAGTACGGGCGAAAACCTGACCAATTCTTTAAGTTTGGATGGCCGTTATAAAAATACTACCGCGCGTTTTTCGGTTACGAACCAGAACAATACCTGGATTGTGCCTAAAACCGGTATCGAGCGTACAACGATTACCTTATCAACCAATACAGATGTAAGCTCGAAGTTAAAAATAACAACCAAAATCAATTATGGCAACCGTTTTAGCGATAACTTACCTGGCGCAGGTTATGGTAACCAATCTTTAATGTACTGGTTCATTTTCTGGCAGCCGAATGCCAGTATCGATTGGATCAAGAATTATTGGGCAAATGGTAAAGAAAATTTATCGATCAAATATCCTTTTAGTTCATTTCCCGAAAACCCATATGCGGTAGTCAATGAATTTATAAACAGGACAGGCCGTAACAACGTTACAGCAAATATTCAGGCCAGCTATCAATTCAATAAAGAGTTAAGCTTGCTAGTTAGATCGAGTATCGATTATTCTGAAGAAAGACGTGCTCAGGAGCGTCCGTATGATGCCGGAAGCCGCTTGCCACAGGGTTCTGTACGTCAACAGCACATTAAGGCACAAGAAACCAATATCGACTTCTTGTTAAGATATGAAAAAAAGATCAGTAAGGATTTTACGGTCAATGCCACTGTGGGCGGTAGCGAGTTAAGAAACAAATACAATAAATCGGATCTGCGTGCCGATGGTCTTGCCATTCCGAATGTATATGAACTAACTAACAATTTATACCCGTTAATTTCTATTCCCGATACGAGCAGATACAGGATCAATAGTTTTTATGGGGTTTTATCGACCAATTATAAAAATTACTGGTATGCAGAACTTACCGGCCGTAAAGATTGGAGCAGTGTATTGGCTACAGCCACCAGAACAGATAATGTGGGGTTCTTCTACCCGGCAATCAGTACCAGTTTTGTACTTTCAGAATTCTTTAAACTACCTAAGGTAATTAGTTTCGCCAAATTAAGAGCTTCGGTTTCACAGGTAGGTAGTGGGGGTACCACCCCTTACCGTACGGCGTATACGTATTCTTTAGCCGCTAATGGAACTTATCCAGACAGTTCATTGGTAAACCCGGTTATTTTACCGAACGAAAATTTAAAGCCTTTAAAAACGACCACCTATGAGGTAGGTACAGAGGTAAGTTTATTCAAAGGCAGATTAGGTTTTGATGTTGCAGTTTATGCAGGAAATACCAAAAACCAGATTTTAACCAGGATTGTAGACCGCTCCTCGGGTTTTAACCAGGCCCTGATCAATGCCGGACAGGTAAATAATACGGGTGTTGAGGTCGCTTTAAACGGAACACCAATTACTACAAAGGGTGGTTTTAAGTGGACTATGAATGCCACTTTTGCTTCCAACTCCAACGTCATTAAAGCATTGTCCGATAGTTCGATTATCCTGCGTACCGGTCCGGTAGCGGGCGGCCAGATTGTGGCGAAGGTTGGTGGTAGTATGGGCGATTTATACGGTAGGGGTTATGTACGCGATCCGCAGGGAAACGTGGTTTACGATGCAACAACCGGCTTTGCAAAAATTACCAATGATGTAGTTTACTTAGGAAATACCATGCCTAAATATAAATTCAGTATCGGAAGTACCTTTGCCTATAAAAGTTTGAGTTTAAGTGTATTGTTCGATGCTCAGGTAGGTGCAGTTGCGCACTCTTTGTTAAACTACAAAATGGTCGAGCAAGGTAAATTAACCAGCACTTTACCTGGTAGATATAACGGTATTATTGGTAATGGTGTGGTGCAACTGGCTGATGGCTCTTACTTACCAAACACGACTATCGCTTATGATATTGACGAATATTACCGTTCGCAGATGGGGGCCGATAATGCTGAAGGAAGTACATTCAGTACTGATTTTATCAAATTCAGGGAAGCTTCTTTAAATTATAGGTTTAACCCTAAATTCTTGAGAAAATTAGGTCTTTCATCTGCAACTTTTGGTGTGTACGGACGTAACCTGTTCATCTGGTCGCCATGGCCAATGTTCGATCCGGAATTTGGTACACTTAGCGGTTCTGACATTGTTACCGGTTTCGAAATCGGTCAGTTTCCTTCAACCAGAACTTATGGTTTCAATTTATCAATAGGCATATAATCTTTTAAAAAAAATGAAAAAGAATCTATATAAAGTTATTGCAGTTTTAGGCATGTCGATGACGGCGCTTTCAGCTTGCGATAAAAATTTTCAGGAGGTTAATATTGATCCAATCAATATCCTGACTTCCACACCGGATAAATTATTGGCTCCGGCTTTGGTCAATACCCTTACCCCTGGGATGATCCGTAACCGGAACTTTAACAATGAGCTTATGCAGGTAACGGTAAGCATTAGCGATGGCGATGGTACTGTTTTCAGATATGAATACAGGAATACCTTTTCAGATTATTTGTGGAATGCCTGGTACATACAGTTAACCAATTTTAAAGACATTTATAAACTGGCCGGAAAACCCGGTATGGAAAATAAATCGTACCAGGGCATTTCTTTGGTGTGCCAGTCTTGGATCTACTCCATGTTATCTGATACTTATGGCGATATACCTTATTTCCAGTCCAATCAGGGTACTGGCGGCGTTTTAGAACCCGCCTTTGATCAGCAGCAGGTTATTTACCTGGATATGTTTAAAAAACTGGAAGAGGCAAATGCCTTGTTAACTGAAGGAACGGCCATTACAGCTTCAAGCGATCCAATCTTTAAAGGCGATATTGCTAAATGGCGTAAATTCTGCAATTCCCTATATTTAAGGTTATTGTTAAGGGTTTCGGGTAAAGCAGAAGTAGCTGCGCAGGTAACCGCAAAAATTAAAGAGATTGTAGATGCCAATCCTGCAAAATACCCCATTATGACCAATAATACAGAATCGGCCACGTTAAAATGGACCGGTTTAACCGGAACTGACCCCTTCGTTAATCCGTATGTAAATGGCGTAAGGGTACAGGATTTTAGATCGCCCGCCATCGGAAGTTTTTTCATTGAGCGCCTGGCGAATTGGAATGATCCGCGTATAGATATCAACACTGCCAATGGTTATGCAAATAACGGTATCAACCGATTGGGTATCTCGCAGGGGCCCGGCGGCTTTGTGGGGGTGCCAAGTGGTTATGCTATTGGTGCCGGCGTGGTTAAGCAGGCCTATTTTTATTCTTATGATCAAACCAGCTCAAGTGTAGCAATTGGTGCCAGATCTTTACAACAGTCAGCACAAACCGGAATCCTGATGAATTACGCTGAGGTGCAGTTTATTTTAGCCGAGGCAGCATTAAAAGGTTATATCGGCGGATCAGCAGAAAACTATTACTACGGTGGTATGACTGCAGCGATAAACTATTGGGTGCCCAATTTCCCTACCTCAATTACCAGCCCCGTATTTACAAAGTATGTGAATGATGCAGATATTGACTGGTTGAATACAGGATCAACTGAAGATAAGCTCGAACAGATTCACGTACAGAAATATTATGCGTTATTTCTGGTAGACATGCAACAATGGTTCGAGTATCGCCGCACAGGACACCCGGTGCTGCCAAAAGGTCCTGGTTTAAGAAACGGCGGTGTAATGCCCGCAAGGATGACCTACCCGGTGTATGTTCAATCTGCAAACCCAACAAATTACCAGGCTGCCGTCGCCGCGCAGGGGCCAGATGTAATATCAACTAACGTTTGGTGGCAAAAACCTTGATCCGGAATTACTAAAATTATTAAAATGAAAAAGATATTATTATATAGCATTCTTTTATTTACCGTTCCTTTTATATGGACTGGCTGTAAAAAATCGAATTATCCGGGAGGTGTGGTCAGTAATTATATTCCGCTTTTCGATTTGAGAAACCTTTATAAAGGTGAGGATGTGACTTTAAGTACAGACAACATGTTCGGCGCCAATAGTATTGCCGCAGTCGTTATTTCAGACCACTCTGGTAAAAACCTGCCCGAAGGTGTTCTTATTGTTCAGGACCGTATCCGGTTAAATGAATTGCGTGGTATTCAAATCCCTTTAGGTACCGAAGCGGCTAAATACGTTCCCGGCGATTCTGTCCAGATAAACGTAGAAGGTGGTGTATTAAAACGCGTAAACGGTAACTTACAAATCACTAACCTAAGTCCATCGGCTGTTAAAAAGGTAGCTTCAAACTGCACAATTGCTAAAAACAGGGTGCCCAGTAGTTTTATTCTTGCTAATCCTGATCGGTACGAGAGTACTTTATTGGCAATTGTAAAGGGTGGTTTTGATCCGCTTCCAACACCTACCGATATATTATCGGGCGATAAAAAGTTAAACGATGGTTTTGGCGATATTACTTTACATACAGACGCCAATGCAACATTTGCAAACCATGTGCTGCAATTTTCGGCCAACTATTATGGTATTATCATCAATAAAGTGAATAGCACGGGAGCGCTGGCTCCAGAGCACCATATGAGAACAATAAAAGATGTAATCACCTTAAGTTCAACACCTGAAATCCCTGACTTCATTATCTCAGGATGGATTCCTGATCCCAAAGGAACGAATGCAAACAATAATTACATTCAGTTTATTGCGACAAGAGATATTAATTTCGCAGCGACGCCATTTTCGGTGGTGACTACAAATAACGCCGGTGCTTCAACACCAACAGGTTTTCCTGCCAATGGTTGGGCTACTGGAGGGCTACGTACCTATAAGTTTAATCTAACCAGCGGATCGGTGAAAAAAGGAGGTTATTTTTACGTGGGCGGAACAGGTAAAATGATCAATAGTTCTGGCTCAACCCCAATTCCTGCTGCGCAATATATCAGGGCAATTAACTATTCCACCACTGCCGGTGATGGCTTCGGGTCCATTACCAGTACATTACTGGCCAATAGTGGTAATGCCTACGGTATTGCCGCATTTAAGGGTACAACCGTTACATCAACCACCAGACCAATGGATGTGGTATTTGTACATAACGGAGGAAGTTTGTTTACACCAGGTCCGCCTGCTCAGGGTTATTTAATTGCCAATACCGATTTTTATGATGTTTATGATCCTTTAGAGGTGGATAGTTCTGATCAAACCAAGGGATATCAGCCCTATTACTTACAGGGAACCAATACACTCAAATTTAATTATCATAATAATAGCGTAGCAGATTTGGGCTGGTATTATAAAGCTGGCGGGGTTTACAGCGTAACATTGGGCAAATGGGTTAAAGCCAGAAGCATGAAATATATTATTTTATCGAAGGTTGCTCCGGTTGCGACGATGGCTACCATAGAAGATGATAACATTGTGGTCAACTATGGTGCTGCCGGTGAAGAATTAAGCCGAGATACTATTCCACCTACCAGAATCAAATAATATTGATCAACAACATAAAATACCCAGGCATTCATTCAGTGTTTGGGTATTTTTATTCCCATACAATTAACCAATCTCTCCAATATTGGATATACCCTGTTTTTTCCTGGCCAATTTTGAACAATCAATTTTGAAAACATGGAAACAACCGTATTGGAATTCTTTCCTGCTTTGGAAGCAGGGAATGATCCTAAAAATATTCTTATGCCAAGGAACAAGTGCCACTCGGCACCTATGCCGCTAAGCTTGGCTTTATGTTATGGTCAAAAAGTGGCCTAAACGATCAACTGTTTTTACGCTGGTCGATTCTGATCTAAAGATCAGCGTCGGCAGTTTGGTCCGAAACGGAATGTCAGCATAAATGCGCAACGTGCATACACTTTTGCCGAAATACCCACTCGGATAACTGTTCTTATCTCGATAACCATTTTCATATACATTTCTGTAATTGGTTTTATGATAGCTGACGAAGGTGCCAGTAAATGAGGTGTTGTTTGGTTGGTATTAAGAAGGGGTTTAGGCTGTTTTTGGCTGTCCCCAGCGGCCGGGCCACCTGCTGTATTTTTTGTTCCAAAAGGATGCCGAGCCTGTCCCCGGCAGAATCTTGAAAATGTCTTTGTAACCTTCGGTTTTGTATCCTTTATGTAGAAGGTAAACAATTGAAAAAAGCGTTTGACAATACCGGGATGTTATATCGTTTGCTTAATAAGGAGGATACAGGCCTGAATAAACCGGAGTCGGCGATTTATTTAATTTCTTTTATTAGCTATTTGTTTCGTTACCGTATAAATAACCGCAGCAGAAATTTATACGTGTTTTGGTAATTCCGCAAACCAGCGTTTAAGCTGAACTGTTGAGGTAAACAAGTGATAGTTCTAACAGGGTGATGCCCTGTTGACTAACAAATACATACACTAAATATTGAAGACGATGACCCAACACAGCAATGCAAAAAGTAAGGCGCCCAAAGGCAAACCTTCCGGCAGCCAGCGCGGAGGTAACGGACTAAAAGACTCTGTCCATGACGAGGATGTAACTTCTGAATTAGAAAATAAGTATTTGAATGATGCTGGACAGCCTGATGAAAACGTGAACTTACGGCATGAAAACCGCAATACGGATAAGGGCAGAGAAGATCAGGGTAAAGACACAATCTCGATATGATAGACGAAAATGAAAAGCTCGAACAGGCGGGGCACGAGGTGACCGCTGGGGAAAACGATGGTCAAGGTCAGCAGCAAGAGCAATCAAAGCAGCCAAGGGGAATGGGTGGAACTGATCTGCGTGGTGAAGATTCAGCGGCCTCGGTTACCAGCCAGGAAACCGAGGCGCCATACACCCCAGCGTATAAGGAGAAGGATGATGATCAGCCGGAGGCAAATGACATTAAAAAGAATCCTGATCCGGAGCCAGGTGTTCCTGATCAGGACTTTTAGTTAGAGGTAATTGCAATGAAATGAAGATGGTAAGTGTGCGTCTTCCCGCTAAACAATTTGAAAGATGAAAAAGGAATTAATAATTTTTAGTATCTTAATTATGGTTCTTAGCGCCTGCAAAAAGAACAGGTCAGAGCCTAGCGGGCTGGAACTCGTTTTTTCTGATGACAGGTATCAACTGACCGGTGTTGCCAAAGAGCCGTCTGGTCGGTTGTGGGTAAATTATCCCAGATGGTCTGATATATACCGATATGCAGTGGTGACCACCGAAGGTACGACGGTAAGGCCGTATCCAAATGAAGCGTTCAATAATTGGCAGCCAGGTAAAGATGGACAGAATAGCTGGGTTTGCGTGCAATCGGTCTATGTGGATAACGGTGGTGGTCTTTGGATACTGGATCCGGCAGCACCCATGATGAAAACGATCCAGGGCAACGGTGCGAAGCTGGTGAAGATGAACAAAACGACCAACCTGCCGGAACGCAGCTACTCATTCATGAACCTGGTTCCCGATACGGCCTATGTAAACGATATGCGCGTTGACGTAAGTAAAAATTTTGCTTACCTCAGTGAATCTAAGGGGGGTGGTATCATTGTAGTGGATCTCACCTCTGGTGAGATGCGCCGGGTATTAAGCACCCATTACTCTGTCAGGTCAGATCCCAATTTCAAGTTCATTATCGATGGCAGGGAATTGATGAAAGAGGGGAAGCCGGTAAAAATGAATTCCGACGGAATCGCCTTAACGCCGGACGGAAACTGGATTTATTATAAACCCTTGACCGACGACAAATTGTACCGCATCAGGACTGAATTTTTAAGGGACTTTGGCTTGAGCGAAACTGAATTGGCGGCGAAGGTTGAAGATTTAGGCCATTTCACTACAACAGACGGAATGATCTTTGATAGGTTTGGCAACTTGTATTTGGGTGATTTGCAAAACTACAGAATCGTTAAGATCAGCCCCGATCATAAGATGACTACGCTGGTTAAAGATGACAGGCTCATCTGGCCGGATAGCTACAGCATTGCAGATGGGTATTTGTATATCAGTTGTTCACAGATTCAGAAGCAGCCTGAGTATAACAACGGGATGAATAAACGCAGTTCGCCATATACGATTTATAGGATGAAGCTGTAATTGTGATTGTCTGGTGGAGTTATAGGTTCAGATAATGAGGAATTAAAGGCTAAAAAGCAGATACATCTTCCTTGAAACAAGTACGTCTGATTCTAATGTTTTAAAGTCACGGTATGCATTTCATTGTCTTCTGATAATGCGATTGATAGTCTGTAGGTCACTTAAAGCGCCCATTTCTATGCTGTTCATACACGAAATCACTACCTTAGCATGGTCATAAGAGATTTTTGGTGCGCCATATTGATGGATGCCAGTGGCTTGTTGTAGCCGAAAATAGGCCTTAATAATAAGATTTCATGATTAAGCACGATGGGCCCTTTATCAAAATCTCGTTTGAGGTTTTTGTCAACAATCCAGTTCTGGTATCACGCCGGAATACAGTAATATTCCCAGAATATTCATTAGCAACCAGCAGAAACTTTCCGGAGGGATCAATTGCGAAATTCCTTGGATGATCCCCTTCAGTTGGTTGGTAGCCAACTGGTGTTAGCTTTCCGGATTTATTATTTACCCGAAATATCGCGATGTTATTTTCTTCGCCTCTATTGGATGCATATAAAAACAAACCATCTGGAGAGAGGTGGATATCTGCACTACTGTAAAATTGATGCAATTTTCTATGTAAGTCGATCTCTTGAATGGAGTCCAGTCGGCTACCATCTAAGGAGTAAACCGTGACTGCACCTGAGAGTTCCGACAAGCAATAAGCAAATTTTCCTCCTGGATGAAAGGCCATGTGTCGAGGACCACTTCCGGGAACGGTTCGTGTAAATGACTCCTGGCTTAACGGCATTTTTTTCGACCCATCAAAATGGAAACCCCGGATTTTGTCCGCACCTAAATCTGGCAGGTAAATAACTTGCCCATCAGGAGAAAAGTTGACCGAGTGAATATGCGCGGATTTTTGCTGTGGCTTTACGCTACTATCCTGGAAGAGGAAGATTTGAGCCGATTTGTCGATCTCGCCGTTCTTTCTTATCGGAAACGCAGCTACACCACCTCCGGTATAGCTGCCGCTGAGCAACCAGCGCTCTGTTTTATCAAGCGCAACATGAACTGGATTTGCGGCTCCCGTGGGTTGCTGGCTGATTAGTATGAGCTGTCTGTTGAATTTAAAACTGCTGACGCTTCCCTTTTCTCCTGCCCTGGAATCTGTGCATGCAAACAGGTATTTCCCATCGTTGGACAGCGTTAGAAAGGAGGGATTAAGTACACCTGAATAGTCGGTCATTTTCGACAGTTTACCAGTCGTGTTGTCAAAGCTGTAAACGTAGATTCCCGGAAGCGTTTTGTCCAGGTTATAGGATCCGATGAAAAGAACTGTTTGCTGTCCTTTCGAGCTAAAGCAGCAAAAAATAAGGTATAGAATTAAAAAATATTTACGCATGGTCAAATTAACTGTTGCCAAAATTACTATTCTGAAGTAGATTCCAGCATGAGTTGTGTTTTAAATAATTTGATAGGCGTTCCTTTTCCACCTGTAAGATCGGTCAAATCAATATTTATAGTATCACCAACCTCCTAAAGCTTTCACTGATTCCGAGTGATGGATTGCCGGAAGTCATTTAATATAATTCAGCATCAAACATTGTCTGCTGATATCGATACAACATCAGACACCTAAAGATATTTCCTATCATTATTTAGTCAGTTAATAGAAAAGAGGCCAAATTAAATGGTTATCCACTGCCATAGTATTACTTGATTATTTCCAATAATTCCACTTCAAAAATAAGAATTGAACCAGCAGGGGCATTGGTTTTAAATGAGCCAAAGCCCAGATTGTATGGAAAGGTAAGTTTATATTTACTTCCCACATTCATCAGTAAGGCGCCTTCGGCAAGCCCTGGAAGTGCATCTTTAATAAACATGGTATTGGTTCTGGTACTTTCACTGGAGTCTTGAATCTGGTTGCCTACAATTGTTGTTCTCCGAAAATTGAATTTTATCTGATCTGTCCGTTGCGGTTTTTGGCCTGTACCTACTTTTTGTACTTCATACTGCAAACCGCTTGCAGTGGTAATCACACCAGATTTTTTCTTATTGTCGGCCAGAAATTTGTCAGCCTGTTCCTGTGGGGTTGGCGGAGCGGGAGGAGAAGGTGGGGTATATACAGTTTTTTCTACTGCAGGTATAGATGCCTTTGCCGTTTTTGGGATTTTAGCACTAGACATACCTTGTTTTACCAATACCACGCAGTTGGCTATTGCCCAGTCGTCTTGTCCTTTTGGAAGTTCAACTTTCTCACTGTTTTTCCAAAAAGCGTATCCCCCAGCAACATATACATCACCATCTGATACCGCTATTGTACAGAAAGGAGAATCCTGGCGAACTTCTCCGAGTATGAAGGGTTGCCCGTTTTTCCAATAGATGGCCCGGCCTCCCTCGTTACCCGCAATATAGATGTCGTTACCCTCCACTGCCACAGCAGTAGCCGCTGCATAATCCGTATATGGATCTTTAGCGTTGGTAAGTTCTACATGCTGTCCATTTTTCCAATAGGTGGCCTGTTGCTTGGAGGATGTTCCCATGATATAAATGTCGGGACCAATAATGCTGATACCGAGTATCCTGTAAAATGCGCTATTGCGCGCCTCGGTTCGCTGTCCATTTTTCCAATAGGCAGCTTTAGGTCCATTATTTGTGCCCATCGGATCTCCTGCACCTACCGCGTAGACATCATTGTGGGCGACCGCTACGCCTATAGCTCCCCCATGATAATTCCCGGTAGGCAGCTCTACCGGCTCGCCATTTTTCCAATATCTGGCAATATCATATATCTGTCTCCGGTAATCACGTTCATAGCCTGCAACGTATACATCATTGCCCGATACCGTCATTCCAGAAGAGCGGCCATAATTTCCGGGAGTATTGGTAAGAGAAACCATTTGTCCGTTTTTCCAATATACAGCCTGACCGTGAACCGTTCCTGCAGCATACACATTATTGCCAACTACAGCCATGGCCCTAACTTCGGCATCCGTTTGGCCATCAGTTAACGGCACAGACACTCCGTTTTTCCAATATAGCGCAGTGTGCTTGCGTGTTTTTTCATTATAGGTGGCACCACCGACATATATATTTAACTTTTTTGCTGGTGTATTGCTTACAGGCTGTTTTTTTTGAATACCTGTTTTGCGTGGTTGCTGAGCTTGGGTGCTGAGCGTGAACAACGTCAATAGCAATGTCCATTTTCCTAGATACAGTAAAAGTTCTGTTTTCATCGCGTTTTAGATTATACTAAGGTATCGGCGAAAGGGTTTTGATCCCTTTACCTGATTGTGTTTGTTGTAGTTGATTTATGGATGTTTATTCCTTTTTATTTTATTCTGAGTTAATCGAGGCAGATGAGCAGCTGTTAAGTATGAACAATATAGGCAATTTTAATCAGAAAATATGCCAGCTAAATACGGATATGTTACCGGAATTTTAATGATTTACTGAAAGTTTAATAAACCTATTATATATGTAGGGTTGTTATTGTAATGCTTATGAGATATCGAAGTATATATGCTAACAAAGTGGAAAAAACCAGAGTAAATTGACGCTAACTAACTGGAAATAGGAACCACGGAGGAATTCAAAGACGCTGGAGAACGTTTAGTGTTAAAACGGACCTGGAACACGGATCTCCAAAGTTTGAATACCTATTATGTGTATGATGCTTTTGACAATCTGCGCTATGTGGTGCCTCCCGAGTTGAACGAGAGTGGACAAAATATCAGCAGTTTTGATGAGACACAAACCGTGTTCAACCAGTACATTTATGCCTATCATTATGATGGGAAGAACAGAATTGTGGACAAGAAAATTGCTGGAAAGGGCTGGGAGTATTTTGTTTACAACAAACTGGATCAAGTTGTGTTGTCCCAAGATGCCTTACAGCATGATAAAAACCAATGGTCATTTGTAAAGTATGATGCTTTTGGCAGAACAGTAATAACGGGTGTGTACAGCAACGGGGCCGGAAGAGCAAGTCTTCAGAGTAGTGTAGATACCCAGGCCGATAACCAAATCCCGTTGTGGGAGACAAATGATTTTTATGGCAACCAGGGATATTCCAATCTCAGCTTCCCACAAGCCAACACTACAGTGTTGACCATCAATTATTATGATTTCCAAAGTATTCCTGAAAACGTATTCGAGTACGATCCTCTTCCCAATGGCACAGATAATCGCACCAGGACACTGTTGACGGGCACAAGAGTAAATGTGTTGGGTACCAACACGATGCTGTTGACGGTATTTCGTTATGATGAAGAGGGCAGGGTAATAGAGAGCAGGGCACAAAACCATTTGAATGGCGTTGATGTGGTAAATAACACCTATAATTTTTCGGGTGAGCTCACTGCGAATACGAGTACACATGTTGCCGGCAGCGTAAGTACAACTGTTGCCAATAGTTACCTGTATGATCATATCGGTAGAAGAACGAAAACCTATCAGAAAATAGGCAGTTCGGGCAGCATACAGCTGCTTTCGGAAATGATCTATAATGATTTAGGACAGTTGAAACAGAAAAGCCTGCATAACGGTCTTAGAACAACAAATTTTGGCTACAATGAGCGAGGCTGGCTTAGCGGTAGTAGTACAGCTGGCTTCGAATTTGAACTGAAATACGAAAATGGATCAGTTCCACAATACAATGGTAATATTTCGATGCAGAAATGGGGGGTGCCGGGTAATCTTGATAAAAACTATGTCTATGACTATGATCCATTGAATAGGCTAAAGTCGGGTATTTCTAATACTGGCAACTATGAAAAGGACATTACCTACGATTTGATGGGTAATATATTGACACTTAACCGTAACTCAGGAGTACCACAAGTCTATGATTATACCGGAACCGGCAATCGGTTGAACAGCGTAAGTGGAGGCTCGACCAGAAGTTATAGCTATGATGTGAACGGTAATGTAACGAACGATGGTGTAAATGGGATGCAGTACAATGATCTTAACCTGATTGCTGAAGTGACAGGGCCAAACGCATCGTCCTATACCTACGATGCGAGAGGAACAAAACTTAGAAGAGTAGCAGGTGGCATCACGACTGATTACATGGGTGAATTACAATTAAAAAATGGAGCAATTGATTTTGTTTTAACTGAAGAGGGAATAGCAAGACCTAATGGGCCGAACGACTACAACTACGAATATGCAGTAAGAGATCACTTGGGGAACGCGCGTTACAGTTTTGATGCCAGCGGTATCAAGGTACAGTCTGATGATTATTATCCTTTTGGAAAAACATACGATAGTTTTGTATCTGGTGCACGAAATAATTATCTTTACAATGGAAAAGAGTTGCAAGATGGGCTCGGTCAATACGATTATGGTGCAAGGTTCTATGATCCTGCAATTGCAAGATGGAATGTGATAGATCCAATGGCAGAAAATCATTACGATACCAATCCTTATCATTATGTGCTGAATAATCCGATGTTATATATGGATTATATGGGCTTGGATACTACCTATAACAATGGCAATATGACTGATAAAGATTGGCATAAGTATAAACCGGGTAGTGATGATATTGATCTAAATGAGGTTACGATTAAAGGAACAAGAAATAATGGTTCTGGTTCTGGTTCGACTTGGGGCGGTTTTGACCCTTACGGAGGCTTTAGCAATTCTGGTAATTTTAGCTTGATGATGCTGCCACCTCCTCCGCCTCCGGTGTTAAGCAGTTCAACGGGTGCGTTTACACCATTGGATAATAGGGGGGCAACCATATATGTTGAAAATGACGGTTTGGGACATGCTTACATAGAAGTAAAAGGGACGGTGTTTTCGTTTGGAAGATATGACGGTAGCTATTCTCCTGTTTCCGGGGCTTATGGTCCGGTTGGAAAAGGAGTTTTATTAAAAGAGACACATGAATATGCGGAAAAACGTATGTTAAAAAGCCCTACCAGTGTCTATCATTTTCCTACTGCTGATGCGAATGCAATATATAGACATATGAATGCAATGTATAATTCTGGAAAGCCCGCGTCTAACGGAGGAATGGTTGTAGGTACTTATTATCTGATCGGTAATAATTGTACATCAATAACGACTGAAGCTTTACAAAAGGGGGGGATTAATTATCCAACCTTACAGATCCCGTCCGATATTAATGTATGGCAACATCCTGAACGTGCCATGCGTCCACCAGTATTTTAATTCATAAATTTAACCTATTATGCGCTTACTTAAAATTTCAGCTATTGTTTGTTTTGTGGGTCTTTTATTTCAAATTTTTGCTTTCATAAATTTGAAAGTCAGTTATAAGTCTGAAGTTGATTTAATGGAGACACATGTTGAAGTTTCCAAGATGAGTTTAAGAGAAAAGAATAAAGAATATCAACGAATAGCGGTGATAAAACAGAATATCTTACATCAACGGTTTGTTGCTAAAGTTTTATTTTGGTTTTTTTTGGTTGGCCTGATTATTTCCGTTGTGTTGTTATATAGACGAATGTGAGCGATTGTAATAAGTTGTTTACCCACACAGTTAATGGGTGAGCCCGATATGCAAGCACGTATGGTGTTTAATATGGCCGTATGATCTCTGAATGGACATGTTTTGTAGCATTGGTTATAATTTTTGATTTACATCATTTTGTATTTAAGGAGATAATGAAGCATGCGCCGGAAAGCCATAAGGAAGGTTTACTTTACACCCAGGTATAGGTCTAGCCAGTCCGCATGTTTGTTGGATAAAAGTGTGAAAGTCAAATAAACAACATAGGACAGACCATCCGGTACGTCCCATGTATTACCAACTATTAACTAAAACTATCTGGATGACTTCTACAACACCCAGTTTTTCTTTTTCGCCCAGTAAGTCGGGCACCTGGTAATATTATTCATAAATAGAGCAATTTTAGATATGCCCTGTAGTATTAGGTGAATATTCTTTCGGCATAAATACAACTTACAATGTGTAGAGCTGATATACTGATAGAGACTGCATGCCATGAACTTTTTAGTATTTTATCTCCGTACTGATCAGCTGTTGGATGTTTTGCTTGTCCCTTAGTTTCATCATTCATAATAATTTTTAGGAAATCATCTTTTTCAGCAATAAATCACTTCATAAATTTTAAAAAAAATTGTAGGCTACAGTTGAATGAGCGTTTGCCTGTTGGGGTACAAAGAATATTAGATCCGAAAATCTCACCTGATCTATAACATGCCATCCGAGTGAGGCGCCTTGTCTAGACAAACTTTTTTTGTAGATAAAATAAATTCAACCATTTCATTGATATTTCCCGAAAAATACTGAATGCAGAGGTTTTCAATTTCGCTGGTCAGAAGTTCCTTTTTAGTAAAGCTGAAAAAGTACAAATATCCCTTAGACGTTTTTCGGTGGTTTAAAATTGAGCGGTTTTCCATCAACCTAAGCGCCAACGAAATCGTGCTGGCTGCCATGACCGGCCTGCCCATTCTTAGTCTGATTTCTTTGGCTGAAAGTTCTGAGTCATCTAACAATACGTCAATAATTCTTCTCTCAATATTATTAAGCTTCAAAATTGTCATAGTTTTTAATTCGTGTGTAAAAAAGTTCTTTTGATGACCGGACTGTTCGCTTTACAATAAGTATCTACCGCTCTGCCATGTTGAACCGGTAAAAATGAACGCTCGTATCCATACATCGATATTCTCCAAGGTTTTAATTGCCAGCCGACTTGGAAAACATAAATTAACGGTATGAAAATGTTCACTTAATATTGGTACGGTTCGGGTTATCTCATCATGCAAAAATTCTTTCACATATGGACATAAACAACATGTAAATATTCACAGATAATGCTGTTCATACTTACATGTTGAATCCTAGGATTGGGCACCGAAAATGCGTTCTTTGTACAGAAAGGCGCTGATAATGAAATATTTTATAATTATCTTTTAATTAATGGAAAATCCCGTTATTATTTTATAGATTACCGGTGAAAATCTTCTTTAATTCTTTGTCAAGGTCATCCCCACGTAGATTTCTTGCAATGATTTTGCCGGAGGGATCGACCAGGAAGTTTTGTGGTATTGCTTTCACTGCATACTTATCAGCAATTCGCTCTCCAGTGGCCGCTTCATCCAAGATTTGTATATATGGTAAAGCATCATCTTTTACAGCTTTTAGCCATGCGGTCTTGTCTTTATCCAGCGAAATACCCAATACTTCAAAACCCTTGCCCTTAAATTGATTGTAAGCTTTAATAACATAGGGATTTTCTGCGCGACAGGGTGTACACCAAGATGCCCAAAAGTCGATGAGTACATATTTTCCTTTAAGGTCTGTGAGCTGAATTAGCTTACCATTGATGTCATCTTTTGCAAATGCGGGGGATAGCGAGCCTACATAAGTTGCCTTGGTCAGGGCCAGGTCTTGACCAAGCTTTACCCCGGTTCGTGTTTTACGAACCTTCTCGGAAAGCGAATTGTAGAGCGGTTCGATTTTTTCAACTTTTATCATTGGTCCTGCAACCCTGCTCAATATATCAGCGCTAATTTCTGCATCCGTATTTTCTTTCACAAATTGGATGTTTAAATGCTCTCTTGCCAGCACTTCTTTTTGATAGGCTGCAGCTAGCTGATCATTCAACTTTCTCATGCTGGTATCTTTTGGAATAATCTTGGACCACTTGTCAGATATGGATTTCAGATTCTCAGAATTGGCTTTCAAAAGTTCCTTGTATCGCGCATTTTGTTTATTGATAACAGCTCCACTTACCTTAGCAGATTTTAATGAGTCTTTTCCTAAAACGGTAATTAACCCCTTTTCTAGATAAATCTGAATAATATCCTGCGCTTTACGAAGCCCATTGCCTGAATGATCCAAAATAAGTTGCGCACTTGAATAATCTGATATTGTCCCCTGAAAGGTAAACTGGCCATCATTAACTAAGGTTGAATCCGTGATGGTTTTATTACCATTATAAAAAATTAAAAAAGCCTTTCCCCCCCGCGCTTGCTTAAACTCTTGCAACCTGCCACTTACCTTGTACGCCACGTTCTGCGCGCTCATGACGAACGGGCATAATATTACCAGAATGATTAATTGTATTCTTTTCATGTCTTTTTATTAAAATGTATAAATAATTGAGGGTGAAAACCGAACTTTAGGATTTAAGATACTTTAGGGATTGTTGACCATCTCTGGATTCGCATTCGTGACTACCTGGTCGAAACGCATAGTCAACCTCTCGGTTTTAAGTGTATAGGTTTCTAATGGCAGGCCATTCGCAGCATTATATTGAATATGTTGATAAACTTTGTCTTTGAACAATGGATCAACAGATAGTCTCCTCATATCATACCATCTAAAGCCGTACACTGCAAATTCCCTAACGCGCTCATCTATTATGAACTTGATTAAGTTCTCTTTTAAGGCAATGTTTACTTCTGCGTCAGCTGCTGGCATACGCAATTTTCTGAAGGAAATAAGTGTTTTGAGGGACCCTGATATATCGCCAGTTCGAGCCTCACACTCTGCTTTCATCAATTCAACATCAGATAAGTAAACACCTTGCGAGGCTTGAGAGGCAAAGGGCCCTTTTCTCCTTAGTAGGCCCCCTGGGTTAGATATGGTACTGTTGTTCGGTTTGTCTGTAAATGATTTCAAACGCTGGTCATTCGCCCCGTACAAACTAATCACCCAAGGTGCTACCACCAGATCATTTGAGGTCGATGGCCAGGTAACTACGCTCGTCCTGGTAAATAGGCTTTCAGTATTAAGCAGCGAACTTACTGTCCAGGTAGCTACTTTGTAGGTTTCATTATAATCATATATCGCTACAGGGAATTCAGTAGGATAGTGCGTTTTTGCGGTGTTAATCAACGACAGCGCCTTTATATAGTCACCCATATAAAAATATGCCTTGGCTAAAACCAGCTCTGCTCCAGATTTTGTTAAACGAATTCTTGCCGTATTATTAACCGGGATGAACGGAATCGCTTCCGTAAGATCTGTAATAATTGACTGATAAACCTGCTGCACGGTAGCACGGGTGAAAGAATTTTGTGTAACATCTGCCTCAGTGATTAGCGGAATTCCCGGGTCTGTAGCTGAGCTCTCGTTATTATAGGGCTTTCCATAAAGATTGATCAACATTAAATTGAAATATGCCCGATTCCCTTTCGCCTCCATTTGCAACCTCTTCTTATAATCATTATCCGATCCTGCAGATTCCATTACTTCATTAATAATTTTATTATATAAGTACAGATTTTTGATTGGAGTAGACAATTCCGAAGCACTGACATTCGGATCATAAACATTGGCCTGCCAGGTAAATAACCTTACCGTTTGTATATTTGCGGAATTGAAAAAGTTGCTTATCGTTGCCACATCATCTCCCATAGGCACGCTTGGGTGACTCGTACCAATCGACAATACCGAATTGGCATCCAGAAACAATCCCTCATAATCAGAGGTGTTCTTAACAATCAGTTTGCCCTTTGGCTTTAGTTCCAAAAAGCTTTTTTTGCAGCCGCCCACGAGGCCGGCTGTTAACAAAAACAAAATAATGATATTTATTTTTTTCATGGTACTTAATCTAAATACAAAAATTTATAGTGAAATATTTGCACCAACAGATATGGTATTCTGTCCGGTACGCAACGCACGAATGCCCCCAACTTCTACGTCCTGTCTTTGAAATTCTGGGTCTATGCCGTATTTATTGGCTTTCCACAGCATCACATTTCCAACTTGAGCGAAAACACGGAAGGTATGTATTGAGAGATGTCTCAATATATTTTCGGGCAGATCATAACTTAAAGTGATATCCCTTAGTTTCACAAAAGCACCGTCAATTACATTAGTGTTTGAAATCATGTAATACCACGGATAACGCGCAGCGTTTTGTTGGGTATTGCCAATAAAGGATGGAATATCTGTAAACTGTTCATCCCCCGGCTTTTTCCACCTATTTGCAAAATCACTATGATAATTCGTGGCCCGTGCATTGATACCGGTATATTTTGTATTTACATCTCTCCTGATTACGTTGCCTGCATTAAATATCATGTTGGCCTGAAGATTAAATGATTGATATCGGAATGAATTTAAAAATCCACCTGACCATTTTGGTTGATAGGTTCCCATGTATAAAATATCTTCCGGTTTTGTCGCATTGAAAGCTTTCGTGATGGTTCCATTATTCAGCCTGGCCTGAGGATCTCCGTTTGCATCCAGACCCACATAGTCATATGCAAATATGGGATAAGCTGAATAGCCTTCCACAAAACTTGCCCTTAACTTACTTATACCGGTGCTGATTGCAGTGCTGTTAACCTTGGTAACGGTATTGGTATTGTGGGCGACGTTGAACGTACTTCGCCATTCAAACTGAGCACTTCTGATATTTACTGTAGTTAAAGATAGCTCTATTCCTTTATTTTTTAGTTCGCCCACATTTCCAAGGACTGTTGCGCCGGTGGCTATTGCAAATGGATTAATAGCATACTGATCCAGTAAGTCCTGGGTGTTTTTCCAGTATAAATCTACTGATCCGGAAATTCTGTTATTTAAAAATCCAAAATCGGCTCCGATATTAGTATTTTTAGTAAGCTCCCATGTTAATGTTCGGTTTGCCGGAGTAATCAGTCTATATATGTTACCATTTGAAAATGTATAATTGAGGCCAGCTCCCGGACCTATGATATCGTCCGATGATGCGGTTCCTGGCGATGGTGAATTGCCGGTTATTCCATAGGTTGCCCGAAGTCTGAACATATTTAACCATTGAAACTCCTCCATGAATTTTTCTCTATTCATATTCCACAGTCCACCAACACTCCATACCGGTCTATTTTGAGCAGATTTGTCTTTTCCAAAAAGATTGGATTGATCAAGACGCACACTGGCGTTGATCCCATATCTGCCTTGGAATGTATAGGCCAGATTTGAATAGTTCGAGATCACACGGGTTTCCACTTCCGTGTTCGAAAAGTAATCTCTGGAGGCAAAATTAAAACCTTGATTAATAGGATTGACAACATTGAAGAAACCATTTTCCAAGGTTTTATAGTCAATCGATGGGAAGGAGTAGAGATCATCATCGAATCCTCTGATCAGATCTGATGAGACAACTGTTTTCATGCGTTGCACTTCACTGCCGACCAGCACAGTTAGCTGATGCTTTCCTTCCAGCCAATCCCGGTTAAAAACCAACTGATTTCTTAGTGTCCAGTCCGTCGTATTGGTGTTATTGGTCGATAAACGTCCGCCGGTCTTTGGAAAGTTATAAGTGAGCAGTTTGGTTGTAGGATTATATGTCGCAAAGCTCATCACCTCAGACCTGACATCGTAAAGATCTTGGCCTTCAAATTGTCTTGAACTGTTTTTAGCTAAGACTGTGCTGTATATTCCCTCGAAACGTAGCCCCTTGATAATTTTAACCGTCAAACCACCATTTAGCCTGGCCGATAATCCGTCCACATTTGTATAGCCGTTGTCAGGCTCATTGAGCGGTATATAATTAAGGCTGACACCACCGATTTTTTCCGCCGGAATTCGTAATTCATCAGGAAGATACCTCCACGGCATGCTAAGAGATTCACCATTTCCCCCTTGGAAAAGCTGATATGGCGTAAAGTTTGATGTGAAAAGGTCCCATGGTTTAGATTTACCCCTGGTATGGGTAATATCCGTGATTAGATATAATTGAATGCGATCACTTACCTTGAAATCCTGTCTGAGGTTAAATTTGAATGTCTCACTATTGTTATCGGGGACATTGCCGTTGTTTTTCGCTAAATTATAGTTAAAAGACCCATATGCTGCGTATTTTTTGGAACCGCCGCTGACAGATAAGGAATGATTCGTCACCCATGTATTCCTATAAAATAAGTCTTTGATCTGATCTTTATTTGAGATACGGGACATGCTATCCAGCCTGGCATTAGCGACAGCTTGGGTAATTAAGCCTCTGGAAAGGTCATATAAAGTTTGTTCGTGCGGCGGAACAGTAAGGTTCGTTCGGCTAATGACACTCGCCCAAGGGGTGATTGCAGGATCGAAGATTTCTTTCGAAGCCTGGATAAACTCTTGAGAGTTCAGCACAGGTAAATAATCTAAATCAGGACGCTGTTGTAGCCTGGTGTATGTGTTGTAGTCAACTTTGAGCTTTCCAGAAATGTTGCCTTTCTTTGTTGTAATGACAATTACACCATTAGCGGCCCGAGCTCCCCAAATAGAAGAAGCGGTCGCATCCTTTAGTACCGAAATATCGGCTACATCATTTGGATTAATCTGAGCGATGTCATTTATGGGAACCCCATCAACAACAAAAAGTGGTGAGCGGGACGCCGAAATTGTGCTTACCCCTCTGATCTGGAATTGATCAGCTCCCGGAGCATTATTAACGGTAAGGCCCGGGACTAATCCGTCCAAACGCTGAATAATATTCATTGTACCCACCCGGTCATTAAAAGTTTTCATGTCAGGCTTTGAAAATGATCCTGCACTTCGCTCTCTGGATAGTGATTGATATCCAGTATTGACAACGTTTACCTCTTCAAGATTTGCTGTAGATAATGCCAATTTAATTGTAATCAATTCAGATAAGTTTTCAAGCAATATGATTTCCTTACGTTCATAGCCCACAAACGAGATAATGAGCACTGTTCCAGTGTTCACATTCGCAAGGGTGAAATGGCCCGTTTGATCAGTCGTAGTTGTCTGATTGCTACCTTTAACGGTAATTGTTGCGCCGGCAAGCGCTTCTCCCTTTTCATTCTGTATCAGGCCTTTGATATTGGCATAGCCAGCAGTTGAATTGCCGATAGGGGACGAGTCAGATTTTCCTCTGATGATAATTGCTTTATTTGTAATGACATAAGTTAGATTTTGATTTTGCAAAATCTGACTGAGTGCCGTGGATAAATCCATGTTTTTAATGTTAACATCGATCGGTTTTGCCTTATTAAGCTGATCCGTTGCAATTAAGATATTAAACCCCGTCTGCTTTTTAATTGAGTTGAATAATTTAGATAGTTTAGCTTTAGATTCTATCAGTGTTACCGTTTGTGCTTTGCTTACAGCATTGACCTGAAGCAGCGTGGCGATAAGTAGCAATGCGGTCAGTTTTATCATTCGGGTCGTTTGGCGAAGCGGGCGTTTTAGCACCGTGGGAATGATATTAAAAGCATAGCAATATTTCATACTTTTTAATTAGTTTGGTTTGGTTGATATTAATGGTTCGTTCAAGTTGATTTTCCTAAGAATAGGAAAAGATGTACCAGTCCTCTGTCAGGCGATGTTGGTCCATCGTCTGAAATTATTGGTCACATCTGGGAAAAGGTTATTCAAGTAAAATTTTCTTCATATTATTAGTGGTTTAGGTGCTTTATTTTAGTTTATCACATGTATTTTTCTTCCTTGGATCTTGAATTTAACTTCACCTGTCAATTCAAGGTTTCTTAAAACCGGTTTAATGTCTTCATATCGAGAAACACTGCCCCAGAATAGTTTCGATTTATTGTTTCCTTCATACACAATCTCTACATTATACCAGCGTGCCACTTTTCTTAAGATACTTTCCAGGGTCTCATTATCGAAGGTAAATTCATTATTCTTCCAGTCTATGGCACTATTGATATCTACAGATTTCACTGTCAAACCGTTAAGGTCGGATTGAGATTGCTGCCCAGGCAACAAAGTGCGATGTTGACCGCTTTTTAAAAAGACTTTAACACGGCCTTCCAAAAGGGTGGTTTTTACAATAGGCTCATCGGCGTAACTATTGATATTGAAATGTGTTCCTAATACTTCTACTTTTTGGGTTTCTGTCTCTACAACAAATGGATGCGATCTGTCCTTCGCGACCTCAAAATATCCTTCGCCAACTAATTTTACTTTACGCTTGCCATCCACACCCAAGTGTGTGTTAAAGGTAAGACTGGAAGAAGCGTTAAGCCATACCAAGGTTCCATCCGATAGCTTAACAATATAAGTTTGACCTGCAGAGGTGGAAACGGAGTTGAGCTTATCGACTGAATAACCGTTAGATTCAACCTCGTAAATCAATTTTCCTTCTTTGGTTTTAGAAATAGAAACGCCCTGCTCTTTAGCAAGTTTCCCATCAAAATCTCCTGTCAAACTTATCTTTTTCCCATCCGAAAGGGTCAACGTGGCACCAATTTTTCCCGGTACAATATTGGTTCTGTTCGCAGCATAATTTGCATGAGTGGTCTTTTTAGATTCCTTCTGATAAAAGTAACCGCCTAAGACTATTATTATCGAAATCGAAGCTGCAATAGAAATTTTTCTCCACAGCTTGATCCTGGAGGATGTTTGATTGGATTTGATGGCTGCTTTTTCCATGATTTGGGTCAGCATCATCTCTTCTGGAGTGATTCCTAGCGGCTCTTGCGTCACTAATCCAGCCTGCCAAAAGTCTTGGATCATCGCCTTTAGTTCATCGTCGTAGTCCTCAGTTGCCAATAGTTGCTGAAACTCCAAACGTTCCTGATAGCTGGCCGTTTTATCTGTAAATCGTTTGAATAGGTAGCTAAGTCTTTCCATCACCCATAAAGAGTGATTTCAGGGGAAAAAGGTAGTAGGCGCTGTAAAAATTATTTGTGACAATGGAGCGCACTTGTTAAGACCATGATGATAATTGGCCCAATCTTAATTTCTAAATGTTTTCTAATGAACTTTACGGAATTATAGATCTGTGTTTTTACGGTTTCTGGTGAGATATTTAAGAGTGTTGCAATTTCCTCGTACTTTAATTTTTCCTGCCGGCTCAACAGGTATATCCGTTGCTGCTGAAGCGGAAGTCTTTGAACCACCTCGCCAATCATAACCCGAAAATGCTCAGAAGGGTTTTCCAGAGCCTGGAAATCTGCCTCCCATTGCAAGTTCTGTTCTAATATCGGCTGAAGTTTTTTTTCCTTTGCTAATTTTTTCAATGCTGTAAAAGCCTGGTTTTGGCAAAGAATAAACAAATACCCACTAAAATTGTCGATACCTGCTAACTTTTCTCTTCTTAACCAAATCGCAACAAACGCATCCTGAACAATTTCTTCCGTCAGGGTTATGGATTCGGTTAACCGTAAAATAGCTTCTCCTAGGCCATGATAATACCATTTGAATAGCTCAGCAAAAGCTAATTCATCCCCGGTAGCGACTTTCGCCAATAAATCTCGCTCAGCATGATGGGGGGTTATAGCCATTTATTAAATTTTCGCCTAATTTAAGAATAAACGCCTCTTTATTAACAAATATTTTACAAATGAATAGTTCATCCATGAAGCATGTTCGCCAGGCTATGCCTGCTAATTCCGTTTGAAATTTTCAGACCATCATTAAAGTCTTTATGGATCTATTGTAATCTCAGTTTTAGATTTAAACTCAACCTAGACCGTTTTGAAAAGAATTCATGGAATTATTTTTCTGATTTTTATCTCATTATTTCAATTAGCAGGCCTTTATCATTGTACTCACCAATAAGTTTCGATTTCGCTCTTGAAAAACAGAGCTGCAGTGTTATCATCGGAAATATTTATTATCCATTTCTTGACTGCCACTTTCCTCGATTTCGTTTAGCTCTGATTTCTTTCTTTTTGTCTACAACTTTCGGAATTAATTTTTCTCTTTCTTTTTGTAATTTCATTAACCTAACCAAGCTCATCATACTCTGTCATCTTAGTGTCTAGTTCGGCGATTCTCTTCAGATCATCAATAAATTTGTTATTAATTCGAACCATTATCGACCCCCAAAGGGGCTTCAATCAGTCATCATAGTGATTTAAAATAAACATTATTTAATCGAGTGCAAATCCTCGGAGGCGCTGCTCGATTTGCACCTAATACACCAATAGTCCAATCCCCCCAATATTGGATAATACCAGAAAAACAATGCCCAACATTGTAGTACATTAAACTGTGCTATGGAACCATTTGGCTTTGAGAAACTTCCTGAAATCATCCGTCAGTTATTTGAAAGGGTAGAACGGATCGAAGAAATGGTCTCAGATCTTAGTCCGGTTGATGACAGATCGAATGACCTTTTGACTGTAAAGGAAGCAGCTGATTACCTGAAGGTTTCCGTGCAATCCCTATACTCTAAAGTGAGTAGAATGGAAATACCTGTAAGCAAGCCCGGTAGGCGATTGTACTTTACCCGATCGGAACTCAAGAATTGGGTTTCAGCTTCCAGGCGTAAAACTGCATCTGAAATCATTCAGGAATCGCAAAGTAAAAGCAGTCATTTGGACAAAAAGGACATATTCATTTAGCTTGCGCCAAGCTTTTCCTCATTTCTGTGCAGTATAAAAATTGCTGGTTTTTTTTCTTGACCATCACCGACACTTTCATCCTCAACATCTTTAAGCAGCATCCTTGCTGCTGCCTGGCGCTTGGTCTTATCTACGATTTTCGCATAAATTTCGGTATTTTTCAAGGAGCGGTGACCGAGCAGTTTAGATACCGTGTAAATATCAGTACCCAACTCAAGCTGAAGTGTAGCAAAAGTATGCCTGAAGCTGTGGAAGGTGATATTCTTAAAAATGCCCGCGGCAGTACACCAGTTGGTAAAGAATGATTTTAGCTGACTGTACTTCAGACCTGGGAAAAGCAAGTCTCCCGGTTCCATTCGCTCTCCAAGGCGGGCAACAGCCTGATCCGATATTGGCATTACTTCTGCCTTTTCTGTTTTACCTTGCGAAAATTGAATTTCAAAACTGCCCGGCCTGCCCCTGAGTTCTGACCAGTGTAACGTACTGACGTCTGACCATCTAAGTCCGGTAAGCCCGGAAAAAATCGCCGCGTTTTTCATTAAATCCGAACTCGCAGGCGTATCTGCCAAATGCTGGAACTCTTCCATTGTCAGTCTTTCCCGATTGGTTTCCTTTAGTGGTATAGGATCAACCATCGCATGCAGGTCCATTGGGATGAGCTTTCGCCTGTAGACATGGCGCAGTACCGCCCTGAATTTGGCATAATAAGTAACTGCTGTATTCCTTTTGATCGGCCAGATTCCGGGGCCGCTCAATAGATAATTTTTGTAATCTTCACAAAGAAAATCAGAAAGCTCCGGCAGACGCAGATCATGACCGCTAAAAGCGATAAAGTAACGCAGTCCCATTTCCCAGTGATCGTTCATTGATTTCCGACGGCTTTTGGACACCTGCCTAAAAATTTCGGTAAAGCTTGCATTTCGATCCTGTTCTGAAATAATCCCAAAGCGCCTGTTCTGTATTTCTATCTGGCGTTGTGCACAGACAGTCTGAGCGGTGAGTAGTGTTTCTTTGTTATGAATGCGCTGCAGTTCATTCTCAGGTTTTGTAAACACGTATAGTTTCAGCGTAACCGACCGTTGTGCTTTTCCCGTCTTATTATTTAAAAACGGGGGATAATAATCCAGATAAAGGCTTTGCCTTCCGGTACTAAGATTTTTCCTTCTGAGTGTAACGCTTCCCATAACTTATTAACTTTTATAAAATATCTGGTTCAATGCTGATCTGAGTACATAGCTGAACTTTCCGCTTTTGAATATTTCAAGATCATTCCGTTTGATCAGGTCATAAAGTGCTTTTTCTGATATACCAAAATACTGTTGAGCATCAGCCATGCTCATGCAGTAGACCAGAGCAGGACTTTTCTGTCGATTAATACCTTGGACAGGCTGAAAATCGACCTGTTTAAGGACCTTATCCAAGTGCTTTCTTTTAATTAGTGTTTTCCGTTCGCTAAGCTGTATTGCTTTAATCCGGCCATTCTTGATCTGCTGATAAATTATCCTTTCACTGCAATGAAGCAGGCGAGCAGCCTGTTTCACCGTAAGGAACTCTGCCGGCTGATCATTGATCGCTTTTGTACGGATACTAAGCGTCTGTTCATTGCTGGCAGAAATCTTCACATTACGGATCTTTTGTTTGTAGTGCCGCCTGTTGCAATTCAGGCTGCAGTATTTGCTGACCGTAGTTTTTGCCAAGAACGTATTGCCGCAGTGTTCGCAGATTCGCTCGACTGTTATATTGCTGCTCATTTCATCCTTTTTTGCTGCATTTGGCGCAAGTCGACAGGAATTTAGACCCTATAACATCAGTAGTAATTTCCCCTCAAATAGTGGGTTATTAGTGCTGTTTAATGTTTTTTAGTGTCGTTAAGTGTCGATAAGCGACATCATTTCACCCATGATTTTTTTGGGAAAAATTTCAGGCGCTCGAGCAACAAATGAGCAACAAAAATGCGAAAAATAGTGGTAACCCTCCAAGAAATTGGAGGAGAAATATTAACATAACTTATTAACAATCAGTATGTTGGTTGCCGTAAGTTGTCGAAATTAGTGGTTATTTTAGGGGATTATTTGCCGATACAAAACTTCGTAAATATATTCTCAAGCAAATCATCGGTAGTAACTGTACCTGTAATCTCACCAAGGTAATGTAGCGCCTGTTTAATGTCCATCGCTAAGAAATCGGAGGTTACCGGATTGTCAACATTAGCCAAAACCCTTTGCAGTGCATGTTCGGTTTGTTTTAAAGCTTCTACATGGCGGATATTCGTTACCAGGGTTTCGCTGGTGTTAATGTGATGCAAGTTAACCTGCTCTAATAAAGTGGTTTTTAATTCATCTATACCTTGTTTCTCTTTAGCAGAAATAAAAACAACATCTAACGCTTCGAAAGCTTTACGTTGTGCATCAGCCATGAGGTCGGCTTTATTGACTAAAATTAAATAGGGGATGGCCAGTTGGGCTAAACCCCGAATCTGCTCTTCAATTTCTGAAATACTTTGAGCAGCGTCGGCCATATAAATAATTAGTTTGGCCTGTTTCATTTTTTCTAAGGTACGTTCTACGCCTAAAGCTTCAATAATATCGGCTGTATCGCGGATTCCGGCTGTATCGATAAAACGGAAAACAATACCGCCAATGGTGAGTTCATCTTCAATGGTATCGCGTGTGGTTCCGGCAATATCCGAAACTATAGCGCGTTCTTCGTTCAGAAGGGCATTTAATAGGGTAGATTTACCCACATTAGGCTTGCCTGCAATAACAATTGGAACCCCGTTTTTAATCACATTTCCCATTTCGAAAGAGGAGATTAACCGTTGCAGAACGTAGTTGATTTTGTTCACCAGGTTTTTTAGTTGCTCACGGTTGGCAAACTCTACATCCTCTTCTGCAAAATCGAGCTCAAGCTCAATCATCGAAGCGAAATGGATCAATTGTTCGCGTAAACCTTTTAATTCGTTGGCAAAGCCGCCACGCATCTGTTGCATGGCCACATCATGCGAAGCCTTCGAATTGGAGGCAATTAAATCGGCTACTGCTTCGGCCTGACTTAGATCGAAAGCACCGTTTAAAAAGGCACGTAAGGTAAATTCGCCGGGTTTGGCAGCGCGGGCTCCTTTGCTAATTAACAGGTTAATAATCTGTTGGATAATATAATTAGAACCATGGCAGGAAATTTCTACCACATTTTCTTTGGTATACGATTTTGGGGCAACAAATAAACCCGCCACCACTTCATCAACAATATGATCGCCATCTTTAACCAGGCCAAAATGCAAAGTATGCGAGGCCTGCTTTTCTAAATCTTTTCCTGCAAATACGGTATTGGTAAGTGAGATAGCCTCCGGACCCGATAAACGGATTACGCCAATGGCGCCAGAACCTGAGGGAGTAGATAAAGCAATAATGGTATCTTGATTGTTCATGTGCGGTATTAAAGCTGCAAAAATAAGGCTAATCTGTGGGTATATCGTGTAAGGGAAGTAATTTTTTTAAGCATTGATCAATCGGGTAACTGACGCCAAACGCAAATCCCTCAACGCCTATCAACTAACAGCCATTCGACTCCGCTCAGGGTGACATATCGAGGGGAGATCGATTAATTGAGTCTCAACGCCAAGCGCCCAACTCCAAACTGCTTAATCAGTTAATTGACTTCGGACTCCAGACTGCCGACTTCGGACTATAAACTCGTTCTGCTTTTCAATATTAAGGTTTATCTTAAAACATTTTCACTCCGATTGTGTTTAAACCTCAAATCAGAATAAGCTTTTATGACGAACAATTTACCCCTGACCGTTAAACGATCGATAGAATTATTGGGTCTAATGGCCATTGTAGCCGTTATGGTAATCGGAAGAGATATTATTATGCCGATGTTGATGGCTTTTTTTATCAGCATCATGTTGCTACCGGTGTATCGCTTTTTAAAAAGAAAAAAAATACCCGAATCGTTAGCCATTATCTTATCCATTTTATTAGTGGCACTGTTTGTAGCTTTGATTATTTGGTTTTTTTCGAACCAGATTGGCATTTTGGTTAAAGATTTTCCACAGATAAAAGCGAACGTAACACAGCATATCAATTCATTAAGCGATTGGATCAGTCGCATTACCCATTACGACGATAAGGAGCAAAAAGCCTTCATCAAAACTAAAAGCGACGATCTGATGAACATGGGCACCTCGCTTGCAGGTGGTGCTGCCGTTACCTTAAGTGGCATTTTTGTATTTATCGGTTTGTTGCCCATTTATATTTACCTGATGCTTTTTTATAAAGACATTTTATTACGCTTTATCTTCATGTGGTTTAAAACAGACGATCATCCAAAAGTGAAAGAAGCGATTTATGAAACCGAATCGATCATTAAAAGCTACCTAATCGGACTGTTGATCCAGATCACCTACATGACTATTTTATTGGGTGGAATATTGATGTTAATCGGTATAAAACATGCCTTATTAATCGGGGTAATCTTTGCCATCTTAAACCTGATCCCTTACGTGGGGGCCTTAATTGGTAACTTGATAGGGGTGCTGCTTACGCTCACTTCATCTCAAGAATTATGGCCGGTAATTACCGTTTTATGTGTAATTGCATTTGTTCAATTTTTAGATAACAACATACTCATGCCGCGTATTGTAGGTTCTAAAGTAAAAATTAATGCCTTATTTGCCATCCTCGGGGTATTTATCGGTGGCAGTATAGCCGGGGTTTCGGGAATGTTCCTAGCACTGCCTATCGTGGCTGTACTCAAAATTGTCTTCGATCGCACAGAATCATTCAAACAATGGGGGGTATTACTAGGAGATGAACGCCCGGCTAAAAGTCCGATGACTTTTCCCAGTTTTAGGAAGAAAAAGCCAGTGGCGACTAAAACGGGGATAGAGAAGGGCTAGGCTGATAAGGATGGAGGATAGGAAATGTAGTTAGTTCTGTGGTAATCATTGTAAGGCAGTTTGATGTGTAGGTTAGAGTCAATGTCATTAAGTTAAGGGATAAATCGCAAAAAGATGTCACCCTGAGCGTAGTCGAAGGGCATTTGTTTGCGTTTTATCAATCTCAAAAAGTCTTCGACTACGCTCAGACTGACGACCGCAGTGCTTAACTTAATGATTTCGAGGTTAGGGTAGAAGATGGAGAATGTAATTAGTTCTGCGTCAATCAACGTAATCTGCGGGAAAGCCATTGTAGTATAGTTTTTCCGCAGATTTAAGAAGACAAGCGCAGACGATATTTAATTTTAACCTCCAAATTTACGCACCCTATAAATGAGTGATAACATGAAATACCTTCCTAATCGGTTAACTTGCCTATCCACAATTACGTTATCAAATACATCTCTTGATATCCCTGAGTTCTGATCAAAAAGATCGAATCCTTCTACACGGATAGCAGCCATATCGTTCTTCATAAACTTATATTCCATTGATAAACGAAGCAATGTTGGATTACGCACCGCACCATTATCAAAACCTGAGTTAATCTGTTTCGTGAAATCGTAGCCTAGGGTAAGGTCCTTAAAGAAATAATTGCGACCTTCTATCCCACACTCAAAACGGTTAGATTGGCGGTCGGTAAATGTATCATTCGAATATTTGGTCAGGTTTTGCGAATAGGAGGTTTCTACCTCAAAATTAACAATATCTTTCAGGTCTACCCTAAATTCGAGTTCCTGGCGCCAGGCCATATTGCGAGCTTCTATTCTGCTGTTATCGGTAAAGGTAATGTTGTTGTTCAACTGTCCAGAACCAGAATAGCCAATGGTAAACTTCCGCTCTGGCGAGAGCGGTTTACTAATGTCGTAATCACCTTGTAAAGTGTAGTACCCATCTGTGTTAATGTAACTGGTAAGCTGATTAACAGTGCCTGGTACACGCTCTTTAGTGGTAACAATCCTATCGTTAGTGCGTTCGTACTTGAAATTAGCCATGATCACTTTTCCGGCGCTCCAATCGGCTTGTTTGTAATGGGCATTGATACTGTGGATAAATTCGGGCTTTAGATTAGGGTTACCCGTAACCACGTTCTGTAAGTTAGAATTGTCGGATATAGGTTGTAGTTGTAAGAATCCAGGTTGGTTATTTCTTCCCCAATAATTTACATCCAGCGATTGCTGGTTAGAAAATTTATACGAGAACCGACCAGAGGGGATGAGGTTAAAAGTACGGTTAACGGTTTCAATATTATTACTTAAATTCTGTCCCTGAAGTAAAGCTGGCTGTGCGTTGATGCCTAGTGTATAGTTCAGCTTTTCGCCGATATACCGGTAATTCAGCCCTACTTTATTGGTGATGAACTGGTAATCGTAAATATTGCTAAGGTTTGGATTAAATACCTGATTACCATTAGCCACATCATAAGCATCTCTCGAATTATTTGTTGATGATCGGTTCCAGCTGTAGTTTACTTCTAAAAAGGTTTTTTTCCAAAGTGGCTCCATGTACGATGCGCCAATGTTAAGTCCTAAATTCCGGCTATTTTGGTTGTTCAACTGATTTTGTAATACCGAATCGGCTACGTTAGCATGAATGTTGATGTATTTGTTATACACATCGCCAAAATTTTCGCCATTGGTGTAATTAATGTTACCCCAGGAAGTCAGGTTCCGGCCTTTCTTCGGAAATTTATGGTTGTAAAATATGTTGGTACGGGCATTCAGGTTATTCGAACTACTGAAATTATTACTTTCCCTTCTGGTGAATAAAGTGTCTTGAGTAATAAGTGAGCTACCTGTATTATTGCCACTATTGGTATTGTAAGAAAAGTTTGGAGAAATTTTAAGGTAATTCATGGTATCTATTTTATACTCTAAATTACCCCCAAACCAATGGCTATAGTTATCGCTCTTACCGTTGTTGCGGGCATCTTCAAGTCTGCTCAGCGGATTTTGCCCCGCATCTTGTAAAACACTTTGTGTATAGGTAGAACTAATGGTGTTGTTTTTATTGTTGTTGAAATTATATCCGGCATCTGCCGAGAGTTTGGTGTTAAACTCATTTTTATAGTTAAGTCCGGCAACATTTCTGGTTGTAATGCCATCGCCGCCGCCACCGCGCATATTGGCATTGGCCGAAGTGCCATCGAATGAGAGCTGCTGTTCACCTTTCATGCTATTTCCCCGTATATTGGTATTATAGCGATCGGCGTTGCCCAAACCTGCAGAGGCCCTGGCAAAATAACCTTTCTTTTTATCTTCTTCAATGGTCAGGTTCAGCACCTTTTCCGGCTCGCCGGTTTTAATGCCTGTAAGTTTGGCCTGATCGCCATAATCGTCGATGAACTGAAGGTTTTTGATAATATCGGCAGGAAGATTTTTAATGGCTGTGGCTACATCTGTTCCGAAGAAATCTTTACCGTTAACTCGTATTTTGGTTACAGGCGAACCCTGGCTGGTTACATTCCCATCCTTATCTACCTTAATACCGGGTAGTTTTTTCAATACTTCATCAACAGCATCGCCATCTCTAACAGGAAAGGCCTTGGCGCTGAAACTCACTGTATCTTCGGTTACTTTAACAGGAGGAACACCAGAGATCACTACGCCCTCAAGTGTGTTCGATGATGGTTTAAGCTTAATATCGGTGATGTTTAAAATACTACCCTTTTCGATCTGATATTGTTTAATAAATGTATCGAAGCCGATAAAAGCTGCTGATAAGGTAAATTGTTTAGATTTAATTTTATCTAATGCAAATGTACCATCGTTGTTGGCAGAGGTGCCTATACTGTCGGCGCCGAATTTAATTCTGACTACCGCACCAGGTAGTGGTAAGCCTGCAGTATCTAACACTATACCCTTTACGGCATAATTTTGTGCGTTACTGTTTGTGAAAATACCTGCAAAGAGCAGGAGTAGCAAAATCGATTTAGTAAAAGCCCTCATGAATTTATTTGTGTGTGGCATAAAAGTACGGAGCAGCGCGTTAACCCTGTTCAGCGTAATCAACATGTTACTGATTTTGGCTATTTTAGCTATTAATGTGATGGCGTTTTGCTGCCTTTCCCTTGGGTATCAGGCCGAATGGCAGATGTAAGCTGGTAGCAGATGGCATTTAAGATTGAACTACTACTCATCAGGTATTTTATTTTGTATGCGCTTTCAGTACTACATTCCGGCCAAGGGTTTTAAACCTCACGGCATTATCTTGTTCTACAGTAATGGTTATGTGCCCCGTTTTACTGGTATTTATATCGCTTACCTTGCCAGATTTACCGATATGCGTTCCTTTAACCACAACGCAGTAGTCGCCATCTTTTAAATTTGTTGTTTCCATTTTAGTTTTTACAGGCCTGAGTTTGTTTCTGAACCCCGTAATTTTATTTCAGTATTTAATTGACTCAGTTTAATTGCAACGGGTAACCAAGTGAGCATACAGCCTGGAATAACGGCAAGGAGCACAAAGTTTTGTTTTTTAACAATCAGATATAAAAGTGCACCAAACAGAAACAACATCACAATAGCACCTCCAATTAACAGGCCACTCAATTGTTTTTTCTGTTTGTTTAATTCGGTTAGGCTAAGTTCGGATAGTTTGTTGTTTTTCATAGTGGATCAGTTAGGCTTCTCAGTTAAAACTATGAAATTTTTACTGTTTTTAAAATCTTGAAAGATTAAAGATGTAAAATGCTGGTTATCCAGTCTTATCTAAGCACAAATTCCATTATCTTGTAAACGTTCGGTTTAATAAATCCAAAACCATTATTTTTGGTTGAAAACTGACGCTGTTTTAATGCTTATACCAAATATATCATGATCAAAAGATTAATATCTTTATTGTTGCTATTGATTTCTTTCGCGGGCTTTTCGCAGGAAACTACTAAAACTTATCTTTCCGGAACGGATAAAGACCATACCAAACAATGGGATTTTTATTGTACTGCCGGTCGTAAAAGTGGCATATGGACTAAAATACCTGTGCCATCTAACTGGGAATTACAGGGCTTTGGAACTTACAACTATGGGCACGATAAAGTTAAAGCCAGCGAACAGGGCATTTATCGTTATGAATTTCCGATGGGTAAAATAACAGGAAAAAAAGTATTCCTGGTTTTTGAAGGCGCGATGACCGATACTAAGGTAAACATTAACGGAAAGCTGGCCGGAGACCTGCACCAGGGCGGATTTTATCGGTTTAAATATGATATTACCTCCCTTTTAAAACCCGGGCAGAAGAACTTACTGGAAGTTACGGTTGATAAAGTATCGGCAAATGCGTCGATTAATAAAGCAGAAAGAACGAGCGATTTTTGGATTTTTGGCGGTATTTTCCGACCGGTTTACCTCGAAACTGTTCCAAACAAATTTATAGAAAGAGTTGCTGTTAATGCTAAGGCCGATGGAACCTTTCAGCTCGATATTTATGGCCAGAATTTGGCTGCTGATGATATTCTTGAAGCCCAGGTGAAAAAATTAACTGGTGAAAATGTGGGAAAAGCATTTGCTGTAAAAGCGAATTTAGCGAATGGCATGCAGACCCTAAAAGCTACTTTCTCAAACCCATTATTATGGAGTAGCGAATTCCCCAATTTATATCAGGTGGTGGTTCGGATCAAAAATAAACAGAAAATTATTCATCAGGTAAAACAAAAGTTCGGTTTTCGTACGCTTGAGCTGCGTAATGGCGATGGTTTTTATGTTAATGGTTCGAAAATGATTTTAAAAGGTGTTAATCGCCATAGCTTTTGGCCCGAAAGCGGACGTACATTAAGTCGCGAGGTACATTTAATGGATGTGAGGTTAATGAAAGAAATGAATATGAATGCCGTTCGCATGTCGCATTATCCACCTGATGCAGAGTTTTTGGATATCTGCGACTCCTTAGGACTGTATGTGATTAATGAATTAACGGGCTGGCAGGCAAAATACGATAACACAGTTGGGCACAGGCTTGTAAAAGAGCTTGTAATCAGAGATGTAAATCATCCATCTATTATTTTTTGGGCCAATGGCAACGAGGGAGGTTTTAATACCGATCTTGATAATGATTATGCTTTATACGATCCGCAGAAACGTACCGTAATTCACCCATGGGAGAAGTTTAACGGAACCGATACCAAACATTACCCAGATTATAATTATATGGTTAAGGCCACTACTTCAGGGCAGGAGGTTTTCTTTCCGACTGAATTTATGCATGCGCTTTATGATGGTGGTGCTGGTGCGGCTTTAGATGATTTCTGGAATCAAATGTTGATTCACCCACATGGTGCCGGTGGTTTTATTTGGGCCTTGGTGGATGAAAACGTAATCCGTACAGATAAAAATGGCATTTACGATGGAGATGGAAACCATGCGCCTGATGGAATTATTGGGCCACATCGCGAAAAGGAAGCCAGTTTTTACACCATAAAAGAGGTATGGTCTCCGGTTTTTATCGATCTGGCAAAAATTGACAGTGATTTTAACGGCAAAATCGCGATCGAGAACCGTTTCAGTTTTACCAATCTTGATCAATGTACTTTTAAATGGAAATTGCTTAGTTTTCCATCGGCTAACATAGCAGGAACAAAAGCTATTGTAAATGCCAGTGGCGCAACGGTTTCTAAGCTTAAACCTGGCGCAAAAGGTACGCTTGATCTGGCTTTGCCAAAATCGTGGGCACAAAGTGATGCCTTATATCTAACTGCTTATGGAGCTGATAAGAAGGAAATATATACCTGGAGCTGGCCGATAAAAACTGCCCGTTTGATTGCAGAGAAGCAAGAAACTACGCCAGCCAGTTCGGGAGTAAAAACCGAAGAAACTAACCAATCGCTCCTGATTAAACAGGATGGTATTAGCTACTATTTTGAAAAGGCAACGGGTTATCTGGAGAAAATTGTTAAGGGAAATACCAATATTTCTTTGTCGAAAGGTCCGGTGTTGGCTGGTGTAAATACCGAATTGAAAAATTTTAGTCACAAAGCAGAAGGCGCAAAGTATATCGTTGAGTCTGATTATCAGGGTGCTGGTAATTTGCATGCGAAGTGGACATTTGAAACCGGAAAGCTGGTAAAACTCGAATATCAATTTAACCAACAAGGCGATGCTGATTTTATGGGTATTACCTTTAATTATCCCGAGGATAAAATTACCGGAATGAAATACCTTGGCCGTGGCCCGTACCGGGTTTGGAAAAACAGGTTAAAAGGGCAGCAGTTTGGGGTTTGGCATAAGGATTATAATAATTCGATCACTGGCGAAACCTGGGGCTACCCTGAGTTTAAAGGTTATCATGCCGAAGTGAATTGGGTGACTGTAGAAAATAAGGAAGCCCCATTTACGGTTTACATACCTGATCAGGATACTTATCTGCAAATGTTAAGGCCTGCCCGTGAAGCTGCGGCATTAAGCAACAACAATGTAGAGCCCGCTTTCCCTGAAGGGAGTATTGGTTTCTTAAAAGGGATAAGTGCCATCGGGACCAAGTTTCAGTCGGCTTTATTATTGGGACCACAGAGCCAGAAAAACAAGACAGACGGAAAAACTTTTAAGGGGACGCTGTTATTTGATTTTGGAAAATAAGCGTTTAATCCCCTTAGGTTAAAACAGCACGGCAAAATCTTATTTAATCCGTATTTTTAACGATATGAAGATTGTATTTTTTTCTGCCAAACCTTACGACCGTGATTTTTTTGAAAGCTGTAATAAACATTATGATTTTGAATTAGAATTTTGGGAAACTCATCTGGGGCCACATATTGCCGATGCGATAAAAACAGGTACTGATGCTGTTTGTGTATTTGTGAACGATAAACTAACGGCTGATGTTATAGCCATACTGGCACAAAAAGGGGTGAGAATTATTGCTTTGCGTTGTGCAGGCTTTAACAATGTGGATCTGAATGCGGCCAAACAATACGGGATCCGTGTTTGCCGCGTTCCGGCTTATTCGCCACAAGCTGTTGCAGAACATGCAGTAGCCATGTTGCTTACCCTAAACCGTAAAACCCATAAGGCCTACAACCGCATACGCGAACAGAATTTTTCGCTTTCAGGTTTAATGGGTTTCAATCTTTTTGGCAAAACAGTAGGCGTAATCGGCACAGGAAAAATTGGCGCTGCTTTCTGTAAAATTATGCTTGGTTTTGGCTGTACTGTACTGGCTTCGGATCCTTTTGTGAATAAATCATTACAAAGTGCTGGAGTAAAATATTTGCCTTTTCATGAAGTGATAAAAGAAGCTGATATTATTTCGCTGCACTGCCCGCTTACACCAGAAAACCATTATCTGATTGGATCAAATAGCTTATTGACGATGAAAAAAGGTGTTACGCTAATCAATACAAGCAGAGGCGGGTTGGTTAACACACGAGAGGTGATTGAAGCGCTAAAAACAGGTCAACTTGCGGCGTTGGGAATTGATGTATACGAGCAGGAAGAACAACTCTTTTTTAAAGATCTTTCAGCAAGTATTATTGGTGACGATGATATTCAGCGGCTAATTAGTTTTCCGAATGTTTTGCTTACCGGGCATCAGGCTTTTTTTACACAAGAGGCCTTAACAGAAATTGCGGAGTCTACCCTAAAAACAGCTAAAATATTGTTAGACGATAATGCTGGAGAGATAGTTTCAGATGCAATATTGGTGTAAGAAGGTAAAGGAACAAACGCAGGGAGTTTTTGAAAAGTTGATTTTTACAAAATCTCCATGCGTCCGTTGTATTGCTATTTAATAATAAGAAGTATTAAGGTTGCTGTTCTGCTTTTCAGCAGCCTCAATAGGGGCATAATTAGAAAGAATAAGCGCTTCCCCTTTTTTCACACATACATCATGTTCAAAATGTACAGATGGACTTCCATCAGCAGTTCTGATCGTCCAGCCGTCCTCATCTAGAAAAACGTCTTTTTTGCCCATATTTATCATAGGTTCTATGGCCAGTACCAGGTTTTCTCTTAAGAGTAAACCGTTGCCTTTACGACCATAATTTGGTACCTGTGGGTCTTCGTGCATATCTTTCCCTAAGCCATGGCCTACCAGATCTCTTACTACGCCATAGCCCTGCTTTTCGTTATGGCTTTGGATAGCTGCACCAATATCGCCAATGCGTTTGCCCACAACAGCTTCTTTAATTCCAAGAAAAAGCGATTCTTTAGTTGTTTTTACCAGGTTTAGTACTGCTGGCGATACTTCGCCGACGATAAAGGTATAAGCATGATCGCCGTGAAAACCGTTTTTTATGGTACCCACATCTACTGAGATAATATCGCCATCTTTCAGCTCATCTTTAGTCGGAAAGCCATGTACAACCACATCGTTTACCGAGGTAATAATATGGAAAGGAAAACCATTATAGTTGTAAAAGGAAGGTACGGCGCCATTATCAAGTATAAATTCGTTGGCTATTCTATCAATCTCGAGGGTTGTAATGCCTGGCTTTAATATTTTAGCTACTTCTGCAAGGGTATCGCTCACCAGTAGGGCACTGATCTGCATCAGTTCTACTTCTTCGTTGGTTTTATATAAAATCATTGCTGCAAATTTAGCAAAAGAAGCGGAAAGGAAAAAGTAGAAAGGGTAGTAGCTAAGAGGCTTGAATGTTTGCGTGATCGAATGACTGCATGTTAGAATGATTGATTGCTTTTCGCTAAATTAAGAGCACAACCGGTAATCGGGTGTTAAAATTTTATTTCTGATTCTACTAAGGGTTTCTAAGCGCATGCCAAGGTAGCTGGCCAGATAACGCTGCGGTATCCTGTTGATATCCAAATCGCTTTCCTGGAGTTTGCGGTACCTGCTTATTGCTTTTGGTATCCTGGCCAGGATTGATCTTTCTGATGCTGCATAATAATGAAGCGCGAACAGCTTTCTGCCGATTAGGTTGGCCTCTGGATAGTTTGCATACATCGAATCGATTAGGGTATAAGGAATGCAGATGAGCTGACTTTCTTCCAGGGCCTGAAGATATTCTATCGAATGATCGGGCTGCTGATCGGGATGACGTATGGCTCCAATTAATTCATTTCCACAGCTAAACCAGGTGCTGATATCTTTTTTGCCGTCGCGTATGAAGCCACGAACGAGCCCGTGTACCAAAAAATAGAGCGAAGCATTAGTGTCTATTGGTGAAAGGATGTGTTTGTTCTTTTTGACATGGATGAGCTTACAAGATTTTTCATGTTCGGCCTTAAAGGCTTCAGATAAAGGGCAGAATTGCTCAATATAATCGAAAAGGGGGCGTAAAAACGATGTTGAATAAAGCATAGCTAAGGCATGTTTAGATTGCTGAGAAATGGATTAAAGCATACTCATTTGAAATACCATACTCATATGCTGATCAGAAACCAAAGGTATCTGGCATTTCAATATTTAGCGAAATAAAGCGTGGTTGTGGCCTCTAACGATACGATCGTTAGAGTAAAAAAAGAGGGAATAACAGGTTAACGGCTTAATTCCTGTGCAAAATAGGTAGTTGGCATTAAGCCAGTTTCTTTTTTAAATGCATTGTAAAACGTAGCCAGACTTTTAAAGCCAGCTTCAGAAGCAATAGCTTCTATAGTTATTTTATCCGATTGGAGCGGATACTGTATTAGGAAATGATTTACCCGGTAACTGTTTATCCAGTCGCGGAAATTTTTGCCGATGTGTTTGTTAATTACGAAAGAGCAATGATGGATCGGGAGGTTAAGTTTTGCCGCCAGATTGATAATCTGAAAATCGTGTACCAAGTAAAGTTGTTCAGCTTCCATTATTTCTTTCATGGCAAGGGCATAGTCAGACAGTTGCGCATCTAAAAGATTAATTTTTTTGACAGCGGTAAGTGTACGTTTTGGATCTTCTTCTAATAAAGGAGTTAATGAGGAGTCAGTTTCAGTTTTATTGGTTGCAGGTTTTTTAGTCCAATCAACAGCTACCAGCAAGTAGCCATAAAAAATATAAGGCTTGTGAAGCGCATATAATAAAATGACCAGTAAGGCCAAACAGTTGAGCACAATAAAAGAGGCATTAACATATGGGATGTGTAAGCTTCTTAAAATAATGGGCACTAAACTAGACAACTGGAAAAAGGTCGCAATCCGGAGAAAAAAGATGATCCATTTTCTGCCTTCACCTTCGAGTAGCTGTTGTGGTTTGTTTTTTAAACGGAGTACGGCAATCCAGGTAAGGCACAAATAACCAAATACCAGTATTGGCCTAAATAAGTAATGGAAATATGGCGGAAACAGGCCACTTTTTGCTTTTAGTGAGAAGTAACCATTTTCAGCCAATTGGTTTCCTATCAAATCCCAATTGAGTGTTGTAGAGAAATGCCAGGGGATAACGTGGATAACAGCCAGCAAAGCTGGTACAAAATGAAGCCATTCTATTTTTTGTAAACTTTTACGATCTTGAAGAAAGCCTGTGATATAAAGGTAAAAGCAGGCTGGGGCAGCATAATAAAGCGGGGTAAAAGTTTGGTGAAAGAATGCTAAAGCATTAGGTTGGCCTGATTTAAAGAGCAGTGAAGTTAAAATCTGGCCAAATCGGGCAAAAAATATAACCGAAAGCAGAATGTTAAGCAGTTTATTCCCTTTTTTTGCGAAAAAAAGATGCATAGCGAATAAAAGCAAGAATAGACAACTCGTACTAACGAGCAGGTTTAACGATTGCATATTTCCAACCAAGATAAAACATAATTGTTAAACTAAATTCTCTTAATTGTAAAATATTTTGTTATTAATTGCCTCATGCGCAAATTATTAAAAATGCGGCGGTTTTGTTTGAAACGAGGTTAGTGTAGCTGCTACTGCTCTTTATGTTTATTGGCTTTTTATGCCTTCCGCAATAATGATTCGGCATAAACGTTTGTTTAATTTATAAAAAACAATAGTTTTGCGGCCCGTTTATTGTGAGCGGAAAGGAATATATTTAATTAATGGATGTTTACCATCCGATAAAAGAAAAATTATGGACAAATTTAAAAAAGTGCAAGATCTAATCTCTTCTGTTGAAGCAGACGCAACTAAATTTTATGATGGTGGTAATGCAGCAGCAGGTACGCGTGTACGTAAAGCAATGCAAGACCTAAAAGTTTTAGCCCAAGAAATTAGAGCTGAAGTAACTGATAAAAAAAATAGCGCCAAATAATTTGTTTTCGCTTTAAAAAAGAAAGCCCACGTAAAACGCGGGCTTTCTTTTTTATATGCTAGTCTAGGCCATAGCCTTTTATCTATCCTTAACCGTTATTTATTCCGTTTACTGGTAATAAGTTTATCGGTGAAGAAATCGCGGAAATCATTGTAGTAGAGGTCGCCAACAGTAAAGCTGGTATGGTTAGAAAGTGTTACTCTTGTTCCCTCAACATGTAAAATATGATTGATGGAAATAATATACCCCCTATGTAGCTGGATAAAGCCCTTTTTAAGGTTCAGTTGTTCTTTAACATCTTTCAAACTTAAATAAGCAATAATTATCTTCTCTTTTGTATGTATTTTGATGTAGTTGTGGAAACTTTCAAAAGCAATTATATCTGCATACCGTACTAAAACCGCTTTGTGGTCTTCTGATTTATTTTTGACCAAAAAATAAGTTTCCTGCCCTGTATTTTCTATTTCTTCCTCAAAAACACGGTTTATTGTTAAGGCAAATTTAGCATAGCCGTAAGGTTTAAGTAAATATGCATCTGCTTCTGCTTCGAATGCTTCAAAAGCATATTCTTCATGAGAGGTGGTAAATATCAGTTTCCTGGTTTTGGAGCGGATAGCTTTAGAAAGTTCGATGCCCGAAATCTGCGGCATTTGAATGTCCATAAATATCACATCTACCTGGTCGATCTTTTTAAGCTCGTTCAAGGCCACCACCGGGTCGGTGTAACTCGCCAGAAGCTTCATATTCGGAGTATCTGCTATATATTTTTCAAGCCCCGAAATTGAGTTTTGTTGGTCATCAATGGCTATACACTTAATCATTTGTTAGTTTTCCTTTGTATACATAACGAAATTACGCCTTTTCATACCGAAAATAGAACGCTTTATCCTGTTTCGTAGTAAATTTTCTTTCAGTTGGCTAATTTAAGGTAAAAAATTGCGTTATGATGTATACAGGAGTGATTAAATGGTATAATCCGATACGAGGTTTCGGATTTATTGCACCCGATGATGGAAAGGAAATGGTTTATGCAGATAACCAGAAAATGATAGGGATTTACCGTCGTTCTTTAGTTGTAGGAACCAAAGTCCGCTTTAATTTAGAGCAAGGGCAGGTAGGATGCCAAGCTACTAATATTGTAGTTCTAAATATAGGGTCTGATTAACATTTGCACCGATCTGTAACGAAAACTGACCGATCTATGTAACCCAGTGCTGAAGATAAAGACAGAATACGATCTTCGTTTACAATCAATGAAAATGTAGAAATTTTAATCTGGACGGCGTTTGTTTGGGAGCGATAAACATTAAAATTTTTTATTTAACATCCACCTATTAACTTTTCATATCTAGATTATCTCTCTTTCCTATCTAAATTAGCGCTCTTTTTTAGATAGGAATTATTTTTTTCCAGCTAACGTTTTTGCTTAAATTCGTCATACTCCTTAGGGTAAGGATATATTTAAAGCAATTGTTTATGAATTTCAAAACCTTGGTTCTTTTGTTGAGTACAGTTTCTACTGCACTTATTGGTGGTCTTTTCTATGCGTACTTCTGTTCGGTTATTCCAGGCCTTGCACGTCTTTCTGATGCTCCTTTTTTACAAGCAATGCAATCAATCAACCGGGCTATTTTAAATCCGTTGTTTTTTATTTCTTTTATGGGTACGCTGGTCATATTACCCATAAGTGTTTGGTTTTTTAGAGAACAAGCTACTGTATTTTACCTGCTTTTGGCGGCAACATTATTATATTTTGGCGGTGTTTTTCTGGTTACCATAATTGGTAATGTACCGCTCAATAACCTTTTGGATGGGGCAGACCTGAGTAGACTTGGTGCTACAGACCTCACTGCATTGCGGGAAAAATTTGAACCCAGCTGGAATTTATTCCACCGGATCAGAACCGTCGCCTCATTTATCTGTATTGTACTGGTAGCGTACGCAGCAATATTAAGCCGCAATGTTTAATGCCTGTATCAACTTTATAATTTTTGAGATTGGTATAAATCCGTGTTTATCTGTATGCATCTGTGTTTAAAAACGCTTAACTATTTGTTGGAATCTCACTAATTGAAACGTAACAAATCATCAGCCGTATTTATTGGTCTTTTTCTAATGACAAATCCTTCAAAAATTGTTTTGTTTCTAATTTAACGACATAAAATACGCCGATTTGTGTAAAAATTTGCAAATATCAAGAAATAAGTAAGATAAGCCCCGATACAAGCCAATGAAACCGATTGTATTTATATTATCTTTGTGTGATCTCTATGCGTGTTTACAGTTCATATTCTGATAGCGAATTGGCATTCTTGTTAACTCAAGGTGATGAGCTGGCCTTTACCGAAATTTACAACAGATTTTATGGGATACTCTTCATCCACGCCAGTAAACGCTTAAATGACGATGAAGAAGCAAAGGATGTATTACACCAGTTGTTCGAATCGCTTTGGGTTAAACGTTTACAAGTAGCACCTGACGGTAATTTATCAGCCTATTTATATACAGCAGTACGTAACCGTGTACTGGATGTATTTGCGCATCAAAAAGTAGAAAGTAAATACATTGATTCTTTGCAGGATTATATAGATCAAGATCATGTGTTAACTGACTATATGGTGCGCGAAAAGGAGATGGCGCTATTAATTGAGCAAGAAATTGATGCTTTGCCGCCAAAAATGCGCGAAATATTTATATTAAGCCGTAAAGAGAATAAATCGCATAAAGAAATAGCGGTCGAATTAGGGCTTTCTGAGTTAACCGTTAAAACACAGGTGAAAAAAGCACTGCGAATCCTTAAATCGAGGTTAGGGGTGGCTATTTATGTCGCTTTTGTTTTGAAAACCTACCGATAATCTGCCTCGACGCGTCTAAATTCAATCTTTTCTCTTTAAATTGAGTTGTATTGAAATTATTTTTTAAAAAAAAATAATTTTTCGATACCCCCAAAGCTATGTCTTCGCCGTATATATAATAATCAACCAAACTAGATTTCTTTTCAATGGAGAAAAATGCAAAAAAGCTTTTAGATAAATACCGTGCAGGCCATTGTACGCCGGAAGAAATTGCTATTGTAGAAGCATGGTACCTTCAGTTGCCTTTCGAAAAAGAGGCTCCTGACCACTTGCTCATTGAAACAAGTAAAGAAGAAGTATGGAACCGGTTAAGCCCTGGAAAAAGATCTGTAAAATTGGTCACGGTTAAGCGCATAGCGATAGCTGCCAGTATTATTTTATGCTTTAGCGTAGGACTTTATTTTATGGCAGGTCGCAATACTTTGCCATTAACAGCTAAAACCGAATTAAAAGATATTCTTCCGGGAGGGCATAAAGCAATATTAACGCTGGCTGATGGAACTGTTGTAAATCTGGATGATGCTAAAAACGGTCAGATTGCGAGCCAGAACGGTATCATTATCCGTAAGGCAAAAAACGGCCAGCTGGAATACATCATTAAAGCAGTTCCGAATGCATCAGTTACAGGTGCTAATACCATTAGCACACCCCGCGGTGGACAGTACCAGGTAAGCCTGCCCGATGGTACAAAAGTTTGGCTTAATGCAGCCACAACTTTAAAGTACCCTTATGCCTTTGCTAAAAACGAGAGGGTAGTAGAACTTAATGGAGAAGCCTATTTCGAAGTTTCGAAAGACCATACGCGTCCTTTTAGGGTAAAAACAAACGTACAAACAGTAGAAGTATTAGGGACACACTTTAATATCAATGCCTATAAAGATGAGAATATCATTAAAACCACGCTGCTGGAAGGTGCCGTAAAAGTGAGCAATGCCTCTGGTAGTATGAACCTACAACCCGGAGAACAATCGAGGCTAAATATAAATACCGCTAAATTAATTATTGATAAGGAAATTGATATTGATAGAGAGATGGCCTGGAAGAATAATATTTTCTCATTTGATAATGATGATCTTGAGACGATTATGCGGCAGATTTCGCGCTGGTATGATGTAGATGTAGTTTATCAGGGCAAAATTACACCAGAAAAATATGTGGGAGAAATACCTAGGAGCAGCAACTTAGCAGAGGTTTTCAAAATATTAGAACTTAACCATGTGCATATTGAGGTAAAGGGAAAAGTACTTACGGTATCAGGAAATTAAACAAGAATGGCTTTACTTAAAAGAGCCGAGCAATCAACCAACCAATTCACAAACTAACTAAACTTTATGATGAAAAAACTACCAGAAATTTAGCACCCTACCTTTAAAAAAAACCGAAAGCGCGATAACGCTTCCGGTAGAAATTTGGACAAGCAGCTTGCTTCGAAACCCAGCTGCTATTTTTTAACCTCATTCATTACAAAGGTATGAAATTAACTACCCTTTACAACCCCGCGTGCGACATGCGGAGGGTAAGGATTAAATTTTTATTGGTCATGAAATTGACTACAATTTTACTATTGGTTGGTGCCCTACATGTTTCGGCAGCCACCTTTTCGCAAACCGTAACGCTCTCTCGAAGAAAAACTTCGCTTAAACAGGTTTTTAAGGAGATAAAAAAGCAAACTGGCTACTTTTTCTTTTATAAAGGTCAGTTGTTGCAGGATAAACCCGAAGTAACAATAGAACTGATTAAGGCCTCGCTGGTAGAGGCGTTAAATGCCACTTTAAAAGATCAAAACCTGAGCTATAGTATCATTAACAAAACCATTGTAATCAGCGGTAAAGCGGATTTACCGGCGCCAACGGCAGTTGTTAACGCCAAAATTGAAGTAAAAGGTGTTGTTGCTGATAAAGCTACAGGAGAAACCATTCCGGGTGTAAATGTTTCGGTTAAAAATGGTGCGAGTGTAGGCATTACCAACGAAAAAGGCGAATTTAAAGTCAATGTTGATGAAGGAAGCATTTTGGTTTTTAGTTATGTGGGCTACGACTTGTTTGAAACCAAGGTTATAGGAACTAAAACGTTAAACGTTAAGCTTACCTCTAAGATGACCCAAATGAACGACATCGTGGTAACGGGTTATCAAACGATTAAAAAAGATAACTATACCGGTAATGCGATTACGATATCCGGAGATCAGCTGAGAAGGGTAAACCCACAGAGTTTGCTTCAAAGTATCGGAACATTCGATCCTTCATTTAAACTGATAGACAATAACCTTGTAGGTTCCAATCCTAACAGAATTCCTTCTATCAATGTTAGAGGCGCCTCTGCACTGCCAAGCGGCGATGGGCAGGTGCTGAGAAGGGATGATATTCAGGGCAGAGCGAACACGCCTGTTTTTATGCTTGATGGGTATGAAGTGAGCGTGGAAAAAGTATTTGATCTGGATGTGAATAGAATTGCATCGGTTACTTCATTAAAAGATGCGGCTGCAACGGCAATTTATGGCTCGCGCGCGGCCAATGGTGTAATTGTGATTACCACTAAAACACCTTTAGAGGGCAAATTAAGGATAGAATACAATTACGAATTGAATCTTACTGCTGCAGATCTAACTGATTATCAGGTTTTAAATGCTGCTGAAAAACTAGATTATGAAGTGTTGGCAGGATTATATAATTCTTCGAAACAACAGGTGCCTCAAGATCAGCTCGATGAAATCTATTACCATAAAAAAGCCAATGTTGTTGGTGGCGTAAACAGTTATTGGCTATCACAACCCCTTCGTAATACCTTCGGGCAAAAACATGCTGTAAATCTGGATGGGGGTTCACAGGCATTTCGGTACAATGTAAACCTTCGTTACCAAACCAGGCCCGGAGCAATGAAAGGGTCGGAAAGGGACCAATATTCGGGGGGAATGAGTTTCCAGTATAATGTGAAGAAAATTCAGTTCAGAAATGAATTGTCTATAACACAAATGGGTGCCACCGAATCTCCATATGGCGATTTTTCTAATTATGTACGGATGAATCCTTATTATCCGTTGCAAGATGCCAACGGCATGGCAATGAGGATTTCTGATATATATGAAAAACAAGACCGATCGAAAGAATATGTTTTTAATCCGCTGTTCGATGCTGGCTTAAGCAGTTTCAATAAATCTAAGTACACCGAAATTATTGATAACCTTTCTGCTGATGTAGAGGTGGCGAACAACCTTCGGTTAAGGGCGCAAATGAGTTTAACCAGCAAATCGAACTCTGATGATATATTCACTTCTCCACTCGCAAATAAATACTACCTGTACACCACAGATAAAATAGATGAAAAGGGCGAATACATGAATAGGGAAATGAAAGAAACCTATTGGGATAGTAATATCAGGTTAACCTGGCTAAAGCAGATAGGTGGCAGTTATTTTAACGCTTTGGTAGGTGTAAATGCCCGTACCGAGCTGCGCGATCAAAAAGAATTTACCGCTATTGGATTTGCTAATGATCGTTTTACCAGTATAGGCTTTGCCAAGGGCTATGCTGAGGATGGAAAACCGCAAAGCAGGCTCGAAAAAGCACGGCTTTTTGGCTCTTTTTTTACGATGAACTACTCCTATAAAAACCGGTACCTTATGGATGGAACCATTCGTATCGATGGTTCTTCAAAATTCGGCGTGAACAATAAACTGGCTCCTTTTTGGTCTTTCGGATTAGGATGGAATGTGCATCAGGAGGAATTTCTGCAGGGTAATCCTGTAATTAGCCAACTTCGACTAAAAGCTTCAACAGGCCTTACCGGTTCGGTAGAGTTCGATCCTTACTTATCAAAAACCATTTATAAATATAATACAGGAAACTGGTATTCATCTGGTATTGGTGCCGGTGTAAACAGTTATGGAAATGACAACCTTGGCTGGCAAAAAACGAGGATGACGGATATTGGCATCGATATCGGTCTGTTTAAAGATCGTGTAATGATTACGCCGAGAATATATAAGAAGTTTACCAAAGATATTCTGGCCGATATTACCCTACCGCCATCAACAGGGTTTCTATCTTATAAAGAAAACCTTGGCGACATGGAGAACAAAGGCGCTGAGCTGGGCCTAACCATAGATGCATTAAGAAGCAAAGACTGGTCGGTAAACCTGAATGCAAGCATGGTTTCCAACAAAAACAAAGTGGTGAGAATCTCCAATGCATTAAAAAAATACAATGACAGGGCAGACGAATTACAGTCGGTAAAACCAGGAGATGGTGGTTACAGGGGCATTCCCCTACTTAGATTTAGCGAAGGGCAACCTTTTAACGCCATTTATGGCGTGCGGTCGCTAGGCATAGATCCGGAAAACGGACGTGAATTATACCTCAAAAGAGATGGTACACTTACGTATGACTACGATAAGAGAGATTATGTTGTAATTGGCGATCCTAATCCTAAAGTGAGCGGTTACTTTGGTGGAACGGTTAACTACAAAAGATTTAGCTTGTATGTACAGTTTCAAACTTTTTTCGGTGGCGACAAATATAACCTGACACTGGTAGAGCGTGTTGAAAATGCTGATCCAAGATATAATGTTGATAAACGTGTATTCGAAGAAAAGTGGAAGCAGTCTGGCGACCTCTCATTTTATAAAAATATAGCGGATAATGGCGAGACGGATGTAAGTTCGAGATTTATACAGCCTGATAATCTGATCAACCTTCAATCAGTAAATCTTTCTTATGATATGAATAAAAAAATCGCATCTAAATTATCGATGTCGAGTCTCATGTTTCAGATAACAGCCAATGATGTAGTGCGTTGGTCATCAGTAAAAGAAGAAAGAGGCATTAATTATCCGTTTACCAGGAGTTTAACCTTTTCTGTTAGGGCAGCTTTTTAAGCTATCAATGAACAGATTTAAAATATAAGAACATGAAAATTAGATTGTTAATATGCCTTGTCTTGATAACAGGGTTATTGAGTTCCTGCAAGAAATGGCTGGAAGTTGAGCCGGAATCAGAAATTGCTGCTCCAATTTTATTCAGTACAGAAAATGGCTTTATGGAAGCCATAAACGGTGTATATAACCGCAGCACAGAATCAGATCTGTACGGCAAAGAACTCACATTTGGTACAACAGAGGTGCTGGCGCAAAATTTTTCGATGCGTGATGACGGACAGGATTATAGACAGACTTCATTGTACAATTATAAGCATGGCGAGTTTATCAAGCGTAAGGATAAAATATGGGCGGGTTTATATAATGCCATTGTAAACTGTAACCTGATCCTCGAAAATGTAGATGCAAAAAGGAGCATTTTTAGTGGTGCCAATTATTCCATTGTCAAAGGGGAAGCACTTGCCTTAAGAGCATACTTACATTTCGACCTTTTGCGTCTTTTCGCACCTTCTTATTTGAGAAACCCTGCTGCAAAAGGAATTCCTTATGCTAATAAATACACGAAAGAGATTACGCCTGTTGCTAATGTATCGGAAACCCTTGATTTGATCATCAAAGATTTAGAAGAGTCGAAACAATTATTAATTGCAGATCCGATTCGGAGTGCCAACTATATTGTGAACTATCCTTTAGTTACCGATACACTGAAAAATACAGAAGAGAGAAATCCAAGTCTTTTCTTGCAGAACAGAAGGCATCGTTTAAATTATTATGCAGTATGTGGAACGCTTGCCCGGGTTTATCTTTATAAAAATGATAAGGTTAAAGCTTTACTTAATGCTAAGGAGGTTATTGACTCGAAAAAATTCCCATGGACAGCAAAAAGCGATTTTGAGGCATTCGAAGATTCGAAGAAAGACCGTATCCTTTATAAGGAACTTGTTTTTGGCTGGTACATACCAGGTGCTGCAAAACAAATAAAAGACAATTGGTTTCAAAGTGGCACCCGTGGCTTTTATTTGATCGAGGATGCCGCAGATTATATTTACGAAAAGGCAACAGCCGGAGCGAGTGATTCCCGTTATAAATACTGGTTATCGGCTACTTCCAGCCAATCGTCAAGGTCTTACGATATCGTTAAATACCGCAGAAATCCATTAAGCACTGAGGCAGGTGCAAATTTACATTACCTGATGGCTCCTGCAATAAGGCTTAGTGAAATGTATTATATCGCTGCCGAGTGTTCCTATGCAAACAACCCCACAGTCGCAGTTAATTACCTTACGCAGGTTCGCGAAGCGAGACAAATAGGTGATCCTTTGACCATTAACAATGAAGAAGATTTATTAAAAGAACTGCTTAAAGATGCCCGTAAAGAATGGTTAGCCGAAGGCCAGTTATTCTATATGTATAAGCGGCTTAATAGAAGTATAATAGGGCAAACCGGGGTAACCATTCCTGCTTCTGATAACATTTTCGTACTTCCTCTCCCTAACGATGAGATTGTTTATGGTGGCAGATAAAACAATTTGAAATTCTATTAATAGCAAATTATGAAAATATATATATTAATATTCGCAATTATCTGCCTTGTTTCATGCAAGAAAGCAGAGGAAATGCGTTTTGATCACAGTGCTAATGTCTATTTCGACATTTATAATGGTGATAAAGACAGTATAGTAAGAACCTTTGCCTATAATCCTACACTGGCCCAGGATACCGTATGGCTACCGGTACGTTTATCCGGAATCAGAACAGATGTAGAGCGAAAATTTAGTGCACGGGTAGATGCTGATTCTTCTACGGCCACTCCCGGAATTCATTACGAAGCTTTGAAAACTCAATATTCAATCCTTCCTAATAAAGGATTAGGATACATTCCTGTGGTGATTTATAACAAAGATAAGGAACTTGAAAACAGATCAGTTTCTATATTGATCAAATTAACAGGTACACCAGATCTGGGCATCGAAAACCCTTATCTGATCAGGGCAAAAGTCGTATTCTCTTCCAAACTGGAAAAACCAAGCTGGTGGGATAGCTGGCCGCTTCCTCCATATTCGAGAACCAAACACGAGTTGTTTATTTTGGTAACCGGGCAAACCTCCCTTACTACCGACGGACTGGACGCACCAAAAAACCTTTATTATATAGGCTTATTAACCACTATGCTAAATAATCCATTTAATTGGGTGACTAAAAATGAAGCAAAAGGCTATGTAATTGAAGAGGTAACTGCTGGTAATTCGAATAGTTATTATTTCTACAATAAAAAAAATCCGGCCAAAAAAACGCTGTTGAGAAAAAACATGCAGAATGGCAAATACTATTTTATAGATGAAAACGGCAATGAGGTTATTTAAATGTAAAAACATGGATATTAAAAAATTAATCTTGTTAATAATTGGTGTGGTTTCTCTTGCCGCATGTCATAAAGACCTTGGCAATTATGATATCGATATGCCTATTGAGCCTAAACTGGCCAACCTCGATTCTGTTTACACTGCAAGTGTAGGTGATAGTTTGATCATCAAACCAAAAATAGAAGGTGTGGATGCGGCCAATGTAGAGCTTCAATGGAAAATCAGTGTAATGGAAGGGAACGACGTTCTTTATACCGGACCAGCTTTAAGGATCATATTCGGTTTGCAGGCTAAAAGATATGCTGCCCGTCTTACAGTCTTCAACAAAGCAAATGGAATGAAATATTTCCATAAGTTTTACATAGACGGCGGAACCGAATTTGCCAGCGGTACAACGGTATTGAGTATTGAAAATGGAATAACACAGTTTTCATTTGTAAAACCAGATGGCAGTGTAAAGGCCCGTTTGTACAGGGCAATGCAAGGAAAAGATTTGCCTGCAAACCCTACAAATTTATTTCTGCTTAGGAACGCATTTACGGGCGGCACAATGTTGGGGTATTGGATTATTACCAAAAATGGCGGAATCAGGTTGGAGCCCAATACCATGCAGGAAGATCCAAAATACCCAAATACACTTAAGGATAACTTCTTTACACAACCAGACAATCTTGAGGTTGGTTCACTGATCTCGCATCCTCAAGGAGTAATGATGGGCGTTGTAAATGGTAAATTTTATGGTGGAACAACGAGCACATGGGATCAGGCAGCTACTTATGGAATGTTCGGCTTACCTGCTGATGGTGATTATGAATTGGCCCCGTCTTTTGTAATGAGCTTTACGCAATCGGCTACTTATTTTATTGGCTTCGACAAAAACAGAAAGCAATTTGTCAGGATCAATCTTTATGGAGCGCCTGTTTATTTTGGTACTCAATACTCGGTTACCACAACAAATGCTTTCGATCCTTTAAATGTAGGTATGGATCTTATTCATTTGGAGCAACTTAATAACGCAGATTGTTTTGCCTATAGTAAGGGGACCGATGGAAAGATTTATGAATTAAAGTTCAATGTTCAGTTTAACGGGCCGTTTACCTTTACCCCTCAACATAAGCGTCTTTTTGTACGCCAGGAGTTAATTAACGAAAATACAAAATGGAGTGGTGCTAAAAATGGGGTAATCTATATTGCCAATGGCAGTAAAGTGTATCGGTATAATCCTGTAAATGAGGAGCTGAGAGAACTGGCTACTAGCTTTAGTGGTAAATCGATTACGATGCTAAAACTCAGCGAAGACGAAGAAACATTGATGGTGGGAACAGAAGAAACCGTTTCATTTCTAAATATAGCTACAGGAATGAATGGTGTACTCATTAAAAAGATCGAAGGAATTCCCGGCGCTCCGGTTGATATCGCAATCAGAAAATAATGCTGTTCCACGCTTGGGCTTAAATCTGAGCGTGGAACTTATTTTAAACATAAAGAAACATACAGATGAAAATCATAAAATTAGCAGTATTGGCCTTTTTGTTACCAGTTTTAAGCTGGGCACAAGCGCCGAATTTTAGTTTAACAGGTAAAATAGGCACATTGGGCGCACCAGCGAAAGCCTATATCGATTACATGGACAATGGTGTAAGTCACGAAGATTCAGTAGCGCTTATTAACGGAAGTTTCAAGTTTGCCGGACATATTACTGGCAATGCCTACGCCCGTATGGCACTCGATCATACTGGTGGTGGTAAAGGTAAGGCGGTGTATACCGGAGATGTGATTTACTTTTATTTTGGTAAGGAACAGGTAACGATTACTTCAAAGGATTCTTTAGAAAATGCAGTTTTTGCAGGTTCGAAGGTTTATCAGGAATATGATGCCTATAACAAAGCTATTGGTGGTACCATTATGGCACTTACCAAAGCCGTTAATATAGATTTTAACCGTGGCACACTCGAGCAGCAAAAAGATACCGCTTACATGAAAGCAGTAGACCTGCGCTTCAGAAAAAACATCCAGAACAGAACCGACAAACAATTTCAATTTGCTAAAGAACACCCAAATTCATATTTCGCTTTGGTAGCACTTTCAGAAGCTGCCGGAAGTAAGGTTGATGTAGCCAAAGTTGAACCGCTTTTTAATGCCCTGAACAAAGCGTACCGTGAAACCGATATGGGAAAAGAACTCGCTCAGCGTATTGCCGCAAGTGGCATTACCGCTGTTGGAAATGTTGCACCGCTTTTTACACAGAACAATGTGGTAGGCAAGCCAGTTTCTTTAGCCAGTTTAAAAGGAAAAGTGGTACTGGTTGAGTTTTGGGCAAGCTGGTGCGGGCCCTGCAGGGCCGAAAATCCGAACCTGGTAAAACAATATCAAACCTACAAAGATAAAGGCTTCGAAATTATTTCAGTTTCATTGGATAATGTAAAAGAACGCTGGTTAGAAGCGATAGAAAAAGATGGTTTAGACTGGATTCATGTTTCTGACCTGAAAGGGTGGAACAACGAAGTAGGCCGTTTATATGGCGTACGCGCAGTACCTGCAAGTTTTCTGGTAGATGCGCAGGGTAAAATTATCGGTAATGGCTTGCGTGGCGAACCTTTGAACAAAAAGCTTGCTGAAATATTCAATTAGTTATTGGTTGATAAAACATAGATGATGAAAAAGATGCTAACGGCATGCCTGATGCTGGTTTCGCTGCTGACTTTTGGAACTGCGAAATATCGGGAGAAAATTGCATTAAAGGTTTTGTATGTTGGATATAATCCCGATAAACCAATGCCGAAAAATGTAGTTTATTATTCAACAACCCCAGCTGTTGTCGAAAAAATACACAAAACCAGAATGGCAGATTTTAAAACCTTTTTGGAACAACGTTTTGCCGAAGTTAAAGTAGTGGATGTGGCTGATTATAAGGTAGAAATGTCTGATGAGGTAGATGTAACCTTAATGGATGCCGGCCCGGTTAACATGCCCGCAAACTTTAGTCGCCCAATGGTTTTAATGCACGCCATGGCACCCAATGTGGGTTTACCTTTAGGTTTAAAGTTCGACTGGTACTGCCAGTGTCTGGATGATGAAGCCTTGAACATCAGAACCGATCATCCCATTTTTAATACGCCAAATGCCGTAAAACTAAGCATGGTGAAAAAACCGACTCCCGGTTCTTTTTTTAATGGTCATCAAGGCGTTGGTACACCCAAACAAATGGATAGGTGGCAGGTGGTAAAGCAAGGCTTTTCTTCCAAAGAACCTTATCTAATCGGCATGGTTTCGCATGGCGAAGGATTTAACGATTCGCCAGATGCTGAATCTATTTCAGGTGGTGTTTGCCTTAAAAATGCCGAGGCAGTGGCGTTAGGTCGTCAGGGGAATTATTTTATGTGGGGTTTTGCAGGCTCTCCTGATTATATGACAGATGAGGCCAAAGATGTTTTTGTAAACACGATCTGTTACATCAAAAAATTCGATCGTCTTCCAGCTATTGTTAAAAAAGTGCAGATCGAAACCCGTAGTGGCATAGATGAACAAATCTATCGGTTAAGTAAAGATCTTTATAATCAGGCCATTGTATCAAGGCGCGAAGGGAACCTGCGTATGCTGAAAATGCAACAGGAATTAAAAGATAAAAAAGCAAAAGGAGAAGATATTGGCCATGGCAACGAAATGTTTCTGAAAATGCCGGTAACCAATGATACCCAATCTTTTGAGGACTATATAAAAGGTTATGCCGGAGATAGTTTATTTGCCATATATGGTACTAATATCAGCCTTTATCACAAGTATTACCGTCAAAATTATGAATATTTTTATCCCTCTGGCGTATATACCCTTCAGTTAGACCGTGATGCGCAAAAACTGGGCATCTCTAACCGTAAAGTGGCACTTTTAGATAAATGTGTAAGTTTATTGGAGGCTAACAAAGAGGTAGCGATGGCGCAACGTTTGCTCGAACGTTACACTACTCAAAAATTCAACGAAGCAGCTGAATGGAGAAATTGGCTCAATCTAAACCGTAATAATCTATTTTATACAGAATCTGGTGGCTTTAAATTCATGGTCAATACCTATGGAAAAAGTTTTCCTACGAGTCAACAGCAAAGTTACCAGTTGCCAAAAGCGATTGTTAATGATGAGCCTACCACGGCCGATCCGGTTACGGTTTCTGCAAGGTTTATTCCTGGTAATGGCAATAAAAAAGACAGTTTGCTTATCGAAGCCAAAATTTTAAAAGGCTGGCATATTTATGCTTATGTATCTAAAGATAATCCATTTGTGGTTACCGAAACCAGATTGGAACTTCCTGAAGGCGCTGTAGCTGATCAGGAATGGAAAACTACAGCAGCTATTCCTTATCCGGGCAACGAGGGCATGTTTATTTTTGAAGGAAAGGCAAACTTTAAGATAATGGTCGATTACAGCAAGGCAAAAGCAGGCACTAAAATTAAATGTGGTCTGTACTATCAGGTGTGTGATGAAACCAAGTGTTATCCACCGAAAGAAAAGATATTGGAGATCCTCATCTAATCTATCTATGCGCTCGGCATGGCCGGTAAAATGGCCTTGCCGTTTTTTAAACCCTTTAACTTAAAATATGAAACCTCTTTTAAGGCTTTTTTTCTTAGCTTTATGTCTGTTTGCATGTATTTCTGTATCGGCACAAACTGCTGTAAACAAAGCTGACTCCTTGCACAATAAGCTTTTATCAGAAATGATCGCCGTGCCTGCTCCCAATTTTACCTTAAAAGATCTCGATGGAAATACTGTATCGCTAAAGGATCTGAAAGGGAAAGTAGTTGTGCTCGATTTTTGGTCGACATGGTGTGTGCCCTGCAAAAAATCTTTTCCTGCGATGCAGCTTGCCGTTAATACCTATAAAAATGATCCTTCAGTAAAGTTCTTATTTATCCATACCTGGGAAACTACCAAAACACCAGTTGAAGACGTAAAAAAATACATCGCACAATCGGGTTTTAATTTTCAGGTGCTGATGGACCTGAAAGATGAAGCTGGGCATAATGCAGCGGTTGAAGATTATAGTGTGAGTGCCATCCCTGCAAAATTTATTATCGATAAAGAAGGCAACATTGTATTTAAACTAACCGGCTTCAGCGGAACCGATGCCGCTGCGCTCCAGGAAATTTCTGAGCGGATTACATTGGCAAAAAATCATAAATAACAAATGAATAACTCTATAAAGGGAATAGCAGTAACGATAGTTATGCTCTTCAGCTTAAATGCTGCGGCCCAGAAAAAACAGGTTGCCAAATTTCAGAAAACCATTGCCGATGCAGTTAAAAAAGCATATCCTGCAAGTGTAAGGATGTGGGGTTTCGATGTACAGCAAAACCAAAGAACCAGTGCTCAGTTTAGTGGGGTAGTGGTTAGTGCCGATGGTTATATCCTAACCGCTGCACATACCATTTTGCCCGGTAAAAATTATAAGGTCTTTTTTCCTGATGGCCGCGAATGCATCGCGCTGGCACTTGGTAAAATAGAAAATAAAGCGACACCAGGCATTCCAGATGTGGGCATGATGAAAATTACCGATAAAGGCACCTATCCATTTGCTGAGATGGGTTATTCAGCAAGTTTGCTTAAAAACGAACCTTGTATCAGCATTTCTTATCCCGAAACCTTAAATCAAACGCTGCCAACCTTAAGGTTAGGAAGTATTGCAGAAGTGAAAAATGAATATGGTTTTATCCGCTCAACCTGCAAAATGGAACCAGGTGATTCTGGTGGCCCTTTATTTGATTATTATGGCCGCGTAATCGGATTGCACAGTGCTATTGATGTTTCGGAAGAAATGAATTTCGAAATTCCTGTTGGCCTTTACCGCCGTTATTGGACGGCTTTAAACAGCGAAAGACTTTATACCGTTTTCCCAGAGCAGAAAGATAGTGTGAAAACAGATCCCTTGTCCTTGCTATTAAAGAAAGAAAGCAAACAAAAGGCTTTACACCCTGATTTTGATATTCCAACGCTTAAAAATAACTGCTTTTCTATTAAAAGTATGATAAAAGGAAAAAACCAGGATATTTATGCTGCTTTATTGAATGTTAATACCGCAAATGGAGCTAAAAAACAGTTTCTACTAAGTAAAAACACGATGGTTGGCGAACAAGCACAAGGTGATATCAATGGCGTTGCAGTGCCAATTAAGTTAATTGGAAAAGATCAGGAAAATGACCTGGTTTTATTTGAGCTTGAACAACGAATAACCGGTGGGATTGATTTAAATATTTCGGATAGCGACAGCGTTAAAATAGAAATGGGTAAATTTCTTTATAGCATTGATCCCGCCGGCAAAGTGATGCGCAGTATTTTGGGCAGTACACTATTTAATTTGCCGAAAATTAGCAGTCAGCCTTATTTGGGTGCAATGGTAGTTTATAATTCCAGCCCCGTTCAGTTTTCGTTAATCAAAGAAGACAGTCCGGCAGAAAAAGCGGGCATAAAAGTTGGCGATGAGCTGATCAGCATGAATGGTAAACTGATAAAAAAAGCAGGTGAATTTGCGCCTGAAATACTGAAATATTGGGCGGATGATGAAGTTACTTTTGAATGGGGAAATGCTTCAGGTAAGATGAGTAAAACACTAAAACTAGAGAGACGGGGTCAGTCGGTATTTAATCACCCCGCAGAGAAATTTGAAGGTGGAAAGTCGGAGCGAAGAGATGGTTTTAATGCTGTTTTTACACACGATGCAGCCATTAAAGCCAATGCCTGCGGTTCTCCTGTTTTCGATTGGCAAGGTAATTTTTATGGGATTAACATCGCGAGGTTTAGCAGAACTACTACTGTTGTGGTACCGAAGAAAACGATAATAGACTTTGTTTTGAAGGCTATTCAGTAGCTTAATTTGCCACGGAAGCACAGAAGTCACCGAGTTTCTAGTGGTCGGTGTCTCACCGACCACTAAGTAAGATTTATTACCTAACATATTTCGGTCGGTGAGACACCGACCGATAAGAAAAGGCTATTCAATAAAGTATCTTCCTAATCTTGTCTAAAAATAAATGTCATTCTGAACGCAGTGAAGAATCTCAGGCTAAAGAGAGTCGGACCAAAATTTCTCTATTGGAATAAGTCTATCTTAAAAGATTCTTCACTGCGTTCAGAATGACAACTATGGGATAGAAAATGCATCATGTGTAATTACTATCAAGATAGAAGCGGAAAAAAGGGCTGCCCCAACCGAAGAGTACTGCACTTCTAAAAAACGATACGTTACGCATAATTATTTGGAGCGGCTTCTTTCTAGTGGGTGGTGTCTCACCGACCACAGCGTAGGATTTATTGACTAATTATATTTCGGTCGGTGAGACACCGACCGATAAGAAAAGGCTATTCAATAAAGTATCTTCCTAATCTTGTCTAAAAATAAATGTCATTCTGAACGCAGTGAAGAATCTCAGGCTAAAGACAGTCGGACCAAAACTTATCTATTGGAATAAGTCTATCTTAAAAAGATTCTTCACTGCGTTCAGAATGACAACTATGGGATAGAAAATCCATCATGTGTAATTACTATCACAAAAAGATAAAAGCGGAAAAAAGGGCTGCCCCAACTGAAGAGCCCTAAATCTGATTTACAAAAAACGAGATGTTATATGTTTTTTGGAGCGGCTTGCCTGAGCTACTATTAACGTTTGTTCCCGTTCTTCGCTGTATCCCTCCGCTGCGCTTCGGGGATGCCGCGACGCCCCGGGGCTAAATACTCTTTTTCTGCAAGGAATCTGAGGCAAAGACGGAGTTGCTTACACTAATTTTGTTGTACTGCACCAGGTTAAATAAACCTTATTGTAGCGGCTATCCTTTTTGTTGCAAGGCTATTTGTTTATTTAATTCATTCACAAAAAGATAGAAGCGGAAAAAAGGGCTGCCCCAACCGAAGAGTGCTGCACCTGCTTTCCAAAAAACGATACGTTATGCATAATTATTCTTTCTAGTGGGTGGTGCTCACCGACCGTTGAGGAAGATTCTTCACTGCGTTCAGAATGACAACTAAGGAATGAAACGATGAGTCTATTTCTTCAGCAAGGTGTCAATCTCTGTATTAAATTCTTTCACAAATTCATCATAAAATTTACCGGTTGCGGGGCCATTAAAACCCGTATGGATCTGCGCTACATTGCCCTGTTTATCGATGATTATTGTGGTTGGAAACGATAAAAAAGAGTCGAGTGCAGGCAACGATTCTGATACCACTTGTTTATCGGCAGTACCTGCAATAACCTGATCGTATTCGATGCCAAAACGTTCGCGAAAACGTGTCATCACCTTTTTTGCATATTCAGGTTCGGTTGAGCGCTCATAATGCAAAGCAATAATTTCTACACCACGTTTCTTGTTTTCTTTATACCAGGGCGCAATAAAAGTAGCTTCATCAACACAATTTGGACACCAGCTTCCGGTTATGGTTAAAATCACCACCTTGTTTTTATATTTTTCATCTTTTAACGAAATCTTTTTGCCGTTAACGTCAGGAAAGCTAAAATCAAGCGTTTTGTAACCTTTTTTCAGGTAGGTAAGTTTGTAAGGATCGGGCAGGGCAGCATCTTTATTTTTAGTTCCGGTAAAAGGCTGGCTTCCCCTTGCGCCTAAAATTTCGCCAGTTAGGGAGCCATCTGGCTGAAAAGTTCCTTTGTAATAGGAAGGAGAGGAGCCAATAAAGCTCGAAAGTTGAAATTCATTTCCTTCTACAACACCTTCCAGATAACGTGAATCGCCTGTTACACGGAGAAAAGTACCAGTAAGTTTGTTGCCAGTTTGCTTAAATAAACCTACCGTTTTTTCTTCCTTACCATTTGGCGATTTAAAAACTACATCATAACTGCCAGAATAGTCTGCAGTTGCAGGTTTACCTGTTGTTTTAAAACGGTAATTTTTCTTTTCAGCAACAATTACCAACGGTTTGCCGGCTTTATCCTGTTTCCTTAATGTTCCTGTTAATTGATCACCATCTATCGCAAAGGCGAGTTCATTATCAAATTGATCCAGTTTTACGAAAAGCGAATCGGCTGTTTGTTTTACAAGGCCACCTTCGAAACTTTCTTCAGCATTGCGGAAGTATAATTTCTGCTGACCGCTTTTTTCGCTGATTTCGAAGTTAAAGGGGATTTCTAATCCTTCCTTAACCTTAGCTATTCCACGCCAGCTGCCGAGGGCAACAAAAGCATTTTGTTTTTTCTCTTTAAGCTTTGATGCTTGATTATTTGTTAATGCAATATGGTCCTGAGCATAGGTGAAAATCATTGATATGGCCAATACGGCTGTTAAAAGGGATTTTAGTTTCATTGGGATGTGTATTTGACGACTAAACTAGTAGACAAAGATATGGATGTAATTGCCAAAGAAAAAATTTTTCAACAAAAATCTATAAAAACTATAGGATAAATGGAATTAATTATACCTTTGCCCCAGTTATTTTAAAATACTTATCAAGAAAGGCGGAGGGAATGGCCCTGTGAAACCTTAGCAACCATCTAAATTTTTAGAAATGGTGCTAATTCCATCCCAGATAAATCTGGGGTAGTTAAGTCAGTTGTTTGCGTTATCCTTATAAGAACTATATGGAGCACTTCTGATTTAAGGGGTGCTTTTTTTTTGCCCTGAATGCGTTCTTGAAATTAAATTATGCATTAAATAAAATCATTCAAATGAAAAAGACAGACGAGCTGAAATCAATTAATGTAAACCTTAACACATGCTTCCGAATGCGTGGAGCCTGTTAAAATTGCTCCATTTTAACAGGCTTTTTTAGGCTAACCATTCCTTTTTCTCTTTAAAAACAAACACGGTTTTAGATGTGGTGGAATTGTTTTGTCCAAAAATATTATCCCTTTTTAACTATTAACTACACACTTATGTTTAAAAATTTAAAATCAATAACGTTTATCCTGCTGCTCTTCCTGGCACAAAAGCTTTCTGCTCAGGATGTAACGGTTACCGGAACGGTAAAGTCGGCAGATGGTGAAACACTCCCTGGTGTTTCCATCTTAATAAAAGAAACCAAACAAACCACCATTTCTGATGCAAAAGGAGCTTTTTCTATTCATGCACCAGATAAGGGCACATTGATATTTTCATATATCGGTTTTAAGAGCCAGGAAATACAGATCAATAAAAACGCTGGTCCCATTTCGATCATCCTTCAGTCTAGTGATAATGCGCTTGATGAGGTAGTGGTTACTGCATTGGGTATTTCGAGACAGAAGAAATCGCTTGGTTATGCTGTTCAGGAATTAAAAGGACAGGATTTGGCCGAAGCTAAAGAATCCAACCTGGTAAATGCACTGGCCGGAAAAATAGCAGGTGTAAGGGTAACGAATAGCCAGGGGAGCATGGGTTCCTCGCGTGTGGTCATCAGGGGAGAAACATCTATTGCCGGAAATAACCAGCCATTATTTGTGGTTGATGGAATTCCGGTAGATAATTCTCAGTTAAATTCGGCTGGGGCAAGAGATTATGCCAATACCATTTCAGATATTAATCCAGAAGATATAGAATCGATGAGTGTGTTAAAAGGACCAAATGCTGCTGCATTATACGGCTCGAGGGCTGCGGCAGGTGTCATCCTCATTAAAACCAAAACAGGTAAATCGAAAAAAGGATTAGGCATTGCCATCAATTCAAACGCGGTTTTAGAAACCTTGCTTACGCTACCCGTGTATCAAAATGCTTTCGGTCAGGGATCGGAAGGCAAATTTAGCTATGTAGATGGTGCAGGTAAAGGCATTAACGATGGCGTAGATGAAAGCTGGGGCCCTAAATTGGATGGCAGATTAATCCCTCAGTTTTTTTCGAAAGGAGTAGCTGTTCCATTTGTGGCACATCCCGATAACGTGCGCGATTTCTTCCAAACCGGATATTCATTAAACAACGGGGTATCTATTGCAGATGCAGGCGAAAAATACGACTTCCGATTATCGTACAATAATCTGAAACAGGTAGGCATAGTGCCTAACTCCGGACAAGGCAAAAATTCATTTGTGCTGAACACTACAGTAAAAGTAACACCCAAATTAAGTTTAACCGCAAATGCAAACTACAGCAAACTTAATTCTGATAATTTACCTGGAACGGGTGGTTCGAGATCTACCAGTACCATGTTGCAGTTTACCTGGTTCGGCCGTCAGGTTGATATTAACCAATTGAAAGATTATTTGGATGAAAACGGAAAAACGTTTAACTGGAACAATAGCTATTACAGCAATCCATATTGGGTAGCATACGAAAATACCGTATCGCAGAACCGTAGCAGGATTATTGGAAGTTTAGCGCTGAATTATAAGATTATTGATGGACTTGATTTCAATTTCAGATCAGGAACGGATTATTATAATGATAGGCGCAAAGTTAGGATTGCCTATGGTACCAATGGAACACCTTTCGGTTCTTATACAGAGAGTGCCTTTACGGTAAGCGAAAATAATACTGATGCGACATTAAATTTTAACAAACAGTTAAATGATGATTTTAGTCTCGAATTGTTAGGTGGTGGGAACATCCGTAGGCAATATATCGAGCAGAACGATCAAAGTGCGCCTAAATTGGCCATTGCAGGACTATATACCCTTAAGAATTCACGCGATCCTTTAATTTCATCAAATAATTTATCGCGGTTAAAATCTTACAGTGTTTATGCCTCTGGACAGATCGGTTTCAGGAATTACCTTTTTGCCAACATCACGGCCCGTAACGATTGGTCATCTACCTTACCCGCGCAAAACAGATCGTATTTTTATCCGTCATTTAACGGAAGTTTTGTGGCAACCGAGGCATTCGATATTAAAAGTGAAGCCCTTAACTACTTAAAAATACGCGGTGGCTGGTCTAAAGTAGGTAAAGATGCAGATCCTTATCGCTTGATCAATACTTATGCATTTAGTGCGCCGTTTAACGCAAACCCTCAACTTACCACAAGTAATATCGACCTTAATCCTAACCTTAAACCGGAAACTACCACTTCAACTGAACTGGGCGTTGAGGCTGTTTTCTTTAACAAAAGGTTACGTTTCGATTTAAGTGCATATAACACCAATAGTTACAATCAGATTTTAGCTGCCGATGTAAGTCAAAGTACCGGATTTAGTTCAAAACTGCTTAATGCCGGAAAAATAAACAACAAAGGTATAGAAGCACAGTTGGGCATTACACCAATAAAAAAAACTTTTACCTGGGATATTGATTTCAATTTTGCTGCTAATAGAAGTAGGGTAATTGAACTTGATGCTGAAAAATTATTGACGAATTATATTGTGGCTACCAACTCAGCACAGGTTATTGCTACCGTTGGACAACCTTATGGATCATTGTTCGGAACCGCTTTTTTAAGAGATGGCAATGGAAATATCATTGTAAACGCCACAGGTGCACCAACTACAAATCCAACCAAACAGGTATTGGGAAAATATACACCAGATTGGATTGGTGGGGTGTACAACACATTCACGTTTAAAGGCATAAGTTTAGGTGTTTTGGTTGATGCGAGTATTGGTGGTTCTATTTACAACGGTACCTATGCAACAGGCACATATACAGGAGTATTGGCTTCTACACTTCCTGGCAGAGCAACAGAATATGGCGGAATCTCATATTATTATCCGGATAATAAAAAGGAAAATGGCACCGTAAGGGTAAACGGAAACACTCCGGCAGGTGTAACGATTTATGATGATGGAATTGTTTTTGATGGCGTAACTGCCGATGGTAAACGCAATGAAAAAGTATTGCCTGCGCAACAATATTATAAATCATTCAGAAATATCGATGAAGCAAATATTTTCGATGCTTCATATGTAAAACTCCGCGAGGTTAAATTAAGTTATAACCTGCCATCAAAATGGCTCCGCCCATTAAGTTTACAAGGCGTTTCAGTATCGCTTGTTGGCCGCAACCTTTGGATTATCCACCGCAACACAGTAGATATCGATCCGGAAGTAGCTTTTAATACGGGTAACGGTCAGGGTTTAGAAAGTCTTTCTAATCCAAGCACACGCAGTTACGGTATAAACCTGAATGTTAAATTTTAAATCTCACCATCATGAAAAATAAAAAACTATATATACTGGCTATTCTGGCAATTGCATTTTCATCTTGTAATAAAGAACTTGATGAGGTGAACATTAATCCGAATGCTCCGGAAATTCCGCAACCCGATTATTTACTTACTGGTACCACTAAAACTACAGCTGATACGTATTGGGGGGTAACCAATAACATGAACTCGAGTCTGCTTTTTGCACAACACTGGGCTAAAGTTCAATATACCGAAGAAGATCGTTATATCTTTTCGAACAGTAGTTTTACTTCTTTATGGTCTACTGGTTATGCGCAAAGTATTGCTGGCTTTAATAAAATTATCGAATTGGGCGATGCACAGGGCAATCCAAACTATAAAGGTGTAGCCCTGGTACTGAGGTCGTGGGTATTTTTGTTACTTACCGATGCTTATGGGGATATACCATACGCACAGGCAGGGAAAATTAAACAGTTTGTTACACCAGTTTACGATAAACAAAAGGATGTTTACTACGGTATTCTTAACGATTTAAAGACTGCACAGGCGGCTTTAGATCCGGCTTCAGGAAAAGTTATAGGTGGAGATGTGATTTATAGCGGCAATATTGCTTTATGGAAAAAGTTGGCCAATTCTTTACGCCTTCGTATCGCATTACGCATTGCCGATAAAGAGCCAGCTAAAGCTAAACAGGTAATTGATGAAGTACTTGCAGAAGGTGGTACTTATATTAATAGCAAATCGGAGAATGCACAACTGTTCTACAGCGATTCACCTCAGCAAAATCCGGTAGCTGCCTCGTTCGAAACCAGGAATGATTACCGGATCAGCAAAACCATCGTGGATAAACTTTTTGCACTAAATGATCCTAGGTTGCCGGTTTATGCAAGCAAAACTGATAATGCTACACCTCAAACGTATGTAGGCATTCCGAATGGCTCAACAAATTCAGAAGCCAGTGCAATAGGTTTGGCAAATTCTTCCAGACCAGGAACTTATTTTTTAGCACCAAAAGCACCTGCTGTGATTTTTAGCTATGCCGAACTGCTTTTTGATAGGGCAGAAGCCGCTGCAAGAGGTTTTACTGCCGAAAATGCAGCTGATCTGTATAAACAGGCCATCAGGGCATCATTTGATCAATACAGTATAGGTGGAAGTGTTGTTGATGATTATATTAATCAGACTTCAGTACAATATGATGCAGGTAATTATAAAAAATCAATCGGCGAACAAAAATGGATTGCTTTATTTGGTCAGGGGTTAGAAGCCTGGGCAGAGCAGAGAAGGTTAGATTATCCGCAATTAACTGCATCTGTTAATACCGTGTTGAATGGCAAAATTCCGGTACGTTTTATTTATCCAGGTTCTGAACAATCGTTAAACGGACAGAATTATAAAAATGCGGTGAGCAGCCAGGGTGCAGATTTATTAACCACCAAACTTTGGTTTGATGCATTTTAATCCGATAGTGGTGTCAGATGTTACCATCTGACACTGTTAGTTCTTAGTGCGGTATCATATGTTATTATCTTAAACTGCAAACAAAAACGTCCCGGTTTAAACCGGGACGTTTTTGTTTGAAATTTTAAAGAAAGAGGTATCTCGTGTGTTGGAGTTCCTGCTTTCTTCCAGGTATTCATCTGGCTAAGTCTTCGGCAGCATTACTCGCCCTGTTTTTCAGATCTTCGGTATATCCTTTTGCTTTATCTACCCATCCCGGAGCCTTATCCAATAATTCATCAACTATCGATTGTCCGGTAATTGGATCTTTCTTCGTGATATATTTTACACCGGCATAAACTGCGGCGCCAATAATTGCTGTTTTTAAAATTCCCATGTTCTTTCTTATTTTATTAATTAAACATTTTCAGATCGTTAAAAGTTTTAGACGATTTTTAACACTTGTTGTTACAACTATTTCGATACTGTTTGAGGATTTTGGGTTAAACGCTAATTGATTCTTTTCGCAAGTTTATCAATTTGTTGTTGTAAAGATTGGTTAACTTTTTTCTGTTCCATTAATTGATTGTCTTTTTCTATTAGATATAAAGTTAGTTCCTCAACTTTCTTCAAGAGTTTAATGTTCATGTCACCTATGTTTAGTCCATCTTTTTCCATTTGTATTGCTGATGGTATTTCTGGTAGATGGTGGTTTTTAGCGATATAATCTTTAATTTCTGCTAAGGTTATTAATTTATAATCGTCATCGAATACATAATCTGGACCAGGCACTTGCAGATCTACCTTCACTTCTTGGGTATGGATGGTACCCTTAACGGTTAATTTAGCATCAGGATGACTTGTGCCAATGCCTACATTACCGCTTGTTACTGCAAATGTGGCTCCCTGGGTAGAATTGAATCCATGACTCAAAGTTAAAACATTTACATCTGTTGAACCAGCCTCGGCATTTATTGTCGGACTTGCAACAAAATTTGGCATATTCATTCCTTGTCCAGATATATATATCGGATTAGGCACGGTCGCTGAATTAACATGAATATCAAGATAGGAGTTTGCAAGCCCGTGGCTACTGATTCTTACCTGATCAACACTTCCAGTGTTATAACTGGAATAGCGTGTTTGCTGTATCGAACCGCCAACGCCATATCCTCCTATATTATATTGAAATTCTACATCTGTAACCCTATTATCATAATTTGACATGATTTGTATTGTTCCGCCTTGTAAGCCACCAGCAACAGTTATTCTATACCAACCTATACCCGTTGGGGTAAAGCTTACTGATACATCAGCAAACCTATTATAGGTGTTTGTTTTGAAATTGGTTGCGTAAGAATAGCAGCTTAATAAAGCAATTACTAATGTTAATAATGTTTTTTTCATAATGAAGAGTTTAATTTATTACGGATAGGATAAGAAGTCTGATTTAAATTTCGATCGAAAATTTTTTTGTATGTACGTTTAAATGTCTTCTTTTCATGCAAGTCCCAAATATAATATAAATCATGTCATAATACTTTTTTTACCCCTATTAGACGACGTGCATACGTATCGGAATTGAGTCGAAGAAATTAATTTTTACCAATAATCTCTATTAAATTTATATATTTCGAGCAAAATTACCTTAAACTAAATCGATTATAAACTAAATGGAGTTGCATGAATAAAGAAAAGCTGTTCATTGAAATCAAGAATTTGAGCATCATAAATTCTTTATCCAAACATGAACAACTTGTTCAGGGAATCATCAATGGCCTAAACCATAAACTGATTGCCAAGGGAGATATTTTGCCTTCAGTTAACGAAATGATGAGGGAAACAGGCTTTGCCAAAGAAACCATTGGCAAGGCATACAAAGAACTGATCAGCAGGGGGATTTTAGAATCGAAAAACAGAAGGGGTTATTTTGTAGCTACCGATGATACTGAACAACACCTTAAGGTTTGTTTATTAATTTATGCTTTCGATACCTTTCAGGAAACTTTTTACCAGAACTTCCGCGACCATTTAGGTGAAAATATTCAGGTTGATGTATATTTCCACCACAATAATTTAAGTGTTTTCGAATCTATCATCAACAGCAATAAAGGCCAATATGGTTTGTATGTTATTGCCCCAATAGAAAGTAACGAAGCCAAAGAAATATTGGAACAGCTACCCAAAGAAAAACTCCTGATGGTAGACCGGTACGTAGCATTGAAAGGCGAGTATTCTTACATCGTTCAGGAGTTTGAGAAAGCTTCTTATCATGCATTTTTGCAACTGGCACCCCGGATAAAAGAATTTTCGGAGTTTGTTTTCTTTTTTAAACCATCGTCTGCAGAGCCCAATGAAGTATTGGTTTCATTTAAACGTTTTATAAAAGAGTTTAAGATTAATGGTGTAATTAAAAACAGTTATGAATCTGGCAGTATTGCACCCGATAAGGTTTATTTTACCATCCACAACCTCGAACTTTGGGAAATGTTAAAAGATGCCAAGGTAAAGGGATTAAAAGTGGGCAAAGATTTAGGTATTCTTTCGCATAATGATGATAATGTGAAAGAGATCATATTTGACGGGATTACTACATTTTCTATCGATTTTGCGCATATGGGCCGCCTGGCTGCCGAATTTGTACTCAGTTTGAAACCCATTAAACACATTATGGAGAATAAACTGATGAGAAGGAATTCACTTTAGTGCAAACTTCATCACAATAGCTAATTTCAATTTCATGTGGTCTTAATTTTTACATGAAATTTCTTATTCAAAAAACTTAGAAGCCATCTAAATTTACATCAAAAGCTATTTTTGATTTGAAAACGAACGCGCTGTAGTGCGTAGCCTTTGTAGCCCTGCCATTCACTTTAGCTCCGATAGAAGACCTGTGAAACAAGCAAGCACACCAAAATATGACATAAACCGGTGCTTAAATCGGAGGCTGCCGTTCCTGTCAGGTTTATAACCGAATGGTCTGCTCCCGATATGATGCCAAAAACATGGGAAAGGCACTTTTCCGCGCTGCTGATTATTCTTAAACGATTTATTTTTAGAAAGTTGGAATATTAAATTTTTTGTTTATAATTGTATTCGGAAATAGTAGGATAGGATAGGATAGGATAAAATAGCAAATTGCTTGCGTTCCAGCGCGCTTAGTTTCGTTTTATAGATATGAAACAATTAAAAGAGCTTTTGTAATAGTTGTTCCAGTCCCGATTACATTTTCATTAACCAAATAACCAGACAATATGAGAAATTTTACAAATTACTTTACAGGGAAGCAATTTCCTTCTTTTATGATCGCTAAATGGCGGCCATCAGATCTACAACATCTTAAAGGGCATTAATACACTGCCTTTATAGTCTACCTCAAATAGTTTTAATTCAATCATTTAAAAGCTAATTAGCAAATGAAGCAATTGTTTTTGTTTTGTGGGCGCTTATCGGTGCTCAACAGGCTAAGAAATGCAATGATATTGACAGGTTCGATTCTTGTGTTTTTCCTGATTTTTATGCCCACGCAAGGTTATGCCCAGGTAGGGAAGAAAACCATTACGGGGAAGGTTACAGATACGCTTGGGGTAGGGCTGCCTGGGGTAACTGTAGCAGTTGTAAATAAGGTTAATGTAGGTACACAGACCGATAACAACGGAAAATTTGTGCTTGATGTAACACCTGGAGAAATACTAAGGTTTTCTTATGTAGGATACAAGGAGCAAAGGGCAACCATTGGCGCAGCCAATGTGCTTAACATTAAATTAACTGAAGAAAATATGCTCTCAGAAGAGGTAGTAATTACTGCTTTAGGACAGAAACAACGTAAAGAAGCATTGGTAGGTTCTGTTACTACCGTAAAAGTGGGTAACCTTAAAATACCATCGAGCAACCTTACTAATGCCCTTTCGGGGCAAATAGCAGGTGTAATCGGCTATCAGCGCAGTGGGCAACCTGGGCAGGATAACTCACAGTTTTTTATCCGTGGGGTAACTACTTTTGGTTATAAACAAGATCCACTTATTTTAATCGATAACGTAGAGTTAAGTGCTTCAGATCTTGCCCGCTTACAGGTTGATGACATTGAAAGCTTTTCTATCTTGAAAGATGCAAGTGCTACGGCATTATACGGTGCAAGGGGTGCAAATGGCGTAATTTTAGTCAGCACCAAATCGGGTAAAGAAGGCAAAGCCAAAATAAGCTTCCGATTAGAAAATTCTGCTTCTCAATCGGTTAAGAGTTTACAACTTGCTGATCCCATTACCTATATGAAGCTTTTTAATGAGGCTGCTATTGGCAGAGGCATGGACCCCATGTTTACACCTAACCAGATTATTAATACACAGGCTACCATAAACAAGAGTCCTGGTTATAACGAATATGTTTATCCGGCGGTCGATTGGTTAGATATGCTGTTTGAAAAACGGACCAGCACACAAAGGGCCAATATTGGCATTAGTGGCGGGGGCGGCGTTGCCCGCTATTACATTGCAGGTTCTTACAATTTAGATAACGGTGTACTTAAAGAAGATGAGCGGAATAACAACGATAATAATGTGAAATTCCGTAATTACCAATTACGTTCAAACATTAATATCGATTTAAGTAAAACAACAGAAATGGTGGTGCGCTTATCGGGTAATTTTAGCGAATATAATGGCCCTTTGGCAACAGATGGCGGTTTTTCTACCGATTTATATAATATCGCTGTACATACCAGTCCGGTTTCCTTTCCTGCATTTTATCCGGCCGATGCGGCCAATCAAAACGCACAACATATTCTATTTGGGAATAGAGGTGGTGCAGGTGTAAACAGTATTTTGGATAATAACCCCTACGCTGCGATGTTGCGAGGACATAAAAACTCGTCTGAATCGCGGATGTCGGCACAGTTTGAAGTCAACCAAAAGTTAGATTTCTTTACGGAGGGCCTTTCATTTAAATCTATTTTTAGTACCAACAGGTATTCGTATTTCGATTCGCAAAGAGCCTATTCTCCATTTTATTATAACATAGGTTCTTACGATAAGCAGAGCAATACTTATGTTTTAAACTGGCTTAACTCATCGGTAACTGGTGGTGCACCGAATATTGCGCAGGAATACCTGTCTTATAATCCAGGTAATACCAATATAAATACTTTTTTATATGCACAGGCATCAGTTAATTACGATAAAGCTTTTGGTAATCATAATGTTAGCGGAACACTAATTGGTACGGCACAACAAACCGTTTACAGTAACGCCAGTTCGTTGCAAAATTCGCTCCCTTACCGAAATTTGGGTTTAGCCGGGCGATTAACCTATTCGTATAAAAGCAGATACTTTTTAGAATCTAATTTCGGTTATAATGGATCTGAAAGGTTTTCGGAAGACCATCGTTTTGGCTTTTTTCCAACCATTGGTGCCGGATGGGTACTATCTAATGAGAAATTTTGGACTGGTGGAATCGCCAATGTAGTTAACCGCTTAAAATTAAGGGGTAGTTATGGTATTGTGGGTAACGATGCCATTGGGGCGCAACGTTTCTTCTATATTTCAGAAGTGAATTTAAATGGTGGAGGAAATTATGCCCAGTTTGGGTTTAATGGCGCTTCTAACCGCAGTGGAGTATTTATAAACAACTACGAGAATAAAGATGTTACCTGGGAAACATCGCAACAAACCAATTTAGCGTTAGAAGCTACACTTTTCAAAAACTTAAGTTTAATTGCCGAGGTATATAATAATTATCGCTACGATATTTATATGGGTCGTGCCAACTTGCCTAGCACATTAGGTTTAGAAGCTAATGTAGGCGCCAATGTTGGTGAGGCCAGATCGAGAGGGATCGATTTATCTCTAGATTACAAGTTTAACGTGAATGAATTTTCTTTCGCTGTACGCTCTAATTTGACTTTTGCCAAAAACAAATACATTAACTACGAAGAACCACAATGGGCTGAGTCGTACCGTTATACCACAGGGCAACCGATTAGCAGGAACTTTGGTTACATTGCCGAGCGCCTGTTTGTTGATGATAAAGAAGTACAAAATTCTCCAACACAGATTTTCTCAGCAAACGGTAAAGCGCCAAGAGCCGGCGATATTAAATATCGCGATTTAAATAACGATGGTAGAATTGATGATGCTGATAAGGCTTATATCGGTTTCCCTCAGTCGCCAGAAGTAGTATATGGCTTCGGCTTTAGCTCATCGTACAAAGGTTTCGATCTTTCTGCCTTTTTTACCGGACAAGATAGGATGACCTTCTTTATCGACCCCACCCGCGTGAGTCCTTTTGTTCCCAGTAATCAGCAATACATTTTAGGAAATACGCAATTATTGAAAGATTTTGCAGATAACCACTGGTCGCCTGAAAACCAGAATTTATATGCGCTTTATCCAAGGCTTGCTGTTAATGCTGCCGATTTAGAAAATAATGCACAAACTAGTACCTGGTGGATGAGAAACGGGCGCTTAATGCGGCTAAAATCGGTAGAACTTGGATATACCCTGCCTCAGCGCATTTCTGCTAAAATAAAGCTGAACTCCTGCCGGATTTATTTCAACGGGTTAAACCTGCTTACCTGGAGTCCTTTTAAAATGTGGGATCCAGAGCAAGGTGGAAACGGCTTTGCCTATCCAATACAAAAGGTATTCAATGTTGGTCTTAACGTAACCTTATAATGAAAACAATAAAAAAATATTTTAAATACAGTTGCATTGTTTTAATGCTTTGCAGCTTTGTATCCTGTAAAAAATACCTTGATGTAACGCCTGATGATATTGGTACGCTTGATTATGCCTTTAGAAACAGAAATGAGGCCGAAAACTACCTGTACTCTTGTTATGCCTATCTGCAACGGATGAACGATGTGGCCTCAAACCCAAGTTTTACCACTTCTTCAGAACTGATTTATTCAAATACACTTGATAATTTTCAGGGTTTTAACCGAACAGGCTTTAATTTATTACGAGGAACACAAACTGCTGCAAAACCAGGATTAAATACTTGGGATGGCGAGGAAGGAAGTTATAGCCTTTGGCGCTCCATCAGGATCTGTAACATTATGCTCGAGAATATCGATAAACCTATTGATTTAGGCGCTGCGGAAAAGAAACGCTGGACCGCTGAGACTAAATTTTTAAAAGCTTACTATCATTATGTGTTGTTTAAAATGTATGGCCCAATACCGCTGATTAAAACCAATTTAGCCATAAACAGTACTACTGATGAGGTAAGGATAAAAAGAGCGCCGGTAAATGAAACAGTAGATTATATCGTTTCGCTATTAGATGAAGCAATTCCTGATCTGCCTGCTGTTATTACCAGTCAGGCAACTGAATTGGGCAGGGTAACCAGTGTAATTGCACTTTCGGTAAAGGCCGATGTATTGACTACAGCAGCAAGTCCGCTTTTTAACGGCAATCCTGATTATGTGAGTTTTAAAGATAAAGAGGGTTTTAGCCTTTTCCCTGCGGCTTATGATGCGCAAAAATGGAAGAAAGCTGCTGATGCTGCAAAAGTTGCCATTACTGCCGCCGAAGCACAAGGCATTAAATTGTATACCTTCAGTTCGCCATCAACAGTTGGTAAATTGTCCGATTCGTTAAAAAGAGAATTAGATGTACAGAATGCTGTTGCAGAAAGATGGGAGTTGAATTCAGAAATCATATGGGCATCAAATCCTGAATTTAATTATCAAGGATTTGCAACGCCAAGACTTACCGCAAAATCTGCCGTTAATAATTTTTCCAATCCTTCTACTTTTTCGGCTCCAATAAGTACACAAGAACTTTTTTATACTGTTAATGGAGTGCCGATTACTGAAGATAAAACCTGGGATTATGCTGGCAGGAATACCATTAAAGTTGGCGATAATGCGAGCAGGTATTACATTCAGCAGGGTTACGAAACCATTAAAGGCCATTTTGCCCGCGAAACGCGTTTCTATGCAGATATTGCTTTTGACGGAGGTATTTGGTTTGGAAATGGAAGGAACAATCAAGACGATCCAGCCAATCCTTTGTATTACGTATCGGCAAGAGGTAGCGGCTTTGCAGCGCCAAGTGATAACATCAGGTTAAATATTACAGGTTATTGGCCTAAGAAACTGGTAAGCTATGCATCAGTTTATGATGATGGTTTCCAGCCTTCAGCCTTCCGTTTGCCGCTGATCAGATTGGCTGGTTTGTATTTACTATATGCAGAAGCATTAAATGAAGTGAGCGGACCTACCGCAGAAGTATTTACTTATGTAGATAAAGTAAGGCAAAGAGCTGGTTTACAGGGCGTACAAGCTTCATGGACAAATTTCGCTAAAAATCCAAATAAATTTAATACCAAAGAAGGTTTGAGACAGATTATCCACCAGGAAAGAAGAATTGAGCTTTGTTTTGAAGGACAGAGTGGTTGGGATTTAAGAAGATGGAAAGAACTTCAGGCGGTTTTAAATAACCCGATACAGGGATGGAGTATAAACAATGCAGAAGCGGTGAATTACTACCGCCCAACCACACAGTTTATTCCAGTGTTTGGTTTAAAAGATTATTTATGGCCAATTAAAAGTTACGATCTGGTTGTAAATCCAAACTTAGTTCAAAATCCGTATTGGTAATTTAAAATATTTAAAGAAATGAAACCATGATGTGTGGTTTAAGCAATAATTGTTATTCACCTGCATCATCGCTTCATCACCATTGAAAATAAATTCAAAATGATGAGAAATATTAAAAATAGTATTTACCTAATCTTTATCGTTTCTGTTTTAGTCAGCTTTGCTGCCTGCAAAAAAATGGAAACCTATAACGATCCAGCTTCTTCAGATATGACCAAGCCTGGAGTGGTAACCAATATTAAAGTTGATAATTTTAATGGCGGCGCATACATTACCTATTCTTTGCCAAACTCAAAAAACCTTTTGTATGTATTGGCGCAGTACAAAATAAACGGGGTAACTACAAGGGAAACAAAATCGAGTTATTATTCCGATTCTATTATGGTAGATGGCTTTGCAAAAAAACAGGGTTACGATGTTACCCTATATGCGGTAAGCAGGGCAGAGGTTAAGTCGGATCCTGTTGTGGTAAAGGTAAATCCAGATACACCTCCATACCTGCTTTTAAAACCAACAATTAATGCCGAGGCTGATTTTGGAGGTATAAAAATTACAGGGACTAATCCATTGAAAAACAATCTGGGTATCATTCTTTTAAATGTTGGCGATAACAATACTTCCGATGTTATTGATCAGCATTATGGCAAAACCGAAATTTTCGATTATTCGGTTAGGGGTTACGCACCTGTTGCTAAAAAGATTGGTTATTATGTAACGGATAATTTTGGGAACATTTCGGATACAACCTATAAAACTGTTACCCCATTTTTTGAGACCTTGTTAGATAGAGGTAAGTTTTTTCAGTACCGACTTCCATCTGATGGGGTAATTGCTTATGGTTGGGATCTTCCTTATTTGTGGGATGGCAAAACAGATGGCAATTCGAACGGGTGGCACACTGCTCCAGGTGGAGCAATGCCTGCAATAGCAACATTTGGTTTGGGGATCAGTGCAAAATTAAGTCGGTTTATTTTATGGGAAAGACCAGATGGGGGCGACAAATTTGCTTATGGGCATGGAAATCCAAAGGTATTCTCTATCTGGGGTTCCGATGTAGCTGTTCCACGCGATGCACAATTGCCATTAGCTGCACCTGTTGGTACTGTTATAGGCGATTGGATAAACATGGGGAATTATAATTATCCAGATCCACCTTCGGGCTTAGCACCGGTAGCGCATACTACTGCAGATAACGACTTTGTAAAGGCTGGTGTAAGTTTCAATTTTCCACTCACCAACCCTAAAGTTCGCTATATCCGTTTGTCGGTAAGCACCACATGGTCTAATGGTACTTTTGCGCATGCCATGGAAATGGCCTTTTATGGCGATCCAAGATAATTAATATAAGAAGATAAATTTTCGAACATGAAAAGTATATATAAAATTAGCGGTTTGCTATTGCTGTTGGTTACAGTGATATTTAGCTGTACCAAAGATGATCTTGCTTTTAAAGATTTTTTAAAAGATGGGGAAATTGTTTACCCCGGCCGTGTAGCCAATATTGTAACCAAACCTGGTAATTTAAGAACTGCTTTATGGTGGAATCCGAGTCCTGATCCAAGCGTAAGTAAATATGTGGTTTATTGGAACAATAACGCAGATTCGGTTGTAGTTACGGCCAGCAGTCATAACCCTACAGATACAATAAAAGTGGTTATTCCGAATTTGAGCGAGTATACCTACACTTTTACCATCTATTCGTACGATGCTCAGGGGCATAAATCTATCCCGATAGAGGCAAGAAATGTGCGGGTTTTTGGCCCCTTATATCAATCTGGCTTATTAAACAGGCCTTATAATGCCACCACGCCATATGTGGTAAACAGCAATGGTTCGGTTCAGCTAAATTTTAAAACGCCCGATACCATCAATGTAAATACGGTAATCAGATACACCAATACAGCAGGGGCCAGCGTAGATAAAACGCTTTTACCGGCTGATACGGCCATTACACTTACAGATTATAAAGCCGGAACAGATATTACCTATAAATCTTCTTATATCCCTGGGAAGGGCTCACTGGATGTATTCTCGGTAACTGATTTTTCTACTTTCCCTAAAATTTTTACTTATGTACTTTGCGATCGCTCACTTTTTAGCGAAGTGCGTTTGCCAGGCGATGCACCAACTTACGAATCGGGTACCAGCATCAGTAAACTTTGGGATGGAAGCGTAGGGCCACAGGGTTATCCAAATATCTTTCATAGTGCGGGTAATAGCGGAATGCCTCATGTAATCACATTCGATTTAGGTAAGGTGTATACCAATTTATCCCGTATTGAAGAAACCGGAAGGGATTGTTGTAATAATCCGGATCGTTTTGAGGTTTGGGGAACAGCCGATTTAACCAATGCCACAACTACTTTATCAGCCAGTAATAATGGTTGGCCAGCTGAAGCAATAAGTAAGGGATGGACACTTTTAAAAGATGTAACCAGAAGCGATGATGGCAAAAATGCAATAACTGCAGAACTGGATAATGCAGGAAAACCAATTCGTTATATTCGCATTAGGATTAAACATGTAACTACTGGTGATGGGAATTATAGTAATATGAGCGAAATCAGATTCTGGAATAAACAGTAATCTTTTATGTAATTGAATTTGATTAACCCAGTGGCGTCACCCTGAATTCATTTCAGGGTCTGTCATACAAGATAGATGCTGAAATAAATTCAGCATGACGATCGCGGTAGGCGGAGTCGCTAAAAATATAAGAGTAGCACTTCAAAAAATAATCCAATTCAATTCCAACACACAAATGAAATTATGTATAAGAAGTATTTGATTATTTTTTCACTATTCTCGTTTTTCATAGGTGAATATACCTCTGCCCAGCAAAAGCCTTTAACGATATGGTATGATAAACCTGCCGAAATTTGGGAGGAAACCCTTCCTTTAGGTAATGGTAAATTGGGCATGACACCAGATGGAGGCATTAACAGGGAGAATATAGTGCTGAATGATATTACTTTATGGAGTGGTGGGAAACAAGATGCCAATAATTACGAAGCGTATAAAAGTTTGCCTAAAATTAGGCAGCTGATATTGGAAGGTAAAAACGATGAAGCACAAGAACTGGTTAACCGCGATTTTGTTTGTAAAGGGCAGGGATCAGGTGGAGCGAATTGGGGCAAATACCAAACATTGGGTAATTTGCAGCTCGATTATGAATTTTCTGCCGTTAAAGATGCAAAACCCGAGGCTTACAAAAGAACATTATCGCTGGATAAAGCGGTGGCCACAACCGAATTTACGCTCAATGGGGTAAAATACAAAAGAGAATATTTCTGTAGTTTTGATGATGATGTAAATATCATCCGCCTCACGGCCGATCAACCTAATAAACTCAATTGTAATATTTCGATCAGCCGACCAGAAAAAGCAACATTAGCTAGCGAAGGTAATGAACTGCTGATGTTTGGCCAGCTGGATAACGGTACTGATGGTAAGGGAATGAAATACCTGAGCCGCGTAAGTACCAAACTTAAAGATGGTACGCTAACAAACGAAGGAAACATTCTTAAAATAAAAAATGCAACTGAACTGATTATTTACGTTGCGGCAGAAACCGATTTTAAGCATACGAATTTTGAAGCCAGGGTAAAACAGGCTTTGCAAGCTGCTCAAAAGAAAGCTTATAGTTTAGAACTTGCAAATCATAGTGCAAATTTTGCTAAACTCTTTAACAGATTAAAAATTAATCTAGGAGAAGGCGAAGCCGCCAAACTGCCAACAGACGTAAGGTTAGACCGTTTCTATAAAGATTACAAAAATGATGTTTCGCTTAGCGCCTTGTTTTTTCAGTTCGGTCGGTATTTAAGCATTAGCAGTACAAGGGTTGGGCTTTTGCCACCAAATCTTCAGGGTTTATGGGCAAACCAGATCAACACGCCATGGAACGGCGATTACCATTTAGATGTAAACGTACAGATGAACCACTGGGCTATTGAGCCTGCAAACCTTTCAGAGTTAAATCTTCCACTGGCAGAATTGGTAAGAAATTTAACTGGGCCAGGTGCAAAAACGGCGAAAGCATATTACAATGCCGATGGATGGATTGCCCACGTCATTACGAACGTTTGGGGCTTTACCGAGCCTGGTGAAAGTGCCTCATGGGGTGCATCAAATGCAGGTTCAGGTTGGTTATGCAGTAATCTATGGGATCATTTTGCCTATAGCCGTGATATAAAATACCTGAAAAGCATTTACCCGATCTTAAAAGGATCAGCTGTATTTTATCAAAGCGCTTTGGTTAAAGATCCAAAAACAGGTTGGCTGGTTACTTCGCCATCGGTATCGCCTGAGAATACTTTCTACCTGCCCAATGGAAAAACAGCAAGCATTTCAATGGGGCCAACTATCGATAATCAGATTGTCAGGGAGCTTTTTAATCATGTAATTACTGCAGCCAAACTGCTTAAAACTGACGCCGCCTTTAGTGCTTCGCTACAGGAAAAATTAAAATCTATTCCACCATTGGGTGTAATCAGTAAAGATGGCCGGATACAGGAATGGTTGGAAGATTATAAAGAAACCGATCCACAGCACCGGCACATCTCACATTTATATGGGGTTTATCCTGCTGGATTAATTACGCCAACAGCTACTCCGGCATTGGCAGAGGCTGCAAAGAAAACACTAGAAGTAAGGGGGGATGATGGACCAAGTTGGTCAATTGCTTATAAACAGTTATTTTGGGCAAGATTACAAGATGGTAACAGGGCTTTTAAACTTTTTAGGGAGATTTTAAAACCTACTTTGAGAACCGATATTAATTATGGAGCTGGCGGAGGCGTTTATCCAAATATGTTATCAGCCGGACCGCCGTTTCAGATTGACGGCAATTTTGGTGCATCGGCAGCTATTGCTGAAATGCTGATCCAAAGTCATGATGGTTTTATCGAACTGCTCCCTGCTATTCCAGATGCCTGGAAAGCTTTTGGCGAAATTAAAGGATTAAAAGCAAGGGGTAATTTTACCGTTGATATGAACTGGAAAGATGGCAAAATTACAAATTATAGAATTGCTTCGGCCTTACCTCAAAAGGTAAAGCTAAAAATGAATGGTAAATTAACCGAAATAATGTCGAGCAAATTAAATAAATAAATGGTTCTTAAATTTTTATTCAGTCATAAGTTGTTCTTGATTTTACTGATTCTGTTATTTTCTGAACGGTCAGCATCAGCGATTATAATTAATTATGGTCGGGCAGGAAAAATAGACTACAACCTTAAAACCGGCACTTTTCGGGTATCAGATGGAGCGGTGCAACTATTAAATGGTTTTTCGAAGGCAGCATATCAGAAAAAGATAATCAGTTCTGAAAATTACTCGCAGATTAGCTACACCAAAACAGCTATCATGGATGGTTTTGGGAAGGGTTTTAAACATGTTTTCTTGTTAAAACAGCATGGTTTACCAACTATGCAACAGGTTTTTTATACCTATACGGCTAAGAATTATTTTATGATCAGCCTTACTTTGCTAGGCACCGATCTATCCATCAACTATATGGTGCCTATAAATGGAGATTTAATCGATCAGGAAGCTTCACAAGTGCCGACCAGTTTATTTGTTCCTTTTGATAACGATACCTTTATTTCTTACAATGCCGTTCCGTTAAAGGCCAACACAAGTAATCCAAGCGCGGAGGTTACGGCTTTGTACCACAATCAATCCAGAAAAGGTTTTGTAATTGGCTCGATAGAACATAGCAACTGGAAAACAGGCATCATTACGGGCATGAATGCTGATAAAAAAATAAATATACAGGCCATTTGTGGTTATACGGAAGAAAGCATTACCCGCGATAAAATTGAACATGGTTATTTAAAAGGAAATACGATCACTTCATCGAAAGTATTTTTCGGTGCATTTGCCGATTGGCGTTCGGGTATGGAAACCTATGCACGGGCCAACCGGATAGCAGAACCGCCTATTGTTTTTAAATGGAAAGCCGGAACTCCAATAGGATGGAATAGTTGGGGTGTAATGCAAGAGAAAATAACACTCGAAAAAGCCAATCAGATTGTCGATTTTTTTGCTGATAGCCTAAAAGCCTTTAGAAGCGATGGTGTAGCGTATATCGATCTCGATTCTTATTGGGATAACCTGCTAAAAGGCGGCCTAACGGGCGACTATTCTAAACTAAAAACATTTGCCGATCATGCTAAATCGAAAGGATTAAAACCCGGCATCTACTGGGCGCCCTTTGTAGATTGGGGATTCGCTGGTGGCGGTACCCGCAAGGCGGAAGGAAGCGATTATACATTTGGCGAGATGTGGACCAAAATCGGTTCAGGCTACCATGATATAGATGGTGCAAGGGCGCTCGATCCAACGCATCCAGGTACGCAGCAACGTATTGCTACAGTGATCAAAAAGTTTAAAGAATGCGGTTTTGAAATGATTAAAATCGATTTTTTAGGTCACGCTGCAATAGAATCCACTCATTTTTACGATCCGAAGGTTACTACGGGGATGCAGGCCTACAAAACAGGCATGGAATTTTTATTAAAACAGTTGGATAATAAAATGTTGGTTTACGCAGCCATATCGCCAAGTCTGGCATCTGGTCGTTATGTACATGTACGCCGCATTGCCTGCGATGCCTTTAAATCAATAAAAGATACCGAGTACACTTTAAATAGTGTAAGCAATGGTTGGTGGCAAAGTTATCTTTACAATTATATTGATGCCGATCACGTGGTATTTTCCGATCAATCTGAACAGGAAAATACGGCCAGGTTTTTATCAGCGATTGTTACCGGAACCTGCATTACCGGCGATGATTTTTCGCGACAGGGCAAATGGAACAATACAGCACAGCGTTTATTGAGCAATACCGAAATCTTAAACGTATTAAAAGATGGAAAGGCATTTCTGCCGGTAGAAGGGAATAGGGGCAAATCGGCTTCGCAACTTTTTGTAAAACAGGTTGGGAATGTTAAATATCTCACGTTATTTAATTATAGCGATGAAGCAAGACCTTTTATACTTGACTTTTCGAGAATCGGTTTAAAAATCGATGAGGTGTATAGCTGTCAGAATTTGATCACTCAAAAAACTGAAAACTTCAAAAATAACCAAGCTTTAAGTGTGGCCGCAAAAGACGCCATCATCTTCAAAATCATAATAAACAATAAATAAAATCAACTACTACCTATAACCATTACCCGATTAACATTGAAAACACAAATGAACAAGTCAGATCAAATTACCGGTTACATCAAGCATGGAGCATTGGCCATTACCATTTCACTCTTTACCGTTGGCAATATTAACGCCCAAACCATTATTCCTATTGAAACCGCGCACAATGCCGTGGTATTACAGGCCGATGTAAAGAAAGATGTAAACACTATCTTTTTTGGAAAAAAACTGGCAAATAAGCAAGAATACGCCCAAGTTACTGCGCAATATAAACAGACTGAAGATTATACTGGTCAGCTAAATTCGGTGTATACACCTTCAGGATCGAGAAACCTGGTAGAGCCAGCTATTAGCGTTACCCATGCCGATGGCAATAACTCACTCGATCTGAAATACGTTGATCATACCGTAACGGCGATTGATAATAATGTAAGTTTATTAAAGATCAGATTAAAAGATCCCGTTTATAATTTTGAGGTAACGATGTTCTATAAATCTTTTTATAAACAGGATGTAATAGAACAATGGACAGAGATTAAACATAACGAAAAGGGGACGGTGGTGCTGCACAAATACGCCTCAGCCAATCTGCACTTAAAATCGCCGCGTTTTTGGTTAAACCAGTACCATGGCGATTGGGCGAAAGAAATGCAGCCAGAGCAAAGTAAAATTACCCATGGAATTAAAACTTTGGACAGCAAACTGGGTACGAGGGCAAATTTGTTTCAACCTTCTGTTTTCATGATTTCGTTAGATAAGCCTGCTGAAGAAAATGAAGGCAATGTTTTGTATGGCGCCATGGAATGGAGCGGTAACTTTAAGATCGATCTTGAGCTGGATTACCAGGATAACCTCCGCATTATTGCCGGAATGAACAATTATGCTTCGCCATACAGCTTAAAACCAGGTGAAGTTTTTACAACACCGGCTTTTTTGTACACTTTTTCCGATCAGGGAAAAGGTGATGCCAGTAGGAAATTGCAAGATTGGGCACGTAATTATAAAATATTAGATGGTAAAGGCAGTAGGTTAACCCTTTTGAATAACTGGGAAGCTACTTATTTCGATTTTAATGAACAAAAATTGGCCGATTTATTAAAAGATACCAAAAAATTGGGTGTCGATTTCTTTTTGCTTGATGATGGTTGGTTCGGAAACAAATATCCACGTAACGATGACCATGCCGGGCTTGGCGATTGGCAGGAAAACAAGAAGAAATTGCCGAACGGTATAGCATCTTTGGTAAAAGAAGCTGATAATGTAGGAACCCGGTTTGGAATTTGGATAGAACCCGAGATGGTTAACCCTAAAAGCGAACTTTATGAAAAACATCCGGATTGGGTGGTAAAACAGCCTAACCGACCTGAATACTATTTTAGAAACCAATTAGAACTCGATCTGAGTAACCCAAAAGTACAGGATTTTGTTTTCGGTGTGGTAGATGGTCTGTTCACCAAAAATCCTAAACTGGCTTACATTAAATGGGATTGTAATGCCGTAATTTACAACGCATACTCCGCACATTTAAAAAATCAATCTCATTTTTACATCGATTATGTAAGGGGATTGTATAGTGTATTGCAAAGAATCCGTGCAAAATATCCAACAGTGCCCATGATGTTATGTTCTGGTGGAGGTGGTAGGGTAGATTATGCTGCTTTACAGTATTTTACAGAGTTTTGGCCAAGTGATAATACCGACCCCCTAGAGCGCATATTTATGCAATGGGAATACTCTTATTTTTATCCCGCCATCAGCAGTTCCAACCATGTAACCGACTGGGGAAAACAGCCAATAAAATTCCGTACCGATGTAGCCATGATGGGTAAATTGGGTTTCGATATTGTAGTGAGTAAATTACCTGAAAAAGAGCTTCAGTTCTGTCAGGAAGCGATTAAAAACTATAATGATGTAAAACAAACGATCTGGCAAGGTGAACAATACCGTTTGGCTAATCCACGTACGGGTAGCATAGCTTCCATGTTGTATGTGAACGCGCAAAAAACCGAAGGGGTAATTTTCAATTACCTGGTAAACTTCCGTTATGGTGAAAATAGCAAGTATCCGATTAAATTGAATGGTTTAGATGCGACAAAGAAGTACCACATTAAAGAAATCAACCTTTATCCAGGAACAAAATCATCAATAGATACTACTAAAACCTATACTGGCGATTTCTTGATGAAAGTGGGCTTTAATCCTATTCTTAATACTACCAGAACTAGTGTGGTGCTAAAACTGGAGGAGGCAAAATAGATTAAAGACGTCATTTCGACCGTAGTGTTCCAAAGGAACTCCTTTGGAGGAGAAATCTTTTAGAGGTTTCTCCATTTTTGTTTTTAACTGTTTTGCCTTATGCGGGGGCCATTGTGCTCTAAATCGCAATGTCACTAAGTTAAGGAGGAAACAAAAAACATTGTTATTCTGGGCCCATCGAAAGACGAATGTTTTCTGTTATTAAGATCCTGAAATAAATTCAGGATGAGGCGTTGAGTTGGGGCGTTGGGTTTGAAGCGTTTCGTAATTCCCAACTCGATTGAGAATCTTAATGCTTAATGTAAAGCATGTTAAGATCCCCATTTGCATGGGAATGACGTGTTGGGTTAAGATAATTCTGGTTACGTGGCTCGTGTCCTCAGGAACCACTTGCTTTAGGTAATTCGCCGCCAAAATCGAGAACATTATCACTATACACCATAGGCACTTCGACTCCGCTAAGAATGAGCAACCGAGGCAAATAAGAAACTTTATGATTATGGGGGATCGTCATTCCCAGCTTGTACGTTAAGATTCCCGTTTTCACGGGAATGACGCCTTTACTAGGGCTCTTTACTAAACTAATCCTCTTCTTCACTACCATTCATAAACGCCCGCGGACTTTTTCCAAATTGTTTTTTAAACTCCCTGCTAAAATATTTTGGATCGTTAAAACCGACCTGATAGGCTACTTCATAAATGGTAAACCTATTTTGTTTAAACAGCTCCATCGCTTTCTTTAAACGGATTGATTTAACGAAATCGTTTACGGAGAGGTTAGTAAGTTTCCTGATTTTTTTATACAAAATAGGTCTACTCATACCCACCATCGAAGCCAGCTCAGATACCCCAAAATCTTCATCGGCGATATGTTCATCAATGTATTTTAAGAGTTTTAGCATAAAAGCTTCATCAATGGCATTTATGGTGAGTTCTTTCGGCTGTAAATGGATGTGTTTCAGGAATTTTTGACGCATTACCTGTCTCGACATCAGTAAATTGCGAACATTCAATAAAAGCAATTCAGGACTAAAAGGTTTCGTAATATAAGCATCGGCGCCTGTTTCCAAGCCGCTAACCTGGTGGATATGAGAAGAACGGGCTGTAAGGATAATAACAGGGATGTGGCTTGTCCGTTCATCTTCCTTAAGCCTGCGGCAAAGTTCTATACCATCCATTATCGGCATCATAATGTCGCAGATAATCAGATCTGGAAGCATTTCTACTGCCGTTTCCCAACCCATTAATCCATTTTCACTTTCTGCTACCTGGTAATGTTTGCCAACCAGCGATGTAATTAGTAGCCTGATTTCGCTATTGTCTTCCACCACCAATATGGTTTCGGTTGAAATATCAGTATCTTTTTCGGATTTTAAAATTGCTACCTCTTGTTCTGCTTGTTGCTTGTAGATATCAGGAAGGCTTGAATAATCTTTTACGCCATCAAAAAGAGCCGTTTTAAAATGTGATTTCCCTTTCTTCAATCTTACTGTGAAATTTGTGAAACCACGTTCATCATTTTCAGCGGGTGTGCTTTCTACGGCAATATGCCCTTTATGTTCCTCTACAATTGCTTTAGAAAGTGCCAAACCTATTCCCGAACCGATTTGATTTGAATGTTGCTCATCTACCTGGAAATAATCGCTAAAAAGATTCTTTAAGCTTTCTGCAGGTATGCCCAACCCATTATCTGAAATGCTAATCGCTACTTCATTCTCCATTTCCAATAGGGAAACAGATATTTTGCCACCTTTATTGCAGAATTTAAAGGCATTAGATAACAGGTTAAACAATACTTTTTCGAGTTGCCGCTTATCAAAAAACAGACTGATATTTTCCTGCTCGTGTGCAAACTCGTACTGTATACCATTTGTTTGGGCGAGATGAGAAAAGGAGATGAAAATTTCGTTAATAAAATCGACAATATTATCTTCTGTAACATGTAGGGTAAGGTGCCCGGTTTCAGCTTTTCTAAAATCCATTAACTCGGTAATAAGCCGCATTAGCCTGTTTGCATTATTTTTTATAGGAATAATCTGCCGATTTAACTCGGTATCGGTTTGATATTGCCTGGAAAGATTTTCTAAAGGGCCAAGAATTAAGGTAAGTGGTGTTCTGATTTCGTGGGCCACATAGGTGAAGAAATTCAGTTTCATTTTCTGAATGTCTTCAGTACGTTTAAGTAGCGCACGTACAAAAAGATAACGTACAATTAAAAACAGTAAGCCCGAGAAGAAAGCCATATAAATAAGATAGGCCCACCAGGTAGCCCAAAAGGGTGGAAGCACCGTTATTTTAAGGGTTGCAGCTTTGCCGCCAGGATTGCCATCATTATTGCTTCCCGTAACCATAAAAGTATAATTGCCAGCAGGAAGATCGGTAAAGGTAACACTTGGTACATCGGTTTTTACCCAATTTTTACTATGACCTTTGAGGATATAACGGTAAGTGTTTTTTTCTGGTTTAATGTAGTTTAGTAAAGCGAAACCGATGCTGAAATTGTTGTTGTCGTGTTTAAACGTAATTTGTTTGGTGATTTTGATATCTTCTTTTAACAATCCATCTGGTGCATTTACCGCTACGGGTTGATCGAACAGTTTGAGTTCGGTAAAGGTGATTGGTGCAACATTCTTATTAATATCAATCTGGCTGGGATAAAAGGCTGTTAAACCATCATAACCGCCAAAAAATAATTCGCCTTTACTATCTTTAAAAAACGATCTGATATTAAAATCGTTGCCTGCAAGCCCGTCGCTTTTAGTGTAATTAATGAATTTTCCCGTTTTAGAAATCAATTTGGATAGTCCTTTATCTGTACTGATCCACAAGTTATTTTCCTTATCCTCAATTATTCCCAATACATTCCCATTTGGCAAGCCATCCTTTTCGCTGTAGTTCCTGAATTTTCTGCTTTTATTGTCAAAAATGCTCAAACCTCCAAAAGAAGTTCCAACACAAATATTTCCATTTTGTATTTGAATGATGCAATTAATATAATCTGAATTTAAACTGGCTGCACTGTTCTTTTTCTGATCATGGTAATAGGCTGTAATTCTTTTAGTAGATGGGTAGTAAGCATATAATCCGGCCTTTGTTCCAATCCACAGATTTCTAGCCTTATCCTCAAATATAACCTGGATGTAGTTGTTCCTCAAGTACTGCTCTAATGGGCTTTTAACTGTTGTAGAAGCATATTGTCCATTTGTTTTTTTTAATGTAGATAATCCGTCTTTGGAGCCTACCCAAACAGTACCATCGCTAGCTTCAGTTATTGCAATAATTTCAGCGCCACCCAGGTTGTTTTTTACATCTTTAACATTAATTATTTTTTTGAAATGATGCCCTGAGGTGTTAAATACGTATAACCCCCCGCGATGTGTACCCACCAATAATTGACCTATTTTATCAAGACAGAGCGTTTTAATTAGGTTTGAATTGAGTCCATTGCTGTTATTTGGTTCCGATTTATAGTAGGTAAAGGTGTTGTTGCTCCTGTTTACATGATTTAAGCCGCCGCCTTCGGTACCCACCCACAGGTTATGGTATCGATCTTCGGCTATGGCACTTACAATGTTGCTGCTCAAGCCCTGGTGTTTTTTCGAATTCCGGAATACGGTAAATGGTGTAGCAGATGGATAGACTACGTTTACACCTTTATAAAAGGTACCAACATAGATCGAACCGTTTAAATCCTCAAAAATGCTATGGATGGAATTTTGGCTTAAGCCGCTGCTCTGTTCAGGATCGTAACGATAATTGCTGAACTTTTGGTTAATGGGATCGAGGATACTCAATCCTTCCTGTGTTCCGATCCAAATGTTGCCCGCTTTGTCGCAGGTTAGTTTTCTAATGTCGTTATTTACAATCGAATTTTGATCTGTAGCACTGGTTTGAAACCGTTTAAATGTTTTATGTTCGTAATCGAATAGATTTAAACCATTATAGGTGCCTAACCATAGCCGCTTTTGTTTATCGATTACAATACTTTTTACAGCATTAGAACTGATGCTGTTCTTGTTATTGGGATTATGCCTGAAAATTTCGAAACGATATTTGCCTTTTACCTGGTAAATACGCACTAAACCATTATAAGTACCTACCCAAAGGTTTTGTTTTTCATCTTTAAAAATCGAAAAAATCCAGTTGAGTGCAGATTTACGATTGGGCTTATCAAAAAGAAATTTCTTGAAAATCTGCTTTTCAGCGTCTATCACCAAATTTAGCCCATTATATGTTCCAATCCAGATGTTTTTTTGAGGATCTTCATAAACACATTCTACCGAATCGCAGCTAAAGGAATTTGCAGAGCTCCGTTTGTTGATGCGGAAAAAATGGTCGGTTTTTTCGTTGTAAATATTCAGCCCGTTTTCTGTCCCCACCCACAACCTTCCCTTGGTATCGCTCAGTAGGGCCGAAATTACATTGTTCGAAATACTATTTTGATTATCTGAGCTGTTGCTGTAAGTTTTAAAGCGGTAGCCATCATAGCGGTTTAGCCCATGCTGGGTACCCATCCAAATAAACTGATTTTTGTCTTGCGCAATGGCCATTACCGAATTTTGCGACAAACCATTTTCCATCCTGAGGTGGTTAAAAACAATAGGCTTCTGGGCACACAAAGAGGTGCAGATAAAAAGCATTGACAAAAACCATAAAGCGTTTAAACGCAGATTCATAAAATTAAGCTAGTTTTTTTGGCCATCCTATAGCTAATAGTAAAATAGCTCTTGATGTATTTCCTTTAAATATAGCGCGAACATATCAAAATATTAAAGGATTACAGTTTTTCTACCCTTTCATTTACAATTTTCGACCTTTTTCATTTTGCACCCAATTAGTTTTGGAGAAGCTAATGCAAGGTGATAAAAGAGCAATCATCAATAGAAATTAACCAGTCCTGTTATTGGCTTAACCAAATTTAACTAACAACCAACGCTGCAGGTAAACGTGATATCAACCTATCACAAAGCTGGCAGTAAATATTAACCAAACCAACCATGAAACAAAAACTACTTTCACCAAAAGCTGTGCTTTTAAAATTTAGGGACCTGTATAGGCAGTTCTTGTTCGTGCACGTGAATCAACAAAAATGGATGATCAACTAAATCAACGTCCTTAAACAATCAACAACTAAATTTTTATGAACCTATTTACACTGAAAAGGCATTGCCTGATGCCTGCGCTTGCGCTGCTGTTTTTTAGCGCCTGCAAAAAAGATACCTACACCTCTGAAATTTTTATTAAGAAACAATGGAAGGTAGAGCTATCGGCCTCAAAAGTTTTGCCAGCCATTAGCGGGAGAACAGACCATGCCGTAGCGATGGTATACCTGATGGATAATATGGAAGTGCATTACGACATCTATTTCGACAAGGCACCCGAAAACAATGATACCCCTGGAAGTGCCAAAATCTATCTCGGTACTGAAACCACATCGGGTGCAGTTTTTATCGATTTAAAAACACCTCCGTTTAATGCCAACCGCGAAACTTCAGGATCGGTAGGGGTTGATGCGGCAACGGCCACAAAACTGCAGAGCGAAAAAATATATCTGCAGATTTCTTCTGCTCAGCAACCTAATGGGCTGGTGCGTGGACAGCTTAATTAAATAGGAAACCTAAACCAAACAAAATGATTAAAATAATTACTTTTCAAAATCGGGTAGCGGGTTTTAGAACACTTTGCATAAGCTGTTTGCTTTTTGCATTGGGCAATAACATGCTTTATGCCCAAAAAACAGGCGACTCGTTGGTGAAAGATTCTGTGATGGCAAAATTACCTTTACAGGATAGGCATGTAGACCAATGGTTTAAAACCATATCAAAACTCCGTAATGTTGCTGGTACCTCCACCATTTATAACGAAGATGTAAATACCACTCCGGTTTCTGACCTTACCAATGCCATAGCTGGAAGAATCCCAGGTTTATACAGTAACAGAAGTTCGGGCCGCACAGGGCCACTGTTCGATGTTTCTTCGTTTACACTTCGCGGTCAATCGCCCTTAATTGTGGTAGATGGCGTTGTGCGTTCATTTACGAGTTTCAATCTAGACGATATCAAAAGCATAACCGTATTAAAAGATGCGGTTTCGGCCAATATGTATGGTTTAAGATCGTCGGGCGGCATTGTTTACATCACCACCAAAGATAAATCGCTGGAAAAACCCTTCGAACTGAACTTTTCGGCACAGTATGGCGTGCTGAACCAGTTTAAAAGACCAAATTTTATTACAGGTGGTAGTTATGCCGAGCTATATAACGAAGCACAACAGAATACTTTTCCGGGTGCCACGCCGACTTATCCGGCTGATGTGATCGCCGCTTATAAAAACGGCACCAATAATCCCTTTATACAGCCCAATAACGACTGGTACAACAGTATTTATAAAAAGAACGCTGCACAACAACGTTACACCATCAATGCGGCGGGGAATGGCAAAAACTATCGCTATTATACCTCTGTAGAGCATTTTAGTCAGGATGGGAACTTTATTTCCGGTCCCGATAATAGCTACGAAACCACCAATTACTACAAGCGCTACAACTTAAGGACCAATGCCCAGATCGATTTTAACGATAACATCCAATTAGGGCTGAACATTTTTGCATCGATAGAAAATAGTAACGAACCTGGCAACCTGGGTTCAAATATCATGAACAGCATTTTTCAGACTTCGCCGCTTGGTTACCCTGAAAAAAATCCGGATGGCACTTATGGTGGCAGCAGTCAGTACAGCAACAATATTTTGGCCAGTACCATTGCTTCGGGTTATAACAGTTTTAACGAACGTTCTTTAAATGCCGATGTAAGTTTAAAATTTAAGCTGGATGACATTACAAAAGGATTGTGGGCCAAAGGTTTGTTATCGATCAATAATTATTACCTGCAAACCATTTCTCGTAATAAAACTTTTGCCATTTATTACCCTGTCACCACCAGTACGGGTACCAGCTATACAAAAGTGGGCAGCGATGGTACCATTATTGCCAATAGTGGCGCACCAACCTTAGGCACGCAGAACAAGCAGACTTTTGTTAACGGTTTGTTGGGTTATGATAAAACCTTTGGCAAAAGCACACTAAACGTGCTGGGTACTTTTAACTTAACCAACCTGATTGATTCTTATACCCAGCTAAATCAGATTTATCAGAATGCGGGCATTAGCGCCAATTACGATTTCGATCAGAAATACCTTGCCGAAATTTCGATGGTTTACAGCGGATACAACCGTTATGCACCAGGCAAAAGATGGGGCTTTTTACCCTCGGCAGGTTTGGGCTGGGTGCTTTCTAAAGAAGATTGGTTTAACAGTAAAGCGGTTAATTTCTTAAAAATACGCGGAAGTATAGGTGAAACCGCTTGGGCTGATCCAGGAAATTATTATACTTATTTACAGAATTATGCTATCGGATCAACCGGTTATAACTTCGGCGCTACAGCTACAGCAGTTTCGGGCAGTTTAGAAAATGCTTTGAAAAACCCCAACATTACCTGGGAGAAAGCTTTAAAAGTTGATGCCGGAATTGAAGCACAGTTTTTAAAAAACCGTTTAAATGTAGAGGTTAACTATTACAATAATAAATATACCGACGAGCTGATTACCCCTGCAAATGGTTATGCTTCGGGCATTATCGGGCAAAGTTACCCAACCGTTAACGGCGGTAGCACCAGGTACAATGGGCTAGAAGCAAGCGTTCAGTTTGCCGATCAGAGCAAAGATTTTTCATACTTTGTTAAAGGCAGTTTTACTTACGCCAAAAACAAGGTGATCAGTTTACAGGAAGGTAATTATCCTTACCCGTGGATGTACCGTGCTGGTCAACCTGGAACCACTTTTGGTTACGAAGCCATCGGTTTTTATCAGGTAGGAGAGGATGTCAGCAAAACTGCAAATATCCCTGGCTACACGCCTAGTCCGGGCGACATCAAATACAAAGACTTAAATAACGATGGCGTAATTAACTTTTTAGACACCAAAGCGCTTAATACCCGTCCGCTTTTCATTTTTGGTTTAAACTTTGGTTTTGCCTATAAAGGTTTTGATTTTAATGCTTTGGTTGAAGGCAGGTTACCAAGGGAGATCTACTACAGTCCATCATCAATGCTCGCCTTTAACAACGGTTACGGTTATGTGCTCGATTATACCACTGAAAACCGCTGGACACCGCAAAACCCGGTAAACGCAACCCTGCCACGTTTAACCCTCGGTAACAACACCTACAATACCCAAACTTCGAGCTTTTGGTACAGAAGGGCCGATTATATCCGCCTTAAAAATGTAGAAATAGGTTACACCGTGCCGGTTAAATTATTGGCGAGGGCAAAAATCAGCAAGTTGCGGTTTTTTGTTAACGGTTACAACCTCTTAACCTGGAGCAAACTCGATTATTTCGATCCCGAAACAGGTTTGTCTGGCTTTGCCAACTACCGCATTATCAATGGTGGTTTATCACTTAAACTATAAGCGTATCCAAGATGAAGAATTTTAATAAAATTACCCTAATATATGCCCTGTTTGCCATGTTATTTGCCAGTGGGTGTAAAAAAATGATTGAGGATGGACCTTTAGAAAATGCCAATAAAGACCTGGTATTCGATCCAACTGATTCACTTGGCGTTTATGCCGAAGCTTTCCTCAATAACACCTATTCGAGCCTGCCAAATGGTTTTAACCGGATATCTTCCAACATGCTCGATGCCGGTACCGATGATGCCATTCCATCTTCAACCTCCGCACAGGTGCAGTTCTATTCAAATGGTGCCTTTAACCAGGTGGCTTTACCCGATAATACCTGGGATGCCAATTATGCGGGCATCAGAAAAGTAAATATTTTTCTGGCGAACATCGATCAGGTGCCCATTAAAACAACAGGATTTAAAAAACGCTTTAAAGCAGAGGCACGGGCATTAAGGGCCATGTTTTATTTCGAATTGGTTAAACGCTGGGGTGGTGTTCCCTTAATCGGTAATAAAATTTTCGAGCTGAACGATCAGATAAACCTTCCGCGCAATAGCTATCAGGACTGCGTAAACTACATCAATAGCGAACTTGATGCTGTTATGCCCGATCTGTTGGGCCCAAATGCAACAAGTGGTTATACCACCATATATTTCGGACGTTTTACACGCGGCGCCGCCATGGCATTAAAATCGAGGTTGCTATTGTATGCAGCAAGTCCTTTAAATAATGCTGGTAATGATGCCTCAAAGTGGACGGCTGCCGCATTGGCTGCCAAAGCAGTGATGGATAGTGTTGCTGCGGGCAAATTTGTTTATGGTTTATCAACCTCAACAGCAACGGCCCATTACACCACCACGAATATGAGTGCACTTGCCTCATCTGCTTCCTTAAGCAATTATGTGGCAGGGGTGAATAAATTTTTAAATGTGTTTTCTTCAAGGTATAATGCCGAAATCATATTGCCTTATTTAAGGGCTACCACTACCGATGTTGAGCAGAACAATGAACCTGTGGGTTATACCCGGCAGGGACAGGGCCTAACTAACCCCACTCAGGAGCTGGTTGATGAGTTTGAAACTTTTGCCGGTAAAACCATCCAGGAGAGTAGCTCCGGTTATACACTTGCCGCACCATACTATAACCGCGATCCGCGATTGGCCGGAACGGTTTCATTTGATGGCTTATTTTGGCTTAACCGTAATGTTCAAACTTACGATGGAGGTAAAGACAGGCCTAAAGGATATGGTAATGCCGTATCGGATGAAACCAGAACAGGTTACTACCTGCGTAAATTTATGACAGGTACCACCAGCGAAAGTGCCTACACTGCACAGAACCATAATTTCCCGATTTTCAGGTATGCCGAAATCCTCCTCAACTTTGCTGAGGCTCAAAATGAAGCTGTAGGGCCAGATGCCGATGTATATAAAAGTATCAACGCCATTAGGGCAAGGGTAAATATGCCGGCTTTACCAACGGGCTTAACCCAACAACAGATGCGCGATAGGATCCGCCACGAGCGCAGGGTAGAAATGGCTTTCGAAGAACAACGTTTCTGGGATATCCGCCGCTGGAAAATTGCCGAAAATGTATTAAACGGAACATTACACGGGATTAAGGGAACGCTAAATGGTACCACGGTAAGTTATTCTATTGTAACGGCAGCACCTACCAGGTTCGAGGCAGCTAAAATGTACCTCTACCCAATACCATTCAAAGAAATGGCATCTAACAGCAACATGGTTCAAAATCAAAACTGGTAGCTAATCAACAACATGATGAAAAGATTTTTAACATATATTATATTACTATCAACCCTTTTGGTACAAACCGTGTATGGGCAGGTAGGAAAAACGGTTTCGGGTGTAATTTCCGATAACCGCGGCCCGATACCCGGTGCCAGCATTTACGAAAAAGAAGACACGGCAAATGGTACCACTTCCGATCAGGATGGTAAATTTACCTTGCGCCTTAAAAGTTCCAGCGGCGTACTGATCATTAAATCAATAGGTTATTTAACCAGAGAAATCGGTACAGGGAGCAGAACCAGTGTAAATGTTACCCTCGAGGAAGACGCCAAAGGACTGGAAGAAGTGGTTGTATTGGGTTTCGGTGAAAAAGCAAAAAAAATTACCAATACTGGGGCGGTGAGTTCTATTTCGGGTAAAGAAATAAGACAAAGTCCTACGGCGAGCATTCAAAACTCATTGGCCGGCCGTTTACCAGGGTTTTTCTCCCAGCAAAGAAGCGGTCAGCCCGGTAAAGATGGTGCAGCTTTTCAGATCCGAGGGATCAGTACCTATCAGGGAACAACCACACCTTTAATTATTGTGGATGATATTGAGGTAACTGCTGATCAGATTAATATGCTCGATCAGAATGAGATCGAAAGTTTAACCATCTTAAAAGATGCTTCTACAACAGCCGTTTATGGTGTACGTGGTGCCAATGGTGTTGTGGTGGTGCGTACGCGCAGGGGAGAATCAGGCAAGCCACAGTTAACCTTTAGACAGGAAACCGGTTTAACCCGATCGGCTGTAAATTTTAAAACCAACAACGGTTATACCACCTTAAAAATGCTGAACGAGTACACCACCGAGCAGTATATGGATCCGGCCACGCAATACCCTAAGTTTTTTGGCGGGAATAACCTCGAGCATTACCGCCTGCAGGATGACCCTTACAATTATCCATTTGTAGATTGGTGGGATGAACTGACAAAAGATTACAGCATACAAAACCGCAGTAACTTTGATATCAGCGGTGGTACTCAAAAAACGAAATACTTTGTTTCGCTTGGTTATTTCAGTCAGGGTGGGATGTACAAAGATTTTACCAAAGATGAAGGTTACAACGGCGATTATCAGTTCGACCGTTACAATTTCCGCTCAAATGTAGATTTAGATCCCAATAAAAATTTGCATATCCGTTTCGATTTGTCAGGAAGATTCGGGGTAACCAATTCACCAAACGATTCGCCCGGGAACGGTGGTGCACCAACCCTGCAATATTTATGGAACGGGCAATTATCGGCTTTTGGCTTTCCCGCTTACAATGCAAACGGCACTTACGGTGGTTCTACTAGCGGGTCGACAAAAATAAACCCAATAGCCAATTTAAGATGGTCGGGTTATAGCCGCGATTACACTAATAACCTTGGGTTTGTAACACAAGTGGATCAAAAATTGAATTTCATTACAGAAGGACTTACCGCAAATGCATTGTTATCGTATGCCAGCGATTATAGTTTCAATCGCTCTTTAAAAAGAAGCTCCTCTGAAATACCTACTTATTACTATGATGCCAATACCAGCAGTTACCTGCCAGTTGTAAACAACCTCTACCGTTTGGGTAAGTTAACAAGGAGCGGCGGTTATACCGGATCGAACCGTTTAACCAATTTACAGGCCTCATTAAAATACAACAGAAGTTTTGCCAGCCATAATATAAATGCTTTTGTGTTGCTTAACCAAACTACAAAAACTGAAGAAACGAGTGCTATTGCTTATGATCCCTACAATGTAAGGGGGATTGTTACATCTTTTAGCTATAACTACAAACAGAAATACCTGCTCGATTTTAAAGGTGCATACAATGGATCGGATAAATTCCAGTCGAGCAAAAAGTACCAGTTTTTCCCAGCGCTAAGTGTGGCTTACAACATCAGTGAAGAACCTTTTTTTAAAAACAATATCAATTTTATCGATAATTTAAAAATCAGGGGATCTTATGGTATGGTGGGTAACGATGGTATCGGATCATCTGTATATTCTTATGAGAAAACCTATGTTGGTGGAAGTGGTAAAGGCTATATTTTTGGCGAAACAGGCAATACAACCTATGGTGGTTTAATTGAACCCACTTTGGCCAATACCGAAATTACCTGGGAAACCCAGCGTGACGCCAATATTGGGCTTGAGCTTAGAATGTTTAAAGGCCGATTGGGTTTAAATGTTGATTTTTACAAAAAACGCCGCGAAGATATTTTAACGCAGCGTGCATCAGTTGCTACTGCATTTGGTGCCTCGCTACCTTTCGTAAACCTGGGTATTGTTGATAACAAAGGATATGAAGTAGAGTTAACCTATAAAGACAATCTTTTCTCTAACAAACTATCGTATTTTGTTAATGCGCAGATCAGTCATTCAGAAAACAAAGTAATTTTCCGCGATGAAGGTGCCGTGCGCTACCCTTGGTTAGGTTTAACCGGAAAACCTGTTGGTGCCCTGTTTGCTTACCAGGATGCAGGGCTTTACCAATCACTGGCTGATTTATATAACAGTCCGAAATTGATCACCGCCACCCCTTTAAGCAATTTATCGCTCGGTGGTGTTAAACTGGTTGATTTAAATGGCGATGGCATTATCGATCAATACGATTTAGGTTATATCGGAACCAATCAGCCCGAGTACATTGCGGGTTTAAGTTTTGGCTTCTCTTACAAAAACTTCGATTTCAGCACCTTATTCCAAAGTTCATTTAAATATTTCATCAATATTAACCGTGGTGTAATCGGTTATAGTCGCCCCGAAAATCAATCTATTCCTTATAACCTGGGCCGTTGGACACCCGTTACCCGTCAGGAAGCTACATTCCCTGTATTGGCAGGCAGCGGTTCGCAAAGTGGCGTGTTTTCTACTTACTGGACAAAACGTGGTGATTACATCCGGTGGAAAAACGTAGAAATAGGTTACCGTTTACCCACTTCGTTTGCTAAAAAACTCCACATGAACAACATCAGAGTATATGCCAATGGTTACAATCTTGGCTTGCTTTATACGGCGTTGCCTGTGTTTATAGATCCAGAATCGGTAACCGGAACGGCCAGCACCACAAACCTTGGCGATGTAAACGAATACCCGCAACAGAGCATATTCAATTTTGGGATCCAGTTTGGGCTATAATTCAAAAAAGATAAAGAAATGAGAAAGAAATTTTATATCATCAATATCATTGCAGTAGCACTTTTTAGTCTGGCTGCATGTAAAAAATCTAGTTTTTTGGATAGGAAAACAGAAACTTTAACCGAGCAAAAGGTTTTTGCAGATAGCGCGCTTACCATCGGCTTTGTAAATGATATGTATGCCTATACCGGACAAGATATTGTTTTGCAGCGGGCGGGTTATATTACCAGTCCCAACGGTAACGACTGGGCCTGTTTTGATGAACAGACAAGTTTGGCACTAAGTTACTATAGTACACCACAAACTGGGGTAATTCAGGGTACCTATACCGCTAGCAATTACTCGCTGAACAATTACTGGACAACTTATTATAAAAAAATCAGACAGGCATCGCTGTTTTTGCAGAATATAGGTAAAACGCCGATTTCAGCTGTTCGTAAGAATAGGTTGATTGCTGAAGCGCGTTACCTTAGGGCATTCTTTTATATCGGTTTGATCCGCTTTTATGGCGGTGTACAGTTAATGCCCGATGTTCCACTCAATGCAGATGAAATTTTAATATCAAAACGCAATACCTACAAAGAATGTGTTGATTATGCTGTTGCCGAACTTGATGAAGCAGCAAAGGGTTTGCCCAATGCATTGGCGCAGGAAGCCGCAGAATACGGACATGCTACGAGAGGTGCTGCATTGGCCCTTAAGGCAAGGATTTTACTTACAGCAGCGAGTCCGCTTTTTAATGGTAAATCGCATAGTACAGATGCTTCCCTATTGCCTTATATTACCTATTCGGCAACTTATAATGCAACACTTTGGCAGAAAGCAACTGATGCATTGAAAGCAGTAGTTGATCTGCCTGATTATGCATTGGTTGAAGATAATGTAACCCGTCCTGGCCATGGTTTTTGGAAAATGTTTATCAAAGGCAGAAAAAATACCGAAGTAATTACACCTTTCGTGGTTTCTTCGGGAGCAGTGAGCTTTTTGGGCGGAACAAATTTTGAATCTTACCGTTTTCCAAGAAGCAGACAATCTACCACTTATACCTTTTGTAACCCGACCGAATCTGCGGTAGAAAATTTTGGAACTAAAGAGGGGAAGGCAATTGATGATCCTGCATCGGGCTACAATCCCAATAATCCTTATATAAACCGCGATCCACGTTTTTACTTCTCTATCATTTACAACCAGGCGCCTTTATGGAAAAGCGGTTCGGGTACTACATTGGTTCCTGTTGATATCTATTTTAACAAGGCCACAAATGCACTGGCTGCTGATGGGATACAAGCTTATTATACCAAAACGGGATACTATTCGAGGAAAATGGCTAACGATTCTACCGGTACTTCAGCCAGTATTGAAAGATGTTTGCCGGTGATCCGCCTGGCAGAAATGTATATTGGTTATGCAGAGGCATTAAACGAATTGGGTCAAACAGAACAGGCTGTTTCATGGCTTGTCAAAATCAGAAAACGTGCCGGGATCACCGCAGGAACGGATAACCGTTATGGCATTGTTGCAGGCATATCGCAAGCTGCATTTAGAACATTGTTACAAAAAGAATCTGTTGCCGAGTTTTTCTCAGAGGGGCATTTCTGGTACGATACCCGCAGGTGGAGAACAGCAGAGCTAACCGAAAGCAAGAATATTATGCAAACATACATCTCAAAGGAAGCCAATGGAACTTTTACATACGATAGAACAAAGCTGGCATTATCGGTTAATTGGCAACAGCGGGCTTATCTCGCACCAATTCCTCAAACAGAGATTGATAAATCTGCAACGTTAATGCAAAACCCAGGTTGGTAATAATCAGCTTAAACAATTTTTTTAGTTGAGTTAGTCCCAGACCAGTTGCCTGCCAAATAAGGTAGGCAACATCATGGTCGGGTAAAAAACTTCTATAGACCATTACAATATCAATAAGATCATCTTAAACATCTACTATGCCTACCGATCAACAAGAAAGACCGGCTTTAGCTAAACTCAAAAACTCAATTGATATCAGAACACTTGAGCCCATTATGTTTTATTCGGGGAAGGATGATGAACTACAGGTTTTTTTAAACGAAACCGAATATGGAGAACTGATTATTATTTCACTTTCTAATGATCAGTTTTTAGTGAAAGAGGTACTGTTAGAAGAAACAAATGAAAAACTCGAGTGGAAACAGGATCATAAAGGACTGAGGATTTCGGTACCCGAAGGATTGCAAAAAAGTAGTGGGGATATGGGGCGTGTGTTGAAGGTTATGTTTTAGTCGTAAACCCCAAGTTGGCAATCGGGAATCAATTGCCGTGGAATGTCGCCCTGAGGGTTAATTTATTGTATAAAAATCAATATGAATGACGCATATCCTTTTTGCCCAGCGGCTCATTCTTGCCTCGGCTCACCGCCGCCGAATGGCTCTTTCTTTTTGGCATCTAAAAAGAAACAAAAAATGCCGGCTGAAAATTTTTCTTTTGAAGCTAGTAGGTTGGCTTGGTCAGTACAGCCCGAAAAATTTGTTAGGCCGGATTTAAGTAAAACGGGGATGGGGTGCGATGGCCTAGCTGGGCGGAAATGTATTAGTAAGCAATTGCAAAATAACGTCAATGGTAGTGGAGTCGAAGGGTATTTTATGTTGAGGGTTTGCTGTTCGGCGCTTGGGATGAATTAACTGATTTGAATAATTAACCAATTTAATATGTTGACCATTAATGAATTAAAATTTAAATGACTGCTTTAAACAATATAGCTATCAACCATGAACAATGAACCATTGAAATAAAAATCAATTAACCATAACCTTTAACCATTAAACAATGAAAAACAAAAAACAACTTTGCTTTGCACTGCTTTTGATGATTTCAAGCTGTCTTTTAATGACTGCCTGTAAAAAAGCACCTGTTTCAGAACCAGAAACACTTGGCACAAAACCAACTACATTGGCACTAAGCTCTGGAACCACTCCGCCAAGTTTTGTTACCAATACCAAAAACCTGAATATTGTAATGTTTGTGCCTACCGATAATCCGGCGCTTGCTGATTACAAAACCCGCTTAACCTCCTTATTGGTTCATTTTCAGGGCTGGTTCCATACCGAAATGTTAAGATATGGCTATGATAAATACATGGGATTGCCCAAAATTGATTCAACCGGATTGGTGCGTTTTATCGAAATACCAGCACAGTTTGCACAATCGGCCTATCCTTACGATGCCAGTATTTCTGCAACTAAAATCCTGAACGAAATTGCGGCTTACAAAGCCACACACGCTTCAGAGTTTTCAAATTCAAGCCATACGCTGATCTTATTACCCCAGCGTACCGATGGTAGTTTTGATCAGCCTTTTTACGGTTATGGTAAAAATTGCTTCGCTACTGACAATCTGAACATGGCAGTTGATAAAATCCCTAATGCAACATCAAATTTACTTGGCGGCATGCTGCACGAGCTGGGACATGGCTTAAATTTGCCACACGATCATGCCAAATATACTTCAGAACAACCAACTTTAGGTACTTCTTTAATGGGATCAGGAAATGTAACTTTCAGTAAAGGTCAGCCAACATTCTTAACCGAGGTTGATGCTGCCATTTTAAACCGTAACGAAGTGTTCCAGAATCCTTTGCCTACAGAAATACCTTACGAAGCAGCCACCACCACAATTAATGCGCAGTTTGCCTACAATGCAACAACACAGGCTTTCAATGTTACAGGTTCATTTACAAGTAATAAAGAAGTAAATGATATTCTAATTTACATGGACCCAGATTTGGGTGGTAGCGATGCTGATTATAATGCCGTGGCATGGAGATCGAACCCAGGTACTGGAAATACAATTTCGGCAACTATTCCCTTTAGTGAGCTTTATTATAAAAATAACGAAGCTTACAACATCAGGTTGAAATTGCTATTGAAAAATGGTGGTAATGTGAGCAAAACTTATTCATTCTCATTTTTAAATGGTGTGCCACAAATCGGTGCAAATGGTTCTGCTAAATTTCACCAGAATTCCAGTTATGGTGGCTATGGCGTATCATTACCTGTTGGCCAGTATACCACCGCCGATTTAATAAGCCGCGGTATTAGTAACAACGATGTGTCATCTGTTAATTTAGGTCTTGGGGTTAAAGTAATTATGTATGATGGAGATAACTTTACCGGAAGTAGTATCGAATTAACGTCGTCAAGTACTTACGTTTCTACTTTTAACGATAAGGCATCGTCCATAAAAGTGATTGCTCTTTAATTATTATTTGTTATAAACAGGCTTATCTTTAATGTTTTAAACCAAATCAAAAATGAGAAAACCGCTTTTTTTAAGTCTGTTATTTGTACTGTTTGTCCAGCTATTGGTTGGGCAAACAGTACAAAATAATGCATTAGAACAGTTTAGAACAGAAAAATTCGGCATGTTTTTACATTGGGGTTTGTATGCCCAAACTGCTGGCGATTGGAAAGGCCATAAGGTTAAAGGAGGAGAGCATTTTATGCTTTACGAACGTATTCCGGTACAAGAGTACGGAACCATTGCCGATCAATTTAATCCCATAAAGTTCGATGCAGATGCCTGGGTTAAACAAGCCAAAGAAACAGGGATGAAGTATATCGTTTTTACGGCCAAACATCATGATGGATTTGCCATGTACAACTCAACCAGCAGCGATTATAATATCGTAAAAAGAAGCCCTTTTAAGCGCGATCCAATTGCAGAGCTGGCAAAAGCCTGCAAAAAATATAAAATCACGCTTTGTCTTTATTATTCCTTAGGGAGAGATTGGCAAGATCCGGATGTGCCAACCAATTGGCCTGTAAAAGCGGGCAGAAGCAACACCTGGGATTATCCGAATGATGACGCAAAGGTTTTTAACCGCTATTTCGAAAGAAAGGTTAAACCACAGATCACGGAGCTTTTAAGTAACTATGGCCCGATTGGCGCACTTTGGTTCGATACGCCTGAACTTATTAGTAAAACAGAGAGCGCAGAACTTAAAGCGTTAGTTAATAAATTACAGCCAAACTGCTTGGTTAACAATAGAATTGGGAATGGTTATGGTGATTTTTCAATTTCAGAGCAGTCTTTGTCACCATCATCTAAAAAAGCATGGGAGTCTTGTTTAACCATTGGCCAAAACTGGGGTTACAACAAACACGATAGCCTTTGGAAATCGCCAGAAATGCTGGTACGGCACTTGGTAGAAGTAGTAGCTAATGGTGGCAACCTGTTATTAAATGTTGGCCCTAAAGGCGATGGTGCATTTCCGGATTGGGCAACTTCCCGATTAAAAGCAATAGGTAAATGGATGGATATTAATCATGAGGCCATCTATGATAGCCAGCCATGGTTAGTTGTAAAAGAAAATAGCACAGAAAAGAGCGATAATATCTCCATCGAAGAAAGTAAAAACGCCATTAAAGATGCCGTTTTTGATGGTACACCAAAATCTTTAACACCAGATGTTTACTATACCGCAAAAGATAAGACCGTATATGCTTTTTTAAGAAGCTGGCAAAAGCCAGATGTACTGTTAAAGCAGATAAACAAAAGCACACTGTCTGTTAAAAATATTGAACTCCTGGGAAACAATAAAAAAATTAAATGGACAGTAAATAGTGAGGGGCTTAACCTTGATTTACCAATGGATTATAGAAAAGAAAGCCAAATTCCTATTTACGTATTAAAAATAACAGCCTATTAATGAGATTTCTATATATATTATCTATACTACTTATTTACTCAACTGCATTTGCGCAGCAACCAGGAATTATTCCTATGCCAGTGCAATTTGTAAAAGGTAGTGGCTACTTCGCCCTTAACAATTACAGTAGTATTGGTTACAATAACGAACAGTTAAAAACAATAGCCCATTATTTTCAGAACGAATTATTAAGCCAAAAAGGAATTGCAATTCAACAGAAAGGAAAATCGGCAAATATTATGCTTGTGTTAAAAACAGGAAAGAAACATGCAGATTCATGTGCTTATCAGATCAGTATCAAACCTGGTCAGATTATCGTTTCTGGTACAGATCCCAATGGCATTTTTTATGGAGTGGTTTCACTGTTGCAATTGGCGCTAACCAATAAAAACAGCCTGCTTCCTGCTGCAGAAATAAGTGACGCACCGGCTTATGGCTGGCGCGGCTTTATGCTCGACGAATCGCGTCATTTTTTTGGCAAACAAAAAGTAAAATCCATTTTAAACTGGATGGCCTTTTATAAACTGAATACCTTTCACTGGCATTTAACCGATGAACCTGCCTGGCGGTTGGAAATCAAAAAATATCCAAATTTGGCCCTTATTGGCGGCATTGGTGATTATTTTAACCCCAATTTGCCAGCACAGTTTTATACACATGCCGATATTAGGGAAATTGTGGCCTACGCTGCCAAGCGCTACATTAAAGTTATACCGGAAATTGATATGCCCGGACATGCTACTGCGGCCAATAAAGCCTATCCAGAATATTCAGGAGGCGGTTCAATAGGGCATCCAGCGTTTACCTTTAACCCTGGCCTGGAAAAAACTTACGTTTATTTAACCGATATTCTAAAAGAAACCAATGTGCTTTTCCCTGCCGGATTAATTCATTTAGGGGGAGATGAAGTGAGTTACGGAAATGAAAAATGGAAAAGCAATCCAGATATTTTAAAACTCCGCGAACGCGAAAAGCTTAAGGACGATGCTGCGGTAGAACACTATTTTATGAAACGTATGGCCGATTCGCTCTACCAATTAAATGCCAGGGCTATTTTTTGGGATGAAATGGCCGAAGCCGACCTACCCAAAGAGAAAACCATTATGTTTTGGTGGCGTCAGGAAAAACCTGCTCAGCTTCGCACTGCTTTAAGCAAAGGTTATCAAACAGTTTTATGCCCACGCTTGCCATTGTATTTCGATTTTGTTCAGGATAGTACCCATCAATATGGTAGAAAATGGAATAAATTATATAGTCCGATTGAGCAGGTATACCAGTTCGATGCGCAGTCTTTTACCGAAAATAAAAAAGAAAAGCAACTTATTTTAGGTATTCAGGCGAACCTTTGGACAGAAACAGTAGATAATGACAACCGTTTAGATTATTTACTTTTTCCGCGGATTGCTGCCCTGGCAGAAGCTGCATGGACGCCGCAAAATCACAAAGATTTTAAAACCTTCAGTAATAATCTAATCCAACATCTGGCGCTTTATGGCAAAGCAGGACTTTATTATTATCATCCCTCAAAACCTGTACAAAACCCAGAAATACCGGTTAAGAGAAAGAAGCCATTAAATTATAAAGATTAACACGCACACGAATAAAATTTGAATATGAAGAATATATTAAAGTTTGCCTTGGTTACCCTTGCTGTTATAGTTGTAGAACACCCTGCAGATGCGCAGTGGACAGGGCCGAAGAGCAAACCTACAAAAGAAGTTGAAGTTAAATACGGAACCCTAACACCGCCACACCGTACCGATGCCGATATGGAAGCCTTTCGCAGTTATGGTTTAGGGCAGTTTATTCATTGGGGAATTTATTCTATAGCGGGTAACGAATGGAATGGGGTAAGTGCAAGGGGAGGTGCAGCGGCATCAGAATGGATCCGCTCCTGGGGCGGGCCTACAGCGCCAAAAGATTGGGCCAAAACTTACGATAACCTGTACAAACAGTTTAACCCGAAAAAATTCGATGCCAAACGCTGGGCTAAACAAGCTAAAGATATGGGCGCGAAATATGTGATCTTTACCACCAAACATCATGATGGCTTTGCACTTTGGCCAACCAAATATTCTGATTACAATGTTTCTGCGTCGCCGTATAAAAAAGATATTGTAAAACAGATTGTAGATGCTTATACCGCCGAAGGTATTGATGTATATCTCTATTTCTCGATTTTAGAATGGAATAACCCAAATTATATGGGGAAAGCTCCAAAGACAGACGAAGAGAAAGAAAAATTCGGTAAATTTTTAGCTTATACCCGAAACCAGCTTTTAGAGCAATTGGATAACTATCCGAAAATTAAAGGTTTCTGGTTTGATGGTACCTGGGATGCCTCGTGGAAAAGTGCTTACGAATTTACCTACAATTTAGAAAAAGAACTCCGGGAAAAACATCCTGGATTAATTATCGGCTCGCGTTTTCGTAACGATGAACACGGCTCGAGGCACTTCGATTCGAATGGCAACATCTTAGGCGATTACGAACAGGGCTGGGAGCGTAAGTTACCTGCAGAATTTGAGTGGTTAAACGGTAACGATTGGGATGCGGTAATGACTATCCCGCCAAACGGTTGGGGATATATGAAAGATTGGTCGGGGATTTATACCAAAACTACCGACGATTTATTGGATATGCTGATGCGTTCGGTATCAATGAATGGCAATTTTGTACTAAACTTTGGACCCGATGGCAATGGAAATATGCATCCCGAAGAGGATAAAATTGCAAAGGAAATTGGCGAGTGGATAAAAATAAATGGCGAGGCGGTATATGGGGTGCGCCATGCTGCATTAACCCCTTCTAAATTAGGCTACTTTACGCAGAAGTCCGATAACCTCTACTTAACTGTTTTTAACCGACCTGTAAACGGCATTGTGCGCATTGCGGTGCCTAAAAATGCCAAACAGGTTCCAGGTACAGCTGTACTTTTAGTAAACAGCAAGAATTTAGCCTTAAAACAAGCAGACCTTGGTTTGGATCTTGATAAGAATACCTATTACGATGTAATACTGCCAAAAGATTTTCAGCCGAACAAAGCATTTGTAATTAAAATGAAACTGGTGGCGCCAAAAGCAAAAGCAGCCAAGTTAATGGATGCCAAAATGTAGCTATAGAGATCCCTTTCCCTTAAATTTTTTACGGTGTAGGGCGTAAACTGGTTTTGATTTAAGATTTAAATGTAAACGACATGGTAATTAAGGTTGATTAGTGCCCGAATTTTTACCTTCTATGCTAAGCGAACTTTAGACTGGTTATCTGATGTTACGCTTGGTAAATACATTTATTTGGTTAGTTAATGATTGCGTAGCGATGGATGTTTCTACGCAATCTTAATCCTAACCTCGTGGGTATACATCCATATCAGAATTATCAAATCAAATAATCCTTAAGCCTGATATCTTAATATAAATCGCAGGTGCGGTAATATAAATCGCGGGTGCAATAATATAAATCGCGGGTACGATAATATAAATAGCGGGTGCGGTAATATAAATCGCGGGTGCAATAATATAAATCGCGGGTGCGGTAATATAAATCACGAGTACAATAATATAAATAGCGGGTGCAATAATATAAATCGTGCTATTGGCCCGAAACATTTAATATTGAATTAAAACTGCGCCATAACTTTAATAATTTCATAACGCTAGTTAACTATTTTACTAATAACATTGGTTCATCTTCGTTAAAAGACCCTAATCAAATAATAGGATAATTTAAGCACAATGATATGAGACTGATTTCTTGCGTAGCGCTTTTAATGGTTATACCGGCAGTTGGGCTTTTAACCAAAGCGAATAAATTTACTGATGATAAAAGGTCTGAAGTCCCAGTGCATGAGCGTATTATAAATGATTCAGCCTCATTAAAATTGTTTAATCAGGTTGATACGGTTGCTAAATTTGAAGGTGCACCTGTCGTACTTACAACTGATTATCGGTTGAGTTTTTTTAAGCCTGTGTGTCTCCACTCAACTTCTTTATTTACAATTAATAAAATAAAGTAGCGCTATCAGTTACGAATCTGTCATCAACCTCCGTTGTCTTTGAAAAATTCTAACCTCTACCATTGACGGATTCCAATAGAAAGGTCCGTCATTGCGAGGACGAACGACGAGGCAATCTTTCATGTCCGTGATTCTGCTATAAAGATTATTATGTGGTGTCAGATATTTCTATCTGACACTTTGTTTGATCCTTTATTCCAGTTTCTAAATGGTTCTCACTGCCAGATGGTAACATCTGGCAGCACGTTTAAGTTCGAAAATCAAACTACTTACCTTCCCACCAGACCAAAGGAAATTTAATCTCATCAACGGAGCTTGCAATCATGTCGGGTTTAAAAGCATAATGCCCTAAAGTATCTTTGCTTGAGATGCCCGAAAGTACCAGAATGGTTTTATAGCCCATTTGTACACCTCCTTGTATATCAGTTTCCATGGTATCGCCAATAACTGTAGTTTCACTGGTTTCTAATCCTAAAAATTTACGTGCCGAGCGCATCATCACCGGACTTGGTTTGCCTGTAACAAACGCTTTTCTGCCAGTTGCTTCCTCAATCATGGCGGTGGTTGCGGCAATGCCTAAATTATTCCATCCTGGTTTTTTTGGCGATGGATCTCTGTTGGTGGTGATAAATTTAGCCCCAGCAAGAATCATATCAACAGCACGCTGCACCATTTCGAGCGTAAAGTTTCTACCTTCTCCCAGTACAACAAATTCTGGATCGGTGTTTACCAGGGTAATACCATGATCGTGTAAACTGCTTAATAAACCGCCTTCTCCCAATACATACGCGGTACCATTCGGGCTTTGATCAGATAGAAATTTTCCAGTAGCCATCGCACTGGTGTATACATGGCTTTCTTCTACCTTTATACCTAATCCTTTAAGTTTGCGTACTACCTCCAAAGCTGTTCTCTGACTATTGTTGGTCATAAATGCAAAAGGAATATCCTCATCAATTAAGTTTTTAATGAATTTATCAGCACCAAATATCAATTCTTCCCCGCTATAAATCACCCCATCCATATCTATTAATAATCCTTGTTTCATGTTTTTGTAGATTTAATCTGTTTACGTGCAAACTTAATATTTTCTTGTTCAACCAATGTTAAAATAAAGTCTTTTGAGCAGTCAGTTTTTTGCCCAAAAAAATCCCTTTGTGTTTAAATAGTATTTTTTTCTTATTTATTAATAAAAAAATAATGTTCGAATTGTAGCATATCCTCAATTTCTACCGTATTCATAGAAAATTAAATTATGAAAAACGCTTTTAAATTAACCACCGTCTTTTTGATTGTATTAACCATGTTGAGTGCATGCAAAAAGAAAACGGATAACCCAGTGGATTTTACCATTGATGCACAGAATCTAACGCCTTGTACAGAAGGAAGCTGCCTGTTTGAGTATGTTAATTATGCAGCAATGGCCAATCAGCAGATGGCACTTACCACTGGGCAATACCGGATTTTTCTGGCCAAGAGGAGTAATAGCTTCAGCACCACGCGGGTATATATTCAGGCGCCTATGCAAGGTGATAAATTTTTATTAACGGATGCTGATATTCTGGCTGGAAAGGTAAAACATCTGTTTTCTTGCGCTTCATGTGATTATTTCAACTTAACTCCGATTGCAGGTACGGTTAAAGGAATTAAAGTGGCTAATGCTAATAATTCAGGCGAAAGATGGTTGCTGGATGCTCATATTGTTTTAGCAGCCGAAAAATCTAAAATACCCTTAGATACCATCCACATTAAACAATATTTTAATTTAGCAGTAAAATAAGATGATGCGCTTATGTAATAATTAAATGTACATAGGCGCCATTTTTCGCCAGTAATGGGGGCGGTGCGCGTTGCTCTGCCAGGTATGAAACTGATTGGGTATACCTTTCTCCCATAACAGGCTGCTTAGGTGCTGGTTTCCACTCAAAAATGGATCAGTTTCGCCCACAGCAAGAATAATTTCCATGTTTCTAACTGCTGATAGCAATCGATCATCGTTTAGGTTAGCAATATACTGCGCCGGCATATTAAAATAAACTTTTTCGTCATGAAACCCGTTCAGTAGGTCTCTAAAATCGCCGATATTGTCTGTAAGGTCATATCTGCCGCTTATGCCAACGGCTTTTTTAAATAACCAGGGATATTTCATGGCCAGGTTTATAGCATGGTAAGCGCCCATGCTACAGCCAGCAGTTTCTATGTAATCGCCATCATTTTTCTGATAGATAAGCGATAATACTTCTTCGAGGAGATATTTTTCATATTGTAAATGCCGGTCTATCCGTACCGATGGAAACACTTCATCGTTATAAAAGCTTTCTCCATCTATACTATCCACGCAGAAAATTTGGAGTTCACCATTTTCAATCTGCATACTTAATGAAGCTATAATTCCCCAGTTTTCGTAATCGTAAAACCTGGCCATACGGGTGGGGAAAAAGATAACTGCTCTCCCGGCGTGGCCGAAAACCAATAGTTCCATATCCCGTTGAAGATTATGGCTGAACCATTTATGATATTCTCTGTTCATTGGCTTCAATTCTTTTGCCGAAAATTAACGCTTACATGTTATCGGGATATTAATTGCGCGTAATGATTAACCTAATTTCTCTTTAACAGTAGCTGCCCACAAACGATAACCTTCTTCGCTCAGATGCAATCCATCGTGATCGTAAAGTGCATGGTCTGGATTGCCTTCTTTGTTGAGCATTTTCTTAAATACATCAATAAATTTCCAATTGCTATTGAGTTTTATGATTTCACTTTCGATAAGATTATTGGTATATCTAAACTGATCGGCCATTTGCCAGCGGGTAAGACTGGGTTTTAGCGATATAAAATAACAGGGCAGTATGCCAAACCGTTGGTTAACTTTAACCATGAGCTGCTGGAAAAAGATAAATATCTCTTCGGGGTTTCTGCCATCGCCAAGGTCGTTATCACCTGCATATACCACAAGTGCCTTTGGCCTATAGTCTATCATAATCCGCTCAAAAAACCATACACATGCTGCTAATGTAGAGCCGCCAAAGCCTAAATTAGTTACTTTCATGTCATCAAAATCATCTTCGAGACTATTCCACAACCGGATAGATGAACTGCCATAGAAAATAACACCAGGATGCTCCCGATCTAAGCGATGCGCCCTTTCCAATTGTTTAACCTCTTCTTCGTACCAGTACATATGGTTAAAGATAAAAAGATCTGCCTGTTGAAGGAATGTATTATATGTTAAGTTTATGTTATTAGGTGTTGGTTTATTGGTTCATTAGTCATTAGTTAATTGGTCATTTGTTTATTGGTTCATTAGTCATTTGTTCATTGGTCATTTGTTCATGCATATTGCCCAATTTTACTGGAGTTAAAACTTAATGTCCTCAACTTCTTAATGATGAAATAAATGGGATTTAAGGGTTTTACCATTAAGGCAATAAGAACATTAAGGTTAAATTTGCATGATCTTAATGCCCTCAACTTCTTAATGATGAAATAAATGGGATTTAAGGGTTTTACCATTAAGGCAATAAGAACACTAAGGTTAAATTTGCATGATCTTAATGCCCTCAACTTCTTAATGATGAAATAAATAAGATTTAGGGTTTTACCATTAAGGCAATAAGGACATTAAGGTAAATTTGCATGATCATAATGCCCTCAACTTCTTGATGATGAAATAAATAAGATTTAGGGTTTTACCATTAAGGCAATAAGAACATTAAGGTTAAATTTGCAGGATCTTAATGCCCTCAACTCCTTAATGATGAAATAAATAGGATCTAAGGATTTTTACCAGTAAAGCAATAAGAATATTAAGTTTGAATTATCGCCCTAACTTAATAATTGTTAAATTGTTTCGGGTTGCCCCATTTTTTTTAGGATGCGGTAGTGAGAGCGAAGTGCCGATAAGAAGGTAGTATTTTCATGGTAAGGCAATCCAAATTCTAACGCAGTTTGTTTCACAATTGTGGAGATCCGTCCATAATGAACATGGCATATTTTAGGGAAAAGGTGGTGTTCTATCTGTCGGTTCAATCCACCAAGAAAAAATGCTGATATAGGAGATTGAGTTGCAAAATTAGCTGTAGTACGCATTTGGTGCTCGGCCCAGGCTTCTTCCATATTGCCTTCTGCATTGGTTATTGGGAAAGTTGTTCCTTCCACTACATGAGCAAGTTGGAAAACGAGTCCCATAGTTAAACCTTGAGCCATATGTAACACCACAAAACCAATTGCAATCTGCCACCAGGCAAGCGGCATAACCAGTATCGGTAAACCAATAAAAATAAAGTAGTACAGAAACTTATAGAAAAAGAGGTTAAAGTATTCAACCTTCGGATGCTTGTTCTGGCAGGCACCCACACTTTTTTGAAAAAACTTTTTATAATCTTTACGAAACACCCAGGAAAGCGAAGCCAGGCTATATAAAGGGAAAGCATACCATTGCTGGAAACGCTGGTGTGGTTTTAATTCATCTTCTGTACAGATGCGTATAAGGCCTGGCGCTACTTCAATGTCTTCGTCATGGCCAGGTATATTGGTATAGGTATGGTGTACCACATTGTGGGTAATGTTCCACACATACGGATTTGCCCCAACCATATTAAAAAGAAAACTGAAAAAAGAATTGATGCGTTTAGAACTCGAAAACGAACCGTGAATGGCATCGTGGCAGATATTAAAACCAATAAATGCACAAGTTGCGCCAAGTAAAACGGTAAGTCCCAAAAGTATAGTGCTAGGCACGTTTAAAAGGAGTATGGAAAAGTAAAGTACCAGAAATATTGTAAGGAAAAGAAAGGCTTTAAACCACATCAGCACATTGGCATTGATACTTCTATTGTTTTCTTTAAAGTCGTTGTTTACTCTGCGGCGAACTTCCGAGTAAAATGTATTCCCTGCTAAACATGGGAATTTTGCTTTTGATTTCATGATCCTGTGCGCTAATCTACCCCATGTACGAGGTCGATAACTCCAAGTTCATTAAGCTTTGTGTATAACCTGGCTAATTGGCCAAGCGTAGTTATAAACGTAAACTACTGTGTTTTAGTTTTCGGCGAAGATAATAAATTAACTGTGATGCATCTGGCAATCATCTTAAATAATTACAACTTTAACAAGAAAGCAAATTAATTTACAGGCAATGGCTGTATCAACAAATTAATAATGAGATGAAAGCAAAAGGAAAGGATGAAATATTGGTCACTAATATTTTAGCTCCAAATAATATTCAATCGGAGAATTCTATTTAATTAAGATGCAGACTACTCGCTATAGTTCCTCTTACTAGCAGCATAAATATGGTACCAAATGTAAAAAATCCATATTAATACCACTGTGCTATAAACCAACTCGGGTTCAAATGAATCCCTGGTAATTAACAGCGCAATGGAGGAGATCAGAGCAGTCAGGAAGAAATAAAGAATATTTTTCATAACGTACTGATTTAATGAATGTTGGATTTAGTAAATATAATAAAATATCTCCTTTGGTGCAAGTGTTTTGTGAAATAAATTACCTGATTCTGATGAAAACGGTTTTTTATCTTATTTATAAGGTGTTTTTTCTTCATTTAATTTGTGTTTTACTTGTTGTTGTACATAATTATAGCGGTTTGAAGCTTATTTAGTTGTCCATAGTAAATAGTTTGAATTGTTACTTTAATTAATGCGGATCTTTATCAGGATAACGTCTGTGAAGTTGTTTTACTTTAAAATGAAGTAAATATGGTTAGCGGCCAGTAAGTAAAAGTGTTAAATGGTTAAGAATTAACTTGAAATGCACAAAATTGTGGCACAAGAGAATTTATATTTTTTTGTAAGTTTACGCCGCACAACCACCAAGAAACCAATAACACACACAAATGATTAAATTTTCTTTAAGCTTAATTTCTTTTACACTAGTTTTTTTTGGATTAAGAAACTTCTTTAGCGAACCCAAAATACAGCGCGTATCACCGCCAGAATTAACAATAACCAATTTCGCAGGACCTGATGTTACACCCAGCCCAGCCTGTTTAGCCGTATCACCAACCGGAGAAGTATACGTTGGTGTTGATATGATCGGCTCTTTAGGTAAAGATCCTGGTAAAGGCCATATTCTTAAATTAATAGATAAGGATAACGATGGCAAAATGGACGAACATGTAGATTTTGCCGAAGTGGATAATCCACGCGGTATTATCGTTCAAGGCAGTCAGGTTTATGTATTACATACCACTTTTTCTAAAGAAACAAAACAGGCTACAGGCATGAATTTAGTTGTTTTCGAAGATAAAGATGGCGATGGAAAAGCCGATGGACCTGAAAAACCGCTTATAGAGCATATCAGTAATGCGAAATATATCCGCGAACGTGGTACCGACCATGCTACTAACGGTATCAGAATGGGAATTGATGGATGGATTTACATTTCCGTTGGAGATTTTGGATTCCATGATGCGGTAGACCGTTCAGGTAAAAAACTAACTATGTTAGGTGGTGGAATTATGCGTGTTCGTCCTGATGGAACTGAAATGGAAGTATATACACATGGTACACGTAATGTTTATGATGTTGCTATCGATCCTTACATGAACGTTTTTACCAGAGAAAATACCAATGATGGCGGTGGATGGAACGTTCGTTTCTCGCACCACATACAATCTGGAGAATATGGTTACCCTGTGTTATTTCAGAATTTTACCGACGAAATTATTCCTGCACTTGCAGATTTAGGTGGAGGATCGGGTACCGGTGCATTATTTATGGATGAACCAAACTGGCCTGAACAATATAACCATGTACCAATGATGGCCGATTGGGGCAGAAGCATGTTATATATTCATAGAGTTACCACTGATGGCGCAACCTTTACACAGAAAGATGAAGAGTTTATTAAACTTCCTCAGATTACCGATCTTGATGTAGACGGTTCAGGAAGACTTTATCTATCGGCTTGGGATGGCGCTGGTTACTCTGGCAGCCCTAATAAAGGCTATATTGTTCGTGCAGTGCCAAACAACTGGACATATAAAGCTTTTCCTGATGTTAAAAAAGCTTCAATTAAAAAACTATCCGAACTGCTTAAATCGAATAGTGCAGTAGGCCGTTTAACTGCCTCGCAGGAATTGGTTTTGCGCAACAATAAACAAGCTATTGCAACGGCCTTAAAAGTGGCTTCCGATCAAAGTTTAGCGCTTGATGTCCGTATAGCCGGTATTTATACCTATGCACAGCTCACCAAAGAAAACGGTATTGCAACTTTAGTTGAATTTACCAAAGATAAAGCAGTTAAGGAATTTGCCTTAAAAGCACTCGCAGATCGTAAAGCCAATATAGACAAAGTACCAGTTGAGCCATTCTTAGAGGGCTTAAAGGATCCTTCTCTTCGCGTTCAGGCTGCTTCGATAATTGGTTTAAACCGTTTGGGCAGGGCAGAAGTTGCCAATGTGCTTTTACAAACCAAGGTACCTGCTTCATTTACTGCACCTGCCAAAGGTACTGAAGGTCCTCACGCAACACCAAATTCAGCCATTATTTTGCCTCACTTAGCTGTTAGGGCCTTAGTTGATCTTCAGGCGGTAGATGCTTTGCTTGCTGCAGTTAAAACTGAAAATTCTACCCTTGCGCTTTGGGCATTACGTTATATACATACCGAAAAAGCGGTTAACGGGCTGATCGAAAACTACAAACAATCGACAGATGAAAGATTAAAACAGCAGATCCTGGTTACCTTAGGCCGTTTGTATAAAAAAGAAATTGCCTACGATGCTTCTTGGTGGTGGGGTACACGTCCTGATTCTCACGGACCATACTTTAAAGCAGTTTCATGGGAAGGTTCTCCTATTATCGAGAAATTCCTGAAAGAAGAGGCTACGAAAGCCGGAGCACAGGGAAAACAATTTTTTGTTGATTTAAATGCGCGTCAAAGGATGGATATCCCTGAATTTGCCGAAGAAGAAAAAGTAGCGGCAGCCGAAGAACCAAAAATTGATCTGGATAAAATCAAAAACAAAAAAGGCCAGGTGGGTAAATCATCTATCGAAGATGTACTGTTGGCTATCAATAAGTTACAGGGTAATCCATTAAAAGGAAAGAATATCTTCAATAGTCAGGGTTGTGTAGCCTGCCATAGTTTAAGTAAAAGTGAGAAAATGAAAGGTCCTTTTATGGGACAGATTGGCTCTATTATGAACCGTGAGCAGATTGCAGAATCGATATTAAAACCTAATGCTTCAATTTCTCAGGGATTTGCTTCGGTAATGATTACTGCCAAGGGCGACCGTACCTATATGGGCTTCATTACAGAAGAAACAGCTGCCAAAGTGGTGGTTCGTAATATTGCGGGAGAGGTTTTTACCATTAAAGCGGGCGATATCCTGTCGAGAAAAGAAATGGAAACTTCGATGATGCCAGAAGGTTTGGCCAATTCATTATCATATGAAGAACTGGCTTCGTTAGTTTCTTTTTTATCTGAACAAAAGAAATAGTTTCTGACTATAAAATTTGAGAATGGTGATCCATAGCCCATGAAAAAAAGACAGCTTATCACAATTATATGTACCATCATGACCTTGTTTTGCTCAACGTTTGCAGTAGGGCAAAACAAGGAAATTGATTCGACTTTTAAGATGCCTTCGCATCCAAGGTTATTGATAAGCCATGAGCTTGAAGAACAGATCTTAAAAAATGTAAAGCGCGATGCGAAGTTTAAACAAATCCACCAAGCCATACTATCAGAAGCAGATCATGTTTTAAATAAACCCGTATTAGCGCGGGTGATGATCGGTAAACGTTTGCTTGATGTATCTAGAGAGGCACTTAAAAGGATTTATTACCTCTCTTATGCTTTTAGGCTTAACCATGATAAAAAGTATGTAGCCAGAGCAGAAAAAGAAATGCTGGCAGTTTCTGGTTTTAAAGATTGGAATCCAAGTCATTTTCTTGATGTTGGTGAAATGACAATGGCTTTATCAATAGGCTACGATTGGTTATATCAGGATTTACCCCAATCAACCAGAAGTATAGTTGCCCTTGCCATTCTAGAAAAGGGAATACAGCCTTCAACAAATAATAAATACAATAACTGGTTAAATGTTACCAATAACTGGAATCAGGTTTGTAATGCAGGCATCTCGTTTGGTGCAATAGCTACTTTTGAAGAGCATCCGGCCTTATCTGCTAAACTGATTAACCGGGCAATAAAAAGTGTAATCCTACCCATGCAACAATATGCTCCCGATGGTGCTTATCCGGAAGGTTATGGATATTGGGAATACGGCACTTCTTTTAATGTGATGTTAATCAGTGCTTTGGATGGGGTTTTTCATCATGATTTTAATTTAAGTGCTCAGCCAGGTTTCCTTAAAACAGCTGATTATCTGGCTAATGTGACCGCTCCTTCGGGCAAACCTTTTAATTATTCGGATAGCAGGGCGGTGGCAGAATTTAATCCCGCACTTTTTTGGTTTGCATCGAAACTGAATGATCCTGGTTTGCTATGGGTAACTAAAAAACAGCTCGATGAGCAAATGCCATTAGAGAATAGGTTACTGCCATCAGCAATGTTGTGGGGAGCAAAACTATCGCTTAATAACATTCAGCCTAAAACTGCACATTTTTGGATCGGAAATGGCCCTAACCCCGTTGCTTTGATGCGGAGTTCGTGGACAGATCCGCTGGCTACTTTTGTGGGCTTTAAAGGCGGCTCACCCGGCGTTAGCCATGGTCATATGGATGTAGGCTCTTTCATCATGGAATCGCAAGGGCTGCGTTGGGCCATGGATTTTGGGATGCAGGAATACGAATCGCTGGAATCGAAGGGCATTAACCTGTGGGACAGTAAACAAAATGCAGAGCGCTGGAAAATATTCCGCTACAATAACCTCGCACACAATACCCTTTCAATTGATAGTACTTTTCAGCTTGTTAAGGGCAATGCTGCTTTCATTAGTAGCGCTGATAATGCCCTGTTTATGAATGCTGTTGCCGATCTGAGTAGCTTATATGCTGATAAACTAAAAAAATCAATTAGAGGGGTGGCCTTGATCAATAAAAAAACAGTACTGATCCGTGATGAAATAACCGTAGGAAACAACGATGTAACCCTTCGGTGGTCGATGGTTACACCTGCTACGGCACACATCATTGATAAGCATACCATCGAATTAAGTTATAAAAACAAAAAATGTTATCTCTTCGTGGATGCCCAAAGCGAAGTTAAAATGAAAACCTGGTCAACAGATCCGGTAACCGATTATGATGCTAAAAACCCGGGGACTTCCATTGTAGGATTCGAAGTAAGGCTCAAAGCTGATAGCGAAGAGGCCATATCAGTTTTTCTAGATGCCGCAAAACCATCACAAAAGAACTTTTCTGCTAAACCGATAGCCAGCTGGCCTAAAAAATAAACTTAATAGCAAATCTATTCATTTCCAGGCTTTCTTAACCTTTCTTTTGTTGTGTTATATGTTGGATTTTTTTGGTGATCAAAAGTCGACAGTTTAATTTTTGTTAAAACGATCCTTTATGAAGGATTAGTTTTTATATTAAGCTGATTTACTAAATCTTTATCTAATGAGATTTCTATTTACCCTAAGCCTCCTGATCTCTTTCCTAACGGGATTTACACAGACTCAACAGCAGATACGTAACTTAACCGCATTTAGTAAGTTGTATGGATACGTTCAATATTTTCATCCGTCAGATGAAGCATCAAAAATTGAATGGCAAAGTTTTGGTATTTATGGCAGCCAAAAAATGCTTCGAGTTAAAAATGATAAGGAATTAATAACAACTTTAAATGAACTGTTTCTGCCAATTGCGCCAACTGTTAAAATTTCGTCTAAAGAAAGTATAAAATTTGATGGTACGGATATAACACCTCCTAGCTTAGCTGGATATTCACCTATTTATTGGCAACATATTGGTTTAAAACTGCCATATTTTGACAATATTTATAATAGTATCCGTGTCAATAGATTTAATCCCATTTCAAAAGAACGAATCAAACATAATGCATTTGCATTGATCGCACCAGTAAACGTAAATGCCTATAAAGGTAAAAATTTTCTTTTAAGCATTAGTCTTCAATCAGATATTGACGATTTGATTTTAAAGCCGTATTTGGATAAACTCAATTTTATTAAAGAATCGGTTAAGGTGAATAAAGAAAAACAGTATGTTTTCAGTGGTGTGTTCGACACGAGATTGGATTCATTTACGCTTGCCATACAAACCAATTTCAGTTCCGCAGGATCACTAAAGATAAGCAAAATCACATTGAAGGTGCTCGATAAAGAGACAGAAGTAAATGTTCCAACTGAGGAAAAAGTGGTCGCTTTGACTGAATTGGACAATAAGATTGACACTAGAGTCATCCGTTTTTTTAAACAACTGGGTGATGAAAAGTTGTTCGACAAAGAGCTTAAAATAGGTGAATTTATAAGCTCAAACTTAGTGCCTGGAATAAAGTGTATTGTTCCAATAGCCTTATATGGCAATGGAAAACATACTTATCCTGTTGTCAACAAAGATGATGTCGAAGAAATCATAAGTTCCTCATATGAATCTTGGCCAAAAGATAAAAATGGAGAATTCGAAATCGATGGCTCCAATTTATCAATCAGATTAGCTGATCTTATCATTTTATACAATGCGTTAGAACATTCCTATCCATATTGGAATGACGCTGCTTTGAACGCGGATCAAATTTGGAACGAAGCAATTCCTCGCATTTTCTCCGATAAAACAGATCAAGATTTTCTAAAAACCTTAAAATGGATTGCACATTCGCTCAACGATGGTCACACCTTCGTAGATCTGTACGGCGATTCCAATAAGGACGCTGTTTTGCCACTACTTTTTGATCTTGCAGAGGGGAAAATAGTTATAAAAAAAATCCTTGATGCTGAATTAAAGCAAAGCGTTAAACCTGGTGACGAACTAGTAAAGATCAACGGTAAGAACTCCTTTGATATTCTACAATCGAATGATTCGCTTTATTCCGGTTCTATCCAGTGGAGACAGGCAAAAGGCATTTTGAGTCTTACCAAGGGCAAAAAGGATGAGACATGTCATTTAGATCTGAAAAGAGGAAATCAGAATCTTTCGGTTGATATTGCCCGCACATACCCTTATACAGAGTATATGTCTGGTTCTGATCGAAATAATAGACCTAAGAGTGAATGGATATCGAAAGATATCTTTTATGTTAATCTGAACCAAACGACAACAAGCGCACACCTTGAGGAGATTACAAAGGCCAAGTCGGTAATTGTTGATATGAGAGGATATCTAAACGAAGATACTGAGACATTTTTATCTCATTTAACTAATAAAAAATTAGTAGCAAACAGCGGAATGTTTACCCCTAGAATTTTATATCCCAATTATAAAAAAGTCTCATATGCTAAAGGATCTTATCATATTAAACCCACTCTTCCTTTGGTAAAGGCAAAAATATTTTTACTATCGGATGCTACCGCACAAAGTGCAACAGAAAGCTTCTTATCTGCCTATAAACAATTTAAAGTTGCAACCATAGTAGGTCAGCCGACTTCAGGTACCAATGGAAATATTAATCTGATTTCCATGCCTGGTGGCTATCGTTTTTTTTACACAGGTATGCTCGTTAAAAATCCTGACGGAAGTAAACATCATTTGAAGGGCGTTATTCCAGATAAATTGGTGAGAAACACAATATTAGGAATACAACAAGGCAGGGACGAGATTCTTGAAGAAGCTATTAGACTTGCTAAGGAGAAATAGACATGTTTAATTCCTTAAAAACTGCGAAGTAAATATGTTACATCAATACCTTCATTTTATTGAATTCTTTCTAAAAGCTATATTCATGAATTTTATTGTTATTGTCGAGCAATTTTTATCATAAAAATGCGCCAGTTGTTTTGGTTTAAAAAAACAAAACTTACATTTAGCGATTAAATCTATATACCTAGTCGATGAGCAGATCGGGCAGGTATGACCACCAGTTATGGAAGACCATTTTTTTGAACAAATTATTAAGAATCCTCTTGAGCAACCAAATATTCCACCCAATGAAGTGATATCCCTTTGGGCAGAAAAGCTAATTCAAGTGCTTTTTCCTGAAAATTCTCCTAAAGTATTTTCAACAATTATAGATGTAAAGGAATATATTGCTGTTTTGGAGCTTGAACTTTATGATATCATATCAGCCAGTTGTAAGCTTAAAAATAGCGAATGTAAAAATGCAGCAGGACAGTTTTTTGAAGAACTGCCAGAACTTTACCGTGTGTTGAACACCGATATAGTAGCGATTTACGAAGGTGATCCGGCTGCACAGAGCAGGTTTGAGGTCATTAGAACTTATCCCGGTTTTTATGCCATCTGTTTCTACAGAATTGCCCATACGCTTTATAATTTCGGTATACCGTTGGTTCCGAGAATTCTTACCGAATATGCCCATTCTAAAACAGGTATCGATATCCATCCGGCAGCCAGTATTGGCGAATACTTCCATATCGATCACGGGACCGGGATTGTTATTGGCGAAACCAGTACAATAGGCCGTTATGTGAAACTTTATCAAGGGGTAACACTTGGCGCTTTGAGTGTTAAAAAAACATTAGCGGGCAGCAAACGCCATCCAACAGTAGAAGATAGGGTAGTAATCTATTCTGGGGCAACCATACTGGGCGGCGAAACCACCATTGGGCACGATAGCATTATCGGAGGAAACGTATGGCTTACTGAAAGTATCCCAGCTTTTTCTACGGCTTATCATTCTCCAATAATTACCATTAGAAACCATAAAGAAACCAATTAATATATTAAAATATGGCAGGAATAATCGATCTGATCGGAAATACGCCAATGGCTGAACTTCAAAAGCTGAATATTAACCCGGCAGTAAGGGTATTTGCCAAATTAGAAGGAAACAATCCAGGCGGTAGTGTTAAAGATAGAGCGTCGCTCAATATGATCAGAAGTGCGATAGAACGTGGCGATATAGTTCCTGGAACTAAACTGGTAGAGGCCACAAGTGGTAACACCGGAATTGCATTGGCTATGATTGCAAGTTTATATAATTTAGAAATTGAACTGGTTATGCCAGCCAATTCTACGCGCGAACGTAAGGTAACGATGGAGGCCTTTGGTGCAAAAGTAACCTTATTAGAAAGTATAGAAGAATGCAGGGATTATGCAGAAGAAAAAGGCGTTTCAAAGGGATATTTTTTATTAAATCAATTTGCAAACCCTGATAATTACCTGGCTCATTATAAAACAACCGGACCAGAAATATGGAGAGATACAGAAGGGCAGATTACGCATTTTGTAAGTTCTATGGGAACAACGGGGACCATTATGGGCTGCTCCCGGTTTTTCAAGGAAAAAGATGATAATATTCAGATTGTAGGCTGTCAACCTACTGAGGGCTCTTCTATTCCAGGAATCAGGCGTTGGCCAGAAGAATATCTACCAAAAATATTCGATCCGCTACGGGTAGATCGGGTAATGGATATTGCGCAGGAAGAAGCAACCTTAATGTCGAGAAGAATGGCTAAAGAAGAAGGTTTGTTTGCAGGCATGAGCTCTGGCGGTGCATGCGCAGCTGCTTTGAAGCTTGCTGGTGAACTAGATAAAGGAACCATTGTTTTTATCGCCTGCGATCGGGGAGACCGCTACCTGAGCAGCGATCTTTTTGGTTGAGCATAAATCACTAATCTTGTTGGGCTTTTTTTGATAAAAGCATGCGAACCCTTTGAATAATGACCTCCATTTCGAAGGGTTTTTCTATGTAATCGTCCCAATGGGTTTTATAATAAGCGCTATTATGGATGCCATTTCGCGATGACATGAGTAGGATGGGAATGGAACCATGTGCCGATAACTTTAATTCTGTACATATGGCACGCCCGTCGGTCATGCCCAACAAAATATCTATTAAAATGATATCGGGTTGGAAGGCAGCAATCTTGGTGTGTAAATCAATCGCGTTGGAAAGATCCATCGTAATGTATCCTTCAAATTCGAAGATCATCTTTATAGCATCAAGTGTTGCAGGGTGATCTTCAATAATTAATATTTTTGGTTGGGATAAAGAGAACATTTCTTCGTGTTATTAATTAAGGAAAGCTAAGATTACCAGTACCTCGCTTTTTAAGCAATAACTCAAATATTTTCGAGTCTGTTCTGGTGAGGCTATCAAGAGAATTGCGCAGGCTCTGGTTTACCAGGCTTAAATTGGTAAACATCGTTCTTAGGCTATCGTTTTCATCTCGCAGCTCCAAAAGCTCATTGGCAATACCCCCAAAATCTCTAATCCAGCTTTCAAAACAGTTTTTATCAATTTTTAATGCATTATAAATTTCTTCAGGATCTCGGCCGTTGTAAAATTCTTGGATGCTCTCGATAATTTTAGTAGGGGTGTTATTCGGTTTCATGGTTGGTTCCAGATGCTGTTTGTGCGGAAGACTAAACCGTCCCCTGTCTAGACCTCCTGCGGCACAGCATTTTATTTTTAAAAGTTTTCGTTAAGGGAACAGGGACAAAGAAATAGAGCGTTTAAAGATTATCAAAATTTTTGTCTACGCATTAATACGCACAAACTTTAAATATTTGGATTTCAGGTAGTAAAATAAAATGTAATTGGTATTCGGTTCATTATATATAGTTTTTGATGAATTAGCGTTTTAAATAAACCATGCCGCCAGGCGTGTAACAAATCATCCCGGAAAAGACCGTTTCTGTCGACATGGTTAAAATATGAGTACAATACAGACAAAATGCATTAAGCCTGTTTGTTAAAAAAACGGTATCGCACCGCTTGTACTCTATACAGCTATATGCAAAGAGGGTGCGGCATGTGGATCTTCGCAATACGCATTTCTACGCACAGGTATTCAAGTTGTTGTAATAAAGTATGTTAACTGGTTTGTGCTAGTTTAGTTTTGAAATAAAGGCGAAGAAAAAGTAAGCTGTTTTCGTATATTATTTAGGACGATTTGGTGAGATCTAACATCCAGGCGTGCATATTCGTTTCGCCATCTATCCCCAGTTTTTTGCGAATTCTATATTTGCGGCTTTCTACAGCACGTACACTAAGTTTGCAGGTTCGGGCAATTTCTTTAGTATCAAAATTTAACATGATGTAAGCACAAAGCGTTAATTCAGCCGGTAGTAGTTGTGGCGAAATCTGAAGTAATCTTTCGATAAATGTAGATTCAGCCTCACTAAACCGTTTCATAAATGAAGGGTCTCTGGCGTGTGCAAGTTCAATAAGTGCTTTTAAAGAAAAATGTTCAACAGGTTTTTCTGTTTTTGCATCGAGCTGTTTACGGTAACCCTCCACCTGTTCTTGAAGCATAATACGTTGCCTCCGAAAATGCGCATTATGTCGCGTCAATAACCTTAATCGTTGGCCATAAAGACCGAGGCTGATGAGTATTCCTTCAATTATTCCCGCTAAAGTGAGTAAATTATAACTGTAAGACTGAAAGGGTATTAACTCAGATAAACAAAAAACAAGGTAAATAGAAGCCAAGGCCACGGGGATCCATCCCAGTACGTAACACCAGATAAGAGGATTTTTTTTAGCATAGCCGCGGATGATAATCACTTTAACGCTACTGAACAGAAAAAGTAATGAGGTTAATAAAAATAAAAGATGTGTAAGTAAATTGGTGATGCTTCTGGCATCCCATAAAGAGCAGATTAGGATTAAACCCCATCCAAACATTAATACTTTGAAGAATTTATTGAGTTGCGGAAGTTGGCGTTTAAGTTTTAAAAAATAACTGTTAAACAAAATCGTAGCAATGTAACCAGCTGCAATAAAAAAATGGGCATGCACTAAAATAAACCTGGCTATCGAAGGGCCTAGCAATAAGCTATAACCTTGCAGATAACAGACCATTACAATGAAATAAAGCAAAATGATCCTTGCTATATATAGCGCAAAGAGTTTACTCCGTGTAACAACGAACATAAAAACATGAAAAATGAGAATCATCAATGCAATGCCCATATAAATAGGTTGCACGCTATGTGCTTTAAATAAAGCATGGTTTAATACCGATTCGGTAACAAGTTTAACGGGTACAAGTAAAGTATTCATCGCCCGCATCCTTACGTACACTTCGCCAATTGGTGTTTTTACCTGTTTTAAGGGGAATACATAGCCGGTACCCAGAATGTTGTCATTTTGTTTCAGGCTGAACATGCCAGCGTTTATCTGGTTTATCATCCCGCGTTCATCGTGATAAAATACCGTAATAGAATCGATGTTTGCATAATCGATAAACAGATAAGGAGTGGTTTGATTATTATTGTTAAAACGGAGCTTCATCCACCATACTTTACCGCTGGTGCCACCGTTAAAAATTGCTGACTTACCTTTTGAAAAACGTTTTGGCCTAAATTGCGCTACCTCTTCAACAGATGTTGTTTCGAGCGTGTCCTGCCAAAAGTATCCTGCTTTGCCAATGTTAACAAAAGTTTGTTTCTCCACCCGGATCACCGGTTGAGCTATGCAAAGACTGCTTTCTATCAAAAAAGCAATAAGAATAAAAATGGTCTTCATTAATTAAACCAATGTAAAAAAGCTGGGATGACTTATTACAGGGGAGAAATTATAGCTTTATAATAGAAATTCCAAATTTTATCTGAAAAAAGAACATCATGTTAATGGTTTGGCATTCGCTTCAAATTTGTATTTTAGACCAAGCCCCAAATTATATGCACCAGCTGATTATACAATACGCTTTCTTGCTTGCAATTATTCTGTTTGTGGTAATGCTCGCACAAAAAATCCGTGTGGCATATCCTATTTTATTGGTAATTGCAGGTTTAGCCTTAAGTTTTTTACCCGTACTTCGTAATATCGAGATCGAACCAGAACTCATTTTTGTAATCTTTTTACCTCCATTGTTGTATGAAGCTGCTTGGAACACTTCATGGAAAGATTTCTGGAAGTGGCGTAGGGTAATCAGCAGTTTTGCTTTTCCAATTGTTATTCTTACCTCTAGTATTGTTGCGCTAATTTCTCAAAGCCTGATTCCGGGTTTTACATGGGCCCTGGGTTTTTTGTTGGGTGGTATTATTTCTCCGCCAGATGCGGTATCAGCATCAGCCATACTTAAAAATGTTAAAGTGCCCAAAAGGCTCACCACAATATTGGAAGGCGAAAGTTTACTAAACGATGCATCCAGTTTAGTGGTGTTCCGCTTTGCTTTAGCCGCAGTAATGACGGGAAGTTTCGTGTTTAGTAAGGCCGCTGGTAATTTTGTAATTGTTATTGTAATGGGAATTTTGGTCGGGATTGCTGTAGCCTTAGTTTTTTATGCTTTGCACAGATGGTTGCCAACAACTACAAATATTGATATTATCCTTACTTTTTTAACGCCATATGTAATGTACATATCCGCAGAGGAGTTTGGCTTTTCTGGTGTATTGGCTGTAGTGAGTGGCGGATTGTTTCTTTCGGCCCGCAGAGACCAGATTCTTACCCACCGAAGCAGGTTGCAGGGGATAAATGTTTGGGAAGCGGTAGCTTTTGTACTGAATGGCTTTGTTTTCTTGTTAATTGGCTTAGAGTTTCCGGTAATTATTCGTGGTTTGGGCACCGATGGGCTTTTACCAGCCACCCGTTACAGTGCCATTATCTGTGCGGTTTTAATTGTTACGAGGTTGGCCAGTACCTACGGTGCTTTATACTTTACGCGTTTCATCAGTCGTTATATTACCACTGCCGATCCCAATCCAAGCATGAAAGCACCCTTGCTTTTTGGCTGGGCAGGAATGAGAGGAGTGGTTTCTTTGGCTGCAGCGCTTTCTATTCCGGTAGCATTAAAATCAGGCGAAGCTTTTCCTCAGCGTAACTTAATCTTGTTTATCACTTTTAGTGTAATATTGGTTACTTTAGTTTTGCAAGGTTTAACCTTGCCCGCATTGATAAAATGGGTAGATATGCCCGATCCGGATTATACTGTTCCTTTCGAGCAACAAAAACAAATGGTGAGAAAGAAATTATCCATGTTATCACTTAAAATCCTGGATGAAAAGTATCACGATGCCTTATTGCATAACGATATGATTAGATCGATAAAAATTCGCATTGAGGCAGAAATGGAATTATTGAGAGATTGGGAAAAAGAAGAAAACATTTCAAGGTCTGACGGCTTTTATCACGACTATCGCATTGCACTTGAAGATATTATGGTTGAACAGCGTATTTTGTTGAAAGGACTAAATAAAAAAGAGCAGATTAACGATGAGCTGATTAGAGAACAATTAGAGCTGCTTGATCTGGAAGAAGAAAAACTTCGCAGGCATTTTAGTCATCGGGATATATAATCATCAGACTTCTTTTACTATACAATTTCTCAGTTTATGCAATTAAATGTATAATAATAATGGAGTGATGTATCCACATTGTGCGGCGTTATACATACATGTTTACACTACATAGCTGTAATTTCGGAGGTCGTTTACCTGATGAAATAAAGCTATGAAAACAAACTACTTTTTAGAAAGAATCATTTTATTGATGTTCTTGGGCCTGGCAATGGTTTCTTGTAAGAAAAATATCAACGAGCATCCAGAAGATAGCGGTAAAAAACAAACCGTAAAATTTATGGTTAAGGGAGCTAATGATGACCTTGGAGCATTGGGTACTGAGGCAAATGTGCCGCTTAAGAATCTGATTAAGCAGTTAACCATTGTAGTCTATCAATCTTTTACCGGACAAGAGTATACCCGAGTTACCCAACTCGCTACCGATCCTAATTTTGGTGAGCTTAGTTTAGATCTCCCGCTCAATACCTATAATTTTGTAGCAATCGGTTCACGGTCGTTATTTGGTATCAACCAGTTTTATCAGGGTGCTACCAATACCGTTATTTTGCCCTTTAATGATGGAAACATGCAATATTGGCAGCCCAATCAGTCCCCATCCGAAAAATTGTATAAAACAGATGATACATTTGTGGCAACCATTATGAATACTATAAATGCCAACCAGACTATTAATTTAAACATGGATAGGATTGTAGGTAAATTGGAGGTAATTGTAGAGGATGTGGCCAATTATGAAGTTGATGTAAATAACGAAGCAACAGGTTATCTATTTGCTGCAAAAACGTCATTTGGCAGTATTGAAAATGATTTCGGTTATATCGTAAATAACACAAAAGGTCCTATTAGTATTTATATTCTCCGCACAGATAAGCCTTTAGAAATTGAAGTAAGCGGAGGTGGAAAAAGGCGATCGCTTTCTGTACCTGTTTATAAAAATAAAAGGACAGTAGTAAAGGGCAAATTATTAGAACCTGTTGGTAAAGTTGGGTTTAGCTTTGTAATTAATGATAAATGGTTGGCCGATACTACACTCGTAACATTTTAACGCGACTTATTTGATTTTGCATGTGTATAAATGGGATGTTTAACATCTGCAATGATTAAAATATAATTATATATTTGCTAATTAATTTAGTAAGTATGTCGGTAAAGGTTAATATCACTTCAAAAGGGATACAAAAGGTTCTTAAAAACTATAATGAAAAGCAGGCCATTGCGGAGTACATTTGGAATGGTTTTGATGCCAATGCAAACACCATACGGGTAGATTACGTAGCCAATTCGCTTGGCCTTTTAGAGCAGTTAACTATTGCTGATAATGGTTATGGAATTAACTTTGATCGCTTACAACAAAAATTCGATCCTTTCTTCGAATCTGAAAAATCCATTCAGATTGTAGCGCCGAAGCATACCTCAAAAATGCATGGCCGTAATGGAGTAGGGAGGCTTACTTTTTTTACTTTTGCACATAATGCCGTTTGGCACACCACTTACCAATCAGAACAAGGGTTTCGTTATGGCGAAATACACATTAGTACCGGTGGTCTAAACAGCTATAGCCACGATTTTACCACCGCTCCAAGCAGTTCTGGTGAAACTGGAACAACGGTTTCATTTACTAATCTGAGGATCAGCCAGCAAGATGTAGAAGAAACGGTACTTCCTTTCCTGATAAACGAATTCTGTTGGTTTATTGAATTGAACAGGCATAAAAACTATTCGGTTATTTTAAATGGCAAAACATTGGATTTTAGCAGCAATGTTAAAACTTTAGAGGAGTTTAATCTTTTTTATCCCGATACAGCCGTTACTTTTAAGATTAAATATGTTCATTGGAAAGAAAACCTGCATAAAGAACTGTCTAAATACTATTTTTTGACCGGTTGTGAAGAAATTTATAAAGATTACACCACCCTAAATAAAAAGAGCGACGATTATTTTCATAGTGTTTACATCGATAGTGATTTTTTTCGTGATTTCGATTTTAAGAGTTTCGAAAATGAAGGGCAGGTGGCCATATTTGGAGCCGCTAAATCTTCCGCAGAGTATCGGTTTCTAATTAAAGCGTTAACAGAATATCTTAAAAGTAAACGTAAACCTTTTTTAAAAGAATATGCGAACCGCCTGATTGAAAGCTACGAGCAAGATGATATATTTCCCGTTTATGCTACCGAAAGAGAAAAAGAATTAAGGAAACCAGCGTTGGTTAATTTAAATAAGGGATTATATGAAGTAGAACCTAAATTGTTTAGTAGTTTAAATACCGATCAGAAGAAAACTTTTGTGCGATTGATGGATATTTTAATGCGCGCTAACCTGCGTGATGAGATTTTTGAAATGTTCAATGGCATGATCGAATTGGAAGCCGAAGAGCAAGATGAGCTACTGAAATCGATAAAAGGCCTTGAACTGGCGAAAAATTAGATTTATAATAAGTAATTTTAGTAATTTGTTGCCGATAAAAACAGCTTTAGATGAAAAGATACCTATTATTGATTGGCATTTTACTAATTAATATCACACTATTATCTGCACAGCATAAAAAGCGTAATCTCAATATTGTTTTTATCGGTAATAGTATCACCCAAGGCGTTCAGATCGCCAATGCTGCTGATGCCCCGCCTGCTATAGCCGTAGCTTATTTGCTTAAGCAAAAAGGAATAAACGAAGTTAAATTCAGCAATCAAGGCCATAGCGGTTATACCACTCTTGATTTTTTACCCATTGCTGGCCGTACTTTTAACAAAGTTGAAGAAGCAGCCAACGCATTTACCGATAAAGAAGCATTACTGGTTTTTTCGGTAAAGCTCGGTACCAACGATAGCGCTATAAAAGGACCGCATGGGGCTCCGGTTTCGCCTGATCGATATATTGAAAATGTAAAAACTATTGTAGATAAGCTATTGACCGATTTTCCCAAGTCCATTGTGGTGTTGCAGCATCCTATCTGGTATAGCACCAACACCTATAATAGCTCAAAATATATGGAAGAGGGTTTATCGAGATTACAGGCTTACATTCCAAAAATAGATAGCCTTGTGGCAAATTATAATTTAACTGATCCAAAGCATGTTTTTGTAGGGGATAAAAAAGCATTCAATTATTTTAAAAAACACCACCTTACCGAGTTGATTCCTGAGAAAGGGCAGGCTGGTACTTTTTACCTGCATCCTAATAAATTAGGTGCCGCATCTTTAGGCGAATTTTGGGGCAAAGCGATTAAACGGGTAGTGAAAAAGAATTTTTAAGCCTTGCCTGGCGATTCATTTTAATGGATTACTATTTGAAAATACCTTCTTTACGGTTTTTTTGCGCATAATTAACTATGATTATTCACAAAACTTGTGATTTTAATATTATATAATCATTTTTATAGCAGCAGTTTAGTTGTTAAGCCCAGTTTATGAAGATCAATCATTGTTAAATCTTACTGTCTTTTTATGAACGAGCAGCTAGGGTATTGTGGAACAAATATTGCCATAAAAATTTACGGGTTGAGTGAAAAATCGGTTACAATAACATTTGGAACGGCAATCGATAACGATTTGCTAGGCCTGATTACCAATTTTAATCAATTGCTGCTGCAAAACCCTTTTTCTGGTTTAATAACCACAGTCCAGGCTTATACTACATTAACTGTTTTTTTTGATCCCTTAATTGTGATGTTATCAGATCTTCCGGGTCAGGTTTGTTTCGAAAAGGTATCAGCACATTTAAATAAAATTGCACAGATAAAAAGAGAAAAATCTAGCACTATACCTGATAAACTGATTATTCCTGTATATTATGGTGGCGATTTCGGACAGGATCTGTCAACGGTAGCCCGCACAAACAAGCTTAGTGAAACTGAGGTAATTGATATGCATACTGCCGGTCAATATACTGTTTTCATGATCGGCTTTGTGCCGGGTTTCGCATATATGGGCGGAATGGATCCCAGATTATCAACCCCTAGAAAAGAGGTTCCCAATGCTAAAATACCCGCCGGATCTGTGGGTATCGCAGGCAATCAGACCGGTATTTATCCTATGGAGACACCAGGCGGATGGCAGATTATTGGAAGAACACCATTAAAGATGTTTGATGTAAACCGCTTACAGCCATCACTTTTAAAGGGAGGCGATATGGTTACTTTTAAAGCCATTGGTATAAAGGAGTTTAATGCTTATGCTGAAATATGAGTATGAAAATCAGCATCATTAAGCCAGGTTTATTAAGCACCATTCAAGATATGGGACGATACCGATATCTTTCGCAAGCTGTACCTGTTTCGGGCGCTATGGATGAGCTGGCCCACCGGTTAGCGAATAAAGCTGTTGGTAATGATGATCATAATGCTACCATTGAGTTTACCTATGCCGATGCTTCATTTAAAGCTGAAACACCTGTTCTAATTTCTTATTCTGGCGATGGTGCAACTTTAGTTTACAATAATGAAATAATGCCTACAGAAAAGCCATTGTTTTTTTCGGCAGGTTCAGTTATAAAGCTGACGCATAATGCAGTTGGGGTGCGTACCTATTTGGCTATTGCGGGTGGATGGGATGTGCCTGATGTAATGGAAAGTAAAAGTACCTATCTTACTGCTGCTTTTGGGGGCTTTAAGGGGAGGGCATTACAAAAGGCAGATGTTTTGGTTAGCGGTGCTTTACTTAGCGAAGTATCAAATGGAATATTAAATTATTTGATTGAAAGATCGTTAACCTATCCAAATTGGCGCATTTCGCGCGAAAGCTTACTGCCAGAGAATAGACAAGCCATTAGAGTTGTACTTGCCAATGAAATCAGCTGGTTTGACGCAACATCCATTATTTCATTTTTAACCAATGCTTATACCATCGATAGAAGGAGTAATCGTATGGGTTATCATTTGTCGGGAAAGCCATTGGTGAGGAAAGTTAAAAAAGAATTGCTCAGTACGGCAGTAACACCTGGCGTTATCCAGGTAACCGGAAGTGGCGATTTGGTGATACTCATGGCCGACTGCCAAACAACAGGGGGCTATCCGCGTATCGCGCACGTTGCAGCGGTCGATCTGCCTTTATGTGCCCAGTTAAAACCTGGCGATACTATTCATTTTTCCGAAATTTCGAGAGATGAGGCAGAAGCGCTTTATCTTGAACGTGAACACGATTTATCGTTGATTACCATGGCAATAGGCCTTAAATATATTAAAACATGAAAATGATCGATCTTAATTGCGACATGGGAGAAGCATTTGGGAATTATACCATGCCCAATGATGAAAAATTGATGGATTATATTTCATCGGCAAATATTGCCTGTGGTTTCCATGCTGGCGATCCGGCTGTAATGCAGCAAACTGTAAGTTTAGCCTTAAAAAAAGGAGTGGCCATTGGTGCGCACCCTGGTTTGCCCGATTTGCAGGGCTTTGGTCGCAGAGAAATGAAGACTACCCCGAATGAGGCCTATCAGCTTACTTTATATCAGATTGGTGCATTAAGCGGTTTTGTCAAAGCTGCAGGTAGTAAATTGCATCATGTTAAAGCACATGGCGCATTGTATAATATGGCTGCAAAGGATACCGCTTTGGCAAAAGCCATTGTACATGCCGTTTACGATTTCGACCCTGGTCTGATCTTATATGCTTTAGCAGGAAGTAAGATGATCGATGAAGCTGAAAAAAAGGGGATTGTAACCGCATCAGAAGTTTTTGCCGATCGTAGTTATCAGGATGACGGTTTACTTACCCCTCGGTCAGCAGACAATGCTTTAATTACCAATGAAGAAGATGCCATCAGTCAGGTATTGGGATTTGCTTTAAACCAAGATGTAAATAGTATAAATGGAAATCGCATTATGGTTAAGGCAGAAACGGTTTGTTTGCATGGCGATGGTGAACACGCTGTTGCTTTTGCTAAATTAATAGCCGAAAGGTTGAAAAAAGAAGGTATAGCTATTAAAGCCCCGACTATATGAAGCCAAAATACAATTGGAGTGTACTTTTAGGGGCAGCTTTTTTAATGGCTTCATCAGCCATTGGCCCTGGATTTTTAACACAAACCGCAGTTTTTACCCAGCAATTAGGCGCAAGTTTTGCATTTGTTATATTGCTATCCATCATATTAGATGCCATTGCACAATTGAACATCTGGCGGATTATTGCTGTTGCCGATAAACCAGCTCAAGATATAGCCAATAAGGTATTTCCAGGTTTGGGATACTTTATTTCTTTCCTGGTTTTTTTAGGTGGTTTGGCTTTTAATATTGGTAATATTGCGGGCGCTGGCTTAGGACTCAATGTATTATTCGGCATTAGTGTAGGGCAGGGTGCTGTAATAAGCGCAATTATGGCAATAGGTATCTTTATTTACAAAGAAGCCGGCAAGGCAATGGATGTTTTTGCTAAAACCATGGGGCTGATTAAAATTGTACTCGCCTTAATTATTGCCTACACCAGTTCGCCACCATTGGCAGAAGCCGCATTAAGGGCTGTAAACCCTACGCAGTTTAGTTTTACGGCAGTATTAACCATAGTTGGTGGAACAGTGGGTGGTTATATCACCTTTTCGGGCGCTCACCGTTTATTGGATGCCGGGCAAACGGGGATCCATAATTTAGGTGCCGTAAATAAAGGTGCATTAAGTGCTATTGGATTGGCGTCTATTATGCGCTTATTGTTGTTTATTGCAGCTTTAGGGGTGGTAAGCAAAGGTTTTACCTTAGACCCATCCAATCCAGCTGCTTCGGTTTTTAAATTGGCCAGCGGCGAAATCGGTTATAAGATTTTTGGTGTGGTAATATGGGCTGCGGGAATTTCTTCAGTTGTGGGCTCAGCGTATACTTCCATTTCATTTATTAAGAGTTTTCATCCCATGATATTAAAGTTTAACAGAGAGATTATCATTGCTTTTATAACCATCTCCTGCATTATATTTATCCTCATCGGTAAGCCTGTTAAAATACTGCTTACCGTAGGCGCCATTAATGGTTTTATTTTACCCGTTGCATTAGGTATTATGCTTATTGCCGCTTATAAAACCAAAATTATTGCAAATTACAAACAACCGTTTTGGTTAACCTTAACAGGTTTAGCTGTGGTATTAACCATGGTTTGGATGAGTTATGGTACCATTATACAAATGATAAAAGGAGAATAAATCTTTATACAATGAATACGATTATCAAATATTTTTGCTTTTTCTTCCTATTAAGTGCTACCGGTTTTGCGCAACAGGGTACAAATCCTGTAGCCGTTGAACCTGGAGTTTCTCTTGCACTTGCAACTTCCAGAAGTGCAGCCATAAGTAATATTCAATATAAGCTTCACTTTACCATTCCAGCAGAACAAACAGCGTCAATTCAATCAACTGAAAATATTGATTTTAAGTTAAATAAGTTAATTCATCTGCAGGTTGACTTTAAGCAAGATGCAGATCATATAAAGCGAGTATCGGTTAATGGCAAAACGATACCGATTGATTTTAAAGCCGAACATATCTTGGTAAAGCAGGAGCATTTAAAAGTAGGCGATAACCATATCGAGATTGGATTTATTGCGGGCAACGAATCATTAAACCGAAACAAAGACTTTTTGTATGCGCTCTTTGTTCCTGATCATGCCAGAACGGTATTCCCGTGCTTTGATCAACCTGATTTAAAAGCTAAATTCTTACTTTCGTTAACCGTTCCAACTGATTGGCAGGTAATGGCTAATGCGGTTAAAAATGACTCAATTGTGCAAGGGAGTTCTACTACCTATCATTTCAATGATTCAGATAAATTACCCACTTATTTATTTTCTTTCACTGCGGGTAAATACACCTTGATAAACAGGGAAATGAAAAATAATAAAATGGAATTTTTGCACCGCGAAACTGATTCAGCCAAAATTAAGCTCAGTGTAGATTCTGTTTTTGTAGCACATCGTGATGCGCTCGATTTCTTGGAAGACTGGACAGCGATAAAATATCCTTTTCAAAAAGTGGGTTTTGTTGGTATTCCAGATTTCCAGTTTGGCGGTATGGAACATCCTGGGGAGGTACAATATAAAGCATCAGCATTGTTTTTAGATCAAGGTGCAACCAAAGATCAGTTCATTTCGCGTGCTAACCTGATTTCGCATGAAACCGCACACATGTGGTTTGGCGATCTGGTAACCATGAAATGGTTTAACGATGTTTGGATGAAAGAGGTTTTTGCCAATTTTATGGCCGATAAGGTAACTGAAAAGTTAATGGGTAAAAGCACTTTCGACCTTAAGTTTTTACAAGACCATTATCCAGCAGCTTACGGGGTAGATAGAACACTGGGCGCTAATCCTATTCGCCAGCAATTGGATAATTTACAAGAAGCAGGATCAATGTATGGAAATATAATTTACCATAAAGCACCAATTATGATGCGTCAATTGGAATTATTGATGGGAAAACAGAATTTTCAACAGGGCATAAGGGAGTATCTGAAGAAGTACAGTTATAGCAACGCTACGTGGAATGATTTGATTGCCATTTTAAGTAAATATAGTAAAAGTGATCTCCACAGTTGGAACAAAGTTTGGGTAAACGAACCTGGCAGACCGGTTTTTAGTTACGATATTAAATACAATGGAGATAAAATAAGCGATTTAAGCTTAAATCAAAGTAGTGAGATGGGGCAGCCACGGGTATGGCCGCAATCTTTTACAGTTAAGCTGGTTTACCCAACAGCGAGTAAGATTTTAGTTGTAGATGCTAAGCTTGCTAAGACCGATTTAATTGAAGCAAAAGGTCTTCCAAAACCACTGTATATTTTATTTAATGCAAACGGTGCGGGCTATGGCCTTTTCCCGATAGATAAAGAGATGATGGCAAATCTTTATGATCTTGCTGACCCGTTAGAACGGGCATCGGCCTATATCAATGCCTACGAAAATATGCTTTCGGGAAAAAGCACTAAGCCTAAAGAACTTCTGGCTGTGTTTTTACAAGGATTATCGGTCGAGAAAAACGAGATGAACCTCAGGCTGATTACGGGATACCTAACCAATATTTACTGGACATTTCTTACTGCTGAAGCACGGAATGCGATGTATGAAAGTATGGAGAAAACAATATGGAATGCAATGGAGCAACAGCAAACACAAAATAACAAAAAGATTCTGTTCAATGCTTATCAAAATGTATACCTGAGTGCGGATGCTGGAAAACGCATGTATAATATCTGGCTCAAACAAACCGCACCAAATGGAGTTAAATTGTTAGAAGATGATTATAGCGCATTAGCATTAACGCTAGCCCTTAAAACAGATACTGCAAATACCATCTTAAAAGATCAGTTGGCACGGACCAAAAACGAAGATCGTAAAAACCGGCTTATTTATTTAATGCCTGCCTTATCTTTAGATGTTAAGGAAAGAGATAATTTTTTTAACGGCTTAAAAGACCGGAAAAACCGACAGAAAGAGGCCTGGGTAACTACAGCTTTATCTTATCTGCACCATCCCATCAGGCAAACAAGTTCTATTCGCTATCTGAAAGAAAGTTTAGATTTGTTGGAAGAAATACAGAAAACAGGGGATATATTTTTTCCACAATCGTGGTTGGCTGCTACATTTTCGAGTTATAACAAAAAAGAAGCAAATGCAGTGGTACAGGATTTCTTAAAATCACATCCTGCTTACAATCCAAAATTAAAGGATAAAATTTTGCAGACTACAGATAATCTCCGCCGTGCACAGATCATTTTACATTAACTTTAATGTAAATAAATTTGTTACATACAGGTCTAAGAAGAATTTATACTTTTGTCGCGAGAGCGTTAATTTAGATTGAAAGGGGTAAACATGAATTTGTTTGCCCTTTTCTTTTTTTATGTTTATTTATAAAACATATTTATTGCTAAGGACTGAAAATTAAGTTCTTAATGCGCTTAATTTCTTAATGTTCAAATTGAATCTGCTCATTTTTTACCACCTGAGAAATGTGAGATCACCTGAGTTTAGCGATCAAGATTTGAAGTCTTATTACTTATTAATTAAAAGCTTCTGTTTGACTGTTCAGATCGTCTAACAAACTGTTTAATAAAATATCTCTTTTATCTTCAATTGAAGCATCATCCTGGATAAAAACGGTAAGGTTCGTATTTTCTGTTGTTTGAGGTTGCATATCAGGCTGCGGTTTATGTTTGTCAATTAATGTCTACAATTACCTAACGTCGATTTTAGAATATAGTTTGTAACTTTTTTATTCGAACTTGTAATGTCTCAATTGGGCATAGTATAAATTAATATAGACCAAACATTGGGCTAGTATTTAGGTTATATCTTTCAGAACAAAACAAATTCTATTAATCTGGAAATCGATGAAACACTACGACGCAATAATTATAGGCGCAGGGCAGGCAGGAATGCCTTTGGCCAAAAGGCTTGCCGAAGCAGGTAAAAAAACAGCGCTTATAGAAAAAAGGTATGTTGGCGGTACGTGTATTAATGATGGTTGTACACCAACAAAAGCAATGATCGCTTCTGCAAGGGCAATATATCAAGCCAGAAAAGCAACGGAACTGGGCGTAGAAGTTGGAGCGATCAAAATTGATTTTAAAAAGATAAAGCAACGGAAAGACGATATCGTAAACCAGTTCAGGGCATCATCTGAAAAGGGCCTTAAAAATACCAAAGGACTTGAGCTTATATTTGGAACAGCTAGATTTAGTAGTGAAAAAGAACTGACTATTGCGCTCAACGATGGCGGCGGAGAAAAAGTAACTGCCGAATGGATTTTTATCAACACTGGTGCAAAAACTACCATACCGGATATTGAAGGATTAGGTGAAATTAATTATCTTACATCGACAACAATTTTAGATCTTAAAACTGTTCCAGAACACCTAGTGGTTATTGGCGGAAATTACATCGGGCTTGAGTTTGGACAAATGTTTAATCGATTTGGCAGTAAAGTAACCGTTTTGGAAAAATCATCAGGCATATTGGCTAGAGAAGATCATGATATCTCATCAGCACTTACTAAAATTTTAACCAACGAAAACATCGAACTGATCACTGATGTTAAAATCAAGAAGATAGCGCAGGATAAAAAACAGATTAGCATTACGCTGGAATCTGGGAAAATCAAAAAAGAAATAACTGCGAGCCATGTGTTGGTAGCCACAGGCCGTACTGCTCAGACTGCAGGTTTAGCCCTTGGAAAATGTGGCGTAAAATTGGATGACAAAGGGCATATTCTTGTTAATGAAAAACTCGAAACCAATATAACAGGGATTTATGCACTCGGTGATGTAAAAGGTGGCCCTTCATTTACACATATTGCTTATAACGATTATACCATTGTTTATCGGAACCTCATGGAGGGCACAAATTACTCTATTCACGATCGGCCGGTGCCATATTGCATGTTTACCGACCCTCAACTTGGGCGGATAGGCATTTCTGAAAAAGAAGCAAAAGAAAAGAAATTGAATTATAAAGTTGCCGTTCTGCCCATGTCGAATGTTGCGCGCGGTATTGAAACAAACGAAACTTTAGGGCTGATGAAAGCAATTGTAGATGCAGATAGCAAAAAGATACTGGGAGCGGCTATCCTGGCCTCAGAAGGTGGAGAAATCATGTCTGTTCTTCAAATGGCGATGGAAGGTGATATTACTTACGATAGGATCAGATATTGTGTATTTGCGCACCCTACTTATTCCGAATCGTTAAATAATCTATTTATGAAAATCGATAGCTAAATATGATCGAATTAAAAGGCATAAGTAAGAAATTCGGTGATACCCAAGCGGTAAATCAGGTCTCTTTTAAAGTAGAAGAAAAGGAAACGCTGGTATTGTTGGGCACAAGTGGCTGTGGCAAAACCACTACGCTGAAAATGATCAACCGGTTAATTGAGCCGGATGCAGGCCAGGTTTTTATCAATGACGAAAATATAACCAATCAAGATCCTGATGTTTTACGAACAGGAATTGGTTATGTGATGCAGAATATTGGGCTTTTTCCACACTATACCGTTTCAGAAAATATTGCCGTTGTGCCGAAACTTTTAAAATGGGACAAAGAAAAAATTAAAGTCCGAACGCAGGAGCTCATCAAAAAACTCCATCTTCCTGAAAATAGCCTGTCGATGTTTCCACATGAGTTGAGTGGTGGACAACAGCAGCGTGTAGGCCTTGCCCGTGCTTTGGTTACAGACCCTTCTGTATTGTTGATGGACGAACCTTTTGGCGCTTTAGACAACGTTACCCGAACCAGTATCCAAAAAGAATTTAAGGGATTAGAAGAACTAAAAAGGAAAACCATTGTAATGGTTACGCATGATGTGCAGGAAGCTTTTGAACTGGCAGATCGCATTTGTTTAATGGATAAGGGGAAAATCATCCAGATTGGAACACCCAAAGAATTGCTTTATCAACCAGTAAATGATTTTGCAAGAAAATTTTTAGCCGGACAAAGGTTAGCCTTAGAATTTAAAATAGTTAAAATACAGGATATTTGGTCTTATTTACCTAAAGGAATACTGCAAGATGGGAAAAGCCTATCTGCTGATTTGAATGTATGGGATGCGATGGAATTGTTGCGAAGTTCTGATAGAAGTGAACTTTTGATTTCAGGTACAAATAAAGAATGCAAAGCCGTTAATTTCGAACAGTTAACCAAAGGATTTAACCTATTTCAAAACGCGCAGGTACATGAATGAGCATCAGCAAACTTTATGGCAATTTATGCATGAGCAATCTGATAAATTGTTTGCCCAAACGCTGCAACATGTTGGTTTAACGTTTATTTCTTTACTTTTTGCCATCGCCATTGGCTTACCACTTGGTATATTGATTGCCAGAAAAAGAAAACTATCAGGAACAGTTTTGGGGATTGCCGGCGTATTGCAAACGGTTCCGAGTATTGCCTTATTGGGATTTATGATTCCCGTTTTAGGGATTGGTGCAAAACCTGCAATTGTGGCGCTGCTCATTTATGCCTTGTTACCGATTATCCGCAATACCTATACAGGCATTATTGGCATCGATCAGCATGTTAAAGAAGCGGCAAGGGCAATGGGCATGAGCAAGGGCCAGATACTGTTAAAAGTAGAATTACCTTTAGCTATGCCCGTTATTTTGGCAGGTATCCGTACTGCAACGGTAATTAATGTAGGCGTGGCAACATTAGCCTCTTTTATTGCGGCGGGTGGATTAGGAGAGTTTATTTTTGGTGGCATTTCACTTAACAATACCAACATGATCTTAGCTGGGGCTATCCCTGCTGCTTTATTGGCCATTATTCTCGATGCCTTGCTTTCTCTGGTTCAGAAAATGGATTTTAAAAAGCTGAGAAAAGCATTGTACATTTTGCCAGTTGTGATTTTAATTTTAGGTGGCTTTTATGCACTTCCGTCGGCTTATGGTTCGACCTTAACCGCCGGATTTACCCCTGAATTTATGGGCAGGCAAGACGGCGATCTTGGATTGAAATCTATCTACGGCTTAAAAATCCATACCATTGTAATCAGCGATGCGGTAATGTACAAGGCTGCTTTTTCAAAAGAATTGGATGTAATTAGCGGTTATTCTACCGATGGACGTTTAAAAGCTTTTGATCTGAAAATTTTAAAAGACGATAAAAGTATTTTTCCGCCGTACTATGCCGCACCAATTGTTCGGGATGAAGCTTTTAAACAATTTCCAAAGCTGGAAGAAACATTAAATCTGTTAGCAGGCAAAATAACTGATTCAGTAATGACCGATCTTAATTACAGAACCGATTACCTCCACCAAACACCGGAACGTGTAGCAAAGGATTTTCTCATCAGTACTGGTTTGTATAAAGCACCAAAAAACGGACATAACGGTGTAGTGAGGATAGGCTCAAAGATTTTTGGTGAACAATATATTCTAGCCGAAATGTACAGCATGCTGATTAGAGGAAATACAGATTATGAGGTATCTACCAAAACAGGACTTGGTGGAACAAAAATCTGTTTTGATGCACTGATGAATGATCAGATCGATTTTTATCCAGAATATACAGGAACAGGCCTGTTGGTTTTGCTTCAGCCCGACCCAAAAATTGCTAAGGAAATGGCGCACGATAAAGATAAAACTTATGATTATGTCTCCACCGAATTTGAAAAAAAGTTTAAGATCAAATGGCTTAAACCTATAGGTTTCAATAATTCTTATGCTTTAATGATGCGGCAAAAACAATCAAAAGATCTGAATGTTAATACCATCACAGATCTTAAAAACTATCTAGATAAAAATTAATGACACTGATAGAAGAATACTTGCAGATCAGGAAATACTCCGAACAAATTTGCGAACCCTTGCAAACAGAAGATTATGTGGTACAGCCAATTTTGGATGTAAGTCCACCAAAATGGCATTTGGGACATACCACCTGGTTCTTCGAAACCTTTATATTAAAGCCGTTTTCTGTTGATTATCAGGTATATAACGATAAATATAATTTCGTTTTCAATAGTTATTATGAAACGGTTGGTAATCGGGTAATCCGAACAGATCGTGGTAATTTAAGTAGACCGAGCGTAAATGAAATTTACCAGTATAGGGCCTATGTAGATGAAGCCATGGTGAAATTTTTGGCCACGGCACCGATAGATGAAGTAAAAGAACTGTTGATTTTGGGCTTTAACCACGAGCAGCAGCACCAGGAACTTTTGCTTACCGATATTAAATACATTTTAGGAAACAACCCACTTTTTCCAACTTATTCGAAAAACCAAAAAGAAGTTTTAACCGTAAGTGAAATGGAACCAGGCTTTATCCAAATTTCTGAAGGAATATATGAGATCGGTTACGATGGAGCAGATTTTAGCTTTGATAATGAATTAAACAGGCATAAAGTTTACCTGCATGATTTTTCAATCAGTAAAACATTGGTGAGTAATGCAGAATTTATCGAATTCATTGGTGCAGGCGGTTATGAAAATTTTAATTTCTGGCATGCTGAAGGATGGGATTGGGTGAAAAACAATAACATTAATACACCAATGTATTGGCATTTAATAGACGGAAAATGGTTTAATTATACTTTAGCTGGCCTTTTACCTATTGATTTAACCGCACCGTTAAGCCACATCAGTTATTATGAAGCTTATGCTTTTGCAAGCTGGAAAGGCATGCGTTTACCCACTGAATTTGAATGGGAGATAGCAGCCAAACACTTTAACTGGGGCGAACGATGGGAGTGGACCGAAAGTGCCTATTTGCCATATCCGGGTTTTAGTAAAGCACCGGGGGCCATTGGCGAGTACAATGGAAAGTTTATGGTTAACCAGAAAGTGCTTCGCGGTGCATCAATTGCCACGCCTGAAAATCACTCGCGCATTACTTATAGAAATTTCTTCCACCCACATTTAAGGTGGCAATATACAGGCATCCGATTAGTAAAATAGTATAGATATGACCACCACCACTATCGAAACAGCGACAGACAACAAAACACAGTTCCTTCAAGAAACCTTGGCTGGCTTACACTCCGAGCCAAAATTTATGCGCTCTAAGTATTTTTACGATGCTACCGGAGACCGCATTTTTCAGCAGATTATGGAAATGGAGGAATACTATTTAACCAAAGCTGAGATGGAAATTCTGCAGTACCAGGCCAACCAGATTTCTCAAGCAATATCAGCCGATGGGAGCACTTTTGATTTAATAGAACTTGGTGCTGGCGATGCAACAAAATCCATTCACCTGCTCAAATCATTGTTGGATAGTGAGTTGGAGTTTAGTTATTTCCCGATTGACATTTCCGCGCATGTAATTTCAGATCTGGAAGAAAGTTTGCCCAAAAAACTTCCCGGATTAAACATGAAAGGTTTAAATGGCGATTATTTTGATATGCTCAAAAGTGCTACAGACCAGTCTAACCGCAGAAAAGTAGTGCTTTTTATGGGGGCAAATATCGGAAACATGAGTATAGCGGATGCCGGAAAATTCTGCTCGTCATTAAAAAAACTGCTTTCCCCTAAGGATTTATTGATCATTGGATTCGATCTGAAAAAAAATCCTAAACAGATTCTTTCTGCTTATAATGATAAAGGCGGAATTACCCGATCATTTAACCTCAATCTGCTTCAGCGCATCAATAAAGAATTAGAGGGCAATTTCGACCTGAACAATTTTGAGCATTATGCCTGTTACGATCCGGCATCTGGAGCCTGTAAAAGTTACCTCATCAGTTTAAAGAAACAGATTGTTAATATTGGCCAAAATGCCATTCACTTTGCAGAAAATGAGCATATTTTTATGGAAATATCACAAAAGTATTCGCTTAATGATATCGATCAGCTTGCGGAAAAAACCGGATTTAAGCCGCTTAAGCGTTTCTTCGATCAACATCAGTATTTTGTAGATGCCATCTGGAAAGTAGACTAACTGCGGTTATCCAAAACCTGGAGCAGTTGATTTAAATCCGCTTCTGTATTATAAAAGTGAAATGAAATCCTTGTGCCTGCTCCTCGCGGTGAACAAAGGATTTTGGCTGATGTTAGTTTGTCAACTGTTTTTTGATCCAATGGCATACTCATTATGGTAGATTGATGTTTTCGCTCCAATGTCCAATCTGGAATTAATCCCCTTGAATTTAATGCTAGCCTGGCTTTGTTGGAAATTGCCTGTGTAGTTTTTTCAATCCAATCGAAACCAATTGAGCCAAGTTCATTTAAGCTTTCGTTTAATGTGCCGAAATTTAAAGTGTCTAAATGCCCTGGTTCAAAACACATAGATAGGTGGTCTTTACCTTTTAAGAAAGGTGCTGTGGGTAAGTCAGCCAGTTTATTTTTATTGTAAATGGCATCTTTCATCCGATCCGAAAGAAAAGCGTAACCGTTTCCGTATCCCGCTAAAAGCCATTTATAGCCACTTCCAATCAAAGCATCCAGGCTTGATTTTTCAAAGTTAAAATTTGTTGTACCTAAAAACTGAGTGCCATCAGCGATCAACAAAAGATCAGGATATGTAGCTTTTAATTTCTGGATAAATTCATCATCCATCCTTAATCCGCTAATGTATTGTACCATACTAAATGCCAGCACGGTAGGTTTAAATTTTTCAATGGCAATGATGATGTTTTCTTCTAGCTTTTCATCAATGGCTATGCTATTGTACTCAAAACCCATACTGATTACAGGATAACTCACAGATGGATATTCCTCCTCCAATAATAGAAAACGATGGTTTTTGTCCAATCCACTCAATAAAGTATTAAAACCTACTGAAAAATTCTGAATCAGATAGGTGTTCTCGGATTTTGAACTGAAAAGTTTAGCAATGTTATTTCTGAGATCGGTAATGATGGGCAGATTTTCCATTCTGAAAATACTTCCTCCGGAAATAAAGTCTTGATCATGTTTAGTTCTCCATTCTGCCAAATTGGTAGATAAAATGCCAGAATTAGCGGTGTTGAGATAGGTATATGCTGTGAGGATCGGAAAAGATAGGTTCATGCCCAAATTTAAAAGAATTGTGCGTTAAAAAAATAGATGCTGCCACCGAAATTGATTTTTATACAAACCTATGAGAATCACGTTTGTTAGATTTATACAATCTGCTAATGTTATATGGAAAATCAAACATCAATACTGGTTACGGAACTTAAAAAATTATTAAATGGGGGTGGAGCGCATGTAGGGTTTAAAGATGCTGTTGCCACTTTGCCTTTTAATCTATTGGGCGAAAAGCCTTACAACTTACCTTACAGCATTTGGCAATTGGTCGAACACATTAGAATCGCTCAGTGGGATATGCTCGAATTCAGTAAAGATGGATCGCATCGATCGCCTAAATGGCCAGACGAATACTGGCCTAAAGAACTTGCACCCAAAGATGAAGAAACATGGAACAACACATTAAAAGAAATTGATGCTGATTTAAAAGAGTTCATGGCTTTGTTAGATTCTTCAGATTTATATGTGCCAATTTTGCATGGCGATGGACAAAGTGTATTACGCGAAGCCTTACAGATTGCCGATCATAATGCCTACCACGTTGCCGAAATTGTAGTCATCAGGCGTTTATTGGGTGCCTGGAAAAGCTAAGTAAATGTCTCGTTTGGGCCTGTAATTTGCCGCTTATGCAGCCTGTTACTGTTGTTTTTATCCGCTAAATTTAACTGTCCGCTCTCATAAATTGATTTAAAAAAAGATTATGTTACAAAACTCAAAAGCATTCAGCTCGTTTTCTGTAGACGATGTACAGAAAGCAAAAGATTTTTACCAAGGCGTATTGGGGATCGAAGTGAAAGATAACCCGATGGGCGTAATTGAACTGGTTATTTCCGGATCAGCAAATGTATTACTTTATCCAAAGCCAAATCATGTTCCGGCAACTTTTACGGTACTTAATTTTCCTGTCGAAAATATAGATCAAGCGGCCGACGAACTTATCGCTAAGGGAATAAAGTTCGAGATTTACAATGAAGAATACTTCAAAACAGATAGTAAAGGCATCTCACGGGGAAACGGAGGGCCAAACATTGCCTGGTTTAGAGATCCTGCCGGCAATATTTTGTCTATTTTGGAAACCGATTAGGCCTGACTGGACTTCCGAAGTCTTTTCCCGGTTAAACTTTGTGAGTTTATAATTAGCCAATAAGCTCAAAACATTGGTGAGCAATTTCATATTCTTCGTTGGTTGGAATAACCAGGATTTTTACTTTGGCGCTTGCCTTGTTAATTTCTTTCAATTCTCCATTATAGGCTGTATTTTGAGCTGGATCTAATTCAATACCCAAGTAATTAAGCTCCGAACATACAGACTCACGCATGTTACTGTCGTTTTCGCCTACACCAGCGGTAAATACTATTGCATCTATGCCGTTTAAAATAGCTGCATAAGCTCCAATAAATTTCTTGATCCTGTAAGCATAAAGTTTTAGCGCCAAAATTGCAGCTACATTGCCTTCGTTTACCATTTTTCTGATGTCGCGCATATCGCTGGAGCCACCTACACCTAACAGTCCCGATTGTTTGTTAACAAGGGTGCTCAACTGCTCTAAAGTATATCCAGAATGCTCCATTAAATGAAAAATAACCGATGGATCGATGTCTCCAGAGCGTGTGCCCATCATTAATCCACTCAATGGGCCAAATCCCATACTGGTATCTATCGATTTGCCATTTCTAATGGCCGTAATGCTGCAGCCGTTGCCCAGGTGGATGCTAATAATTTTTGTATCAACTTTATTTAACCATTTAATGGCCTGCTCACTTACATATTTATGGCTGGTACCATGAAATCCATATACCCTGATGCCATGTTCTTTGTAATACCATTCCGGAATGGCATAACGATAGGCCTGTTCTGGTATGGTTTGATGAAATGCTGTATCGAATACTGCAATTTGTTTCGCGTTTACAAAAGTCTGTTCGGCTACTTCAATGCATTTATAATTAACCGGATTATGCAGCGGCGCAAGAGAAAACAGCTTTTTGATCTGATGCTTTACCTCATCTGTAATAAGGGTTGCACCTGTAAAATGCTCACCTCCATGCACCACCCTGTGGCCAACAGCTGCAATATCATCAGGACTGGCTATTACCGCGTATTCTCCCTCAGTTAGCAACGCTAAAACCTGTTTTAGGCCTTCGCCATGGTTCGCAATAAAACCTGATTGTTCACAGCTATACTTTTCGTTGTTGCGATAAACTGTATGTTTAATAAACGAGCCTTCAATGCCAACACGCTCTACAAGACCGCTACAAACCGGAGCCTTTTCTGGCATGTTAAAAAGCTGGTATTTTAAGGAACTGCTTCCGGAGTTGATTACTAAAATGTTCATATTAAATATCTTGGCATTGGATCGCTGTAATCACAACGGTATTAAAAATATCATCTACCGTACAGCCACGGCTTAAATCGTTTATTGGTTTGTTTAAGCCCTGCAGCATTGGGCCAATAGCCAGTGCACCGGTTTCGCGTTGTACAGCTTTATAGGTGTTGTTTCCGGTATTTAAATCAGGGAAGATCAATACACTTGCTCTACCTGCTACTTCGGAGCCTGGTAATTTTTGTTTACCTACAAGAGGATCTACAGCAGCATCATATTGTATCGGACCTTCAATTTTTAATTCCGGATGCCTTAATTTAACTATGGCTGTGGCTTCTCTCACGCGTTCTACATCTTCACCTTCTCCTGATGTACCAGAAGAATAAGATAACATGGCAATGCGTGGCTCAATACCGAATTTGGCGCTGCTTTCTGCTGAAGAAATTGCTATTTCTGCCAGCTGTTGGGCAGTAGGATTGGGGTTAACCGCACAATCTCCAAATATGGCCACCCTTTCTGGCAGGCACATAAAGAAAATGGATGAAACCACCGATACGCCTGGCTTGGTTTTAACAAACTGTAAAGCAGGCCTGATGGTGTGCTGAGTGGTATGAACCGCACCCGAAACCATCCCATCGGCATCACCCTTGTAAACCATCATGGTTCCGAAATAAGAAACATCGGTCATCATATCTCTGGCCATTTCGAGGTTTACATTTTTGGCTTTACGTAGTTCGTGCAAGGTATCTACATAATCGTTATAATGAGCCGATTGGCCTGGATTATGTATTTTTATGGCATTGGGATCCAGATTTAACCCAAGTCTTTTAATGGTGTTGGTAATTTCGGCTGGATCGCCCAAGAGCGTGATGTCTACAATATCCTGGGTAATGAGTTTCTCCACTGCTTTTAAAATGCGTTCGTCATTTCCTTCAGGTAAAACAATATGTTTTTTATCGCGTTTGGCCCATTTAACCAGTTGATATTGAAACATATGTGGCGTAATACCCTGATAGCTGAAAGTGATAATTTTATCATCCAGTGCTTTTATATCCACATATTTTTCAAAAAGCTCTATTGCCACTGCAATTTTCTTCTTGTTTTCGATTGTAATTTTGGAGTGGATACCGCCAATGGTTGTGGTGGTTTCGAAAGTTCCCTTTTTAACCGCTATTATTGGAATAATGGTTTGTAAACCTTCAATCAATTTAATAATCGGCTCATCCGGTAAACTGCCTGCGGTTAAAACAATGCCTGCAATTTTTGGATAGTTGGCTGATAAGTTGGCCTGTAGTGCGCCAATAATGATGTCGCCACGATCGCCGGGGGTAACAATAAGCAGGTTATCTTTTATGTGCCTTAAAAAATTGGGCAGCATCATGGCACCGGTCACAAAATTATCAACCTGGTTATCTAATAGTTCAGATCCAAAAAGTACCTCGCCACCCAGTGCCAATGTAATTTCTTTCATTGTTGGACTTTGCAGGCCTGTTTCGGTAGGAATAACGGCGATAAGTAATTCGGCTGGCAATTGATTCGTTAAAGCTTGTTTAATACGGTCCGCCTCCTCTGGATTCACCATATTGGCTACCACGCCCAATACCTGTACATCTCGCAACAGGAAGTTTCGGTAAATGTTGATGGCCGATTTAAAAAGCTGACTTGCGGTTTTGTTCTTTCCCGATACCACTATTAAAACAGGCGCACCTAAGTTTTTGGCCATTAAGGCATTCGATTCGAACTCAAATGCCATGCCCTCGCCTAAAAAATCGCTACCTTCAATTACTGTGAAATCGTAATTATCTTCCAGTTTTTTATATTTACTGATAATGGTATTGATAATTGCTCCACTATCTTCTGCTTGATGCAGCATTTCTTGGCGGGTAAAGGCAAAAGCATCCTCATATTTAACAGGGAGTGAGAAATAATCCAACATGGCCTCTACATGTTCATCTTTTTTATTCTGATCATCTTGCGCAATAATGGGTTTAAAATAACCTACTTTTTGCGTTTTAGCCAATAACATATTGATCATTCCGAAAGCAATTACTGATTTTCCGGTATAGGGTTCGGCCGAAGCAATGAATATATTTTTAGTCATAAATAAGGGTCAATGTATAGGAATAACCAATCACGGCCAATATAGTTGGAAATATCTATTTTAAAAACTAAAAGAGATTAAGTTTTTAATTGTCTGATCAGAAAAACCGGAGTCAGCTGTTCCGACAGTCGTAAACATAAATAGCAAAGGCAGGAAGTGGATGTATGACAAATATAGATTTGTCATCCTGAGGGATAATTATTGTATAAAAATCAATACAGATGACAGAGAATTTTTGTGTAGTATAAGCTGCGAGGTATCTTCATTGCGAGAACGCTTTTTCAGCCGACAATATGTTAGGAAGTATCGTCATCTCGACCGTAGTGTTCCAAAGGAACTCCTTTGGAGGAGAGATCTTTTAACATAGTTCAAAGATTTCTCCATTCCACTGTGTTCCAGTCGAAATAACGACCGTTCTTTGCAATCTGTCAATGATAGCCTGTTGAAAGACAAGTTTAATAGATAGTGATGTTTCGATTGTTTTGTGTTGCGATTCAAATCCCTTTCTTACTAATGGTGAAGCCGTAGCAACTAAAATGAATCATGTTTACGCGTTTGATTCAATCAATAACTTTAACATTTTTAGCCTGTGTATAAGTGGTAGGTTCACTTTTGCATCAGGATTAAGCTTTAAAGGCATAAAATGACTTTCCAGAAAATGGGCATAATCGGTAATTACGGTAGCCTGATTAAGATAAATTGGAACCTCTTGCTTTCCTGCCTGGGTAAAAAAATCTTCTAGCTGCTGTATTTCTTGGATGGTCATACTGCAAAGTTATCATTCTATTTTGAGCAGATGGAATTATTTTTTTTTGACAGGTGGTATCTGCCTAATGCTCAATCATAATTATTTTTAAATTTTGTGTGTACTAAAAATTTTAGTTTAAATTTGTTTTCCCTAATTAATTGTTTTAGTGTTCTAATCACATTGAAAGAGAATGAACAATAGTGAAATGAAAAAAGATATCCTCTGTTCAGATATGATTCAGGATGTTTCATCACTTAAAAAAGAATATTTCCGAAAGGAGACCGCATGGCACCGAGACTGGAAATTGGCTTTCCCGCCATCATTTAGAGAAGTTGCTTTTTATGATGCAGCCAATGCCGATATCCACCGTGCTGATGTATTTACCCCATCCGGTTATACCATTGAGTTTCAAAATTCTCCGATCACATTGGCCGAGCTTAATAGCAGAGAGGCATTTTATCCAAATTTAATATGGGTATTGAATGGCAAAAAATTTAAAGGATTTAAAATATTGAAACATTTGCCTGATGTGGATGATCCAAAGCTAAAGGATTATGAATTTTGCCATTCCGATCACCTTTCGATGGTCAGGAAATCGGAGGTAATGCAGGGGCTGCCCAATCCAAAAATACTTAATTTTTATCATCCCGAACTTCAAGGTATTAAACTCACCTCAAATCTATATTCTTTTTGTTGGAAACAGCCACATAGTGTATGGTATTTGGCTACTGCAAAAATAATTGTAGACTTAGGTGGGCATTTTTTATATGAGCTAAAACAGCGTAACCAATTAAATGGAAATTATCCTTACCTAAAGATGTTAAGTAGGAAAACCTTTATCGATTGGCATACCCCGCCAGAGCTTTAAGTATAACCTGCAAAAAATAAATTCAGTAATTAATGATAAAATCAAGAGCGCGCATAAGTAAGTTAAAGTAGCGTATTAAATCCCTTTATCTAAGAAATTTAATACGCTAACCACATTATTTCATACTATCGTTAATTTTATTGATCATTACCAAATGGCTTTGAACAACTGGTGCTGTTTTCGTTGCAAAAGATTTAAGATCTGCGTCTTTTCCATCTCTTGATTCATCTTCCATTAATTTTAATGTAGATTTATGGTCACTCACCATGGCATCAACGTAAGCTTTATCGAAATCTGCGCCTGATTTTTTGCTCAGGTCATCCATTTTTTTCTTGTGCTCATCATCTACAGTACTTGGCAGTGTAATGTTTTTTTGTTTCGCAATGGCCATTAATTCGGTGTTTGCCATGCCGTGGTCTTTTACCATCATGGTTGCAAATTCTTTAACCTGCGGATTGCTGGTTTTTTCGAGGGCCAGTTTTCCTAGTTCTACTTCAGCCATGCCCCCAACCGCTGCCTGTGTGGTAAATTTCGCGTCAGCTTCATCTACTGCAATTCCTCCGGAGGCAACTGCATTGGTTGAACTGTCTTTAGCCATGTTTAAACTATCGGCACTTTCTTTGGCATCCTTGTTTCCTCCATTGCAGGCCTGAAATGCTAATGCCGAAATTGCGAATACATAAATTAACTTTTTCATATGCTTTGTTTTTTGTTGTATCTACATAAACATGTTTTAAACTAAAAGGGTTTTAAGCTTTTAAAATAATCAGGTACGGTAAATGTCAGATGCTCAGCTGAGTAAGCCGGTTTTCTTAGCAGGAGTGACGGAGAAGGGTTATGATTTAATAATTCTTATTTGGACTTGATCTAAATAGAGGCTATATTTGTCGAAAACAAAAATGCCACACGGTTCAGACCCGTGTGGCTAAACCGGAAATCCGGCTCACCTTTAATCTCCATTAAAAGCCATGCAAATTAAGAAAATTTTGCTATTGGGCATGTTATGTGCCTGTGTAATTTTTACTTCTGCCCAAAACCGATTGTTGAGTATCTCGGGGCAAATCAAATCTAATGATGGTAATCCGCTTCCCGGGGCTACCATTAAAATCCACAAAACCAATTATGGTACATTAACAGACCGAAGTGGGAATTTTAAACTCTCCAATATTCCTCTTGGTAAGTACACCATACAGGTATCTGCAGTTGGTTTTAAAACACAGAAAAAAGAGATCAATGTAGCTGATGGTCAGTCTGGTACTTTCAATTTTAGCTTATCAGAATCTACCGAGCAAATGGAAACCGTTAATGTAATTGGGAGAACGGCCAATCAGGAAGTTAACCGGCAGGCTTTTAATGTAACTTCAGTTGATGCCAAAAAACTTTACAATACAACGCTTGATATTTCTGGTGCTTTAGATCGGGTTGCGGGCATTAGGGTAAGGGAATCGGGAGGGGTTGGCTCAAACTTTAACCTTTCTTTAAATGGTTTTTCGGGTAATCATGTGAGGTATTTTATTGATGGTATTCCGATGGATAATTTTGGATCATCTTTCCAGATCAACAATATTCCCATCAACATTGCCGATCGGATCGAAGTGTATAAAGGTGTGGTACCAATGTGGCTGGGTTCTGATGCCTTAGGAGGTGCCATCAATATTGTAACTGGCGATCGTTACCGCAATTATGTTGACGTATCTTACTCATTCGGATCATTTAATACGCATAGAAGTGTAATCAATGCAGCGGCTACTTCAGCAAATGGGCTAACTTTTCAAGTAAATGCTTTTCAGAATTATTCGGACAATGATTATCGGGTAAATGTAGAAGCCTCTGATATTTACACCGGAGCTTATGCGCCTATTGCATCTTTAAGGAGGTTTAACGATAAATATCACAATGAAACTTTAATCGCAAATGTGGGTGTGGTGGATAAAAGTTATGCGGATAAACTTTTGTTTGGGATTACAGTTGGTCAGAATTATAAAGAAATACAAACCGGTGCCAGAATGGTTTCGGTTTTCGGAGGCTGGCACCGTAGGGGTAACATCTTAATGCCCACCTTAAAATATAAGAAAGAAAACTTGATCAAAGGTTTAGATGTAACCATTAATGCCAACTACAATTTAGGTAACGAACAGAATATAGATACTTTAAATGTTAGGTATGACTGGTACGGAAACAGTAAACCGAATGGAACGAATGGCGAACGCTCCAGGAGTTTGTACAAATACAAAAACAACAATGGCTTGGCAACAACCATGTTGAACTACAAAATAGACGACAATCAATCGGTCGCGGTAAGCAATGTATTTACCACTTTTAACCGAAAAGGTAGCGATGAACTAAATCCTACCAATGCAGATTACGAAAGGCCAAAGAAAACCAATAAAAATGTTTTGGGGCTAGGTTATAATTTCGATGTAAAAGACCGATGGAGCACAACAGTTTTCGGGAAATATATCAATCAGGGCAATGTTAACGGAAGTGGCAGCACTGCTGGTAAAAATAATATCGATAGGTTGGGTTATGGCGCTGCAGCTACTTATTTTATTAACAGGAACACACAGTTAAAAGCTTCCTACGAGCTTACCAACCGCATGCCTGAGGCTCAGGAGATTTTTGGTGATGTAGAAAACCAGGATGCCAATCCAAGTTTAAAGCCCGAAAAAAGCGACAATTTTAATTTGGGTTTTGGTTACAGTTTCGCTATTAACCGGGAACATAATTTCTCTTTTACGGCCAATGGTATTTACCGCAATGCGACTAATTTTATCTATAACAGATTGAACCAAAATCAATCAAAACTTGTTGCCGATAACCGCGATGGGGTAAGAACAATAGGTGGTGATGCCGAAATCAGGTATTCGTATAAAAACTGGTTAAGTGTTGGTACCACAGTTACTTATCAGAACCTTAAAAATCTTCAGAAATACGAAGTTAATCCAAGTACGGGCGAAAAATTCACCAATGTAAGCAATGTGTACCTGGATCAGATGCCGAATATTCCATACCTATATGGCAATGGAGATGTTTCGGTTTCATTAAAAGATCTGGGCCGTAAAGGCAATAATTTATCTATTGGTTATAACTTGTTATATGTGCATGCTTTTTGGCTGTACTGGCCAAGTCAGGGCGCAGTTGGCGATAAAAAAGTGATTCCACAGCAGTTCAACCACGATTTAAACTTCGTGTACAGCTTAAAACAAGGTCGCTATAATATTGGATTGGAAGCCAAAAATATCACCAACGCCGACCTCTTCGACAATTTTAGTCTTCAAAAACCAGGTAGGGCTTTTTACCTAAACCTGAGGTATTTCATCAATTAAAATCAATAATTAATACATAAAAAAAGTAATATGAAAACAAACTTTACCAAAGCGTTTATCGCTTTAGCTTTCGCTGCCGTACTTACCTCGTGTTCAAAAAAAGAAGAAAGCGGAAGTGTTCCGGAAAATCCAGGAAACTTTATCCTCGCCGTTACACCAGTAGCTTCTACAGGTGTTGCCGATTATTTGCTTACTGCCAGTGATCTGGATAAAGGCACAATCTCTACAGCTGGAAACGGAGTAGAACAAGATGGAACTTATCGCTATTATGTTACACACAACAATAAGTTTTTCAGCATGCTTTACGGTCAGGGAAATCCAGGTGCGGTAACTACCTACAATATTTTAGCAGGCAAACTAAATAAGGTTTCTAATTTTCAGACTGAAACCGTTCAGGCGTTTGCGCCAGTTAACGACGATTTGTTATTGGTTAAAATCCCAAGAAATTTAGCCGCTCCAACAGCAAGCTGGTATAAAGTAAATACCAATAGCCTTTTAATCTCTGGAGAAGGAACATTAGATGCCACAGCTCCTGCGAACAACGGAGAAATCGCGCATTTTAGCTGGATTAAACAGGTAGGAAATAAAGTGTATGCGCCATTTTTCTGTATCAACGGTAGTAGGTTCTGGACAAAATACCCTAACACAGCCTGGATAGCCGTTTATTCTTATCCAGAAATGAAATTGGAGAAAGTAATTAAAGATGACCGTACAAGTTTTATCGGAAGATATTTTACTGATGGATTGGGCGTAGTGGAAAATGGAGATGTTTATGCATTTTCGAGCTCAGTGGCTGTTGACGATAATACTGAAACTACTGATGTGCTCACAGATTCGAAAATAACCTCTACCAAACCTTCAGCAATTACCAAAATCAAAGCAGGCACAACCGAATTCGATTTAACTTATTTTCTAGATTTTGAATCTGTATCTGGTGGTTATGTAATTACCAATTGGATTTATATCGGTGGTAATAATTTCATTGTAAATGCGATATTAAAAGCCAACAAAGGCGCTTATACAGTAGGTAAGACTATAGGTGTATTAAATGTAGTTGATAAAACCTTCAAAAAAGTTACAGGGCTTCCTGCCGAAACCGCTATCTCTAGCATTACTACGAATAACTATACGCCAAAAGATGGAAAGCTAGCTTACCTGGGCTTCAATTTAAGTGATGGTACAAGCTACGTGTATAAAATTGATGCAGCTACAGCAACAGCTACAAGAGGATTAAAAGTAGAAGGTGGGGTAATCACTGCCGTTCAGCATTTGAAATAACAACAAATTATCATCTCAAAAACTAAAAACAGAACAATGGCAACGGTAAACAAAACTACTCCGGCAAAGAAAAAAAATAAAGATTCGTTATTTAACAGAATCAATAAATGGCTTCACCTCTGGCTTGGCCTAATATCGGGTGTCATTGTTCTCATTGTTTGTATAACAGGCTGTATCTGGGTTTTTAATGAAGAAATTACAGGTTTACTGGAGCCTGAAACCAAAATTGAAAAGCAGGATAAGCCTGTGATAACACCATCGCAACTGAGTGCCATTGCGTTTAAGCTCTATCCGGAAAAGATTCCTTCGTATGCACAATATCAACAGGGAAGGGCGATAACTTTAAATTTAAGGGGAAAAAAGGATGAAGGACGACGCGGAGGAGGAACCAGTTTAAAAATTAATCCTTATACAGGAGAGGTAATCAGCAAAGTGGTACATAAAAAAGGAGAGGTCGATTTTTTTAGGTTTATCCTCAATGGTCACCGTTTTTTGTGGTTACCTTATGCCATCGGAAGACCGATTGTAAACTACGGAACCATGATATTTGTGGTTTTGTTAATTACAGGATTAATCTGGTGGTATCCTAAAAAATGGAACAAATCAACCCGCGATAAGAGTTTCAAAATTAAATGGGGAGCCTCATTTAAAAGGATAAACCTCGATTTACACAATGTACTTGGCTTTTATTCTTTAATCTTTTTGCTTTTTATCGCCTTGACAGGAATGGTTTATGGCATTAAATGGTACAGCGAAGGTTTGTATTGGGTAACCTCTGGAGGTGATAAATTAGGTGATTTCCAACGCCTGGAATCAGATTCATTAGCCGTTGGGAAATTTTACACACCTCAAAAAGCGATGGATCTGGCCTGGCAAAAAGTAATTCGCCGTCATCCAAAATCCCAGGGTTTTTACTATAATTTCCCCGATACTTCGAAAGCAAAAGCCACGATTAATATTACGGTTTATCCCAATACAGGTCAGTTTTACAATAACCAGGGCTATACCTTCGATCAGCATACTTTAAAAGAATTTAAACGCGAAGGTGTTTATGCTATTGCTTACGAAGAAGCTGGTTTTGGCGGTAAACTTCGCAAAATGAATTACGATATCCATGTGGGGAGTATTTTGGGTTTCCCAGGTAAAGTAATGGCTTTTTTAGCGTCGCTAATAGGCGCAAGTTTGCCAATAACCGGCTTTCTGATCTGGTATGGTCGAAAATTTAAGAAGAAAGCTGTAAAGAAATCGCCCGTTTTAACCGAAGATGATAATAAACCTACGGCCTTTAAGCCGAGGACTAAAATTCCGGTACAAAAAGTAGAAGAAGTTTTAGAATAACATTTTTTTATGTAACCGTCATGCTGTCCCGAATTTTCGGGATCAGCATTTTTTCTACTATTAAGACCCTGAAATGAATTCAGGGTGACGACACAAGAAAACCCGGATAATGTCCGGGTTTTCTTGTTTAAATGCCTTACAATTTTACCTTTTTAGTTTTTGGTTCTGGTTTTTCAGGTAATTGTATCGATAAAATCAAATCAATACTTTCCGAGTTGGTTTCATAATCAGCTGCAATTTTTTCCCATCTTTTTAGCTCTGTCTGTAAGCTTTCGATTTCCTTACCCAATGATTCGATCTTATTCTGGATTGATTTTCTAACGTTTGTATTTGCCATAACACAAAATTATGATTTGATGGCATATCTTTAAACTTGTTTGCGATAAGAATGCCTGTAAAAAATGCTAAGTGTTCTCTTTCAATGAGTTTTATTCTGATAAAATTTTCAACAATAGTGAAGAATCACCGAATTTGCTTACGATACTCAATAATTGTGCAATGATTTGCTATTTTTACCCAAGTTCCCCAATATAAATATGAAGAAAAATAATAACTGCGATCTTAAAACCTGTTTTATGTGCCAACTCACATTAAAAGAGTGGCATCCTGCTATCGAGAGCCATAAACGAAATTTTATCGCTAAAAAAGGGGAAGTAATTATCAAAGAGGGCGATCCAGTGAGTGGTGTTTATTTTGTTACTTCGGGTAATGTAAAAGTGCATAAACAATGGGGCGACAAAGAATTGATTTTACGTTTTGCAAACGATGGAGCCATAATTGGACATAGGGGAATCAGTAGCAGTATTTCTACCTATCCAATATCGGCAACAGCTTTAGAAACCACCAAACTTTGTTTTGTAGATATCGATTTTTTTAAAACCACCATAAAAGTAAACCAGGAATTTGCTTACGGTTTGTTGATGTTTTATGCAGATGAATTGCATGCCTCAGAAAAGAAAATGCGTAATTTAGCTTTAATGTCGGTTAAAGGAAGGCTTGCCGTGGCTATTTTAGGATTGAGAGATCAATTTGGATTAGATGCCGAAGGATTTTTAAATTTAGCACTAAGCCGTCAGGATCTGGCTGCTTTTACTGGTGCTACTTACGAAACCGTTTTTAGGACGATGAATGAACTGCTTGCAGAAAAATTAATCGTTGTTAGCGGAAAACAAATTGGTATTTTGAACGAGGCCGGACTAACAGATTTGAGTAGTAAATAATCCATTATGGATAGTTTATATAAATGACAGGAGAATTTAAAAGATTAAATTTCCTCAGATTATCGTCATTGCGAGAAGGCTTTTTCAGCCGACGAAGCAATCTTTATGGTAAGGATCACTAGCATGAAAGATTGCTTCGTCGTTCCTCCTCGCAATGACGACCTTTCTTTTGAATCTGTCATTGATAGCGAAGCGTCTTTGCAAAACGTTTATTTTGTTAGGTTTAGCTAATAAATAGTCTTTTAATTATTGATTTATATGCTAGGAATCGTTTTATGTGGCGGGCAGAGCTTACGGATGGGCACTGACAAAGGTTTGCTCAGCCATCAGGATAAATTATGGGCACAGATGACAGCTGATAAATTAAGTGCGCTTGATCTCCCTGTAAAATTTTCAGTTAATCCATCGCAACAAGAAACCTATAAAGGGTATTTTGGAAATGAATGCCTGATAGTTGATCATGCTTTACTTGATATCAAAGGACCATTATTGGGGGTGCTTTCTGCGCACTTAACAAATCCAGAGGAAGATCTGTTCTTATTGGCCTGCGATATGTTGTTGATGGAAATCAGGTTGTTGGAAAAGCTAATCCATTCACTTAAAGCTGATGATTCTTTAGAGGCTTATATTTTCACCAAAGATGGTCAGCAAGAACCTTTATGCGGGATTTATAAAGTTGAGGGTTTGAAAAAAATTGTACACCTGCTTCAAACCAATGGTTTGGCCAAACACAGCATGAAATACGTTTTAAGTAATTTGCAAGTTTGCGAAATTGCCATTGAGGACCAAGATTATCGTTATTTTAGTAATTTTAACTCTCATGCAGAAATAAACGGCTTATAACAATTGCAAGGCTGATTGATCAATTTTAGTGAAATTGTCTTTTTCTCCTTCACAAAGCACGCAACAATAACCTTCCGGCAAATCTTTAAATGCCGTACCTGGGTTAATGTTGTTTTCAATTTCGCCAATGCGCTCGTTGTACACCGTTAAACAATTGTTACACTGGTATAAAAACTCGCCATCTTTTTTTATCGTTTCTTCAGTTTGAAAACTCTGTTTTTGATTACCGGTTTTTATGGCATTTAAACGGTATTTGTAAAACTTGAATATCGAACGCCTTACTTGTTCTGGTAATAAAAAACTAGGATTACTCCTGCTAAAAATTTCGCCGGTACGCTCGTTGGGGTTAAAATCCTTAGCGCAAAGGATATCGTAAACGGGGAGTAGTTTTAAACCCAATACATTAATCAAGTGGCGTTTTTGGATCAGGATACTACTGAAAACCTCACTTTTTTTGCGTGTTTTAATGCCGAAGCAGATCCCAAACGTCCTGGTATCATCAATGCTTAAATGTTTAACAAGGAAATTTTTTAACGCTAGGCCTTCGTTACAATTGTCTTCCACCTGAAAGTTAAGTTCGTTGGCCGCATGCCGCATATTGATCTCAAATTCTTCGAGCAAGCCATTCCAAAGGTTTTTGTCTTTTTCATCAATCCCTTTTATGATAATGGTTTTCCAGGAGGTACAGCACAACTGACCGAGTTTGGTATCTAAACAAAGCTGGCAAAGTTTCTTTAAGAATGGAATGCTGAACAATTCATCACGCCTGTAGATACCCAGCCAATATTTATTGTTATATCGGTTTAAGCCCTCGTAATAAGGTAGGTTAAATGATGATAGGGATACCGTGTTTTCAGCAGGTTTAAGAATGAAATTGTCCTGATCCAAAAGTGTAAAGAGCGCTTCGCCGTTGGCTTGTGGGTTATCTACAAACTGTGACTGATTGTTTTTGATAATACCCTCCAGCGCTTTGGTAACCTGTGCAATATGGTTGGTGTAACAAAGCTGATTCCATTCGTAAGTTACATTGGTTTTTGGAAAGCGGATAATCAAATGCCAATAATGTTCGGATTGTGAAGAGGCAATCCAGTTGATATTACCCGTTAACATGGGGGTAAAACTTTGGTCGCTATCGCAGATATTGACTTTAACGGAAGGTCTAAAGTCGATATCGTCTAAAACATCCTTGTATACCCCTTCGGTAAGCCAGGTTTTGCGGATAAAAATCTCTTCAGCAGGATAAGAACTGATAATATTCGGAAAATTATTGGTATCTACTTCATAATCGATTCCAAGTTTATCCATTTCACCTGTAAATATGGCAATATTATAGGTTGTAGTATCAATCAATAACTGCTGGCGGAGGCCAAAACGAACATATTGGATCCGCGCTTTGGTTGCCGCAACCAGGATGTTATACAGGTTGCCCGGTGATATGATGCCGCCTGGAAAGTTAATGATGATGGTTTGATACATGGTTTAGTTATCTAAAAGTCCAAATTCTACTACTGCCTTTGGGAAGTTTTTGTTTTCGTGCCCTGGTCTGCATAATTTTAAAAGCGCAAACCTTTGGATATTAGTGAGTTTTCGCCATTGGTTTAAGGAAAGCTGCAAAGCTAATTCTGTCGCCTTTTCTTTTAGCATCGTAGGGATCTGATGTAGGTTTCCCCAATCGGGTAGCGGGTCGATAGCTAGCGTGGTGGCTTGATTTCCAGTATATTTGGTAATCAGGCCAATCAGAAATTGATGGTACTTATCTGTTTGTTCTTGTGTTGAAACCGGTAGTAAGGCCAGTTGGATCCGTTCTGATGGATGAAATTTGCTCCATTCAGCCAATTTTAGTTTTATTCCTGCGGCATCCATTTTAAAACGCACGATCATCGGGATACAGCGCACATTTTCTTCAATAAAATCTTCTTCGAACTTAAAATATTCAATCCCTTTTAGGTTTTTAAATTCGGAAGGACCTATTTTTACTTTCATCACTCTGTTCAATTTAAATATTCTTTAGCAATCTATCGTCATTCTCGCGCAGGCGGGAATCTTAATGCTTATTGTTTTACTATTCCCAATCGTTTACTAATGAAGGGTTCGAAAAATCTGTCGTCATTTCGACCGCAGTGGAGAAATCTTTGAACTATCCATTAAACATAGTTCAAAGATTTCTCTCCCGAAGGTTCGGGACTGCGCTCCATCCGATAGCTATCGGATCGAAATGACGATTTATCTTAACCTATCATTCAAACTTTTTTGTTTGTTTTAAAAAACTGACCGCTAGAAATAACAAACGGCCAAAGTTTTTTATGTTCCTGCTAAAGCAGGCTTAGCTTCCGTTTTTAATACATTTACAAATGAATCTAATATGGCTTTTACCTCGGGTCTGCAACTGCCACAACCCATTCCGGCGCCAGTTAACTGGCAAAGCTGCAAATGATCTTTACAGCCATCTTTAATTTTGTTGATCAGGTTGCCTTCGCCAACATTGTTGCAGCTGCATACGGTTTTGCCTATAATAGGTTCGGTTGTTTTACCACTTCTTAATAATTGAAGCCGCTTTTCGCTTAACTCCATTTTATTTTCGATCAGGTTGCGGAACTCCAAAAACTCACTTTTATCGCCGATTAATATCGCTCCAACCAATTTATCGTTGTGTACAATACATTTTTTATAGTAACGTTTGGCTTTATCAATAAAAACAATTTCCTCATAAGTGGGGTCGTTGTTCGGTATTTCGGCCAAACCTAATGAGCAGAGTTCTAAACTGTGCATTTTAAGGATATTCATGAGCAGGCTACCCTGGTAAAATTTAGCAATATCTCCGCAAAGAAATCGTGCTACTATTTCGGCCTGTTGTTCTGCTGCTGCGGTAATGCCGTACATCTGGCCTTTAAATTCGGCAATTTCACCAATGGCATAAATGTCTTTTTCGGTGGTTCTCAGGTATTCATCAACCACAACACCTCTTTTACATTCTATACCTGCTTCTTTAATCAGTTCAGTATTCGGAACAGTACCTATGGCAATTACTAAAGATTCACAATCGATCAATAAACCACTTTTTAAACGGATGCCCGAAATATTTTTTTCTCCGATAATCCGGTCTACTTCATCATTATAAAAAATCTCGATGCCTTTGCTGGTCAGTTCTTCATGTAGTAACTGACTGCCTAATGCATCCAACTGGCGACCCATTAATCTCGATATCCGTTGGATAATCGTCACTTTTGATCCTGTTTCAGCCAAAGATGTGGCCAATTCGATTCCCAATAAACCGCCACCAACAATTACTACTTTTCCATTTGTGGTATCTATATGTTTTTTAAAACTGTCGGCATCATCACGGCTGCGCATGGTAAATATGCCGTTTAGTTTAGGGATATCTTTAAGTACGAAAGCCCTGCTTCCGGTGGCCAGGAGCAGAACGTCGTAATGGTGGGTTTCTCCATTACTATCGATAACGGTTTTATTTTCCTTGTCGATTTTTTCGATACCTAGTCCCCGGTGCAGTTTAATTCTGTAATCGGTTTCCTCACTATCGCTCATTTTAATGAGGTTATGCCAGGGTAAAGTGCCGATAATATAATCGGGGAGAAGTACCCTGTTGTAAAAAGGGAAATTCTCTTTGCTAAAAATCTCAATATCATCTTCGGTATTTAAAGCCCTGTAACTTTTAACAAAACCACAGGCACCAGCGCCAGCACCAATAACAATGATCTTTTGCCGGGCTTTTTGATATAGTTTTACTTCTACAGCACTAAATTTAAAATCGGGTTCTTTGCTTAGTGGGTCAACCAGATTATTGGTGAGGTTATTCACCCGGTTTAGGTCGCTTTTTAAGATTTTTCCCCAGTGCATGGGCATAAAAACCACTCCTGGTTTAATATCTTCCGAAAATTTTGCTTTTACACGAACATTTCCACGTAAACTGGAGATTTCGATAATATCATTGTCTTTAATATGCCGAATCTTGGCATCAACTGGGTTGATTTCTAAAAAAGATTCGCTAATATGCTGGTTCAATTTATTTACCTTGCCTGTTTTGCTCCGTGTATGCCACTGATCTCTGATTCTTCCGGTGGTTAAAATCAATGGATGTTCCGGTGTTAAAGCTTCGGATTGGTTTTGGTCATCAAATGATAAAATATTAGCTTTTTTATCTGGTGTGTAAAACTGGTGATCGGTAAATAACCTTGCTGTTCCGAATGCTTTTTCTTGCTTCGGATAAGGCCATTGAACGGCTCTTTTTTCCCTTAAAATCTCATAGTTAAGCCCGCTGATATCGATGTTGGTTCCTTCGGTAAGCGCTGCATGCTCGTTGTATATTTCGGAAGCGCTTTTAAAATCGAAACCATGATAGCCCATTTTTTTTGCAAACCGGCAGATAATTTCAGAATCTGGTAAGGCTTCTCCAGGTGCTTCGGTTACTTTACTGAGATAAGAAATATAGCGGCCTGCATTGGTCATGGTGCCCTCTTTTTCTACCCAGGCAGCTGCAGGTAAAACCACATCAGCGTATTTTAAGGTTTCTACTTTGTTGCTAATGTCCTGAACAACTACAAATTTCGCTTTTTTTAATCCTTCTTCTGCTACACGAACATCAGGCAGGCTAATCAATGGATTGGTGCATAAAATCCAAACCGCTTTGAGCTTTCCTGTATTCAGTTCATCAAACATTTCGGTTGCGGTTAAGCCTGGTTTAGATTGTATGGTGCCCAATGGGATCTGCCAAAATTTTTCGACCTCATTCCGGTGACTTTCGTTGGCTAAAACGCGATGTGCCGGCAATAAATTGCTTAAACCACCAACTTCTCGTCCGCCCATGGCATTTGGTTGTCCGGTGAGTGAAAAAGGTCCGCTTCCAGGTTTGCCAATATGGCCGGTAATCAGGTTTAGGTTAATTAATGAAAGGTTTTTATTAGTGCCCACCACACTTTGGTTAAGCCCCATGGTCCACATGCTGATGAAACCTTTTGCATTGCCGATGTACGATGCAGCCAAGCGGATATCACTTTCTTTTATGCCACAAATAACTGCTGCTTCGGCCAGTGAGGTTTCGAAAACGGTAGCGTGATATTTTTCATAACCATTGGTACTGTTGATGATAAAATCAGCGTCGATTTTTCCGTCCTCAATTAAACATCTGCCAATGGCGTGGTGAAGGGTAATATCGGTGCCTGGATTGAGTTGCAGATGGATATTGGCAAGTGAGCAGGTCTGAGTTTTTCGCGGGTCGCTTACAATGATCTTTAAGTCTGGATTTTTTTGCTTTGCGGCTTCAACACGGCGCCAAAGGATAGGATGGCACCATGCTGGATTTGCGCCCGCAACAAAAATACAATCGGCAATTTCAATATCATCGTAACTAATGGGCACGGTATCTTCACCTAAGCTCATTTTATAACCAACAACCGCACTGCTCATACATAAGCGGCTGTTGGTATCGATATTATTGCTGCCGATAAAACCTTTAATCAATTTGTTTACTACATAATATTCTTCCGTTAAACATTGCCCGCTTGCATAAAAAGCCACGCTATCGGGTCCATGTTTTTTAATCAGTGCTTTGAAAACGGCTGCTGTTCTTTCTAGTGCGGTATCCCAGCTTACCCTTTGGAGGGGCATGTTTTTGTTGTAACGCATTTCAGGGTATAACAATCTGTCGCTTTTGTCATTCGCGGTGTAATGAAGATTCATGCCTTTACTGCACAACAAGCCTTTGTTTACAGGGTGGTTTTTGTCTCCTTCAACTGTTATCCGCTCGTGGATATCTTTATTTACCACAATACCACAGCCCACTCCGCAGTAGCAGCATGTTGTTGTATTATTTAGCGATATATTCTTTTCTTCTTTCAAATGATCAACGGTATGTTGGTAGATTTTTACTTTTGGTATGACTATTTGCTTGGTGTAAGTACAAGATCTTCTATTACTGCACTTTTCTGTGCCATAATAGTTCTGAAAATAAATACAGCAATTCCAATTCCGAGAATGATAAAGCCTAGAAAGGTAAATGCACTGGTATAATCGATCAGGTCTTTTTGAATAGAATGCCCATTTTCGATTACATTTTTAGTAGCATGACCAGCTTTGGCTTTAAACATAAATGCAATAAGCATAGCGCCGATATTTCCGCCAGCACCTACAATACCTGCTACACTACCAACTGCAAGTGGATTAATGAAAGGAACAAGGCTGTAGGTTGCTCCGTTGGCCATTTTTAAACTTAAACCGAAAACAAACATCATAAAAATAGCCATTCCGATGTTGCCAGATTTTGCGAACCAGATCAGGCCGATTCCTTCTATCAAAAGCAATAGCGCAAGTAAAAGTGTTTTGCCATCAAATCCCCAGGTTTTACCGATTTTATCAGCAACAATTCCACCTAATGGTCTGGCAAAAACATTGATCCAGCCAAAAATACCTGCAACCATTCCGGCTATGGCGATTGTTGCGCCGAATGAATCCGTAAAAAAGATCGGTGCGAAGTTATCAACCGTTATTTCTACGCCAAAACAGGCAGCGTAGGCAATGGTTAAAATCCAGGTGCGGTAATCCTTTGCGGCGATTAAAAACGTGTTTTTGGTGCTTTTTATGTTTTCATCTTTTAAATCTTTAAAATCTCCCTGTGGGGTATCTAAAGTATAACGGTGATATAAAAATGCACATACTAAAAGCATTACACCAGGGAAAATCATAGCATAACGCCAGCTGTCTTCAGTGCTACAAAAGCCAAGAGCGGTAATGCCAGATGCGATTAATGGCATAAATAAATTGGCAGCGCCACCACCTGCATTACCAAAGCCACCTGCAGTTGCATTTGCGGTTCCTTTAATGTTTGGAGCAAACATAATGGAGGTGTGGAATTGGGTAATTACAAACGAAGCACCGATTACGCCAATGGCCAAGCGGAAAAGCAAAAATGAAGTATAAGAATGGCTGGTTCCGATTAACAATACCGGAATGGCGCATAGTACCAAAAGCCAGGTGTAAATGAGTTTGGGACCAAATTTGTCAATTAGCCGTCCGATCAGTAAACGGGCAATTATGGTGGCTGATACAGATGCAATCTGAATGTTGCCGACCTGATCTTTGGTAAGGTGTAATTGCTCTCTTGCAATTTTCATTAAGGGGGCCATGCCGAACCAGGCGAAAAAACAAAAGAAGAAAGTTAGCCAGGTGATGTGAAAGGTTTTCATCTGAACACCTTTAAGCGAAAATATATTTAATTTATCTAGCGGTTTAGTAATGGAGTTTAGTGTCATAACGATCTGTTTAAGCGTAAATAAATAAATGCGTTCTTTTAAAATTTATAGCCTAAGCCTACGCCAACATTCCATTCGCCATTTTTGACTGCGGTTTTAGGATTGTAGTATAAAGGGAGTTGTAAAGCTACATGCCGAAATGCTGCTGTTAAGCCAAAACCAAGGCTAGGAGTGAGGACTGCATTTTTTGGCGCTCCGGCGGCAACTTTATCTTCTTTGATTCTTAAGCTGGGTAACAATCCCAATAAAACGGTGTAAGGTTTTTTGCTGAATTTGATGCCCGGGCCTGTACAATTTATAAAAGCACCATGATCAACATATCCGGCAACGATAGTACCATCGAATAAAACGGCTTTGGTTTGTGATTTAGCCGAAAAAAAGAACAAGGTAAGTGCAAGGCAGCAGGATACTGCAGCATAATTTTGAATTTTCATGTTTGTTTGGTTTAAGTTTATACCGAATATAGTTAATCTTACTGGGTCAGGTTAAGATTTTGGTGTTGTACCAATGTAAACGGTTCCGTTTTCTATCTTTACGGGATAGGTTTTTATTGCGCATTCATCGCCGCTTAAACATTCGCCAGTGCTCAATGAGAATGTTTTTTTGTGGAAAGGGCAGGCTACCTTAGGTTCATCGGTAGTAGATCCAATCATTCCACGGCTTAATGCCATCTGTTTTTTATGCGGGCACTCATTTTGTGTGGCGTACCACTCATTTCTTCTGGTGAAATAGAAAAGTGCAATCTGATCTTCACCATGTTTTACGCAAACGCCACCGTTCTCAATGGCATCCTCGACTCGGCAGGCTGCTAGCCAATTTGATTGTTCATTCATAATTTTTGGGTTTTATAAGGTTTGTAAAGATTGTTTATTAAACTGTTTTCCATTCGGCGGTTCTTTTTTGTCCGCGCATCTCAACAAATTCTATAGTTGGATCTTGGTCTTCCGGTGCATTTACAAAATGAGAGAAGCGTTTTCTGATCGCAGGATTTTCTACAGCTTCTTTCCATTCGCATTTGTAAGAGGCAATTAAGTTTTCAATTTCATTTTCCCATTGGGCGGCCATTCCTAAACTATCGTTAATGATTACATTCCGCAGGTAATCTATTCCACCTTCCATTTTGTTCAGCCAGGTTGCTGTTCTGGTAAGTGGATCGGCAGTGCGGATGTAAAACATCAAAAATCTATCAATGTATTTAATGCAGGTTTCGCTATCTAAGTCTGTTGCCAGTAAAAGGGCATGTTGAGGTTTGCTACCTCCATTACCACATACATATAAGTTCCAGCCTTTTTCGGTAGCAATAATGCCGAAGTCTTTGCTCTGTGCTTCTGCACATTCTCTGATACAGCCACTTACAGCTGATTTAAACTTGTGCGGTGCACGGATACCCCTGTATCTTTCTTCGATCCGGATGGCGAAACTTACACTATCATGCAAGCCGAATCTGCACCAGGTACTACCTACGCAGCTTTTAACTGTTCTTAAGCCTTTTCCGTAAGCATGTCCGCTTTCAAAACCTGCAGCGATTAATTCCTCCCAGATAATAGGAAGATCGTTAAGGTGTGCACCGAACATATCAATACGCTGACCTCCTGTAATTTTGGTGTAGAGGTTATATTTTTTAGCTACTTCGCCAATTACGATCAATTTATCGGGTGTGATTTCGCCACCCGGAACCCTTGGTACCACTGAGTATGAGCCGCCTTTTTGGATGTTGGCCAGAAAGCGGTCGTTACTATCTTGGGCTACATCATTTCCTTTTTTAAGGATCATTTCGTTCCAAAGGCTGGCAAGGAGCGATGACACTAATGGTTTACATACCTCACAACCGTCATTTTTGCCTAAAGCATCCAATACTTCGTCGTAACTTTTTAGTTCGTGGATATGGATAAGGTCAAAAAGTTCCTGTCTGCTATAGTTAAAGTGTTCGCAGATTACATTTTTGATATACTTACCTTGTGATTTTAAGGTATAAGTCATCAAGTCTTTAACCATTGGCAAGCATCCACCACAGCCTGTGCCTGCTTTGGTGCATTTTTTTAAGTCATCAATGTTTTCGCAAGAGCCATCAGCAACTGCAGCGCAGATATCGCCTTTGCTAACGCCTTCACAGCTACAGATCAATGCACTGTCGGGTAAACCTGTAATTCCGGCTCCGCCAGCAGGTTCGCTTCCGCCACGCGCACCCAGAATCAGCTCTTCAGGGTTTTCTGGTAATGCAATCCGGTTATTAGAGGTCTGCAACAGCAGGTTGTAAGCTGTTGCATCTCCAATTAATATACCTCCTAAAAGGTATTGCCCGTCATTACTAACATTTATTCTTTTATAAACGCCTTTGTGTTTGTTTTCGAAGATGATGGTGCGGCAATCGGGTTCGGTAATAAAATTATCGCCAAAACTGGCCACATCGATACCGATCAGTTTCAGTTTGGTACTCATATCAAACCCTGTAAAGGTTTTTTCACCTTCGCAAAGGTTTGCAGCCAGCACTTCAGCCATTTCGTAACCAGGAGCGATTAATCCATAAATCATTCCATCGTACAAAGCGCATTCACCAATGGCAAAAACAGCCGGATCATTGGTCTGCATTTTTTGATCCACAACAATTCCACCGCGTGGACCAACCTCGATACCGCATGCTTTTGCCAGTTCATCACGTGGTTTTATACCAGCAGAGATGACAAGCATATCTACATCTAAAGCAGTATCATCGCTAAACTTTAATGCGGTAATACGGCCATCGCCTTCAATACTTGTTGTGTTTTTATTTAAGTGGATCTGTAAACCAAGATCTGCGAGTTTAGATTTAAGCATATCGCTGCCTGCAGCATCAATCTGTCTTGGCATTAAGCGTGGTGCAAATTCTATAATGCTCGTTTTTTCGATGCCCAGATCTATTAATGCCTTAGCGGCTTCCAGTCCCAGTAAACCACCACCGATAACCGAAGCTGTTTTGGCCTTTTTGGCATAACCGCTAATCAAGTCAAGATCTTCAATGGTACGGTAAACAAAAACACCTTCTTTCTCGATACCGGGGATATTGGGAACGAAAGCCCCCGAGCCGGTTGCAAAAACAAGAATATCGTAATGATAATCAAGGCCACTGGCTGTATAAACTTTTTGAAGTTTGCGATCTATTTTAACGATCGGATTATTTAAGAAAAGGGTAATATTTTGCTCTTGATACCAGTTTTCAGTAGAAAGAGAAAGGTCATCAGCAGTTTTTCCGTTAAAATATTCACTTAAATGAACACGGTCATAAGCTCTGCGGGGTTCTTCGCCAAAAACGATAAGATTAAAAGAAGAGGTTTTCGATCTTAGCTTTTCGCAGAATTTATATCCCACCATTCCATTTCCTATTACGATTATTTGTGGTTCTTTCATAAATCTTAAAGGTATTTTGTGTTTGTTGGTTTCTGTTGGTTGTTTTTTGTTTCGAATTATTTGTTTTGTTGTTTTTTATTGATAATAATCGATTCAAAAATTCATATTTTAATATTTATATGATTTTTGATATTCAAATATATGTTAAAATTCAATTAAAAGTTGTTGTTGTGTGATTTTTATCATAAAAAATTTAATTTTTTAATAAATTTTCATCACTTTTATGTTTAAATAGTTAAATCATTAAAATTATGAATCAAAAAACTAACGATTTTGGACTTTTTATAATGGGTGGAGGTCCTGGTGATCCTGAATTGATCACTATGAAAGCTTTTAATGTGTTAAAAAGAGCAGAAGTTATTCTGTATGATAACTTAAGTAATGAGAAATTGCTAGAAATTGCGCCGAAAAATTGCAAAATGATCTATGTTGGCAAGCAACCTTATGGAAAATACACGCCACAAGAGAAAATAAATGAATTAATTGTCGAAAATGCCCAAAATTATCAAGTAGTGGTGCGTTTAAAGGGTGGAGATCCTTTTATTTTTGGCAGGGGCTTCGAAGAATTGATTTATGCGGAGGCTAGAGGCGTCAAATGTCATTACATTCCAGGTATAAGTAGTATGCAGGGCGCAGGCTTTATTGATGTTCCTTTAACGCACCGTGGCATTAGTGAAAGTGTTTGGATCCTTACCGGAACCAAGAAGGACGGAAGTTTAACCAACGATTTAAAATGTGCCATGAAAAGTTCCGCTACAGTTGTTATATATATGGGTATGAAAAAAGTTGGTGAAATCTCTAAAGCTTACTGTGATGCGGGCTTAGGTGATATGCCTGCGGCAGTTATTCAGCATGCTACCTTGCCCAATCAAAAACAAGTGGTATGTTCAGTGCAAAATTTACAGGAATCTGCTGAACAGGCAGGCTTAACTTATCCTGCTATTATTATTATAGGTAATGTGGTGCAGGCTAAAGCTTATGCGAACTTAAATCAGGGAGAACTTTTATCAGCGTAGAAAGGTTCATTAGTTCAATAGTCATTGGTTTAATTTGTTAATTGACTCCAATTTAAATAGTCCTCCAACTTTATAAAAAAAAAGAATTATAATACTCCTGGTTTTGTTTGGAAAGCAATTGTTGTAGCTATTTTTAATGTTCGTCCTGCTTTCTGCTTCAATCTTTTTTGCCCCTCACCTCAACTGCGCTCAGTACAAGCTCGCTCAGGTGACAAAAAAGGATTTTCGCGTCAATCAGGTTTAAAATCGGAAGGCTTTTACTGCTATTGAGGGTTAAATAGTATAATTCCGAAAAAAAAATCTTGTTCTTGCTCACTTCAACCACTAATCGTTCTGCTGACTGCGCCACTTAAACCTGATCGCAGTGGTTCCGATTTTTCATCGGAAAGAACGTAGAGCAGGGCTGTATAAACCCAAATGCTGCTGTTTCTGCTTTCCATAAAAAAAAAAAGTATGGACTTCAGACTAGTCTAAAAATATTTATCAAGTGTTAACCCATAAGTCAGGTTTAAGTTTTCGCTACTGGTAATGTTAAGTTTGTTATAGTTTAATGCGGTAGTTAAACTGATCCATTTGCGAAGTTTTAATCCAAGGGTTGCTGATGAACGGATAATGTAATCACCTTTTCTAGAGAAGGAATTCTGCAAAAAATGATTTCCATCAATAGTAATCAGGTTTTTGATTATAAAATGATACTGTAACCGCAACGAATTTCTAAAGGTGTGGTAACTATCTCCCACAATTAAGCTGCTTTGATCGAAAAGCAGCCCATTACTGATGTTTATGTAGGCATTTTCTTTATCTAATATGCTATAGGCAATTCCACCACCGGCAAGCAGCTGATTTTTTAATTTTAAAGAATAACTGGTATTATAATTCACCAAACCCCAATAATAAAAATGGGGAAATGTTTTATACAGGTTGAAATTTAACGTGGTAGAAAAATCGTTATTGGTTAAATTGTTGTTCTGTTTGCCATAAAGCCAGGCTGAAGTAGAATTTAATACGAAACTTTTCTTTTTAAGGCCAAAATTGAACGCATTATTCAACAAATAGGCACGGTCTTCATTCGTTCTGTTAATTGATCCTGTCGAGGTGAGCAATATATGGTAATTGGTGCTATCGCTATATTGAGCAAAGGATCTAGCATAACAAGAACAGAGTAAAAGTAAAGGCACAAAAAGCTTCATAGCTATTTTAACATTGGCAGTCCCTAATATGTTTAGCCTGATTTAATTCAGATCGTACCATTTGGGTACAGGAATATATTCATGGTTCCAGGTTAATTCGTCCTTTTCGTTTTTATAACCTGCAGAGATCAGTTTGATCCCGGGTTCTTCTTGCACAATCTCTTTTTTAAACCGGTAAGCGTCTACCATTAAATAATGGTAAAGTTTCTCCTGTTCAATTTTATTTTCTGTCAGCAAGATTAACGCATTTTCGCCCGTTTTAAGGGTGTAAATAAAGCTGCCTTTTATTCTCATTTCTCTTGTTTAAGTTTTATACAAATGAGAATCGGAATATGTTTTATTCGTGTTTAAACACTCTTCATTATTCCAAAAAAAAGCCCGCAAGGTTTAATTTGCAGGCCGATCATTAATATGGGGTAGATTAATTTAAGGTCAATTCGATTACCGGGATTTCGAAGTCGGGTTTTTTCTTTGGTAGTCTTAATACTAAAGTATTCCCAGTTGATTTTTCAGTATCGATCTGTATTTCAGAATTATCATGTAAGAACTGTGCGTATTTCGCCTTGTCTTTATACCCCTCCAGCGTGATGTAGCCTGTATTTGGATATTCAAACAGATGCAGATATAATTTTTTAGCATCCTTATTATAGGTAAGCTTTGTTCCTTCCGGCGCTTTAAAGTCTGCCGGAGCAAAAGTACAATGGTAAATAGCTTTCGAATTGGCGTGCATCCAAAGGCCTAGACTATCTAAAGCAATGTTTGCTCTGTTATCAAATTCACCACGTGCAGTAGGCCCAACATTTAACAGTAAATTTCCTCCATTGGCTACTGAAGTAATCAATAGATCTAATAACTTCCTGTTGCTTTTCCAGGTGTTTTCATCACGGTGATATCCCCACGAGCCTGAAAAGGTTTGGCAGGTTTCCCAAACTTTACCGCGGTATTTTTCTAATTCCTTCGGACTAACCTGCTCAGGTGTTTCGAAATCTGTACCATCTTCATAATCATTAAGATCCAAGCGATTGTCTACAATAATTTGTGGCTGCAGTTTTCTAATCTGCTTAAGTAATGCTACCGAACCCCAATCATCACGACCTTTACCATCTTTGCCCGGATAAGAGAAATCTGCCCAAAGAATGTCGATTTTGCCGTATTTAGTAAGTAACTCGGTGACCTGATCGTATAGGTACTTCCGGTATTTGGCTATATCTCTGTTTTTATTCAATACCGCATATTGATCTTCATGATCTTTATCAGGCCTTAAAGGATGGTACCTATCAACGGGAAAATCGGGGTGGTGCCAATCAATCAGCGAATAATAAAAGCCTACTTTTATACCCTCGGCACGGAAAGCCTCAACAAATTCTTTAACCAAATCTCTTTTGGCTTGTGTATTGGTTGCCTTGTAATCAGTAAATTTACTATCAAATAAAGTAAAACCTTCATGGTGTTTGGTGGTTAAAACGGCATATTTCATGCCTGCTTCTTTAGCTTCTCTGGCCCATTTTTTAGGGTTAAATAAATCAGGGTTAAACTGATCGAAGTATTTCTGGTAGTTTTCGTTAGTAATGTGTTCGTAATTTCTTACCCACTCATGACGGGCTGGCAATGCATACAAGCCCCAGTGGATAAACATGCCGAAGCGTGCATCGGTCCACCATTCCATTCTTTTGGTTTTTTGCGCAGCGGTTTCATTACCTAATCGTTTTTGAGCAAAGCCAGGTAAGGTTAAGCCCAGTATGAACAAAGCTGATAAAATTGTTTTTCTCATTTTCGGTTTCTTTTGGTTAGTGTATAATGTGCTAATTTAGTGAGGTATATCCTTTCAAAATGATGGAATATGAGCAAAATATTAAGTTAAATTGGTTTAAGTTTTAACGGAGATGGTTGAATTTCTTAAAACTTTGAAGATGCCATTCTTGTTTAATTGGCAGTATTGTGGAACTTAATTTGACAAAAGAAACGATGAAAACTCAAAAAACAGCGGCCAAACAAAACAAACAACCAGGGATAGAGGCAAAGATGGATCCAAGACCTGAAGTAATTAAAGCAAACTATAAGGGAGCAGGGAAACTGGATGATAAGGTTGCCCTGATTACCGGTGGAGATAGCGGCATTGGTCGTTCGGTAGCGGTTCATTTTGCAAGGGAAGGTGCCAACGTTGCTATTGTTTATCTGGACGAAGATGTTGATGCGATAGAAACCCAAAAAATGGTTAAAGCTGAAGGTAAAAATTGTTTGTTGATTAAGGGAGATGTTAAAAATCCTTCATTTTGTAGAAAAGCAGTAGAAACAACGGTTAAAGAGTTTGGAAAGATCAATATTTTAGTAAATAATGCCGGCATGCAGGTTCCGCAGAAAGATCCCAAAAAGATCGACGATAAACAGTTGGAAGATACCTTCCGTACTAACATATTTGGCTATTTTTACTTTGCGCACGAGGTATTGGAATATCTTCAGGCAGGTGATACCATTATTAATACCACCTCGGTAACGGCTTATCGTTCTTCGCCAAATCTGATCGATTACTCTTCAACAAAAGGCGCAATAACTTCTTTTACACGTTCACTGGCAACTAATTTAGCCAAAGCAGGTATTCGGGTAAACGCAGTGGCACCGGGACCTGTGTGGACACCACTCATTGTATCTACTTTTGATGAAGAAAAGATTAAGTCATTTGGATCTGAAACAGCCATGGAAAGGGCAGGTCAACCCTCAGAACTTGGACCATCCTATGTCTTCCTGGCTTCAGACGATGCTTCATTTATCACCGGACAGGTAATCCATGTAAATGGTGGAGAAGTGGTAAACGGTTAATTTCTTTACCTTTAATGAAATTTAACCATTTCCATGGCATCAGATCCACCTAAAGATTGGCGTTTTAAGCTTCATGAAGTTATTTACGAATCGAATACACCTGCAGGTAAAGCATTTGATGTTGGTTTATTGATTGCCATATTTTCGAGTATCATTGTGGTCATGCTCGATAGCGTTATTGGTATCCATCAGCAATATGGCAAACTGTTTAATATCATGGAATGGATTTTCGCTGCACTTTTCACAGTCGAATACATTTTAAGATTGGTGAGTATCAGAAAACCGATCAGTTACGTGATCAGTCCGTTAGGCATTATCGATCTGATTGCATTGTTACCTTCTTATTTGAGTATCTTTTTTATTGGCGCACAATCTTTACTGGTTTTTAGGGCTCTAAGGCTCCTTCGTGTTTTCAGGATATTCAAACTCGGCCATTTTTTAACGGAGATTAATTTTTTGACCCAGGCACTGAAAAACAGTGTGAGGAAAATCAGCATATTCCTGTTAACCGTTTTAACCATCACCATAATTCTTGGTTCTATCATGTACTTGGTAGAAAAGCGCGAAAATGGATTTTCGAATATCCCCGAAAGTATTTATTGGGCCATTGTAACCATCACAACCGTTGGTTATGGCGATATTTCGCCCATCACACCACTAGGTAAATTTGTGGCCTCCGTAGTGATGTTGATCGGTTATGCCATTATTGCTGTGCCCACCGGGATTATTAGCCACGATATTGCTGTTGCGGCCAGACAGAAAAAAGAATTACCCGAATCTTGTCCGAGTTGTAGTAGGGAAGGGCATGATAGCGATGCCTTGTTTTGCAAATATTGTGGCTCTTCTTTGTATAAATAAAAATGCCAGATAATTGTTAACCTGGCATCTTTTATAACGGAATAAATTGGCTTATAACATTTTGGCTTATAACATTTCGCTGTCTTCATCATCGTATGCATTCGGATCTTTATCCAGCTCTTCTATATCCGATTCATTATAGTCATCCGTTTCTGTTTCGTCATCCTCATCTTCTTCGTCTTCCGGACCTTCAATTTCTTCATTTAATTGTGTGCCTTCGCCATCAGCATATTGCACTTCATCATCTGTATATTCATCGTCTTCAGATGGCTCAGGAGTGCCGTGACCATCGGCTGCATTTCCTTCCGAACGGTTGATCTGAAACTGTTCGATATTTTGAATTTCTTCTTCTGGTTGATTGTTTTCTAGATTTTCCATAGTAAAAGTCTTTTATAGTAGAACAGATTCAGATCAGATTAAGTTTAGATAAAATTTAAAATCTTAAACCACTGGTGTTGTAAGGTTTTTAAAAGATGGGTATGATTTGCTCAAACTTTTTAAATGTTAATGCGGTTTTATTTATGCATTACCTTAATTACTTAACCATGAAAAACCATTTCAATACCAGGAAAATAGCAGTAGTAGGAATGATTATTTCAGCTACTTCATTTAATGCTGTTGCAAAAGCAGACTGGCATTATACAGGATCATTTGATTGCATTAATCAACAAGATAGTTTAACCACCGCGCAATTTTTGCAACAGGCGGCTATTGCCGGAATGAAAGAGGTGTCGACCGGGAAACTTGCGGCAGAGAAAGCAACAGATCAAAAGATAAAGGCATTTGGCAAGATGATGGTTGATGATCATACCAAGGCCAACGAAGAATTAAGGTCATTGGCGAAACTTAAGAAAGTAAATTTGCCAATGAGCAGGCCAAAAGGTGAACTACGACCAGATGGCAGGGTGGATTCATCACCTGAAAACATGAAAGACACCTCGCGAACGAAAAATGCGGAAGGCGAGGCAGGTAATACAGGATTAGCGAAAAGAAACGCTAATGGTGCTACTGAAGCTGAGGTGACCAATGCGATTGAAAAATTAAATAATTTAAACGGGGCTTCATTTGATAAAGCTTATGTCGAGATGATGGTTGTTGATCACCAAAATGCAGTTGCGCTATTTGAGAAAGCATCGAAATCTACCGATAATGATGTTAAGGCATATGCCAATAAATATTTACCAGTATTGAAAGAACATTTAAAACATATTCAAGCCCTGGCTAAATAATAGCTTAAGTTATTTAGCTCAATAACCTTGCTTTTATGTTCTTCTAAAACGATTTATATTAATTTGATAATTTCAAATATTTAATATATTTGTTTAGTCCTAACCAAATATATGTCCTCAATAAGCCATGATGCAGATGTAGAACTGTTCGCCCGTTTACAACAGGATGATCATGCCGCATATACAGAGATTTATGGTAAGTACAGCAGGTTATTATTTACTCATGCCTACAAAAAGGTAGGTGATAGAGAGTTGTCGAGAGATTTAGTGCAGGATTTATTTACTGCACTTTGGGTAAAACGACAAGAAATTATCATAAAAACGGTTCCATCCGCGTACTTGTATACCGCGCTCAGAAACAGGATTTTAGATCATATTGCACGTCAAAATGTATCTTTGGGATATGCAGCCTATCTTGAAAACTACACACTGGGCACAAATGATTTAACCGATCATTTAATCAGGCATAAACAATTGATGCAGCTTATCGAACAAGAAATTGCTGCCTTGCCCGAAAAAATGCGTCAGGTTTTCGAATTGAGCAGAAAAGAACATTTAAGCCATAAAGAAATAGCTGTCGAACTAGGTATTTCAGAACAAACGGTACGGAAACAGATTCAGAATGCCCTTAAAATTATGCGTCCGAGATTGGGTGTTTTATTCGTTTTGATTTTTTTATTCGAAAAATAATTATTTTTTCTACCCTATAAGGTTTAGTTGCCCGTCTATAGTTTAATGAGCATAAGAGATAATGCTGTTAAACCATGCAAAACGACCAAATTAAAGATTTATTAAAAAGATACCTGGCTGGAGAATGTACTGAAGAAGAAAAAGCTTTGGTAGAAAATTCCTACCTGGACTACCATGTTAATGCTTCGCCACTAACAGAACATGAAATAACAGCTGATTTAGCTGCAATAGCAGCCAACCTGCCGAAAGAGAAGCAACCCAAAGTATTTTCGTTATTTAAAAAGATGATTGCTGCAGCAGCAGTGTTGGTCGTTTTGGCATCCATTGCGATTTATTTTACAATTCGTTCAACGAATGAGTTGACTGCCAAAGTAGCGAATCCGATGGAAGAGATTTTGCCAGGTACCGATAAAGCCATTTTAACCCTGGCCGATGGCCGTAAGGTTATGCTTGATAAAAACACATCAACTTTGCTTTTAGATAGCCTTGCCGGGATCCGCATTAAAAAAACCGCGAAAGGAGAACTCGTTTACGAGGCGCTTGATGTTAAAGGAATTGCTGCTAATTTAAATGCCTTTAATACGATAGAAACCCCTCGCGGCAGCCAATACAAAGTGATTTTGCCCGATGGATCAAATGTTTGGTTAAATGCCTCATCATCTTTAAAATACCCTGTGATATTTAGTGGGAACAAAAGAAACGTAGAACTGGCTGGCGAAGCTTATTTCGAAGTCGCTAAAAATAAGGAAATGCCTTTTGTAGTACATACCCAAACACAAGATGTGCAGGTATTGGGTACGCATTTCAATATCAATGCTTATCCCGATGAAACAGAAACCAAAACCACTTTATTAGAAGGAAAGGTATTGGTAAGTAAAGGTACTGAAAGCAAAATGATGAGACCGGGTGATCAGGTAGTCAACGCTAACCAGTCTAGGACTTTAGAACTGAGCATAATGACAGATGCGACTGAAAGTATTGCCTGGAAAAATGGCCTTTTTTTATTCAATCACAACGATTTACATACAATCATGCACCAGATTTCGAGGTGGTACGATGTTGAGGTGGATTATGAGGGTGATTTTAGAAAACAATATTATAGCGGAACGATTTCCAAATTTGGAAAAGTTACCGATGTATTGAAAACAATGGAACTAACCGGCTCGGTAAAATTTAAAATTGTAGGAAGGAGGATCATTGTTATGAAATAACAGCTACCCATCCGGCTTAAAAATGACCCGAAGTGTTTTGAGCCACTTCAGGTCGATTGGACAAGCCAATGCAAATCAAATAAACCTATTTCGACACAAGTTACATTTAACTTACTAACCAAATGTATAAATTTTTTAACACAACTACATGCTGTGGGCAACCCCTCATGTCATTTAAATTTCTCATCCGCATGAAATTTATATTGATTTTAATGTTTGCTTTTGTGGTACAGCTCAACGCCAGTACCCATGCTCAAAACATCAATTTAAGCGTAAATAATGCATCTATCGATAAAGTTTTAAAGGCCTTGCGTTTGCAGAGCAATTACAATTTTTATTACGAAGATGCGCTGATTAAATCGGCCAATCCCATTACCTTAACGGCCATAAACGAACCTTTTTTAAGTGTTTTGGAGAAATGTTTTGAAGGGCAGCCCTTTACTTATATAATCGAACAGAAAACAATCGTATTGCGTAAAAGAAGGACAAATCCATCTGCCCAAAAAGATGAAATGATCATAAAAGGTAGGGTGCTTGATGAAACCAACCAGGCCATTCCCGGTGCAACGGTAAAAATTAAAGGCGGAACATTAACTGTTGCAACCAATCCGAATGGAGAATTTACCATTAAAGCACCGGAAGATGCAACCTTGCTCATCAGCTTTATCGGTTACGATCCACAGGAAGTGCCGATCGAGAAAAGAACAAATTTAACCATTATCTTAAAGCCTGTAAACAATTCTCTAAATGAGGTTGTGGTTGTGGCGTTCGGGCAAAAACAGAGAAAGATTGAAACCTTGGGTGCCCAAGCTACCTTAGATGTAGAATCGTTAAAACAACCTGTAGCCAATATTTCTACGGTTTTAGCAGGCCGTGTTTCGGGTTTGGTAGGGGTTCAAAGAAGTGGGGAACCAGGTAGAGATGGAGCCGATTTATGGATCAGGGGCGTAATCACAACGGGCAATAACACACCTTTAATTTTGGTCGATGGTGTAGAAAGGGCTTTTAGTAACATCGATCCAAATGATATAGAGAGCTTTTCTATTTTGAAAGATGCGTCTTCTACTTCAGTTTATGGCGTTAGAGGTGCAAACGGTGTAATTTTAATCACCACCAAAAGAGGTAAAGCCGGACGCACCGATATTAATTTAGATTACTACCAGGGGCTTACCCAGTTTACACGCGTACCAGAAACAGCAGATGGTGTAACCTATATGCAAATGGCTAACGAAGCCAATACCACCAGGGGTGGAAATCCCATTTATTCTGAAGACCTCATCAATAAAACGTTTACACAGGCAGATCCCTATTTATATCCGAATGTGAACTGGTTTAACGAAATTTTTAATGATTTTGGCCACAACCGCAAAGCAAACTTAAGCATCAGAGGTGGTGGCGAAAAATCAACCTATTATGTTTCTGCAGGTTATTATGATGAAACAGGTTTATTTAAAACCGATGGATTACAGCAGTATAACTCTTCTATTAAATATTCGCGGGTAAATTTCAGCTCAGCTTTAACCTTAAAAGCAACTAAAAGCACCACAATTGACTTAGGAATTAAAGGCTGGATATCTAATGGAAATTATCCTGGCACTGGTACGAGTGATATTTTTGCGAACTCGCTAAGAACATATCCAATTTTGTATCCGGTAATGTATCCGGATAATAGAGAGCCCTTTTTATCTACAGGTGGTGGTTTATATAGTTCTTACGGATTGCTTACCAACAGGGGCTATTCTACAACTTATGAAAACCAGATCATGTCTGATATCAGGGTTACGCAAGATTTGGGCAGCCTGGTCAAGGGCTTGTCGTCGCATTTGCTATACTCATTTGATGCAACCAACACCAATACGCTTGCCAGGGGAAAGACGCCGACAACTTACTACGCTACATCGAGAGATGCTGCCGGTAACCTGGTTTACAGCAGCATTAACCCTGGTCAGGATTATCTTTCCTTTTCAAGATCAAACGGAGGGAGTCGCCAGTTTTATTTAGAAGGCGCTATAAACTATGCCCGTACTTTTGGAAAACATAAGTTGGGCGGACTTGCCTTGTACTACCAAAGTGATAAGGTAAGTGCAACAGCTGGAGATTTAATAGGCTCTATCCCTTACCGGAGTTTAGGTGGAGTTGGGCGTGCCACTTATTCTTATGATGACCGTTATTTAGCCGAAGTTACTTTTGGCTATAACGGAGCCGAAAATTTTGCACCTGATAAACGTTATGGTTTTTTTCCTTCTTATGCTGTTGGATGGGTAGTTTCTAACGAAAAGTTTTATGGTAATGCTAACCAGGTTTTCCAGTTAATAAAATTAAGAGCTTCGTATGGAACGGTAGGTAGCAGTAACATTGGCGGAAGGCGTTTTTCTTATATCGGAACTGTGGGTAATACCGCCAGTGCGTATCAATATGGTCAGGTTAGAGGAGATAATGTACTTCAAGGGATAGATATTGCCGATTACCCTGTTGATGCCACCTGGGAAACTGAAAAAGATTTAAATCTGGGCTTAGAGCTTAAAACCTGGAACAATGCGCTGAGTCTCCAATTTGATGTGTTTAGCCGCAAACGGGAGAATATTTTTACGGTAAGAAAGGGTGTTCCTGATTTTGTAGGCGTTAGAAATAACCTCTTGGGGAATTTAGGCAAAACAGAGGCAAAAGGAATTGATTTTACAGGGAATTTTGATAAAAATTTCGGTGCTTTTTCAATGTCTCTGCAAGGTACATTCACCTATAATAAAAATAAAGTGATCGAAGATGATTCGCCTGCTCCGGCCTTTCCATGGCAGGAATCAAGAGGCCAGTCTGTTTTTACAAGAAGCGGATATATTGCTGATGGATTTTATACACAAGCAGAAATAGATAATCCTGCCATAGCCCGAACAACTGGCGTCGTGCAAGCGGGAGATTTAAAATTTAGAGATTTAAGTGGGGATGGTATCATCAACGCCGATGATATAACTTTCATCGGTAAAGATCAGGTACCGCAGATTTTATATGGTTTTGGTGGAACATTTGGTTATAAAGGTTTTTCATTAGGTGCATTTTTTCAGGGGACAGGATCAGTTGATTTCTATTTCGCTAATGAGTTTATGCCTTTTAGAAACGGTTCGGCGAAAGGAAGTTTATATGCCAATGTTTTAGATCGGTGGACTCCCCAGAACCCAAGGCAAGATGCTTTTTATCCGCGTCTTTCGTACGGTGCCGATATCAACCAAAACTATAATACAAATAGTCATTTTTTAATCAATGGACGTTTCCTCAGACTTAAATCCCTTGATTTCGGCTATACTTTTAAAAAGGAAACGATTGCATTTATGGGTTTGCAAAGGCTCAGACTTTATTTCATAGGCTACAACCTCTTCACCATAAGCCCATTTAAATACTGGGATCCTGAGTTAGGAGGGGGTACAGGTTCCGGAGCTCGAAGTTCAGGAACTTCCTATCCCAATATCAAAACTTACAGTTTGGGTGTAAGTGCTACTTTTTAATTTTAAAATCCTTAGGATATGAAAAGAAATATATTTTTTAAAGCAGCGCTCATTTTAGTGTTGATCTGCTCTTTAACTGCCTGTAAAAAATTCCTCGATCAGGTTCCTGATGATAAACAGACTATTGACGATGTTTTCAAAAAGAAGATCGAATCGGAAAAATATCTGGCCGGAGTTTATACCTATATCCGGTCAAATAGCGATTGGAACTCAGGTAACAGCGCAAGTCCATGGGAAGGTTTATCGGATGAAGCTGATGTAACCTATAACGATTATCCAACTTATTCGATGAATTTGGGTAACTGGGATAAAAACCGTGGGGATTATAATTTTTGGATCCATTATTATCAGGGAATCCGCAGGGCATCTTATTTTATGCAACGTGTGCCAGAGAATCCCGAAATCGAACCACAGTTAATCAAACAATATGTTGCCGAAGCAAGGGCATTAAGAGCGTATTTTTATGCTTGTCTTGTAGCTCAATACGGGCCTGTAATCATATTGCCAGATCTGCCTATTCCACCAGACGCTTCTATAGATGATTTTAGTTTTCCAAGAAATAGCTACGATGAATGCGTTAATTTTATTGTTTCTGAACTGGATAAGGCTATTGCTGATTTACCTGCTTCGCAAGGCAATACCCGCGAGTTTGGAAGGTGGAAAAAAGGAATGGCCCTTGCTGTTAAATCGCGCACATTGTTGTATGCGGCAAGCCCTTTGTACAATGGAAATACTGATTATGCCAGTTTTAAAAATCTAGATGGAAAGCTATTGATCAATCAAACATTTGATGTGAACAAATGGAAAAGAGCTGCAGATGCAGCTAAAGAATTAATAGATATGCCCGATTATAGCTTGTACAAAGAGCTGGATGCAAATGGAAATGTAAAGGCTTACGAATCGCTTAAAAATCTTTGGTTAAAAGATTGGAATTCTGAAGTTATCCTATGCCGCTTGGTAGATGATAAAATGTATTCTATTGATAAAAACGGTTCGCCCTATATTCTTGGCGGTTGGTCTTCTTGGGGTGCTACACAACAAGCCGTTGATGCATTTTTTACAGCTAACGGAAGATCGATAGATGATCCCGCATCAGGTTATACCGAAGTTGGAACTACTTCCACTGCGAACAACTATTATGCAACAGGCACCTCAAATATGTATGTGAACAGGGAACCGCGTTTTTATGTGAACATTACTTTCAATCTGAGCAAATGGATCAATAACGCCAGTAACAACAACAGTGGAACCGGATCTTCTCCAATAACGATTCAACTGTATAAAGGTGGAAATAGTGGGCAATACACAGGTCGCAACTGGTCTAGAACAGGTTATGTTGTTCGTAAAATGGTTAATCCAAACAGTAAAGTAGGGCCCGATCAGATTGCAGACAGGGCAGAAATCATTTTCAGATTGGGTGAAATTTACCTCAATTATGCTGAGGCACTGAACGAATATGCACCAGGAAACGCCGATATTAAAAAGTACATTAACCTGATCAGAGAGCGTGCAGGAATTCCGCAATACGGTTCTGCGGCTAATCAGGTACCCGAACCTACAAGTCAGGCCGCCTGGCGCGAAGCCATACGTAAAGAAAGAAGGGTAGAACTTGCATTCGAGAGTTTTAGATATTTCGATACCCGTAGATGGAAAATCGCCGATCAGACCGATGGCGGACCTTTTTATGGAATGGATGTCAATGCGACCACTTCTGCTGATTTTCAAAAGAGGGTGGTGTTCGAGAATAGGGTTTTCTTAAAGAAAAACTACTTGTGGAATATCACTCAATCAGAATTGAACAGAGATAAAAACCTTGTAGGCAACCCTGGCTGGTAACAGCTTTTAAAAGAAAGTTATGAAAAGAATATTTAAAAATAAATATGCTATGGGCATGCTTTGCCTGTTATTCTTGTTCTCTTGTAAAAAGGATCATATAGATAATGTAACCACAACCATATCGCAGCCGATGCTTAGTGCTCCATCAAATAATACGTTGATAAATTTAAGTCCATCAAGCAATGCAGTAGTTACGTTTGAGTGGAACCCTGCAACTACGGGGAATTATACCCTGCCATTTTATAAGGTTGTTTTTGATAAAGAAAACGGCGATTTTTCAAGACCCGCTTACGCTGGGATTCCGGCAAAAGTGGGTACCGATAATAAATTGTCGCTATCTCATAAGGAAATGAATAAAATTGCTGCTGCGGTTGGTATCACCGAACTGGGCAGTGGTAGGGTGAAATGGCAGGTTATCGCTTCAAATGGTGTTATTACAGCAACTTCTGGCTCCGGGATACTCGAGCTTAAGCGTCCGGCTGGCTTTGCAGAAAACCCTGCAGCCGTTTTTATAACGGGTTCAGCAACTGAGGGAGGCGCTGATTTACTCAAGGCTCAATCTTTCAAGAAACTTTCAGATGGTGTATTCGAACTTTATACTTCCCTTAATGCAGGAACATATAAAATGGTTGATAAAACGACTGGAACGCCCCTAAACTTTGTAATTGATGCAGGTATAATTAAACAGGGTACTGAAGTAAGTAGTCCGGCTACTACCAAAACCACTTACCGTATTAATTTAGATTTCAATAAATCGACAGCAACCCTTACGGAAATCCAATCAGTAGGTTTGTGGTTTTCGGGTTATAATAAAATTCAGACCACTTTAACCTACGATGCAGCGGGCATTTGGAAAGGAGTTGACGTACCCATTGCCTGGAAAGTAGAACCCTGGGGTAAAGATGAGCGTTACAAATTTAGGGTGACCGAAAAAGATGCTGCTGGTAATATTACGATAAAGAACTGGGGATCTGCTGTTAAAGATAACGTGAGGGCGACATCTACTAGTCCGGCGAGTTATTTCCTGCTTAAAGAAGTCGATAATTCTCAATACGATTATACCTACAAATTTGCAACAGAAGCACAAAAAACCGATATAGAATTCAGGTTGCAATCAACCGCAGATTATACACACAAAGTAACTTTTAAATAGAATTAACGGCGGTTTTCCATGCGGTTAACCGCTATAACTTTTTATACCATGAAATTATTTTCAAAATACAAAATACTTGGTGCGCTCCTCATTGCGATGTGCTTTTTTGCCTGTAAAAAAGATAAAATTTCGGTAACACCACCTGAGCCTGTCGCACCGCCGGTAGTGGTTAATTGGGGAAAAGCGGCCGACGATGCACAAGTTGCACTTGATGTTCAATTTTACAACAATACCCAAAATTATTATAACCAAAACAATGATGGACACCTTGGATTTAACTATTGGTGGAATGCACATGCTTTAGATGTACATATCGACGCCTATAAAAGAACCAAAGATGCAAGGTACCTCATCAAAATGAAAGCTTTACTAAATGGATGTTATGTTAAAAATGGCAATACCTTTAAAAATACTTTTTACGATGACATGGAATGGTGGGCATTGGCCTGTTTAAGAGCGTATGATGCAACTGGTGATATCGAATATAAGCAGGCTGCAGATCAACTTTGGGCTTGGATTAAGGTTGGATGGACTACTGTTAAAAATGGGGGCATTATGTGGACATCGGGATCTCCTGATTCTAAAAACGCCTGTTCAAATGCTCCGGCGGCAATAATTGCAGCAAGAATGTACCAGTTAGATAAAAAAGCCGATGATTTAGTTTGGGCAAAGAAAATTTATACCTGGATGAAGGCTTATGTAGTTGAGCCTGCCCGTGGAGTGGTTTGGGATGCCTACGGAAATACCAGTGAGGGTGCCCTTTATACCTACAATCAAGGCACCTGGCTTGGTGCCGGTTTAGAATTGTATCTTATTACAAAGGAGCAAAGCTATTTGGACGATGCTGTGCGCAATGCCAATTATGTAATGAATGATGCTGTCAAATTTTCTCCAAATGGTATTTTAAAAGGTGAAAATTCTGGAGATGGCGGATTATTTAAGGGTATCTATATCCGTTATATGGCACAACTACTTTTAAAAAACGTGGTTGATGATTATACTAAAGAGTTATACCTGAAATACCTGAAGCAAAATGGACAAAGCCTATATACGAAAGCGATAAGAACGCCTGAGAATATTTTTGGTTCAGACTGGGCCACTAAACCAAGTGCCAAAGTTGGCGATTGTTCGGTGCAATTAAGTGGGGTAATGCTTTTCGAAACCCTTGATGAATTGAAAAGAGCAGGAATTCTTAAGTAAAAATATCTTGAATAAATCCAAATTAAATATAATGCTTTTAATGTTGTTTGCACTTGTTGCAGGCAGCATTAAATCAAATGCGTTATCAACCTATCCTTTGCCATCAATTTATACAAAATCGATGGTATACACACTGTCATCAGCTGCGGTTAATATACCAGTCGTAAGCTATAACAATAAGTACGATTATGCACACTTTGTAATGGAGGAAGAGCACCTGTCTATAACTGTGGCTTTGCTAAATGAGGATGTGGTAAGTTTTAGTATCAGTCCAAAAAAGTTAAATATTGCAGCAACAAGCAAAGGCAAACAACTTGTGTTTTCAATCAAAAAAGGTAGTTACCTCATCATAAAAATCAATAAAAATAAAGAACTGGTTATTACAGCCGATGCAGAAATAAAAAATAGACCTAAGCCCGTAGGGAAGGGTATTTTTAACGTAATAGATCAGGTTTATAAAGCCGATTCGACAGGGAAATCGATCAGTACCAAAGCTTTACAAAACGCAATAAATGATGCTTCTCAATATAAAAACGGAACAGTCTACATTCCGGCAGGAGTATATAAAGTAGGTAATATCGAACTAAAGAGCAATACAGCTATTTATTTGGAAGCGGGGGCGGTGCTGCTTTTTTCTGACAGAACTAAAGATTATGCGTTAAATGCGAGAAAAGATTCTCAGAAAAGAAACATTACCTGGTGGTTTTTTACCAGTATGGGCGCCAAAAATATCAGATTATTTGGAAACGGAACGCTTGATGGAAATGGAAAGTATGCCACAGAACAACAGAACATCGGGAACCATATTCTCGCCATTACGGGTGCCGAGAATTTTGAACTTGATGGATTGATCATCCGCAATTCTGGTGCCTGGGCAATTATCCCAACCCGCTCTAAAAAGGTGCTGCTCAAAAACTTTAAGTTGTTTAATAGATTCGATATGGGCGAAAATGATGGTGTAGATGTAATCGAATCAGAAAATGTGTTGGTTAAACATGCCATCGGCATTGCGCTTGATGATCCTTTCTCTACCAAAACCTGGGATCAGAATACAGATTTATGCAGAAACTGGCCCGGCAAGCCTAAAGCACAAAAGAATATTGTTTTTGATGATTGCATCTCCTGGACTTACTGTTACGGATTTAAAATAGGGCAAGGGGTGATGCAGCCACAAACGAACATTAAATTTAAAAATTGTGTGGTTTACGATGCTGCCGTTGGCATTGGAATACACCACAAATGGGGAACTGCTTTTGTTAAAAACGTAGTTTTTGATGGCATTGATATCGAGAGATTAAGTTATCAAAATGATGACCACCGCACCTGGGCCATATTTTTTATGCAAAATGGCGATAAGAAAGGAAGTGCGCCAATTTCGAACATTATGGTTAAAAATATTCTGGTTAGAGATGCAGGTAAATCTCCGGGTAAAATTAAAGGAGTAAGTGAAGTGAATAGCTTCAGTCACCTAACATTCAGAAACATACAAATGCCAGCTCTGGATTCACCTGCGCAGAATTTAAAAGAATTAAAAATGACAGATATTGCTTTTGCTGATGACATCAAAGTATCAGCCCGGTAATACATAACGAATTTAAACCAATGAAAAATATTAATCTAATATTTCTAATCACTGTTACTGTTTCAATTTGTACGCAAACTTTTGCCCAAAACAAATATTTTAAAAATTGGCCAAATGGTATTTCTCCATTAGAGGTAGGAAATAAATTAAGTAAACGTTACCTGGAAACACCACACACTAATTTTGGTTTTTCGACCCCACCAAGCTCGATTACCTATTCCGAAGTTTGTGCCTGGTATGGCGCACTAAAGTTTGCATCTGTTACCCGTAATAAATTATTGTCAGATATGCTGGAGCAGCGTTTTCGGCCCTTGTTATATGAGAAAAAAAATCTTCAGCCCAGGCCAGATCATGTTGATCCGAATATTTTTGGAACCCTTCCCTTAGAACTTTACATGCAATTTAAAAACCCTGTTTATTTGGATATGGGGAAATGGTTTGCAGATCAGCAGTGGACAATGCCTTCAAAAGCAAAGCAAGCTTATAAAGTGCTTTTGGATAAAGGTTTAACCTGGCAAACCCGGATGTGGATTGATGATATGTATATGGTTACCAACATTCAGGCGCAGGCTTATCGTGCAACAGGCGATCGGAAATATATTGATCGTGCAGCGCATCAGATGACCGTTTACCTCGATTCTATACAGCGCCCTAACGGATTGTTTTACCATGCACCGGATGTACCATTTTTTTGGGGAAGAGGAAACGGCTGGATGGCGGCAGGAATGACCGAATTGCTTAGTGCTTTGCCCAAAGATAATGCCGACCGGCCAAAGATATTAAAGGCTTACCAAACCATGATGGCAAGTTTAAAACGGTATCAAACCAAGGATGGGATGTGGTTACAGTTGGTTGATGATCAGGCCAGCTGGCCCGAAACTTCGGGAAGCGCCATGTTTACCTTTGCCTTTATTACCGGAGTAAAAAATGGATGGTTGAATGAAGAAGAATTTGGTCCATTGGCACGCAAAGCCTGGATTGCGTTAACTAAGTACATCAATACTGATGGAGATGTGAGAGAAGTTTGCCAGGGTACAAATAAGGAAAACAGCAGGCAATATTATTTAGATAGGCAGAGAATTACCGGAGATATGCATGGCCAGGCCCCGGTTTTATGGTGTAGTTTTGCTTTGTTAATCAAATAATTTAACAGAAGAGATGCGATAAAAACTTTATTATGAGTGCAAAGATAGAAATAAGTGTTTTATGAAAATTAATAGAAGACAGGTGATAAAAGGTAGCATAGCCTTGCTCTCAACATCCCTATTTAGCGCAGCACCTACTTACGCTATAAATTATACTGCAGAAGAACAAGAATCGGCATATTTAGTTATAAATGCAGGCGTAGGAGGTAACAATACCGCCGATCTTTTAAACAGGGTAGAAGAAGATTGTTTACGTCTACATCCTAAACTGACTATTTTGATGATAGGTACCAATGATATGAACAGCGTTAAATATATCCCTATTGATGAATATGAACGTAATTTAGATACCTTGGTAAAAAGGATAAAATCAAACGGCAGTAAAGTGTTGTTAATGACTATACTACCTGTTTACGAAGCGCATTTGCTTACCCGCCATCCAGCCCAATTTTACCAACCCGAAGGTGTAGCGGGACGAAGAATGCAGGTAAACAATGTAATCAGAAAAATTGCTGAACGACAAAAGACACACTTTTTCGACCTTGGGCATCGGTTTTCAGCGATAGGCAAAATCGGAACGGATAAAGATTCGTTGATCCAAAATATAGCCAACAGCAATAAAACAGATGGCATACACCCCACAGCCAATGGTTATCGGTTTATTGCAATCACGGTTTACGATTATATAATTGACCATCGGTTGCCAAAAACAAATATTGTTTGTTTTGGAGATAGCATTACCAAAGGGGATGGAACAATAGATAAAGATAGTTACCCTGCTTATTTAATTAAACTTTTAACCGCACCATAATATGGAAAGCTTGATTAAGAAAAACCTGATAGGTTTGACAATATTACTTTTTACACGGCTATCGGCTTTTAGCCAGTCGTATAAAGCAGACATTATTGTTTATGGTGGAACATCGGCCGGTATAATTGCAGCCGTACAAGCTACCAAAATGGGTAAAAGCGTTATCATAGTTTCGCCCGACGGCCATCTTGGTGGTTTATCATCTTCAGGCTTGGGTTTTACAGATACGGGAGACAAATCCGTAATTGGTGGCCTCGCCAGAACATTTTATCAAAAGGTTTATCAGCATTACCAGCAAGCTAGTGCCTGGAAATGGCAGAAAAAAGAAGAATACGGCAACAAAGGACAGGGTACACCTGCTATTGATGGAACGGACCGTACCATGTGGATTTTTGAACCTCACGTTGCCGAGCAGGTTATGGAAGATTTTGTTAAAGAAAATAAATTAAAAATTTACCGCGATGAATGGTTAGAGCGAAAACAGGGCGTAAAAATGAAAGATGGTAAGATTATCAGTATCAAAACCTTATCTGGCAAAATTTTTAGTGCAAAGATGTATATCGATGCTACTTATGAAGGTGATTTAATGGCTGCAGCTAAAGTAAGTTACCATGTGGGCAGGGAAGCAAACGATACCTATAACGAACAGTGGAATGGCATACAGGCCTTGGTTTTTCAGCATGCGCATTATTTTAAAAATAATATCGATCCCTATAAAATTCCTGGTGATAAAAAAAGCGGCCTGTTAATGGGTATTTCTACTGATCAACCTGGACCGAACGGAACGGCAGATCATAAACTTCAGGCCTATTGTTATAGGATGTGCCTGACCAATAAAGCCGAAAACAAAATAGCGTTTCCAAAACCAGACCGCTACAATGCCATGGATTACGAATTGCTGTTAAGGGTGTTTAATGCCGGTTGGGACGAACTTTTTAATAAATATGATCCTATTCCGAACCATAAAACAGATACCAATAACCATGGACCATTTAGTACCGATTTTATTGGAATGAATTATGCCTATCCTGAAGCAGATTACACAAAACGGAAAGAAATTATCAAAGCCCACGAAAATTATCAAAAAGGATTAATGTACTTCATGGCCAACGATCCAAGGATGCCCGAAAAAATTCAGCAGCAGGTTAAAAAATGGGGCTTGGCGAAAGACGAATTTAAGGATAACGGAAACTGGCCATATCAGCTTTATGTGCGAGAGGCGAGGAGAATGATTGGAGATTTTGTGATGACCGAGCATGAAGTACTCGGCAAAAAAGAAGTGGCTAATCCGATAGGGATGGGCTCTTACGCCTTGGATTCTCATAATGTGCAACGTTATGTTACGCCCGAAGGTTATGTGCAAAATGAAGGTGATATCGGCGTTAAAGCATCGAAACCTTACAGTATTTCCTATCAGGCCATTATACCCAAAAAGACTGAATGCAAAAATTTACTGGTTCCCGTTTGTTTGTCATCATCTCATATTGCGTACGGATCTGTACGCATGGAGCCTGTATTTATGATCCTGGGTGAATCAGCTGCCACTGCCGCATCCTTGGCTATCGATCATAAAATCAACATTCAGGATGTAAACTACAATGAATTAAAAAACTTGTTGTTAAATCAAAAGCAGTGTTTAACTTTAGCAAACTAAAACGATTTATTAACCTTAAAATGTAAGAACCAAAAATTTTTATTAAACAAACAAACTTTAAAATGAAAAAATATCTGTCGCTTGCCGCATTAATGCTGGTTTTTACAATAAAACTCTTTAGCGCCCCTATAGAGCTCCTATCTCCAGATAAACGGATCAAAATATCGGTAGCCATTAAAGAAAAAATTGGCTACGCTGTTACATTTAATGGTGATCCTTTATTAGCCGATTCCTATTTACAGTTAAATCTGGCTCAGGCAAAGCTTGGTGAGCATGCAAAATTGATCAAAAAAACATTTTCATCAATAAACACCAGTTCAAATCCTGTGGTACCGCTTAAAAATGCCACAGTGATTAACCATTATAACTTGTTAAGGTTAGATTTTAAAGGCGATTTTAGTGTAGAATTTCGAGCATATAACGATGGGATAGCTTACCGGTTTATTACCAATAAAAAAGACTCGATCATTATAAACAGCGAAGATGTACACCTTAATTTTAATAATCCGGTTAAAGCGGCTTATTTAGAAACAGGCGGTTTTAAAACTTCGTATGAGATTTTATACCGCCAAAACGAGCTGGGAAAAGTGAATAAAGAGAAGATGAGTGTATTACCAATATTGTTCAACACAGGAAAATATAAAACACTTTTATCTGAAGCAGATCTATACGATTACCCTTGTTTGTTTGTAAAAGCAACAAATGATAAGGCAGTTGATGCCATTTTTCCAAAGGTACCATTGGCTTTTGGAGAAGATGGAGACAGAAGTCAGAAAATTTTAAAAGAAGCCGATTATATTGCAAAAACAGCAGGTAAAAGATCGTTTCCATGGCGTTTTTTGGTCATTACCGATAAGGATACACAACTGGCTGCTAACGAAATGGTTTATAAGTTAAGTACACCTAACCAGTTACAAGATACCAAGTGGATAAAACCTGGCCAGGTAACCTGGGAGTGGTGGCATAATGCCTATGTATATGGCGTGGATTTTAAATCGGGTTATAACCAGGATACTTATAAATATTATATCGATTTTGCTTCAAAATTTGGCATTCCTTACATCATTATGGACGAGGGATGGGCAAAAACAACACTTAATCCTTTCGAACCTAATCCAACCATTAACCTGCAAGAGCTAATTGCTTATGGTAAACAAAAAAATGTAAAAATTGTACTTTGGTTTACCTGGCTGGCAGTCGAAAATAACTTTAACATTTTCGAAACCCTGGAAAAATGGGGAATTGCAGGAGTGAAAATCGATTTCATGGATAGGAGCGATCAGTGGATGGTAAATTACTATACCCGTGTAGCTAAAGAGGCGGCTAAACACCATATATTGGTCGATTTTCATGGTGCATTTAAACCAGCTGGTTTGGAAGTAGCTTATCCCAATGTGCTCTCTTATGAAGGCGTTATAGGTATGGAACAAAATATTGGAGGCGGTTTGGCCACGCCAAACAACAATTTATTCCTTCCATTTTTGCGTAATGCAGTGGGGCCGATGGATTACACACCTGGGGCCATGCGTTCGGCACATAAAGAGGATTATAAACCTAGCTGGGTAAATACCATGAGCATTGGTACCAGGGCGCATCAGCTGGCCATGTATATTGTTTTTGAAAGTGGTTTTCAAATGTTGGCCGATAATCCTTTTAACTATTTAAGAGAGCCCGAAACCACTTCGTTTATTACCAGCGTTCCTGTAACCTGGGATGAAACTAAAATCCTGGATGCAAGCGTTGGCGAATATATCGTTACAGCTAAGCGTAAAGGCGACAAATGGTTTATTGGTGCAATGGGCAACGATCAAAAACACGACTTGAAAATTGAAACAGGTTTTTTGAAACCAAATGCAAATTACCAGATCACCCTGATCAAAGATGGCATCAATGCCGATTTTCAGGCAATGGATTTTAAACGCATCGTAAAACCAATTAAAGCAGGGGAAACGATCGATATCAATATGGTAAAAGACGGTGGGTTTGTTTCTGTAATAGAGCAAGTTAAATAACAATAATTAATGTTTTTATTTAAGTAGCTTATCAGTTAAATAAGCTCCTTTTTTATTGGATGAAGTAGCAACTATACCAAAGGATAGCACTATCCTCTGGTATAGTAGTAGCTTTTTGATACTTCGTATCTATAATTTTGCCAGACATAAAAAGGCAAAAAAAATGAAAATATTACATCTTATATCGAGCCCAAGGGGCGAAGCATCATTCAGTATTAAATTGGGAAATGCGATTGTTGAAAAATTACAGGCTGCAAATTCGGGAAGCACTTTAACTACACATGATCTTACCAATACCCCATTTCCACATTTGGAAGAGGTACACATCAATTCTTTTTTTACACCGCAAGAAAATCACACGGCAGAATTTTCGGAAGCGATAAAACATTCAAATGAGGCCATTGCCGAACTTAAAGAGGCTGATGTGATTGTAATCGGTGCGCCGTTGTATAATTTTGGTATTCCTTCTACTTTAAAAGCATGGATCGATCATATTGCACGTGCCGGTCAAACCTTCAGCTACTCAGAAAAAGGCCCTGAGGGTTTAGTAAAAAACAAAAAAGTATATCTGGCGATTTCTTCCGGAGGTGTATATTCAGAAGGGCCAATGAAACCTTATGATTTTACAGAATCTTATCTAAGATCGGTTCTTGGTTTTATGGGTATGACTGATATTACCGCATATCGCGCAGAAGGCCTAAGCATCCCAGGCTTAAAGGATGTGGCTTTGGATAAAGCAATCGAAAGTATAGCCATTTAAGTGGCTTATTAGTTCATTGGTCATTAGTCCTTTGGCAAATTGGTTGATTGTTCAAATCGACTAAGGGCTGGGGGCTAATGACTTTGGACTAAAAAATTATGCTACTAAATATTTCTCAACCCTGCTTGCAAAATCATTCAAATCGAATGGTTTGTTGATGAAATCTTCAGCATCACATTTGGCCTTAACTGTGTTCAAGTGGTTATTAGCCGACATCATCATGACCGGAATATCATGTGTTTTAATATTTCGCTTTAGGGTATTGCAGATGTCCAACCCGTTTCCATCTGGTAACATAATGTCAAGGATTACCATATCTGGCAGGTGTTTACTCATTTGAAACCAAAAATCGTTGGTGTTAGGGCAGGTCTTTACCTCGTAAAGTTCTTCGATTAACAAAAATTCGATGATTTCCCTGATACTCGGATTGTCTTCCACTACATATATGCACTTTTTCATAAGCTCTATTTTATTATATAGATAACTAGTCTAGCTATCAGATGTTTAAGATAGTTATGCACAATACTGGAGTTATTAACCTTTTTGCAGGCAGTGTCATGCGTTTCTATAATTTTTGTGCTGACTAAAAAAAATATAAAAATAAATTTTGATACTAATTTTTTTAGTATAGATTTGCTTTTGAAGAGACAGGATACAGGAGATATCATAAAGATAATCCGATGTATTTAATTGATGATTTTAAACAAAAAGCTACTTGCTTGGTTTGTTTGCTGATATATTTATTTTCTATGACCGTTACCGTTTTAGCCATATTCGAAACAGATTTTAGACCAGATCTTTCATTAGGTAAAATCATGAATGAAAGACTGAGGATTGCTGCTGCAGATCTGCAGGACATTCATTTACAACATTTACAGGCCATTGGGCAACGGAGTGATGATTTGGTGGTATATATAAGTTATAACCCCAAATATAAAATAAGATGGCGTGTTGTTAACGATGTGCCAGAGGATGTAGAAAACTTTGTAGCGCAAACCTGCGGTAATTTAGGTTACATCCATTGGAAAACAGCTTCTATTAATGTTTTTAAAGGAAGTGAATAAAAAAAGACTTCTATCGTGTATTTTATCGCGGTCGTCGTGTAAGTGGGAATCTTAATTAGATAAATTTACTGTTATGATGAATAGAAGTATAGATGTTAAAAATAAGTAGATGGTATGAAAGATGCTGAACTAAATTCAGCATGACGAATCGTCTAGTTATAACCTGATAATCAATAAAAAACGAGTTACCATTGGCAACTCGTTTTTTATTACAAGGTAGGGGACGTTAAACTAAAAATCCTCCGCCCAATAAATCATTTCCTTCGTAAAATACCGCCGATTGTCCTGGTGCAATTGCTGAAACATTATGATCGAACACCACACGCATTTTATCTTTTTCCTGAACAATTGTACTTAACATACCCGCATCTTTGTAGCGGATTTTGGTAATCACATCATTCATTGGTTCTTCAATGCTTGCATATTTAATCAGGTTAATGTTGCGTACCATGGCTTCGCGGCGTTCAAGTTCGTCAGCTTTACCCAAAACTACAGTATTGCTTTCTGGGAGGATCTGCGTTACAAACATGGGCTCGCCAAAGGCAACGCCTAAACCTTTACGTTGACCAATGGTGTAAAAAGGATAACCTTTATGTTGCCCAACGACCATTCCATTACTTAAAATAAAATTTCCGCCGGCTACTCTGTCTTCTAAATCTTCTACTTTATGTTTTAAAAAAGCCCTGTAATCGTTATCCGGAACAAAACAGATTTCGTAACTCTCCGATTTTTTTGCCAGTTCTTCCTGTCCCATATCCAAAGCCATTTGTCTGATTTCAGATTTCGCGAAACTGCCCAAAGGGAATTTGGTACGCGAAAGGTTTTCTTGCGAAACACCCCACAGCACATAAGATTGGTCTTTATTTTCGTCTTTTCCTTTTGAAATTACATAACGGCCGCTGTCTTGCTGACGGATATTGGCATAATGCCCTGTTGCGATAAATTCGCAATCGAGTTTATTGGCACGTTTTAACAGTGCTTCCCATTTAATATGCGTATTGCACAAAACACATGGATTTGGAGTTCTTCCGGCAAGGTATTCATCAACAAAATTATCAATTACGTAATCGCCAAATTCATCCCTGATATCAAGGATATAATGGGGGAAGCCATAGTTTACAGCAAGCGTACGGGCATCATTGATGCTATCTAATGAGCAACAGCCAGTTTCCTTACTGCTTCCACCAGAAGTAGCATAATCCCAGGTCTTCATGGTTAATCCAATAACTTCATAACCCTGCTCATGCAACATTACAGCCGCTACCGAACTATCAACCCCGCCACTCATGGCAACCAGAATTCTACCGTGTTTACTCATCTTAAAAATATTGGATGCAAAAATAAGGTTTATTTAGCTGAAATTATTTAAAGCAAGTCAGTTACTTGTAAAAAGCGGTTGTTAAATTGCTTCTGCTTATCACTTAGACGCCCTAAAGTGGTTTCAGCTGGCCAGTAATGTCGTCTGTGGCCTTTGGCAATAAAAAAGAACACGTATAAACCTCGCAGGTTTTAAAAACCTGCGAGGTTTGAATCACAATAAGTTGTATCTTCAAGCTTATAAAATGTATTTTTTGTTTTACTTAAACGTTTTAGTGTTCTGATTTATGCATATTTGAAGATAAATTAATACCTTAGAATTTTCAACAAAACAAGCTAAATTTTAAAAGATATGATTAAAAAGATTATCCTGCCTTGTCTTTTGCTATCAGCCCTGGTTACATCGGCACAGCAGAATCTGATGCAGTATGTTAAGCCCATTATTGGTACCTCTAAAATGGGGCATACCTATCCTGGCGCAACAGTCCCGTTTGGTTCTGTACAACTCAGTCCCGAAACGGATACTTTATCTTACGAAGTAAACGGGAAATACAATGGCGATGTATACAAATACTGTGCGGGTTATAAATATGAAGATAAAACCATTACCGGCTTTAGTCATACTCATTTTAGCGGCACTGGGCACTCCGATCTGGGTGATTTTCTCATTATGCCTACACAAGGTAAATTACAGTTGAATCCTGGTACTGCATCAGATCCGAAAAGTGGTTACCGTTCTGCATTTTCGCATACCAATGAAGTTGCAGAGGCTGGTTATTACAAAGTAAAATTAGATGATGATAATATTACCGCCGAATTAACTTCGACCACGAGGGTAGGGATGCACCAATATACTTTCCCTAAATCAGATCAATCGCACATTATTCTCGATCTGATGGCTGGTATTTACAATTACGAAGAAAAAACGGTGTGGACTTACGTTCGCGTAGTGAACGATACCCTGATTACCGGTTACCGCCAAACCAATGGATGGGCCAGAACCAGAACTGTTTATTTTGCCATGAGCTTTTCAAAAGCTTTTAAGAGCTACGGACGTAAAAGTTATGATGCCAAACAGGCTTATAGAGGCTTTTGGGGCAAGTTTAATCAGGAACAGAATTTTCCTGAAATTGCCGGTAAAAAACTAAAAATGTACTTCGATTTCGATACCCAGGAAGGAGAGAAGATTAAAATTAAATTTGCTTTATCGCCGGTTAGCCAGGAAAATGCTTTGCAGAATATGCGTGCAGAAATTTCGGGCTGGGATTTCGAAAAAGTGAAGGCTCAGGCACAGGCTACCTGGAATAAAGAATTGAATAAAATACAGATAACTACTTCTAACGATAATAAAATCAATTTTTACACCGCTTTATATCATGCTTTTATCAACCCAACAACCTATACCGATATTAATGGCGAGTATAAAGGATTAGATCAAGGGGTACATAAAGCCGAGGGCTTTACCAATTACACCACATTCTCGCTTTGGGATACTTACAGGGCCTTACATCCATTTTTTAATATTATACAACCGGGCCGCAGTAATGATATGGTAAAATCGATGATGGCGCATTACGATCAAAGTAGTTTGCATATGTTGCCAATCTGGTCGCATTATGCCAACGATAACTGGTGTATGAGCGGCTACCATAGTGTTTCTGTAATCTCTGATGCGATTATTAAGGGCACCTACAATGGCGATGCAAACAAGGCATTAGATGCCTGTATTGCAACAGCAAAACACCGCGATTACGAGGGAATTGGCTATTATATGGATAAAGGTTATATCCCGGCAGAAAAATCGGGCATTTCGGTTTCCAATAACTTAGAATATTCTTACGATGACTGGTCGATTGCTCAACTGGCCAAGAAATTAAACCGCCTGGATGTTTACGACGAATTTATCAAACGTGCTAACAACTGGAAAAACAACTACGATAGTGCTACAGGTTTCATGCGTCCTAAATTGGCAGATGGCTCTTTTAAAAAGCAATTCGATCCAAAAGATACCGAAGGACAAGGTTTTATCGAAGGAAATAGCTGGAACTACAGTTTCTTTGTTCCGCAGGATCCAGCTTCGCTGATTGAAATGATGGGCGGCAAAAAGAAGTTTGCTACCCGTTTGGATACTTTGTTTACCATGCATTTACCCGACGAGTTTTTTGCGCATACCGAAGATATTACCCGTGAAGGTATTATTGGCGGGTATGTACACGGTAACGAACCTGCACACCATATCGCTTACCTTTACAACTGGACCGATCAGCCATGGAAAACCCAGGCGCAGATCCGTCACATCTTAAACATGCAGTACAAACCTACTGCTGATGGTTTAGGTGGAAATGACGATTGTGGGCAGATGAGCGCCTGGTATATGTTCTCTTCATTAGGCTTTTATCCGGTATCACCAGGTTCTGATGTATATTCATTAGGTAGTCCACTGGTTAATAATGCGGTAATTAACTTAGAAAACGGTAAAACATTTACTGTTGAGGCCATTAAACAGAGCGATAAAAATGTTTATGTGGAGAAAGTTTTACTGAACGGCAAAGAAATTACCGATCATAAAATCAAACATGCAGATATTACCAACGGCGGAAAGCTTACTTTTTACATGAGCGCAAAACCTAAAAAATAATTTTTCTCATCCCTGTACAAATTAAACCGTTGACTAATTTTAGTTAGCGGTTTTTTTGTTTACCCTTTGAATGTCGTCTTTTCGAGCGGAGTGCAACGTAGTTGAGAGCCGAAGGCTTTGCGAAGCAAAATCTGTCTCGAGATAGATCTCTCCTCCGAAGGAGTTCCCTTGGAACATTCCCCTGTGTTCCAGTCGAGATGACGATCATTCTATTGGAAAGTCATTCAGGGACTGTTTTAATGCCTCCGTGGCTAAAAATATACGCCAAATCTTTAAAGCAATATCACCAAACTACCCGCTACAATCATCCCGCCACCAATTAATGTTTTAGTATCAATCGGTTCTTTTAAGATCAAAAAAGCCAAACCCATTGCAATGGCTACACTTAACTTATCAATCGGGGCTACTTTAGAAACATTACCCGTTTCGATCGCTTTAAAATAGAAAATCCACGATAAGCCCGTTGCCAATCCCGATAAACCTAAAAATAGCAGGTTATTTTTACTCAAAGTTTTAAGCTGGGAAATTTCTCCGGTTGCTAAGATAATGCCCCAGGCAATAAACAGGATGACTATCGTTCTGATAGCCGTTGCCACATTGCCATTAACGCCTTTGAGTCCAACTTTAGCTAAAATAGCCGTTGCAGCAGCAAACAAAGCAGAGAGTATTGCATAAAATTTCCACATGATTTAATTTTTAATTTAAAATACAAAACATTTATACACTAAGTAAAACATCGAATCTATAGAAATTCTGTAGTGCGTTAGCGTAGGTTTAAAAATAAATTTTGATATCCGATTTATCTATCGTAATATTGCGATATAGAATTATGGGACTTACCAAAACAGAAATCTTCACCGAAGAGCAGAATCAAATGGCAGCGTTATTAAAAGCGATGGCACATCCCGCACGGATTGCGATTCTTCAGCGTATCCTTAAATCGAATACCTGTATCTGTGGCGATTTAGTTGAGGAACTCGGCTTAGCTCAGGCGACCATTTCTCAGCATTTAAAAGAACTTAAAAATGCAGGCATTATACAAGGCACTATCGAGGGGGTGAGTATTTGCTATTGTATAGAACCTAAAACCTGGAAGTTATTACAAACACAGCTGGGCAATTTTTTTGCCTCATATAAAGGCGGGCAGAACTGCTGTTAAAATTTTTTATTTAAATCAATCGTTAAATTGCAATATTATGATCAATGCATCTTTTACAGAATGGAGCAGCTTTAAGGCTGAGCTTCAGCAACATCCAGAATTGGTATTACAGTTTCAATATTCCCCAGGTAAATGGGTAAATGCCAATTATCACATCACCGAAATTAAACAGGCACCGATTGTCTCGGTAGATTGTGGAGGTGTGATGAACGCCTGGACTGAAATTATTGTACAGTTATGGGAACCTACCGAACAAGAAACGGGTAGGGCGATGCAAGTGAAAAAAGCATTATCCATTATAAATTTGGTAGAAAGCAAACTGCCCCTAAACCCTAATGGAATTGTGAAAATTGAATTTGGCAATTCTGCGTTCGATACGAGGCAGATGTTTCCAGGTGAATTTAAAATTGATGGGCAAAACCTGGTTTTGGATCTTACACCCGATGTTACCCAATGCAAAGCGATTAACCGTGGCGGAAGCTGTGGCACCACCGAAACCGGTGAAGAATGTTGTGCACCTGCTCAGCCCGAAAAAGCAAAAGTAGAACTGGTTAATCTAGTAGCTGATCAAAATAGCTGTTCTCCGGGGAGTGGATGTTGTTAATGATTCAAAATTTATAGGAATGAAAAATGTATTGGTACTTTGCACCGGAAATAGTTGCAGAAGTCAACTGGCAGAAGGTTATTTGAAACATTTCGCTCAAAATACGGCTAAAATTTACAGTGCCGGTATAGAAGTTCATGGCGTTAACCCAAGAGCGATAAAAGTAATGGCCGAAGATGGAATTGACATTTCTAATCAAACCTCAAACAATATTGAGGAGTATTTTAATATGCCTTTCGATTATGTAATTACCGTTTGCGATCATGCGAAAGAAAGTTGTCCATATTTCCCCACGCAGGCTATAAAAATGCACCATAACTTCCCTGATCCTGCAAAAGCCGTAGGTACCGACGAAGAAATCATGGCCGAATTTAGAAAGACAAGGAATCTGGTAAAGGTTTACGTGGAAGATTTTGTGAATGAAAACATAATAGCTTAACAAAATTATCACGGATCAATAGCTATTTATCCGTGATAATTTTAATAATATTGTTATTTATATTTTGAAGTAAGTGACCAGATGTTTTAACGAAGATAACGTCACCCTGAATTTATTTCAGGGTCTTTCATCTAAAAATAGATGCTGAATTAAATTCAGCATGACGTTACGATTGGAGATACCGCATATAAGGCCATTTCAAGAACAATTGAATTTGATTATTATGCATCTACCTCATCAAAATTAGTGGCAGTTGCTAAATATTTCCAATTGGCCATATCCCTTTGTACATCTGCAATTTTTGCATCAGCTACCTGATAAGCATCAGGGCCTAAGAATAAATGAAGCGGTGGATTTTCACTTTTTGAAGCTTCAATAATCACCTCAACTGCTTTGGCCGGATCGCCTGGCTGTTGATTATTGATGTCGTTCTGATGTGCCGCTTGCGAGTCGCGTACCTCTTTGTAGGCATCAATTGGTTTATTCGGTACCGCTAATGATCCTTCAGTTAGGAATGCTGTTCTGAAATAACCCGGCTCTACAATCGTTGCTTTGATTCCCATCGATTTTACTTCAGCCGCCAACGATTCGGTAAAGCCAACCACTGCAAATTTTGTAGCGCAATAAATTCCGAAACCAGGGAAGTTACCTGAAAAGCCACCGATTGAAGAAATATTGAAAATGTGACCTGATTGTTGTTTCCGTAATTGAGGAAGTGCCTTTCTGATGACGTTTAACGAACCAAAAACGTTCACATCGAAATTTTGGCGTGATTCTTTATCGCTTAACTCTTCTAAAGCACCCAGCATGCCATAGCCTGCATTGTTTACCACCACATCAACCTGACCGAATTTGCTGATCGTTTGGCTAATTGCCGCTTCTACACTGCTTTCGTCGATCAAATCAACAGCTAGTGGTAAAAAGTTTTCATGTTCACCAACTGCGTTAATTAAATCGTTCAGGTTTCTTGAAGTTGCAGCAACGCTAAGGCCATTGCTTAATAATGTTTTTACTAATGTAAGTCCCAGGCCTTTTGATGCGCCTGTTACAAACCATACTTTTTGATTTTCCATAATGTTTTTGTTATTGAATTAATTTTCGTCGAAATCTGTTGAAATTGTAATGGCTTTCCAGTCTCTAAATTCCTTTTGTAGTGATTCTAACTTGTTGCTTGCTCTTTGAAAAGCGTCGTTCCCTAAAAGTAAATGAAGGGGTGGATTAGGCATACTTGCCAATGAGATCATTGCAGCAGCAGCTTTCTCGGGGTCGCCGATCTGCTGACCATCCATTTTTAGGTATTTGCTGTGTATTGCCCGCACTTCTTCGTATTCGGCAATTGGATTAGCAGCCAAAATCAGCGAGTCAGTAGTTAAGAAACTTGTTCTGAATGCACCTGGAGCCACGACAGTTACTTTTATGCCAAATTCTTTTAGGTCTTCTGCCGATACTTCTGATAATGCAATCACAGCCGATTTTGCTGCAGCATATACCGCCCAGCCTGTTGCGCCTGCAATACCTGCAATTGATGCAATGTTGATGATATGTCCGGCTCGTTGTGCCCTTAAATAAGGTGAAGCTTTTCTGATGACATTCAGTGTTCCGAAAACGTTAACATCAAAACTGTTGCGTGTTTCCGCATCGCTAAGTTCTTCAATACTGCCTCCGATTCCGTAACCTGCATTATTGATGACCACATCGATTCTTTCGAATTTTGTAACAGTCGCTTTTATCGCATCCTCGACGCTTTGTTCATCGGCCAGGTTAACGGCTAGAGGAAGGAATTTTCCGCTATCATTATTTACTGCTTTTTTAAGTTCACTGATATTTCTTGATGTGGCTGCAACATATTGGCCAGCATTTAGCAACTGATGAACCAAACTTAATCCTAAGCCCTTTGAAGCTCCGGTAATAAACCAAACTTTTTTCTTGCCCATAGTTTTTCCTTTTTGTTAAGACAAAATTACAGTGCAAATGAATTCGTTTTATTACGTTAATCAAACTTATGATTACGAAATTCAAACAATTCGGTAAGAAGTAGGGGTGTGGTTAGTTAGTTTTTTAAAAAAGTTATTGAAATGGGTAGGCTCTTCAAAACCGAGGCAATAACCTATTTCTGATATATTCCAGTCGGTATGCTTGAGTAAAGCTTTAGCTTCACTTAATAAACGCTCAGTAATATAATGTGTAGTGGTTTTGCCGGTGGTTTCTTTAATTGCACGGTTTAAGTGGTTTACATGTACCGAAAGTTGCGAAGCATAATCTTTGGCTGAGCGCATGGTAAGCCTTTGCGTAGTTGTTTCGATGGGAAATTGACGCTCTAATAACTCCGTAAAAACAGAAGTGATCCTTGTATTGGCATCAATATGTTTAAATAGCGTTTCAGATGGCTGTGTTTTTAGTGCAAAGTGTGTAATCTCAGTAATATAGTTTCTGAGCAGGTCGTATTTATAGATGTAATCGGTATTGATTTCCTCAAACATTTTATCGAAAATGCTTTCTATTTGAGCATCTTGTTTTTCATTTAAAATATAAGCTGGTTTTCCGCCAGGTACGAACATGGGTAAATCACCAATGTTTCCACGGATCTTTTCGGTAAAAAAAGCTTCCGTAAAAATACAGAAATAACCTGTAACCTCACTTTGTTTACCACTGGCCAGTTCCCAGGTGTAAGGTACAAGCGGATTGAAGAAGATTAATGCAGTGCCATTAATCTCAATGCTTTTGTCGGCATAATGATAAACGTTATGTCCGCGGGTTAGGCAGATTTTGTAATAATCCCTGCGGTTATAACTCATGGGCTTATGATCATCCCTTAAACAATCTTCTAACTTGAAAACGTTAAAATGCCCTACACCGTTCCGTAGGTTGTCTGGTAAGAAACTAAATTTGTTCTGGTAAAAATCTTCAATGGTTTCAGGCTTGTTCATAAATCAAAGTTACAAAATTCAAACCTAAAATAAATTGTTATAATTAAAAGGAGATTTCGATGATAAAAATATTTGGATTAAATATACCGATTGGTATATATTTGCATCATCAATTTAAAAGAACATGACCAAGGCTGAAAAAACGAGAAATTTCATTGTAGAGAAAACGGCGCCTATTTTTAATATGAAAGGTTATGCGGGCACTTCTTTGAATGATATTACTGCTGCCACAGGCTTAACCAAAGGCAGTATTTACGGTAACTTCGCCAATAAGGATGAAGTAGCGCTGGCGGCTTTTGATTATAACCTGAAAAATGTTTCATCGAGGATAGATGCTGACATGAACAAACAAGTCAGCATAAAGGATAAGCTTTTGGTATACATCAATATTTACCAAAAATTTATCGATGGTTCAGTATCAGAAGGAGGCTGCCCTGTTTTAAATACTGCAGTTGACGCTGATGATACCCATCCCGAATTGCGGGAAAAAGTTTTGAAAGCAGTTTTAGGCTGGAAAAATAAAATTGCTAAACTGATTGAATCAGGTATTTCTGCCAAAGAAATCAATGCAGATCACAATCCAGAGCAGGTAGCACTAACAATTATTGCGATAATAGAAGGTGGCATCATGATTTCGAGGTTGACCGAAAAACCAGCACACTGGAATTTAATTATGGATTCGTTAAAAAAATATATCAATAGCCTCGGCTAAAAATTTTTAAACTAAAATATACCGATTGGTATTTTATTATGAAAAGAACCAGAACAATAACTTGGGAAGACCCTATGAAAGGAGCGAAGGAAGCTATGCAGATGGATGGTGTTGATTATCTGCAGGCCATGAGCGATCATAAATTTCCGCTGCCGCCATTGTTGCATACCTTGGATTTTAGTGTAAGCCTGATCGAAAAGGGCAATGTGGTTTTTGAATTTACCCCTCAGGAGTTTCATTACAACCCAATTGGCACTGTGCATGGCGGGGTAATCACTGCTATTTTAGATTCTGCTATGGGCTGTTCGGTCCATTCACTTTTACCTGCCGGAAAAGGATATACCACTTTAGAGTTGAAGGTAAATTTCCTGAAAGCCGTTACCATCCAAACCGGGAAACTAAAAACCGCAGGGAAGGTGATCAACCTTGGTGGACGTACCGCCTTGGTAGAGGCGCAATTAGTTGATGAAAATAATAGCGTTTATGCTCACGCGGTGAGCACTTGTTTAATCTTAAAATTTTAAAAAAAAACATATAATGAAAACTTCACAAAATACCGTTTTATTGATCGGCGGAACAGCTGGTATCGGTTTAGAAATTGCAAAACAGTTAACTGCTTTAGATAATCATGTAATTATTACTGGTAGAAACCAGGAACGACTGGCTGCGGTTGCTGCATCATTGCAAAATGTAACCACCATTCTTTCTGATGTAAGCAAGGCTGAGGATGTAGATCAATTGGTAGCCCGCATAAAAGCTGATTTCCCTCAATTGAATATCGTGATTAATAATGCAGGAAGAGCAATCCTGTACAATTTAGCTGACCCCAATCAGGATGCTTTTGCCAATGCAGAAGATGAAATGCTGACCAATTATTTATCGATTATCAGGATCAATCAAAAATTGCTGCCTGTTTTAAAAGCACAGCGCGAATCAGCTATCGTAAATGTTTCATCTATTGTGGCTTATGTTCCTGGAGTTACTTTGCCAACTTACGCGGCCAGTAAAGCAGCATTACATTCTTACAGCACTTCGTTAAGGTTAAGTTTAGAAGAAACTGGTGTTAAGGTTTTCGAATTGATGCCACCATTGGTGGATACCGAATTTTCGAAGGAAATAGGTGGCCATAATGGTATTAAACCTTCGGTTGTTGCGGATGATCTGTTGGCGGCTTTAGCCAGTGATGAGTTTGAAATCAGGGTAGGCGATACTGCAAAGATTTATGAATTATTCAGACAATCACCGGTTGATGCTTTAAATGTGATGAATGCAAATAGAAAAGCCTGGATCGATTCTGTTCAAAATTAATCAGATAACCGGAATGAAAAAGAAGGTAGCTTTTGCATCTATTATGGCGGTTTTCACTACAGGAATAGTTACTTTCGCAGCAATAAGTGTAAATCTTGGATTTACATCGACCTTTATCACAGTTTGGTTGAAATCATGGGGCATTTCTTATATCGTAGCCATTCCTGCTATATTAATTATTGCTCCAAGGGTACAATCGTTGGTCGATTATTTATTCAAGAATATTGACTAAAAATTATTAAAATGAAAAGAGTAGTAGTAACAGGTTTAGGTGCTATAACGCCACTTGGTAATACCGTTGAGCAATTCTGGCAACAGATCTTGGCTGGAAAAAGTGGCATTGGTCCCATTACAAAATTTGATGCCAGTAAATTCAAAACCCGCTTTGCGGGTGAGGTAAAGGATTTTAATCCTGAAGAATACCTGGAGAAAAAAGAAATTAAAAAGTACGATCTTTTTACCCAATATGCAATCGGATCGAGCGATCAGGCGATAAAGGATGCAGGACTAGATTTTACTGCAATGACCGATGATCAATTGGCTGAAATTGGCGTAATCTGGGCAACCGGAAATGGTGGAATTGGTACTTTTGAAGCACAGTTGGAAGAATTTCATGCGGGTGATGGAACACCAAGATTTAATCCTTATTTCATTCCAAAGATGATTGTCGATATTGCTGCAGGAGCAATTTCCATCCGTCATAAATTGCGCGGACCAAATTATTGTACCGTATCTGCTTGTGCATCATCTAATACTGCCATTATCAATGCCTTCGATACCATCCGTTTAGGGAAAGCAAGTGTAATGATTGCTGGTGGTTCTGAAGCGGCGTTAACCAAGTCTTCAGTAGGTGGCTTTAATGCCGCTCAGGCTTTATCTAAAAACAACGAGGATCCACAAGGGGCTTCTAAACCCTTTGATGCCGACAGAGATGGTTTTGTGATGAGCGAAGGTGCAGGGGCATTGGTGTTGGAAGATTTAGAACACGCTTTACAACGTGGTGCCCACATTTATGCCGAAATTATTGGTGGTGGAATGGCCGCTGATGCATATCACCTAACCGGAACTCCTCCTGATGGGATTGGTGCGGCTTTGGGTATGACAAAAGCGCTAAAAGATGCTGGAATTACAGCTGATAAAATAGATTATATTAATGCACACGCCACTTCAACTGGGTTGGGTGATTTAAGTGAATTACAGGCGATTAACACTGTATTCAATGGTTTGCCAGTCGTAATTGGTGCAACTAAATCAATGACGGGTCATTTACTTGGTGCTGCAGGAGCAGTGGAAAGTGTAATCAGTGTTTTATCGATCAGAGATAATGTGGTGCCGCCTACTATTAATACCAAAAATCTTGACGAAAACATTCCAAAAGGATTGAATTTTGTGTTGGGAGAAAGTGTTAAAAAGGAGATCAATTATGTTTTAAATAATACTTTTGGTTTTGGTGGTCACACCGCGAGTACTATTTTTAAAAAATATGAGGCTTAATCGATTTTGTTATTCTTAACCCGATAGCTATCGGGGTTAATTATTGATTTTTAAGGTGTTTGGTTAATAGCCAAGCACTTTTTTTGTTTTAGATAGGTCGTGATCGGTGCGTCATTTCCAACTTGATTGGGAATCGTAATGCAATAAGCTTTAAAATTCCCACCCCTCAACTGGTCTTAGCATCCCCCCCCTAATGATTTTTTGCCACGGAGACACAGAAGCACGGAAAAATGTATAGACGGGTCTTCGACTGCGCTCAGACTGACAAATCGCGTTGGTTATGCCGATGGTCAGCAAACCTCAACTGGTCTTAGCGTCTCGCTAAGACCCTAGTAATTTTCTGCCACGGAAACACAGAAGCACGGAAAATGTAATATAACGGTTTTCGGCTACGCTCAGACTGACAAATCGCGTTGGTTATGCCGATGGTCAGCAAACCTCAACTGGTCTTAGCGTCTCGCTAAGACCCTAGTAATTTTCTGCCACGGAAACACAGAAGCACGGAAAATGTAATATAACGGTTTTCGGCTACGCTCAGACTGACAAATCGCGTTGGTTATGCCGATGGTCAGCAAACCTCAACTGGTCTTAGCGTCTCGCCTAAGACCTTAATGATTTTTTGCCACGGAGACACAGAAGCACGGAAAAATGTATAGACGGGTCTTCGATTACGCTCAGACGACAATCGCTTTGGGTTATGCCAATGGGTTAGAAACCAATGACCCAGTGCCTAATGAACTAATGAACCCATTACTTATCCATCAATAAATTAACGAGCTCTTTCAATTCTTCAATTTCCAGTTCTAGTTTCTCTATTCTGTTTTCCAGTTCAGTAAGATCAAATTGTGGTGTGCTTATTGTTTCGGTTTCTGGTTCAGAAGTGGTTTCGGCCTGTTCGCCTAAAAGATGGACAAAACGGGCCTCTTTTTGACCAGCTTTTTTTGCCAGTTGTTTTACAAATGCTGGTTCTTCATCTGATAGTTTCTGAAGCTGTTCTAAAACTTCTTCTATGCTTTCAAATTCATACAATCTTCCCGAATTGCTATTGATCTCACCGGGCGTTAGTGGTCCGCGTAAAAGTAAAAGGCAGATAATGGCCAGCTCCGAAGGTAATAAAGGATAAACAATGGCCAGATTATGTTTGTATTTAGTTGCGCGACTTGATCCTCCTGTAGCAGTGGAGATTAAACCTTTTATTTTAAGTTGATTTAGCGTTAAAGTTATGGTTTCCTCATCGTAATTTACCACCGGATTTCTTGAGCTTTTTTGGTTGCATGCAGCAGTTAAACTGTTCAAAGTCATTGGGTAATAATCGGGCGTGGTGCGGCTTTTTTCTATTAATGCGCCTAAAACGCGTTGTTCTTCTGCTGATAAATCGGGAAGTGGTTTTACATTATCCATATTATAAAAGTATAAATTGGTTGAACATTTTGAAAATTATTTTGTTAATGATTTATTTCTAGTGGGTTAGGTAAAAATATTAACGTTAGAATAATTCTAAATTTCCGAATTGCTACATTCTGTGCTTTAGAATTACGAACTTAGGAGTACATCCCAATATCTAAATATCCAATTATGAAATCTTCCGATCAAAAACCAAATCAGGGTGATAGCAGGCGCGATTTCCTCAAAAAAAGTTCGGTAATTACAGCCATTGCACTAACGCCTGGCGTTGCGGTTAAAGCAGCAGAAAGCAATGCCGATGAACGTTTCGCTCAACTTTTTGAGAAAATCCCATTAAAACTTACGGTAAATAATAAAGCATATCAAACTACGGTTGAGCCCAGGGTAACGCTTTTGGATTATTTGCGTGAAGAATTACACTTAACAGGGACTAAAAAAGGATGCGACCATGGCCAGTGTGGCGCTTGCACCGTTCATGTTGATGGACAAAGGGTAAATTCATGCCTCAGTTTAGCTGTGATGAATGAGGGAAAGAAAATTACCACGATTGAAGGATTGGCCAACGGCGAAACTTTGCATCCTATGCAGGCTGCATTTATTAAACATGATGGTTTTCAATGTGGCTATTGTACACCGGGACAGATTATGTCGGCCGTCGCCTGTGTACGCGAAGGGCATACAGGTTCAAGAGCAGAAATAAGTGAATATATGAGTGGAAATATCTGTAGATGTGGTGCTTATCCTAATATAGTTGATGCGATTGTTGAAGTTAAGGAAGGAGGCGAAAAGGTATGATCAATTTTCAATACTTAAGAACAACCACGGCAAAATCAGCAATTGCCTTATTGGTAAAAGATAAAAATGCCAAATTTTTGGCGGGTGGAACAAACCTGATCGATTTAATGAAAAGAGGTGTTACGGCACCCGAAAAACTCATCGATATCAATCATGTTCCATTAAAGCAGATTGAGCAGATTGGAAATAAAATCCATATTGGTGCTTTGGCTTCTAATTCGGCAGTTGCAGATAATGCGCTGATTAAAGGAAAACTACCTTTACTTTCCTGGGCTTTACAGGCGGGGGCATCTGCCCAGTTGAGAAACGTAGCTACTGTTGGTGGTAATATGATGCAGCGTACACGTTGTGGTTATTTTTACGACACCGAAATGCCTTGTAATAAACGCCAGCCTGGTACAGGCTGTGGTGCTATGGAAGGTTTTAACCGAATGCATGCTATTTTCGGGACTTCAGAGAAATGTATTGCCGTTCATCCAAGCGATATGTGTGTCGCATTAACGGCTTTAGATGCTGAAGTGGTGTTAGCCAATGCTAAAGGAGAACGTAAAATGCTATTTAAAGATTTTCATCGCCTGGCAGGAGATACGCCTCAGTTAGACAATAACTTAAAAGCAGACGAAATGATTATCCGTTTGGAAATTCCCGTAAATAACCTTGCCAAAAACTATCATTATCTTAAAGTAAGGGACAGGGCTTCTTATGCTTTTGCACTCGTTTCTGTAGCTGCAGCATTTGAGCTCAGCAATAATAAAATTACGGATATTCGTTTGGCAATGGGTGGAGTAGCGCATAAACCATGGCGTTTAACAGCATCCGAAAATTTCTTAAAAGGAAAAGAAGCTACCTTATCGAATTTTGAACAGGCAGCTCAACTAGCCATGAAGGATGCAAAAGGCTTTGGAGGAAATGACTTTAAACTTAAACTGGCACCCAATACAATAATAGAGGCGTTGAATCTTGCAAAATCTAAAGCTTAGTTATGGAAAAGAGAATTTTAAAAGACGACAACGACCGCGTAGATGGAATTTTAAAAGTTACGGGGCAAGCTAAATATTTTGCGGAATACGAACTGCCGGGTTTAACCTATGGTGTTTTGGTGACCAGTACCATTACCAAAGGAAAAATTACAGCGCTTGATACCAAGGCGGCTGAAAAAGCACCAGGTGTAATCGCTGTGATTTCGCATTTAAATAAGCCATCGGCAGCTGCTTACGAGCAGGAAGGTGGTCCACAGATGAAGATTTTTTATACCGACAAAATTTTCTACAATGGACAGCCGATTGCAATTGTAGTGGCCAATACCTTCGAAAGGGCAACTCATGCGGCTTCATTGGTTAAAGCAACTTATGCTAAAGAGGATTTTAACACTGATTTTGAAAAAGCTTTAAAAGATCCCAAAGCAAAGAAACTTCAAGGCCAGGCCGACTATAAACGCGGTATAGAAAACGCTTATAAAACAGCAGAGGTGAAGCTTGAAGAAAGATATTTTCTGCCTATCGAAACGCATAACCCGATGGAACTGCACGGAATTATCGCCGATTGGAGGCCAAATAACCAGCTTACCGTTTACGCCAAAACACAAGGTGTAAAAGCTACCCAGGGTACCATTGCAAATGTTTTTAAAATTCCGATGGAGAATATTCAGGTAAATTCGGAGTTTGTTGGTGGTGGTTTTGGCATGGCTTTACGCACCTGGCCATTGGAAATTGCAACGGTGATGGCCTCTAAACATATTGGTAAGCCTGTAAAAGTAGTGATTACCAGGATGCAGATGTTTACCATGGTCGGTAACCGGCCGGCAGCGATACAAACCATTGGTTTGGGCGCAAATAAAGATGGTAAATTAACAGGGATTACACACAGGGCTTATGGTGAAACTTCAACTTATGAGAACTTTACCGAAGGCGTGGTTAATATGGCGAAGTTTATGTATCAATGCGATAACGTAAATACTGCTTATGCCATTGTTCCGGTAGATCTTGGCGTTCCAATATGGATGCGTGGTCCAGGAGAGGCTACAGGAGCTTTTGCACTGGAAAGTGCAATTGATGAAATGGCACATGCTTTGGATATGGATCCATTGGATTTCAGAATAAAAAACGATCCTGAAACCGATCAACAGAAAAACAAGCCCTTCTCGAGTAAAAATATAAAAGAAGCCTATAAAATCGGGGCAGAAAAAATAGGGTGGAGCAACCGGAAAAATAAGCCTGGCAGTTTGACTGAAGGACCATGGCAAACAGGTTATGGCGTAAGTGTTGGGGTTTTTAACGCCAATAGAGGTAAAGCAAGTGTAAAGGGGATTTTAAAGGCTGATGGATCGCTGCTTTTGCAAAGTGCAACCAGCGATATTGGCCCGGGAACAGGAACGGGAATGACTTTAATCGCCAATAAACTGATGAAGATTCCTGTAAATAAAATTACATTCGAATTGGGTGATTCTTCTTTGCCACCAGCACCTAGTCAGGGCGGCTCGGCTACATTATCTACAGTAGGTTCGGCAGTGAATGATGTTTGTGTGGCGTTAAAATCAGCCATCGCAGAACTGGCTGCAAATTCGAACATGGATGCAACGGCTAATTTTGTTGATGTGTTAAAAAAAAATAATCTTCCTCAAATAGAAATAACCAAAGAGAGCCAGGGCGGAAAGGAAAGGGATAGTTACTCCATGTACTCGTTTTCCATTCACTTTGTGCAGGTAAAGGTTCATGCGCTTACAGGCGTAGTAAAAGTGAGTAAAATCGTTTCTGTGGGCGATTCCGGTACCATTGTAAGTCCAAAAACTGCCCGAAGCCAGATGCTCGGTGGTGCCGTTGGCGGTATTGGCATGGCTTTAACCGAAGAATCTATTATCGACCACCGTTATGGAAGATATATCAATAATAATTTTGCCGATTACCATGTTCCAGTAAATGCCGATGTGCCAGAAATTGATGTTAACTTTATCAATAAACCCGATCCTTACATTAATCCGATGGGTGCAAAAGGAATGGGTGAAATTGCATTGATCGGTTTTTCTGCTGCTGTAGCTAATGCTGTTTTTAATGCTACTGGAAAAAGAATCAGGACATTGCCAATTACGCCGGATAAGATACTGGCTTAATTAAGTTGTCTTTGGTTAATTCCAAACGTGGTTTGTCATCCTGAGGGATAATTTTTTATAAAATCAATGTGAGTGACGTGTAATTGATTTATTTTGCTATACACCACGGTCTTGCCTCGGCTCGCCGCCGCCATAGGGCTCCTTCTTTTTGGCATCAAAAAGAAACAAAACTGCCGGCTGAAAATTTTTCTTTTGAAGCCAGTTGTGCGGCTAGAACAGTGCAGCCCGAAAAATTTGTTAGGCCGGATTTAAGTAGAACGGAGATACTGTGCTATGGCCTAGCTAGATGGAAACGCGAAAGTAATTAAAATACTGATTAATAATAATTTGTAGATAACATCCATGGTAGTGTAGTAGAAGGATCTTTACTTAGATAGATACTGAACTTGATTTGGAATTGCGACGTGGTAATCGAAGATAATCTTAATGCTTTGGATTTACGTGCCCCGCAATGACAATCATTGAAATAAACAAAAAAAATGCGAACCAAAATCGGTTCGCATTTTTTTGTTTATTACGTCATTCCCGCGCAGGCGGGAATCTTAAAGCTATAGCATTACGATCCAAAATTAATTTGAGATGATGTGTCGCGTAATTATTTCGCAACCGCTTTACCAGAGTAAGTTGCCGCTAGCTTTAATGCATTGTAAGTATTAACAATGCCACCACTGATACAAAGATCAGAGAATGGGATAGAAACTTTTTCCGCACCAGGTTCTTCACCTTTGGCGTATTCCACGTTATGGTTAACTTTGGTAACCGATTTAACGATGATTTCTTTTACCTGTGCCGCAGTTAATTTTGGATAATAAGAGCGGATTAATCCTGCTAAGCCAGCTACAACAGGAGAGGCCATACTGGTTCCGTCTAAATTTTTGTATTTAGAACCCGGTACCGTAGAATAAATCTGAACGCCTGGAGCAAAAACATCTACCTGGGTTTTGCCGAAATTGGAGAAACTGGCTTTTAGTGTTTCATCATCTTTAGGGCCTGAAGCACCAACGGTAATCCACGATGCGATAGTTTTCTCATCTAAATCTTTGTGGTTAGGGAAATTATTTTCTACATCGATATTTTTGTTTTCGTTACCCGCTGCCTGAACGATCAATACATCTTTAGATACCGCATATTTCATCGCCTCATTAACGATGGCTTTGTTCCAGCTATAAGCCTTGCCAAAACTCATGTTGATTACTTTTGCACCGTTATCAACAGCGTAACGAATAGCATTGGCAACATCTTTATCCCTTTCATCACCATTTGGCGTACAACGGACACCCATGATGGCAACGTTATCTGCTACACCTAAAATACCAAGTTTGTTGGTTCTATCAGCCGCAATGATACCAGCTACGTGTGTGCCGTGCATCGCATCAGGGCCTGCAACATCGTTATTGCCATAAAATTTCTCCTTAACGTTGTTTGGATCATCGCCAACTATTGAGCGTGGATCGTAATCGAGGTTTAAGTTGTAATTGACCTGGCGCGTATAGTAATCCAGTCCTTCTACAATTTGATCTTCGTAAAAATCTTTGAAGCTGCCTTTTTCCAATTGCTGGCTCAGTACATTTTGGATCCTGCCTTCAACCTCTGTAGATGGTTTGAAGTTTTTAAAATCTTCTACGGTTGGGTTTTCTTTACCGATTTTCTTCACTACAGCATCTAAAGCTGTTTTAAAACCGGTAATACCTGCCAGATTTTCCCTGGCTTCTGCCAATTGTTTTTCTAAATCGGCTCTTTCAGCTTTAAAAATTTCGAAATCTTTTTTATCTTTTTCTGCTACATTCGCATCTGTAGTATTGGCAAAACGTGCCTGATCGCGACGAACCAAACGAGTTAATTCTAAGGTTTCGAAGTTTACAGATTCTTTAGGGCCGCCAATAAAGTTCCAGCCATTTATATCGTCGATATAACCATTCTTGTCATCGTCCTTGCCATTGCCGGCTATCTCTCTGGTATTTACCCACATGATTCGTTTTAAGTCTTCATGGGTAGCTTCTACACCGCCATCATTAACCGCTACGATAACTTTAACAGATTTTTTACCTTTTAAAAGTTCTTTATATGCTTTTTCGGTACTGATTCCGAATGTACTATCACTTTTAAGATCAAGGTTTTGCCAATTTGCTTTTTGCGCATTGGCCAAAGTTGTTACCGCACTCACAAGCGCAACACTTAACAGCGCGCTAAAAATTCTACTCTTATTCATTTATGTATTTTTGTATTAAACGGCGAAAGTTAATTTTAATTTTTTTATTGGAAGAAATTGTATTAAAAATGATGTTTTTCACACATTTTGGTAACGAAAAAAATCCTGAAATTCATTATTCAGGATTTTTTTCTTTAAAGCAAAATTCGCTGCTGTTTATTTCATGTTCATAACGATTTTTTTAGCCATTTCATCATGGGATTCAATTACACTTAAAGTGTTGCCAGCCCAGCTTTTAATTGCCTGATCGCGGTTTTGCGTCCCCTGTTTAAATAAGGCTACAGTTTTTTCATGATCGGTAACCATCATAGCCATATAATGTTTATCAAAAGCCGTACCCGTCATTTTCTTCATTTCATCCAAATGAATCTGATCTTCGGCCGGCAATGCATCTGGGGTGATTACTTTTTTGTTTACAGCCAAAGCTTTCAGTTCTGTATTGGCTTTTGTGTGATCAGCCAACATTTTAGCAGCGAAATCTTTCACCTCAGCACTTTTGGCATTTTTCTGCGCAATCTTAGCGGCTTCAACTTCCATGATACCTCCAATTGCTGCTTTTCTTAAAAAAGTTGCACCCGCTTCATCAACACCCGATTCTGTACTTTCGGCTCCTGTAGTATGGTTGCCATTTACCATATTGGTATCGCCGGCAACACTGTCTTTTGTGGTTGCCGATTTCTTATCTGCAGTTTGACAAGCCTGAAATGAAAGCACCAGGGCAAAAGCAGTGGATACTAAAAATATCTTTTTCATGTTTTCTCTAGTTTTGATGTGTATGAAAAACAAGAGAGTTGAAAAAAGGTTTTAACTGCTAAATGGCGATTATTCCGCTCCGTATGGATTTTTAACAACAATGGCCATTAAACGCTCCGGATTTTCAACTGGTTCGAAGCCAAATTGCTTGTATAATCCGTGTGCATCTAAAGTGCCGAGCCGATAAGTTCTTAACCCTTGTAAATCAGGGTGGAAGATCATAAACGACATCAGTTTTTTTGATAAGCCCAAACCACGGTACCTTTCTTTAACGTACACATCGCAAAGCCATGCAAAGGTCGCCTTATCGGTTATCCAACGGGCAAAACCTATCTGTTCTGGTCCTTTGTAAATGCCAAAACAAAGTGAGTTTTCAAAAGAACGTTTTACGGTATCTAAAGGAATACCTTTTGCCCAATAAGACTCTACACTTAAATAATGATGTATGGCTTCGAGATCTAAAAGCTCTTTTTTATCGGAAAATATAAAACCGTTTTCGCTGATTTCCATTTTGATTAATGATTGAATTTTCAATGATTAAATGAGTGAATTCTTTCAAAATCCACTTAAAGAATTAGCTAATTTTTCTAAGCCTCTCCGCAGTTAACCGATTAACCAGTTTAAACAATTAAGCTTTCTAATTACGCATATTAATAAACTGTAATGGCTGACCAAAATCTTCATTTCTACAAAGATTCATCACAGCTTGCAGATCATCGATTTTTTTCGCGGTTACCCTAACCTGATCGTCCATAATGGCAGGCTGAACTTTTAATCCACTGGCTTTGATCTTTGCCACAACCTTTTTTGCTGCTTCCTTATCCAATCCTTCTTTAATACTGATTTCTTTTCTGATCATGTTGCCGGAGGCCTGATGCTCATCGCCAAAATCTAAACTTTTCGGATCTAAATTCTGTTTCATCATCCGCGAGATAATGGAACCTTCGATTGCTTTTAATCGCATATCATCTTCAGTGACAATGGTTACTACGTTTGTTTTTTTATCGAGATCGATGGTGCTTTTCGATCCGTTAAAGTCGAATCGGTTAAGGATTTCTTTTTTAGCATTGTTAATTGCGTTGTCTAATGTTTGCGCATCAACTTTACTTACAATATCAAAAGAAGGCATGGTTTTAGCTTTAAAGTAAAAAAATAAGTAGATTTAATAGAAATTAATCCATCCTCACAAAAAAACGAAAAATAATATGAAAACCACTAAACCGAAGTCTCAAAAAAAGATCACCAAAAAAGAAGTGAAGAAACAATTGGAGCAGTCGATTACGGATAAGTTCTTGGATGTGATCAAAAGTTTAGGTCATGATGTATCGGAAATTAGTACGGAGGTAGGGAAAGCAAGTAAGCGTGTGGCTAAAAAATTAACCAAAAAGTTCACCATCGTAAAGGCAGATGTGGGACAGAAAATTGATGATTTGTTACATGCATCAAAAGAGAAAGCAAAAGCAGCGAAGAAACCAGTTACCAAAGCGGTAAGTAAGTCAGAAAAAACTGCTCAGAAAGTTGTTAAAAAAGCCGTTGCAAAGGCTAAACCAGTAGTACAAAGCATTAAGGTTGCGGCAATAGAAACAGAAGAAAAAGCAGAAAAAGTATTGGCGAAACCAGTTGCAAAAGCAAAAGAGGCGGTAAAAGATGCAACAACAGTTGCCAAAAAAGCGGAAAGTACCACAGGTAAAGCAGCAGCAAAAGCCGCTACAGTAGTTAAAAAAGTAATAGCGCCTGCCGCTACTCCTGCAAAAGCAGCTCCTGTTGTTAAAAAAACGGTTGCTAAAACCGCAACATCGGTTAATAAAGAGACGAAAACACCTACTAAAAAATAAATTTGTTAACGTTAATGTGTGAATGAATTAACATCGATTTAACAAATTAATGTGCAGTTTTGAGCATCCCTGTTTTGGCAGGGATTTTTTATTTTTTTAAATGAGCAATAAGAAGATCCCTTTTTTAAACCGCGAAATCAGTTGGCTTTACTTTAACGAACGCGTACTGCAAGAAGCTGCAGATGAAACGGTTCCGCTGATTGAACGGATTAAATTTCTATCTATATTTTCTTCAAATTTAGAGGAATTTTACCGTGTGCGAGTGGCCACCATGACCCGGCTAACCAATCTAAACGATAAAGCTAAAGCACTTTTGGGATTTAATCCAAAGAAAATTCTGAATGAGATTAAAAACATCGTTGTAAAACAGGAAAGAAAATTCGACCAGCTTTTTCAGGCTACCCTGATAAACGAACTTGCTCAGAACAGGATTTTTATCTTAAACGATACCCAATTGAATGTAAGCAGGGGAGAATTCGTTAAAAATCATTTCAGGGATAAGATCTTGTCTAATCTGGTTCCCATTATGCTGGATATGGATAAACCTTTTCCAGAACTGAAAGACCGGTACCTTTACTTTTTTGTTAAACTTTCGAAAAAGGATACAAAAATTAAGGAGAAATATGCACTCATTGAAATTCCGCCTAATTTGCCACGGTTTTTGGTACTGCCCGAAACAAACGATCTAAAATTTATTATTCTTGCCGAAGACATTATCAGGTATTGTTTAGATGATATATTTTATGTTTTTACTTACGATAATTTAGAGGCTTATTCAATCCAGCTCACACGGGATGCCGAATTAGATATCGATAAAAACATTAATGATAAGTTTATCGAAGATTTAAAAAGCAGTTTAGAAAAACGTAAAAAAGGGAAACCAATGCGTTTGCTTTATGATTCGGCAATGCCTTTAAATATGCTTACTGTACTGGTGAATAAACTTAAGCTTGAGGCTGAAAGTTTAATTCCGGGTAACCGTTATCATAAGTTTGGCGATTTTATTGCCTTTCCGAATGTAGGTAAAAAAGAATTGGAATATGCGCCGAATGTGCCACTGAAGGTTCATGATTTGCACAGAACCCAAAGTATGTTTAATAAAGTTGCCCAACGCGATTATTTGGTGAATTTACCCTACCAATCGTACGACTATATTATCTTGTTCTTGCGTGAAGCTGCAATTGATCCGAAAGTAACCGAAATACAGATTACTTTATACCGGTTAGCCGAAAATTCAAAAGTAATCAATGCATTAATCAACGCTGCTAAAAATGGTAAAGCAGTTTCAGTTTTATTAGAACTTAAAGCCCGTTTTGATGAACAGGCTAATATTTACTGGACCAGCCGCTTAATGGAGGAGGGGGTTAAGGTAAACTATGGTTTAACCGACTACAAAGTACACTCCAAAATTTGTTTGGTTAAACGGATCGAAAAAGACAAGCCAGTTTACTACGCCAACCTAGCAACAGGAAACTTTAACGAGAAAACCGCAGGTTTATATTGCGACCATAGTATTTTCACCGCAAAGAAAGAGATTACCAACGATCTGGTAAAACTTTTTGATGCGTTGAACAAACGTACCGTAACGAAGGGATTTAAACACCTGATTGTTTCGCCGCTGGAGAGCCGTTCGAAACTGGTCAATTTTATTAACCGCGAAATCAGGAATGCTAAACAGGGCAAACTTTCTTACATCATGTTAAAGGTAAATAGTTTAGCTGATGAAGGAATTATTGCCAAACTTTACGATGCGAGCAATGCCGGGGTTAAAGTTCAGCTGATTATCCGTGGTATCTGCTGTCTGGTACCTGGAGTAAAGGGTTTTAGTGAAAATATTACCGCCATTAGTATTATCGATAAGTTTTTGGAGCATGCCAGGGTTTATATTTTTGGTAATAACGGTAAAAACGACATGTATTTATCATCTGCAGATTTAATGAGCAGAAATTTCGAACACCGTGTAGAGGTAGGATTCCCGGTTTTAGATCATGATGTGAAACAAGAGATACAGGATATTATCGATCTGCAACTGCAGGATAATACCAAATCTAGGCAGATCAATGCTTTGAACAATAATAAATACCATAAAAACAGATTAAGCAAGAAGATAAGGGCGCAGGTAGACATCTACAACTATTTAAAAACCAAGCATCAATCATAATGTTAAGATACGCAGCTATAGATATCGGTTCGAATGCGGTGAGGTTACTCATTGCTGATATTAGCAAACAAGACGGAAAATATAAGTACAAAAAGAACACCCTTATACGTGTGCCGCTCCGGTTGGGAGATGACGCATTCTTAGATCAATATATTTCGGAGAAAAAATCTGCAGATCTGGTAAAAACCATGACTGCTTTTAAAAATCTGATGGATGTTTATCATGTTTCGGAATATTTAGCCTGTGCAACATCTGCGATGCGCGAGGCCCGTAATGGAGAGGATATTGTGAAGCTGATTAAAAAGGAAGCAGACGTTACTTTAGAAATTATTGAAGGGCAGCGGGAAGCAAATATTATTTATGCTAACCATATTGAAGAAGAGTTAGACGAAAATAAAAATTACCTATATATTGATGTGGGTGGAGGTAGTACCGAACTGTCAGTTTTTGTAAAAGGTGCTCCAGAAGCATCAAGATCCTTCAATATTGGCACAATCAGGATGCTCGACAACCAGGATAAGGAAGAAACCTGGGAAGAAATGAAAGATTGGGTAAAAGAGCATACAAAAGCCTATAAACATTTGGCAGGTATTGGTACCGGTGGTAACATCAATAAATTGTTCCGCATGTCGGATGAGAAGGAAAACGCGCCTTTATCGTTGCAGAAGCTAAATTCGATGTATAATAAATTAACCAGCTATTCATTGAAAGAAAGAATCAATACGCTCGGCTTAAATCCAGATCGTGCAGACGTAATTATCCCGGCTTGTGAGATTTATTTAACCTTAATGAAATGGACTGGTATAAAACAGATTTATGTACCTAAAGTGGGGATGGCCGATGGGATTATTAAGTTGTTGATTGAGGAGAAATTGGATTAAAGGCATTTCTTTCGTGAAATCGTTCGTGTGGTGTCTGATGTTACCATCTGACACCTATTCTTCTTCAAACCGTAGGATGGAAACATCCAACAGCACACTTAGTGATAATACTCCGCGATCGTCCTCCTGAACTTGTTTCAGGATCTTTTGACCTTGAAAATTACTACAGCGCATTATAGACCCTGAAATGAATTCAGGGTGACGTATTTCGTTTCATCGCCATCCTTAAAAAGCTTTTCACCTCATCATTAACATCTTCTTCGAAATAAATCCTCAAATGGTGGTTAAATTGATCCGTTCCTGGCACCTGCGCAATCTTAGTGAAGCAAAGATTGTTTTCATAAGCTTGATTGAAAGGAATAACCACATGAATAAAGTTTTTCCCGAATTGCGTAATATATGCAAAACTGTTTTTTGACTCGATCGCAATCATGGATTTTGTAGGTCTGAGATTTATCTCTCCTAATCCGGTCAATTGCTCAATAAAAAAACGGAATAACCCTAAGGTATATTCCGTTTTCCCGTTTAAAAAGTCTGATAAATGTTTTTCTTCAGACATCATAATTTTTTAATCTTCTAATAATTTTGTTGCAGCCTCATCGGTAAACCAGGTTAATTTTCCATCAATAGGATCAATTAATTGGGAAGGATATAAATCGACATTTTTTTCCGTATCGCCAATAACATGTTTTAAAGCTTCAGCTTTATTCTCTCCAAAAACCAAAAATGCTACATTATCAGCTTTGTTGATTAACGGTGCTGTAAAACTGATGCGATAATTATCTAATTTCTCTATATAAACCGAAGCCACATTTACTTCTTCATCTTTGACCAAAGTAGTATGCGGGAAAATCGAAGCCGTATGTGCATCATCGCCCATACCCAAAAGGATTAAATCGAAAATCAGATCTTCACCATTAAAATGCTTGTCTATTGCTTTTTTATATTCGATAGCTGCTTTTTCTGGGGCCAAAGTGGTATCAACGTAAAAAATATGGTCTTCTTTAATACCTAGTGGATCTAAAATGGTTTTCTTGGCCATTAATCCATTGTAGTTATCATCATCGGCCGGAACGTTGCGCTCATCGCCAAAAAAGAAGTAAACTTTTTCCCAATCAATTCTGTGCTGGCCTTCTGTAGCCAGAAGATGATAAAGTGCTTTAGGAGAACTGCCGCCAGTTAATACGAAATTAAAGCGGTTGTTTTCTTCGATAGACATTTCTGCAATTTTAATTACATAATCTGCCAGATCCTGATTCAGTTCTTCTAATGTTTTGTATATGAGTAGATTCATTTTTGTAACTAATAAGAGCCGTCATGCTGTCCCGAATATTCGGGATCGGCATCTATCTCGAACAAGACCCTGAAATAAATTCAGGGTGACGACCTGAGTAAAAATTTATTCTTTATTCTTCAACGGCAGGTTAAACCAGTGGAAACCATCTCTTGCAATAAGTGCTTCAGCTTCTTCTGGTCCCCAGCTGTCGGCAGGATAATTAGGGAAGTTGATTGATTTTTTGCTTTCCCAAGTATTTAAAATCGGCATGACCAGTTCCCATGCTGCTTCCACCTGATCGCCACGCATAAACAACGTTTGATCGCCCATCATGGCATCTAATAATAAGGTTTCGTAAGCTTCAGGGGTATCACCCTCGTAAGTTCCTTTATAATCGAAAACCATATCAACAGGATTCAATACCATATCCAATCCAGGTCTTTTGGCCTGTACCTGCATGCGGATACTCATTTCTGGCTGTATGCTGATTACTAACCTGTTTTGTTGCCAGTTTTCGGTTACACCCGATGAGAAAATCTGATGCGGAACATCTCTGAACTGAATGGTAATTAAAGATGAAGTTTGGTTCAAACGTTTTCCAGTTCTTAAATAGAAAGGAATACCTTGCCATCTCCAGTTATCGATATGGAATTTAACAGCAGCAAAAGTTTCGGTATTAGAATGTGCATCAACGCCTTTTTCCTGACGGTATCCAGGTACTTCCTTACCTTCAACCCAGCCTTTACTATATTGACCCCGAACAGTATGAAAACGGATATCTTCGGCAGAAAAAGGACGCATCGCTCTTAAAACCTCCACTTTACGGTTCCTGATTTCATCGGCATCAAAATTAATTGGCGCTTCCATTCCAACCAAACAAAGCAATTGCAACAGGTGATTCTGGATCATATCTCTTAAAGCACCAGAACCTTCATAGTAACCTCCACGATCGCCCACGCCTAACTGCTCGGTTACCGAAATTTGAACGTGATCGATATAAGATCTGTTCCATAACGGCTCGAACAATGCATTGGCAAAACGGAAAGCCATCATGTTTTGTACGGTTTCTTTACCTAAGTAGTGATCGATGCGATAGATCTGCTTTTCGGTAAAAATGGTGCTCAATAATGTATTCAGCTCTTTTGCTGATTCTAAATCATGGCCGAAAGGTTTTTCGATAACGATACGGCTATTGTCTTCATCTTGCGTAAGTTTATATTTCTGCAAACATTCAGCAATAATCGGGAAGAAATTAGGTGCAACTGCCAGATAGAAAATTACCTGTGTTCCGGCTCCAAATTCTTTTTGGTATTTTTCTACAGCTCCTTTTAGGTTTTCGAAAGTTTTTGGCTGGGCAAAATCGGTAGGACAGTAGTTCATCGTCTTTGCAAAATCGTCCCATTTATCTTTTTTTACTTTTCCGCTGCGCGAAAACTGGTTTACAGCATCTTCTAAAGCAGCTTTGTAGCTATCGTCGGTAAATTCGGTTCTGCCTGTACCGATAATGGCAAATTTATCTGGCATGTAACCCTCAATAAATAAATTATATAGGGCAGGTGCTAATTTTCTTTTGTTTAAATCACCTGTTCCACCAAATATTACAAAAATGGTAGGGTTTAATGCGGTTTTGGTTTTCATTTTATGTTCTTGTTCGTGAATCTAATAGGTTATGATAATTTATTCCAATCAGCATGGAAAACACCATCTTTATCGATACGCTCGAAGGTGTGCGCTCCAAAGAAATCTCTTTGTGCCTGGATTAAGTTAGAAGGCATTCTAGCTGTGGTAATGGTATCGAAATAGGTTAGGGTAGACGCAAATGCAGGGATACCCAAACCAGAATTGATACAAGCACTAATTGTTTTGCGTGTACCAGCTAAAGTGCCTTTGATAATGTTCTGGATACCGGCATCGCCAAATAAATGTTCTAAAGCATTGTTTTTATCGTAAGCCTGATAAATATCTTCTAAAAATTTAGCCCTGATGATACAGCCGCCGCGCCAGATTTTGGCAATTTCCTGTAACTGTAAATCGTATTGGTATTCTTTTGAGGCCTGAACCAGTAAATGCATACCCTGTGCATAAGCACTGATCATAGAGAAGTAAAATGCATCTTCCAGTTCATCAATAGTAACAGCAATTTTGGTGTCTTTTTTGCCAAAAGCCTCTTCTAAAGAAACCCTTAGTTTTTTGAATTTAGATAAATCACGGTTAGAAACAGCTTCGTTAATGGTTGGCACAGGTAACTGAAGTTCCATGGAAACCTCCGAAGTCCATTTTCCGGTACCTTTTGAACGAGCTTCATCTTTGATCTGATCTAAAAGATCGTTTTGAGTTTCAGCATCTTTAAAAACAAAAATTTCAGCAGTAATCTCTAATAAGAAAGATTGTAACCTGCCTTCGTTCCATTTTTTGAATACCTTATATATATCATCGTTTGAATAGCCTAAGCCATTTTTAAGAATACCATAAACTTCAGCAATAAGCTCCATAATGGCATATTCGATTCCATTGTGTACCATTTTAACAAAGTGGCCAGAAGCACCGGGGCCAATGTAAGTTACACATGGATCGGTTCCAACTTTTGCAGCTACAGCATCAAAAACATCTTTAACTACGTTATAAGCTTGTTTATCGCCACCTGGCATCATACTTGGACCAAAACGCGCACCTTCTTCACCACCAGAAATACCCATTCCAAAGAAATGTAAACCATCTTTCTCCAATTCGTCAACACGGCGGTTGGTATCGGTAAAATGTGAGTTGCCACTATCGATAATAATATCGCCCTTGCTTAAAAGTGGTTTTAGTTCTGCAATAACGCTATCTACAATCGGTCCGGCTGGTACTAATAAGATTAATGTACGTGGTGTTTGTAAGCTAGAAATAAAGCTTTCAATATCGTCAAATCCTTCTAAGTTGTGTTTCTTGCCTTCTTCTTCAAGTTTCGATATCATTTTTCTGTCTTTATCGTAACCTGTTACAGAGAAGCCTTTGTCAGCCATGTTTAATAATAAGTTCCGGCCCATTGTGCCTAAACCGATCATTCCCAATTTATATTTTTTCGAATCGTTATTTGCCATTTTTTATTTTTTCTAATGCACCCAAAATTAGGGTTTACAAATTAATATTGCAGCTATTGTTGTTAAAAGATTGTAATAAAGATTATTATTTTTTAGGCTCAACAGTAAAGATGTTGTACTTGTCGGCCAGTTTCCAGAGTTTAGCACCGCCTTTAATCCCATCTCTGTTGGTTACAATTTTAATATTGCTTTCCAGTTTAAAGTCTATTTGTTTAGAATTGCCACCACCAATATATAAGGTATCATAATTGAAAACCGTTTTATAGATTTCGATTACTTTTTTGAGCCTTTTATTCCAGCGCTCAGTTCCAATTTTTTCGAAAGCCTTATTACCGATATAATCGTCATAGTCTTCTTCCTTGCTGATCGGGAAATGGGCAAGTTCTAAATGCGGTAACAATTCTCCATCGAATAATAAAGCTGTTCCAAAACCCGTACCTACTGTGAAAACAATTTCAAAGCCTTTGCCCTCAACCACACCTAAGCCTTGTTGATCAGCATCATTTACCAAACGTACCGATTTACCTAACTCGTTAGCAACACGCTGCGCGAGATCAACATCTGTCCATTTGTTTTTTGCCAGGTTAGGGGCGGTTTTAACAATTCCGTTTTTAACATATCCCGGAAAACCGATCGATACGCGGTTGTAGCTTACAGGAAATGGCTTAATCAACTCTATAATTCCAGAAACAATATCCTTTGGAGTAGCTTCGGGCGGGGTTTTGCTTTTTAGATATTCGGTAAGCATGTTTCCGCTTTCATCCAAAAGAACCGTTTTAATGCTTGTACCGCCAATATCAATAGATAATATATTGTTGTTTTCAGCCTTTTTATCTGTAGCCATAATTGTGTATTTATAATTTCGAAGTTCTACAAATAAATTAAAACAACAAACATTAAATGAAGATCGGAGTAATTTAGGTGTAATAATATATTCTATAAAATCTATGTATTTAATAGAATATATTTAAGTTTGTTCCGTTAAACTAAAAACGACCACAAAAGTTATGACGGTAAACTACCTTGCATTTGCTATTCCAGCATTTTTTATTTTTGTATTTATTGAGTTTAGGATCGCTCGGCATCAAAAAAAAGCGAAAATATTTAAATATGAAAGTACGGTTGCAAATTTTAGCGTAGGTATTGCCGAAAGGTTATTGAACTTATTTATTGCGGCGAGTTTTTATCAGGTGTACGATTGGGTGTATTTAAATTATGCAATTTTTGATATTTCTACAAAATGGTATGTGTGGATATTATTGCTTTTGTCGACAGATCTTGTTTGGTACTGGTACCATAGGCTAGGCCATGAAATTAATTTTTTGTGGGCTGCACATATCGTTCATCACCAGAGCGAAGAGTTTAATTTATCTGCTGCTGCGCGGATTACGACCATTCAAGCCATTTTCCGCAATGTGTTTTGGTGTATATTACCATTAATTGGTTTTCATCCCAATATGATTATTACCATACTTTTGGCTCATGGAGCCTATTCATTTTTTACGCATACACAATTAATAGGCAAGCTCGGCTGGCTGGAACATATATTCATCACGCCTTCTTTGCATGGTGTTCATCATGCTTCTGACGAAAAATACCTGGATAAAAACTATGGCGATGTTTTTGTATTCTGGGATAAACTATTCGGTACTTTTAAGGCCGAAGAAGAGGCACCTAAATATGGTTTAACACATCCTATTAAAAGTTATAGTTTCCTTTGGCAGCATTTTCACTACTATTTAGAAATAGGAGAGGCATACAAGCGTGCAAATGGATTTAAAGCTAAATGGAATGCCATATTCGGGAGTCCGGCGTTGATGGATCAAAACATCCGGCCCATTTTAGAAGAGCGTTACTTTCAGAATAAAATACAACGTGTTGCTAAACCTAAGTTTAAAACCTATTTAAATATACAGTTGATAACAGTAGTTGCAATGCTTACCGGGACGACCTTATTTTACAGTTTTTTAACACCATTCAATAAAGCTGCAATACTTGTCTTTATCTTGCTTACCTTAATCAACATCGGTGCGCTTTTGGAACAACGTAAATGGATCTATTACCTCGAATGTTTCAGGTTCATATTAATTTTTGGCTATTTTTTCTACGCTTTTAACCTGCTCGGTTTTTTAGTATTTCCGGTGATTATCTTAATTGCACTTGAACGAACATTCTCTTTACGCAAACTTTACATGAAGCATGTATTTGAGTATGCAAAGGTAGGTTAGCTATGTTTCTTTATCTTTCGGTTTAGGTTGATATATAAATGTTACAACGCGATGTTTCGTTTTGTTGCTCTATTTATTTTCCTGTCGCCATGCCTTGTAATAAAATTATTACGTAATGCCTTTGTGCTGATGATTTAATTCATTGGTGCCTTATTTTTTCTCTATATGCTATTAGTAAAGCCATTTTTTGCTATATTTAGGTATAACTTGTTTATCCCATTCTTCTTACGATCATCGATATTTCTGTCTGCTTAAACATTCAATTAAAAAATATTTCTTGCTGATTTATTTTATTGTTTTTAGTTTCGATTTGTTTTGCTAATTTTAATTAACGAAATATATAGTAAGTGAAACTAAATAAATCGCAATCTGTTAGGTTGCTTTTCAATACGTTAATATTTGCTTAATATATTTTTAACATAAACAGGCTTACTTTGCCCGCAAAATCCGGACAAAATAAATCGCAGATATGAACCCTATTACTAACCGGATATACTATAATAATTATGATCAAAAATTTTACTCAACAGATTTCGTGGCATCAATGCGTTCTGCATGTAAAGCAAAGCAGTCCTGATAATCACCAAAAGAAAAGTCGAACTTTTTTTAAGGGCAAACTAAAACGCTTTAGTTTTTTCGTTTGTGTTATGCTGATACAATTAATTTGTATTAATGAAAGTTTTGCGCAAACTCCGGTGCAAAATATAGTAATTAAAGGTGCCGTTTTAGATGATGAAGATGGACAAGTCTTAATTGGAATTACCATAACTGACAATAACAAAAAAGTTTTAGGGGTAACCAATGCACAGGGAAACTATTCTGTTACTATTCCTAAAGGTGGTACAGTAATATATAATATGGTTGGCTATGTAGCTGTAAGAAGGGTATTTAATAACAATGAAAATAATGTTGTTATCCGTTTAAAATCGTCAACCAGCCAGTTAAACGAAGTTGTTGTAACCGCTTTGGGTATTAAACGTGAAGAGAAAGCATTGGGTTATGCCGTAACAAAGGTTGATAGCACACAACTTACAAACGCAGTTTCAAGTAACTGGACAGATGCTTTATCTGGTAAAGTAGCTGGTTTAAATTTAGTAAGAAATAGTGGCCCGGCTGGTTCAAACAAAATCATTTTGCGTGGCGAAAACAATTTAACCGGAGATAATGAAGCGCTGATTGTTATTGATGGTGTAGTGGCCAGCAGTAGTTCTAAACGCTCGGCAGCTACTGGAGGAGGAGTTTATGGTACATCGGGTGATATTATGCCGGTAGATTTTGGTAGTGGTATTAATGATTTAAATCCTGATGATATTGAGAGTGTAACGGTGTTAAAAGGTCCGGCAGCTTCTGCACTTTATGGGCAACGGGGCGCCAATGGAGCGGTTATGATTACAACTAAATCAGCTAATAAAAATAAAAAGAAGCTAGGGATTTCTTTTACTTCTAATAGCTCTTGGGAGGATGTTAATCGTGGTCCTGCCAGACAAAATGAATTTGGAGCCGGTACAGATGGTACTACAAGTTATCAATTTGGTACAGGTAATACAAGTTCAACTTATGGCCCTGCTTTCGCTGATGGATATATGTTTTTCCAATATGATCCTGCAACTAAGGCAAAAGGCTTAACCAAAACACCATGGGTAGGCTATGGAGACCCTGTTGATGGTTTTTTTATCACAGGTTTCGAATCTACCAATTCGGTTAGTTTAGATGGAACACTTAAAAATGTAGGTCTTCGTTTCTCGGCAAGCCACGGTAATAATGAGTGGATTGTACCGAATACCGGTATGGAAAGAACAAATGTTTCGCTAAACGCGAATACGAATATTACCAAAAGATTAAGCTTAAATTTAAAAGTACAATATAGTAACAGGAACAGTGATAATTTGCCTGCCACGGGTTATGGCAATCAATCGTTAATGTATTGGTTTATGTTTGCACAGCCTAACATTAATCCAGATTGGTATCGGGATTATTGGGCTCCAGGTAAAGAACTACAACAGTTTTCAAATTTAACAACCTCTTTTCCAGAAGGCCCTTATGCTATTTCAGAACAGTATTTAAATGGACAAAAACGTAACGGCTGGTTAGGAAATATACAAGCTGCCTATAAATTTACTGATGAATTGAGTTTAATGGTGCGTGCATCTGGAGATTATAATAAAGATATACGTGAAACCATGCGTCCTTGGGATACTTCATCAGGCGGTATGTTTGCACAAGGATCTTATCGCGTAGCTGATATTAAATCGTATGAAATTAATGCCGATTTTATGTTGAGGTACGATAAAAAACTAACAAAAGATTTTAATTTATCAGCAAGTGTTGGTGGTAGCCAAATGCGTAACGAATATAGTAAGTTAGAAACCCGTGCAGATGGTTTAAAAATGCCGGGCGATTATAGCTTAACCAATAACATTAACAAATTGGTTTATGTGCCAGATACCGCCCGTTATAGAATTAACAGTCTTTATGCAATGACATCTCTGGCTTACAAAAACTATTTATTTTTAGATTTAACTGTCCGTCAGGATTGGAACAGTACATTGGCTACTTTAACAAGAAAAGATAATGTTGGTTTTTCTTATCCATCGGCAAGTTTAGCTTTTGTGGCGTCAGATCTTTGGAAAATGCCAAAAGCAATAAGTTTTGCAAAGTTAAGAGCATCTTATGCGCAAGTAGGAAGTGGTAGTACAACTCCTTATCGTACTGCTTACAACTACTTAATAGCTGCAAATGGTGTTTACCCTGGCAATGCAATGACGAACCCAAGGATTTTACCAAATCCAGATTTAAAACCATTAATGACGACAACCATTGAATTGGGATTGGATTTGAAATTATTTAAAAACAGGTTAAATTTTGATGTTGCCGTTTATAGTGGTAATACAAAAAATCAAATACTTAGTCGTGTACTCGACAAATCATCGGGTTATGATATTGGTATTTTTAATGTTGGTAGAGTAAATAACAAAGGTTTAGAAATGTCAGTTAATGCTACGCCATTAAAAACTAAGAAATTTACATGGACATTGAATGGTACATTTAGCGCTAACCGTAACGAAATTAAAGAATTAGCAGATAGCTCTGTAATTTTGCGTACAGGTGGTTTTGGCAACTCGGGACAAGTGGTTGCGGCAGTTGGCGGCAGTATGGGAGATTTGTATGGAACTGGCTTTTTACGCGCTCCTGATGGTCAAATAATTTTTGATGCAGTAACAGGCTATGCTAAACCAACTGCAGAAGTAAAATATTTAGGTAATACTTTACCTAAATTTAGGTTTAGTTTTGGTACTGGTGTAACCTATCAACAAGTAAGTATGAGTGTTTTATTCGATGCACAACTAGGTGCTGTTGGACACTCGTTTACCTTTGCCCGCATGGCTTCATTGGGTAAGTCAACAATTACTTTACCTGGTAGATATAATGGTATAATTGGCGATGGAGTTGTAGATAACGGTGGAGGTACCTATCGTAAAAACGATATTATTGCTACAGATATAGAGGGATATTACAATTCTTTATATTACAACCAAGCAGAAGGAAGCATCTTTAGTACAGATTATTTAAAATTTAGAGAAGCAAATATTACTTATGCTTTTAATAAAAAATTCCTGAGCAGAATTGGTTTTAGTAAACTAACAGTAGGTGCTTATGGTCGTAACCTGTTCATTTGGTCACCATGGCCTGCATTCGATCCAGAGTTTGGAACTTTAGCCGGCTCAGATATTCAACAAGGGTTTGAAACCGGTCAACTTCCTTCTACAAGAAATTATGGAGTGCGTTTAGTTGTTGGTTTATAAGAATTATAGTTATGAAAAAGAATAAAAACATTATTATATATATCATCTTGGCAGGATTGAGTTTATCAGCACCCTCTTGCACAAAAGATTTTAATGAAGTTAATACCGATCCGCTTGGAAAAACAGAGGTAAATGCCGATCAGCTATTGGCGCCAACATTAGTAAACCTAATGTCGACCAATATGTTGCGTAACCGTAACTTTAATAACGAGTTAATGCAGGTTACTGTTGATTTAGGCGATGCCGAAGGAAAAACGTTTAGATATGATATTAGACGAAGCGCTGCTGATAACACATGGAACAATTGGTATTTAAATTTAACCAATATCGTTGATATTCAGAATATTGCGAGTAAACCAGAAAAATTAAATAAATCATATCAAGGTATTTCTCTTATCCTGCAATCGTGGATATATTCTTTACTTACAGATACTTATGGTGATGTACCTTTTACTGAAGCTAATAAAGGAAAAGAAGGTAATTACCAACCGGTTTTTGATAAGCAAAAAGATATTTATTTAGGAATGTTTGAGAAACTTGAACAAGCTAATAATTTATTGAAAGATGGAACACCAATTGTTGTTACCAGCGATCCGGTTTTTTATGGAGATGTAAGTAAATGGCGGAGATTAGGTAATTCATTGTATTTAAGATTATTGCTTCGCGTATCGGGCAAAGCCGAAGTTTCACCAACTGTTATTGCTAAAATAAAGGATATCGTTGATGTTAATTCTGCTAATTATCCAATCATGGTCAATAATCAGCATACAGCTAAATTACAATGGACAGGTTCAAATGTAAGCAATGCATTACTTACATCGCCCTTTATGGCAAATGTACGCGTTAATGATTTTTATGTGCCTGCACTTGGTGAGTTTTTTATAAATAATCTGGTAGTATGGAACGACCCCCGCATTCTTCAATCTTACGGTACAAGTGGTATTAATCGTTTCCGTATTAGACCAGGTACTAATGGATATGCAGGTGTGCCAAGTGGTTATGTACCAGGTAACGAGCCTGCAAAACAATCTAGTTTTTATTCGGCAAGTGATAATGCAGTTTTATCTCTTCAAACGGATCCTTATACAGGTATAATTATGAATGCTGCCGAAGTAGATTTTATTTTAGCAGAAGCAGCCGCCAAAGGATGGATAAGTGGAAGTGCTCAAACTTATTATTACAAAGGAATTGCAGATGCGATAAATTATTGGTTACCTACGGTAATGACTGGCGGTGCAACCGATCCAGCAGTAACAGCTTATGTTAATGCGGCTGATATTGAATGGAATAATGCATTACCATTAAACAGCGCATCGCCTAACACAATGAGTAAAATGTTGTTAATCCATCAACAAAAATATTATGCATTGTTTTTGGTCGATTTTCAGCAATGGTTCGAATACCGTCGTAGTGCATACCCAATTTTGCCAAAAGGTTTAGGTTTGCTTAACAATGGGGTGATGCCAGCCCGGTTATTTTATCCAGTGGTTACTCAATCGGCAAATCCTACCAATTATAAAAATGCGGTAGCGTCGCAAGGTGCCGATGCAATCAGTACACAAGTTTGGTGGCAAAAACCTTAATTTAAGTTAAATTAATATGAAACCATCATGATTTTCAAAAGCACATAGTGACATGAATAAATCATGATAGCTTCATCACCATTAAAAAACAAATTATATACAGATGAAAAATACATTAAAATATATAAATGCTTTCGCTGTTATTGCATGTATATTAATCATAGGATGTGATAAACAAAAAGATGAATTTGTGTTAGGTACAATAAGTCCTTTTATCTCTAATTTTGATTTAAAGAAATCTTATAAGGAAACCGATTTGGTACTTAATACAACTGTTATGAAAGGTGCCAGCTCTATAAAAGGAGTAGTAATATCTGATTTTGTGGCGGGGAATACACCAAAAAATTTATTAGTTGTTCAAAACTCAAGAATTGTTGGTAATGGTATTGACTCGGTACGAGGAATAGCCATAAATATTGGTGCAGATGCAGCTAAATATACAGTAGGCGATTCGGTGCACATTAAAGTAGAAGGTGGAATTTTAAAGCGTGTAGATGGTGTGCTTCAAATTGAAGGTGTAAATAGCACCGCAGTTAACAAAATTGCTTCTGGTAAAAACATTAAAGTGCCAATCGTAAATATTGCTAATTTAATTGCTCAACCTTTAGTGTACGAAAACACATTGGTTACAGTAAGTAATGCCGTAGTAGAACCCGAGCCGGTACAGGGCGATACTTTTTCTGGCGATAAAACCATTAACGACGGTTTTGGCAAAGCAAAACTACATACCGAAGCTACAGCCAATTTTTCCGGTAATCAATTACCTTCTGCTGCAAATTTTACTGGAGTTGCATATTTTAAAACACAAAACAACCAGCCTCAGCTTTCTTTATGGGTGCGTAATGCGAATGATGTATTTGCCTTGCCGTTAGTAAAGCCTTCTCCTATAATTATTTCTGGCTACTTAACCAATCCGGGAGGTAGTGAAGCTGTAACTAGCGGAACTCAAAAGGGAGCATATGAATATGTACAATTATTGGTAACAAAAGATATCGACTTTTCAGTTACTCCATACTCTTTGGTTACTACGAATAATGCAGGTTCTGCAAATCCGGCTCCTGCAAATGGATGGGCAACTGGTGGGGTACGTACCTATAAAATTAACATTACATCTGGTACTGCTAAAAAAGGTGATTTTATTTATGTTGGCGGTTACAGTAAATTGATATGGGGTTTTGGCTCAACAAATATTTCATCAGCAAACTGGGTGGCCGCAGTAGATTACGCAAATAATGATGGTGCAAACTTTGGAACTAAAAACACGAATTTATTAGCAAATAGCGGTAATGTAGCAGGTATAGCTCTTTTTGAAGGTACCACAGTTAATGCAAGTACGGTGCCGGTAGATGTGATTATGTATGGCGGAGGAAATCCAAATTCTGGAAATGTATATGCTGCAGGCCCACCAGAACTTGGTTATAGAATTACAAATACAGATTATTACACTACAATAAATCCTTCTTCTCGCTTACAGCAGAACTTCTTTGCCGCTGGCAGCAATACCAACCGCTTAGGTTTTCAAGTTGAGCAGACCGGCACAAGTGGAGGTGGTTTTATCCAACTTGGCGGTATATATATAACAAGTACAGGAAGATGGGAAAAAGGTAGATTACTCACTAATATTGTAATGTCTACAACTGCTACTATTTCTGATTTGCAAACCGGAGCAGGCGTTACTGTTTTAAAAAATTAATTAAAAATAAATGAATATAACAAAGGATAGTAGCATGCTATCCTTTGTTAGTTAAAATAGGTACTCAGCAAAAATGAATAGAAGATCATTTATACAGAAATCAAGTCTATTAGCCACCACGTTATTTGTTAGTTTAAAAGCACATTCTTTTTCTTTTCTTGATGTAGATAACAAAATTTCTGGCCGTATCGTTAGCAAAGGCAAAGGTGTTGCCAATGTGGTAGTTTCTGACGGATTTAACGTGGTACAAACTGATGCTGACGGAAATTACACCATCGAGATTAATCCACTGGCTAAGTTTGTTTGGTTAAGTACACCGTCAGGATATGAATTTAAAACCGAAACTTACCTTGCCAAGCATTATGAAACCTTAGCTACAACTTCAAAGTTGAATTTCGAGTTAAAATCATTAGCACAAAGTGATGATAAACATAATTTCATCATTTGGGCAGATCCACAGGTTAAAAATAAAAAGGATGTAGAAAAGATGATGTCTACATCAGTTCCTGATACTAAAAAGATTATCAAATCATTAGGTAAAGTACCTGTTCACGGCATTTGTGTTGGCGATATTGTTTGGGATAATCATGCATTATTTGTTGACTATAATAAAGCGGTAGCAGAAATGGGCATTCCATTTTTCCAGGCATTAGGCAATCACGATATGGATTACCGCATGGGCGGAGATGAAACATCTGACAAAACTTTTCAAGAACACTACGGCCCAACTTATTATTCATTTAATCGCGGAAAAGCACATTATATCGTTTTAGATGATGTGAGATATTTAGGGATCGAACGTACTTATGATGGTTTCATCACTCAGGCTCAATTGGATTGGATGGCTAAAGACTTACAATTTGTTGATAAAAACGCTTTGGTTATCATTTCAGCGCATATTCCTATTCATAATGCGGTTAAAAATAATCAAGATTTGTATAAAGTGCTGGATGGATTTACCAATGTTCATTTTATGTCGGGACATACGCACTACAATAAAAATACCATCGTAAATAATATCTACGAACACAACCACGGTACGGTTTGCGGCGCTTGGTGGACTGGCCCGATTTGCGAGGATGGAACACCAAATGGCTACGGTGTTTATGAGGTAAACGGAACGGAATTAAAATGGTATTATCAGGGAACTGGCTTAGATAGAAAAGAACAAGTTCATATTTATGTAGATGAATTAACCGGCCAAAAGCGTTTAATAGCAAATGTTTGGAATTGGGATCCGCAGTGGAAAGTTGACTATTTTTTAGATGGAAAACCAATGGGAAATATGGAGCAGCAAAAAGGTTTTGATCCATTATCGGTTACTTTATTTAAGGGAGATAAGTTGCCAATGGGAAGAACTTTTGCCGAGCCTAAAATGACAGAACATTTGTTTTTAGCACATTTTGAGCCATCGGTTAAAAAAGTAAAAGTAGTAGTAACAGATCGTTTTGGAGAACAATTTATAGCAGAAGCATAACATGAATAAATCAACTATATTTTTCAGTTTGTTGAGTGTAGCTTTAATAGCCGGATGTAGTCAGTCAACCTACCAACCAAAGAATATGCAAAACGTAAGTTTTCCATCATTTAGTGCCGAAGCACATCGCGGAGGTAGAGGCTTAATGCCCGAAAATACCATCATCGCTATGCAAAATGCAATGACTTTTGATGCCGTCACTACGTTAGAAATGGATACTCATATCACTAAAGATGGTAAAGTTGTCGTAACTCACGATGATTATTTAAGTCCAGGTTTTATGCTCACGCCAGATGGAAAAGATATTCCTAAAACTGATGCGCAAAAATATCCTATCTATCAAATGGATTACGATTTAATAAAGACATTTGATATCGGTACTAAAGTAAACACAGGTTTCCCACAACAAAAAAAGATTAAAACCCATATTTCATTATTGGCAGATTTAATTGACACCGTTCAAAAAGAAATCAAGCTAAAAAACAAAAAACAGCTGTTTTACAATATCGAAACAAAATGCGATGTTAAAGGAGATAACGTGGTTAATCCGGAACCTGCAACTTTTGTTAAATTGTTAATGGATGTGATTGAAAAAAAGAAGATCACACCCTATGTAGTTATCCAATCTTTCGATAAAAGAACTATCCAAATTATTAATAAAGAATATCCTGGTGTAAGAACTTCTTTTTTGGTAAGTAATAAAAAAACTTACGAAGAAAATATGACCGATTTAGGGTTTAAACCATTTATTTTAAGCCCAATTTACACAATGGTTGATTCTGATTTACTGAAAAAAGCACATGCTGATGGTGTTAAAGTTGTGCCATGGACAGTAAATACACCTGAAGAAATTAACCGTTTAAAATCTCTAAAAGTGGATGGGATTATAACAGATTATCCAAATCTTTTTTAGAAACCCTTAAATTTTCTTCATAAACCTTTATCATTAACCTAACCAAATAGCATGAGTTTCAGACTTTTTCCACCACCAGCGGAACACAAACCTTTATTGCCTGAAGGGAAAATCAAATCAATATATAGTAAAGAACGTTTTAAGGTTTTTGTAGGGATTTTTGTAGGCTACGCAGCCTATTATTTGGTGCGGAAAAACTTTTCTTTCGCTATACCAGAGCTTCAAAAATTAGGATTTAGTAAAGGTGAATTAGGTTTAGCCACATCTGCACTTTCCATCGCCTATGGTTTTAGCAAGTTTTTTATGGGAAATATATCCGATAGGAGTAATGCAAGATATTTTTTATCAATAGGTTTAGTCCTATCGGCCTTTACCATGATTTTTATGGGATTAGTTCCTTTTGCTACTTCATCAATTGCCATCATGTTTGTACTGTTATTTATCAATGGTTGGTTTCAGGGGATGGGTTGGCCCGCTTGCGGAAGAGTTGTTGCACATTGGTATTCGATAAGAGAAAGAGGAACGGCAATGTCTTTTTGGAATTTAGCACATAATTTAGGTGGTTTTTTGGTGGGGCCATTAACTGTTCTGGGTTTTGAACTTTTTGCAGATTATCATGGCATGTTATATTTTCCAGGTTTGGTTGCCATTTTGTTTGCCATATTGGTTTTAATTTTAGTTAGGGATACACCGCAATCGGTTGGTTTGCCGCCAATTGAAGAGTACAATAATGATTATCCCAAAAGTTATAATGCCGCGACGCAAGAAAAAGAATTTTCAGCTAAAGAAATATTCTTCGAATACGTTTTAAATAATAGATTGCTATGGTTTATCGCTATTGCTAATGCATTTATTTATTTAGTAAGAAATGGGATTATTAACTGGGCGCCAACTTTTTTACAAGAAGTTAAACACTATACCAAAGGCGAAGCTGCCTGGGCTTCAGGCGGTTACGAATTAGTAGCAATTCCCGGAACTATTCTTTGTGGTATAATTAGTGATAAAATATTTAATGGAAGAAGAGCGCCGGTAACCATTATTTATATGGCAATGACATTAATTGCGGTATTGGTGTATTGGAAAAGCCCCGATGCAAACCATTTGATTAGAAATGGCGCGCTATGGGCAATTGGATTTTTTATTTACGGGCCCGTAATGTTAGTTGGTGTACAAGCAATAGATTTAGTGCCAAAAAAAGCGGCAGGAACAGCTGCTGGCTTGACAGGTTTATTTGGTTATTTTATTGGAGATTTATTAGCAAATGCTGCATTAGGTCGTTTAATTGATAAACAAGGCTGGGATGCAAGTTTTATAGTAATTGCTATCTCTTGTCTTGTTGCCATCTTCTTTACCTCATTTACATGGAATAGAGAAAAGAAAAACTTAGCTAATCTCACACCATTAGCTCATTAATTTTATTTTAGCTTATTATGAAACCAAATTTTAGTAAATTATCAGTTGCGCTGGGGTTAATTTTTGTAATTGCCTTTCATCAAGCAAATGCCCAAATCGTAAAATGGGACAGTACCCATCGCCCTGGGAAATATGTTGAGCAGGTAGCGAAGTTTAAAGCCGACCCAAAATCTAAGACAGATTTCGTCTTTTTGGGTAACAGCATTACTGCTGGCACGGATTGGGCTAAACTTTTAGATCTTCCACAAGCAAAAAACAGGGGGATTTCTGGGGACATTACTTTTGGTGTTTTAGAGCGTTTACAAGATGTAATTGATGGTAAGCCAGCAAAGATTTTTATCCTGATTGGTATAAACGATATCTCCCGGAATATTCCAGATAGTGTGATCTTAAGAAATTATAAAATAATGATTACCAGAATCAGAAAAGGTTCTAAGAAAACACACATCTATTTCAATACGCTTTTGCCGGTAAACAGTGCTTTCGAAAAATTTAAAAACCATTACGGCAAAGACGAACATATTCTTTGGTTAAATGATGAAATCAGAAAATTTACGGCTAAAAATGTAACAGTTATTGACTTATATCCAAATTTTACCGACCAGGACAAACATTTAAGGGCAGAACTTACCAAAGATGGTTTACACCTTATTCCAGCTGGATACCAGGTTTGGGCTGATTTTCTTAAAAAGTCTGGTTATTTAACTGAGAAATAACTTTTATAGCGATAGTTGTTTGCTGCCTTGTTGGATGACCATGTGTTTGGAAAGCAGAGATGGAGGCATTAGTTAACAGCAATCCCGCTCTCGCTTCTGCTCCGATGGAAAAATCGGGAGCATCCCGCTTTGATCGGGTTTAGGTGGCAGTGACAATACTACTATTTGAGGTGGAGATTCAAGAAATAAATAAAATTCTGCATTATGCTATTAAACCATTAACAGTTGCACAGACTTTACATCTCTAAACCTGGTTGACGCGGTAGCTGCCGATTTCCTTCAAATCGGGACTACAAGCAAAAAACAGGACGAAACTTTAAAAGAAGTACGCAACTGCTTTCCAAAAAAAAACAGACTATTATTCGCTTATGGGCTTTATTAAATAAAAAGGTTTTGTCCAGCTGCTTTCACTTTTTCTTTATCGATATTTTTTAAGCTAGGTACATTGCCCAGCTTTTTTATTTGGGCATATTGCTGGATATATCTTTCCGTTTCTACATTTTCATCGCCATTAAAAATGATGCCTTTAATTGGGATTTCATATTGTTTAAGCAGGTTGACAGATAAAAGTGTGTGGTTAATGCTGCCTAAATAATTTTGTGAAACCAGTATCACTTCAACATTCAACTTTTTAATCAGGTCGATAATCAGCTCTTTTTCGTTTAAGGGTACCATTAAACCCCCAGCGCCTTCAATAATCAAATTGTTCTCGGTTAAAGGCATATTGATTTTGTTCAGATCAATGTCAATACCATCTAATCTCGCTGATAAATGCGGTGATAGGGGTTGTGTTAATCTGTAGCTTTCCGGGTGGATAACGGTTTGCGTATTGCTTATTAAACTACCTAATGTTATGCTATCGCTGGTATCTAAATCTCCCGATTGGATCGGTTTCCAATAATCGGCTTTTAGTTTTTCGGTTAAAATGGCACTGATTAATGTTTTTCCGATGCCTGTTCCAATGCCTGTGATAAAATATTTAGCCATTTAATTCAATTCTTTAAGATGGTTAACCAACGAAATAATTTCCTCGTCGGTATTAAAATTGTGAAGACAGATCCTGAGCCTTTCTTTGCCCAAAGCTACTGTTGGGCTTAATATTGCACGTACATCGAAACCTTTGCTTTGCAGTGCCATAGCGGCCAGTTTAGTCGCTTCATTTGATGAAAACAAAATACCCTGGATAGTACTTTCACTATCAAGTGCACTAATGTTTTGCGCTGTTAACATTTTTCTAAACAATGTAATTTTTTGATGAATCAGCTGGTGATCAATCTTATTTAATTGTTGGTATGCGGATTTAACTGCAACTATATTATGAATGGGAGCTGCTGTGGTGTAAATGAACGATCTTGCAAAATTAATCAGGTAATGGCGTAAGTTTTTACTTCCTAAAATAATGGCTCCGTGTACGCCTAAGGCTTTTCCAAAGGTTACAATTCGTGCAAATACCTTATTGGTTAGGTTGAGTTTGTTGATCAATCCGCGGCCGTTTGCACCAAAAATGCCCGTAGCATGGGCTTCATCTACAATCAGGTTGGCCTGGTAGCGCTCGCAAAGATTTGCGATTTCTATTAATGGTGCAATATCTCCATCCATAGAATATACACTTTCTACCACTACAAATATGTTTCCTTTTGCCAGTTTCAATCTGGTTTCAAGATCGTTTATATCGTTATGAAGAAATTTATAACGCGTAGCATGGCTTAACCTGCAGCCATCTATAATGCTGGCGTGGATCAATTCGTCAGTGATAATGGTGTCGCTGCGCTGCGGGATGCTTGATAATAGCCCTACATTGGCATCATAACCAGAGTTAAAGATCAATCCACTTTCTGCGAGGTGAAAATCGGCAATAAACTGTTCAGTTTCTTCTGTAAGTGCAGTATTTCCGCTTAACAGTCGCGAACCACCAGCTCCATTCAGGTAATTAGGGAGTGTGGCTATGGTATCATCAATCTGTTTTTTTAATTCATCGGATTTGGCAAAACCTAAATAATCATTAGAACAAAAATCAAAAGGAGGGATGTTGGTCGATAAATTCCTGATCGAAAGGTTATCTTTTCGTTCCTGAAGTTTGCCGTTAAGAAACTGTTCAATTTTGCTCATCGGTCAAAAGTAAAAAAAGCGCCCCGAATAATCGGAACGCTTTCAAAAATATAATTAATTAATGTTTGAACTATTTATCCTTGTGCGGGAGGATTAGAAACTACAGGTGCTTTGTCTTTTTTACCTCTTCCACCCATTCCTTTTCTCATTTTCTCCCCTTTTTCTTTGGCTTCGGCACGGAAAGCATCCATTTTGGTTTTTTGTTCAGCAGTTAAAATGCCATCTATTTTAGCTTTTTGCTCATCAAAAGCGGCTTTACGTTCTTTCATTTTGCCTTTCATATCGCCTTGATCAGCAGATCTCCAAGCCTCCATTTTCTTTGCGTTTTCCAATTCAATAGCGTAAATTTTGGTTTTTTGATCAGCGGTTAAGCTTAGCTGTTTCTCTAATCTGGCGGTTACCTTTTCTGCTCTTTGCTCGGCAGTCATTTTAGGCATTGCCCGTCTTACTCTCTTTGTAGTGTCTTGAGCAAATGTAGCGGTTAATCCCATTACTGCAATTGCTATTGTTAAAATTGCCTTTTTCATGTTCTGTTTTTTTATGTGTTCGTTAAATCAATAGATACATAAAAACGCAAACGGTTTAATCGGGCCTTGTTAAAAATTGTTAATTTTTATTTAACTGAGAGATTGATTTCTGCATCTGCGCCATCATCTGGGTCAAAGTTTCCATTGTTGGATCTGGTGCAGGTTCTGGTAATGAGGTAGATATATATGCCTTGGCTTTCCAGATTTCGAGGATATCGTCGGCAGCAATTGTATAGGCATCATATACCTTATTATCTGATATCAGCTTTAAATCTTTATTCTCTCTGAAACGGTTACCTGCTCTTTTATATACTACACCTTCGTTTTTACTAATTACGATATAGGTTTCGCCAGTTTTTACTTCATTCCAGTTCTCCAGGTATTCGCCAATAATCACACTGCCTGGTTGAACAGGTAACATACTATCGCCCATAATTTCAAAAGCCCTAAAGGTACCTTGTCTTAATGCAGCTAAGGGAAGTTGAAATTTCGGTAGGTCGCTAATATATTGAGGATCAGAAAAACCATTCAAGTAACCAGCGCTTGCTTTAACCGGAACCAATTCGATGTTTTCGCGATCGTTCTGATCAACAGAAATGCTCAGTACCCTTAGGTTAGATCCCTGGCTTTTTGGCTTCGGTTTCCAGCTGTCAGATATTTTCTCATTGATGAATTCATCGATGGTAAGATCAAAGTATTCGGCTATTTTTTTTAGCAAATCATATTTAGGTTCCGCCCGGTCTTCCTCGTAAGCCCCGATGAGCGATCTCTTGATTTCCATGATATCAGCGAAATTTTGCTGTGTATGGCCTTTTTTCTTCCTGAGGTACTTTAAATTATTTGAAATATTTGACATAAAAATAAATTTTAAAATAAATTTGGAATTACTAAAATAGTTAGTAATTTTATGCTCATAAAGTTAGTAATATTATTTTGAATTGCAAGAGGGTATACTAAATAGTTTAGTTTTAAGTTTTAAACATAAGATCATGAAAAAGTTTGTTTATATCGTTACCGACAGAAATCGTACAAGTATGCACGTGGGCATGAGCTCTGATTTAATGAAGACACTGGATTTCTATAAACAGATGCCAAACTTATTTTTTGATAACGGGCAGCAATTAACCCGCCTGGTTTATTTTGAAGAGTTTAAAACAGAAGCACAAGCTTTACTGCGTTTTAAATCAATTAGTCGGTTTACACGCATGCAGAAAGAGCGTTTGGTAAGATCTTGTAATCCAGATTGGATTGACTTAACTATAGGGCTCGATTTCGAAAATATTCTTCTACATCGGAATATAAGCAATCAGGTAAAACTATCATTTACGAGTTTGTCTTAATTGTTACGGTTATTAAACTAAAAGAAATTAAACTATCATCATAAAAAAAGCGATTATTTGTATTTAATCGCTTTAACAAGTTAGGAAAAAGTTAATTTTTTATTTTTTCGAGGAAAACATTTTCCAGATCTTCAAGATTCTTGAAAAATTTACTTTTATCCGTAAAGATTTTTGGATTATAAGGGTCTCCTGATTTATGTTTATCATGGAGCTCAAACTGACTTGCGTGAGAGGCAACCCAAAGATCAAAGTCAAGCTTTTTCATTGCTTTAAAAGTTTCAGTATAATCTCTTTGGATATCTTTATATGATGCTATTTCTGAGAATTTTCTATCAACAATTATGGATGGCATATTGGCAATCAAAATTTTGTAGCTAGAATTTTTATCTTTCGTATTAAATATAAAACTACACGATCCTTTAGTATGCCCGGGATGATGAAGCATTGTTAAAGTAGTGCTGCCTAATTTAATCTTATCGTTATTCTTCAATAGGAAATCAGGTTTTACAGGCTTGAAACTTATGCCATATTTCCCAAGCTCATAATCCAATTTTCCACCTGTTTCAAGAGCGTCCGCATCTTTCTCATCTACATAAAGTTTTGCACCGGTTTCTTTTTTAATCTCAGCCATTGCACCCAAATGATCAAAATGAGCTTGGGTTAAGAGCAAAATTTTGATTGATTTATAATCAAATCCCAAAGCTTTTATATTTTCTTTTATTATTGAAAGCGAATTAGCTAAACCTGTATTTATTAATATATTTCCTTTTTCTGTTACAATTAAATAAGAAGCCAAATCATAAGTGCCAACATAATATAGATTACCTGCAATTCTAAATGGCGCTGTAGCTTGAGACCATTCTTTTGGATTATTAGCTGGCTCTGTTACTGTTTGAGCAAAGCCCAACAGACTGCAAGACAATAAAACCATTAAAAATATTTTTTTCATATGTAATTTCGCAATTAATTTTCCCCTTACCATCCTGGAGCAAATGTTAAACCAAACACTCCAGTTTTAACATCTTTCCTTTGGAAAGGAATCGCATAATAAGGTTCCAATACAAAATAGCCAAAAACGTTAACCCGTAACGATATACCAATGCTCATTGCCGGCACACGTTCTGTAGTAGATTGATAGGTAACCGGATTTCCTTTATCATCTTTAGCAGGAACACCATTGTTATCTAACACAGGTTCTGTAGTGTAAGTTGGCTCACTTTTAAACTTTACTTTGGTGTCGTTTGTCCAGGCCAATCCTGCATCAAAGAATAAATTCAGATCAGAGAATAAAAATTTAGAAGGTATTGCAGCTAACTTTTTAGGGCCTGTAAAAGGTAAGCGTACTTCGAAGTTAAAAACGGCTATTTTACTTCCTGTTAACTGGTTAATATCGAAAGATTCTGACGATTGAGCTGAAGTACTTTTGTAAATTGAGTTTGATTCGTAACCTCTAATTAAATAAGGATAACCCAGATACATTGGATAAAGTCTGTCTGCATCTTTACCAATCCTTAAGGTGTTATAACTTCTTACGGCAAAGGTTACTGGCTTAGCTCTCCAATATTTACGAAGATCGGCAGTTACACCAGCAAAATTATAGGATCCAAAATACTTTTCCCCACTTACACGGTATCTAAAACCATCAAGCGGACCAGTGAGGCCAAAAATAGAATTATCACCAATAAAGCCAGCATTTAACTGATAAAGTGTAAATGAATTAAACGGAATACCGTAGTCTTGAGAAGCAACGTCGTTAGAGATCCTGCTTTTGTCTGAACCAATGTAGTAACCCGCCGAATTGTAATAATTGCTATATCGATCGACTCTATAACTATAATGCGAAAATGCACCGCCCAATTCAAATCTATGTATTTTACTAAATGGATAAGCCCCAAAAACCTGGATCTGATCTTCGAAAGTTCTAATAATATCCGTCCTATCTGCTAAGGCATTAACAGTTTTATTATCACCTGTAGGGATATTTTCGTATCCGTAAGACCTAAATCCTGATACATAAGGGATATGGGAAACAGCCGCACCCCAGTTTATTCTGCTTTTTTGATTAATGTAACCTACTAATCCACCAAAATCGTAAATTTCTCCGTTTACAGATAGATTTGCTATGATTTGATTAGTGCCTAATATATCGCTAAACATACCCACAATACCACCTGAAACACCGGTTCCGAAACGGCTGGTAGAAACGCCAACGCCACTATTTGCTAAATAATCTAACCTGAATTTCGGTTTGTATGGTACCGTTTTCATCGAATCGGCTATGGTTTTTTCGAAACGATCAAAATTATTTAAATTAGAATTGATGATGTTTACACCAATGTTTTCCATCGGAGGAAGGATAGCAGCATCAAAATTTTCTTCCTGATTACCAATTCGTTTCGCTTTAAAGCTGCTTAACTTCGCATTATACAAAGTATAACGTTGGTAGCGATAATAGCTATATACAATATCATCAGTTGTAGACACTGAAATTGCAGGCGAAAACTCGGTAATCCCGCTAATTCCTGTAAAATAATCAGTTAACTGATCTACTGTATTATCTGCGAAATTGTATTTATATAAATTCCTAAATCCATCTCTGTTAGAAAGGAAATAGATATTTTGACTATTTGAAGAGAACTGTGCATTTAGGTTATTTGCTCCTGGAAAAACATTTAAATTGCTCACCGTTTTAGAAGCGATATCGTAAACAGCCAGGTTTATAGGCAATACTGCATTTACTACATTCGCCTGAATTGCCGCTCTATCTGATGAAAACACCAATTTTTTGCCATCTGGAGAGTAACTGGGTGCATAATCAGAATATACATCGTTAGTAATTTGAGTAATTGTTTTGGTGTCTAAATTGTAAGAGAAGATATCGCTCTGTCCTTCAACCATGCCTGAAAAAGCTACATCTTTTCCATTTGGCGACCAGGTTAAATTACCAAATTGCTGCACCTGATCCATAGCTGTTTGAGAAACCGTAGTTCCGTTCGAAACATTGATAATCATCATCTGGTTTTTACCATGGCTGAAGATACTGAAGGCAAACTGTTTACTATCCGGCGACCATGCTCCAGCTGACTCTATAAAGTTGAAATCATCAATATGGCCGTTAGAAATCTGACTGCTCAGCTTCCTTATAATTCTGCCGGTTTTGGCATCTGCAAGAAATAAATCAATGCCAAAAAGATCTTTTTCTGACATGAAAGCCAAATATTTTCCATCTGGACTAAGGGCAGGGGCAACGTTCATATTGCCTGCGTTTTTATTATCGATGATTTTTGTACCCGTAATTTTGATCTGTGAACTATCTGCTTTTAACATTGGTTTATAATGCGCATCGATAGAATTTTTCCATAAACCCGACAGTGTTTTGTCATCATAGCCAAAAGTATACCTGATGGCATTTTCGTAACCATATTTTGCAGTATTCTTAAACAATGGAACGATGGTGGTATCGCCATACTGAGAACCTATGTAAGTCCAAAATGCCTGGCCATAACGGTAAGGGAAATATTTATTAGAATTGGTTAAATCTTTCAATGAAGGGATATCACGGTTCAGCATGGCATCGCGCATCCACATGGAAGTAAATGCATCCTTTTTTCCAATGGACAAGTATTCAGCCATACCTTCAACCATCCATAATGGCGTTTGCCCAACATTTTCTAAGCTAATCGAATCTTTTTCGAGCAAAAGGTGGTATTGAAAAGCATGAACAAGCTCGTGACCTAAAACGTGTCTTGTTTGGCTATTTAGCTCCATAACAGGCATAATCACCCTGTTTTTTAGTGCCTCTGTAACGCCACCGGTACCAATTCCAATTTCTCCGTTAAGAGCTGTTGTTTGCTGGAAATCAGGATGATTATTGTATAAAATAATAGGGTTTTTCTTTAAAAAAGTATCTCTAAAAACTTCCTGATGCATTTTGTACCAGGTTTCGGCGTCTTGCGAAAACCGTTTTAAAAGTTTCTCGTTTTTGATGTAATAATAAATCTCGAAATGGGGTGTTTGCAAAACTTTAAAGTCGAGTTTTTTATACCTTACCTTGTTTTGTCCGAAATATTGGGCCTTAACAGAAAAAGAAAGAATAAGCAGAAGCAATAAAGAAGAATATCGCTTTAATAAAGTAGAGCCTATTTTCATATGTGTGTTTTTTTAATGAAGTTCAATAATTTGCGAAAATGAAATTGTAAGAGATTTGGGAAATAAAAATAGCAATTGTTTAAAACAGTATTAAAATTTTAACACTTTTTAGAATCTTTTCTACTCAAAAGCGCAGATAGTTGAGGTATCTGGTTATTTATCGCAATAAAAACTAAGGCTGATTGTTCTCATTCTCGTTCTTTTTCTTTTCTTTTTCTTCCTGACGTTGTTTTCTTCTCAGTTCTCTTTCTTCCTTTCTGGTTAAAGGAACAGTAACTGTAGGAGGAGTTTGAACAGGTTCAACTTTCTTTTCTTCTTTTTTTACTTCAGGTTCAATGGTTACAGGAATAACCGTTTCTGGTGTTTCAGGAACAGTAAAATCTGTTGAATCTACCGCTAAGCTATCGGTTGATGTGGTATCTCTTATAATCCGTGGGCTAGGGCAGTTGTAGGTTCTGGTAATATCAACTGTTGCTTTAGGGAATGGACCATAGGTATATCCGGATTTTGGATCGAGGTATACTTTCTCCATAAACTTAGCGAAAATGGGCAGTGCTGTTCTTGAGCCTTCTCCTTGTTCGCCGTTTTTAAAGTGTGCTGTTCTTTCATCACAACCTACCCAAACACCAGTTACCAGATCCTTGGTTAAACCCATATACCAGGCATCTACATAATCAGAAGAAGTACCTGTTTTACCGCCAATTTGATTGTTTTTTCTAAATAGATCCGGCCATTCCCATAATGCCTGCGATGTACCTTCTGGTTCTTCCATACCGCCACGGAACATATAAGTCATTAACCAGGCAATTTCTTCTGTTAAAACCCTTTTTGTTTTAGGTTTAAACTCATCAATTACATTGTTATCCTGATCGGTAATTTTCTCAACTAAAATGGGGTCGGTTTTGATGCCTTTATTCATGAAGGTAGCATAAGCTTTTACCATTTCATAAACGGTAACATCGTTTGAACCCAAACTTACAGATGGAACAGATTCCAGATGGCTATCGATTCCGCACTCGTGTGCATATTTTACAACATTATCCCAGCCCACCTTTTCGGTTACCTGAGCGGTAATGGTATTTACTGATTTCGCCATTGCCCACCTTAAACTCATTTCGCGGTACGAAACACTGTAATCGGCATTTTTGGGCTCCCAATATTTCGTTTCACCTTTATCCTGATAAGCAATTTTAACAGGTTTATCTGTAAATTTATCACAAGGACTCATACCTTGTTCTAATGCCGTTAAATAAGCGAAAGGTTTAAAAGTAGAACCTGCCTGGCGTTTAGATTGATTAACGTGATCGTATTTGAAAAATTTATGGTCGATACCACCAACCCAAACTTTAATTTTACCACTTGCAGGTTCCATGGTCATCATTCCCGTATTCATGATTTTACCATAATAACGGATCGAATCTAATGTAGAGAATGTCGTATCGCGATCGCCTTTGTAAGTGAAGATCTGCATTCTTTTCTTTTTATTAAAATAAGCGGTAACAGAATCTGGATTGTTAGGGAATTTCTTCTGTAAAAGCGCATAAATCGGCAAGTTTTTCATCGCCCTGTCGGGATAATCAACCTTTTGTTTTTCCGAATCGTACCAAGGATCTTCGTTGCCCCACACATTATAGAACCTGCGCTGCAAAATCCTCATCTGATCGGCAACTGCTTCCTCAGCATATTTTTGGAGTTTAGAATCTATTGTAGTGTAAATTTTTAATCCATCTTCATAAAGGTCGTAACCATTATCAGTACACCATTTTTCCAAGTATTTTGCCACAGCAGCCCTTAAATAAGAGTCACCATCGCTGCCATCCTGCATTTTGCCTTCTTTTAGTTTGATCGGCTCTTTGGATAATTCGGTTAAACTATCTTTGCTAAGGTATTTGTACTTGTTCATTTGTGCAAGCACCACATTTCTTCTTTCTAAAGCTTTTGCCGGGTTTTTGGTTGGATTATATAACGTTGTGCCCTTTAGCATACCCACAAGCATGGCTGCATCTGTAGTGGCTAAATCTTTTGCTTCCTTATCAAAATAAATCCGGCTGGCTGTTTTTATCCCATAAGTATTGTTACCGAAAGAAACGGTATTCAGGTACATGGTGATAATATCATTTTTAGAATAGTTAGATTCTAACTTTACCGCAGTCATCCATTCCTTTAATTTTACAATTAAGGTTCTTACTAGAGGTATTTTGATCAATAATCCCTGCGATTTATTATACCGCGTACGGTAAAGGTTTTTTGCCAATTGTTGGGTAATGGTACTGGCCCCGCCATCTTTCCCTAAACCAACAACTGCACGGCCAACTGCCTGCACATCGATACCCCAATGTTTGTAGAAACGTACATCTTCGGTAGCGACCAAAGCCTGCACTACGCTTGGCGCAATTTCATTATAATTTACAGGCGTTCTGTTTTCTTTAAAGTATCTGCCAATCAGTTTTCCATCGGCAGTGTAAAGTTCCGAACCTACACGAAGAGTAGGCGCTTTAATATCTCGAACACTTGGTGAGTAGCCAAATAGCCACAAAAAGTTTAATTGAAGGGCAGAAAAGAAAATTATTATAAAAAATAAAAATATTGTAGAATAACGTAAGTACTTGTTTTTTATCTCTTTAAACATATTGGATAAGATGATCTTTAGGTAAAAGCTGTGGCGTTAAATATAAAAAACTCTATATGCAAATTAACGTATTTAATTTACTTATTTTTTAGTTCTATATTTAAATTATTGATGCATCGATTTATCAAAACCAATACGTGATTATGAAAAACGAATTTAAAGGATTAATTGTACAAGGGGATAAGAAATTTTCTTTAAAAAACCATAAAACTGATTATACTGGTGGTTATAATAAAGAAAAAGCTAAAGATGCATTGGTGAATTCGAAAATAGAACTCAATCATTTACAGGAGAAATTATATGCATCTGGAAAGCATTCCGTTCTGATTATTTTTCAGGCAATGGATGCCGCAGGGAAAGACAGCGCAATCGAACATGTAATGAGTGGACTAAACCCACAGGGATGCCAGGTTTATACTTTTAAAGTGCCAACGTCAGAAGAATATGAACATGATTTTTTGTGGAGACATTATAAAGCTTTGCCAGAACGTGGCAGGATAGGTATTCATAACCGTTCGCATTATGAAAACGTTTTGGTTTGTAAGGTGCATCCCGAATATGTTTTAAGCGAAAATATCCCAGGGCTTAATGATGTAAAAAAGATCAATAAAAGCTTTTGGCAGCAGCGTTATAAAAGCATCAAAAATTTTGAGGAACACTTAACGGCAAATGGAACGGTAATTTTAAAGTTTTTTTTAAATGTGAGCAGAGATGAACAAAAACAACGCTTTTTAGATCGGATTGATGATCCTACTAAAAACTGGAAATTCTCTTCGGGCGATATTAAAGAAAGGGCTTTATGGGATAAGTATATGGAAGCCTATCAGGACGCAATTAACGAAACAAGCACGGTAGAATCGCCTTGGCACATCATACCTGCCGATAAAAAATGGTTTGCCCGATTGGCAATAAGTGAAATTATTGAAGACAAATTAAAAAGTCTGGATCTGAAGTTTCCTGTTTTGGGCGAAGCAGAAGTGGCCAAACTCGACGAAACAAAAAATATTTTATTAAGTGAATAAAAAAAATGCAGGTCTATAAGCCGGGTTCTGTTTCCTGATTGCTCAGGATTTCTATCATTTATCCACTATAAACGTTGCCGTTTATCTCTAACGACCTACCCACTAACATCGGACGGGCAGCCCTACATACGTTAGCCTATTTGGTCTTTCAACTCTCGGGGTTTACAAACCACTACAGTCGCCTGTAATGCTCGTGCGCTCTTACCGCACGTTTTCACCCTTATCCCGACGTAAAGTCGGGACGGTATATTTTCTGTTGCACTAATCCGTAATTCAGGTTTTCATTCCTGAACCCCTTTCCGTTAGAAAGCGAGATGCCCTGCGTTGCCCGGACTTTCCTCTCTCCCGGTTTTACCCGAGACAGCGATAGAACAACCTGCATTTTGCGCAAAGATGGGGTTTTTATCTATATTATCACAATCATGACAATACTATTCATTTGCTAGTGCATATATTTCATCTAGCACCTTTTTAGAAAATCTAAAATTCGTTTCTTGTATTTTCTGAATAATAGGTTTTATGGAAGGAATAATACCGACATTTTTTGCTTTTAAAATTATGCCTAATGTGCCTGTGAAAAGGAGATTCAGTCTTCTGGCAAGTTTCCTGCCTTTGTTATCATCTAAAATAAGAAGCGAACTTTCAGATTCTAACGCTAAAGTAATAGCACTTGCTTCGCCAGCATCAATATCTAATGAGTTTTGAAAAGTAATATTTTTAGGTGTTCTAATTTGGACCCAAGCAGGTAAAGTTGAACCAAATTCTGAAGCAATAGTATCTGTTGTGATAATTTCTGAAAAAAGTAATTTCAAAAGACCCAGTTCTCCAATTTTTTCTAATAGAATGAAGCAACTGGTATCAGCGATTACTATTTCATATTTTTTCTGCATCACTTAACATTTCTGAAACGGGATAGTTAAGTATTGAAACGCCATAATCAGAAAGTAATTCTGCAAAAGTATGTTTTGATAAACCAACCATAGCTGCTGCTTGGCCTAATGATAGTTTTCCAGATTCGTACAACTTTGCAGCGATAAAGCGTACCGTATCGTGCTCTTGCTCGCCTAAGCTATCTGGAACTTGTAGAGTTATCGTTGTCATACCTTAAATATACGAAATATTATTTATTTACAATTCTGCAAATCTTTTGAAACCTGCGAATAGGGCACAAAACCCTGCTTATTGCCAAACGAATTGGTGATATAAACCATTACCTGTGCTACGTCAATATCAGCCAGTTCAGGGAAAGCGGGCATTTTTTCTTTGTATTCTTTTCCGTGGACGATCAAAGCTTCATTTGCACCGTTTTTGATAAAACAAGCTAAGCGGTGTTTGTTTGTTTTCAAAAATACCGAATCGGTTAATGGAGGTGCAAGCTCACCCAATCCTTCACCATTTTCGCCGTGACAATTCTGGCACTTGGCTTTATAAATATCTTTTCCGTTCGACATGTAATTCTGCAGATCGATTGTTTCCTGGTTTTGGCAAGATACAATGATGCCTATAACGAAAAGAAAAAAGATGGAGTTGATGATGTACTTGCGCATTGATGTTTTGTTAATAATTAACCACAGATAAGGAAAGATAAACACAGATTTAGCTATTTATCTGTGTTTATCATATATATATGTGAGAAAAAACTAGTTGGTAATAGAGTAAATCATTGGAAATAAATTCTTTTTATTTCGTGTAGATCCGTGTCTCTGTGGCTAATAATTTTACTTTTTGTACTCAGCTAATAAAACCGGAATATCCTTTTTTAATTGTTCTACCTGCTCTTCTTTAGTGCCATCATAAGCACCGCGGATCCGTCTGTCTTTATCGATTAAAACCAAATATCCTTGATGGATATACCCATCCTTAGCCGTGCTATCTTCACCAACAGCTACTAAATAGTTCTTTTCTGCCAGGGTATATACGCTGTCTTTACTTCCATAAAGAAACTGCCATTTTGGTCCGTCTACACCTAGTTTTTGAGCATATTTTTTCAAAACATGGGGTCTATCGTATTTAAAATCGATGGTATGTGATACAAACATCACATCCGGGTTGGTTTTAAATTCATTGTAAACCGACATTAGGTTGCGGTGCATGGTAGGGCAGATGGTGGTACAAGAAGTAAAGAAAAAATCAGCAATGTAGATTTTACCATCTGTTGCCTTGTTCGTGGTTACTATACTATCCTGGTTTAAGAAAGACCAATTCGGAATAGTTTGGTAAACGGTATCAATTTTCTCTATTCCAGCTGCATCTCTAACGGTTTCGGCATGACGTTCGCCATAAAAGGGAAGTTTTCTCTCTTGTTTACAAGCGGTAAATATGGAAATAACCAGCAGACAAGTTGCGATGTAAGCAGTAATTTTATTCATGATTTTATATTAAAAGTGTAAATATACAAGGTAATTTGTTTGGGTTATCGTCATGCTGAATTTATTTCAGCATCTACTACCCAGAATCAAGATCCTGATCCCGATACGAAAATCGGGACAGGTTGACGAACATTAGTCTCCCGACTTATTTTTTACATACTTTGCTGGTTCGGCCACGAATTTTTGCTTACAGCTCTCCGAACAGAAACTATAGGTAACCTTATTATAAACCGTAGTTTTAGCTGCCTGGGCTTTTACTTTCATTTTACAAACGGGATCTAACGTTGCTTTCTTTGCAGAATCGATAGGGCTTGTTTTTGATCCATTGATTACTGGTGCCGCATTTGATTTTAATGACAAGGCTGTTAATCCAATTAGGGTTATTGCGAAATTTAATTTTTTCATTTTAATTTGTTTTAAAGTCCAGGGGGCGGATATTTGAAGGCTGAGGTTTGGATACTTAAATTGTTAAGCGCTATATCTTCGGACTCCTGACACCCGACTTCCTGACTATTTTATTTAACCTGATATACGTTTATCAACGAATCTGATTCTCTGGTAACCTTGATGTAGCTATCTTCAACAGCCCTTATTTTTACCATTTCGGATTTATAGTAATCAAGATTTTCCTGTTCGGTTTTTCCTTTAAAATCGTCTTTAAAGAAATGCATCCAATCCATCATTTTTTCATCGGCGGCATTTAACCGTATAATTAAATCGTTTATTTTTTGTTTTTGTAGTACAGAATCTTGAGCAAGTTTAATCTGATCTGAAACCAAGAGTTTGTCTAATTTCATTTTGTTCTTTACTACTTTTTCCCCATCAATCATTAATTTATCGTGGATGTTAAGTACTTCCTGGCGTACCGCTTTCGAATCGGGTTCCGCTTTACAGGAAAAAAGAAATGCTGTTGCTATGCTTAACAACAAAATGTTTAATCTGTTCATATGCTGTGTTTAAAAATTATAAGTAATTCCGATATAGACCTTTCCGCCACTCATTGGATGATCGGTTTCGGCTTCCCAGATATTCTTTTGAATACCTGCATTTAGCGCCACATTCTTATAAAAAACATCTATACCTGCGCCGCCCATCAGGTTATTCATGACATGTTCTCCTGTTTTTTGTCCCTGGTATTTTTCTCCACCAGAATATTCATAAAAAAACTGCGCTGATGGCATGATCTGGATATCTTTGCCAACTCTTTGCGTATAAAAAATATTAAGGAAACTGGTCGTGCTATTCGCAATACCTTCATCGCGGCTGTTGGTTCCATTAACCTTATAAGAGGTATTTAGGCTCGCCCCAAATTTTCCTAAACCTACCATATAGCTCAGATATACAAAACCATCGGTACTTCCTGTTCCGGCCTGCATCAGCGAAGAATAACGGATACCTGCCGCATTTTTGAAATCGTTTTTACCTGTTGGCAATTTTATACCGGCTCCGGCAATCAATTGTTGTTTGAAATTATCTTCTAGTTTTTGCACGAGATGGTAACCTGCATACAAATTAATATCACCCAGGCTAGAAATGGAGGAGGTATATCCATTGTAACGCTCGCTATTGGAAACATAAGGTAAAATGGCATTGATTTCCAGTTTGCTATTGATGAAATATTTACCTCTAACTTCTAAAGAACGGTAAAGTTCATAGTCATCTGGATTGCCGGCATGATTGGTTATTGGTGAATCTTGGCTTCGCGCTGGGATAAAGAAATTTCCTCCATTAGGGAATAATGAATGCGATTGTCCTTCATAGCCGCTAAACGAACGATAACGGTATAAAACGCTGATGCTATTGCGGTTGTAATAGGGGGTGATGCCCATAAAACAACCACAGATATCGCAGGCGAAAACCTGACTGCTCATGAGTACAAAAATTAAAATCAATAATTTACGACTCGCTGTATAGTGTGTTTTTGATAAATTCATTGTCTGTTAATGTTTTTAAAAAGACCTTGATCTGCTCTTTTTCTGTGGTATTTAAAGGGATGCCATTTTTTAGTTGAACGTCGAGATTTACTGATGCTTTAACGCCCGAATTATAATGTTCTAAAACCTCATCCAAGCTGTAAAAGCGCCCATCGTGCATGTATGGGCTGGTATATTCGATATTGCGTAAGGTAGGCACACGGAACTTTCCTAAATCTGAAGCTACACCCGTAATATGCGATCGCCCTTCATCGGTACTTACTAGATCTAATCCGTTACTGCGGTAAGAAAAATCAGTAAAAAATGGTTCTGCATGGCAGGAAGTGCATTTTTCTTTGAACAGATTGTAACCCGCCAATTCTGCAGAGGTGAAAGAAATACCGCTCTCTTTGCGCATTACCTTATCATATTTCGAATTGCCAGAAACCAATACTGCAGTAAATTGTGCAATCGACTTTAAAATCAGTTGCGAATTGATTTCTGTTGAACCAAAGGCCTGTTTAAATAAATCGGGATATGGAGCCGTGTTTTTCAGGAACGCAACGATTGTTTGTATATCAGTACCCATTTCGCAGGCATCGGTAATGGCATTAAGCGGAGAAGTTTCGATGTTTTTTACACCACCATCCCAAAAGAAAGCTTTTTGCCAGGCCAGATTAAAAAGTGGAGGCGTATTCCGTTTTCCCTGGCAATTATTTACGCCATGACTCACTTTGTGATCAAGTTGTGTAAAAGCGGCAAATTGCTGGTGACAGCTTCCACATGAAACGCTTTTATCGGCAGATAAGCGGGCTTCGTAAAATAATTTCTTACCCAACGCAAAACCTGCATTGCTTAATTTATTGTCTTCGAAATTGTATACCGGAGCAGGGAAGTTGGCCGGAATAAAAAAGGTAACTTTCTTTTCCTCAGGCGTTACTTCATCTTCATTTTTGCTACAGGCATACATCAACGCAATGCTTAAAAAAAGCACTGCGAAGACGGTTATTTTCCTTAACATTTAGTTGTGAATGTGATCTAAACGAAATAAGCCATTTGCATAGTTGTTGGCTACAATTACAGCATTTGCCCCACCCATGGTCATATTCAAAGTAGCGAAACTCACATCGGTTTTACTTGTAAATAATGCAGCTGCATTTACAATGAAGTGCATATTCGGTTTGCCATCGGTTCTAATTCGAAGTGGATTTGCCGCATTAATCTCCGTGGTAAAAGTTCTAATGGTATTGTTTGGATCGGTAACTCCACCAATGTGAAAGATAATTGCATTTCCGGTTGCTGTTGATTGTGGTGAAGTTCCCTCTAGTTTAACGAATATGTAGCCGCTGTTCCAGGTCCAGAACATGCCGTTGATCGGATCTAGGGCACCAGTTTGTGCTCCAGCGAAATTACGGGCATAATCTACACCAATGGTGTATTCTATTTTGGTATAATCGCCTGTTGGTACATCTTTTAGCGTAACATTTGTCGATTCTGCTTTCGAAGCATCGATTAAGAAATAACTTTCCGGAAGGAGATAAGTGGTTCCGTCAGCTTTGCTTAATTTGATGTTACTTACATAGTATTTAAATACATTGATCTTAAAATCTTCGCCTTTGGCATTTTTGTAAGTTGTAGTGTTTAAAGCCAAGGGACTTCCGTTTACCTGATTTTCGAATTCAATTGAGAAACTAGATTTGGTATCTGCAGCAACTTCGTCGGTTTTTTTTTTACAAGAAGATAATAATATAATTGGGCATAACAATGCCAAAAAGTATTGTGATAATTTCATTTTAAGAAAATTGGATAAGTAAAAAGTATTTAAAGAAATTTTAATACGGTCGTCATGCTGAATTTATTTCAGCATCTTATTGACAATAATAGACCTGATCCCGATTATCGGAACAAGATGACGATCGCAAAATAAAAAGATTTACTTAAACTGCTTTCGGTGGATGAAAAATAGAAATGGAAAGATCTTTAACAGGTTTTTCGATGTAAAGATTTTCGGAAGAGATGATGAAATAAGGAAGATGGTGGTTTAATGCAATAGTCTGAAATCTTGGTTCAGCCTCTACAACTCTTTTCAGGTTTTCCTGAGCCTGTTTGTTTTTACCCTCAAGCTCTTTTAGTTTTTTAGCTAAGAAACACTGCCCATCACAATGCAGTTCCGGATGTTCTTTATTAATACAAAATACACTTGTAATGTATTCTTTGTTCATTTTATAACCGGAATAGATTACCAATTGCATGGCACCGTTAGAAACGGTACATGTAATGATAAGATATATTAAGATTTTTTTGAACATGGTATTACGCTGCAAAAGTATTAAAGAAATTGGTTGCAGCAAAGAAAAAATAAGAAAGAGGCAATACTTTTTGAAGTTAAAGACTTGTTTTAGAATGATAAAATTTAGAAATTCTTTTATTTGGGGGCACCACAAATTGCATATTTCAATCTCATCGCGTCATGCTGAACTCGTTTCAGCATCTTTTATAACAGGAAAGATCCTGAAATAAATTCAGGATGACGATCGCTTATGCAAATTTGTCGCATACCTTTTTTATTTAAATGTTATAGTTTCACCTGTGTTTTTAGTTAATCAGATTTTTATTTATCTTGCATTACACAAAAAATGAAACCTATGAAATTAATTAAAACTATCGCTGTGATGATGGTATTGTCATCATGTGCCAAAAAAGAGGTGCCAGATGTACCACCTACTTTTAACGATCCAAACTGGACAAGGATTGAAATTGCAGGCGGGAGAGAAGCCCATGCCGTTTATGGCAGCATTGATGATACTTTAATGGCATCTACACTCACCGAAATTTATCAAACTACCGATAAAGGCAAGACCTGGCTAAAAACCAAAGTAAACAATCAGCCTATATATGGTTTTCTGGCTGTTAAAGACACCATTTTTGCGCTACAATCTAATGGTTTGCTGAAAGATAATCTAAGAATGGCAACCTTTAGTCAGTATTTCAGCCTGGATAAGGGTTTTACTTGGGATTGGTGCAGCAAATTTAGGATATCAGAGCAAAGATTTCAGGAATTTGCAACTGTTTCAGTAAATAACCTGGTTAAAATTAAGCTGAAAGAAAATATAGAGCCTTTTGATGAGAACTCAGCTCCATGGTCCGGTTATGTACTAAAAAGTGATATACAGGTTTTTAAAAATGGAACTTCAAAAATACTCCAGGTTCCGTTTGATAACCAGATCAATAATGTACATGTAGATAAATCTGGAAAACTCTATGTTTCTGTCGGAAGAGGTATTCACGATAAAAAAACGGGTAAGTATTTATCTGCCGAAAAAAGTCAATCGGCTATTATTTATATTTCTAAGAAAAATGTACAGCAACTGATTGATTAAATCTCGCAAAATGTCGTCATTTCGAGCGGAGTGAAGCGCAGTCGAGAAATCTATTTATAGATAGATCTCTCCATTCCGCTATGCTTCAGTCGAGATGACGACACTAAGAAAATTAAGCCTGCAAATCAGTCATTACCGCTTTGATTTTTTCTCCAAGTTGTGTATTAACCTTGTCAAAATCTTTTCTATCTGCTAAAGGTGCATTTACGCTGCAGTAGAATTTAATTTTAGGTTCCGTTCCACTCGGGCGGGCTGAAACGATACTGCCGTCTTCAGTAATAAACTGTAAAACATCGGAAGTAGGATAATCCAGTTTAGTTACTTTTCCGGTTGCTAAATCAGTCTCCTGACTCAATTCGTAATCTTTCAGTACTGAAACTTTCGAACCGCCCAATGTTGCAGGAGGGTTTTCCCTGAATTTTACCATCATGGCTTTAATTTCTTCAGCACCTGATTTGCCTTTTTTGGTTAGCGAAACCAGGTCTTCTTTGTAAAGGCCATATTCTACATACATATCTAACAATGCATTGTATAAACTCGCACCTTTATCTTTATAATAAGCGGTCATTTCAGAGATAAAAGCCGCAGAAACTACAGCATCTTTATCACGTACCAAATCGCCGATTAAATAGCCATAACTTTCTTCACCACCACCGATAAAGTATTTTTTACCTTCTAATTCCGTCATTAACTGACCGATGTATTTAAACCCGGTTAAGGTATTGTAGTAGGTTACATTTTTCTTTTTGGCAATTTCTTCGATCAGGTTAGAGGTTACAATGGTTTTTACAATAAACTGATTGCCATCTAATTTGCCGCTGTCTTGCCAGGCTGATAACAGGTAATTGATTAATAAACTGCCCGTTTGGTTACCATTAAGCAATACCCATTCACCATCGTTGTCTTTTACCGCAATACCTACACGGTCAGCATCAGGATCTGTAGCCAAAACCAAATCAGCATCAATTTCCTTTGCTTTGTTCATTGCTAAAGTCAATGCGTCTTTTTCTTCTGGGTTAGGATATACTACGGTAGGGAAATTTCCATCCGGTGTACTTTGCTCTTCAACTAAAGTTACGTTGGTAAAACCAAACTGAGCCAAAGCTTTTGGCACCAGGGTAATCCCGGTTCCGTGTATAGGAGAGTATACAATTTTTAAATCATGCTGTCTTTTAATGGCTTCCGGAGAAATAGAAAGTGCAGTGATTCCATCTAAATACAGTTTGTCTACATCTTCTCCAATCAGTTCGATATTCGCCTCAACACGGTCGAATTTAACTTCGTCGATACTTTTAATCTTATTTACTTCATCGATCACCAATTTATCATCAGGAGAAGTAAATTGACCACCATCTGCACCATAGGCCTTATAACCATTATATTCTTTAGGATTATGGGAGGCCGTTAGCATTACACCACTTTTGCAACCAAAATGGCGCACAGCGAAAGAAAGTTCTGGAGTTGGTCTTAATGCAGAGAAGAAATAAACATGGATGCCGTTTGCGGAAAAAACATCTGCTGTAATTTTAGCGAAATAATCAGAGTTATTGCGACTATCGTGTGCAATGGCAACCTTGATTTTTTCGTGAGGGTATTTGTTGTTTAAATAATTGGCCAATCCTTGTGTAGCCGTTCCAATAGTGTATTTGTTGATCCGGTTAGAACCTGCACCCATAATGCCGCGTAGGCCACCAGTTCCAAATTCTAAACTTCTATAAAATGCATCTGTTAATTCGGTAGTTGCATCTTTATCCACAAGGGCCTGAATTTCTGCCTTGGTATTTTCATCATAATTTCCACTTAACCACTGATTAATTGTGGCTAGTGTTGTTTGGTCAATTGCCTGCATTGAGCTGTTTTTTAAATTTAATATCTGGTGTTGAACAAATTTTATTGAATGATGTTTGGTTGAAACGCATTTATTTCAGCCCGTCCAAATTTTATTTTGTTGAGGGTGTTGCTTTTAAGCTGCTTTTGTTTAATTTCACGCCCCGATACAATAATAAAGAAAATTACATATTCTGGTATTTAAAATTGAAACCATCATAATTTTCTATAGCCAAAAGTAAATAAATAAATTATGATAGCTTCATTACCGTTAAAAACAATAAGCATTAAATGAAAATATTAAAATTTGGGGGTACTTCAGTAGGTAGTCCTGAGCGCATGACGAAGTTGTTGGATATCGTTAATCCAAATGAAGAGCAGATTGTAGTATTATCAGCCGTGTCTGGTACTACAAATAGTTTAGTAGAAATTGCAAATTATTTTTTAGCTGGAGATAAGAAGAAGGGAAGCGAGTGCGTGGAAAATCTATACCAGAAATATAAAGCTTTTGTTGTTGAGTTGTTGCCTGCTGCCGAGTTTCAAGAGCAGGGAAATGAAGTGATCGATTATCACTTTGGTTTCTTAGCTGGCTTAGCGAACGATATTTTTACTCCAATTGAAGAGAAGGTAGTGTTGGCCCAAGGAGAATTGTTATCTACAACTTTATACCATATTTATTTAAAATCTATCGGCGTACCCTCGGTATTATTGCCGGCTTTAGATTTCATGAAAACGGATGAAGATAACGAGCCTGATATTCCTTTTACAACGAAACATTTAATGCCTCTTTTGGAGCAGCATAAAGACAATAAACTGTTCATTACACAAGGATACATTTGCCGCAACAGTTTTGGCGAGGTAGATAATCTACGTCGTGGTGGTAGTGATTATACTGCATCATTATTAGGTGCAGCAATTATGGCGGAAGAAGTTCAAATCTGGACGGATATTGACGGCATGCACAACAACGATCCACGTATTGTTAAAGGCACTAAACCAATTGCACAGTTATCTTTTGATGAAGCAGCTGAGTTGGCTTATTTTGGCGCAAAGATTTTGCACCCTCAATCGGTTTTTCCAGCACAGAAATATAAAATTCCGGTTCGTTTGTTAAACACGATGGAACCTTCAGCCGCAGGTACTTTGATTACCCACGATAGCGAAAAAGGAAAAATTAAATCAATAGCAGCGAAAGATGGCATCACGGCAATCCGTATCCAATCGAGTCGTATGTTGTTGGCTTATGGTTTCTTACGCAGGGTTTTTGAAGTTTTTGAGCGGTATAAAACTCCTATCGATATGATCACTACTTCTGAGGTTGCTGTATCATTAACTATTGATGAAACAGCTCATTTGCCGCAGATTATCGAAGAGTTGGAAAGTTTCGGAACGGTAGAAGTAGATACCGACCATAGCATTGTATGTGTAGTCGGCGATTTCGGTTCGGAGAAGCACGGTTTCGCCAGCAGGGTTTTAGAAGGTTTAAAACACATTCCGATCCGTATGATTTCTTACGGTGGAAGCAACTACAACGTTTCGCTTTTAATATTAAGTGAGTATAAAACCGAAGCTTTAAGAAGCCTGCACAATAGATTATTCGAATAAGAGGAAAAAAGCGCCGATTATTACCAGTAATCCGATAAGAAAGTGAAAAGCCAGAAAGCTTGGTGGTAGCAAACCGTTTTTATGCTTTTTGTAAGAGTTATACAATCCTGCAGAAAGAATAAGAATAATAAATATGGCCGCTACTATCTTCATTTTTTGATAAATAAGAGGAACAGTACAATGAAGAGTAACACGATAAAAAACCGGACTTTTGCGTTGTATTGTTTCTGGGTAATTCTTCCATGCTTTAAATCCAGGTAGTTACCCAAATAAATTAGCCCAAAGAATAAAATTAAAATTATAATAAGGAATTTGAACATGTTCGCCGATAAAGATATATCAAAGTTTAACAATATAGAAACGCCTTTTTACTACTATGATACCGATCTGTTGCAAAAAACCTTGCGCACCTGCGCAGATGCAGCGGCTCCGTATCAATTTCACATTCACTATGCACTAAAGGCAAATTTTAATTCTGTGCTGTTAAACCAGATTAAAGAAATTGGTTTCGGTGCAGATTGCGTGAGTGCAGGAGAAGTGAGAAGAGCAGTTGAAGTAGGTTTTGATCACAAAAAAATTGTTTTTGCCGGAGTAGGTAAATCGGATAAAGAAATCAACGAAGCCCTTGATCTGGATATTTTCTGCTTTAATGTAGAATCTATCCAGGAATTAGAGGTACTAAATGAACTTGCCGGTAAAAAGGGTAAAACAGCTCAGGTGGCTATCCGCATCAATCCTAATGTGGATGCACATACACACCACAACATTACCACTGGTTTAGACGAAAATAAATTTGGGATCAACTCCTGGGATTTGCCAGAGTGCGCAGAAACTTTAAAAGCATCTCCAAACCTGAAATTTATTGGTATCCATTTTCACATTGGTTCGCAGATTACCAATTTGGATGTGTACAAAAACCTTTGTGTGCGTGTAAACGAATTTGCAGCCTGGTTTGAAGATAAAGGTTTTAACCTAAAAGTATTAAATGTTGGTGGCGGCTTAGGCATCGATTATTACAATCCCGATCATCAGATTCCTGACTTTGAATCTTATTTTAAGATTTTCAATGAATTTTTGACTGTTAAACCTGGTCAGGAAGTACATTTTGAATTGGGTAGGGCATTGGTTGGTCAATCGGCTTCATTGATTACCCGTGTACTTTACATTAAAAACGGAAAGAAGAAAAACTTCGTGGTTTTAGATGCCGGTATGACTGAATTGATGCGTCCGGCATTGTACCAGGCTTATCATAAGATTGAGAATTTGTCTCAAATCTCAAATCTCGATTCTCAAGTCTCAGTTAAGTACGATATTGTAGGCCCCATCTGTGAAAGTACCGATTGCTTTGGTAAAGAAGTAGAGCAACCTGAATCGTTCAGGGGTGATATTTTTGCCATCCGTAGTGCTGGTGCCTATGGAGAGGTGATGGCTTCGAAGTACAACTTAAGGGATGCAATAAGATCAGTTTATAGTTCAGAGATATAAATTGCCACATTCAGCCTGTCGAAATGCTTCAAAGTTCTTCGACAGGCTCAGAATGACAAATCAATTATTTCTTCTTCGACGCTACAAATACAATTACACCAGCTACCAGAATAATACCACCTGCATAAGGAGGCCAATTGACGGATTTTTCTTTATCTGCAGATATTTGAATGGGACCTGCATCAACAATTTTTTCTTTTTTAGTGTAAGAGAAGCCAGTCCAGATGAGCATAGCAATGCCCACAACGATTAATATAATTCCTAATGTTCTGTTCATAATATTATATTTATATCAGAACAGTAATAGCTGCGATAAGTTTTATTAGAACTTATAACCTAAAGAAATCTTACTTGCTAAATTTATATTTTCGGCTATTTCAAATGAAAGTGTGATTTTTTTTACATTTAAAAAGTAGCTAAGATTCCATGCTCCGGAACTTTTAATTATTTTATCAATGTCTGCGAAATCTCCGTACTTAAAACTGTTAGCTAGTCCTGGTGTTCCGCCAATGAAAAGCCTAAAAGCGTGTTTAATGTCATGATTACGCATTCCTCTAAAGATCACTTCTGTCGATAAACCAGTGGTCCAAAATCTTTTCCTATTTGAAACACCTGCATAATTGTAAACTTTACCATTATAAACTTCTTCTCTAAAATCAGCATACGCTCCACTTTCGGTACTTAAAGCGTTTTCCCAATTTATAAATCTAAAATCTGTATTTCCATTAGCAGACGTGCTATGGAAGCCTATAGAAGTTCTCAAGCCAAAGCCATACATTTTTTTGTTAAAAGAAGGTGGGTAATCTGCTTTGGCATTATTAGCATCATCTTGGTAGGTATTTTCTGCGCTCCCTAAATAACCAAAAACACCGTATGCAATGTTAAATCCTTTAAACGTATGGGCACGGTTAATATTCAACATACCCAATTCAAATGAAACGCTACCATTTCCTGGAGAAGAGGCCCCGGCAAAACTTGCTGATGCATGTGTTAAAGATTTAACACTGTCGGCTTCCATCGGACGAGGCAGATAGCCCATATTATTTCCTGGCAAGGCAGGTGTAAGGTACGTTCTGCAAGAGCTGGTTAAAGTAACCACAAGCAAAAAAGAAAAGAGAGCATTAATTTTAGTTTTCATTTTTTTAAGTTAAGTTGATTTATTCGTCAAAGAAATCTACCAAACCTCCCAGGAAATATTCTTGAATACCTTCGGTAAAATCTTTATAATCTTCATCAGGGATATTGGTTTGTTTAAATTCCAGTGAAGTTCCTTTTTTATCTTCGTGAAGTTTTATGGTTACGATAGAAGGTTCGTTTTCTTCTCCAAAATACCATTGTTGAACAATCTGTTTTCCGTAAACAAACTCAATGTTTTTGCCCGTAATATCTCCATCCCAGAAAGAAAATTCTGTTTCTGGCAATTCTTCAAACTCTACTTCAGCACCAGTCCATAGTTTAATGCTGGTTTCTTTCGTAAGGGCTAAATAAACTTCTTCTGGTGGGGCAGGTATATAGGTATATTTTTTAAAATCTTTCATTTTCTTCTATTCTATGTTGAGCTCAAAATTAGAAGTATTATTTGGAATATGATTGTTGTGGAGATTTTTAGATAAATCTTGTATTAAAGCCATATTCCATAAATGTTTTGGATAGGTTTTTATTTACCGTTATCACCTTCCGAAGCCATGCAGGTTCGGTTTTAGATGTAGAAAAATTTTTGCGCTGTGCTGATGACTCTAAAAATAAAGCAATTAGCGCAAACAGAAAGAAAATTTTGAGAACGTTCTTTTTAAACATATAAGAATTTATTTAAATGCGTTTAATCCGGTTACATCCATTCCGGTGATCAGTAAATGTATATCGTGTGTACCTTCGTAAGTTACTACCGATTCTAAGTTCATCATGTGGCGCATAATTGAATATTCTCCGGTAATTCCCATTCCGCCAAGCATTTGGCGGGCATTTCGGGCTATGTCCAGTGCAATTTCTACACTGTTTCTTTTGGCCATCGATATTTGTTCTGCAGAAGCCCTGTTTTCACTTTTTAATACACCCAAACGCCAAACCAACAGCTGGCCCTTGGTAATTTCAGTTACCATTTCTGCCAGTTTCTTTTGCTGTAATTGGAAACCACCAATAGGTTTTCCAAACTGTACACGCTCTTTTGAGTAACGCAAAGCGGTATCGTAACAGTCCATTGCTGCACCCAAAGCGCCCCAGGCAATGCCATAACGAGCTTGGTTTAAACAACCCAATGGACCTTTTAATCCGCTGATTTCGGGAAAAATATTCTCTTTTGGCACTTTTACATTATCAAAAACAAGTTCGCCTGTAGCTGAAGCACGTAAACTCCATTTGTTATGTGTTTCAGGGGTAGAAAATCCTTCCATTCCGCGTTCCACAACTAATCCTCTTATTTTTCCAGATTCGTCTTTCGCCCAAACCACAGCAATGTCTGCAAAAGGTGCATTACTGATCCACATTTTGGCACCGTTTAAAACGTAGTGGCTCCCTGCGTCTTTGATGTTGGTTACCATTCCGCCCGGGTTAGAGCCGTGATCAGGTTCTGTTAATCCAAAACAGCCCATCATTTCGCCACTCGCCAGTTTTGGTAGGTATTTTTTACGTTGCTCTTCAGTACCATAAGCATAAATAGGATACATCACCAAAGAACCCTGCACAGAGGCTGTAGAACGGATACCAGAATCACCGCGTTCAATTTCCTGCATCAAAATCCCATAAGCGGTATAATCTAAACCAGCACCACCATATTCAACCGGGATAGTTGGTCCGAAAGCACCAATATCAGCCAAACCTTTAATTAGGTGTTTTGGAAATTCTGCTTTTTGCGCATAATCTTCAATAATCGGACTTACTTCTTTTTTTACCCAATCTCTGGCCGTTGCACGAATTAATTTATGCTCATCGGTTAACAATTCGTCCAATAAATAATAGTCTGGTGCCTCGTAAAGGTCCTTTTTTGCTGATTTGCTCATGTAATTTCGTGTTATCTGATTAAGAAATCGCGTTCATTTCAAAGGTAACAATTTACGGCAATGGGCATTATATTCATGAATAAAAATTTAATTTTGCAGCTTACAGAACATACATGAGCCATTTTAAACAAACCGTAGCCTTAAAAGATGTTAAATGCTTTGCCCTACATGGTTATTATCCAGAGGAGCAACTTATTGGAAATCATTTTGTTGTAGATTTAGTAACAGAATTTACGCCGCAGGGTTTTGATGATGAACTGGCACAGACGGTTAATTATGAGGACCTGAATCACATCATCATGGAAGAAATGAAGCATACACAAAAGCTTTTAGAAACGGTTTTGAAGAATATCATTTCGAAAGTTATCAAATTGTATCCTTTTGTTGAAATGGTTAACGTGAGTATGAAAAAACTAAATCCACCTATGCCTGGTCAAATTGGGCATTCTTTTGTTAAATTATCTTATACATCAGCAAAATAAAATGAATTTTACGAAGATCAATCCCGAAATTTTAGCAGAAATTAAGGCTGCAATAGGAATAGATAAAGTTTTTACTGATGTAGAAAGTTTAGATAATTACAGTCACGATGAAACGGAAGACTTACGCTATCAGCCTGAAATTGTGGTGAAACCAACTTCTCCAGAAGAAGTCTCCGCTTTACTTAAAATCTGTAATGCGCATCATGTTCCGGTAACGCCACGTGGTGGTGGTACGGGCTTAAGCGGCGCCGCTCTGCCTATTTATGGTGGTGTTTCTTTATCAATGGAAAAATTTAAAGCTATCTTAGATATTGATACCGAAAACTTACAGGCAACTGTTGAACCGGGCGTAATTACCGAAGAATTCATCAATGCTGTTGCTGAAAAAGGACTTCTGTACCCAGTTGATCCAAGTAGTAAAGGATCTTGTTTTATTGGTGGGAATGTAGCTCATGGTTCTGGTGGACCAAGAGTAGTGAAGTATGGAACGATACGTGAATACATTCTCAATCTCGAAGTGGTTTTGCCTAACGGTGATATCATTTGGACAGGTGCAAATACTTTGAAATATGCATCAGGTTATAATTTAACCCAGCTGATGATCGGTTCGGAAGGTACCTTGGCAGTGGTAACTAAAATCGTTACCAAATTATTGCCTAAACCTAATCAATCGGTTTTAATGATGGGCTCATTTAGCACGAATGAAGATGCATGCGCAGCGGTTTCTGCAATTTTTAGGGCAGGGGTAACGCCATCGGCTTTAGAGTTTATGGAGCGGAAAGGGGTGGAATGGGTAATTAAATTTGATGATATTAAGTTCGATTTAAAAGATGATGTTGCTGCGTTATTGATGATTGAGTTTGATGGAGATGATTTGGATGATATCTTTAAAAACTGCGAGAAAACCAATGTTGTTTTAGAAGCGCATCACTGTACGGAAGTTTTGTTTGCAGATACTGCTTCTCAAAAAGAAGAACTATGGCGGATGAGAAGAACGATGGCCGAATCAGTAAAATCCAATTCCGTATACAAAGAAGAAGATACCGTTGTTCCGCGTGCGGCATTACCTAAATTAATCAATGGTATCAAAGAAATTGGTGCTAAATACGGTTTCGAAAGTGTTTGTTATGGTCATGCTGGTGATGGAAATCTGCATGTAAACATCATTAAAGCTGGAATGAGCGATGAAGACTGGAAAAACAAACTCAAATCTGGCATTGCCGAAATATTCGAATTAACAACCGCTTTAGGTGGCACGTTATCTGGTGAACACGGAATTGGTTTGGTGCAAAAAGAGTTTATGCCAATCAAGTATTCTGAAATTCATCTTAATTTAATGCGGGGTGTTAAACAAGTTTTCGATCCGAAGGGAATATTAAACCCCGGTAAAATTATGCCTGATTAATTTTACTCGTCACCCTGAACTTGTTTCAGGGTGTTAACGGTAACAAGTATATAGATGCTGAAACAAGTTCATCATAACGACTATTTTATTGTTCTAACTGCTCAAAACCCAGCATTTTTTGCTTTTCCTCTTCTGGGATAGCAGTTGGTCTGCTTGTGGCGTAATCAACCGCAATGCAGACCGTTTTACCTTTACTGCAGATGATCTCTTCTGTTCCTTTAATCTTAACGATCTGGTATTCCAGGTCGAAACTTGTAGTGCCGATCCTCGATGTTTTTACATGGATAGCAATTTTATCGTTCATTACAATAGGTAAAATGTAATCCAGTTCAGCATGGGCAATTACGATTCCGGTTTTCTTCCAATCCCATTTTATAATTTCTTCCCAATACTTTGTTCTGGCAATTTCTAAATAGGTAAAGTAAATGGAATTGTTTACATGACCCATCATATCGAAATCAATAAAGCGCAAATGGATATTGGTTTTGTAGTTGAATTTGTCTGAAAAATCCTTTGTTTCTGCCAATTTGTCTTTTGATTTGAATTTATTTTGCCAAAATGTCTTGAATATCATAAATTTCTGCTTTGGTATGTAAGTTGAATATGGTGTATTATCAATTTAAAAATTAAAAAAAATAAAGAATAAGCGATATGACACTAGTAAATTTTAACAACAGAACCCGTAACACAGCTCCTTACTTTAACAATGTTTTTGATTCATTGTTTAGTGATGCCGTAACTAAAAACAAAATGGTTGATAAATCACCAAATGTGAATATTTACGAAAATGAAACTGCGTATGTAATTGAGTTGGCTGCTCCAGGTTTAAAGAAAGAAGATTTTCAGATCAATTTAAAAAAAGATACCCTTTCTGTTTGGGCAGAAGTTAAAAAAGACGAAACCCAGGTAGCTAAAGATTTTACACGTAAAGAATTTGATTATAGTTCATTTGCCAGGTCATTTAATTTACCTGATAGTGCCGATGGTGATAAAATTACTGCTGAATACAAAGACGGTATTTTATCGATCAATATCAGCAAAAAAGACGATGCTAAATTACAACATAAAGAAATTGTAGTATCGTAATAAAGATATTCTCGAGAGAGGATTTTTCATAATAGTTTAGTTTTTTCAAAGGTTGTGAATCTTGCATCAGCTGAGTTTGAGGTAAGTGTGATTGATACTGATGCAGGTTTCATAATAGTTTAAGTTTAGGTTTTATAAGGTTAATGCTGGATGGCATTAACCTTATTTTTTTAAGGAGGTCGTCATTCCGACCGTATTATTCCAAAGGAATTCCTTCGGAGGAGAAATCTGTTTAGTTGAATAAAGATATTAGATTTTTCTCCCGAAAATTCGGGACTGCGCTTCATCCGATAGCTATCGGATCGAAATGACGTTGACTTAAGGCCTTGCCGCGGCTTAGGTATTTAGATTGATTTTAAGTTACATTCTTAAAATCACCTTAATCTCATTTTTCGTACTTTTGCGGCATGGAGAGAGAAATTCTGGATACAAAGCGTAAAGCACTTAAAATAAACCTTGACCCGAGAATTTACGGCACCTTTGCCGAGATAGGAGCGGGACAGGAAGTTTCGAGAAACTTTTTTAATGCTGGCGCAGCATCTGGAACAGTTGCCAAAACGATGTCGGCTTACGATATGACTTTTAGCGACGCTATTTATGGAGCAGAAGCTAATGGCCGTTATGTAAGTCAGAACCGCCTCTTGCAGATGCTCGATCACGAATTCGGTTTACTTAATGAGCGTTTATCTGGCGAAAAATACGAAAGCCGTACGTTTTTCGCCTTCGCTGATACCGTTACTACCCTGAATTATAAACGTACCAACGAGCCTCATGGCTGGGTTGGTATTCGTTTCCAGAGCGAGCCAGGTGGTTTACCGAATGAAATATTTTTTCACGTACGTTTGTTGGATACAGATGTAAACATGCAGCAGCGTGTTTTAGGGATAATTGGTGTTAACCTACTTTATGCAGCGTTTTACCATTATCAGGACCCCAAATTGATGGTAGAATCTTTAGCTGATAACTTAACCATCGGATCTGTAGAAATCGACTTGATTTCGGTAAAAGGGCCGGCTTTTCCAGGTGTAGACAATATCCTGCTTAATCTGTATATGATTATGAAGGATTTCTCGGCAGCAGCAATTTTCGATGCCGATGCACATCCCCGTCAGGCCAAAGATCTTTTATACAAAAAGGATATTATGATTTTAAGGACCAAATATGGTCAGAAATCATTGCCTAACTTTAACCTTTTTAATAAAGCTACCGATCAGTTTAAACGTACAAACAAGGTAGAGGAAGGGAACCTAGCGGTAATGATAGAGGTTTTGTTAACCAACGTTTTAACGGATGGACAAGAGACTCCTGATGATATCGATTTGGAAACAGTGGCTAAAAGAGCACAGGAAATGTGTGATACGGGTAACATCGTGATCGTATCTAACTTTACCCGCCACAACCGCCTGGCGAAATATTTAGCAAGATGCAAACCTAAAAGTGTTGGCTTGGCAACAAACATCAACAACTTAAAATTTGTATTCAATTCTAAAAATTTCACCGGAGAAAATTATTCAGGTCAGTTATTAAGCTATGTGAACGATATGTTTAACACCAATGTGCGGTTATTTGCTTATCCTTTCCTAGACAAAAAGACCAATCAGGTAATTACCACGGAAAATATGCCAGTTACGCCAGAGGCAAAACCTTTATTCGATTTCCTTTTGATAAATGGATACATTACTGATATCAAGGATTATAGTGAGGATGAGGTGAAGACAGTTTAGAGGTGGTACTTTCTTTAGTATCGTCATGCTGATCCGATAGCTATCGGATTTATTTTACAAGTAAAATATAGTGTCTTCGATGGCCTTGTAGCTATTACGTGGTCAGCATCTTTCTGCCCATTAAAGTCCCTGAAATGAATTACCTTCGGTGAGCTCGCTTAAGGCTCGGTTTACTATGTAGCTTTCTGTTGCGCTACAGGTCAGGGTGACGAACGAACTTTGATAGTCTTCGTTTGTTCGGGGACTAAGGAGAACCACATTTTGTAATGGGGGGTACATCAATAAAAATCCTATTACCTCAATGACGATAGAATCGTCATTCTCTTGCATCCTCGTTACAAACGAGGACGATAGCAGGGCAACGACCGACCCCAATTATTTTATCAACTTTTCAATTACCTGTTTGTAACTGTCACTTACAGGTAACTCCTCATCGGCTATAAATAAAGCGTTTTTTTTAATGGATGTTATTTTGTTGATATTTACGATAAATGATTTGTGGATCCTCTCGAAATAAGCGGGCAGTTGTTCTTCTATACTTTTCATACTCATGCGCACCACCGCGGCTTTTGAACTTGTTGAAGTATGGATCTGGATATAATCTTTGAGTCCTTCTATATAAGTAATCTCATTATAATTGATTTTCATCAAGCGGTAGCCCATATTTACAAACATATAGCCCTGTTTGGGTAGGTTGTTATGTTCTGCTGACTGTTTGAGTTCGTAAAGATCTTTGGCTTTATTACATGCTTTCATAAAACGGTCGAGTGATACCGGTTTCATTAAATAATCTACCACATCGAGTGTGAAACCGTCTAAAGCATATTGTTTATAGGCAGTTACAATAATTACCATTGGCTTTTTAACCAAACTCTGGATAAATTGTAACCCTGTAATACCAGGCATCTGGATATCGATAAAAATGAGGTCTATCGATTGTTCCTGCATAGTTTTATTGGCAGCAAAAGCATCATCGCAACTGGCCACCAGTTCCAAAAATGGAATACGGCTGATGTTATCAGCCAGTAATTGTAGGGCTAAGGGCTCATCATCAATGGCTAAACATTTTATCATGCTGTTAATTTTAAGGTTAGGTAAACATTAAACCAGCCATCTTTTTTCTCAATTTCCAGTTGATGATCGTTACCGTACAGTAGGTTTAAGCGTCTGCTTACGTTCGAAAGACCAATGCCAGAGGCGGCATCTTTTATCTCATTCTCATTTTCGTTAAATTTATTTCGAACAGTAAACGTCAAAAGTTCGCCTTCTGTTTTTAAATCAACAAAAATCTGTGGTTTTTCAATCATTCCAACCCCATGTTTAAAGGCATTTTCGATAAATGGGATCAGCAACATGGGTTCTATTTCATCAAACTCACTTTCAATGTTAGTGTTTGTTTCTATAACTACTTTTTTGCCGAATCGCTGTTTTTGCAGATCGATATAAGCCTGCAGGTATTCGGTTTCAGTTTTAATGGAGACCTTTTCTTCGTCAGTTTCATATAACATATATTGCATCAAACCGGATAATTTCATTACTGTTGGCTCCAATTCGTTACTTTTTAGTCTTACCAGTGCTACAATGTTGTTTAAAACATTAAAAATGAAGTGTGGACTGATCTGTGACCGTAAAAACGAAAGTTCGGTTTTCATGTTCTCCTGCTCGCGCTGCAAAGCTCTTTTTTCTTCACTGATCCGGTCTGAGATCACGGTAAAGGCGGTACTGGCGGCGATTGTTAATAAAAAAGTTGGTGTGTTAAACCAAAGCGTTCTGCCAAGGTTGAAATCAAAATTGGGTAGTAAAATTCTGAACAATACGGAGTGAATGGTAATCGCTAAAAGTAAACACCCGATAAATGATAAGCCATACCACAAATATCTCTTTTTATAGAAAAATGATGGAATTAAAACTTTATTGTTTAAATAAAATATAGCAATCCAATAAAAGTAACTGATAAAATTTAAGCGCAGGAACTGGGTTTCGTCGTAACTGCTTATTGGGTGAGGAGGACGGCTTCGGTTAACATTAATAATATAGGGTAAAGTGATCAAAACCACCCATACCAGAATGTGCAGGGTAATTTTTATCCACTTTTTGGAGAAATTAATTGTCATTATTTTTTCTTTGGCGCTTTGCATCGCTAAGTTATTATTTATTATGTTTTTAATGTGTTTCGTCACGCTGAATTTATTTCAAGGTAAATGCGAAGTGTTTTAAGATTCCCGCCTGTGCAGGGATGACGATACTTTTGTTTGGATACTTATTTCTACTCGTATCTTAATGCATCGATCGGATCTAAATTAGATGCTTTTTTGGCGGGATAATAGCCGAAGAAAACACCTGTAATGGCACATACAACAAAGGAAATAATAATTGAAGATTCAGCAATTAAAATTGGCCAGTTTAAGAAATAGGAGATGAGGTACGCTGAACTTACACCCAAAACTACTCCGATAATTCCGCCAGTAATGCTGATTAAAATGGCCTCTATTAAAAATTGCATCAAAACGTCTTGTCCGCGGGCACCGATTGACATACGCAGACCGATTTCGCGGGTACGCTCGGTAACCGAAACATACATAATATTCATAATCCCAATACCACCAATAAACAGTGAAATACCTGCAATAGCGGTTAAAAGAACTGTTAACATGCTACTGGTAGAACTTATGGTACTGATTAATTCGGCCTGTGTACGTACCTGGAAATCGTCTGTTTCTGCTGCAGTTAACCTGTGGCTTTCTCTTATAGCTTCTGATATTTCGGTTGTGGCAGCGGCGCTCGACGCTTCAGTTGTGGCGGAAGCATAAATACTTTGTAGATAATTGGTTGCGGTAATTCTTTTTTGTACGGTAGTATAAGGAGCAAGGATAATGTCGTCCTGATCTTGTCCGAAATTACTTTGTCCTTTAGGCACTAAAACACCGATTACCTGGAAAGGAATATTTTTAAAACGTATAATCTGACCGATTGGATTACTTCCGTCAGGAAATAGATTATCGATAACCGTTTTACCTAAAAGACAAACTTTCGCAAAGCTTTTTACATCATTTTCAGAGAAAAGAATACCATCTTGAAGTTTTAATTGGCGGATGTTCAAATAATCTGGACTCACCCCAGTAATGGTAGTTGGCCAGTTATAACCACCTTTAATGGCCTGTCCGTTAGTAGAAACTACAGGCGATAAACCATTTATGTTTTTAGATTGCAGCTTTTTAATGGCGGTAATATCTTCTAGTTTTAAGGTTTGAATGCTGCTTCCCTGCAAACGCACACCACCAGGCTCGTTGCTTTGCGGCATAATGGTAATCATGTTAGAACCCATTCCTGATAATGAAGACCTAATGCTTTGTTTCGAGCCCTCACCAATGGCCATCATGGCAATTACTGCCGCCACCCCGATAATGATACCGAGCATGGTTAAAAAAGCACGTAGCTTATTTCTTTTTAGTGCCCTAAAGGCAATCTTTAATAAATTTATAATGCTCATGATCTTCTCAAGTTAGTAATCATCAGATTCTGGTAAATTGGCAAGTGCCTCTTTGGCCGAACGTTGATTTAGGTTAATGCTGTCCTTTTGGATTTTTCCATCCCTAAGCATAATGGTTCTGGCACTAAAAGCAGCAATATCAGGCTCATGTGTTACAAAAACGATGGTTTTTCCTTCTGCATTTAGTTCCTGCATCAAAGCCATAATCTCATAAGAGGTACGGGTATCCAAGTTTCCTGTAGCCTCATCGGCCAAAATCATCACAGGGTGATTAACCAGCGCCCTGGCAATGGCCACCCGCTGCTGCTGACCGCCAGAAAGCTGACTAGGGGTATGATCAAAACGCTCGGCAAGTTTTACCGATTCGAGCGATTTTATGGCCCTTTCTTTGCGTTCTTCAGCCGTGATGGTTTTATTGTAAAACAAGGGCAGTTCTACATTTTCCAGCGCCGATGTTCTGGGCAGCAGGTTATAAGCCTGAAAAACAAAGCCGATCTTGGTATTCCGTAAACCCGCAAGTTCATCACGATTTAAACCTTTAACATCTACACCATCAAGCAGATAACTGCCCTCTGTGGGTTTGTCTAAACAGCCCAATATATTTAAAAGCGTGGTTTTACCTGAGCCACTACTGCCCATAATGGTGACAAATTCACCAGCTTTAATATCGAAAGTGATGCCTTTCAAAGCCCTAACGGTTTGATCGCCCATGACAAACTCACGTTTTAAATCGTGTATATCTAATATCTTCTGTTCCATTATCTTCTTCTGTTACCGCCTGGGCGTTTTGGCATAAAAGGACTGGATTGGCCTTGTGCCACCGCTTGACTTTTACCCATACTTTGTGAACCTGTAATGACAACGTCTGCTGCCGCTAACCCGGATAAAACTTCAACATGAGTATTGTCGTTTATACCAGTTTTAATCTTTTTTTGTACCAGTTCTTTTGCATTTTTTTGCACCCAAACATATGCTTCATCTGCTCCTGCCGGTTTCCTGTCTGGATTAACCCAGGTCATTTGATATTTACCGGCCAAAGTTGAATCTGGAGCAAATTTTATAGCTTTTGTAGGTATAAGCATAGCATTGTTAACTTCTTTGGTGAAGATGGTGATGTTTGCTGTCATGCCGGGTTTTAACTTATTCGCATCATTTGAAGTATTAATGATGGTTTTATAGGTAACCACATTTGAAGAAATGGATGGACTTAACCTGATTTCTTGTATGGTACCTTTAAAAGTATCGTTTAAAAAGGCGTCAACGGTAAATGTCGCCCTTTCACCTTTTGAGATATCGCCTACATCTGCCTCATCTACAGAGGCTTCTACCTGCATTTTCGTAAGGTCTTTTGCAATACTGAAGATGGTTGGTGTACTAAAGCTTGCGGCCACAGTTGTTCCTTCACTTACACTTCTGGAGAGTACCGTTCCGTCAATTGGAGAATAAATACTGGCCAGTGATAAGTTCTTTTGAGCAGAAGCAAGCTGAGCCTTAATGCTGTTAACCGATGCTTTTGAAGCATTATAAGTATACAACGCGTTGTCGTAATCTGCTTTACTTACCGCGCCAACTTTATACAAATTACTTTGACGGCTGAAATTGCCCTGTTGGTAAACCAATGCACTCTGAGCACTGACTAAATTGGCCTGATATTGATTTACAGTGGCCTCAAATAAAGTTTTATCGAGTTCAGCCAATAACTGTCCTTTTTTAACCTTCGAGTTAAAATCTGCATACAGCGTTTTGATGGTTCCTGACACCTGGGTGCCTACAGCCACTGTATCAACCGGTTGCACCTTTCCCGTGGCCGTAACATTTTCGGAGATATAACCCATCTTTGGTTTTTCGGTTTCGAGAACAACCACCTGTTCTTTTTTGCGCAAAGCGAAGTACCAAACCGCGAATAATGCAGCTGCGATACCGATGATAATAAATATTGTTTTCTTTTTCATGATTCAAATATTAAGTTGACTAGGCGGTAGCCATCATCATGTATTTTAGTTAGTAATAGGAACTCCTGTGTAAAAATTATAGATCTTGGTATAAAGGCTTGCTGTATATTTAGCCTGAACAAAGGCCTGTAAAGCCTGCACATATAAATTTTTCTGTTGCAGGTTTTCTACGATATTGTTGGTACCTTCTTTTAAGGCTGCATTCGAAATGCGTAAAGCCTCGCTAGTATAGTTAAACTGCTCTTGTGCTGCGGCATACTGGCTATTTGCGTTCTGTACGTTAATGTAAGCACGTTCTACATTTTGAGTTAATGTTGTTTTGGCATCTAAAAGCGATAAGCGGGCCTGCTCAATGCCAATATTAGCCTTGGCAACATTTGTTTTGGTTACTTTTCTATCAAAAATCGGAATTGAGAGTGTTAAACCTAAGTTTTGGTAAAAACTATTATTAAGCTGATAGCCGTAACCACCAATATTATTATTGTTATAACCTGTATTTAGCGATCCACCTAAACTTAGTGTAGGGCGTAAGGTTGATTTTGCTTTGGCCAGTTCGGTGGTTTGAAGCTGTATATTTAATTCTCCGCTTTTAATTTCTGGACGGGTACGCAATGCCTGATCTTGTGCCGAAGCTAAATTATCCAATGCCGGGGCTACTGCAACCGTATCTGTTGTACTTACTACAAAAGGAGTAGCTGTGGGCAATTGCAACAGTTGTTTTAATGTTAAAATATTTTGCTGCAAAGTATTTTGTGCCGTAATCAGCGTATATTTATCATTGGCGTAAGTAGCCTGTAACTGCAACAAATCTTTTTTTGCAATGGTTCCAAACTTATATTGTTGTTCTGATTGCTTAACCTGAGCCTCGCTGGTGGTCAACAGATCCTTTAAATAGGTGATGTTTTCTCTGGCCAATAAAATATTCAGATAAGCCTGGGTAATGGAGATGGTAATATCGTTTTTGGCTGCTTCTACCGATAGATTTGCGGTCTGTAACGTAAGTTCTTTAGCCTTGATGTCATTTTTTAAATAACTTCCATTGTACAGCGTCATATCTGAACTTAAGCCAAAACCACTGGTATTCTGTAAACCCGATTTATAATTGGTAATGGCCTGGGAAACATTTCCGGATAAATCTGGGAGTACCGCTGCTTTTGAAGCGATTAAATTTTGCGCTGCCGTTTGAGAACTCAACTTTAAGGTATTGATGCTGATATTTTTTTCTTTGGCATACTTGATAGCAGTTTTCAGATCCCAAACTTGTGGAATATCCTGAGCTTTGATTGCATAAGGCGCTACAAGCAAAATGAGTACGACAATATATTTGATGTATTTGCACATGGCGAATAAATTTTGTGTCTATAGAACTATTGAACACAAAAATATATCCGGTTAAGGCCACGTTTTAACAATTGAGACCAAAGGGGGAAATGCTGAGACGAAAGCTCAAAACTTTGAGATCACTCAAAATTTATGTTTTAATACAAATTGTGGTTTGTCTATTTTTTGGACCACTTTAGGTACCTAAGATTTTATAAGGTTTCAAATCTGGTCGTCACCCTGAATTTATTTCAGGGTCTTAATACCGAGAAAGATGCTAGTCGCGAAGTAGCTATTAGACCTTTAAAACGATAAAAACTGCTAATAAAATGAATTCAGCATGATGATCTCTCGACTCAGATATTAAATAGTTCTCAGTGTCGAGCCGGTTTCGTTTACGATTAAGGTATGGTTTACACCACATTTTAAAGCAAAATTATTTCGTTGGTGCCCTACAGGGAAATCGAAAGCTACAGGGTAATTGTATTCCTTTACTTTTTCCAAAACAATATCATAAATGGTTTTGCCGAATTCTTCGCCAATATCATCAGGTTTAACTTTAAAGCCACCAACTATTAATCCCTTAAGGTTTTTAAGTTTGCCACTGCGTTTTAGGTTCCACAACATTCTATCAATACGATAGAGGTACTCGCCAGTATCTTCAATAAAAAGGATTTTACCTTTTGTATCTAAATCCGAATCGCTACCTGCCAAAGTTTCGATAATACTCAGGTTTCCGCCCACTAAAATGCCATCAACTTTTCCTTGTTTGTTATTAATGTTGATTGAGGCAGTATAACCCATTTGCTCACCAATTAAAGCGTTTTTAATAGATAAAATTGTTTCAATCTGTATGGGTTCGGCTTTACTCCAATCATCAGGAAAACTATTGCACATTTTGGAGTGGACAGAGGCAATGCCATAATTTTTGACCAAATGGCAATGCAAAACGGTAATATCACTAAAGCCAATAATCCATTTTGGATTTCTTTTGAACAAAGAGAAATCTAATTTATCGATTATCCGTACAAAACCATAACCACCACGTGCGCACATAATCGCTTTAATTTCTGGATCATCGAGCATTTGCTGAAAATCAGCTAGTCTTTCCTCATCTGTTCCGCCATAGGTAAAATCGCGTTTGCCAATAGTATTGCCAACTTTTATGGTAAATCCCCAGCTTTGCATCTGTAAAACGGAAGGCAGGATCTGTTCTTGTGTAATATATCCCGCGGGGCTCGTAATCCCGATGGTATCACCAGGTTTTAAATAAGGAGGGATCTTAAATGATGAGCTTTCGTTTTCAACGGTATTGGCGAGTGTTTTAAAAGCAGGAAGTACAGTTGCAGTCGCAATAAAAGAAGAAAGGAAATGTTTTCTGTTCATCTAAAGTATGGATGTGATATTGATTGGACTAATATAGGATTTAAAATATTCGCATAAAAGAAAAGGGATTTATATCCATAAATCCCTTTTTTAAACCAAACAAATTAATCTGTAAAAGATTAGTATAATGTGAATTATATAAATAACCCAGAATGAAATAAAAAGTTTTGAGATTTTTAAAAAAAATAAATCATATCATATTCGACTACGAATTAAATTTTAAATTACCGTACCTGCTAAATAGCCCTGATGGAAACCGAAATACTTTTTGGCTTCGTTATATTGTATTAATGGATGCTTTCCGAAAAGATTGGAGTGCACAGCAGGAGCAGCCCTGTACGATGAGCACTGAAACTTCGCTTTTAAATAATTTAAAAGGTAGGATATTTGATCAAGAACCTTCGGTGCTCAGGATGACAGCATCTACGTAAAAAGGTAAAGGCTACCCATCGCGGATAGCCTTTGCTAACAACAAAACAAATATAAGATAACCAAATCTTGCCTGATTGAGCAGAATCAGGGTAAAGTGCTATGAGATACACTTTGCGGCCTAGTAATGGATTCGAACCATTGTAGAGAGTTTATGAAACTCCAACCTTCCAATCGGTCAACTGGCCCAGTTTTTATAATTGCTTTAATGCCAAATAATCTCTTAGTTCTAAAATCTGTTCTTTATTTAAGCTATCTTCATCCTTTACAAGCGCCGGCTCATCTGTTGCAGTTTGTAACGGATAAATGAGTTTCGGATATTCATCTATAGCTGGGTATTGAAAATAAATCGACATGATTTTAGCGTTTTAATTGTTCAACATATTTTTTGTTAATGACTAACGTTGAGCAAATATAGAAATAAGTATATAATATCTATAGATTTAGTAGTTATTATTTTGGAGAATACTATAACTATTTCATTTTCAGTAAAATAATTTTTAGAAGAGTCGCTGTTTTATTGGAGATACCGCCCTGAACTAAATAAAACGAATAGAAACATGCCGGTTTTCTTCAGCTAATAGTGGGTAGTAGAACTAGCGTAGGCATGAACTTGCAACATTCATTTCCAAGCCATTAAATTCAATTTCAGAAAAGCTAATTATTTTAAGGATATTTGCAGTTCAAACATTAAAATAGTAATTGTGTCTTTAGATAAATTAAAACTTAGCAAACCACTTGTAGCGGCCATGACTGATGCAGGATTTTTAACTCCAAAAGAAATCCAAGCCAGAACAATGTCGCGCATTTTAGGTGGACAAGATGTTATAGCGGTGGGACCGGAGGGTTCGGGAAAAACAACAACTTATGTTTTAGCTACTTTAATGAAGTTGAAGTACGCCTTTGAGGAAGCACCAAGGGCTTTAATTTTAGTGCCTGATGCAGAACATGTTGACCATGTTCTGGAGCAATTTAAATTATTGAACCGCAACAATACCTTCAGGATTTTGGGAATTGATAGCCGTGGCGCTGTTGATACACAGATGAACGAAATAACTGATGGTTGCGATATTATTGTTGCCGTACCCGATCGGGCTCGTGCTTTATATTTAAAACTAGCACTAAATACCAATAAAATACAATTGTTTATTGTAGATAATGCAGAGCTTATTGTTAAAAAAGGCCTGCAGCTACCCGTTGTAGAGTTGGCCAACAGTGCTTATAAATCTCAACATGTGGTGTTTACCGAAGTAATACATGAGAAATTAAATCTGATGATTTCTCCTTTCATGAAAGATTCTACCACAACGATCGAGGTAGATGAAATAGGCGAAAAGCAGGCAGAAGTTTATCAGCAGATGCTTTATCAGGTACCTAATTTCAGAACAAAGCTTAACCTGTTAACCTTATTATTAAACGATACCGAGGTTTTTGATAAAGTTGTGGTTTTTGTAAATACACGTTTAACCGCACAAACAGTTTATAAAAACTTTAATCAGCATAAAGAAGGCGAGATCAGTATCTATCGCTCGCTGTTTTTTGATGATAAAGGTTATGATGATATTGAAGACTTTAAAGATAACCCAGATGCAAGAGTTTTAATTGTTGCCAATGAGAATTTAGGCGAACTTAATATTGAGGGAATTCCTTTTATCTTACATTTTGAATTGCCAGAGCAAAAAGAAACGTTAATTCAGCGTATTGTTAAACATGGTGATGAAGATGTTGTCGCAATAACTTTTTCTACCGATATCGAATTGATTGAGGTGAAAAAAATTGAACAGGCCATTGGTCAGAAACTGGAGGTAATGGAGTTACCAGAGGATTTGAAAGTAGTTGATGCAGCTGCTAAACCAAAGAAAAAGAAAACTGAAGAAGATGAGGATGCTGACCGTGGTGCAGCTTTTCACGAAAAGAAGGCCAGTAACTTAAAAAATTACAATTATAGTGCAGGCACAAAAGCCAAAATGACCTATAAGAATAAGAAAGGATTATCTTAATAAAACAATCGCCTATAGAATCGTCCTCCTGAACTTGTTTCAGGATCTTTTAGCAATTGTCAATACTATAAGCACGATAGATGCTGGAACAAGTTCACTGTTGTACAGAGAAAATATTTTAGCTTATAAAAAAAGGGTAGCCGTAAAATCTACCCTTGTGCTGTTCTATTTGAGTGGCCTAAAAGAGTATAGCCGTTGGCGTACAGCGTGACCGGGTATTGCTGTGGGGACCCGTAAACAATGGGAAAGGTTAGACTGAACCTACTCCGTGGCAAAAAAAATCCGATTTAAAACAACTTCAACTGCTCATTCTTTGGTGGCTTTTCTTTCCCAAAAACTGTTCTGCCGCCGTATTTCCAGCTTTCGGCACGTTCTTTTTGAATCACCTTTTCAAAATCCATATTAGGAACAAAATCTTTTTCCGCATTTCGCGCAATTTGATGCAATGATTTGATGGCTTGCTGTTTATCTGTGTTTCCAATCTTCGCTTTTTCAATTGCTTTTTGCAAAACGCTTATGGTCTCATCATAAACATTTACCGGAACAGGGAAGGGATGTCCGTCTTTACCGCCATGTGCAAAAGAATAACGGGCAGGGTCGCTAAATCGCGAAGGTGTACCATAAATCACCTCACTCACCAAAGCCATCGATTGTAAGGTTCTTGGCCCCATGCCTTCGAGTAATAATAATTCCTCAAAATCTCTCGGCTGCTTTTCCTGTGCCAGCCATAAAATACTTCCTAAACGTTTTAAATCTACATCTTTTGATTTTACATCATGATGATCGGGCAATACAAGTTTTTGTATTTCATTAAGCATTCTCACTGGCGATTCAGTTGTAATGCTCATCATACTCCGCCTCGCTTCATCAGCATCATTAGCCGTTAGATTTAAGATCTTTCCTTGATTAATACCACAGATACCCGTATGCGGTTCTTCGACAAAAGATTTTAGGTTTTCAGAATGCCAGTGGTATCTTCTTGCAGTCGAGCTACTATCGCTCATGCCTTGTTGCACCACTGCCCAATCGCCTTCGCTGCTTAAAATAAAACTATGAAGATACAATTGAAAACCATCTTGAATGGCTGTATTGTCTACTTTTGCACTGAGTTTGCTGGCCCGAACCAACGCTGTCCCATTTAAACCCGTTTTGTCGGCAATTTTTAAAAGTTCATTTGGCGTTTCTCTGCTGTGTTTTCCTTTGCCTCCGCAAATGTAAATGCCCAACTCTTTCGATAAGGGATTAATCGATTTCTTCAAAGCGCCCATTACCGATGTCGTAATTCCAGACGAATGCCAGTCCATACCCATTACAGCGCCTAAACTCTGAAACCAAAAAGGATTGCTTAAACGGCGTATTACTTCTGTTTTACCATATTCTAATAATATCGCTTCCGTTATAGCCAGGCCAAGTGTTGCCATACGCTGCGCCAGCCATGGTGGTACATGGCCATAATGTAGGGGTAAATCCGCGCTTCCTGATCTTTTCAATACTAACAAAATTAGTAAAATATTATTTAAAAAAAAGCTTTATTTTATTGGTGATAGAAAGGACTTGACTTTAATAAAAGCGATTAACCGGTGTAAACTAAACTTGATTGGAGTGAGCATGTCGATTTTTCATCGGCATAAAACGGAAAGCAAGGCCGACCCTAACCTAAGACTTACAACTATTGCTTTTCAGAAAAAACGATTGATGATATTTTTTGTTATTTTGATAAACTATTCAATAGCGAAGACTCATTCATAAATGCGAAAACTCTTACAACGTTTACTTAGTGCCTGGATTATTCGCATGTCGAATAAATTTGGTTCAAGGCCCAACCGTAAACGTATCCATGCGGCGTTAAATAAATTGTACAAAACCATTAATACAACACCTGGTAAACGTGGACTTATTTTTGATGTTGCCAATACTGATAAATTTATCGTTTTATCTGACCAGCATAAGGGCGCACGCGATTATGCCGATGATTTTACTTTAGCTGAAAAGAATTATTTAAAGGCGCTCGAATACTATAACCAACAAGATTTCCATTATATTAATTTGGGCGATAGCGAGGAACTTTGGGAGAATTTGCTAGAATCTGTAATTAAACACAATAAGGCTACTTTCGAAGCAGAAAAAGCCTTTATTTCAAAAAACCATTTCACTAAAATATTTGGTAACCATGATTTATACTGGGATAATGATCCTTTAGCGGGATTTAACCTCAATAGAATTTACGGAACTAAAATCCATATTTACGAAGGTGCAATATTACGGATGACAGTGGGGGAAAGTAAGCTTGATATTTTCTTGACCCACGGCCATCAGGGCGATTTACAGAGTGACGGAAACTGGTTTAGCAAATGGTTTGTGAGTACAATATGGGCACCACTGCAATCATACCTTCAAATTAACCCGAATACACCAGCATACAGCAACCAACTTAAAACTGTACATAACGCGCTAATGTACAGTTGGGTAGCTAAAAAAAAGAACCTGGCTTTAATTACTGGACATACACATCAGCCGGTTTTTGCTTCGTTAACACATCTGGAACGGATTTATTTAAAACTTAAAAAAGCAAAAAAAGAAAAGAATGCTGATGATCTTGCTGTTTTAAATGCAGAACTTTATAAACTGATAAAAAAAGGAGATAAAACGCCACGTTTTGGCAAATACAAACCGGGTTACTTTAATAGCGGATGTTGTTGTTTTAGTGATGGCGACATGACTGGTATAGAAATCGAAAATGGCTTTATAAGATTAATAAAATGGTCGTACCATAGAAATGCTATTCCTGAAAGAATTTTGCTTGAAGAAATGAAACTCAGTGATTTATTAGATTTAAATCTATTTAATGGGTAGCGTTACGTAAAAAGTTGTACCTAAATCTTTCCCTTCGCTTTCTACCCACAACTTCCCCTTATGTATATCTACTAAGGCATTTGCAGTGATTAGCCCCAAACCATAAGTGTTTTCATGATCTGTAGCCAGAGCCGTTAATGTTGCGAATTTTAAGAAAATTTTATCAAGATCTTCTTCTGTTAAACCCACACCGTTATCTTTTATTGCAATGGTTACTTCATTTTTTGCAGTTTGATGTGATATTTTAATTTCCTTTCCTTTTGGAGAAAACTTGATGGCATTATCCAGTAATTGACTAAAAACTACCTTGAGTTTATCCTCATCACCAAAGATTTCTACCGGAACTTCAATATCGATCAAAAGGGTTTGTTTTTTCTGTTTAAGTGTTAAATCCATATTAAACTTTACTTCGTCGAGTACTTCTTTAAGGTCAACTTTCGTTTTTTGGGGCTTAAATGAGTGCGCTTCTTTCCGTGCAACGCTTAAAATATCGTTCAGATTATCAATCATTCTTTTCGATTGCGCATTAATCTTACCGGCAATTAATGCTGCTTTGTCATCAATCCCAGGAATTCGTCCCAGCAATTCAGATTGAAGTGAAATGGTCGTCATCGGGTTTTTAAGATCATGAATAAGCACATGTAAACGATCATCGTAGGCCCTGAAAGCTTTTCTAGCTGCAATTCTAGACTCCAGTTTTTCCATTACCATACCCGCTAAATGCTTCAGCATTTTTAGCTGCTGCTCTTCGGCTGCTTTAAATTTAGTATCAGCAACGTAAATCAGGCCGATATGATAACCTTCAGGCGAGCTGATTGGCGTAGAGGCAAAAAAAGTAAATGCTTCACTTTTTATAGGAAACCCGATTGATGATCCCACTTGAGCTTTCATAAAAATCTCCCCATCCGTCTGAAAAGCGATACCTGCATTCGGAACATCAAATATTTCAGCAGCCAATTGTGCAATCTGATCAAAAGCACTTTCTGCAGGTGTACTTAAAATCTCGTAGTATCTTAATTTTCCTAAACGCAAGGTTTCATCTGATGGAATCATGTTATCTGCTTTTTCGTAATGCATTTAGTGTTCAATTACCATTAAGGGTGAATAACTAAAGGTAAAAATTATGTGCAAATACTGTAGATAATATAAACAATTAAGTCGTAAATTTCGTTAATATAAAGTTGGAAGAAATGGTGACGAAGGCTTTAAATTACTATAAAACAGCATAAATAATGAGATTATACATAGAACGTAAACCTGTTAAGGTTAACCCGGATACTAAAAGAGTTATTGCCCGTTTTTTTTTTAACGGAGAGGAGAGAGCATTAGAAGTAATCAGGAAGGTTTTAGAGTTTTCAGATGAAAAAGTTTTTTCGTTGATATCGCCTATCTTACAGGAATATTCTAAAAGACACCGGAATATTACCAAAATCCTGACCAGGCACTGTAAAAAATTAAAAAAACAGTTTGCGGTTTTAGGTACCGAATTCGAAGATATTGATGAATACACCAGATTGCTGATCGGTGCTTACTTTACACATGAATATTCAATAGAATCTGCCGCTTTTTTCAATCCCAGTATTGTAGACGATCCCGATCAAACCGATCTGGTAGAAGGCGAAAAACGGGTAATCATTAGCTTTCGGGCTGTAGGTGAGGGGCATATTTCATCAATTGTTTTTAGGCGGGCCTTAATTGATAAAGACAATAACATCCAGGTTTTGCCTGTTGGAAATTATGTTGATGAGGCTGAGGTGGTAAAAAATGCCATTTATGTAAAAAAACTATTCTTAAAAAAGGCAGCGTATGCGCAGATTGATCCCTCGGTATTGGAAGAAATTGAGTCAAAACTGGATGATAAATTTGAATATACCAGTTTGAGCAATATCATTAAAGATTCTAAAAGTTTACATAAAGAAAATCCAATACGTTTAATTGAATATGATAAAATACTTTGGTTATCAGATACTTATCACACCATAACTTTTTCAAAAGATACCGATATTTCTGATCGTGTAATTTTTCCTATTTCAGAATTTGAACGTAAGGGGATTGAAGACGCCCGCTTTGTTAAATTTATTAAAGACGATGGCAAAGTACTGTACTATGCTACATATACTGCTTTCGACGGTTCTTTAATTATTCCCAAACTAGTACAAACCGAAGATTTTTACGAGTTCAAAGTGATTCCACTTTATGGAGATGGTGCACAAAATAAGAATCTTGCACTATTCCCGCGAAAAATTAGAGGAAAATACGTGATGATGAGCCGGATAGATGGCTGGAATAACTACTTGATGTTTTCTGATAAAGTAAATGTTTGGGAAAACCCGGTTCTTTTAAAACAACCAAGGTATGATTGGGAGCTGGTACAGATCGGCAATTGTGGTTCGCCGATAGAAACGGAAAAAGGATGGCTTATCATTACACATGGGGTAGGGCCAATGCGGAGGTACTGCATTGGGGCAAGTTTATTGGATCTTGAAAACCCAAGTATAGAAATAGGCCATTTAAAGGAACCGTTGATTATTCCCAATAATGATGAACGTGAAGGTTATGTGCCCAATGTGGTATACTCTTGCGGATCGATTATCAGTAATGGCGAATTAATTATTCCTTATGGTTTATCTGATTATAGTTCTTCGTTTGCAACTGTAAATCTGGAGTTGTTGCTGACTAAATTACTTGAGAATAATTAAAATAGATCTTTCACGAGCGCTGTGTCATCAATTGTGGTTTGTTGAGCTTGTCAAAACGCTTTAAGGGACATTTTTTAAACAAGCCCTTCGACAGGCTACTATTGGCGTTATTTCATAAATAATTATTAATCAATATTTTAGATGCTATCGCATTTCCATCCAGCTAGGCCATAGCACGGTATCCCCGTTCTACTTAAATCCGGCCTAACAAATTTTTCGGGCTCCACCGACCCAGCCAACCCACTAGCTTTGAAAGAAAAATTTTCAGCCGGTGTTTTTTGTTTCTTTTTGACAGCAAAAAGAAAGAGCCCCATCGGCGGCGGCGAGCCGAGGCAAGGATGAGCCTCTGGGCAAAAAAAGGATATGCGTCATTCGCATTGATTTTTATACAATAAATTATCCCTCAGGATGACAGATCGTATAGTTGGTCGTCCTAATGAACTTGTTTCAGCATCTATATAATCGAGATTGCTTCGTCGTTCCTTCTCGCAATGACGATTAATATAAAAAAGCTGATTCAGAAGTGAATCAGCCTTTTTATATTTCCAAGACAAATTGATCCTTAGCTACATTTATCTGCCTCCACCAGGGGAGACGACAGTGTTTCATATTCCGCTTCAGCCGCCTTTAATATAGCCAAATGGGAGATGAAATAGGCTAATGTACTCTCAGCACCTTGATTCCTGTTCACACTGTTAAATTGTAATCCATCTGCACATCCATGTGTTTCAAAATCGTATAAAGGAATATGCAGGCTGTTCTTCCCTAAGAACCACTGATAACTGATATGCATTAAATTTAGATATTTATCATCTTTAGTTACCTCAAATGTTTTAGCATAGAGTAACACCATTGCCATCGTTTCAATAGCCTGTTGATCATAGATAGGGTTTTTTCCATGTTTTTTCATCCATCCTGCATTTCCAACCGGATTTAGATATCCATTTTCGAAAGAGAAACTATTCAAAAATTCAATACTCTCCATCGCAATTTTATAGGATGTTGCATTCCCCGTAGCTTCGTAATGATGAAGCAAAGCCAATGGAAGGATTGCATTATCGTAGGTAAGAATATCTTCAAACCAATGCCAATCGCCATCTTTATTGTCTTGATATGATGCCGTTAAGGAATTGGCCAACATATTGATTTCTTTTGTGATCAACTCATCACCAGGGTGTGCACACAAATAATAGGATAGACCAATAATGGTATTGGCTTTTCCACGGAGATATTTTAATCCTTTAAAATGAGGAATAGCATGGAACAATAATTCCCTGCCGAACTCGCGGTAAGAATTGTTAGGTGCACTGCAAACTAAATAGCCCAATGACCAGATGGTACGACCAAATGAATCTTCTGAGCCTATTTCATCTAAATAACTACGGTTAAAACTTAAGAAATTCCTAAAATTCCCGTCATCGGTTTGCATATACTGGATAAAGCTGAGATAAACAGGCATGAATTTTAAAGCTTTAGGGTTTTTATCCCGCTCAACAGCCATTAATGCCATAATCAGCGCTCTGGCATTATCATCAATGCAATAGCCTTCCTTCAAATTTGGAATACCAAAACGGGCATGTTGAATGATTCCGGTATCATCTGTAAGCAGTGAAATATGGTTTAAATTTAGTGCCGGCATACCTTCTACATCAATAATAGGAGGGGTAACTCTTTCTGGCTTTTTCCCTACAGCCAAAGCTTCATCTAATACGTTAAGATAAACACTTCCAATGGCTGGCCAACGAAGGTTCAATCCATATTCGTAGGCATTTTGCTTCAGTTTCTGGTATTTATCTTTATCGCTTAAAAGTTCGTTTACAATGGTTGCCAGTTGCACATTATTTTTAAAATCAAATAACTTGCCTCTATTATCAGCTAAAAGTTCTTGTGCATGCCAATATGGGGTAGAAACCACCGCTGCACCGGCACCAATGGCATATGATAAAGTACCACTGGTAATCTGTGCTTCGTTCAAATAAGGCGTGATGTATAAAGAACAGGCCGTTAAATACTGGTGCAATTCTTCTTCAGAAACAAATTTATTAACAAAAGTTATATTGTTTTCTACGCCTAAATCTTTTGCCAACGCTTTCAAACTATCGCGATATTCTTCGCCATTATGTTTTACAACGCCAGGATGGGTATTGCCCAGAATAACATATAAAACATCCGGATGTTGAGCGACAATTTCTGGTAAAGCTTTAATTACGGTTTCTAAGCCTTTATTTCTACTAATTAAGCCAAATGTAAAAAGCACTTTTCGATTGGTAAAAAGCTCACTTTGTGCAATTTTGTTATTGGGTATAGGTTCTAGGTCTGGAACACCATGCTCTATTAACTTAATTGAATCTTTAGGGATTTGGTAAATACTGGTCAAAAACATGACTGCTTTTTTGCTCATCACCACTATTTTAGATGATTTAACTGCAATCTCTTTAATAATAGTCTGTTGCATGAAGTTCGGTTCTTTTAAAACCGTATGCAAAATGGTAATGAATGGCTTTTTTAATCTATTGATTAGAGACAATAAGAATACGCCGCTGTTGCCACCATATATACCGAATTCATGTTCAATAATACAACTATCTACATCACTGTTATTAATGAAATCTGCAGCATCAATGTAATCTTTTTGATTTTGCTGACGGATGACAAATTTTACTTCGCTTGGGTAATTGTGTTCATTAACATCATCCGATTCATTTAATGCAACAACAAAGCTTTTGTGTGAATTATACGCAGGATTTAAACTTAAGGCATTAACCAAATTTTGATTAAATGTAGCTAAACCGCATTCACGAGGAGGATAGGTTGAAATGTAGGCGATTTTCATATGTATTCAAATAGGTTTGATACTTAAATAACATTGTATTATCTAAATAGTTTGTGATTTCCTCAATTTACGCTTAATAAAGCCAAAACAATCTGATTTAGACGCTTGTTAGTAAGTAAATATTTAACTATGAGATCAATATGGAAAGGTTCTATTGGATTTGGTTTGGTAAACATTCCAATTAAGTTGTTTTCTGCTGTCCAGAATAGTAATATCGATTTAGATATGCTCGATGAGCGTGATCATGCAAAGATTAAATTTTTAAGGGTGAATGAAAATACCCATAAGGAAGTGCCTTATGAGAAGATTGTTAGAGGTTATTTTTTGAAAGACAGATACGTTGTGCTAGATAAGCACGATTTTGAAGAGGCAGCGCCTGAAAAAACTAAAATTATTGAATTAGAGAATTTTGTTGATATAAAAGATATAAATCCTATTTATTATGAAACTTCCTATTATACAGAGCCTGAAAAGCAGGGTAAAAAAGCTTATGGATTATTGCTAAAGGCCTTAGAAAAATCAGGTAAGGCTGGCGTGGCCAGATTTGTACTACGGAATACAGAAAATCTTTGTGTTATCCATCCCATGGAACATGTAATTGTCATTACTAAAATCAGGTTTGAGCAGGAAATAAGGAGTTTATCAGAAATTAACAAGGTTAATGATATTACGATCACCAAAAAAGAAATGGATGTGGGCTTGGCCTTGATTAAACAATACAGCTCTAAATTCGACTTGAGCGCCTTTAAAGATGATTACAGTAGCGAACTCTTGAAGATTATTAAAGCAAAGTCTAAGGGCAAACGCGCAACGGTTAAAAAGATGAAACCACAAAAAGCGACAAGCGATGACCTGTATGATCAATTGATGCAGAGCTTGGGTTCGAAGAAAGGCGCTTAGATAGTTTGGGGTTTGCAGTTGGGCGTTTTGAGTTAAAAACGCTCAGCGCAAAAGGCCATGCAAGAACAGCCCTGGAGTAAATAGCACTCCAGGGCTGTTTTTTATTTAAAAGCAGCCTTCAATTGATATGCGGCATAAGCCTGAGCCGCTTTCGCTTCTGGCACAAGCAGCGCCATACCAAAAAATTCATGTGTTACACCCTCGTAATTTTTACTGTCAACTTTTACCCCGGCCGCTTTCAATTGATCAGCGAGTATTACGCCATCATCGTGTAAAGGATCTATTTCGGCTGTAATAATAGTTGTTGATGGAAGCCCTTTTAAATTGGCATTAACCAATGATGTTTTAGGGTCCTGTGTTTCAATCATTGTAGTCAGATATTTCTCTGTAAACCACCCCATCATCGCTTTGTTTAGCGGTTTTGCTTTTTCATACATTTTATAAGATTCGGTGTTCATATCTGCCTGAGCAATGGGATAGATCAAAACCTGGTGCACAGGAAGCATAATGTGTTTGTCTCTGGCCATGATAGATACATTTGCTGCTAAATTTCCGCCTGCACTTTCACCAACAACTGCAATCTTAGCCGGATCGGCTTTTAAATCTACCGCATTTTTAACTGCCCATTCATAAGCTGTAAAAGCATCGTTATGCGCAGTAGGGAACTTGTTTTCGGGCGCTAAGCGGTAAGCGACAGAAACCACAACTGAACCAACCTGCTCTGCCAATGCCTGTGCAGATGCATTATAAACATCTAAATTGGCAATAACGAAACCACCGCCATGGTAATAAACAATTAATGGGTAGGGACCACCACCACCTTTTGGCGTATAAATACGCAAATGGATTTTGCCTCCGCTAACATCAATATCTTTACCCATGGTATCTACTTTCGCAGTTGGCACGGTTATATTATTTTGTTTTGCCAGATCCATCACCGCATCGGTTGGTGTATGATTCTTGCGTGCATCGGCAGCACTTAAAGTTTCTAAAGGCTTATCTCCATAACTATTTAATTTTTCTATTACAGTCTGCATTTCTGGTTTTATTGTTTTTCCCCATTCAGGAGCAGGCCCGGCAGGTTTTAATGCTGCAGTTACTGAAGAGTCGGTTACGGTCGAATCTGTACTCGTAGTCGTTCTTGTTCCGGCTGTACAAGCAGCAAGAAAAACAGCTACAGCACAAATAAATGAAGCAGGTTTTAACCAGTTAGTTTTCATAGGATTGTTTTATTTTATAAAAGTTGTTTGTATAACAGTATCAGTAAGATAGTGTTTTTGTTGTCACTCAACTTTTCAGAATTTATTTAAATGGCAAACATCTTGATGAATTGATGTGTTCTTGAATAAACGAAATAATATGCTAACAGAAATAACAGGGTTACCAGATCATATTTTTGGCGTAAGAGCTACCGGAGAAGTAACGAGCGATGATGTAAAGAGCGTTTTATTAGCCGGTTTAAAAAGAACCGCTGAGCGATTTAAGGAAATCAGGTATCTGCTCGTTTTAGAAACTGATGTGAAAAATTTTACAGCTGGTGCGTGGGTACAAGATGTTAAAGCAGGTTTGAAAAATTTTACCAAATGGAAAAAAATAGCCGTGGTAAGCGCCGAAAAAGGAGTAGAGTGGTTTACTGATGTTTTTACGTTGGCTACGCCAGGTAAATCAAAAGGCTTTAAACCCGAAGAGATAGAAGAGGCAAAGGCCTGGCTGAATGCTGAAGATTAATGATTAAAAATGATGAAAAATTCTAAAACACCGGCAGAAAGTAGCAAGGCTACTGCACCGAAAAATGCAAAAGCTAAAGGTGCTGATGATAAAGTAACATCAGCCAAAGATGCCAAAAAAGTAAATGTAACTAAAGATGCGCCCGTTAAACATAAAAAACCTTAATAATTAGAAGCAAAATCCTAGCTTATGAAGATTGATGCCAATAACATCGAGCATTTTTATAATAAAGCCTACGATTGGATAATTGATAAAGGACCATCGGTAATTTTAGGTATAGTATTGCTTATTTTGGGCTTATGGCTAATTAAGCTGCTGGGAAAATGGATGCAGAATGGTATGCACCGTAAAGATATAAACCCATCGTTGCGGCCATTTTTAACCAGTTTATTACTCATTACCTTGAGGGTTTTATTGGTACTTACCGTAATGCAGATTATTGGCATTCAGCTTACATTTTTAACGGTACTTATTGGTGGTATTGGAGTTGCGGCAGGTTTAGCTTTATCGGGTACTCTGCAAAATTTTGCGAGTGGTGTATTGATTTTACTGTTGAAACCTTTCGTTGTGGGTGATAATATTATTGCACAAAGTCAGGAAGGTACAGTAACATCGATCCAAATATTTTATACCATCGTTAAAACGTTTGACAACAGAACGGTCGTTATTCCAAATAGCAAATTATCAAACGAAGTGATTATCAATATCAGCAGGGAGGGTAGCAGGAGGTTGGATATTGAAATGAAGTTTAGCTATGGTATCGATTATGAACAGATTGTAAGTGTTTTCAATAAAACTGTTGATGAATTTAAAGATTGTCTCAAAACACCAGAAAGAAGAATTGGTGTTTCTGCTTTGGAAGATAATGGATTTAAAGTAAGTTTAAATGTTTGGGTTAAAGCACACGGTTTTACAGACACCAAACTTTCTTTTCTGGAAGTGTTGATGAAAAACTTAAAACTGGGAGGAATAAAATTGCCGGGTATGCCCGAATAAGTACTTACTTTCTCAATAATGCGTAAATCTTATCCATCAATTCGTCGATGTTAAAAGGCTTAGCCATAAAGTCATCTGCTTCTATTCCATCTAAGGAATAATTGTTGGCATTATAACGGGCAGAAATCATTAAAACGGGAATATGCTGTGTAGCTGCGGTATCTTTAAGTTCTTTTAAAAGCAGCCTTCCGTCAGTGTCAGGGAGCATAATATCCATGATTATTACATCCGGATTAAATTTCTGAACATGGTTAATAAAATCAGCACCTTTGTTTAGTCCTTCAACGTTAAAAGCTTCGCTTTCTAAAATAAGGGTTATAACATCAAGGATTGCATGATTATCTTCGATAACCAAAATATTCTTCTTTGCCAAGGTTGAGATGAATTTTAAATTTCAAACAAATATATAATAAAAAATAAATCTCAAAACCGAATTTACCAAAATAGAGACATTCTAAAAAAGAGGCTTAATATTTGTTAATTCGTGAAATTAAATACGCTGCAATATCAAAATACATATGACTAAATTTTCTGTAGACCTAAGCAATTGCGATAAAGAACCCATTCATATTCCCGGTAAAATTCAATCACATGGCTTTCTATTAGCGGTTGATAAGAACAGCCTATCCATTACCTACATTAGTGAAAATGTAGAAGTTTTTTTATCGGAAGAAGCTAAAAGTCTATTAAACAAACAGCTTTCAGTCTTAAACCAGTTTATCAAACAACAAGATCCAGCATTTAATATCGAAGAATTACTTAAACTAGGTATCATCCGTAAAAGTTTTGATGCAATCAGTCCCCATCCTGTTGAAATTAATGGCCTTTCTTTTTATCTGATTATTTCTTCATCAGAAAATGATTGGCTATTGGAATTTGAGCCAGTAACTTTACAATTCGATATTCAAAGTTCTATAGGTCGTTCTGCCTCGTCTATGCTTCAGGGGAAAAGCATTTCAGCGCTGTTAAAAGGTGCTGCACAGGAAGTAAAAAAACTGATCAATTACGATCGGATTATGATCTATAAATTTTTAGACGATGGTCATGGTGAAGTTGTGGCAGAAGAAAAAGAACCAGATTTAGAACCATTTTTTGGATTGCATTATCCCGCATCTGATATTCCTAAACAGGCTCGGGTGCTTTATAAACTCAATCTGACCAGGTTAATTGCCGATGTAAACAAAACTGATTCACCAATTCTAACTTTTAAAGAAAACGAAGCACTCGATTTAACCAATGGTGGCTTACGCGCCGTATCGCCCATACATATTCAATATCTGAAGAATATGGGTGTTCATTCGAGTTTTAGTATATCCTTAATCGCTCATGGCGAATTATGGGGGTTAATTGCCTGCCATAACTATAGTCCTAAGTTTATAGACTATAAAGCCAGAGAAGGCGCTAAGCTAATCGGGCAGATTCTTTCTTCAGCATTAGAATACCGCCAGGAAGAAGAAGATGCAGAGGTTATTGCACAATTTAAAAGTACTGTTAATGATCTTTTAGCACATTTAAACCGGGATAAATATTTAGTTGAAGCCCTAACTTCCCACAAAAGAACCATTTTAGATGCAACCAAAGCTTCGGGAGTGGCCATTATTTTTGAAAATGAACTTAAAATTATTGGGAATGTACCATCAGAAGAGGAAATAAGAGAACTTGTTGAATGGTTAAAAACAAACAATGATGAATCGATATACTATACCCATCGATTGTCTGAAATCCATTCTCCAGCTAAAAAATACAAGTCAATAGCCGCTGGAATTCTTTCTTGTATGCTAAATAAAGAAATGGGTGAAATGATCATCTGGTTTAAACCCGAAATCATTACCACTGTGAATTGGGCTGGAAACCCTGAAAAACCTGTAGTTCCTTCAGAAAATGGCTTGTTGAACCTATCACCCCGTAAATCTTTTGAAATCTGGTCGCAGGTAGTTAATAATACATCTGAAAAATGGATGGCTGAGGAAATCGCCTCGGTTTTAAGGATCCGAGAAATTATTATTACCGACATCAACAAAAAGGCCAACGAAATTAGGTTGCTCAATGAAAAACTACAGGCCGCTTACGAAGAATTAGATACTTTTAGCTATACTGTTTCGCACGATTTAAGAACACCATTAACCTCGATAAAAACTTACGCTGAGCTTGTGCTCAAAAATAAGAGCATTGATGAAAATGGCCGAAAAATGTTGAGTAGGATTTTAATAGGTGCTGATAAAATGAATTTCTTAATTAAAGAGATCCTAAATTTAGCAAGAGTTGGCCGTTCTGAAATAAATTTTGAAACAGTTGATATGACATCGCTGTTAAAAGAAATAAAAAGCGAAGTGTGGTCGGCCTTTAAAGCAGACCATACTGAATTAGTTTTGGGACAACTCCCAAATATAAAAGGAGATAAGACTATGATAGCGCAGGTTTTCACAAACTTGATTGGTAACGCGGTAAAATACTCTGCAATGGTTGATAAACCCAAAGTAGAGGTTTCTGCGTATATTGATGGAGGAGAGACTATCTACGCTGTTAATGATAATGGAATAGGAATTGACAACCGTTATTACGACCGGGTTTTTGAGCTTTTTAAGCGCATGGATAATGTTAAGGAAATAGAAGGAACAGGAGTGGGACTAGCAATTGTAAAAAGGGTTGTAGAAAAACACAATGGCAGGGTTTGGTTTGAGAGTAAGTTAAATGTTGGTTCTACATTTTTTGTAGCTTTTAAAAACAGATAAAATGAAAACACCAGATATATTTTATGTTGAGGATGATATAGACTATGCATTTTTTATGCAAAGTGCCGTACAAGAGGTTAAGGATACACTTAATTTAACTATAATTGAAGATGGGGCGGAGGCATTACAAAAACTTCAGCATTTTGCTGAAAGTAAAACCAAACCTAAATTAATTTTACTTGATTTGAATTTGCCAGGCTTATCAGGACTAGATCTGTTAAAGTTTATACGGGATATTCCCTATCTCAAAACGATACCCGTAATCTTGTTTTCTACGTCTGATAATCCTGATGATGTAAAAGCATCAATAGAGTTTGGTGCCAACGCCTATCTTACCAAACCTGATGGTTACGAGAGCCTACTTAAATGTGTACATTCTGTACACGATTTTTGGTTTAACCAACATTTGAGGTTAAATTAAATTTTATAAAACCATATGGAGAGATTCGGGTATTAACCGGATCTTTTCTTTTTAATAATTAAAATCCATATATGATTGCCAATTTATTGAGAGCTGAAACAGCAGAAAACCATAAAACATTAGAATCCTTAATGTTTGTGAACGAGATTATGAACAATTCTTTAAGCATTGATCAGTATAAAAAGCTGTTAACCATTAATTATATTATTCACCAAAAATTAGAGAATACGCTCGCGAATATGTTGGATGCAGCTATTGCCGAACAATTGGAAATGAAAAGCAGATTGAAACTCACTGCTTTAGAGGAAGACTTAAAATATTGGAATATAGATAGTTTAACATTGCCAGGTTTAGATTTTGAATTGTTTGTTCCAGAAAAAAATACTGCCGAAGTTTTAGGAGCACTGTATGTATTAGAAGGAGCCACATTGGGCGGAAACGTAATTAAAAGGCATATTTTAGCCAATCCAAATTTTAAAGACCATGAAGGAGGCCTAAATTATTATGGTGTTTATGGCGACGAACTGAGTACGAAATGGAAAATATTTGTCTCTGTAATAAACCAGACGGTTGCTGAGGCAGATTATAAACGCTGTATAAATAGCGCCAATTTAACCTTCAATAACCTGATCAACTTATCGAAACAACTGAATTAAGTTGCCGGATTTTGATCTCAAAATCCGAAAAAATACCTCTATAATAGTGCCAGGGCATTTTTTTGATTGTGTAAATGTGCAAAACTTCTTTCAAATAAATATTTGCTTTCTGTTGTTAATTCAAGGTAAATATGTATTATTGAAAAAATAAATTTTTTAAACCTTAAAAACATCAATTAGCGATGGAAAAATTCTCAAAAGTTAAAGCTGCTGTTGCTGCTATTGAAGCAGATGTAGAAAAATTTTATAATGCTGGCAATGCAGCTGCTGGTACTCGTGTGCGTAAAGCAATGCAAGATCTTAAAGTTTTAGCACAAGAAATCCGTGCAGAAGTAACTGACAAGAAAAACTCTGGAAAATAATAATTTCGCGAGTAAGAAACAAAAAGGGTTCTGGTATGCCAGGGCCCTTTTTGCGTTTTGGGTAGACTTACGAAGTCTATCTGCAAGTGGCCTATAGATTTCGTAAGTTTGGCCACCCTATAAAAAGACAAGGCTCCCCATCGCGGAGAGCCTATATCCAACTAACAAAACATATTTTTTTGTAAGCCTTAGCTTACATTATCCCTTTTTTACCAATTTATATTCAATTACTGGTTTGCCGCGTGTGCCTGCATCACCAGCGCCCATCGAAATGAATTTCAATTTGTATACATTACCAGCCCCATCTTTAATGACATAAAAGATATCAGTTTTAACACCGGTAGCTGGTTGCGTGCTTCTCCAATCTGATCCGATGGCTTCACGATTGCTTTTAAAAGTTACACCGCTGATATTGGCTTCTTTAAAATCTGCGTAACTAACGGTACTTGTTGTAACTACGCCCGCAGTTACACCATTTAGGTAATTCAAGAAAATCAGATCAGAAAAGTTATATGGGACTAGCACACCAGAAAAAGTAGTCTGATATACAGAGTAGGTCCACTCCAAATCCCAATTTGCTTTTTCTGGCTGTGCTTTAACAATGGCTCCATTTGTAAGCGATACGAACTTAAAGTTAAAGTTTGCATCTTTTGGAATATCAACTGTTGTAAAATTCGTAGTTTCTTTGATTTTACCATATTGTAAAGTATAGCCACCAGAGGAATTTCTTGTTATTTTAAGTTTGATCCAAGATCTTGCTGCGATACCACCACCAGTACCGCGGTTCAAGATAATAATCTTGTTATCAGCAGCTGTTGCTGAAACCGCTGGAATTACGGTATTCGAAAGACTGCCATTTATAGCATCGAAATAAGCAAAATCAGTATTCGCCGGACTGGCCTGGCTAACCGCTAGCGTTAACCCTAGGGTATCAGCTTCACTAACAGTGGCAAGACTGGCATTTGCAGTAGTAAGCACTTTTGCGCCTGCACCTGTGGTATTGTTAAGAATAACCCTAAAGTCAGATCCGCTATAAAAACCTAAATCCCAGGATGACCTTGCTACAGAGGTCTGCTTATCAGTACTAAAATCTACATAAACACTATTACCAGCAGCACTTCCTGCTTCAGCGCCTATTAATCCGTTAAGTGTTAAAGTACTTCCATCAGATGGTGGAGCAACAAAAATAGGCTCTTCTGTATTCTTTTTACAGGCCGTAAGCGTTGCAGCTAAAGACGCGATAACGATTAATGAGTTCAGTTTATTCATGTTATTATAATTAATGTTGTTTATTGTTATAGTTTATTCCAATTATAGGTAAGCCCAAGCACGTACGATCGTCCATAACTATATGGAACATCGCCACTTGTGCTGTGTGCTCCACCAGTTGCGGTTGAAGTGTTGCTCAATTGCGTAACATTAAAGAGGTTTTTAATACCTGCATTAATGGTTAAAGATTTAGATAGATTTTTGTTCAGCATTAAATCTGCAGTATGGAAATCGCCAATTTTTGTCAGTTTTACCGAGTTGGGATCGTTTTCTACAGTAAGTTTATAGTTTGGTAAGCTCCCCGTATATTTATAAAAGAGGCTAATACTCGCATTTATTTTCGGAAGCGTATAAGTTATATTGGAGTTTACTTCCGAAGCCCATGCAAATTCAGGAGTCTCCAAGTCTGGATTGCTTACTCTTAAATCATTGTATCGGCCGATATATGATACACCAAGTGTAGCCTGAATATTTTTATAAAGCAATGTATTGTCTAACGTAGCGCCTGTCGTTTTATACTTATCTACATTAAATAGTGAGGTTATGGCGTTATCTATAGGAGACTGGGCAAAATTAATCCTGTTTTTAAACAAATTATAGAAACCCGATAACGTAGAACGGAACTGCAGATCTTTTTCATGTATGCCAGCCCAGGCCAAAGAGCCATTAAAACTATTCGATTCTTCGGCTTTTAAATTTGGGTTACCCAAAATATTATGACTCGCATCTACAAAATCGTAATATAGTTCTCTCAGTGCTGGAGAACGAAAACCTTTAGCGTAAGCCAATCGAAGATCTAAATCTTTAGTTAAAGTAAACTTGGTATTTAATGATGGAATTACAGGAGGGGCATCGTAAATTGAGTTTTTAATAAACCTCAGTCCTGGCCTCACACTTATTCCACCAGCAAGTTTAATTTCCGCAGAAATAAACGCGGCATAGTCATTAATTACAGGTGACCCATTAATTCTCTGTCCGCTAGCAGCATCTCTATTGTATTCGATGCCAGGCTGAAATGAAACTGACTTGTTTAAGGTGTAAATTGCAGCGGCCCTAAAAATAGCTGAGTTGAATTTTGCTATATCTTGTTCGCCCTTATCGTCACTTAATCGTTCTGTGTTGTTTGTAAAATTATGTATAACGGTGTGGGTTGATCGTTGTAAATCGGTATATCCACCTATAACTGTTATCTGTAGTTTGTTGTTTATCCTCCATTCAGACTGCAATTGTTGCGTATAACGTTTGGTGGTATAGGTGGACAGCTTCCCTTCGAAACTCGATGGATTTATCCCAAAACGAGAATCAATATCCTCGTTTAGCCCGTCTAGGCGATACCATATACTAAAGTTTTGATTTCTGTACCCGATTTTAGTATTACCAAGCCATTGCTCCTTAGGTTTCCACTGATTTTTATTGTTGTTAAACGCTTCTAAAAATGCTGTTTTAGGAGCCATATTCCAGCCACCGAAATCGTTATGTGATGCACCAAGCAAAACACTCCAGCCTTTTTGCTGCCAGCTAATACTTAAATTCTGATTATGCTGGCCTGCACCATTGAGTAGGTTATATTCTTTTCCAGCGCTTTCTTCCTGTACACGCGCATTAACGCTTAACAATTGCTTTCCGGGATTTTTGGTTATAATATTAATTACTCCCGCCAGCGCATCGGTGCCATAAACAACAGACATCGGACCTTCTACAATTTCTATCCTTTCAATGGTGTTAATATCGATTTGGTTTAAACTTTCGCGGGCATCGGACCGGTCTACCATCGGTACACCATCCAATAAAATTTTAATATTCCGGCCGGTCATTCCCATTAAAGAAACATCTGTTGTACCTAAAGTTAAATCGTTGCTAAAACGGAAACCGAGTTCGGTATTTAAAATCTGCTGCACATTGGTGGCAGCTCTTAGCTTAATCCGATCTGCACTTATTGTTTTTACATTGTATACGGAGTTCCTCAGGGTTTGCGGTCCATATTGCCCTGTAACCACTACATCTTTTAAATCATTTGCCCTTGTAGTATCAACTTTAATTTCTTGAGCCACAGTAACAAATCCACAAAGTGATAAAGCAATTGATAAATATATCTTCATTTATTTAGACTAATTATAAATAATTGTGCAAATTTGTAGATAATCAGAAAAAACAGATAACGCTAAACGGATAATTAATACCGCCAAACGGATTAAATAAATATGGAACCATCATGATTTTTCAAATCACACAATGGGATGAAAAAATCACGAGCGCTTCAGCACCTTTTAAAAAAAACGAGCTTTTGCAAGTTCATTAACTAAGCGAAGCGTTCTCTTGAACACCATTGAGAAAATAAATGCAAGTGAAAAATGCTATTGAAACAATGAGCAAGAAATTAATAATTTATACAGATGACAATTAAACTCTCCAGCTATCCTGAAGGAAATATCATTTATAAAAATGCCTATCCTGATAATTTTGAAAACATAAACGACATAGATGAGGCAGTTGTAACATTAAATGAGAACGAGGTAAAGTACCAAATAAAGGAAATGTGGTTTAGGGGGATCCACATTGGCATTATTGAGCTTCATCCGAATCAGGAAGAGAATTTTTGCTTTGAATCTTCTCAGCAACATATCGGCTTTTTATTTTGTCTGAGCGGTGCGATTAACTATTATTATAATCATCAGCACGATAATTTATTATCACTGGCTAAAAACGAGCAGGATTTTAATGCAGGCAGCATTAATTCGATCAAATTTAATATCACAGAGAAAACCAGATACCTTTATATACAGCTCACAGAAGATTATTTTAAGCAGATAACAGGAGGAGAACTTGGTAACGATCTTAAAACCGGAACCCAAAAGTCGATCAGTCCGGAAATCGGGTTAATATTGCAGCAGATAATTTATCCTAAACACGAGGGTAGGATAAAACGTCTGTTCCTTGAAGCCAGGATCTTTGAGTTGATTATTGCTTATTTTCATCAAAAACCAGAGAAACAAACACACGTTTTAAAAAAGGAGGATATAGAAAAGATTCTGTTGGCCAAACAATTGGTAGAGCATGATCTGCAAAGGCCTAATTCATTAATGGAACTTTCGCGTAAGGCTGGAATTAACGACTATAAACTTAAAAGAGGATTTAAAGAAGTTACCGGTCATACAGTGTTTGGCTATTTATATAAAATAAGGATGGAAAAAGCACACTATTTTTTATCCAAGGAAAAGAAAACGGTGAATGAAGTTGCCTTCCTTGTAGGTTATAAAAACGCGCAACATTTTATCACTGCTTTTAAAAAACAGTACAGCATTTTACCCGGAAGTTTAAACAAAAGCTAGAAATTTAGCGCAAACGTTTGTTTTATTCTTTTATGTCGTTTACAATCAAATCAGACTCTACAATGGTATTGTAGTAAGCTTGGTTCTCTGAATTAGGGCTATGAATAAGATCTAACAGAATATTAGCTGCTTTTTGTCCTTGTAAATAGGGGTATTGCTCAACTGAAGCTACCGGCGAATTATCCAAATAGCTGATAATAGGCAGATTTGCATAACTCACTATGTCAAAATCATTAATTACATTCAGTTTTTTAAAATATTTAATCAGGAAAAGTGCTACATAATCGTTAAAGGCCACAATTGCTGTAGGTTTACGCTTATGATTTAAAAATTGATTGGCAGCATCGATAGTACCTTCCTCTGTTAAATCACAGTTTACCACTAACGATGGATCAAATTTTAGGCGGTTAAAAGTAATCGCCTGCATATAGCCATCTTTACGTTCTTCACTTGCGTATAAGGTACTCGGCCCATTAATCATCCCAATACTTCTATGCCCTTTTTTCAAAAGATAGTTCACCGCTTTAATTGTTGCACTTTCTAGGCTACACGCTACATAATGCACGTTTTTAAAAGGAGGTATCCGGTCAAAAAATACGACAGGTATATTGAATGAATTGAGTTTTTCGAAATGATCAAACTTAGAAGTGTCTTTACTGATGGATACCAATAAACCATCTACCCGTTGATTTTTCATTTTTTCAACAAGCTTTACTTCCTGATCATAATTATCGTGCGACTGCGCAAAAATAACCGTATAGTTTTTCTTAATGGCTTCATCTTCAATTGCAGAAATAGCAATAGAGAAAAAGTGTTCAGATAGCTCAGGTAAAATTACGCCAATAGTATATGTTTTCCCTTTTTGAAAAAGAATTGCCGCATTATTAGGCTCATAGTTTAGAGACTTAGCCAACTGCTTAATTTTCTCCCTGGTTACTGCTCCAATGCTCGGATGATCGTGCAATCCCCTAGAAACACTGGATGGAGAAATGTTTAAGATTCTGGCTATTTCTTTGATGGTTGTTGGTTTCGACTGCATTCTGAGTGCTAAACTACATTAAATTTCTTCAATATGTAATAATACAAAATTAATCAAACGTTTGCGTTGTTTTTTTTTCTCATTTCTTTCCTCTGCTATATAAATATCAATACTTTCGGAAAAGCTAAAGGCCATATGTTCTAAAAAATAATAATAGAAAAATTATAAATAGAATGCAATTTTAGCCCTTTAAAAAACGAAATTGATATACAATCATAAATTACACCCCAATGATTAACAATAGTACCCCTCAATTTGGAGGGGTATTTAAACAAAAAAGACGAGAAGTGTTCGTACCACTCCCCGCCAAATTGGGTTATTTTCCTGCAAGCAGGCACAAAAGTTATCTAAGCTATATGTTTAACCCTTATTCAAAGGTATAAAATTTACGCATTTTTTTAACACGCTATTTATTCTCAATAGTTATAAAATATTTATATTTTACTGCACTTTTAACCAAATAAACAACAAAACAGAAAAGCTAAGCACATAACGGTATTTAGCCAAACAACTATTTTTTTTTCTAAAAGCCTCCCTTAACCAATTGCGAATTTTCACTTCACATAAATGGGGATATTAAATATTTTATTAAATTTAACATTAGGTTAATAAAGGAAGTTCTTTCTTTGGCATTCTTTAAAACCTAATAGTCATTCCCCTAATTGTGCATATGTACGAAGAATTAGAAAGTAATTTTTTTCTTATTGTAAAATCGAATAAAGCCAAGGCATTTGGCCTGGTGTTCGATGCTTATTGGAATGCGCTTTACAAACAGGCCTACAAAAAGGTCCATTGCAGTGATCTTGCCCAAGACCTTGTGCAGGATGTATTTGTTAGTCTTTGGGATAAAATAGAACTTTTAGATGCCGAGCGTAGTGTATTGGCTTACCTTTTTGCCATTCTCCGTAACAAAATTTTAAAACTTTACGAAAAGGACGAGGTCCGTTTAAGGTATGCCTTAAGCGTAACATCAAGTGCAAGCCCATCAGATGTACATTCTCAAAACTCGCTCCTCGAGAAAGAACTGAAAGCAATTATCGATATCGAAGTAGCTCGGATGCCAATCCGGATGAAAGAAATTTATATGCTTAAAAAAGAAGACGACCTCTCTATTAAGCAAATAGCTGAAGATTTGTCATTATCTGAACAAACGGTAAAAAACCAGCTCCAAATGGCTTATCAACGTTTGCGCACGAAGATTAAAAATTACGATTCTTCTTTGGCCTTACTGGCATTGTTTATTGCTAAACATTTATAGTACATTTTTTTGTACCTGGTGCAAATTGATGCGCTATGCAATAAAAGGGCATTTCTAAAAAAAAATAATTAAAAAATAACAAATCGTATGGTACTTTTTGCCGGGTAACCGTATAAACCTATAAAAGCAACTATTTTGAATACCGACAACATTAGATATTTAATAGAAAAGTATAATAATCAAACCGCTACATCAGATGAAAAAATGATAGTAGAACAATGGTATGATCGTATAAATGGTGCAGAGTTGGCCGAAAATCAATTTAATGAAGAAAAGGTCAAAAAGCAAATATCCGAAAATATTACATCAAGAATTGAGCATAAGAGTAAATTTCAACAAGAGCCGAAGAAATTTAAACTATTTTATACTTTATTTTTCAAAGCAGCCATTATTATCATGGTTTTGCTTGCAGGCGTCTATGTCTATTTAAAACAAACAGACCGTGATCTTCTCGTTACATCTTCTAAACCAAAAAAGACCAAAATAATTCCAGGTGGAAACAATGCCGTACTGTTATTAGCCGATGGATCGCAGATTATTCTAAACAAAGCTTCGGATGGTCAAATCGCAGATCAGCCTGGCGTTAAAGTAGTTAAAACCAAGAGCGGAGAATTGATTTATCGTTTTGCGGGAAACGCAAACCCTAAATCTATAGCTATTAATACCGTAATAACTCCGCGTGGCGGCCAATATCATCTGGTTTTGGTTGACGGAACAGAAGTATGGTTAAATGCGGGCTCTTCTATTAAATTTCCAACAGCCTTTACAGGTAACGATCGCAGGGTAAATATAACTGGAGAGGTTTATTTTGAAGTGGCTAAAAATAAGGCCAAGCCCTTCATTGTAAGTACCAATAAATCAGAAATAAAGGTTTTAGGTACACACTTTAATATAAATGCCTATGATGATGAAGAATATCAGCGTACTACATTGCTGGAGGGTAGTGTTGAAATTAAAAGTGGCAAACAAACAACACGTTTAACGCCTGGACAACAGGCAATTATTAAAGAAAAAACTGAAGGGATTAAGATCGATAAAATAGAAGATCTTGAAGCAATAATAGCATGGAAAAACGGTTATTTTCAGTTTGAAAAGGCTGATCTCAAATCGGTAATGCGCCTGGTTTCACGCTGGTATGATACCAAAGTTAGTTATAGTGGTTCCATACCAACCAAAGAGTACACCGGAAAAATACCTAGAAACGTAAGTGTATCAAAACTGATCGAAATGCTCGCTTTTACAGGTATCCATTGCAGAGTAGAAAACAATCAGATTATCGTAAATCAAAAATAAACAACCAAACCAAATAAATAACTAAACAAACCAAAATATATGGAGATATAATACACAAAGAAAAGACCATTCGAGTTAATTTTCTCTGAACAAAAGAGTAGAAGTGTTCGTACCATTTTCTGCTATCGTTTTAGAGATAAACATTTCTGTGCAGATGAATTTGCAACAGAAACACAATAAGTTATCTAAGCTATAATGTTTTAAACCCCAAATTCAATCATGAATTTTATTACATTCTTTAACACCGTATTTAAGACACGGTGTAAACCTGCACAATTAATATTGGTGATGAAGCTAACCACAATATTTTTATTAGTAAGCCTCTGTCAAGTAAGCGCCAGTGTTTACAGCCAGAACATCACATTGAAACAAAGAAATGTTCCAATAGATGTTATATTTAAATCAATAGAGAAACAGAGCGCATATGTTTTTCTGTACGATAATCTAGAGCTTCAAAATATTCAGAAAATAAGTATTGATGTAAAAAATACACCTATTGATCAGGTATTGGACCTTTGTTTTAAAAATCAACCACTCAGTTATAAGATTTTTGATAAAACAATCGTATTGCGCAAAAAGACCATTGAACCCATATATAAGTCAATATTCGAAACCATTAGCGGAAAAGTGACCGACGAAACTGGACAGCCAATTGTTGGAGCGAGTATTTTGGTTAAAGGAACGAAAACAGGTGCTACAACTGATGCGAATGGTGCATTCTCTTTAACCGCATCAGCGGGCTCATCATTAGTTATATCCTATATTGGCTACATTTCAAGGGAAATTAATATAAACGATAGTAAGAATTACACGATTATTTTACAACCTGCATCAACAGAGTTAACTGATGTAGTAGTTACTGCGCTTGGCATTAAGCGATCGGAAAAATCGTTGGGTTATGCAGTGCAAAAAGTGGCGGGTAAAGATTTGCAAACTGTTAAAGGCGTAGATGTGGCTACTTCACTAACCGGCAGGGTTTCTGGTTTGGTCATTAAAAATTCAACAGAGTTTAACGCTAGGCCAACCATCGAACTCCGTGGTGAAAACGCTTTATTAGTTGTAGACGGGGTACCTTACGGTAACTTGTCATTGAGAGATATTCCTACCGATGATATTGAAAGTATGGATATACTTAAAGGGCCTACAGCCTCTGCATTGTATGGCTCAAGAGCATCTGGTGGCGTACTTTTAATTACAACAAAAAGAGGTACAGCTGGCAAGGGGCTTTCAATAGACGTGAATAGCAATACCATGACTTCGCTGGGTTTCCTCGCTATCCCGGAAGTGCAGAGTTCATATGGCCGTGGTCAAAATGGGGTAATCGATAATGATTATGTTTGGGGGCCAAAGTTGGATGCAGGTATAAGGGCCAGGGATTGGAATCCGGCTACTAAGCAGTTTGAAGATAATATGCTTTTGGAATCGAAAGGGAAAGATAATTTAAAGAACTTCATGTCAAACGGCCTTATTTTAAACAATAACCTGAGCATTGCCCAATCTGGCGAAAGTGGAAGTTTTAGGATTGGTCTGAATGATATCTATAACAAGGGCCAGTTTCCAAATCAAAATCTAAATATGGTAAACTTAACCATGTCTGGCGAAATGAAATTGAGTGATAAATTCAAACTCGAAGGCCATATGGGCATAAGCCGCCGTTGGGCCGATCAGGTTTGGGGAGGTGGGTACAACAACCAAGGTTACCTGTATCAATTGGTGATGTGGACAGGAACCGAATACGATATCCGCGACTATCAGGATTATTGGAAGGTGCCCAATAAAACACAAAATTGGATATACACCAATTGGTATGATAACCCATATTTAATTGCTTACGAAAAGTTAAATGGAATCCAAACCAATACCATGAACGCCAATGTTACCGCCAATTATCAAATTAGCAACGACTTCAATCTATTGGTGCGTTTAGGTTATGATAACTACAATAACAAAACAACTTTCCGTAATCCAACAGCGAATATTTTTTCTACCCGTGGTGGCGCAGTAAATGGAAGTGGCTGGAATGCGAAAGGAATGTATTCGATTGATGACACAAGAGGATTCAGCACAAACGATGACGTGATTCTAAGTTATAAAAAGAAACTGAACAAGTTTTCTATAGATGCTTTGGCAGGTGGAACAGTTTACTATTATGTTGACGAAAGTTTAAAAGGAACAACAAAAAATGGACTTATTTCGCCAACCTTCTATTCTCTGGCTGGTTCGGTCGAACCACCAACTGTTTCTCAAACTTATGGTACCAGACAAATCAATAGTTTATATGGAAGAGCTTCCGTTGGTTATAACGATGCTATTTTTATTGATTTTACTGGAAGAAATGACTGGAACTCCGCACAACCAAAAGAATCACGCTCTTATTTCTACCCTTCAATTGGTTCGAGTATAGTGGTATCTGAGCTCGTTAAACTACCAAAGGTAATTGACATGTTCAAAATCCGTGGTTCTTGGGCAGTATTTAAAACCGCTCTAGGCGTATATGCAAACAACAGAACTTACAGTACAACTACGGCTGCATGGAATACTTTAAATTCAGCAAGTTATCCCACTTCATTGTTAGGTAATAGTTTGCTTCCCAGTTCTCAGCGAACATATGAAGTTGGTGCTGCAGGTTACTTATTCAAAAAAAGACTGCATTTTGATGTAGCCTACTTTAATAAATATTACTACGATCAACAGGTGAGCACAGCTATTCCATCTTCATCTGGTTTCACATCTACTTTAGTGAATACCCAAGAAACTTACGAAAGAAGGGGACTTGAAATTACGGTCGATGGTGCTATAATCAGAAACAAAAATTTCGAATGGCATTCCACCATCAATTGGTCTAATCAGCACCGCTACTATGTAAATCTGGATCCGGTATATTCTGCCGATAATTTGTGGGTAAAAAAAGGTGAAAGATTGGATACTTATACCGATAACTACTGGGTAAAAGATCCTGAAGGTAATGTAATTAACGAAAGTGGTTATCCTGTATGGAGCGACTATGTTAAAAAATTAGGGTATGGCGATCCCGATTTCAGCTTTGGCTTTATCAATAATTTTAATTATAAAAACTGGTCGTTAGGTCTAAACATCGACGGACGAATTGGTGGATTAATGTACAATTATATTTATGATAAGATGTTCGATTCTGGCACAGCGCCTGAAACAGATAACATATACCGCTACAACCAAGTCGTTCTCGGTAAGAATGATTACGTAGGACAAGGCGTTAAAGTGGTATCAGGTAGTGTTACCTATGATAAATACGGACAAATTACCAACGATACCCGAAAATATGCGGTAAATGATGTGCCAATAGGTTATCAAGATTATGCACAATGGTACAGAGGTGGTGATAACAGAGTGCAAAATGAATCATTTATCAAGCTACGTGAAATTTCGCTGGGTTATCGTTTGACATCAAAAACGGCGACTAAATTAGGGCTAAAGAGCGCGTCATTTTCTTTAACAGGCCAGAACCTATTTATGTGGACGAATTTCAAATATTCAGATCCTGATGTAGATACAGAAAACCTGAACTCACCATCAATGAGAATGGTAGGTTTTAACATTAAAGTAGGTTTCTAATTATTTATTGTTTTTAAAGCGCATTTTATGAAAAGTAATTTTTTTAAATATACCTTATTACTACCTGTATTAGTAATGATAAGCAATGGCTGTAAAAAGTTTGACGCCATTAATACCAATCCGAATGCAACTACCCAGGTCAATTCGGCTATGCTGGCTACCGGTATGATTTTAAATATCACCAGAGGCGATATCAGCAGCACTAAATCTTTTATGCAGCCATTTCTACTGTCAAAATATTTAACTTGGGGAGAAGGCCAGGAAAACTTTCAGTACAACAAAATAAGCCGTACCGATTTTAGTCGGATAGCCTTATTACGTAATGTTACACCGATGGAAAATTACGCAACTGATGAAGGACTTAAAAAATCTTATCGGGCATTAGGGCATTTCATTAGGGCATGGCAGTTCTTTATGACAACCATACAGGTAGGCGATATTCCATATACTGAAGCTGTAAAAGGAGAATCAGATGCGATATTACAGCCCAAATACGATACTCAAAAAACAGTCTTTCTAGGCATATTAAACGAATTAGATCTAGCCAATACCTTATTCGCAGCTGGTTCAAATTTCGAAGGCGATCCAATTTTTGCAGGCAATACCGATAAATGGAGAAGATTAACCAATAGTTTTGAGCTGCACGTACTCATTAACCTCTACAAAAAAACAGGAGATGCCGATCTAAAAGTAATCGAACGCTTTAAGGATATCGTAGCTAACCGCCCATTAATGAGAGATTATAACGATAATTTTGCATTGGCTTACAACGCAACAGCTGGTCAAAATTATCCTTGGAGTGATGTTCCAGCCGGATCTGGTAATTCTTTTGTGAAATCTAATTATACCATGTTGACCAATGTATTGTTAGAACCATTAAAGGCAACAAATGATAAGAGGTTGTTTTATTACGCCAAACCATCGCCTGTTAAAATTACTGCTGGCGTTTCACAGTCTGATATTGCTGCTTATCCAAGTATAGAGCCTTCCGATTCGTTTTCGAGTTTGCAGACCAGAAGGGTAAATAAAGATTATAGCGATATCAATATCAGATACGTAAACCTTGTTAATGCTGAACCTGTAGGCGTTTTTAATTATTGGGATTTACAGTTTATCCTTGCCGAAGCAACTATTCGCGGATGGATAACTGGTACACCAGCACAAACCTATTATGCTAATGGTATCATAAATTCAATGAAGTTCATAGCCCAGTATACGCCTGATCTTTCCGACTATCATCATAATATGAAAATGGATGCGGCCTATATTAATGCTTTCCCAACTACAGTTGCTTTAACAGGAAGTACTGAACAGCAGATTGCACAAGTAATTACGCAGAAATATTTGGCTAGTTTTTTACAAGGAAATAAATACCAGGGATGGTTTGAAAACAGGAGGACAGGGTATCCGGTATTTAAGCTTAACTCTTCAACAAACCTAAATTCACCCTCAACAAACTTTCCCTTAAGATGGCTATATCCGTCAAATGAGCTGAGTTACAATTCGGCTAATCTATCTCTTGCAGTTGCAAGTCAGTATGGGGGTAGCGATGATGTAAACCAAACCATGTGGCTATTAAAATAACGCGCTACCACTCACAATTGAAAGTCCTTCATTAATAGAAGGACTTTTTTGTTTTCTTTAGCTGAAGTAATCCATACGTCATATATCTCACTCAGGCTTCTTTTTTAAAATCATATTCCTACTTTGGTTTTATTAATTTTAAAAAATGATAGCTGTGTACATTTTACTTTTTATCGTAATTGCGTTTTTCATTATAACGAACCTTCCTGTTTTTGGCCGTTTGCCCAAGGGATTACGATTAAAAAAAATCCACCATTTGGCTAACTATCGTGATGGTGCATTGCAAAATCAGTCGATAACATTAATGCAGCCCGAAGGCGTTAGCTTTTTTAGGGTTTTAAAGGCATTTTTTTTAGAAAAACATCCCAATAAAGCTCCGGATCAAGCGATTACTTTTATTACACCAAACCTAAATGGAAGTCCTAAAAGCGTTGCTCCTGAAATTATCTGGTTTGGACATTCATCTTACCTCATCAAAGTAGAGGGTTTAAGAATTCTTGTTGATCCAGTTTTTAGCAAAACCCCATCTCCATTTTCATTTATTGGGAGTAAGGCTTTTTTAGGTACAGATGTTGTAAAAGCTGAAGAATTTAAGAATATCGATATCCTGCTCATCACACACGATCATTACGATCACCTCGATTACAATAGTATTTTAAAAATTGCACCACAAGTTAAAACCATAGTTACTTCGTTGGGAGTAGGAGAACACTTAGAAAAATGGGGGATTAAAGCTGATAAGATCAATGAATTGAGCTGGAACGAATCGTTACATTATTTAGTAGCCTGAAGTTAACAGCGGTTCCGGCAAGACATTTTACCGGAAGAAAATTTAAAAGAAATCAAACCCTTTGGTCGGCCTTTGTATTGAAAACTGAAAACTACCAATTATTTTTGGGGGGCGATTCTGGCTATGATACGCACTTCGCCAAAATAGGTGAGGAGTTTGGCCCTTTCGATTTAGCCTTGCTCGAATGTGGACAGTACAATGCCTATTGGCCGCATATCCATATGTTTCCCGAAGAAACAGTGCAGGCCGCTATCGATTTAAAAGCAAAAGTTTTAATGCCGGTGCATTGGGGTAAATTTAGCTTAGCCATGCACCCCTGGAACGAGCCTATTAAAAGAGTGGTTTTAGCTGCAGCCGCAAAGCAGTTTCCTTTGGTTACCCCAAAGTTGGGTGAAACAATAATTTTAAACGAATATTTACCCACTGAAAATTGGTGGCTTGAAGAATAAAAACTAAACAATAATTGTACTATGGTGTTTAATTCTAAAATCAAATACAATTATGAAAACTGATCTTGTTGAAATTTTCCAGACCATTAGAGCCGGAATACAGCCCTATGCCACCCGCGGATATACGGTACATGAAAATTCGGAAAACGGGTATGATCTTTATAGTGAAAAAAACATTGAATTAAACGGTGAAAAAGTGACCGAACGATTTTTTACAGGCGTTTATATTAATGGGAATGCTGTAGAAGTTAAAATCAATACAGATGAATTTTCTACTACAAATCATAATTTAAGCGATTTTGGTAAAAACAAAGCAGGTTTTAAAATTTCAGCACTTGATGATTCCAAATTAAAAGAAGTAGAAACCCTGGTAGAAATTATCCATACTAACTTTAAAGAAAAAGAATGGATTTAACAATCTGATGGTTAAATTTGCGGTAGATAATTTTTCTAAAAAACCTTCTACTGATTGAATAATTTAACTTCTGACGTTAACTGGCATCATCAATTAAGCTTAGCACTTGCTAATAACAAAATTGGGTGCCTTCTTTTTTTAGAACATGAATTTCGATTATTACGGACTGATCCTCAATTGATCATTCATCTGGTAAGTTTAAACAATAAATTTAACCCACAGCACCTCATTGGCTTGCAGGAAAAATATCATCAGGAAGGCATTAAACTCATTCATCTTTGGGAAGATCTGTGGCAATCAAAACCGGATCAGGTTTTAGCTAGAATAAAATCTTTGCTTGGAAAAAATATCCGTATTCACGGTAGAAAAACCAAAGTATTCAAAATTACTAAACCCGTGGCTGATTCTTTTTTAATTGAAAATCACTTGCAGGGTTCAGTAAACAGCCGTTATAAAATTGGTTTATTCGAAAAAGAAGCGCTTGTAGCTGTTGCTACTTTTTCGGCCCTACGTAAAATGAACCATACCGAAAATTATAAATCGGCAGAATTGATCAGGTTTGCCGTTAAAACTGGCTATTCTGTTACTGGAGGGCTTAGCAAGTTGATTGCTTTTTTCGCTGAAACATATAAACCTAATGACCTGATGACTTATGCAGATCGCGACTGGTCGGCAGGAGAAGCCTATATTAAATTAGGTTTTAAGCAAACGGCAATGTTGGAGCCGCAGACATATGTTCTAGATAAAAATCTAAATCGTCAGCTTAAAAAGAATAATCAGGTTTTGGCACCGGAAGTGTTTAATACAGGAAGTTTAAAGTTTATCCTCAAATTTTAATGGATCAGCATAATCTCATCATCATTTTGGGGGCAACGGCATCGGGCAAAACGAAACTTGCTGTAAGTGTTGCTGATGCGTTAAATGGCGAAATTATTAGTGCCGATAGCCGTCAGATATTTAAACGGATGGATATTGGTACTGGTAAAGATTTGCAGGAATATCAAATTAATGGTAAAACAATTCCTAATCATTTAATAGATATTTTAGAACCTGGTGAACGTTATCATGTAGATGCCTTTAAAAACGATTTCTACAAGGCCTTTGAATCTATAACAGGAAAAAGCAAAACTCCTATTCTTTGTGGTGGAACAGGAATGTATATCCATAGCCTTTTGCAAAATCAAACTTTTACTGCTATTCCCATAAATCAAGAATTAAGAGATCAACTAAATTTATTATCAAAAGACGCGTTGATTTTAAAATTACAAAGTGATAATAGCAAGAATATTGATCATGTTGACTTATCCTCAAAAAAGAGATTGATCAGGGCATTGGAAATATCCCATTACCTCCAACACAATCAACTAGAAGTAATCGATCGGCCTGCGCTCAAACCTATTATTTTTGGATTAAAGAATGAAGTCGAAACAACACGTGCCAAAATCCTGGCAAGACTCGACCAAAGATTTAAGGCAGGCTTAATTGAGGAAGTAGTACAATTGCTTAAAGAAGGTATTAGTAAAGAAATGTTGGTTTTCTATGGGTTGGAATATAAATTCATTGTTAATTACCTGGATGGCTTATTCACATTTGATGAACTGAAACTAAAACTTGGCATCGCCATTTGCCAATATGCAAAACGCCAAAATACCTTTTTCAGGAAAATGGAAAAGGACAATGTTGAGGTTATTTGGCTCGACGCATCAGTACCTGCAAACCTATTACAACAGTTGGTAATTGAAAAAGTTTCACTTAGCTAAAATTAACTTTTATTGGTCATCTTAATGTTGGTTTATGGCCTAAATGATATTAAAAAAGCCCTTTTGGCACAGCCTTTGTATTTGTTGTAGCATATTAGTTTAACTCAAAAACAATATCTTAAAATGAAAACAATTACTAAAATCATTGCTACTTCAGCAGCTGTCGTGGCTTTATTCTTTACTACAAATGCTAATGCGCAATCTTCTCAAAAATTAGGAATAGGTATTTTTGGTGGTATACCAACAAGCGATGCATATAGCGTGGCGCTTGGTGCAGATTTACGTTATCAGTTTGATATCGATAAACAATTATCGATTCCGGTTACCGCTGGTTATAGCCGTTTCTTAGGTAAAGAAATTGGCAATACTGGCGTAGATGTTCCAGATTTTGGATATATCCCTGTAAAAGCTGGTGTTAAATATTTCTTTAATGAATCTGGTTCCGGTATTTATGGTTTAGCAGAGCTTGGTGCTGGTTTCGGTACAAACGAAGGTAGCGGAACATCATTTGTGTATTCACCAGCTCTGGGTTATGCATGGAGTAACGGTTTAGATTTAGGCGTAAAATACGAAGGCTTAGCTAAAGATGGTAACAGTACTGGCTATGTTGGCCTACGTTTAGCATACGGATTTAATCTATAAGCTTAAACACAAATAGCATTGAAAGCCTCCTTTTTTAAGGAGGCTTTTTTTATTTCATAACATTCTGAAAAAAATGAAAATTGAAAATCCATCTCAGATATTTTAACGTATATAAAGCAAACCCTTAATTAATAACTTAAAATATCTAAAATGAAAACAATTACTAAACTTTTTGCAACGACATTAACGGCCCTTACAATTTTAACCACTTCAAATCTAAAGGCGCAAACTATGGGTTCTTCTGAACCAATGACATCAGGAAAAGGTATGGCTTTTAAAATCGGCGTAGGCGTAAACGGTGGATTATTTCCAGACAAGTCAGAAATGGATTATGGTTATGGTGCAGATGTAAGACTTCAGTATGATCTAAGTCCTTATGTGGCCCTTACTGCTTCAGGTGGTTATACCAGATTAAAATGGAAGGGAAGCCCGCTAAAATTCGAATTCATCCCTTTATTAGGTGGCGTTAGGGTGTTTCCGATCGAGAGAATGTATCTAAGTACTGAGTTAGGTTCAGGTTTGGCCATAAAAGATGGTGCTAACATGAACTTTATTTATACAGGCGGTTTAGGCTACGAGTGGAAAAATGGTTTAGATCTGGGTATAAAATACGAAGGTTATGTAAACAATAGCGCTTCTGATCTATACTTCATGAAAACCGGTCAATTTAACCTGAGATTAGGATATAATTTCAAATTATAATTAGAACATCATTTAATTTAAAGTCCCGATGAAAATCGGGACTTTTTTATTTATTTACCATTTTAATTGCTATTTTGAGCCGAAAACCAAATACAATGAAAAGAATATTCGGATTAGTAATACTTACCGCTTTAATGGCCTGTAACCAGGCAGAAAAAAAATCTACAGAAACTAAAGATTCAACAAAAACAGATTCAGCATCGGTTAAAAATGAGGTTTCTATAAAAGACAGGCAGAAATCTGAAATCTTTAACCAATATGTAGATTTAAAAAATGCACTGGTAAAATCAGATTCAGCAAATGCACAAAAATCTGCAGCGCATTTACAAACGAGTTTGGCTGCATATAAAGGTTGTGAGCCTACTGCAGCTGTTGCGGGCAAAATCGCGGCAAGCAATAATCTCGTTTCGCAAAGAAAAGATTTCACGGTTTTAAGCGCTGATTTAATTGCATTATTAAAGAATGCGGAAATAGAAAAAGGCACAATTTATGTTCAGCATTGCCCAATGGCAAATAAAGGAGATGGAGGTGACTGGTTATCAACCGAAAAGGAAATTAAAAACCCTTATTACGGTAAAGAAATGCTGGAGTGTGGGAGAGTTGCCGAAGAAATCAAAGCAAAATAAGATTTCAGATCCTGTTTAATTAAGCACGATTGTTACGTCATTCTGACTAATTATTCATATTAATTTAACAGATTTGTTATGCATGTATATTAATTTTATATAATTTAGAAAGCTATAAACACAATACAATAATATGTCAGATATTGCAGAGATCAAAGTTGATGGTAAGACAGTAGAATTGCCAGTAATTACAGGAACAGAAGACGAAAAGGCCATTGATATTTCAAAATTAAGAGATCTAACAGGTTTTGTTACTTTAGATACTGGTTTTAAAAATACTGGTTCTACCAAGAGTAAAATCACTTTTTTAGATGGTGAAAAAGGCATTTTAAAATATAGAGGTTATTCAATCGAAGAACTTGCCGCAAAATCGAGTTTTTTAGAGGTCATTTATCTGATCATTTATGGAGATCTGCCAACACAAAAACAACTTGAAGATCTACAGGCTGACATAAGCAAGCATACTTTGATCCATGAGGACATGAAGAAATTTTTTGATGGCTACCCATCAAGATCTCATCCGATGGGTCAATTAGGTTCCCTGATCTTCTCGTTATCTACATTCTATCCTGAGTGCTTAAAACCAAATCAAACCGCAGAAGAACAAGATTTAACCATTATCAAACTTTTGGCTAAATTCCCAACTATTGTTTCTTTCGTTTATAAAAAATCATTAGGTCATCCACTTATTTATCCTAAAAATAAATACGATTATGTAACCAATTTCCTTTGGATGACATTTGGACAACGTACAGAAGATTATGATGTGAATCCGATTGTGGTTAACGCGATGAATAAATTGCTTATTCTGCATGCAGATCACGAGCAAAACTGTTCAGCATCTACCGTTCGTATCGTAGGTTCATCTGATTGTAATTTATATGCTTCAATTGCTGCTGGTATTGCTGCACTTTGGGGTCCACTACATGGTGGTGCTAACCAAGCTGTGATCGATATGCTTGAGTTGATTAAAGCTGATGGAGGTGATACAGAGAAGTGGATTGCAAAAGCGAAAGACAAAAACGATCCATTCCGTATGATGGGCTTTGGACACAGGGTTTACAAAAACTTCGATCCAAGAGCTAAAATCATTAAAAAAGCTTGTGATGATATTCTGGAAAACCTAGGTATTGATGATCCGATTTTAGAAATTGCCAAGAAATTAGAAGAAGCGGCTTTAACTGATCAATACTTCATAGACCGTAAGTTATATCCAAATGTAGATTTCTATTCAGGTATTATTTACCGCGCATTAGGCTTCCCATCTGAAATGTTTACCGTTCTATTTGCTTTAGGCCGTTTACCAGGATGGATTGCACAATGGAAAGAAATGCACGAGAATAAAGAGCCAATAGGCCGCCCTCGCCAGATTTATGTAGGTGAAACAGATAGAGAATTTGTTGAGCTTAAGGATAGAAAATAATTTCATTAGGCATAAAAAAACCACTCGATAATCTCGGGTGGTTTTTTTATTTGGGGTATTCCCTTAACAGTCGTCACCCTGAATTCATTTCAGGGTCTATCTCCTGCAAGAAAGATGCTGGAACAAGTTCAGTATGACGTTGCGCGCTAAGTAGCCACGTAATAGATCAGATTTACCATGATCACTTCAGATACACTAAATGCTATCCAATACATCACAAAAATCCAGAACATTTTAAAAACTATACTCCAGGGTTTTCTTTGATAAAATACTTTTAAGGCGCTGTACATATACCAACAGATCCAAACTATAACACCTAGCTCAATAACAGTGGTAATTATGCCTTTCTCATCAAAAACATGCTTAATTATTGGGTCAGTAAAAATTTGCACGATGAAATAAGCAGTCATTCCATGGATGGCAAAAATCAGGTGATTTAAATAATAAATATGATTTTTCCTGAAATTCCACATAATAAAAAGTGCCAATAAAGGCATTAACAAAAAGTACTGTTTTGGTCGGTTATGCTCTAGCGTTTCTTGGATTACTTCAGATTTTTCACCAATATTGATCGCTCTTTTTTTGATCATCCGCTCATACCAATTGTCTTGCTCGGTGGGTGGCAATTTCTTTTGCCTCCCTAAATAGGCAGCATAGGTGCTATCATTTCTTTCGATATGGATCTCGTTATAATCTTCGATCATGTCGGCAACGGAATCAGACGCTAGTTTAGCATTTTCAGTTCTAAGCCTGTTCAGTTCCTTTTCCTGATCAGCAAAACCAAGTTTTATAAATTCTTTTTTCTTGATTGCTTTATTAATCGATGTTGTTGCCTTATTTGCAATGTTTTTAGGTATTCCTGAAAGCTTCAGTGCTTTATTTACACTGTCGGTAACACTTTCATTTCTTCGTTTTTCGGTTTTAGTTGAGTCATGAGTATCTTTTTTTACATGTTTTGGTGAATACACAACCAAAAAATATACGATGGATACGAAGATGTACATACTCACCGGATTAATATACCTGGCTCTTTTACCAGCTAAATAATCGAGTGTAACCTGGCCGGGCTTTGTTAAAAGAGGAGAGAGGGTTTGGAAGAATTTATTGTCGAAGTGAAAATAATGGGCTATGCTATGACTAATAAAGGCCCAGAAACTTTCTTTTAACTCTAAATTTGGTTGACCGCAATCGCTACAATAATGTTTTTCTACATGAGCGCCACAGTTTAGGCAATTGTGTTCTTTTCTATACTTACCAGCTGACATGGGATAAATCGAAATTATAAATGGTTAATGGCCTCTACTTCTGCTCGTGTATGTTTGTGTTTAAATATGACTACAAAAACTATGGCAATAACCAGAACATAAATGGTGAAAGATAACCAGATGTTGTGCCAGTCTTTCACATCTAATGCCCTGCTTAAATTTCCATTTTCTAATACACTGATTCCTTTATTTTTCAAAAATTGAAGGAGATGTTTATTGTCTGCTTCGCTTTTTACATATTTAGATAATGAATCAATATTGCTATAATAGGTAGTAAAATATTTATTGATCATCCAACCTGACACTAAACTGCCAAACACAGCTCCAAAACCGTTAGTCATCATCATAAATAAACCTTGAGCAGATGAACGCGTTTTTGGTGTGGTTGATGTTTCTACGAACAGTGATCCGGAAATATTAAAGAAATCGAATGCCATGCCGTATACAATACAAGAGGTAATGATCATCCATAAATTGGTAGAAGGATCGCCAAAGGCAAATAACCCGAAACGTAATACCCAGGCAAACATGGCAATTGCAATTACCCATTTAATCCCAAATCTTTTCAAAAAGAATGGAATAGCAAGAATAAACAGTGTTTCTGATATTTGAGAGATGGATAAAATGATCGTAGAATAGCGGATTACAAAAGATTCGGCAAATACAGGGAATAATTTAAATTCATCCAGAAAAACATCACCATAAGCATTGGTTAATTGCAATGCAGCCCCTAAAAACATAGAGAAGATGAAAAACAAGGCCATTTTATAATCAGCAAACAGCTTGAATGATTCTAAGCCTAGTTTCTGTGCGAATGTTTTTTTCTCACTAATTAAATTTAAAGGTTTACAGGCAGGTAAAGTGAAAGAGTATATGCCTAAAAATAAAGCACTTATACCGGCTATGTAAAATTGATTTGCACTTGCTTTATTCCCGGTTAAATTGGTAAGCCACATGGCGGCAATAAAACCAACTGTTCCCCAAACACGGATGGGTGGAAAGTTTTTTACCACGTCGAAGTTGCCGTTTTTTAATGTTGTGTAGCTAATTGAGTTACTTAATGCAATGGTTGGCATGTAAAAACACATAGACACCAATATTACCCAAAAGAAAGTGTGCGGATCTTCTACTTGGGGCAGATAGAACATGGTGCCTGCGTAAAGGATATGTAAAATAGCATATAACTTTTCTGCATTGATCCATTTATCTGCAAGAATACCTGTTATGGTTGGCATAAATAGCGATGCAATGCCCATTGTAGAGAAAATTACCCCAAAATCTGCACCGTCCCATTGTTTGGTTCCGAACCAATAATTTGCAATCGTAATTAACCAGGCAGCCCATACAAAGAATTGCATGAAACTCATTATAGTTAAGCGAAACTTAACGTTCATAATAATAGTTTAGTTTGATTATTGAAAGTAAAAGCTGAATATAGAACTATTTTGAATGATAATTCAAAATGAACCTAAATTATTTTAAACAATTTGGCTCATTTTAGAATTTAGCTTTTTATAGAGGGAGTTTGAGAAAAAATTTAGACATTTTTTTGAACGTAGAAACATTTTTTATGATACTATACTATGATGTTCCGCGTTTATTCAATTCATCTCTTAATCTTGCGGCCTTTTCATAGGCTTCTTCGGCAATGGCTTCCTGTAATTTTTGCTGAAGTTCTTCTAATGTTAAATCACCAAAACCTTGTTGCTGGGTTGAAGTAGGCAAGCTATCCGCTTCGGGCTCTTTTGCAATAGAATCCATATTTTCGAGAAAAAGAAAATCATTCCCTTCTATTACGATTCCGGCAGAAGCCAAAATAAATTCGTAGGTATAAATCATGGCGTTAAAGCGAACGGCCAAAGCAATGGCATCAGATGTTCTGGCGTCAACTTCATGTGTGTTTTTACCATCGCTGCAAATTAACTTTGCGTAAAAAACACCATCAACCAGATTATAGATGATAATTTCCTGGATATTGATATGAAAAGTATCAGCCATCGATTTAAATAAATCATGTGTTAATGGCCTACTAGGAGTCATTTTCTCAATTTCTATAGCAATGGCCTGTGCTTCAAACGCACCGATAATTATCGGTAAGCGGCGGCGTCCATTTACTTCTCCTAAAACAAGGGCATAAGCACCAGATTGAGTCTGGCTGTAAGATAAACCTACAATATCTAATTTAACTTTTTTCATATTTGTTTTCCAAACCTCGCAGGTTTTGGAATCTGCGAGGTTTAAAGGTTTATTTTTATCCTTTATGTGCTTTTAATGCTTCAATTAATTTTGGTACAACCTCAAAAGCATCGCCAACAATACCATAATCGGCCACTTTGAAGAAAGGCGCTTCCGGATCTTTGTTAATTACTACAATCACTTTTGATGAACTAACACCAGCCAAATGCTGGATAGCACCAGAAATACCGATAGCAATATAGAGATTAGGGCTAATGGCAATACCAGTTTGACCAACGTGCTCTGAATGTGGTCTCCAGTCGGCATCAGATACTGGCTTAGAGCATGCTGTAGCAGCACCCAGCAAACCAGCCAGTTCTTCAATCATTCCCCAGTTTTCTGGTCCTTTTAAACCTCTGCCAGCCGAAACTACCAATTCCGCATCAGGTAATGAAACTTTATCAGTTGCCCTAACAATCTCTTTAATAACAGTTCCTAAGTCTGATTGTTTAACATCAGCAGTAAAGGCCTCTATTGCCGCATCTGTAGCGTTCTCTTTAACGCCAAAAGCATTGGGATTTAAAGCAATTACTTTATTGGCCGATGTTAATTCGGTAATCGCAAATGCTTTACCTGAGAAAGCCGTTTTCTTAACCGAAAATTTACCATCAGTACTCGGTAATTCTACTGCACCATCAGCTAAACCTGCTTTAAGTTTTACTGCAATACGTGGCGCTAAACCCTTACCAGAGAAAGAGTTGGATAAAACTACAATATCGGCACCTTCTTTTTCTGCTGCTGCAGCGATAACACTTGCATAGGCTTGATTTACAAAGGTTTTTAACTGATCGGCACTTACGTTTAGTACTTTTGATGCACCGTATTTACCTAATTCCTTTAATTCGCTGTCGGCTACATCGCCAATAGAAATTGCGGTTAAATTAGTTGATTGTTGATCGGCAATGGCTTTGGCATAAGATACGGCTTCAAATACAGATTTCTTAAATTTCCCCTCAGCTTGTTCTACATATACTAATACTGACATATATTTATTTCTTTATCCTTAACAGGATGGTGTAAACGATTTGATTTATTATGACTTAAAACTAGATTACTTTAGCTTCACTATGAAGTAAGCCAATTAACGATTCCGTTTGATCGGCAGGAATTAACTTAACCGTTCCGCGAGGAGCAGGGGTTTCATATTTCGTAACCTTGGTTACCTCTTCGATAGCAATTGCATCCACTACAGCCAATGGTTTTGTCCTTGCACTCATAATACCACGCATATTCGGGATTTTTGGCTCTGCTACGCCTTCAGCACAACTTGCAACAAACTTACCAGAAACGGTTAGCACTTCTTTACCACCTTCAATTTCTCTTTCAATCGTTGCTGTATCACCATCAACATCTAATTTTTTAATAATCGATATAGATGGAATGTCTAAAAATTCGCCAACCATGGCGGCAACCTGATTACCATTATAATCGATAGACTCGCGACCAGTTAGAATAATATTGAAATCTTTATCTTTTGCATATTCTGCAATTTGTTTTGCCACGAAATAAGCATCTCTCGGTGCCGCATTAACCCTAACTGCATCATCTGCACCAATTGCAAGCGCTTTTCTAATGGTTGGATCGTTGCCTGCTTCGCCTACATTAATAACCGTTACCGTTCCTTTACCACCTTCGGTTAGCTCAATTGCCCTTGATAAAGCGATTTCATCGTATGGATTAACAATATATTGCACTCCTGACGTATTGAATTCGGTATTATCATTAGTAAAAGTTATTTTTGTCGTTGTGTCTGGCACATTACTGATACAAACTAATATTTTCATATGTTAATAGTGGTTTTTATTGCTATGAAGCTATCGCAAGCCGAAATTTTTAGCTCTTGATAATTCATATGTTATATGTTTATTATATAAGGTCTTTCTGCAAATTTAATTAAAAAAGCAAGGAAATAAAATGTCATCAACCCGTTTAAGTAAGTTATTGGAATTTTTAGAAAGCGATCCTAACGATCCTTTCATACTATATGCCTTAGCCACAGAGTATAACGCACAAAATGATAAGGAAAAAGCTTATTCTTTTTACCTTCAGTTAACCGATAAACACCCGGATTATGTTGGCACTTATTACCATTTGGGGAAATTGCTCGAAAAAGATGATCAAAAAGAGAAAGCTATAGCCATTTATCAGAAGGGAATGCAAGTAGCACGCAACAAAAGAGACATGCACGCTTTTTCTGAACTACAGGGCGCATACAATGCAGCTGCCGGATTAGATTATGAAGACGATTAACCCCAAACCCCTAAAGGGGCTTTTAGTTTTAAGCTAATGCAAACAAAACCCATAGCTGCAAAAAAACAGTGGTTATTTATTAGAAACGTAATCTTTTTTACATTTACTTCTTTTGGAGGCGCACAAGCACACCTGGCTTTGTTGCTTAAATACTTTGTTCAGAACACTAAATTTATCTCTGAGGAAGAGCTTTTAGAGTTAAATGCACTGGCACAGGTACTCCCCGGGCCAGCATCCACCCAAACCCTGGTTGGGATAGCCTGGAAAGTTGGAAAACTTAAACTGGCCATTATTACTTTCCTGATCTGGATTTTACCTACAGCAACCATAATGACCTTTGCTGCAATTAGTTACGCTTTACTAGATCAAAAACAAAAATTTAACGATATTTTAGAATATATCCAGCCAATTGCCTTGGGTATTGTAGCTTATGGTGCATGGAAACTTGGTAAAAAGGTTTTATCGTCTCAGGTTTCTATATTCCTTGCCATTGCTTCGGTTATTGCCACATTAGTTTTAAGAAATGCTTATGTGTTTCCATTGTCGATATTGATAGGCGGAATGATCTCTTCAGCCATCGAAACCCCAAAAGAGGAAGCGGAGTTAAGGGTTAAACTTTTTTCAAATATCAATCCTAAAAAACTGGTCTACTTTCTAGGTGCTTTGCTTTTATTTGCCTTGGTAGGTGCAATTATAAACAGGACATCGCCTTTTAGTTTACCGATTCGCTTGCTCGAAAACTTTTACCGTAACGGAATATTGGTCTTTGGAGGCGGACAAGTACTTGTTCCTTTGATGTTTACCGAGTTTGTTGAGATGAAACATTATTTGCCTTCATCTGGATTTTTATCAGGTTTTGCATTACAGCAGGCCTTACCTGGGCCAACATTTTCTTTCACGAGCTACTTAGGCGCATTAAGCATGAAGAATTTTGGTTACGGATTATGGGGCCAAATTTTAGGAGGATTGATCGGGGTGATCGGCATCAACTTACCCGGACTAATCCTCGTTTTATTTATTGTACCGTTTTGGGATGATCTGAAAAAGATCTCACGGATCCGTCATAGCCTGTCAGGAATCAATGCCGTTAGCGTTGGATTTATTATTGCTGCTTTTGTGCTACTCTTAATACCAATGGGCTTTAACTGGATATTTTTAGGGATTATGGTCGCTACATTTTTGTTGTTAAATTTTACTAAAGTTAGTCCACCTGTTATTGTATTGGCAGGTATATTAATTGGATATTTATTTTAATACCACATTAGTTAACAGATTGTTATTTTAGACTAATAGAAAAGGAGTTAGAACTTGGAAAGCAATTACGGTACACTGTAGGTTAATGTAGCCCCGCTATCACTGCTGCTCTGATGAAGAATCAGGAGCATTCGTTTTATCGGGTTTAGATTGGTTGGTTTCCTGCTACTAAGTCGGTTTTCCGTGTCAGTGTATAATTTTCAGTTCGAAATGAAGCAGAGATTATCTTTTGTATTAATAGCAGGTGAGTTTAAAAGATTAAATCTTCTCAGATTATCGTCATTGCGAGAAGGCTTTTTCAGCCGACGAAGCAATCTTACAACGATCGCTACTAGCGAGGGCTTTAAGATTCCCACCTGCGCGGGAATGACGATCAATCTATTGAAGTCTGTCGCCTCAAGAGGAATAATTATCTCATAAAAATCATATGTATGACATGAAGATTTTGGAGCATTTTAGGTCGTGTGGGATTTCCTAAAACGGTGGATCATCATCATTATAATCGTCCATTTTTGAAGGACGGATAATCACGTTGCTTTGTTTTTCAAAATCCTGTGATGGGTACATACCAGCTGAAGGATCAGCCGCAAATGAACTTGGCGGCGCATTAAAGTCTTCTTCCAAATCCGTAAACTTCACAAATTTACCCACGAATTTAAGTGGTACAATTCCAGTTTCACCGTTACGGTGTTTTGCAATGATAACCTCACCGATACCCGCTTGAGATCTTCCTTGCTCATCCTCGGTAATACCATAATATTCAGGGCGATATAAAAACAATACCATATCTGCATCCTGCTCAATTGAACCCGACTCACGTAAATCGGATAACATTGGCCGTTTTCCCTGTAAACCTGGTCTACTCTCTACCGCACGACTTAACTGCGATAGTGCAAGCACCGGAACATCAAGTTCCTTCGCAACCGATTTTAGCGCTCTCGAAATACTACCAATTTCCTGCTCACGGTTACCACCGCCTTTTCCTTCGCCTTTACCATGCATTAACTGCAAGTAATCGACAATTACCAATTGAATATCGTATTGTGATTTTAATCTTCTGCATTTTGCCCTGAACTCAAAAATATTTAGTGCAGGCGTATCATCAATTAATAGGGGAGCTTCGGTTAAACGGCCAATTTTACTGTGTAACTGCTGCCATTCCCATTCCTGTAAATTTCCTTTTCTGATTTTTTCCTGCTCTATTTCTGCTTCTCCAGAAATCAAACGGTTAACCAGCTGAACTGACGACATCTCTAGCGAGAATACTACCGTTGGTTTCGCAAAATCGACAGTGGCATTTCTTGCACAGGTTAGTACAAAAGCTGTTTTTCCCATCGCCGGACGTGCAGCAATAATTACTAAATCCTGCTTTTGCCAACCACCGGTTATTCTATCTAATCCTGTAAAACCAGTTGGCACACCAGTTAAACCATCGGTTTTGGTACGAAGCTCTTCAAGCGTAGCTAACGATTGTTTAATGATATCGTCCATTTTCTGTGTATCTCTACGCAGGTTATTCTGGGCAATTTCGAAAAGTCCTTTTTCTGCCTGATCTAAAAGATCGAAAATATCAGTTGTATCTTCGTAGGCATTTGTAATAATTTCGGTCGAGATCCTGATCAGTTCACGCTGAATATATTTCTGAGAAATAATACGTGCGTGAAACTCAATATTCGCTGCTGATGCAACTCTATTGGTTAAGTTGGTAATGTAGTAGGCGCCACCAACCATTTCCAAAGAGCCTAATGTCCGCAGTTCTGCCGTTACTGTTAAGATATCAACCGGTCGCGATTTTTGAAATAGAATATGAATTGCTTCAAAAATTTTCTGGTGAGCAATGTTATAAAAAACCTCTGGTTTCAAAACATCAATTACAGCAGAAAGCGCATCTTTTTCGAGCATTAACGCTCCAAGAACTGCTTCCTCAAGATCTAATGCCTGAGGGGGAATTTTCCCCTGTGAACTTATCGTATTACTTAACCTGCTTTTTCTAGCAGTCATACTGTTCTTTCCGCCTTGTTCATTATCGATACTCATTCCACAAAAGTAATCAAATTTTGATGCGGTTGTTTGAATTAGTTACTAGCTGTTTGTTAACAAATTGAAGCATAATCAGATTAATTTTTATTGGATTTATGATGCCTTATAAATTTTTAAACAATTAAATGTTAATAAGGCGCACATTGTTTAGGGCTAAAACATTTTATTTGAATACTTTTGCCTAACAATTTCAAAACATGGATAATTTTAGAAGACCGCAACGCGCAAAAGAGAATAATGAGTTTGTATTCGGCATCAGGGCCGTAATAGAAGCCGTTAAAGCAGGAAGAGACATAGAAACCATTTACCAGCAACGCGGTCTGGGCGGTGAACTTTTTTTAGAATTAAAAGCCCTTTTAAAAGATACATTGATTCCCTTAAATTCGGTTCCAATCGAGAAGCTGAACCGGATGTCGCAGAAAAACCATCAAGGGGTAATTGCGGTTATTTCGCCGATTACCTACCAGAATATTGAAGACATTATTCCAACCGTTTTCGAAAGAGGTGAGGTGCCATTAATTTTGGTTTTAGATAGTGTCACCGATGTGCGTAACATGGGTGCGATTGCACGTACGGCCGCCTGTGTAGGGGTACATGCTATTGTTGTTCCGTTAAAAAATGCAGCACAGATCAATGCTGATGCCATTAAAACATCCGCAGGTGCATTATTCAGCATCCCAATTTGTCGCCATGCTAACCTGCACAAAACCTGTTTGTTTCTACAAGAAAGTGGTTTGCAGGTTGTAGCCTGCACCGAAAAAACCAGTGATTTTATTTATGCGCCAGATTATACCATGCCTACGGCAATTGTAATGGGATCGGAAGATGAAGGAATTTCTAATGATCTTTTAAGGGTAGCCGATCACCTGGCTAAAATACCAATGGCAGGAAAAATCGAATCGTTAAATGTTTCTGTTGCTGCCGGGGTAATTTTATACGAAGCGGTTAGACAAAGAACGGTTTAGGTAAACGGGTTGATGATAGGTATTATTAAATACCCATTGAGATCGTCTTCCTGATCCGATAACTATCGGATTTGTTGCAGGGTCTTTCACAATAAAATAAGATAGGAGTATAAAATGGATGATGAAAACTATGCTACATCATCCATCTTACACTTATTTATATGAATTTATTGCCAAAACGCGATTTAACCTCCGCAACAAATTCTTTAACTTTTTGCTCTTCATTTCTTGGACAGATCATCAGCATATTATTGTTTTCTACAACGATGTAATCGTGAAGGCCCTGCAGAATCACCAATTTATCTTTAGGAACATTTACCATACAGTTCGATGAATCGAACATCAGCACCTGCTCTGAAGGGATAACAGCATTACCAACATAATCTTTCTCTGCCATCTCATAAATAGAGGCCCAGGTTCCTAAATCAGACCAGCCGAAATCAGATGGAAGCACATAAACATTTTCTGCTTTTTCCATAATCCCAAAATCTATTGAAATATTGGTACATTGAAAATAAGCATTATTGATAAATTCTTTTTCGCCAGCATTATTCAACTCAGATCTACCAATATTAAATATCTCGTACATGTCTGGAAGGTGTTTCTCGAAAGCATTCAGTATCGCTTTAGCCGACCAGATAAAGATCCCTGCGTTCCACAAGAAATCGCCACTCTGTAAAAATGATTTTGCCAGTTCTAAATTTGGCTTTTCGGTAAAGGTTTTAACTTTATGCAGATCAGTATCGGTATTGAGCACGTAATCTGTATGCTGAATATAACCGTAACCTGTATCCGGGCGGTTTGGTTTAATCCCCAACGTGATTAAACAATCATTTTTCGATGCAGCCTCTAAAGATTGCTCAATAGACGCTATAAAGCTCTCAATATTAGCGATGGTATGATCCGAAGGGGCAACAACAATCGTTGCATTAGGGTTTAACTCGGCTATTTTTAAACTTCCATAAGCAACACAAGGGGCGGTATTTCTCATTAAAGGCTCCGCCAAAATCTGGTTATCTGTTAATTGCGGTAATTGCTCTTTAATTAAATCTGAATAAATTTCGTTGGTAACGATAAATATATTTTCAGGAGGACAGATGTTTAGAAATCTTTCGTAAGTACTTTGAATCAGGGTTTTTCCAACGCCGAAAAAATCGATAAACTGTTTTGGATATTCCGTTCTGCTTACTGGCCAAAAGCGACTTCCGACGCCACCGGCCATAATTAATGCATAATAATCTTTATTCATTTTTTATTTTAAAAATTACACTATTCCTTCATTAAGGAGATCGTGTAAATGGATAATGCCAAAGTAAGTATTTTGTTCTAGAACTAGCAACTGTGTAATATTATTTTGCTTAATAATATCTAAAGCATCAACCGCTAATGCATCAAATTGTATGCTCTTTGGCGTTCTACCCATTATATCTTCGGCTTTTAAGTTTGCAATAGAATTGTTATTTTCTAACATCCGCCTTATATCACCATCGGTAATGATGCCAAGTACTTTATCATCGCTATCAACAACAACAACTGCACCCAAACGGTTTTTACTAATTTCTATTAACACATCTTTAACCGATGCAGATGGGTGTATGGAAGGTTTCTCATTAGACAAAGCCAAATCCCGGGCTTTTAAATAGAGTTTTTTACCTAATGATCCGCCTGGATGATATTTCGCAAAGTCGGATTCGTTAAAATCTCTGCACTCCAATAAACAAATAGCTAGGGCATCGCCCAATGCCAATTGCGCCGTTGTACTGGTAGTGGGGGCTAAATTATGCGGACAGGCTTCTTTTTCGAAAGAAGTGTTCAAAATCAGATCGGCCTGTTCGGCTAAAAAAGAATTCAATTCACCAACCATCCCGATAAGCAGATTGCCAGATGTTTTCAACAAAGGGGTTAGCACTTTTATTTCTGGCGTGTTTCCACTTTTAGAGAGGCAGATTACAATGTCATCTACCTGGATCATCCCCAGATCGCCATGAATAGCATCTGCGGCGTGCATAAAAATAGCAGGGGTACCTGTTGAATTAAAAGTAGCTACCATTTTTTGTGCAATGATTGCACTCTTCCCTATACCAGTAACAATTACCCGTCCTTTGCCATGTAAAATGCTTGATACGACTTTTTCAAAATCGCTGTTAATATTCTTTGCAACATTTAATATTGCTGCTGCCTCAAGCTCTAATGTGCTTACAGCCGATTGGATTATTGATTTTTTACTTTTCAAAGAGAAAATAATTGTCTGTTAATACTTGAAATTCTTGTAAAATTATGTTATTTTGGATACAAAAATAGCATCGCATATTTTATTACACAAAATGGACGTGAAAAAGTCGTTATTTGATAACCTACAAAATTTCTTCGGGTTTGACAATTTCAAAGGTGATCAGGAGTCGATCATTACAAATATTTTAGAAGGCAATAACACATTTGTTATTATGCCAACAGGCGGAGGAAAGTCTATTTGCTATCAGTTACCTGCTTTGATGAGTGAGGGAACAGCAATTGTAATCTCTCCACTAATTGCATTGATGAAAAACCAGGTTGACCAATTAAGGGCTTTTGGTGGAAATGACAGTATTGCTCACTTTCTTAATTCATCCCTAAATAAATCTGAAATTACTCAAGTTAAATCTGATCTTTTAAGCGGTCAGACTAAATTATTGTATGTTGCGCCAGAGTCTCTGGCGAAGCAGGATAATATTGAATTTTTAAATCTGATTAAAATCTCTTTCGTTGCCGTTGATGAAGCGCATTGTATCTCAGAATGGGGGCACGATTTCAGGCCAGAATACCGTAAGATTAAACAGGTTATTGCAGGATTGGGGAATAACATTCCAATTATTGCATTAACCGCAACAGCTACGCCAAAAGTACAGCAGGATATTATGAAGAATCTTGGAATGACTGAAGCAACGTTGTTTAAATCGTCATTCAACAGGCCCAATTTATTTTACGAAATCCGCCCTAAAAGAGACATCACCAAAGAAATTATTAAGTATATCAAATCTAATCCGGGCAAATCTGGGATTATTTACTGCCTTAGCCGTAAAAAGGTTGAAGAAGTGGCAGAAGCATTAAATCTGAATGGAATTAGTGCCTTGCCTTATCATGCGGGGTTAGACCCAAAGGTTAGGGCCGAAACGCAGGATAAATTTTTGATGGAAGATGCTGAAGTTATTGTTGCAACCATTGCCTTTGGTATGGGGATCGATAAACCCGATGTTCGCTTTGTGATTCACCATGACGTGCCTAAAAGTATGGAGGGTTATTACCAGGAAACTGGCAGGGCCGGACGTGATGGTGGCGAAGGCGTATGTATTGCTTTCTATGCTCAAAAAGATGTAGATAAGCTGGCTAAATTTATGAAAGATAAACCAGTTTCGGAACGTGAAATTGGCACGCAGATATTAAAAGAAGTGATCGATTATGCTGAATCTGGCGTATGCCGACGTAAGCAGATCCTTCATTATTTCGGTGAAAACTTTAACGAAACGGGCTGTAACTGCATGTGTGATAACTGTAAAAAGCCTAAAAAGCAATTTGATGCAGAAAGCCAATTGTTAACCGTTTTAAAATTTATCGAAAAATCAGGCGAAAAATTTGATGATGCACACTTGTTAAACGTATTTTTAGGTTTAGAAACCGCTCAAACCATTGCTTACGAACACAGCAAGATTCCTGAATTTGGAATCGGTAAAGAAGAAGGCGAACTGATGTGGAAATCAATTATCCGCCAGGCTGTTTTAAATAATTACCTTTTTAAAGACATTGATAATTACGGTTTATTAAAGTTAACCAAACAGGGAAGAGATTTTATTATCAACCCTTATAGCCTTAAATTTATACTAAACGAACCAATAGAGAATGGTGCTGATGACGATGACGATGATGTAAAACAAGGTACAGGTGCTTTAGATACCCATCTTTTGTCATTGCTTAAAGAACTACGCAAAAAAATTGCGAAGCAAAAAAGTGTTCCGCCATTCGTAGTTTTCCAAGATCCATCTTTAGAGGAAATGTGTACACATTACCCGATTACAACAGAAGAACTTCGCCAGATTTCTGGTGTAGGTTCGGGTAAAGCAATGAAATTCGGAACACCTTTTATCGAATTGATCAAAAAATATGTCGAGGATAACGATATCGAACGTCCAATCGATTTGATTATAAAAACGCAGGCCAATAAATCGCAGATGAAGGTTTCGATCATTCAAAATATCGACAGACAGATTGGTTTGGAAGATATTGCCGATTCGAAAGGCATCACTTACGAGGAAATTCTGAAAGAAGTAGAATCGATTGTTAACTCTGGCACTAAACTTAACCTAAACTATTTCATTGATGAAGTAATTGATGATGATAGACAGGATGAAGTATTTGACTATTTCAGGGCGGCTGAAAGCGATTCTATCGATGAAGCACTTAACGAATTAGGCGAAACCGATTATACCCGCGAAGAAATTCAATTGATGCGGATTAAATTCATGTCAGAACTAGGAAATTAAAAATTAGATGTGAGATAGGAAATGCTGGATTGAGACAAACTCATATCTCGTATCTCACATCTCACATCTCACATCTCAACTATGCTTAACTATTTAGATAAATTAAAAAATACAGATTCGGGAAATTTCTTTTTAATGGCTGGTCCGTGCGCTATTGAAGGCGAGGATATTGCCATGAGAATTGCCGAAAAGATTATTACAATTACTGATAAACTTCAAATCCCATATATTTTTAAAGGCTCGTACCGAAAAGCAAATAGGAGCAAAGGAAGTTCTTTTACAGGCATTGGCGATGAAAAAGCATTGCGCATTTTAGAAAGGATTGGTAGAGAATTTGGTGTGCCAACGGTTACTGATATCCATGAAAGTGGTGAGGCCGCAATGGCAGCTGCTTATGTAGATGTATTGCAGATCCCTGCATTTTTATGTCGCCAAACTGATTTATTAATTGCTGCCGCCGAAACTGGAAAAGTAGTAAACGTTAAAAAAGGTCAGTTCCTCTCTGCAGGTTCTATGAAATTTGCCGTTGAGAAAGTAAAAGAAGCCGGAAACAACAAAGTTATTTTAACAGATAGAGGTAATACTTTTGGTTATCAGGATCTGATTGTTGATTACCGTGGTTTACCCGAAATGCAGGGTTTTGGCGTTCCGGTAGTGATGGATTGTACACATTCCCTACAACAACCTAATCAAAGTAGTGGTGTTACCGGGGGTAAGCCTGAATTGATTTCGACTATCGCTAAAGCAGCAATTGCGGTGGGAGCAGATGGTTTATTTATAGAAACACACCCTGATCCTGCAAATGCAAAATCGGATGGTGCCAATATGTTACATTTAGACCTGTTGGAAGAAACGTTAACCAAGCTAATCAGAATCAGACAAGCTATATTATAATCTTGAACAATCCGAAAGTATTTCTCACTGCCGAATGGCGTAAACTGGCTTTGGCACAATATGCTGTAGATAAAGAAATACTTTCGAAATACCTTCCTCCACACACCGAATTAGATGATTGGCAGGGCAAATATTATGTGAGTTTAGTTGGCTTTATGTTTGTTGATGTTAGGCTACGGGGCTTTAATATTCCATTTCACACTGATTTCGAAGAGGTTAACTTAAGGTTTTATGTTAAATTTAAGGATGGAGATACGTGGAAAAGAGGAGTGGTATTTATTAAAGAATTTGTACCAAAGCCTGCCATCACCTTTGTAGCCAACACCATTTATAAGGAGAATTACCAAACATTTCCGATTAAACACGTTTGGATTGAACAAGAACATCAGCTTGAGGTAGATTATCGCTGGAAGAACCGAACCTGGCATAATTTTTCAGTTATAGCTTCTTCAAAGGCAGAAGAAATACAGATTGGTAGCGAAGAAGAATTTATTACAGAACATTATTGGGGTTATACTAAAATCAACGCAAATAAAACATCTGAATACGGCGTTGAACATCCACGCTGGCAAGTTTATCCTGTAAAAGATTATAAAATTAATGTCGATTTTGGAATTAACTATGGAAATGATTTTTCTTTTTTAAACGATGCTAAGCCTGATTCTGTATTCTTGGCTGAAGGCTCTGAAATAAGGGTGTTAAAAGGGAAAAAGTTTTAATACGGCAAATATTCTTGTCATTCTGGATGCAATGAAGAATCTTTATTATTATAACAATATAAAACTTATTTAAAAGTTTCGTTGCATAGATGCTGAATCAAGTTCAGCATGACGATATTTATTATATCCTATGATAATCTCCGCGCCAATTTTTAATGGCTTTTTTGATCTCATCAGGAGATAACTTATCAGCCACAGCTTTATCAACCAAAGCTAAATATTCTTCATCACCAGCAAAACGCAAAGCCATAATTTGCCCCATTCTCAGCTCACTCGGAAGTGCTTTACCCGCAAGGATATAATAACGTAATTTTTCTTCAGCCCTAGCAGCTCTATCCTGTGCCTTAAGTGCAAACATCCGTGCCATTACAGCTATAATGGCAATCAGGAAAAATGCAAGCACAAGCAAGCCCGTAATTATAGTAGGTATGGCTATGCAACAATAAATGGCAAAACCTAATCCTAAAACCGCTAAGGGTATTGTAAAAAAATGAAAAGGTGGATAAAATCTCTTATGGTTTCCGTAATGCTGAGACATCTTGATTTTTTTAAGTATATTTTATATGTTTATATTTTAGTAATTACAAATGATGTTCTACGATTGTTTTTCCTACCTGATTCAGTTTTATTATCAGCGATCGGTTTACTTGCTCCAAAGCCCTTAAAGGTAAGCCTTTTAGCATCAATACTATTTTTGATCAGGTAATCGTAAACTGCATTGGCACGGTTAAAAGACAACTTTTCATTCAAATTGTCATCGCCAATATTATCGGTGTGCCCCTGAATCTCAATCTGTACGTTTTCGTTTTGTTGCAAAAAATCGATAAGTAGATCCAGTTCACGGATAGAGGCGGGCAAAAGATTAAACTTATTGGTATCAAAGAAAATGTTTCTTAAGGTTACATTTCCACCTTGCTTTATTTTTTCGATATAAACCTCAATCTGGTAAGGTTTATTGATATCTCCTGCCTTGAACTCAAAGTTTTCAGAGTAAAACATGTAACCTTCGGCATTTACATTAAACAGATAATTGCTCCCAACAGGCATTACCGCTAAAAACTGACCAGTTTCTGGATCAGTATAATCGTCGAAAACAGTTTTATTGCTTTTCAGATCAACCACCTGAACATTACTTTCGATCGTTTTTTTAGTATCCCGATCCCTTACAATTCCTTTCACATAAGAAACCGTCAGCGGTTTAGCTATTTCAGGAATTCCAAAACTATAAATATCCTGTAAGCCAAAACCTCCTTTTAAATTCGAAGAAAACAAGCCGAAATTTCCATCGGCACTCACTACCAAACCACTTTCATCTTCGAAAGAATTGATTGGATAACCGATATTAATCGGCTTTTGCCACTTGCCATCATTATCCATTCTGCTATAATAAATATCTTTGTTTCCAAAGCCTGGCCACCCATCAGAAGAAAAATATAAAGTTCTTCCATCAGCATGCAAAAATGGTGTATTTTCGTCATAAGCCGTGTTGATATCAGGCCCAAGGTTAATGGCCGGTCCCCATTTGGCTTCATCGGTTATGCTGCTTTTCCAGATATCATAACCTCCAGATCCACCGGGTCTGTTGCTTATAAAATACAAAGTTCTTCCATCAGGACTGATTGCCGGTTGTGATTCCCAATATTCTGAATTAACAGGTTTACCAACATTGTAAGGTTCGCCCCAATCTTTTCCTTCGCGATGTGAAACATAAATATCACACCTACCCAGGCCATCTGGTCGGTTGCAGCCCGTAAAAAAAAGGTACTTCCCGTCAGGTGAAATGGTTTGGGCCCCTTCATTGTATCGAGTAGTATTTATTTTGCTGGATAAAGGGGTAGCGGCCCCCCATTTATTATTTTTAGGCTGTGATGTCCAGAAATCTTCATTACCATCTAGCTGGCGCGTAAAAACCAATGTTTCACCATCAGCTGTTATCGCAGGAAAGTACTCAGCATCTGTTGTATTTACACCTTCACCTAAATTTGTTGGACTATATTTTACAGGTTTATTGATTGTTATGGCGGCGAAATCACAATCTAAAAGATATTTCTTTGCCCTTCTTGCTCTGTCAGATGAAGGATCTAATGTTAAAAATTCACTAAAATGCTGTTTCGATTTTAAATAATCCTGAGTTGCGAATTCGGTTTCAGCCAAGCCATAAATTACAGCCGGAGCTACCGTTTTATTGATCAATATGGCTTTTTCGTAAGCAGCTTTGGCTTCAGCATACTTTTTTTGTGCTTTATAAACGCCAGCAAGCACAATGTAGGCATTCTGAAATAACGGATCAGCTTCAACCGCACTTTTTAATACCTGTTCGGCAGCAGCATAATCCAATTTATCAATAAATGGACCGGATTTTTCAAAAAAAACCTGTGCTTTTTTATTCGGGGAACTTTGCCCAAAACAATAAATACTCAGTATGCCAAAGAAGAGGACTAAGCGAAATTTCATTACATTAACATTTGGTTATAAAGCTAATGTATTGTTTTTAAGGAATATTTAAAAATTTGTGCGTTTGCAAAGAAATTTCCCATTTTGGGTTTGCCATTACATAATCAATAATCAATGGTGTAATTTCTTTTGATTTAGACCATTCTGGTTGCAGATATAATTTACAGGTAGGAGACACCATAGCCGCGTATTCTTCAGCCCATTTAAAATCACTTTTATTAAAAACGATCACTTTTAATTCGTGCGCAAAAGGTGTAATATCTGGTCTTGGTGCTTTAAATTTCTTTGGTGATAAACAGATCCAGTCCCAATTTCCAGAAAGTGGATAGGCACCAGATGTTTCGATAAAGGTAAGAATACCTCTTTCTTTTAATTTGTTGGTTAAATAATCAAGGTTATAAATCAAGGGTTCGCCACCTGTAATTACAACAGCCTTACCCGGAAATTTATCGGCATTTTCAACAATTACATCCGAAGCCGTAAGTGGATGCATTTCGGCATCCCAGCTTTCTTTCACATCGCACCAGTGGCAGCCTACATCGCAGCCCCCTAAACGGATAAAATAAGCTGCTTTACCAGTATTAAATCCTTCGCCCTGTATGGTATAAAATTCTTCCATTAAAGGAAGTAATGTGCCGTCTTCTGGTATGTCTTGTTTCATTTTTGAGGATGCAAATATCCTAAAAAAATATGGTGATGCTGTTCCTCTTTTGAAATTTAATGTAAAGATGAAATAAGACTGATATTTATTTGCTGTATTTTAGCTGTATGAAGTGGTTTAAGGCGTTAAATAATAATCAAATTCCCCGTCCTGATACAATTAAAACAATAGAAGTTGCGGGAAAACAAATTTGTTTGATTAACAATGAAGACAAAATTACCGCAACCCAATCGCATTGTCCGCACGCTGGCGGTCATTTTAGTGGTGGCTGGTGCAAAAACGGGCATCTGGTTTGTCCAATCCATCGGTACGAATACAGTTTAACCACAGGAAGGGGAGCAGAGGGACAAGGTGATTACATCAATATCTATCCAACCGAGTTGCGCGAAGATGGCCTCTATATCGGTTTTGAAGAAAGCTGGTGGAGTAAACTTTGGAGTTGATTTTTAACCACAGATAAAAGGATGAACACAGATGTATTATACTGTTTCATTTGTCATTAGTTCGTTGGTGAAGCAAATTGCCTATTGTAAGCTGGGTATTGGCTAACCGCTTTTCAATTAACAAAAAAGCGATTCAATCTTCTCGAACCGCTTTTCCTTCTTTAGTCTTTAAGCTTTCACCTTTAGGCTTAAGAATATATCTCTTTTCTAGCTGATGCCAATGTATTTTTTAATAAACCAACAATGGTCATTAAACCCACACCACCAGGAACAGGGGTAATGTAAGAAGCTTTGGGTGCTACGTTTTCGAAATCTACATCACCATATAACTTAAAGCCGGATTTCGTTTCAGCAGAAGTTTCGCGGTTAATACCTACATCTATTATAATGGCACCAGGTTTAACCATATCGGCAGTAACAAAATTCTTTTTACCAATAGCGGCAATCACAATATCAGCTTGAAGAACCTGTTCTTTTAAATCTTTAGTACGAGAATGGGTAAGTGTTACCGTACAATTGCCTGGATTGGCATTACGGGCCATTAAAATACTCATTGGGCTACCTACAATGTTACTACGACCAACAACAACACAGTGCATACCGGTAGTATCGATATTATATTCCTGCAGCATCAATAAAATACCATAAGGTGTAGCCGGGATAAAGCAAGGCAGGTTGCGCATCATTCTACCCAAATTTACCGGGTGGAAACCATCCACATCTTTACGGTGATCGATCTTTTCGGTAACTTTCTCCGGATCGATGTGTTTTGGCAAAGGCAATTGAACAATTAATCCGTCTACATCATCATCCTGGTTAATTTCTTCAATTTTCGCCAATAATTCAGCTTCAGTTACCGAGTTATCATACCTATGCAAAGATGATTTAAAACCAACTTTTTCACAGTTTTTCATCTTGCTGGCCACATAGGTTTCGCTTCCCCCATCGTTACCAACTAAAATAGCAACAAGGTGTGGCTTGCGACCACTTTTATTTAAAAATTCGGCAGCTTCTTCTGCAATTTGAACTTTAACTTTTTCTGATACGTATTTACCGTCTAATAATTTCATTCTTAAAGATCTGAGAAATGAGATTTGAGATCTGAGATCGAACAAATTGTCTAATGTCTCATATCTATCATCTCATATCTAATTTTTAATCTAATTTCAAAACCGCCATAAATGCACTTTGTGGAATTTCTACGTTTCCAACCTGGCGCATACGTTTTTTACCTTTTTTCTGCTTTTCCAATAACTTACGTTTACGGGAAATATCACCACCGTAACATTTAGCCGTTACATCTTTACGTAAAGCACTCAGTGTTTCGCGGGCAATAACTTTAGCACCGATAGAAGCTTGTATTTTAATCTCGAATTGTTGACGAGGGATTAACTCTCTTAATTTCTCACAGATTTTCTTTCCAAAATCGTAAGCATTGCTTCTATGGATTAAAGATGATAATGCATCAACCGGCTCATCATTTATTAACATATCTAAACGAACCAAGTCGGATTTACGATAACCAATCTGATGATAGTCGAAAGATGCGTAGCCTTTTGAGATCGTTTTCAATTTATCATAAAAATCAAATACAATTTCGCCCATTGGCATTTCAAAAACCAACTCAACTCTATCAGAAGTTAAGTAAGATTGATTTACAATTGTTCCTCTTTTCTGAATACAAAGTGACATTACAGGACCAACAAAATCAGCTTTGGTAATGATGTTTGCTTTAATAAACGGTTCTTCAACTGAATCCAATTTACTTGGATCTGGCAAATCAGATGGGTTATTTACAAAAATTTCATCCCCTTTAGTAGTGTGGGCAATGTAAGATACGTTGGGAACGGTTGTGATAACCGTCATGTCGAATTCACGCTCCAAACGCTCCTGGATAATCTCCATGTGCAACATACCAAGGAATCCGCAACGGAAACCAAAGCCTAATGCAGCAGAGCTTTCCGGTTCGAAAACAATAGATGCATCATTGAGTTGCAACTTGTGCATGGCTTCGCGAAGTTCTTCAAACTCATCCGTATCAACAGGATAAATACCTGCAAAAACCATTGGTTTAACCTCTTCAAAACCTTGAATCGAATCTAAAGATGGTCTTGCAGTAGTCGTAATTGTATCACCAACTTTCACCTCTCTGGCTTCTTTAATTCCAGAAATAATGTAACCCACATCTCCGGTTTTTACCACATTACGTGGTGACATATCCAGTTTCAGAATTCCAACCTCATCAGCCAGGTATTCTTTGCCAGTATTAATGAATTTTACTTTATCGCCTTTTTTAATTTCGCCGTTTACTACTTTATAATAAGCAATAATTCCCCTGAATGAGTTAAAAACAGAGTCGAAAATCAGCGCTTGCAAAGGTGCTTCCGGATCCCCAACCGGAGCAGGAACACGGTCAACAATGGCCTGAATAATATCAGGGATACCCATTCCGGTTTTACCCGATGCGGGAATAATATCTTCTCGTTTACATCCGATTAAATCAATAATCTGGTCTTTCACTTCCTCGGGCATTGCCCCAGGTAAATCCATTTTATTTAAAATCGGAATAATTTCAAGGTCGTGTTCAAGTGCTAAATATAAGTTCGAAATGGTCTGTGCCTGAATACCTTGCGAAGCATCAACAATAAGCAATGCCCCCTCGCAGGCAGCAATGGAACGCGAAACTTCGTACGAAAAATCCACGTGTCCAGGTGTATCAATCAGGTTGAAATTATATTCAATATCACCAACTTTATAGTTCATTTGTATGGCATGACTTTTAATTGTTATGCCTCTCTCACGCTCTAAATCCATGTTATCGAGCAATTGCGCCTGCGCCTCACGCTTTGAAATTGTCTCGGTATATTCTAATAACCTATCAGCCAAAGTACTTTTACCGTGGTCAATATGTGCAATAATGCAAAAATTACGTATATGCTTCATCTTTGCGCAAAGATATGCTTTTTAAGGTAATTTTTAATCTAGAAAATATCTACTCTAAGCAATTGATTTGAAAAGCAAATACAGTGACTTTTCTGTTACTACAGACATGCTTTCCACTTTACTCCGTTGCCTCCGTGCACGTTCCAATCAGGTTTATTTTATCAGAGATAGTTTGCTTTTGTTACTTTTCCGGCAAGATGCCTCAGTAAGTAACAAATTAGGCGTAACGAAATCTAAAACAGAACTAAAATCAAACATCTTGCTCAGCTTAACCAACATCAATAAAAAATATGGCAGCCATGAAGTATTAAACTTTGGCGAATGGAAAATTGATAACGGAATCCATTGGTTAAAAGGAGGGAACGGAACCGGCAAATCGACCTTATTCCGAATTATATCAGGACAGATTCCATTCAAAGGCGCAGTGACACTCAATAAAATAAACCTTAAAAATGAACCCATAAAATTCCGTTCAAAAATTAGTTTTGCTGAAGCCGAACCACAATATCCCTTATTTGTAACAGGGCAGGAGCTGATCGATTTTTATGTTGAAACAAGAAAAGCAGAAAGTAAACAAGCCGAAGACCTTGCGGCTTATTTCGAAATGACAGCCTTTCTTGATAATAAAATTGGTGGTTATTCGAGTGGGATGCTCAAAAAGCTTTCTTTGATCTGTGCATTTATTGGCAGCCATGATTTGTATATTTTAGACGAACCGCTGATTACCATTGATGTGGCTTCGGCAGATAAATTGTATCAGTTGATCAAGGAAAATGCAGCACAGGGAAAGAGTTTTCTTTTATCATCGCACCAGGAAGTTAGCACCGATAAACTAAAATTGGATACCGTATTTCAGATCGTTGACAAACAAATCATTCAACTATAATGCTGAGGTTACTGATCAATAGCTTAGCCAAAGATTTTTACCAGCAACACGCCGGATTTTTTCTGGTAGGCATTTATATTTTATTCGGTGTGGTAGAGCCTTCGCAATTAATTGGCTACCAAAAGGCCTTGTTATTAGCAGGTATTTCATCGCCTGTTGGAATGGCTATTGTATTTGTGTCATGGTTTTTATACGCCATAAAAGTTCATTTCTTTATTAAACAAAAATTAGCATCAGCCAAGTATAATTTTATTAAAGAAACAGCTGCTCTTAAAAAAAAGATGCAGCTAAAATTGTGGTTAAGATTATATTTTACCATGCTCATACCGGTTATTATTTATGTTTTTCTGCTCATCGGTTTAAGCATCAATTACAGTCTTTTTATTAGTGCCATTTGCATCCTGATTGTTTTTTCGGCTTTAATTTTTGGCTTATCGTTGCTAACTTATCAATCGGTAACATTAAGTTTTTTAATTAATGAAAGGGAACCGGTTCGTTTTGGAATAAAATTTAAAAAACCATTCTTCAGCTGGCCGTTATTCCATTTACTCAAAGAACAACCATTAATGTTATTGATGTGTAAGCTATTGTCATTTGTTTTCTTTAAAGCAATGCTGTGGATGTTTGCCGATGTTGGCTACGATATACGTATATTATTAGTTGCTTTATTGGCGTCTGTTCTGTGCCATACAGTTTTGGTTTTTACTTTGCTAAAGTTTGAAACTGAATACATGAATTTCAGCAAGAGCCTTCAGCTGTCAACCTACAAAAGAATATTCAACTGGTTATTAATTTTCGCCATCATATTAATCCCCGAATGGATATTTTTGATTTCAGCCGCTCACTTTAACCTCTATGCTATAGCCAATGGGCTTCTGTTTAGTTTATCCGGGCTATTTTTCCTATTGGCGTTAGTGTATATCGTTCGGTTAGATATGGACAATTACCTCAAATGGTTGTTGTTTTTCTTTTTTATTGCCATGTGGTCAATCCTTGCGCAATATTATCTTTTGTTCAGTTTAGTGTTGTTAGTCAGTTGTATTTTATACTACTTGCTTATGTTTAATAAAGCCGATCTGAAGGGGATAGAAGAATAAGAATTTTAACCACAGATGCCCATAGAGAATACAAATATAAATCCATCTGTGCTCATCATTGATCTGTGGTTAAATTCTATTATAGATTACCTAAACCATCGTTTTTTTCCATTTACCCTTTTTAAATAAGATATAGGCAGCTATCGCAATACCTGCTTCAGCAGTTGGGATGGCAATAAAAACACCTGTTGGGCCCATTTCTAAAAATTTGGCTAAAAAGTAAGCAAAAGGAATTTGGAACAACCAAAAGGCAAAAACATTAATTTTGGTAGGTGTCCAGGTATCACCAGCGCCATTAAACGCACTACTGAATACCATTGCAGCTCCATAAATCACAAAACCAATGCTTAAAATTTTTAAAGCTTGGCTTGCAACGGCAATCACATTTTCATCTGACGTAAAAAACGCCGCGAATAAATGCCCACAGGTTAAGAATAGTACGCTTACTACCGCCATGAAAATAATAATGTATTTCAGGGTCTGGAATACCGATTTTTCAGCGCGATCTATATGGCCTGCGCCCAAATTCTGGCCAACCAAAGTAGCGGCCGCATTGCTTAGTCCCCAGGCTGGTAACATAAAAAACATCATCAACCGTAGTGCTGTTTGGTAACCTGCTGATCCTGTATCACCTCCGGTAGTGGCAACAAGCTCTGCTAAAAACACCCAGCTACAGCTCGCAATTACGAATTGGAAAATAGCTGGAGCGGCAATCTTAACGATAGCTTTAATCTGGGCAAAATCAGGCAAGAAGTGACTAATGCGTATTTTTAATATATTTTTACCACTAAACAAATTGTAAACCTGATAAGTAACGCCCAAACCACGACCAATTGTTGTAGCAATTGCAGCGCCTGTTAAACCGAATGCCGGTACTGGCCCAAAACCATTAATAAAAATAGGGCAAAGGATGATGTTCGCAATATTGGCGATCCACAAACTCCGCATTGCGATGGCCGCATTACCTGCACCACGAAAAATCCCGTTGATTAAAAATAAGAGTACAATAATGATACTTCCACCCATCATAATCCGGACAAATGGAATACCTTGATCAGCTGTTTCAGTTGAAGCCCCCATGAGCAATAGAATATCTCTGGCGTAAATTAAGCCTAGGATACTGATTATAATGTTAACGAAAACCGCAATTACAATCGTCTGCATACCGGCTTTTGATGCCGCTTCTGGATTTTTCTCGCCAATTCTCCTGGCAACAACTGCTGTTGCAGCCATACTCAACCCGATGGCCAATGAGTAAATAATGGTTAACACGGATTCCGTTAAACCAACGGTTTGTATAGCATGGCTACTGTTTTCTAAATGACCTACAAAATATAGATCGACTAAGGCAAAAACCGACTCCATAGCCATTTCCAGCATCATTGGAATGGCCAATAAAATAATTGCACGTTTAATACTAATTGAAGTTAAATCTACCTCATGACCTTTTAAAGATTGAACGAGGATATCGAAAAAAGACGAAAGTTTGCCCTGGGTCTTTGTTGACTGTGACATATAATAATAAAGTAAAGTGTAATGTATAAACCAATGATACGCGTTTTTAGCGTACACATCTTAAAATTGAAATAGGAGGGAATCCTCGGTTATTTAGAACCTCAAACGGATTGCAGATACTATCATGGCTCTGGTCTTTTTGATGCAACAAAGATAGATAAAATTTCGAATTGTCAAATTTAGATGACTAATTTTTGTTGAAGTGATTAATTTTTTATCGTTGATCCATGATCTGTGTCTCACAGACCATCCAGGTTGGATTTACGACTGTTTTTTTATCACGGAGACACGTAACTCAGAGATCGATAATCCCTAATCCTGTGTAATCATCTTCTATATACTGTAGGCTTTAATCATTTCTTCCGAAACCTTTGTTCCACGACCAGTAGTTAAATCAATCAATACATAATCAAAAATACCATCTGAAGCCACTTTGCCTGTTTTTTGATTAATGATTTCAAACTGAACCGAACAGCCTTTATCGTTCATCGTTAAAATACCGGTCCTGATCAGCATTAAATCATTCATCAGCAGGGGACGTTTGAAATTAATATCGACATGGCTTACAACCCAGCCCAGGCCCTGTTTGGTAAAATGTTCCCAAGGCATACCGTAGAATTTTTCCATTTGCTCATAACGAGCTGCCAGTACATAATCCAAGTATTTACTATTATGTACGTGGTTAAACATGTCGATATCATCCGGACGGACACGTAATTCACTTTCGAAAATGCTGTATTGATTCTTTTCCAAGGGTAAATGTTTTTGCAAAAGTATTAATAAAGCTTGATTGTAAAGTATTGCTTGCAAAATGTGGAAGAAAATGTAATGTTTTACTTGCTAATTTTTCGTATTTTTGATATGAAATGGGAAAGCTCACTTTATATGATATTACAGTTCCGCGCGAAACAATAGCCGAAGAGCGTGAAAATGTTTATTTAAAGCGTACCCCCGAACAGCGCTTCTTTGGTGTTTTACAACTGAACCATATTTCGGTTACCATGAATGGTGGCAAGCCTTTAAAATCACCACAAGGGAAAGGTATTATTATCCGTAAGCCAAACATATAATTCAAATATGTCTTTTGATAAGGAAAATCCAGAAATGCTTTTGTTGCTGGAAACATTCGAGCAATTTGATGTGCATTATCTAATTGTAGGCGGTTTTGCAGTTAACCGTTATGGTTATAACCGTACCACTGGCGATTTAGACATCTACTTAAAAGACACAACAGAAAACAGGCAAAACCTTATTTATGCTTTAGATAAAATGGGATATGGCCGATACGATATGTTGTTGGATGTTCCAATTATAGCAGGCTATTGCGAAGTCTTAATGGATGATGGCATGTATGCCGACCTAATGACCGATATCCCTGGATTGAATAAAGAGAAGTTTAATGAATATTTTGAGATGGCTACAGTTGATGAAATAAATGGTATTAAAGCAAGATTTCTTCATTACAACCACCTTTTGGATAATAAACGGGCAACCAACCGACCTAAAGATCAGCTTGATGTTTTAGAATTGGAGCGCATTAATAAGAAAAGCTAAGTTTCGTGCACCGCCTCAAGATCTCTAAACCGGCTTAGTGGAAACTTTTTAATGCAGGTCTTCGACAGGATCAAACTGACAGTCACAAAAAGATTGCAGCGAGGATCGGAGTGTAGCAATTATTTGGTACTGAACATTCCTTTGCCTAAAATCCTGTAAAGCGAACTTTTAACTATCATTTAATAACACTTGCTTATAAATAAAAATAGCCTTATCTTTGCGCCACAATTAATTAATTTTTTATTGCTTTAATATTATTCAAGAATGTATTTAAGTCCAGAGAAAAAAGCTGTAATCTTTAAAGAACACGGCAAAGTAGAAACCAACACTGGTTCTGCAGAAGGTCAAGTAGCGTTATTTACATACCGTATTGCGCACTTAACAGAACACTTAAAGAAAAATCGTAAAGATTTCTCTACTCAGTTGTCACTTCAAAAATTGGTAGGTAAACGCCGCGGTATTTTGGCTTACCTATACAAAAAAGATATTGAGCGCTATCGTGCTATCATCAAAGCTTTATCGCTTCGTGATATCATCAAACAAAAATAAGCGCAAGTTTATCAATAAAAGCCATTCTTTAGGGAATGGCTTTTTAATTCCCTGTTAATTTTTTTAACGGGTTTTATTATAGATAGGCTTTTTTAATCCTATCTTCGTTTGCAAAAACAAATACATATATAAACAACGGTGTGTAGAAAGAGGAAAACACACCATAATTCTATTTAAATGAATGTAATAAAAAAATCGTTCGATTTGGGCGATGGCAGAATTGTAGAAATTGAAACTGGTAAATTGGCTAAACAAGCTGATGGTTCGGTTGTGGTAAAAATGGGCGATACCATGTTGTTAGCAACTGTAGTATCAACTGTTGGTGCTAAACCAGGTACTGATTTTTTACCTTTATCGGTTGATTATCAGGAAAAATATGCGGCTACAGGTCGTATTCCAGGAGGCTTTTTACGTCGTGAGGCAAGATTATCTGATTACGAGGTATTAATCTCTCGTTTGGTGGATAGAGCTTTACGCCCAATGTTCCCAAGTGATTATCACTCTGATACACAGGTGATGATTTCTTTAATTTCTGCAGATAAAGATATCATGCCAGATTGTTTGGCAGGTTTAGCAGCATCAGCTGCATTATCAGTTTCTGATATTCCTTTCAACGGTCCGATTTCTGAAGTACGTGTTGCTAAAATTGATGGTAAATTGGTAATCAATCCATTAGCTAGCCAATTAGAGCGTGCAACTTTAGAGTTTATGGTAGCTGGTTCGGCTAATGATATAGGCATGGTTGAAGGTGAGTGTGATGAAATTCAGGAAGACGAAATGGTTGAGGCTTTAAAATTTGCGCACGATGCAATTAAAGTTCAATGTGCTATTCAGGTTGAGTTAACTGAAGCTACTGGCAAAACCGTTAAACGCGAATACAGCCACGAAGACCATGATGCTGATTTAAAAGCTAAGGTTTATGCTGATACTTACGATAAAGTTTATGCTGTAGCAAAAGCTGGTGGCAATAAAGATGTTCGTAAAGAAGGTTTCACTGCAATCATCAACGAATTCTTCGAGGCAATGCCAGAGGATACTGCAGATTTAACTAAAGCAATGGCTAAACATTATTATCATGATGTTCAGTACGATGCCATCAGAAACTTATTATTAGATGAAGGTATCCGTTTAGATGGTCGTAAGACTACAGAAATCCGTCCTATTTGGAGTGAAGTTGGTTATTTACCTGCTGCTCACGGTTCGGCAGTATTTACACGTGGCGAAACACAATCATTAACTTCAGTTACCTTAGGTAGTAAAGATGATGAGCAAATGATTGATGGTGCTTTCTTCAATGGTTACAACAAATTCTTATTACACTATAATTTCCCTGGTTTCTCAACCGGAGAGGTTAGACCAAACAGAGGCGCTGGTCGTCGCGAAATTGGTCACGGGGCTTTAGCACAACGTTCATTGAAAAAAGTGTTGCCTCAAGGTGAAGCAAATCCTTATACCATCCGTATTGTTTCTGATATTTTAGAATCTAACGGTTCATCATCAATGGCAACTGTTTGTGCTGGTACATTAGCATTAATGGATGCAGGTATTAAAATCAAATCTCCAGTTTCAGGTATCGCAATGGGGTTAATTACCGATGAGAAAACCGGTAAATATGCAATCCTTTCTGATATTTTAGGTGATGAAGATCACTTAGGTGATATGGACTTTAAAGTAACTGGTACTGAACACGGTATTGTTGCTTGTCAAATGGACTTAAAAATCAATGGTTTATCTTACGAAGTTTTAACAAAAGCTTTGTTACAGGCTAAAGAAGGTCGTTTACACATCTTAAACGAGATGAAGAAAACCATCAGCTCACCTAACGAAGATTATAAACCACATGCACCACGTATTGTTTCTTTAACTATTGATAAAGAATTTATCGGTGCAATTATCGGCCCTGGAGGTAAAATTATCCAGGAAATGCAACGCGAAACCGGTGCTTCAATCTCTATCGAAGAAGTTGATGGCAAAGGTATTGTAGAAGTATTTGCAGATAACAAAGCAGCTATCGATGCAGCGGTTACCCGTATCCGTAATATCGTAGCTAAGCCAGAAATCGGTGAAGTTTACCAAGGTAAAGTAAAATCAATTATGCCGTTCGGTGCATTTGTTGAGGTTATGCCAGGTAAAGATGGTTTATTACACATCTCTGAAATTTCATGGGAACGTTTAGAAACCATGGACGGTGTATTAAAAGAAGGTGATAAAATCGAGGTTAAATTATTAGACATCGATAAACAAGGTAAAATGAAACTTTCTCGCAAAGTTTTATTGCCAAGACCAGAAAAACCAGCTGCGCCACAAGCGTAACCCCTAAATCCCCTAGAGGGGACTTTTAGATATTCAGATTAGCCCCTCCAGTTTTTAACTGGAGGGGCTTTATGCTTTTAAACTAACTCAATACGCTTCGTCATGCTGATCCGATAGCTATCGGATTTATTTCAGCATCTTTATTTCTAACTTAAAAACTTTCAGAGTTCTTTTGTAACTTGCATTCTAGAAAAATCCTAATTGCAAGGTACAAAGCATCTTTTTTGATCGCAGTCGTATTAGATTGCTTTATGCCTCGCAATGACGAAACATAATAAATATGAAATACATTATTGCCCCATCCATACTTTCTGCCGATTTTGGCAACTTACAACGAGATATTGAAATGATTAACCACAGCGAGGCCGATTGGTTCCACGTTGATGTGATGGATGGCGTTTTCGTTCCAAATATTTCTTTTGGTTTCCCCATCATGGCTGCTGTGAAAAAACATGCGACCAAACCTTTAGATGTACATTTAATGATTGTTGAGCCGGATAAATACGTTCAGGATTTTGCCAAAGCAGGAGCGGATAGAATCACGGTACATTACGAAGCCTGTACACACCTGCATAGAACCATCCAGTTAATCAAAGCATCAGGCTGCAAGGCTGGTGTGGCTTTGAACCCGCATACTCCGGTAACCTTATTGCAGGATGTAATTGAAGATCTTGATCTCATACTCATTATGTCGGTTAATCCCGGTTTCGGTGGACAAGCTTTTATCCATAATACCTACAAGAAAATAAAGGATTTAAAGGCCTTGATTCAAGGGGTAAATGAAGACTTAGTAATTGAAATTGATGGTGGTGTTGGTTTGCAAAATATCGCTACATTAGTATCTGCAGGTGCCAATGCTTTTGTGGCCGGAAATGCAATTTTCGCAACAGATAATCCAACGGAAACCATTTCTAAAATGAAAAGCTTGACAGCTAGCACGATAAATATTTAATTTGTTAAATGTTTTATTGCTAAAATTGTTTTTAGGATGAGGCACCTACAGTCTTAATACCTGATACTTTTGTCTTGATACTAAAAATGCTCAAACTTAGGCTAATCCTTCTCCTTTTAATTGCTGGCTGCGGTTTTGCCGTAGCACAGCCCATAGTTAGGGTTTCAGGAATAGTTTATAGCGACGAAAAGTTACCCTTAGCACAGGTTACGGTAATCGTTTTAGGGCAGGCACAATCAACCGTTACTGATGAATTTGGTGTATATACCATTTATTCAAAATCAAAAACGTTTAGCATTAAATATTCGCTTTTGGGCTATCAGCCACAAACCGTAAAATTTAGTGAGCGCTCGGGGGCTCGGATTATCAAACAGGTAAATTTAATCGCTAATATTAACGAGTTAGAACAGGTTAACATTACCAATAAACAGAATCAGTTAAGTAACACCACTACGATTAATATTGCAGATGTTTCTTCAATGCCATTGGTTTCTGGCAATTTTGAAAGCATGCTCAAAACCCTGCCAGGTGTATCTACAAACAACGAATTAAGTGCCCAGTATAGCGTTAGGGGAGGTAACTTCGACGAAAATCTGATTTACATCAATGATGTCGAAATTAACCGACCAGTATTAATCCGCAATGGGCAACAGGAAGGATTAAGTTTTATCAATTCAGACCTGGTGAGTAAAGCAAAATTCTCTGCAGGTGGCTTTGAAGCAAAATACGGCGATAAACTTTCTTCAATCTTAGATATTAGATACGATAAACCTGATAGTAATCAAACCATTTTTAGTACCAGCCTTTTAAATACATCGTTAACAACCAAAAAGACATTCAAAAACAGCTTCCTTTTGGCTGGTTTACGCTATAAAAACAACTCTAGTGTACTGATTAAACAAGATGAAAAGGGGAGTTATAGTCCAAATTTTGCCGATGCTCAATTGCTGTATCAATATGATTTTTCATCAAAAATCAATATCAGTTTTTTGGGGAGCTTTAACCTCGGTCAGTTTAAATTGGTACCCACCAATAGAGAAACCCAGTTCGGAACGTTGAGCACTACATTAAGACTAAATGTAGATTATACAGGACAGGAAATAGACGATTACCAAACTTTGGGAAGTGCCGTTACTGCTACTTATTCGCCCAAACCAAACCTGATCATCAAGTTTATTAACAGTTATTTTAGTACGGTTGAGAGAGAACGTTTCGATATTAATGGCAGCTATATTTTTGATGAGGTAGATAATAATTTTTCAGGTGAAAATTTTGGGGTGATCAATAAAAACAGGGGTATCGGCAGTTATTATAATTATGGAAGAAATAGTTTAAATACCCAAATTTTCGCTTCTGAAATAAAAGTAGATCAGAATTTCAATAATCATGTTTTTTCCTGGGGGATAAAATTCGACAATTCGAAATATAACGACCAATTGAACGAGTATAATTATACCGATTCTGCCGGGTTTATATTGCCTAACAATTCGAAAAATATCACGTTACAAAATGTAATCAACATACGGAACAATATCGATATCAAAAACTACAGTACCTACATTCAGGATAGCTATTCGCTTTCCAATTCTGCAGAGTTACAATTAGGAGCACGCACCACATATAGTTCATTAAGCAAACAGCTATTAATCAGTCCGAGGATGTTAATTGCTTATAGGCCTAATTCAAACAATAAAATTTTAAGGTTTTCTGCCGGTGTTTATAAACAGCCACCCTCATACAGGACCATTCGTGATTTTTCAGGAGTATTAAATATTGATCAAAAGGCACAGAGTTCTTATAACACTTCTCTAGGCTATGAATACGCTTTTGATGCTTTTGGAACACGGCTAAAGTTTACTTCAGAGGCCTATTTTAAATATTCTGACCGATTAATTCCGTATAAAATAGATAACCTGAGAATTAAATACCTGGCGAATGAAGTCTCGCGCGGTTATGCTTATGGGGCCGATTTTAGTATAGGCGGCGAATTTGTTAAAGACCTGGTTTCTTATTTCAGAATGTCGGTTATGCATGCCAATGAAGATATTATCGGAGATAGTTATATTCAGAATGGAAGTACAATTTATCCTGGCTATCTAAAAAGACCAACTGATCAGCGTTTGAATTTTTCTATATTTTTCCAAGATAAATTATTAAATAGTCCAACTTATAAAGTACACTTAAACGCGCTTTATGGTTCAAGGTTACCGATTGGTCCATCACAAACACCACGGTATTTAGATCAATTTTTTATCCCATCATACAAGCGGGTAGATATCGGTTTCTCTAAAGATTTCCTTGATGACGCCGCTTTGCACAAACCTAAATTTTTGGACAAAAATTTCAGTTCGGTTATTCTATTCTTTGAAGTTTTTAATATGTTGAATATCGACAATACAGTTTCATACTTATGGCTTAAGGATGTAGATAATGTGCAATATGCCATTCCAAATTATTTAACAGGCAGGCAGTTTAACCTGAAGTTGATTGTGAAGTTGAAGAATAAGCCATAAACTACTAAATCTATCGGCGTTAATCTTTTTGTCTATCTGAATAACGAATTCTTTGCAAAAACTGCAACAAAACGCTCATTTTCGTTAAAATTTTTAACAAAATTTAATTTTTTATGATACGATTTTATGGGCATAACTGCTTTAAAAATTTTACATTTACGCCCATAAAACATTATATAATAAGATGAAGCATAATTTTGGCGCAGGCCCTTGTATTTTACCTCAAGAAGTGTTTAAACAAGCAGCTCAGGCTGTTTTAGATTTTAACGATGGATTATCAATTTTAGAAATTTCGCACAGAACAACCGAATTTGAGGCAGTTGTTGCTGAAGCTGATAAGTTGGTAAAGGAATTATTAAATGTGCCGTCGGGTTATTCCGTTTTATTTTTACAAGGTGGTGCAAGTTTACAGTTTGCAATGGTTCCGATGAATTTATTGGGCGATGGACAAACAGCAAGTTATTTAGACACTGGTGTTTGGGCAACCAAAGCATTAAAAGAGGCTAAATTTATCGGTAATGTGAATGTAGTTGCCTCATCTAAAGGTGCGAACTATACTTTCATTCCAAAGGATTTTGAAATTCCTGCTGACAGTGCTTATTTCCACTATACTTCAAACAATACCATTTACGGAACTGAGCTTTTCGAAGTACCTAAAACAAACATTCCGGTTGTTTGCGATATGTCTTCTGATATTATGAGCCGTGTAATCGATGTTTCTAAATTCGATTTAATTTATGCCGGAGCTCAAAAAAATGTAGGCCCTGCTGGTTTAACTATCGCTATTGTTAAGAATGAAATTTTAGGAAAAATTGATCGTAAAATTCCATCTATGTTGAACTATCAATCACATATCGATAACGATTCGATGTACAATACACCTCCAGTTTTCTCAATCTATGTTGCTTTATTAAATCTGCGTTGGTTAAAATCGAAAGGTGGTGTTGCTGAGATTGAAAAAGAAAACAAACAAAAAGCTGAGGCACTTTACAGAGAAATCGACCGTAATCCATTATTTAAAGGAACTTGTGCAGTTGAAGACCGCTCTAGAATGAACATTTGTTTCGTAATGGAAAATCCAGAATTGGAAAAACCATTCTTGAAATATGCTGAAGAGCAGGGTATTGTGGGGATTAAAGGGCACAGAAGCGTAGGTGGTTTCCGTGCATCGATGTATAATGCATTGCCAATTACAAGCGTACACGCTTTGGTAGATGCCATGCAGGTATTTGAAGAACAACAAGCAAAAGCGAATTAATTTAAATTTTAACCACAGATGATTACTGCAATTATTTAATGGGTGTAATCAATCAAATCTGTGCAATCATATATAACAATGATTAAAATATTAGCAAACGATGGGATTGATCCGATCGGAAAAGAATTATTAGAAAAAGCAGGTTTCCAGGTTGATACTGAAACCGTTCCTCAGGATAAATTAGCTGAAGCATTAAAAAACTATGATGCCATTACTGTACGTAGTGCAACAAAAGTTAGAAAAGAATTAATTGATGCTGTACCCAATATCAAATTAATTGGTAGAGGTGGAGTGGGCATGGATAATATCGATGTTGAATACGCACGTAGTCAAGGTGTTAATGTGGTAAACACACCAGCTGCATCTTCATTATCAGTTGCCGAATTGGTATTTTCTCACTTATTTACAGGTATCAGGTTTTTACAGGATGCTAACCGTAAAATGCCTGTAGAAGGTTCTACTCAATTCAATAACTTGAAAAAAGCTTATGCTAAAGGAACTGAATTAAGCGGTAAAACCATTGGTATTATCGGTTTCGGTCGTATCGGTCGCGCTACTGCAAAAGTGGCTTTAGGCTTAGGTATGAATGTTTTGGCTTACGATTTATATCCTTCAGAATCTGAAATCACTTTAGAATTCCAAGGTGGAAAGTCAGTAAGTATTCCAATTAAAACGGTTTCTTTAGATGAGGTAATTACAGGAAGTGATTTCCTTAGTTTACATACTCCATTTGCCGATAAACCAATTTTAGGTGCGGAAGAATTTGCTAAAATGAAAAACGGAGTAGGCATTGTAAACTGTTCACGCGGTGGAACAATTGATGAGCCAGCTTTAATTGAAGCACTAAATTCTGGTAAAGTTTCTTTCGCTGGTTTAGATGTTTTCGATAACGAGCCTACACCATTGGCAGAAATTTTAACCCATCCAAAAATCTCTTTAACACCACATATTGGTGCATCAACCAACGAAGCACAAGAACGTATTGGTACGGAACTGGCAACGTTGATCATTGAGCATTTTAAGAAATAAAATAATGTCGTCGCCCTGTTCCGAAATTTCGGGATCAGTGGCTTCCACTCTAGGTAGATGCTGAAATAGATCCGATAGCTATCGGATCAGCATGACGAATTTAATGTAAAGACCAATCGATTGATTGGTCTTTACATTTTTAATCTAACGCATTCGTTAATACCCAATAGCGGTAACCCAAAATCGCCTTCTGAAAAGTAGTAAGCTTATTTGGATCTTTTTTATACAAACTTGGTAAAAGCGCTTTATTTATCTTCACCAAGATTTTAAACAGTCCTTTTTTCATAATTTGTCTATTGCTTTTTTTGGTTGCAAAGCGGCTAAAATCCGTTGAAATTTTAAGAGCTGATTTTAGCAGTTTTATACCCCTGAAGTTTTTTGCTAAAGAAATAAAATCCACCTCCCATTACTAGAATTAAAAAGACGATGATGTAGGTTGATAAACCTCCTTTATTCTTTTTCTCTAAATCTTCTTTGAGATGCGCATTCTGATCCTGTAGTTTTTTAATGGTTTGCATATAACGTTCTATCCGCTCCTGAGAATTATCCGCCACAGCTACTTTCTGCTGGTTCTGCAAATCTTTATAATCCATTAATACTTTCAGCTCTTTGAAGATGTTGTTATCGGTTAAAACGACCTGACGAAGAATTTCATTGGAATTTTTAATATCACGTTTGGTTTGCCATCCGAATATTCCAGTTCGTTGATTTAAACTTTCATCATACTGACCAAACTTGGTACTTCTTTCTACAAGTAACGAATTTACTTTAGCACGCTGAGCAGCATAGGCCGTGGTATCTTGCTGTGCAAAGGCATGCAGGTTCAGCATTAAAAAGGAGAACAGATAAAAATATTTCTTCATGCGATATAAACGTGAAAAGGGTGAAAGTTGTTTTGGCTGGTTTATTGGTTCATTAGCCATTAGTTCATTGGTTAGCAAAGTGGTTATTCTGTTTCATCATTGCGAGCACGAAAAAATAGTTTGCAATTAGTTTGTTTAGGCACCATGCCAAATGAACCATTGAGCCAATGAACTACTGAACTTTTTTAAGGATGAAACTCTACCCGTACAATATCACCTAAATGCAAACCTAATAAACCGCTCGCTTTACCTTTATTAATCGCAATTTCCAAGTGGTTACTAATTCCGAACAGGCAAAGTTTTTCACCTTCCTGTACTTCATTGTAATGCCAGCTCAATTGTGTAATGGTTTCGCTTTTTCTAAAGTATAAAGTAAAGTCCCTGTTCTTCTGTATTTTGGTGAAAAGATCTTTCGTAATGTTGGTGATTACATTGCAAAAAGTATCAATATATACCACACTTCCGCGGATCACATCTCGTTCTATCACAGGATGTAAAAGCATCTTCTGTTCAATTTCTGCTACAGGCAAACCGATGTCTTTCAGTTTGCCACCTTTGGCTAAATGCGTTGCTGCTTTAACAAAAATATCAACCAATGGGAAGTGTAGATATTTCAAATCCTGCATAATGTTCAGCTCTACCACGTCTTCCGGAACATCATCAAAAAGAAGGGAAAAAATGCCATTATCAGCTCCTACAAAAAAGTGATCGCGGTGCTTCACGGCAATATATTTGGTGTTTTCACTATATACAGAATCGATACCGATTAAGTGCACCGTATTCTTCGGAAAGTAAGGATAAGCGTTTTTTAGCACGAAGGCTGCGTACGAAATATTGAATGATGGAACCTCGTGGGTAATATCAACTAAATTAACATTAGGCATAAGACTCAACAGACTACCTTTAAGGGCACTCTGGTAAAAATCTTTTGAACCTAAATCTGTTGTTAAAGTAATTATCCCCATTAAAAATTCATTATTATTGCTTATTCTTGTGTACGGGCCTAAGCGTCTGCAAATATTCAAATTTTAATTAATATACCCCGATAACTTTTTAAAATACTACAGTTTGAACGAATTAAAATTAACTCTGGATACCGTAAATCCTGCTCACTTTTGGGGGCCGAATAACGAGAATTACGAAATGATTAAAGGTGCTTTCGCGAAGTTGAAACTGGTAGCGAGAGGTAGTGATGTTAAGGTTCTCGGTGATGAACAGGAACTTAAGGCTTTCGAGGATAAGTTTAACCAGCTTATTGCACACCTCGAAAAATATAGCTCACTTACCAATAACGACGTAGAATCTATACTGGGTGCAAAAGCAGCCGGCGTAGTAAAAAAAGATGTAGAACAACCTACCGGAGGCGGTGGAGAGGTAATTGTTTTTGGTACCAACGGCCTTTTGGTTAAGGCAAGAACTGCTAATCAGCGCAAAATGGTAAGCAGTATTGCTAAAAATGATATCCTATTTGCAATTGGCCCCGCGGGAACAGGAAAAACATATACTGCCGTAGCTTTGGCTGTTAGGGCATTAAAGAATAAAGAAATTAAACGGATTATTTTAACCCGTCCGGCGGTCGAAGCAGGGGAGAACCTTGGTTTCTTACCGGGCGATTTAAAAGAAAAAATCGATCCTTATTTACGTCCGCTTTACGATGCCTTGGATGATATGATTCCTGCAGAGAAATTGAAATTCTACATCGAAAACCGTACGATAGAAATTGCGCCACTGGCATTTATGCGCGGACGTACTTTAGATAACTGTTTCGTGATTTTAGATGAGGCCCAAAATGCCACCGATATGCAGTTGAAAATGTTTTTAACCCGTATGGGGCCAACAGCTAAATTTATTGTCACTGGCGACGTTACACAGATCGATTTGCCTAAAAAACAGATGTCGGGTTTATTTAACGGCTTAAGGATTTTAGAAGATATTAAAGGTATCGATATTATTTACTTAAGTGGTGAAGATGTGGTAAGACATAAATTGGTGAAAGATATCTTGAAAGCTTACGGTGATATTCAGTAAGTCGGAGGTCAGAAGTCAGAAAAGTCCGAGGTCCGAAGTTTAAGTCTTGCAATAGGACTACTTCGGACTTTTGCTTTTTAGAACTTTTATCGCCCGACTCCGGTCTTCGGACTTTCGGACTTTTTTCCTATTTTTATCCCCTCATGAAAGCACTAAAAGAAACTCATTTCAATTTCCCAAATCAAAGTAATTTTTACAAAGGTAAAGTTCGCGATGTATACACTATTGCCGACCAGTTTATGGTGATGGTGGTATCAGACCGTATTTCTGCTTTTGATGTAGTATTACCTGAACCTATTCCATTTAAAGGACAGGTATTAAATCAAATTGCAGCTAAATTTTTAGCAGCTACCCAGGATATCGTTCCCAACTGGGTTTTAGATGTGCCAGATCCAATGGTTACAATTGGCCGTATATGTGAGCCTTTTAAGGTTGAAATGGTAATTAGAGGTTACTTGGCCGGTCATGCGTGGCGCGAATATAGCGCAGGAAAACGTTCGGTGTGTGGTGTTTCTCTACCTGATGGATTAAAAGAAAACGATAAACTACCTCAGCCCATTATTACCCCAACCACAAAAGCTTCGGTAGGGCATGATGAAGACATTTCAAAAGAAGATATTTTAGCAAAAGGAATTGTTTCTATAACAGACTACGAAAAATTAGAAGAATATACTTACGCACTATACCAACGCGGAACTGAGATTGCCGCAAAAAGCGGATTAATTTTAGTGGATACGAAATACGAGTTCGGCACTGCTGATGGCGTAATTTATTTGATCGACGAAATACACACACCAGATTCTTCACGCTATTTTTATGCAGAAGGATATCAGAACCGCCAGGATAATGATGAGCCACAAAAACAACTTTCAAAAGAATTTGTGAGAAAATGGTTAATCGAAAATGGTTTTCAAGGGAAAGATGGTCAGGTTGTGCCAGAAATGACACCTGAAATTGTAAATTCAATTTCAGAACGTTACATCGAACTTTACGAACAAATTGTAGGAGAGACCTTTATAAAAGCTGATGCTGATGCAATTTCTAGCCGCATTGAAACCAATGTTTTAAAGGCTTTAGAAACACTTTAAATTCGAAAGAAATTTATACATTAGTAAAATAAAGATTAGAGAGATGAAATTTTCAGTAGATAAACACGATAAATATGTAACCTTAAAGTTAGAAGAGCCTAAGTTTACAAACGATAATGCTCCGGGGTTGAAATCAGAGTTCTATTTGCTCAATGCAGAGGGATTTCAAAATATAATTGTTGATTTAAGCCATGTTACCGAGTGTAGCGATGCGCAGGATTTAAGCTGCTTATTGGTTGGCGATAGGCTTTGCAAATCGGCAGGTGGGTTATTTATTGTAACCGGAATTAATGATGAATTGGCATCGATTATCGAATTATCAAACATATTCCAATCTGTAACGTTTGTTAATACAATAGATGAAGCAACCGATTTTATCTTTATGGATGAGTTGGAGAAAGAGTTTAGAGGCGCTAAATAACAAATATTTAAATAACATTCTGGCCTCGTAGTTTCTAAAATCTACGAGGCTTTTTATATCTTATCATGATGAAATTTGAAGTTACAATTTTAGGAAGCAGTTCTGCAACTCCTGTATTTAACAGGAACCCATCGGCACAGCTTTTAAATTGTAATGAAAAATATTACCTCATCGATTGTGGTGAAGGCACACAGCAACAATTGACCAAGTACAACCTTAAAGCCGCCCGCATCGATTATATCTTTATCAGCCACTTACATGGAGATCATTATTTCGGTTTAATAGGCTTGCTTTCCAGTTTGCATTTAAACGGCAGGATAAAACCCATGCAGATATTTGGCCCTAAACCTTTATTGGAAATTTTAGAGATTCAGTTCAAATATTCCGATACAGTATTAAGATATCCAATTGAGTTTTTCCCGATTGAAGCCGATGAGTCCAGACAGATATTCGAGAATAGTGATTTAACAGTTAAAACTATTGTTTTAAATCACCGTATCCCTACAACGGGCTTTATTTTTCAGCAGAAGAAACGACAACGGAAACTCATTAAAGATAAGACTGATGAAGTGCCTATGGCGTATTATACAGCCTTAAAAAAGGGGATCGATGTAGAACTGCCAAATGGCGATATTTTACGCAGTGAAGATTATACAACCGAAGCAGATGCACCAAGATGTTACGCCTATTGCTCTGATACCTTGTTTGATGAGCGTTACTTTGCTACCATAAAAGATTGTGATACCTTATACCACGAAGCGACCTTTATGCACGATTTATTGGATAGGGCTAAAGAAACACATCACACAACCGCTTTACAGGCAGCAGAGGTAGCCAAAATTAATGGTGTAAAGAAATTACTCATCGGCCATTTTTCTTCACGTTACAAAACCTTACAAATGCTTTTAGAAGAAGCACAATCTGTTTTTGAAAATACGGAGCTGGCTGTTGAGGGGAGGACTTTTCATCTTTAGGGATTTTTATCTTTTTTACCGCAGAGCACGCAGAGGAATACACAAGAATTCACAGCGTTGGGTGCAAAGAAAAAGTTAAATACCATCTGCGTCTGCCTTATTAAATCTGCGGGAACCTATAGCAGATGTTTTTCCCGCGGATAATGCAGATTATCGCAGAATTAATTCCATCCATTTTATTTTGTTTAAGGATCCTTTATTACATTCAGGATGACAAAAGAATTGAGCTGATCAACTTTCCGCGTAAAAAAACATTCATATAGAATTGTGGTTATAAAAAAAGTCTTGCAATATCTTTTTTACCGCAGAGCCCACAGAGGAATACGCAAAGATTCGCAGTGTTGGGTGCAAAGAAAAAGTTAAATACAATCTGCGTCTATCTTATTTAAATCTGTGGGAACCTATAGCAGAAGTTTTTCCCGCTGATAACGCAGATTATTGCAGAATTAATTCCATCCATTTTATTTTGTTTAAGGACCCTTTATTGCATTCAGGATGACAAAAGAATTGAGCTGATCAATTTTCCACGTAAAAAAAAAACATTCAGAGTTGGCTGCAAAGCAAGTGTTAAATAGAATCTGCGTCTATCTTCTTAAATCTGCGGGGACCCCAGCAGAAATTTTCCCGCTGATAACGCAGATTACATCAGACTAATTTCATTGTCACCGCATTATACATTTTACGCTTTAAAGATCCTTCGACTACGCTCAGGATGACATTGCGAAGAGTAGAACAAATCTGTTAGATGCGTTTTATCTTAAAGACCCTTCAGTTCCTATCAGTATGACCGATCGGATAGAAGCTTGATCCCGTGCTTCCGTGGCAAAAAATAGGCATATTAGAACTATGACCAAAAAAAAAAGCCTTACAATTTAAAACTGTAAGGCTTTTTTTTTATAAAAATTAATTACTTGTCTTTTTTGTTGCCACCTCCAAATACCGAGAAGTGTACATAACGTTTAGGATTAGCTTTCAGATCGATCATTAATTCATCAAGATTTTTTGAAGCATTATTTAAATTCTGATACATTTTATCATCGTTTAACAACAATCCTAAACTGCCTTTTCCATCTTTAATTCCTGAAATTACACTTTGTAAATCAGCAATAGCGTTGTTTGCATTATCCAACGTTTGTTTAAAGTTAGCTGCTGCAAATTTATCGGTAACGGTATTAATGTTGGTTAAGATATCGCTGATTTTTTGATTATTGTTATTAAGGTTAGCCGTTATACCTTCAACATTTTTAAAAATCGCTTCAATACGTGCGCTTTCTGAACCTACTAAACCATCAACTTTTTTCGATGTGTTTTCTAACGAAGCCAATGTACCAGCAATACTGTTAAAGCTTTTATCAACGTTTTTCTGGAAGTTAGGGTTCAGAATAGAGTTCACACTACTCAGAATAGAATCCATTTTACTGATAATTAATTCCGCTTTCTTTTGAACCGGTTGCACCTGTTCCATTAAGCCCTTTTCTACATTTGCGTTTAAGGTGTAACCATCTTCGGCCATCTTTTTTGAATTACCTAACGACATTACAATAGCCTTACTGCCTAAAAGATCTGTACCTTCTAAGCGGGCAATACTATTTTCGGGAATTTCATATTTGCTGTTTACACTTAAGGTTGCAATAATACTACCGTCTGGCTGTAACTCCAATTTGGCCACCCGGCCAATCTGATAACCATTAATCAGGATAGGTTTTGAAACACTTAAACCATCAACCCTTGTATATTTTGCATATAATGTAGTTTCATTTGAGAAAATTGAATTTCCTTTTAAAAAATTATATCCAATTATTAATAAAGCAATGGCAAATGCAGCTAAAATACCTACTTTGGTTTCGTTCTTAATCTTCATGAGTGTTTTATTTAATGGCTACAAGCGCTGAAGGCATCTTTTCTTCACTTGTTAGAGCGTAATTAATTCTTGTGCTAAACCCTATAAATACACAAAGGCTGCACTATTTGTTTGGTATCTGTTTTATATTTTTTCCAAAGGTAAAATAAACATCATTTATAATGCCACTTATTTAACCTCAATATTTTTTTTGTATGTTTTTATTGCTTCCAAAATAGAATTGGCGATTTCGTTTTGTCCATTTTGGGAATTAATATATTTTTCTTCCTCTGTATTCGAGATAAAACCTACTTCTGTTAAAACGGCCGGCATACCACAGCGCTGCAATACCAAAACGCCCTGTTCTTTAACACCACGACTTAATCGCTCATCCCGCTTGACATAACTGTTCTGTATTAATTTGGCAAAATTAATGCTTTTGTCCCGAAAGACATTTTTTAAAAGCGATAAAAGAATAAAACTACTCGGGTTACTTGGATCATACCCATCGTACTTACTTTTGTAGTTCTTTTCCAATTTGATATCGGCGTTCTCACGTATGGCAGCATCCTGTTCTTTTAACCGGTGCGATCCCGCAACCAATGTTTCTACTCCTTTGATATGCTTATTCCCTGGAGGCATCGAATTACAGTGTACCGATATAAAAAGATCTGCATTAGCTTCGTTCGCTATTTCTGCCCGTCTGTATAAATCAACATCTATATCTGTTTTACGTGTGAAAATTATTTTAATATCCGGCATTTCCTCCTTTAATAAGGCACCCAATTTTAATGCAACCTTCAACGCAACATCTTTTTCTTTCGAAAAATTACCAGAGGCTCCGGGTTTTCTGCCACCATGACCAGGATCAATAACAATTGTTTTGATCTTATAGCCCTGAGCAGCGGCTTTTTCAGCAACTAGTAACGAAAATAAAAGTATTGTAATCAGAAGTTTAATCTTCATGCAGGAGGGATATTAAAATGATGTTTCAGCTATACGTTTATAATTTTTAATTGCTTTAATAATTCCACTTACAATTTCATTTTGTCCTTCAGGAGAATTCATATAATCTTCCTCATCTGGATTACTCACAAAACCAATTTCAGTTAACACAGCAGGCATAGCTGCACGGGCCAATACCGCAAGGCTTTTCTCTTGTACACCTCTGTTGATCCGGCCCGCATTAACATATTCTTGTTGAAGCATTGAAGCAAACTTTAAACTCCTATCTCTATTGGTTTGTTTCATTAACGATAACATGATGTCACTTTCAGGGGTATTCGCAATAAATCCCTCATAATTTTTCTGATAATTTTCTTCCAAAAACATCGATGCATTTTCTCGTTTGATCACCTCATCCTGCTCACCTAAACGGCGAGTTCCCGATACGAAGGTTTCTGTTCCCCTCGTTGAGGTGCTTTTAGAAGTAACAGTTCTATAAACTGGTACTTTTCTGCCCCTTACTTTTTTATAATAATCTACCACTCTCGATACCCTAACCGGCATATCATTTAAGTGGATAGAAATAAATAAATCGGCCTTTGCATTATTTGCAATGTTGATACGCTCATATAAAGGAATAAATACATCCGACTCACGGGTATAAATAACTTTGATATCTTTCAAACTATCTTGAAGCGCGCGGCCAAGGTTCAATGCCGTTTTAAGCGCCACATCTTTTTCTTTCGAATACACACCGTGGGTTGCACCATCTTTACCACCGTGACCGGCATCGATCACAATTGTTTTAATTTTATATTCTTGCGCAAACACCTGATTATCAATTGAATTTGATAACACTAAATAAATAATAATTGTTAAAATGGATTTAAGATACATCAATGGTATATTTTTCACTAATTTTGAACGTTTTTGATTAAACATTTGTGCAAAAATAACATTCAAATACGAATTTGAAACTTCTTAAGAGCTCTATTTTACTAATATCTGTCATTTTATTAACACTTGTTGTTGGTAAAGCTAACGCATTTTCTCATTTTTCATTGCAACAAATCATCCAACAAGACACAACCAAAAAGGATACGACTAAAAAGACAGGTAAAAATAATAGCAGTATCGACCAGAAAGTAGAATACAAAGCAGAGGATTCGGTAAAAATGAGTGCCGATAAAAGCATTGTGTATTTATATGGTAACGCAAGGGTGGTATATGGTGATTTTGAGCTAGATGCGGCTTATATCAAATACGATAAAAAGCAAAATTCCATATTTGCACGTGGTGTTAAAGATCCGAAAACTGGCAGATATACCGGAAAACCAATCTTTAAATCAGGTGCTGATGGAACAGCCATAGCCGATTCTATTTTTTACAATTCAGAAACAACCCGGGCTAAAGTATATGGTGTTTTTTCTGAACAAGAGGGAGGTTTCTTCTCTGGTGGGCAGAGTAAAAAACAGATAGATGATGAGCTGCACATTAAAAATGTAATGTACAGTACCTGTAATCTTCCACACCCGCATTTTGGATTAATGATTTCTAAAGGGGTGGTAACAGAGAAACAGATTATTACCGGGCCGGTTTACATGATTATCGAAGATATCCCCACTTTTCTAGGGCTGCCTTTTGCTTTTTTTCCAAAACCTAACAAACGAACATCGGGCGTAATCCTTCCCACGCCTGGCGAAGATGCAACCAGGGGTTTTTTCTTGCAAAACGGTGGTTATTACCTCGGATTGAACGATTATTGGGATGCCAAACTTTTAGGTTCCATATATACCAATGGTTCTTATGAAACAAGTTTGTTAAGTAATTACACCAAGAGATATAAGTACAATGGTAACATTAACTTAGCTTATTCTAGTTTTAAAGATGGTTTAGAAGGTACTGAGGCTTTTAGAAACCCGACCAAAAACTTTAGTATCAACTGGAGCCATAGCCAAAATGCCAATGCCAATCCTGGTACTACATTTAGTGCCAGCGTGAGATTGGTATCGACAGGAAAAAGGGGATACTATAAAAATACTGCAGCAGGTACTACTTACGACATTAATACCATCGCAACCAACTCAACAAGTAGCAGTATCAGTTACGCCAAAACATTTTCAAACAACATGAACTTCTCTTTGGCTGCATCAAGTGATCAGACTTTAAGTACAAGAGCGATATCGTTAAGGTTGCCAGAAATGACATTCAACGTGCCTACATTTAATCCGTTTCGTCCTAAAGACGCTGTTGGCGAACAAAAATGGTATGAAAAACTTACCGTGGGTTATAGCTTACAAGGAACAAACCGAATTGATACTTTTGATAGTTTATTATTTCAAAATGATGGTTTAAAGCGATTAAGGAGCGGTTTTTCGCATAGCATTCCGATAAACATGTCGTTTACAGCTTTTAAATCATATCTAAATTTTAGCATAGGCGGCACCTATAATGAGGTTTGGAATTTCCAGAGTGTAAATAGAAGATATACGCAGTTTGCCGATAATACTTATACTTTTAGAGAAGATACCCTCAGTGGGTTTAAAAGAGCGGGCAGCTACAGCCTATCAACCAGCATGTCGACTAAAATTTATGGAAGAAGAGATTTTAATCCAGCTGGCAAAATCCAGGCGTTGAGGCATGTAATGACTCCGAATGTTTCCTTCTCTTACTCTCCGGATTTCACCAAAGCAGGAGCGGGGCCTTTTAGACCTGCAATTGATCAGCATGGTAATCAAATTTATACCGGTGGGCAACCTTTAAAATATTCTATTTTTGATGGTATGGCACAGCCGGGATCTTTTGGCGGCCCTAATGCTTCCATTGGTTTTGGATTGGATAATACCGTGGAACTGAAGGTGAGAAATAAAAACGATACGACCGGAACAGGTTCAAAAAAGATCCCGATTATTCAAGGTTTGAGTTTTAGTGGCTCTTATAATTTCCTGGCTCCTTCTTATAAGTTATCAACCATTGGTTTTAGTGGCCGGTCGCAGTTTACCGATAAATTGGGGATAAATTATAATGGAACATTAGATCCATATGCTTTAAAAGACACAACGGTTAACGGTCAAATCACTAAAATAAGAGAGGATCGTTTATTTTTTCAAAAAGGTAAATTTTTACCCCGTTTAACTAACTTTGGTTTCTCATTCGATTATAGTTTAAATCCGGAGGCATTAAAACGTAAAAACGAGGCTAATGATAAATTAGGCGAAGCAGCCAATAAAAAAGGATTGAACGATATACAATCGGAACAATTAGCGGCTATAAGTCGTGATCCAAATGCTTTTGTTGATTTTAACATTCCCTGGAATTTCTCTTTCTCTTACAGTTTTCAATATTCGAATGACGGGAACAACAATACAATTTCGAATACATTAAACTTTAATGGTGATGTTAACTTAACACCAAAGTGGAAAGTTACTTTTAACTCAGGTTACGATTTTAAGAACAATGGCTTAACCCCAATGAATTTAGCTATTTACCGCGATTTACATTGTTGGGATATGAGTGTAAACTGGGTTCCATACGGTGCTTACAAAAGTTATTCTGTTACCATAAAAGTTAAGGCATCGATACTACAGGATTTAAAATTGAGCAAAAGACAAGGTTTTTACAGCACATACCAATAAATTATGCTAGCCGAAATTATTACCATTGGTGATGAGATTCTCATTGGCCAAATCGTTGATACCAATTCTGCCTGGATGGCTAAACAGTTAAATTTAATTGGCGTTTCCGTTAAGCAGATTACTTCAGTTTCTGATGATGAGCAACATATTATTGAAGCCCTCGAACTTGCCGAAAAACGTGCAGATATTGTTTTAATTACTGGTGGACTAGGCCCGACCAAAGATGATATTACCAAGAAAACCTTGGCAAAGTATTTCAATATGGGCTTTCGCAATGATCCCGGAGCACTGGAAATGGTTCGTCAGATTTTCGAAAAATACAAACGCCCTTTATTGGATATCAATATTCAGCAAGCTGATGTTCCTGATGGTTGTGTGGTTATTGTAAACAAAAATGGTACTGCGCCTTGCATGTGGTTTGAACAGAACAACACTATTTTTGTATCGATGCCAGGTGTACCTTACGAGATGATGTACCTGATGGATGACGAAATTCTACCCAGAATTACGAGCAGATTTAAGCTGCCGTTTATTGTACATAAAACTATTCTTACGGCAAATATAGGGGAATCATTCCTAGCCAAAGAGATCGAGGAAATTGAAGATAGCTTGCCAGCACACATCAAATTGGCTTATCTGCCAAAATTAGGACAAGTACGTTTGCGCTTATCGGCCAAAGGCAATAACGAAACAGCGCTACTTAAAGAAGTTGAGTTTTACGCCAAACAGATCATTTCAAAAGTAAATAAGTTTGTAGTAACAGATGAAGATATTCCCTTGGAAAAAGCGATCCTGAATCTCATGAAGAGCAAGGATTTAACTTTATCTACAGCAGAAAGCTGTACCGGAGGATACATAGCACACCTGATTACGCAGCACCCAGGTTCTTCTTCGGTTTATTGGGGCGGGGCAGTAGCCTATGCCTACGAACTTAAAGAATCTATTCTTGGTGTAAAAGAAAGTACTTTAAATACCTTTGGCGCCGTGAGCGAACAAACCGTTACAGAAATGGCTGAAGGTGCAATTAAACATTTCAAAACAGATTATGCTATTGCGGTTAGTGGCATTGCCGGTCCAGATGGTGGAACTGAAGACAAACCAGTTGGCACGGTATGGATCGCAATTTCTTCAAAACACAAAACTGTAGCTAAGTTGTTTAATTTCAGCAACAAACGCATTCAAAACATCGAGCGTTCTGCAGCATCGGCATTGGCCATGTTATTAAATCTCCTTAAAGAAACAGTTTAGAAAGAATAAAAACTGTATTTTTGTAGCATTACCAATATAAAATACTGTAATTTAATATGGCTCAATACGAACTATTGTTACCAAAAATGGGTGAAAGTGTTGCGGAAGCAACGGTGATTAAATGGGTAAAACAACCAGGTGATTCTATTGATTTAGATGATACCATTCTGGAAATCGCTACTGATAAGGTAGACTCTGAAGTTCCTTCTCCGGTTGCCGGTAAATTGGTAAAACAGTTATTCGCTGCAGATGAAGTTGCCCAGGTGGGCGATGTAATTGCCATTATTGAAACTGAAGGTGGAGAAACCGCTACAACAGAAACTCCGGTTGTAGAAAAGCCAATAGCTGAAGACAAAATTGAAACTATTCCTGGAATTGCACAACTGCCAGCAGAAAACACTACTGTAGCAACTGATTTTAGCTCGTCTGACCGCTTTTATTCTCCGCTGGTTAAAAGTATTGCTGCACAAGAAAATATTTCGTTAGCCGAACTTGATGCGATTAAAGGCTCCGGTGCTGATGGACGGTTAAATAAAGATGATCTATTAGATTATATCGCCAATAAAAATGGTGCAGGGCCAATCTTAACTAAGACAGTTAGTATAACAGCGGCTATTCCGCCGACAAGCCAAACGGTTGAAAATAAAACAGGTTCAGCACCGGTCGTAAATAAAACATCAACAACGAGTGTTAGTGGTGGCGACGAAATTATAGAAATGGATAGAATGCGTAAGCTGATTGCCGATCATATGGTGATGAGTAAAACAACTTCACCGCATGTAACTTCGTTTGTTGAAGCTGATGTAACCAATATGGTTTTATGGCGCAATAAAGTAAAAAACAGCTTCGAAAAGCGTGAAAATGAAAAGATAACCTTTACACCAATATTTGTAGAGGCAGTTGCTAAAGCCATAAAAGATTTTCCGATGATCAATGTTTCGGTTAACGGCACGCAGATTATCAAAAAACGCGATATCAATATTGGTATGGCTGCCGCTTTACCAAGTGGAAACCTAATCGTTCCTGTAATTAGAAATGCCGATCAATTAAATTTGGTTGGCTTAACAAAAGCAGTTAATGATTTGGCTGCAAGAGCAAGAAACTCTAAACTAAAGCCTGATGAAACGCAAGGTGGCACTTTTACGTTAACCAATGTAGGTAGTTTCGGCAATGTAATGGGCACGCCAATTATTAACCAGCCTCAGGTGGCTATTTTAGCCGTAGGTGCCATTAAAAAGAAACCAGCTGTTTTAGAAACCGAACATGGTGATGTGATTGCGATCAGGCATATGATGTTCTTATCTTTATCTTACGACCACAGGGTTGTAGATGGCTCATTAGGTGGAATGTTTGTACGTAGAGTAGCAGATTATTTAGAAAGCTGGGACCTGAACAGAGAAATTTAGTGAGTTTACAATTAACTTTTTCAGTTGATGTAAGGTCAACAATTAAACATTTACTCGTTTAACAATCAAGAATGTTAGCTTCAAATTTAAAATCGATAGTTTCAGATAACGTATTGCATGCCAAATGGTTAAACACGTTATCTTATATGGAAAATGCAGGTGCAAAGAAAATTTCGGCTTCGGAGCATAAAGAAAATGTAAACCTGATTATTCTTAAACACGCTGCAGAAGAGCACCGCCATGCTTATTATTTAAAAAAGCAGATTTCGAAGATCGACGAGGCACTTTGTAAAACTTACACCAATGCCGAGTTGTTATCTCCAAATCATACCAAATACTACTTGCATGCTTTAGATATTGCAGTTTGTCGTTATTTAAAAGCTGTATTCAACCTTTCTGGTTACGATTTAAAATTCGCTGCCTATTTATTTGTTACCTATGCGATTGAAGTGCGTGCCGATGAATTGTATCCAATTTATCAAGCGGTTTTAGATGAAGCTAAAAGCAAAGTAAATGTAAAATCGATTATTTTAGAAGAGGAAGGCCACTTAGAAGAAATGATGAACCAACTGGTTAGTTTTTCTGATGACTGGGAAAATCATGCAGCTGAAGTAATCAAAATCGAAAAAGCTCTATTTGAAGGTTGGGTTGCTGCCTTAGCTGCAGAACTGCCGATAAGTGCTTAATTGAATAATTAATCAATCAAATCCGTCATCTCGACTGAAGCATAGCGGAATGTTCCAAAGGAACTTCTTCGGAGGAAATATCTATTATAGATTTAGCTTCGTGGTTCTCAACTATGTTGCACTTCGTTCGAAATGACGATTTTTCGTTAAAAACCAATCCAGTTTATCTTTGTTTCTAAATAAACACAAATATCATGGCTAAGTTTTCAGATTTAATTAACGGTGATAAACCTGTTCTTGTTGATTTTTTTGCCGAGTGGTGCGGTCCTTGTAAAATGATGAAGCCAATTTTAGAGCAGTTAAAATCTCAGGCTGGCGATGCTGTGTCTATCATTAAAGTAGATATCGATAAAAATCAACCAGCTGCTACTTCTTTTAATATTCAAGGTGTACCTACATTAATTCTCTTTAAAAACGGAAAACAGGTGTGGAGACAAAGTGGTGTTTTACAGGCATCGCAGTTGAAACAGGTAATTGATGCTCACGCCTAAACTTCTACCACACTTTTAGGCGTTACTGCAAAAATGCGTTCGTTTGCTTTCGGATAGACCGTATAAAGTCCGGTAAATAAACTAAAGGCTGGCAAAACGGCATAGTCTTTACCAAAATAAAAACATGGAAATTTTAATCTTTGCTTGGCTTTGCCCACAATGGTTACACCGGGATGAATATGGCCGCTGATGGGGTATAATTCTTCTTCCATACCATTTGGGGCATCATGAATAAAGCAAAACGGCCCCAGGCAAAAACTAGGTTCATGTATTTCGATATTCATTGCAGCATAATTGGCGTCTGAAAGCCTATCGTGGTTCCCCTTTACCAATAGAAAATTAAGCTCTTGGTATTGTTTTCTCCATACTGAAAATTCATTAATATCGGTATTTAAACCATGATGAAACATATCCCCATTAATTAGCAATGTTGTAGGGTTGTATTGTTTGATCAACAAACTTAAGCGTTGAAGATCTGTTTGGGCAATGGTAGAAGGTACTTGCAAACCGGCCTGACGGAAGTGCGCAGATTTACCCAGATGCAGATCGCTTATGGCTAAAAGCTGATGCTTAGGTAAAAACAAAGCCCTTTCTTTATCTAAAATCACTTCTTCACCCTGGCTTGTAATGTTCATTTATTTCGCTTTATTGTCATCCTGAACCTGTCATAGCATCTTAAATTCCGATAGATCCAAGAAGATGCATTTATTTAATTTTCCCTGATTCCGCTTTCATCCGTATAATCCGTTGCTCTAATTCTTCTGAGCTCATATTTTCACGCAGGCTATCTACCTTAATCGGGAAAGACAGCGGTGTAAAACTTTTAGGATTGGTGATTACAATTGCTCCATGCTGAATTCGATCCAATGCTGCCGCCAATCTTGGCTCTTCCAGTTGTTGGTAAAAGACTTCATCGTATGCCTGTCGCAAAAGTAAATTATGTTTGTCATAATCGCTAAAAACATTAAAAAACAAACCAGCAGATGACTGAAGGTGCTTATTGGCTACATATTTACCAGGGTAACCCTGAAAAACGAGTCCGGAAATGCAGGCAATATCCCTAAATTTCCTTCTTGCCATTTCAGTTGAATTGATACTCAGCGTAATGTCTTCAGTTAAATTTACAGGTGAAAAAACCTCATAGGCAATCGATTCGTCCATAGGAATTTCTGTTTCACTCAAAAGTTCAAAACCATAGTCGTTCATGGCAATAGAAAAGCTAATGGGCAACAATTTACTTAAACGATAGGCAACCAGGGCCGCCAAAACCTCATGTACCAAACGCCCTTCAAATGGATAGGCAAAGAGATGAAAACCTTCTTTGTTATTAATGAGTTCGATCAGTAATTCATCATTTTTGGGTACATGAGAACGTTTTTCCTGCAATAGAAACAGCGGATACACGGCATCTAATTCTTCATCCTGATGTGTTTTATCCAATGCTTCATTGTATTTTTTCCGTAAAACCGATCCCAAATTGGAAGAAAGGGGTAAGCGGCCACCATTCCAGCTCGGAGAGATTGCATTTTTTTGTTTACTTACCCTCACCACAACCGTCATATCTTTCACCTGAATAAATTCTAAAACCCTGCCGGCCAAACGGAAATTATCGCCGGCTTTTAAACGGGTAACAAAATATTCTTCAACCATGCCGATGTAACCCCCAGAGAGGAACTTAACTTTTAACATGGCATCACTTACAATTGTTCCAATATGCAGACGGTGTCGCATAGCCAATTGTCTGCTCTTTACTTTCCATAGCCCATCTTCGTCCTTAACCACTTTCTTAAATTCGGTGTAGGCACTTAAACTATCTCCTCCTGAGGTGATAAATTGCATTACCCATGTCCATTCTTCAGGAAGGATAAGCTTAAAAGCGTGGGTATTCTTAATCTCTTCGTAAATGATTTTATCATCAAATCCGTCGCCTATGGCCAGTGTAACCAAATATTGAACTAAGGTATCAAATACCATAATAAAGGGCTCACGGCTTTCTATATTGTTTGTTTTGGCTGCTTCTTTAATTGCTGCTGCTTCTACCAGTTCTAATGCATGTGTAGGTAAAAAATATATTTTAGAAGTTTCGTGAGGGGAGTGGCCAGAACGGCCTGCCCTTTGCAAAAACCGGGCAACACCCTTTGGCGAGCCCACCTGAACAACAGTATCAACAGGTTTAAAATCTACGCCTAAATCTAACGATGAAGTAGCAATAACAGCTTTAAGCTGTCCGGTATGTAAGGCATCTTCAATCCAGTTACGAAGCTCAAAATCTATCGATCCATGGTGTATGGCAATCCGTCCGGCCAGTTCGGGTTCGATATTCAACAAATGCTGATACCACATTTCCGATTGTCCGCGGGTATTGATAAAAATTAAAGTGGTTTTACTTTTTTCAATGATCGGTAAAAGCTTATAGGCTAGCTTTAAACCCAAGTGCCCAGCCCAGGGCAGTGTTTCGATATCATCAGGTAAAATTGATTTGATGAGGATTTTCTTTTCTAAATCGGCTTTAACAATAATCCGTTTGGCCTCCATATTGGGTTCGAGTACATCTAACGCCTCTTCAATATTACCAATAGTGGCAGAAATCCCCCAAATTCTTAAAAACTGGTTTTTCTCTAGCTTTTGTAAACCCTTAATCCGTGATACGGCCAACTCCACCAACACGCCTCGTTTACTTCCTAAAAGCTCATGCCATTCATCAGCAACAATGCACTTAAGATTTTTGAACAAAGTTGAAGCACCTTTTTGCGCCAGTAACAAGTGCAGGCTTTCTGGCGTAATCAACAAAATTTCGGGCATCGATTTTTTCTGCTGCAATTTCTCTGCCTGAGAAGTATCGCCATTACGCACACCAACGTGCCAATCCAACTCCAGTTCCAATAAGGTTTCGCGCATGGCCCTTGCAATATCTTTGGCCAGGGAGCGGAGTGGGGTAATCCAGATTAACTGTAAACGGTCTTTCGCTTTTTTATTGTTGGCTTCGGTTGCATTTAAGGCCTCAATCACTACAGCTAAAAATAAAGAAAATGTTTTACCGAAACCTGTAGGCGCATTTACCAAACCGCTGTAACCATCCAGATAATACTGCCAGGCATCTTCCTGAAACTGAAAAGGCTTGCGTTTATTGGTCTTTAGCCAGGCTTTTATCTTTTTATAACCTTTGGTTTTGGTTTGGTCCATGCTTAAATACTGTTTCTTTGATAGTTATATTCCTCGGTCTGTGTCCTCACAGACCGAATTCTCGAATTATAATAATGGTCTGTGCAGAGATATAGCATGGCTTAAATATTTTTTTGAAAAGCAATAACAGTAATGCTTCCGTTAGAGCAGCCCCGCCATTCGCTTTACCTTTTTTGTAATTGCCGTTAAATGTTAATTTATCCATAACAAAAAAGGGTATCGCTGCTGTCGGGTTTAAAATCGTAGGGCAGACCTAAATAGGCTAAACCTGACAGTAGCGGGCACGAGTCCCGACATTCGTCGGGATGAGTAAAGCGAATGGCAGGACTTTGGGCTCTGACGTGCACTGAACCTGCTTTCCTAATCATTATGGTTCAAATCTTTCTATTGTCCTGTGCGTGCATCATTGTTTTAATTTCTACAAAGTTGAAGCTAACAACTGCCTCAAATCTTCCAAAGTATTAATTTCGTGGGCTTTTTTATCTTTTCGCCACCGCAATATACGCGGAAAACGCAACGCTAAACCTGCTTTATGCCGTTTACTTTCAGCAATTCCCTCAAATGCAATTTCGAAAACCAGTTCGGGTTTTACGGTACGTACTGGGCCAAATTTTTCAATTGCATTACGGGTTACAAAGCCATTTACTTCTTTAATTTCTTTATCTGTTAAGCCCGAATAAGCTTTTGCAATCGTGACTAAATTTTCTCCATCACGAACAGCAAAGGTATAATCGGTAAAGAAATTAGCCCTTCTGCCACTTCCTTTTTGTGCATAAATCATTACCGCATCAACCGTGTAGGGATTGATTTTCCATTTCCACCAATCGCCCCGTTTTCGTCCACTATGATAATGAGAGGTCAACTTTTTTAACATAATCCCCTCGCTGTTAATCGATCGAGATGTTTGTCTTAATTTAGCCAATTCATCCCACGAATGGTAATTGATTACCGGAGAGATCATCACCGGACTTTCAGCTAAGCCACCAATCAACCCCTCAAGTATTTTTCGTCTTATACTTAAAGGTTCTTCTCTAAAATCCTTGGCTTCATATTCTAAAATATCGTAAACAAAAAAGCCAATGGGTGCATCTTCCAATTGTTTTTTACTAATCGTTTTGCGGTTTAAACGTTGTTGCAGCGTACTGAATGATAAAACCTGTTTATCTTGCACAGCCAGTATTTCGCCATCTAAAACCACACCATCAGGCAAAACATCAGTCATAAAATGCAATTCGGGGAACTGTTCTGTAACCAGTTCTTCGCCACGGCTCCAGATAAAGAGTTCTCCATTCCGTTTTACAATCTGCCCGCGGATACCGTCCCATTTCCATTCGGCCTGCCATTCAGAAATATCACCCAATTTCTCTGGTTCTTGCTCTAAGGCGTAGGCGAGGCAAAAGGGGTAAGGCCAGGAATTATCGGTATTCACATGGATACCATTTATCAGTTCGTGAAAAGTAATTTCATAAGGATTCCATTTCCCCATTATGCTATGCATAATCTGAGCGCTATCTAAACTGCTTTGTTTAGCCAGCGCATTCACCAGCATTTTATTGGAAACACCAATCCTGAAATTTCCAGAAATCAATTTGTTAAAAATAAAACGTTCTTGTGTTTCGAGTTTATTCCATGCGCTCAAAATAAATTCTTTTTTAGTTTCATCATCTTTACCTTCCAGATCGTGCAGATCTTCAACCCATTTATGCAATTGAAAATCTGAGGTGTTTTCGGCGGGTGGTAACAATAAAGCGATGGTTTCGCTTAAATCGCCAACATTGGCATAACTTTCGGCAAATAACCATTCTGGCGTTTCGGTAATGTTTATAGCCCAATATTTAAGCAGGGCTGATTTAATTGGTCTTTTAGGTTTTTTACCTGTAAACAATGCGATAACCCACACCTTGTCTTTATCATCAGCGTGGTTAAAATAATTAACCAATGCCGCGATTTTATCGTTGGTTTTATTGCTCAGTTCGAGCTGTTGGATCAATTGGGCAAAACGTTTCATCGTTTATTTGTTTTCGTTTTGATCAACCAGACCTACTTTATTTTCTTCATCATCTTCTTGCCCAAATTTGGTTAACACTTCAGCAGCTTCTATGCCTGCATCATTTAAAAACCGACTAAAGGCAGCCGTAAAACCATGCGTAACATATACTTTTTCCGCTCCAGTTGCAGTAATAGCTTCCATTAAGCCAGGCCAATCGGCATGATCACTTAGCGCAAAGCCGGCATCGGCACTTTGCCACCGGCGATGAGCCCGCACCTGCATCCAACCAGAGCAAATACCTGTTACTGGGTGAGTTAAATTTTTGATCCAGCGGCTATCCCTTATGGCTGGTGGCACAATTACAATACCTTTCTGTAATTCATCTTTAGTGGTTTCAGGAGTAAATCTGATGGTTTTTGGAAGCTTTACACCTGCATCAATAATCACTTCATTCAGATTAGCAATACTGTTATGCACATAAATAGGAGTATCACCAGCCAAATTTTTAATTAAACGTTGTGCTTTACCCAAACTATAGGCAATTAATACACTTGTTTTTTGCTGTAAAATATTATCGCTTACCCAACTCTTGATGCCATTAAAAACAACTTCCTGCTTTTGCCATTTGTAAATAGGTAAACCAAAAGTACTCTCAGAAACAAAAGAATGGCACTTAACAGGCTCGAAGGGTGTGGTAATGCCATCATCTTCAATTTTATAATCACCAGAGATTACACAAATTTCACCTTTATAAGCTAAACGTACCTGCGCAGATCCGATAATATGTCCGGCAGGAAAAAATGAAATATTCACTCCATTGCGGATAATGCTTTCTCCATATTCCAATGTTTCTACGTTCAAATCTTCGCTGATCCTGCGTTTGATAATGGGCTTGGTTAAGGTATGGCAGAGATAGTATTTATTTCCAAAACGCACATGATCGCTATGTCCATGCGTTGTAACCGCATAATCTACAGGCCACCAAGGGTCTATATAAAAATCGCCCTGCTTACAGTAAATTCCTCTTTTGGTAAATTCTATTAATGCCATAGCTACTAAACAATAAATTTATTGATTAGTTTTAGATCAATATCGGCTAAATACCCGATAATTTAAAATATCGGCTAATTACCCGATAAATGGAAATATCGGCTAATTACCCGATATTAGTTTTGAAATATGAATAATAAGTTCGATATTGTAATATGATTTGCATTATAACGGGTGATATTGTAGGCTCAAGAAAGATTAAAGATAGCTGGTTATTAAGCTTGAAAACCGCTTTAAAAATAGTTTCCGATCAGAATAATAAGTGGGAGATTTACCGGGGCGATAGTTTTCAGGTAGAAGTTGAGCCAGAAAATGCCATCAGGGCTGCTGCTTATTTAAAAGCATCTATCAGGGTAAATAAACCTGCAGATGTAAGGATGGGCATTGGAATTGGAAGTATCAAAAACAAGCGGAAAAAACTTTCAGAATCCAGTGGAGATGCTTTTGTAAATTCAGGAGCGGCATTTGACAGTTTAAAACAGGCTAAGGTTAATTTAGCCATTAAAACTGATTCAGCTGATTTTGATGAGGAAATTAATGTCTTAATTAAGCTTTCGCTAATATCAATGGATAGCTGGGGAGTTGTAGCTGCCGAGATGGTAAAACTTGCCTTAGAGAACAATAATCTGTTACAAAGCGAACTGGCGGCTATTTCGGGCCGAACGCAATCATCTGTAAGCGAAGCTTTAAAGCGTGCACATTATACCGAAATTATGGAAATGGACAGGCTTTACCGTAAAAAATTGAACCAAATGATTTTAAAATAATGGATATCTATTTAATCAAGCTTATCCTTGTCCATTTAATTGGAGATTTCTTTTTACAGCCAAATGCCTGGGTAAAAGATAAAGAAAGGAAAAAATTAAGATCAATAAAACTCTATTTGCATGTGGCCATCCACATCGCTTTGATATTTCTTATTTTCTTAAACTTTGGCGTTTGGAAGGTAGCACTGTCAATAGGAGTGCTTCATTTTGTGATTGATGCTTTAAAATCCATCTTTCAGACGAAAAAAAATGCACGGATACTGTTTTTTGTTGATCAGGTTTTACATTTCACTTCGATAGTAATGGTGTGGCACTTTTTCTATAAGGGAAGTTTAAACATCAGTTTTTTTAATGAAACCAAAACATGGGTTTTAATTGCAGGAGCTTTATTTCTAACGATGCCTACATCAATAGTGATGCGGGTAATTATTGCCAAATGGCTTCCAGATAACCAGCCAGATAGCCCACAATCGTTACAAAACGCAGGTAAGTATATCGGGATACTGGAAAGAGTGCTAATTTTTTTATTTATCTTAACCAATCATTTCGAAGCTGTTGGCTTTTTACTCGGAGCCAAATCTATATTTCGGTTTGGCGATTTAAAAGAAGCACACGACCTTAAATTAACTGAATACGTATTGATCGGAACTTTGTTAAGCTTTGGAATAGCCATTGTAACAGCTATGCTTATTCAAATGTTTATTGCATAAAAAAGCAGCCCGAAAGCTGCTTTTAATTTTTCTATCTTGCTCCCGGAGGGCAGTTTTCTTTTAAAAACTTAGTGTAAGTTAAGGATAAATGTTTGCCAGTTCCTTCGCCCTCAGAGATACTGTGGGTGCGGTTTGGATAACTCATCAATTGAAAAACTTTTCCGTTTTTGATTAACTCATTAATCAGCATTTCGGCATTCTGATAATGTACATTATCGTCGCCAGTACCGTGGATATACAATAAATTGCCTTTTAAGTTTTTAGCATAAGTAATCGGAGAACCCTTAATATACGCCTCCTTACTTGGGAAAGGAGTGCCCATATAACGCTCCTGATAAACATTATCGTAGGTTAATTGATTACCAACCGCTGCAATTGCAATACCAGTTTTATAAATTTCTGGGTATTGGAACATTAGGTTTAAAGTAGATGAACCGCCACCACTCCAGCCCCAAACGGCCACACGGTCTTTATCCATAAAAGCATGAGTAGCCAATAGTTTTTTAGCGGCCATCGCCTGATCGCGGATATTAATTACACCAATGTTTTTATAAATACTTTTGCGCCATGTACTGCCTTTTGGAAGAGGGGCACCTCTATTATCCATTGAAATATAGATATAACCATCTTTGGCCATATCACCGGCATATAAACGGTTTCTCCCTGCACCATAAGTATCTAATGCTGTAGCCGAAGCAGGCTCACCATAAACATAAAATACTACCGGGTATTTCTTATCTGGATTAAAATTATCAGGTTTTTTCATCCAACCGTCCATTTCAATACCATCTTCAGTAGTTACTTTAAAAAACTCAACTTTGTTTTTAGTCGCAGCTTGTTTGGCTAATTGTGTAGTAATGCTCCCGTCCATTGTAAATGGATTCCCTGTAGTAAAGTTCATCCACTCTGTGATTGGCTCAACAAGCGAACTGTTATATGAATGGCGCGCAAAAGCAGCATTTGGAGAAATATCGTAATTGTGTGTTCCTGGTAAAACAGAAGGTGTAACCTGTTCTAATTTACCTTTTCCATCTAATTTGGTTTTAAAAAGATATTTCTGAGTGGCATTTGTTGGTGATGCCAGAAAATAGACCATGTTATTTTTTACGTCGATCAATTTTACATCAATCACATCATAATTGCCTTTCGTAGCCAATGTTTCTTTTTTTCCATCCAAACTGATTCTATATAGATGGTTCCAACCGTCCTTTTCAGATACAATGGTAAACTCTTTATTATCATTTAGCCATTTCCATTCATCCTGTGCATCAATCCAGGCTTTAGCTTTTTCGGTGTAAACTGCTTTAGCCGATCCTGTACCTGCATTACAGATAAATACTATACTTTCGTTCTGCTCGCGGTTAAGCTGTTGTAAAATAATGTCATTACTGTTAGGTACCCACTGCATACGAGGAATATAGTGCTGAATATTATCCCCAGGAACATTTAACCAGTTCGTTTTGGCTGTTGCAATATCAACCACACCAACTTTACAAGCCGACGGATTTTCGCCCACCTTTGGATATTCTACAGGAATGGTATATGGATAAATGGAATCTGTATTATTGATCATTAAGAAATTTTTGATCTTCGTTGCATCAAGCTGCCAATAAGCAATCGATTTGCCATCCGGACTCCATCTAAAACCATCGCGACAATCAAATTCTTCTTCATAAACCCAATCGAAAGTACCGTTAATCATTCGGTCTGTACCATCTGTGGTTAAGGCTTTTGCACCAGTTCCATCAATGTTTTCTACATATAGGTTATGTTTGCTTACATAGGCAACCTTACTGCCATCGGGCGATAACTTAGCAAACATTAGTGATGAAGCTGGTCTATCTTTTCCAATTTGGGTGATTTTATTGGAAGCTAAATCGGCCAGCCAATAATCTCCACGTGTATCGTAACGCCAAACTTTTTTACTATTGGTGTAGATTAATGCTTTCGAACCATCATCCGATAACTGGAAACTTCTTACTGTAATCGCATCATTTTTTCCGGCTGGTGTTAATAATGCTCTTGATATTACGGTTTTACGATCGTTTTTAGGAAGTGTTATTGAAACGATTTCGCCACTAATATTCTGATAATAGGAGTTGCCGTCTTTTGCCCAATTGATACTTTGAGCCTTGGCATCAATTAGCGTGCATAAAGTTATACAAGCAATTGATAATCTTAATAATAATTTTTTAATCATATATAGTTTTTGGACATAAAAAAAGCTTTTCAACTTTCGGGCTAATTTAAATAAAAAGCCTGCAGTTAAAAAGCTGTAAATTATCTGGAATTGATTAATTATTCACCACCACCTTGCATGGCTTTCAATTCTTCCATAGTTACTATATCGTAACCAGTAGGAATTTCAGTGCTAATCGCACCTACTTTAGCTTCAGAAAGAGATTTTAGAACCAGATCTGAATTTACGCCATTAATTACTGCCGAATATTTTACAGGAAGTGCACCTAAACCTTTAAAGAAACCACCATTGGTAATCGAAGCAATATCAACATCTTTTGTCGCCCATAATTCATGAGCCCCACCTTTGTCATCTTTGTAGGTATATTTTTCAGCACTAAATCCAGCAATCGTCTGTTTTTCACCCGTTGCTTTATAATCAGAATATTTTGGCAATAAAGCTTCTTGTGCTTCTGTTTCTGCTTTGCTCACCTTTACCGCAAACTGTTTTTGAGCTACAGGAACGTCAATTAATAATAATCCGGTTTTATCTGCTGTATTTGAAATGATGTTAACCATTGCGGGGCCATTTTCAATTTCTATTTTGGTTAAGTTACCATTAAATTTAGTTTTAACATCGGTTGTTGTACCATTAGCAGTTACTGCAAATACCAAAGTACCTTCAGCAATTTTCTTTTGTGCATGAGCAATTATAGCAGTACTTACTAAGATTAAAGCTATAACACTTGTTTTGATTGATTTGAACATGTTTTTATTTCAGTTTAGTTTTTTACCAATTAATTTTTTCTTTGTTTAAAAATGAAGAGATTCCTTTTTTAAAATCTTCACTCTCTCTTACACGGGCATTTATCTGTACCGCAGTTTCCAAGCATTTTTCCAATAGGGGGTTGGTTGTTTGCGTAATCAATTGTTTAGTAATCATTAACGAATTACCAGAGCTCCCGCTACACAAACTTAATGCAAATTCTCTTACCATTTGATGAATATCGGATGAATTTGTTACAAAATTTATCAAATTATATTTCAATGCCTGCTCAGCAGAAAAGATTTTTCCAGTCAATAAAATTTCTTTTACGATGGATTCGCTTACCTTTTGTTTTAAAAAACAAGAAACAATAGCAGGTACAAAACCAATTTTCACTTCAGTATACCCAAAATTACTTTCAGGGGTAGCAAAAACAATATCACATATCGTGGCCAAACCACAGCCGCCGGCAATGGCATGGCCTTCTACCTGTGCAATAACGACTTTTGGTAAATAATAAATGGTTGTAAAGAGTTTTTTTAAATGATTAGAATCAGCCACATTTTCTTCAAATGTATTGTGCTGCAATTGCTGAAGATAGGCTAAATCGGCACCAGCACTAAAAGTATCGCCATTTGCATTCAATATGACCACTTTTACCAGATCATCTTCAGATGCTTTTATAAATGCAGAAGTTAATTCAGCGATAAGTTTAGGGTTTAGCGCATTCCTTTTTTCGGGTCTATTGATTGTTATCGTTGCTATTCTTTCAGCAACCTGATATAAAACCAGATTTTCCATGTTATTGGGTTAGTTGCACCAAATATGCTTTATTTTTCTTTAAAATATGTACATCTATATCATTATTCTCCATACATTTCTTTAAGATCTGAATTTTATAATCTTTATTAGTAGCATCGATTATTGCAGTTTTATATTTTATATCAAGGTCCATTTTGGCTAAATTAAATGTAGTATTTCCACTTAACCATACACTTGAAAAAGTAGCATTTCCGTTTATATTTTTATCATTCAGGTTTTCATCAATCAACAGCACCTTATAATTAAAAAAGGCAATTTGCTTGTTCTTTAAAACGAACTGTCCCAAAACGGTATCTCTGTTAAAACCAATAAAACGTATTTTGTTTACTTGCAATTGCGTTAATGCCGGAACAATAGAAAAATTGTAATTTTTATCTTCAGCACTTAAATCTGAAACCAAAACAGCTTCTTTTCCATTAATAAAAGCAGCTGCATAGTTTTTTCTTAGGGAAAAGAAAATAATTTTCCTTTGATGGAAAGCGTTTAGATCATCGTGTACAATCAAAAGTTGATAGCAAACAAACAGCATTAAAGAAGAGAACAAAAGTCGTTTGTTTAATTTAGCCAAGGCATAAATAAATAACCCAAGCGATAGGCTCAATAATACAAATTCAGGCAAATTAATCCATATCGAGGAAAAGCTGGCATATGGTAAATTGGCAATCCATTTTAATACGGCATTTGTAAAATTTATTACCCATTCGAAAACCACGGCTAAAAACCTGAATGCCGGAATTAATAGTGCAACTCCTAAATACATCATTAACACCAATGGGATGGTGATAAAAAGATTCGCAAAAAGAAAGTAAAGTGGGAATTGATGAAAATAATAAATGCTTAATGGAAACGTGACCACTTGTGCGGCTAAAGACATAGCTGTGAAATTCCATAACTTATCTAGCCAGATATGTTCAGTATAAAGAAGGTTATAAATTTTAGGCTGAAGATAAATTAGTCCGAATACGGCCAGATAAGAAAGCTGAAACCCAACATCTAAAATTAGAAACGGATTGTAAACCAGCTGACAAAATGCCGAAAAGGCCAAAACATTATAACTATTGGTTTGTTTTGATAAAACTTTAGCCGTAATTAAAATGCTGATCATTACAGCCGAGCGAACCACAGAAGGTGATAATCCTGTTAACAAAGCATATCCCCAAATCAAAGTACAGATTAACAACAGTTTCACAACCCTTAGCGCCCGATTCTTGTTCAAAAAGAGGAACAAAAAATCCAAAACGACATAAATAATGGCTACATGTGCTCCTGATACAGATAAAGCATGAATGGTTCCTGTTTTGGAATAGGCCGATAGAGTTTCTTTGCTTAAATCAGCACGGTAACCTAAGATAAGGGTAGAGGCCACTGCAAAAGCTTCGTCACTTTTAATCAGGCTTCGGTATTTTGCAACCTGCTTTTCTCTTAAGTTTAAAGCCATCTTTATAATGGGATTGCCAATATTGTTTTTGTTGCTAACGATATAATCCTGATCTATAAATGCCTGATGATAAATATTCTGACTGCCCAGCCAGGCTTTAAAATCAAATTCCGCAGGATTGTATGAAGGCTCTATTTCGGTATATGTAGCTGGGATCATGATTTCGTCGCCATATTTTAATTTAATAGGCTTTAAACTATCTAATTTTATGGCAAGAAGCATCTGCCCCGACAATCTGATCTGTTTGTCTTTTTGATATCCCGATACTACCTTCGCTTTAAAACGTAAAATGTTTCTACTTTGCTGAGGTTCATTGTTCACCCAAACTTTTAAATAGCTGCACGGCGTTTTTGCAAAGTAATTTTGGTTTAAACTTTCGTTATGTAGCAGGCAAAGTAAACCGCCAAGACTGAGGAAAAGTATAAAAATTAAAATACCAACAGCTCCCTTGTAACGGTAAACATTTAATTTTTTATAAGTAATATTCAACAATAAAATGCACAGTAAAACAACAAGTAAGACTGAGGCCCACCATTGAATACCTATGCTTTTTGGAAAAAAATAAAAAATGCAGATACCTAAAAGAAAAGGAAACAGGATCCTGACAAAAACATATTCGGACTTAAACATTGTTTAAAATTGATAGCGTACCTGAACTTTAACTTCCGATTTTTTATTACCCTTAATTTCATCCAGGTAAGTACCTACTGTTTCTACGTTCTTATAAATAAACAACCCATATCGAACCCAAACATTTAGCTTCTTCACTATACTGTATTTCAGGTTAAAGTAAGTCCTAAAACCCTTTCCATTATACATTCCAAAAGCAAAACTGTACAAAACATCATCTTCATAGGCATAAATTCTGCTGTTATAACTTGGGGTATTGAAATAGGCAAATCTTACGTTTCCTGTTAGCTTAGCGAACATTGGCGAATAGTCTATATCCTGATAAACGAGATAACCAAATTCTCTATTGGCACTACCTTTTTTATATTGTGAAATCTCTAGCCTGTTTTGGAAGCGCCAGTTATTATTCAATTGCCAGCTTGCCTCTGCCCGATAACCTTCTCTTTTTACATGTTCTAAAAAGTTAACAGGCACATCCAAATCCGTATTTTGTTGTTTATGTTCTGTTTTAAATCGGACTGAAATTTTAAAGGTTTTGCTTGGTGTATAAACGGCCTGGGTTAAAATCTCGTAACCTTTTGATGGCTCATCAACACGGTATTTTAACCACGGGAACCGAAAATAATCACCATAGAAAGAAAAGGCCCAGTGTTTATTAGGGTTAATATTTAGGCCAGCATACAATCCTTTTTCATTTACGGCTTCGCTCGATTCGGATACTGCCTGATTAAAGAAACTATGATAATCTTTAGCATAATCGCGATAAGTTAAAGCAGCAGAAACGGTTGGTGACAAACTAATGAGGACACCGTTAATATAGGCAATGCCACCACCTAAACCCTTGGCTGCTTCGCCATAGAGGTACATATTTTTATATGTATAATTGTAAAACAACCCCAAATTGGTTAGCGCTTTCCCTGTGAAACTATATCGATCGTAAGCTGCTGTTTGTGTAATAAAACGGCTTTTATAACGAGTATGGTAACCAATTGCGCCAACAGCAAACTCGTTTTTGGCATATTGAACTGTGGTACCAAATACGCTTTGCGCTAAAACGCCTTTATTCTTAATCTCAGTAGCGGTTCTATGTAAACCAGTTTGATTAATGGTGGCCTGAACTAAATTTCCTTCTGAATCTAATTTTTGGCTAGCATCAAGATTGCGGAACGAAACAAAAGGGGTAATGTCTACATTTTTAAATAAGTTAATCGTTGCAGCACCTCCTCTAAAAAAGGAATATTCATTAGTAGAGTTATAAGGCCTTAAACCTAAATCTTTTTTAGCTACGCTGGTTACATCAGGACCTTTGCCAAAAGAAAAACCCGACCATAGTGTTAAGCCTTGTCCAAATTGCAATGTATAATCGCCAACTACCAGTTTTTTTAGCTTACCCAATTTGAATAACGCGATATTGCCAGAATAAAAATCGAAAGGCTTGCCTATAAATTTTTCACCAGCATCTTTGTCTAAAGTAACGGCTGCGGATAGAATTGAGCTATAATGATATCTGTAGCGCATCTGAAATCTTTCCGGCGAAGCTAAATACCGGTTCCCGGGTAAATCAGTATAACCTTTTTGTTTTTGTAGGGCCTGGGCAAAGCGCATCATCAAATCATTTTCACCAGTACGTACAATGTTTTTAAAATTGAGCTGCTGGTATTCAGCGATATTGGTCAACGTTACAAATGGGAGGAGATTATGCACGGTTTTAATATCGAAACCGTCAATACTTTGTAATTCCAGCACATCTGTAAGCTGACCATTTTCCTTTAGATGTGTAAAGAAATTACCAATCTGTAGAGGGGATAGGAAAACCAAAGTTTTTAATTCTTCAACTGAAGTTCGATTTAGATTAATTGGATGTTTACGATATTTTTCCAATACATCAATCAGTTCAGTCATATCGTAATCATCGGGGAGGTTTTCGGCCATACTCTCCAAAATATCACGTGTACCTGTTTCCTCAGTAATAATTTGAGCATTTGCCATGAATCCAATCATTACAAATGCGACAATTAAGCTCCTAAATCGCATAGCCAGCTCCAATTAGAAATTTATCATAAAGGTTAACAGTGCATGCTGTTATCATTTCTCCGTTATGGATCAATGTAATTTCAAAAGGATTTTCTCGAAGAAAGAAATGATTAACTATTGCAGATAAATAGCCACCCAGATGGTTTTGGGAAAATAAAAAATAGGGGAAAAAGACAAGCAACAATACATACCATATTTTCATAAGCAGGGGTTATACCAGTTAAAAAAAATAGGGGTGATTGATGTTTTGGTTTTGCTAATATAGGAAAATAATTAAAGAAACTACAAAAAATGTATTTTTCTAATTACAGAAGAGTAATGCAAAGAAAATCGATAATTATAAAGGGAAAAAAAGTGTTTACAGTTCTTCTGCCAGATTTACCAAAAAGCCTTTCAGTTTTTCTAACGAATCGATAATCTTTTGATTCTCTCTAACACCTGTTTTGTTATTCTTTAAATAGTCTTTGGCACCTTTTAATGTAAATCCTTTCTCATCAACAAGATTGAAGATTATCTTTAGGTTTTCGATGTCTTCTGGAGTAAAAAGACGGTTGCCTTTTTTATTTTTCTTGGGTTGTAGGATATCGAATTCCTTCTCGTAAAAACGGATCTGAGATGCGTTAACATTAAACATTTCAGTCACTTCGCCCATGGTATAATACATTTTATTAATGTCTCTTTCTTTATACGGCATATTTTGTGCTTGATTATGAGTGTCTTATATCGATTAATTAAAGTGTTCAAATGTAGCTCGATTTTTCCTTATTAACGCAATAAAATTTTAATTTTGTTCCCTCCAATAATATTGAAATGACAGCAAAAGAGATTAGACAGGCATTCCTTAGTTTTTTTGAATCGAAACAACACCATGTTGTTCCTTCCGCACCGATTGTGGTTAAAAACGACCCCACTTTAATGTTTACCAATGCGGGTATGAACCAGTTTAAAGATCTGTTTTTAGGAGAGGCCGCCATAAAATATTCTCGTGTTGCTGATACACAACGTTGTTTACGTGTTTCGGGCAAACATAACGATCTCGAAGAAGTGGGTATTGATACTTATCACCACACTATGTTCGAAATGTTGGGTAATTGGAGTTTTGGCGATTATTTCAAAAAAGAAGCCATTGCCTGGAGTTGGGAATTATTGACCGAGGTTTACAAAATCCCGAAAGAAAAATTATATGTCACCTACTTCGAAGGTGATGAGAAGGAAGGCCTGCAAAAAGATCAGGAAGCTTACGATCTTTGGAAACAATATGTTGATGAAAGTCATATTTTACCCGGAAATAAAAAAGACAACTTCTGGGAAATGGGCGATACCGGCCCATGTGGACCCTGTTCTGAAATCCATGTAGATTGCCGTACTGATGAAGAAAAAGCTTTAGTTGATGGTGCTACTTTAGTAAATGCGGATCATCCTCAGGTAATCGAAATCTGGAATAATGTGTTTATGCAGTTTAACCGTTTAAAAAATGGTTCTTTGCAAAGTTTACCAGCTAAACACGTTGATACAGGAATGGGCTTTGAGCGTTTGGTACGTGTTTTACAGGAAAAAACCTCTAACTACGATACCGATGTTTTCCAGCCGATGATTCAGTTTATTGCAGAAAAATCTGGTATTAAATATGGTGCTGACGAGAAAACCGATATCGCCATGCGTGTTATGGCCGATCACATCCGTGCTATCTCCTTTGTTATTGCCGATGGTCAGTTACCTTCTAATAATAAAGCGGGTTATGTAATCCGCAGGATTTTACGCCGGGCCGTACGTTATGCTTATACGTTTTTAAACTTTAAAGAGCCTTTCTTAAATCAATTGGTTCCTTTATTGGCTGAGCAGTTTAAAGGTGTATTTGAGGAATTGATTTCGCAACAGGATTTCGTTCAGAAAGTAGTGCTGGAAGAAGAAGTTTCTTTCTTGAGGACTTTATCAACGGGAATTCAACGTTTCGAAAAATATCAGGCATCAAATAATGTAGTAGAGGGGACTTTTGCCTTCGAATTGTCAGATACATTTGGTTTCCCGATCGATTTAACGGAATTAATGGCCCGAGAAAAGGGTTGGAGTGTTGATCTGGTTGGCTACGAACAGGCTTTGAAAAAGCAAAAAGACGATAGTCGTGCCGCAACAGCCATTGATACAGGTGATTGGATTGTAGTAAACGCTGAAGAACAAAGCGAATTTGTAGGCTATGATGATTTAGAAATTGAAACCGAGATCTTAAAATATCGCAAAGTAAAGGCTAAGGGTAAAGAACAATTCCAGATTGTTTTACGCCAAACACCTTTTTACGCCGAAAGTGGTGGTCAGGTAGGAGATACCGGCCGTCTAGAAGACCACAGTCGGCAGTTTTGGGTAGACATTACCGATACTAAAAAAGAAAATGGCTTAACCGTTCATTTTACCGATATCTTACCAGATAATTTAGAAGGTAAATTTTGGGCTGTTGTAGATGAAGATAAACGTGTTTTAACTGAAGATAACCATTCTGCCACACACTTACTGCATGCGGCATTAAAACAGGTTTTAGGTAAACATGTTAACCAGAAAGGTTCCTTGGTGAATGCAGACTACTTACGTTTCGATTTTTCTCACTTCACTAAAGTTACTGACGAGGAATTAGCACAGATTGAGGTAATTGTGAACCAGAAAATCCGCCAGAACATTAAGTTAAAGGAGCAACGCAACGTCCCTTATCAAGATGCCATTGAAAGCGGTGTAACGGCTTTATTTGGCGAAAAATACGGCGATTTTGTACGTATGATTACTTTTGACGACCATTTCTCTAAAGAACTTTGCGGTGGTACACACGTAAAAGCTACAGGGCAGATCGGTTCATTTAAAATTGTTTCTGAAAGTGCTGTAGCAGCCGGAGTTCGCCGTATCGAAGCCATCACTGCTGACAAAGCTGAACAATACTTCTTAGATCAAAGAAAAGAACTTGGTCATTTAAAAGCATTACTAAACGGAAGTAAAGATTTATCAGCATCTGTTCAGGCCTTGTTGGATGAAAATACAAAACTGAAAAAGGAAATTGAAAAGTCGACAATAGAACGGGTAAACACCTTAAAGCATGAAATCGTTCATCATGTAAGAGGGATTAACGGTATTAACTTAATTGCTAAACACATTGATCTGCAGAGTGCTGAAGCAGTTAAAAATCTTGCTTTCTCTTTGAAGGACATGGTTGATAACCTGTTTCTGGTTTTTACTACAGAAATTGATGGCAAACCGGGAATTACCGTAATGCTTTCTGATCACCTGGTGAAAAAGGGATTAAATGCTTCTAATATTGTTCGCGAGTTGGGTAAAGAAATTCAGGGTGGAGGAGGTGGGCAACCTTTTTATGCTACTGCTGGTGGTAAAAACCCATCGGGATTAAAAGTTGTTTTGGAAAAAGCAGAAAGTTTTATTCCGCATCACTGATTCAAATAATAAAATGGACCCTGAAATAAATTTACTTCGTAGCTTTCCGCTTCACTACAGGTCAGGGTGACGCTATGTAAAATAAAAAAGAGGCCCTAAAGCCTCTTTTTTATTTTAATGTCTGCCATGTTTTTCTCTATGCCCTCTAGAGAATAAACTGGAATTTACGCTTCTATCATGGTATCTGTTATCTACGCGGTAAGATCTGTAATTATTTCTTGGCGAGCTGTAACGTACCCGGTTTCCACCACCATAAGAGCGGTAATAATTATTATGATGTGAATAACTTACTCTATGAGTATTATAATTACGATATGGACTATTTCCATAAACCACTACTTTTCTTCCATGATGCAGATCGTAACCCCTATACCTCGCAGGTAAATACCTTGATCTTGTCCATCTGTTTCCACTTAAATAAACAAACTGCCTTTGAGGGACATAATAATAAGATTGAACTTCCGGGAGATAGTAATAATTAACGTTTTCATAACCTGCAGGTACCCAAGCTGGTTGCGCACCAATATTTACATTAATACTTACCTGAGCGTTAGATCGATTAGATGTTAAAGCCACGATACCTAAAATCGCGGAGATGATAAATAACTTTTTCATAATAATCTATTTTATTTGTGTGTACTTCAACAATTCAAACGCTGTGCCAAAACTTCTATTGTAACAGATAGATAAAAAAAGGAGTTTCTTTCGAAACTCCTTAATAAAGCAGTAAAGGTTATAGATTAGTGTTTTCCTTTACCATTTCCATGGTCCTTTCCGTTATTTCCATTATTCTGTTTCCCATAAATCTTTTTAGCCTGTCCTGGAGGCATACCATGAGGATGTCCTTTTACGACATAATATTTGCTATCACGGCTATCCCTAATTACAAATTGCCCTTTATTACCTTTATATTTTGCATACTTTACCTTATCGTTTTTGAAATTCAAGTAAGGCCTAGGCGAATTAATTACTACTTTGTAGCCATTATATAAATTGTAATTACCATATCTTGCAGGTAAAGAATTTGCAAAAACCCAATCGTTTCCATTTAAGTAAACAAACTGTTTTTGCGGAACATAATAATAACTTTCTACGTCAGGGAGATAGTAATAATCTACATGGTCATAACCTGTTGGTCCCCAAAGTGGTTGCGAGCCGATGTTAACATTCACATTTAACTGTGCTTTAGCTGGGATGCTGAACAATGAAACCATCATTACTGCAGCCATTAAAAAGAATCTTTTCATATTAATTCATTTAGTGTTTATTGTTTATAGCCAAACCACGTGCCAAAAAGTAAGTAAAATTAAGGAGCCCCCTCTTGAAGCTCCTTAATTTACAACTAAATATTAATATTAATGGCGCTCGTTACCACGGCCTTGACTGTTATTTCTTTCAGCACGGCCATTCCCACCTCTGTTATCAGTTTTATGTTCATTGTTGCGGGCAAACCTTGAGTTTTGATTTACCCTTACAACAGTTTTCTCCCTACGTATAGGGCGATTATTGTTAATCACTACAGTTTTGTTCCCATTGTAGTTTGGATGTCCTTTAACTACATAATATTTAGTATCACGGCTATCTCTTATAATACCTTGGCGACCACCGTAATTTTTATATTTACTGTATTTGGTTACATAAATATTGTTTCTTAAGTACGGTTTTGGCTCATTGATTACCACTTTATAGGAGCGGTATAAATCAAAGTTCCTGTATTGGGCAGGCAAACTGTTTACCCAAACCCAACGTCCGCCATTCGAGTAAATGTATTTTGCAGAAGGCACATAATAATAAGCATCTATATCAGGAAAATAATAATAATCTACATGATTGTATCCTGTCGGTCCCCAAACTGGCTGAGAACCAATATTGATATTTAACCTAACCTGTGCTTTTGCATTGTTTATGCTGAATAATGAAACCATCAGAACTGCAGCGAATAAAACTAACTTTTTCATAATTTTTTTTAATTAAAGGTTTCTTTTGTGTGTTTACCGATAGACAAACTCAATAGGTTCTGGTTTAACCAGAGTCATCCCTTTTAACATTCTTTAACGATTGTATAGGCTATTGAGTAATTTTACTCACCTTATTGAGTAAATTGTAAAATCATACATAATTGCTTAATTAACAGTTGTTTATTGACTAATTTTTAATATAAAAACTAGTCGGTAAAGCCATTATTTTATAATTATTCGATAAAGAATTTTGGTAATATTTTGAATTACTAAGCACATTGAGTAATTTTACTCATTATATTGAGTAAATTGTTAGATATGTTCCAAAGGTCTTATTTACAGAAACTTGTAAAAGTTATGAATGAACCAAAAAGGTTTATTCAAGTGCTTGTAGGTCCTAGGCAAATAGGCAAAACAACATTGATCAGTCAATTGATCAAGGAAATAGATACGCCTTGTATATTTGAATCTGCAGATGCTGTTGCTGCTTCAGATAGAACCTGGATAGAGCTGATATGGTTCAATACAAGAGAACTATTAAAAGAGCCCGGGGTTAATGAATATCTGCTTGTGATTGATGAAATTCAGAAAATTGATAACTGGAGTGAAATTGTGAAGCGCCTATGGGATGAAGATATGCGAAATGGGCTGAACTTAAAAGTAATTTTATTGGGATCTTCCAGACTGCTAATTCAACAGGGATTAACAGAATCATTAGCTGGGAGATTTGAATTAACCTATTTAGGGCATTGGAGCTTTGCTGAAATGGAAAGTGCTTTTGGTCTTACTGCCGAACAATATGTATGGTTTGGCGGCTACCCTGGCGCTGCAGGTCTAATCAACGACGAAGAGCGGTGGAAAAACTATGTCTCAAATGCCTTGATAGAAACCAGTATTTCGAAAGACATTTTAATGCTAACCCGTGTAGACAAACCTGCTTTAATGAAACGCTTGTTTGAATTGGGCTGTTTATATTCCAGTCAGATCCTGTCTTTCACCAAAATATTAGGTCAGCTCTCTGATGCAGGCAATACCACAACATTGTCGCATTATTTACAATTATTAGATACTGCCGGTTTACTGGGTGGTATTGAAAAATTTGCGGCTGATGTGATCCGTAAACGTTCATCCAGTCCAAAATTCCAGGTGCATAATAATGCTTTGGTAAGCGCGCAAAGAAATGAATTCTTTGAAGAGATAAAAAAACAGCCAGCAGAATGGGGGAGAATGGTAGAATCATCAATAGGTGCACATTTATTAAATTCTTCATTTGTAGAAGGTTATAAAGTATTTTATTGGCGGCATAGAAACGATGAAGTAGATTTTATTTTAGAGAAACGAGGTAAAATAATTGGTATAGAAGTTAAAAGTACAGGCCATGTTACTGGTACTTCGGGAATGGATGCTTTTAACAAAATGTACAAGCCCAATAAAATACTTTTAGTTGGAGCAGGAGGATTGCCTTGGCAGGAGTTCCTAAAAATTTCTCCATCAAGCCTTTTTTAACGAAAGACTAAATAATAACTATATTTGACACATTAATATTTAACCACAGATTAAGTCAGCATTAGGCCTAAAAATCTGTGGTTAATAACACTTATAATAACACGAAGCTTTAAATGCCTTTACAAGAAACAAGCCCCCAAACTGCTTTCGAACTCGTTTCAGGACTAGAAATCCACGTTCAGTTAAATACCAACACTAAAATATTTTCTGCTGACAGTGCATCTTTCGGGGCTTTACCCAATCAAAATATATCTACGGTTTCGCTGGCATTGCCTGGAGCCTTACCAAAGTTAAACAAAGAAGTAGTAGCAAAAGCCATCCGTATCGGTTTGGCTTTAAACTGTACCATTAACCAGACCAACCATTTTGATAGAAAAAACTATTTCTATGCCGACCTGCCAAAAGGTTATCAGATTACGCAGGATAATCAACCCATCTGTGTAAATGGTTTTCTAGAGCTGCAACTGGCTGATGGTTCTACGAAGAAAATCGGAATCAATCGCATTCACCTTGAAGAAGATGCCGGAAAAAGTATCCATGATCAGAATGATAACTATTCGCTGGTTGATTTGAACCGTGCAGGTGTACCTTTAATCGAGATTGTAACCGAACCGGATATTCGCAGTTCGGAAGAAGCATCTGTTTTATTAAGCGAAATCAGGAAACTGGTGAGACATTTAAATGTAAGTGATGGCAATATGGAAGAAGGTAGTTTGCGTTGCGATGCCAATATTTCTATACGTCCACAGGGCACTACCGAATTTGGAACACGTTGCGAAGTAAAAAACCTAAACTCGATGCGTAATGTACGTAGAGCGATGGATTTCGAGTTTGGCCGTCAGGTAGAAGTCATTAGCAATGGGGGAAGAATTATTCAAAGCACATTGAATTTTGATGCTGATAAAGGCACTACATCACCGATGCGTACTAAAGAGGAGGCGAATGATTATCGATATTTTTCAGATCCAGATCTGCAACCCATTTATATTTCTGATGATTGGTTAGCAGAGATTAAATCTTTAATGCCAGCTTTACCGAATGAAATTTCTCAGCAGATGGTTTCAGAATTTGGGATCAGTAAAGCTGATGCGGCTCTTTTTGCCGAAGATTTAGACCTGTTAAACTACTTTAACCAGGCACAATCAGTCGTTCACAATAAAAAAAGCTTAATTAATTGGTTAATTGGTCCGATTAGAGCTGTTTTAAATGAAAAAGGGATAACGATTCCTGATTTCAAAGTCAATCCAGCACAACTGGCAGAAGCTATCAATTTGGTTGATGATAAAAAAATCACACAGCAAATTGCCATTCAACAATTATTACCAGCTGTTGAGCTGGAAGAAAATGCAAATGTTATTGGTTTGGCACAGTCATTAAACTTACTGATCTCTGAAAACGGAGACGAATTAAGTAGTTTTATTGATGAAGTGTTAAATAAATATCCACAACAGGTAGAAGCGTACAAGAAAGGCAAAAAGGGCGTTTTAGGTTTGTTTGTTGGTGATGTAATGAAATTAGCCAAAGGAAAAGCTGATGCTAAAAAATTAAATGAATTAATACTTGAAAAACTGAAATAATGAGATTAAAACAATTAAGCCTGATTATGCTGATCGCGATTGCCTTCACTGCATGTAAACCCAAAGATAGCTTTACGATTGACGGAACTTTCCAAAACCCAGGCACGGAGAAGAAAGTATTTTTATACGGGATGCAAAATAGCAATATGGTTGCAATCGATTCTACCAATCTATCAGAAAAAGGTGAATTCAAATTCATTCGCAAAACCCCATCGGTTGATTTCTTTAGGGTATCTGTAGGTAATCATGAGTTTATGTTAATTGCAAAAAATGGCGACGACATTAAATTAGAAGCTGATTTAGCCGACAAAACAATGGCATATAAAATTTCGGGGGCAAATGAGGTAGAAAAATTATCAGAACTAAATACGATTAGAAACAACTTTGCCAAACAGGTAGAAAAACTACAGGCCGATTTCGAGGCGAAAGTAGCAACACAACCTCAAAACAGGGCAGCTGTGCTAGAAGCAATGAAACCTCAGTACGAATCGTATATCAATCAATTAAATACGCAGATCATAAAATTCGCTAAAGACAATAAAGGTACCCTTGCCAGTTTCTATGCCATGAATACTTTGAGTCCGCAGGAATTTGAAGCAGAACTGGTACAATTTGCGGATGAAGTGAAAGAAGAAATTAAAGGCAATGCTACAGTTGATGCTTTTGTAAAACAAATGGCACTTTTAAAAGCGGTTCAGGTAGGGCAGGTTGCTCCGGCATTCACCATTAATACAGCTGACGACAAACCCGTAAGTTTATCAGACTATAAGGGAAAATACGTACTGATTGATTTTTGGGCATCATGGTGCCAGCCTTGCCGCCAGGAAAATCCGAATGTGGTTAAGGTTTACAATAAATATAAAAATAAGAACTTTGATATCATCGGCATTTCGTTAGACACCGACAAGGCTGCATGGTTAGGTGCGGTGAAAGCAGATGGATTAACCTGGGCGCACGTTTCCGAATTAAAAGATTTTAACGGTGCGACCGTAAAAAAATACCAGGTACAGGCTATCCCAACTTCTTACTTAGTTGATCCTTCTGGAAAAATAATTGCTAAAAACCTGCGTGGCGATGAATTAGAGACGTTTTTAGCTAAAACGTTACTTTAAAACAAAATCCATGTTAAACTAATTTAAGTAATTAACAATTTCTTAACTTAGGCTTAACTAAATATTGCATCATAGACACTACTTTCGTAACAAATATTTAACTATGAACAACGCAGGTCAGAAAATATTAATTGTTGATGATGAACCAGATATTCTGGAGCTTATTGAATATAACCTTAAAAAAGAGGGTTATCAGGTTTTCACAGCTACCAATGGCCAAGAAGGAATTACTGTTGCGAAAAAGGTGCATCCGGATTTGATTATTCTGGATATTATGATGCCTAAAATGGATGGAATTGAGGCTTGCCGTTTAATGCGTGCAATACCCGAATTCAAGAATACATTTATGGTTTTCTTAACCGCCAGAAGTGAAGAGTATTCAGAAATAGCAGGTTTTAATGTGGGTGCTGATGATTATATTGCAAAACCGATTAAACCACGTGCTTTAGTTAGCCGCATTAATGCGATTTTAAGACGAAATACAGGAACAGAAGAAGTATCTGAGAACAAATTGGAAATTGGCGATTTAGTAATCGACCGTGAAGCCTATTTGGTTTTTCAAGGCGGTAACAAAGTGGTATTGGCAAAAAAAGAATTTGAGCTTTTATACTTGTTGGCCTCAAAACCAGGAAAAGTTTATACCCGCGAATCGATCCTTAAAAATATCTGGGAGGATTCGGTAGTTGTAACCAATAGAACTATTGATGTTCACATCCGTAAATTAAGAGAAAAATTAGGCGAAACTTATGTGTCAACCGTAAAAGGAGTAGGTTATAAGTTTGAGCTTTCTTAAATAGCCTTACCACAGATATACACAGATTAGCACAGATTTTTTCTGATGATTAATCTGTGTTTTTTTATGCATCGTAAATTAGATCCTGAAACAAGTTCAGGAGGACGGCACTCAAGGTAAAACCGTCATGTTACCGCCGATCTTCCTCTTTCCATATCTGTATTTATCCTTTTTTATCTGCGGTTAATAGCTTAACCAATAAAAATAAAATCGTATTTTTGCGCTTCATTAATTACAGCACAGTTTGAAGTTTCCAAATTTTAAAGACCTTATTCTTTTCGAAGACAACGATTTTATTGTTATCAATAAACCCCCATTTTTAGCCTCGCTCGATGAACGTGGTGGATCTGGAGAAACCAATGTGTTACGCCTGGCCAAACAGTATAGCGATGATGCACAGGTTTGTCACCGTTTGGATAAAGAAACTTCTGGTGCTTTAATTATCGCGAAAAATCCTGAAGGTTACCGTCATGCTTCTATGCAGTTCGAAAGAAGAAAGGTGAATAAAACCTATCATGCGGTAGTAGATGGGCATGTCATTTTCGACCAGTTAACCGTTGATCTTCCGATCTTGAACGATGGCAATAAAAATGTAACCATTGATAGGGCAGAAGGCAAAAGAGCAGAAACCATTTTCGATTCGTTAAAATACTACAAACATTATACACTGGTTGAGTGCAAGCCAATAACTGGCCGTATGCACCAGATCCGTATTCACTTAGCAACACAAAGGGCAGCCATTGTTGGCGATGATATGTACAAAGGGAAACCTGTTTTTCTTTCGTCAATTAAGAGAGGTTATAAATTAACCAAAGGCGAAGAGGAGCAACCCATTATGAAACGTTTTGCATTACACGCCAGGCACCTGGTTTTTAAAGGATTAGACGACAAAGATATTGTGATCGACGCACCATACCCAAAAGATTTCGCAACCTTAATTAAGTTATTGGATAAATTTGATGCATAAAGGAAGCCTTTAAATTGGCTTCTGTTGTTGTTTTTGTTACTTTTGGGCATTCGCCCTCTATTAAAAAACAATAGGATGTATATCAGATTTGTAAATTACCTTGATCAGGTTAATCGGTACCGAAAATCTAAAATATCAAACCGTAATTTCTTAATTATCCTCGCTGTAATTGTTGGGGTTTTAGCAGGATTAGCCGCCGCCGCTCTAAAGAGCCTAACGCATCACATCGAAGAATTTCTTCAATCAGATTGGCATTGGAAATATAAATACTATCTGTATTTTGTGTTTCCGATGATCGGTATTTTCTTAACGGTTTTGTACATCAAGTATTTTATCCGTAAAACTAAATTCGAAACTGGTTTAACCCCATTGCTTTATGCCATTTCGAAAAAATCGAGCAAGGTAGAAGCACACAATATTTATTCGCAGATTATTACCGCAGCCGTTACGGTAGGTTTTGGTGGTTCAACAGGTTTGGAAGCACCAATTGTTACAAGTGGGTCTGCAATAGGCTCAAACCTTGGCCGTTTACTTGGTTTATCTTATCGCGAAATTACAATGCTGGTGGCATGTGGCGCAGCAGCAGGTATTGCAGGAGCATTTAATAGCCCAGTAGCTGGGATTGTCTTCGCTATCGAAATTTTATTACCAGAATTTACTATTCCTGCGTTTATCCCGCTATTATTATCGGCTGCAACAGCTGCAGTAGTAGCAAGATTATTCTACACACAGCAACTTTTCTTTTTGGTTACAGAAGGATGGAAGGTAAACGCATTGTTTTATTATGTGATACTGGCTTGTTTTATCGGCCTATTCTCCATTTATTTTACAAAAGCCAATTATGCCGTAAAAGGATTATTCTATAAAATAAAACATCCTTACACCAAAGTTATTGTGGGTGGATTAATGCTTGGAATTTTGGTTTTTCTATTCCCAACACTTTACGGCGAAGGTTATATCACAATAAAAGGCTTACTAAAAGGCGATTACCAAACAGTAATCAATAATAGTATTTTTGCCGATTACAATACCATTCCGGCTTTAGTAGTACTGTTTACAGTGGTAACAATTTTCATGAAGTCGATAGCAACATTGGTTACCTTGGGCGCTGGTGGTAATGGAGGAACGTTTGCACCCAGTTTAATTATGGGTGGTTTAATCGGATTTATTTTTGCCTATGTGGTAAATCTATCTGGTTTGGCGCAATTAAACGTATCTAATTTTATTGTGGCTGGTATGGCCGCCGCTTTAGGCTCGATTATGCACGCTCCCTTAACTGGCATCTTCCTGATTGCCGAAATTACGGGTGGATATATCTTAATGGTACCGTTAATGATTACCACCGCAATTTCTTACGCCATTAACCGCAGCTCGCAAAAACATTCTATTTATACTAAAGCACTTGCCGATAAGGGTGAGCTATTATCTCATGAGGATAAGGATACAACTGTTTTAAACCAGATGAAACTAAAATACTTGATCGAGAAAACTTATCCTCAATTAAACATGAACGATCTGATTTCGGTTAAGATGAGCGAGATTATGCAATCGCATAAAAACATTTGCGCTGTAACAGACGAACTGGGCGATTTTAAGGGGATCATTTACATAGAAGAACTATTTAATGAGATGATCAATCATCCTGATAAGGAAAATTTGCAAGCCTCTTATTTAGTACAACCTGCACCGAACGCCATTATTGAAAATGATGATTTGAAGATGGTATTAGAGAAAATGGAACAAGATAACGTATGGATTTTACCTGTATTAACTGCGCAGAACCAATACTTGGGTTTCGTTTCTAAAACCGCAATTTTTAATAAATACCGGGCATTGCTGATGAGACAGAATGATTATATGGAATAACCCCTAAATCCTGCGAGATCTTCATTTAGATTGTAGTGTTTCAAAGGAACTCCTTTGGAGGAGAAATCTTTTAATTTCAGTTGTCAGTCTGAGCTTGTCGAAGACTTTTTATAGTAGAAAACAAAAATATTTTTCCTTCGACAGGCTCAGGATGACAATACTTTTGTTTTCTACTTAAACTAATGGTACTTACAGTTACGCCTTACTCAGCTCTTTTTAAGCCGAATTTCTCAATTTTACTGTACAAATGACTTCTTTGGATATCGATCTCATCGGCCGTTTTTGATACGTTCCAGTTGTTTTTCTCCAATTTGAATTTGATAAATTCGCGCTCTGCGTGATCTTTATAATCCTGGAAGTTATTGAACGAATCGAAAGAAAAAGCCAGACTCGAACCGCCAGCACCGGCAATCTGTGCACTCGTTGCGGCACCAATGTTTGTACCGCCGCCTGGATTAGCGAATGCACGTACATCATTTTCGGTAATTACCTTATCACTCAAAATAATCAATCGCTCAATCATGTTATGTAATTCACGTACGTTACCTGTCCACGGTAAGGCCTTTAAAGCAGCCATACCTGCTTCATTTATTTTCTTCACAGGCATTCCATAATCGCTACAAATATTTTCCAAAAAGTTTTGCGCAATAACCGGAATATCATCTGTACGCTCCGTTAAATGCGGAACATGGATATTGATTACATTTAACCGGTGGTATAAATCCATACGGAAGTTACCATCTTCGATTTCTTTCATTAAATCTTTATTGGTTGCCGCCAAAACACGAACATTTACTTCAATTTCCTTTTCGCCTCCTACACGCGAAATTTTATGCTCCTGTAAGGCACGTAAAACTTTTGCCTGGGCAGAAAGGCTCATATCGCCAATCTCATCCAAAAATAAAGTACCACCATTAGCCAGTTCAAATTTACCAATGCGTTGTTTAACAGCAGAGGTAAATGAACCTTTTTCGTGGCCAAACAACTCACTTTCAATTAGTTCTGATGGAATAGCAGCACAATTCACCTCAATTAGAGGGCTGTCGGCACGGTTCGATTTTTCGTGTAACCAACGGGCTACCAATTCTTTACCACTACCATTTGCACCCGTAATTAATACACGGGCTTCGGTAGGGGCCACACGCTCAATGGTTTCTTTAATTTTAGAAATACTTTCCGATTCGCCTAAAATCTCTCGGGTTTTACTTGCTTTACGTTTTAAAACCTTGGTTTCGGTAACTAAATTTCCACGGTCTAAACCGTTACGGACCGTAATTAATAACCTGTTTAAGTCAGGTGGTTTCGAAATAAAATCGAAAGCTCCTTTTTTACTGGCTTCAATGGCAGTTTCAACTGTTCCATGACCAGATATCATAATGAATGGCAAATCGGGTTTAATGATCTGTGCCTGTTCGAGCACTTCCATACCATCCATCTTATTCATCTTGATATCGCAAAGTACCAGGTCGAAATTTCCTTTTTTGATCATTTCGAGGCCATCAATACCGTTATCGATATCTTCAACATCGTAATTTTCGTACTCCAGAATTTCGCGTAAGGTACTCCTTATCGCACGCTCATCATCAATTATTAATAGTTTAGCCATTAGAGATGTATCCTTTAATTTTGAAATGCGAATATATTATTTTTTAATTAATGTATAGTTTTTTATACAATTAATACGCAATAAACCTTAAAAGATGAGAAAGGTTTTAATAAGTGTAATCCAGTTTAAACTTACTTAAATCGGGCTTTTGTTTTTTAGCTCTTTTTAGTTCCAATTCGTAAATGGTTCTGCCCAGATTTTTCATGAAGGGGAAACAAACCGTATCATACTCGTATTTATTATCGTTAAATATACCATCCTCATTACTATGAACAACGGCGGTTAGGAAATATTCGATTCCATTTTTAAAATCGACGAAATAAGAGTTATCAATGATGTAGCCATAGCTATCGCCATATTTATTGAAGATGCGGATATTTGGATCAGGAGTTAGCTGTTCCCGTCCATAGTATAACATTTTTGCATAGGTAGTCCAAAATTCTTTCGGATCGTATTTAGGAAAATCACTTTCGGTTGGATACTTACTCATATAAGTATAAATGAGTTTATAATCCTCTTTAGTAAGGTTAAACCGTTCTTTAACCGGAAAAGCCTCAGGAAAAATCAATTTCTGCATCAGTTTCTGTTGATCGTTAATGGCGAAAGCGTTTTTGCCCGCTAAACTGAAAGGTTTGTTTACCAGCTTGTTGGTACTATCCATGTATCCGGTACCCATTACCAGGTTGCTTAATTTTAATTCATATTCTTTTGAATCGTATTGTGCCGGTTGATCATACACCAATTGTTCACCATTGTAAAATTTGATGGGATTGGTATGTTTAGCTGATTCTCCTGCATCGCCAATGGCCAGGCGGTTTAAAATGCGGCTATCGTGTAATCCGTTAGCTTTCAGTTTTTCATTAATTTCTGCACGACCGATAAACTCAAATAAACGGTTAAAAGCATCATTATCACTGGTAAGCAAAATCTTTTTAACGTAATGTTCTATTGATGGAAGCCCATTTTTAGCACTTGTATCTGTCAAAACCTTTGTTTGCCCTCTATAGGCACTATCAGTAATCATGGTACGCTTAGCTGTTAAGCCTGTATTTTTTAAGCGGTTTACTTTTTCCAAGGCAAAAATTACAGCGGCTAGTTTAACCGTACTCGCAGGATAAAAATAATGATGCGGGTCTAGATTGTAGCTAAAGGTTTTAAAAGTGGGTTTATTCTTCGCATCACGGTTAACCTGTGTATAGAGAATCTGGATCTGGTTTTGATCAGGATGATGAAGTACAGCAGAAAAAAGCTCAGGCCTAGATTCCATCAGTTTCTTCAGAAAAACAGTATCGGTTTTTTGCGCCATAACAGATAGGCTTATTAATGAAAATGTAACAATTAATATTCTTCTCATGGGTAAAAATTTGATTCCTAATTTAGGTTTTTCTATTAAAACCACCATTTTCCATCATGCATTTTACATGTTGCTTAATTTTGTTACTTTTGCAGCGCTTTTGGTTTCCGGCTTTACACCCGGAATTAAAAGGGAATACAGTGTAAATCTGTAACTGTCCCGCAGCTGTAAGCTCTATAACGGATTTCCAATCAATCTGCCACTGTTCCGACTTGTCGGGATGGGAAGGCCTGAAACCCGGGAGTAAGTCAGAAGACCTGCCTTTAGCGTTTAATTTCATAGCTTTCGGGGATTGAAGCTAGGATTGAGATACTTAACGTTTTTCGTATTTTCATTTCCTTTTCTATCTGTTGGCTGTGGGCAAAACCACAATCAAATGAACAAAAAAAGAATGCTAACTGTAGCCGGTTTAGGGCTAGCGCAGTTAATGATTAGCCAGGTGGCTAATGCTCAAACACAAGACAGTTTGCAGCTCAAAGATGTTGTAATTTCTGCAACAAAAAATGACCAGAAACAATCACAGACAGGTAAAGTGGTTACGATCATTAGCCGTGAAGTATTGGAGCGCAGTAACGGGAAATCATTGCCAGAACTTATTAGCGAGCAGGCAGGGATTATTGTAGCAGGTTCAAGCAGCAATCCGGGATTAAACAAATCGGTATTTTTTAGAGGTGCAGGAAGTGCTTATGCCGTGGTTTTAATTGATGGTATTGTGCAAAACGATCCATCAGGAAACGGAGGTGCATTCGATTTAAGATTGATTTCTATCGATCAGATCGATCATATCGAAATTTTAAGAGGCGGTCAGTCTACCATTTATGGTTCTGATGCCGTTGCAGGAGTAATCAATATCATCACTAAAAAAGGTGGTCCAAAAGGCAATACCATTTATGGTGTGGCCAGTGCAGGCAGTTACGAAACTTACAAAGGAACCATTGGTTTAAACGGTGGTGTTGAAGGTTTTTCTTATAATATTAACTATACCCACGCCAAAACCGATGGAATTTCAGAAGCGGCAACACCAGTAGGAAGTACAGCTGTATTTGATAAAGACGGCTTTAAAACTGATGCCTTAAATGCGAATTTCGGAATCAAACTGGATAATCATTTCTCTGTAAATCCATTTGTACGCTACTATTATGGTAATTACAAGTTTGATGGTGGTGCTTTTATCGATGCAAACAATTATTCTATCCTGAAAAACTTTGCTGCAGGTACCAATGCCAAATATGAATTTGCAACCGGTAAAGTAACGTTAAACTATAGTTTCGAAAGTACCAGAAACGATGCGCATAGCCAGTACCCAAGCATTAACGAAGGAAGGGTGTCACTCTTGGATTTATTCTACAACCAAAAATTGGGTAACAAACTCGATTTATTGGTGGGTATCGATAACCGGGTGATGAAATTATCATCAGCAACAAATAAACCGGAAACCAACATTTTTGCCGCTTACGGATCATTATTCTTACACGATTTAAGTGTGTTTAACCTTGAAGTAGGCGGACGTTACAATAAACACGAACAATATGGCGAAAACTATACCTACTCAATTACCCCAAGCATCAATGTCATTAAAGAGATAAAATTATTTGGAACGGTTTCAACAGCATTTAAAGTTCCTACCTTAAACATGCTTTTTGGTCAGTTTGGTGCTAACTTGGATTTAAAGCCAGAAAAATCGAAGAATTACGAAGCTGGCGTTAATTTTAGCTTTGCTGACGACAAATTTAGCTTACGTTTAGCAGGTTACAAGCGCGATTTAACTGACGCCATTATTTATGCTTACCCTAACGGATACATTAACCAGGTAAGTCAGAAAACCAAAGGTTTCGAAGTTGAACCAGCAGTTAAATTCAGTGTGTTTAACATTAATGGCTATTACGGTTATGTCGAAGGCAATGAGTTTAACTTTGTTGATAATGCCGTTGCTAACTATCTTTTCCGCAGACCAAAACATACATTTGGCATTACTGCAGGTGCACAGGCAACAAGCAATTTATATGTGAGTGCAAATTACCGTTATTTCGGCAAACGTACCGATGGTAATTTTAACACATATACAGTCGACAATCTACCTGCTTATAAATTGCTAAATGCTTATGCCGAATATGCATTGGCAAAGAAACGCGTAAAGATATTTTTTGATGCAAAAAATATTCTTAACGAAAAATACAGCGAAATTATTGGTTACAATAGTTTGGGCTTCAACTTTAATACAGGTGTAAGTTTTAATATCCGCTAATAAAAATTTAACTTTGTTTAAATATTAACCAGAAATAGCATGTCTCATTTAAAATTTAATCCACGTACTTTAATTTTGTTGTTAATGATATTGGCAATAACGGCTTTACGTTTGCTGGTAACATTCAACTCAGATGAATTAAAGTTTGCTAATTTTTCATCAATTGGAGCAGTAGCCTTATTTGGAGGAGCATATTTTAAAGATCATCTTAAAGCATTCGCTTTTCCGCTATTGAGTTTGTTTTTAAGCGATTTAGTACTTTATACAACCATCTATAAACAGTATGTAGATATGTTTTTAGTTCAAGAACTTTGGACATACCTTGCAATTGCATTAATGGTTTTAGCAGGTCGTTTCTTATTAAAGAAGGTAAATATTGCCAGCTTGTTCTTATCTACAATCGTAATTGTATTCATCCATTGGATTGTAAGTGATATCGGTTCATGGTATAAAAACCCATTGTATACGCAAAACTTAAATGGTTTTATAGATTGCTTAATTAAAGCCATTCCATTCGAGATCAGATTCTTAGAAGGAACAATAATCTATGGTGCTTTGCTTTTTGGCGCTTTTGAAATCTTAAAAGCAAAATACCCGGTATTAAAACTGCAAACACAAGAGCTGTAGAAAGGTCCATTGCTTGGTATAACACCAATCAAGTAAAAACAAGATAGAAATCCTCTTTTGATTCGATTCAAAAGAGGATTTTTTTTAACTTAGAACATCAATTCCATTTTACCTTTTACATCCTAATGAAAGTTGTTTCCTTTTTACCTGCTGCCACTAAAATGATTTACGATATGGGCCTGCAAGAATACCTGCATGGCGTTACATTCGAATGCCCTAAAGAGGCTGCAGATCAACCAAAAGTTGTCCGTTGCATATTAGAAGGCAAAAATTATTCGAGTATTGAAATAGACCGGATTTTTTCGGCATCAAAAGCGCAAGGCAAAAGTTTGTATTGGGTAGATGATGCACTGCTGGAAAGCATCGCACCCGATGTGGTTTTCACACAAGATATATGCGAGGTGTGCAACATCGATACTGTTTGTACCGAAACAGCCGTAATGAAGCTTAGCAAACAGCCAACGCTGGTACCTTTATCGCCAAATAACTTACAGGATGTTTTCGATTGCGCCATTACCATTGCCAGGGCTTTAGGGAAGGAAGAGGTAGCGTTAAACTATCTGGCAGGCCTGCAAAAGAAAACGGATCATATTTTAGATCAGCTTAGGGCAAACCGTGCACCGTTAAAAAGGATTATGCTAATGGAATGGATCGAACCGATATACAATTGCGGACATTGGATTCCTTTTCAGATTGCAGCAGCCGGTGGTGTTGATATGTTGTCTAATCCTGGTGGCGACTCTATTGTAACCCAGTGGGATAAAATCCTGAAATATAACCCAGAGGTTTTGGTTATCGCACCATGTGGCTTTGATATGAAACGAAGCATGGAAGAAATGGAGCTGTTAACGTCAAAATCAGGCTGGATCGATCTTGAGGCAGTAAAAAACAATCAGGTTTATATTGCAGATTTTGATATGTTCACTCAACCGAGCGTAGGTACGCTGGTTGAAGGTATAGAAGCTTTAGCCTGTATGTTCCACCCGGAAATATTTAAGGCAGACGAAAACATAGCCAAGAAATTCATCAGCCACAGTCGGTCTGTGAAATCACTAAAATCAGTGTAATCATTTAATCTGTGTAATCATAATTTATGAAATTAGTTGTTTTAACAGGAGCAGGGATCAGTGCCGAAAGTGGGTTAAAAACATTTAGGGATTCTGATGGATTATGGGAGGGCTATAATGTTTATGATGTAGCTACCCCCGAGGCCTGGGAGAGAAATCCCGAATTGGTACAAGAATTTTATAATGAAAGGAGAAGACAGGTTTTAGCCGCTAAACCCAATCTGGCTCACCAGGTGCTTGCCGAGCTGGAAAAAGACTTCGACGTTGAAATTATTACCCAAAACATTGATGACTTACATGAAAGAGCAGGTTCTACCAAAGTTACCCATCTTCATGGCGTTATTACCAAGTCTCAATCAGATAGAAAAGCTGATTTAACTTATCCAATCGTTGGTTCGGAAATCAAAATGGGCGAGCTTTGTGAGCTGGGTTCTCAACTTCGGCCGCATGTAGTTTGGTTTGGCGAAGCTGTACCCATGATAGAGGTAGCCGCTAAACTTTGCAAACAGGCAGACTTGTTTGTACTGATCGGAACTTCATTGGCCGTTTATCCGGCGGCAGGCTTAATCGATTTTGTGCCTTCCTTTGTCGACAAATACATTATCGATCCAAGAACGCCCGATGTAAAACGTTATAAAAACGTGATCAACATTGAGAAAAACGCTGTAGAAGGCATTACAGAATTAAAAGAAATAATAGCCAATGCCAGATAAAAAGCTTTGCATTTTTAATTGGAGCGGTGGTAAAGACAGTACATTGGCCTTACACTATGCCTTACAAGATCCTACTATCGAAATCCGTTACCTGATTACAACAGTTACCGAAAAATACAACCGAGTTTCGATGCATGGCGTTAGAGAAGCTTTACTGATTAAACAAGCCGAAAGCATTGGTATTCCACTGTATCAGATCCGTTTGGGCGAAATGCCAGATATGGAAACCTACGACAGTACCATGAAGCATCATCTTTCTAAATTTAAGGAGGAAGGTATTACCCATTCTATTTTTGGTGATATTTTTTTAGCGGATTTACGTACTTATCGCGAAAATAAATTAGCAGAAATCGGGCTTAAGGCTATTTTCCCGCTTTGGAAAAAAGATACACAACATTTAATTGAAGAATTCCTAAACCTGAACTATAAAACCATCATTGTTTGCACACAGCAAAATCTCGAAAATTTTTGTGGAAAAGTAATCAGCCTTGATTTGATCAAGCAACTTCCTGCAGTTATTGATCCCTGTGGCGAAAACGGAGAGTTTCATACCTTTGCTTTTGAAGGACCAATTTTCAGGAACAAAATCACTTTCACCATCGGAGAGAAGGTATTCCGAACATATAACGCACCAAGTAAAACAACGGCTAATGAGGATTCACCTTGTTCAACAACAGCACTTTCTGGTTTCTGGTATATAGATTTATTGGAATAATTTTTCTTTTCAAAACATTTTGGCATCATTTTTTCTTTAGTATGGGTAATTAACTAAATCACACATCCCATTGAAACCTGTTTAGTGAGGTTAGGTAACTAAACAAGCGTCATATTAAAAAATTAAGAGTTATGAAAAAGATATTGGTAGTAATCGCATTAAGTTCTTCAGTTTTATTTGCTTGTAATAATAAGGCAAAAGAAGAAGCAGCATTAAAGCAACAACAGGCCGAAAAACAATTGGCAATTAAAGCAGTTAAAGATAGTTTAAGATTAGATAGCTTTAAAAAAGCCGAAGTGGCAAAAGCGGAGCAGGAAAAAGAAGCTAAACACCAGGCAGAATTAGCTGCAGCAAGAAGAGCCAGCTCATCTAGGTCGTATGCAAGCTCAGGTGGTGGTTCTAGCAGTGCTTATGGTGGTACACAACCAACAGCTAAGAAAAAAGGCTGGAGCGATGCAGCTAAAGGCGCAGTTATTGGTGGTGCAGCCGGAGCGGTTGGTGGTGCTTTAATCGATAAGAAAAAAGGCAGAGGTGCCATTATTGGTGGATTAGTTGGAGCTGGTGGCGGTTATTTAATCGGTAGAGGTGAAGACAGAAAATCTGGCCGCGTGCAGCCTAAAAACTAAAAAAAGGTTTTTAAAGATATATAAAGTCCCGATTTACATCGGGACTTTTTTTGTACCCAAAAAAATGATTTATATATTTAGCGAAAAAAGAACCATGATAGAAACCCAAGCCGCAGATAAAGGACAGATCCAACACTTCGTAATGTTCTGGTTAAAACCTCAACTAACCAAAACCGAGATCGCAGATTTCGTTAACTTCTTCGAAAGTTTAAAACCTATAAAATATATTAAAACGTTAAGTTATGGCTTAGCAGCGGGTACACCTGTCCGTCCTGTTACCGATAACTCTTTTACCTATTCGTTAACCATTACCTTTGCCAACATTGCAGACCATAATGCTTACCAGGAAGATAAAGTGCATTTAGATGCTGTAGAAAAATTCTCTAATAACTGGTACAGGGTAGTGGTACACGATACAGTGATTGCTTAATAAGTTTTAACCACTGAAACACGGAATACACGGAGCATTCCACAACTCGTTATCTGAACTTACTTCAGGATTTTTTCCACGCCAACATAAATGCGCTTAGATGAATCTAATTTAGCTAAGCGCATTTTTTATTTGTCACCCTAATAGCAGCGAAGAATCTTTCAGCTTAGTTCAAAGATTTATCTCCAGGAAATTCGGGACTGTGCTACAGTCGAAATGACGATTTTTCCAAAACCTCCCATTTATTTGGCAAAATAAGCGCTCGGAATTATATTCTGTCTTTAAATTTAATGATCAATATATCAATGAGTTATATTAATTCACTTAAATAAATGGTAATGTTAAAGGTATTGCTGGTAGCGGAAAATGGTTATAAAATCAAAATATAATTTCGAACGACGATTAAATCAATTGTTAATCAGTAACTTACGTAAGTTAAGTCATTAATATTGATGTCTATTATATGCAGCCGTAAAATCAGAACGCATTAGCTTAAATCGCGCCACTACGGTTTGGATAAATTCTTCATCAATAATTTCAAACACATCGTTAACACCACCTCCACTCAGGTCAAGCTCTGCAAGTTTATAACTTTGCTCAAAGGTACCCTGCTCAAACTTTACAATGTATTTTTGATTCATCGAAAAAATGGTAATCTTACATTCCGGATGCGGAAGTTCTGCTACTACTCTCATTTATTTATGTTTTTATTTATAATTCAACAGATACGCCATTAAGCGTGCCCCAGCTATCTACAATCGAGAACCGGGCAAACAACTCTTCCTTATACCATTCGCGCTCCCTGGTAAGTTTAATCACATCCGAATGATCAAAAGATTTATAAGCATAGTTTTTCATACTATCCGCATCGGCCCAGATCGAAAAGGTAGCCTGATCGAAAAATGGATTTTCGCCAATACCTGCCGACAAGATAAAGCCCGGAGCAGTGCGCATAGCATCAGCTGCTCTTTTAATATTCTGCCTAAATTCTTTTAACTTATTAAATTTAATCGCCGCCCTTGTAATTACGGCAATCTTACCTGTATGGGTATTGCTTATTTCATCAGTCTTAAATGGCTCTACTGCTGACCATAAGCCATGACTGGATAAAGGGTTTAATAAGATGGTAAAACTTTCAATCCCAAAGAAACCAAACCATTTCAGCACAAAAGAATTACGATAAAAAAAATCACAATCGCTCCGGTTATCCCAGGTGGTAAGCACGGCCCAATGTTTATAATCAGGAGCTAAATCTACCTGAGCATCTTTTCCGCTCCCCATTAACTTCCAGAACCTGCATCTCTTATTTAACCACAATGGCAACCGTAAAACAGCCATCCCTACAAATGCAAAAGGAACGGTAAGGCCAGGGAATTTGGTAATGGTTAAGGCTACAATCATAAACTCACGGTTAATGATGCCAAAACTAAGGATTTTAAGAATAGGTTGTCATTCAAATTTTCGTCATTAAAATTCACTATTGCCTTACATCTCACAAATCATAATTAACTTTGATTATAGAAATAAAAAAAATGGCAGAAGATTTAACCATCACCAGAAATACATCAAAGGAAGAGCAATATCAATCGATTATCCCTCAGATAGACGCTTTACTTTACGGCGAAACCGATTTTATTGCAAACCTTGCAAACGTTGCAGCAGCACTTAAAGAACAGTTTAACTGGTTTTGGGTAGGTTTCTATCTGGTAAAGCAAGGTGAACTGGTATTGGGCCCATTTCAAGGGCCGGTAGCCTGTACGCGGATTAAAAAAGGAAAAGGGGTATGTGGAGCCTCTTGGCAACAGGCAGAAACCATTATTGTTCCAGATGTTGAAGAATTTCCTGGTCACATTGCTTGTGCATCTGCTTCTAAATCAGAAATTGTTTTACCATTAATTGTTAATGGTGAAGTGATAGGCGTTTTAGATGTAGACAGCGAAGTGTTAAATAAATTTGATGAAATAGATAAAACTTATTTAGAGCAAGTTATATCAATTATATTAAACAGATAGTTAATTAAGATATTGAAACTAAAAGAAGAATATTATCTAAATGAAGACGTGGTTAGCCTGGCTAAAGATCTGTTAGGCAAAATACTCTATACCAAAATTGACGACGAAATCACCGCAGGTATCATCGTCGAAACCGAAGCTTATTTTGGTGTAAAGGATAAAGCTTCGCATGCTTACGGCGGCCGCAGAACCAACCGAACAGAAACGATGTATAGCAATGGAGGCATTGCTTATGTATATCTTTGTTATGGCATGCACAACCTCTTCAATATTGTAAGTTCGAAAGAAAACGACCCGCATGCTGTTTTAATCAGGGGTATAGAACCTTTGGTTGGCATCGACATTATTGAGCAACGTAGAAATATGCCGCATACAAAGGGTGCTATTTCAGCTGGTCCAGGCTCTGCCGCAAAAGCATTGGGAATAGATAAAACTTTTAACGCAAAAAATCTGACCGGAGATGAAATCTGGATCGAGGATCATGGTATCCGCTACCTAGATGAAGATATTGCCGCCACACCTAGGGTGGGCATTGCATATGCAAAAGAGCATGCTTTATTGCCATGGCGGTTCTTTGTAAAAGGCAACAAATATGTGAGCAAACCGAACAAGGTTTGATAAAATAACATAAATTGAAAAGCAGGTTTGGAAACAATACCTGCTTTTTTTGTATTATTGAGGCAATGAATTTTGAAAACAACTTATTATTTGCGCAAACACAAGACGAAACCGACCAGCTACGCGATTTCAGGTCTCAGTTCTTATTTCCAAACCACAAAGGGAAAGATTTTATTTACCTGTGTGGCAACTCATTAGGACTTCAACCTAAAGTTGCCAGCGAAGTTTTAAAAGGTCAGCTTAACAACTGGGCCAACTATGCAGTAGAGGGCTGGTTCGATGGAAACGAACCCTGGATGTTCTACCACAAGGCGCTCAAAAAGTTAATGGCCCCGATTGTTGGCGCATTACCATCGGAAGTTTGTCCGATGAATACCTTAACCGTAAACCTTCATTTGTTAATGGTTAGCTTCTATCAGCCTAAAGGTAAACGATTTAAGATCATCATGGAGGGCGGCGCATTCCCATCCGATCAATACGCAATAGAAAGCCAGGTAAGATTTCATGGTTTCGACCCCAAAGAAGCGATTATAGAGGTTTTCCCTAATGAAGGCGAAGAAATACTTCATACCGAAGATATTTTGGCTAAAATCAAAGAAAATGCAGATGAGATTGCTTTGGTTTTATTTGGCGGAATAAACTATTACACCGGACAATGGTACGATATGGAAAGCATTACAAAGGCAGGGCATGAAATCGGTGCAATTGTAGGCTGGGATCTGGCGCATGCTGCAGGTAATGTTCCCGTAAAGCTTCACGATTGGGATGTTGATTTTGCCTGCTGGTGCTCATACAAATATCAAAATTCAGGTCCTGGGGGAATAAGCGGAATCTTTGTGCACGAAAAACATTTCAGCAACACCAAATTAAACCGCTTTGCAGGATGGTGGGGTTATCAGGAAAGCAAACGCTTTAAAATGGAAAAAGGCTTTATTCCAGAAGCCGGGGCAGACGGCTGGCAGGTAAGCTGCACACAAGTAATGCCAATGGCTTTATACCACGCTTCGCTTCAGATTTTCGAAGAAGCAGGCTTTATTGAACCGTTAAGAAATAAAAGTATTACTTTAACTGCATACCTTGAATTTATTATAAATGAAGTAAATAAGGAAATGGGGGTGGATCAATATAAAATCATTACACCTAAGTCGGCCAAAGACAGAGGGGCGCAACTATCCATTATCGCGCAACGTAATGGTAAACAGATTTTTGATGGATTAATGGCTAACCAGATACTTGGCGATTGGCGAGAACCTGATGTGATCCGCTTAAGCGCAGTACCCCTTTACAACTCTTTCGAAGATGTTTATTTGGCTGGGCAAGCACTTTTAAAAGTAAGTAAAGCCGTTTTACGGTAAGAAGAGGTTCATCAAATAAAAAAACAAAAAAATGATCAATTACAACCCTAAAGATTGGAGTACCTTCATTTTTCATATCCACAAAAGTGATACCTTTAGAAAACTGTGGCCGTTAATGCTTGCGGTAGCTATTTTTTCGGGTTTGGTGGCATTTGCAGAACTCAATTTTTTTCAACTTTCTAAAAGCAGCTATGTGACCAATATCGGTATGATGCACAGTTTATTGGGTTTTGTATTATCCATGTTATTGGTTTTCAGAACAAATACAGCGTACGATAGGTGGTGGGAAGGAAGAAAGCTTCTAGGATCTTTAACCAATGTGAGCCGCAACCTGGCCTTGAAAATAAAAGCACTTAAATTGACAGAGGAAGATGTCCGTTTTTTTGAATACGGTATTCCTAAATATGCTTTTGCCTTGAAAGAACATTTACGCGAAAGAATGTATTTTGGTAAAAATAGTCTTTTAATAGAGGTTGAAGAAGGTAAACACGTACCAAACCAGATTGCAGGAAGCTTAATTAACAGGTTATACGAACTACTCGAAAAAGGCGCTATTTCGCAGGAACAATTTATTGTACTTTCTGGCGATTTTAATCAATTTACCGATATCTGTGGTGCTTGCGAACGCATTAAAAACACACCGATCCCATATTCTTACAGTGCTTTTATCAAGAAGTTTATCTTTATTTATGTAATTACTTTACCTATTGGATGGGTATTTAGTTTAGGTTATTTTGTGGTACCGATTGTCCCCTTTATTCTCTATGTATTAGCGAGTTTGGAGTTGATAGCTGAAGAAATAGAAAACCCATTTGGAGAAGATGCGAATGATCTTCCTGTGGATCAGATCTGCACGAACATTGAAAAACACGTGGAGGAAATTTTAGGCTGATGATTAAGATTGCCTGGCATCCCCTTTACGCGCATCCTTTACCCGAAGGGCATCGTTTTCCGATGCTGAAATATGAGTTGATACCCGAACAACTTTTGCATGAAGGGACTATAGCACAGCAGAATTTATTTAGCCCAGAACCAGTTTCGGAAGATATTATACTCCTGACACATGAAAAAATATATTGGGAACAGCTTAGAGATTTAACACTTTCAGCGAAAGACCAAAGAAGGATAGGTTTCCCCTTAAATGCGCAGCTATTAGAACGCGAACTGCGAATTACCCAAGGTACAATCGATGCCGCCTATTTTGCAATGAGTAACGGAATTGCCTTCAATGTAGCAGGTGGCACCCATCATGCAGGCAGCAATTGGGGCGAAGGTTTTTGTTTGTTAAATGATCAGGCTGTTGCAGCTAATTATTTGTTAAATAAAAATTTAACTAAGCGGATCTTAATTATCGATTTAGATGTACATCAGGGAAATGGCACGGCAGAAATCTTTCAAAAGGAGCCAAAGGTGTTCACTTTTTCGATGCATGGCGATAAAAATTTTCCTTTCAGAAAAGAAATGTCAAGTCTGGATGTTCCTTTAAATGATGGTGTACAGGATGAAGAATATCTGTCAGCTTTAAAGGTAAATTTGAAAAAGGCATTCGAAAGGGCCAAACCTGATTTTGTATTTTATCTATCTGGGGTTGATGTGCTTTCTACCGATAAACTGGGCAAACTGGCATTAAGCAAGGCTGCATGTAAAGAACGCGACAGAATGGTGCTGCAGGCCTGTAAAGATAAAAATCTGGCTGTGCAGGTGAGTATGGGCGGTGGCTACTCCATCGATATCAGAGATATTGTAGATGCGCACTGCAACACCTACCGCCTGGCTTTTGATTTATTTGGATAAGCTCATCCATAAAACCATAATATCCTTATCTTCGCGGCCATATGTTGGAGATTATTTATCAGGACGAAAATCTAATTGCAATTAACAAACCCCATGGATTATTGGTTCATCAATCTTCCATTGCAAGAGATGCCACGGAGTTCGCACTTCAGTTACTCAGAGATCAGGTAGGCAAGCATGTTAGTCCGGTACATAGGCTAGACAGGAAGACAAGCGGAATCTTATTATTTGCTTTCGATAAAGAATCTGAAATTGCTATGCATCAGCAATTTATGAATGCAGAAACCGATAAAAGATACCTGGCTATCTTGCGTGGTTTTACACCTGATACAATGGACATTGATTATCCATTAGCCAAAGAAAACGGAACCATGCAGGATGCTTTCACTTCGTTTAGAACACTGCTAAGGGCAGAGGTAGCCGTAGCTTTCGGTAAACATCCAACCTCACGGTATTCATTGGTAGAGGCTACACCCAAAACCGGGAGGATGCATCAATTGAGAAGACACTTTAGCCATATCCTACATCCAATTATTGGTGATAGGACACATGGCTGCAACAAACAAAACAAATTTTTTAAAGCGCAATGGGATATGACAACCATGTTGCTCCATGCCTCGGAGTTAGTATTCACTCATCCCGTTACAAAAGAAAAAATCCATTTAAAAGCCGGTTTACACGATGAGTTTAAAAGAGTGATGGATTTTATGAAAATGGAACCTTAGCACAATTTTTGTAATCAAAATCTGTTTATATAACATCTATGATTAAATACTTACGTTTTACACTTCCAGTTTTAGCGCTTTTCGCAGCCAGTTGTTCTTCTGTTTATATGCCAAACGTACCCAATACCCCCATGTTAAGTAAACAGGGTGAATTTAGTGGCGGTGCACACATCTCTTTAAAAGGCAATGCCAGTGTTAATGGCGCCTATGCCGTTTCTGATCATATTGGTTTGCTTTTTAGTGGTTCGAGAATGAATAGTGAAAGAAAAAGCAAAGATTTCGGACACAAACTTATTGAAATTGGGGGAGGATACTTTGATACCTTTGGCCCGGATAATAACCGGATTATTGAAGTTTATGCAGGCGTAGGGAAGGGCTGGAGTGATATTACCTTCCGCGATTATAAAGACGACATCCTCATCAGCAGCGAATTGCAGGAAGTAGATTACCGGAAAACATTTTTACAGGTTAATTACAGTTCGAAAAAGAAAAACAACCTTCGGTTATTTGGAACAGATTTCCCGATTAATTATGGTACAGCATTAAGGATTAGTCATATTAAGATGGATAGGTTCTTTTTAAACGGTGTTGTGCAGCCGAAAGAAGATAATATTTTCTTTGAACCAGTTTTCTTTACGCGTATGGCACTCAGCAAAACTTTTCAGCTACAATATACCACCAGCAGTAATATTGGCTTAAAAAACCGTAAATATATGTCTGCGGGCAATTCTATCTTCACCATTGGTGTTGTGGTTAATGTTGGGGGTAAATAATTCCTGCTGTCATTCTGAGCGCAGCGAAGAATCTGTGTTGACTCAGCGTATATTAACTTCAATCATCTGTTGAGCCTGGGGGAAGTCACAGGATCCACTGTCCTTGGTTAAGAGATTCTTCGCTGCGCTCAGAATGACAATTAAATAATCTTCAAATTTCTCGTTTTATTACTTAGTCGCGTCATTTCCACTGGAGCGAAGCGAAATGGAGAAATCTATCCATAAGAAATCCTGTTTGATAGATTTCTCCACTGCGGTCGAAATGACGAATTTATCTAAGGATGCATCTGCTCCACCTTCAAACTTCTCGTTTTATTCTGAAACCTTAAAAATAACAGGATAGAAGCCGTTAACAAACCCAGGGTTAGCCCATACCAGATGCCATTAACGCCTAAGTTAAAATGAAATCCTAATACATAACCAATTGGAATACCAACTACCCAATAGGCTAAAAAGGTAATAAAAGTGGGAATATTAACATCACCAATACCACGTAAAACACCTAGGCCAACCACCTGTGTGCCATCAAAGAGCTGAAAAAAGCCAGCGATAATCAATAATTGGGCTGCAATGGGAATAACAGCCGCATCTTCCGTATAAATGAAAGGCATGATGTTATTGGCCAAAACAAAAATTACTGCCGTAATAGACATAAACAACAAAATAACATGGTAGCTGGCTATGGCAGATTTACGTAAATCGTCGAAATTTTTCTTACCAAAGTTATTTCCCGTTTTAATAGTAGCTGCCGAGGCTATGCCACTGGCAATCATATAGGTCATTGCCGCTAAACTAATCGCGATTTGATGCGCAGCTTGCTCTACTGCTCCAATTGTACCGATAAGTACTGCAGCGCCGCTAAAAGCACTGATTTCGAATGAATATTGCATGGCAACTGGCATCCCGATTTTAGCAATCTTAATCGCCCTTATTTTATCAAAAAACGTGGCTTTAAAACTGATCAGGTATTTTTTGAAATGCTGAGAACGCAATACATAAAAACACATTACTGTAGCCATTAAAATCCTGTCGATTAAAGTACTTAAACCCACACCACTAACACCCATCGATTTAATACCGAACATGCCTTTTACGAAAATGATTCCTAAAATGATGTTGATGGCATTTCCCCAGATGGAAACAAACATGGCCTGTTTGGTAAATCCTAAACCTTCTGCAAACTGTTTAAAAGTCTGGAAAATCAATAAAGGTATAATTGAAACAGATAAAAGATTCAGATAAGGTTTTGCATAACAGACTACTTCGGGTGTTTGCTCAAGGTGGTCGATCACAAACAAAATCCCCAATTGAACCAGTACATATAAAAATATCCCCACGCAGATATTAATAATTAAACTGTTTGATAAAAGCTTTCCGCATTCATCATAATTCTGACGACCGTTTTCCTGTGCGATAAGCGGCGTTAAACCATAGGAGATACCTAAGCCAATTACGAGGATAAGCATAAATATACTGTTCACTAACGAAACAGCAGCCAATTGAATGGTATCCGTAAAATGGCCTACTATAATACTGTCGGCCATGTGTACCAAAGTATGGCCAACCTGAGAGCCTACAATTGGCAGTGCCAGATGAAGATTTTCTTTGTAATATGGCTTATATTTGGTGTAAATTTTAGAAAACATAGGATTACAAAGGTCGCGTTTTTAAAACTCAAAAAGTAGCTGTGTAGAAAAGTTAATGTTCGGTTTTAAAAAGGTGATCGTCATGCTGACCTGTAACGAAGTGGAAAGCTACGAAGTAAATTTATTTTACAAGTAGCTTTAGTGTTTTCAATTGCCTTGTAGCTACTACGTGGTCAGCATCTTTCTTGTTAGTTTTTACATAATTAAAACCCGGGTAAAATAGATCCTGAAACAAGTTCAGGTGACGACCATCGAGAAAAAGCACCTTATCTCACCACCGTAAAATATTCTTCTTTTTCTGAAGTATGTGATTTAATTACATTGGTTAAAATTAAATTAACCAAAACTTTTTGTGCCTTACGGTAAGAACTGCGCAACAGTTTACTAAACTCTTTCAGCGTAATCTTTTCGTTCTCTTCCAGGTATTCGAGCAGCTTTTTTTCATTTTCAGAATAGGAGATGAGTACACCATTGTTTTTATATTCCTGTTTCAACACTTCAAGAATAATGCGACTGGCGAGAACGCTTTTATCATCTATACGGATATAAGCCCACCATTTTTTTTGATCATCGAGTGCGTAATGTGGCTTAGTGTCACTTTCAGGAATATTAACTACCAATACCAATTTATCATCAACATAAATTTCTTCGAAGTAAGGCTCAACTGCCGGTTTGCAAAACTGATGTGCTGCAGTTAAAATCATGTATTTCTCTTCTTCTTCTGATTTTACCCCTTTAATAGATCCATCATCAGCAACACCAATTAATAGTTTACCACCTTTGTTATTGGCAAAAGCAACCAGGCTCTTGGCAATTTTCTCGGTATTGGTAATGGTTTTCTTGAAATCGAGCATAACGCCTTCGCCCTGCAAAATTAAACTCTTAATACTCGGCATAATCTAAAAAATTAGTAAGCAACTCTAGGGGTTTCGCCCTGATGCAGGTTTCGGATATACACTTCATTCATCACGGTAGCGCACAGCTCGCCATCTTTATTGGTAATTTCCATCGGGTAGGCCTTTACAAACTTTCCAACGGTTTTTAGTGCGTGCTCTGCTTCGTTCAACATCTCATCAGTTACGGTTATGGTAAAGTATAATGTAGAACGACCAGGTTTTAAATATTGTATAGAAGCACTTTTTAGCCAAACACGAACTTTAAAGCCCCGGCGCTGCATTAACTGATCGAACAATAAGGCATAAAACGGATCTGTAGCAGCATAAATAGTACCACCAAAAATAGAACCGTTATAATTTTTATTCAAAAAACTCTTGCTCAGCTTAACCGTACAACTTCTAAATTCATTTTCAAATTTCTGAACCCAAATGCGTTGAAAAAATAGGGGTGGGTAAAAACGCATTACCCATTTCAGGGTGTTTTGAGAAATAATCATATTCACTAATATCAGAAAGTTTTATCACCTTTTAAAGTTTTGAAGATCTTGTTTTAGTAATATTTCGGTAATTTAGAATTATGCATGTTTATGATACCATTACCGATGCTTTAACAGATTTAGATAGTTGTGGTTATAATTTAGATTTCAATTTAACGGCAGAAAGTTTAGCATAAATTAAAGATCCACTATGAATAATACATTTATTTTGTTTCACAATATATTAATAATCAATGCGATGGGTAAAAAATAAACAATATGAAATAAAAAAAAATAAAACCAAATGATTATAAGGTTGTTAGGTTGATAGATAACAATAAAAACTATGAAAAAAATAATCTTAAGTCTTGCTTTTGCGGGTTCTCTTATGATAGCCACATCAGCATGCAATTCGTCTAAAAATATGGCTGGTTCTTCAGACAGTACTGCGACGGATTCTACAAAAATGATGGATACGACTAAAAAGATGCCAGACACAACCTCTAAAAAAATGCCTGACACGACTAAAATGCCACCTGATACAACGAAAAAAAATCCTCCAATGTAGGGATCTAAAAGCCACTCTAAAACAAGAGTGGCTTTTATTTTAAAAATCTATTTTAAATATTTGTGTTATTGCGTACTTTCAGCATTTAAACCAAATAATTAAATGGATCTTCAAGCAAAAGCAAACAACCGCAATGTAATTTTCTTAGTTATTGTAGCTGCTCTGGGTTACTTCGTAGATATTTACGATCTTGTTTTATTCTCTGTTGTTCGTGTTCAAAGTTTAACTGAAATTGGTGTTTCGCAGGCCGATATGCAATCTGATGGCTTCCTGATCATTAATTCTCAAATGTTCGGTCTACTTTTAGGCGGAATTTTATGGGGAATACTGGGCGATAAACTTGGAAGGATCAAAGTTCTTTTTGGTTCAATCCTTTTATATTCACTGGCCAATATTGCCAATGGTTTTGTTACATCGGTTAACAGTTACGCCATCATCAGGTTTATTGCGGGTATAGGTTTAGCTGGCGAGCTTGGTGCAGGGATTACTTTGGTTGCTGAAACCATGGATAAAGAAAAACGCGGTTATGGAACTATGATTGTTGGTGCTGTAGGTTTATTGGGTGCAGCCGTTGCAGCAACTGTAGCAGCCGAATTTACCTGGCAAACCTCGTACTTTGTAGGTGGTGGAATGGGCTTGGTACTGCTTTTATTGCGTGTTGGCACTTTCGAATCGGGCATGTTTAAACACGCCGCTAACCAAACAGAAGTATCAAAAGGAAATATCTTAATGCTGTTTAACAACTGGAAACGTTTTTCGAAATACCTCTATTGTATCTTAATCGGTATTCCGTTATGGTTTGTAGTGGGGATCCTGGTTACCTTAGCGCCAGAATTTGGCAAAGCTTTAGGTGCGACAGAACCACTAAAAGCTGGTACCGGCATTATGTTTACCTATTTTGGAATTGCAATAGGCGATGTGGTTACAGGTTTACTCTCTCAGGTATTAAAGTCGAGAAAAAAAACAGTTTTTATTTTCCACTTGCTTTCTGTGGCGAGTGTAGTTGTTTATTTAACCAGTTTCGGCTTGACGGGTAGCAATTTCATCTGGATCTGTCTATTTATGGGCTTCTCTGTAGGTTATTGGGCCACATTTGTAACCATTGCATCAGAACAATTCGGCACAAACATTAGGGCTACGGTAACTACAACTGCACCTAATTTTGTTAGGGGCGCATTAATTCCTATTACATTCTTGTTCGAATTTTTAACCCATAAATACGGATTAATTACTGCCGGATATTTAGTAATGGGAATCTTAACCCTGATTGCGATGTTTGGTTTGAGCCAATTAAAAGAAAGTTTCAACAAAGATTTGGATTATTTAGAAGAATAATAATCTCCAGACTTTTGACTAAAAACAATGTCAATAAAATGTACTATCTAAACATAAATCAATATAGCTGCTTGAATAGCTTTAAATTTGTATGGAAATAGAAAAAATCATCATGTTTAAAGAAGAAGTAGCAGAACGGTATAAGCAAATACAGGATGAAATTTGCAGGGGATTGGAGATTGCCGATGGCAAAGGAAAATTTGAAGAAGAACGCTGGGAGCGAAACGGTGGGGGAGGCGGACGTACCCGGATTATGCAAAATGGCGCAATTATCGAAAAAGGTGGCGTAAATTTCTCTGCGGTACACGGTAAATTGCCCGAAGCCGTAAAAAAAGCCTTTAATGTAACCGAAGATGATTTTTTTGCCACAGGCGTTTCAATTGTGATTCACCCAAATCATCCGCTGGTTCCGATTATCCATATGAATATCCGTTACTTTGAACTCAATGAAGAAACTCGATGGTTTGGCGGTGGTATCGATTTAACACCACATTACGTGTTCGAAAACGATGCGCGTTTTTTTCATCATAAACTTAAACAGGCTTGCGACGATTTCAGCGCTGAATTTTATCCAAAATTTAAAACTCACGCCGATGATTATTTCTTTATTAAACACCGTGAAGAAACACGTGGTATTGGTGGCATTTTTTACGATAGATTGAAACCTGAAAACACCAATTTATCATGGGAGCAGATTTTAGATTTTTCTATTAATATCGGCGAAACATTTTTGCCAATTTATACTGAACTGATTGATCGTAACCGAGATAAAGAATATACCGAAGCACAGAAACAATGGCAATATCAGCGCCGTAGTCGTTATGTAGAGTTTAATTTAGTTTACGACTCTGGAACAAAATTCGGCTTAGAAACCAATGGACGGATAGAATCTATTCTAATGAGTTTGCCACCACAGGCTAACTGGGGTTATAATGTTCAGCCGGAAATTAATTCTGATGAATACAACACCCAGCAGCTACTAAAAAAAGGAATTAACTGGATCTAAATGACCGAATTAAAAGAATTTGAGCGTCTGCTACTTAAAACGATAATAAAAGATAATCCAGAAAAATTCGGCTATTTATTTGAGCACTTAGATTTTATAAGGATCGAAACGACTAAAATAACCGGTACAGGGCTGTACATAAATTTTGTCTATCTAAAGGAATTTCAAGAAGAAGAATTTGAAAACGGTTTACTCGGCGCCGAAGCAAAACTAACTGCTCCGAACCTGAAAAATGAATTAACTTATTGCCTGGATGTTACGAACTGTAAAATAGATTCTCTAGAAATTTTAACCAATGAAAAAGAAAATTGGGACGGTGATCTAGAAAATTGTAGTTTGAATTAATTTCGGGGTTAATTTTCGCCAAGTATTTTTTTGCCAACCAAAAAATAAATTAAAGACCCAAAAAGAGGCAAGAACAATACCACATTGGTCCACATCCATTTTTGTCGTCTTTTATTGTATGGAAATTTCGAAATGTCTAAAATAACGTAAATGTTTACCAACATGATAAGTATTACGACAATAGCGAGAATTATTAAATAAGCGTTCATACGTAAATATAGTCATTTTAAAACAATGTTAAAGATGGCGCCACCTCATGAAAGCCAGCTTTTAGTTTGCCAAGCCTGAAATCGTTTACTAGGTTATGAGCCAGGCGTGTGGGTTCGGGGATACGATAATTTCCAACAGATTTTTTAATAGTATTTAGACTTTCTTCTTGCGTAATTAAATGTCCGGCAGAAACATAAACAGGTGCACAATTGATCTTTGTTTTCAATGCAAAACCAAGCATTTCACCCGCATTGTTTTTAATTTCTGCAGTACTAAATCTGACATTTTGAGGCTGATGATTTTGTCCATATAAAAGACTTTTGGCACAGCCAATTGTGGCTTGGTTCGCGAGAACTCCAAAATGCGAAGCAACGCCCATACGGCGTGGATGCAAAATTCCGTTTCCATCAAGCACTACAACATCAGGTTTATTGGGTATCAATTCCCAAACTTTCAATAATGCCGGAACTTCTTTAAATCCTAAAAATCCTGCTTTATAAGGAAAACTGGTTTCGTAAGTTTCTAATGCAAATGATTTTAAAACCATTCCTGGGTAAGTTAAGATCACAATTCCTGCGTACATGGTTGTACTGTTTTTATTAAATGAAATATCTGCGCCGGCAATGGTTTCAATTTTGGTAAGTGACTGAAAATTTAACTGTTTGACCAATTCAATTTGGTAAGCAGTAGCATCTTCGAAGTTATAATGATCATACATGATTATTAGTACAAATGCTTAATGATTATTGTTTTATTATATGATTACATTGTGTGTTATTAATTAATCGTTATCATTGATATTATGATTGCGCTCCATTCGGTTTATAAATCATTTTTATATTATGTCTTATAATTAATAGTAAGATAACTAGCAAGTGTCTCTAGTACGAGACGAAGAATAACCAAAAGTACTCATTAATGAGACTTTTCCAAATTGTTTGTTTTTTCATGACAAATAAATGACAATTAAATATTAGGCCAAAAAAAAACCTGCTCTAAGGCAGGTTTTAAGTACATATTATAATGCTTTTAGTATAAGTGGCTTTTGACGTTCTCCATCAGTTTCAAATATTAGTTGAGGCTCTCCAACTTTTTTATTTGTTCCCGTCTCTTGTTCGATGAATATTTTTAAACCCTTTACTTCAACATTAGATGGAAGTATTGCAGTATAAGCCATCGAAGTTATACCCATGTTGTGATGAGAACCTAAATAATTCAATTTATAATCAATTTGGCGTTTACCATCTCTAAACGTAAGGTAAAAGGTATCACCATAATTAACATAAATCACAGCAGGCTTATTATTAACCTGTTGAACGCTAACAAGGACGTGGTTAAAATCCTGTGCTTTTAAAATAAAGACCGCTAATATAAGCGAGAGAGTAAAAAAGATCTTTTTCATAATGTGTATTTTTTCTGTGAAAATAATAAAATTCCTGAAACATAGGGGTAGGGGCTAAAAATTTGAGTGTCAAATATTTGAACCCTCCCCCATCAATGAGCAAAAAAGCCCCCACACAAAAATGGCTTGTCGGCTACGCCCGACATAAAAAAAGCATTTACGATTTAAATTTCCTAATTAAAAGTTTGATGATACTTTCCAAAATAAAAGAAATACATATCAAAATCTAAAGGAGGCGGTACTACAGCAATGTCAGGGCTATGCCTAGGTATCCCCAGTTCCTTTAACTTCTTTTCGTAACGGTAGTAGGTCGCTTTAGGTATAATGCCCTTTAAATCGCTTATATCGGTATACTGGCTTAACGTGGCCAAAAGTAACATTTGACCTATACGGCTATCCTTTTCTTTAACTTCAAAAAACTGCTTTTTGACCTTGTTATCCTCGTGCTGTTGCATAATTTTATCATGTATCTCCTTAATTCCCATTTTAACGCCTAACTGATAGCGCTGAACACGTTTCCAAAAGAAAGCGTGTAACTCAACAAACAATTCCTTATTAAAGCACAGATTAAAGCATTCAAGCAAATCAATTGGCCTCGAATAAAGATTTTCCCATGGGCTATTTAAGTGGAAACTAAAAGACTTATTTTCAATAGTCTTATGAATAAACAATTCGGCCTTTTGCGTAGAATTGATATAAACAGGGTTTTTAGTAGCACTAACAAAGGCATTAGAGCGCTTGTTTTTAAGTTTGGAAATAGAACCAAAATGATGATTAAAAACGGTGTTCTCATCGTTTTTAACCTTTTGTTTGAAAATGTAGTTTAACAAACCCTTACGACAGGTTATCTCATATCTCAAAATACGATCAGCCTTATCGGCCATGTCATGTACATCTATCTGTTTAGGGTTATTCTTAAGAAGCTTATTCATATCGTTTTTTCTAAACTCAGTACCCTTATGGTAAATCTTAAACATGTAATTATCAGTAAGGTATTGAACCGTAGTAGTACCATAAGATTGAAAACGGTTGGTATCAGTACGAGCATGCTGAACATTTAAAGTGCGCTGTTCATCCAGATAACGTAACGCATCCGCTTTAGATAGAAAAAATTGGTTATAACATAAATCTATGCGATTTACCTCTACATCCAACCAATCAGGAGGATAGGCAAAATAATGATTAAAAAACCGATCTAGCGTAGCGGTAAATTTATCAAAGCAATGTGAAGGAGTTAAATTGTTCTGATCAACAAATTGTAAAACGTTTGTAGAATGCTCAAACTTAGGAATACTAAAATTGAGCTCTATAAAATCTCTCGCTTGATTTGGAGAAATTGATACACTATAGTGAGAACTGGGAATATGAATATTAGCCCGCAAACTAACATCGAGAACCCTACCAGTATCGCCAAACAGTACACTAGTCTTACTAGTATTCTCAAGCCCTTCGTGAATAAATTTTTTAACATAATTATCTTGATCCATTAAATTGTTTTGAACGTCTTTTACAATGTGTTTATATTTTTCGTATCCGTGGATACGAAGTATAATCGTATCTATCATAGGATTATATTAATTAGTTTGGGGTGGAGCATTACAGTGTCTTGGACATTTTAGGATCGGAACCGCTCAAGGTCTTGGACGTAACGTGTTCAAGATCTTGAGAAGCAAAAACATTTAGCTTTCTGATCCGCGGGGGGTCTTGGACGTAATGTAATAATTTCTAAAGTCCAAAAAGGATTTTTTTATCCATTATGTGCTTATACATAGTTTCATTATAAGTCTGAATATAAGATAACCACTCGGTTACATTGCATCCATTATAATAACGTTCACCATCTTTACAAATCCAAATCGCACCGTTATTATGAGCGAAACCGATTTGGATTAAATGATGCTGTTCGCGTTTACGCTTACAGCATTTACATATTTTTCTAAGTGCCATAATATTTAAATTAAGTAGAGCAAGCCCAGGTCTTGGACGTAATTAGACAAAAGAAAGGGGAGAAGAATCCCCCCCTTTAAGAATTGTATTTAAATAAAAAGTAACCGGCTAATAGTAATCCCACTATTGGAAAGGCGGCTTTTTTATGGTTTCAATTGCACCCCCTGGCAATTGCTTATTAGCCCAGGTGCGGAACTCACCTTTTGTAAGAAAACCATCCTTATTTAAGTCGATGTATTTATTACCCTCATAACCTCCGCCCTTATAAGCAGAGGAATTACCTTTAAGGGGTGTAGATTCGGTCTTTCCAACCCAATAAGGGTGAAATACTAACAGATAAGTTTCAAACCAATCTTTAGGCTTTCCAGCCGAAAGAACCTGATTTTTAAAATACTTCTCTACATAAACCAATTGTTGAACATTGGTCATCGACCTCAAAGCGGTTGTTGTAGTTCCTACACCAATCGCACTAGATGGAACAAATTGAATTAAACCAGTCGCACCATAAGCAGAATTAACAGCCTTATGATTGAATTGGCACTCTATCCACATAACATTAGCTATCCAAAGAACTGGAATACCCAAACGTTTAGCCATAGCATCTAAAGCGTTAAAAAACGCAGTAGGATTGCCACCGTGCTTTTGCACGGCAGCAATATATTTTGAGTTAATTTCCATAATTAGACATCTAAAATAGTAGAAGTAGTAAACTGATTGTCGACAGGGGTAAAGGTTAATTCATACTTGCCAGAAACAAGTAAAGCAACATGATCGACACCAGAACCGTCACCATCCGTAATAACCTTAAATGGCTGATCTGCGAAATATTTAACCTCTCTAGTATAACCCGCATACATTTGAGATGCAGGATTAAGAGGGGTAGTAAATACGACAGAACTATTGTCACTATGAATTACAGTAGTAACAACACCACTAGAACTATTTAAAATACGGTGACCAGTACGTAAGGAGTAATCAATATTAACCAACGATTCAACCTCAAGATTATTCTGATAAATGCCTGTATTCATAACAGCACCAGAACCTTGCCAACCTGTAACAGGCTCACCATCCTGATAAATTTGTTCCAAGAGAACACCATTAATATCAAATGGCAATAAAGGAACATTGTAAGGAGCGCCAGTAAAATGTACAACCCTAGTTTCACCTATTGCAAGCGTAAAAGGAACATATTTTACTGATACAGTCCCAACATTAACAATTGTAAGCTTACCAGTCAGCGATACAACAACAGGAACAACAACAGGAGCAGAAACAACACCAGTAGAATCAGTAACAACTAATTCAAGAACATAATTGCCGTTAGCACTAGGAACGTACTGCGTATTAGGGGAATTAGGATTGGTAAAAAATCCAGTTCCACTAGTATCGCTCCACTGATAAGTATAACCTGCATTTGTTAAATCCTGTGCAGTCAATCCAATATTACCAGACAAATTAGGATTATTAACAACCAATGGAGGTGGAAATAAAAAGCCAGGTAAATTATTGACTAAAAAACCTATAAAAGAAAGTGTAACACCATGTTGTGGCTGTTGATCTTCTTCCAATTTATGTAAATGCAAAGATGTTGCAAATCCATAATGTTCAGTAGTTTCAGTACCCCAAGCTAAAATGTCATCGCCACTTACAATTATCATAGTACGTGCAACAACATCATCAGCATACTTTAAAAACGCCTGACTGCGTTTCTTACCGTTATTGTTATCAGCACGGTCTTGGCTATTGTGGTTTAAAATCCATTTACCAAAATACAAGCCATTAAGACTTAAATCATTAACAGCGTTTTCATTAATGCCAATTTCCCAAGATTTGGTAATAGGTATCAATGTTTGACTAGGGCAGTATAAAACTGCCATTTTATAAAGATCGGGCCTCTTAGCCCAATCAAGCGTTTGACCGTCAACGGTTCCTTCACCTTGACGCCTTTGATGACTAATACTCATATTTTACCAATTGTTGTTGATGTGAAAAAGGAATCGATCTGTTTTTTTCGAACCAATTATCATCAGAGTGAGAAAATTTTTGCAATCCTAAAAGACCGAACATCATACCGATGCGGTTCTTTGGCTTTTTGGTTTTTGCTGCCATTAGTTAACGTCAATTTTAAAACCTATAAAAGTCAAATAGGTATCGTAAAGGGTAGAAGTAGAAGTAATTTCCAACCTATCGAATAACTCAATCCTTTCAGTCTGTTCATTCAGATAATTCTGAATCTCTATGATCCTGTTAAGATGACGTGTATAAGGCGTAGGGTTTAATAAAGAATTAATTAGCATGGTAATATTATCAGCAGCAAACGCATTACCGTTGGGATTAACATCCAACTGTAAACGACCGAAAAAAATCGAGTTTTCAATTTGTAAAACCGACTCTAAACCCTCTGAATGATTATTACTACCAATAGTATAACTGGCAGGTGTAACAGCCTTAACCTGATAAACAGGCATATTAACCTGAATATAATTAAGAACCCAGTCTAATGACAAAATATCTTTGCTCGCTTGAGCATTGATATCCTTTAAAGCAGTTATAGCCATTATTTAACCCAGTTAAGAAGTGTACGGATAGAATACTTTACGTCAGATGTACCAAGATTTTTGTTAAACTGACTGTCTGTCAATCGCCAACGAAGCATTGCAGATAGATTACCAGTAAAATTGTAGAAAGGAACTATAGTAACAGTCCGTTGACCATAAGCAAGGTAAATCGCTTTCATCTGATTAGGACCACTAATGTTTTTGAACGCACCATAAAGCGCATTATCATCAATACCAAAACCGTTAACGGCATTGTAAATATTATCAGCAATTTGGCGAGTACCCAAGGTCATTTGTGTTTGTACAGCAACGTCCTTTTCAAGAACCTTTTTTATTTCATCCTGATTAATCTGTACATCCTCATCACCACCAAGGCCAAGCATCGATTTTATTTTTCTCCACGCATTGGAAAAAATGTTGCCTACTTTGACTACAAGTAAGACAACTACAGCTAAAACAGCGTAAAGAACAACGTTTGGAACGCTGAACCCGAAAACACTTGTTTTTGCTTTTGGATTTGTGATATTCATAAATTTTTGTTTAAAAAAAAGGGTAGTCAAAATTTGCTACCCTTTTAAGATTAATAATTATTTGCGAGACTGTGGGGGAAACCCAAAGCCATTTTGTGATTGTGGAGGATAACCGTAACCCTGCCCAAACGGTTGCCAGTTTGGAGGCTGTTGGTAATACTGTTGCTGAAAATTAGGCTGCTCGGCCATTTCATCATCTAAAGACTTATCTTCCTTTTTTTCAGTAATCTTCTTAGCTATCCAACGACTAGCAACGATAAAGAGAACCATAATAACCAAACGCGTCATTGGTTTTTCAAGAAAACTAACAACTTTTTCCATAACAGTTTTGCTTTCAAGTTCATCATGCAACTGTTCGAACTCAATAACCTTTTTTTCATACTCAGGGCTATGAACATCAAGTTCGTCTAATTCTTTACTGATCTTATCGGCTTTCTGCTCGATAGTTTTGTTTTTGTTTTCTTTTGTTTCCATTTCACTTAAGATTTTTTGGTAATTATTGCCCAGTGCTAATTTTAGTTCTCCCATTGAATCGGATGCAACTGGGGCATACCGTTGGAATAAGTTAATTGCAAATTCTGTGATTCTCACTTGTTTGGTTTATTAGAATTTTTAACGATTTACTTTTTTTGCGTTGCCAACATAACAACTACGACAGCGGCTATACCACCACCGATAAGCCACATCATTTTATCGTCAACGCCAACTTTTGTTTGCTCAGTAGCACGGCCACCGAGATAAGAAATTTTGTCCCCAATCATTTTTAAGAGGCCGCTATCTTCAACTGACTTCTTTTCAGCAGATATCTTGATCTCATCAAGTTGTCTCTGCATCGTATAAGTCTGTGAATTAGGGTCATATGTAGCGGGATCACCTGCGAAAGTCGTTTTGTATTCTGTGAAAGCCTTGCTTTCAGTTTTCGCAAGCGGATTAATAGCCGCTAAATTTCCTGCCTCCAATGCTTGGGTACGCTTTCCTCCAATAATGCCGCCAGTTGCAGAACTGGCAACTTTTGCGATAAGGTTGCCGAAAAACGTGCCACCTTTCTTTTTAGAAAATAATCCCATGTTTGAAAAATTAAGGGGCGAAAAACGCCCCATTGATTAAGAGGTTTTTAAATTCAAAGGAACCTTTGCATCATCCTTTATTGCATGTTTTTCTTTTAGGTTTCTCGCCTTAGCTAAAATCCTATCAGAAGTAACATAGGTAGTGTAACACACATAGTTCTTAGTATTAAGAACATTGGCAGGTTGCATTGTGAATTTAACCTTTGCTTTATCAATCTCGTCACGATCGTGAATCATACGAGAATGAGGGTAATAAAGAGGGTTAGCTGTAATGGCTAAAGAATCAAGATACTTCTCAGAGGCATTGTAAGCGAAGTTGTCAAAATGCTTTAACATTAATTCCTGTTCGTTTTTAGTCCAATCTAATCGATCAGAAGAAAGCGAACAGCTTGTAAAAATAGTTTTAACAGGATTGGTCTCAAAAGACATTAAGGCCAAACGTAAGCAGTTATCACCGATCTGAACGGTATCCTCACCTGATGATGCTTGGATTGAAAACTGTCTGAACTGAGGCACACCAACCTCAACTCCAATACTCTGATTGGTTTCCAGTTGGATCATTGAATCACTAACATCAACCTGAGCGCCAAAAGTGGTTTTGGTAGGGGTAATGGTAATCAATAATTCATCATTACCAGCCACATTAATATGACCACCGAACCAAATAAACACAGAACGGGCACACTCATGTTTAACATCAGCAGCAGGCTGAACACTTGTAATACCTCTGCGCCATAAAGCGCCATTCTTTACTAAAGTGTTATAAGCGGCAAGCAAACCAAGGTTTGTATTTAAGATGTTTACATCTCCCTCATCACGCTTCAGTTCAACTGAAATGTTAATGGCAGATGGATCAAAATCAGCATCGTCACCGTAACCAGTATCGTCAATGGTGATATTTGGATCAGCAGCCTTTAAAAAGGCAACAATGTTAATACCGTTAATAGTCTCGTTCTGCACCTTGTGCGTACGAGTTTCTCTAAGTTTAATAATCATTTAAATGATGTGGGTTATTTCTTTGCTAATAAGGCACTTATCTTATCCTTAAATAAGAATCCTGCTACAGCAAGGGCACCAACGATTAAAAGGGTTTTGTTTTTCTTTGAACGTGGTCTAAAAGACCTCGCTCTACGATACACTACACGTGCACGGTTACGATAGCCACCAAAGCGGCTTCTCATGCTTCTACGAGCCATAAAGAACGGATTTTAAAGGTTTGAAAAATAAATAGTTAAGATTGTTTAGTTATAGTTTAAAAGCACATATAACGAGGTGCAGTAGGAGGGGAACGCGAGTCTCATTAATGAGACTAATTGCGGTATGTTATAGGCTTACCGCAAGCCACAAAATAAACGACCAAAAGGCAATCCCAAGAAAGAAATACAAAAAGAAAAATCTATCCATAAATCGTTAATGATAACATAACCTCCAAAAACAAAAAGCGATAATGATCAACAAAGAGACACCAATAATAAATTCTAAAATGAGGTCATTTTTATTCATCACACAAGTTTTAAATTTTTGTAATTAAGCTTTTTTGGTATAGGGTGTACCTGTCGGTACTGACTAAGCAACTTTAAACCTTTATCGGCATTATCAAAAGCTTTATAAAGCTGCCAATAGATTTTTGATAAAGTTGGATTAAAAGTTTCGCCGTTAAATTTCTCCAAATAATAATCGGCTTTTTGTCGACTTGTATAGGCCATAACTAAGATTGTTTTAAGAAATCATTTAAAATAGATTTAGACCTTTCGTCAAGATTGTTATAGGTGGTCAACTGGGCGCTATCATTATCGCTCAAAATATACCAATCAAGGTTATTTTTGTAGAGAACAATAAAACCCGAATACCTGCCTTTACGATCTTTCTGAAAGAGTAGAGACCAAATTCTAGCGAACAAATTCATTCGCCTAGAAAGTTGTTTGTCAGATTTCGTCACGACTTAGATAAAATGGTTAACAAATCGTTAAATTTTCCCTGTAATCTTAAATTTCTCTGTAATTGAGAAATAGACCGACAACGGTCGGCTTCGTGCGTTAAGCAAAGCAATCGCATGCTATAACGGTTAATTAAAACTGCTTTCATGTTTAAGATTTTTTGAAATAATTATAAATTTCTAATGATGAACCGATAAAGCCGATGACTGCAAGGGCTAAACGGAGTTGCTTACTATCCATCAATGTAAAAGGCTGTTTGCTTTCCAGAACGAGCAAAGCCGATTTTCTTCTTAAGTTCTCCAACACGATGCTCTAAAGCATCCATTTTGCAAAAATCTAAAGTTGAAAATTCGTCTACGATACGTTTTCGGGTTGTAGCTAGTAAATCCTGATAATGTTGAATGTAAACCTGTTGGGTTACAAACTGTCCCATAACATTAAGTTTGGGGCGCAAGTGGTGCGCTTGGTGTTTGTGGTTTGTCGTTCTTTGCTGAAATCCATTTAAAGAATTTCGAAACGCCGTAAATCAAAGTTTGAACGAGAACGGCAGATGCGAGAGCAATAAACTCGCCTTTAGATTTCGGTAGTTCTGGAACCTGATCAGAAACAACCTGAGCGGTTGTTACAAAGCCAAGACCAACACTAGCGATGTGCTGAGGTAAATTCATAAAAGTAATTTGGTAAATAATACTAAATAGTTAAATCGTTTCAACTTTCACGAAACGACAACAAAGTGATCTAATGGTTTACACCCAAAAGAAAAATGGCCAGAATTCAAAGAACAATTACATATTCTTCGTTTCTAGCCTTATTTACCTGTCCTATAATTAATATTATGTTAAGTTAGTTTTTCTAACACGATCCTATTCTCACAAATTACTCAATAAAATTATAGTTCTTGAAGTTTACGGTTAAGCTCTTGTACTTTGTTCGTTACTCCCTTTTTAGTGTAGATATCGATCAGCAACTGTACAGTTTTTTTATCGTTCGGGTTAATTTCATTTGCGCGCTGCAAAGCAAATTGTGCACGATTGATCAGGCCTTTATATTTTTCAGTTTTATCAGCATCATTTCTGCTCAGGGTTTCGTTGGCCGTATTAATGTAAGCCAAACTCAATTGGTACAATGCATCAAAATAATTTTGATCTGTAGACAAAGCTTTATCATAAGCCAAAATTGCTGTAGCATTATTTCCGCCAACCTGTTGCAGGTAACCATAAAGAAAATAAAGCAACTTATTTCCTTTTTCAACTTTTAAATTATTTTCGATTAATCCCTGAGCTTTACTATAATTCTCGGTATCAAGTAATAGATTAATATAATCGTTTGTTAAAAAGCGATTGAACGGATTAAGTACAAGTCCATCCTCCAAAGTTTTAATAGCGGTTTCATTTTCTGATTTCACCACATACATCTGCGCCATTTTCTGAAAAACCGAAGGATTTCTGATTCCGTTTTCTTTTGCACGCTTAAAATAGGTTAAAGATTCATCGTAAGACTGAATATTTAATGCGCAAATTGCTGTATTTAACGCTAATGTGGTATCTGCAGGGAAATTATCACATACTTCTTTCAAATCAGCAAATGCTTCTTTAAAATCGTTATTAAAAAAAGCTTCATTACCTTTTTCCTGTTTTTTGATGAGGATATTATGATTAGAGGCTTTAATAAGGCCACCATTATCGTCATAACGATCTAAAGATTTGGCTTTGGCTACAGCTTCAACAGCTGAATCATAAAATTTATTCGCATTATTGGGATCAGTATCAATTAATGAGGCAAAAGAAGTAAGATAGGACTTAATAGACCAGGTTTCACTCCAGTTTTTAGTTTTGTTATCTTTCTCAGCTGATTCTATTGATTTTAAGCCTTCTGTAATAATCGATAACTGTTTTTTTTCATCTTCTTTATTGGCAATTGAAGCTTGTAGTTTACCAACAGCATTCCTGGCGATAAGAATTTGACTTTTTTGCGCTACAGCATTAAAAGAAACGAAAATTAAAGCGGTTAATGATATTTTAAGGCAATTCTGCATAATATAAATAATGTGGTAAAACCGTAATAAACGATAAAAATAAACATAAAAAAAAGAGCCCCGAAATTTCAGAGCTCTTTTTTTGGATTGATCAATAAATTATTGTTTAGGCAATGCGTCTAAACGTTTCTTGATATCTTCGTAATTTTTAGTATCATTTCTAAAAGCATAGATCGTTTTCAAGGTTTCTAATGCGCCTTGATTTTTGGCATCAACCTCAAGTGCTTTTTTGTAAAAAGGAAGAGATTTATCTAACAGCGCATTCATTTTACCTGTTACTTCGTTAAACTCTTTCACTTTTTTAGGATCGATTTTGTTTCTATCGGCCTGTAATTTTAAAGCCTGACTGAAATAGATGTTGCCCAATAAGACCTGATAGTTAGGGTTGTTAGGTTCTTTTGTAGCTAAAGCAACCAACATTTGCTCAGATTTGGCAGCATCACCCCTATCAATATAAATCTGGGTTTCAGTTTTAATCCAGTCGGTATTTTCAGGGAATTTAGCAGAAGCTTCTTTAATAACGGCCAAGGCAGCTGTTGTATCTTTTTGTTTTGCTAATGTGGTTGAGATAATCTCAGAATATAAATCTTTAGACTGTGGAGAATTCAAAGAGATTACTTTTTTGAATTGGCTAATCATGTTTGGATAATCCTCATTAAGTCTTGCCGCGATACCCGCATTCAGATACATAGCGGTATCGTTTGGATTGATTACTGTTGCTGCTACGAATTTTGCGTAAGCAGTTTTGTAATCTTTTTTATTGTAAGCAATTACACCACCATTTCTAACTGCGTTGCTAATATTGGTTTCAGCCAGATTAATATTATCTTTTTCACTCCCTTTTGTATCCAATTTCTTGGCTTCAACAACTGCATCCTGAGCAATTTTTAGGTTTGCATCGGCATTCGCTGTACTTGTTGAATCCAGAATAGCTGCCGAAGAAGCGAATAAAGCGCGGTACGACCATGCTTCAGGCATTACTTTAGATTTTTCATCAGCAATTGCTTTGTCGGTATGGGCCAAGCCTTTTGCTAACGCTTCAAGCTTTTTTGCTAACGGCGTTGATGCACTTGAAGAAGTTAGCTGGAATAAACCCCAGTCGTTTTTTGCCGCGGTTACTTCACTTTTCTGAGCAAATGCAGAGCTTACCGCACCTGCTAGAACTATACTTAGAAATACTCTTTTCATAATTTTTATTCTAATCTTATTTTTAGTTAATTTTCTTCTTCCGCTTCGTTATCCGATTCGCCTTCTTCTTCAGTATCATCAGCCTCAGGAGTAGTATCTGCTTCTACTTCTTCACCGTCTGTAACTACTACATCTGTTAAATCTACTGTTTCTTCTTCATCTTCTTCGTGATCAATTTTAGTAACCGACGCAATTTCGTCATCACCTTTTAATGAGATCAAACGAACCCCTTGTGTGGCACGGCCCATTACCCTTAATGCTGATACCGGAATTCTGATTACAATACCTGAACGGTTAATGATCATCAAATCTTCGCTATCTGTAACGTCTTTTATTGAAACTAATTGTCCCGTTTTTTCAGTAACATTAATTGTTTTTACCCCTTTACCACCACGGTTAGTTACACGGTAATCTTCAATATCGGTACGTTTACCATATCCTTTTTCTGATACTACTAACACCGTAACTTCAGGATTGTTTACAGCAATCATGCCAACAACTTCATCCTGATCGTGCGCAAGCCTAACACCGCGTACGCCGGTAGCTGTTCTACCCATCGGACGAACTGTACTTTCGTTGAAACGGATTGCTCTACCAGAACGCAATGCCATTACAATTTCGCTTTGTCCGTTAGTTAAACAAGCTTCCAATAATACATCACCATCATTAATATTGATCGCATTAATACCATTTACACGTGGACGTGAATAAGCTTCAAGAGAAGTTTTCTTAATGGTACCTTTTTTAGTACACATAATGATGAAATTGTTCTCTAAGTATTCCTGATCTTTCAGGTTTTTAACCTTAATGTAGGCTTTAATTTTTTCCTCTTTCGGGATATTGATAATATTCTGGATCGCTCTTCCTTTACTGGTTCGTGAACCTTCTGGAATTTCGTAAACCCTCAACCAGAAACACCTTCCGGCTTCGGTAAAGAACAGCATATAATTGTGGTTTGTGGCCACAAGCATGTGTTCAATAAAATCTTCATTTCGTGAGTTACTGCCTTTAGATCCTTTTCCGCCTCTCCCCTGTGCTCTAAATTCGGTTGCCGGCGTACGTTTTACGTAACCTTCGTGAGAGATGGTGATTACCACTTCTTCATCATCGATGAAATCTTCCATGCTCATATCTTCGGCTGAGTGAACGATAGTTGTTCTACGTTCATCACCAAATTTCTGACGGATTTCTGCTAACTCATCTTTGATGATCTGCATACGCAAACCTTCATCTGCTAAGATAGATTTTAAATGCTCGATGGTTTTCATTAACTCTGCATACTCTTCTTTGATCTTATCGCGCTCTAGTCCTGTTAAACGACGAAGCGTCATATCCAAAATCGCACGTGCCTGAAGATCGCTAAGTCCGAATTTTTCCATCAAGCCTAAACGGGCATCTTCAGGGGTTTCGGAAGCACGGATTAATTTAATTACTTCATCTAAATGATCTAAAGCAATTAAATAACCTTCTAAAATGTGTGCACGTTTTTCGGCTTCTGCCAATTCGTAACGGGTACGGCGAACAATTACATCATGGCGGTGATCCACAAAATGCACAATTAAATCTTTAAGATTTAACATTTGTGGACGGCCTTTTACCAATGCAATGTTATTTACACTGAAAGAAGTTTGTAATGCGGTATATTTATATAAGTTGTTTAAAACAATAGAAGCATTTGCATCACGTTTAATTTCGTAAACGATGCGGATACCATCTTTGTTCGATTCGTCTTTAATGTTCGAAATACCTTCAAGTTTTTTCTCGCCAACCAATTCAGCAGTACGCTCAATCATCTGTGCTTTATTAACCTGGTAAGGAATTTCGGTAACAATAATTACTTCGCGGTCTTTAATATTCTCGATTTCGGCTTTTGCACGCATTACAATACGGCCACGACCTGTTTCGAAAGCTTCTTTTACCCCCGTATAACCATAAATAATACCACCGGTAGGGAAATCCGGAGCTTTTACAAACTTCATCAATTCCTCGATCGTAATATCTCTATTGTCAATATAGCTTACCACACCGTCAATTACTTCGGTTAAGTTGTGAGGTGCCATATTGGTGGCCATACCTACCGCAATACCAGAAGATCCGTTAACCAATAGGTTAGGGATTTTTGCAGGTAAAACAGTTGGTTCTTGTAAGGTATCATCAAAGTTTAACTGAAAATCTACAGTATCTTTATTGATATCGGCAAGCATTTCTTCGGCTATTTTCGAAAAACGTGCCTCAGTATAACGCATTGCAGCCGGAGAGTCACCATCAATGTGACCAAAGTTTCCTTGTCCATCAACCATTGGATAACGTAAGCTCCAATCCTGAGCCATACGAACCATGGTGAAATATACAGATGCATCACCATGTGGGTGATACTTACCCAAAACCTCCCCTACAATACGGGCAGATTTTTTATGTGGTTTATTACTGGTTACACCAAGATCGAGCATACCATATAAAACACGGCGGTGTACCGGTTTCAATCCATCACGTACATCAGGCAAAGCCCTCGATACGATTACCGACATTGAGTAATCAATGTAGGCCGATTTCATCTGCTCCTCTATATTAATTTGAATGATTTTGTCGTTCTGCTGATTTTCTAAATCTTCTGCCATAAATTATTATTCTCGCTACTTAAAACGATATTAAAAAGGGTATTACTATAACCTTGCGAATTTAACAAAATTTAGCCGAATTAAGGCATTGTGGAAAAGTTTTGACCTTTGTTATAGGTTTTTTATTCCCGACGGGATTTTAATTTATTGAGGGCCAGTTTAACGAGTTTACAGCATTTACAAAAAAATGGGTTGTGAGTTTTTTTTGTAAATGTGAGGTTCCGTTTCAGTGGCGGTCTGCAGTCCTGCTATCGCTACAAGTCCTCATTCGTACCTCATTGTGGGCTATTCGCTATATCAGGTTTATAAACAAAGGACAGTATTTCATATTTGGATCTAAACCTCGCAGGTTTCAAAAACATACGAGGTTTGTAATTGAGTTTATAGAGAACTAAAATTTACAATCTTAACTAATTCTGATACTTTTGCGTTTCAAATTACATATAATGGCAAACGGAAAGAAATCTGCAATGAGTTTTATTATGGTTACCCTCCTGATCGATTTTACAGGTTTTGGGCTGATCATTCCGGTTTTACCAAAACTTATTCAGGATTTCACTGGCGGTGGCTTCGGTTTAGCTGCAGAATATGGCGGCTGGCTCACCCTTGCATATGCATCAGTACAATTTATATTTTCGCCAATTATCGGAGCAATGAGCGATCGGTACGGACGAAGACCGGTATTATTAAGCTCTTTGTTTGGTTTAGGTATCGATTACATCTTTTTAGCTTTCGCCCCTTCTATTGTTTGGTTATTTGTGGGAAGGATTATTGCAGGAATAACAGGTGCAAGTTTTACAACCGCACAGGCATATATCGCTGATGTTTCGCCTCCAGAAAAAAGAGCGCAAAACTTCGGCCTGGTTGGTGCGGCATTTGGTGTTGGATTTATCTTAGGTCCGGTTTTAGGTGGGGTTTTCAGCCATTTTGGTACCCGGGTTCCTTTTATGATTGCTGCAGGTTTATCTTTAATTAACTGGCTTTACGGTTATTTTATACTGCCAGAATCTTTACCTGTTGAAAAACGCAGGGCTTTTGACTGGAAAAGGGCAAATCCAATCGGTTCGTTGTTAAGTATTGGCAAATACCCTGCATTATTGGGTTTAATGGCTACCTTATTCTTATTATACTTTGCCAGTCACGCAGTTCAATCCAACTGGACATTTTATACCATGGAGAAATTTAAATGGGATGCTGCATGGGTAGGCTATTCATTAGGTTTTGTGGGTTTGGTTGTGGGCCTTGTTCAAGGCGGTTTAATAAGGGTGATCCTTCCCAAAATCGGAGAAAAGAAAGCGGTTTACTTTGGTCTCATTTTATACATCATAGGGTTCATAGCTTTTGCTTTTGCAAGTAAAGGCTGGATGATGTTTGCTTTTATGCTTCCTTATGGTTTAGCCGGAATCTGCGGACCGGCCATGCAGGGCTTGATTTCAAATCAGGTACCTTCGAATGCACAAGGCGAAATGCAGGGCGTTTTAACGGGTCTACAAAGTTTAGCTGCCATATTTGCACCTTGGGTAATGACACATATTTTTGCCTATTTTATAGAAGGAAAGGCTCCGGTTTATTTTCCAGGTGCACCCTTTATATTGAGCGCGGTGTTAACTTTAATCGGATTGTTTATCTGTTTAAGGAGCTTGAAGAAATACCATTAGTAAGCCTTAAGCGGGGTCATTGTTGACTAAAGTTCACGCAATAGAAAGACCTATCCGTTTGGATGAAAGACCCTGAAACAAGTTCAGGGTGACGTAACGCTGTAGCCCTTCTCTGCGAAATCTGCGGGAAATGTTCGACACTTACAACAACTCATTAGCCAAATTAGCCAACTCACTCCTCTCGCCTTTATGTAATGTAATATGGGCATACAGTGGGTGGTTTTTAGCGTTTTCGATCAAATAAGACAGGCCATTACTTTCAGAATCGAGATAAGGGGTGTCAATTTGATAAATATCGCCGGTAAAAACTATTTTGGTATGTTCGCCAGCCCTCGAAATTATCGTTTTCACTTCATGGGGTGTTAAATTCTGTGCCTCATCAATAATAAAGAAAATTTTGGTGAGGGTTCTCCCCCGGATAAAAGCCAATGGCGCAATCGCTATTTTTTCGGTTATAATCAGTTCATCAATCTTTTCCGACATTTTATCATCACCAATAAACTGCTCTTTAATAAATCGCAGATTATCCCAAATTGGCGCCATAAAAGGATCAGTTTTCGATTTTGCATCGCCTGGCAAGAAACCGATGTCTTTATTGCTCAGGGAAACGATCGGTCGCGTAACATAAATCTGCCTAAAGTTTTTACGCTGTTCTAAAGCGCTTGCCAAAGCCAATAGTGTTTTGCCTGTTCCGGCATTCCCTTGTATGCTCACCAGCTTAATTTCAGGATCTAAAAGCGCATGAATGGCAAATGCCTGTTCAATATTTTTAGGTTTGATTTTAAATATAGGATCAGTAGAAACTGCTGAAATTGTTTTTAAGCTATTGTTATAAAATACATTAGCTGTTTTTCTCTTATTCCTTAAAATATAAAAGTGATTGCCATTTTTAGGTGGCAGTTCTACCTCATTCGCATCAATAAAAGGTTGTTTTTTTATTTCATCTATAATTTCCACCGGAAAGTTGGCTATTTCGGTCTTTCCGGCGTAAAGCTCATCTACATTTTTAATTTTACCAGTTTCGTAATCTTCTGCATTTAAATCCAAAGCTTTTGCTTTTAACCTCAAGCAGATGTCTTTCGATACCAGTACTACTTTCTTATCGGGATATTCTTCTTTTAAACTTAATGCTGCATTTAAAATCTTATGGTCTGTTTTGCCTTTTCCATACACTTCTTCTGCATTTACAGTTAAAGGCTTTTCATTTAAAACTACCTTGAATTTTCCTGAATCAGGGCTTTTTAGCGAAATCCAATCGCTGATGAGTTTTTGTTTTGAAGTTTCATCAATAAGGCGGATAAAACTTCTGGCCTCAAAATTCCGGGTATCGTTACCGCTTTTAAAATTATCGAGCTCTTCTAAAACCTGAATGGGAATAGCTACATCATGCTCGTGGAAGTTATTTATCGCATCATGGTCGTACAAAATAACCGAGGTATCTAAAACGAATATCTTTTTTGACGGATTGGAGATTGATTTACCTTTTTTGGCCATTTGGTAAATTTAATATTTTAGGGATAATATGCAGAAAGATTCGCTATTCTTTTTTTGATCGAAAGATCAAAATTTAAGGCAAAATAAAAACGGGGTTCTTCTTCTTTCGATTCAGTTCCCCGTTTTAACTTTAAAAACAACCGTAGTCGCATTTTAAAGCATCTAATTCTTGTTACTTTGATTTTTCCGTTATCGTTAGGTTTTGCAACTTTTGCGATTCGTGAAAATTTATTTCCAACTCCTCTGTCCGTAAACTTCCTAGTTTTCAATAATCTCTGTTTGGGCCTGTGCGATTTTCTTATGATCCAATCTTTCGATGGTTATATATATCCTTACTCGGTTTAACCCTTTCTGAAATTAATCGTTTTCCCTGTAAACACTCCGAAACAATTCCCCTTTCGGTTCTTTATCTCTTTTGGATTGTTTTATCAGAATTCAAAGTACTTCGTATTTGATATGATCTAATTTAGTAGGAAAACACGCATTTGTCAAGAGAAAAATGAGTGTTTTTATAAACAAAGTTATCCACTTAAAACTGCTGGTTATCAACAGTTTATTTTTTATAAATATCGTTTTTGAGCGCTTTTTGTGGGTTTTCGTTTAGGTTATCAACATTTCTAAAATCACACTTATAAACAATTTATAATATTTTGTTAATCAAGCTATTACCTATTTTCTGCTTAAAAGTTTAAAAAAAGCAAAAAACTTAATTTTAATCGCAACAAAAAACTTCGCTATTATGTTATTTTTGTATCATGCAGATTAGGCAACCCATTAGAAATATACAAGACTTTTTATTGAGTACGTATTTTGCCGACGGTCTTCGCATCACCATTGGTGTACTGCTCCCCTCTTTAATTCTTGCCCAGTTTGGCATGTTAAAGTACGGTATGACTTTATCACTGGGCGCTTTATGTGTAAGTGTGGTAGATAGTCCGGGGCCAATGGTGCACCGAAGAAATGCAATGCTGATTACTACTGCGCTCATCTTTACCTTCTCTATCATAACGGGGTTAACCAACAAGAACCATTATTTTATCGGCTTTTTATTGGCTGTATCCAGTTTTGTATTTTCGATGTTTTACATCTATGGTATTAGAGCTGCATCGGTTGGTACCGCGGTTTTGCTGATTATGGTATTAAGCATTGATGATGTACGCCCATGGCAAGAAGTATTGCTACATGCGGTTATGATCCTGATAGGTAGCCTTTGGTATACTGGCTTAAGTTACTTTGTGTACCGCTTACGCCCCTTCCGTTTAGTGCAGCAATCGTTAAGCGATTCTATTCTGGAAGTTGCAGAGTTTCTACGCGAAAAAGCCAAGTTTTATCATCAAAATAACAATTACGATAAAACCTATTCAGATCTGCTGCAGCTTCAGGTTTCTGTTCACGAAAAACAGGATGCGGTAAGAGAATTACTTTTTAGAACCCGCGAAATTGTAAGAGATTCTACTCCTGAGGGCAGATTTTTGTTATTGGTATTTGTAGATATGGTCGATCTGTTCGAGCAGGTAATGTCTACCTATTATAATTACCAGCATTTGCACGATCAGTTTGATAAAGCAGGTATCTTATCAGATTATGAAATGGCCATTAAGCGGATCTCTTACGCCCTCGACGATATTGCTTTTGCCTTAAAAAGTGGTGGAATACCCGTTGTTTCAAAACGTTTATTGATCGAGATTGAAAGGTTAAAGATCAAAATCAACGACCTGGAAAAGAACAATCAAAATCAGGAATACAATACCTTAGGCATAATTGCCCTGAAAAATATTGAGGTGAATATCGAAAATATACTATCAAGGGTTAAAACTATTTTCAGTTATTTTAAAATCAGAAACAGCAAAGATATTAGACAAGCTGAGGTAGATACAGAGAAATTTATTACCAGGCAAAAATTCGATTTTAAACTGTTTACAGAGAATTTGACCTATACTTCTTCTACTTTCAGGCATTCGTTGCGGGTTACTGTGGTGATGCTTTTGGGTTTTATCGTGGCGCAGATTCTCAATTTCTCACATAGCTACTGGATTCTCCTTACCATTCTGGTAATTTCGAAACCGGGATTTAGTTTAACCAAAGAACGTAATTATCAACGTTTAATCGGCACCACGATTGGGGCGTTCATTGGTATGGGAGTGATTACTTATATCCACGATCGCAATACTTTATTTGTGATCCTATTAATCTGCATGATTGGCTGTTATAGTTTCCAAAGGAAAAATTACGTAGTGAGTGTGCTCTTTATGACCCCATACATCTTAATCCTATTTGATTTTCTAGGTATGGGATCGATAGCGCTGGCACGCGAAAGGATTTATGATACTTTTATAGGCTCTGGTATTGCGCTATTGGCCAGTTATTCTTTATTCCCGACTTGGGAGCATGAAAAACTCAAAGAGGCCATGCTTGATATTTTAAGGGCTAATAAAGCTTATTATGGACAGGTGATTAAATTGTATTTTGAGAAAAACTACAATAGAACGGAATATAAACTGGCCCGGAAAGAAGTTTATGTAAGTACAGCAAACTTGGCTTCCCTGTTTCAAAGAATGTTTTCTGAACCAAAAAGCAAACAATTGTTTATTAAAGAGGTACATCAGTTTACAGCGCTCAGCCATTTATTGTCTTCTTATGTTGCAACGCTTTCGCTCTACAATAAGGAACATCAATTTATCTTCGAAAGTTTCGATTCCTTGAAGCCTATTGCCAACAATACCAATTATTTATTGGATACGTCTATTGAAAATCTGGAAAAAGGCGCCAGTGCAATTGAGAATGTACCGTTAATCAGGCTAAATGATAACGGTTTAGCCATAAAAAAAGGAGAAGATTTGGTTCCCGAGCAATTCGACCTCATCCAGAAGGTAGCTTACGATATTTATAAGCTATCAGTGAAAATCAAGATTTAAATCGAATTTTATTACGCAAGTAATCATGCAGCATTAGTTCAAGATTTAAACTATCGAATACCTTGTATTAAAAACAAAGGCCACTAAAAATTGTTAAGTATCCATATTAAGGAAATATTATGGAAAAGCTATATACGGCTGAAGTTACAGCTACAGGAGGACGAGACGGACATATCAAATCGAGTGATGGAATTTTAGATTTCGATTTAAGAAAGCCAAAAGAACTTGGCGGACAAGGAGGTGCCACAAACCCAGAAGAATTGTTTGCTGCTGCCTGGGGGCCATGTTATTTGGGAGCCTTAGGTGGTGTAGCGGAGCGAGAAGGTGTTGATATTAGTGAAGCAAATGTAAAAGTATTGGTTTCTTTTAATAAAGATGGTAATGCATTTGTTCTCTCTGCAGACCTGGATGTACACATTCCAGGGATTTCCCATGAGGAAGCACAGGCCTTGGCTGATAAAGCACATAGGGCATGCCCATATTCTAAAGCAACCAGAGGAAATATTGAGGTAAGGGTAACGGCTGTGTAAAGTGAAGTCAGATGTTACAATGTGACTGTTTAAACAGAATTACAAAACAGGATTCAACTTAGTGTCAGTTGGAAACAACCGACACCACGGATATCTAGCACTACACGCATCTAACACCACAATTGTTCTAAAACGAAAAGTCCCGATTTTAGTCGGGACTTTTTTATTTATAATACTTATGAGTTGAAATCTATCTTTGTGTCAGTTGGAAACAACTCACACCACGGATATCAGTTTATATTTTTTGATAAACTGCTTCCTGTTCAATTCTTGTATTTGCTGGTCTGCCATTTTTAAAGGCGTCGCGGGTTTTTAGTCCCAACAATTCAAACATGGCCATATCATCAACAAATGCAGGATTTGGAGTAGTTAATAATTTATCGCCTGCAAAAATAGAACTTGCGCCCGCCATAAAGCAAAAAGCCTGTTCTAGCGTGCTCATTTCGTTTCTACCAGCTGATAAACGCACCACAGAGTTTGGCATTACGATACGTGCCGTAGCAATCATTCTTACCATATCCCAGATTGGAACACGTGGCTGATTTTCCAAAGGAGTACCTTTTACGGGTACTAAAGCATTAACGGGAACTGATTCAGGGTGTTTTTCCATGTTCGATAAAGTCTGCAACATTGAAACACGGTCTTCTACCGTTTCGCCTAAACCGATAATGCCACCACTACATACCGTTAATTTGGCTTTACGAACATTTTTTATGGTATTTAAGCGATCATCGTAAGTTCTGGTCGAGATAATACGTTTGTAATCATCTTCAGAAGTATCGATATTATGGTTATATGCATATAAACCAGCATCAGCTAAACGTTGTGCCTGGTTTTCGGTAAGCATGCCTAAAGTACAGCAAACTTCCATATCCATATCGTTCACGGCTTTCACCATTTCAATCACACGGTCAAAATCGCGGTTATCGCGTACTTCGCGCCATGCTGCGCCCATACACAAACGTGATGCGCCCCCCTCTTTTGCCTTAACTGCGGCGCTAACCACCTGGCTAACCTGCATCAATGGCTGAACTTCTAATTCGGTATGGTAGCGGGCTGCCTGTGGGCAATATGAACAGTCTTCAGCACAACCTCCGGTTTTGATCGAGATTAATGAACTTACCTGAACTTCATTGTAATCTTTATTTTCTCTGTGGATGCTTGCGGCTTCGTAAACCAGATCTAAAAACGGTCTGTTATAAATTTCGTATATTTCTTCTTTTGTCCAATCGTGTCTTGTTTTTTGCATCGGGATCAGATTTTATAGATTTAAAGTTTGTAGTCTAAGTTAAATTAACAGGCGCTCAATTTAGTTTTACAAGCTTTAAATCTTGAAATCCTAAAATCAAGTAAATCCTGATTATAGTAAAAGTTTGCTGGCCAATCCTAAAATTAATAGGAAACCAAAAACGTCGGTAAAAGTAGTAATAATTATAGATGATGCAATGGCGGGATCGATACCTACCCGTTTTAAAATTAACGGAATACCAGCACCCGTAATCCCTGCAATTACCAGATTGCCCGTCATAGCCAGGAAGATAACCAATCCAAGCATTGGGTTTCCATCAAAAAAGTAAGCAAAAATAAATACAATTAATCCATTGGATGCACCATTTATTAAGCCTACGGTAAATTCTTTTAAAACGGTACGATAGGCCTGTTTATCGGTCAGGTCATAAAGTGAAATACGCCTTACGGTTACGGCAAGTGCCTGGGTAGCTGCATTTCCGCCCATCCCCGCAATAATGGTCATGTAGGCCGCTAAAGAAGGAATTAACTTAATGGTCGGGTCAAAATAACGTACAACAGATGAAGCTAAAAATGCTGTACCGAGGTTGATAATTAACCATGGCAAACGCGATTTTACCGCTTCTACCCAGTTACCACTCAATTCTTCATCTTCTGATACCCCCGAGATTTTCAAGATATCTTCGGTACTTTCAGCCTCCATTACATCGATCACATCATCGAATGTTACCCTGCCGAGTAATTTTTGGTGATCATCTATCACTGGAATACTGGTTAAGTTATATTGTGAAATTAGGTTCGCCACTTCTTCCTGATCGGTAGCGGGATGCACATAAACTGCATCTATTTTAACCAATTCGGTTATTTTGGCATTGTGTTTTGCTTTAATAATGTCTTTTAATGAAACAATACCTTTAAAAATCTCCTCATCATCCACCACATAAATGGTATAAAACTCCTCCATTTCTTCACTCTGCCGGATGATCTCGTCAATTGCATCTTTTTTAGTGAGGTTGATGTTTACACAGATCAGCTCCGTATTCATCAAACCACCCGCGGTTTTTTCGTCGTAAGTTAAAAGGTTCCGGATTTCTGAGGCGTGATCTTCGGTAAGGTCTTCTAAAATCTCTTTCTGCTCATGATCCTCCAGTTGAGAAATGATGTCGGTCGCATCATCATAATCCAGTTCTTCAACAATCTCCGTACGTTTATCGGGATGGAGCTCAAAAAGTAAATCTTCCGGATGGGATTCTTCATCCATCTCAGAAATAATCTCAGAGGCTATTTCAGCAGGAAGCAGGTTGATAATATGCCGCTGTTCGGATTTATCCAAACGCTCAAACAAAATCGCGATTTCTGAGGCATGGTACTCCTCTAAAACTACTTTTAAAGTTTCATCACCAGCTAAAATTGCATTTTTAACCTTGAGTACGTCGCTTTTATCTATTTCGAATGACTGCATCTATAACCTAACCAAAAACGCCCTAAAGCTACAAATATTAAAAATTGATTTTTATTAAAATTCTGTCTAATCTTTTCAAACTTATTAGTAGAATTTAGTCGTTGTTGACTGTATTTTTTTTCTTCAACATTTCAAGGTGTTTTTTTGGATCAAAGTCTTCAACCATCCCACCATCAATTCCAACTTTAAGTGCCTCTCTCAAAATTTCGATTTTATTTTCTTCATCTTCCAACAATCTTAATCCTGCACGGATAACTTCGCTTGCATTTTTAAACCTTCCTTCAGAAATCTTTTTACCAACAAATTTTTCAAAATGATGTCCTAAAACAACAGATGTATTTCTTCCCATTGTATCAATTTTAATCTAACTCTTAAAGTTACCAAAAATTGGTACATTCTAAAAGTAAAATCCCGTTTAAACTGACGTTTAATCTGATAAAAATAAACTCTTTTCTTGATGCGATCGTCATGCTGAACTTGTTTCAGCATCTTTCTTACAAAATAGACCCTGAAATAAATTACCTTCGGTGAGCTCGCTAAGGCTCGGTTCAGGGTGACGATTGTAAATTAAAATCTTCTCTATATCTTAAAGGCAGTATTAGTCTGAATGTTAACACTATTTAAACCAACCTTTACGCCAAAAGTAAATTACCTGCAAAATCGCTATTATAGCCATTACAATCCAGGTGTACAGATAACCATGTTCGGCGTATAATTCGGGCATATTGTCTTTTAGTATCTTTCCGGTTGCTGGGTCTTCCCTACTAAAGTTCATCCCGTAAATACCTGCAATAAAGGTTAGTGGAATAAATATGGAAGAAATGATGGTCAAAACCTTCATGATTTCGTTCATCCGGTTACTGATAATGGATAAATTCATATCAATATTGGCTGAAGCAATCTCTTTTAATGATTCTATAAAATCAATAATCTGGATACAATGATCGTAGGCATCCTTCATGTAGGTTTTGGTGAGATCTGATATTAACGGACTATCCGTACGGATAATATCATTCAGTTTATCCCGCTCCGGCCAGGCTACTTTTCGGATCATGATCAATGACCTTTTAATCGCCTGTGTATCATACATGATTCTCCTGTCAGGATGATCATATAAACGGTCTTCAATAGCATCCAGTTCTTCGCCCCAAAAATTTAACAAGGAAAAATAATTATCCACTATCACGTCCATAATGGCATACATCAGATAGCTAATGCCACCTATACGAATGTTTCCCTTCCCTATTTCCAAACGTTTTCTTACGGGCTCAAAACAATCGGCATAAGTTTCCTGAAAGGTAATCAATGTGCGTTCTGACAGGATAAAAGAAACCTGATCATTATTTAAAACATTCTCCTCATTTAAAAACAGATGCCTGCTCACTGCAAAAATGTACTTGTCATTATCATATTCATCCAGCTTGGGGCGCTGGTAAGAACTGGTAATATCTTCTAATACAAGCCTGCTGATACCTAATTTCGAATAAAGTGTTTCGAATATATTAGGATCTGCTAATCCTTTAATGTCAAACCAATAGCAGAAATCTTTATTTTCAATCAGTTTGTCAATATTATTGATATTCTCCAATTCCACTTTTTTATAACTCTTATCGTTATAAATATGAAGTACAATAATTGGCTTTAATGCATCTTCATCAATAGTGTATAAACCTGGGCTGGTACCCGGAGCTGGAACTTTATAGTGCTTATGGCGGTTACGCGGCTTGTTTTTTCCCATACGTTATAAATATAGCCGGGCTTGCGGACCCTGGTTAAACAACAAATCAACAATACTTAAGTTGGGTAAAAATTGATGTCTATCTTCAAAAACCTGATAATATGGCTTATTTTTTACAATATCTTCGTCCTTTTTAGGGTTCATAATGGTACGAAAATCCAGCTCAGGAGCAATATCATCAAAATATTCGGTGGTAACTTCGAAGCTTTTATTGAGCTTCAACTTTTTGGAGAGCCATTCTACCAATTCGAGGTTATAATCGAAAAGGAATTCAAATTTTTGATTATAAAACCGTGAAAGTTCATCTTCATAAAACTCAAAATAGGCCGAACTTCTATAGCAACTTTCTAAGCTCAACCAATGTAAACGTTGCCATTTAAAATCATAACTAATCCGCACATCCTTCATTTGCGTGTGTGTTTTCGAACCTTTAACCACGGGAACTGTAATATCGAGTTTTCCGTTTGGAGAATAAATACTGGCCCTGTTGCGGTAAGTTTGCTTCGCTAAATGTTCATATTTTTCGATTACAAAATCTCCCTCCAGCTTTTGTAATAAACTAAAATAGCCTACTGGTGGAAGATAAAATAATGGAAGTATAGCTGTATTCTGCATTTGAAAATTTATGTTTGTAGTTGAAACGTTTTAAAAATAATGATTAAAAGAGGGATTGCGCACGTTGGCGTATTTTTTTTATACCTGTTATCGCTGCTGCCTTTATCTTTGCTCTTTTTTTTTGCAAGATTACTATATTATCTGCTTTATTACGTAATAGGCTATAGAAAAAAAGTTGTCAGGCAGAATTTAACCCACTCTTTTCCCGAAAAATCACCGGTAGAAATTACGGCTATTGAGAAAAAGTTCTTCCTCTATTTAGCTGAACTTATTTTCGAAATTATTAAAATGAGCAGCATCTCAAAAGCTGAAACGCTAAAAAGGGTAAAGTTTACAGGACTGGAGCAGCTCGAAGCCCATTTTGCGGCAGGAGAAAGTATTTTAGCTTGTACAGGCCATTATGGTAACTGGGAATTGGGCACTTTAGCTTTGGGACTTAGTATTTCTGCCAAAACCATGGTAATTTATAAACCCATTGGCAATAAGGTTTTTGGAAAGTGGTTTGATTGTGCGAGAACAAAATATGGGAATGTTTTTATCGCCATGCGGCAAACTTTGCGTGGAATAGCCGCTTATAAAAACGAACCCACACTTTTATGTTTTGCAAGTGACCAATCGCCAACCAGAGAAGAAACCAAATATTATGTAGATTTTCTTCACCAGCCCACTGCCGCACTTTTAGGCGTAGAAAAAATTGCGAAATCTACTAAAAGACCGATATACTATTTTAAAGTTAGCGTAGTTAAAAAAGGCCATTACCATATAGAAGTTTTGCCTATGTGCCTCGATCCGGCAAAAATGGATGAGTTTGCGATTACAAATTTGCACTTTAAGTTTTTAGAAAATATTATCAAAGAACAGCCTCAATATTGGCTTTGGAGCCATAAACGCTGGAAATTTAAACCCGAATAAAAAGAATGAACCCATCAGTAGCCGTTGTAATTTTAAACTGGAATGGAAAAGCATATTTACAGCAGTTTTTACCTGGAATTTTGCTTTCTGAGTATGATAATCTGCAAATTGTTGTGGGTGATAATGCTTCCACCGATGATTCAGTTTTGTTTTTACAAGAAAACTTTCCTAGCGTTAAAGTTATCCAGAACGACCAGAATTACGGTTTTGCTGGCGGCTATAACAAGGTTTTAGAACGTGTTGTGGCCGATTATTTTATTCTGCTCAATTCGGATGTTGAGGTAACTTCCAATTGGATAAAGCCGGTAATTGATTTAATGGAAAGCAATGCACAGATTGCGGCAGCACAACCTAAAATTAAATGGCAGTTAAATAAGAAACAATTCGAGTATGCGGGTGCTGCCGGCGGTTACCTGGACATCTATTCTTTTCCTTTCTGCCGTGGCAGACTGTTTAATGTGTATGAGTTTGACAATGACCAGTACAATGATAAAACGGAAGTTTTTTGGGCCAGTGGAGCTGCATTTTTTATTAAAAGTAAATGTTGGCAAGAAGCAGGCGGTTTAGATGCCGATCTTTTTGCCCATATGGAAGAAATCGATCTGTGCTGGCGTTTAAAGAACCTGAACTATAAAATTATGTACTGTCCGGACGCCGAAGTTTACCATGTTGGCGGAGGGACTTTACAAACGGAAAATCCATTTAAAACTTATCTCAATTTCAGAAACAACCTCATCATCATGCAGAAAAACCTACCTGCCAGTGATGCCATTTTCCGAATAACAATCAGGATGTTTATAGATTTTATTGCGTGGTGGCACTTTTTACTAACTGGAAAGCCTAAATTCACCATGGCCGTGAGCAAAGGCCACTGGCATTTCCTTAAATCACTTTCAAAAACGAACAAAAAGCGGAAAGCCGTTCAAAAAGCATATAGCCAACATACCGGAGTATATAACAACAGCGTTGTTTGGGCGTTTTTTATTACGAAAATTAAATATTTTTCGAACTTGAAGTAAAATAGCGAATCGTCATTCCCAACCCGATTGGGAATCGTAATGCATGCGCTTTAAGATTCCCGTCTACACGGGAATGACGACCAATCTTTTTGAACTTTATTGGCGTGCTGTCAGATGTTGCCATCTGATAGAAGTAATATGACAGATTAAATCAATAAACTTTCAATAGCTAAACGATAACCTTTTATGCCAAAGCCAGTCAAAACACCTTGACAGTTTTTGCCGGTTAAAGAGACATGACGATATTCTTCGCGGGCATAAATATTAGATATGTGCACCTCAACCACAGGGGTTTTAATAGCTGCAATCGCATCAGCAATAGCAACGGAGGTATGGGTGTAACCTCCTGCATTAAGCACTACCCCATCATAACTAAAACCAACTTCATGCAATTTATTAATAATTTCGCCCTCAACATTACTTTGATAGTATTCAATTTCTATATCCGGATAAACCGTTTTTAATTCTTTAATATAATCTTCAATACTGGTGTTTCCGTAAATAGATGGCTCGCGTACACCTAATAAGTTTAAGTTTGGGCCGTTAATAATTTGTATTTTCATAATATAATGTTGTAACGTTGCAATGTTATAAAAAATCTCAAATAAAAGCATGCTTTGGCCATCATATATTAAAGGATTTAAATCGTATTTAAAGCTAGAGCGGTCGTTATCTGGTAATTCTGTTGATGCCTATCTGAGTGATATCGATAAATTGATCCAGTATTTCCAATCTTTAAACGAAGAGCCTAAACTCACTGACATTACCATCACTAATCTAAAATCATTTATCTCTTGGTTGAATGAACTGGGTATGCTAGCCAGTACGCAGGCACGTGTAATATCAGGATTAAAAGCTTTCTTTGCCTATTTAATGCTGGAAGATGTAATTTCAAATGATCCTACGGCATTGCTTGAGGCGCCAAAACTCAGCAGAAAATTACCTGATACATTGAACATTTACGAGATTAACGAACTTATTTCTGCCATAGATGCTTCAAAGCCTGAGGGCATGCGCAATAAAGCCATTGTGGAAGTGTTATATGGCTGCGGCTTGCGTGTGACTGAATTAACCGAATTAAGGATCTCAAATGTGTTCCCACAGATTGAATTTATAAAAGTAATTGGAAAAGGAAATAAAGAACGTTTAGTGCCCATTGGAAGCGTAGCCTTAAAACTGCTTGATATTTACATCAACGAAGTACGTGTGCATGCTAATATTAAAAAAGGGCATGAAGATTTCATCTTTTTAAACCGTTTTGGTGCTAAACTTTCGCGTATTTCGATTTTTAACCTGATTAAAAGTCTGGCTATATCTACCGGATTAAAGAAAACAATCAGTCCGCATACGTTAAGACATTCTTTCGCCACACATTTAATTGAAGGTGGTGCCGATTTGCGTGCCGTACAGGAAATGCTTGGCCATTCGAGCATTACCACTACAGAAATTTATACACACATTGATAGAGATTATTTAAGAGAGGTAATTACACAGTTTCATCCGAGGGCTTAGGAATAAATAAATTAAAAAATGATCAACATTACAATTCCGTTTGATAAATCAATTTTCATTAAAACTAATAGACTAAAATTTAGATTAGAAATTAGGAAGAGCTATATAAAATTGCTCATCTATATTATGCTAACAGTAGGATTAATGATTTTAATTGCCATCGATAAGGGGGCAACCTCCTCTTTTTACGGAATAGTTGGAATGATACTTGTTATATTGACTATTAATTATATACTGAGAATCCTAAATGCACGAACTCTTTTCTTTAGAGAAATGGATGTCCTGGGTGAAAAACACGAGAAACAGAATTTCATTTATACTTACGAATTTACTGATGATGAATTTAATTATTTTGATAAAGAAAAAAGACATTATTTAAAATGGGAAGCATTCTCAAATTACTCAATTAGCAATGATTTTTTTATTCTGTTGATTGACAACAGGATATATCTCATGCTGCATAAGTCTGGAACAAGTGAACAGCAATTTAATGACATAATTGATTTGACTAAATCAAAGTTAAACTTCAAAAAAGTTTAGCACTTATCTTTTACCACAAACTACGAAAGGCATCATGTTATTTATTTTTCCCTTGTTGAAATGTAAATTAGGGCTAAACTTGGACACGTTATCTTCTGACCTCTACCCTCAGACTTCAAACAGCTTAAATCCCTGCCCTCACCATCCTGTCTTTACCTTGCATATCTTGTCTTAACTCAATATCAATAAATCCTTTAGCAGCTAACATTTCAATCGTTTCATTACCTAAATATTCGTTGATTTCGAAATAAAGTTGCCCGGTGGGTTTTAAGTTTGTTCTTGCAAAATCAGCAATTGCTTTATAAAATATTAAGGGGTTTTCATCACGAACAAATAATGCTAAATGAGGTTCGTACACCAAAACGTTATTATGCATATCCGCTTTCTCTAAATCTCTGATATAAGGAGGGTTACTTACGATGATATCAAATTTTTCTTCAGATTTGAAAGTCAGAATGTCTGCTTCAATAAATTTGATCCTCACATTGATCTGTTCTGCATTTTCTTTGGCTACAGCAATGGCACTAGCAGAAACATCCAATGTAGCTACTTCAGCTTTTGGTAAATGTTTTTTAAGTGTGATGGGAATGCATCCAGAGCCGGTTCCAATATCAAGAATACTGATTTTATGGTCAGTGTTAGCTGAAAACTGCGAATTGTTATCTGAAATAATCCAATCTACCAGTTCTTCTGTTTCTGGCCTCGGGATAAGCACCTGTTCATTAACTTTAAACACAGCGCCGTAAAAATGAGCTTCCTCTAAAATATGTTGAATGGGTTTTCCAATCTGCAAATCGTTAAGGATGCTCAAAAGTTTCTGCATATTGATAAAGCTGATATCGATATCTTTTTGCATGATCAGTTTAGCTGAAGACAAAGCCAAAACTTGCTCGGCAGCAATACTAAATAATGCTTTTGCTTCATTACTATCGTATAAAGGCTCAAGTTCGAGTTCGTAATGCGCCGCTAATTCTCCTATCTTCATATTTACAAAATTACTTAATTGGGATGATAACAGCTCTCTTTTGATAAGGCCATGACTCTTTTTTTACTACTTTTGCGCTAATGAGCGATGAATTTTATATAAAACGCTGTCTTGACCTAGCAGCCTTAGCTTTAGGGAATGTTAGTCCGAACCCAATGGTTGGCTGTGTTATTGTTTTAGATGGCAAAATTATTGGAGAAGGATATCATCAGGAATATGGAAAATCACACGCCGAACCCAATGCTGTTAAAGCTGTTTTTGATAAACACGGCGATGAGGCCGAAAATCTCTTGAAACAGGCTACTGCGTACGTTAACCTAGAACCATGCGCGCATTTTGGCAAAACGCCTCCCTGTGCTGATTTATTGGTAAAACATCAGCTAAAGAAAGTAGTGATTGGCAATAGAGATCCTTTTTCAGGTGTTGATGGCAAAGGTATCGAAAAACTCAGAAATGCAGGAATTGAAGTGGTGAGTGGAATTTTGGATGATGAATGCCGCTATTTCAATAGAAGATTTTTTACCCGGATACAAAAACAAAGGCCTTACATCATTTTAAAATGGGCCGAAACCGCAAATGGTTATTTTGCAACGAAGGATGGTCACCAGAAATGGATCAGTGGAACTTTGGCCAAACGTTTGGCGCATCAATGGCGTAGCGAAGAAGATGCAATCCTGATCGGCAAACAAACCGCCATTATGGATAACCCGCAGTTAACTTCTCGTGAATGGCCTGGCAAAAACCCTATCCGTTTGGTAATCGACAAGAATCTTCAGGTGCCAATAACGAACCATATCTTCAATACAGCAGCCAAAACTATTATCTTTAATGAGGTTAAAACTGATGTAATTGAGAATATCCATTATATCCAGATGGAAGATATGCACTTTTATTTAGCGCAAAAAATCGCTTTTCAGCTTTACCTGATGGATATACAATCGGTAATTATTGAGGGTGGTGCCAATATTTTAAATCAATTTTTAAATACCAACCTATGGGATGAAGCACGTATTTTTACTTCATCTACCAGCTGGAGTGATGGGGTTTCTTCTCCAAACATTAATGGAAGTCTGCAGGAAACAGTACAAATCGGAAATGACAAACTCTCTATCTATCTAAACGACATCAAATAAATGATCTACATTATTTTAAGCATTTGCTGTAGTGTTACCGTTGCTGTTTTATTAAAGCTTGCAAAACGGTACCAAATCAGTATTATTCAAGCCGTTACTATTAATTATTTTACTGCATTAAGCTTATGTTTTCTTTTTTTTAAGCCCGATGTTAAACTGATCACCCCTACCGCACCATGGCCTATTTATATTGCCCTGGCAATTTTGTTGCCGTCGATATTTTTATTCCTTGCAGCATCGGTAAAGAACCTTGGCATTGTTAAAACAGATATCGCACAACGTTTATCGCTATTTATCCCGATACTGGCGGCTTATTTTATCTTTAAAGAAGATTTTAATAACCTGAAAATTATCGGCCTGGCGATTGGTTTTGTGGCTATTTTCTTAACTTTTCTTCGAAAATCTGATCAGGAAGAAAGCAATAAAGGAAGCCTGCTCTATCCCGTTATGGTTTTCGTCGGTTTTGGGGTAATCGACGTCCTTTTTAAACAAATTGCATTATATAAAGACTTGCCTTATACCACCTCGCTTTTTACTGTTTTTTGCCTGGCATTTATGGTTTCATTGCTTATTGTGATTTCGATGGTAATGGCTGGCAAAATAAAAATACAACTGGTAAATGTGTTTTGCGGATTTATTTTAGGCTTCTTCAATTTTGGGAATATCCTTTTTTACATGAAAGCCCATAAAGCATTGGCAGAAAATCCATCGACCGTTTTTGCAGCGATGAATTTAGGCGTAATCATAGTAGGCACTTTAATCGGTGTTATTGCTTTTAAAGAAAAGCTGAGCAAGTTAAATTACGCAGGCATCATCTTCGCTATTGCTGCTATTATTTTCATTACATTATCGCAAAATGCTGTTCGATGATTCTTATAAAACCATCGAAAGTGCCTCAGAGGGTATCTTTCGAGATAAAGGGAGCAAATTTATTGCATACGCCTATCCAATCCTTAGTGAATTGGAGTTAAAGCCGGTTATTACCAAACTTCGCGCAGAACATGTAAAGGCCAATCATTTTTGCTACGCATATCGTTTAACACCAGATCGATCTGTTTATCGAATGAATGATGATGGCGAACCTTCGGGTACCGCAGGCAGGCCTATTCTAAACTGTTTATTATCAGAAGATATTACGAATACATTAATTGTTGTTGTACGTTATTTCGGTGGAACCTTACTGGGTGTTCCAGGTTTAATTAATGCATACAAAACGGCTAGTTTTCAGGCAATTAAAGTAGCTTCGATTATCAGCAAAACCGTGAATGATGTTTACGAAGCGCATTTCGATTACCGTCAGATGAACGATGTAATGAAGTTGAGCAAAGAAGAGAACTTACAGATTTTGGCACAAGAGTTTGATACCAACTGTATATTGAAATTTGAAGTTAGAAAAGCACAACTCAATCAGGTTTTAAGTAAATTTGATAAAATTGAAGGTGTTAAGTTAAAATACCTGCAAACTGTTTAATAACCAGGGATTAAAATAGTGAACACAGATAAAATCTGCATTCAACATCGAAATCCGCGGGCAAGATAAACCAAGTATGAAAATATCCGAAAGCGACTTAATCATCAACCCTGATGGGAGCATATACCACTTAAACCTTTTACCTGGTGATATTGCCGATACTGTAATTACCGTTGGCGATCCTGACCGCGTTGGGGAGGTAAGCAAATATTTCGACAAAATAGAATTTAAAAAAGGTAAACGCGAGTTTATCACCCACACTGGTTATTTGGGCAAAAAACGCGTTACCGTACTCTCTACAGGTATTGGTACGGATAACATTGAGATTGTTTTTAATGAGTTAGATGCCCTGGTTAATGTTGATTTTGAAACCCGTGAAATTAAAAAAGAGCTTACTTCATTGAATATTATCAGAGTGGGTACCTCTGGCGCTGTTCAACCGGATATTCCGATGGGAACAATTTTAGCTTCTTCTTACGGCTTAGGGATGGATGCCTTAATGAATTATTACCTTCAACAATTATCTGGTGATGAACAGATTTTAATGGATGATATCAAAGCACACTTTGGGCATCTTAAAAATATCAATCCTTATTTAACGGCAGCGAGTGAAACATTGTTGAATACAATTGGAAAAGACATGGCGAAAGGCATAACCATTACGGCGCCTGGCTTTTATGCTCCACAGGGTAGGATTGTACGTGCTAAAAACGCTGTTCCCGATTTTATTGGCTTGATTAATAGCTTTAAAAGCAATGAGCACCGCATTACCAATCTGGAAATGGAAACCGCAGGGATTTATGCACTAGCCAAAGTTTTAGGTCATAATGCAATTTCAGTAAATGCCATTTTAGCCAGTCGTGTAAATTTCGAATTTAGCAAAGAACCAAATAAAATTGTAGCACAAGCAATAAAAATGGTGCTTGAAAGGATTTAGTTATGTCGGAGTCATCACTAATATTAACTTAAGTGTTCCAAGATGTCTCAGGTGGTAAAAACAAGCCTAACGCACACACAAACCCCTAAACATGAATTCATGCAAAAACTAGAAGTGTCGGATGGCAACATCTGACACCACGGAAAAGAACAAAAAGGGCCCGAAATTTCGGGCCTTTTTTCTTAATATTTTTATACTGTAGGTATTGTTTCTTTTACGAGTTCATTGCCTTCAGCATCTAAATAAGTACAGGTCATTTCTTCGAGGTCGGTTACCCATTTCTCTACACCCGCATCTGCAGCTTGCTTGCAAAATGTAAAATAATCGGTTTCTCCCTGTTGATGTACTTTCAAAGCATGGCTTAACTTACCGGCAGATGGTTCATCATTTATAATCAAAGCCGGATATTCATCAGGACTAATCTGCTGTACATTATCTTCATCATCAAAATAAATCGACAGGCCGTTGGATACATATACATCGTTTCGCTTAACACCCATTTCCTTAATTTCTTTAATAAACTGAGGGAAATCTGCACCAGTTTTAATTTTTGATTCTGCTGCCCGGATGTCTTCGATGGTGAACATAATTATTTGATTAGTGAAACTTTGTAAATCGTTGTTTGCGTATACAAATCCTCTGGCCTCAAAATAGTGCTCGGGAACGCTGGAATATTAACTGCATTTGGATGATGTTGCGTTTCTACGCAAAATGCCCCGTAACTTCCATAATCTTTTCCACCTTTACCATTTTTAACATCTAAATATTTTGCAGTATAAAGATGTGCTACCGGCTCTGTGGTATATACGCTTAAAACTAAACCACTTTCTTCTTCAATTGTTTTACTTGCTAACGATAAATCGCCGTAGATTTTATCCAGAACGAAAGTTTGGTCATATCCTTCTTTCTCATCCCAATCCTGCCCTATTTCTTTAGATTTAGTAAAATCTAAAGGTGTACCTTCAACAGGAATTAATTTACCGGTTACCGAATAATTATCATCCTGCTCTAAATAGTTCGAAGCGAAAATCTGCTGTTTGTGGTTTTTAATATTACCTCCGTTTGGTGCTAAGTTAAAATAACCATGGTGTGTTAAATTAATTGCAGTAGCCTGATCAGTTTCTGCTTCATAGCTTAAAATCAACTCATCATTTTCGGTAAGCTCGAAAGTTAAATCAACGATCAGGTTTCCTGGGAAATTTTCTTCTCCATCTACACTTTCATATTGTAACGTAACCGACGATTGTGGTCCATCACCCAGCTCAATAACATCCCAAACTTTTTTATCAAATCCCACAATACCGCCATGTAAGGTATCGGTACCTGCATTTTGTGCCAATTGGTAGGTTTCTTCGTCTATGGTGAACCTGCCATTTTTAATGCGGTTTGCGTAGCGGCCAACTACAGCGCCCAAATAGGCACCATTTGCCAGATAAGCCGGATCAAGATATTCATCAAAAGTGTCGAAACCAAGAACGATATCCTGCTTTTCGCCTTTAGCGTTTTTAACTACAAATTTGTTAATAATCGCACCATAATTGAATATTTTTACATAAGTGCCTTTACTGTTGGTTAGTTCGATTGCGATAACTTCTTCGCCATCAATAATTTTTCCGGTAGGTATTTGCTGAACGCTCATAAATTGTAACTTAGGGCTTTTGTTTCCTAAACAAACATACTATTATTAATGCTTTTTATAAATATATTTTAGCCAAATGAACATTAACCTTGAGGAAAAATTTGCCGAGCAATACCATAAAAAAGCTGATGCCGTTTATTTTACCCCCGGGCGTGTTAATCTGATCGGCGAACACATCGATTATAATGGCGGTTTGGTTATGCCCTGTGCCATTACCCTGGGAACCTGGGTAGCCATTGCCTCAAATAATGATCATAAATTCAGGTTTAAAAGCTTAAACTTTGAAGTTCAAATTGAGGTAACAAGTAATACCACAAACGATAAAGATGGCAGCTTATGGGCCAATTACCCTATAGGTGTGATCAACGAATTTATTAAGGATGGAAAAGAAATTAATGGCGTGGATTTTCTGTTTTATGGAAATATTCCAATCGGATCAGGGCTCTCCTCTTCAGCTTCTATAGAAATTGCAACTGCTTATGCTTTAAATACTTATTTTAATCTTGGTTATGATAAACTGGAACTGGTTAAAATCGCCAAACGCGTTGAGAATGATTTTATAGGCTTAAATTCTGGTATTATGGACCAGTTTGCAGTTGCTTTTGGCGAAAAAAACAAAGCGATTGTTTTAGACTGTGAGACTTTAAAATACAAAATGGTTGATGTTGACCTGGGCAAATATGTTTTGGCGATCATCAATACCAATAAACCAAGAGAATTAGCAGATTCAAAATACAACGAACGTGTAGCAGAATGCCAAACCGCACTGAAATTGCTGAACCAGGAAATAACACTTCATTATCTTTGCGAATTAACTGCCGAGAAATTTGCATTACACAGCCATTTAATAACAGATGAAACTATTTTAAACCGTGCAACACATGTGGTTAAAGAAAATGATCGGGTTCATTTAGCGGCTAAAGCCTTAAACGGCGGAAACCTGGAAGAATTTGGCCGCTTGATGTATGCCTCGCACGAATCATTAAAAACATTATATGAAGTAAGCGGAAAAGAATTGGATACTGTTGTAGATTTTTGCACAGATTATGAGCATGTTATAGGTGCCCGTATGACAGGTGCCGGATTTGGTGGATGCGCAATAGCTTTGTTAGAGAAAGGCTTTGAAGAAGACTTTGCCAAACATTTAACCGATTATTACGTAGATAAGATTGGCTACCCTGCTGCGATTTACATTAGCGAAATTGGCAATGGCCCACATTTAACAACAGATACCTATGAATAAGCACAGTTCCGAAATTATATCCAATCGGTGTAATCCCTCAATCTGTGTAATCAATTAAAATAATGAGAAAATTAAAATTAGACGAGCTTAATCGTCCGGATATTGAAGCGTTTAAAGCACAGGAAAAATTACCTGTTGTGGTGGTGTTGGATAATGTGCGCAGTATGCACAATGTAGGTTCGATATTCCGAACAGCCGATGGATTTGCATTGGAAAAAGTTATCCTTTGTGGTATAACGGCTCAACCACCACACCGCGAAATTGAGAAAACAGCGCTAGGCGCTACGCAATCTGTAGATTGGATTCATTATACCGATACCTTACAGGCAGTTGATGCCTTAAGGGCCTTGGGATATGAGATCATTGCAATAGAACAAGCCGAAAACAGTACCATGCTAAATACTTTCCAGCCCGATCAGGGTAAAAAATATGCACTGATTTTTGGAAACGAGGTTGATGGTGTGAGCGACGAAGTGATGGCAAAAATTGATGAATGTATCGAAATTCCTCAATTTGGAACCAAACATTCCTTTAACATCGTAATCTCTGCCGGTATTGTTTTTTGGGATTTCTTCGCTAAATTGAGGCTGTAATTCATCTATTTTTTTACTACAAAGCATACAGAGAAAGAGCGTAAAGAAACACAATGTTGATCAGACTTATAAAATGGAAAATTTATTATTAAAAAAACTTCAGGTTAAACCTAACTACACGGTTAGGGTAATAAATGCACCCGAGGATGCGGTTACCATTTTTGGTGAGGTGGATCCATATATCGCTATAAGATATACTGAAGAGGTTTATTTTAATGTATTAATCATTTTTACCACGAGCACAGATCAACTTAACCAGCAAATTGAAAATAATATTTGCCTTATTGATGCAAAAACTATTTTTTGGGTATTCTATCCCAAAAAATCTTCAAAAATCAAATCTGATCTTGATCTGATGAAAAGCTGGGAAGAGCTTAAAAAGTTTGGTTTAACACCCTGTGCTTCAGTTGCAGTAAATGAAACCTGGACTGCCCTGCGTTTAAAATTCATCACTGAGGTAAAGCCATCAGGCTTGAGAAATGACCATATTAAGACCAACGAATTTGGCGGATATATAGATCCAGTAAATAAAACTGTTAAACTCCCTGAAGATTTAAAAAGCCTTTTAGAAAGTCATCCTAGAGCATTAGATTACTTTAACCAGCTCGCTTACTCCCACAGGAAAGAATACGTACTTTGGTTTTTATCTGCGAAACAGGAAAAGACGCGTACAAACAGGCTCGAAAAAACACTGGAGATGTTACAGAACAATAAGAAAAATCCGTCAGACAAGTAGAATTTAAACTACCACATAAAGGTTCTTTTTAATTTTTTGTATAGAATACTATACAAAAATCAACATCATTTCAGTTACGTAGCAATATTTTTGTGAAATTTATTTACCCTCCTAATCTTCTGATAACATGCTATTTGTAAGAAAAATAATGCTTTTGGCAGGGTTTTTTCTTAGTCGATGCAAAACAGTATGATGTAAAAACTGTTAAGAGACTAATATTTACAAAATAGAAAAACATGAATACAAGGATTACTAAATCAACAATGTTGATTGCTTTATTAGGTTTATCATCACAATTATTTGCACAGGAAACGCCAACCAGCACAAGCGCCGCAGGCCGTTTCTCTCCTACTCAATTCCGTACCTGGTCTATTGGTGTTCATGGAGGTTTATTAACCCCGAGAACTATTTTTGGCAATTCGAACCATCAATTTGAAACTCCGGTTGAGCACATCGGCTACGGTGGTTACATTAAAAAACAAATTTTGCCTTCTTTAGGTATTCAAGCCGATTTCCTGGGCGGTAAAGTTGAAGAACTGAGATTGGCCAATGGAGTTGACGCTAATGGAAATACCACTTATGCTGCAAACACAGGTTATAAAACCAATATCCAATGGTCGGGTGCTTTATCTGCAGTTTGGAATGTAGCAAACATTAGCATCAACCAGGAAAATGCAATACTTATCCCTTATTTAAAAGCTGGTGCTGGTTATATGTCGTCTGGCGCTACCACAACTCCTAATACCAATGATGCTGGTTCTTATAGAGAAGGTTGGTTTGTACCAGTTGGTGCTGGTTTAAAACTAGGTGTAGCTAAAGGTATCAATGTCGATTTAGGTTACGATGTTAATTTTGTTAAATCGGCTAAATTTGATGGATTTAATGGTTCTACAAACGATAGGTTTGCCTATGCACACGCTGGTTTAGAGTTTGCCATTGGAGATAAATCAAAACCTCAGTTACAAAACTATAGCTCATTAGCCAATTTAAACAAGCAAACTGCTGAGGAAAGTGCTGAATTAAGAAGAGCATTATCAACCGCCGAGCAAAATGCACAACGCGATAGAGAGCAGTATGCTAAAGATCTAGGCGATGATGATAATGATGGTGTAGCAAACAAATTCGATAAATGCCCTGGTACTGCATCGGGTACTGTTGTTGATGGCTCTGGTTGTCCGATCAAAGTTCAACGTGAAGTAATTAAAGAAACCAGAGTAATTACTGAAGCTGACCGTAAAGTTGTTAAAGATGCGATTTCTAACTTAGAGTTCGATTTAGGTAAATCAACTATCCGTTCTAAATCATTTGCTACTTTAAATCGTGTTGCTGGTTTATTGGTTGAGAAAAACTTCAGCTTAAAATTAGCTGGTCATACTGATAATACTGGCGGTAGAGAATTAAACTTACGTTTATCTAAAGACAGAGCAGAATCGGTAAAAGCTTATTTAGTATCTCAAGGTGCAAATGCATCAAGAATTGAAGCTACAGGTTATGGACCTGACCAACCCATTGCAACAAACAAAACTGCAGCTGGCCGTCAACAAAACCGTCGTGTAGAATTTACTTTATACTAACGGTAAATAAAGTTTAACAAAAAAGCTCCTCAGATTAATTTCTGAGGAGCTTTTATTATATACGTTGCGTCATGCTGAATTTATTTCACTGTTGTCCGGTTAAAATTGATATAGAAAATAAATGGAGGTTTATTAGTTAGTTAATTTGTTTATGTTTTAAAATCTATTTCCAAGGTTCCCAGTTTTAAACGGTCAGGGTGTGGACATTGATACCCACCTTGTTTGCTGTTTATCTTGCAGGGGCTGGGCTAAGCGGTATTCGTTGAAAAAGTGTGATGATCGAAGAATCCACAATGAAGCTTTTATCATATTGTTTTAACCTGCTGTCTGGTAAAAGATGCCGATACTGTTTATATAAAAGTTCGTGTTGAAACAAGGTTAATATAACGACCGCATAAAAAACAAAAAAGGTCGCGGTGCAAACCACGACCCTAAAAAATATAGAATTTAAAACCTACTATGCGTATGCAACTGCATCTTTCGATGCCAGTTTAGTTGTTCCCATTAAGTATTCGTCTACCTTACGGGCAGCTTCTCTACCTTCTGAAATGGCCCAAACTACTAATGATTGTCCGCGGCGAACATCACCTGCAGCAAAAATCTTAGCAATATTGGTTTGGTATGTGTGTTCAGATGCTTTTACGTTTCCGCGGTTATCCAATTCCACACCTAATTTTTCAATTAAACCTTCTTTTTGAGGATGTAAGAAACCCATTGCTAAAAGTACCAGTTCGCATGGAAGATCTCTTTCGGTACCAGCCACTTCTTTAAAAGTAACCGGACGTCCGTTTGCATCAATTTCCCATTCTACATCAACTACTTTTAAGGCTTTAAGGTTTCCTTTTTCATCAGCAATAAAGTTTTTAGTATTTACCGACCAAGCCCTTTGTGCACCTTCTTCGTGAGAAGAGGTATTTTTTAGCAACATTGGGTAGTTTGGCCAAGGCATATGCTCGTTACGTGCCTGTGGCGGCATCGGCATAATCTCGAATTGTGTAACCGATTTCGCACCATGACGGTTTGAAGTACCAATACAGTCAGATCCCGTATCGCCACCACCAATTACGATTACATTTTTGCCGGTAGCCATAATATCTTCCGTTTCAACGGCTCTGCTCGCTACACGTTTATTTTGTTGTTTCAAGAAATCCATTGCAAAGTGAACCCCTTTGGCAGAACGGCCATCAATTGGTAAATCGCGTGGAATAGTTGAACCACCAGCCAATACAATCGCGTTGAAATCGCGTAACAAAGTACCTATCTCAACATTCTCGCCTACATTGGCATTACATTTAAATATGATACCTTCTTCTTTCATTAAATCGATACGGCGATCTACTACATTTTTCTGTAGTTTAAAATCAGGAATACCGTACCTCAATAAACCACCTGGCGCATCATCACGTTCGAAAACGGTAACTTCATGTCCAACTTTATTCAATTGAGCAGCAGCAGCTAAGCCCGCAGGACCTGAACCAATTACAGCTACCTTTTTACCAGTTCTGATTAATGGTGCTTTTGCTTTGATAAATCCTTTTTCGAAAGCAATTTCGATGATGTGTTTTTCAATTTCCTCGATAGAAACCGGTGGGCGGTTAATGCCTAATACACATGCTGATTCGCATGGTGCAGGACAAATTCTACCTGTAAATTCAGGGAAATTATTGGTGCTTAATAAAATATTTGCAGCTAATTCCCATTTGCCTTGATAAACGGCGTCGTTAAATTCTGGTATCACGTTACCCAATGGACAGCCTGATTGGCAGAAAGGCACGCCGCAATCCATACAACGGGCAGCTTGATTATTTAATTCTTTTGAGGGCAATTCATTTAAAAATTCCCCATAGTGTTTTACACGTGTTGCAGCCTCTTCTCTGGTGGGCGCAACTCTATCGTATTCTTGAAATCCTGTTACTTTTCCCATGGCCTAGTGTGTTTTTACTTGTTGATTACGTTTGCTTAAAACTGCTTTGTATTCTTTAGGGAATACTTTTACGAAATGAGCAGATTGTGTTTTCCAGTCGCTTAAGATAAACTCAGCTACTCTACTATCCGTTAAGCGGATATGCGTTTTAAGTAAAGCTAAAATACGCTCCTCATCCTCAGCTTGTAACGGATCAAGATCAACCATTTCTTTATTGCATTTGCGTGCAAAAGTTCCGTTGGCATCATAAATCCAGGCTACACCACCACTCATACCAGCAGCGAAATTGCTTCCGGTATCACCAAGGATCAACACTTCACCACCTGTCATATATTCGCAACCGTGATCGCCGACTCCTTCCACAACAGCTGTTGCACCAGAGTTACGTACGGCGAAACGCTCACCTGCTTTACCACGGGCAAATAACTCACCAGAAGTTGCACCATAAAGGGCTACGTTACCGATAATGATATTTTGCTCAGGGATAAAAGTTGAGTTTGAGAAAGGATAAATGGCCAATCTTGCGCCCGATAATCCTTTACCCACATAATCGTTCGCTTCACCTTCTAACGATAAGGTTACACCACGGGTATTGAAAGCACCGAAACTCTGTCCGGCCGAACCAACAAATTTAAAGTTGATCGTATCCGGAGGTAAGCCAGCACCTAAATGAACTTTCGAAATTTCATTTGATAACATGGTACCCAGTGCACGGTCGGTATTTTTCACATCGAAACTGGCAAAAACCGGTTCGTTATGGTCAATAGCAGGTTGTGCAGCGGCAATTAATTTATGATCTAAAACATGATCCAAACCATGATCCTGGCCTTCAGTATTAAATAAAGGCAAACCATTTTCTTCAGCTTTATATAATATAGCTGATAAATCAAGGTGTTTCAATTTCCAGTCTTCAGCAGGCAATTCGCGAACTTTTAAAATATCAGCCTGACCGATCATTTCGTGGATGGTTCTGAAACCTAATTCAGCCATAATCTCACGTAGCTCTTCGGCAAGGAAGTAAAATAAGTTCACTACATGATCAGCATCACCGGTAAATAATTTTCTTAATTCCGGATCTTGTGTTGCTACGCCAACCGGACAAGTATTTAAATGGCATTTACGCATCATAATACATCCCGAAGTTACCAAGGCTGCTGTTGCAACACCCCATTCTTCAGCACCTAATAATGCAGCAATAGCGATATCTCTACCGGTTTTAAGCTGACCATCTGTTTGTAATACGATACGGTTACGCAATTTGTTTTTTACCAAAGTTTGGTGTGCTTCTGCCAAGCCTAACTCCCATGGTAAACCAGCATGTTGGATTGAAGTTAAAGGAGATGCTCCCGTTCCACCATCAAAACCAGACACCAGAATCACATCAGCATGTGCTTTAGCAACACCCGCTGCAATAGTACCCACGCCAGCTTTCGAAACCAATTTCACATTGATCCTTGCTGCACGGTTAGCATTTTTCAGATCAAAAATTAACTGTGCTAAATCTTCGATCGAATAAATATCGTGGTGAGGCGGAGGTGAAATTAAACCAACCCCTGGTGTAGAGTGACGAACTTTTGCAATCCAGTCATCTACTTTGTGCCCTGGTAATTGACCACCTTCTCCTGGTTTAGCACCCTGAGCCATTTTAATCTGTAACTCATCAGCATTGGTTAAATAGTAACTGGTTACACCAAAACGTGCAGAAGCTACTTGTTTAATTGCTGAGCGCATGCTATCGCCATTTGGCAATTTAGTATAACGCATTTCATCTTCACCACCCTCTCCGGTATTGCTCTTTCCACCGATACGGTTCATGGCAATGGCTAAAGTAGAGTGCGCTTCATGAGAAATTGAACCGAAGGACATTGCTCCTGTTGCAAATCGTTTTAAAATTGCCTCGGTTGATTCTACCTCATTTAAAGGTACTGATGGGCGGCTATAATTAAATTCGAACAATCCACGGATGGTATAAGCTTGTTGTGTTTGCTCATTCACCAGTTTAGAGTACTGTTTGAAAATATTGTAATCGTTTTTACGGGTTGCGTTTTGCAACAAGTGAATGGTTTGCGGGTTAAACAAATGCGCTTCACCTTTACGGCGGAATTTATAAGTTCCACCTGCTGGTAACAGGTTTTCTGTTTCTGTTAACGGACCAAAACTGCGGTGATGTTTAATTAACGTTTCTTTTGCAATTTCATCCAATCCTAAACCACCAATACGTGAAACTGCACCGGTGAAATAAGTATTCACTACTTGTTTATTTAAACCTAAAATCTCGAAAATCTGCGCACCCTGGTATGATTGCAGGGTTGAGATTCCCATTTTAGAGAAAATTTTAAGTAAACCGCTATTTACCGCGTAGATATAGTTTTTGGTAAGCTGCTCGGTTGATAAACCCGATTCTGCTTTAAACTCGTTAATGGTTTCTAAAGCCAGGTAAGGGTTAATCGCCGTAACACCAAAGCCTAGTAATGTGGCGAAATGATGCACTTCCCAAATATCACCAGCCTCTATCACAATACCTACAGCACCACGGTATCCTTTGCGGATTAAGTGATGGTGTACAGCAGAAACCGCCAATAAAGAAGGCATTGCAGCATGCTCAGAGTCAATAGCCCTATCGGTTAATACAATTACCTGGAAACCATCTTCAACTGCATCAACCGCATAACGGCATAAACGGTCTAAGGCTTTTGCCATAGCGCCCGGCTTACCATCGGCCCTGAAATAAGTCTGTAAAGTTTTCGCCTGGAAAACACCTGTATCAATACTTCTTAACTTCTCTAATTCCTGATTGGTTAAGATGGGGTGTTTAATGGCTACACAGTGCGCTTGTTTTGGAGTTTCCTCTAATAAGTTACCCATGCTACCCATAAAACTGGCCAAACTCATTACCACTTTCTCCCTGATCGGATCAATCGGCGGATTGGTTACCTGGGCAAATAACTGCTTAAAATAAGAAGATAAATGCTGAGGACGTTTTGATAAAATAGCAAGTGGTGTATCGGTACCCATCGAACCAATTGGTTCTTTACCTTCAATGGCCATTGGTTTAAGCAAAAGATCTACATCTTCCCTGCTGTAACCAAAAACCTGTTGATATTTAAAAATAGATTCTGTAGATAAGCCGGTGAACATTACACGTGGCTCAGGTAATTCCTCCAAACGGATCTGGTATTGATTAATCCAATCAGCATAAGGGCTTTTACCACAAACTTCTTCTTTAATTTCGTTATCGCTGATAATTCTGCCCTGCTCCATATCCACCACGAACATTTTGCCAGGTGTTAAGCGGCCTTTTTCGATTACAGTACTTTGGTCGATGGCTAATGCACCAGCCTCAGAACCCATAATTACACGGTCATCAGAAGTAATGGCATAACGGGAAGGACGAAGGCCGTTACGGTCTAAAGTGGCACCTATTAATTTACCGTCGGTAAAAGCAATAGCTGCAGGTCCATCCCATGGCTCCATTAAAGTAGCATGGAATTCGTAGAATGCCCTTTTAACAGGATCCATATCTTCATTACCGTCCCAAGCTTCTGGCACCAACATCATTAATACGTGAGGCAGGGTTCTTCCTGAGTGAAGTAACAGTTCAATAACATTATCTAAACAGCCTGAATCTGAATTGGTTTCGTCAATTACAGGCAATAACATGTCTAATTCTTCTGGCGTAAAATAAGCAGAAGCAAAAGACTTAACGCCTGCCCTAAACCAGTTTAAATTTCCTTGTAAAGTGTTGATCTCACCATTATGTGCAATAAAGCGGAATGGCTGCGCCAACCTCCACGAAGGGAAAGTGTTGGTTGCAAAACGTGAGTGAACTAAACCTAAAGCAGAAACCATGCGCTTATCGGTCAGATCGGTAAAATATGTACGTACCTGTAAGGAAGTAAGCTGACCTTTATATATAATGGTTTGCGCAGAAAGCGAAACAATATAAAAATCTTTACCACCATGAACGGTGTTTACGATCAGTTTAATCAGGTAATTTTTAAAAATATAAAGTTTACGTTCGAAATCTGCCCCTGGTGCTACTGCATAAGGACGGGCAATAAATACCTGCTCAATTTCTGGTTCAACAGAAAGGGCCATATTGCCAATATCTGTGGTGTCAACGTCAACTTTTCTAAAGCCTAAAATTTCCAGGCCTAATTTTTCGGCGGCACGGTAAATCAATTCTCTGCACTCTTCTCTCGATCTGATATCTTTTGGCATAAATAACATACCTACACCATAATTATTGGTTTCTGGTAGGCTAAAGCCAGCTTTTAAACATTCGTCGTAAAAAAATTCGTGAGGAATCTGAATCATAATACCTGCACCATCGCCTGTATTTGGTTCTGCTCCACATGCCCCTCTATGATCTAGATTCTCTAAAATAGTAAGTGCATCAGAGATGATTTGATGCGATTTTCGCCCTTTCACATGTGCAACGAACCCAATACCGCAGGCATCGTGTTCAAATTGCGCATCGTACAATCCACTGTTTGGTTCCATTCTTTGCTCGTTAGTTGTTAGTGTATAGGAAACACTAAGATACGAAAAACAAATCTTAAATTACAGAGTTGACACGATTTTTAGAAAAATTTTAGTCCTTAAGTAATTTAAAGCTTTAAGATTAAAAAAATGATAATAATACTGATAAATATTTGTCAAATTTATAATGATAATATTATACAATAAACGCACTTTTTCTGCTAGATCTCAACGTAAATCGTTTTAATTATTGATTTATTTGTGAATATTTAATTTATATATAAATAGTATGCCTGAGAAATTGTTTATCTTGTATTTCCTGCTAACTTCTAAAAATACACATTTTAATTTTATTAATTTACTAATCAGCTACATAGCCTAAAAGAGAAAAAAAATACAAAAATGCATTTTGTGTAACAACTTCTTTTTCTACCTTTGTGGCCGGGCAAGTCTTTTACGACCAGCTCCCTTTGAACTCCCCCAGGGTGGGAACACAGCAAGGGTAGAAGGTTGTAGCGGTGCGATAGAAGGTGCTTGCCCTTTTTTTTCTTTTCCCTTAATCCCCTGAAGGGGGAACTAAATTCTTCAGGGTTCAATCATAGAAACTCAAATATTTAAGAATTTATAAACATGAAATTTTTTATTGACACAGCAAATCTTGATCAAATCAAAGAAGCGCAAGATCTTGGCATTTTAGATGGCGTAACCACCAACCCTAGCTTAATGGCGAAAGAAGGTATTACTGGCGAACAAAATGTAATTAACCACTACAAAGCGATCTGCGATATTGTTGATGATAACGTAAGTGCAGAAGTTATTGCCACTACTTTCGATGAAATTATTAAAGAAGGTGAAGCTTTAGCCGCTCTAAACCCGAAAATCGTAGTAAAAGTACCAATGATTAAAGATGGTGTTAAAGCCATTAAATATTTCTCGTCAAAAGGAATTAAAACCAACTGTACTTTAATTTTCTCAGCCGGACAGGCATTATTGGCTGCTAAAGCTGGAGCTACTTATGTTTCTCCGTTTTTAGGCCGTTTAGATGATATTTCTAGTGACGGTTTGGTTTTAATTGAAGATATCAGAACTATTTTTGATAACTACGGTTACGAAACACAGATTTTAGCTGCATCAATCCGCGGACCGTTGCACATCGTTAACTGTGCTAAATTAGGTGCTGATGTAATTACTGCGCCTTTAGCTGCTATTGCAGGTTTATTAAAACACCCACTAACAGATAGCGGTTTAGCTACATTTTTGGCTGACCACGCTAAAGCTGCTGGTAAGTAGTTTGGAGTTTTTAGTTTGGAGTGTTGAGTTCCAAACGCATAAAAAAGACCTAAGTTGTTATTTAACTTAGGTCTTTTTATTTTATAAAAGATGGGAAAATTGCAGGTTACCTCTTCCATTTCACATCTCTTGTTTTTTGGAGAGCAGAAACAGTGCTCGTCGGTTTCGGTAGTCCTGCTTTCCATTATATTCCGGTAAATATTCAATAAAGTTAAATAGTCGAACCGGAATGCCATTTCAATCAGGTCTAGTTGGCCAGGGCATCTTACGAAATCTCAATGGGTAAGCGCGTGGCAGGATTTCGTAAGTGTGGCTAGGAAAAGCGTAGAAATATCGTCAACATAGTTCAAAGATCTCTCTCCCGATTTAACATCGGGACGTTGCTCCGGTCGAGATGACGATTTTTCTATTGGAGTCTGACTTACGAAGTTATTCCCTGCTCCCTCCCTTTCTAAACTTCGTAAGTTATCGCGTTATGCTGCGTTAACGATGGAAACGGCATCCTTTTTGGCTGTCATTTTCAGGGATAATGTCATTGAGTTAAGGATAAATCGCAAAAAGATGTCACCCTGAGGGGTAATTTATCTTATAAAAATCAATATGAGTGACGTACAATTGTTTCTTTTCGATACACCAGGGGCTTGCCTCGGCTCGCCGCCGCCGAAGGGCTCTTTCTTTTTGGCATCAAAAAGAAACAAAAAATGCCGGCTGAAAATTTTTCTTTTGAAGGCAGTTGTGCGGCTAGAACAGTGCAGCCCGAAAAATTTGTTAGGCCGGGTTTAAGTAGAACGGAGATACCGTACTATGGCCTAGCTGGATGGAAATGCAAAAGCGATTAAAGCACTGAGTAATAGTTGTTTGCGAAATAACGTCAATGGTAGCGTAGTCGAAGGGCATTATTTGCGTTTTATCTATCTCAAGAAGTCTTCGACTACGCTCAGACTGACAGCCGCGTTGCTTAACTTAATGACATTGCCCCCTGCGTAACCGAAGGACAGCCAAAAAGATACAGTGTACAGCGTGTTAAAACGCCCAAATGATAAAAGACTTTAGACTAAAGACTCACGACTAAGGACTTCTTTAATCTTCTCATAACTGATCTGCTCATCAGGTTCGATTAGAATGCCCTTTACTCCTGCCCCATTTGCGGCTTCAACATCTCTTGGCTTATCGCCGATCATAATAGATTGTGCCGGGTCGATATCGTACATATCAATTGCATCTAAAATCATTCCCGAAGCAGGTTTTCTACACTTGCATTCACCACCAACAGTTGGATGATGCGGGCAATAATAAAAACCTGCAATATCGGCTCCCTGAGCAACAAAAGCATTGCGGAGCATTTGGTGCATAATGGCCAGCTCTTGTTCGGTATAACGGTTTAAGGCAATACCGCCCTGATTGGTGATTACGATTAAAAGATAACCTTCATCGAATAGTTTTTTTAATACCGGAATCTGGTAATCCAAGATTTTAAAATCTTCAACACGGCAGATGTAATCATATATTTCGTGATTGAGTACACCATCACGATCGAGAAAAATAGCTTTATTCATTATTGAGATATGAGTATTGTGATTTGAGATATGAGATTCAGACCTCGTTTATAATTTCGCCAAAATAACTGAAAATTAAGGACAAAAGAAAGCCCAATCTAATTAAAGACCGGGCTTAATCATAAAATTTATTTGGTTTTGGTTATTTTAGATTCAATCCTGCTTTATGGCCTTTTATAGCAAAATACAGAATGTATAAGTAACAAGGTAGTACAGTTAAAAGATAGGCCAACTGAAAGTTAACATGTAATTTTTCATTTAAGAAAGCATATAATAACGGCATTAAAGCACCACCTGCAATACCCATAATCATAATCGCCGAACCGATTTTGGTAAATTTACCCAAGTGGCTAATGCCCAATGGGAAAATTGCCGGCCACATTAATGAATTGGCTAAACCCAATAGGGCTACAAAAATTACGGCAAACCAGCTGGAAATAGCAAAAGATAAAATGGTAAATATGATGCCTAAAATAGCACAGATTCTAAGGGCTTTTTGCTGAGAGATGTATTTTGGAATGGTAACGATACCAATAATATAACCGATTAACATACTGAAAAGCGTAATAGAGGTTAACTTTCCGCTAATCTCTGCGCTAATGCCTAACTCGCGACCGTAAATACCGATAATATCGCCAGCCATAACCTCTGCGCCAACATATACAAAAATACAAAGTGCACCCAGGAATAAATGTGGGAACTGAAAGATACTGGTATGTTTTACCACCTCTCCTTTGCTTTCATCGATCACATCTTCTTCTACTTCAACTTCTGGAAGGTTGGTGAATTTAATAAAAACGGCAAAAAGGCAGAAAACGATTGCTAAAACAATATAAGGCATATTTACACGGCCTAAAACATCATTCAATAACTGCTCGTGCACAGCGCCGGTAGCAGCTTTGATCTGTTTCTCTACTTCTGAAGCATTTTTCAAAAACAGACTGCCCATAATCAAAGGCACAATCATGCCGGCAAATTTATTACAGATACCTGCGATACTGATCCGCTTTGCAGCACTTTCTATAGGGCCGATAATGGTTAAGTACGGGTTTGATGCGGTTTGCAACAAAGCCAATGCTGCACCCTGAACAAAAATCCCGGTTAAAAACAAACCAAAAGTTCTGGTTTGTGCCGCAGGTATAAATATCAAAGAACCAAGGCCTAAAATAACCAGGCCTAAAACAATGCCATTTTTAAAGCCTACTTTTTTAAGTATCCACGATGATGGCAGTGCTAAAAAGAAGTAAGCCATGTACGATGCAAAGGTTACGAAGAATGCCTGTAAGTTTGATAATCCGAAAGATAATTTAAAGAAAGGAATTAATGTTCCGTTTGCCCAGGTTACAAAGCCAAAAATAAAGAATAGGGCACAAATGATAATAAGTGGTTTTGGCCCTTGCGTTTGACCTGATTTAGTTGTTGGTTGCATAAAGTTTTGGTTCGGTTTAATTTGTTTAGGCCAAACTAAACAATAATATTTAATAAAATAAGGATCAAACGTTTGCGTAATTTTAACTTTAACAGAAAAGGGCTTTAGTTAGTGCTCACGCACCTAAAACCGGTATGCTCTAAGCCCGTGTCAACAGAAGTTTTCATTCTAGAAGTTACACGGTAACCTTTACAATAAGAGGCATTACACATAAAAGAACCACCCCTTACCACTCTTTTAGGTATAGTCGGCTCCATAGGGTCATAGCTATCTGAAGGACCTTTAGGATTGGTGCTCAACCCTGAAAGCTTGCTATAATAATCAGGCCTGTACCAATCGCTGCACCACTCCCATACGTTGCCCGCCATATCATAAAGCCCGTAACCATTCGGCTTAAATTTTTTCACTGCAGCTAAACCGTTAAAACCATCCCAATTGGTGTTTTTAACCGGGAAGCTCCCCTGCCAGGTATTGGCTTTTACTTTACCCTTTTCTATATCTTCATTCCCCCATGGGTATTTTTCATTTTTCAAAGCACCTCTCGCGGCATACTCCCACTCTGCCTCTGTTGGTAAACGTTTACCCGACCATTTACAATAGGCCATGGCATCATCCCAGGATACATGTACCACCGGAAAATTTTCTTTTCCTTTAATATCGCTGTCAGGGCCATGAGGATGTTTCCAATTGGCGCCTTTAACCCAACGCCACCATTGCGAGGCATCATTTAAAGAGGTAACGCTTTTAGGCTGATAAAAGACCAAAGAGGCTGCGACAAAAACACTGTCGGGCGGTTTTGGTGTACCTGCCGGAAGCTGTTTTTTCATTTCTTCCCAATCTGGTTTACGCTCGGCCGTAGTAAGATACCCGGTAGCATCCACAAACTTTTTAAAACTGGCATTGGTTACTTCGGTAGCATCAATCCAGAAAGAGGAGACTTTAACCTGATGTTGTGGGTATTCGTCATCTCTACCCTCTTTATCAGACGCGCCCATGGCAAACTCGCCAGCTGGAATTAAAACCATGCCTTCATGGCTTACTTTATTATTGGAAGCGAAACTTGAAGCATCTTTTACGGCACCAAAACGGCTTGGCATATTTTTTTCGCATGAGGCTAAAGAATCTTGCTTGTGTTTAGCTCGTTCTTCTTCTTTAGCCTGGTTAGATTGACAAGAAAGTATAAAGAGAAGCGGCAAAAAAAACAAAGCAGAAAGAAATCTATGCATGATTGATATTAAATTAGGAGCGATAAAAATATCAATTAAGTTTAAAAAAGAGAAGCTAAATAATTAATTTGCCTATAAATCAATACACTAACGCATTTGGCGATTTTTTATTTGCAAGAAATGCTTCATAACCCTATATTTGCACCACTTTAAAGGAAACGGATAACGTTTTAAGCAAAGTAGATTCCGTAGCTCAGCTGGTAGAGCATTACACTTTTAATGTAGTGGTCCTGGGTTCGAATCCCAGCGGGATCACAAAAAACCTCACAGAAATGTGAGGTTTTTTTGTTTTAGTCCTAATGGGATTCGGACAGAAGCGACGGCATGGGTTCGATTTATAAAAGGTTCAGGGCCGAGTTTGGGATTTTGCGGGGCTGAGCCAATCCCAGCGGGATTACAGAAATACAAAACCATCTTTATTTAACGTAAAGATGGTTTTTTGTTTTTTAAGGTACTTACAATGTTGCTAAAAACTAATCAAACGAAGATTTTAGGTTCGATGTCGGTAAGGCCAAACTGATGGGATAATAATTTTCGCATTCATAGCCATAATCAATGTTAAAAGTTGTTAATCTAATAAAACCCATGATCAGGGACTGGATTTTATGATTACTTTAGTTTTACTATAAACCTAAATCAATTCATCCATGAAGAAACCGCTCTTAACTCTGTTTTGTTTAATCTCTATTTTAACAGCAAATGCTCAAGGAATTCCGCAAAGACAAAAAGTTTCCAACCTTGAAACTTTTACCAAACTTTGTGGGTATGTTAGATATTTCCACCCTTCTGATGAAGCAGCTAGCCTTAACTGGGAAAAATTTATTTACTATGGAAGTAAAGAAGTGGAGAATGCAGGTAACCAAAAAGAGCTCACCGAAAAACTTAAAGGCTTATTCAATCCTATTGCACCTTCAGTGCAGATTGTTCAGGATAACTATACGAAGGCGTTTGATGTAAAGTCAATCACCCCTTTAAACAAAGTAGGCATGAAAGAAATTACCTGGCAACATTATGGCTTAGGTAATAATGGTGGCTTGTATAAAAGTGCGAGAACGAATCGAAAAATCAAGATTAAAGATCCAAATCGGGCTGAATTCGGAGGAGCAACTAGTAATATTAATGCCGAAGCCTATAGAGGGAAAAAATTTAGGTTAAAAGGTTGGATGAGGACTGATTTAACAAATGGCCAAGGCCAGTTTTGGGTCAGGGTTGATCGTGAAGGAAAGAATTATGGCTTCTTCAATAATATGGATGACAGGCCTATAAAATCCAAGGAATGGAAAGCATACGAAATAACCGGAACAATTGATATTGATGCTAGTAACTTATTTTTTGGTGCTTTTCTACTTGGTGAAGGAAAAATTTGGATTGATAACTTTATACTGGAAATAGAAGACAACGGTATTTGGAAGAAAATACCTTTACAAAACAGCTCTTTTGAACAAGCCGATACCCTTGGATGGTACACAAAGTCTGCCGGCTATAACTATGCCAACGTAAAGGATGCTAATGTTGACGGGCAACAAGCATTGCTTATCTCTGACAATTCCACTGATCAGTTGGTCAAAAGTATTTTTGATGAAAAGCCTGAATTTGGCGCATACTTTTCAAAAAACATAGGTAACGGACTTAAATGCATTATTCCCCAGGTGCTCTTAGGTAGTGATCAAGAAACATATCCTGCAGCTAATCCCACTCAGTTAAAAGCACTGCAAAAAAGAATAGGCGAGACAACTCCCGAATTATTTAATGCAAGCGATGTATATGTGCGATTAACTTCCATAAATATTGCTTGGAATATATTCCAACACTTTTTCCCTTATAAAGAGGAGATTAAACTGGAGTGGAAAAAAGAACTTACTTTAGCGCTAAATGCAGCTTATCAAGCTAAAAATAGCCAAGAATTTGGGAAGGTATTGCGGGTAATGACAGAGAAATTAAAGGATGGGCACGTAAGCGTATCTTTCGGAGAGCAAAACTATTTCTCTATTCAGGCAGATGTTGCATACGTTGAGGGCAAGCTGTTAATTAGCAAAGTCGACTCGCTTCCCTTAAAAGTGGGCGACATCATCACCTCAATCAATGGCATACCAGCTCTTGAGCATTTTAGTAGTATTAAAAGCGAAATTTCAGGATCAGATCAGTGGAAAAACAGTAATGCAACCAGGCAATTTCTCGAGGGTTACAAAGACACGGAATTGGTATTAAAGGTAAGTCGGGATGGGAAGGAACAAGAATTCCGTTTTACTAGAACCGACTATAGAAAAACACCCGAACAACCTAAGATTAAAAAGCTAGAGGACGGTGTATATTACGTCAATATTGGAAACACCGAGATGAAGGATATTGCTGCTATGATGTCCGAATTCAATACTGCGAAAGCTATTATTTGTGACTTAAGAGGCTATCCACGAGGTAATCACGATTTAATCGCCCATCTATTAACTAAAGAGGACAACGATAAATGGATGTTTGTGCCTAAAATTATCGCTCCCGACTATGAAAATGTTAGTTACACGGGCTTGGGTTGGGAAATGAAACCTAAAACTCCGCATATCTCGGCCAAAGTAATCTTCCTCACAGGAGGCGGCGCAATAAGCTATGCTGAAAGCTACATGGGTTTCATCAAACACTATAAACTGGCCACTATTGTAGGCCAACCCACAGCAGGTGCTAATGGTAACGTAAACCCTTTTACCTTGCCAGGAAACTACAGCATACGATTTACAGGGATGAAGGTAAAACTGCATGATGGAGGACAAATGTTTAATCTGGGCATACAACCTGATGTGTTCGTAAACCAAACCATCTCCGGAGTAATTGCCGGCAGAGACGAGTACTTGGAAAAGGCCTTAGAGATACTTAAATAAATCTTGTTTATCCGGTTAACATATTGATTTAAATAATTTACCCTAGTAGTGAAATCACAAAAAACGCTACTAGTAAATTCTCATTGTCCCCCTTCTAATTTACCCGCCAATTAATTATACGTTTTAAATCTGACACAAAGTGGTTCGAGAATATGTCGGTGAAGTTCACAGAAAACCTCACAGAAATGTGAGGTTTTTTAGTTTTATTCCCGTTGGGATTCGAACAGAAGCACCGGCCGGGGTTCGATTTGTAAAAGACTCAGGGCAATGTTCGGGATTTTGCGGGGCTGAGCCAATCCCGGCGGGATGAGAAGTTTATCCCGATGCCTTTACTCAAAGCAGTGGTTTGGAGACAGAGCATCTCGAACAGCTGATTTCGTTGTTTATTTTTTCCGGTTGTAGTGCAGTTGTACCAATCCTGTTTCAAATGCTTTTACTGCGATAAATTCAAGTACTTGTTCAGGTCTTCCCTCTTTAAAAAGCTGTGTCCCACTGCCTAATAAAACAGGTATAACCGAAATTATAAGCTCATCTATCAATTCGTACTTCAATAGTTCATTTATCACTTCTGCACCACCGTCACAATAAACGTTTTTTCCTTTTTCAGACTTTAGTCGTTCGACTAATTGGGCTATTTCTCCTGTATAGAATATTGTTCTGCCAACTTGAGGTCTTTCAGTTGTTGTTATGACATAAACATCTCGTTGTCCGTTATCGTAATGAGATGGTCCGATTTCTTTAAGTACATAATCATATGTCTTTCTGCCAACAATTAATGTGTCAATTGTGTTTGTAAATTCTGCATAACCATAGTCTTCGCCTTCCTTTTCAACGAGTTCTAAGAAACTAAGGTCGTCATTAGGTTTTGCAATGTAGCCGTCTAAACTTGTTGCAATGAAAAGTGATATTTTTCGCATTTTTTTTGAATTTAAATGTTTCTACAAAATTACTTTTCGATAACCATTTGTACTTTGTAAAAATGCGACAAATTAAAGTAGTGAAGGTGAAAGTCCAGTTTTTTGTTTAATTTCATTGCTAAGGTGAGCGTGATCATAATAACCACATTCAAATGCAATATCTAATAAGCTCCGGTTTTGATTTGAATTTTTGATTAAATTTAAAGCATTCTGAAAACGAATAATATTTGAATATTCTTTTGGTGATAGTCCAATCAACTTTTTAAAATTTCGCTCCAACTGTCTTATCGTAGTAAAATTTCGTTTTGATATCTCGGAAATGCTCATTTGTCCGTTTGTTGAGTGTATATCGATTATAACTGATTGTAGCGGATTGTTTTTACTTTTCATTTTCTCTAAAAAGAAATGGTCAAAATAATTGAATGGATTGACAAATGTTCTATCAACATTAAATGAATTGGATTTTTCAAATTCAACAGTGTCATCAATCAACTCATTTTGTGAATCATATTTATAGAAATTTGCAAAAGTTGCAGGTTTTAGGCACGCACCTATTAAATGTGTATCGGTTTCAATAAAGCTGTCTTTATATGAAGTCATTGCACCAACTACGTAAGTTTTCCCAAACTCCATTAAAACTGAGCCGTTATCAGTCAAACAAGTGTCTCCCAAATTCATTATTATACCAGCACAGCCATCCGGAAAAACTCGTTCCAACTGTCTTTCTTGCTCGTTTCCTTTAAGTTCCCAATAAAAATGAATAAAAGGCTCTAATTCTTTGCAAGGCTTTACTTTGTTGTAATTCATTGGCTTCTGCAGTGTCGTTTGTTACAATGATCGCTAACTTTCTTTTACCAGTCATAAACAATCCCCAATGAAGCATAAGTTTGTATTGGAGCCATAGATTGCTGGTTTTGTATTGCTAATATATGTAAAAAAATATCAGGCTTATTTATTGATTTTAAATGGTATATCGAACCTGTGAACTGTATGGTTTGGGAACGGTTTGATATTTATCAAGCACCCCAATTGCCGTGCATCCTACTCAAAATTCGATTGCTGTGCTGGCACTGTGAAACTTGCCAGGTTGATAAATAAACCAACCATTTTCTTCATGCTCGATTACGTTATTATCTTGGCTGAAGATTACCTATTTAAACAGTACCTGGTTCATGATCAGTATTCCGATAAGTCCGATAACCGATACCAGCGTTTCCATCAGCGACCAGGACAAAAATGTTTGTTTTATAGATAATCCTAAATACTCTTTGAATAGCCAGAAAGAGGAGTCATTTACGTGAGAACAAAATAGGCTCCCTGATCCAACCGCGAGCACCATTAAATTTGGATCGGCACCATGAGGCCCAACAAGCGGATAAACGATACCAGCAGCGGTGAGGCCAGCTATGGTAGCCGAACCCAGGCAAAGCCTCAACACAGCCGTTATTAACCAGGCCAATAATAAAGGTGGCAGGGTCAGCCCTTGCAAAATTGCGGCAAGGCTCTTGCTCACCCCTGTTTCTACAAATACCTGTTTCAAAATACCTGCGCTACCGATTATTAAAAGGATCATCGCTATATCTTTTGTCGCATCAACAAAAATTACCATAATGTCAATCAGCTTTTTACCCGACCTAATCCCAAGTGTAAATGTTGCAATACAAATGGTTAATATCATGGCGATAGTTGGATCACCGATAAAGCTGGCGAGATTTACGACAGCCATATTGTCGCTACATATCCTGGTTATCAGCGTGGTAGATAAAATGATAAGTACAGGTAACAAGGCAGAAACCACACTATTTGTTATCCCTGGCAATTCATTATCGGGCAGTTCATCGGCCTGCAAGGTAACTGTTGGGCTAGATTGCATATTTATTAATATTCTTGCAAAAAGAGGGCCCGCAATAACTATAGCAGGTATGGCCACGATTAAACCATAAATAAAAGTCTTAACCAAATCTGCATTAAATTGGGTTACCAAAGCCATGGGCGATGGATGAGGTGGCAAAAAACCATGCATCACGGACAGCGATGCAAGCATAGGCAATCCTACATATACCAGAGGCAACTTATAGTTATACGCTACCGAAAAAATAATTGGAATCAGCAATACAAACCCAACATTATAAAATAATGGAATGCCCACTATAAATCCTGTTAAAGACATGGCCCAGGTGATGTATTTAGCGCCGAATGTCTTTTTTAATACTGTGGCTATTTTTTGAGCGGCACCACTGGAAGCCACGAGTTTTCCTAGCATGGCGCCCAAAACGATGATAATTGCCAGTGATCCTAATGTATCTCCTAATCCTTTATTAATAGTTTGCGGAATACTGGCGACAGGCATACCTAACAATAAGGCTGCCCCTACAGATACGATTAAAAATGCAAGAAAGGTATTAACCTTCGCCCATGCAATTAAGAATACAAGTAAAACTATACAGCCAAAAAGAATCAGTACATCCATGTTCCTACTTTAATGAGAGTCTCTGGTTACTGTTGAACCTGAACCGCCTACTAAAAAGTCCAGATCAGCACCTTTATCTGCCTGCTGAACATGGTTGACATATAAGTTTACATAACCACGTGTTGCAGCAGGAATTGACGGTACCCAATTGCTTCGCCTCAGGGCTAACACTTCATCACTCACTTCAAGGTGGATGCGTTTATTGGCTACATCCAGCTCAATGATGTCTCCGTTTTCTACCAGCGCTAAATTTCCACCAATGGCAGACTCTGGCGATACGTGCAGTATAACTGTACCATATGCCGTACCACTCATCCTGCCATCCGATATCCTTACCATATCTGTTACGCCTTTGTCAAGTAGCTTTTTCGGTAAAGTCATGTTACCTACCTCAGGCATACCTGGATAGCCAACCGGACCAACTGTTTTCAAGACCATTACACAAGTTTCATCGATATCCAAATCAGGGTCATCTACTCTCGCATGGTAATCCTCAATGTCTTCAAACACTACTGCCCTACCTCGGTGCTGCATCAAATCTGGCGTAGCTGCCGATGGCTTTATAACCGCTCCGTTAACAGCAAGATTACCTTTTAGTACCGTAATTCCGGCTTCCTGAATAATTGGCTGCTCAAATTCATAGATAACTTCCTTATTGTAATTTATTCCTGTAACAGCAATGTTCTCAGCATGCGTTTTCCCGCTTACTGTTAAGGTATCCATTTTCAAAACCGATTGCATTTGTTTTAAAACAGCAGGTACACCACCCGCGTAGTAAAAATCCTCCATCAAAAATTTGCCTGAAGGCATAAGATTTACAAGGAGCGGCATTTTACTGCCAATATCATCAAAATCGTCTAAGTTTAGCGCTACACCCATACGCCCTGCGATAGCGGTAAGGTGAATAATAAAGTTTGAGGAACCTCCTACTGCAGCATTTACCTTAATTGCATTTTCAAACGCATCGCGTGTTAGTATTTTAGAAATTTTCAGGTCTTCTTTAACCATTTCAACTATTCTCCTTCCGGATAGCTGAGCAAGCCTTTTCCGCCGGGAATCAACGGCAGGTATAGCCGCACCGCCCGAAAGGCTCATGCCTAACGCTTCTACCATGCAAGCCATAGTGGAAGCCGTTCCCATTGTCATACAGTGGCCCGGACTACGAGACATACAACTTTCTACTTCGGCATATTCATCGTAAGTAATTTCGCCTTTCTTTAATTCCTCTGTCAGCTTCCATACACTTGTTCCCGAGCCTATGTCATGTCCGTGATATTTTCCGTTCAACATTGGTCCGCCAGGAACCACAATCGTTGGCAGATCTACACTTGCCGCTCCCATCAGCGTAGAAGGGGTAGTTTTATCGCAGCCCGTAAGTAGTACTACACCATCAATAGGGTTGCCTCTTATTGATTCTTCTGCATCCATGCTGGCGAGATTACGGAACAACATGGCGGTAGGTTTCATGAGCGTTTCTCCCAATGACATGATGGGAAATTCCAGCGGAAAGCCACCAGCCTCCAATACTCCGCGACGAACACTTTCGGCAATATCGCGCAGGTGGGCATTGCAAGGTGTAAGTTCAGACCATGTATTACAAATCCCAATTACCGGTCTGCCGTCAAACATGTCTTCGGGCATGCCTTGGTTTTTCATCCAACTGCGATAGATGAGGCCCATTTTATCTTTTTTTCCAAACCAGGTCGAACTTCTATATGATTTCATATCTAGAATATACTATGTTGCTATATTTTTTTACTTCCTTATTTAGATTTTTCGCCAGCGGACCTGTTTATTGAAAAATCGTTTCACTTGCTTCGACAGCGGTTTCGAAACCTATAATTTGTTTGCCGTTGGTTATCACGCTACGGTATTTATGAGTGAACCAATCTCTGAAATGGTTATTTTAACCAGGTCTCCGATTTTTAAAGTGAAATCATCGGTAGGGATTATTCCTGTACCTGTCATTAAATAGGTTCCATGAGGAAAATCCAATTCCCGAAACAAGTAGGCCACTAGATCCTTGTGCTTACGTTTCATTTGGTTAATGGATATCTTCTCCTTGAAAAGGACTTCAGAATCTCTGGATATTTCGATGCTGATACTGGTATCGGGATCTATCGGGCCGTCTGTTACTAAAAGGCAAGGACCTAAAGCGGTAGCCCCATTGTATGATTTGGCCTGCGGTAGATAAAGCGGATTTTCGCCTTCGATGTCCCTCGAAGATACATCATTACCTATTGTATAACCTTCTATAGTGCCTGCTGAGCAAATAAATAAGGTCAATTCCGGTTCAGGTACGTTCCATTTAGAATCTGCCCTGATCCGTATGTTTCCTCCGGAACCCACTGTACGGTAAGATGGTGACTTAAAAAAAAGTTCTGGCCGATCTGCATCATATACCCTGGCATAAAAATCCCCGCCATTTGCTTCTTTTGATTCCTCTATTCTGGCTTCCCTGCTACGAAAATAAGTTACGCCAGATGCCCATACTTCCTGGTTGCCTATAGGCGTTAAAACAGCCGAATGGGTGAGCGCTTGTAAATCTTCGTTAGGTTGGAGCTGTTGCAACTCACTACTTATAACTTTAAAGAGGTTGCTCCTGTTTACAAACTTATCCCAGCTTTTCTCTTCTGTTAAAAAATATTGGTTATTGTGGTTGATAATAATCCCGCTAGAGGTGTTATAAATTCTCATAATTATTTGGTTTAGTTTTTTGGATACTTAAATAAAGTTTAAACTTAATTTAAGTATCCAGGCGGTAAAATCTAAAGCCAAATAAGTCCTTTTAGAAGACATTTATAGCATAATGTTAATATAATACAATAAAATGCTTCAATACTAAAATTACAGGTTTACGTTGCCTAATTTGATCAGGATTTGATCGTTATTAACGACGATATTTTTTGGTAGCAGGCTAATGACAGATTTAAAAAATCGCCGTCATTTCCATCCGATAGCTATCGGATGAAGCGCAGTCCCGAACTTTCGGGAGAGAAATCTTTGAACTATGTAAAAGATCTCTCCTCCGAAGGAGTTCCTTTGGAACGCTACGGTCGAGATGACGATACCTCCCAACATGTAACCAAAAATCCTCTATTTCAGTTACCAATAATAAGCGTCTTGTATTGTGCTCAGCAAAAGCATAAGACTTAATGATTTACGAACCTGTCATCAACACTCTGACGTATTTGAAAAATTCTAACCTCTACCATTAATGTTGTTTTACAAATAATTATTAATCAGTATTTTAACCGCTTTCGTATTTCCGTCCAGCTATGCCATAGCACGGTATCTCCGTTCTACTTAAATCCGGCCTAACAAATTTTTCGGGCCGCACTGCCCAAGCCAACCTACTAGCTTCGAAAGAAAAATTTTCAGCCGGTGTTTTTTGTTCCTTTTTGACACCAAAAAGGAAGAGCCCTTCGGCGGCGGCGAGCCGAGGCAAGACCGCGTCTTAGGGCGAAAGAAATCAATTATACGTAACTCTACTGATTTTAACAATTAATTAACCCTATCATTGACAAACTCCATTAGCACGGTCGTCATTCCCGCGCAGGCGGGAATCTTAAAGCGCTTGCATTACGATTATTCATAAGCTTTCTTCTCTTCAAAGGCATTCATGAGCACTGCGTGGTTCCCAATCGAGTTGGGAATGACGAACTGCCAAAACCTGTCATCAACACTCTGACGTATTTGAAAAATTCTAACCTCTACCATTGACAGACTCCAATAGAATAGTCGTCATCTCGACTGTAGCGCAGCGTAATGGAGAGATCTTTGAACTATGTTAAAAGATCTCTCCTCCAAAGGAGTTCCTTTGGAACACTACGGTCGAGATGACGATACCTTATTCATATCGATTTTTGTGAAATAAATTACCCCTCAGGTGACGGCCATAAACAAAAAATATCTGTAGTAGGTCCTTTTAAAGGAATATTAATAATCGAATTGGGGTTACTAGGCAAATTTTCTCTCTTCAGTTTTAAGATAATTGTATCTGTAATCCATTGGATTTTTTTTCGTAAGCGCTTTAAATTGATGATAGAAGTGAGAAATATTGTTGTAGCCACAGGCATAGCCTACCTCAGTCATATTAAATTCTTCTTCTAATAACAATCTGCATGCATTTCCAATTCTCACTTCCATTAAAAACTGGATATATGTTTTCTTTGTTTTGGATTTAAAGTATCTGCAAAAAGAGTGCTTTCCCATGTTAATTAATGCAGCGACATCTTCCAGCCCTACTTTTTTGTGGTAATTATTAAACGTGTATTCAAATATGGTGTTAATGCGGTTTTGATCGATGCTATTCACTTCAGGGTTAAAGCCGTTGGATGATATAATTTCATATTCTTTCGAAGCAGCTATTATTTCTAAAGCAGACAATAAATTGATCAACTTGCGGGCAGGGGATTCGTTGAGCATTTCCTCCGCTATTTTGCCAACCTTTCGTCTGGTTGCTCCTTTTAAACGCAGACCCAGCTTACTTGTGTTCAGCAGTTTAACAATCGGACTAATTTCAGGAAGATTTAAAAATGCATCGCCCCAGATGTTGTTTTGAAAAAGAATCACGATGGTTTCTCCAACTTTTTCGGTATCGCTTTCCAGATAGTTTTGTTCACACCGGAAAGTATGTGGCAGGTTTGATCCAAATAAAAATACGTCACCATTTTTAAAAGGACCAACGTGGTCGCCTATCAGGCAGGTACCGTAGGTTCTTTTAACTACCAATAATTCGCACTCTGGATGATAATGCCATGCACTTAATATCGCATGCCCTATATCCTTATGGATATTAAAGGAATGCTCCGGGTTTGGAGTAGCCTTTTTTAAAGTAGCCTTCATGTTTATAATTGGTTAACTATAGCATGAAATTATAAATTATGTACGATATAATGCATACCTATTACCTATTGATGCCAGTTATATTAACAACGCCAGGTTTTATGATTTGCGGATCAGATTGGTTTTATGTCGGAAAAATTCTGTAAGTAATTGATAAACAGACATATTTTGAATGTTTTATCAGACGGCAACTCATACCACAAAGAAATAGCTATGTTAATATGTTACAATTTTTTGCTGTAATACTGAAATTGCTTTTCATTAAAGTTGTCTTTATTTGCTTGTGTAACATAACTGTTTCGAAACCAAATATAAAAAGAAAGTGATGCTGCTATTCTTCGCAACTACTTTCTTCAAATAAACCATTTAGCCTTAGGTTATTAGAACAGGGATTGATTAACCAGCAAACCAATATAATCACTATGAGATAGATTTACTTAACATTCAACCACCATACGTAACGCTAAACGCTGCGTATGTTCCGAACTGACAGCAGGCCCCTTCTGCGGTTTATTACAAAAAAACAATTCTAACCAAACAACAATTATGAAAAAAAAATTACTTCCACCGGTATTTATTTGTACTGTGTTAACGGTATTCATGCTTTTCGAGTCCGCAAGCGCATCAGCTGGTGGGCTAACAACCGTAATTTTTAGCAAATCTTTAACAACCAAAAAGTTAAAATTAGCGCCGATAGGAATTACAGGTAAAGTTACCGATGAACAGGGTGTTGGCCTACCCGGCGTTAGCGTTGCTGAAAAAGGAACGCGGAATGCTACTATAACCAATTCATCCGGCAGTTATACGATAAATGTTGCCAGTGCCAATGCGGTGTTGGTGTTCACATCCATTGGCTATAAGCCAGTAGAAATAACGGTAAATACAAAAACCGTTGTTAATGTTACTATGCTTACGGTTACAAATGCTTTGAACGAGGTTATCGTAACTGCTCTCGGTATAAAAAGGGAGGCTAAAAGCCTCGGGTACTCGGCTCAAAAAGCAGACGTAGAGGCATTACAAACTAACCGCACAACTAACCTTGCCAATGCGCTTGAGGGCCAAATCTCCGGATTGGACGTTTCTCCACCCGCCGCAGGACCAGGCGGGAGTACAAAGATCCGTTTGCGTGGACAATCTTCTTTTACCGCAGACAATTCGCCGCTGATCGTCATAAATGGCTTACCAATGTCGCAGGGCGCAAGCAGTAGTAATGGTTATACACAAAATGTAGATCAGGGAGATAATCTGCAAGGGATCAATCAAGACGACATTGAGTCGATGACTGTGCTAAAAGGATCTACCGCTGCAGCCTTGTATGGTTCGCGTGCCGTTAACGGTGCAATCATTATTACAACAAAGTCGGGATCCAAAAATAGTGGATTAGGTATTGAGTTCAACTCTAATTTTACTGTAAACCAAGCGTTGGATTATACAGATTTTCAATATGAGTACGGGCAAGGTGAAAATAATATTCGTCCCTCATCACAAGGAACTGCGCAGAGTTCTGGGGCCTGGAGTTTTGGTGTGCCATTTGATAATGTACCAACCTATCAATTCGACGGTGTTCAACGTCCTTATGCGCCAGTTAAAGACCGGATAAGTACATTCTTTAGACTAGCACCATCGTGGAGTAATACCGTTGCACTCTCTGGCGGTAATGAAAAAGGAAGTTTTCGGGTGTCTCTTTCTAATCAAGACGCTCAGGGCATAATACCAAACAATGATTATCATAAAAAGATTTTTAACGTTGGCATTAACTATAAACTTACCGATAAATTATCTGCACAGTTCTACGTTAACTATGATCACCAATTTAATAACAATCCGCCACTTGTAGGCGTACAGGGAAATGCAATTCCTACATCAATTTACAGGCTTGCTAACTCCATTTCTTTTGATGTACTCGAGGCAGCAGCAACAGATGCCAACGGAAATGAAACACCTACTTCGAGGTTTGCTACCGTTACCAACCCCTACTGGATATTAGCGCACCAATTTCAAAGACAAACAAAAGATCATTTGTTAGGTACTGCTGTGGTACGGTATCAGTTTTTCGATTGGCTATATTTTCAGGGCAGGGCAAATATGGACCTTTTGCAATCTACCTATGAATCGAACACGCCGACGGGTACACTGGCAGTATCTGCAGCACCAGCAGGGCTGTATAACGGTAGCTTTGGGATAAGTACAGCAAGTACACGCCAAAATAATTTTGACTTCTTGCTGGGCGGTGGGCATAAGTGGAAAGATTTTTCATTTAATGCAACGGTAGGCGGTAATAACTTTCCCTTAATTACTTCTACATTTAGTGAAGCGGTAACCAACTTTTACATCAGGGATTTATATACGATTGGAAACGGTGTTACGGCAAATTCGAGTTACAACCAGACTAAACAAACCGTAAATTCATTGTATGGTACAGCAGAATTGTCCTACAAAAATTTATTGTACTTAAATCTTACCGGCCGTACAGACTGGTATTCGGTACTGGCCAGAGATATAGATCATTATTTCTATCCTTCAATTAGCGGAAGTTTCGTTTTTTCGGAATTACTTCCAAAAACAAAATGGTTAAATTTTGGAAAGATCAGAGTTGCTGTTGCAGAAACGGGAAGCGCCCAGGGGGTTGCTCCCTACAATGCATTAACATTTGCGCTTGCTCAAAATTCATTCAACGGGCTTCCCTTAGGAAGTATAAACGGGACAGCTTCACCAAACACCCAGATTAAGCCTTTTGGCGTAAATGAAAAAGAAATCGGTATCGAGTTACGCATGTTCAACAACAGAGTAAACCTGGACGTAGCTGCTTACGATAAAAAAACGACTAATCAAGCCGTTCCAATAAGCCTTTCTGCAGCAAGCGGATACAGCACCACATTAGTTAACTTGGGTGGATTAGACAATAAAGGATTAGAATTTAACCTGGAATTAATACCTATCCAAAACAAGAACTTTACCTGGAAAACGACTTTTAATTCCGCTTTCAACTCTTCAAAAGTATTGTCATTAGCTAATAACCAATCGCAGCTTGTAGTGGGCAGTCCTGAGTTTTTTGGGTCTATTGTTCACGTGGTAGGTTTACCCCTTAACCAGATTGTAGGTTCAACTTACAAGCGGGATGCTTCCGGAAATATCGTATTATCGGGTGGCAAACCTGTAGCAAGTGCTAAACCGGTAAATTTTGGTAGTGGCCTTCCTAAAGCAACAGGGGGTTGGCTAAATACGTTCAATTACAAAGGCTTTACCTTTATTGCCCATATTGATTATAAAGCAGGTGGTAAAGTGCTCTCGAGCACAAATTTAAACTTATTAAGAGAAGGTTTATCAAAAGAGTCGTTACCTGGCCGTGTGGGTGGCGTAATTTTTCCCGGTGTAAACGCTACTGATGGCTTACCAAATACCACTGCTGTAAACGCAGAAGATTTTTACGCAAATTACCGTTCAACGAATATTCTGGATCCTTTTATTTACAGCTCCAGCTTTGTTAAATTAAGAAGCCTTTCGTTGGGATACGACCTGTCTAAATTTATCAATAAAAAATATGTGAAAGGCTTAGTGCTTTCTGCGGTATGTCGCAATGTATGGATCATCAAAAAATATACGCCCAACATTGATCCCGAAGCAATAGCCTCAAGTGGAGATAACCTAACCGGTTATGAGCAGGCGTCACTACCAACAACACGTACTTACGGATTTAACTTAAATGTAAAATTCTAACTCTATATACAATATGAAAAGTTTAATCAGAATTATAGCCATCGCAATCTGGATTCCAGTAATTTCTAGTTGCAATAAAGGGTTTGATAAATTGAATATAAATCCAAATAATCCAACAGAACTCGATGCGACATTCTTGTTTACGAGTGCACAATTTGGAACACATGGAGCGACGATGGAAACTGAGCCAACAATTGTGCAGCAATTTGTAAATCCGTTTTCGGGAATCACCTCGGCATTTAATTTTAATCAGCTGAATCAAACCTATACTTCGCAAAACTGGAATGCTGAATATACGGGGACAAATAGTGGCGCAACAAGCTCTTCAGGCCCTGTTCAATTACTGGTCCAGATCTTAAGCCAACTCAAAGGAAATCCAGCAAGAACAAATTTATATAACGAAGCCAGAATCTGGAAAGCCTACCAATTTATGATGCTGGTAGACAGTTACGGAAACGTACCCTATAGTGAAGCCGGACAAGCCTATTTATCGAATGTGCTTACCCCTAAATACGATAATCAGGCAGCGATTTACACCGACCTGATTAAAGAAGTTACTGAGGCAACGGCAGCTTTAGATCCGGCAAAGGATATTGTAAAGGCTGATGTGTTTTACGGTGGCAATATCGCCCAGTGGAAAAGATTGGGTTATTCCTTATTACTTCGATTGGGCATGAGGTATAGTAAACTAGATCCGGGAAAAGCGCAAGCTATTGTGCAAGCGGCAGTAGCAGGTGGTGTAATGACATCAAATGCCGACAACTGTTACCTGAAATACAATACCACTTACGTGAATCCCGTGAGTCAGACGATTACTGCAATAGCGAATACTTATTATTTAGCGGCTCCCTTTGTAGATCAACTCAAAAATAGTGGCGATCCGCGATTGAAGTTTATATCCGGCAAATATGCAAACCCCTTAGCGGCACCTACAAGCGTACCAGACACCGTATCTGCAAATCAGTTCGGACTCCCTATAGGCTATAGCAGTGCTACGTTATCAACTGCTCCTGGATTTAGAGGTGCCAACGGCTCGGGTTTTAATTATTCGCAGGTTAATTATAGTATTTTCGGTAGTTTAACCGCTCCGCAATTTTTTATCACTCACGCTCAAACACAACTACTGCTGGCAGAGGCCGCTTTTAGAGGCTGGATAACTGGTGGCAGTACACCTGATGTTTATTATGCTAGTGGTATCCGCGCGGCAATGGACCAATGGACAACCTATAATGCGGCAGCCATTATTCCTTTAGCTACGCAAAATGCATTTATTAATCATCCTGTTAATGCTTATACAGCGGCAAATGCCCTCAACCTGATTAATACGCAATACTGGGTGGCTTCCTGGGGCAATGGTACCGAGGCATTTGCTAACTTCAGGAGGAGCGGTTTTCCAGCCTTATCGCCCAATACCATCGCAGGACAAAATATAACCGGTGGTTTTGTTCGCCGCTTTGTTTATCCAACGCTTGAGCTTTCCGCGAATGCAACGAATTACCAGGCAGCGGTTGCGGACAATGGTGGGCCAGATAATATGGATACACGCGTTTTTTGGGATAAATAGAAAAAATGCCGGCGACAGATATGGGTAACATTCTTATTAATTTTACCCATATCATGGATGCTCCACTAATTATTTTGTAATTTACTTTCAGTATAAATCTAACCTAAATTAAATGTTAAACCGTAGAAATTTCCTTAACTACGCTGCAACTGCAGTAGGAACCACTGCCCTGCTTTCTGCTTTAGACAATCCTGCCTATGCCCTTTTTAGTAAGACTTTTGGCGCAAACGACCAAATCAATATTGGTGTAATCGGAATCAAAGGCATGGGATGGTCCGACCTCAAAGCGGCCCTAAAAGTACCGGGCGTAAACCTGATCGCCCTGTGCGACAGTGATGCGAATGTGCTTGATGAAAGGATGGCCGAATTAAAGTCGATGAATGTTGACGCCGCAAAAGTAAAAAGATATAAAGATTATCGTGCGCTGCTTGATAATAAAGATGTCGACGCCGTAATTATCGGCACACCCGATCACTGGCATGCCCTGATGATGATTCATGCCGTACAGGCAGGTAAAGATGTATATGTCGAAAAGCCGGTCGGCAACTCTATTGTAGAATGCAGTACCATGGTCAAAGCGCAGGAAAAATACAATAAGGTGGTGCAGGCAGGTCAATGGCAGCGCAGTCAGCAACATTTTAAAGATGCTGTCGATTTCGTAAAGAGCGGCCAATTAGGAAATATCAGAACGGTAAAAGTATGGTGTTACCAGGGCTGGATGAAACCTGCTCCCATAGTACCAGATACCTTACCCCCTGCAGGTGTTGATTATGCCATGTGGCTTGGGCCGGCGAATAAAAGAGCATTCAATGCCAGCAGATATCACTTCAATTTCCGTTGGTTCTGGGATTATGCCGGTGGCTTAATGACCGACTGGGGCGTGCATTTATTGGATTATGGCTTACTGGGTATGAATTCGCCTGTACCCAAAACCATATCTGCATTAGGTGGCCGATTTGCCTATCCCGATCTGTATGAAGAAACCCCTGATACGCTGACTACCTTATATGAGTTTGACAAGTTTAACATGGTATGGGATTCTGCCATGGGCATCGATAACGGCTCTTATAACCGCAACCATGGCATTGCCTATATCGGTAACAACGGCACGCTGATCCTCAACAGGCAAGGCTGGGAGGTTATTGAAGAAAAGGTAAGCGGCAATAAAGTGAGCAAGCCCTTTGTTAAATCTTCAGATAATGGACTGGACAATCATATGGTTAATTTCTTTAGTGTGGTCAGATCCCGAAAAAAAGAAGAACTGAATTGTTCTATACAAGATGCTGCGCATGTAGCTACCGTTGCTCAAATGGGAAATCTTGCCTTCAGAAGCGGACAAAAATTATCATGGGACCATGCCAAACATCAGTTTACAGACCAGAAGGTAAACGATAAATACCTGTTGGCCCAGTATCACAACGGTTACAGCTTACCCAAAGTTTAAGGCTCCAGTTCAAACAGACGTTTCTCTCGGGGATCACACCAAAGACCATGAAATATATAAAACTCTGCAATCGCACGATTAGCAGGGTTTTTGCTTTAAGGGGATTGCCAGAATTCGCACGAATTCACAAAAATTGGTGAATGATTCCGTGTTAAGGCAAAAGAGTTAAAAACAAGGTCTTCTGTACCGCTATTACCAACAGACGTAGAAATCCTCGGAAAATATGCTACTAATAAAGTTTCTATTCCAATTTCTGATATTGATCAATTTTCATTACTCATAGATCGAACTAATTACTTCTAAAGATAGACAAATCCAATCCAGCTGATTCGACTTTTAACTCATTGAATTCTGAGGAATCAATAACCCCAATGCCACCTGCGGGATTTAGTTCTGTTCCATTTTCTAGCGTAATTCTAAAGTTAAAATCTTCGACATTGGAAATACCTTTTAATTCAAAATGCTGTTGGATGGTCGGCTGATATTTAGCGTAATTATCAGTAGGAATTAAGTCGCCCCATATTGCGCCCATACTTTCATCATTTACTTTGAAATCAACTTTACCAATCTTATCATTGTCTATATATAGATAACATTTCATATGATTATTTCTATCGTTTTTTATATACAATCTTTACTCCATCTATTTCATCAGCTTTTTTAAATGTCCTCAATTTTGAATCGAATGAGATTTCCAAAGTTATTTCACTTAACCAGGTTAAGTTTATCGCATTTGAATCCAATTTTGCAGAGTTATGATCAGCATCTACGATAAAAACATTTCCTGACTCCGCCTCGGTTAATTCAAAATCTGCATTTTCCAGAATTACATGTAACGACTTATCAGTTGTTGCGTTCCCATCGTTCATAAACACCATGGCTTTTTTTGTTTTCTTATGGGGTTAGAATATAGCTGGCACTTTCTAAAGAAAATACCATTAAATATGGGTCACCAAAATCAAGATGCAGGATATCCTAAAATAGAGCTGACCTATTACAGGACAGCCCAATAACTAATAATTTCCACTTTTAATAGAATGAGAAAAATCTCGATTATATCTTTACATCTGTTCATCATCTCGTTCTACCTCCTGGCGGGTACTCACTATCATGTCAATATAGTTTATTTTTAGAGTGAATCCAGCGACATCCCCTGGTGTCAGTATATTAAAAACGGCTGCCTTAAATGCACTTAAAACTATTAAGACCTGGTTATGTTGTAACTCAGCCGGCATTTTTCTTTCTACTACTGGAGAATAAAAACGGGTAATCAGAATATGGAAAAATTTAACAAAATCAAAGGATTCATATCTCCTCAGCCCACTGAAAACTCCCATAAAATTCATCTCATAAGTATACTTTGCCTCAGAATGATCTGATTGATAAGTATAGATCATATCTTCCACCGAAATTCGCATATGCCGGTCATTACCTTCATGTCGTATAATCTTATTGGTTTCGATCTGTTTAAAAAACTTGGATAGCCCGCTTTCCTTAATAAAATCATTTTGCTTTTTAAGCTCGACCTTATCAGTTACAGCAGAGCCTGGCAGGTTCTGAATGACACGACTAAGGAACTTGATAGAACGCCCCAGTGAGTAGTTATGACTAATAAAGCAAATCTTATTTTCATCATAGCTGTCAGGAATTGATTTTATTTTGCATATTGTTATCCCGAGATTGGTCCCAAAATCCTCTAAGCGCAGTGTATATGCCTCAAGATCGATTCTCGCTTCTTCGAAGTTTTTAAACTCATTTCTGATGACTAGTTGCATTCCATAAAGATCTGCTAATTTCATTTTGGAAGCCTTACCTCCTTCTTCTTGGAGGAATTCAACAATCTGCATTTGCAGATGTTTCAGTATATTTTTAAGGTCAACGCTGTCTTTAAGCTTTAGAATACGCTCCCGGGAAACATCCAGCTGTATAAACGAACTTGGGTAATTGATTTTAATGTGCGGTATAAGGTCGTTCTTTTTTAGCTTAAAAGGCAAAAACGGTGTTGAGACCAAAAGCCCTTGGTTTAGGCAGGTTATATTCTCTTTTTTCGACTGAAAGCTTAAGTTGTCTACTTTACTAAAATCGACCCATACCCCGAACTTCTCAATATCATCGATGCTCGAACTACTTAGTGATTCCCATGATTGATAGTAAGATTCCTTTTCTTTTTCCGAGAAGGGAACATAAAAAACCGGATGGGTAGACTCCTTTAGCAGCCTTAACATCTCTCTGTGCAGAGAGAACGATTGGATTTCAAATGATGTCTGTGCCAGGGAATTGTGTATCTTGAGCGATAATGGCAGGTTGATCAATGTCCTATCCATATAGTCGGTAAACTTTTTGAAGTTGAAAAGCTTACGTTCATCTTCAAAAAGCGTAATCTCGGTACCAACATCCTCCTTATCGGTTTTACGGATAAAGAAGCAACCGTCATAGTTAGGGATTTCAATTTCAAGGCCTTTTATCTCGTCATCGGGAAATACATTTCTGGTCTGCACATTCACTTCTTTACACACCATAAATGACGATAAAAAGCCTATTCCAAAATTACTGATAGCTTCGTACTGGATTTTTTTATCCTTTTTGAGTTCATCAAATTCTTCTGAAACATAATAGCTTCTACCTATACTGGTAAAATAGCGTTCAATTGTAAACTTGGACATACCGATGCCATTGTCCATGATCTTAAAATACTTGACATTCCCACCATTTCTTTTTTCTGCGCCTAAAACAATCTTTATATCGGTCAGATAGTCCTTTTCCTGATCGACCTGTTTCCTTAATAGTGTCGCATCGATTGAATTTTGGATCAACTCCCTGATAAAAACTTCCTTAGACTTATAAAGATTATCCCCTGTCAAGAGGGGCAATAAAGTTGGTATATAAGCATCAAAATGAAAGTTTTCTAAATCATACTTTTCCGCCTGAATCTTCGGAATGATATAATAAAGCTTTAGTTTAATCTCTTTTAGGCTCTCCTCAAATTTATCCAAACGCATCTCAAAATCCTTGATGATCAATACCGCCACTTTATGAACCGTTGGGTCCTTTGATTTAAACCTCATTAATACGGCCCTTCTATCCACATTTGCCTCTATTTCAATCGAATCACTTGGTATATTCCTATAAAAGGCGTCTGTAACTAAATTGACGTTAATTTTATGATTTAGTTTTTCCTTTTCAAAATAAAACTCACCGTAACTACTGATATTGAGAAACAGATCAGCCATAAACAGCGCAATAGAACAATATGCCCCGATCCTTTTATTCTCATTGCTTACGTTTTTAATGATATTATTGTACGCCCTTTCCAATTCTGAGTTGGTTTTAGCCTTCAAGAAAATCATCAAAGACTCAATAAAGTCACTTCCGTCAGCGGTATCAATTATGGCCGTACACAATTTATCAAGCAGGTCCTGCTGTTCAGTATTTGGCTTGTAAATATTTCTGAGATAAACAACCCTAAAGTTTAACGATAATAAAAGCAGATAGTTAAGCTTAGGGTTTCTTCTCAGTTCAAGTTTAATGTCAGGGAAGATGGTAAACAGATTGCCTACCAGTTCAATAACTTTTCCAATCTGACTGTCAAGCACCAGCTGTTCAAAATCATTTGTAAGATCTTGGTATTTTTGATAAAGATCTGAATTCTCCATTTCCAGGTACGGCAAAAGGCTTTCTGCAAATCCCTTTTCTTCTTTCCCTGGAGGTGGGAGGATAAAAGGTTTAGCCATATCGAACTCCTCGTCCTTAAATGTGTAACGCTCCCCGTCCGCAAGTCTGGCAGAATTGCCGCTAAGCACCCTTAACCAGTGAAAAGAGGGGTTATAAACATCCCGATGGCCCACACTCCCAGCCGCAAGAACATATATAATTGAATCTGGGTCATCAAAATACCTATTATCCGTCAACGCCCTTTGAATGGGCAAATGTTTGTGCCCGTGTAGCACCATTCTGATTTTATACCGTTGAAACTGATCCATCACAGCAGTATAGTTTCTTATGAAACTCCTATCCTGCTTGGCTTTAGACATTTCTGGAAAGGGATAGAAGTGATGGTGAAAGGTTGCAAGAAGGTTGTAGTCTGAATGCCCCGGTATAATCTCACGTAAAGTTGTAAAAACGTTATCAAGCTCGAGTGGATCTATATAACCGTAATCATCCCACTTGATTTCCTGAGCCTTATAATCCTTGATCTTTTTTCGGATAACCTCTTTCTTGGCTTTAAATTCATCCAGATCAATTTTCTCTATCCAGTCCAGATCGTTTTCCTGGAGCTGTTCAATCTCTATCCGGCATGAATTGAATCCCAGAATAGCAATCTTCTTTTCTGGGAAATCGCATATAAAATTGTATCCATCTACCATCGTCACCCGAGAAGAGCTTTTAGACGGATAAAACTCATTAAGGAAATCATCGAACCTTTTGTAGGGATCAGTTTCACTGCGGACTAAGTCATGGTTACCGGGAACAAAAAGAATCTCGTCCCTGGTCAGTTTTAAGGCCGATAACGCTTTATTGTTTATCTGGCTGATCAATGCATCGAAAAACTTTATCGCAAATTTCCGGTCTTTTTCGTGAGCCCTGCTCCGTCCATCAAAAATATCTCCGCTCACCAATATGATCTCAACCGTCCTTCCCTGATCCTGTAGTGTATTTGCTATGGTAATGGCCAATGTCGGTGCGTCATCGTATTTAAAATTACCGATATGTAGATCGGATAAGTGTAATATGTTAAGGGCGTTCATTTATATTTTTTCCTTTTTATAAGATTTATTTTAAATATTTATTTTTTTCCAGCTCTACAAGAAGTTCCTCAAGACTATTCCATTCGCAACACCGGAAAGGCAAGGGTTTTGCATGATCCAGCAGTGCATCAAGTAACAGCTTGATCGTATCAAACTTTGATTCATCCTGCCCTAGTAGCGTGATCGCATTATAAGGCTTATCCTTAGATACTTCCATATCAAAGTATGCCTCCTCGAAATTCGGCAGTGATGCCAGCAACCTGACCTTTACGCCATCAGGTTTAGCCTGTACCGATTCCAAGATATTTGGATTATTGCCCCAGGCAGGATTTTTCTTATCTCCTGATTTTATCATAGGGGTATCACTATCATGCAGAACCGAATAGCCTGCACCGAAATGGTTCAATATCTTCACCAGCGAGACAATTGTTGCCTTACCCCTTGCCCGTATGATATGCACATCACGGTACTCTTCGGGAAATCTTGCCCGGACATAATTAAAGGCAGTATACTCGGTATCCCCTTCTACAATAATCACCTTACCTCCAAAAAGAAACTCTGCAACATAAGGATCACAGATATTGAGCAACTTTAAATTGATCTTGTCGTTATCATCAAGTTTTGCCCGATCGGGCCTAAAGATCGTTGTGCCTTCAACATTTCCATTTTTGTTTCTTTCAACACGGACAATAGTAGTATTGTCCCTTGAAAAATCAATAAATATTGGTGAGTGGGTGGTTACCATAACCTGCCAACGGCCACTTGCAGGAAGATCATAAAGGACTTTACAAGCCTCCCTAATTGCGTTTGGGTGCAGACAGATTTCAGGCTCATCAATCAAAAGGATGTGGGGCCTAAGCGGCAGATCACTACCTTTCTCGATTCGGTTCGTTTCGGATATATATTTTAGTGCAGTCCATAACAGGGTCCTTCTCGCCCCACTGCCCTGTCTGTCTACAGTACTCATAAATCCATCTATTGGCCCCATTCGCAGTTCCGAACTCCATTTAAAAATATCAGCCCCTAGATTGGTTTCGGGCTGCGCATCGAAATTAACTTGATAGTTTGGGAATACCATTGCTATCAGATTGGTTAGTTCAGTATTCGCTGTATCGATCTGCCCCCTCGTTTGTGCAATGATATCATGCTGTACCTTTAGCATACTCTCCACCATTTCATGATACTGGTTTTTCTCTTCCGCAGTTCGCATGAGATCTACCTTCTCTTTTATTGCTGCAAGCAAAAGCCTTTTAATTGCCTCTGCCTGCTCCTCAGGTAAACTAAAAGCATCAACTTTATGTGGTTCCGGTCTTCTGGAATTGGCAATATTAGGAGGACCGAAAGGGGCCTTTGTCGGATGCCACTCGCTTTTGGTTACATCCCAGCCTCTACGTTCCGGTTTTCCTGTCCCTCGCCATATCCACCGTTCACGTACCAAGAGTTCTTCTTTCTCGGTTTTCTGTACCCACATCTCACCTACCCCAGCTTCATATACAATCGTATGTAACTCGATTTCAGGAAGATTGTCAGGATCAATTTTATTGTTTGGGAAATCCTCGATTTTGATCTCAGCAGCTTTAGAGCCCTCTGACATTACGAGCTCATAAGCTCTCAGCAGTGAACTTTTTCCTGCATTATTTGAACCAACAAGAACCACAATATCATTAAGGTCGATATGGACGGCCTCTGGACCGATGCACCTAAAATTTTTTACGATAAGCTTGACCAATCTAGGATCGGGCATTGTCGCGATAATTGCATTTTCCTCGCTCAAATCATCTGTTTTCTTTATGGTTTTTTGTGTCTTCCCCATCTGCTTGGATTTACCGGGCAGTCATTATAATAGGTGTCCAGGGACCTGTTTACAGGCCATTTTTGTTTTCCTGAAAATCTATGAAAATTGAGCGCTTCGGGATTTTAGATTTTTAGATTTTCAAATATATTATTAGTAAGACATTATTCTCCGCACATTATTGAAAGTTTGATATTAATCAAGTGGTTTATCGGTAGCCTTTGGCTGGCCAACGACGTGATTACCAAAAAAAGTAGCATTGTTATTCTGCCCAACTACCCTTAACAGTCTCCGTTAAACTTTGCCCGTCATGATCTTAAGCAAACTTTCGATCTTCCGGTAAAGTTCATCAAAAGTGATGATCTCCACATCCTTGCAGTTGTTCCGAAATATCTCGAAGGCATGCAACTGCTTGTCAGAAAGTGCCGATAGCCTACCAATAATAATCAGTGCTTTTGAATTGAATGTTTCTACATCTTTTGATTTATATGCGTGGGCATAAAACTCCTTTTGAAAGTGGTCGCGCTGGTTGAGCACCTGGGAGATGCAGCCCAGAAGCTCTTTGGAAAGTGAAAACACATCATCGCCCCTGTAAGGCTTTTTATCCACCAGTTCGGTCAGATGCGTTTTGATCTCAACAAAGGAAACATTATCGCTCAGACCGTTCTTGATCAAAAAATCACTGTACTTGCCATTTTTGTTTTTGTAATTCTTTCCGCCAACATAAGCTTCATCCTGATGGAGGATTACGGGCTGGGCAAAGAGTGTTGAAAATATCCAGCTATTTCCCTTTAAGAATGTCTGGAATTTCTTTTCCAATGTAGGGGTATCGCTTGTTGCCTTTAGCAGCGTATCAAACCCTTCCAAAGCGGACAGGATAAATTTGTTATCGATGATTTCCTTGGTCTTAACCAGATTGGTTTCAGAGAAAAAATTCGGAAGCAGGGTCAGTTTATCGAACAGATCCTTGATTGCGCTCTTATCAGCATCATTGAACTCGGATATCGAACTCCCCCATTCAGAAAGCGCACTAGTCAAAGTACCGGCCACATACCTTTTTACCGGAGCAGGAACTACAGTGGGAAAAAGCTGGTTGAGTTCCTGGACAGCTGCCCGTTCCTTTTCTTCTTTATGTTTACTATTGATGGTCGAAAAAGTAGCGTATAATTTTTGTAGACTGGCGCCAGAAATAAGCAAACGCTTGCCTTTAACATCCATCTTGTCATTTCCATCAGCATCGATAACTACTTCTGTAAAGTCATGGTTCGCATTGAGATAGGTTACAACAGGCGATAGCGGCTTGGTAAAGCCATAACCGAATGTTGAAACTTTGTACACGCCGGTTGGCAATTTCTTTTTAAAACCTGTAAATACAAATTTCTTTATGGTTTTGTACTTATCATCCCCACGGAAGGGTGTTGGATAATGGACTTCTTTATCCTCTTTTAGATAGACCTCTTTTGAAATCTGGTCTATCTTATATTCCTCATCCTTAAAATAATATACTTTTTTGGTTGTAGTGGTCGCTTTTTCATATTCCGCTCCCACTGGAGCATTTGTTTTTGCCATAATGCATTATTTATGTTCTACAATTTCAATAAAAACTATCACAATTGATTAGTCCAATAAAAATATACCTAGAAGTGAGTATATACTACGTCGACAATTTGGGTGCGCCTATAGACAGGCTGATCAGAATTCCATATCATAGAAAAAGCGCAATCCAATACATTCTTTGTAAAATTAAAATCATAACCTTTAAACTGATCGCTCAAGTTCTGCTATTTTTTTTAATGAGAATTACGGTTTCCCGTATTCCAAATCCTTTTATTCAAGACTGGATTATATTCAACTTGTTGTAGATTTCGTAACTAAAATACATAATTTAAATCCAGCTCAGAGAACGTAGCTTGCTTTCTTTTGCTATCATTCACTCTAAAAAAGACTATCTCCTAACATCCTTAATCAAGCGATGGTAACCCTTTTCCTGAGTTTGGCTATGCAATGCCCCGTTTTGGCTAGGCTGGGGAGCTGAATGCTGACGAACTTTGCCTGTATCAAAATCAAAATAAAATGAAACAGTCAAAAACACCTATTATCAGCTTTAGTCCGGTTGTGTTACCAGTTGCGGGCCGTCATGTAGACCTCGAAATGAAAGTTTCTGCTCCAGCGAGCGGAAACAACCTGCCGGTTATTCTTCTTTCGCATGGACATGGCCCCTCCAACTTTCTTTCTTCGTACAAAGGATACGGCCCCATGGCAGACTTTTTTGTCGCAGAAGGTTTTGTTGTCATTCAACCTACTCATCAAAATTCCAAAGCGCTCGGACTTTCCTCATCTCTTCCGGAAGCACCCTTGTTTTGGAGCTCGCGGCCAGCGGATATGACATTTATTATGGATCATCTGGACGAAATTATTGCCACAGTACCTGGTTTAACCGGACGAGTTGATAAAGCAAAAGTTGCTGCCATCGGCCATTCGATGGGCGGCCAGACCTTAGCCATGCTGGCTGGCATGGAAGTAACTGACCCGGCAACAGGTAAAATAGTGAATGCCGCAGAACCAAGATTAAAGGCCCGGGTGCTAATTGGTGCCTCTGGTGGACCCGAAGGATTTAATGGAGCCGCCAGACAGCACTATCCTGTATTAGCAGCCGGCAATTTCAGTACCATGACTTTGCCAGCACTTATTGTAAATGGAGACCAGGACAAAAACCTCATGTTCTCTGATGTGGACAATTGGCGTGCGGATGCTTATTATCAAAGTCCCGGCCCAAAGGACTTGCTGACCGTGTTTGGCGCTGAACACATCTTTGGTGGCATATCAGGATATGATGCCCGCGAAACAAGTGATGAAAATCCGGAGCGTGTTGCTTTTGTATGTGAAAGTATTCTTGCGTACATTCGAAGTGCATTCGATCCAACTGATCCAAGTTGGGAACAAGCAAAGAAAAGCCTTAACGGCGTACAAGGTGCGTTAGGCAGCATTGAAAGCAAATCATAAACAGACAATATGAAGGAAGAAATGTCTAACCACAGATTCAATTCTTTATCAAGGTTGCATAAGGCGCTGGACATGCCGGCGCCTATGCACCCATTGGTAAGTTTAATAAATAATGCAGAAGGGACCATTCCCCTGGAAAAACTTCCCAGTCCGCACATCTTAAGTTTTTACAAGATCTCTTACAAGATGAACTTTCAGGGAAAGTTCAGATATGGACAGCATTACTACGATTTTGACGAAGGGGGAATGTTTTTTGTTTCACCGAATCAAATCACAGGAGGCCATGCACCACTAAGCGATCAATCTGGTTATACTTTACTTTTCCACCCGGATTTTTTACAGGGTTACGAAATCGCCAAAAAAATTAAAACCTATGGATTTTTTTCCTATTCGATCAATGAAGCGTTACACTTATCGGAGAAAGAAAAAAGCACGATTATTGCTGTTTTCGAAAGTATCGAAGAAGAGTTAAAAGGCAGAATTGATAATTTCAGCCAGGACGTTGTGATTTCCCAGATCGAATTGCTGCTGAATTATGCAAATCGGTTCTACAGCCGGCAATTTATCACCCGCAAGGCGGTAAGCAACGATTTGCTTCAAAGGGTAGAAGACACTTTACTCGCCTATTTCCAGTCGCCACAGGCACAAAAGCAGGGGCTTCCAACTGTCCAGTTTCTTTCTGCGCAATTAAACGTCAGTGCCAGTTATTTAAGTGATATGCTGCGATCACTTACCGGGCAAAATGCACAACAGCACATTCATAATCACCTGATCGAAAAAGCAAAGGAACAGTTATCGACAAGTCAGGCTTCGATCAGCGAGATCGCGTATGAATTAGGATTTGAACATCCCCCATCCTTTAGTAAACTTTTTAAGCTCAAAACCAGTATGTCGCCCTTGGATTTCAGACGTTCTTTCAATTAAGCATTTGGGTAAGGTGCAGCATTATCCTTAGGGCTGATAACGACTCATCGTAATTATTTAATAAATCCCATACTCGATTGGGTGGAAAAGGTTTATTGATGATGAGTATTAGTGACAGATGGATAAAGTATGTGAATGGTTTTGAAGTATCGTTATTTCGACCGGAGTGTTCCAAAGGAACTCCTTCAGAGGAGAAACTTTTAAATTTGATTTCAATAACTTGGTACAAAGATCTCTCTCCCGAAAGTTCGGGACTACGCTACAGTCGAGATGACGATCATTCTGTTGGAACCTGTCAATGGCAGCCTGTCGAAGGACATGTTTAAATACGCTTTAAGGTGTTTCGACGACTTGTCCCGATTTTCATCGGGAGGCTCTCCATTGGAGTCCTTGGACAACATGAAGCGCCAAAACCTGTCATCAACACTCCGATGTATTTGAAAAACTCTAATGTCTACCATTGACGTTATTTTTACAAATCTTATTTTACTTATTTTTTTATTCGCTTGAAATTATGCCCAGGCTTTTCTTAAAAAACGTAACCAGTTGCCATGCATCAGGTTGTCAACATCGGTATCGGTATAGCCCCTTTTCTTAAATAAAGCCGGTATTTTTTGTAAGTCTGCAATGGTTTCCAGGTCGTAAGGACATTGTTCTTTTCCAAAAGCACCATCCAGATCAGAACCGATTCCGACATGACTGGTATTTCCGGCCAGCTGGCAAATATGGTCAACATGGTCGATCATCACCTCCAGGCTACAGTTCATTGCTTCTGGTTTGGAGATCCCCCGCTCCCAGCCCGGAACCATCATCCAGGCATCCAGCGCGCTACCAATTACGGCGTCTCTTTTGATCAGTTCTTTTATCTGCTCATCACTGTACTGGCGGTTATGGTTTACCAGGCTCCGGCAGTTGTTATGCGATGCCCAGACAGGACCACCGAAGCGGCCCAATGCATCCCAAAAACTGTCATCGCAAAGGTGTGTGGCATCGAGAATCACATTTAGCCGCTCCATTTCTTTCAATAATTCGCGACCAATCGCAGTCATTTTGCCTGTTGCATTGGTACCCTGGGCATAACGTCCGGGTCCGTAATGCGCCGGACCAACGGCTCTCAGTCCATTTTGCCAGGCTTTTTCTAAATGGCCAACCGTTACAAGAGAATCAGCACCTTCCAAACTCAAAATATAACCCACAGGCTTTTTATCGTTAACACGTCCATCATTCCACAATTCGAGGTGTTGCTCAAGGCTTTCCAAATTGTTCACCTGGAACATTTCACCAGCATCTTCCATCGCTTTATACCAGGCCAGCTGACCTTGCGTTTGCGCCCAGGCTTGTTCAGGTGAATGCCAGCCCGGTAAGTGATTATCAGGCGCGACATAACGGGCAATCTGCGTGGCCACCACCAAACCGATATTGCCCTTACGCAATTCGGGAAGTGAAACTGTTCCATTACTGCGATCGGGTTTATCTGTTAATCCGGCTTCCCTTTTATTGATATCGGCAATATTTTTGGTCAGATCGCGATTCCACTCCAGGGCATTCATACTTAAATCTAAATGGGCATCTATGATAAACATGGCTATGATTAAATGGTGATTTTTCTTTTCCTGGAGATGATATCCCAGTATTTTAGTGTTTGATCAGCCCCTGAACAAAGCGCTTTTTCATGCAGGGCAACTGTCGGACAAATGTGATAGGGCAAGCCATAAAGCATGTCGCCAACCGTATGATTGGCGGGATTTTCTGCCTTTAAAACCAAATGTTCTTCGCTCTGACTTTGAACTTCGAGCTGCGGCGCATTCAGGAAGAATACCCGGTTTTTCAGTTCTTTTTCGGCAGCAACGGCTTTATGCCCTAAATCTGAACAGATTAAATCTTCAGTAGGTTTTGATACGATGCGGCTGATTACGAGCGCAGCCGTATTAAATTGCTGTTCGGCAAAAGCATCCTGGTAGCCTTTGTCCCATAAAATAAAAGTGCCGGGGCTGCAGTCGAAATCTGTATGTTTGGCATATACCGGAAAAGTTGGTGTTCCACCGGCGATAACCGTTAAATGCTCAATGCCTAAAGCTTCTAAATCCTCTTTCAAACTATGAAGTTGAGCAATAATGGGTTCTGCTTTTTGGTAGCGAACATCAATGGATGAATCATGAATGTGGCCATCATAAGCATGTAAGCCTTTGACAGTAATGTGCGGAAGGTTAAGTAGTGCTTTAACTAAACCAAAAGCTAATTCAGGCAAAACTCCTGTCCTGTTCATCCCTACGTTTAAATCGATATATACCTCAACCACTATATTTTTCGAAACCGCCATATCAGAGATTGCGCTTGCGGTTTCAATATTATCAAGCAAACAGCTGAAACTGGTGCCTGAATATTGATCTGTGAGTTTAAAGAAACGATTAATGTTTTCGCCAACCGGCTGGTACGCCAATAAAACATCCTTTGCTTTAGCTAAGCCAAGCATTTCAGCTTCGGCAATGGTTGCGCATTTGAATTTATGAATACCGGCATCGATTAGCATATGGGTAATTTCCAAACATTTATGCGTTTTAACATGCGGCCGGAGTCGGCCGACATCATTGATCATGCCTTTCAGTATGCCAATGTTTTCACGGATTCTTGTTTCGTAAAAAACAAGCGCAGGTGTTTCCAGCGTCTCTTCATTCGGGATTAAATACCAGTCTTGCTGCATCATTAAAAAAGTTCGAACAAGGCTTCAATTTCTACCGGAATATTATCGGGCAAAGAGCCAAAACCAACAGCGCTTCTTACACCAATTCCATTTTCTTCACCCCAAACTTTTGCAAAAAGCTCACTGCAACCGTTAATAATATAGGGATGTTTTTCAAACTCAGGCGTACAATTTACCATGCCTAAAACCTTGATTACCCGTTTAACTTTGTTTAAACTGCCGATGTTTGTTTTTATGGTTGAAAGCATGGTTAAGCCTACCTGCAAGGCAGCAATTTTACCTTCTTCCTGAGATAAATCAGAGCCGATCCGTCCAATGATTAATGATTTATCATCCTGAACCGGACCATGGCCGCTTAGGTAAAGGTATTTTCCATCAACTAAACAAGGTTTGTAAACGCCAAGTGGTGCAGGTGCGGGCGGTAAATTAAGTTTCAGTTGTTCGAAGCGTTCGTCGGGAGTTAAATTTTCCATATGATGTATTATTATTTTTAAGCGATGATTATTTTAAGCAAAAGTACACCCAAAAGGCCTGCAATGCCAACAATAGATTCCATTAATGCCCAGGATTTGAAGGTATCTTTCAAAGTTAAACCGAAATATTCTTTAAACATCCAGAATCCGGCGTCGTTAACATGAGAAAACATTAGACTCCCGGCACCAACCGCTAAAACCATCAGGTTGGGATTGGTATGTGTATGCTCCATTAAAGGGACAATAATACCTGCCGTGGTTAAACCGGCAACTGTCGCCGAACCTACACAAAACCGAATGATTGCGGCAATCATCCAGGCAAGAAACAATGGCTCTGCTTTAACATGTTGCAAATAAGCTGCGATTTGATTGCTTACACCGCTTTCTGTTAAAACCTGCTTTAAAGCACCCGAACCTGCAATAATCAAAAGAATCAAAGCGATATCTTTAATGGCATCACCATAAATATGCATGATCTCCGTAATTTTTTTTCCCTGTGTGATGCCCAATAACCAGGTGGCAACAATCAATACAATAAGCATCACAACAGATGGATTTCCGGCAAATAAAATATAAGGCAGGATAATGGAATCGGGCCTTAAAAGCATGGGAACGAAGGAAGCAACTGCGAGTAACAACACAGGAAGTAAAGCTGTAAAAAAGCTTTTAAATCCACCCGGGAGTTGTTCTTCAGTTAATTCTTTTGGGCTGAAAGAGGCTAATGGATTTGCAGGAATGGCTTTGAGCGTACGGGCGAAAATGGGGCCGCCTAATATGATTGCCGGAATGGCAACAGCTAAACCATAAAATAATGTCAAACCCATATCGGCCTGGAATTGAATTACTAATGCCGCTGGAGAAGGATGCGGTGGCAAGAATCCATGTGTTACGGATAAGGCGGCTAACATGGGTAAGCCGATGTATAACGCAGGCAATTTATAACGGTAAACTACGGAGAATATTAAGGGAACCATCAGCACAAAACCTATACCGTAATACAAGGGAATGCCAATTAAAAAGCCGGTTAAAACCATCGCCCATTGAATATATTTTTCACCGAAAATGCTCATGCTCACCTGAGCGATTTTTTGCGCTGCACCACTTTCGGCCACCAGTTTACCAAGCATTGCCCCTGCCGTAATGATAATGGCTAAGGAGCCTAAAACATCGCCCATGCCTTTTTCGATACTCGATGGGATTTTTGAAGGTGGTAAGCCTAAAGCCAGGCCCGCCAGAAAAGATACCGCTAAAAAGGCTAAAAAAGCATTGATCTTAAATACAGAAATCAGTACAATTAATAAGGCAATGCAAATAAAAACAATGAGTATAGTCATTTAATTTACGATAATTTCATCAACCATTAACCAACATGGTCATTAAAGAGCGAAAGCGGAATATTTTTGTAGCTGCTTATGCCGGCGGTTTCCTGCTCAATATCAATCACGGTAAGCTGAGGTATGGTCCTGGTCATTTTTAAAATTACATATTTTCTGATTTAAACCCTATTAATAGGTGACTACATCTTTAGTACCGGAGCCATCAATGACTGAAGGTGGCGGGAGACCTGGTGCCCATAATACATATCATACCCAATGTTCCGATTTATACAATTTATTCCATAAAGCATCGATTAACTTTGTGAAATTCCTTAATTTTAAATTATAACCTAAATACCTTATGGAACAGAACCAATTGATCAGAATGGATAATATGGGCATTGTTGTGGCATCGCTTGACAATGCAATCTCTTTTTTCAGCGAAATCGGACTGAAACTTGAAGGGCGGGCAACAATCGAGGGAGAATGGGCGGGTAAGGTTACCGGGCTGGGCAACCAGCACGTGGAAGTCGCCATGATGGTTACGCCCGACGGCCATAGCCGACTTGAAATTTCACAGTTTCTTAGTCCGTTTACCATTTCAGACCACCGCGAAGCGCCGGTTAATTCCCTTGGCTACCTGCGTGTAATGTTTACAGTTTCAGATATCGACGAGTTGTTGCCAAGACTGCAAAAACACGGCGCCACATTGGTTGGTGAAGTTGTTCTATATGAAGACGTTTACAAACTTTGCTATATCAGGGGATCAGAAGGTCTTCTGATCGGGCTTGCGCAGGAGCTTCACAAAAAATGATGAAATTGATAACCCTTGGACTCTTTAGAAGAAAAGCGCATCGGGTCCATCCTTACAGCGACCATACGGCAAGCTCATAACCATCCGGATCAAGGAACTGGAACCTACGCCCGCCCGGGAAAGCGAAGATTTCTTTTGAAATCACGCCACCTGCATTAATCACGTTTGTTCTTGTGCCTTCTAAATCCTGTGAATAAAGTACAACTAGAATGCTCCCTTTCAGTGGCGCTCCAATGGTAAAACCTCCATCTACAAAATCCCCTTCAAAAGCGGTATATTCAGGCCCGTAATCGGTAAAAACCCATCCAAAGGCTGCTGTATAAAATGTTTTGACCTTTTCAAGGTCGCGGGAAAGAAATTCAAGGTACTGCACCTGTTGGTGCTTTAGTTTCTGCGGAGTATTGCTCATAAATATTTTTTTGCTACGAGCAAAAATACTTATAAATGTCATTATCCTTTTTAAATAATGCACATCGTCGATATTATTTTAAGAGCAATGCAGCGTCAATTTTATCAGGCCAATTGAAAATTGTATTTTTCCAAAAAAAACGGGCGATAATTGAGCGCATCTTAACCCACCAACATCCTGCAATAACATATGAATAAAGCATTTTTAATTCTTCTTTTAACTTTTTTTACGGCTACAGTTTTTGGGCAAAAAAATAAACCTAACGCGACGGATAAGGGTAAATCCTTTGTTTTAGGCGTCATAGATGAAATCCAATCAAAAGCACTTGCTGAAAAGAGGACTTTAAATATATACCTTCCGGAAGGCTATCAACAAAACGATACCACAAAATATCCGGTAATTTATCTGCTTGATGGTTCTGCCGATGAAGATTTCATCCATATTGTAGGGCTGGTACAGTTTAACAGTTTCGAATGGGTAAATCAGATGCCTAAATCAATTGTGGTGGGCATTGCCACTGTAGACCGGAAGCGGGATTTTACTTTCCCTACCACTATCGAGGGCGACAAGAAAAGGTACCCTACCACAGGTCATTCGGATAAATTTATTTCGTTCATTGAAAAAGAGCTTCAACCCTATATTCAGGCAAAATATAAAACGGATGCGAACAAAACCCTTATTGGTCAGTCTTTAGGCGGTTTGCTGGCTACTGAAATCCTGATTAAAAAACCTACACTTTTTAATAAATACATTATTATTAGTCCGAGTTTATGGTGGGATAATGCTTCGTTGTTGAATCAGGATTCCGAACTAAAGGAAAATACGTTTAAGCAACAAACTGATGTTTATATTGGTGTAGGTAAAGAAGGCCTAACGCCAACTGAAATACCCAGGGTGATGGAAGTGGATGCAAATTTATTGACCGAAAAAATAAAAGGTTTCAAGAACAAAAATGTAAAAGTATATTTTGATTTTTTGCCACAGGAGAACCATGCAACGATTATGCACCAGGCAGTATCCAATTCTTTTAAATTCCTATACCCGGTAGTGAAAAAAGAATAGGGTTTAAAAAATATCCAACACTGGTGGATACAAAGACCGATATGCAAAATCACACCACTAAAACGTTAAAATGAAGGTTTTTGATTAAAAAAGCAATAAAATTTTTTAATTCAAAAAAATAAACGTTAATTAGACATTTATTTATTGTTATGAGCACAGCAAACTATGTAATTGGAGTGGATTACGGGACAGATTCTGTCCGGTCAGTTCTAGTCGATACCGCAAACGGAAAGGAAATAGCATCGTCTGTTTTTCTTTATCCAAGATGGCAGAAAGGTTTATATTGTAAACCGGCTGTTAATCAGTTCCGCCAGCATCCGTTAGATTATATTGAAGGTTTAACACACACTATAAAAGATTGTTTAACAAAAGCAGGTGGTGCCGATATCGCACATCTGGTAAAGGGAATTTCGGTTGATACAACCGGATCAAGTCCGGTGGCTGTTGATGCAACAGGTACTCCCCTTGCCCTGACCAAAGGTTTTGAAGAAAATCCAAATGCCATGTTTGTGCTTTGGAAAGACCATACCTCAGTTAAAGAAGCCGCAGAAATTAATGAGCACGCTACTAAATTTGGCACCAATTACCTTAAATATGTAGGTGGTATTTATTCATCAGAATGGTTCTGGTCTAAATTATTACACATATTAAGGGTCGATTCGACCATTAAAAAAGGTGCTGCATCTTGGGTAGAACATTGCGACTGGGTTCCGTTTTTGCTTTGTGGCGGAAACGACATTACAACAATGAAACGTAGCCGTTGTGCCGCCGGGCATAAAGCACTTTGGGCAGAAGAGTTTAACGGCTTACCTCCTGAAGATTTCTTTAGCAGTCTTGATCCGCTTTTAGCAGGCTTTAGAGATAAATTGTTCACCGATACTTATACTTCTGATGTTTCTGCGGGAACATTGAGCGAAGAATGGGCAACTAAACTGGGCTTAAGTACAAATGTGGTAGTTGGTGTTGGTGCATTTGATGCACACATGGGTGCGGTTGGCGGACAGATAGAACCTTACTACCTGAGTAAAGTAATGGGTACGAGTACCTGCGATATTCTGGTTGCACCCAACCAGGATTTACATGGAAAATTGATCAACGGTATCTGTGGACAGGTTAATGGCTCGGTAATTCCGGGTATGGCAGGTTTAGAAGCCGGTCAATCTGCTTTCGGTGATGTTTATGCCTGGTTCAAGAATTTAATCAGCTGGCCATTAAATCATTTACTGACTGAATCTGATGTAATTGATGAAGCTACAGCTACTGCATTAAGGGCAGAGCTCGAAGGAAAAATAATCGCTAAGTTAAGCAATGAAGCTGCAGCTTTACCAGATGGCGACTATGCAGAACTCGCTATCGATTGGTTAAATGGTCGTAGAACACCAGATGCAAATCAGGAACTTAAAGGTGCCATAACCGGTTTAGGTTTAGGAACCGATGCCCCACGGTTTTTCCGTGCCTTAGCTGCCGCCACCTGTTTTGGTGCGAAAGCCATTGTAGACCGCTTTAAAGAACAGGGCGTTCCGGTAAAAGGAATTATCGGTATTGGTGGTGTAGCAAAAAAATCAGCCTATATTATGCAAATGATGGCCGATGTATTGGAAATGCCCATTAGAATCCATCGTTTTGAGCATACCTGTGCATTAGGTGCGGCGATGTTCGCTGCTGTAGCAGCCGGTATTTATCCAAATATCGAAGCAGCAATGGCGGCCATGGGAACAGGCTTTGAGAAAGAATATAAGCCAAATATCAAAAAACAAAAACTTTACCGCCAGCATTACCAACAATATTTGGGGCTGGGCAGGTACCTGGAAAAATACAATAAAAAAGATGTAAAACCTTACTTATCATGAGCAACTATCGAGATATAAAAGAACAGGCTTACCAGGCCAACATGCAGTTGCCCAAATTGGGGCTGGTACTTTTTACCTTTGGCAATGTGAGTGCTGCAGATCGGTCGAAAGGTGTTTTTGCCATTAAACCAAGCGGTGTACCCTACGAAGATCTTTCGCCGGAGAAAATGGTGATTGTAGATTTTGACGGAAATACTGTTGAAGGAAGTTTACGTCCCTCGTCTGATACTAAAACCCATGCGGTTTTATATAAACACTGGGCGGAAATTGGCGGGATTGTACATACACATTCTACTTATGGCACAGCCTGGGCACAGGCACAAAGGGCAATTCCAATTTTCGGAACTACCCATGCCGACCATTTAACAGTCGATATTCCATGTGCACCCCCAATGGCTGATGAAATGATTAAAGGAAATTATGAGTACGAAACTGGTTTTCAGATCATGAACCATTTTGAGAGCTTGGGCTTAAGTTATAAAGAAGTTGAGATGATTTTGGTGGGTAACCACGCTCCTTTTACCTGGGGAAAAACGGCCGAGAAAGCCGTTTACAACAGTGCGGTTTTAGAAACTGTAGCGCAAATGGCTTTGTTAACCGAACAGATCAATCCGCAGGCGCCGAAGCTGAAAGATTCGCTGATTGAGAAACATTACGAGCGTAAACATGGTGATGGTGCTTATTATGGACAGAAGTGAGTTTTGAGTTTGGTTGCATAAATTGAATTAAGGATTTTGGAAAGCAATTGCAGTGGTGCTTAGGAAACGAAAGTCCCGCCCCCGCTTCTGCCGATTGAAAAAATCGGCATCTCGCTAAGGTCGGGTTTAACATTGTAAGGTTTACCTAAGTAACTTAAACCTGATTGGAGTGAGCATGAACCCAACCGCAGGTGGGTGAATAAAACGGAAAGCAGGACTGCCCCAACCGATGAAATACGGAACCTTGCTTTTAAAAAAAAGAATAGGGATAATGGTCTGTGAGGACACAGACCATGGCATTGAATAAATTAAAAATAACATAAATAGTAATGATTGATTTAAAAAAATTACAAGTTTGGTTTATTACGGGTACGCAACATTTGTACGGTGAAGAAACCTTAAAACAAGTAGCGGAGCACGCTCAGCAAGTGGCCGATTCGTTAAACCAGAACGGAAGTATATCTGTTTCGGTAGTGTACAAGCCGATTGTAAAAACTACAGAGGAAATTTTCGAAACCTTACAACAAGCCAATATTGATGAGAACTGTATCGGCGTAATTACCTGGATGCATACCTTCTCTCCTGCTAAAATGTGGATCAGGGGCTTAAATGTTTTGCAGAAACCATTATTGCACTTACATACGCAGTTTAACCGCGATATTCCATGGAATACCATTGATATGGATTTCATGAACCTGAATCAAAGTGCACATGGAGACCGTGAATTCGGTTTTATGGTATCACGCATGCGTAAAGACCGTAAGGTAGTTGTAGGGCATTGGCAGGATGAAGAAGTAGCTAAACAGATTGATACCTGGTGCAGGGCTGCTGCCGGATGGCACGATTGGCAAGGTGCCAAATTCGCCCGCTTTGGCGATAATATGCGCTATGTGGCCGTTACAGATGGCGATAAGGTAGAAGCTGAAATGAAATTTGGTTTCGCGGTAAATACCTATGGTATAGGAGATTTAGTAGCGGTAATTAATGGAATAAGTGAGGAGTCAATTCAGGCGTTATTAAAAGAATACGAAGCGACTTACGAAATGACTGCTGATTTAAAAGTTGGCGGTGCCAGACATTCATCTGTTTACGAAGCGGCTAAAATTGAACTGGGTTTAAGAAAATTCCTGGAAGACGGAGGTTTTAAAGGTTTCTCTGATACTTTTGAAGATTTACATGGTATGATCCAGCTACCAGGAATTGCAGCACAACGTTTAATGGCCGATGGTTATGGCTTTGCTGGTGAAGGTGATTGGAAAACGGCAGCTTTGGTGCGTGCCTGTAAAGTAATGGGTGCAGGTTTAGCAGGTGGAAATGCATTTATGGAAGATTATACGTATCATTTCGATCCGGCAAACTCGATGGTTTTAGGCTCACACATGCTCGAGGTTGATGCTTCACTGGCAAGTGGTAAAGCAAGTTTAGAGGTTCACCCATTAGGTATTGGCGGCAAAGCAGATCCTGCGCGTTTGGTTTTTAACGTCGCCGGTGGCGATGCTTTAAATGCATCTTTAATAGATATGGGCAACCGTTTCCGTTTATTGGTGAACGAAGTAAAAGCTGTTGAAGCTGAACATGATTTACCAAACTTACCGGTAGCCCGTGTATTGTGGAAACCATTACCTGATATGAAAACGGGTTGTGCAGCATGGATTTATGCTGGTGGTGCCCACCATACCGCTTATAGTCAGAATTTAACTACCGAGCATTTATTGGATTTCGCCAATATTGCCGGCTTAGAATATGTAAATATTGGTGCCGATACCAAAATCAATCAATTCAGGAATGAATTGCATTGGAATGAGGTTTTTTATAAATAATTCGATAAAGTAATGTTCCATAAAAGCCGATAATCTTATGGTTATCGGCTTTTTTTATACAATCATCATCCTTTGATCGTCCTCCTGAACTTGTTTCAGGATCTTAGTTTAATAGGCATAACCACGGTCATTCTGAAGCTTCGGGAAAGTGCCAAATACATTGCTTTGGGCGATAAAATCGCCATCCTCATGCATCCTCGTTACAAACGAGGACGATTTAAGACTACTGAAGGTTTAAGTAAAAAAATCGTCATCTCGACCGAAGCAACGCGAAGTGTTCCAAAGGAACTCCTTCGGAGGAGAGATCTATTAGGTAAAGTAAATCGAAAAATAGATTTAGCTTTGCTGAGCCTTCGGGTTCTCGGCTGCGTTGCACTTCGCTCGAAATGACGATAATTGAGTAGATTTAGTTCAGGATCTTTTTAGAAACACTAAGCAGGATAGATCCTGAAACAAGTTCAGGAGGACGCGCAATTAAAATATCACTTGCAGTTATTTTGCTGATAAAGTATTTCAAGCGCTTTAAGATTCCCGCCTGTGCGGGAATGACGACCGTGTCAGAATTAGATGGATTATGTCAGTTCATACTAACCATCGCTTTAATCACCCCGTTCTTTGGATCTAACCAGCTTTCAAACTCGTCTTTTACTTCCTCAAATTTAACCTGATGCGTAATATAATTGGTAGGATTAACCAAACCAGCTTTCATTGATCTGATTACATGTTCAAAATCTTCAATAGTGGCGTTTCTGCTGCTCATTAATGTCGATTCGCGCTTGTGAAACTCAGGGTGGTTAAAAATTAAATCTCCTTTTTGCAAGCCGATTAAAACGAACCTTGCGCCATGTGCCATATAGTTTATGGCGTTATTTATGGCCTTCTGATTACCTGTGGCATCGATTACAACCGTTGGCATATCACCATTGGTAATATCGCTCAATTGTTGCGCAACATCAGGAGAAAGGGCATTAACCACATGTGCTACCTTTAATTTATCTTTACAGAAAGCCAGGCGGTCTTCGTTAATATCTAAGGCGATTACATTTGCTCCGGCAATTCTGGCGAATTCCATTGTGCCTAAACCAATTGGCCCGGCCCCAATAACCAGGACAAATTCTCCGGGCTGAACATCTGCCCTGCGGACCCCATGTGCACCGATAGCTAAAGGTTCAACTAAAGCGAGTTCATCATAACTCAAGCCCTCGCCATGTAAAAGTGTTCTGGATGGGACCTGTAAATATTCGCGCATACCACCATCAACATGTACACCACAAACCTGCATTTTAACACAACAGTTTGGTTTGTTCATTCGGCAGGCAATGCATTCGCCACAATTAAAATAGGGAATAAAAGTTACAGCCTCTCCTATTTTGAAGTTATTGGCTCCATCGGCTTCAACCAATTCGCCAGACAACTCATGGCCTAAAACTCTTGGGTAATTAAAGAAAGGTTGGGTACCTTCAAAGGCATGTAAATCGGTTCCACAAATACCGATTCTTTTAATTTTTATAATGGCATGGTCTTTTTTAAGTTCAGGTTTTTCTGTTTCTGAATATTCGAAAGTTCCAGGTGTAGTACAGGTAAGGGTTTTCATTGTAGTTTAATGATTGAATTTTGAATGAATGAATTATTGAATGTTGACAGCGAATTTGGAATCATTCTATCATTCACTCAATTTATCATTCAATAATTAATTTTCTAAGCGTTCGCCAGCGCTCTGTCTAAATGAACATAACCGCCATCAACATGGATAATCTGTCCGGTGGTATGGCTTGATTTGTTAGACATTAAAAAGGCTGTCATGTTTGCAATTTCTTCTGCAGTTGTCATTCTGTTTTCCAATGGAATTTTTGAAGTGATTTCTCTTAGTTTTTCTTCCGCATTATCCAAAGTCTCTATCCAGGTTTCGTAAGCAGGTGTCCAGCATTCGGCAACCACTACTGCATTTACACGGATGCCATATTTCAATAATTCAACAGCCCACTCGCGGGTTAATGCATTTCTACCGCCATTTGCGGCAGCATAAGCCGAGGTATTTCCTTGTCCGGTTTCGGCAGTTTTTGAAGTGATATTTACAATTGCACCTTTGCTTTTAATTAATTCCGGCAAGGCATGGTGTGCCATCAGATAATAATGCACTACGTTTTTATGTAAAGAAGCCATAAAGTCTTTATAATTTCCACTTTCTAAACCTACCCCATCGTTAACACCCGCATTATTCACTAAACCATCAATCCTTCCAAATTTAGCGACGATTTCTTTAACTACTTTTTCGCAATCATCTGGATTGGAAAGTTCTGCAACAAATTGTTCTGCTTGTTTGCCTTGTGCAATAATTTCATCAACTACTTTTTGGTTATCTGCTGCTTTTCTACCTACGATTACGGCAATTGCATTTTCCTTAGCAAATACTTCTGCAATGCTTCTACCAATGCCTTTTGCAGCGCCGGTAATGATAATAACTTTTTCTTTTAATTGTAAATCCATGTTTCTTTTTAATTAGTGAATGAGAGATTGAGAGAATGAGTGAATGCAAAATGCAATTCAATCATTCAAAATTCGATCACTCTATCATTACTTTTATATCTGCCCTTCTTGATTCAGGCCATACTTTTAAATCTATTAATTTTCCATTCTTCAACTGCCCTTCAACGGTGGTTTGGTAAGGTGCATATAGCTTGAAATGTACATCCCACGCTTTAGGCCATGCAGGGTAAAGATAAATCTTTTTTCCGTCTACCTGCATCAGCATTTCCTGTAAACCAATCATACCAGAGCCGCCCCAATTATGATCTGGTGTCCAGTCGAAGCCAGGTCCCCAGAATGCCGGGAATCTCCTTCCCGAGTCTTTTAACTTTGCGGTGGTTAATTTTGCAGCATCTTCAGTTAAACCTAGTCTTGCTGCAAAAATATTATCCTGTTTCCAGCCTACAAAACTGCGGAATTTCAATACATCTATATCGTATTTAAAGGTATTGATGGCGGTGTCTAAACCAGGTTTACCAATCCCATAAATGCCCCAGGGGTAAACAGGATACAACTGCGGACTTTCGGTATTGTTAATTCGCTCCCAAAGTTTTGCCGGAGCAATTGTGGTGTGGCCGTCAAATGTTCTAAAACTGATGGGTGGAATGGTTTTTAGCATGGTTTCCCATTCCGATTTTTGCCTTTCAGCTAAATTGGGATGCTCCAGAAGTCGTTCTAAAACGATTTTTAGCGCAGCAATGGTTGAAGTGGCGTTATAGGCCATTTTATAGGTTTCGGCACCAGACCCAGGATACAGAACCAAATGTCCATCTGCATCTAAAGCTTTTGCTCCGCGTTGTTTGGCTAAATAAGTATAATGTTCTTTGAAAAAGGCAAGTGAACTTTCAATCAATGGAAGATATTTTTCGATGTTATTGCCATTATACCTTTCTGTTTCCAAAATCATCAAACAAAATTCTAAAACGGTATCCCATTCATATTCTAACCAGGCATTGTATTCCATGCCTTTGTTAAAATCGGCAGGACGTTTCCAGCCATATTCTGCTGGGTTTGGTAACCCGAAATTTTCCAATTGCTCTGTAAAACTGGCGCCATTATGTCCCCAGGCAGATTGTGTTCTGATTTCAGCATTTTTCAACAAATCAAGGTAGAAATCGAATTGAGGCTTCATCATTTCAAAATCGCCACTTTTTAACATCGGCCAATAGACTAAACGTTGGTTTTGAGCGGTGTGGGTACCTCCTCCCCAATTCCTGAAATCGGGTGTATATTTCAGCGCGGTATCAGTAAGTTGTGGATCGAAGGTGAATAAACCGCCATTAAATTTTGTGGGGTATTTGCCAAAGGCATTGCAACCCAGCATATACCTGAATAACTGATAATTTTTAGCCGATTGATTGGCTGATTCTTCTTTCGAATTGACATAAATGAAACTCTTTTCAAAGTAATCATTCCACCATTTTATACTGGATTTATGATTGCTATTGATTTTTAATAAACTTAACTGTTTTTCCCAATCAGAAATTGATGCAGCTTTAACGGTATGTAAAGCAATGGTAATGTGGTTTGAACGCGAAGGTTTTTTACTTTTCAAAATCCAGGCTTTAAAAGGTGTACTTAAATAGATACCTTCATCATTTCCTGCCGGAAACATGTTATCTCCCTGCATGGAGCCACCAAAAATGAGGTTTTTTAGCGGATTGAACAATTCTGCCTTTCTATCATCAAGACCTTGTTGTTTTACTGTAATATCAAATACCGTCTCGGCTTTATTTTGATGGTAAAATTGAATGGCATTATTTTTAAAAGCAATCTCATCTTTAAAGGTTTTTACAATGCCCTGAGGCGCCCATTTATAGGAATTTTGGTTGTTCTCTTTGCCTTTTGTGATGCGGTCTTCAAAGCGCCAGCTTTCGTAACTGGCTTCTGTTATGGTATTTTGGCTGGATTTAATGTCTAAATGGATAACCGGATTAAAAACATCTACCCAAACATTTATTTTTGTATTTAATTTACCATTTGAGCCTGAAATCTGGGCGTAACCATCTTTTAAGATCAGTTCTTGTTTAAATGATTTCCCCTCGAAAGGGTTTGGGGATAATTTCAGTTTTACGCGACCAAGTTTTAACAAGGTGTTGTTCTCATCGAAGGTGCCGCTTTTGGATAGATAGAGGTAAACATTACCATTTTCTACCCAGAGGTTAAGGCCGATATCGCCGCCTCCTACGGGCATGGATTCTGAGGAGTTGTTACTTTGAGAAGTCCAGATTACGTTGTCTTTTTCTTGCGAAAAAGCATTTGGGGTTATGAACCACAAAGACACGGAGCACACCAATAAAAGGTTGAGGTTTTTTGACCGTATAAGGTATGTGAGAACACTTAAGTTTCTAAATGGAATCCTTAGTGTACTTTGTGTCTTAGTGGTTAATTTTTTTTGCGATATAAAGTTTGACCACATAAGGAATATAAGAACATTTAAGTTCTTAAATAAAATACTTGGTGTGCTTTGTGCCTTTGTGGCTAGTGTTTTTTGGCCTGTGGTATTGAACCACCTAAGGCACCTTAGGACACTTGAGGCATGGTTCAAAAGTTTTGACCATATAAGACATATCAGAACATTTAAGGCTGTTCGCCATGTTCTTGGTGTTCTTAGTGTCTTCGTGGTTAAATTCATTTTAAAATTACTAATTCTCCCAATCATCAGTGCGGAATGAGGAAACGGGTAAGCCATCGTTCCCAAATAAATCGCCGGTTACAAAATCTTTGAAGGCGTAGCGAACAGCTACAGGTGCTTTAACTTCGGGAGCTGAAACCGTTATGGTACTTCCTTTTATGGTTGCTTTTGCTGGATAAATTTTTTTATCGGCGCCTGCAATTTCGAATAAAGATAGCTCTTTACCAAAAGCAGTTAACCCGTTTGACACATTTTGAAACTTGATCACAGCAGTATTCTTTTCGACAGTAAATGATTCGTAATTCGGGCTTAATGCACCAAAACCTTTTATACCATAAGTTTGAGACAAGGCCAGGTAAGCCAAACGGGTTCCGCCCTGTTTTTTGTTTGCGGGATGGATTGATTTTTCCTCGCCGATATCCATTAAAACTGCCATCCCCGAATTTGGAATTTTAGTTAGGGATTTACGTTGTGCATCCCGTAAAAAGGCTGAGTTAAATTTCCCACCAACATGATAAGGTGGCAATTGGGCATAGTTGTAGGGCGCGATTTGCGCATAATAGAAAGGAAAATCACCATTATCCCAATTTTTTCTCCAGGAAGAAACCATCGCCGGGAATAAGTCTTCGTAACGGTCTGAACGTTCATAATTTGATTCGCCCTGATACCAGATGGCACCTTTTATGCCATAACCGATTACAGGATAAAGCATACCATTGTATAAAGTTGTGGGCGTTCTGCTTACTTCTTTTATGCTGTCGGTTTTTGAGGGGATTTTAACCTCAGGGAATGCTTTTAAATCCTCGGGCGACATCCAGGCCTCAATTGTAGAACCGCCATAACTATCGTTGATGATCCCGATAGGAACATTTAACATTTCGCTTAATAAGGAACCAAAGTAATAAGCAGTTGCGCTAAAATTGGCAACGGTTTCTGGGGCAGCTAATTTCCATTGCGAAGCTTTGCTGTTTTCTTGTCGTTCGGTGATGGAAGAACGCGGAACAGTATAAAGCCTGATGTTTTTATTGGTAGATTTTAGAATGGCATCGTTGGAGCCTATTATTGGCTGACTTTTAAAACCTTTCATGGGCATTTCCATGTTTGATTGGCCACCACAGAACCAAACTTCGCCAATTAAAATGTCAGTCAGGACAAGTTTTTCGCCATCGTTTAATTCAATATTGTATGGACCACCGGCTGATGGAGTAGCAACTTTCATTTTCCATTTACCGGCCTGATCAGTATTAACGGTATAGTGCTGTTTGTTCCAGGACGTATTGATTTTTACCTTGGTAGCGGGTTTGGCCCAGCCCCATATGGCAACATTGCTTTGTTGTTGTAACACCATGTGATCGGTAAAAATCGATGCAGGCTTTACTGTGGCAGATGCGATGAGACCGCATGCGAGGTTTAGGAATATGAAGAGTTTTAGTTTCATTTTTTTAATTTATTTCTTTATAAAATGATCGTCATTCCCGCGCAGGCGGGAATCTTAATGCAACCTACAGCCCCTACCAAGGCATTAGGATTATCTCCGATGAGCATTTCGTGATTCCCAATCAACTTGTTCCAAAGGAACTCCCTTGGAGGGAATGACGCCCCTTACTACATTATCTACTCACCGGCAGCCATACCGACATTTCTGAATGGCCACGGTTTCCCCAGGCAAAGTATGGCACCAGTTTAATTTCTGTTGTTGTGTTTTTATCTTCAATCGGCCTGTACAACACATTTTTCCAGTTGTTTGTTGTTACCATTTTTGCATTTCCTACTAAACTCATCATCGCAGCACCATCAATACTAATGGGTTTGACCTCAAATTTAGCTGAAGCCGGAATGAAAGCATTAAAAATACTTTTACCAGGCAAATCTGTCGATTCCAGGCAGTAAACAATTGGTCCGCGCTTAACAGCTACCTGGTTCCTATTTTCTTCAACCAAAGGATTAGCCTCAATCAAAGTGGCATCCATAGGGAGGTTTAATTCTATTACATCACCTTTTTTCCAAACGCGGCTGATTTCTGCATAAGTTCCGGAAATGGCCTTAAGATTTTCAGTTTTCCCATTGATTGTGATCTGTGCATCATGTGTCCACGACGGGATTCTCAAAAATAAAGAATAAGCTTTATTCCCTATTTCCTTAATGCTTATTTTGATCTTCCCATCCCAGGGATAATTGGTTTCTTGCGACAAAGAAATTTTCTGACCATTCGTTAATGTAGTATTTAGGTTATTACCACCATATAAATTAAACCATAGGCCTTTATCTGAAGTACTGTAGGCATAATCGCTTACTTCGGCTATAGTGCGTACCACATTAGGTGGGCAGCAATTGGATAATGAGATATAAGGCACCCTATCTTTCGACCAGCGTTGTTTAAAAGGTAAATCGTCTGATTGCGCCAAAGGATTGGTGTATAAGAAGTTTTTTCCATCCAAGCTAATTCCAGACAGAACGCTATTGTGTAAGGCCAGTTCCATTACATCAGCATATTTTGCATCGCCCGTAATCTGCAACATGCGCCAGTTCCAAAGTACGTTACCAATGCTGGCGCAAGTTTCGTTATGTGCGGTAAAATTTGGCAATTGAAAATCACGACCGAAAGCCTGGTGGATTTTCTGCACATCGGCCGGATTATAGGATGTGCCATCGGGCGAGGTTCCATCGTAAAGCGAGCCACAGCCACCCGTGATGTACATTTTGTGCTGATTGACATCATCCCACATTAAATTCAATGTTTTTAAAAGCGAATCTTTACCCGTTTCGGCATATAAATCTGCTACCCCTGCATACAGGTAATTAGCCCTTACAGCATGCCCCATGGCTTTGGTTTGTTGTAGAAAAGGAATGCGATCTTGGTTATCGTCCGTGCCGTCATTAATTTTACCTTTTATGGCAATTAAATGCTGTGCCAGTTCTAAATACCGGGGATCTTTCGTGGTGCGGTACATTTCTACCACACCCATGTAGTGCGATGGACAAATGGCGTTTCGTGCCAATGTCGGCGAAGCAGATTTATAGAAATTATACAGATAATCTGTTGCTTTCTTAGCAATGTTTAGCAAAGTAGTTTTCCCGGTTGCCCGGTAATGGATGCAGCCAGCAGTCATTAAATGGCCAATATTGTACGATTCGAAGCTTAACCGATCTTGAAACTGGTTTTTAGATCCTGTTTTGCGTTGCTCAATCATTGCTTTGGTATAGATGTAGCCATCGTCGCGTTGTGATTTACCGATTACCGCAATGGCATTATCCATCATCTCATTCAGTTTTGGATTTTTGGTTGAAGCGTATAAAGCAGCTACAGCCTCTAAAGTTTTGTAATAATCGCCGTCGTGGAAAGATGGACCAGTATGCGAACCTGTATCTAAACCTGCTGCAATTTTGAAATTTTCAAACGCGTGACTGATCTTGGGATCGTTATAAATGGCCCACATATTGGGTACCATGGTTTCGGTGGCTACTTTAAACCGATCGGCCCAAAATCCTTTTGTCCAGGTTACATCCGTCATATTGATGCTGTGCAATTTCGCGTAAGGCGAATTTGAGGTATTAACCAAAGCTTTGTCTTGTGCGTTAACGCAGAGCGAAACCGTAGAAAAAAATGTAAATAACGTAATTCTGAAAATGCTCATATCTTATTTCTCCTCCATTTGTATCACTACCGGCCCAAGCAATCCTGCAGGATTTAAAGCTTTACCTTCCAATCGGAAAGGTGCAGTTGTTTTGGTAATTCTTTTATTTTCTGGCAATTTGCTATCGCCAATTAAACGGTTAGCCCAGGTATTTGTCACTTCGATGGTAATTTGGTTCTCGCCTTTTTTAATGGCTTTACTGATTTCTAAACGGTGCGGAGCAGTCCATAATGTGCCGCAGTTTATTCCATTGATTTTTACTTCGGCAATACTAGAGAATTCGCCTAAATCAATCCATGTTTTACCCTTTGTATTCTCGTTAAAATTGAAGGTTTTGGTATAAACTGCAGTTCCTGAATAATATTTAACCAAACTATCTGTGTTTTGTGTCCAATCGGTTAAATCGTTAAAGATTATTGGTTTTGATGGACCTCCATAAGTGGGATCAAATTGAGCTTGCCAAGTTTTAGAAATATCATGGATGGTTTTGAAGTTAGACCAGTTGTTGCCACTATTAAATTGAGTTTTAGGAGTTTCCTTTTCGAAGAGAAAAAACAAACTTTGATTAGGAGCGATTTTATAAGTAAAACCTGTTCGCCCCCCTTCACTAGACCAATTATTAATGTCGCTTAACTTATCGGCAACAGCATCATAAACTTGTGGTATTTTATTGGTTACACGAAATGAAAACCTAAAATTTCTTTCTTTAGCCTCTTGATTAGAAATAAAATAGATATCCTTTTTGTCAGTTTTCCTATGATTATAAGCAACTTTTTTTGCATAACCAATTGGTTTGCTGTTCGGATTAGCTTCCGTTACATAAAGATCTGGTTCAATTCCTACAAGTTTAAAATTATCGGCATTAAAAGGAGCTTTAAACAGATTGCCTTTATCCATTACTTTCATTAAAACAGGATGATGATTATTATTTATCTCATGAAAATTATTCTTCCAAATTTCATCAACTGCTGAGTTAAACGCAGATTTACTAACTTGTTGTAAACCATTTTGATAAAAAGGCATGTCCGCTACAATCACATTAGCTCCCGCTATAATTAAGTCAAATATTTTTTTTACAGTTGTATAACTCATATACTGATAGTTCGGGTTCATTTTCATGTTACCCGGTATTACCAAAATTTTATAGGTTGCCCCACTCTCGAAAACAACATTGCCATCTTTAACGCTTGCTGTATTCAACACATCGGGATTAAAGCTGTCGTAAGCATATCCACGTAATGGATTTAGCCAATTTTCGGGATCGGCCATATTTGCCGAATGGGTTACACCGGCTGGCATTTGCCTTAAAGGTTCACCAACATTTGCGAGGCGTTTCTTTTCAGCCTCCACTACATCTGCACCAAAAATACCGGGCAAGGTTTCGACTAGCCTATCTGGTAAAATAGAACGGCGTGGTAATTCTTCGCCGGTAAAAACGGCGATATCTACCACAGGTTTGCCTTGCTGTAACAAGTTTTGGGTTCTTTCTGCATAATCTATCCATGCTTTACCAGCCTTCCACCAGGTTTGGTCGCGTTGGAAATATAGGCCAACACCGTCTAAAGTCATTCCAGGTTTCCGATCTGCCCAGGGGTTATGGGTAAAAACGTGATAAACGAGTTTATTGATCCCTAAAGCATAATTACGGTCCTGTAAGGTTTTCATATTGGCTGGGCTTTCGTTCCAGTCCATACGCACGGTGGTAAAAGCCTCGGCCTGGATAATGTTTTTACCATAAATATGTGCGCCAGAAATGGCATCCAACATATCATTTGGTTTGTCATGCGTAGGGCTATTTAACCAAAATTCGCCCATAGGGATGTCAACCGTTTTGTAATGCATCAATCCATCACTCATCATTGTTGGTGCAATACTTTCTGCCGTAAAAGTTACACCCTGATCCTTTGCCAGTTTCGCAAGCGTTTTGTAAAACTGATCTACAACCAATTCCGAAATTGTTTTTCTAACATCGTAAAGGAAATTTTCGGACACAGATATATTCTCTACAGGCAATCCGGTGATGATGGGTAAATAAGGCATTAAATCGTAACCTCTCCGTTTTAAAAATTCTGCTTTAAATACCGGCGACCAATTCTGGCTGCCGCATTCCCAACTGTCTACATGGAAAATGCTTAATACTTTTTTGGCTATCTCTGGTCCGCCATGTTTTAAAGCTTCGCCATACCAATTGTTGAATTGTAGTTTTACCGCTTCGGGATTAAATTTATCACATTCCAATCCTTTTCCACCGCCACCAGTTGCATTGGTATGTCCTGAAGAAGTATGGCCAATTCTTAAGATTGTCCAACTACCCTTCGGCGCTTTCCAGTTTAAGGTTCCATCTGGAGTTAACTTATCCGTTAGGTTAATGATCTTATTCAAGGGCACACACAGGTTTTTGGCAATTTCTGCTGCTGTGCTTCTCTTACTTATGCGCCAAACTGAACCATTTTTGCCTTCGAACTGATTGAGTTGTGCTTCTGAAGATAATTCGAGGTTTACGAGCTTTAATGATGGCTTCCATTTGGCTGCATCTAAATCCTCTGAGCCTGGTTCGGATCCCTTTTTATCATAAATAAACCTGAAAAATTTAGCGGTGGTAGGTACAATGGAATGGGTAACATCTTCATCGGTATCCTGCCAGCCATGACGGGGCGCTTCCAATCTACCTATTGATCGGAAATTTTTCCCATCATCACTTACCTCGATAGCCAAACGTTGTGCCTGATAGTTATTTCCACTTACTTTAATGGTTATCGTTCTGCAGGTGAAAGGTTTTTCAAATTCGTATTGGATATAACATGGCTCATTTGAACCGAAGTTTTTCTTATTCCCTGGCTGAACGAGACCAGTGGCATCAGCAGCATTGCTTGCTGTAATTTTTGGAATAACCGTTCTTGTTGAAATGCCTTCACCAATTGGTGAAGGGTAAGCGTAAACGGCAACATCTTTATAATAATTTTCTTTTGATTCGGGTTGAGGTAAATTGATCTTTGTAGCTGAATTACTGATATTTATTTTAGACCAAACTACTTTCTGCATCGATAATTCAGGGGTTACCCATGGGCCACCTGCCAGGGCGAAACCATCGCTCACATGCATGCCTAATTTCAGATCCAAGCGTTTCGCTTCACTCATGGCAAACTCAACCATTTTCCACCATTCGGGTGTGAGTTGTATGGCAGGCGGCGAATAAACAGGCATTTTATCGGGTCCCTGGATGCTCATTAAATAAGCACCCGCGATGCCGTTTGATTTCATGGCTTCCAGATCGGCTGTGATGCCGGCTTTTGAAACCGCACCTTTAACCCAATACCAAAATACCCAAGGTTTTGCACTTTCGTTCTGTTGTGCAAAAAGGCTTGCTGAAAAGCCAAAGCATAACAACAGCATGAATATTAACATCTTGCTAAACCTAAATTTCATTTTTTTTATTTTCTTATAAATATCAAAGGTGGATTTCAACCCGCGAAACAATCTTTATTCGAGAATAGATTGCCACGTCGTTTCTCTCCGTAACGACTTATATTTATTTGTGTGCGATTTTATAACCCCTTAAGCCGAAATAAAGAATAATCACAAAACACACCAGTGGAATGCTGTAACCGATCTGAATATTATCTCCATACATATCGATTAAACTTCCCATTCCAAAGGGTAAAATAGCCCCACCCACAATGGACATAATTAACCATGACGAACCTGGTTTGGTATCGTCGCCAATGCCCTCAATTCCTAATGCGAAAATGGTTGGGAACATAATCGACATAAAAAAGCCTATTGCACCTAAGGCATAAACCACATATGAACCTTTGCCTAATATGGCCACTAAACACAATAAAATTGATATAACGGCATAAATGGTGAGCAATTTATGAGAGGATATAAATTGCAAAAGCGCTGTACCGGCAAAACGGCCTGCGGTAAATAGAAATCCATAAACTACCAAGTATGATGCAGCGGTTTTTTCATCAAAACCTCCACCTTGTTGCGCCATTCTAATAAAGAAACTGGTTACGCAAACCTGTGCGCCTACATAGAAAAACTGTGCTATAACAGCCCATCTTAAATGTTTGTGGCGTAATGAACCGAAAAAGCTTCCCTTTGCCTCACCATCAATGCTTTTCGTTTTAATTTCGGGAAGATTTATAAAGTAGAATATCGCGGCGATAACCAATAGCACTATTCCTAGTGTAATATAGGGCGTTTTCACCGATGCAGCCTCTTCCAAAAAGTAGTTATTTCGGATAACGTCGGTCATAGCAGCCAATTCATCTTTTGTGTGAGATTTACCCGAGAGGATAAATAATCCGCCAATCATTGGGGCAACCATTGCTGCCAATCCATTAAAAGATGCAGCTAAATTTAGTCTGCTTGTTGCCTTTGCAGGATCGCCCAATACGGCTGCATAAGGATTTGCAGAAGTTTCGAGCATGGTTAAACCACAACCTATAATAAAAAGTGCAATTAAAAATGTAATATAGGATAAGTTATTGGCGGCAGGAACAAATAAAAATGCACCGAACGCAAAGGCCAACAAACCTGAAATCATCGTTGATTTATAACCCCACTTTTTCAAAATCATTCCGGCAGGAATAGCCATCAAAAAATAAGCAAAGAAAACAGATGTATCAATCAATGTAGATTGTCTGTTATTGAGGTTACATGCTTTCTTTAGGTGCGGAATCAGGATTGAATCGAGGTTATGTGCCATTCCCCAAAGGAAAAACAGGCTGATTACGAGTATAAAAGGCAATAGATACTTTTTTCCTGATGACGGATCGCCCTCAGTTATAATTTCTGGCTGTGTGTGGTTCATTATATTTGGTTTTATGTTTGAATTAGCAAAAAAGATTGCCGCGTCGTTCCTCCTCGCAATGACGATTTTATTTTATTTTTTCTTCACCACCAAAAGATGGTCGCAGACTAGAACAACATCTCCATGCTGGTTGATGATTTCTACATGCTCGGTTACGGTGCCATATTCTGGCCTTTTGCTCTCCCCTTTTTCAGAAATGGTTATTTCGGAGTGAATGGTGTCGCCAATAAAAACAGGTTTTACGAACCGCAATTTATCATATCCTTTGCTCATGGCCTCAGGATTGATTTCTGAAGCTGTTAAACCGATCCCAATGCTAAAAATCATGGTTCCGTGGGCTATTCGTTGTTTGAACGGTTGTGTTGCACACCATTCGGCATCCATGTGGTGCGGAAAGAAATCGCCGGTATGACCTGCATGAACTACAAAATCGGTTTCGGTTATCGTGCGACCTAAGGTTATACGTTTATCTTGTAATTGATAATCTTCAAAAAATGTTGATTTGAAATACATTTTGCTCTTTTTATACTGTTTCCGTCATTGCGAGCCTTCGATTTTTTCATCGAGGCGAAGCAATCTTTCTTTTTAAAAAGATTGCTTTGTCGTGCCTCCTCGCAATGACGATTTTATTAATAATTTACCCTTTTAATTTCTCTTTTACCTTTACCCCTCCAATATCACTCGATTGGTAGGCACTTTCTACCACGGCCATGGTTTGAATCACATCTTCCACACTGGTGTGTAAAACATCGCTTGAACCTTCATTATAGCGCATTAAATTGGCCATTGTGCCGATAAATGCCTCTGGAAACCAAGATCCCTCTAACTTAACTGTTTGCCATTCCGGTGATTTTCCATCTTCTACAATACAGTATTCAAAGACATCAGGTACGCCATGCGGGTAATCCATCAATAAGCCAATTTTAGCCACAATGGCGCCTTTGGTACCCTCCCACTTGATGTAACTTTCCTGGTGGTCGGGACCGAAATCGTGGTCGTGATTGGTGTTAATTACCGCATGCATGGTGTCGCCATAATCGAATAAGATCGTAGAACGCGATGATGACAAACTTTTCGCGGGATGTTTCAAGGTTTTTGCTAAAACACTCTCAGGATTACCCAAAAATGAACGGATCAAATCAACATAATGAATGCTATGGTATTGGATTTCTAAACGTGGATGGATAATTACATGCGGAAAAATCTCCCATGGCGTTTTAATCGTTACGCGGACTTCCATATCGTATAATTCGCCGATTAAACCTTTATCGATGATGTGTTTTGCTGCACTTACAAATGGCGCAAAACGTAATTGAAAGTTTATAGCCGCTTTTAAATTCTTGATTCTGCAGAGTTGGAGGATTTCTTTTGCCTGTGTAAAATCATCGCCCATGGGTTTTTGAATTAATACCGCACTTCCATCGGGCAACTGCTTTAATGTTTCGATATATTGCTCAGGCATGATGGTTAAATCGTAAACGGCATTGGTTGGTGCCATTTTTACGGCTTCGGCCACTGAATTGTATACGTTTGGAATGCTAAAAGCATCAGCCAATTTCTGTGCCCGCTCTTTTGTACGATTTACAATGCCATGTACTTCAAAACCAGCAATTTTATACGCTGGAAGATGCGCATCTGCCACTATTCCCCCCGCACCAATAATAATGATGGGCTGTTTGGTGTGTGGTAGTTCGGGTTTATATTTGATATCAATACTCATTTGTCAATTTCATTAATCTGGTTCTGTGCAAGCTGGATAAGCGCTTCGGTAGCATCATCCGTATTGACGGCCTGTAAAACCATTTGGTCGATGATGGCGGCAATAGCAGCCCAATTTTGTTTCTGTGGCAACATATTGGCCACCTCGTGTAATTGTTCCAGTTTATGGTAATAAGGAATAACCTGGTTGATCTCTTCATCTTTCCAGGTCGATATCCTGCAGCCGATCCCTCCTGCTAACGTGAGCTGTTTATCCTGTTCTGCAGCCAGTGCGAAGCGAAGAAAATCGTAGGCAATTTCTTTATTTTTACTGCCCTTTGCAATGGTGTAAAGCCAGTATACGTTTAACGAAGCTGAGTTTTTATCTGGATCGGATGGCAATCGGTCCACATCAATTTTTCCTTTTACCTTAGAATTGGCATCTACTTCGCACATGGCGGCAAAACCAAACCAATTGATCATCATGGCGGCTTCACCTTGTGAAAAGGCTATTCCAGCGGCTACGGATTCGAATGCTGCAGATTTTGGATGAACAGCAGTTTTATCGTTAACGATTTTTCGATAAAAGTTTAAACCATCAATGGCTGCCTGGGTATTAATCCGGATAAAACCATTTTTATCAACCAGTGTTCCGCCCCTCGTCCATAATTGCAGTGCAAAATCAAAAACGGTATTGTGGCCATCGGGATAACAGGCGAAAATACTGCCATATAAATTTTGTTCAGGACGGTTAAAAAAACGGGCAATCTGATGAAAATCTTCCCAGGTTTTGGGTACAGTTAAGGTTTTGCCGAATTGAGCAAAATATTGAGCCTTTTCAGTTTCACTATCGAATAAATCTCTTCTATAGATAAAACATTCTGGTCCATCATGAAATGGCAGACCCACCACTTTCCAGCCAAAGCGCTGCAGCCCTAAAAGCGATTTGCTCCATCCTCTCGGGAAATCGTCGGGTTTGTTTTTGTTGATGTATGGATTTAAAACTTCGAAATCATTGTCTGAATAGCCTTCTAAAACCCAATCGGTACTGATGTGCGCAATATCAAAATCGCCTTTTGCCAAACCTTTTTGAGTGATGGTACTGTCGTAAAGTTCGTGCAGGTCCATTACCACCATATCCAACTTTAGTGTACAGCCCGAACGGGTACAATATTGTTCCCAGAATTTCTGCATGGCAGCTTCAAACGGCGCAAATTTACGAACGGCTATCCTGAAAGTTTCTACTTGGTTATGCATTTGCAATGGTATGCTGTGTTATAAATTCTTTGATAATTTTTTCATTATCCTGTCCTAATTTTGGCGAACCAATTGCTGAAGTCAATAATTCGCCATCAATGCGGATCGGGCATCTGGTGGTTTCATATTTGTAACCATCAATCATTTCCACTTCCTGAACCATCTTCAGCACCTTAAAACCCTCATGGGCCATTAAAGCGTTCCAGTTTAGCACATCGGCACACCAAATATCGGCAGGTTCTAAAATGGAAAGCCATTTTTCGGTAGTAGCCGATAAAAGATGATCGGCTAAAGTGGCCTTAATCTCATCACGTTTATCGAATGCTTCGCTTACTTCCACATATTCTTCCAACTTCTCGCAGCCAAGTAAGTTTCCCAACTGTGGAATTGAACCCATCGCCAGGGCTAAATATCCGTTTTCTGTTTGATAAATCCCATAAGGAGCGCCTAAATATGCATTTGCATTGTTCTTTTTCGAACGTTGGGGCAAAGATCTGCCATCATTCATAAAAGTGGTGATGGTTTCAAACTGAAAATCGTAAGCGGATTCCATCATGCTGATCTGTACAAAACCACCTTCATTTTTTAACGCTTTTCGGTATAAACAGGCGAGAATCCCCTGCGCCAGGTGCGCGCCTGCCAACATATCTACAATGGATAAACCCATGGCTACAGGGCCACTATCGGCATTTCCGGTTAAAGCAGTTAAGCCGGTAACCGATTGTAAAAGTAAATCCTGACCGGGTTTGTTTTTCCATTCAGTACTATTGCCATAGCCTGAAATTTCGCCATAAATTAGGGTTGGATTTAAAGCGGTAACGGATTGATAATCGAAACCCAAACGCTCCATTACCCCTGGTCGGAAATTATGGATCATTACATCTGCTTTTTTAAGCAGTTCGCGTACCATTTCACAATCTTCTTCGCGTTTTAAATCAACTTCAAAGCTTTCTTTATTTCTGTTGATGGCATGAAAAACAGATGATTCGCCGTTCATAATCAGATTTGACGTATAAAGCGTACGACAAATATCGCCTACACCCAAACGCTCAATTTTGATTACACGCGCCCCCATATCGGCCAGGCGCAAACTTGCTGATGGCCCCGATAGGAACTGGCTGAAATCGATAACTAAATAATCTTCAAGCGGTAGCATAATTTTGTTTATTAAATTTCGTACTACGTCACTGCGAGGCACGATGCAATCTTTTATCGGTCGTCATTCCCAACTCGGTTGGGAATCGTAATGCAATGCGCTTTAAGATTCCCGCCTGCGCAGGAATGACGATCATTTTTATTAATTTAATTCAAACTCCCTGTTAATCTCAGCAGTATCAAAACCCAATTTTGGTGCTGCTTTACTGGCAAATAACTTTTCATTATCCAATCTAATCGGGCTTACTGTTGTCTTTATTTTTTTGCCTTCATTTAAATCCAATTCCTGTTCAATCTGTAGGCTTTTATAGGTATTCAATGCTGTAGCAGTTTGATAATTTAATACTTCTGCGCACCAAATCCCATGGCCTTCCAAAAGATCAACCCAATGTTTTGTATCTTCTTTTTTAAAGGTTTCGGCCAGGCGGACAATTAATTTATCGCGGTTTTCGAATGCTGAACCTGCCTCCACATACAGATCGGTAATATCGCAATTGATGATCGTACAGATATTTGGCAGGTTGCCCATGGCCATGGCAATATAACCATCGTTGGTTTCGTACATGCCATAAGGAGCGCTTAAATAAGCATGTGCACTGCCTTTTGCTCCGCTTCTATCGGGCAATTTACCACCATCGTTTAAGTAAGTGGTTAATACTTCAAACTGAACATCTAAAATGGATTCGAGCAAACTCACCTCAACCAAAACACTTTTATGAGTTTTTGCCCTCTTGATCAAAGCGGCCATAATACCTTGTGCCAAATGGTTTCCGCACATAATATCCGAAACGGAAAGTCCGAAAGGAACTGGTCCGTCTACATCAACACCCGATAAAAATGTTAATCCAGAAACGGATTGCACCAATAGATCCTGACCTGGCTTGTCTTTCCAAGGGCCTTCACTCCCATAGCCGGTTACCATCCCGTAAACAATTTTTGGATTGATTTTTTGTACGTTTTCATAATCCAGACCAATTTTCTCCATCACACCAGGACGGAAATTATGTGTCATCACATCGGCCTTGCTGATTAATTTTCTAAGTCTTTCTAAATCTTCTGGATTTTTTAAATCGGCAGCATAACTTTCTTTATTCCGGTTGATGGTGTGAAAAAGCAGGCTGTCTTCATCTACAAAAAGATTTTTGATGGATAAAGACCTGCAAGCGTCGCCTGTTTTTGGCCGTTCGATTTTAATTACACGGGCACCCAAATCGGCCAGTTTTAATCCTGCCGATGGTCCTGCCAAAAACTGGCAAAACTCTAAAACCAAAAGTCCTTCAAGCGGTCTGTTCATGATAACACTAAACTTTTAGATTGCTGATATAATTTGTTCATAGCAGATAAAACCTGGATTTCATCGCCTCCATTCATTAAATAATCGCGCACTACATCGCCTGCATGGTCTTGAAAATACATCGAACCATGGTAACGTGGACGGAGAAAAGCGCTTTGCAAGGCCGGTAAAGTGTTCAGAAAATAATGTTGGCTCTGGCGGTTGACTTCTTCATTTTTCCATGCGGCCAAATGCCCTGGCTGACCACCACTCTCAAAAAACAAAGTGGACTGACAAGCCGGCGAACCTACAAATTCTACATATTTGGCAGCAACCTCCAATGCTTCGCATTTAGCAGAAATGGCTAAACCTGTTCCACCCAATGTGCTTCTCAGGTTGGTTTTACCATCTAAAGAAATCATATCGTGGAAATGCAAGATTTTGCGGGCATAACCATTACGCGAATAGTTCGAGTAGCCATAAGCGAAAGGGCAATAAGCGATTTCATCGGTTAAAGTCATTGCTTCATAAACCTGGATCGGATTTCTATTGAAGTTTGCTTGATCTATTTTGGAAGCCAGTTCCCGATACATTTGCAATGCCCTAACACCAATTTCCTTAGAAACCACCTGCTCATCACCTTGACAAGGATCTTCCCCTAAAGAGCAGCAAAGGGTATAAAAATTCATTAACACATCAATGGGAATACCTGCAAAGGCGACTAAACCTTTATCGGCAAGTGCCAATAGATCTTCAAAAGATTTAGGCAATTGCAAATCCTTTTGAACAAATAAATCTGGTCTTGAAGCTGCTACAGGAGTTGCCGCATCTATCGGCAAAGCCCATAAGTGTTCATTATAAAAATAACTCTCGTATGATTGGCCAACAGAATTTTCTTCCTGATCTTTCAAATAATCTTTAGAAAGATAAAGATCCAAAGGCACTATTGATTTTGTTTTGGCGGCAAAACCTGCCCAGGGATGATCGATTACCAAGAGATCAAATCGTTCTGCCAATTCCTGAATTGAAAAATCGGCAAATTGCTGCAAACTTCTTTTCTCCCAGGTGATGTTTACATTTGGGTACAATTCAGAAAATCGCTGTGCCGTAGCCACCATTGGCAAAAGCCCACGGCTATGGTTCCAGGTTATTCCTTTTAAATTTATCGTCTTCTCCACTGTATTTCTTCTTTTTATTTCTTTGTCATTCTGAACGCAGTGAAGAATCTTTCCTGTTTCAGAAAACCTATTCAATTGCTGTTTTAACAGAGCCCATTCCCTAAGTTTGAAGATTCTTCGTTCCTCAGAATGACAACGCCTTTTATTGTTCTCTAATGGTTGGTGTCTCACCAATAATGTTTTATTTTACTTATTTCGGTTGATGAGACACCAACCGATAGGTTTTAAATTTGTGGTTCGTGATGACACGAACCACGGCCAAAGATTCATTTCTGTATTCTATTTTCCCGTTTTTATGATTATTGATGATGATGTTAAACCAGCTGATGAAGCTGTTAATTTTATGGTTCCGGTTTTTTCTGTTGATTGCAAAATGGCCAAACATAAACCATGGAAAGCTTTACGGTAATTGGCTTTAAATGATTCTAAACTTGCCTGAAACCCATTATCAACACCTGCAATAAAGCCGACACCTTCAACCTGAAAATCAACCAGATTATCTGCATTTGGCACTACGTTACCAGCAGCGTCTAACACGCGAACGGTTACAAACGATAAATCCTTACCATCAGCTTTAATATTTTTTCTATCTGCGATTAATTCAATCTTTGCAGGATCTCCTGCGGTTTTCACTTCACGCACTAAAACATCTTTGCCACTTTTACGGGATACTGCTTTCAAAGTTCCAGGTTCAAAAGGCACATTCCAAAGCACATGTAAATCATCGCCCTGTTTTGATTTTTTTCCTAATGATTTCCCATTCAGGTACAATTCTACCTCATCAGCATTGTTGTAATACGCCCAAACTTCGACCGATTTTCCTTGTTTCCAGTTCCAATGCGGCAGAAGGTGTAACACAGGTTTGTTTGTCCACTCACTCTGGTACATATAATATGAGTCTTTCGGAAAACCTGCTAAATCAACAATTCCAAAATAGGAACTCCTTGCTGGCCACGGATAAGGTAAAGGCTCGCCGAGGTAATCGAAACCTGTCCAAACAAATAAACCTGAAACATGATCATATTTTTTTGCTGCTGCCCAGGTTTCTTCGTGGGTAGAACCCCAATAAGCTGAAACATTATCGTAAGCCGATGCCGACCATTCGTTATTTCCTTCTGTAAATTTCGTTTTTCCATCTTTTGGCCAACGACGGATGGTATCGGCTGTGTCGTAAAATCCCCTGGTTTCAAGTGCAGAGGTGGTTTCTGTAGCCAAAAACTTAATGCCAGGATAATTTTTAGGGAAATCTTTATACAGTTTGTGGTTGTAGTTTAGTCCATAAACATCTAATGCATTGGCTTGGTAGATAAAGTTCTTTTCGGCTTTTGTTTCTGTTAAAGCTGAGATTACGGGCCGGGTTTTATCTAAATTTTTAACGATGCCAACCAATTCTTTAGTAAGAGCAATGCCTGTACTATCAAACTGTTCGCGGATTTCGTTGCCAATGCTCCAAAGGATAATGGATGGGTGGTTACGATCGCGTTTGATCATATCTTCCAGATCTCTTTTGTGCCACGCTGGAAAATCGAGGTGGTAATCGTTTTTGGTTTTCTTTTTCACCCACATATCGAAAGCTTCGTCCATAACCAGGAAGCCCATTTTATCACATAGATCTAAAAATTCTGTTGCCGGTGGATTATGAGCAGTACGGATGGCGTTCACCCCCATTGCTTTCATTATTTCCAGTTGGCGTTCCATTGCCCTTACATTCACAGCAGCACCCAGTGCACCTAAATCGTGATGCAAACAAACACCTAAAATTTTCATCGGTTTTCCGTTTAATGAAAAACCTTTAGCGGCATCGAAATTAAATTCACGAACGCCAAAAGATGTTGTATATTGATCAATAATCTTCCCATCAGCTTGTACGATTTCTACCACCAACTTGTACATCGTAGGATGATCAACAGACCACAGTTTGGGATTAGCTATTCCAAGACCATTAATCGACATTGTTGTGGAATTTTCGCTGGTATTGAGCGGCCATTCCTTTTTTTGCAATTGGATATTTTTATCATCCAAAATTGTCGTTATAATTTTATAAGCACCTTTTGCATTTAATTTATTTTCAATCTCGATTTCCGCATTTACCGATGCGATACTTTCACCAGGTTTTAATTTTCGGCTTTCGTTGCTTTGACCTTTATCGCCGCTGATTACAAAGGCTTTTATAAAAGTGCCATTACGTTTGACTGAAACCTTTGCTGAAGATGTAAGCCATACATTCCTGTAAATCCCTGAGCCTGAATACCAACGCGAATCAGGCTGTGCTGAATTATCAACTTTAACTGCAATGGTATTTTTCCGAGTTTTTAAGAATCTGCTGATCTCGTAAGAAAAAGAGCTGTAGCCGTAAGGCCTTTTGCCCAAGTATTGACCATTGATCCAAACTTCACTGTTTTTATATACGCCATCGAATTCAATGGTGATTAATCTATCCTTAAAATTGGCAGGAGCTGTAAATTCTTTTCTGTACCAGCCAATGCCTGTGGGTAAACCGCCACCTTCAGGTTTTGCAGGGTTTTTCTCATCGAATTTCCCTTCAATGCTCCAATCATGGGGTAAAGTGAGTTTTCTCCATTTAAGATCGTTATATGCTGGAGATTTTGCATTTGGTTCGTCCCCTAAAAAGAATTTCCAATCTTTGTTAAAGCTGGTTCTGATGCGGGGTTCTGGCCTAATCTTATCTCGATTGGTCGTCATTGCGAGGCACGAAGCAATCTTACTACTATGGGTTGGCTGTTCTTTCGCATTAGGATTGCTTCGTGCCTCGCAGTGACGGGATGCCCACAAACCGAATGTCAAAAAAATTACAACTTTAAAATTAGGTAGCCTCTTCATGTTATTTTTTCGTTTCGCTTACAAAATTCACTTTACTCTTACCCAAATCTTTCGATGTAGCCACAGCAATGCCGCGCTGATCTAGTTTATTTACAGCACAATAAAAATGGTATACCGTGCCTTCATACTTCAAAACGAAAGATTTATGCGCGTATAATTCATCGTATTTTTCTGACGACTCAATCAGGTTATCACCGGTCCAATCGGTCCAGTTTACCAGGTCATTTGAGGCAGCAAAGCGATTAAATGAACCTTTTCTATCCTGCCAGAAAGCACCGAAGTAAAACATTACCCAGGTTCCATTAATGTTTTGAATTACAGCGTCTCCAGTAATGCCCACAGGGTGATGCACAACAGGATTTTTATTGAACCGCTGCCAATGAACCATGTCATCAGAAACCGCCATACCGATGCGTTCGTACCAGCGTGTTTTTTTATTGTTTGCTAAAGAATCGCCTACAGCATTGTAATACATTACGAACCGATGTCCCGTTAATTTTTGTTTATCTTCAATTACTGTACTTTTAAATAATTTGTTCCGGTTTTCCCACCAACGTACATCTGTATCACCCGAAGTCAAAACAGGTTTATCCAGCCTATTCCATTCTTGAACCATTGATGGATCTTTTGTGGTATAAGCCATCCCGACAGATAAGGGTTCTACTTCATATCCTTTTTCTTTACCTCCGAAATACGACATCCAATATTTACCATCGAATTTATCAACCCCATACTTTCCACCCCATTTGGTATCTAATAAAGCGTTGTAACCTGCTTTTTGGTTGTCGTCCCAATGGCCAGCATCTCCAAACGACATCAGTTTGCCCTGATTTTCCCAGTGCAATAAATCTTTACTTTTTGCCAGCCAGGTTTCGTAACCACGACCACTAAAAATAAGATAGGTCATGTACCAAAACTTTCCCTTACGGAAAACTGTCGGGCAATCCATTTTGTGTTGATTGTCTTCAGGAACCATTACCAAGCCATATTTATAAGGCGTTTTTACTTCCTGATAAATCTTTTCCATGGTTTCGGCTGAAACAGGATTAATGGTTTGAGCATTCAATTTTAATGCACTTACAAAAAGGAAAAATGCGAGGATTATCTTTTTCATTGGTACTTTAAATTAAACTTATAATAACCTGATCCTAGAGCAACCTTAGCTTTCCCGGCTTCTATACCTGCATCTGTAAACGTCGAATTGTTTTCCTCGGAGATTTCATATTCCGGCAAAACCGGAAAATAAATTGTTGCTTTTGTATTTACCGGGATATTCACTTCCAGTGTAAAAGTTTGGCCTGTTTTTTTCCATTTGCTAGAAATTTTGCCATAAGGCGAATTGTAAAGAACATCAGCCGAGGTTAAATCGCCAACTACTTCTGGTTCAATTTTAATATGGTTAAAAGCTATTGAATTTTCTGCCTGACGGATGCCGCCAACACCACTATACAGCCATTCCATTAAGTGCCCGAGCATAAAATGATTGTTGGATACGGTTGGCAAAGCGGCCCAAGATTCGGTTAAAGCCGTTGCACCCGTGGCCAGCTGCATGCCATAACCGGGTACATCCGAACGGCTGTTCATATCAAAAATCACATCCGATTTACCGGCATCTTCTAAAACACGCAACACATAACGATAACCTATATCACCTGCTGTTAAACTGTTTTTACGATCTCTGATATCTTTAACCAAATTCTCGATTACTGCATTTTTATGCTTTTCTTCAACCAGTTCCATATAAACCGCCATTGCATTTGCAGTTTGAGATCCTGTTGCATACTGTTTGCTTTTTGCATCAAAGAATTTTTGGTTGAATGCATTTTTTACTTCATGGGCAAGTTTTGCATAAGCCATTGCATCAGCTTTTTTGCCTAGCAGCGTAGCCGTTTTTTCTAAAATTTTTAAATCATAATAATAAATGGCTGTGCCCGTAACACCCATTGGCGTTAACTGAGAAACGCCGGGGGGTTTTGGTCCCAGATCATACCAGTCGCCCAAACCCTGAGCTAAAATGTGGTTTTTTGCTTTGGTACCCAAATAATTGATGTAACGTTGCATCATCGGGTAATAATCAACCATAGCCTGTTTATCGCCATACCACTGATATAAGTACCATGGCATTAAAATGCCACTGCTGCCCCATTCAGGCGAATCGCGGAACATATCGCCACCCCATTCAAACTTTACATACTCAGGCGCAATTTCGGGAATCAAACCACTGGCAAGCTGTGAGTTTTTCATGTCTTGCAAGGCTTTTTTAAACAAAGGTGCAGCATTGTAATTATATCTTACAGAACTTCCCATTAAATGCAATTCCTCTAACCAGCCCAGTTTTTCACGATGCGGACAATCGGTAAAAACACTCACCATGTTGCTTTTAATCGCCCAATCGATCAGGCTGAAAGTTTTATTGAACAACTCGTTAGACGATGAAAATTTACCTACCTGCTCAGCAGCATTTCGGATATGCAAAACTTTTAAAGCTTCTATTATCGATTTGTTAGATGGATTTTCTTTACCGCTCGGAACAGCCCCTTTAACCTGCAGGTAGCGAAAGCCTGTATAAAAGAATTTAGGACGCCAGGTTTCTAAACCATCGCCTTTTAAAATGTAGGTAAAATAAGATGGACTGCCGATATTTTTTTGTGTTACCGTACCATCGGCTTTTAATAATTCTGCTGGGGTAATGCGGACCGTATCTCCTTTTTTACCCCGTACTTTCAATTCGATAATTGCAGAAGCATTCTGGCCCATATCATAAACCCATTCGCCATTGGCAAGCGGCTTAATATTTTGAGGTGAAAAATTTTCGAAAACCTTTACCGGTTCTTCTTTCTGCGCATTTAATCTCGGACCCTCAACCAATAGCGATAATTTCCATTTGCGATCGTTAAAACCCGCTAAATTCCAGCCTTTTTGCTCAAGGTTGGCATTGTAATCTTCACCGCCATAAATGCTTGAAAAAGTTATGGGTGACGGCGCGGTTTTCCAACTTTGGTTACTGATAACATCAGCCGAAGTTCCATCCGCATATTCGATCAACAGCCTGCAGATCATTTTCGGATAACCATAAGCTACTTTTAATTTTCTATACCTTTCTTTAACAGGAGGAATATAATAAAAACCATTGCCTAGCATCACTCCGACTGTATTTTCGCCTTTCTTAAGTAGTTTAGTTAAATCATAAGTCAGGTACAAGGCCTCTTTATCATACTTCGTCCAGCCGGGTGCTAAAAAGTCATCACCAACTTTCGCTCCGTTTAAACTCATTTCAAAATGGCCTAAACCAGAAATAAAAGCTGTTGCTTTTTTAATTGGCTTCGTCACCGTAAAACCTTTGCGGAACATCGGCAAGATGTTATTGCCAATGTATTTGTCTTTTTTACCATCTGTTGGCAGACTATTTACGTTAGAATCCGCCAGTTTTTCGTAGGCAATCCATTTAGCACCTTTCCAATCGGCTGTGTTGAGTAATCCCATTTGCCAAAAAGCCGATGCACTCCAGGAAGATTTATTTCCGAAATTATCCCAAACACGGACTTTCCAATAATAGATTTTGCTTGATAATAACTTTTTACCGTTATATTTAATGTGTAACGATTGACCTGAGTTTACTTTTTTAGTATCCCAAACATCCCCTATATTTTTATTTAAATTGCTTAAACTGCTAGAAACTAAGATTTGATAGCTTGTTTGCATGATATTGTGTCTAGCTGATTGCAGTTTCCAGCTTAAACCCGGCGATAGAACATCAATGCCAATAGGATTATTCCGATACGCACAATCCAATTGAGCAACCTTAATATCTTGCGCAAAAAGCGGAATGCTTAACAAATAAAGCCAAGAAAATATTACCAGTTTGCTCATTCACTATTGCACACCGTTTCGGATGTTTTGGTTAGGTTTATAAATGGTCATCAGCGATAAATTTTTTCCGAAATAAATTTTCAATCCTATAGAATTAAGCCCTTTAAATTCCGTAACTTTAAAATACTATCTCTAATTCAAATATAAATGTTTTTTTTAAATATGAAAACATATATTCGTATTTAAATTATACAAAATCTTCTCTTGGATAAATAAGAAAGCATTTTGTATGTTTGAAATTGTAAAAAATACGATACAGCCAAATTTAAACCCGCATGAACGAAAAAGAATCGAAGTACCAAGCCCCTGCTTTGGATAAAGGACTTGATATATTGGAGTATTTATCAGCACAATCTATCCCATTGTCTCAAACTGAAATTGCTATTGGTATTGAGAAAACGCCAAACGAAATTTACAGGATGTTGATGAGTCTGGAAAGTCGTGGCTATATTTTACGTGATGAAGTTTCGGGCAAGTATAGGCTATCGTTAAAGCTTTTTTACCTCTCGCACAGGCACTCGCCTATTGATGAGCTGCGTAAAGCTGCCCAGTTTCCATTAGAAGAATTGGCTAATAGTATCCGTCAGTCTTGCCACTTGAGTATTTTGTACATGAACCAGGTAATGGTGATTATTCATGCGAAAAGTCCGGGGCCGATTGCGCTTTCTATCGAAGAGGGAAATTTGTTTCCATTGCCTTTAACTGCATCGGGTAAGGTTTTACTGGCTTATATGCCTGAGGCTGAGCGTAGCACAACATTAAAAAACAATTCCATTTTTAAAAAATATGCTAAAGCCCAGCAAGAAGATTTTCTGACTTCATTGGAAGATATTCAGCAAACGGGCTCTTATTTCAAAAATAGTGATTCTGTTTCTGGTGTAACTGATCTTTCGGTACCAATTGGTATTAATGGCAATAATGGAATCATCGCCTGTTTAACCATTTCGATGTTAAATGCGATAAATGTAGATCAAGCGATTGAAAATGATGTAATCCTTGCCGAGGCCTACAAATGTGTTAAAAAAATAGAACAGCGGATTGGGGTTTAACCCCCAACCCCCTGAAGGGGGCTTTGACTTTCTAATCGTTAATATAACTGCAATTGCCAATTGATTTGGGCGTTCCCCAAGCTACGCAAGGGTCGGGCTCAGGGCTCCGCTCCGCTCCGGTACCGATGAAAGATGGGTACTGAACCCTTACAATCCCTAACGCGAAGCTACCGTATCATAAATATTTCGCTTAATTGCTTGCGCTCGTTTCTCAACGACGCATAAATAACTTTAGGATTTTATCGTTTGTAAACGACAAGCTATTCAACGCAATGACGAAACTAGCCCGAATACTTCACGCTATAATCCTTGCCTTTTTCAATTGTAATTTCATACGAACCTTTCGATAATTCTTTAATTTCAGCACCTTTTACTACTGGTTTGGTTTTGCTTTTAATTCGTAATTTCCCTAATCCTGTTGCAGACAAAACTTTGATTTCCTTCTTGCTGCAAAACACTGAAATATCACCATTTGCTGTCGGTACTTTTCCTTCCATCCATGCTAAGCCACCCAAATTAGGTTCAATAATATAGGTTTCGTAACCAGGTGTTGTGGGTTGCACACCCAAATAATATTTTCCCAATAAATAAATCGGGCTGGCTCCCCAGGCATGGCAAAGGCTTTTTCCAAAAGGCCTGCCGTACATCGCCAAATGTTCGGTTCCTTTTTTATCTGGGTTGTATTCCTCCCAAAAAGAGGTTGCACCCAATTTTAACATGCCGCCCCAATAATTTTTCATTTCCTTTAATACATAAGATTGTTCGCCCATGGCACATAATGCTTCGAGCTCATAAAAACGCATATAAGGTGTAGTAATTTTGGCAATCTGATCGTTTAAAAGCACATTCTTTTTAACCGACAACTTTTGCTCTGGTGTAAAATAATCAAAGAAAATCCCGAACATGTTGGCATAACGGGTTACATTATCCGTTTGTTTATTGTCAATCCGGCTATGAACCAAAGCACTTTTGTTCTGATTCCAATAAAGTTCAAAAATCTTGTTTTTCAGTTCTTTAGCCTGTTTATCGTATTTGGCAATGCCTTCTGTGTCATTGGCTAATTTGGCACATAAGGCCATTGTTTCTAAACTCCTGGCGTATAACAACTGTTCGAAACTTACTTCGCCATCTTTACTCAGTTTATCTGCCCAATCGATAAAAATCCAGTCACCAGGCATCCATTCTAACAGGCCATTTTTATTCTTTCTTCCATCAATATAAGTCATTAGCGACTGCATCCGCGGGTAAATATCCTGTACGAACTTCTGGTCGCCGGTAAATTTATAGTAGTCATAAATCCCTAAAAACCAATAAAAAGAGTAATCCATAATGGTATTGATGTGCGCCGTTACGGGATCTTTTCCACGCTGAGCCAATAAAGTCCGTTTTACAGTTGGTGCATCAAAAAACGAGTAATAGTTCATCAAATAACTTTGATAAGCATCGCCGCTCCATACCCAGCGGTCGCGTTTTATGCCATCGATAAAGAACTCGCGGGTGTTTAAATGAAAGGTATATTTGGCTACATCATAGATTTTGTTGAGCTCCTCATCCGAAGATTTAAAACTTCCGCGTTCTGTTACTGGCGCATATTCGTATAACATGGATACAGAGTCGAGCGATACAGCACCTTCAGCTTGATAATTTACATACCTGAAGGCCTTTGAAAGTGGCATAATCGAATCTTTTTTCTGAGAGCGGTCAATGTCGAGATAATCTAAGGTTTCACATTTATCGGTTGATAAGGCCTCTTCTTTCGATTCTCCGTAATAAATACTCAGCCTTCCTTTTCCTTTTAAACCATGTACTTTTATAAAACCAAAGGTTTCTTTTCCGAAGTCAGAAACTGCACCATTGTTTACTTTTTCTGTTTTAACAGCCGATTGTGCAACAGAAGGCAATTTAAACTGCGATGGCAATTTGGTTGGATCAGTTAAATTCCATGAGCCTGCTGAAACAAAGGTAGTTCCCGATTTATCAGATGTTTTTCCACTCGCGTCGATCCATTCTTTATCCTCGAAAGTAGCGAGCCAGGTTTCATCAGAAACTACCGTTTTACCCTGAATAAAAATTGCCGGAACATGTGCCTGGTTGTACACCTTTAAACTTAATTTGTGTTTTCCTGCCGGAATTTGAATGCTTTTTGGAAAACCTGCAATGGCCTGACCATCAATTTTAACATTGTAAGTACCTTCTACAAACAACTTAACCTCTTCAGATTGAGCAAGATTAAATTCTTTGTGAAAATCGACCAAAACATAATGGCTATCCATTTTCCAGAAGACAGGAAAAAAAGAGCCTCTTTCGGTTCTGCGGTTCTGCATTACATTGCTCATATAAATATCTAAATCGCCCGGATACCAGATCCATGAGGCGTTTTGTGCGAAAAGTTGAGCTGCCGAGCAGGTGAAAATGGCAATGAGGATAAGTTTTTTAAAGTTTTTCATGCTTTTTAGTTTATATGTAAATGGATGCATCGTAATTACAATTCGGTCGTCACTCCCGTGCAGGCGGGAATCCTAGTGGGCCAATGCTTTACGATTCCCAATCGGGTTGGGAATGACGATCCCTCTAGTTTAATGCCCGTTAAACAAAATGTAAAGTGCAACCATTACGATTGCAAGCGCTATCCACGAAATCCAAACTGTTCTTGCTGGTTTTTCTATATTGGCCTGGTGTTCTTCATTAACCGTGTAAATACTTGGTGACCTATCCATTAAAGAAATCAAAATCGCGATGATCATTAATCCTGCAAAAATGAAAAACGAAAGCATCAGGTAATGTGGCCAGAAAGGATATTTATCTGGTGGTAAAATCCATAAATAAGTTACACCAACGCCCAAGCTTAAAATTGAGCCGATGGAAAGTGTAAAATTCACAGCTTTTCTTGTGGTTCTTTTCCAGAAAACGGTAAGTAAAAATACTACCGATAGCGGTGGCGCAATAAAGCCCAAAACCGATTGAAAAACATCGAATAAATTCAGTCCTTTAATATTATCGATAGCCAAAACCACTACAACTGCAAAAATACATCCTGCAACAACTGCCCATCGGCCAATGCGGATGATCTGTTTATTACTTGCCTGTGGGTTGATTTTCTTTACATAAATATCCATGGTGAAAACAGTACTTAATGAATTTAAAGAGGATCCGATGGTACCCACCAAAACCGCAATAAGCACAACGATTACCAAGCCATTCATACCAGGTGGAAATAAATTGGTTACCATGGTCATATAAGCTTCGTTCGGATCTTTTAAACCTGGAAAAAGCACATAACAAAGGATTCCTGTTCCAATAAATAATGGCAGGGAAAGGATCTTTAACCAGCCAATAAAACTCACGCCCAATTGCCCTTGTTTTAAGTTCTTAGCACCCAAAACGGATTGAACCATCGATTGATCGGTACAGAAAAAGGCCACAGCTGCAACCGGATAACCCAATAAAATGGCGTACCATGGATATTTTGGATCGCTGGCGGGTTGGATCAAATTCCAGAAATGATGTGGCGTTTTTTGATATAAAGCAGAAAGTCCACCAACTTTATTCAGTCCCAAAAGCATGAGCGATAATGAAACGGCAATCAATAAAATCATTTGGAAAACATTTACTTTGGCAATGGCTTTTAAACCACCGAAAAAGGTAAACAGTCCGGCAAAAGCGACCAACACGGTAACCGATTGCCACATGGGTATGCCCAAAATCTGGCGGACCAAAAACCCACCTGCAAACAAACCGAGCGACAACCATGAGATTAAAATCTTAACCAGCGCATACCAGGCGAGGATGTTTTGAGTGGAATCGCCATAACGGTTGCCCATAAACTCGGGCATGGTACTCACTTTGGCAGCAAGGTATTTAGGTGCGAAAACGATAGCCAGCAAGAATAAAAAGATAAAGGCATACCAATCGAAATTAACGGCTACGATACCCGTGCTATAGCCAATACTGGCAAAAGCCAATAACATCGAGGGACCAACATTGGTACCCCACATATTGAAACCGATGCTGCTCCAGTTTAAGGATTTATTGGCCAAAAATAAGGTCTCATCGTCGTTTTTCTTTTTAGAAAAACTGGCCCGATAACCAATGATGATCAGGATAACGAGGTATGCGATGACAATGATGTAATCTAAATTGGTTAAACGTTCTACAATGTTTCCCATTGGTTTATTTGGTTAGTTTGATTGTATTATTTGATAGTTTTTAGCCACAGATGGACACAGATCTTCATGATTTGTCACGAGTGGTTCGTGGAGACACGAACCACGGCGCATTATGTTCCGTGTTTTCTGTGTCTCCGTGGCAAACAATTACAATTCTATCGATTCCCTTGTAATGTGATTTGCTTTCAAAATTTCATCAACTTTTACCGGCAAACCTGTTGCTAAAGATTGATCCATCGCCTGTAATAATGCAACGGTTCCGATGCCTTCTTTTAAATCAGGGTATGCAGTAAAGTTATTGTTGATGCTATCGGCAAAATATTCCAGGTAATTCTGGTATTCTCCGGCGTGATGGCTTTGTCCTTCGAAACGGAAATAGTGCTTTAAAGTAGAATCGCCCCAGGTGATGATCTTTTCTTCACCGGTTTTGGTAGTAACCGAATAACGCAGTTCATGGTAATCGGCCTGGCTTGCACCTTCCGTTCCGCGAAGAATACAACTCATTCCACTATCGCGACTTGCCGGCTGTGTTGGGCCAGTATAAGCACCGCTAACCCTCGCAATTCTGCCATCTTTTGCTTTAAAAATAAAGTGCATGGTATCCTGATTTTTTAATCCGGCTTTTAAGCCGTTGCTGCTTAACATACCATAACCCATAACCTCTTCAATATTGGGCATGTACCACCTGATAAAATCAACAGGGTGACTTAAACCGCCATACAACCATTTAAATGATTGTTTTAACGACCAGCCTTTTTCTAGAAACCAGCGATGATCGGCATGGTAGTGACTTTCGATCGTGATCAGTTCTCCGATTAAGCCCTTATCAAAATCTTTCTTCTGGCGCATAGCGGGCTCAAAAAAACGAGAGCTTTGCCCTACGAAAATCTTTTTTCTTGATTTCTTTGCTAACTCCAACAGCTCATTGGCCTGAGCTAAATCATCGATAAATGGTTTGGTACACACCACATGCTTCCCATGCTCAAGCGCCAGCTTGATGTGCTCAAAATGCAGATGATCCGGTGTATAAATCGCAATCATATCGATCTTGTCGCTGGTTAACATATCCTCGTAGTTCGTAGTCCAGTTTTGAAAATCAAATTCTAAAGCCCGTTCTTCGCAAAGCTTTTTATTGGCATCGCAAATCTGGATAAGCTTAAACTTTTTGCTTGCCAATGATGCAGAAATGGTGCTTCTGCCCTCTCCTAAACCTAAAATCCCTAATCTTAACATGATATTATTTTTTAAGCGTTATTGTTTTCCTCCACCTGCCCCCTCCAAAGGGGGACAATAAGTCTTTTATTCTATCAGTTTAAAGAAAACCCAAACCTCTTCCGGTTTTGTTCCTTCAATTCCTTCCTGGTATTTTTTCATGATTGCATTCCATTCGTCCACTTTTGGATTGTTCTCAGTGGTTTTTGGATTCAGTTCATCTAAACTTTTTCCTTTAGGGATACTGATAATCAGCATTAACTGTCTTTCGTTTTTAAAGATGGCTAACCGCTGAAACTCGGCCTTACAGAATCCTTTCGATATCTCCGGCCACTTTTCGAACTGTGTTTTATGATAAGCCAGATATTCTTTCTGGAGTTTTTCATCCTTCACTAAATTGGCCGATAAAATGATGTTATCCCACTCTGTTACTGGTTTATCGCCACAATTCTTTTCTCTGTTGAAGTCGTAAAACAGATTGTCGTACAATTTAATTTCTGTCGCATTTAAGCGTTTTAAAGTTTGCTGCAAACTCTCCACTTTTAAACTTGAAGTATAAATTACCAACCGGTTGTTCCATTTATAGATTGAACTTGGCAGGAGGTTATTTTCTTTTGCAAAAATTTTTAAGGCATTGTTACCCGGCTGGTTACCCGTTTTAAAAACCAATTCGAATATAACAGATTGATCTACAGTCTGATTGATGCCTCTTTTCGAATAATTGGCTTTTTCTGTTAATAAATATTGAAAAGGCTTTTCTAAACCCGCACTTTGCTTGATATGATCGGCAACTTTTGGCCCATTGCTTTCCCATAAATTGCCTGGTCCGTTGGCATTTTGAAGATACTTTTCAGTTGGCGTCCAATTGTTTTTGATGGTGAAGTATGAAGAACCTTCATCTGTATAAAGGTAAAACCAATGATCAGGCAGGTGCGAATATGGGGCTTTGTAAATGCTATCGACTACATTTTCGGTAATGGATGATCCGGGCTGAGCAGATAGTGTATATATTCCGGCTACATCGTACATGTGTTTTCCGTAGTGATGAATCTTATTGCCGCTGATGGTATTGTTTTCCATCGCATTTCGGGTTTTCGTCCATCCCCAACCCATGCTGATGCCGGAATAAGACACATCATTGATTTCGTTATGCAGAATTTTAATGCCCCTAACATAACCTGCGCCTATACCGACAGCGCCCCAGTCTTCGTTCGTTACATCGGTAATCAGGTTATTCTCGATTTTATTGTTCGTCGAAATCTCTCTTTGATCTGTGGGATTGTAAGGCAAATGCACTTCGGTTGCTTCATCAGAGAAAGTTCCGATTAAAATGGCTGAACCACCAATATCCTTAAATAAGTTACCTTTGATTTCATTCTCAGCAGTCCCTTTTTTATAATCCAAAGCAGTGGAAGCCAGATGCTCGAACCGGCAAGATTCGAAATCAGTATGATTGGCATAACTTACTTCAATTGCAGCAGCCGGACGGCCAACCCAGGCCTGATTTTCTAGCGTAGGTTTGTCTGGTGTCCCTGCTTTTTCAAGTTTATAGGCATCAAGCATGTACATGCCCGCCTGATGAGGAACATGACCTTGTTTTGATGGTCTCAACCATGTAGAATGCTCGAAAGAAATATTCTTAAAACTTACATAAGAAACCGGTTGATCAATTGTTCCCTCTATTTTAACGAGGTTTTCTAAAGCCGGAGCAATCACTTCAGCATTTAGCATATTTTCTGATGCTTTTGGCCAATAATAAAGCTTGTGGTACTGTAAATCTTCAAACCATTCACCAGGTTCGTTCAAGAACTGAATGGCATTTGTAAGGTAAAAAGCAGAATTACCTGTTTTGTCTGAAATCCATGGTGCTGGCCATGGATGCTCGGATTGGATTCTGCTTTCGGGCTGCATAAAAGAAAGTTCTGCAGCATTACCTATAATTTTAACTGACTTTACCCGAAGATTTGCAATGGCCCACCATTGGTGGATCTGCATTTCCATTCCTTTGATATTGGCTAAACTGATGTTTTTTTGAAGTGGAATTTTACAGGTTTGCTTTTCGCTATCCCATGATAAAATCCTCCCCATTTCTTCTCCATTATAATTTTTTGCACGTGTGCCCTTACTGCCATTTACCCATATCTGTCTGAACTGTAGGTCGCTGCCATCTAAATTTGGGATATCCGTAACCCAAACTTTCCCGCTAGATTCTTTTGGCAGACCAGCAACTGTTTGATTTAACTTTTTCCAGTTTTTTATTTGAACTCCTCCACTCAAAATAACTTTTTCGTTAGGTGCTGAAATAATTTGTGTAGGGCTATCTTTTGTGCCAGAATCTTCAGGTCGAAGAACTATGGGTTCGTGCAATTGATAAAACCCTTTGCCGATTATAATCCGGATTCCGTCCTTAATAGAAACATCATTCAAACGCCTCAATTCGCGGGCTTTTCTGATGGCAGAATGAAGTGTGGCCAAGGGTTTTTCTTTGGTGCCGGAATTAGCATCAGCGCCATTTATGGATACGTAAATATCTATTGCATTAACTTTAAAACATAATAATGATAAAAAAATCAGCAGACTAGAGAATAGTTTAATTTGTTTGGTTCGTGGAGACACGAACCAAGGCAGCTGTATTGTTTCTATTATTGTAGTTAAACCCATTTTATAATTTTGCTATTGAGATTGCTTCGTCCCTCGCAATGACGGACCCTCACTTTGAAACACAGATTTCAGGTAGCTCGTATTGGCACTGAAATTATATTTTACATTTGTTGGCTGTTTAGCATCCCGGCTTCTCTCTACCACTAGCCATCCTTTCCAACCCATATCATCAAGTGTCTCTTTTACTTTATTGAGGTCGATCTTCGGATCGTTCTGTAACCAAACACCATCTTCATTAGTGGCATGAATTTGAATGATGTTTTTCCGGCCTAAAATTCTCAGCTCTTGGTGTAAATCTCTTCCATTCTTAATGGCATTAGAGAAATTGAAATAACTTTTAACATGCTTGCAATCAATGTCTTTTAACAATTGTAATTCTCCTTTTGCATCTAAAGCACTTTCAATTCCAATTGTAATTCCCGCTTTGGCGGCCATCTTTCCAGCAACTTTTAACCGTTCAACAATAGGTTCGCGCAGTTCAGGGTTTTTAACCAAATCACCTTGAATGCCCAAAGGCAGAAAAACTACTTTAATATGCATTGCTTTGGCAGTATCCAAACAATCCTGGATCATTTTCTGATAAGTTGGTCGCTTGGCAAATGATTGCGCATAAAATCCGGTCATCGCCAAGGAACAGATTTCAAGATTTAATTCTTTTGCTTTATCCAGATACTCCTGCCTGATTTTTGGATCGGCTAATTTGTTATCAAATGTTACGCGATCACCCAGGCCGCCCATGTCAATTTCCAATCCGTCAGCACCAATTTCTTTTGCGAGTGGCAAAGCGCTGATTTTCTGACGTTTTAAAATCATTAAATCAATCACGGCAACTTTATAATTGTTCTTTTTCTCTGCCGCCAAAAGCAATTGATTGGGGATCATTAAAGCGCCAATTAGCAGCGCTACATTTCCAATAAAAGACCTTCTGTTTTGATGTTCCATATCCATTATTTGCTTGTGCTTAACGGGAACAATTTTTCCAGATTTTCGAATCCCATCACGGCATTTTTAGGTAGTTTTTCGCCTTTATTCCCAAAAACATAAAGGGCGTTTTCCTTTTCGATGGTTACTTTACTTTCATTGTATTTACCGGCTTTATCTTTAACTGCAGTACCATTTAGTTTGAAGTTTTTGATTAGGAAATCGTAAAGTGCAATGCGCTTATTAATGCCAAAATCATGTTTTTCATCAGGAAGGTGGACATTCTCGACCTTATCTTTCACACCATAATAACTGTACATTTTTTGTAGATAAGGAAAATCGTGTTCGGGTGTGTGGGCCGTCCAGTCGCTACCATCTGACACCAATAACTGGGGCCGAGGTGCTGCCATTGCAGCCAGTTCTACATTATCGGTTCCACTACCACATTGATGGATTGGCATTCCGCTTTCGCAAGGGCAGCCACCATAAAAGTAAGACGACATCGCCACTACTGGAGCACTTAGTTTAATCCTGTTATCCATGGCGGTCATTAAAATGGAATGACTTCCTGCACCCGAACCTCCACTGATGCCAATTCTGGCTGTATCGGTTTCTTTTAGCGCACTGAAGTAGTCTAAAATCCTGATTCCCCCCAAAGTCTGAACGGTTTGTGCCAGGCTTTTGCGGTGGTCTTCGTATTTAAACTGGAGCATCGATTCGCCCCAGGCAAATAAGTCGTAGCTAAAAGCCATAGCGCCCATTCTGGCAATCATTGCACAGCGGATCTGGCAATCAGGTCTAAAACGTTGTTTTTCCCAGTGTCCGTCAGGACTTAAAACCAATGGGATTTTTCCTTTAAAATTTAACGGTTTATATAGCGAGCCATTAATCCAAACCCCAGGTAAAATCTCTAGTGCAATGTTTTCTACAGAATAACCGTCAAAAATTCTTTTCGTCGTGATAATGGGTTTTGAATTTGGTTTATCAGGCAATGGCGATAACAATAAGGCTTGGTATAATTCGGGCTTTATTTGTGCCTTACGTTTTTCCCAACTGGCCCGATCGTGATATTTTGTTGCCAAGCTATCCAAATAGGCCCATCCATCCTGAACTTCCCAACGGTAATATTCGTATTCTTTTAACTTGTAAACACCAGGCTTTTCTTTGTTTACTTTCATATCCAAAGGTGCAAGCACGTTTGCAAGAGTTTCATCAACGTTTGCACGGAAACGCCATTCTGCATAGTTCACCCATTTATCTTTTACCTGTGGTTCGGAGTATTTGATTTGAACCTTAAAGCGCGTTTGGATCTCTTTCAAAACATCGACAAGCGGTTTTTTATAAAGGTTATCGCTGTTTTGAATTTGGGCGGAGAGATGATTAAAGGCAAATAAAAACATGGCTAGTAAATACCCACTTCTCAAAATTCCTTTCCCTGCCCCCTTCAAAGGAGGACGAGTACTCTTGCCTAAGATTTCTCGGCAGCACTGTGTCCTGTTTGCAATGACGTTTCTAATTACATCTATCATCTTAACCCTCCTCATTTTTAGTTTCAGTAATTACCGGAGCCGTATAACCTTTCAGTTTCGGCCAGATACCATTTTTGATTTTCTTTAATTTTAGCTTCGAAGGATCAACCACAACATGTTTGATTTTCTCTCTTCTCCAGGTGTAAATGAAATGTAACATTCCATCAGCCGTTTGAATCACTGCAGGGTAAGAATATTGGCTAATGGCTGAATCTTCCAAAATCAATGCAGCCGACCATTTCTTTCCGTCTTTTGAAACCGAAACATTTAATGGGGTACGCGGTCCTTTGGCTAAATCGCCCGGAGGCAAAACATGGTTGTAAACCAATACGTGGCAGCCATCTTTCATGGTTACTGCATCTGTACCGGAGTTGTTATTAGGTAATGAAGTTTTGGTTAATGCAGACCAGGTTTCGCCATTATCTTCAGACCAGGATTCTACAATGGCACGATTTGCTGTTCTGGCCAATAGCTGCAATTTTCCATTTCCATGTTGTAAAATGCTTGGTTGAATGGCTTTGATTCCATTTTCAGGCAATGGTCCTACGGTTCTCCAGGTTTTACCGTTATCCTTGGTTACCTCGAAATGGATTTTCCAACCGGCGCCTTCTTTACTCGATGGAGCAAAGAGATTCCCATTGCTTAACAAAACAGGTTTATTTTTTACAGGGCCGATGTAACCATCAGGTAATTTTGTAGCATCCGACCAGGTTTTACCGCCATCTTTTGAAGTTCTCATCATGCCCCACCATTCTGATGGTTTTGGCCCGATTTTATAAAACAACAGTAGATCTCCACCAGGAACCTGATATAAAACAGGATTCCAAGTAGGTAATCTTTTACCATCAGGTTGGATACCGTTAGCAGCCGAAACCGGTGCCAGCCATTTGCCATCCACAAAACGACTGATGTAGATTTCTACATCGGGATTTCGTTCTTTGGTTCCACCAAAAAACGAGGCCACTAAACCCGTTGGCGTTTCTGCGATTGTTGCAGAGTGGCAAGATGGAAATGGTGCTTTATCGTAGAGGAATTCTTGCTTTACGATTCCCGTTTGCCATTTTTCTACCTGGGCATTGGCACTAAGTGTTATTGCTAAGACAAGGCTTAGTGTAATGTATATTTTTTTTGATATCATAATTCTTTCTCTTCGAGGTTGATTACACAGATCATTGGATTTCACCGGTTTGATTTTTACATTCAAAACTGAAAACTTCAAACGGTGAACTGACTACTGCTTTTGTTTTGCTGCTTTCTCTTCCTTTATTTTTTTAGTGTAAGCACTGTAAAGTGTTCTCCAACTGCGACCGTTATTGTTCAACATCTGCTCCGATTTCGTTTTGTAAATCTCGAAAATGGCCGAAATCTGTTTCATGTTTTTGTAATCGACAGCTTGTTCCCTGGCTTGTTTCAAAAAAGCCAAAATCTTTGCTTCTTCGTCGGCAGTTAAATCAGGAACAATTGCTTTGTAACCTTTCATTGTGAAATCAACTTTTCCAATGGTGTATTTGTCTAAGATGGTTTCTACCTGCTCTGGTGTTAAATTCTTTTTCAATCCATCCATTAAAGCCTGGTGAACAGTTGAAGGCATAGCAGAATCGGCAATAATCTGTTTGTCTAAATCACTTAGTTTATTGCCCGTAACCGGGTTTATTCCGTCAGGAACGGTTGATGATGGATGATCGTTATGCCAGTCCCTAATGGTTGTTAAATGAACTGCAATTACATTTTCGACAGCGGATTTTTTTGTTGCGTCGGTTAAATTTAATGCAGAAGTCCATTCTTTTGCCTTTGCCAGGATTTCTTCTGGCACAGCAAGATCTTTGGTTTGACTGAATGCATTTACTGAGGTGATCAGTAAGGCAATCAGCATAAATGGTTTAAAAAGCTTTCTCATAATTGTGTTTTTCTTTTTTACCGTCACCCTGAATTTATTTCAGGGTCTTAATAGCAAGGCAGCCTAGCATAAAAGATGCTGAACAAGTTCAGCATGACGACCGTAATAATTATTTTTTTTCCACCACAAAAGCATAATCGCCAGAACCAAGTTCATAAACAGCGCTATTATGCTCCATTTTTACAAATTTTAAATCCTTTATTGACTTAATTTTTTCTGAAACTTCATTTTTATTATTTGCAGGAATATAAACCAACGCCGTTGTATTTACTGGGATGGTAATGTTCCAGTTAAACTGGTTAACCGTTTTGCTATAACTGCTTTTGATTAACCCATAAACCGAATTGTAACTTGCATTTACCGAGTTTAAGCCGTTGATCATTTCAGGTTTCATGATAATCTTTTTAAAAGCTGCCTCTTCCGATTTTATACCAGCCAGGTTTTCGTAATACCAGATCAGCAGATCGCCTAGCATCATCACGTGGTTCTGTGAATTCATTTTCGGATCAGCCGTATTGCCATTCCATAATTCCCAAATGGTGGTTGCACCATTATCAACCATGTAACCCCAGCTTGGGTAGGTTTTCTGTGTTGCAACTGTATAAGCTAAATCTGGTCGGCCATAGTCGTTTAAACAGCGCATTAGCCATTGAATACCGACTAAACCATTGCTTAAATGGCCTTTATTTGTCACTTCAACAGTATGAGTAATATTCTTAAAAACCTGATCTGTTTTGTTTTGTGGAACCATTCCAAAATAAAGCGGAATGATGTTGTCCGTTAAGCCATTAGAAGCATAATAGCCTTTATCGTTATAATATTTTTGATTGAAAGCATCTTTGATTTTATTCCCCAAAAGTTCATATGCCTTTACATCTTCCTCGTTGCCGCTTACCCTAGCGAATTGTATCATTAACTGTGTGAAATGATAATAATATGCCGTTGAGATTAATTCTGAAGGATATTTCTTGTCTGCACTCTTACCCCGGCCAAATTCGATGGTAATGGGTGGCATACACCAATCGCCGTAACTATCTTTAGTTAAAATATAATCTTTCATGTAGCGGTCTTGCATGTAAGCTAACCACTTTTTCATTGCCGGATAATTATCCCGAACGGCTGAAACATCGCCGGTTTGTTTGTATAACATTTCGGTCACCAAAAGCATTGCACCCGGCCAGGTCATGTTATCGCTGTAATACCTCCAGAAAGCAGGTGCTACGTCAGGAATGGCGCCATCCTCTTTCTGCGAATTTCTGATGTCCTGTAACCATTTCGCGTAAAATCGGCCGTTATCAAAAAGAAAACTTTCTCCGTAAGCCACAGCGCCCCTATCGCCAAGCCAAGGCATCCGCTCGTTGCGTTGAGGGCAATCAACCGGAATGCCCTTATAACTTCCGGCAATGCCCCACCAGGCATTTTTGAAGAGCTGATTGGTTAAAACATCTGAAGTTTCGAAGGTTCCGACCGTTTTAATGTTATCATAAATCATTTTGCCAAGAAAATCATTCACGGATGGTTGGTAAGTATATCCTGAAAGCTCTATGTATCTAAATCCGCGGTAAGCAAAGGTAGGCTCCCAGGTTTCTAATTCGCCCCCTTTTAAAATGTATAAATCGGTACATTTCGCATTGCGAAGATTTGCCGTGAAAAGTTCGCCACCATTTTGAAGTGACTCTGCAAAACGCATTTTGATTTGCTTGCCCTTTACCCCTTTTACCTTGATCTGCAGCCAACCCACCATATTTTGACCCATATCCAAAATATACCGGCCACCAGCAAGTTTAGTAATTGAAACGGGTTTAAGCGTATTCATCACTTTCATGTTTTCGTTCATCTGGGCTTCAATGGTTCCTGTTGGTTCTTGTACAAATTCTGCTTTTGCCCACTTACTATCGTCAAAACCTACTTTATTCCATCCTGCTAATTCTTTGGTTGCATCGTATTCTTCCCCATCGTATTCGTTATTGGTTCTGATCGGTCCATCCGTTGTGCCTTTCCAGCTATCGTCCGTATCAATATTTGCTGTTGTTCCATCGCTGTAAACGATGTTGATGTTCATCAGCATTTTCGGAAAACCAAATGTTTTAATTTTATAAGGTTTTTCATTCTGGCGCATCGCGAAGAAACGGCCATTTCCGAGTATTGTGCCAACTGCATTTCTACCATTCTTAAGGTAACTGGTTACATCGTAGGTATTATATTTTACGTTTTTGGTATAATCTGTAGGCGAAGGAGATAAAACATCATTTCCAACTTTTTTGCCGTTGATAAACAGCTCGTACAAACCTAAACCAATGATTGATGCCGTTGCAGACTTGATTTCTTTCGTGCTCTGAAACTCTTTTCTAAAATACCTGGCTGATAAACGCGAATCGGTTTTGATATTGTCCCATGCGAATGCCCTGTCGAAACCTATCCAGCCTTTCGGCCAATCTTTGTAGTACAGCAAACCCATAGAAAAATAATTGTTAGCAGACCATTCGCTTTGCCCAGCATTAGTCCACACTTTAACTTTCCAATAGGCTTTCATACGGCTTTTAAGCACTTTTCCGTTGTAAGCTATATGAATAGATTCTGGTGAGTTAGTCTTTCCTGAATCCCATAAATCGCCCTCATTGGCATTTAATTTCTCTGGCGAAGAAGACACCAAAATCTGATAAGCCGTTTGCATTACATTTCTTCCATTTGAGATGATATGCCATGCCAATCGGGGTTTCAAAACATCAATACCCAAAGGATTCTCGAGCATTTCGCAGGTGGTATTCTGCAACGAGACTTGCGCCATCACTTTTGAAAAGGATAGGAACCAAATGCTGATGATCGCTATGTAGATTTTAATGTTCATTACGCTTCGCGGTTGATTATACTTCGTATATGATTACACAGATTGTTAGATTGCACAGATTAATTGATTACACTGACTCAGTTATTATTTATTTGCTCCCGCTGATTTCGAAGATTTACGCAGACCAATAGTTTCTCATCTGCGTAAATCCGCGTTATTTGCGGGCTATTCTTTCTTCTTTGCTTTGCGAAAAACTTAGCGTTCTTTGCGGTTAAACATTTATTTGCTCCCGCTGATTTCGAAGATTTACGCAGACCAATAGTTTCTCATCTGCGTAAATCCGCGTTATCTGCGGGCTATTCTTTCTTCTTTGCTTTGCGAAAAACTTAGCGTTCTTTGTGGTTAAACATTTATTTGCTCCCGCTGATTTCGAAGATTTACGCAGACCAATAGTTTCTCATCTGCGTAAATCCGCGTTATCTGCGGGCCATTCTTCTTCTTTGCTTTGCGAAAAACTTAGCGTTCTTTGCGGTTAAACCTATCTACCTGAAAAATCAAAATACAAGGTCATATTCAATGCCCTACTTGGGGCTTTATCAAAATCGTAATAAATATTCTTCATTCCCATGGGGCCGGTTGTTTCTGGTTTTTGGGTTTTTGTGCCGATTGCCGAAATTGCGTTCATAAATGAAATATCACCATTCGGAAATGTCGGACTCATGTTATCATATTCTGTATCTTTTGATTTTTTCGGTGTAAACAACCTTAAAAACACATCTTCTCTATCTGTAACCACTTTAAAAGATTGTTTTTTACCAATAAACTCACACCAATACATGTTTGAATAATAACCTTTAAATTCAGGGTATTGCCAAGGTGCTTCACCAGTTGCTGAATTATTATAATCTTTTTTCCAGATGCCAAATTGGGTGCCTTTCATTCGGTTTTTCCAAACGCGGTATGGTCCGTTTCCTTTATATTCAACTGCTTTGATTTCTGATTCAGGATAAGAGAAGTTCAGTCCTACGAAAGTGGTAAAGTAATCTGATGGAAAATATTTCACTTCCATTTTTAACCAACCAGATGGATAAATCGTCCATTGTAAAGTATTCCAACTCTCTTTTTTATCAAATTTTGATGAAATCACTAAATTTTCACCATCCATTTTTTGAGTGAGGTTTTTAAAATTATTTACACCATCCTGTAAAATGGGGCCATTTGAAAACGGAATTACACCTTTGCCATTCTGTACCTGTAGCAGCAAACCTGTTATTTTATCGAATGTTAAATTGATGCCATTGGCAGATACCAGATAATTTTTCGCGTCTTCTTTAATATTTACCTTTGAAGGTCCTGTTTGTAAAATAATTTTCGCTGCATCATCCTTTGGCAGCGTTATCGGGAAACTCCAGGTAAACAATTCCTTACCATCAGGTGCATTTGCAGTGAGATAAAATGTATCAAAGCTTTTCCAGTCGCTTGGAAGATTAACTTGTAATTTTCCTTTCTCGAAGGGTTTAATATTTGGTGCATCGGCTTTACCTGATTTGAATACTGCATCCGTTCCTGCTTTTAATGCCTTTAATTTCCAGTCGAAAGTACATTGGTTGAGATTGGTAAATACATAGCGGTTTTCTAATGTAAACGAACCATCAAAACCAGCTGTCATTTCTCTTTTCTCTACAAAAACAGGACTCCAGACTTCTTTAATGGTAAAGAAGCTACCTTCTTTTTCGTGGTAAGGTCCAACAATTCCGTCAGGCCCATGATTCCCATCGGTATCTAATTCGCCATTTCTATCGGTACGCACCACAGCCTGATCGGCAAAATCCCATAAGAAACCACCTGCAGAAAGTGGATTGTTCCACATGGCATTCCAATAATCTTCAATACCTGCGCCATGACCGCCATCCCACATGCCATGCAAAAATTCAGTAGGCATTAAAATATTATGACCATGATCGTAATTGCCAATCCCGTAGTTAAATTCGCGGTAATGGGTGGTTTCGAAACCTCCAAAAACTTCCCAAGGATGGACTAAAGGACGTTTTTGTATATCTTCTTCTGCAAAAAGATGATCAAGTTCGCGGTTATGTCCACCTTCGTTTCCATTTGCCCAAAAGATGATCGACGGATGATTTTCATCATTCAACATCATTTCTTTCATCAATTTTGTTCCCGTAGGCGTATCATAAGTGCCATGCCAGCCGGCCAATTCGTCCATTACAAATAAGCCAAGAGAATCACAAACATCTAAGAAGTGTCCGTCTGGTGGATAATGCGACATCCGAACGGCATTCATATTCATTTCTTTCATTAACGACACATCAGCAATGCTGATTTTTTTACTTGTTGTTCTGCCTGAGGATGGATAAAAAGAATGTCGGTTTACACCTTTAAATTTCATTTTCACCCCATTTACATATACACCATCACGTTCTTTTACTTCTACCGTTCTGAAACCTATCTTTTTAAAAAGCTGATGGATTTCTTTGCCGTTTTTAACTAAAGTGAATGTTGCAGTGTATAGATTTGGAAATTCTGACGACCACAATTCCGGATTGGAAAACTGATGGCTAAGCGTTATACTTTGTGTTCCTTTCTTTATTGAAGTGGTAAATCGATCTCCAAAGCGTTTTCCATCTTTCGTAAAGACTTCTACTTCAACTTTATCGGCATCGCCTGTGTAAGCAAGTTTGGCATCGAAATTTCCGTTGGCTTTAGCATCGATCTGGATCCGATCGATATGTGTTAAAGGCAAAGATTCAAGATAAACTGGTCTGAAAATGCCACCAAAAATCCAGAAATCGGCCTTCCGTTCAGCCTCGTTAACGGATTGATTAACTGAGTGTTTGGACACTTTTACCTCAAGTAAATTGTCGCTACCAAATTTTACCAATTTAGAAATATCGTATTTAAACACATAAAACGAACCCTGATGTATTTCTCCTGCAGATTTTCCGTTGATTTTAACCTCGGTATCGGTCATCGATCCCTCGAAAACAATATTGATTTTTCTGTTTTTCCAATCTGTAGGAACCTTAAATTTATACTTATAAAGTCCTTGTTCTTTGCCTTTGTTTTCCTCTTTGTTGAAACCGTAGTTATACTTTCCAAAACCTTGCAATTCCCAGTTTGAAGGCACGGGGATGGTGGTCCATTTGCCAGAATTTGCACCAGCTGTACAGAAGAAATCCCAGTTAACGGTATTGTCGTTTCCAGTTCCTGACAGGTATAATTTCTCCGTTTGCTGTGCTTTAAGGGAGCAAAACATGGTTATTAAACACAAGAAAAGTATAAATCTGCGTTTCATTAATTGGTTTTAAAAGTTTTAGTTAATGGATTATCGGTTCTAAAAGGCAATGCTGGCAAACCATAATTATAAAAATTCCCTGTTGGATTTTCCGTCCAGTTATAGCGAACCACAGTTGGTTCGGCAATTTCTTTTGAAGAAACCACCACTATGTCGTCTTTTACAATAGCTTCAGCACTTACGAATTTACCGTCTTTCCCCGCGATTGTAAATCCTAAAATAGGTTTGTTGTTTAATTCCAGGTATGTAAAATAGAGCAATGCTTTTCCGTTTTTAAAGGATGCAGAGTGGTAAATCGGCCCAGAAAAAGCTATGTCTTTGTTATATGTTTTTGCTAGCGCCAAAAGCGATAATCTTCTACCTACTTCCCACTTATAAGTTGGATGTAAATCTCCCCCATTATCGTTTAAATCTGATGTAGAAATCATACCCGTATTGGACAAACGCAATAGCTGTTGTTGCGCCTCCCAAAAAGTTGGTTCCGTTTCGGCAGTTAATATAACCTTATCGCTTTTTTGTTTACTATAATCGAAAGGTGCAATTTGTACATAGTAAAAAGGTAGATCTTTCTCGCCCCAAACTTTACGCCAACTATTGATCAATACTTTCATTTTATAAGCATAACTAATTTTCTCATTCAGAAAACAATTGGTTTCGCCCTGATACCAAAGAAATCCGCGGATCTTAAATTGTGTTAAAGGTTCGATCATGGTCGGATAAAATTTACCAGGATCATTACTTACTTTTTGGTTTTTGAAGTAATCTTCCTGCGCAAATGCATTTTCTGAAATCCAGGGTTCAATGGCGCTGCCCGGAATGGCCGAAGAGATCATGCCTACGGGAATACCTAATTTTTCCTGAATTTCTTTCGCGAAGAAATAACCTACGGCCGAGAAAGCACGTAAAGCGGAATCTTGTGCCACAGACCAGCTTTTGTGGATCGAATCGGGTTTGTTTAATGTTTTACGGTTAACCAGGAAAATCCTGATCTGATTGTTTTTTGCTTTCGTAACCTCATCAGAAGGGAAACCCAACTTTTCATTTTTAGGTTTAGGAATTTTAGCCAGTTTCCGCATCGCATACTCCATATTGGATTGACCTGAACACACCCAAACTTCGCCAACCAGAATATTGGTTAATATAATTTTATTTGAGCCAGTGATAGACATCGTTTGCGGCTTTGCTGATGTTTTGAGTGGAGCTAAAACAAGAAGCCAATTCCCGTTTTTATCAGTTATCGTCTGTTTTTTTTGTCCAGCAAAAGTGACTTCGACTTTCTCATCCGGAGATGCAAAACCCCAGATATTGATGGGTTTATCCCGTTGTAAAACCATATTGCTCGATAAGATCTGAGGCAAGAGGATTTTTGCATTGGTGGAGAGAGAGAAAAGAGAAAGTAATATTGTTATTGCCGTCATTGCGAGGAGGAACGACGAAGCAATCTTTCTAGCCTTTTTAAAAGATTGCTTCGCTTCGATGAAAAATCGAAAGCTCGCAATGACGATATATCTTGAAAATCCAACCATCCTAAAATCCCTCCGTTTTTAAATACTTAATCGTATAAACAGCTTCTTTTTTCTCTGATTCCCCTGCATTTTTCAAATCATAGGTTTGATCGGCAGGTGTATCTACATCTGGAAAACGGCGAACATCGCCTGTGCGAAAAACAATTCTGGAAACATCGGCAACTGGCTGAAAGGCCAAACTTGTTAATGCATCTTTTCCATTAACAGTGATGGTGTAAAATCGGGTATACGTATCTAATTTCAACTTGATATCATAACTTTTTCCTGCCTCATATTTCATGAAGTTTTTATACCGTGCACCAGCTTTTGCGCTTAAACTTCCTGCAGTATCGAAAGTCAAGCGTACAGTTGCCATTCCTTTCGCATCCTGCAATTCAATTTCCAGCAAGCCAAAATCATTTTGCTTTGGCGTAACCGAAAACGAAGCAATAATTTTTCTGGATGCAGGAAACAATCTTTCAGCTTTTGCATAGTCGAACGGATCTTTATCTTTTAAAACCAAGGTACCGTTATCGACTTTAACAGGCGCCCAAAGCGGACTGTATATGTTCCACATTTCTAGCGCTTTATCAGCCGGTATTTTACCAAAATCATCATTTACATGTTGTGTGGCCTTATCATTAACGGGCACCGGAACCGAAGAAACCCAGATATCTTCTTTATTCACGCTGTAGGTTACCCATAATTTTCCATCGGCAGGTTTTCCATTCCCTTCTTCAATACCGCGAACATACTGCGGACCGTACGATTTGTAATTGCCTCCATAACGCATTGGCGTAATTTCACCATTTACCAATAAAAGGTTGGTATAGTCGAGTCCGTTTTTGCTTGTTGAAATGGCTAAAGGCCACCTATACTCTGAGGGATTATAAACCGTTGCATAATTACCATCAGCAGTTTTTTGACCCCATATTTTGGCATTACTGTTTACAAAACCCGGTGCACGCGACGCGTTTTCAGGCCAGCTTTTACCGTTATCATTGCTGATTGCTGTTAAGGCATTTTTCCATAAACCCACAACTCTTCCATCAGGCAAGTGGTAATAACTGAATGCTTTATACTGTTTTTGTAAAGTGATTAAAGGATCTTTTCTATCTGCTTCTTCATTCCATTGTTGTGTCATTAATTTATTAGCTAATAACTCATTACAAGCTTCAATAAAAGCTTTACTTTTGCTTTTGGTGTACAATGGATATTTGGTGTTTTTTTCAGAGTAACCCGGATTGTAGTGAATAAAATAAATTGGACCATATTTTCCATCAGCCTGAATTTCTCTAACTACCCTGCCAATTCCGTGACCATCATTTGGATCGTCTTTTGCATCAAAACTGATGGCATAAAAACCCAAAACCAGGAACACGTTTTTAGTAGAAACATAAAAGCCCATGCGTTGATGCATCACGGCATCTAAATCTTTTGCTACATCAGTTCTACCCGCTTTTGTGGTTCCATCTGGAATCCGGTAAATCGGAAAAACAACATCGGGTTTAGTCCAGGTGTAGCCATCTTTTGAGGACTGTAATAATGTTTGTCCTGGCGGGATACTTTCTCCAACTTTATCGCTCAAATATTCGATGTAAAATTTGTTATTCCAATAAGCCAACATCGGCGCATGGTTGTAGGTCCAGCCAAAGTTTTCAGCCAGTTCAGGGTGTTCTCTGTTTGCCCTGAAAGTTTGGATACTATGTACGCCCATCACCGGCGACAGTTGGCCATGATGATAATCTGCGTTAACTAAGGTTTTACCCGTATAACGCACTGTATCCTGCGCCTGCGAGTTTTGTGTCGCAAATGCAAATAGTAAGCTTAAACAAAGTATTTTAAATATTTTCATGTTTATATTTTTTACTACCAAGACACTAAGGCACGTAGTTTTGTATTCGTTCGTCGTTCCTTCTCGTAATGATGTTTTTTTCTTTGTGCCTTGGTGGTTACTATTTCAATAAATCCTTAATAACTCTTTTTTTCACTTTTATAATTGTTCCATGTTTATGTCCTTCGGGGATTGAAACCTCCGCAGTTACGTCCTTAAAAGACTTAAAATCGACTGTTTTATAAGCTGAATAAATCTTTTGTCCGTAGGCATCGAAATAAATCAGCCAATCCTTTCCAACTTTTACAACCGTTGGTCCTTCCGTTAATTTCGGACTAAAAGTTTCAGAAACATTTTCATAGGGGCCTAAAACATCCTTTGCAAAAGCAACTTTTAAATTCCTGTTCGGGCGGGTATTATCTTTCAGAACCAGCACATAATCCTTGGTTGCCCGTTTCACAATAATCGCGTCAATCACGCTAAAACCAGGATCGAGAAACAGTTTTGGTTTTGAGAAAGCCACAAAATCTTTGGTTGTAACACTATACATCCGGTGGTTATTATCTTCTTCTTCTATTCCTTTAGCAAAACGGAACGGTATGGTTGATGCCCAGATGATTACATATTCATTTTTCTCGTTATCATAAAAAATTTCCGGTGCCCACACATTTACCGTTTTTGGCTCACTTTCCATTACCGGAAGAAATTTTTGTGCACTCCAGTTGATCAGGTCTTTAGAACTTGCGTAGCCGAAACCTTTATCGCCTTTCCAACTGCAGGTCCAAACTAAATGAAAGGTTCCATCCGGGCCTTGAACGATTGATGGATCGCGTAAAACTTTCTGTGTTCCCACTTCAGGTTTCAAGAAGGTTTTATTTAAATCTGTCCAATGGTAAGCATCATAACTGTACAAAAGCCTCAAGCCTTCGTTGGCTGGCTCGTGGAAGGAGGTAAATAAATAAGCTTGTTTTGAACAGGAACTTAATCCGCACAAAAGCAGGCCAATAATGGCTATGCGAAATGATAATATGGAATTGGGTTTAAACACTGTTTTTCTTTAATTATTTCTTTTTTGCAATTGTCAGTCTGAGCGTAGTCGAAGACCTTTTCTGTAATTTGTTAAAAAGATTGTCCTTCGACTACGCTCAGGATGACATCTTTTTAACTGTCGCGATAGATTTCTCCATTCCGTTGCACTCCAGTCGAAATGACGATTCTCGCGGATGTCCTTCCCACGCAGGCGGGAATCTTAATACACAAACAATAGCCAAAGCATTACGATTCCCAATCAAGTTGGGAATGACGACCTAACTATTTATATCTCCTCCAACACCAATACCCAATCATTACCATTTGCAGGCTCGCCTGGTGGGTTAAACTCTTTTATTCCTTTATTTTCAAATTCTCCAATTGGGATGATTTTCCCTGTTCTCGGATCAAACCATGATGCTTTCACTTCGTCACCATCAATTTTACCCATTTGTACACTGAAATTTCTTCCTGTATAGGTGTACAACATCGCAAATTCTTCACCTCTTGTGGCCATAACCCGGTCGTATTTTTCGCCGTTCTTTCCAGCTACCAAAGTCTGATCAGGCACACGGTCGAAATAAGAATGAGATAACATTAAATCTTTCAAATACTGCATCTGTTTAGCGCCTGGTGCATTTATAGCCGTTATCCATTGGTCTTTAGGGCCATAAGCAGGTTTTAAATCTGTTTTTTTATACATCTGCATCACTGAATTATGGCCATAGGTATAGCCAAAGGCACCCGCGAAAACCGACCAGTAACCATATCTTCTTACATCACTATCTGTCCAACGTGGTTGGAGCGTATCGTGCAAACCTTGTGGAATATCCTCATAAGAAGGCTCACCATCAATTGTCGGCTTCGTTGGTTTCAGTTTATAATCGGCTTCAATGTATTTCCAGTTATCTTCTCCATAATGTAATTTCTCATTTTTAGAGGTATCCTGATCATATCGGCGGTGACCAGATTGAACCATATCAAAATCGCACCATTTTGCATGCTGAAACCATTGCGATGAGGCTGTTCTTCCCCTAGGGTGGAAAGTAATGAGGTGATTGGGATCATTTGCCCTTAAAGTTTCGCCAATGGTATTCCAAACTTCTTTTTTATCGCTGCCTTTAATATCGCCACCATTGAGCCAGATGATATTCCATTTCTCTTTATAACGTTTCGCCAAAAACTCAGAATAAACTTTTGCCTGTTCCTTTTTAACTTTTCCGGCTTTAACATTTGTACCCCAAACAGGCACTAGTGCCATGTAAAGGCCTTTTTCTGCTGCCTGATCAACGATATAATCTACATGATCCCAATAATCATAAGCCAAAGAATCTTTTGGGTTATTGCCCGGTGTAAGCATTGGCTTTGAAACATCTGCATGTACTAGCGACGAATCCAGATACACATTTCTCGATGGAACATCATGTAACAACATCACCTGGATGACATTAAAACCTTTTTGTTTGCGGTCTTCGAGGTAAGTATTTGCCTCTTCTCTTGTTAACCTACCAAACAACAACCAGCCCGTATCGCCAAGCCAGAAGAATGGTTTGCCATCACCGGTGGTTAAATATCTTCCATTCTCTGAAACCAAGAGACTTTTATCGCCAAAGTGTGGTTTTTTCTTACAGCCAAAAGCTAAGCAAGAAACCACAACAAGCAGAAATATTTTAGATTTAATGTTCATGTTAAATTTTATTGATGATGATGACTTCGTCTCCTGATCCAACCTTCTCTAATTTAGCAATAGCGCCAGCATTAATTTTCTCTTCTTTAAGCAGTTTCCCGGTTTTGGAGTTGAGCACTTTTACGTTGAATTTTCCAGATACTTTGCTCAAATCAAGATTGATGGCATTTGCAGAAGCGTTATACAAAATATAAGCTTTGCCAGGGTTTTCTAAACCATATTGTTTTGCTGATTTATCCGCAGGCAAAAAAGGTTTCATCGAAGATGCCGCAGTTAAAATTGAATCATCAATTCCATCGACGTTGGAGAGCGAACCTCCTGCCATTAAAATTGCCCAACCGAAACTGTCAAAGCTATCGCCCGAATAAATCACCGCTTTTTCAGGGAACTTATTCTTATATTCTGATACGGCATGATAAACTTCTTCGAAAGATGTTTTTTTAGGTTTTAACAAACGTGCATGCTGACGTGGAGCCAAACTTAAGCCACCTTGTGGTGCGTAAACCGTTCCATCGGCCTGGTAATGCCAGTACCTAATGTCGATCAGATCGACAACAGCAGCACGGTTTGGATCTGCTAAAATGGCATCCTGCACATCTTTTGTTACACTTAAGCCGATAATCGGATGTTTACCTGTTTCTTTTTCCCATTCTTTTATGGTGTCGATCCAGAACTGAACAAAGTGCAGCGGGCCAGTAAACTCGGCACCAATTAATTGAATAACGCCTGTGTTTCCATCAAAATTCGCTAAACATTTTCTGATGTAAGCTCTATGGATTGCCTTGCGGTGCTCGTTGCTGATATCGTAAAACTGCTCGGCCATAAAAATGCGTTTGTCGCCAGCATACGGTACAGGTTCGGGGAAACCCGTGTTGTTGATATTGTTTGCAGTACGCCAGGGAAAATCGGCATAATGCGCCCCGGCCTCGATAATGTTATGTTGGAAATAGTTCTCATGGATTAAAACCAGGCCTTTTTGATCAGCCAGATTAGCAAATTGCTTTAACCTATCCCAATACCAAAGGTTGTATTTGGTAATATCATATTTGCTCAAACCATCCCAGGCTTTATCCTGTCCGCTACGGGCAAAAGGCAATTCATAAAAAGGAGCCCAAACCTCGCCATCCATACGACGGATGCGCTCATGGTCATCTCTTCTTCTGTCGTACCAAAGGCCATAATTATGATCTAGCACTTTAACCTGACCGTTTTTCATGGCATCAGTCATCGAATCCAGATCATCTGTTAAGCCATTACCTGAACGACCAGGAACGAAACGTGTGATATGAAACTTAGCATTTTTTAATCCATACGGACGGGCGCTTCCATTCCACCAGGGCACATCCTGACGACCGCCGAGAACAATTTCGCTGTCACGAACCAACCAACCATTTTTGATGCTCATTGCGCCCGCAAGTGGAGTTTGGATAACTTTATCTAAGCCGATCTTATCAATGCTCTTTGCCGAACCGGCATCTGTTGGAATTTTGTTCCGATCAGGTGCTGCATCAATATATTCTGCAACGGTTAAAGCAGGTTTGTACGCCAATTTGGTTAGTTTTAATGCTACATCTACAGGCGGACTGCTTGATGCTTCCGTTTCAACAGGTAGCACAAAATTCCTGCTATCCGCTTCACTTCCCAATCTATCTTTTAGTTGGGCATAATATAAACTTCGTGGCTGGATCTGTTCGTTCGACATATCCCAATAACCGTTTCCGGCAAATTGCGACCAGGTTCCAAAAGCCCAGTTTTGAGCTGTTGGCGGCTGAAAATTATCAACCCTTGCGGCGCTACATTGCCAGAATACACTGTTTGCAGCACTCCAGCCAGCACCTTGCCCATCTTGTCCGCGGTTTAAATAACTTAAAGCTTGTCCGTCGATATTTACAATATCGAATAAAACGCCTGATGCCCAGCTATCAATTGCGCCGCTAAAACTGAAAGGCAAATAAGACTGACACTGTACAAAAACATTTGGGCCTGGAGCGCAAAAGCCAACAGCAAAATCATGGTAACCATATTCTGAGTATAACCTTTGAAAAAGCGTTTGCTGACCAGTTGTTAAAAAGGTAAAACGGCGCTCGCCACCGATTTCGGAAATTGGAGCTAACGATTTACAATCTTCAACGGTAATCCTTTTTGAAGTTTCCAAAACATTTACTGCAGAACCTGCAAAATGCTCAAAAACCACCTGACGAACCCAGGCATCTTGTACGTTTTCTAAACAGATCGCCGTCCAACGGTGATATTCGTCTTTAATATTTTCTTTATGATAATCTGATTCGATTTTCAGGTTTTCAACGCCAGATTGTGCAATTCTTCCATCCCATTTATATTTCGAAACGGTTGCGCTGCCATATTTAGCATCTAAAGCAGTTGTAATTGGCACATCGAAAGTTATTGTATTGCCGTTTACGGCGATAATTTTTCTATCCCAGTGAATGTCCCTGGTTCCTGGTTTCCAGCCTAAAGCACTTTCACCACCACCAAATTCGACCGTTTTGAGAATCTCGATCCACTCTTTAGTTGATGGCCTGTTAATAATAATCTGATCACCTACTTTAAATCCATTGGCATTGGACAGTGTAATTTTATTTGCATTAACGGGTACATAAGTATCAGTAACTGCGATTGCCTGTTCTTCTGTCCTATTTTTTTGACCTATAATCCTGATTACACCAATCCGGTCTAAACCAGTTGCAAAAATCTTTGTACCATTTTCGCCCATTCCACTTCCACGGAGCACTACTCCAGAAGTTGATAACCTTAATGTTCCGTCAACTTCGTAAGTTCCTTTTTCCAATAAAACGGCGCCGCGTAATCCATCCTTACCAAGGGGTAATTTCGAAACATAATTAATGGCCGATTGAATCCTTAAAGTGGCATCGCCCTTTGAAACGGGAACAACTACCTTAATTGTTGCGTTGGGAATGGCTTTTTCGCCAGCCATGTAACCAGCATAGGAAAAATCAGGAATCCGGTTTCCATCTGCATCCGGTGTATAAGCCATCTTGCCATCCTTCCCTTTAAAGATAGGTTTTGGTGGCTCTACCGGCTTTGTTTTTTGTGCAAATGAAAAGTTAGTCGCCAAAAGCGTCATTACCAAAAACGGTAAGGTTTTTAGTTGTATAACTTTTAATATATGGTTAGTTTTTGGCATTGATGTTTTTTTAATCAACTTTCTACAAACACGCGTCACCCTGAATTCATTTTACTGCGTAGCTTTCCGCTTCGCTACAGGTCAGGGTCTTTATTGCAAGAAAGATGCTGAAATAAATTCAGCATGACGACAGCCGAAAAGCAAAATTACTATACGACTGCCAAGCCTTTCCGCTTTCAACTTTGGTCTTTAACCTTTCTACGGCCTCACTTTATTGATATCTACCAAACTATTCAAATAAACTTCGATATTGGCATAACCTGATTTCGAAATTTTTGAGGCATCCTTAGCATCTTTCGGATTTAGTCCATTTTTTGTTTCCCAGGCATCCGGTATCCCATCATGATCTGTATCTACATAAGGTTTTCCTTTATATTCAGGATAACCCCCAACTTGCGCAATATCGGAAATAATGCCCTTTTTGTATGAATCAGCAGGTAAACGGCGTTTTACATAACTTTGTTGAGCTGGAAGTTTCCCATCCTCAACATGATCAATTTTACCAGTGCTTACCTGCCTGATGATGCGTTGATCAACTGCATCGCGAACAGGAAGAGATGCACCAGCATTGGCCAAAACATAATCATAAGCTTTTTTGGTATCGATGATGGAAATTTTCGCCATTGGCAAAGGTTTATCCACTTTCATCGAATCTAATAACTTTTGTTTATCTCTTTTGCTTTCAGGTTGAACACCCCCATCCCAATTATTTTTGGTTACCTTTTCGTTTCCTTCAATAATATTTCCGGTTACATAAGCTTTACCAAATTCGTTTGCAAACTTTTTATCTCTGCCCGATTCAGGTTTTAAGATACGATAAGAAATCGGTTCCCCTGCAGGGGTAATCGGTCCTGGTTTATAGTAGTTGTTAATAAAACTATAAAATGAAGCATTATCGCCACCATCGGCACTTCTGTTCCACCAGTTAAAGATCACATTATTGGCAAAGCCAAAATCGCCATACATCCCAACAGATGGATTCCGGCTGATATTTGATGCCCAAAGGTTACGCATGAAAGTTGAATTCAAACCACCAATTGTACTTCCGAAAGCATGGTTATAGGTATCTAAAGCCTCTGAAAAGATCGAATTCTGGATGGTAACGTTTACCGTAGGCAATTTTACAGGTTTAGAACCGTCTTTTGGATCGTAAACATGGCGGTAAATCGACATATTTTCATCCAATCCCCAACTTGCCGAAACGTGATCGATGATGATGTTTCCGACAGGATTTCCGCCAATGGCATCATCTCTACGGGTAACATCCGTTGCACCACGACGGAAACGCATATAACGGATCACTACATCATGGGTATTGATCCAAACTGATTCGCCAGCTACACAGATCCCATCGCCAGGTGCACTTTGACCGGCAATGGTAATATAAGGTGCACGGATAATCAATGGTGTTTTTAACTTTATGATCCCCGAAACGTTAAAAACAATAATTCGGGCGCCGCCTTGCTCGCAGGCCTCACGTAAAGTTCCGCTGCCAGAATCTTCAAGACTGGTTACTACGTAGACTTTTCCTCCGCGGCCGCCAAAAGAGTATGCACCACCACCTTCAGCACCCGGAAAGGCCACTGTTTTAGCTTGCGGTAAATCACTTGGTTTTGCTGCCCATGGAATATAAGGTTTACCATGTTTTGCTTCTTCATCTACAATATGTTTTACTTTTAAAAATTGCAGTTCAGATTTTTCTTCAATGCTTTTTAAAAGCGAATCGGCTTTCTTTTCCATTGCTTCAGGGATAACCGGATATTGTGCAAAAGCTGCATTTCCAATACCACAAAGCGCTATTATGCTAAAAATTGAATTCCAGGCACGCATATTAGTTAGGCTTAACAATTGAAACCGGAACCACACTATTTAAATATACTTCGATGTTCGAATAACCACTTTTAGTGATTTTTGAAGCATCAGATGCGTCCTTAGGGTTTAAACCATTTTTAAGCTCGTAAGCATCGGGCATACCATCATCATCACTGTCTTTATATGGCGTGCCTTTATATGCTGGATAACCCCCAACTTGAGAAACTTCTGTAATGATACCTTGCTTGTAAGAATCGCCAGGTAACCTGCGGTGTTCGAATTGAAATGCAGATGGTTTAGCATCAGGGTGAACTTCAATTTTACCTGTAGCAACCTGTTTAATCACCCGGGTATCAACCGGATCTCTTCTTGGCAAAGTGGCACCGGCATTTGCCAGTACATATTCTTTAGCTTTTAAAGTAGGGATAATGCTGATCTTAGGCATTGGAAACGGATTCTTAGCTTTCATCGCAGCGAAATATTTACTTGCTTCATCGAAAGACATTAAATTTCCTTTTTTGTCTTCCAATTGAACCCCTCCGTCCCAATTATTTTTGGTTACTTTTTCATTACCGTCAATTATATTTCCAGCTACATAAGCCCTGCCAAAAACAACATAGGGTAATTTACTACGTCCAGATTCTGGTTTTAAAATGCGGTAACTGATCGGATCTTTTAGTTCGGTAACCGGACCTGGTTTATAAAAATTATTAATGATATTATATTGAGCGGTATAATCGCCGCCATCAGTTGAACGGTTATTCCAGTTAAAGACCACGTTATTGGCGAAGTTAAATATGCCGTTCCAGCCAATTGATGGGTTACGGGCGCCATTATCAGCCCAAAGGTTACGTACAAAGGCGCAATTTTCGCCACCTAAAGTACTACCGAAAGCATGGTTCCAATAGTCTAATGCCTCTGAGAAAATAGAGTTTTGGATCGTAATATTAACTGTCCCCAATTTCTCTTCTGTTTTGCCAGTGCTATCGTTGTACATGTGGCGGTACATCGACATGTTTTCATCCAATCCCCAGCTTGCCGAAACGTGATCGATCATAATGTTACCTACAGGATTACCACCAATGGCATCATCGCGACGGCCAACAAAGGTTTCTCCTCTTCTAAAACGCATAAAACGTATAATCACATCATGTGTATTTAACCAAACCGATTCGCCGGCTACACAAACACCATCACCAGGTGCGGTTTGACCAGCAATAGTGATATAAGGTGCACGGATAATAAGCGGGGTTTTTAATCTGATGATTCCTGAAACATTGAATACCACAATCCTTGCCCCGCCTTGTTCACAGGCATCACGCAAAGAACCAGGTCCCTTATCGTTTAGGTTTTTAACTACAATAACCCTACCGCCATGACCACCAAAACTATAGGCGCCACCACCTTCAGCCCCTGGAAAAGCCAGTAAATCTGATTGTGGCAAATCATTTGGTCTACCCGCCCAAGGAATATATGGCTTGCCCTGAGCGGCCTCTTTTGCAATAATAGGCTTTGCTTTCTCCCAGGCAATATCAGATTGGTGATACGCTTCTTTCATCATCGAATCAGATGATTTTTTAATATTGGCAGGAATGTTTGGATATTGGGCAAACGTATAATTTGCGGAGAGTATTAATGCTGTTGTTAGCAACAGATTTAAAATGTTCTTTTTCATTTGTGTTGTTCGTTGGGAAGAGAAAGAAATTACGAAATATTTTTGACTAGCAGAAAAAAATCTAATCGCTGATATTGAAAATCGTGGCTCATTTCTTTGTCTATCCTTGTAAGTAATTTTGGTTAGAAAGTATATTATCTTTCAAATTTGCATGCAAAAAGCACCTGTTTAATGTATAATTTTGGCTATCTATTGTATCATCTTATCAATTGGCAAAAATGCCTGTAACAAATTAAATTCATTCTCGCAGCCATGTTACAAGATAGGAATAAAATTCATATATAAATGTAACATTCTTAAATAAAAAAAAAAAGGAGACAAATTAATGTCCCCTTTTTCCAAACCAAATATAAAAAAACCAGGGCAGTGAGCAAACCGCCCCGAAGATCTTCTGTAATTACTTTAACGGATCGAAAGCCCCGCCCCAGGTGTTATTTTGAACAAGATTAATATTGTTATTTAATGACACTGTTGGAATACCAAAAAAGTAAACTCCAGGCTGATAAGCAATATTATAAGTATCAAGTTGCTTGGTTGTTACGGTAAAACTACTTGCATATAGTGCATCCAGATTGGTATTGGCAGAAGCATCTCTTGTTCCTAAAATATAATCCGTTTTTGTACCCGTATTTTTAAGCGTTATGGTAACACCTAATCTTCTCTTTCCGTTTAAAGTGCTTTCCAATAGTTTTCTGCGTCTTAAATCCCAAAAGCGTTTGCCCTCAAATGCAAGTTCAATTTGTCTTTCTTTCATTATCGCTGCAACTAACTGGTCTCCACTCAAACCCGCTGTTAAACCATACAATCCATCAGCACCTGCTTCTATGCCTGCCCTTTTTCTAATATTAATTAAATTGTTATAAGCTTCCTGACTTTGGCCCGTTTCTGCCGCACATTCTGCCAGATTTAGCATTACTTCAGCATATCTGATCTCTATCCAATCTGTACCGGCATTTTGAAAAGTAGCCAAAGTTAAAGCTGGATCTATTCCTTTTCTTAAATACAAGCCCGAAGAAGTGGCGCCTGATGGCTCAGTAGTGGCCAGTACATTTTTATCATTTGTATAATAATAAGTCCACAATCTATAAGATGAATTGCCCGCTAAAGGCCAATTACATCCGTTGTAGGCAATTGTTTGATCAAATCTTGGATCTCTGTTTTTATAAAATGTAGCCTGATCATAGGTGTATTTTGTAGATGCACCAATTTCTTTACCATCTTTCATTGGAAAAGCCAGAGCCATATCCCAAGTAGGCAGATTTGATCCACCAGTGCTTCCTATATATTTTGGAACAGTTGCATTGGGATAGGTATTATTATTCTGTCCGATATCGGTTGTTCCTGTATTATAAAGTGTTGCAAACACGGCTTCTGGATTGCGTGGGGTACTTCCTCCTGCACTTCCTTCTGTTGTCCACATGCTTGCATCAAATTTAGTGTACAGGCCAAAACCATTTGTAGATAGCGTTGCTATTGCCTGGGTATTTGCTGCATAAGCATCTTGCCATCTTGAAGAAACGTTACTCGGATTAAATTCGGGAGAGGCAAAAGTTAGTAATACACGGCCTTTAAAGGCTTGAGCAGCGCCTTTAGTGATGCGGCCGTAATCATCATTTTTCGGCCATTTTACCGGTATATATTTAATACAAGAATCTAAATCCCTAACAATTTGAGCAAAAGTTTCGGAGGTGGTGTTACGGGGCAAAAGTGCCGCTTTTTTAGCATCTTCGCCTACCGCATCCAATGGCGCCAATACTACGGGCACGCCACCGTATAGTTTTACGAGTTCAAAATACCTGAAAGCTCTCCAAAAATAAGCCTGTGCATTAAATCTCTTTTTCATTGCCGGATCTAGTGTACCTGCATTAACATCTCTGATGAACATGTTGATGGTTCTAATCTTTACGTAGTTCCCGGCAGTATTCGTATTACCTAAATCGGTTACAGATTCAATTGTCGCTGTACCTTTAACAAAAACGTTATCTCCATATTGCTCTTCTGAAAGGCTGTTTACCGAAGCACTTAAGCCACCAACGTTGCCAAACCAGGCCGGTTGATTTTGGCTATAGATATAATCGATGCTTAATTTTGTTGTGGTAGAATCGTTATAAACCTGATCGGCAGTAAAACTACCTAAATCCTGTTTTTCGAGCACTTTTTTACAACTGCTAAACATCAATGATGTAGTACAAGCTGCTAAAATTATGATATAAATCTTTTTCATGATAATTAAAATTAAAGGCCCACGTTTAAACCGAATGAATAAGTTTTAAGCGATGGGTATGTACCTACTGGACTGGCGAAATCTCTATAATTCCCTGGGAATGGATTTATAAACTGAACTGGGTTTGTAGCCTGGGCAAATACCCTTAAACTTGATATACCTACTTTTTCTATCCATTTTGTTGGGATGGCATAACTTAAATTTGCATTTGTAATGGCAAATTGGGTTGCTGGCACCAACCAAAAATCAGTACTTTCATAAATGCTTGAAAAATATGGGTTAGGATAAGCCGCGTTCGTATTTGTGGGTGTCCAGTGATCTGCCCAGTATGATGCCCTGTTGGCATATGTTGATGGACTTGTTCCACTTGGTTTTAAACCACCGATACTGGTGTAACCACCCCACGAAATCCCCATTACTACATTTAAGCTTAAACCACTATAGCCAGCACTAAAGTTTAGCCCTAAGTTATTATGGTTATTCTGCCTTTTGGTTACAAACTGTCTGTCTTTGGTATCAATAACACCATCACCGTTTACATCTTCATAGTTGATCATGCCAGGCTGCAGAATATCGTTTAAGATTTTAACCTTTTTTGGATCGTTTTGCACTGCCGATCCATTGATTCTTTGTGCAATAATTGCATCAGCTTCTGCCTGTGTTCTGATAATACCAAGAGATTTATAACCGATGTATCCTCTATCGCTAGAATAGCCCGTATTATCGTCAATGGTACCCAATTGTGCACTAGAAACATCGTATTTGATATTTTTGTTGTCGAACCAGGTATAAAATGGAGTAAAACTATAGTTAAATTTCCCAACCTGGTCTTTATAGCCTACGCTAATCTCGTAGCCGAACATATTGGCTTCGGCAAAATTTTCGGTCGGTACCGCTGCACCAATAGTTGCAGGTACTGAAGATGTTAGTGTAGATAGGAGATTGTATCCACGTGTCCAGAAATATTCTCCGGAGATGGATAATTTATTTTTAAGCAGCCCCATATCAAAACCATAATTCGTTTTTAAATAACTGTCCCACACTACCTCTCCATTTGGGATTGCAATATTGGTTTTGATCGCAATACTTCGGTCAATTTCGTTAAACACGGCACCACCACTGCTTCCTGTACCTAGATTGTACGATGCCAGGTATTGATAAGCTTTTGTTGCATCTGTTCCGGTTAAGCCTACTGATGCCCGCAATTTAAACAGGTTGATGGCCGGAAATTTATCTTTAAAGAATTTTTCTTGAGAAACTACCCATCCAACAGATGCCGCTGGAAAACCGCCCCAGTTTTTGCCAGGAGCAAATCTTGAACTACCATCTCTACGATACACCAATTGTAATAAGTATTTGTTATCGTAATCGTAATTGATACGGGAAATTAAAGACTGAAATCCTGTTTCACTTACCTGTCCGGATTGATTGGAGGTTTGTGTTCCAACGGTAAAGTTTTGATAAGGTAGTCCACCTGCCACAATTCCTTCGGCCTGTGCCGCAACGCCTTCTGACGAAAGTTCTCTTTGCTCTACGAGTGCAATGGCTGATATATTGTGTTTACCAAAAGATCTGTTGTAATTAAAGCCAGCATTTAACTGGTAGCTATCGGCAAATACCGGATTAAGCCTAATCCTATCACCATTCTTTATTGGGAAAACGCCCTGGAGCACTCCACCGGGAATATGATTGTTGGCACCTGTACCTAAATATTTATAATAGTTGAATGTAGTTCCGTACTGTTTACCATTCGAACTGTTGATGTTCTTATTTATGGTAGCAGTAGCGGTTAATCCTTTAACGCCAGGAATTTCGTAAGTAACCTTACCCAGCATATTCATCACATAAGATTTCGAACTGGTAAAATTATCTGAGTTCTGTACTAAGAAAAAGTTGATGTTTTCTAAACCACCAGTATTACTTGCGCCTAAAATTACAGGATTTCCGTTGATAAAATATTCAGACCAGGGATTAACATTCTGTAAAGTTGCCACGTCATTATCCAAACTTTCGGAAGTGCTATTAAGCTTGTAATAGTAGCTGCGCGATGATGAAACATCGGTACTGATTGATGCCGAAACGTTTAACCTTTTTGAAAGTTTGGCATCAATACTTGCCCTTAAACCATATTTGCTAGAATTAACCCCTTTGAAATTAGAGTTTTGAGTAATGTAATCTCCACCTAAAAAATAAGTTACCTTATCGCTGCCACCACTAATATTTAAGGCCTGGCGGTAAATATTAGAGGTTTGAAAGGCTTCTGCCAACCAGTTATGGTTGTTTGCGGAGAAATAATCCAATTCATCGGGAGTATAATAAAGTGGCTGGCGGGTAGCTTCTGGTACATTGTTAACTACTTTAAAACCATCAGCGTTGATAAAGTTATTTACTACCGTTCCGGCAGATGTTTGCTGGTAAACCTGAGCGTTCAAATAATCGTTAACAAAATTACCCAACTGTATACCCGACATCATGTTGGGTAGTTTTGTTGCATCGTTAAAACCTACTGAACTGCTGAAATTGATTCGCGGAGCACCTGTCCTACCTCTTTTCGTACGAACAATTACAACGCCATTAGCGCCAGAAACGCCATAAATCGCGGCTTCTGCATCTTTTAAAATAGAAACGCTCTCTACTACATTTTGATCCAATAAATCAAAGTCGGCTTGGGTTCTAATCACATCATCAATTACGAATATCGGATTGGTGCCTTGCTGGCTGTCTTTAGAGTATACAACAGGATTACGCACAGTTATGGTAGTGCCCTGTCCTGGTCTTTGCGCGCCTCCAGAAACAGATAAACCAGGTGCAGAACCACGTAATGCAGCACTTAAAGAAAGCGCAGGTACATCTTCAATACTTTTTATATTAACGGTAGAAACTGCTCCTGTTAACGTAACTTTCTTTTGTGTACCGTAACCCACCACCACAACGTCATCTAAATTTTGGTTATCAGAAACCAGTTTTACGTTGATTATTGTTTGTGTGCCTACTGGGATAGTTTGTCGGGTATAGCCGATGTACGAAAAAACAAGTACATCACTGTTTGATTTTACCTGGATGGTGTAAACACCGTCAGAATTAGTACTCACATTGCTGGGAACACCTTTTAAACTTACGTTTACCCCCGGGATTCCCTGTCCATCAGCCTGATCGACAACTTTACCCGTAATCTTTCGCTCTTGTGCAAAAAGGATTGTACTTGCCAGTAGCGTAAATAGCAAGGACAAAGAAATTTTGCGTAAAAATTTTAAGTTCATCTTATTATTTGGTTAGTTTTTAATTCTATTTAGACAATTTACAGTCTGCTTTTAATGTTGTAATCTTCAATGATCAAAAGTTTTCAACCTTTAATCCAATGAGCAATTATGGTGTCGCGTTAACTTTACAAGTGGAGCGTATTAAGAGAGCCGAAAAAAGAGATGTGAAAAATTATTTTATAATAAAGAATCAACCAAGGTTCCTAATAAAAAAAATCGATGATAATATGGGATGTATTGGCTCATTTTTTACTTTTGATCTTGATATTTATTCTGGTTAGAAAGTATATTATATTTCAAAATTGCACGCAAAATATCACTATTTTATGTATAATTTTGGCTAGCTATGGTATCATATTATCATTCAGCTCAATTCTCAGTACCAAATTGTATTTAAATGATATAATCATAATACAAGGTAGGTATAATATTCATATATAAATATAGTATTTAAATAAAAAATATATATAAATTAAAAACCGAACTATTCCACCCCTTAAAAACGTTATTCATACGTTTATTTCAAAGATTTGGTAAGGAAATATTTACAAAAGAAAAGGGAACATTATAAGTGTCACCGTTAAAATTCCCTTAAAAAATATGTTTTAAACAAAAAAAGAGAGCAATAAGCTCCCTTCTTTCAAACCAAAATTAAAAAATTGTTAAAATGTTAATCCGCTAACTAAAGCATCTTATCGCTGAACTTTAATGCTCACATTAATAAAAGGTCTTTTTTCATAATCAGAAGTTACCGTGTTAATATACATCATACCATATTTACCTTCTGGAGTAAGAAAAAATACTGCACTTCCTCCAAATAGGCCATTGGCTAAAGTAGTACCAGCAGTAGCATCCAGGTTAATTGTCCTTGCTTTGGCCAGCGTTTCAATGGTAGAACCCGATACTGCAGCCGTAAGAAAGGCAGTTGCCTGACCAGTAATAGGTGCACTAAATTTGGTCGTTCTTTTAGGGCTCCAGGCACTGATATCATAAACAGTAAGCGGATTAACCGCTACATTAGGAGAATAAAGGTTGTAAGTATAAGATATAGCAGCTGGCGTTGAATTACTAGCTAATTTTCTATAAATACCAAAATCGATTTTTGCAGCATTTGACGCTCCGTTTGTATAGCTGTAACCAGAAGCATCTTTCAAAGAAAAGAAACTTGGCAATGATTTGCCAACAGTATCGGGCAAATAAATATCTCTGTTGGCGTAAATCATATAACTTGGATTAACCTCGATGGTAACACTTTTCTTTCCATCTCCAATAAATACACCCTTTTGGTTAAGGGCATAAATACGATAGGTTGTTTTCCCATCGCGGTTCATAACTAATTTTAGGATATCAGAAAAACTTCTGCGTTTTGTAGGGTCATTAATATTAATGATGGTACGTTCAGGAGTTTGTGCGCCCGAAGATTTTTCAATTGTGTAAGAATACATATCCTCTGAGGCTGAATTGATGGTAAAATCTATCCATACTTCATCTTTATCGTTAACTAACTTATAGTCTGTTACACAACGTGGATCGCTGTTGTTATAGGTAACGGTAACATCCGTAAACATGGTGAATATATTTTCAGATTCCTTTTTACAAGAAGCCAAAATAATTAAGCTTATTACAGAGAGGAACAGCTTGTGAATATTTTTAGTTTTCATTTTTGAATTTTTAAAACTGACAAAAGAATTTAATATTTCTTAGTTATCTAATGGATCAAATGTTCCACCTGGCCAACCGATAGTGGTTTGGATATTAGAGCCAAAATTCACAAAATCATTGTGGAAGGTATAGAAATAATGAAACTCGGGGATGTTATAAGGCAAGTAAGTTGCATTGATAACAGAAACTGTTCTAAAATAAGTGTTGTACACTGTTTTATCATTTATATTTAGGTTATCTCTAAACATTACGCCATTGGTAACAGCTTCTAAAACACCTTTATCATTCAAAACACTACCAACTGGAGGTTTAACCAATTGAATTTCAAGTTTCGACATATTTCCCGTTAACAAATGCATCGTACGGGATCTTCTTAAATCTGCATTACGTTTGTTTTCAAAAGCGAACTCAATTTGCCTTTCGTTTAAAATTAGGGTCCGTAAATCAGCCGTACCTCCTGCTAAACCTAAACCATAGTCGGCATCACCTGCTACAACTCCTGCCCTAACCCTTATCTGTCTAACTAAATCTTTTGCACCACCAATATTTCCTGTTTCATTTAAACAGTCTGCATAGTTTAACATTACTTCAGCAAATCTCAAGTCAATCCAGTCCATACCACTTCCACCTAAACCATTGTTATATGCAACACCACCTGAAGCTAAGCCAGGCGTTGTGAAACGTTTAACGTACACGGCATTTCCATTCGATTCGTTTACTGCTGCGTTATATGTCCACTGCTTTCTGGTATTATTACCACTTAAAGGGTAAACACTACCGTTGTATGCGAATGTAGCTTCAAATCTTGGATCTCTATTCTGCCAAAACATAACCGGATCATAGGTATAAGCTGCAGATGACCCTCTTGGTTTTCCATCTCTCATCGGATAGGCATCAAGCAGTTTGGTCGTTGGTGTATAAAATGAACTGTAAGATCCACCTTCTGATGAAGGTCTGTTGCGCGATTCGCCATTATGCCCTCTATTTGCAATTGTGTTCGAATAACTTCTAACCAAAATGGCTTCTGTATTGGCTGTTCCTTCTGTACGGAAAATATCCAGGTAGTTTGGCATCAATCTTTTTCCAGCCGCTATACATAAATCATAAGCTTCTTTATTTGCAACTAAAGCTTCTTGCCATCTTGCTGCATTATATGGATGTTTTGCATCATTTGTTGGATTAAACTGTGGACTGGCCCAGTAAAATAAAACTTTGGCTTTTAAACAAGCGGCAATTAGTTTGGTGATTTTACCTCTTCCATCACCATCACCAGGGTTAAAGCCTTCAAGCATCTGCATTGAGGTGTTCAGATCTGAAATGATTGCCGCAAAACACTCCTTCGCACTTTTTCTACCACCGTTATAAACTGTACTTTCCAGTTGCTGTTCTAATATAAGCGGAACGCCACCGTATACTTTAACCAATTCAAAATAAGTCATCGCCCTTAAGGCATAATATTGACCTAACAATAAGCGTTGCCTATCTGTAGCTAAGGTACTTCTTGGGATATTGGTAATGGCATCATTACATCTTGCAATGTCCCAGTATTTGTTTTGTCCAGGATTACCGCCATAATTATTCCCTGTAAACCTTACATCATTAACCCCAAGTACACCAGCTAAACCAAGTGCAGCTTTAGCATTATCATTTCCATCAGGAAAGTAACTTTCATCACTGGCAACATGTACGCCGTAACGATCAGGAAGCACTTGCAGCGGAAACCAGGGAATTACTACATCATACACCCTGTTTAGATGCAATTGAACAGAACCTTCATTATCCCATATCGCCGCATCGATACCTTCAGTATCAGGTAAAAGAAAAAATTCATCTTTATTTACGCATGCGGGCAAAGCTGCTGCCAATGTTAAAATCAGCAAAGACTTTTTTATATTATTTTTTAATTGCTTAATCATTGCTCAAAAATTATAGGTTAACACTTAATCCCAAAGAAATTGTTCTCAACATCGGATAATCGTATGCACTTGAAGTATATGGATCTTTGTAAGGAAGTGGATTTACGATGGTCCATAGATTATTTCCAGTAAGTAAAATACGGGCACCACTAATTCCTAACCTGCTTGCGAATTTGGAAGGTGCTTTGTAACTCAATGTCATGGTATTGATGCGGATCATGGTTCCGTCAACAGCCCAAAAATCCGAATTTCTGGTAAGCGCCGGATCATCAAAACGTGGAAATTTACCTTCCATCGGATTTTCTGGTGTCCAACGGTCTTGCCATATAGTTAAGATGTTTCTAAGTGGTGAAGGTGCAATTCTTGCTCTTCCATCATAAAATACCTTACCACCAAACCTGGCATTGATATTTGTATTAAGTGAAAAACTTTTATAAGTTAAATTTAATGAGATACCAGAAGATAGGAATGAATTGGTGTTTTTAAACATTGGCTGCATATCACTATCTGAAATTACGCCATCACCATTGGTATCCTCATAATATAACCATCCTGGTTGAGGAATAATATCATACAATCGGTAATTAGGATATTTGGCCATCCAGGCATCCACTTCTCCTTGTGTTCTGAACATGCCAATTGTTTTTAAGCCAATATTACTTGAAGAATAAACACGTGGATCGGTACCAAATTGTGTTTGCCAATCTGGAGCCACATTGTTAATTAACTGACCAGGTGCATAAAGCGTTCTGTTCACCACCGAATTGCCCCAACCGAAGTTCATGCTGGCACTAAGGTTCCAATCTGTTGCTAATTTTGCTTTATAGCCAATGCTAAATTCTGATCCCCAGTTATAAGTCTCTCTATAATTAACAATTGGTGCTGCTGTGCCAAAATATAATGGGAATAAGTTATTTCCACCTAAATCAAAAGCATCATAATTGCGGTTTTGAAATACTTCAACACCAAAATCAAGCTTGCTATCAAACATTGATGTTTCTAAACCGATATTGATGGTCCTCTTCTTTTCCCAGGTAATATCGGGATTAGCCAAGCGCGAACGGTTTAAACTATTTTGATTGGAATTGCCGTATAAATAGCCATTGGTTACGTCAATCTGAAAGCGGTCTTGCCATAAACGGCTGCCCACCCTGTCATCGCCTGTAATACCCACGTTTACTTTAATTTTAAAAAAATTGATGAATTTTAAGAATTCGGCATTTTTAAAAAAGTTTTCATGACTTGCTACCCATCCAATTCCTACGTTTGGCGAAAGCCCCCATCGGTTGCCAGTGGCGAAATTAGATGATGCATCCAAACGCGTAATTACTTCTAATAGATATTTCTTATCAAAATCATAATCAAAACGGCCAAAAAATGAACGTTTTGAAACAGCAGTTCTTGCAAAACTTTGGCGAGCTAAAGTAGTGGCATCAAAAGCCCAATATTGATCAATGCCAGGAATTAATTGATTGGTATAGCGTACTGATGATTCTTGGCTATTCCCTTCACTTTGCTCACCACCAACCAATAAATTTACCGAGTGTTTGGCAAAAGTTTTGGCATATTGTAAAGTAATAAAGCCTTGATAGCTATCGTTCGCGCTAACACCAGGCACAATAAATGCACTAGACGCGCTAGTTGGTTCAAAATAAGAAGAAGTTGATGAAGTATTTACCAACTGATCAGTAAACAATTGTTGATTATTTCCACTTCTAACATAATTATAAAGGCGATATGGAGGAGCATACTGGGTGTTCTTTGAAGACCCGCTTGATTGTGAAATCTGTACTTTAGCTGTGAAACCTTTTAAAAAAGTAGGCTCATAAGTTAAAGCTGCATTAATACGATACCCCTTAGTGCTGGCATTATTATAATAGCCCGATTCTGCGACCGCCTTTGGGTTAACAGTACTGTTATTGGCACTAAAATTAATATAATTGCCATTAATGCTGATTGGAACCCATCTTGGAATACTAATGATACGCTCAAAGAACGCTGCATCATTATCAGTGGAGTTGTGGTGCTGCTCGCGTGTATTGTAATCTACATTGAAATTAATATCAGCTTTTAAACCATTAGTTAAATTGGCAACCAAGCCGCTTCTGAAACCATACTTATCGAATTTCATACCAGCGTAATTGGCATTTTCACTCTGGTAGTTACCACCAGCAAAGAATGTAATTCTATCACTGCCACCAGAAATACCAATATTATGCCTTTGCATGGTTGATGCCTGCCACACTTCATCATACCAGCTTTTATAGTTCAATGTTTTAATATAATCTAAATCCTCCGGCAAAAAGAAGTTTGATAGCGGAGCTTTTTGAGTACGGTAAGTATCATTCAATAAAACGGCATGATCGTAAGCAGATAGCATTTCTGGTACCTTTGCCGCATCCGAAATACCTAAATAACCATTGTAGGTGATGCTTGGCTTGCCAATTCTGCCTCTTTTAGTAGTAACCAATACTACTCCCTTAGCGCCTGATGCACCATAAATAGATGCAGACGCATCTTTAAGGAAAGTTAAATTTTCTACCATGGATGCATCGATATTATCAAATGCATCTCTCGTTACCGTAATACCATCAACCACATAAAGCGGTTCATCAGTTGCGCCATTTAACCTCGCTTGTTCAGAAACTGTCGAATTCCTGATATTTAAAGTAATCGGTGATCCTGGTCGGCCAGAAACCTGGCCTACACCAACACCTGCAACACGGTTTCTCAATGCGCCTGCTAAATTAGGTGCTGGAATATCTTGAATTTCCTGTCCGCTTATGGTGGCTACCGACCCTAAGATCTCACTTCGTTTCTTGGTTCCGTAACCAATAACCACAACTGCGTCTTCATCTAAACTCTGACTATCTTCGGCAAAGCTTACTGTTAAATTTGTTTTTCCAGCCAACGGAATGCTTTGTCTGATGTAACCAATATAAGAGAAAACCAGTATATCTGTTGCCGGATCGGCAATCAGTGCAAATTCTCCTTTATCATTTGTACTTACATTATTGGTTTTACCACGTATCCCAACTGTTACACCGGGAAGCGGCTGCCCATCTTTTTTGTCGACCACTTTACCGGTGATCTGCTTTTGTTGGGCAAAAACAGCGGTACATGTGATTAGCATGAGCACTAAAACCCATGAGGTTTTTCGTAAAAATTTTGAGTTCATATTCGTTATTTGGTTAGTTTTTTACTAATACAGCTAATACGACATCAATCAGGCCTTGTGCTTGATCAATTTCATTTAGCATACATAAGCTGTAAGGGCAATTGCCTTATACAGTTTATATTAATGTTTCCGGTTAAGGATGGGTTTGTTTGTTTGTTTGTTTTGCTTTTTACAGCTTGCTAGTTAGGCAAAAGAATTAGATCGCGTTATTTTAAATTATCTGTCTAACACTAATTGTCTTTGTGATGGCCCATATTTCTGTTTTTGGATTAAATAATTATTGGTTAGAAAGTATATTATACCTTTAAATTAATGAAGTAAAACCCATTTTTTCAGCTAAATAGTCTCGGTTACTATACAATTTTATCAGTACAAAATAACCTTCTCGTTATAAGCTATTTAGTGATTTTATCCTCAATACAATATAAGCATAAATTCATATATAAATGAAATATTCTTAAATAAAAAATATAAAAAATAATGAAGCGTTTAAATACGCTTCATCAGCCATGCTAGTTTGTTTGCGCTTTTGCTTTTCTACGCTTCTCCCACTCTATCCCTTCTTTCTTCAAATCGTACCCAGCGGCCGATAGGTAATTGTTAATGCGGCCTTTGTATTTCCCAAACCATGCATGCTTTTTATCTGACGATTCTGCATCCATAGCATGTTCACGTGCTTCTGTAAGCCAAACTAAGATTTGTTTTTTTTGCTCATCCGTCAACGTTAAAATTTCTTCCTGATAAGCTTTGTAAGTGATAGGCAACACATTATAGGTCATACCGTTTTTAACCAGCTCTATCTGTTCATTGGTTAATTGCGCAGAAAGTTTGCTGATGTATTTTTTATGCAGTTTAGCCAATGATGTTTCTACCACACGGCTATCTTTAGCAAGGGCCGAATCGCGTTCTACTTTATTGTCTTTGTTTTTTTCTTTAATTACTTTGACACGAATATCTCGTGCGGCATAGATGTCGTTTAAATTGCTATACTGATCTCTGATGATTACCGTCACTTTCTCGGTTTTCTTTGCATCGGTAATTCCAAGATTGACAGCAATTTTAGCCGAACGCTCGGTAATCATTTTCACATAGGCTTCTTTATCGTTCGAAGGATTGTTCTGAGCGAAAATTGCAGTAATGCTCGAGAAGGTTAACAGTAAGGCTAAAATTGATGATTTCATGTCTCTATATTTAAATTGTATTTATTTTTTTTAGGTTCACATCTCCGCAAAAGTGCACTTTTAAGCCAAGTTCATCCATGGCAGCGGCTTTAATGCGGCAAGCTTCGTGCGCTCCGGCTTCATAATTGGTATAAACCACCTGAATGTGGTTGGCTTTATGTCTGGCCATCAACTGATCGCGGCTTACACCTTTTAAAATGGCATGCATAATCGGCCATTCGGGGGTTGTTCCATTCCAGCGTCTTTTGGTTTCTTCCTCAGGCAAAGCTACTACTTCCCCTACGCCCAAATCACAATGTAACTCGTTATTCATTACATAAACACGGCTCCAAACAATGAAACCTGGTTTACTGATGCCTTTTAACGATCCACCACCTAAACGGAAATACATAGCTGGCTGCCTATCGCTGCTTGCTCCGGCATAACCACCAATAAAATGTGCAGGTGGTGCTGCTCCAGAAATTAAAAACAGCCAAACAAAACCATCTACATCATCATTTTTGTAATATTCGCCCCAACGGATGTCGTGAAGGGTGTTTTCTCCGGTCATTCCTAATTCTTTCCAAAGATTGTAGGTTACCAGGGCATCTAAACCGGCGCATTCATCTACCTCGTTAAAATGTGGTAAAGTACGTTTTGGGTAAAGTTCTTTACCATCTACAGAAAATACCGGCGGACGGTCTTCGTTATTTAACAAACCCTCTACTAAATCACTGGCTACAGTTAAGTCTTTTAACCCTTGCTGATACTGGATTCCAATGGTATCGCAGCTAAAATTATCAGCAATCCTCACGGCGGCAATATACATTTTACACTGTTCGAGGGTTTGGTTTTTAGTTAATTGTGTTTCCTCTTCAGTTCCCCAGTTAAAAGTCATTCCTTTTTGCAAAAGCCAATCTAAAACAGCCTCTGCTTCACCGTTGGTAACCTGCAGCATACCTGCATATAGCGCCGATTGACTTAGGCGCTCTTTAAAGAAACCGGTTTTATGCAACAGTTCGTCGGGAATGATAGCATTGTACATACCCATACAGCCTTCGTCAAACACACCCATGATCACTTTTCGCTCTTTTAAGCTTCTGGCAAAAGTTCTTCCTTTCTTGTCGTCGCTTAAGGGAATCTTACTTAAGGCAAAACTTCTTACATGACTTTGATCGTAACTGACCTTGCCGGTTGTGAGCCATTCTTGCAGGCCATAGGTAAAAAAATCATCCGTAAAATTTTCACTCCATAAAGTACTATATGGAATTGCCGCTTTGGTTAAGCAACCGTTCAGATTTAACATGCCTACCAAACCAGGCCATTGTCCGCTCCAGTTGGCTACGGTTAGTATCGGGCCACGATGTGTGGTAAGCCCTGCAAGTACATGATGTGAGTATTGCCAAACACTTTCTGCTACAATTATAGGTTGGTTGGGATCAATATTTCTAAAGATATCCATACCCATTCTTTGCGAATCGATAAAGCCATGCTTTTTTGTTGAATTGTATGAATGGGCACGTTTAACTTTCCAGCCGAATTGTTCGATGGCTAAAGTTAATTTTCGCTCCATTTCGACTTGAGCAGCCCAGCAATTTTGATTTGCTGAAAGCCGTAAATCGCCACTTGAAACCAGTAGAATTTCTCCTTGTTTACCTTGTCTCATAATTTATTAATGAACAAATAATTTATATAAAAATAATTTGTCAGCTTATATTTGGATTATGCCTTTACGGCTATATACAAAACTCAACAATGAAAAACACTATTTTCTGATAGTTTTTATCAAATTAATATAGGATGTTATCATTAAACTCGTTAACTTTAGACCGCTGTGGTATAATTTGTAGAATATTGTATTACAGCCCTAACCAAATATTTATTAGTTATATGAAACCTCATTTTCATAAAGTTCCAATTACCTTACAAAGTTCCTTTAGTATCCGCCACGATATTAAACCTGATTTTGGGAATATCTGGCATTATCATCCCGAGCTAGAATTGCATTATGTAATCAAAGGAGAAGGCGTTCGTTTTATTGGCGATAACATCAGTAATTTTGTGCCAGATGAGATGGTGCTTTTAGGCGAAAATCTGCCTCATACCTGGCGTTGTAAAGATGAATACTTCCAGAATAACCCCGATCTTACAACCGAAGCCATGGTGATTCATTTCTTGCCCGATTGTTTGGGTAAATACATGCTTACTTTACCTGAGGCTTACCTGATCCCTAAATTATTCGAAAAAGCAAAAAGCGGGATGGTAATTAAAGGGAAAGCTAAAGACAAACTGGTTGATTTAATGCGGGCTGCTGTTGATGCAACCAATCTGGACCGCATCATTATCCTCTTATCTATCCTTAAGACGTTGGCCGAGACGGATGAATTTTCGACAATTGTAACGAGCAAAAACACATTTTATCAAAGCAATGAGTCTGAAACACTTCGTATCAATAAAATATGTAATTATACCCTGAGTAACTATAAAAAGGATATTACATTGGAAGAAGTAGCTTCATTAAGTAACTTAAGCGTAACTTCTTTCTGCAGGTATTTTAAACTGATGACGAAGAAGACCTTTTATGATTTCCTGATTGAAATTAGGGTGAGTCATGCCTGCCGTTTTTTAATTGAAAACAAGCTACCAACCGAAATGATCTGTTTTGATTGCGGTTTTAATAATGTATCTAATTTCTACAGACACTTTAAAAAGGTTACCGGGATGACGCCTTTGGACTATAAAAGGAAGTATTTGAATTAAATTTCAAGACCTTATAGGTTTTTGAAACCTATAAGGTCTAGCAAAATAGATCCTGAAACAAGTTTAGGATGACGAAATGAACATAATTTATCGTCATCTCGACTGTAGCGCAGTCCCGAACTTTCGGGAGAGAGATCTATTTGCAAAGATTTCTCCTCCGAAGGAGTTCCTTTGGAACACTTCGGTTGAAGTCGCGACTGCGCCACTATATAAAAACCTTTATATTTAAATTATTGCGTAACAAAGTGTAATCATCAAACAATGTTTCTACTTCTTTAACTACGCTTGGCGTAAAAGAGCCAACATTTCTGCGGGTAAAAGTCGAGATATTAAGCCCTCGCTTTTGCAGAAAATATTTCGACACCACTGGATAAACGTTATGCATTACATCCATTTTATCGATTAAGAACTGTTGTACCACTTGTACTTCATCTTTAAAAGCTTCATCGTTATAATGGTCGCAAAGCCAAACAATCAATTCAGGGAAATAATTCCCCTGAATGCACGATAAGCCCGAAGCACCAGCTTTTAATGATTCTACCGCATGCACGATATAGGCATCGTACAATCCAAAAGCTCTGCCATCAGTCAGCTTCAGTTTTTCTTTAATCTGACCAAGATCGAGGCAGGTATCTTTATGGTAAATCACTCTTCCTGTTGACACAAAATCGGCCAATTGTTGCGGTTTCAATACTCTTTTATAAGGTACAGGGCATTCGTAAAATCCCAATGGAATTTTATCAGTCTGCTCTAAAAGATTGAATACTCTTTCGTTAAAAACCTCATCAGTTTCATTTTCTTCGGCAAGTAAACTGGTAATCGCAATCACTGCTTCTACTCCCGTATCGCTCACTTCTTTTACAAAATCGGCCTGTTCGGAAATCGCGCCACCAAAAGTTCCGGTGGCTACCACTGGCACAGCGCCATTAACAACTTTAATCACATGTTTTATGGCCTGAATTCGTTCTTTACCAGTCAATTCAAACATTTCGCTCGACAGACAATTGGCAAATAAGCCTGATGATCCGGCCTGTAAATAAATCTCGGTAAGCTGTGTAAGTGCTGGGTAATCGATGTTCCCATTGCTTAAAAAAGGCGTGAGCATTACCGGGATGAACCCTTTTTGTGAGTTTTCCATTATATTCTGATATGGTAAATTGTTCTATTTAATTGCCTGATAAAACCAGAATGGTTTTTAATGGGCTGTTTTAGTTTTTCTATTTTTAATTTTCGTCAGGAAAAGTCCTGCTAAAAAAATGGTTAAAGTGCCGATCACGATAATCATGTTTTTATGTAAAGGATTTCTAAAAACTTCATATTCTGGAGGAAGAAGTGAAGAAAATGTCATCCATATAATTACGGCAATGCCGATTATTGTTGCTGTTATGGCTTCATGGTTTTTAGTTTGCCTACTGATAATACCCAAAAGGAATAGTCCTAACATTCCTGCAGCAAAAATCCCTGATAATTCCCACCAAACATCTAAAATACTTTTTACACCAATCATGGCTATACCAGCAATCATACCCAATAAACCAAAACCTACAGTAGCCAAATGTAACAGCGATAAATTCTGTTTTTCGGTAATACCAGGTTTAAAATATCTTTTATAAATATCTACCGAAAACACGGTTGCTGAGGCATTCATTCCAGAACTTATGGTACTCATTGCAGCCGATAAAATGGCCGATACAATTAAACCAACCAAACCGATGGGGATTTTAGTCACCATAAAATGTGGCATAATTTTGTCGCCGTAATCTGATGGCTGTAATGCATGCTGTACCTTCAATACCTCTGCTGCAGAAGCATGCAAAGGCAAACGCTCAATGGCTACTTGGTGTTTTATCGACTGCACCAGATCTGGATTAATTTCATAATAGGCATACAAGCAAGATCCTATAATAAAAAAGAGCAGTGATGCTGGGATATATAACCACACACACAACCAGATCGATTTCGAAGCCGCTTTACTTGATGATGCCGTATGGTAACGCTGGATGTAGTTTTGGTCCATCCCGAAGTTATTCAGGTTGATAAAAAAACCATAAAGCAGAACAACCCAAAACGATGAGCCTACAAAATCGAGCTTAAAACTACCTAAGCTAAACTTATTGGCCGATTGTCCGATCTCAACAATCTTAGAAACTCCCCCTGGCATATTCGAAATAATTAAATACAGAATAAGCAAGGCGCCAAAAGTCTTCACTACAGCTTGTACCACTTCTGTCCATATTACCGCTTCAATTCCTCCTAAAACGGTATAAACAATGATACAAATGCCCATTACGATCATGATCATTTGCATAGAATAGCCTGTGAGTGCTTGTAAGCTCAAGGCAATTCCAAAAAATATCGATCCCATTCTGGCCAGCTGCGTTAACAAGAAACATACTACTGCGTATACCCTTGCCCATGCACCAAAACGTTTTTCTAAATGGGTATATGCCGATATTTCGCCGGTATTCCGATAAAAGGGTACAAAATATTTTGAAGCGATCCAAGCGGCCAAGGGCATCGAAATGCTGAATACAAATGCATTCCAATTGCTCCCGAAAGCCTTTCCGGGCACACCTAAAAAGGTATTGCTACTTAAAAATGTTGCATAAATTGATAAACCTATCGCCCATCCGGGGATCAGGCCCGAAGCTTTTGTAAATTGCTCGGAATTTTTATTTTTCCTCGAAAAATAAACCCCAACTAATATCATTCCAACAAGATAAATGAAGATTATTGCAAGATCGACTACAGGAAGTCCTTTCATTATTTGTTGGCTCGTTTATTAATTTGGTTAAAACAAATATGCATGTCTAAATATCAGTATTAATATAAGATTTTGGCCACATATTGTACCATCTTATCTTATTGAACATCTAAAGCATCAACTGCTAGTCCTTTGGCTTCTGTCGCAATCAATTTGAGTTTATAAGTCCCGGCATTAATCATACTCCCGGTATTGGTACTGAGGTAGTTCCATTTTCCGGTTTTAGTTGGCGCAAATTCAACCATTTCTGTTTTCATTAATGTTCCATCTGCTGATAAAAACTCGAGTTTCCCTTTCAAAAGCTGCGCTGATGGGTTATGGTATTTTAGGGTTAAGGAATAGGTATCGGCAACGCCAACTAATAACTGCCAGGTTAAACTCCCTTGGTTGGCTGCATTAAAAATTACACGTTGTTTATCCATTAGGACTGCTTTCACAATCTCCCTGCCTTCTAAAACACCATCAGTAGCTTTATAAGTAGTGGTGGTTTTTAAATCGTAAGCAGGCTGTAAATGGGTAACCGGTAATACAAAAACGGTTGCAGTTCTACTGCCAAAAGTTATGTGCTCATTCGGAATAAGTCTTTTCCGATAAAGACCGAATATCTCATCCTTACTATTGCTTAGTGAAGTTTTGGTATCTTCGAATCCCTGAGGCACACTACTATTGATATTCAGTGCCACAAACGTGTCCACAGTATCAGTTGCAGTAAATTCAATACTTTCCTGCCCGCGTGACGCCTTTAACCACTCGGCACCGTATAAATTCGATGGCAGTTCAGTAAAGGTTAAATTTTCACCTTTAAACTGTTCTTCTCCAATATCCAACCAATCGCATAGTGCTGCATTTTTAATTTTGCTCAGGAGTGATTTACTTGATGGTGCAGCTTGGATGTTTTGATTTAGACCTGAAATGGCAATGGCCGAAATTACAGCCTGTGCAACTTTTACTTCTGGAAAATTGATGTCCAAAAAGCCACCTTTAACCCTCGTTTTAATCGTTTTCTTTAGTAAAGCATTACTTCCTGCTTCCTTCCAGATATCTAAATCTTTAATTACAGTTTTACCATTAAATGCCACATCAAATAAACGCATAGCTTTGGCATCAAAACCTCCGCCAATACCCAGCCAAGGTTCTATAAAATAAAGTTCAACCTGATATTCGCCATCCGGAAGCGGAAAATGATATTTCAACCGATCTCTGCCATATCTAAAAGTTTGAAAAAGCTTCCAATCTTTAGTCCCGTCTATGGGTTGAAAAGTACGGCGCTGACTAGCAAAAAATGTTGGAACACCGGTAAAATCCGAGGTCCAGGAGGTTGAACCAAAGTGATCAGGAGCACTTAAATTTCGATCGGCTGACCATTGATTGCCATTGGTATCAATATAATCACCACCACCACAATTTACGCGGTACACATATTTATATCCCTGCGCTGGAACGGTTAACTGTTTATCACTTATTAAAGCATTAAAATTTGGACTTTGGGGTAAATTCTGTAGCACAATTTTATCTTTGGCAACTGCTTTTCCATTTACATACCCCATGGCATACAATACATTATATTGGATATCAGGCTTGTTCCATTGGAAATGCGTGCCGGTTGAACCACGTTTTCTTCTACCTAAAGATTTGCCGTTTACATCATTAAACAGTTCTATTTCATCACAGTTGGAATAAACCACAATACTGTCTTTTATACCCGGTTTGTTCCAGCGGTTTGGCCAGGTATGCGAACCAATATACACCATAGGCTCAGTTTGTTTTGGTGCATAATTTGCCCTGAACATATAAAATACATCAGTAGGTTCTTCCCAAGGCGTAAACATGCCCTTGTAATTTACCGGGCCCACCCGATCCAGATCTCTCAATCCTTCTCCCCCTTGCACCCTGCCCGGATTATCGTGAGAACTGTACAACCAGAAAAAATGACCAGCCGTTTTATCTTTTACCGACTCGGCCAAGCGTACCTTAGTTTCCATTAAATCGGTCATTTTGTTTTCGGTGTAACCTTTTCCATTGGCATCAGACGTGTGAAGATCAATTGTTCTCCAGGCACCATATTCGCCAACCAGGACCTGCCGCTGGAGATCTTCTCCATAAGTTAACGGATTACCACCATAGGTACCGGTCCAGTTTTGGGGAACATCCCAATCCGTTCCTTTTCCACCGTTACAAGTGGTTACTTTTCTTTGTGATGAAGCTGTCGGATCGAGTTTTCTAATCAGTTCTGTACATTCTTTTGCGAAATCTTCAGGCAAAGTGCTCTCGTTTTCCAAACCCCATAAAACAACTGCCGGACTGTTTCTGCGTTCCTTTACCCAGTCCGTTAAAAGTGATTTAAAATTCTTCCGAAATTCAGGGGTATCATACCAGATATGAGCAGCCATTTGGGTCCAGCATAAAATGCCTTCTTTATCCCAATAATCAGAATACAATAAGTTATGTGGTTGATGTGCATCGCGGAAAGCATTAAAACCTGCAGCTTTAATTTGTCGTACTCTTGAACTGATCTGTTCGTTGCTAAAAGCATGGCTCTGCCCGATTAAATGTTCATATTCGGCAATCCCGTTAATAAAAACAGGTTTTCCATTTAATAAAAACTGTTTCTGGTTCACTTGTTCGCCAATGGGCCAGCTGATCCATCTGATTCCGTAAGGCGTTTTCAGTTCATCTACAACCTTTCCATTTTCTATGATAGTGGTTTGTAAAGTATAGAGATATGGATTTTCCAACGACCAAAGTTTTGGATTGATGATCTTGTCGGTCTGCTGATCGATCTGAATTTCTTTTCCGACAGGAACAACAACAGATTTTTTCAGTTCTTTGATCTGTTTTCCGTTCCGATCCAGCAATCTGTTTACAACGCCTATATTTTTAGGCTTTAAACTATAATTTTTAACTGTAGTACTCAGATTCAGAATGGCCGCCTTTTCTGAGATTTTATTGTCGTTCCAGATGTGGATACCAAAAGGTTCTACCCGAACTTCATCGGTTACAATCAAATGAACCGGACGGAAAATGCCCATGGGCTGCGAACCTTCTGAAAAACCGCGTTCTGTAGAACAACCACCGTCAACCCAGGGTAAATCCTGGATATTTGCAGGATGATCGGCCCTTACCGCCAGTACATTGTCCTGGTTATTTAATTTGATGGCTGAAGTAACATCCAAAGTAAAAGTGGTTCGCCCACCAGCGTGGTACCCCACTTTTTTACCGTTTAACCAAACTGTAGCATATGACCCCACGCCTTCGAAATACAGAAAAAACCGTTTTCCCGCCTTAATTTCGTTGGTTTTAAATGTTTTGCGGTACCAGGCATAGCCATGTTTATTGCCATGAAGTTTGCGTTGATACCCTTCATACTGATCCCAGTTGTGCGGAACATTTACTTTTTTCCAGTTTAAGGTTTTGTAGCTGGCTAACTGAAAACCATCAAAAGCATTTCTGTTTTTTTCGTCGGCGATAGTGAGCCAATTGGCATTTAATAATATATCTTTTCTGGTTTGATTTTGTGCATAGAGTGAACTCACGCCATAAAAATTGATGAAGAATAACAGCAGTAAAAGCGACTGTTTAAATTGAATTCTTTTGGGTTCGTGGCGACACGAACCAAGGCACCTAGCCAAGGTATGTGTCCCCACGTACCGATTCGAAAAATTACGTGGGGATGTGTTCAGGCAAATCTGGAGTGTATTAATCCAGCCTAAAACTGACGAAATCTTCTCCCGCTCAGTCCTTTTAGATTTCGTAAGTTGATTCATCTCGCTTTCAAATCTCCATTCAACTTATAACTTTCACCAGCTTTAGTTTCGAACGTTGCGTGGTTGTTCTTGTAGCGGATTTTACAGTTTCCTCCTGTTTTAGATTTTATGGTAAGGTAGGTTAGTTCACCTTTATCCCAGGTTAAATCCAGTTCAAATCCGCCGCGCGCCTGTAAACCTTTAATTGCTCCATTTGGAATAGCTGCTGGCAAAGCCGGTAAAATATCCAGATAACCCTGGTGGCTCTGCACAATCATTTCGGCGATTCCGGCTGCACCACCAAAGTTTCCATCTATCTGGAAAGGCGGGTGTGCATCAAAAAGATTCACATAAGAACCCGCACCATTATTGGCTGGTTTCATTAACATTTTAACCAGTTTCATGGCATGATCGCCATCTTTAAACCTCGCCCAGAAATTGATCTTCCAGGCCAAACTCCAGCCTGTAGCGTCATCTCCGCGGTACAACAAAGATTGCTTTGCCGCCTGCATCATCTTCTCGTTACTATCCCAGGTAATATCATTTCCTGGGTACACACCCCACAAATGAGAAACATGGCGATGTTTGCTTGCGGTATCATCTACATCCGTTAACCATTCTTGTAACTGTCCGTATTTACCTATCTGATTTGGTGCCAGCTGTTTAACTTTTTCAGCTAGCGATTTTCTAAATTCGGCATCTACATTAAGCGTTTCGGCTGCTGTTATGCAATTTCTAAAAAGCGATCTGATAATCTGGTGGTCCATTGTTGGACCAGCTACTAAACCTCCATTTTCTGGAGAATTAGAAGGTGTACTAATTAACCAACCTGTTTTCGGATCTTTCACTAAAAAATCTTCATAAAATAAAGCAGCCTGTTTCATTAAAGGATAGGCTTCACTTTCCAGAAACTTACGATCTTTACTAAATTGATAATGCGCCCATAAATGATCACTTAACCAACCGCCCCCACTCACCCAAATACCATGATTGGAGGCATTAATTGGTGCTGTTCCGTTCCACAAATCAGTATTGTGGTGTAAAACCCAACCACGGGCATTGTAATACGCTTTTGCCGTTTCAGCTCCGGTTTTTGCCAGTCCTTTGATTTTGCTAAAAAGCGGCTCGTTTAGTGCCGACAAATTAAGGATTTCAGTTGGCCAGTAGTTCATTTCCAGGTTAATATTGGTGGTGTACTTGCTTCCCCATGGTGGAGTAAGCAGGTCATTCCAGATCCCTTGCAGGTTGGCTGGCTGAGTACCAGGTCTGGAGCTGGAAATCAACAAATATCTTCCATACTGCATGTACAGTGCTGCAAAAGCAGGATCGTTCGCAGTTGCAAATTTTGCTAGTCTTTCATCTGTAGGAAGGTTTTCATTATCCGATCGGCCAAAATCGACACTAAAAGTGTTGTAATAGCTTTGATACTCTTTAATGTGCTTCTGTTTGATTTCGGTGTAAGATTTACCTTTTAATCCGTTTAAAGCTTTAACGTTTGCTGTTGCCGGATTTCCGGAAACATCCTGCGCATTGATAAAATTGGTTCCAGCTGTTAAATAAAGTGTTACTTCATCTGCCTGATTGATGCTGATTTTGCCATTCATCACCTTCACAGATCCATTTTTGATTAAAGCTGTTAATCGGCTTTCTCCCTTAATTGCACCATCTTTTACCTGAACAGATAAAGCAATTACATTATTCGCTAAAGCTTTTACGGATGATTTTCGGTGCGCGCTTGAAAGTTCAGCATCGAAACTGATGGATGCTTTTTTATCTGCAGTTAAATGGATTACAATGGCTTGGTTCGGTTGGCTGGCAAAATACTCACGCACATGGTTTACGCCATTTAAAGTGTAAGCGGTTTTCGCAACTGCAGTAGTGATATCTAAAGATCTTTTGTAATTAGATACAATCGATTTGGTCTGTTTGAAATATAGATTCAAATCACCAAAAGGCTGATAACTGCCCTGGTATTGTGGAACGGCAGGTGGATCTTCATCCTGAATTTTATATTTCCACTCTTTAACCAACGAAATGCCCTGCTCCATACTTTCTCCGGCGGGATAAATACCAATTTTTTTTGAAGTATCTTTATAGCCGACCAGTCCGCCTTTATCGAAGTAGTTGAGTACCTGAATAGCGATTACATTTTTACCCTTTTTAATCAGTTTTGAAGGAACAGTATATTTTCTTGGTTCAGTATTATCAGTATTGCCAACCAATTGACCGTTTATATAAGTAAAATCCTGATCACGGATGCGATTAAGATCGAGTACAAGATCTTTTCCAGCCCAGTTTTCGGGCACATCAAAAGTGGTTCTGAACCAAACGGCACCGTCTAAATTGGCTAAGCCTACAGTTTCCCAACCTTCGTACGAAGGCACTTTAATCGTTTTCCAAAGCTGATCATCAAAATTTGCGAGTGCAGGATTGCCCTGAATGCCCTTGCCAGCTTTCATTTCATTTACCCAAGTTTTTCTGTCGCCCGATGTACTTTGCAAGCCCATAAAATGTTCTTGTGCTAAAGCTTCTGCTGCTGCCTGTTTTCCTTCAAAAAGTAATTTCCTGATCTCAGGCAGATATTGGTAAGCTCCTTTTCGGTTGTAATCCCTTGGTTTGCCTGTCCAAACGGTTTCCTCGTTAAATTGGATATGATCTACGGCCGCTCCGGCGAAAATCATGGCGCCCAATCTACCGTTTCCGATGGGCAAGGCATCTGTCCACTTGTCTGCAGCCTTATTGTACCATAAAGTATGGTTATTTTCTTGTGCAAAGCTGCAAAAATGAGCCGCCAATATTAAAAATGATGTACTTAATAAAAGTTTAAACCTCATATTATTGTCCTTTATCGCCTGAAATAATTTCGATGCTACTGTTTACTTCTTTCTCTTTTTTAACGGCCTCTTTCACGCGTCTAAAATTATTGTTTCCTAGGAATATATTTTTAGTCTCAGCCCCGTTTAATTTCAAATAGGTAACGGTTTCTTTTACCGGAAAAGCATTATACAGGAACAGATCAGATACATTGGTGATATCAATTACAGCCGCATTGGCATGAGGTTTATTGCTTTTTAAACCATCAACAATTAAACTATTCACCTTTAATGCCTTAATCGATGCACCTAATTCGGTATTTACCGTTACGTTATGAAACTCAATATTACTGGAATTTTGAATAGAAAAACCAGTTTTGGCGTCCATATTAATATCATTGAAGGTAATATTGTCGATAAGCATTTCTTCTAAACCATTTAAATAACCTGCTTGGTTTACCTGACCGGTGATATTGCTGAAATGGATATTCCTAAAAATCGGTGTACGTTCGGAAACGGGTTCTACATTTGTTTTGGCGTATTGCATATCCAATACAATCGCCTGATCTTTAATATTTTTCATGATGATGTTACTCACCCTAATTTCTTCAACAACACCGCCCCTGCCACGGGCTGTTTTAATGCGGATCCCCCTATCTGTTCCATCGAAGACACAGTTCGAGATAGCGATTTTACGTACATCGCCCGACATTTCACTGCCGATAACTACTCCACCATGACCCGATAACATAGTACAATTTGTAATCACATAATTTTCTGCAGGAACAGCCATTTTTCTGCCTGGTGCATCTTTGCCCGATTTAATGGTAATACAGTCATCGCCCACACTGATGTGGCAATCTGAAATATGTACATTTTTACAAGATTCAGGGTTAATGCCGTCTGTATTCGGCGAATGGGGATTGTTGATGGTAACGGCATGAACCTTAACATTTTCGCAAAATTCTGGATTGATGGTCCAAAAAGGCGAATTGCGGATGGTTATCCCATCGATCAGCACATTTTTACAGAACATCGGTTGTATAAAAGGTGGACGAAGAAAACCACGTTTCATCTGCTTAGGATCATCTGGCAAAATAATATCCCTGTTTAAGCCATCAAATGTGGTTTGCCATTTTGATCGTGGTTGCCCTTCCTTATAACCTTCTACAAAATCCCACCATTTTTTACCATGTCCATCAATAATCCCCCTACCAATAATCGAGATATTTTCCACTTTATAGGCATAAAACAAAGGTGAAAAACTGGTTACATCTACACCTTCATACCGGCTTTTTACCATGGGCAAATAATCGTCAAAATTATCGCTGAAATGCAATTCGGCACCGGCATCAATCAGTATGGTAATGTTACTTTTTAAATGGATCGCGCCAGTGAGGTATTTTCCCGCAGGAAAATAAACGGTTCCGCCACCCGCTTTTGAAGCAGCTTCTATCGCATTTTTAATTGCTGTTGTAGCCAGTTTACTGCTGTCGTTTTTTGCGCCGTATTTAATTACGTTATAATAAGACTGGGCATTAACGGTTATTCCACTAAAAATTGCAAGAACAAAAATTAAGGTTTTAATTATATTGATCGAATATTTCATTTGGTTATTGTGTTTCTAATTTTGCCCTTTTTATATTTATCGTCCTTGTTTGTAACGAGGATGTTCGGGAACAGCGATTTTATCGCTTTTTACTCGCAAGCCTTGGTTCGTGTCTTCATGAACCAAGATTTCAATTTTCGGTCTGTGGGGACACAGACCGAGGTGCCTGCGTTGGCATTATTAATTCATCTGCACTTTTAAAGGCTTTAAATCCTTCCCTTTATAAATTTCTTTACCATCTGCAAATACCAACAATCCTTTGCCTTTATTGTATTTTTTTCCGGTTTTATCCCACAAAATGGTTAACGTTTTATGGTGGTACGAAACCTGATCTAACATGAACCAATCCCACTGGTTTTTAGGGATTAATGGAAAAATCTCAAGCACATTATCCTGACGTGGTTTTATGCCGACCAGGTCATTGATGATTAGATCATTAAATGTAGAGTGATTATAGAAACTGCTCCGTGGATTGTCATCTTTCAACCATTCCCCTGTTTTTTCATCCTGATACTCACCGATGTAAGGTTTTCCGTTTTTAACATGAGAAGCAGCATACTGGTGTAACTCCTGATAAAAGACTTTGGTATTCATTTTACCGTGTTTTTTATAATTCGTGAGCAAATTGGCCAATCCTTTCAAAGTCTGTGAGCTGGCAAAGGGCCAAAGTGCTCCATCCCATTCGCAGCTATGTCCGGTACCTCTTGTTCTAAAGGTTGGGTTTCTTCTTTCGGCAGTTGTTAAGCCCCAGGGTGCTTTAAATCCTGCAGTATCAAGCAACTGATCCCAGGCTTTTGCATATTTTGACTGATCATCTGGCAAGTTAAATTCCCATGGCGTAAAACCGATGGCTTCTCTAACATCCGATGAACCTCCTTTGGCTTTTCTTGTTTCAAAAAACGAAGAAGAGGCGTTCCATAAACTATCCTGAACCAGTTTTTTAAGCACAATTGCTTTGTTTTTGTATTTGTCGGCCAAGGTTTTATCACCTAACAAAACCGCAATTTTATCCAAAGCCATGGCATTACCATACATATAACTGTTTATGGTCGGCCGTTGGTTCTGGTCTTTTCGAGATCCACTGATCGATTCTTCCATGCCATCCTTAACATCATGTTGCCAGAAAAGGCCGTTTTTAAGCTGCCTTTCAGACTCCCATTTGCCATAATCTTTATCCAATGCAGGTAAAATTTCCTTCAAAAACCCCTGATCAGGCTGTACCAGATAATTCTGATAAACGGCATCATCAACCCAGCTGCTAAATTGATGGAAACGTTGTTTCGTTTGGCCAACATCGGCATGGTAAAGCCAGAATTTGATGTAATCTTTTAAATAACTATTATCCTTTAACCATCTGCCCTCATAAATATGATGACCTAATGCGCAGCTAATGGAATTATATTTCCCTGCATGTTTAACCGGTTCGATAAATTCAGTGAAGATAAACCCTTCTGGCGTTTTAACCAGGTGTTTGCGGTAAGTCCACCAACGGTAATAATAGTTTTGCTCCAATACCGAATCGGGGCATTCGAATAAAGGTACCTGCTCCGCTAACCATGTAAAGGCTTCAGCATTGGGTACATAATTTTTTACCGCTTCAGTATCAATTGAATTGAAATAGTTAACATATTTCTTCAGCTTTTCGGTACCCAGAATTGATTTCTGCTGTGCAAAGCCTGTGATTGTCAATACCGACAATGCTGCTGTTGCAATTAAATTTCTTGTATTCATCATTATTCAAATAACCAATCGATGTCTTTTCCTCTACCATCTAAACCTGCATTAAAAATCCGCAGTTCCTGTTTGTCATCAATAAACCCTAAAACGAGGCAGGCCCCTTTACCTAAATTTAAAGTATGTGTTCCTTCAGGGAAAGAATAAGCATGAACATTTACCGGTGGAAAACCATAAGGAACCAATGCATTCGATATCTTGATTTCAGACTGACCATAGTTATTGGCACTCGCATCTGTTTCCAGTTGTGGAGGGGCGAGATATTGCGGATCTTTCTGATTAAAAAAGCCTATCAGCAATTTTACAGGTGCTTTGGTGCTGAATTTAATTTCGGTTCCAATTTTAATCTGCTTTTCTTTTGCAAGTTTAATCCCCTTTAAACCCACTAATTGCGCTGCAACTTCTTTAATCTTAATTGCAGTATCTGCAAAAAGCGGTGCATCTTTGGCTATCACATAACTTTCTGTTTCGTTTAAGACTTTAACATCAGCGCTTTTGTAAGGTACAATTGCAGTTACCGTTCCTTGTTTTATTGATTTCAGAGAATCGATACTTCTTTTAAAATGATTAAGTTCTTTGGTAAAAACAGGTAACATCTCTTTCCAATGGATAAAGGTTTTATCCACACCACGCATCGGGATTTTACGCTGTTTGGTTTGCATGCTATTGGCGTACAGGTAACTGTGTTCTGTCAATTTAACCAATTTAGCATAATGATCTACGCTTTTTTGGAGAAAAGGCAATGCCTGTTCTAAATCGGCTACCTGATTCGAATTTTTATATCGCAGTATCCACAGGGCTGCCTTAACTTTTTCAGCATAAAAATTAGCCATTTCATCATAACAGTAGATATCATTTCTAAGTCGCTTAAATTCTGCGGTATCTTTCGTTATACTAGGTGCAGCCTCGTTAATAGATTGAATGGCTTTTTTGCCATGTTCAACCACTTCGCGTGCCACCTGAATTGGGGTTTCACCAATATGGCCTTGTTTCTTCCACTCTTTTTCGGCGTATTCGATAATCATTTCGCCTTCTGGGGCTTCCGATTCGTACATTAAGGTAAACAACCCATAACGGAACGGATTAATGAGCTGCGTCATCAACATGCCCAGGGTTAACGTTTGTCGGTTGCCATCGGTAATGCCATACCTGCGTAAAAGTTTGGGTGATATCTCACCCGATTCTTCATAGGCATTCAGAATGGCTTTACCTCCAGTTAAATTAGCACCATATTTATTGGCCAGCTCATTTCCCCAATACTTAATTTCTTCACTACGATCCCTTTGCGAATTCCACGAATATCTTGCCCATTCCTTGTACCAGATCCAGTCGCGGTCTACTTCCAATAACCTTCCTTTTACCTCATCAGCCGAATACGGCCAATCCCAATAACTCGCTTGAGGATATAAATGCAAGCCTTTTGCACCATAAATCTTGTTCATCGCCTGAACTGATTTCTGGATAAAGTCTGCCGATCCGTAGCGAAAAGGCTCTAAATTGGCTAAAATATGCACGTTAGAGATATTGATCGTACCAATAGCAGCTAATTTCCTGTTTAGATCTGCCCAAGCCCCACGCGGTGTGTAAGTAGTTAAAGCCTCACCATTAAACTTATTTTCGGTATATAAATTTTTATATAACGGCAAAGCGGCTTTCATCACGCTTGGTGCGTCGGTATCATGTGCACGCAATACAATCGGAGGTTCTTCCTTAATCCCAGCGGCTTTTAATCCATCTTTTACTCCGGGGATAATTGTTTTGGTGAACCAATCAATATCATCCTGACCAACACCTTCCATTGCTTCACCTAAAGCCACCATTAAACCAACGTTTGGGTACTTCTCTACAAAAGACGAAATCGATTTTCGGGTATAATCGGCAATTAAAGGAATAATCGGACGGTTCCGGTCTTGTGTTTTCAGGCCATGTTTATCGGCAAATGGTTTAGGAATAATAATATTGTAAAACATCTGAATCACCCATATACCACGTTTATCAGCTTCTTTCGTTAAAAACTGGAAGATTTCTTCATTCTTTTTTAAAGTAGCATCATCAACTTCTACTGCATAAGGATAATCTTTTAAGCGCAGCAGCGACGAAAAAGGATGTCCATTCCATAGATAAAGCGAGTTATAGCGGTTTTCGACCATCATATCCAGGTATTTAATCCATAGAGTTTTATCATAAAGCCAAGGGAAAGTTTCAGGGGTGTAAGGATATTCGTAAACATCATGGCCTGGAAGATAATCAGGTTTCTGTAGACCGATACAGGTACCTCTCAGCACCATTTCAGGTTGATCGGAAAGTGCCAGCTGCGTAGGTAATTTACCGCTACTCTTGATTTGATCTGCCAGTTCTATACAGCCATATAAAGCACCGGATGCATCATTGCCGATTACATAAAGCACCCCGTTTTTCCCGGTATAAATATGAAAGCCCTCTTTTTTGGTCGTTGAAATCTTATTTTTAATCGCTGCTGGAAGGTTATTGACAAAAAGTTTATCAGAAAACACACCAATCGCAATAACATTGTTATTTGAAGCAAGTCTATCCTTTTGTTCGATTTTGGTCGAATAATTCAACTTAACTAAGGTTTTTGATAACTTTTCTGCACCAAAACGCACCCGAACATGATTTTCTGTAGAAATTACAATTGTTTTTTGCGCGCGCTCAGCAGCGTTAGAAAATGATACAGCTAAAAAATAACAGGAAATAAAAATCAGAAAATTTCTCATTCAAATTGGCTCTAATAACAAAACCTATTTTTACAGGTTTTTTATGTGATATTTGGTTAATATATATTTAAATATAAAGATATTATTCAAATATAAGTAATAATACCGAATGGCTTTGTAAAATTTATGCAAGGTAAGGCTATTGGAATAGCCAGAATAACATATGACAATATCTGTTAATATTTAGGCAAGAAGATAAAATTTTTAATCAAGAATATTTATTTTATTTGTATTCGTATTCTAATCAATTATAATTTATAATCATATACATGTTTTCACTAAAAAACAAAAAAGCCGTAGTTACAGGCGGGGGAAGCGGCATAGGAAGAGCTATTGCAACGATTTTAGCTAAACAGGGCGCTGAAGTGCACATCATCGAACTGGGGACTGAACACGCCCAGGATACTTTAGATGAAATTAAAACAAATGGTGGATCAGCATTCAGTTATGGCTGTGATGTTTCAGACCATAATGCAGTTCACGAGGTTTTTAAGCAGATCGGAAATATCAATATCCTGATCAACAACGCAGGTATTGCACATATCGGAAAGGCTGACACCACAGAAGAAGCTGATTTTGACCGTGTTATGCGCGTAAACGTAAAAGGCGTTTATAACTGTTTACATGCGGCCATTCCACAGATCCGTTTATCTGGCGGAGGTGTAATTATCAATATGGCCTCAATTGCCGCGCTAATTGGTCTTCCAGATCGTTTTGTTTATAGTGCGGCTAAAGGTGCGGTAAAAGCAATTACCATGAGTGTAGCGAAAGATTATATTGGCGAAAACATCAGGTGTAATTCAATCTCGCCAGCAAGGGTTCATACCCCATTCGTGGATGGTTTCTTACAGAAAAACTACCCGGATAATATCCCTGAAATGTTCGAAAAACTTTCTAAAACGCAGCCTATCGGCAGAATGGCCAAACCAGAAGAGGTTGGTGCCCTGGCTTTATACCTATGTAGCGATGAAGCCTCATTTATTACAGGTTGCGACTACCCAATTGACGGTGGATTTACTACCTTAAACAATTAACAAATATTTTCAATTACAATAAAGCATTTTATAATGAAATTAATACGATTTGGCGAAGCCGGAGCTGAAAAACCTGGAGTAATTATAAACGATAATTATTTCGATGTTTCTGCATTGGTTAAAGATTATAATGAAGAATTTTTTGGTGGTGATGGTTTAGCGCAATTAAAGGCTGCTATTGCATCGGCTGATTTACCACAGGTTGATAAAGGTGTACGCCTTGGTCCTGCTTTAGCACGTCCTTCAAAAATTATCTGTGTGGGCTTAAACTATAAAGACCACGCTGCAGAAACCAATGCTCCTATCCCATCAGAACCCATTTTGTTTTTCAAAGCTACCTCAGCAATTGTTGGACCTAACGATGATCTGATCATTCCAAAAAATAGCAAAAAAACCGACTGGGAAGTGGAGTTAGCGATTGTGATTGGTAAAAAAGCAAGCTATGTTGCTGAAGAAAATGCTTTAGACCATATTGCTGGTTATGTTTTGCATAACGATTATAGCGAGCGCGAGTTCCAGATCGAAAGAAACGGACAATGGGTAAAAGGAAAAAGCTGCGACACCTTCGCACCTATCGGACCATTTATCGCTACCCAGGATGAAATAGCCGATGTGCACAATCTCCGCCTTTGGCTAACGGTAAACGGAAAAACCTTACAGGATGGTAATACCTCAAATCTGATTTTTAATGTCCCGTTTATGATTGCTTACATCAGTCAGTTTATGACGCTTTTACCAGGAGATGTAATTACGACTGGAACACCTGCTGGCGTAGGTTTAGGTCAAAAACCTGAACCTTGGTATTTAAAAGCTGGCGATGTGGTAGAACTGGGTATTGATGGCCTAGGCTCGAGCAAGCAAACTGTTAAAGCCTACAGTGGAAGCTAATATGAAAAGATACTGTTTAACACTCGATCTTGTAAATGATGAAAAGCTGATAGAAGAGTATAAGCAGTATCATCAATCGGTTTGGCCCGAAATTAAAGAGAGTATTACTTCTTCTGGCATTGATGATCTGGAGATCTATTTGTTAGGAAACAGGCTGTTTATGATTATGGAAGTGAATGAAAGCTTTTCTTTTGAGGAAAAAGGAAAAGCCGATTTAGCCAATCCAAAAGTGCAGGAATGGGAAAATTTGATGTGGAAATTCCAGCAATCACTACCAGGTTCTAAACCTGGAGAAAAATGGATCTTAATGGATCAGATTTTTAAACTTTAAACGCATTTTTATGATTGATACTCATGTACATTTTTGGAATTTCGATCCGGTTAGAGATAGCTGGATAAATGAAGAAATGACGGCCATCCGCAATGATTTTTCCCCAAAAGATCTTACAGCGGTTTATAGCGATCTTCAAATCACGGGATGTATAGCTGTGCAAGCCAGCCAATCGGAAGAGGAAAACCAGTTTTTGTTATCGCTGGCAGCGCAAAATGATATTGTAAAAGGGATTGTTGGATGGGTAGATTTACTCGATCCGAATTTAGACGAACGTTTAACTTACTGGAGTGATTTCAAGAAGATTAAGGGCTGGCGACATATTTTACAAGCCGAAAATGCCGATTTTATCCTGAACAAAAAGTTTATTGCTGGCGTTAATCTTTTAAAAAAATACAATTACACTTACGATTTATTGTGCTATCACGATCAATTAGCAGATATCATACAAATGGTTGATCAAATTCCCGATCAACCATTTGTATTGGATCATTGTGCCAAACCGGATGTTAAAAGTCAGGAGATAAAATCCTGGTCTGAAAATATTAAAGTATTGGCTTCAAATCCAAATGTACTTTGCAAGGTATCCGGTTTACTTACTGAAGCAGACTGGAAAAACTGGACAGAAAAAGAGCTTTTTAATTGCTTTGATGTGGTATTCGAACATTTTGGTCCTGAAAGGGTAATGTATGGTAGCGATTGGCCGGTAATGCTGCTCAGCAGACCGTATCAGGATTGGTTTAATTTAGTTACTAAATACGCTGAGCAATTCTCTGCAGCTGAAAAGAAATTAATTTTCACCGATAATGCAAAGGCGTTTTACATGGTATAGTTTTATATACACGGTAACGCTCGTTTCCAACGAGCGTTGAATATTTTATCGTTTAGGACGATATAATCGTTTTCCTATTTATGCACTCGTTTGGAAACGAGCGCAAACAAATTCCAACATAAAAACGATAATTACAAAATAGCAGATAGAGCAGGATGGAAAATATAATTTAAAATATTAGTTTTCGCTTTTTGAAATAGATCTGACCAATACAATATTAAATATGAGTAAAAAGATTACATTCCCTTACAATCCTCAATTTCCTTCTGTAGCTGACTTAAGAAAAAAGGCAAAATCAAGGATTCCTAAATTTGCTTTTGACTACCTGGAGGGTGGTTGTAATGAGGGACTTAATTTATCGCGAAACGAGAGCGACTTCGATAATATTTACCTTAAACCGAATTACTTACGTGTTGGTGGAGACATCGACATGTCGGTTGAATTGTTTGGCCGTCGTTACAGTGCTCCATTTGGGGTATCTCCGATTGGTTTGCAAGGTTTGATGTGGCCTAATGCACCCGAAATTTTAGCTAAGGCCGCCGCTAAAGCCGATATTCCTTATACATTAAGCACCGTATCCACCAGTAGTATCGAACGAATTGCCGAAGTGTCTGAAGGAAAAGCATGGTTTCAATTGTACCATCCTACGGAGAATAGCCTGAGAGATGATATCTTAAATCGCTTAAAAGCCGTTGAATGCCCGGTATTAGTTGTTCTGGTAGATGTGCCTGCATTTGGTTTACGATATAAAGAAATCAAGAGTGGTTTATCCATTCCACCAAAAATGTCGATCAATAATATCATGCAGGCTTTTGCCCGCCCGCTGTGGGGAATTAAAACGCTACAACATGGAATTCCATCGTTTGCTACCTTAAAGCCTTACATGGAAAAAGGAATGGACATGTCGCAACTGGGACAATTCATGAACAAAACATTTACCGGTAAGGTTGATATTGAAAAGGTTTCTGCCATTCGTGATCTTTGGAAAGGACCTTTAGTATTGAAGGGAATCGCGACTGATGAAGATATGCAGGCTGCTATCCAAATCGGTGCCGATGGTGTGATTGTTTCCAATCATGGCGGCAGACAAATTGATGCAGGCGAATCCTCAATCAATTCATTGATCAAATTGGCGAACAATCCACTATACAAATCAAAATTGAAGATCATGTTAGATGGTGGTATCCGTTCAGGTGTTGATTTAGCAAGAGCACATGCCGTTGGATCTGAATTCAACTTTATGGGTCGGCCTTTTATGTATGGAGTTGGCGCTTTAGGTAATGAAGGAGGCGATCATACCATCAATATGTTCAAAACTCACTTATACCAGATCATGCAACAATTAACCATTGAGAAAATTACACAATTTCCTGATCGGTTATTAAACCCTTAAAGCGGAATTTGCAGATAAAATAAACGAAAAAAGCAAGACTTGAAGTCTTGCTTTTTTGCATGAAATTGACCAATGATCTTTGTCAATTTTCTTAAGTATTGTTATTTCAAAAACTTATAAGTAGTACTCGTTTTATAAGTTTCGCCTGGTTTAAGCACTGTTGATGCAAAATTTGCATGATTTGGTGCATCAGGAAAATGTTGTGTTTCTAAGCAGAAAGCTGAACGGTGAGGATATGATTTACCACCTTTACCGTCTTTATCAGCACCTGTTAAGAAATTGCCGCTATAAAACTGTATGCCTGGCTCAGCCGTATAAACTTCCATTGTTATTCCTGTAACCGGACTTTTAACGGTTGCAATAGCCGTTTTGCCATCATGATGAGTTAATACAAAATTATGATCGTAACCTTTGCCGAACTTTAACTGCTGATCATTTTCTTCGATCGATTTTCCAATGGTTTTCGCTTTGTTAAAATCAAATGCTGTTCCAGCTACAGGCTGCAATTTACCTGTTGGAATAAGGGTAGAATCTACTGGTGTGTAGGTATTTGCATCAATTGTTAATTCATGATCCAAAATCGTGTTGTTTCCCTCACCATTTAGGTTGAAATAAGCATGATTGGTTAAATTTACAACAGTCGTTTTATCAGTAGTAGCTAAATAATCAATCTGTAAAGCATTATCATCAGTTAAGGTATAAGTTACCTTAACATCTAATTTTCCTGGATAACCTGCTTCGCCATCATTTGAAACATAACTCAACTCTAATTTTTGTCCATCTAATTGTTTAGCATCCCAAACTTTCGAGAAAAAGCCATCCGTACCGCCATGCAAGGTATTAACACCATCGTTAAGCTGTAAAGCATATTCTTTCCCATCCAGCGTAAACTTACCTTTACCAATGCGGTTTCCGTATCTGCCAATTAAGGCACCAAAAAATGGCTCACCTTTTTTGCGGTACGAACCTACGCTATCGTAACCCAAAACCACATCTGTTAACTTATTGTTTTTATCGGGTACCAAAAGTGAAACTACCCTCCCGCCGTAATTGGTAATGGAAACTGAAGCACCTTGTTTATTTTTTAAAGTATAAAGTTTCACACTTTTCCCATCAATGGTAGTGTTGTATTTTAATGAATCAGTTTGCTCGGTTGTTTGTGTCCCTTTATCCGATTTTTGGTTACAAGAAGTAAAAGCAACAGCTAAACACAATGTAGCGAAGGGCAAGGCCTTAAGAAATATTTTTTTCATGGATTAAAATTTGAGGAAGCAGATCTGATTTTTTATAGCATATAAAAATCGAAATGGCTTCATATTGATTTATTTTTGGTTAAGGCTAATGTAGGAAAAAATTATTAACGTTAAAGTAACGATTATACTTATTTTTTCATAATATCGGTGAGGATTCTCAACAGTAAAAAAAATCACATAATTTAGCAGCCATATGCATAATTTAAATTTCAAGCCAAAAGCTTTTCTTTTTGATTTGAACGGCACTATGATTAACGATATGGAATACCATACCTTAGCCTGGTACAGCATCATGACAGAAGATTTAGGTGCCAAACTTGATTACGAAAACGTAAAAAAGGAAATGTATGGTAAAAACCACGAAGTTTTAGAACGCGTTTTCGGAAAAGATAAATTTAACGCCGAAGAAATAGAACGCCTTTCTATTGATAAAGAAAAGCGTTATCAGGAAGGCTATATGCCGCATTTAGCGCTGATTGAAGGACTGGATCATTTTTTGGAACGCGCAAAAGAGGCTAACATTCCAATGGCGATCGGATCTGCTGCGATACCTTTTAATATAGATTTCGTAGTAGATGGATTGAATATCCGTCGTTATTTGGATGCAATAGTGAGTGCAGATGATGTAAAAACAAGCAAGCCAGACCCCGAAACTTTTTTAAAGGCAGCGGCAGCATTAAATGTTGCACCGGCAGATTGCCTGGTTTTCGAAGACGCACCAAAGGGTGTAGAATCGGCTTTAAATGCAGGTATGCCTTGTATTGTATTAACCACAACACATACTATCGAAGAATTTGAGGGTTATCCGAATATCTTGGGTTATATTACAGATTATAACGATGCTAAATTAAATACGCTATTTTAAAACATGGGAAAATATTTAAATCAAAAACCTGTTCTTGTTGCAGTAGACTGCATTATTTTTGGTTATGACGGCGATCAGCTAAAACTTTTGGTAATAAAAAGGGCAATAGAACCCGTAAAAGATAAGTGGAGTTTAATGGGTGGTTTTATCGGTGAACATGAAGATCTTGATGGTGCCGCCAAAAGAATTTTATTGGAATTAACAGGATTACACGATGTTTACCTGGAGCAACTTCATGCTTATGGCAGTCCAGATCGGGATCCTATCGAACGTACGGTTTCGGTAGTTTACTTTGCGCTGATCGATATTAATAAATACAGTAAACAGATCAATGACCAGTACCATGCCGAGTGGTTTAAACTAAAAGAAGTTCCCGAATTAATTTTCGACCACGATATAATGGTTAAGGCCGCTATGGATAAAATCCGTTATCAGGCAGCCCTCCATCCTATTTTATTTGAGCTTTTACCAAAACGGTTTACCATACCACAATTGCAGGCTTTATATGAGCAGGTTTACGATTCGCCAATAGATAACCGAAACTTTATCCGTAAGATTACAGCCAGTGGATTGTTAATTAAACAAGCCGACAAGGACAAATCGAGTTCGCGCCGTGGGGCCTTTTATTTTAAACTGGATAAAAACAAACACAAAGCACAGTTTCAGTCTTTTCTCAATTTTATCCCAAAAGCGAGTGAATAGGCAATGATTTGAGAAAATGTTACCCATTTAAAAATAAATTTTAAAATTGTTTTTGGGCTTACAAAATTTAAAATCAACCAGTTAGAAGCGCCAATTTTACATGAACTAAAAAACAATAAAAACATTTTCAAAAAATGTTTGCAAGAAAAGGATAAATCCCTATATTTGCACCTCCTTAAACAAAGGGAAATGATTCCGTAGCTCAGCTGGTAGAGCATTACACTTTTAATGTAGTGGTCCTGGGTTCGAATCCCAGCGGGATCACAGAAAACCTCACAGAAATGTGAGGTTTTTTTGTTTTATTCCTGTTGCGATTCGAACAGAAGCGCCGGCCTGGGTTCGATTTGTAAAAGGCTCAGGGCCGCGTTCGGGATTTAGCAGGACTGAGCCAATCCCAGCGGGATCACAGAAATTCAAAAACCGTCTTTATTTAATTTAAAGATGGTTTTCTGTTTTTATAATAATTTGCAGTGTCGCCTGAAATGCTATAAACGCAGATTTTGTGTTCGATGTCGGTGGTGTCAGCTTGATGGGAATGAGTAGAAAAATTTAGCTCTTTTTGCAAATAACTTACTGTTTACGACCGTATGGAGAAATACCATACTGGATTAGGTTCTCACATCACCTCTTCTCATCGAGTTATATCTCAAAAACTAAAAATCATTTCATTCAACAGAGTGCAAAATCATTACAGGCAAGACTATCTTTAACCATAAACGCAGTAATCAACGAGATGAAATGGTATTATTGCAGAATAATAAGTGATATACGCCATCTACTCAATGAGGCCAAACGAAATGGATAGCTTTAAGTTCTTTTGTTTAAAACTTAGAAACATGAAACAGAAAAAACTTTTAAGCCTTGGAATAACCTTGTTGCTCGCACTTTCACAACTCTTTGCTCAAAAACAGAGCCCTCCATTAACCTTCAAATCAGGAGACTGGTTTGAAACAGATATTCGAATCAGTAATTTAGCTCATACCTCCGACTATCGCTTTGATGTGAAGTATGAAGTCTCAAGTAAAACACAAAAGGGACAGTTAGCTTTTAAAGTTTCTATCGAACGAATGAGATTGAAATATGTTGATGCACACAATACATGGTTAGGCTATGATTCATACTATCCTCCATATGTAGAAAACAGAAAAAAAAATCTAGCTAAACAGATTTATGAAATAACAGCAGATGGTCAGGGGAAAATATCAAAATTGAAGCTATTGTCACCTGCTACAAAAGTCAGCTTCTCTGTAATTGATGTTAAAGCACAATCTGCGGCACTAAAAACAGAATTTACAGCCGATAGGTTTTTTCCAACGGATCATTTAAAGCAAATTTCTGAAACAATAATAAATGCGCTAATTGCTGGCAAGTCTCAGGTTAAAACAGTAGACTTATCAAACTCTGCTGGTGAGAAAAATATCGCTAACGCAGTTTTAAAATCGGCCTCTTTTAAATTACCAAGAAACGCAGTCATAAAAGGAAACATTACTAATTTAACTAAGGCAGATAGTATTTACTCAATTACTGATTGGGATGAAGAAATTTTTAGGTTTAATAAAGATGGATCTTTTAGTGCAAATATACTGGCGGGTCCAAATACAAGGCGTAGATGGGTTTTTGGTAAATTTGATGGGGATGATGAATTCGATGGATTTAAAACTTTTAGTCTGCTGTTGGAACCATTAGATACGCTGACCGTTAAAGCAGATGCACTGAATTTCTACAACACCGTTTCTTTCGGAGGGAATGCAGCGGCGAAAGCGGCATTAAGTAAAGCTCTGGTAGCTGTTGTTGACAACCAATGGGTTAATAAAAGTAATTACCGTTCTAAATCACTAAAAGAATTTATAGCTTTTCAAAAACAGGGACAAAAAGATTTTGATGGCATTTTAAAAAAATATGCTAACCGTGTTTCCTCAGAAATTTTAGACTATTGCAGAAAAGATTTTAAGTATGTGCAGGCCGGAACAAAACTGATGTATGTTTCTGAATACCGTAAAAAACAAAAACCGAATAGGCTTTTAGATGAGTTCCCAAAAGGGTTCTTTCTAAGTATCGATACATTGCCAGTTTCAATGAGTGCTTCGGAAGGTGGTATGTATTATGGCTATTATCTAAAATGGTTACTTTCTTACCAGCAAACAAAATTAGGCATGGTTAATGCCAACCAATATGGTTTCTATGCTGATTATGCAACGACTATGGCATCTTTTGAAGGATATCCCCTATACTTTTCTATTTATGAATCATTAATGGAAGAGCTTCACAAAAGTGAAGTGGAGAGTACAGAAAGGCTGAAAAATTATTACGAAGATTTCATCCATAATTGTGGAAATTCTTCGTTTACAGACCGAATTAAAGAATTATGGGCAAAAGCAAGGCTATGGGCGCCCGGAAATCCAAGTCCAGCGCAGAAACTCTTGTTAAAAGATGGAAGCACTCTAGATCTTACCCAATTTAAAGGAAAACCCTTAGTCTTAATTATAAGCAATAATAATCCCGATATTTTAAAAGGGTACATTGATCTTATAAAAAAGCAAAATGGCAGTAAGGTTCATTTTGTTATTGCCCAAAGAAATTTCTCTTCGTTTGAGAAAAGCGACATTCATCAAAAACTGAAAGAGCTGAAGAATGTCACTTATGTCGAATTAAGTTATGATGGAGATAAACAAGACTCTTTTGACCTCTATTATCTGCAGACCAAGGTGTTTACCTTTAATTCAGACTTTAGAGTAATATCGGGTTACCTTATAAATGAATATCCTGGCGAAGTTAAAACCGATAAGGCTGAAGCTCATCTGGTAATACAAGAACTGATCAACAAAGCAATAGATTCGGGTGTAATGACCAAAGAGCAAAAGGCAACATTAATCAATACCATAGAGTGGAGCCTAGGCTCCGCTTTACTTACTTCGCTAATAATCTTTTTGGTATATAGAGCAAGGGTTGCCGGCTTAAGGAAGAAAGCTTTTTTAAAGAACAAAATCAAGGATTTGGAGATCAAGGCTATCCGTTCACAGATGAACCCACATTTCATGTTCAATGCTTTGAATTCTATACAATCCCTGATTAATAATTATCAGTATAATGAAGCTAATGTTTATCTGGAGAAATTTGCATTGCTGATGCGGAGGGTCCTGAATAATTCAGAAAAAAGCTTCGTGACGCTTTCAGATGAGCTAGATGCAATCACACTCTATTGTGAACTGGAACAACTACGCTTTAATTTTAAATTTGAAATTGAAGTCTCTCACGAAGTGAACACCCAATTAATGGAAATTCCAGGTATGATCATCCAGCCGCTTGTAGAAAATTCGATTCTACATGGTTTGGCACAAAAGGGAGATTCAGGGCACCTTATGATGCTCATTAGTTGTGATGAAAAGTACCTTAAAATTGTAATCAAAGACAATGGTATCAGCTTAAAAGAAAATATAACTGACGACAATAAAAGTTTTGGATTAAAGCTGGTAAAAGAAAGACTAATTCTGCTCAGTGCCCATGGAAATGTTGGAAACTTACATTTAAGTAGTAATTTAGGAGAAAACGAGAACGGCGTAACTGCTGTGTTAACTATTCCAATAGATTAATGGATATTTTAAAAGCGATATTAATTGACGATGAACTGAAAAGTAGAGATAACTTGCGCCAGTTGTTATTTAAATATTGTCCAAATGTAGAAATCATTGCCCAAGCAGGCACCGCTATTGAAGCTCTTAATTTAATTAGGGAATTAAACCCAGATTTACTTTTTCTGGACATAGAAATGGGAGAATTTTCTGGGTTCGACTTGTTAAAATTATTAAATGGACGGCAAAATTTTGAAGTTATTTTTGTTACTGCTTTTGATAAATATGGGATACAAGCTGTTAAAGCATGCGCTATAGATTATCTGCTTAAACCAATTAATATTTTAGAGCTGAGCAATGCAGTTGAAAAAGCATCAATTCAGATCAATCCTAAAAAAGAAAATGAAAGATTGAAGGAGTTGGTTGCCAATATAGATAGAGGAGATGATGAGCAGAGGATTGCTATCCCCTTATCAGATAAAATAGAGTTTTTATCCATCAATAAAATCATAAGGCTCGAGGCCGAAGGTAATTACACGCATATTTATTTAGACAATAAAAAACAATACCTGGTCTGTAAAACATTAAAGGAGTATCAGGAATTGCTCGAAAATCATAATTTCATTAGGACGCACCAGTCTCACCTGATCAACTTCCGCAAAATCTCTGCTTATGTAAAAACTGATGGTGGATACATTGCCATGGAAGATGGAAGTCAGGCTCCAATATCCAGACAAAAGAAAGATGAGGTTTTACTCAGGATAATGAAAGGAAAATTCTAAACTTAGCCTAATGTTATACATTTAAACTAATCCTATTAAGATTGTTTATTACGATTAGCACATTATTCTTCTAGACTACTCGTGCTTCTGCCAATTTCTTTGCCTGGAGGCTTTATTTAGTGCCAATTTCTACCTTACCGCCGTTTTTAAACAGATCGTGGGAGATGAAATATCCGTTATTTGCTTTCCCGTTAACTTTAATGTTGGTGATGCCCCTTCCCTTCCCAGGCTTGGTTATCGTTAACAATTTTCCTGTACTGGTTTTCCATTTAACCTCATCAAAAAGTGGAGCAGTAACCAAATATTCGGCATCTGTTGCGGAGAATGGATACAAACCTAAAGAACTGAATACATACCAGGCCGACATTTCACCGGCATCATCCATTCCCGACAGCGCCAAACCATCGCTCCCTATACCATACAGCTCATTTAAAATTTTGTCGATTATTTTTTGCGATTTCTCTGGTTTCCCGATAAACGTATAAGCAAAGGGAGCTTCATGATCGGGCTGATTTCCCTGGCAGTATTGACCAATCATGGTTTCGACATTCCTTGCAATATATTTCGGGTTCCATGGCACAGTAAACAAGGAATCTAACTTGGATTCGAACCCTTTTGCACCACCGTACAGTTCGATTAAACCTTTCATATCATGAGGCGCATAAAATGAAACCTGCCAGGCGTTGGCTTCCCTGTACATATATTCGTAATAAGGGTATTGTGGATTAAAAGGTTTGATCCAATCGCCATTCTCTAATCTGCCCCTCATAAAACGTGTACCCGGATCGAACATGTTTTTATAGTTTTTCGATCTCGCCATCAAGGTGCGGTAATTGCTGCTATCGCCCAGTTTTTTAGCGATCTGGGCCAGCGAGTAATCATCGTAAGCGTACTCCAGTGTTTTAGAAACGCCTGCCTTGGCTTTGGTTTCTACATGTGGATTTTTAACATCGGGATCCGAGATATAACCCTTCTCGATATATTCTTTCACAAATGGACGGGCACCACCATCTACATTGGCATTTCGTAATAAAATTTGATAAGTACCCTTGATATCGAAATCATCTATTCCCCTCAAATAAGCGCCAGCAATAGAAGATGCACCATGGTCGCCATGAAAAAACGTCGGAATGAAACCTGTTTTATCGCCAACCTCTTTCATCGATTTAATTACATCCAGGGTAACCTTAGGCGTAATTAAACCCAGCAGTACATCCTTATTGCGATAAGTATCCCAAAGAGAAGGTTCGGTATAATAGTTGAAATTACCTTTTACTACGTTATGCTTAGCATCTTTAAACTCCCCGTTTACATCACTCCGTAAAGCTGGCCATAAAAAAGAGCGGTACAAACAAGAATATAACATTTGCTTCTGTTTTTCGGTACCACCTTTTACTTGTATGGTAGATAAAAGCGTTTCCCATTTTGCTGTCGCTTCATTGCGAGTCTCTTGAAAAGTCTTGTTGCCAATCTCTTTTTCCAGGTTTTCTTTGGCATTAGCCGTACTTACAAATGATAAGCCAATTTTAAGTTCTACAGGCGCTGTACCTCCATCTGCCAAGTTTATAATCGCATAGCCTGAGCGTTTACCTACATCAGTCTGATCAAGTTTTTCGATCTTGGCATTAATCGTTGCGTAGAAATATACATTTTCGCCGCCTTGGAAGCCCTGTACAGCAGAAGTACCAACTTGCTCGATATTCCATGTAGAAACCCTGCTATTGGCCTTTCCCATGTCGAAAAGAATCTGTCTGTTAGTAGGATTCTTATAGTCATATTGATGAAATCCACACCTCAAAGTTGAAGTAAGCTTTACATTTACCTTATAGTCTTCAAGATAAACCTGGTAAAAACCTGGTGCCGAACTTTCATTTTTGTGCGAAAATTTCGATCCGAATTTACCGTTAACATTAGATAGTGGTAGAATTGGAATGTTGCACAGGTTCCAGTGGCCTTTATTGGTGTGCGCGAAGCCATAAATAGTATCATCTTCATATTCGTAGCCTGCGCCAGATCCAAATTCGGTAATCGGACTTAACTGTACCATTGCATTAGGCAATGAGCTACCTGGAAAAGTTAAACCCGCCCACGATCGCCAACCCTGCGGCAGCTCATAACCTAAAATTTTAGGGTCGGTTAAGGGTGCTGTACCGATAAAAGTGTTTACATACTTGGTAAAAGATGTTTTCGATTGACTTTGAGCGGTATATATGCTCGCAAGGTTTAAAAACAAGATTAAGGTTAGCAATTTGGTTAGCGATTTCATTTTACATAAAACGTTTTAGTGTGTTGCTTCAAATATATAAAATCTATTAAAATCCGATCTAAAATATCATAATAGTTACCAAGTAAAATTTCACTGCTGCAAATTATCGGATGCTTAAATAATTGAATAGTATGCCAAAAATCGATAAGTATTCATCTACTTAGCAGGCAGCACAATCGTTTGATTATCTATATATTTGATTACACACTAATCAAATAACCAACATGTTTTTTAATTGCAAGCAAGCTATTCTCTGCACGCTACTCTCATTTTTAGCCTTTAGCTTTTTCACGCCAGTTTTCGCTCAACAGAAAGAAAAACCATCTTTATTGCTTTGGGACGATAAACCTGCAAAGACCTGGATGACCGAAGCCTACCCCATTGGTAATGGTCGTATTGGTGGTATGATTTTCGGTGATGTAAATCAGGAACATATTCAGTTTAATGACAATACGCTCTGGACTGGAGATGAAAATGATCGCGGTATGTACCAGGCTTTTGGCGATATATTTATTGATTTCGACAATAAAGAACAAAATTTCAGCAATTATACACGGAAATTAAATCTAACTGATGCGGTCCATTCCATCAATTACACTCAAAATGGTACCAGCTATAAACGTGAATATTTCTGCAGCTTTCCGGATAAAGTAATGGTTTTAAGGCTAACTGCTGATCAAAAAAAATCATACTCAGGCACGGTCAGGCTTAAAAACGCACATCAGGGGAACATAACCGTTAGCGGAAATACCATCCAATTTGTAGGCAAATTATCAAATGGAATGCCTTATCAGGCCACTGCTTTGGTTAAAATCGAAAACGGTAGTAGTCATTCAGTTAAAAATGATGATGGAGAAGGATTAAAAATCGAAAATGCCGACGCCATAACCATCCTCTTTACCGCTGCTACGAATTACAGTAACAAACGTAGCCAGAATTGGAAGGGAGAAGAACCTGCTTCCAAGATAGACCGTATCCTAAAACAAGCAACAGCAAAATCATATTCAAGTCTTTTAAAAGCACACGTTCAGGATTACCAGCAATTATTTAACCGTTTAGCCATTAATTTAGGTGAGCATGATATTAAAAACAATAGTTTACCAACTTATCAAAGGCTAATCAATTATAAAAAGACTCCCGATCCTGCCTTAGAAGCTTTAATTTTTCAATACGGAAGATATCTTTTGATCAGTTCATCAAGAAAAGGAGGTTTACCGGCCAACCTGCAAGGTCTCTGGAACGAAAGCAATACTCCGCCATGGGGTAGCGATTATCACTCTAACATCAATATCCAGATGAATTATTGGCTGGCAGAGCCGACCAATCTTTCTGAATGTCAGCTCCCATACCTGGATTACATTAATAGCATGCGGGAAGTGAGTGCTATAGCCACACGCAAACAATATCCGAACACCCGTGGCTGGACCGTAAAAACAGAAAATAATATTTTCGGCGGAATGAGTTTTTTATGGAACACGCCTGGTAGCGCGTGGTATGCACAAGCACTGTGGGAGCATTACGCTTTTACAAAAGACAAGGATTATCTAAAGAATTTTGCTTACCCAATTATCAAAGAAATATCGGAGTTTTGGGATGACCACTTGAAAAGAAGACCAGATGGTACTTTAGTATCGCCATTAGGCTGGTCGCCAGAGCATGGGCCAACTGAAGATGGCGTAACCCATGATCAGCAAATTGTGTACGATCTCTTTACCAATTATATAGAGGCAGCCGAAATTTTAGGCATTGATGGTGATTACAAAAAACACATTGCAGACCTTAAAACACATTTATTAAAACCAAAAATTGGCAAATGGGGACAATTACAGGAATGGGAAACCGACCGTGATGATCCCAAAGATCAACATAGACACATTTCTCATCTGTTTGGCCTGCATCCAGGGAGAGAAATCAGCACCATTAAAACACCGGAACTTGCCAAAGCCGCAAGAGTAACTTTAACGGCCCGTGGCGACGAATCGACAGGATGGTCTATGGCCTGGAAAATTAACTTTTGGGCCAGACTACAGGATGGAAATCATGCCTACAAAATATTACAGAACTTCATCACGCCAGTAGGTGGCTCAGGTACCGATTACAACAAAGGTGGTGGCATTTACACCAATCTTTTCTGTGCACATCCACCCTTCCAGATTGATGGAAATTTTGGTTATACCGCGGGCGTTTCAGAAATGCTCTTACAAAGCCAGGCTGGTGAATTGCAATTTTTACCTGCCCTGCCTGATCAATGGTCGACAGGAAGTATTCAGGGTTTAAGAGCGAGGGGTAACTTCGAAATTACCGATCTGCAATGGAAAGATGGTAAAATTATAAGACTGTCTATCAAATCGTTATCAGGCGAATATTGTATGGTGAGATCTCCCAATGCATTAAAACCTAAGCTTAAGGGCATCGATGAAGCAAAATCTGGAAATGACTTTAAATACAGTTTTAAAACACAGGTTGGAAAAGTATATAGTTTTGAAGGCTAAAGCAAATGAGAGAACTATTGAATGATTGAGTTTTGAATGATTGAATGTTGGAGTAACCTGTTTAACCATTCCGTCATTCACTCATTCACTCATTCACTCATTCAATTATTCCCTGCCAAACATTTCTCTTCTAATTTTCGTTTAATCATAAATAGATTTTTTTTATGAGCACATCCGATAAACTACTGACAGAGCATAACGCTAAAGTTGTTGTACTTGACTTCATCAATGCCTTAAACACCGAAAATTTTGAAATGGCCAGAGCACAACTGCAGGATGATATGACTTTTAAAGGTGTTATGGGCGAAAGAAATGGCGCAGATATTTACATCGAAGACATGAAGAAAATGAAATTCAAATACGATGTGAAAAAAGTATTTGTAGATCAGGAAGAAGTTTGTCTTTGGTATGATATCAACATGGGAGAAAAAACAATCTTTTCAAGCGGCTGGTATAAACTGGAAGACGAGAAGATTAAATCATTCCAGGTGATTTTCGATCCGAGACCAATTTTATAAGATTAACTTATCTATGCAATGTAATCCAGAGGGATAATTTATTTTATAAAATCAATATGACCGTATCGTCATTTCGACCGCAGTGGAGAAATCTTTTAAATTTGATATCAATAACTTGGTACAAAGATCTCTCCATTTCGCTTCGCTACAGTCGAGATGACGATCATTGTATTTGTGTCTGTCAATGGTAGCTGAGCCTCAGAATTTTTAGCGGTTTAAATACCAATAGATTTTCCTGTTCTGTTAAGTTTCATCTAATAACTATCGATCAAAATGACCGATTGTAATAAGCATTAGCACACCTGTTTGAGCTTCTTCACGATAATGTGATGTTTTTCCAACTGAAAAAGAAACATTAAAAACTCATCCGTTTCACTGATTTCAATACTTTTAACGATGCCAGATTGGCCCTTTCCATCTGTTATAACCTCTCCTACCTTAATTTCTAAAAGTGTAGAGGTTGGCAAATGATCATTTATTATTGTCATTCTGTTAAAGTTAAGTACAGCGTGAATATTTTTTTTAAAAAACATTGAAGATACCTTGTTGTTCCATTATGGGCATTGCAATTTCTGATACAATGTATGGAAAGATAAAACAAAACCGTATTGATTGGGAATTGAACTGAGGTTAAAATCAGTCATTAACAACAATCAATACGGTCGGTTATATTAAGCTTTTAATAAAGCTGGTTTTTCGTGGTAGGTTCTCCAAAGTAACTCGCCAAATAAGGTATTAGACCAGGCAAACCAAGCCCTTGTAAAGTTTGCAGGGTTATCTTTATTGAAAGACTCATGCATAAAACCTTTACCAGCGTGTGTTTTGCGTAACATTTCGATACAGGCTTTAATTTCGGCATCATCTTTTGAGGTTAAAGCACGCATAGTGATACTCATTGGCCAGATCATATCCTGACCAGCATGCGGCCCACCAATTCCTTCGGCAGCTGTACCTTTAAAGAAATATGGATTGTCTTTAGAAAGGGCGAATTTCCTCGTATTTTGATAAATCGGATCTTCAATTTTCATTGCACCTAAATAAGGTAAGCCCAACAAGCTTGGCACATTAGAATCGTCCATCAGATAAGAGCTTCCAAAACCATCTACCTCAAAAGCGTAAATTTTACCATATTTTGGATGATTAACGATAGCGTGTTTCTGTAGGGCCGCACTCACTTCATCAGCCAGGTTTAACAAACTGCTTTCCAAAGCCTGGTCGTGCTGTAAAGCTTTAATCATTTCTGCTGCCTGCTTTAAGCTCGATACCGCAAAAAAGTTAGAAGGAACCAGGAATGGGAAAATGGTGGCATCATCACTCGGGCGGAATGCTGAACAGATTAATCCAACCGGATTTACCGGAAAACCATAACCCGCCATCGGTAAAGAATCGGTAGGTTGGGTAGTTTCGCGCTGAAAATGATATGGTCCTTTATCCGTTTTCCGCTGTTGTTCTTTAAATGTTTTTAAAGTAGCCTCAATTCCCTTTTTCCAACTGGCATCAAAAGGTGATTTATCGCCTGTTTTTTTCCAGTAATGGTAAGCCAGGCGGATTGGATAACATAAAGAATCTATTTCCCATTTACGCTCATGAACACCAGGCTGCATGGCCGTTTTATCAGTTTTCCACTCACCTACCTTAGTGGCATCGCCATAAAAAGCATTCGCATAAGGATCTTTTAAAACACATTTTGTTTGATGGATAATTACGCCCGCTATCAATTTTTTAAGTGCTTCATCTTCGTTTACGAACTGAAGATATGGCCAAACCTGTGCCGAGCTATCGCGCAACCACATCGCATCAATATCACCGGTAATTACATAAGTATCTGGTCTGCCCTCTTTTTCTGAATGGTAAACCGTAGTATCTAAAGTATTGGGAAAACAGTTTTCGAACAGCCAGGCCAATTCGGGGTTTTTAACGTTTGCCTGGAAAGTTTTAATTGCGGCATCTACAGCTTTACTTTGAAAGTGTCGTTTTGCAGCAGCCACACGTACCACAGGAAATTCTGGTGCAGGACTAGCGGCAAAAGAAAATTTCGATGCGACAACTCCTGCCCCTAACAAGCCTGTGTTTTGTATAAATGTTCTTCTTTTCATTATGGTGTGTTATGATATTTTAGTTTAATTTCTACTAAACGAAATCTATACATCATCGATTATGATAAATAGTAATGGTAAGATTTATTCGGTTAGCGCTTAACAAATATTATGATAATTTTTCGAACATCAAAATCATTATCGCCAATTAAACTATTCCTAAATCGATTTTCTTATGCATCATATTGAAATAGATTCAGATAACATTTTGACGAACCTAAAGGTAATAAAGTAAGTCAGTAAAAATAATTATGAATGAGTATATTTAAATAACCAAACCTATTCTTATGAAAGCTGATAACGTTACCCTTTCTAAACGCATTTTATCTATTGATATACTCCGCGGATTAGTGATGATCATTATGGCGCTGGATCATACAAGAGATTTCTTTCATGTTGGTGCCATGACCGGCGATCCTCTAAATCCGGATACCACCACAGGAATGTTATTTTTTACCCGTTGGATTACGCATTTCTGTGCACCAACCTTTGTTTTCTTATCAGGATTATCTGCTTATTTATCGGCACAGAACAGAACAGCAGCTCAGGCGAGTTCATTTTTATTAAAACGGGGTTTATGGTTAATACTGATAGAAATTGTTGTGATCACATTCGGATTAACCTTTAATCCAACCTATAATTTTATTATTCTTCAGGTGATCTGGGCTATAGGAACCAGTATGATATTCCTTGCATTGGCGAGTCGCGTTTCGTATAAAACAGTACTGATAACCGGCCTGATATTGGTTTTTGGGCATAATCTTTTCAATTTATTCCGTGCACCAGCAGATCCAAATGGTGGCTTGATCTTAAAAATATTTTTTACGGCATCAGGAACCGTTGTGCCACTTTCTGCCAATCATTTGGTTGGTGTATTTTATGCCATCCTACCGTGGACGGGTGTAATGTTTGTGGGTTATGGAATTGGCGCCTGGTATAAAAAAGGTTACGCTGCCGATCGCCGGCAACGTAATTTACTAATTGTAGGTTTGCTCACTATCTTTGTGTTTATCTCACTGCGGTTGATCAATATATATGGCGATCCCGTTCCGCGAAAAGAATATCACGATTTCTTTAAAAACGTGCTTGCTTTTTTTAATGTAAACAAATACCCCCCATCTTTACAGTATATTGCGATGACTTTAGGTCCGGCTATGCTATTTTTGGCTTTTACAGAAAACTTGAGCAACCGGTTTACCAGGATAACTTCTGTATATGGTGCTGTCCCCTTCTTTTATTATGTACTGCACTTTTATCTGTTGCACAGCCTCTTAATTGTAGTGTTTTTTGCCACAGGGCACAGTACCAAAGAAATCGTACAGGTTCCATTTTGGTTTAGGCCTGCAGCCTTTGGCTTTAGTTTACCAATAGTGTATTTAATATGGCTTTGCGCAGTAGCCGCTTTGTATCTCCCTTGCAGGTGGTTTAAACGATATAAGGAAACACATCAGCAATGGTGGTTAAGGTATATTTAAAATAAAGAGCGTGTTTATAAAGGCGATTTCACCTCAGATACTGTCATGTTTTCCAAGGGACTCCTATGAAGCGCCTCCCGATGAAAATCTGGACAAGTCGTCGAAAACACCTTAAAGCGTATTTAAATGGCCCCTGTCGACAGGTTATTATTGACAGACTCCAATGGAATGATCGTCATCTCGACCGAAGCACTGCGGAGTGTTCCAAAGGAACTCCTTAGGATGAGAGATCTTTGAACTATGTTATTGAAATCAAATTTAAAGATCTCTCCACTGCGGTCGAGATGACGACACTTCTAATCAACTCATCTCTTTAAAATTCTTCTGTCCCTAATATTGATTTTCATAAAATAAATTATCCCTCAGGATGGCAAATATTATAATACAACCTTTTTGTTTAGCCTTTTTTCCATTTTATACCACAGCCAACAGCTTTAGTTGATGCAATCGCAGGCTTTTTACCGATGGATAATTCATTAACTGCATTTTTAACATACTCCACTTTTGTACTGTTTGCTTCTTCCGGATCGTTATCTATGGCACCAATGTACTCAACCACATTTCCCTTGTCAGTTTTGTTCAGCACAAAAACATGTGGTGTTCTGGTAGCGCCAAACTGTTTGGTTACCACATGATCGGGATCTAAAAGATAAGGGAAATTGAATTTCTTTTCTGTAGCCAGCGCCTGCATTTTTTGGAAGCTTTCATCCGGAACGGCTCCAGCATCGTTTGGATTAATGGCCACAACAGGATAACCTTTTGCTGCATAAGTTGCGTTTAAAGCAGAGATACGCTCCTGATAAGCTTTTGCCACTGGACAGGTGTTACAGGTAAAAACCACAATATATCCCTTTGCATCCTTGTAATCGGCCAGGGCAACCATTTTATTGTTTACGTTTTTCAGCGAGAAATCTTTTACTACATCGCCCACTTTATAACCTTCAGTCTGGGCAAATGCGAATCCTGAGATCAGCATAAAAGCCATTAAAATCAATCTTTTCATAACGATCTATTTTAAGTTTAACAAAGTATTTTTCAGTTCAGTTTCTGTAAATTCCTTCTCGTAAAAACGTCTTGCTTTCTTGTTTACAAATAATGTAGCAGGAATAGCACCCGACCATTTTTTGTCTATCCTTTCAATATACTGTTGCTGAGCGGGTTCGTTTAAAAGAAATACTTCCGCATTAATTTTATTGTTTAACACAAATGGAATCACTTCCTTTTGCAATTTTGATTTGAAATCTAAACTCACCAAAAGCACTTTAACTGGCTTTTTTAAATTGGCTAAACGTAATTTCTCGAAATTCGGCAACTCAGCCACACATGGTGAACACCAGGTGGCCCAGAAATTGATTACATAAGTTGTATCTTTTCCATTAGCGATGCGTTTATCCAACTCATCCAGTTTAAGCAGTTTCACCTGCGCTGTAGCGCAATAAGTAATTAAAGATAAGCAGATTATGAAAAATACACGCATAAATAAATAACGAAATTTGGTAGGGATTGTTTTATCATTATTTGTCATTCTGAGCAAAGCGAAGAATCTTTTCTTCACTTTAAATTAAAGATTCTTCACTGCGTTCAGAATGACAGTAAGAAATTAATTCACCGATCCCGATTTAACCAATACACGTTGATAAGCTGGGAGTGTTAAATCATCAACAATTACGCCTCTGGTAGTGCTGGCGTGCACAAAAAAACCGTTATTGAGGTATACCCCTACATGATCTACATCGCTGCCGCCAAAAGAGAAAAATACCAGATCTCCCTCCTTTAAATTATCTATATTTTTACGCTTCACCACATTGGCTTGCTCGCGTGAAATACGCGGAAGTGTAACTCCGTAAATTTCTTTCTCCAATAAAAAAGCAAAGCCAGAACAATCAATACCGCCTTTATCTAAACCTCCGAAACGGTATTTTACACCTGTCCAATCGGTAATGAAACGGTAGAGCGGTTTGCTCTGTAAATTTGCCATGGCATCTGCCGCTTTCGAAGCCTTTGTATCACTTTTAACCGTATACTTACGGGTACCGCATGACGAAAGAAAAAATATAATTGCTATTAAAAAGAATATATTCCTTTTGAGGTGGAAGGTAAAAGGTATAAAGTTTAAGGTAAGCTGCATAAATATTGTATTAATGTATTAGAGATTAAAGGTGTTTTGTCCTTAAACCTTACACCCTAAACCGCTAACCTTTCTTAATTTTTGATTAACCGTTGTATTTCGTCCAGTTTCAATAAAGCTTCAACAGGCGTCAATGCGTTTACATCCAAATTATTTAATGTATCGCGGATTTTCACCAAAACAGGATCATCAATAGCGAACATCTGTAACTGATAAGCCTGGTTCTGCACTTTTTTAATACTGTCTTTTATACTTTGCCCTTCTGTACGGTCTATTTCCAGTTTTTTCAATATCTCATTGGCACGGCCAATTAGTTTTGTTGGCATACCCGCCATTTTCGCAACGTGTATACCAAAACTATGTTCGCTGCCACCGGGAACGAGTTTCCGTAAAAAGATTACCTTATTGGTCATTTCCTTTACCGATACATTAAAGTTTTTAATGCGCGGCATGGTATTGGCCAGCTCATTTAGCTCATGGTAGTGCGTCGCAAATAAGGTTTTTGGTCTCGCAGTTGGATGTTGATGCAAAAACTCTGCAATGGCCCAGGCGATTGAAATACCATCGTAGGTACTTGTTCCGCGCCCAATCTCATCGAGTAAGATTAAACTGTCGTCCGAAATGTTGTTTAGGATACTGGCCGTTTCATTCATTTCGACCATAAACGTACTTTCTCCTGAAGAAATATTATCAGATGCACCTACCCGGGTAAAAATCTTATCTACAATACCAACTTCAGCATCTTTAGCGGGAACGAATGAACCCATTTGCGCCATCAGTACAATCAGTGCCGTTTGCCTTAAAATGGCCGACTTACCCGCCATGTTGGGACCGGTAATCATAATAATCTGCTGACTTTCCGTATCGAGATATACATCATTGGTAATGTATTCCTCTCCAACAGGCAGTTGTTTTTCAATTACCGGATGGCGGCCACCTTTAATATCGAGCACTTTATTTTCGGTAACTTTTGGCTTGTTATAATGGTTTTTGGCTGCTAACTGTGCGAAACACAATAAACAATCAAGTTGCGCAATTAAAAACGAATCAAGTTGGATTGGTTTGATGTAACTGGCTGTTTCGTACATCAGTTCGTTGTACAAACGGATTTCGATAGCCTGTATCTTTTCTTCCGCCCCTAAAATCTGATCTTCGTATTCTTTAAGCTCCGGCGTAATGTAACGTTCGGCATTTACCAGCGTTTGTTTACGGATCCAGCCCGCTGGTACTTTATCTTTATGGGTATGGGTAACTTCCAAATAATAGCCGAAAACATTATTAAAGGCAATTTTTAACGATGGAATACCCGTTGCTTCTGCTTCGCGTTTTTGTATCTGAACCAGATAATCTTTACCGCCAAAAGCTATTTTACGCAAGCGGTCTAGATCTTCATCAATTCCATCTGCAATTACATTTCCTTTAATCAGTAAAGCTGGTGGTTCGGTCTGTAATTCCCTTTCAATCCTCTCCCTAATGGCCAAACACGGATTTAACTGATCTGCTATTTTAATCAGGAAAGGGTTTTTAGAATCGGCAGCCAGTTTTTTAACTGCCTCAATATGGTAAAGCGCACGTTTTAAAGCAACCAATTCTCTCGGGCCAACACGTTGCAGGCCTACTTTAGAAATGAGTCGTTCTAAATCGCCAATCTGTTTAATGTTATTTAGAAATTCGCCTTGTAGTTCTTCATGTTTTACAAAATACGCTACCATTCCAAGTCGTTCCTGGATTGGCTTCAATTCTTTTAACGGCATAATAATCCACTTCTGCAACAAACGTGCACCCATTGGCGTACAGGTATGATCCAAAATATCGAACAAGGTTACGGCATTGTCGTTAGGCGAATTCACCAATTCCAGGTTACGGATGGTGAAACGGTCTAACCACATATAACGGTCTTCCTCAATACGACCGATCGAACTGATGTGTTGTAGATTACGATGCTCCGTTTCGCCCAAATAGTGTAGAATAACACCAGCAGCAACAATTCCACTCTGCAAACGCTCTACACCAAAACCTTTTAACGAAGAAACCTCAAAGTGTTTCATCAGGGTTTCGTTTCCAAAATCAGTGGTAAAAGGCCATTCGTCTAAACCAAAAGTGTAAAAACGGTCGCCGAAGTGCTCGGTAAATGCCTGTCGCTTCGATTTCTGAAAAATAACTTCTGTAGGTTTAAAGCCTTGCAAAAGTTTATCAATATAATCGCTGTTGCCCTGCGCAATTAAAAATTCACCTGTCGATATATCTAAAAATGAAACCCCCAGTTGTGTTTTATCAAAGAAAACACAGGCAAGGAAATTGTTCGATTTTTGGTTTACAATATTATCACCGTAAGCTACTCCGGGTGTAACCAATTCTGTTACACCACGTTTAACAATGGTTTTTGTAGTTTTAGGATCTTCGAGCTGATCGCAAATGGCTACCCGTTGTCCTGCCCGAACCAGCTTAGATAAATAATTATCTAACGAGTGATGCGGAAAACCAGCCAGTTCTAAAGCACCGCCATTAGGCCCGGTACCTCTTCTGGTTAATACGATGCCTAAAATCTGTGCCGTTTTAATGGCATCTTCGCCAAAGGTTTCATAAAAATCGCCAACCCTAAATAGTAAAAGTGCGCCCGGATACTTCGCTTTAATCGCGTTGTACTGCTGCATTAACGGGGTTTCTTTATTCGTGTCTTTAGCCAAAACTGAAATTAATTTACAAAAGCCATAAAGATAACACGAATAAGCATTTTACAGCTGTTTTGTTGAAAAGTTAAAAGATTGTTAGTTTGTTTAACCGTTTAAATGTTTAAATCTGTTATTTGGAAAGCATGCCAATTCACCAATTTATACAGTTTAAACAGTTAACCATTATTTGAAAATGAAGGGTTCTTTACATTTGGAGAGCTGTGGCCCTGCTTTTTGCTTGTAGTCCCTCTTTTCAATCGGGAGCTACCGCTTCAATCAGGTTTATGAACAAGGGTCTGTTTTAACCCAGTTGCATAATCATCAGCTAAATTCTACAGCTAAACTAACCATTTAAACAATTCCCCTACTTGTATGTTGATCTAGTATAAATTTACACCTAATTTTTTTAATTATGACGATCCAATTGAATACCGACAAAAATTTAACGATACACCAGGAATACGACGAAAAAATCCAGACACAGTTAAATGAAGGTTTGAGCAGATATAGCGATCTAATTACTCGCTTAGAGGTTCATCTCTCTGATGAAAACGGCAGTAAAGATGGCCTAGATGACAAAAGATGTTTATTAGAGGCCAGAATAACCGGAAAAGACCCTATAGCCGTTACTAATATGGGTAATACCTACGATTTAGCGATTACCGGCGCTTTAACAAAATTAAAAAGTACACTCGAAAAAGTGGCTGGAAAGATGAAAGCACATTAGATTTCTTCAGCGTTGGCGGGAATCTTAATGCACAAATAGCAAACGCATTAAGATTCCCAATCAAGTTGGGAATGAGGATTATTAAAGTCTTAATTTACAACTGCTCAATATAGTTAATCGTCATTTCGAGCGGAGTGCAACGCAGTCGAGATGACGATTTTATTTATGTACTTACTTTTTCCAATTCTTTAATATATCCCAAAAACAGATTTAAAGCTTTTTTTCTATCATCGGTAACGTCAAATTGAAGTTTGTGGTACAGATAATCTTCCAGGTCGAAATTCGACACTTCCGGTAATTCCTGTAAAACTTCTTTTCTATGCGCTAAGCCAAATTTTAAAGCGGCATTAAATTCAGCCTTAAATTCTTGTGAGATTTCTTTGTTGGCCACCCAGGCAGCATACATAAAGGGTAATCCGGTAAAGTTTTTCCACTCTTCGCCCATATCGTAGGCGTAAGCGAAGTCTTCTTTTTTGCCAAAGGTCCTATCTCCGATTAAAACAAAAGCATCGGTTTTTGCAGCAGGATCAGAAGTAAACTCCACTTCTTTTTTCCAATGGAACTTAAGCAATACTTTGGCTAAATTGTTCGAAGTACGCGAGTGGGTGTCCAGTCTTACCGTTTTAATTTCCTGGGCTGGAACTTCACTAAAAATGAATACAGAATTTACACCTCCATCACTTCCAATACAATAATCGGCTACAATATTGGCATTTGGAACCAAGGGAATAGCTGCTACAGGCATCAAACCGATATCAACCTGACCGTTAATTACTTTAGCTGCACAATCTGAAGGAATATCTAAACTTAAATCAATCTTATTTATAATGTCCGAATGTTCTAATCCGTATATAAAAGCTTTGGTATTGGTATAGGCAACAGCCGATATTTTAATCTTATTCAAGGTGTTATGTTTTGCGCTTCGCGTTTGGCGTTAAGCGAATTATTCAATTACTAAACCGTCTAAATGAACGGCACTGTTAAATTCAAGAACAGTAAATTTTCCATCTTCGAATCCCATTTTATAAAGTACCGTATTTTGATGTGGGAACTCAGTCATTTCGCTTAGCGGTTTACCTAACAATAAACACAGGAAAACCCGCATTGCTCTACCATGCATGCAAAGTAAAACCGTTTTTTCTTCAGGTCTGCCCATCAAAACTTCCATCGGTTGTTTTAAACGTTCGTAAACATCCTGAACACTTTCGCCACCTTCGAAATGAGCCGTATAATCACCATCCTGCCAACTCTCTAACATCTCACGGAAAGCATCACGTGCATCTTCTGTATTCGGTTTCCCTTCCCAAATGCCCCAGGCCAATTCGTCTAAACCCGAAAGTTTTTCCCAGGGTAATCCCGAATCAATAAATTTCTGGACGGTTTGCCAGGTACGTTTTAAATCCGAAGTGTAAATCTTATCAAAAGGTAGATTTTTATAGGTTTGGTAAAAAGCTTCTGCCTGCGCCCTACCTAAATCATTTAAGTCAGAATTAATACCTCTGCCCTGTACTATGCCTTGTCTGTTAAGTTCCGTTTCGCCGTGGCGTATGATGTATATGTCCTTCATCAATAATGATTGAATTTTGAATGATTGAGTTATTGATTGTTTAATTATTGAATGAGTTTGAATGATCGAATACCGGGTTGCCTGTCACATTCACTCAGTCTCTCATTCTTTCATTCAATTATTAATTCACAACCGGTAGCTTATAATATTGAGGTTTCTTTTCTTCTTCGAAAACTACATGCTCGAAATCGGTAACCACATTATATAAAGTATCGCGCTCTATTGCTTTTCTCCCCACTTGTTTAATCAGATTCACCAGCTCTTTGGTACTCATTGCTGGTGTTTGCTCTTCGGCCCCGGCCATTGAATATATTTTGGTGGTATCGTCCAATGTTCCGTCTATATCATCAACACCATAATTTAAGGATAACTGAGCCGTTTCACGACTAATCATTGCCCAATAGGCCTTAATATGATCGAAGTTGTCCATGTAAATACGGGCGATGGCGTAATTCCTTAAGTCTTCAATTACTGAAGTTTCAGGCACATTACTCATCTGGTTATGTTGATTTCTGAACTTTAGCGGAATAAAAGTCTGGAAACCACCTGTGCGATCCTGTAATTCGCGTAATTTCTCCATATGATCTACCCGATGCCAATATTTTTCGATATGACCATAAAGCATGGTGGCATTACTGCGCATACCGAGTTTGTGCCATTCTTCGTGTATATCTAACCATTGCTGGCCAGTACATTTATCTTTAGCAATCTGTTCTCTGATTTCAGGGTGAAAAATCTCTGCCCCTCCACCTGGTATTGATTCTAGTCCGGCCTCTTTCATCAAACGCATACCTGTTGCATAATCGATTTTGGCTTTCTTAAAGATGTAATGGTACTCCACAGGCGTTAATGCCTTCACATGCAAATCAGGGCGGTGCTGTTTAATAGCGGTAAATAAAGCAGAATAAAAGGCCACATCGTATTGAGGAAGTACCCCACCTACAATATGCACTTCCGTTACAGGTTCGCCATCATATTTTTTAACGATATCGAGCATTTGCTCCATCGTTAAGGCCCAGCCTTCTTCTTTTTGTTTGATTAAACGGGAGTACGAGCAAAATTTGCAGTCGTAAACGCAAAGATTGGTAGGTTCTAAATGGAAGTTTCGGTTGAAATAAGTTTTATCACCGTGTTTCTGTTCGCGGATAAAATTTGCCAGAACACCAAGGTAACCCAGTTCTGCATGTTCGTACAAGTGAACGCCTTCATCAAAGGTAATCCGTTCTCCGTGAAGGACTTTATGTGCTATGTTTTGTAATTCAGTTGATAAATTGGTATCAGCTAATATTTTTTCAACTTGCTCAGTTGTATTCATTCCTGATTTATTTTGAACAAAAATACAATAATGAGGCGATTTGAAAATCATTTTCTTGTAACAAACCGCTATTTTTGAATGTTGTCCTTGATTATTAACCACAGATGAACATGGATAAACACAGATATTGATTGCTTTTTTAGGTGAGCTTAGCTGTAGGCGTTAATATTAGCCACGGAAACATGGAAGTCACGGAAAAATAACTGTCAAACTCAAATATAAATTGATGTTTCCCCCGCTTGATGGCAAGATATGTAAGACAAAACCTGATTCCAAGTTATATCTGTGGTTAAAAACCTACTACAAAGAGTCTAAGAAACTCCGTGTAAATCCGTGTTTCCGTGGCAATCCTAAAAGATGGTGACTAGTCCTAAAATAGGTTGACACTTATTTAAGGTCAAATATAATCCTTGTTGAGTAATATCGGCAAGGATTTTTTGTATACCTGATCGGGTGTTTTGTAACCTAATGAGAGGTGTGGCCTTC